>Ga0315282_10000004_pt1 | contig 843959 bp, 894 predicted proteins | sample YL17G07_20_MG_FD_203693 | JGI IMG/M metagenome (GOLD analysis project Ga0315282, IMG submission 203693) | Sediment microbial communities from Yellowstone Lake, YNP, Wyoming, USA - YL17G07_20 | ecosystem: Environmental > Aquatic > Freshwater > Lake > Sediment | place: USA: Wyoming | collected...
TGAACTCACACTTGGTCTCTTGGTAGGTTAAACCTAACGAGATTGCGTTCTTGAAGAGGCGATAGAGCTCATAGGATATGAATGCCTCCCTTTTCCTCGCCTTCTCAACTCGACTTTCGAATGAAGCGGACATGAACTGTTCCTCTCCGTCAACTTCTATAGACGGCTTTCCAGTCCTATTGAAGTTTCTGCAACAGGCTTAATTCGTTTGATGAGATTAAGTAGTGGCCTTAGAGGACTTGGGTAAATCTCGATTCCCAATAGCTCAAGCGAACCTCTCATGACGGACTCGATAGGATGTTTACGCAACGCAGAGGACACGACCACAATCACGCCATACTGGCCTCGGTAAAGTCAAAATCTTCTCTTTGAGCGCGACTATCTCAATCGACCGCTGGGGGAAGCTCACCGCCCAGAAGGCTGAGAAGATCCCTGTTCCTCGTCACGAATTCTTGGAGGACTTCAACGTACTTCGGGTGGAAAGGATCTGTGTCCCTAGCTGTCGCAATTCGTCCAGCTTCACTGGGTGAGAACTGCCAGTCGGATTCGACGCCGAAGAGCTCGGGGTTGTCCCTGTAGGTCGCGTAAATTCTATCCCTTGCCTTCAAAGTCTCGCTTTCAGGTTATCTCCTTGAATATTCTTCGCTGAAGCACCTTCACTACGTCGTCTGGGGTGACTGGTACGACTAGCCTCGTTGATTCTCTGGTCAGGACACTGAGGACCTTGCCCGCGTAGCCTCTGAAGACGTCTTCCTCGAAGAGCACTTTCCAAATGGTGGAGTCTCAGCCTCTTAAGACTTAACCAAGACGTCATCGTTTGCACCTACTGACAACAGCGCGCGACTCGGAAAACCATATGGGCTTCGTTCAAGGAGATACTTGAGATCGTACGATGCTGGCGACGTCTCCCGCAATCCCCTTTTTTGGTTTAGCATCGAAGTGGGCTGCAGGATCCTGAGAACATGGCCATGAGCTTGACAGCCAAGATCTTGAAGCACGGCTTTCCTGGGAAGCCTTCGGACCTGCGGAGACATAAGCGGTCGACCTAAGATATTCAAGACTATCAGAGGGGTTGGGAGGCTAGGTTCTTCTCTTGAACTGATCATAAGAATTGTACACTCTACCGAAGCCCCATAACTCGCATAGATCATCTGCTTCCTTCTCCGCATCAAGGCCACCATGACCGCCATGGCCAAGAATAAAGTGAGCGATCTCATGGGCTATCGTCTGCCTAATCTTGACTTGGCTCCATCTTCTCATGGCGTGGAAGTTGAGTGAAATCAGATTCAAGGTTTGGGCTTCACGCAGGACCATGTTGAAATGATGGCCTATAACATCCCCCATTACGATGAAAACCACTTCATCTAAGACTCTTCTCCTAACGGTCTCGGGAAGGCGCAGTAAGGTTTCGATCATCATCCTTCTGTATCTCTTGTCAGTTGATGCTTCGTCTCCATAGACGCATAGGCTGTAATTGATCCCCTCAAAGGAATTATCCCATTCCCTAGACTCGGCCATAGTCCTAGACCTTCTCGATTATGATCTGTCGCTCCTCGTCTTCCCCTTTGGGAAAGGTATCCGATTCGGACACCTTTTCTCTAGTAAATTGGATACGATGACCTATCCTAATCTCTCTGACCGACCCTTGTAGCGCGCGTTAAGCTGGCCCGGGATCCTTCCGGGGTAGCCGTAGCCGAAGAGTTCGTGTGCGCCCGCGAAGTTCCAGACATCGTAGGGTCGAGGGATGCAACTTGGGCCCTCATTCGACCCGGCCTCTCCAGTCACTTTACCGCTCCCGTTATTTGACTTTCAATTCCCTCTATTTGGGATTACCTTCTGAAACGGACTTCTCGACGGTGGAGAAGGGTCGCCACGCCTCCATAGTCTAGCGCCTAGGGCGCACATGGCGAGCCAGACGAGGGCGTTGCCGACGGTGCTGCCGAAGTAGATCTGTGGGCTGCTAGCTAGCTATGGGGATTCTACGAGTGGACGAGAAAGCATCCCGACAAACCAGAGCAAGTTTGGGAGAATGCTCTCATCAATTCGCCTAATCACCAGTGCTTCTTTTTCGTTGGAAATCTCCTCAGATACCGAAATGCTTTCGTCATAATCAGCGTCTTGAGGCTGCCTAGGACACCAACTACAAAGACTCTGTTCCCTCTCAGGAAATAAGGTGACAACTTCCCTCCTCCTTTTTCCAAAAGAAGCCCACCATAGGCAACCCTCCTCGGCAACCGAAAACAGCAACCGCATGCAACAACCTTAGATACAACAGTACCCACTTCCGAAGGTCATTAAAAGAAGATTCTGGCAACTCGTCTTCCAAGATTCAACTTCAGATCTTCCTGCGGGAGAACCCACGTCCTTGGCAATAAGTCCTTTTCCTTGAGAGATCAATTCATCGAAACGTTTCAGAAATTCGTCACGACGAGTGGACATATCGAAAAGACGATACGCAGCGTTCCCTTAAAAGACCAGTGATGTCATATGGGTCGGGTTCCTAGATTCCCAAGTCAAGATAGATATCCCCTCCCCCCTGACGGTACGTCACGACTCAAATAGGATGGGGGAACTGGGAATGCTTCAAGTCTTGAGTCAAACGGCCACGACTTAGTGAGTCTGACACCCACCTCCGAACCAAGATTCTCTGTGGCCTCCTCAAGACCCTTCTCAACCCTCTGGTTAAGCATATATCCACTTTAAATGCAACATTTGGCGAACAGCGGTGTCTTCGCTGGTAGTGGGAGCCTCCTCATGGTCTCCGACCAGCTTGATCAAGCCTGCTATGCTATGGACATCGACCCCGAGATGTGCCAGCTGATCTCCCTTCAACGGATGGGTATTAGCTAGCTTTATTGTACGTTCTTAAGATTTAAATTCGAAAAGAGAAGCCTACGCTTTACTTTAACATACATTTAAACACGTACGCGGGCGGTAGCCGAGCCACATATTCGGTTGGTTACTGAGCTAGGCGCCGGCGACGGGACTTGAACCCGTGAGAGCGGTTAGCTCAACCCGCTCATCAGGCGGGCACGTTACCGTGCTCCGTCACGCCGGCACGAATGGAGTCAAGGAACATAAGGTATTTATAGCTTGTCTGGAAAAGATTCTATCGCGGTTAGCTCAACTCGCGAGTCAGGCGGAGCCCAATCAACTCCGCATTTTTATCTGAGGAACAAGCTACTGCTGGAGACAGTGCCCCCACAACATCTGGCGACGATGGCAAACCCAGTAAACGCAGCCCAGGAAGAAACGCTATTCAACACAGCATCTAAAAAAAGATTGAACCCCACGATATCGTGGGATAAGACCCCATCCGGCCCACCAAGAAACCTTAGCGAGGAGACTGAGTTCTGTGTCGAAGAGGATTCTGGTCTCGAATTATACGTTGCTCACTTAGGGGCTTCAAGGGTGCTAGTAAGGGCAATTTACATAGAATAGTTGAGCCGACATTCAATTCTAACGAAATTCGAGGGAAAGATGTCGTTGAGGAGAAGGAAGTGAGCAAGGCCTGACATGTTACGGCTACTTCAGCGAGATTCATCCTTCTTATGCTGACCTCACTAGTGTCGACCATACTGTGGTTCCGTAGCGGTAAAGCGATGTTGATGAGTCTTGGGGTAGGTGGGCTGAGCGTTTTTCTTGATCGGGCGTAGTCAGTCAGGGACTCTGGTGGTGAAGGTCCTCTTTGTCGAAGTGTCTGGATAGGGAACAAGCCTTCTGACCTCTGCGTTCAGCGACGAATAGACTTGCTGCAATCATCTTTTAGATCTGGAAGTGAGGATGAGGCCAAGTATCACGATTTAGGTTTCAAAGCTCCTTATCGGCTCTTATTCAGGATTGATACGTAGCGTATTAGTTTAAATACTAGATATGTGTTAATGGTCTCGACCAAAAGGAGGATAGTTTATGTCTAGGAGGAAAAGAGAGGGTAAGCCATATCAGCTCATAGCTGAGGAACTGCCAGTGCTGGAGAGAGCGGTTAGAACATCGGAGTACGATGAACTTCTCGACGAGTTTATCAAAGGGTCCCTTAAGACAGCTAGGGTAGAATACCCGGACAAGTCAATGAAGGCCCTAATGGCCGCGCTAAGGTCGAGGATCAAGAAGAGAACCCTCGACGTCAAAGTAGCTCTCAGAAAAGGCAATCTCTACCTGACGAAATAGTAGCTCTAACCCCTTCCTTCTATTTTTTGTGTCTTAACAGGATTAGTGGAGGTTACTCGCGGTCACATGTCTTACGGGTCTCTCTCAACCAGTGCTGAGAGTGTCTGGCGGTAGAGAGAGGAGAAGCAACAAAACCAAGGAACGACGACGCCATAAGAAATCTCGGAATGTAACGCTATGATCGTATGCAGCGCTGGCGCTCCGATATCTTTAATCATTAGGCTTATAGACATGGTTGGACAGTTCGACGCCTAGGGCGAGTTTCTTTAAGAACACCGAATCAGACTACGAACTTCATAAATCCTCTGACTCCATCTTTATTCTAGACGCTGAAGATCTGCGTTGCTGGTTCGGAGTATCATTTGAGTCAAGGGGCGTCGGGGGATATGAATTAAGGCTTCATAGGACATAAGGGGAATGTCCAAGAACGGTTGGATTCGTGGAGCAACTCCTGATACAAATAGGCTGGAGGAGTTCACGATACTCTTGATAGATCTCCCGCTAATCGCTGCTGTCACCATCCTTCTCCTACTAGCCTCAATCCATGATATTCGTTACAGAGAAGTCTCCGATCGCATCTGGGTAGTCTTGGGCGGCATCGGTGTGATTCGAACCGTCTACTACTCCTTCCTAGCTCCTTGGAGCATATCTTTGGAGTTTGTCTCTTTCGGCCTTATGGTCGCCATAGCCTTAGCGATGTTCTACCTGGGACTGATGGGGGGAGCAGATAGCAAGGCCTTAATGGCCCTCAGCCTTGCCTTTCCCCTCCAACCGGAGACTCCCTTTACCGTCGAATCTCTTCTGCCTCTGTTCCCTCTCTCGGTCTTCTTCAACTCAATCCTCCTCTCAATCACCGTTATCCCCTACATCCTAGTGAGGAACCTGTCATGGATCCTTGGAGGCAATCGTCTCTTCGAGGAAAACGTCAAGCTATCGTCTTGGAAGAAGGTTCTACTATTCGTCACTGGTGTGAAGGAGAAGGCCTCGAAGGTGGCGGGGAATGTGAACTATCGTCCCTTGGAGTATGTGAATAGCGAAGACGGAGTTGTCAAACGCTCCTATGTGCTCTTTCAGCCGGCGGAGGAGGACCCTGACCTGACTAGTACTCTTAGAACGATAAATGACCATGGTCTTCCTTCTGAGATATGGGTGACTCCCAACCTGCCCTTCCTCGTCTTCATCACTGGCGGTTTCCTCGCCGCCGTCTTCCTCGGGGACCTCTTCTACGCATTTATCACAGTAATCTGGGGAGGTTAGGTGGAGGCCCACTCCCTGCAGATTCTTGCTCCCTGAACAGCGTCTATGGCGACGGCGTCCACTCCGACCCTCTTCCCAAACTGCTCCGAGACTGAGGCGCCCCCTATGATAATCTTGACCTTCTTCCTAAGGCCCGCCTTCTGAAGCGCATTTATCGTGTTCTCGACCTCACCGAGAGAGACCGTTAGCAATGCGGACATCGCCATTATGCTGGGCCTCTGCTTCTGGACCGACTCAACAAAGGCCTCCGGTGCCACATCGACCCCAAGGTCCAAGACCTCGAATCCCACCGTCTCTAGGAGAGACTTGGCCAAATCCTTCCCGATGTCGTGGAGGTCACCCCTCACCGTCCCGATCACCACCTTCCCGATAAACCTACCCTTCTCCCCCTTGAGGTAGGGCTCAAGGATCTTGACTCCCCCTTTCATCACCTCGCCCGCCATCATCAACTCTGCGAGGAAGTACTCCCTCTCCTCGTACTTCTGTCCGACGATGTCCATACCCTTTACCATGCCTTCCAACACCTTGGTCGCAGGTATTCCTGCTGCTAGTGCGGCTTTACACGCCTTTTCCACGCCTTCGGCGTCGAGTCTCACGATGGCGTCGGTGAGCTTCATCAGAATCTCCCCGCTCATTTGTTCTCCCTCACTCCATGCCGAGATGCTTCCTCAGTAACTCAAGGTAGTAGAGGTAGTTCCGGAAAGGAACGTCGACGGGGACTAGGTGGTCGACGCTGGGGATGTAGCCCCCTTCCTTCACGAGGGATGGTAACTTTCTGTCGAGTTCCGCCTTGATAGCATCTCCTCCCTCGATCAGTGCCTTCTTGTCGAGGTTCCCTATCAGTAGAAGCTTCTGCCCATACTCCTTCCTGAGTTCTACTGCATCCATTCCAGCTTGAGCTTCCAAGGGGTAGAGGCAGTTGACTCCTCCTTCGAGGAAGAGGGGCACGAGGAGGTTGGCGTCTCCGTCGGTGTCCACGGTTATCACGTCGACGCCGTTCCTTCTGAGGAAGTCGGAGACCCGTTTGTAGTGGGGTAGCATGAACTCTCGAAAGTGTCTCGGTGAGATGTGGGGGCCGTTCTTGTAGGACATATCCTCCCAGTAGCCCGTATAGTCGAGGATCTTAGCCTCGACGACAGGCCGCATCGTCTCGATGAGGAAATCAGTCCAGAAGTCGAACATCTCGTGGATGAGCTTCGGGTCCCTGAAGAAGGTGAGTAGGAAGTTCTTCAACCCCATCCAGGTGCGGCCTTGGCCGAAGAACCCTGGAAAGACTATGCCCACGGGAACGCTGACGCCCTTATATTGCTCAATCAACTCTTCGGACCAGACCTTCGGGTATCTCCTCGGGTCTCGAGGGTTGAACCTCTTCTTGATATTCTCAAAGTCTTCACGTGTCTTCACCGGATGTTCCAGGAAACCTGGGATCGTGGAGCCGGTCTTCATGACCATCCGTCTAATACCCGCCTCGTCCACCTCGACGTAGGACCGCTCCGTCTCCTCCAGCGTCTTCCTCGGGAATCTCGGTATTGGCCCGAAGTCTATTGAGGGGCGTTCCCTCTTCTCCAAGCCAAGGTAGTCTGTCAGCGCACTAACACCGCTTACGGACCTGGAACCCGAGACCCCTGTTCCTAGATATTCAGACGGCCCGCTCCAACTGACAGTGACCCACGTGGGGAGCCCTTCCAGGTACCATCGGTTTACAGCCTCCTCCCAGAAGCCTAAGAACTCGCAGAAGGGAGGATGGTCGACCTTCTGGAAATGCATGGTTCGTCTGAAACGTTCCCTCGAGTCCAATTAGTTTCCTCCAGAAAATATCCTATTGAAAGGTCTTCGAATCACCTAATTTGACTTTCTGATGAACCAGAACTGTAAGTCCTCTAGGAGAGGGTAGATAGAATAGATTTATGAGTCATGCAGCTCAACCCGTTCTTAGAAAACAGGTCTCGTGCGGGATTCTGGCTTGACGAAGAAGTGGCTCCGAGAGCATAAGAGGGACTACTACCATCGGTTGGCTCTGGAGGAAGGCTACCGAAGCCGCGCCGCTTATAAGCTGCTCCAGATGGCGAAGAAATACGAACTCGTCAAGCTAGGTGACGTAGTTCTTGACCTTGGGGCCTCCCCCGGCGGATGGATGCAGGGGGCGAGGACCCTTGTGGGGGATGAGGGCTATGTTCTAGGCGTCGACCTCAGACCAATTGAGGGTTTCGATGAGCCGAACGTCGCATCGATCGTAGCGGATGTGGAGAAACTTGAGCCGAAGGACATCCTCAATCTAATACCGCGGAGACCGAATGTGGTCCTCAGTGACATGTCTCCTAATCTCTCGGGGGTGTGGAGTCTCGACCACGTCAGGCAGGTTGCTCTCGCCCGCATGGCTTTAGGATTGGCAACACAGCTCCTACCACCGGGTGGGATCTTCGTGGTTAAGGTCTTCCAAGGAGAGTTCTTCAAGGCCTTTCTGGAAGATGTTCGAAGCCACTTCAGAGCTGTGCGGACGGTGAAGCCTAGGGCGAGTCGTTCGGAGAGCGCAGAGATGTATTTGGTCTGCCTCAACTTCAAGGGTTGATGGCGAGGTGGAAAAAGGGTAGGTGGGAGACTTATTAGTCCCCTTCAATTAGCGTCTCGGTGCTTCTAACGCCCTTCAGAGCCGAGACATTCACCACGGTCCGCATTAGCGAGGAGAAGTCCTTAGCCTCTAGGAGGATGACCATGTCGAACCTGCCGAAAACTGCGTATGCATCTACGACCCCCTCGTTCTTCTTGGCCTCTCGTATGGCTTCATCAACTGCCTCGACGCCAGCCTTTACCAAGACTAATCCGTTCATCCTCTTCACCACTCCGCGCTGATTAGGGTCTCGGTTGCCATGACGTTCGTTGTTCGTCCTATTGCGAAGGCCAATCTTCCTAGGGATCTGAGGTTGGATACTTCGGCCCAGACGACGACGTCTGTTCGTCCCATGACGGGGAAGGCCCGTTTGACCCCCTCGAAGTTCGCGATGGCTTTGGCCACTTCTCCATATTTTCCAGCGGTTGTCTTGACGAGTATGCAGGCTTTCAAAGAAACCGCCAATCTATGCATCGAGGACGAGGAAACTTAAGGGAATCGGTAGTACCACTCCGTAAACTCTCTCCATAAGGTGCTTAGGCAATTCCATTGGTCAACCATTCTACTTCTTTTCTGATTGCAATTTTCTCTTAACGAATTGGGTTGACCCAGTTTTGCTCATATACAAATGGTCTTCCAATAGGCTATCTCTTAGTTTCTCGATTGCATTATCTGTTCCAAACCTTTCATTAATGAATGTAATTTTCGTTAGATGCTTCTCCTTTTCTGTGTCGGCTCTTACTTCAAGAAGTAAGTTATTTTTGACATCATTCTCTCCTGTAGGAGATATTACTATTATTCTCTTATCGTCGCCAGAGTTAAGATGATTAAGGAATACACGATTAATTTCTGGGTCTCTGAATGAAAAACCTATGACCACAAAGACGATGGTATTTCGTATGGAGTTTTGAAAGTATTTGAACAAAGTTGCGAAGGGTTCTTCTGACTCAGGACCTTTTTGTGTTGGATATATTAGAATGTTGCCTCTGTAGTTCTTTGAGTCAAAACATCTTTCCTCGATTTTCCCGCATTCAAATACGCCATCAACAGTCAGACGCCAACTTAGTGAGCCGTGCAACTTTACTAATTTCAAATAAGGTCGATTCGTTTGATTTGGCGTTTCTTCTAGTTTCGATGAACTCCAGAACCTTGAAGCGCTTGCTTCGTCTGTTATGAATCCATCGTTTAAGTCGAATTTGGATTGACTCCTTTGCCAAACGAATCGTTCCAATATTGAGTCGTAGTTGGTAGTGAAGATGTTAAGTTGATTATTGCCATTGAAATCTAGGATGGTCTTTAACAGACTACTGTAGCAGATTTCAATGTCATTGATTCTTTGAGGCTCGAATTCGTATTGTCTATGGAGTTCACTTATTATTCTCTCTTTCAAGTATTTCGACGCTTTTAAATCCCAAGGCCCGTCTCCTCCTTGCCCCTGAAAAAATACAGGAGTACGAAGATATTCTTTAAAGATTGCGTGAAGATATCGGTTTGAGTCTGCTATTATCAGATTATCCATAGTGAGCAAAAGGTGTTCTATATCCTCAATCTCTGGTATTTTTTATACCAATCAAGTATACCTTCATCATCTTCGCTTACCCTAAGGTTCTTCATGAATTCCTTTGTCGTAGGGTAACCAAATGCGCTAGAAGCCCCTGCGCCCAAGAACAGAGCCGCACTCGACAACTAACACTCCTCATAGATAGGTTCAAAGGGGAAATAAAAGGCTTGATGGTAGAGACCTCAAGTCCTAACTGTTCCCTGAGAAGCCTCTGAAATCTCTTTCACAAACCTTTTATCTTCTGGTGTCCAAATCCCTATGAGCACCCAAGGGAGTGGGTTTTCCGAGTACCGCTCCAGTTCCTTAAGGATTTAGTCTTAGCGTGAACTCAGCTTCAAGAGGGCTTCTCTCAATTCCTCGATGGGAGCATTAGTCTTTAGACCTGCCGGATGGAAGTGGGTTCCTACAGCGGAGTGGCCTCTTTCCCTTAACTCCTCAAGAACTTCTCGCTTTGGTGGGATAGGTAAGTCGAGCTTGTCGCAGACCTTATCTACGACGTAGAAGGTGGGTGGCGCATCGGCCTCCTCGACCAAGTTTCCTAGAAGTCGAGATACCCGACGCTCCGACGAGGCTTCCTCAGCTTCATCTAGTATCTCTTTGCAGAAGTCGCCTTCGATCAAAGGGCCGAGCCAGAGGGGTCCGGCAAAATCCATCCTACCACTGCAGATGGGACATCTCAAGTCAAGTACAGGCATAAGGCCCCGGCTCCAAGTCCTGTACAGGCAGCGGAAGCAATGGAGGACGTACCCCCGCTGATCGATCGAGGCATCTGCCCGCTGGGCGCCCCGCGTGACCTGCACGTAGACTCTCAGGTAGTGGTCCGTCGCGTGGGTGAGGAGTACTCTTATGCCTAGGTCGTGCCGTGCCGCCGTCAAAGCTATGGAGTTTAGGAGGAGGCGTATTCCTAGTTCACGGCAGTACTCGGTTCTAAGAGGCTTCCCCTGATACTTTCGTAGACAAGCCTTCGGGTTGACGCCGCAGAGGGGCGCCGTATCCGTGGCCGTTGCGGCTAGGAGGCCGTTGTTGTTGAGGGATCGCACCGCACACTCCAAGAAGCGGGAGGGTGAGCCGTAGGGGTCTACGTCTACAATGTCGAAGCGTTCTTTAGGACCCGTGTGGAGGGCTAGAAAGGTGTTCGCATCGAGGTTGGTCACAGTCACCCTTCCAACCACACCATTATCGGCTACATTCCTCTCCATCAAACGCGCCGCTAGGGTGTTCAGGTCATTGAGGGCAACGCTCTCAACCTCAGGGGCTTCTCTTGCGAAGCGTATTCCCCTTACTCCGCATCCGGCGAGAGGCTCCCCAACCCTGATGGGGCGGCCGAGTCTTCTCTGAAACGTTCGGAGCACGAAGGCCGCCATGTCTCTGTTGAGCTTCATTCTTGGGTTATAGAAGACGGGTGCAAGGGAAGGAACATACTGGCCCTGTTGGGCATAGAGGCTCAACTTGGGGACGATTACAGAGGCAAGGCCTTCAGTCACGGTCTCGGTTGGGAAGGGGAAGCTCAAGATCTCCTCGAAACCTCTCTCAGGAACCTCTCAACGATCTCTGAGGGAAGGATGTTGCGGTTTTGAGTCGTCACCTCAAGAATCTCAACATCACTTTTGGCTTTGATGGCTGACGCAACTGGGTGTTCCATGCGCCAATGCAGTATTCCGACGACGGATTTAGAGCTAGCCAATACCCTGAGCACCGCTTCTTGGAAGAGTCTGCTCTGCATCTCCATCGGGCCCACCTCATCTATCAGGACTACATCCGCCTCCTCAACCGCCACATCCAAGGCCCTCACTCCCACTTCTTCTAGGTCTCGAAGACTCACCATATACTTTCCCACCCTGTGGCCGCTACCTGCACCAACCTGCGATAGAACTCCACTCCTACCCAAGCCCACATCAACGATCCTGAAACCAACTCTGACGCCGTCCCTCCTCATCTCGGGGCAGAAGACTCCTCCGACCTTGTATCCCTTCTCCAAGAGGAGTTCCCGCAACTTCTCAAGCACCGTAGACTTCCCTACACCGGGGCGCCCTGTCAAGAAAATCTTCAATAGCCCTCCCCTCATACATGTCAACCTAGAAGCAATTAAGGAGTCTCTACAATGACCTTGGTCGCAGGCGTAGACGATGCTGGAAGAGGCCCCGTCATCGGGCCCCTCGTAGTGGCCGGCGTCATCTTCGAGGAGTCAGATATACCGAAGCTCCGACCCATGGGCGTGAAGGACTCCAAGCTCCTCACTCCCCGAAGGAGGGAGAGCCTCGAACCCGAGATTCTCAACGCAGCGGTAGGGTGCAAGGTTCTATATTTGAGCCCGTCTGAAGTTGACGACTATGTTCTGAATGGTAGGAAGCTCAGGAAACTCAACTGGCTAGAGGCGAAGGCCATGGCCAAGATCGTGGAGGCGCTCCATGCAGACATCGCCTACCTAGATGCGTCAGACGTCGACGCAGCGCGCTTCGGGCTACAAGTCCAAGAACTAGTCTCCTTTCCAGTTCAAATAGTCTCGAAGCATCACGCGGACCGAGATAATCCAGTGGTGGCGGCAGCCTCGATCTTAGCGAAGGTTAGTAGGGACCGTGCTGTGGCAGAGTTGAGGAGAGTGTACGGGGACTTTGGTAGCGGATATCCAAGTGATCCTCGTACAATACGTTTCCTCCATGACTGTGCCCGAAGTGGCGCATTTCCAGACTGCGTTAGAAGGTCTTGGAAGACCTTGAAGCGCTTTGGGTGAAGGCTGGAGACTTTTTAGATAAACCCTAACTAGTTGATTCTGCGTTCTAGCCTTTTCTGGCGTAATAGGCGAGGATCATGGCGTGCGCCCTATCATAAGGCCGCAGCGGGATCGTCCTCTCAACCTTGAACCCTCGACTCCGGAGAACGTCCGCTTCTTGAGCATAGATCTTCGTCGGGTCTCGTGTGGAGTCTATGCTCCGCGCCTTGACTGCTAAGAGAGCGCCTCCGCTTGGTTTTAGGTAGAGGTCGGCGTTGTCGGCGAGGATCCTCGCCTGCTCTGGCTGAGCAATATCACAGTACAAGGCATCCACCTGGTCTACAAAGTAACAGTATCTCTGCGGGAACCGCGCATCAGCAATGATGGGAATGACGTTTCGTCGAAGGGATGCGACATTCGAGATCAGTTCTCTGGCTGGTCTGGAGGAGAACTCAACAGCGTAGATGACGCCCTCTTCTCCGAGGATGTCTGAGATATGGCTGACGGTTGTTCCGGTTGCTGCGCCGAGGTATAGGACTTTTTCCCTTGGCTTGAAGGGTAGCTCCGGTAGTCCTCTGAGAATCGCAGCGGCCAGCTTGCTATTGTAGGGATTCCAGAGCCTATACTCTCCATCGAACTCTACTAGGGGTTCGCCGTAGACGCTATGGCCCCTGACCAAGTTTCGCGTTGCCAAGGAGGTCGTTCCTCCTTCAAGGGAGACTAGGAATACGCCGGGGAACTTCTCGTGGGGTCTAACCTCGACCACTCTTCACACCCCTCGAAGGTGGTTGAGGATACTTCTCACGAATCTCCTTCACACGCTCCTCGAAGTCCTTCAGAAGTTGCTGCCCACGATACTCTCCGTGATAGGCATCCACCCGAACTGCGATGGCCACCTTACTCGCCAGGGCTCGGGCGATCTTACCCCTCTGCCACCGAGGCGCCTGATGAACATCCTTGTGCTGGAAGATTAGGCCATGCTTGGGTGGTCGGCTCCCGGAGCGGAGGGATCTGAAGAGGGCCTTCTCAGCGCCGAGGACCTGGATCGTGCTGGCGGATCTCTTGGCAAGGTTCTGGAGTCCTCCTGCGGTAGCTATCAGTCGCGCGCTCAGGGTTGGGCCGAGGAGCGTCGAGGTGTTCGGAACGACCTCCTGCGTGACGGTTTCGAGATATTTCTCCAGTCGTCTCCTAGACTCGTAGAACTGGAGGAGAAGGCGAGCAAACTCGATGATCTCTTCTAGGTCTTCTGCGGGAAGGTCGGCACCCATAGAATTCTGCGCGGCCCGCGCTAGCGTCTCCGTCTTTTCACTCGATAATCCCTCCTTGGTAAGATTTTCGACCGTTGAATTCTGTCGACCATCCAGCGAGGCAACTAGACGGACATAGAGGTCGCTTTCGTCGATTATGCCGCCCATCTCGGGGAAGTGGTAGCCATACCATTCCCTGAGCCGGTTAGCGAAGAGGTTAAAGGTGTGGTCTAGGTCGTCCAGCGCCAAGATCGCTTGGGTCATCATCAGATCCCTTCGGCCCGATTCCTCTCGGATAACCGTCCTAGCCATGGCGACGGAGACATCGTGGAGGAAGGTTCGCAGTTCTTGGCTGGACTCGAAGCGGCCTTGTTGTAGGGCAGCTTCCTCTACGCGTTCTCTCAGGAGTCCTCTCTTGCCCGCCTCCATATCAATAACGGCATTAGTTCCCTCACGGCTGAAGGCTTTGGCGAGGGCCAAATCCTCTAGGACAAGCTCACCGTATCCCTGCTCGTCGAGTTTAGCCTTCAGCCTGCCAACATCTTCCACCTTCTCGCCCTTTTCCAATGCCTCCAGAATCTCCGCAACAGTTCCCGGGTCCTTGGGGAAGGATATTTCCGCAACGAGTCTGTCATCTGGATCGAAGGCGAAGATGCCCAGTGGCGAGTGGACGACTGTGGCCTTCACCACTCCTCACCCTTAAATTGCGAGAACATCTCTAAACTAGTGTATTCGTGGCTAGAATAAGTCTTTCCGAGACCGGAGCCGACCAACCATGCAACCAGACCTAACCACAGAGATTGCAGGTCTGAAGCTGCGTAACCCCACCATGCTCAGCGCAGGCATCCTAGGCATGACTGGAAAGAGCCTCCGCGCCGTTTGGGAGGCGGGTGCGGGCGCCGTCGTGACGAAGTCCCTAGGCGTCGAGGCACGTGAAGGATACAAGAATCCCACGGTCGTGGATGTTGGATGTGGCTTCATCAACGCCATGGGTCTTCCCAACCCTGGGGTTCACGAGTTCTTGAGAGAGTTATCTGACGCCTCAATCGTCGGCGACATCGTGGTTGTCGGTAGCATCTATGGCGCCAATGCAAGGGAGTTCGCTGAGGCGGCGCGGGTTCTAGCTCAGGGCAACGTGAGGGCGGTGGAGCTTAACGTCTCATGCCCCCACACCAAGGGAATGGGAGCCGAGGTGGGACAGGACCCCGCCCTAGTTGAGGAGGTGGTGCGGACCGTTAAGGCGAGTATTCAGCTTCCTGTCCTAGTGAAGCTGACTCCTAACGTTACAAGTATTGTAAACTTAGCTCTGGCAGCTGAGAGGGGAGGCGCCGACGCGGTCGTGGCCATAAACACGTTACGAGCTATGGCTATTGACATCGAGACTGGGTACCCGGTCTTGGCGAATAAGGTGGGTGGGCTCTCTGGTCCGGCCATTAAGCCGGTCGCCGTCAGATGTGTCTATGAAATCTCGCAAGAGGTGGATATTCCTGTGATAGGCTGTGGTGGTGTGATCGACTGGCGTGATGCTGTCGAGTTCCTTCTAGCGGGGGCGAGGGCTGTTCAGATCGGGACGGCCGTGGCGTATCGCGACCTCAATGTCTTCAGGGATGTCACCTCTGGGATATCGAAGTACCTTGCTGAGAAGGGTTACAAGGGAGTTGAGGAGATCGTTGGCCTGTCCCACAAGGCTTGACCCGAGGCGAATCGTTCATCTTGAGACGGCTGAATCGGAGGCGGCGAATGTCAAGTCGATCACCTTCAGGGATAGCCTCTGCTCCCAAGCCAAGCCCGGCCAGTACGTGATGCTCTGGATCATGGGCGTCGACGAGGTTCCTATGAGCCTTTCAAGTATAGGTGATGTCTGTGGTCTCCTCGTTGAGAGGGTGGGTGAGGCTACTGAGGCGATACATAGGATGGTGGTCGGCCAAGCCTTCGGCCTTCGAGGCCCCTTCGGGAACTACTTCACCCTCATGGAAGGTCGTGCCCTCTTGGTGGCAGGTGGTATGGGTATAGCTTCCCTTCTTCCCTTGGCAAACTCTCTGAGGATTCATGGTACTAAGGTCGAGTTGGTCTACGGGGCTAGGACGGCGGCTGAGCTTTGCGGGCTGAAGCAAGTGATGGATGTGGCGGATAGCTCGCATGTAGCTACTGATGACGGGTCCTATGGAACCAAGGGCCTCGTGACAACCCTCCTGCCTCCTCTGCTTAAGAGGAAGGGTTACGATATGGTCTACTGTTGTGGCCCTGAACCCATGATGAAGGAGGTCTTCCTCCTCACGGAGAAATATGGTCTACTCTTGCAAGCGTCCATGGAGAGGATCATAAAGTGCTCCGTCGGCCTCTGCGGCAGCTGCATGATTGGCAAATACCGCGTCTGCAAGGATGGCCTAATCCTTACGTCCGAGCAGTTGCGAGAGGTCGCCGACGAATTCGGAGTCTACAGGCGCGGCTTCGACGGGAGACGAATACCCTTCTAATCTTGCAGTCTTGAGTGGGCGCTAAACATTGTTAAATATCACAAGACATAGCTAAACTATGGTCGACATCATTGTCGCAGAAGGTACTTAGTCTCTGGCCTCTCCCCGGAGGAGTAGATAGTTATTTTAACACACTACTCGTGTGTCTTGAATTCGTCGGCAAAAATAACCCTGATCGTTCGGCCTTGAGGAAATGGTTTGTCAATACATACCGTTTGACTGGCAAAAAGACTGTTGACGGCTATATCTATGTCGTGGAGGCAATCCTTCATCTTATTCGTGAGGAGAATGGTGGATTCTCTCTCACAAATGATGGAAAGGATGTCTTAGAAACAAAAAGCAAGAGCAAAATGTTTGATATACTAAATCTTAGAGTGGCTGGAATCTCAGAGTTACTCGCTCTGCTTAGAGATAAACCGCATCTAGAAGATGAACTGCATGAATCTCTTCAATCAAGACTAGCGAGTCAAGGTGCTAGATGGAAGACCAAAGCTCAAACTGTCTTTAGAATCCACTGGCTTAAAAATCTAGGAATGATATCCAAGGCTGGTCGTTCTATCGCTCTAAGTGAGATGGGCAGATCTAAACTCACTGGAGATGAAAAGCCCTCATCTAAATTCAGTCCTAGGGAACTGGCAACTCATAGGAAGCTAGGAAAGGTCAGGATAGTACAGGCCATGTTCAGGGATGGTAAATGGTTCTACGAAGTGGAGAAGATTGAACCGTAATGAGAATGACCAACAATGGTCGAAACTAAAAGGATTGAGGTCCCAGAGGAAGAACTGGAGTCGGTTCCTGAAAGTTCATGGATTGCAGAAGAGGAGTTGCAACCTATCAAGGAAGAGAAGATTAGTCACGACGAACTCAGGAACAAGATAGCCGAAATAGGCAAATGCGAAGGAAAGTACGTTCAAGTCGAATATCCCATAGATCATTTGAAGTTGGATGTGGTTTGGAAGACGGTCTCGACTAGTAGTCCTGGATGGGCTTTTGAGGTCCAACTGTCCGGCAACTTCTACGAGGCCCTTACGAAACTTATGCACGCTTGGACTAAGTGGAATTGTAGACCTTTCCTCGTTACTACGGATAAGTACATTGAGCAGGCGAAGAGCCTAATTGAAGGCTCATTCCATGGAATGAGAGACGACATAAGACTGGTGGAATGGAAAAAGATGCTTGCTTTATGGGAATATGCCATGAAGGCTTTTGACATAAAGAAGGAAGTCAGACTGTAAATGAAGTCCTATCCACTGTTGGTGGTACTTCATGAATGTCGTTGAAGTTCCTCGCCCGCTTCCTCCCAAGGGATCTCAGATACGTGGACCTGTTAGTCCTCCTTCCACCCGCATCCTTCCAGCCCTGAAACTAACGACGAAGTCCCGAAAATGGGACCTACTGTCAGAGGCCCCTATAGAAGTCTAGGTCTTGTGGTTCTTGTAGTAGTTGACTACGTCTTGGATGATGCTTGCCTTGCTGAACTCCGAGTCAATCGTGTCCGTGGCGACGAAGTCCCCAATCCTCCTCTCGCCAAGAAGATTCTTGATAAGCAAGTAACCCTTATCCGGCGTCGCCATCTCGGGCAGGACCGGATGCACGACCGCGAGGTAGATAGTCCCCGCGTTCTCAAGGGAGTTCATGGCGCCCACCAAGGTCGAGCCTGAAGAGGCGATATCGTCAACCACGACCACGTCACTGCCTTCGGCATCCAGCTTCCCCTCAAACTCCACCTCAATGTCCGTTTTCCGCCTCTTGTCGAGGCCATACTTGAACTTGGTTCCCGTTAGGCGGGCGAACTCCACAGCCAACTTCCCAGCAGCCATATCAGGGTTAATAACCACCGCCTCAGGGCTTACCCTGTCCTTGAAGTATCTTGCCAAGGCGTTGACCCCCGGCAGCCTGTACACCTCTATCCCACGCCCAATCTCACGATATACCTGAGAGCCCTCACCGGAACGATCGAAGTGAGGCGTGAAGGTCAGGATACGCCTCACATCCCGAGCCTCCAAGTCCTTGAAGATGTTCCTGTAACCAACATCCTTCCCCTTGTCCCTATTCCTCACAACCTCACTCCGGTCGCTTCTGGGGTTGTGATCTTGTCGGCCTAGGACGAAGTAGGGGAGAAGCACGTCAACGCTCCTAGCGCTGTAGAGGAGCTTGTCGGTCAGGCTATTGGTAATCCTGTTCAGGTCGTGGAGGTAGGAGAGGATCCCGAAGGTAGTCATGGGACTCTTGAGACGAGCCGCCACGAGGACATCTCGATCGAGGAGCTCCTCATAGTCTGCGAGGATTCGGGGGCACGGTTCCCCATCCGGGTAGTACTCATCCCTGAACTCCCTATACTCGCATCCCAGCCCTTCTGCGAGTTTCTTCCCAAAATCGTCGTGGCCTAGGACGAACTCCATTCCAACCACCACCTAGAGAGAATCATATGGTCGAGACCCATGTCGCTAATTGACTTAATTGAAGGCTTAAGAAGTATTCCCACTCTCGTTCCGCCCCAAGACCATTGAACCTCAAGGAATATTTAAGGCAAGCCAAACCGTCCTCCTCTTTCCGGCGAAGCAAGGCTTCGAAAGGGGAAACCGCTACGGAGTCAGCGACCCTATTAGCTCTAGGTCAAGCCTCCTTCTAGTAAGTGGCTGACAAGCTGAGAACTGAGCTATCAGAGTGGACTCACACCGACTCTAGGAACTGATATTAGACTCCCCAGCCCCTAGTCTGGAGGCATGAAGATGTCCAATAACTCGGATTCTCTCAGAAAGAAAATAGAGGAAATCACTAAGGCAGAAGGGATCGACCTCCTCGGCGTAGCCGACCTAACGCCAGCCCGCGACTTCATCTGCAAACAAGGAGGAGAATTCCTAGCAGACTTCCCACGCGCTGTCTCAATAGGCGTGAGGCTTGTGGACGGGATCGTCGACCGGCTCCACCTACACGATGACCCCTATGTAATCGGAACCTACCGCTTCCACGTCTACAATGTCATCAACCCCCTCCTAGACAGGACTGCCCTAAGCATCGCCAAGGAGATTCAGAAGAACGGCTACGCGGCCTTCTCCGTCCCCGCTTCCCAAGGCATCAACAGAAAGGAGAACCTTGGGGTAATCTCCCATAAACTCGCCGCTAACCTCGCCGGCCTCGGCTGGATAGGGAAGAGCTGCCTCCTCGTGACCCCTGACTACGGTCCCAGAGTGAGGTTCGCAACAATCCTGACCGACGCACCACTTGAGACTGGAACACCCCTGCCCAACTGTTGCGGCGACTGCAGGGCCTGCGTCGACATCTGCCCCGCCAAGGCCTTCACGGGAGTACCCTTCAACCCTTCAGAACCGCGCGAAGTTCGATTCAAGGCCGAACTCTGCGCAAAATACATCCACGACAGGATAGGCTTCCCAGCGGGGGAGTCGGCCTGCGGTCTATGCGTCTACGTCTGCCCTCACGGCAGACACTGAAGCAGTAAATTCTAAGAGCAGCTTCTCCTGAACGCGTCGGCTATCCCTTCCTCTTGAATAAGTCTTCAAGCAAGGACGAAATGCTATATCCTTGAACTAGAGAACGTTCAACATGCTTGACATGGCCATAAGGCGCATAGTGATTGTTGCCAAGCGGCCCTACGAGGCTGCCAAGGAGCTTTCGAAGCACTTCGAAGTAGAGGACCAAGGAGAAATATGCGTAGCCATTGGCGGCGACGGAACCTTCCTCGAGGCCACGAGGAAGGTTGACTGCCCCATCCTCCTTGTGAGGAGTGGGGAGAAGAACAGTTTAGGCTTCCACGCCGACGCCCGCCTAGACGAACTACCCGCAGTCATTGAACGGCTGAAGACGGGGGAATACAGGGTTGATAAGCATCGGAAGTTGAGGATTACCTATGGAGGAGACTCCTTCTATGCGGTGAACGATGCGGTCCTCTTCCGCGCGAACCCCGGCGTCATTCATTTCAACGTGAGCTACTTCGGCGAGAGGGGCGAGGAGGAGCCCCTCTTCCCCGATGCGGTTAAGGGAGACGGCGTCATTATCGCCCGTCAGATAGGTTCCACAGCGTACAACTACTTCGCCAACGGGCCGATAATCTTCAGCGGAGACGTGGCGGTGGTTACACCTATCGTCGCAAACTATCGATTCAGCATCATCACTGATCATGACTTCAGGGTGGAGCTTCTCAAGAATGTAGGGTCCCTCCAATGTGACGGGGTAGAGGTTGGGAGACTGAGGGTGAATGATGCCTTCACGGTCTCCCGTTCCGATAAGATTGTTGAGATTGTCCGGTTGAGGGGGATGGAGTCGTTCTCGGAGAAGCTGGGGAGGCTCAGCAGCTTCTAGTGGTCGGCTACTCGTCTTCCTACTTTAGTCGGCGTCTTCTATGGAGAGGCGATTCAAAAGGTATAAGAATGAGCTTCGGCTCAAGGGTCCAGTCGAAAAAGGGCGAGAGGTGTATGAGAGGTGCCAACCCACGGTTCTCTGACAAAGGCTGGAAAGGTTCGGAACCAGACGCCCAAGATTGCGTCGCAGAATAAGAAGAGTGAGCCTCCTAGGGAGAGGAACGCCAAGAACTATAAGAAGAGGATTCTCCACCCAGCCCCAGAGACTAGAGGCCCACGCGGTCGCCGCGGTCGCCGCGGTTAATCTTTTACCCGCAATCCAAGTCTCGTATACCAGCCTCGTCTGAGAGGCATCCTTTGTGGCTGGAGAAGCTTCCTTCCATACCGCATGCAGGGAGATAGTTGAACGACTCCTCAGAGACATGGATGTTGATCTTTCTCAGCTGAAGAGTGAGGTCGCTCGTGAACACCACCTCGAAAGTCTGCCCACAAACCCAGAGATTCTCACCGCTGCGAGCCCAAGAGAACGGCGACATCTACTGGCCAAGCTTCGCCTCAAACCAACCCGGAGCCTCTCAGGAGTCAACATCGTCGCCGTCATGACTCCCCCACACGCATGCCCTCATGGAAGGTGCGCCTACTGCCCCAGCATCCCCGGCGTCCCCAACAGCTACACGGGAAAGGAACCCTCGGCCATGCGCGGTCTCCAGAACGCCTACGACCCCTACTCCCAAGTCTCCAATCGATTGACACAGTTGAGGGCGTCGGGCCATCAGGTCTCGAAGGTTGAACTGATCATACAGGGAGGAACCTTCTCAGCTACGAATCGCGCAGCTCAAGAACAGTTCGTGAAGGGCTGCCTCGACGCCACTACAGGCGTCCCTTCCCAGAATCTTGCTGAGGCCCAGGCCTATGCTGAGAAGAGCAGGATCCGGAACGTGGGGCTGACCTTCGAGACCCGCCCAGACTGTTGCGGGCAGGAGGATGTGGACAGGATGCTCGCCCTAGGCGTAACTAGGGTCGAGCTGGGAGTTCAGACCATCTATGACGATGTCTACCGCCTCGTAGATAGGGGACATGGGGTTAAGGATGTTGTCGACGCCACACAGAGGCTGAGGGACGCTGGCCTCAAGGTCTGCTACCACATGATGCCTGGCCTCCCAGGATCGGATTTCAGCAGGGACCTCAAGGCCTTCGAGGAGGTCTTGTCTAACCCTAGCTTCATGCCGGATATGTTGAAGATCTATCCCTGCCTCGTCCTAGAGGGGACGAAGGTCCACGACTGGTGGCTGAGAGGGGAGTATCAACCATACACGACGGAGGAGGCCGTCGTCCTCCTGTCGAAGGTTAAGGCGCGTATTCCTCCTTGGGTTAGGATAATGCGGGTTCAGCGGGACATACCGGCCCAACTGATCATCGCGGGCGTGAAGAAGAGTAATCTACGGCAGCTCATTCACCAACGTATGCGGGAGCGAGGGCTTATGTGTCGTTGTATACGCTGCCGGGAGATAGGCCATCGAGGATCGACGCCATCCGAGGAGGACATTAAGATCGTCACCATCGTCTATGAGGCTGGGGGCGGCAAGGAGTTCTTCATCTCCGCAGAGGACCCTGTGCGAGATACCTTGATCGCCTACCTTCGGCTGAGGCTGCCATCCCCGAAGGCCCATAGAACCGAGGTCAACGAGAAGCCTACGGCTATTATAAGGGAGCTTCACGTCTATGGCCCGGTCGTCCCACTGGATGAACACGAGCCCGATGCCTGGCAGCACAGGGGCTATGGTAAGATCCTTCTACGTGAAGCAGAGCAAGTGGCCCATGAGAACGATGTGGAGAAGATTCTAGTTACGAGCGCTATAGGCGTGCGAGACTACTTCCGAAGGCAAGGCTACGAACGCATCGGCCCATACATGGGGAAAAGCATACCTGCATGAGCATTAACGCCGTTGTCATGCAAGAAAGGAGTCGATCGCCTTTAATGCACCAGTTGCCATAGAACCACTTTGAAAGAAGGAGTAGATAGTGAGGGTTCTTCATGGAACATAAGTTCAAACCATCCAAATACTACCTCACCTTCGGCCCCAACAAGCCCGCCTATCACGTCAAACCCGGAGACACTGTAACTGCGCCTACTGTGGATGCTAGAGGCTACGACTCAACAGGCACTCAGATCACCGAGGAAGAAAGGCAGAGAGACCCAAGAACGATCTTCAACCCCTCAAACCCCTTGGTAGGCCCCTTCTATGTTGAGGGAGCTGAACTGGGCGATACGTTAATCGTGAAGATAGAGCGTATAGCCCTGAACCGCCGCACGGCTTGGTCGCGAATCGTACCCCGCTTCGGATCCTTCACCGAGGAGGCCCCGGGCAGACACTTCTTGCTAAATGAGCCCCTTGAGGAGAGGGTCTTCCAGTGGAAGCTCGACCTAGAGCGTAACATAGGCACTCTAGACCTCCTAGAAAGCAAATTGAAGAGGGTTGAGATCCCACTCCACCCCTTCCTCGGATCCATAGGTGTCGCCCCAAGGTTCGGCAGGGTCGAACCGGCCCTGACGCCGGGTGAATACGGTGGGAACATGGACTGCGTCGAGACGAAGGAGGGTGCAACCCTTTACTTTCCAGTCTTCGTTCAAGGTGGCTATTTGGCTTTTGGAGATGTCCACGCGGCCCAGGGGGATGGGGAGATCTGTGGTGTAGCCCTCGAGACTACGGCTGAGGTTAAACTACGCTTCGACATGGTCAAGGGCAAGGCCATCGAGTGGCCTAGGATCGAGGATGAGGAGTGCATTATGGTCGCTGGAAGTGCTAAGCCCCTTATGGAGGCGTTCAAGATCGCACACTATGAGCTCCTCAACTGGCTCGTGACGGATTACGGATTCGAGAAATGGGAGGGCTTTCAACTCCTCTCACAGGTCGGCAGATGTCGCGTGGGCAATGTTGTCGACCCCTTCTACACGGTGGTGGCGAAGTTTCCTAAGAGGTTCCTTCCTTAAGGCAACAAGACTTCATCTAAGCTATTCTGAGATGATGTCGTCGATCTTTCTCCGAGTCTCCTTCATTATTTGAGCTATCTTATCGGCTTTCTCCGGTGTCAAATCGTGGTAGTTAGTCATGATTAGGCCTGCGAGGTTTCTAAGCTCTCGATTCAATCCTTTCCTCTCTCTGAAGAATGCTTTCCTCTTCTCGATTATGGCTTTGAATTTCTCTTCGCTCTTTCTCAGGAACTCTGTTCCTTTCGGCGTTATCGAGTAGATTCTCTTGTCTTCCTGCTCCTCTCCCTTTATGTATCCTTCGTCTTCAAGGGCTTGAAGGATTGGGTAGATGGCTCCTGCGCTGGGTCGGTAGAATCCTCCGAACTCCTCGCCGAGGCTCCTCATTATCTCGTATCCATGCATCGGTTTTTCACTCAAGGATCGGAGTATCAGGTACTGTAGTACGCCCCTTCTGAAGGCGGGAGGCCTCCCATGTGGGAACATGGGAGGGATTGGAAGGATGGGTGGGAATAAGGCTGGTCGAAATTAAGATATATCTTAATATATTTAAATATTACTTTCTACTTCTTTGGTGCTCAACTGACGAGTTCAGCCCTTCGCACTGGACACGGCCAGTAAGAATTTTGGCAGGAGAGACGCCAGAACCGATGTAACGTCTGAGGCCCCAGCGTCGCCGAAGACGATGTCTGAAAAATGGGATTTCGTGACATATCCTGAGGTCAAGATTCGACTAACTCCGTTGTTCCTCAGGGTCCATACGTACGAGAACTATCGGGCAATGCCTCAACCTGCTCAACATCTCCCACGTCACCCCAGCAACCCCTACGGTGGAGCCCTCCACCATATCCCAAACCGTCCTACCTGCCCCATAACCCCTCGCATGGTGCGCCCTCTCCGCAATCTTGAGAGCCTCCTCGACATCGAGGTTCGAGCCAGCCACAGCGAGGGGAGTTGCCCTCTGCCTCAACCCCAAGGCTCTGCCCAAGACGAAGAGGAGGGGGCCAGGAAAGTAGTGGATTCCCTTAAGGGGGTTCGGGCGGGATGTGAAGTGGATGCCTCGCAGGGAGAAGGTCGAGTCCGTATCCGAGATGATCACCGTGGTCCTCCTCCCTGTAGCTTCTTCTACTCGTCTTCGAATAAGCTCAGTTTCCCTTAAGGGGTCCTCTAGCGGTAGGGCGGCATAGCTGAAGGGTAGGTTACTGAGGTCTATCCCACCCTCAGAACCATACTTCAGGGCGTGGAGAAGCCCCCCATAGCGTAGGGCAACCTGCTTATGGGCAGGTCCCTCCCTTTTGGGATAGGACCTTAGTCGACGAATCGTTGGAGCCTTGAACCTGCACAGGGGCCCTAGAATGTAGCCCCATACAAGAGGCATCCAGACCCTAGCGATAATCTTCGCCCAGAGGCTGGGAACAACCTTTGCCTCATCTACTAGTCGTCCCTTAGCCGTGGAAATCGCCTTCTCTGAGATGACTATGATGTCTCCGTCTCTCAGGTGGTGCCAAACCGCCCTCACGATCATGGCTGTGTAGTCGGAGCCGGGTCTCCAATAGGGAGTTCTGACCGGCCTAGTCTTCAAGGAATCGTGTTCCTCCGACTGTATGCTGTGAAAGGGAGAAGGGAGGGGCTATAAAAAGGCTGGCTGGGTAGTCAGTTCACCAGTTGGCTAACGCGGCTAGCTGGAAATAAGCAATATGAGACCTCTCTGAGGCATGCTATATATAGAGTTGTCACGGTACATCTCGCTCCAAGGTGGTTGTATGAAGGTCTCAGATGTGAAAGTATATCAAGTGAAGGGGAGGGGCTGGCCGAGTTATCCGTGGATATGGGTCGAAGTCTTTACAGATGAGGGAATATCAGGCATCGGAGAATCGGCAGTCACAGAGGGCGTGGTAGAAGCGATCAACAGCCTCGGACGAAGGATCCTTGGGGAGGACCCCTTCAACATAGAGAAGATCTTCGAGAGCGCGTACCGTAGGGGAGCCTTTGTACAGGCCTTAAGCGGGGTCGAGATGGCTCTCTGGGACATCGTTGGGAAGAAGCTGGGGACGCCGATATACAACCTGTTGGGCGGTCGATGCCGCGATAGGATAAGGGTCTACGAGGACGGCTTCTTCAGAGGCGCCAAATACAATTCCGAGGAATATGCCGAGAAGGCTGAGGAGGCTGTCCAGCAAGGGTTCACAGCCATCAAGGCGGACATCGATGTCGGCCCATCCATGCATCAGTTGAACAGGGAACTCAATGTGGATGACCTGTACCTGAATGTGAGCGTAGTCAAGGCTGTAAGGGAGGCTATCGGGGATAGGATAGACTTCGCCGTAGATACCCACGGGGCCTTCAACATTCCATCGATGATTAAGCTCGCGCAGAAGCTTGAGCCCTACGACCTCATGTGGATCGAGGACCCTGTCCCCCTCCATGGTCAGAACATTAAGACGCTGGCCAAGCTGACGGCGGAGATTAAGACCCCTGTTTGCGTGGGTGAGACCCTTTCGACTAGAACCGAGTTCAGGGAGTTGTTCGAGGCTGGGGCCACGGACTTGATCATGCCTGACATCTGCTACACAGGGGGCGTCTTGGAGATGAAGAAGATCGCCGCCATGGCCGACGCATACCATATCCCCTTCTGCCCTCACAACTACTTGGGTCCGATCTCCACTATGGCGAATATACAGGTATGCACCTGCGTCCCCAACTTCGTAGTCCTTGAGTTTCAAGGAGGCGATGTTCCTTGGAGGGACGAGATCTTCGACGAGCCGATACCTCTCAAGAATGGTTATCTAGAGGTGCCGACGAGGCCGGGTCTTGGTGTGGAACTTAACAGGGAGGAACTGGCCAAACACCTCGTCGAATGACTCTCTGGTCCTCCTCACCACCTTATTTTCCAGTCCGAATCGCCTTCATGTTGTTAGAAGAAGAAAGAATAAACATGACCCTCATTATGAACCTGTTAGCCAATCGTTTGATGCAGTCTGACTAGAATGACTCTGTGAGGCTGCGGCAATTGGGGGAGCGCGTGAAAGTCCTCTTCGACCCGATGAACGCGATAGTCGAGGTGGAGAAAGGGACTATCCTCCTCGACGCCATCAGGGAGGCTGGGGTACGGGTCGAGAGTATATGCGGTGGAAAGGGCGACTGTGGAAAATGCAAGGTTATCCTCGTGAAAGGTGAGGTCTCCAAGCTATCGACCAAGTATGAGAAGCACCTCTCTCCCCAGCAGGTCTCTGGAGGCTACCACCTCGCGTGCCAGATTCGGGTGATGGGTGACGGAGTCTTCAGGATCCCCGTTGAGAGCCGGATCGACAGGCCGAAGATACTCCTAAACATGAATATGGTCATCGACAGGCTCGACCCAGCCTCGAAGAAATATCTAGCCAAACCCTTGCCCCTACAGGATTATGAACGCCTCATTCTACCCACCTCGATCAGAATTGAAGGCTACTCCGGCTCAAGACCCCACATGAGCGACGAGGTGACCAAAAGGATTCGTTCGATGGAAGACGAGGCATTGGTAACAGTGACCTTGAGTAGGACAAGTGACTATCCGGAGATTATCTCCGTTGAGTCAGGAGATAGAACTAGATCGAACTACGGCCTCGCCATCGATGTTGGTACGACCACGGTCGTCGTCGTCCTCGTCGACTTGATTAGTGGGCAGGTTTTGGGTACGGAGTCGGAGCTGAACAGGCAGATAACCTATGGCGAGGAGCTTGTCACCCGGATCGCTTTCGCCGGTGACCCCGGTGGGCTTCAGAAGCTCCAGCAGGCTGTTGTCAACACCATAAACGACCTCACAGACAGGGTCACCAGAAGCGTCGGTATCAGGAACGAGGAGATCACCGACATCTGCGTGGGAGGAAACACGGTTATGAATCATCTCCTCGCTGGGACGGACCCGACCTATCTGGATGAGGCGAATGTGAAGGTCTCCAGAAAACCCATCGTCAAGAAATCCAGGGACCTTGGCCTTCATATGAGTCCAGAGGCCTATGTCTACTGCCTCCCCAACGTGAGTCGGTTCCTCGGAGGCGACGCCATCGGCGACGTGATAGTCTCTGGTACGCATAGGTCTGAGGATGCATCGCTCTTGATCGATATGGGGACGAATGGTGAGATAGTCTTCGGGAACAGGGACTGGCTCGTCTCCTGCTCCTGTGCCTCAGGTCCAGCTTGGGAGGGGGAAGGAATCAGGTTCGGGATGCGGGGTATGCGGGGTGGGATAGACCATGTTAAGATCGATCCCAGAACCTTCGAGGCATCGTACACGGTTATTGGGGATGCTCTTCCGAAGGGGATATGCGGTTCAGGGATAATCGATGTGGCGGCGGAGATGTTCTCCGTCGGAGTCCTCGACTTCACGGGGAAGATTGTGGAGGGGAAGACGCCTCTTGTTAGAATGGGGCGTGATGGGTTGGAGTATGTCGTGGTTCCGGCTGAGAGGACGGCGGTCGGTCAGGATATCGTGATTACTCAGCAGGACATGGCCTATATTATCGACTCTAAGGCTGCTGTCTGCGGGGCCATCATGGTGTTGATGAAGAAGTACAACCTCTCCATCTACGATGTCAAGAACTTCTACCTCGCGGGGGCCTTCGGGGCATACACGGATCTGAGGAATGCGACGAAGCTGGGGGTCTTCCCTGAGTTTCCGAACGCGAAGGTTCACCCCCTCGGGAACGGCTCCCTCTCGGGTGCGTATGCAGCTTTGTTGTCGTTGGGGAGGCGGGAGGAGGCGGAGATGGTGGCAGAGAAGATGATGTACATCGACCTTATCGTGGATACGGATTTCATTGAGACCTATTCTGAGGCTGTCTATATTCCGGGGAAGAAGGAGCTGTTCCCGAGTTACGCTCGGTGACGGGCCTCTGACATGATGTGCCGTTTTCGGTACTTCATCGCTAGTTACGAAGGATACGCACCAGAGGTCAAGTATTTTTGAAGAACTGAAAAAAGTTTTCAGTTCTCGGGTCAGTCTCTCGATTTTTCCTCTAGCTTCATGAGTTCCCATCGGTCATAGACCGTCGAGTTGACGAGGATGAAGGTCGAAGGTCAAGGGGGAGTCTCCATTGACGAAGCGCCTATTACGAGAGGGGGTCTCGTTTAATGCCTTTGGGTAGTAACGTGTCTGGTAGTCTAGACGTAGGGAAATGTGCAGAAGAGGCCCCTTGGAAAAATAGTGATATTTTGAAGAGGGAAACGAATCAGGGGTTGATAGATGTCTCTGAGATGCGTAGGATACTCAACCTTCCACTGAACAAGGCGTACAATCTTCACAAGGAACTGCATGTGGAGAACGACAAGCTGCTAAATGAGCTTCGTCGAAAGGGCATTTTGGCTTCTCAACGCGCAACACGCATGTTTGTGAGCACCTTGAACTTCTACCCCAAACCCTCAATGGGACCTACCACCTCAGATCTATTGATCGTCTCCGTCCTTAGGAACGCGCGTTTGAATTCCTCGATCAGTAGTCGAGTTGGAATTGGCCCCGTTCACTGAATTCAGTCTTTGACTAATGAACGGTTCCACTCGTCTCCAAGTTTCGATAGCGGCCTTATCATAGGGACAAGCACCATAGCAATTCCTTTGGATAATTGCTTAATATCCTCCAACAATTCGCTTTCGTCTTTTTCCGAGTCTGCCAACTTTCCTTTCTTCCTTCTAAAGTCATAGAGAATAGCAAATGCAATCAAAGTCATGCCGTACTTGAACTGCTTCTCCATAATCATTTTATGTGCTTCATTGGTTGTACGCGCTTTTTGGTTAAATAAATATATATTATCCATGTTTATGTAGACATCCATAGTATCACCATGTTTCTTTAGTTCCAAGGCGCTCGTTGCATCCATATCATACTTATCCCATTCATTTCTAAAAACAGGGATTATTGGAGGAAATGCGACTCCAGATAGTTTTTTCTTTTCTTGTGCTGTTAATGGCGAACGTTCGATCGGTTCCTGTATATCAAGCTCTATCTCGGAACAGAAAGGTTTGCTTCGCGATTTATCACTTACACTTACTTTAATAGGAATAGGAACGCCCACCTTTGCCCAAGACGGAGCTTTGAGAGTCAGGTATCCGGTTCCGTTCCAGAGAATCATGCTCACAAAGGCTTCAGGGCAGGAAACTTCTAGAGTTCCTGGGCCATCGCTTCGATTGAAATATTGATTCTCTGCGTCTGTTTCATATAGGATCTGTACTAACTGGTTTATAGGGCATCTCATGCGGAGGAAATCTGCTTTCTGAAATTTGAGTCGGAAGTAAGTCGGGAATACCTTACCTATATACAGAGACTGGTCCAGATTTCCACGTTTTCTAGAGGTGGCAATCATGCCTCTTGGTAATAGCTCAGATAGCAAGGGAGTATCGGAGACCAATTTTGCCAAGAGCTGCTCAAACGGTCTATCATCCATCACCCTAGTCTTGAGCTCGGCTTCTCTCCGTTTCTCGTTTAAGTTGCGTAGGCCTTCATGGTCTCTTAGAGCCTTTCTCAGCGCGTCTTCTAGCTCCTCTTTTTCTTGGCAATCTCTTAATCGATCTCTCGAGTTCATGAATAAGTCTTCTCTTGTCCTCCCAGGGATTCCTGAAGAATCAACTATTACCATCAAGTCCTTCGCTATGTAGTCTAGATCGATTTCCGATTGTCTGAAGAAAGACTGTGGGAGGGCACCGTGTGTTTGGCCGTTAATTGTGAAGAATACTGCTTCTTTAGTAGTGGTCCATCTCTCCCCCTTCGCCTTGTTCGGTTGAAAGACCGCTATTGTAACCTTTAAATCTCCAAGACTAGGAACGCGTATTATGGAGCTTGTTGGGTACCCTTCCTCGAGTACACTAGCCCGATCGTCTTCGATTCTGACTGACATACCCGCAAGGATGGCGTCAAGAGTATGCCCTACATACCCACTCCGTCTCTCGAGTATTCTAATCGGTATTGGCAACGCGTATAATTTTCGGCTTAATTCATAATTCAAATCAAGCGTGGAAACCGTCCTTAGGGCAGGCCTATCGAGCTTATATTCATACAGTTTAATGAATGTTCCCGACTCCATCATCTGGGCATAGGCTTTAGGGTATTCCCAAGGTAATAGAGGCAGATTAATGGCGGGGAATCTGGGTACTCTGCCATTTGGAGCCAAGTACTTATAAACAGATGATTTAACATTCTTTGAGGGGTCCTCCCTTCTTATTATGGTAAATCCCCAAAGACTCGAACTATCGTCACATGGATCGGTTAGTTGTTGGTTTCTCTTGGAAACGATCAACTCGTAGTTCTTAGTTCCGCAGAATGGGAGAACGCCAGAACCTCCCATCCCGAATCTCCCTTGGACAAAAACAATACTTTGTTTATTCTTACTGGACAGTGAAAGGAACGTGTCTTTCATTCTGTTTGGTGTTTGGCCTTCTCCTTGATCGATTATCGAGTAGCAAGGCTTATCCTTGGATCCCGTAGCTACTAGGCATATATTGTTAGATAAAGTAGAGCGCTCAGCACTAGTGAGTCTGGAAAGATTCCCTTCTGGTACGCCGAAGAAACGATCAGCAGCTTCAGCAATGGCGTTTGGAGCTTGAGCAGACTCAGGATCGATCCCTTGTTTCGAGCACTCCTTTATTAGCATATGATCTATTGAATTGATCAGCTTTTCTACTAGCGCAGCGGTTGGTGAACTCTGCTGATTTCCGACTATAGAGAAGTTGTTTTCCAGATTTCCCAGTGGCAACCACATACTTGCATCGTTCATTAATTCATTCTTCTCAAGTATCTCTGTTACAGCATCTTCAGAATCGGCTTTCACTAACTCCAGGCATAGTTGTTTCGGATCTATACGTTTTTCTGAGAAATAATCTAATGTCATCATTCTATAGGTCCCTTTTCCAATAAAGATCTACCACTATCAGTTAGCTCATACCGGTTGGATCCTTCTTCCGGAATTCTGCTAATCAGACCTAATTCCGCTAATCTGCTGATAAGTCCTGTTCGCATTGTCTCGAGCTGGTTGTGTCCAAGGCTCGGCATCAAATGACTCAATGCCATGCTTAACTTAGCCGGGCTTGAAGCACCGTTGCGAATAGTCTCTAGTGTGATACGCAAGTTGTGATTTTCTTCAGGCAACTGAGAGGATATATGCTCGATTAGGGACTTCTTTTCATCCTGTGAGAGAGATTCGCTGTATTCCCCTTTATCCAATACTGGATTTTCAAGCGATGCGAATTTTAGACCAAACTCTGTTAATCCGATTAGCGGTTGTCCATTACTATCTCTGACGATGTTTATGAACTTAAGGGTCGCTGGCATGCCATCAATATGGTCTCCTCTGAAGGCTCCTACAAAATGAGCTTTAAAACGCATTTTGGTCTTATACGCATCTTTCTTGATTGGCAATGCAGTGGAGATCCTGTCTTCGCGTTTTCGGCCTGTGTTTTTTTCGTTCTTGCTAAGGATCTGGCCGAGTTCACGCGCTGCGTTTGACGCATTCTCCTGCACTGCATCAAGGCGCAAGCTTTCGGCATTTCGGTTTAGCATATTTGCCAATACGCGGGTTGTTATCTTTGTAGGCAAGAATCTATTCCAAAGTCCGTATATTGTATTTGAGACCTGTTCCGGATCAGGTGGCGAGATCGTCTTTATGCTGTAGGAGTCTAAGCGTAAGTAATCCTGAAAATGATATTGTGTTCTTCCTCGGGGTGGATCTCGTGTGTTGAGCGATCTAGGTCCCAACTGGGGGGTTGGAACGGCGTCGAGTGGAACCTGCTCTATGCTGTACAATTGGTTTTGAATAGCTGTTATGATGAACTCCTGGACGGTCCTATACCTACCTTTTCGCATGAGACCATTTATTACATCCATTGTTTCAAGGTTTATATCCACTATAAACCGCAATATACCGAGCCCCAGTATTAGTTGCTTCGTGCCGGTATATAAGCGTTTCACTGACGCAGGGCAATACGTTGTCAAAATAGCAGTATATATCGGAGCAACATTGGGCCGAGCGTCAGATGGGAACAGAGGCGAGACGGGGTCTAGCTAAACGGCCGAGGATGCTTTTTCATATCCACTGATGGCTTGATGCATTCCCTCTATTTCCCCATACTGTCCTATTATTGATAGCTTCCAGAGCTTGCATCTTAGCGGGGTATTGTGCGTTGTGTGTGGGTACTAAGAGGCATGCGCTAGTCATATTAGTCTAGGGCGTCATCGATTTGGGAGAGGTGTGGTTGGTATATGCGGATCATTGGGATCAGCGGTAGTCCGAGGGTCGGTGGCAACACGGATACTATCCTGAAGGAGGCCCTCACGGCCGCACAGGATGAAGGAGCGGAGATCGAACTCCTCCGCCTCTCCGACTATAGGCTACAGCCCTGCAACGCCTGCGGGACATGCTTCAAGACCAAGGAATGCGTCATCGACGACGATGGCGAGAAGCTCTACCAAGAGATCGTCAAAGCCGACGGCGTGATCCTCGGCAGCCCATCATACTTCCAAGGCGTCACAGCCCAGATGAAGACCTTCATAGACCGAATAGGCTACCTCTGTCTAGCCCGCGGCAGGAAGGACTTCGCTGGGAAGGTCGGCGGAGCCATCGCGGTCGCCCGCCGCTCAGGCCTGATGAACACATGCGGACAGATGCTCATCTTCTTGACAGCCGTGAGGATGATCATCCCCAGCGGCGGACGCGTATTCGCTGTGGGCCGAGAGAAGGGCGAGGTAGCTGAAGACAAGGAAGGAGTCGACACGGCGAGGTACCTTGGAAGGACGATGGTCAAGACTATAGCCGCTACAGAGAGCCTGAGAAAGAACAATTGAGGAGGAGGAAAGCTACGCAGCTGGCTGGGCTGTCCACTTCTCACTGATATATTTGGCTATCCCTGAAGAGTCTATCGGGCCGACCATGACCTCGAATCCCGTAACTTCCTCGATCTCACCACTCAGCCGCGCCGCCCGACCCGGTATGATCAGCTTCTTATGCTTCAGCTTCTCCTCCACCCTATATTGCTTGAGGGCCTCCGCAACCTTGTCGGCAGTCAGCTTCCTTCCAGCAACCGCGCTCTCTACAGAGAGGCCTTCAGTGTCGATAACGATGAGATAGCAGTCGACCTTCTCAGACTCGATGTCCGAGGCTACCGTGTAGTAAGTCAGGGCGAAGTTACTCGTAAACAATAGAGGAGATAGTTCGTTCGGGTTCCCGAAGGCCTTCAGGCCCGGCTCGACGGCGACGGGCTTCCGCGGGTCCGTGTAGATGTTCTCCCTCAAGATGGTTAGAGGTAGTTGGGCCCAGCCGTCCAAGCTGTGCATGATCAGGATGTCAGCATAACGGGTGATGAGGGCAGAGGCGAGCCAAGTCTCATGCCAACTCGTAATCTCCGGCTGCCCCCCAAGCCCCAGCCACACCGTCAGGGGCACCCCTAATAGTGGAAAGCCCAGGAGTTCATCATCATCCCTACAGGCGAGGCGCCGAATCATCGTGAAGGCGTTCAAGGTATCCACGAACCCCTCCCCTGGGAACGTGCCCGGGTCCAAGACCAAGTCCTCAACCCCATATTCGAGGAGGGTACGCGTCAAGGACTTGAGGAGTCTAAGGTCATTAGGCGCGAAGACCGCCAAGGGGCAATGATACATTATGGCCAAGTCCGCCATCTCTTTCCAGTTGTCCTTCGTAGCGGCGTAGATGAGAGGTCTGCTCTTCCCAACGACCATCAGGCCGTTCTCGACAACCTCAGGACTAAAGGAGCAGAGCACCAGAGGTAGGGTCGAGATCTCCGCAAACCTCTTCACAGCCGACCCGAACCGTTGAGGATCGTTTGAAGTAGACCTTATTGCCACCATGTCGAGGGAGAGTTCTCGCCCGATGTAGGTGTAAGAGAAGTCTTCAACCCCCTTCACCCGACCCTTGAAGGTGTCGTCATCCATCTCATCTGTAACGTCTACGGCTATGGCCGTAGGGTTGACGTAGGTGAACTCGTGGCGATACATCACGAGCTTCCCACCGATTTTCTTGGCCCTCTCGCCCGTACCTATGGTGACCTCCCTCACCGGGGGCTTCAGCAGCTGCCACAGCTTGTTATAGGCCCCTCTATTCTTCTCATCCAAGACGGGTGGGCACTTGTCTAGGGTGACCTCCCTGTTGACGAGCTTCGTGGCGAAGGCCATGCAATTCTCTTCGCCACACTCCTTGCAGTTCGTCCTAGGAAGGAGCCTGTAGACGTCAATGGGACTTATGCTGGTCCTAGACAACCCTCCTCGCCTCCATCCTCAAATCTTCACACTGACCCAGTCGGCGATCTTCTCGGCGCTAGCCTTTTGACCGCCGACGAGCTCCTCCATGAGGTCCTTCACAGTCTTAACAGCGGCCGGGTGCATCATCATGAAGTAGTCGACGCCCGCGAGCAGGAGAGTCACGGCAGTCACCGTCTCCCAGATGGGGCCACGCAACTCCCTCGGCCCCCACTCCGGCGCCATCTTCATCCAAGCCTCCCTAGCAGCCCAAGCGTTCGTCGTCCCCGAGGACATGGGATGTTGGAGCTCTGGGTCACCCATGAGACCAGCGAGTCGTGTGCGCTCCATTATGCTGAAGGCGTAGTCGAGGCCGTAACCGAGGGCGGCGGTGGTCGTGTCGATGACGATCTGGTCTTTGGGAAGAAGCGCATCGTAGAGCTTACGATTAAGCTCCCTAGCATGGGCCATGTCCATCGACGTGAACGCGAGTACGACATGGCCATGCTTCTTCACGATCTCCGCCATCTTCTTGACGTCCATGTCGAGGGTCACGGAGTTGAAGAGGAGCCTCTCCCCCTCCCCTACCTCAGCTATTTTGGTGAAAACTTTGAGGTCCTTCTCCGGTTCTCCACAGCCTCCTATGGAGAGGGGGACATCAACGGCCTGCAGCACCCTCTCCAAGGTCTTCGCCGCTTCCTCCGGCGACGTGTCCTTGATCAAGGGATCGGTGCTTGTCAGGTGGATGTTGATCATCTCCGCCCCATACTTCTCCACAGCCTTCTTCGCCCACTCTGCAGGGTCGTCTATGACGTCCTTGAAGGGCTCTTTCATTGCCCTCGCTAGAGGAGGAGCCACGTCGAAGATGTCGATGGCGATTACGGGCTTGTGAGGCATAGTCCCCTCGAAGAGGTAGTAGGGGGGCACCTTCTCCCCTCCTATGATCACGGGTCTGCCTCGGGTTCCGCCCTCTCCCTTGGTTGCGCCTATCTTCACCTCAACGATCTGGCCGAGATACTCCATTACTGGAACCTTGAACTCGGCCTCCAAGAGCTTGGTCGGTCTGATTCTTTCTTGAATAGGAGGCCTTGGAGGAGGCGCTGTCACAGGTATTGAGATGGATGGTTGTAGGGAGATTTCCAAGTCTCCGACGTTCAGCTCTACGTCTTCCAGCTCGATCTCTGTGAACTTACTCAATAACTCGATGAGGTCTCGGCTGAACCTAACCTTTGCCAGCCCTTCCTTCTCTTTGCCCATGGCCATCACGTCTTTCCCGGTTCTACACGCCTGATTATGAGCCTCTTCGCGACGATCTTCGCGTCCTTGAGGATTATCTTGAATCCACCAGCGGTGAAGGCCATCCCACCCACGGGTATGACTTGAGGCTGCACCATCTCCCTCTCGCTGGATGCAGCCGGGGTAGGAGCTTCGGCCTGCGCCTCAACCATAGCCTTCCACCTCTCAACCACCGGATGCCCCTTCTCTTCGAGGAAAGTTTTTAGTTGGTCTAGGTTCTGGACATCGTTCTCCGCAGCAATCTTGTCGATCACGTCCTTGGGGATGAATTCTCCCACCCTCTCCTTAATGACGGCCGGCATCCATACGATCCGGTTCCAGCCTCCATCAACCTGAAGGAACTTGGGAGACCTCATGTACTCGATGGAGACGCCGTGGAACCCATCCACCTGTCTGCCTCCAGCCGTAGAGTCGGCCATCGTCGAGAAGGGAAGACCATTCACGGTCTGCCCCTTGAAGTCGCGGTGCACCAGTCCAAGGCCGTCGACCTCGGGGATGTAGAAGGCCACAGCCTCAAAGCACCCACAGGAGGTGTGGGGATGACCGAAGGCTGTGTAGAGCGACACCTGCTTAATCGCTCCCAAGGTCTTCTCCTCAAGGACCTTGTTTGCGCCCGTGTATTCGCCTTTCCAGGGGTCTAGGCACTCGCCTACATCGATCTTGAAGAGGGGCCCCTTCGGGTCTACGCGTGCCGCGGCTCTGCCGTCGAACCAACTGATGGCGCCGCAGTTCGAGTACCTTTGGGGCGTGATGATGCAGCAGTGGGTAGGCGCGAAGGATTGGCAGAGGGTGCAGCCGTAAAAGGCGTCTGCCTCCTCGTCCTTCATACCTCTAGCCTTGGCATCGCGGGCGTTGTATATCTGCATGGCTTCCTCGTAAAGTCCCTCGACTCTTGTGGGATCTGTTATGAAGGTTATCTGTATCTTCTCGATGAAGGGGAGTTCGCTCTTGTACAGGCGTTCCAGGACTCTTCCGAGGTAGACGAAGGAGTTGAACCCCTTATCGAAGGCCTTCTTGCTCAGCCTGTATTGGATATCGTAGCGTTGATTGACGTGCATGAAACCCTCAATATAGTTCACGTAAGCATGGAGCCGCCTCTCAATAACCCCCTCAAGTTCAGGGTCTACATCTTTTCCTGCGACTTCGATGAGGAGGCCGAAGGGGTAGCTCTTCTCAGGTTCTAGATCCTTTAAGTTCGGTCCTACCGTAGTCAGCTTGCCGTCCTCGACCTCATCTAGACCCCTAACCCTTACGAGTTCAAACTTGGATTTCTGCCTCGGCCCGCCGAGTTCCAGACGTGCGTCGTTCCATCTTATTCTCTGTCCCTCGTAGATGACTCCAACGTCTACGGGGATGTCCTTGAACATCGACATCTCAGATGCTTCCTCCCAATCCCTTCACTATCGACCTAAGATTCTCCTCCCAAACATCCGCGGAGACATTTGGAAGAGACCAAGTAGCATGAGGCTGATAATACCTATCAAGGCTCAGAGTCGTCAAATTTCGAGCAAAATGCTTCAAACCCGACAAGATAAGCCACTCCATATAGTAGGGCAACCCAAGAATGAGGAGCGTGTCATAAGCTCCCTTCCCATCTAGGCCCATCCACGACTCGTCCTTGAGGCAGTTGGCGATTTCCATAGCACCCATCATGGCAGCGGGCTCATAACCCTTCTCCAAGAAGGCTTTACCCGTGTTCGCCGTCGTCACAAGGGGGATATTTCCAGCCTTCGACATCCGAATCATATAATCTATGGACTCCATCGACTTGAGGGCTTCGCCGACAGCGTTGTGGCCGACGACTAGGATCGGCCGTTTTGCCTTCTTGATCAGGGCGATGGCGGCCTCAGGCTTGGTTAGAACGTGGGCCCTGAGGGGTCCGGCGATCTCAGCCCTCTGCCAAGGTTCAGCAGCCGTCTCAGGTCACCCTCTTCCTGACCATCCGTTCTAGGAGCGTTGGGTCGGGTATAACAGTCTCCTTCCAACCCTTCTCTTCGAGGATCTTCACGACCTCGTCCTTTATTGTAATTGGAATGTCCGCGCGGGTACGCACGAAGAGGTGGACATCGTCAGGCATAGTTCCGTACAGCCGCCGATGAAGGTCTATGTAGTGGGTGAGCTTGATCGCCCTTCCCTTGCTCGTATCATTCGCCCGCATGGCCAGTTTTGCGATCATCACCATCGCCTCCTCCTTCGTCTCCGCAGCATAGAACAGGTGCTCTGGCACAGGACCAACGTAGACCTTTTCTCCCGTGCGGGCGTCGTAGACGTACCAGTCCTCATCCTTATCCTTCCTACCAAGGAGCATGCGCCTATACTTGGAGCCGTGGGGCCCGACGATGACGGGGACGCCCAAGCGCCAGAAGCCGCTGGCGATGGAAGCAGCCTTCTGAGAATACGCGCCCCACGCGACGCCAACAGCGCCAACCCTGTTCAGAACATAGTCGGCGATCTCCTCGTAGTTCCCCCGAAGGTTCCGCTTGGCGAATATGCTGGCGATCTTCAGAGCAGCTCCAGCGATATGGGAATTGGCTACGCAGGAACCGACGTTCACTATTCCTCCAGCGTCGAAGCTCCCGGGGTAAGTTTCATAGAGGGTCTTGCCTTCCTCGTCTCGGTACATGCCTATGGACATAGCGGCGCACCCCGAGGTCACCACGATGAATCGGCGGGAGGCGAACTCCTTCGCCATCTCGGCCACCTCGGCGCCTCCGTTGGGATAGTTGGCGCAGCCCACGAAGGCGACGACGCCTGGAATCTCCCCAAGGACTATTGGTCCACCGACTCGCCTTATCTCAACATCCTGAATTGCCCCTCTTCCAGCCCGGACATTGAATCTCTCTTCCTTGATTCTTTCCTCAGAGGCTTTTATGATGAAGCTGTGGAGCGGCAGGTCTACGGGGCAGGCGGATTCACAGCGAATACAACCGATACATGCCTCATAGAGCCCAGCTAAGCCGCTCAAATCCCCCTTCTGAGCCAGTCTGACAGCGTCAGGTATGGGTAGTGTTTGGGGACAGGCGCGCGTACATTCGTTGCAGTTCCTACACGCCTTCGCCCTCTCAACTATCTCCTCTGCCTCGGGGATGACCTTGTACTTCGCCCTCTTCGGGGTGACTTCCATAGCAGTCCTAACAGCCACTTCCCCAACACGTGTGGGATCCAGTATTAGCACACCCGGAATCTTACCACTCACCAAGTCCGCCACAATCTCATCCGCAGGATCATTCGTTCTATCAGGTAGACCCAAACATACCTTGTCGGACGCAGCGATGAGAGGCGTATGGGCCTTCTGAGCCTCGACGAGGGTGTCGGTGCGAATACATTGCTCGTCAACAACGATGACGTCGGGTACTCCGCTCCTTATGAAGCGGACCTGCCAAGATATCGGGCCGACAATCTTCGCGTATGGATTGTATCGGCTAGCGTCGATGGCGGTGCAGCATATTCCGCCCACCTCGATCTTGCCGAAGAGCCTCTTCTCGTTAATGTAATCCATGATGTCTACGGCTGGGGGGACGTTGTGGCCTATGACTAGGATGACCGGCTTGGACTTGTCGATGACGCCGAGGCCGGTCTCGACGAGGGGCGCTTCTGGATCCGCCTTCGGGAAGCCATAGGACGAGACCTGCGCAATATCCGCGACCTCCATGGCAACTTGGTCGAGCATCCCAGCGTGGAAGACTTTGGACTCAAAGTCCAGCGCGCTTCCCTCTTGACCCGTATGGGTGGCTGCTACGAGACCGACTATCTGGGACTCCACGTAGTCTAGGACATCCTCTAGGTCCCCGAGGACTCTAGGTTTGATGCCGCAGACGAGCCTAGTAACAGGGGCCTCGATCTCTATGTTCGTTCCGCCGATGTCGATGGGTTGGTCATGTCCGAACCTCTCCACGAGGTGTTCGAGGAGATGCCTCGAATGGGCCGTGTGCGTGGACGCGCCGATGCAGGCCGCGATTAGGACGATGCGTGACTGCTGCCCGGCCATGTCTAGGCCGCAGGCTCCTCGCTTGTCGCCTGTGAGGTCGCATTTGCCCATGGTGCAGAGGCAGCAGAGGTCGCAGTCGGGCAGGTAGAAGGGCTTGTATCTATTCAGGAGCTTGTGGTCCCAGCTTCTGAGCTGGCTTATGGTAGGGAAGGGCGTTGGCCCTAGGGGTTCAGTCCAAGTCTCATCGAAGATTCTCCCTATGGAGAGTTCAACGTTCTTGAGGGTGCCAACCTCTGTTGTTAGCTCGCCAAACTTGATGTTAAGAGCCTTTTTAGACAAGTCGATACCACCAGAGAATCGACCCAGCGCCCAGCTTCTGGGTTTCCTCAGAGATATAGGCATGGTGATTTATATCTTTCCAAATTGTCAAGCCCTCCAAAAATTCCAGTTTATCTAGGTGTATGCCAGCTCCTCGAAGATTAGTCCTGTCGGAAACTCAATGGAAGATAGAATCATGGCCAAGCAAAGACGTGCCTCCACGGCCCGACGGGTAGCCGTGCAAGGCCTCAGGCTGAACGCCCTAATTCTGATACTGGACTTGGCGATTCTGGCCATCTACTCGCTCCTGAGGGGTGAAACCTTCATCGCCTTGTTGGGTGGTTCTCTTGAGTTCCTTCTCCTTCTTGAGGCTGGGCTATTGTTGCTCGGTGGGGGCGCCTATGTTGTGACTTCGGGGATATCTTTCGGGAAGTTTCGTGAATGGGTCTCCCACTCCGAAGGCTGGTCTCATGAGGAGTACAGGCGTAGCGAGATGAGGGCGTTACCTTGGGTTGTCGCCGGCGCCTTGGCTCTTGTAGAATCCTTAGTCTTGGCTCTGGTTGAGGCTTAGAAAGAAAAGGGTGGGAAGTAGGGCCCTCTTATCCTCGGCGTCCCATGATGATTGCCAAGATCGCAATGATTATTGCGATCACGAGGCCTACGATTAGATAGTTGAGCTGAGTCTGGAGCGCTGATATCTGGCTATTCATCTGAGTCTGGAGTGATGACATCTGGTTCGACAGAGGTGTCGTCGCAGAAGATTGAATCGCAGCTGAGAGGGTCGTGACGTCCCAGTATCCTATCTGTTTCCACTCTCCCTCCGCGAGTCCTGTGGGGTCGTAGATCCTGTAGTAGACTTTTCCAGTCTTGATTGGTGTGACTATTACACTCCACTTGCCGTTCAGGTCTGTGGTAATGGTTTGCATAATCTCGAAGGTTTGGTTGTCGTAGCTCTCCCGCAACTGGAGTTCCTTCTTGGGTACTGGGTTACCATCATCGCCTATCCATGTTCCACTAAGTCTGGTAGACATGCCAAGGGTGAACCCGGTTAAGGTCGTTGTTGGTGTCGTGGGGCCAGGAACCGTATAACCTGCAGCTCGCAGATGCTCACGTGCCTTGTTTAGGTCGTATGGTCTTGCAGTTATGGAAGCGTTATAGTATAGTTGTGTAGGCAGGGCTGAGGTGACACCCGGCAATCCCCAGCCGTCGAGGAGGTTGTCTATGATCAGTTGCCGGGGTATAGCGTAGTCGATCGCCAGTCTAACGTTCCTTGCCGCTTCAGCCGTCCCCAAGGGCGTTCCCTTACCAGTTCCTAAGATCGGGTGCTTCATGTTGAACCCCATCTCTTGGCGTCCGGCGCCTTCCAGAACGAAGGCTTTGCCCCAAGACGTTTCGATCGTCGGGACATCCTTCTGCATTTGGTAGTTGTAGTCTAGGATGTCGACCTCGCCGTTCTTCAGGGCCGCCAACGCCGCGGTTTTGTCGGCGATGAACCGGATATAGTAGTGTTGGACGCCGAATTTGCCGTCAGCCTCTAAGGCCGTCCTGTTCCAGTAGCCTCCGAACTTCTTGAGATGTACTAGTTGCGCTGTGGCGTCGTAGCTCTCCCACATATAAGGCCCAGTTCCAACAGGCCCTTTTACGGTGTAGGCAGTACCATTCGCCAGAGTGATGCTCAGGGTGCCACTCCCAGTGTTTAGCGGGCTCGTCGTCCACTCTCCGAAGGGTATCCGCTCCAAGATATGCTTCGGGATCACGTTGTTCGCGAAGGCGAGAGTTTCTGGGTAGAAGTATCCATACGGCTTGCCGAGGCCAGCAATGTTGGGCAGATAGATCTTAATCGTGTTGGCGTCCACAGCAGTTACATTGCCTTGTCTAACACTAGGAGGTATCGTGGAAGGATTCAGAAGCGTATTGGTTCCATCATATATCAGGCGCGTGGTTGTTCCGTTGACCCACTTGAACTTGACATCTGTTCCAAAGACATCCGTATAGTAGCCCACGAACTGCGAGCCAGTTTGCGTGTTCATCAAGCCCATTAGGGTAAAGAGTACATCATCCGCCGTGAATGCCCATCCAGTGTGCCATTTGACATTTGGCTGAAGGTTCAGGGTCCACCAATGACCATCACTGGACACAGCGTAAGACTTGACGAGGGAAGGGATGAATTCCTTCGCATTGTTTGGTTCGAGAAGACCGTTGAAGACGCAATTGAGTATTATTGTGTCGTACCACGAGTTGGACAGAGGTGGAATCAGGGACTCGATCTCACCTGTGGACGCGTAGATCACCGTGTCGCTCTTGGCTCCAGTCTTGGTCAGCCACTGAGGTGTTGGCCCGGTGTTGAAGTAGATCCAATCGTAGCCTGAGACCCTAGGATTGGCCACCGCCACGTTCTTCTCGTACAGAAGTACGGAGACCGGATCGTCATCATAGACGACGTTCTGCCAGTCCTTCATTGACTTCTCTCTCACCGCGTCGTCTGTCGTCGTAACGAAGGAGTTGAGGAGGCTGTTGCTCTTGGAGCTATTGTATAGATAGTAGTTTTGGCCATATGGAGCGAAGAAACCGGGGCTCCCTAGGAAGAGCGGCCGTGGGTTCGGAACTAGTCCTGGTGTCCAGCCAATGAGTTCAAGGTCATAACCTCCCTCATCGAAGGTCTTTCCCACCTTATCCAAAGGAGGAGTCATGACACGGTCGTAGACGGCGGCCCAGCCTAGAAAGACCAGCCTCGCGTCGATGCCGAGTTCCTGAAGTGAGTTAGCTATGATCTGGCCCCATTGTCGTCTAACCATGTTCGCGTTTCCCGGAGCGATTATCGTGACTTTGAAGAGTGGTGTTGCTGCTTTGGCTGTTGGTATTGCTGCTACAAGGGATACTCCGAATACCGTGATGAGGGCGAATGTGAGTAGTAGACTCTCTCGACGCATAGTTGTTTTCCTCTTAATGTCCAAAGTTGTGCAGTGTATTTAATCCTTTCTTGGAGGCGTTCCTTGAGAGAAAGGTAATGTTTATATGATGTAGGTCATATTTCGCTAAGAATTAGGCCAAATTTACAAAAATCATAAAAGGACTAGTTCTCCTCGGTAAGAGAGAGGAAGAGCATACTTTGTCCTTGATCCGGTATATTGTACGGCGTTTGCTCTACATGGTTCCACTACTCATAGGCATCTCGATCATAAGCTTCATCACCATGTACGCCGCCGGAGACCCCATCACGATCATTACTATGGGGAGGCCCATGATAACCGAGGATCAGAGGCGGGCTTTACGCGTCTACTATGGGTTAGACAAGCCTATTCCCATACAGTACTTCAACTGGCTCACCAACATCGTTAAGGGAGACTTCGGCATATCCTTTGGCGGCCAGCCGGTCAGGCTCCTCATAGGGCAATGGTTCTGGCCCACGGTAGAGCTACAGCTCATCTCCATCGTATTGTCCGTGGCCCTATCCATCCCCATCGGGATAATGTCGGCCAAGAACCAGTACTCGAAGAGGGACATGACAGTCACGTCCGTCGCCCTCTTCGGAGTCTCCATGCCCACCTTCTGGTTAGGCGTCATCCTAATCATCGTCTTCTCCTACAACCTTGGCTGGCTCCCCTCGGCCGGCGCCATAGGTGCGCCATACCTATGGCCGGTATTCGGAATAACCAACCCGATCCTCGACCATCTGGCTCACTTAATACTGCCTGTAACCGTCCTCACTTACGTGAGCTTGGCCCAGAACGTGCGTCTAGTCCGAGCTAACATGCTAGAAGTTCTCAGATCTGACTACATATTGGCGGCTAGGGCGAGTGGTTTGAGTGAGCGTCTGGTCATCTATAAGCACGCCCTTAGGAACTCCATTATGCCAGTGATAACCTATCTGGGAATCTCTTTGGGCTCTGTTGTTGGTGGTGCGCCTATGACTGAATACGTCTTCAACTGGCCAGGGTTGGGACGACGTTTTGTAACTGCCGCTATGGATCTCGACTTCCCCTTGGTCATGGGGATCACCATGATAATCACTCTCATGACTCTGGTCGCCAACCTCATAGTCGACCTCAGCTACGCCTTCATCGATCCCCGAATCAGGGTGGAGTAGATCAGGAGATGGCAGCTCAAAGACAGGCTAAAACACGAGCAACTCCTCGAAGGTCTGCGAACCAATGGGCTGTAGCGTGGCGGAGGTTCAAGAGGAACCGAGCGGGCGTGGCCGGCCTCATAATGGTCAGTTCCCTAATCTTCATCGCTATCTTCCATAACCTCCTCGCTCTCTACCCGGCCAGACCCGACCCCGGAGCGTTCACCCCTTTCTACAGGGGCGACACGGCTCAGCCTCCTAGCGCCAAGTACCCCTTCGGCACGTCGGCCATAGGAACAGATGTCTTCAGCGATGTAATCCACGGCTCAGTATGGGCCCTCTACGTCGGTACCCTAGTGACCGTTATCACCATGGGTCTCGCGATCCTCGTCGGGGCGATAGCCGGCTACTTCGGCAAGTGGGTTGACAACATTCTCATGAGGATAACGGAGATCTTCCTAGTCTTCCCGTCCCTGCTTCTCATCCTCGTCTTTGTACGCATCTTCTCCATCTCCGCTGGGGCGGGGAGTTGGCAGTTCCTCGGCCTCTCCCTGCCACCGGGCCTGACGATAGTCATCCTTATCCTCGGGATCTTCGACTGGGCGTCGAACGCTCGGATGGTTCGAGGGGAGTTCCTTAGAGTACGGGAACTCGAGTTCGTTCAGGCGGAGAAGGCCTTGGGGGCCAGTAACTGGAGAATCATCTTCCGCCACGTACTGCCCAACATCCTCTCATCGATAATCGTGGTCGCAACCCTCACCATCGCCTACGCTATACTCCTCGAAGCGGCTGTCAGCTTCCTCGGCTTCGGCGACCCCAACACCATAACTTGGGGCCAGATCCTGCAGGAAAACTTCAGTGAGATGCGCACCGTCTGGTGGGGAGAGGTCTTCCCAGGTTTGGCGATCCTCCTCAGCGTCTTCGGCTTCAACCTCCTCGGCGACGGCCTGAGCGACGCCCTCAACCCACGCCTAAGGGAGTGAATGGGCCGTGTCTGAGAATATCCTTGAAGTTGAAGGCTTGAGGACCCACTTCTACACTGAGGCTGGCGTAGTCCTTGCGGTTGACGGGGTCACCTTCAATGTCCTCAAAGGAGAGACCCTCGGCTTGGTCGGCGAGTCGGGTTCAGGGAAGAGCGTCACAGCCCTCTCCGTACTCCGCCTAGTCCCTAGGCCCGGCAGGATAGTGGAGGGGAAGATTAGGTTCCAAGGGGAGGACCTCCTAGCGAAGACAGAGGAGGAGATGCAGGACATTCGAGGCGGGAAGATAGCCATCATCTTCCAAGACCCCATATCGTCCCTAAACCCGGTCTATACCGTTGAGAGCCAGCTCGCTGATGTCATCAACACCCACCAGAAGCTCTCGAAGGGGGAGATCGGAGCGAAGATTGCCGAGCTCCTGCAGATGGTCGGAATCCCAGAGCCCCAGACGCGTATGCGGGAGTACCCCCACCAGTTCAGCGGGGGAATGAAGCAACGAGTCGCCGTAGCTCGCGCCTTGGCCTGTGAGCCTACCTTACTCTTCGCTGATGAGCCCACAACCAACCTCGACGTTACGATTCAAGCCCAGGTCCTCGACCTCATGAAGGACCTCAAGGCTAGGCTGGGCATGTCCATGGTCATGATAACCCATGACATGGGGATAATCGCCGACATCACCTCTAGGGTCGTAGTTCTCTATGCGGGGCGTGTCTGCGAGATCGCGTCCACCCCTGTCCTCTATGAGCGGCCGAGGCACCCCTATACTGAGGCCCTCCTCGCGGCCGTCCCAAGGATAGACCAGCGGAAGAGGTTGGCGATCATCCCGGGAAATATCCCGAACTTGATCTCGCCCCCATCGGGCTGCAGATTCCATCCCCGATGCCCCTACGCCAAGGATGTCTGCAAGGAGAAGATGCCGGAGCTAGAGGAGGTCGAGCCCGGGCACTTGGTCGCATGCTATGAGTGGAGAAACCTAAGCCTCAACGGGGTCTGTTGACCGTTGTCGTCGAAGCTCATAGAGGTTCGAAACCTCGTAAAACACTTCCCGGTCTACTCCCGGGGAATCCTCCTCAGGAAGCAGATCGGGGTCGTCCACGCCGTCGATGACGTGAGCTTCGACATCCTCAAGAACGAGACGCTGGGGCTTGTCGGTGAGAGTGGCTGCGGCAAGACGACGACGGCCAAGCTTATCCTGAACCTCGAGGCGCCTGACTCAGGGGAGATCCTCTATCAGGGAGAGGATGTGACCAAGGTCTTCAATTCGGGTACTAAGGAGCAGAGGTTGAGCCTTCGTCGGAAGATGCAGCTCGTATTCCAGAATCCCTATAGCTCCTTGGATCCTCGCATGACCGTATATGACATCGTGAGTGAACCCTTCAGGATTCATGGTCACATACCTAAGAACAAATGGGACGACAGAGTGTACGAGCTCCTAGAGATGGTTGGCCTAGAGGAGTACCACGCGGAGCGGTATCCCCACGAGTTCAGTGGAGGACAAAGGCAACGCATCTGCATCGCCCGAGCCTTGGCTGTCGAGCCTGAGTTCATAATAGCCGACGAACCCATATCCTCCTTGGACGTCTCCATTCGAGCCCAAATCCTAAACCTCCTGAGCGACCTCCAGCAGCGAGTCGGTCTCACGTACCTCTACATCTCCCACGACCTCAGCTCCGTCCGCCAGATCAGCCACAGGCTCGCGGTCATGTACCTTGGGAAGATAGTGGAGTTCGCCGACACGGATGAACTCTTCAACCGTCCTATTCACCCCTACACGCAGGCCTTGATCTCGGCCATCCCTATCCCGGACCCGAGGAAGAAGATGAACCGCATTGTGTTGCCGGGGGAGGTTCCTAGTCCCATCAATCCTCCGAGGGGATGTCGCTTCAACCCCAGATGCGCCCACGCCTCGACCACGTGCAGGACTGAGCCGAAGCTGGTCGATGTTGGAAAGGGCCACTTGGTGGCCTGCCACGAGGGCTACCTTTCCAAGTTTGCCTAGGCGCGTCGCCTCTGACATGATGTGCCGTTTTCAGCACTTCATCGCTAGTTGGCACGTTATGTCCTTTTCATGCCTCTGTCCTCCGCTTTTGGGCGCAACTCACTCAATCTTGTGGCGATCTCTTTCCTAGAATCATAGGAAGGCTATCTAGAGTCAACTTTATCAGCAGCGTGATGCGATTTCTTGGTAGAATTTTAAGGTGTAGTTGATATGCGAGACATGGTTAAGGACTACATGATCAAGGAGATCGCCACCATAAACGCTGGAGTCGACATCGCCACCGCGGCCAAGAAGATGGCCGCGACCCCTCGGGGCTACCTAGTTGTGTTGGATAAGGGCGCACCTGTGGGGATTATAACGGAGAGGAATCTGGTCAACGAGGTCTTGGCTAAGGGCCGCGACCCATCCAAGACAAAGGTCTCAGAGGTAATGTCCTCTCCCCTAGTGACTGTTGACCCCGAGGCCTCGCTCATCGACGCGGCTGAGATCATGAAGAAGAACAATGTCCGGAAGCTGCCTGTGGTTAGGGAGGGCATACTCTACGGCATTGTGACGGCGCGGGACATTACAGACCATTTCCGCGATTACGTTGATGAATTGGTACGTGATATGCTTCAGTGGATCCCAAGCTTCACCTTCTAGGCCATGCCTCATTCAGCCTTGCTTATGACTATCTCCTCGCCGCTTCGAACCTTCCTGAAGACTTCAGGGTCGCCTAGAACCCTTCCGAAGACGTTCACCGGGCTTGCCGCCCTCGGCTCATCACCCCTGCTCGCGGGCGTGGGCCCAAAGAAGATGCACATAGCTTCCCCGGGAGGCCAGTAGGCGAGGTCCCCCTTCTCCACGACCTGCTTAGCATTCTCACTCCCAATGTTTACGCCGATGCTGAAGTAGATCTCGTCGCCCCAACGGTTGCCTCGACCTTTGATGGGTAACGCATCTATGATGGCTCTCGCTGTCTTGGGGTTCAGGGACTCGTTGATCTCTGCGGGGACTTCGCCCGTCGACTTAGTGGATATCTTAATCTTGAAGGGATTCTTGGAAGGGGTCAAGGTCTCGGTTTCCTCCGCTGATATGATGGCTCAGAGACTAGGAGCTATGGAACGGATTTAAGAGGCTTTTCACACGCCTCTTTTCTTGACGGGCGAAGGCTCCTATTGGTGGAACAGCTTTTATTGGAGTTCGTCATTAGCTTCGGGAGGCTTTGCTGTCCAAGTATCCTCCCGCTTACTTCGTCCTCATCATCGTGGGCTTCATCATGGTCACAAGCGGCGGGATGGCCAACGCCTTCCTGCCCATTCAGGCAGAACAGCTTGATCCCTCAGGCCTCTTGGTCGGACTAGTGGTATCGAGCTACCACTCGGTCCGCCTCTTCTTCGAGCTTCCATCAGGGGTGGTGTCCGATATGATTGGGAGGAAGAAGCTGGTCTTGCTGGGGATACTTATGAGTGCGGGAGGGGCCCTTGTCTGCGCCTCCGCAACATCCGTCTATATTCTCATCCTGGGCAGAGCGCTGTGGGGCTTAGGCGCCGCCTTCTTCTTCCTTAATAATACTGCGCTGATAATGAACATGTTTGAGCCGAGCAGCCGAGGCAAGGCCTTGGGAATGTTCCAGAGCTTGGAGATGGTTGGGAGTGTCGTAGGCCAGCCCTTCGGCGCCTTCATAGCTCAGTTCCTCGGATACAGCGCCTCCTACCATATCTCGGCAGCGATGGTCGGTTTCGGGGTCATACCTATATTGGTCTCCAAGGATTTTTCGAGGCGGGCCTCAGCCTCTCTGACCAGTTCGGAGAATGGCCGTAAGGTCATCCTGTCAAAGATGGTCAGGAATCCATACCTCCTGATCTTGTGCGGCACCGTCTTTATCCGCATGATGATTAACAGGGGAATAACGGGAACCATCTTCGAACTCTACCTCGTAGACCATTTGGCCATAAACCTCGGAATAGTCGGCATCGCCCTCATGATACGATCCGCAGGCTTTAGCCTCACCACCCTCGGCTCAGGAGCCCTCGCAGACAAGTTCGGAAGCAGACTAACGGTCATTGTAGGCACGATCCTAGAGGCGACATCCATGATCCTCTACACCTTCTCCAAGTCCCTTGAGACCGTGATCCCAGTTGTAATCCTTGACGGCCTTGGGTCAGGGATGCTCTCCGTCTCCCTCTTGATCATCCTGTCACATCAGGTAAATCCCAGTCAAACCGGGAGCGCAGTTGGCCTGTATCGGACCTTTCAGGACGCGGGTGCTGTTATCGGACCTATCGCCCTAATGGCGATCTACGGGGCCTTCGATATCTACGCCTCCTTCTACTTTGTGGCTCTCATACTCCTCGCGAACATCCCCTTCCTGCTGAGGTTGCCGAAGGGAGAAGCGGAGACGGATGTCGTGAAGGAAGAAAAGGCTCAGAAATAGACCGTTATCCGTAAGCCGAGACGAAGGGGGCACCCTCACCAGAATCGTCTCGTCAGAGCCTTGCGTTCCGCCTCAACGATTCGACCGAGCAACTGGTCATCAACCTTCTCCGCGCCCGTGATGAGCTCCTCCACCTCCGAGAGGCGTAGGTGTCGAGCAGCAAGAACAGTCACGGCGACGGGCCCATACTTCGCCACAAGCTCACCCGCCTTCAAAGAGCGGGCCTCCATCCACTTCTCCCTGCTCGTCAGGTTTCGATGCTTCTTCTCCACCATCCTCCTCACCACGTTCTCGGTCTCATTCAGGACTCCTACCTTCTTCGAGCCACAGTTGGGGCAGACGAGCACTTCGAGGAAGTCCTTGACGGGCATCATCTCCACGTAGTCCCAGTTCTCCGCGCAGACGAAGGTCTCGACCTCGCCGAGGAGCCTAACCCGAACTGAGTCCAAGGTGAGCCTCTCCATCTTCTCCGAGGTCACGAGGCTCGTCTGCCGTCCAATCCTCTCCAACCCTACTTGGGCGATGGGGGTGGCTTCCCCCTCAGTAGTTACTATGGCGACCTCGATCTCACCCCGGAGAAGCTCATCGAGGACATACCTGAGTTTCTCCAAGTCGAGGTCCTTGGCCAATACGTCCTTTACAGCCTCGGTGAAGACAGCCGTTCCCGCGAAGCTCTTGGTCAACTGGTTGAGACTGACGTTACTGAAGTCGGCCATCTTGGAGATCGCACCGAACTTCCGGGCTACGTGGATCATCCTCCGCTTGAACAGCCCTGTATTCGCTATTGCGGCCTCGGCTATGGATCGGATGTTCGAGGAGGCCAGTTCCATTAGGAGTTCCTTGATCGTGGCCGATGTGATTGCCTCGCTGCTCTGGATGATGACCCTGTAGGGGTCCTCCTGCACCCCCACAGTCGTTCCGGTCTTCTCGGAGAGGAGGTAGCCAAGGAGAGTGGCTAGGCTCCTGTTGACGAGGGTGCCGAAGCTGGCGTGAACTATGATGAAGTCCTCCCACTTCTCGATGGTCAATCTCTTATCCGTGGGTATCGGCAGTCCCTTTTGGAACTGCTTCCCCGTCTCGTCGGCAGTCCTGAGAGCCGTATCCTTGTCCACGGGATATTGTGACGCCAACAGGTCCCCAACGTCTTCGAGGGTGTCCCCTTTATCGAGCCTCTCCTCAACCAACTTCCGAATCTGCCCCACCTCCTCCGCCACCTCGAAGGGCACAGGAATCTCCTCCCCTACCCAACTCGGAATCGCACCAGTCGGGTCGTCCACGGGCCGAGCGAAGATCTTGTCCCCATAGACGCTGGAGACCCTCCACGGGCTACCTCTGACGATAAATTTGGTCCCGGGATAACCATGCTCGGCCACGAAGGCTTCGTCCAGAATTCCGACAGGCATATCCTTGGTCTCGTCTATGACGAGGTAGTTCTTCTCATCCGGTATCATGGAGAGGTTCTCGTAGTAGAATTGGTACATTTCCTTGATGCTCTGGGGCCGCATCACGACCTTGTCCTCGAAGGAAGCCCAAGCCAGCCGAGGATAACGGTTGTGCATGTAGTTCAGGACGCTGGTGAGGTCTTTTTCGTCGAGTTCACGGTACGGGTAAGCCTGACGATAGAGTTCAAGAATCTGAGGGAAGTCCCACCGCCTCTGGAAGATGAGGAGTCCAACGATCTGATGGGTCAGAGTGTCCAGAGGCTTCTCCGGGATATGGGCTGGCTCAAGGTCCTCCAAGGATGCTCTCCGAGCTATGACCATCGCTTCCATGGTATCGTCGCTGTCCATGGTGACGATGATTCCCTTGGCGATCCTCCCTACCCTATGCCCACTCCTACCCACCCTCTGAACGAGGCGCGTCACTTGGCGGGGGCTCATGTACTGGATGCAGAGGTCTATCGTACCGATGTCTATGCCCAGTTCTAGGGATGAGGTGCAGACGAGGCCCTTGAGCTCTCCCCCCTTCAACCCCTGTTCAGCCGTGATTCGAGCGGGCTTGGCGAGGGATCCATGATGTATGCTCACAGGGAAGTCCACATCCCAAATCTTGAATCTGCTCGCCAACACCTCGGCCACGCTCCGAGTGTTCGTGAATAGGAGAACGGCGCGCTGGCCTTCGATGATCTCCCGCATAACGCGAAGTCTCGCGGCCACCTCGGCGCGAGTGTAGAGCTTCTCCGCCAACTTGTAGTCCTCTTGAGTGGCGATGGGGTAGATGATCTGAAACTCCATCAGCCTAGCCACGGGAACCTTGACCAACTCCACAGGCCTATCTGTGCCGACGAGGAACTTGGCGACCCGTTCCGGGCTACCTATGGTGGCTGAGAGGCCGATGATCTGGAAGTCTCTTTCTGTTATGAGGCGGAGCCTCTCCAAGGCAAGGGAGAGCTGGCTTCCCCGCTTGTCCTCGGCGAATTCGTGGGCCTCATCGATGATCACCCATCGAATCTGTTGCAGATGCCTCCGGAGAATCCTCCCTGGAAGGATGGCCTGAAGCGTCTCAGGCGTAGTGATCAGTATGTCCGGAGGATTGCGGGACTGCTGGTACCGTTCCTTTACATCGGTGTCCCCGTGCCTAACTGAGATGCGTATGTCAAGGCTCTGGCACCACCATTTGAGCCTGTCTAGGAGGTCGCGATTGAGGGATCGGAGAGGCGTTATGTAAAGAACCCTTATGCCGAGGGGTCTTTCGACCAACTCCAAGAGGCGGCTGAAGACCGGGAGGAAAGCGGCCTCCGTCTTCCCCGTCCCTGTGGGGGCGATCAGAAGGACATTCTTCCCCTCGAGGATCAATGGGATGGCTTGGGTCTGGGGATCTGTCGGGGCTATGAAGCCTCGTTCATGCACCAGCCTTCTGACTGGTTTGATGAGGAGTGAGAAGGGGTCGCTCTCTTGGAGTTCCAAGTTGGGTGAGTTAGAGTGAGAGCGTCCATAAAAGAGTGCCTGAAGAGTAATGGTAATGTTCATAAGCAAAATAAGCGGGGTCGTTATGAAGGTAAGAGCCGAATGATACAGGTCTCTGAACCCCTCCCCGGCTCCAAGAACGGCTTCACAATAACCCACGACATCCTCCTCGACGGGAAGCGCATCGGCTACGTGAACGTCTCCTACATCGGGAAAGACGATGTCAAGACCTTTAGGAAATACGCGAAGCGGAAAATAGTTGCGGGGCAACCCTTTGGGGTACAACTTTTCATAGATGCTGTCCATGGGCCTTCAAGTGCTAAGAGCCTTGGAAAGGAAGGGTTACGTGAGGTCGTTCTTGCCTTAATGGAGCAATTTGAGGGTCTCGAGGAGAGGGACATCTATATCCTTGAACTCAGCATCGGTGGCAAGAGCATCATAGGTCGAGGTTCCCAATTGTAGGCAGAAATGTACACGACGGACAAAGCGGAGGGTTCGTCTACGACCCAGTCGAAGTCTAAAGTCGTGGCTCTTTCCAAGTTCATGATCCTTGTGGTCTTAGTCTACCTAGGGACACTCGCGTCACTCCAAGTCCTCCGTTTTGCGCTGGGCACCGAGGACCCCATTAGGGTGGTGGAGGGCATTAGTATGGAGAAGACATACTATGACGGTGACCTCGTGATTCTCAGAGGAATCCCCAAAGAGGATATTAAGATAGGCGATGTCATCGTTTACCAACGATCTGCCGTCTCCATATCCATTATCCATCGCGTCATCGATAAGAGGCTAATAGCGATAAACTCCACTTGGTCAGAACTCTACTTCATCACCCAAGGAGATAATCGTGTATCAAATCCGAGTCCTGACAGCCCGGTTCCAGCCGGATCCGTAAAAGGCGTCGTCATCGTTCACGTGCCAGCTATTGGCAGAGTTGTCTGGGCATTGAGGACTCCTGTCGGTTTGGTGTTCTCCGGTGCATTAATAGTGATCATTCTACTGTTCGACGTATTCGGTGAAGGGGACAACAAGCCAAAGACGGGGAATGCTTTATAAAGCCTTTATAAAGAACGATCCCCTTCTACCAGTAACTAATGGGTTGATGTTTATGCCCAAGGTCACAGCCACAGTCAACATAGAGAACGTAGTAGCCTCCGCCACTCTCCAGCAGAAAATAGACCTCAACACTGTCGTGAAGAACTTTCCAGGTGTGGAGTACAGACCTGAGCAGTTTCCCGGCCTCGTCTTCAGACTCAAGAAACCCAAGACTGCGACCCTCATCTTCAACTCCGGCAAGATGGTCTGCACGGGAGCCAAGTCCGAGAACCAGGCCAGGAAGGCTGTTCGCAGGGTTGTTCGGGAGTTGAAGAGTAATGGCATCCTCATCACTGGGAAGGTCGAGATTCAGGTGCAGAACATCGTGGCCTCCGCCTCCCTAGGCGGCAAGATAGACCTTGAGAAGAGTGCCTTCACACTCACCCGAACTATGTATGAGCCTGAGCAGTTTCCTGGCCTAATATACAGGATGGCCGATCCCAAGGTCGTGATCCTCCTCTTCGCAAGCGGCAAACTCGTTTGTACTGGTGCGAAGCGGGAGGATGAGGTCTTCACGGCCGTGAATAAGCTCCATCAGAATCTTGAGGATGAGGGTCTCATCTACTATGAGTGAACCCGTGTTGTGGCATGAGTCCTAGAAGTGGAAGTCATGGAAATTATATACGAGCCTTGGCGGAGACTGATAATCCACGAGATCATCCGATATGGTCTGGACGACTTTCTAAGACTGCGGGCTCAAGCTACGAGTCAAGGCCAATTAGCGCTGCCCCTGAGCTGGGCAGAGGGCGTCCTCTTCGATCAAGTGATGATGCCTCAGACAGAGGGGGTTGTGAAGGAACAGCTCGAAGGGAGAATCCACTGGGCCCTAGTCTCCTTCGCTTACATGGAGAAGTTTGAGCCCTACAAGGTTGTTAAGGAAGGCAACATACGCGTTCCTATAATCGACGTTAGTGGGAGTAGTATTGCGAAGGCCTTGGTCAAATGGATCAAAGCAAACTACAAGCCTTAGTTAGCGTGACAGTGTCCTCGCGCGCTTCACAGGAAACAGTATCCGAGTCTTTCTTCTTTCAATTACCTGCCAGACGATAGCGTCGCCGTCCATCGAGCGTAGCTGCCTTGGACCTAGGCCAACGGCTTAAGGGACTGTAGCTGCTTGAGAGGCGACTGAAGGTGGCGTACGCTTCCGCTGCTCCACAGTTGGGGCACTTTTGGTGGTGTCCTCCTTGGGTCTTCTTGCAGTTGAAGCAGTAGCCGTAGGTTCGTGTGAAAGTGTAGGCACCGATGTTCTCGACCTGCACTATCTCCCTAGTCGTCTTCATCAGGGCCTCAGCATCCTGCTGAGGTTCACTGAGTTCTATTGGGAGAAGATGGCCGCCTCCTAAAAGGGGATGGAAGACTCCTTCTAGGATTAGTCGGTCGCGGAGGGTGATATCAGCCTCGAGGGGGGATGCGGTTAGGTCCGTATAATACGGTGTGTCTCGCGTCCCTTGGGTAGCCACGACTCCCCAACCGTATCTCTCTACATCCAGTTCTGCCAATCGTTGCGATGCTTCGTCGAGGGTTCCGTGAGCCAAGGCGATGCGAAATCCATTCTTTAGGGACAACTCTCCAGCTTCCACGGAGAGGTGCTTCACAACTCTCGAGGCGAAGTCCACCGCTCCCTTATCCTCGTGGAGCTGCTTTCCTGTCCAAGCTTTGGCCGCCTCGTTGAGGCCGATGAGGCCGATGAGGAAAGAGGTGTTCTTGAGCCTGAGGTACTTCTCCTCCGCCACCGGTTTGGAGAGGAAGGCGAGTAGCCTACTGGAGGAGAGGTTCTCCATTGTAGCGGCCTTTATCCTCAGGGCCTCAGTTGCTAGGGACAGATACTCATCGAGGACACGGAGGAACTTGGACTCACTTCCCTTGGTCTCGTAGGCTATGCGGGGGAGGTTGATTCCAACTGTACCCAAGGCCCCCGACCGCATAGTATCAAGCTCCCAGTCACCCGTCCACGTAGCTGCAAGGCGTACACCGCTAGAGTCATAGAGAACATCCTTCTGCCAGCTCGGGGCAAGGTTGGTGAAGACGGGCACTCCCCTTCTAGCAGCCAGCTCATGGGCCTTATTCAAGAGGTCTTCATTCCCCTTCACCAGGTCGTCGCGTGTAACATTGAAGATCAAGCATGGGTTGAACACTGGTCTATGGATCGCGTCCTCTATCAAGAGGCCCATTAGGCTCTGCGCGATTCTCTTAGCCTCGTCTGCGAAGTCCATATACATATTCGATACCATTCCCTCTGGCTGTATGGCCTCCATCTTCTGAAGATGACCTGGGACGGTGAAATCTAGGCCTAGGGAGATGGATGGGTCATCCATCTCAGAGGATAGCTGGTTCAGATGGATGAGGAAACGCTCTAGGTGGGCTCTAAGTTCGTCCTCAGGCACTCCTCTGACAAAGGGTGCGAGGAACACATTGATGTGAGGGACTGTTTGCTCCCCTGAGACTTCGCAGGCACAACTCGATAGGATGGAATTCACCACAGCGAGAGCCGCGGACAGATTCTTAGGCGGTCCCAGCGTTAGGGTATTCGACCCGCTTCGTTCCAAATCAAACCCGGTACGCAGGAAGACTCGTATGTCGTGTTGGACGCTCTGGGGCTTGAGGACCCAGTCCTCTATGTCCTTCAAGTGGAGCGAGCCGTCGAGGTGGGCGTCGGCTATCCTTCGGGGAAGGATTTCTAGGAGAACATACTCGGTCAGCACGTTCTTCACTATGAGATTGCTGACCTCTTGAACGCCCGCGGCGGACATCTGGACCCGCTTTATCGTCTGGGTGACATCGTAGACGGGTAGGCCGAGGCGTGTGTGCCGATGCCTGTACTCATGCAACCCCTTCTCGATGAGGATAGCGTTCACGAACTCCCGTATCAGGGGGGCTGTCAGGTACAGTGTGTCGAGTTTGAGGAGGCGCTCCTCCGTCTCCTCAGCGATCTTCCGAGCGAGTTGGGAGGGGACGCCGGCCTCCCGCATCAGGGCCTTCACGATCTTGTTTCGGTCGAACTCCTCCATGGCTAGGCGACTGGTTCGTACGAGGAGCTTCCTATGCTGCTTGAGGGACTCCGTCTCCACGTTCTGTGTCACCTCGACCATGAGGCTGCCTAGGGGGGTGAAGGTGTACTTCCTCGTCTCCTTATCCGTGTCTAGGAGTCCAGCGGTGTGGAGCTTCCTGAGGTGGTAGGCGAACTTTCCAGCGTCTCGGTTCGGATTCAGGTTCAGGCGACTCATGATTTCGCTGTAGCTGAGGGGTCCTTGGGAGTAGACAAGCCTCAGAATCTGGAGCCTGAGAGGGGCGGCTAGGGCGTCGAAGACCTTGTTACCGGGGTTCTTCGGGGTTCGGGGCATAAGGGACTCCCCCAAAGGAGGGCTTCCGTTATAGACTGTCTGCTCTGTTTAAAAGATTAGACTAGGTACGTGATAGGAGAACTGCGAAGGAGGATAGGACACGGCCCGTATACTCGTTCTTGGAGCAGGACATCAGGGCGCGGTGGTAGCCAAGACCCTCGCCGCCGCTCCCAGCGTGGACCAAGTAACCGTGGTGGACATCGACGACTCCAAACTCACACAACTCAAAGACATTCCTCGCATCGCGACCTTCAAAATGGATGTCGGTGATGGGGGGAGACTCTCAAAGGCGATGAGGGGTTTCGACCTAGTCTCAGGAGCTCTCCCATCGAGCCTAGGCTTCAGGTCCCTCTCAGCCGCCATCAAGGCAGGGGTGAGCATCGTGGACATGAGCTTCATGCCCGAGAACCCTCTAGTCCTCCACAAATCAGCCGAAGCGGCGAACGTAATGGTGGTCCCCGACTGTGGCGTCGCGCCGGGCCTCAGCAACATCCTCGTAGGACGCGCCCTCGCGCAGTTGGATAAGGTCGAGGAGATACACATCGCCGTGGGAGGCCTCCCTCAGTCTCCCCAGCCTCCTTTGGGATATGCTGTGACATGGTCCGTCCGAGACCTCATCGAAGAGTACATCAGGCCTGCCCGCATCGTTAGGAATGGTAAGCAGACAACGGTCGACGCCTTATCTGGATTGAGGAGTGTGGACATCCCCGGCCTTGGGAGGCTCGAGTCATTCTACACAGATGGGCTCCGAACACTCCTAGACACGGTGACAGGCGTCAAGGAGATGGATGAACAGACCCTCCGCTACCCCGGCCACGTGGAGAAAGTGAAGGTTCTCAGGGACTGCGGCTTCTTCAGTGACGAACCTGTTGTAGCTAATGGGTGTAGCGTCTCGCCTAGGGACTTTTCTACTGAGGTTCTCTCTAGATGCCTCTTCCAGAAGGACGTCAGAGACGTTACCGTCCTTCATGTCGAAGTCGTCGGGCAGAAGAGAGATGGGAGGACGACTATCCTGTGGCAACTCTTCGACTACTATGATGAGGCGAAAGGAGTCTCCTCGATGGCACGAACCACCGCCTACACTAACGTCGCCGCCTGCAACCTCCTGCTACAAGGCTCACTCAAGGAGAGGGGCGTCGTCCCACCTGAGAAGCTCGGGATGAACGATGAACACTTCCTCGCTGTGATGTCAGAGCTAGAGGAGAGAGGAGTAAAAGTTGAAGAACACAAATCGAGGAATTGAGTTTCGCTGTCTGTCGAGGACATGGTCATTGCAGAAACGTTGACTTCGCTGTTTTCTGCATCGAAGCCCGTTTTTGTTTACATGCAATAAAGGTCTGGGCGAACTGACGAGCCCCTATTGAATGAAACATATTTCCTCAAAGGTTCTTAGGCTATCAATGACGGCGAGAGACTGCGCCATAGAATTCGGGCCTACGCTCCTCCCATAAAGGAAGTTCGAACTCGCCGGGACGAATTATGACCCTCTTGCCCCTCGCAGCCTCGAGGCTGAGGTCCGCGTAGATTATCTCCTCCTTGTCACTGCTAGCCTCGGCCAAGGTTCGCCCATCTGGGTCGACGATCTTGCTCTGGCCGATGAAGCCGAAGCCTCTCTCCTTTCCAACTCTGTTCACGGCAACGTAGTTGACTCGGTTCTCTGACGCCCTTGTGTTGACGTAGAACTTGGGGGAGTTCTCAGCGCCCTCAGGCCAGTTGGTCGGCAGGACCAGAACCTCAGCCCCGCTAAGGGCCATGACCCTCGAAGGCTCCGGGAATCTGAGGTCGAAGCAGATGTTCAACCCAACCTTGCCGATGGGCGTATCGTAGACCCTGAAGGGTTTGTCGCCGTGGTCGGCGAAGCGATCCACCCCCAAGTAGGGGAGGTGGGCCTTCCTGTACTTCCCGACCAAGCCTTCTGGGCCGAGGAACGCGGCCGTATTGTAAAGTTTGTTGCGGGACTTTTCAAGGAGCCCTACGATCGAGTAGATGTCGAGTTCCTTGCAGAGGGTTGCTATGGTGCGGGTGCTCCACCCTGGAATGGGCTCCGCCATAGACAGGGCCTCATCACGATTGGAGAAACAATAGCCTGTCAAAGCGCATTCTGGGAAGACGATCAACTTCGCGCCGGCTTTACTGGCGACGCGGATGCTGTCGAGGCATCTCTCTAGGTTCCGCTCCTTCTCAAGAATCTGGGGATTGATCTGAGCTCCTGCGACCTTCACCCCTCTTCCCCTTCCGCGCTCATCTTCGATGCTACTCCTCTGCTTTTATCCGTCTCTTCATCAGGAGGCGGTTTATGCCGAGTATCATGGCGTCCACACTGGCCTTGACGATGTCCTCATTCGCCGCCCTAGCGGAGACCTCGTTCCCATCCTTATCCTCAACCCTTATGACGACCTCAGCCACCGCGTCCGAGCCACCCGTAAGGGCCTCAAGGCGATACTCCTTCAGCCTCACGTGGACAAGGTCCGTGGTCACCCTTTGGATCGCCCGCATCGCAGCATCCACGGGTCCTACCCCTGTCTCGGCTGAGGAGAAGGGCTTTTCCTCGATGATTAACCTCACCGACGCCGTGGGGGTCATGTTCGTTCCCGTCATCACGGCCAGTTCCGTGAGCTCCACCGGTCTCTTCTCCTTCTCAGCGGTGATTCCTATGACCTCTCTGGCTACACTCAGGAGCTCTGAGTCTGTGACAGTCCTGCCTCTGTCTCCCATGTCCTTGACCTTGGCGACTATCGTCTTCAACTGATCGTCGTCGGGATAGATTCCCATCTCCTCCAACTCGGCCCGAATTCCATGGGAGCCCGCATGTTTTCCCGCTATGAGGCGGCGTCTCGCTCCTACCAGTTCCGGCGGTATGGGTTCATAGGTCAAAGGCTTCTCCACTAGGCCGTGGGTATGTATTCCTGAGACGTGGGTGAAGGCGTTGTCGCCGACGATGGCCTTGTTGGGTTGGACGGGGATTCCCGTCAACTTTGAGACGAGTTGAGACGTTTGATAGATTAGCGTCGTGTCTATCCTCGTCTCTCGATTGTAGAGGAGTTTGAGGGAAGTCACAACCTCCTCCAAGGAGGCGTTCCCAGCCCTCTCTCCGAGGCCGTTTACTGTAACATGGGCTTGGTCAGCTCCAGCCTCCAGCCCGGCGAGAGTGTTGGCGACGGCCATGCCGAAATCGTCGTGGCAGTGAACGCTCAGGGGCACTTTGAGGGTTGTTCGTAGGTCCTTGACGAGGTTCTCCATCTTGGCGGGCGTCATGATCCCGACGGTGTCTGGAATATTTACTCGAATGACACCCGCCTCCTCAACCGCCTTGCATATCTGCTTAAGGTATGCCAGATCCGTCCTCGTGGCGTCCTCGGCCGAGAACTCTACTAGGAGTCCCCTCGACCTTGCGTAGTCGATGGCTTCAAGGGCCCTCTGAATGGCCTCTTCCCGGGTCATGTGGAGCTTGTACTTCAGATGCAGGTCGGAGGTGGCGATGAAGAGGTGGACGTACTTCGCTCCCGTGTCCGCGACTGCGTCCACATCTCCCTTAACGACCCTCGCCAGCCCGTAGACCTCTGCCTTGAGCTCTTCGGAGACGATGAGCCTCATCCCCTCGAACTCACCCTTCGAGGTAATGGGAGTTCCCGCCTCGATGGCGTCTACACCGAGGCGCTCTAGTTGGCGGGCAATAATCAGCTTGTTCTGGGGATTGAGGGCAGCCCCTGGAGTCTGCTCCCCATCCCGCAGGGTCGTGTCGAAGATTCTCACTCTTCCTAAAGCACTCATTTTAATCAACCGCCCTCTTGGCCACGGCGGCTCCGAACTCATCGGTCTTCGCAGAGCCGCCTAGGTCACGCGTCCTAATCCCATCGGAGAAAGTCTGCTTCACAGCCCTCTCGATGTCCCTCGAAGCCTCTAGACACCTCTGGTCCTTATGCCTATTCCCCAGCCAGTCAAGCATAAGCATCGATGCAAGTATCATCGAGGTGGGGTTTGCGACGTTCTGACCAGCAAGGGTTGGTGCTGTTCCGTGGACGGGTTCGAAGAGGGCGAAGTTGGCGCCGATGTTGGCGCTGGGAGCCATTCCCAGACCACCCACCGTGACGGAGGCCTCGTCTGACAGGATGTCCCCGAACATATTGGTGGTGACGATCACGTCGAAGGCTTCGGGGTCGAGGATGAGTTGCATGGCAATGTTATCCACATACATCTCATCGGCGGTGATGTCGGAATAGTCCTTGGCTACGTCTCGAAAGGTTTGAGAGAAGAGACCGTCGGTCTTCCTCATCACGTTGGATTTATGAACCGCTGTGACCCGTCTCTTCTTTCCCCGCTGTCTCGCCAAATCGAAGGCGTATCGAGCGATCCTCTCGCTCGCCCTCCTCGTTATGAGTCGTAGGCAGATCATGGTATCCTTGTCGAGTTCCAGCTCTAGACCTCGGTACACATCCTCAGTATTCTCCCGAACAATGACCAGATCGATCCCAGGCTTGAGGGCCTGTACATGAGGATAGACCTTCACAGGACGAATGTTGGCGTAGAGATCCAAGAGGATACGGAGCCTGACGATCACGTCTGCTGCGGTCTCTCCGACAGGCCCCTTCAGGCACGCGTCCGATTCTCTGATAACATCAATTGTCTTATCAGGTAGAGGTACGCCGAGCCTTCTCTTTGTATCATCTCCTCCCTCTACCCTAGTGACTGCCAATTCGAGATCGTGTTTCCCAGTAGCGGCTTCTAGGACATTCAGGGTTGCTTCCGTGAGTTCAGGGCCGATGCCATCGCCCGGTATGACAGCGATCTTGTAGCTGCTCACTTCCTCCCCTCCCTCACATATCGGACGAGCCCCTTCTCCATAATCTTCATCAGGAACTCCGGAGTTGGAATCCCACGCAGCACCTTTCCCTTCGTCATGTTCCGAACGACGCCCTCAGCCATATTGACCTCAACCTCATCACCATCATCCACATTCTCGGCAACATTTGCACACTCGAGGACTGGGAGACCGATGTTGACGGCGTTCCGATAGAAGATTCTGGCGAAGGATTCGGCGACTATTCCTTCTACGCCAGAGTACTTGAGGGCGACGGGGGCCTGCTCCCTGCTGGAGCCGCAGCCGAAGTTCTTCCCAGCGACTATGATCTTCCTCTCCTTCACCTTTTCTAAGAAGGAGGAATCTATCCCATCCATGGCATGCTTGGCCAAATCATTGGGATCGGTGTAGGCGAGGTACTTGCTGGGGATGATGACGTCGGTATTAACGTCCTCCCCATACTTTATGACCTTACCATGAAGTTTCATTGCTCATGCCCCCAGAGTTCGGGGGTCGGTCAATCTACCCGTCACCGCTGACGCCGCCGATGTGGCTGGGGAGGCGAGGTAGACCTTTGCCTTCGGACTCCCCATACGGCCCACGAAGTTACGATTGACCGTGGCCACGCACGTCTCACCCGCTGTCAGTAAGCCTAGATGGCCGCCGTAGCATGGGCCGCATGTCGGGTTGCAGACCAAGGCTTCAGCCTTCAGGAAGGTTTCGATGAGTCCCTCCCGCAATGCCTTGGAGTAAACGTCCACTGAGGCAGGGATTATGAGGGCTCGTACCCCCTTCTTCACCTTCTTTCCTGCGAGAATCTTGGCTGCTATGCGGAGGTCTTCAATTCGGCCGTTGGTGCAGGAGCCGATGTGGACTTGATCGATCGGTATCCCCCCAACCTCGCTGACGGGTTTGACGTTATCAACCCGATAGGGGATCGCCACCACCGGCTCTAAGGATGAGGCGTCGTACTCAACGGTCTTCTCGTAACTAACATCGGGATCACAGTGAACAAACTTGTAGGGGACGAGTCCCTTCTCTTCTAGGTAGGCCGTTGTCTTCTCGTCAGGCTCCACGACGCCGTTCTTGGCCCCCATCTCGACGACCATGTTGCAGAGCGTTATCCTTTCATGTACTCCCATTGCCTGGATCGCCTCACCGCTGAACTCCGTAGTCATGTAAGTTGCGCCATCAGCCCCGAACTGACCGATAACATAGAGGGTCAGGTCCTTCGCAGCCACGAGCGGTCTCAGTCTTCCCCGAACGATGATGTTGACCGCCTTCGGGACCTTGAACCAGAGCCTGCCCGTCAGCATCACCGACCCGACTTCGGTAGATCCTATTCCTGTCGAGAAGGCTCCTATGGCTCCATAGGTGCAGGTGTGGGAATCACCACCCACGATAACCTCGCCAGGCCTAGCGTGGTCCTCCATCATGATCTGGTGGCAGACCCCGCCTCGCCCCACATCATAGAAGTATTCCAATCCCTGCTTCAAAGCGAATTCCCGACAGATGTGATGTAGCTCCGCTGCCTTCTCATCGTTGGCGGGGACGAGGTGGTCTAGGATGAGGATGACTCGGCCGTGGTCCCATACCTTTTTGCCTCCCATCTGGTGGAAGGCCTCTATGGCGAGGGGGGCGGTTATGTCGTTGGCCATGACCTTGTCTATCTTGGCCTCGACGATCTCGCCAGGGCTGATACTCCTCCTTCCTGAGGCTTGGGCAAGTATCTTCTCCGTCAGATTCATGCAGCTATCTCTTCCCTACGCCGGACATGCTTCGGATGAACTTCCCAGCCTTCTCGAGGGGTTGGTTCTCCCACTCCTTCATCAGCTTCTTGAATAGGGGCCGACCCCTCCTGTCTTCCCTTAACCACTCTCGGGCGAAGGCCCCGCTCTTAACCCTCTTGGCAGCTTTCTCCATATTCCTCTTAACGCGAGCGTCGATGATCTTCGGGCCCATGGTCATGCCACCGTACTTTGCTGTGTCCGAGACAGCTCGGAGCATGCCTACCATTCCTCCGCGATAGATCTGGTCGATGATCAGCTTCGCCTCATTGCACGCCTCGAAGTACGCCAACTCCGGCGGGTACCTATTTTCAACTAGGACGTCGAAACCATTTCGTATGAGTTCCAAGATTCCACCCACGAGGACGGTCTGCTCCCCTATGAGATCGCTCTCCGTCTCGTCCTTGAAGGTCGTCTCTATAACCCCCGCCTTCGTCGCACCTATGGCCTTCGCCATGGCAAGTACTGTCTCCTTGGCTTTGCCCGTGTAATTCTGCTGGACGGCTATTAGGGCTGGGACCCCGAAGCCGTTGAGGTAGAGTTCTCTGACCGAGGCGCCTGGTCCTTTGGGTGCAACCATGACAATGTCCACGTTCTCCGGTGGTTTGATGGTCTTGTAGTGGATGTTGAAGCCGTGGGAGAAGCCTAGCGTCTTGCCCTCCTTCATGTAGCGGCGAATATACCTACGGTAAACTGCTGGTTGAACGGTATCTGGGAGTAGCATGTGGATGATGTCCGCCCTCTTGGCGGCCTCCCGTATTGTATAGACGTTGAAGCCGTCGTTCTTCGCACGACTCCATGAGGAACCGTCCTCGCGTAGGCCTAGGATCACGTTGACTCCGGAATCCCTCATGCAGTTGGCTTGGGCGTTCCCTTGGCTCCCGTAGCCGATGACCGCCACGGTCTTCCCTTGTAGCGCGGACAGGTCCGCGTCCTTCTCGTAGTATACCTTCACCATCTCTTCTTCACCTAGAGTGCTCTCATTCTTTGTGGCTCATTCTCTAATGGCTTTCCCCCTCGGGAAAGGGCTGTCATGCCCGTCCTGGCCAGTTCCTTCAGGCCGAAGGGTCGGGCTAACTCTATGAAGGCGTCTATCTTGTCTGTGTCGCCCGTTATCTCCACTATGACTGATTCAGGGGCTACGTCGATGATCTGGCCTCGGAAGATGTTTGTATACTGGATTACTTCCGTCCTGGCGTTGGCGTCTGTCGTGTGCACTTTCACGAGGGCCATCTCTCTGATCACCGAGTCCTTAGGGTCGAGGGTTGAGACCTTTATCACGTCAATGAGCTTATGGAGTTGCTTTATCACTTGCTCGACCGTCCATTCGTCTCCCTTCACGGCGATGGTCATGCGTGCCAAATCCTTCTGCTCAATGACTCCCACGGAGATGCTGTCGATGTTGAAGTTGCGGCGCCTGAACATGTTAGCGACCTCGTAGAGGACTCCTGGCTTATTCTCGACGAGGCAGGAGATTACGTGGCTCTCAGTCTCAACGGTCATTCCCATATCATCTCCTTCAAGGATCTCCCCGATGGAACCATTGGGAAGACATTCTCCTCAGGTGAGATTGGGACATCAATGACCGTAGTAACATCACTGTTCATAGCCTTGCGAACCACGTTGGAGAACTCCTCCATGGAGCTGACTCGGACCCCATCAACGCCGTAGGCGTCGGCCAACTTCACGAAGTCTGGAACCCCCTTCAGGTCCACAGCGCAGTAACGTCTCCCATAGAAGAGGCGCTGCCACTGGGCCACCATGCCGAGGACAGAGTTGTTGAGGACGACGACTACCACGGGGATGTGTTCATTCACCGATGTCGCTAGGTCCTGCTCCGTCATGATGAAGCTCCCGTCGCCTGCGATGTCCACCACTGGCACATCGGGCCGAGCTACCTTCGCTCCTAAGGCTGCTGGGAAGCCGAAGCCCATGGTGCCGAGGCCTCCTGAGGTTATGTAGGTCCTCGGTTCTAAGGCGTGGTAGTGGAGGCCTCCCCAAGACTGGTTCTGTCCCACCTCGGTGGTGACGATGGCCTTGGGTGGCAGTATCTTGCGCAGTTCTGCGAGGACATACTTCGGCCTCAGGTAAGGTCCTTCCAAGTTGTTATTATTCTTGGGCTTGAACTGGGTGCGGACCTCTTCGATCCTCTTGACCCATATCGACTCCTCACGTTTGGCCAGCTTCTCGGAGACCTGTGCGTAGATCTGCCTTAGGGTCTTCTTTGCGTCGGCGACGATTGGGATGTCGACCTTCGCGTTCTTCCCTATCTCCGCCGTGTCTACGTCTATGTGGACAATCTTGGCGTCGGGGCAGAACTGGTCGATCTTGCCCGTGGTTCGGTCGGAGAATCGACAACCCACCGCCAATAGTACGTCGGCTTCTAGGATGAGCTTGTTCGCCTCTATGGTTCCGTGCATCCCCACGACGCCTAGGGAGAGAGGATGGTTCTCGGGGAAGGCGCCCTTACCCATGAGGGATGTCCCGACCGGCATCAGGAGGTGCTCAGCTAGGAGCAGGATCTCTTGGGAGGCGCCTGAGAGGATAGCTCCTCCCCCGACGAGCATCATGGGCCTCTCGGCGTTGACCAACATCTCGACGGCCCTCTTCACCTGAACAGGATGCGGGTCGGTCCTCGGGTTGTATCCCCTGATCTCGACTGGGCCATCGAAGCTCATCTCGGCCACCTCCTGCTGTACGTCTCTCGGAATATCGACTAGCACCGGCCCGGGTCTTCCGGTCGTGGCGATGTGGAAGGCCTTGCTGAAGATATCGGGGATCTCCACAGCATTCCTTACTTGGAAGCTGTACTTCGTTACGGGGGTCATTATTCCGACGATGTCCGCCTCTTGGAACCCATCTCTCCCGATCATGGCCTTTGGGACCTGGCCTGTGATGGCTATGACTGGGGATGAGTCCATGTAGGCCGTGGCTATTCCAGTAACTAGGTTCGTGGCTCCTGGGCCTGAGGTGGCGAGGCATATGCCGGGTCTTCCGCTTGCCCTTGCGTAGCCGTCGGCCATGTGGGCGGCACATTGTTCGTGGTGGCAAAGGATGTGGCGGATCTCGGAGTCGTGGAGTACGTCGTAGAGGGGTAGGGTTGATCCGCCTGGTATTCCGAAGATCTCCTTCACCTTCTGTTTCTTCAGGGATTCCTCGACGGCTTTGGCGCCATTCATCTTGGTCATGGGTTCTATTCCTTCATGGTTTGGTCTGGAGAAGTCTTACCGCTGACGCTCGTAGAATATGGGTATTCTGCGGTGGGGATGCGTTGCGAGGAACGACTAAATAAAGCGATCCAGCCGATCTCCGGCTGTGAGAACACGATTCCTCCAGTACATCCCTGCTCCTCCTATGAACGGATAGTCAGTCTCCTTTCACATATAAAAACCTTGTTTTCAGATAGCTCTGTTAGGTCTTTGGATTAGTTCTTCTTCAGCTTACCATCATGACAATCGGAATTGCTGGGAACCATTAAACGTAGTAACTTTCTGGAGGGGGTTAGACTCTATGACCGGTTTTCAGAAAATCTGAAAGCTTCATCTGGCCTACGGCCTTCATCCCCTCATTATGCTGATACTCTGCTAGAGCTTGACAGACAGTCTCACTGTAGTTTCTAGGTCGTCTAAAAAGGGAGCTCCCATAGTAAATTCTGCCATTTTCCTCTTCCGTAATTAATAAGTCCAACTGTTTCATAAACTCGCATATTTCTCTAATTCTGCGCCTTGGAATTTTGGCACAATATGGCCTAGATTCAGACGATTCTCCATTAAGCGCCCAATCCATACAGGAAATAGAGAAGAATAAAGTGTTGCATTCCAAAAAATAATCCTCTTTTGGAATTTTTGGATTGGGAGGTCTAGGCATAAACTTTGTCATAGGATTGTATAATTCCCAGACCTTCTCTAGTATTATCACCATTATGCTTTGATCATTTTGAGGGAGAAGCGTTACGTTCTTACTCTGCATTTCCTCCAATACAATTGCAATAAAATCTTCGTAGCCGTTAAACGAAGCCTTTATTTGAGCCAGAACTTGACCTTGATCTATCGTTCCCTTACAGTATCGAATTCTTAGTTTCGGTTGTGGGATCATCTCTACTATTTCCCAACATAGAAAACACAGATTGGAACTCATATACGATTCAATATCTTTATCCTCATCTATAAGCTCTTTAATAGTGTATTCTACATCGGCAGAATGAAGTGTGGTCACAACATCGCATATCTGTTTTGGCTTTGAACCATTTGTATTACAAAAATTCAGATAGCGTTTGAGTTGGTCGCCTTCCCTTTTTCTCTCCAGATGTATGCCTTCATGGGCTCTCTGGCTTTTGATTTCAATAATCAGAATCCCATCGACTATCTTGTACTCGCAGTAGATATCTGGTTGACCTGAGTAGTATCGTTTGTCGATAGAAACAAGACTTAAGATTTCAGACTCACTCTCTATGAGTCTTACGAGGAGTGTTGCAACATAATTTGATTCTGTCTCCTGCTGATACTGCTTCAATAATTCTCTTCTTATGTCGTCCACGTTTCGAGGTCTGGATAAGGACAAAACTGTTTAGCCCTCAGTCTCAGAACCTATTATGTCTGAGATATCCGCTGCGAGTTTTAACAAGGAGATAGGAGTCTTATACCAGATTGGAATTATCGTCGCTTTTGTGTCTGATGCAATAAAATGATAGGAGGAACCACTGTGGGCATCAACTATCTTCATGTCCAAGTACGGATTTCCACTATGGATAATCGAACACCAATATTTCTCACTGAGACTATTCGTGAGGACCTTTATAGTTTCTTTATCCATCTCTTGGGGGGCCGTCAAAGTCACTGGTCTTAATTTGATCTCGGGGTTGCTAAGGCTGGGGGCTCTGTCTGAAAAGGTATTCCTCTGACGCAGCGCCTCTGTTGTGATGAAATCGTAGACATCTTCTCGAAATAGCGAATAGCTGCCTCGAACTAGCTTGCAAGCTCCTGTACGACTAAAGGATGCTTCATAGAGGGTCATCTCATCTTTTCGGATTGCGAGTTGGAGTATTGTTGGCCAAATCGTTATTTCCTTTTGGAGAATCCTCAAAGTGGGTTCGCAGTCATCTTGATATAGGACAAGTGTTTTGCGGCGAACTATTCTGTCCTGCTTCAGTATATCGAAGACTTGCTTTGCTACTATTCGGGTAAGCATCGGTCTTGTCCCGTATTTCTGTTCCAGCAGATCAATTAGATGAAGCAGGTAATTCGACCGGAGATAGATTAGGGTGACATGGGGATAGGTCTGCCGAAAGAATCTGAATGCCAAGCTGCTACTGACTCCTATATTGCTTACAAAGAAGAACTCCCAGATATGTTGCTTCATAGTATCCAGAAGTGATGTTTCAGACTTGTCGTCTTGACTTATTGTAAGACGATAAAAATCTTTTTCCAGTTCCGCAAGTTCTAATTGTATGTTTTCAAACCTCTTTCTGGACTCCTGCAATTTCTGAAGTAAGTCCACAGGAATCTCTGAGTAGACACAGAAGAGGCGGATGGTTCCGCCTTCTATTCCCTTGGTGAACAGCCGGTCGGCCTCAACTCTCGACCCCACTGCACTAAGGGACATTTTTGGCCCTCAAGTTAGGAATACTGCGCGTTATGACTCACTACCAGTAGCAAGTGGCCGTCATTATTTATGCTTAGGGAACAGGAATCTAGTACCTTTGAACTTGTAGCCCTCTGCGACCTCAATCGTTCGGCGGCGAATTATGTGGCCAACGAGGCAGAAAGGGGCCTGGGGAATAGGCCTAGGGTCTACATGAACTACGAGGAGATGCTGAACAAGGAAGAGGAACTGGACGCTGTAGACATTGTTACGGATACTCGGTTCCACCACACGTTCGCCTTGGAGGCCTTGGAAGCGGGCAAGCACGTGGCAGTCGAGAAACCCATGGGACTCACCGTTAGATGCTGCCGCAGGATGATAGAAGGAGCCAAAAGTGCCGGGAAGGTTCTCTCAATCTCGGAGAACTACCGTCGCGACCCTATGAACCGTCTCGTCAAGGCCCTCTTGGAATCTAGGGCCATAGGGGAGCCGCGCCTCGCCCTTCAAGTATCCGCTGGGGGCGGAAACCGTATGGTAACCCAGACGGCAGCGTGGAGACATATGAAACTGAGAGGCGGCTATATGCTGGAGTTTGGCGTCCACACCGCCGACTTGCTCCTCTATTTCATGGGGGATTTGGACAAGGTCTATGCTGAGACCCGTCTCTGGGAGAAATTGCGGTACACAACCGACAAACCGTTATCCGACAACCTGACCAAGTTCTACGGTCATAGGGTCAAAGAGAGTATTGACAAGGAACAGGTCGTCCAGTGTACCGCCGAGGACACGGCCATGGCCGTGCTCAGCTTCAGGTCAGGGGCCACTGGCCTACTCTCCACAAGCATCGCCACGCCTGGCGAAAGCACCCAAGCCAGCATCATCTACGGTAGTGAAGCCTCCTTGAAGCTACCAAGAAGCCGCTCAGGCGACCCGGTACTTTTCACAAGACGCGGTTCAAAGGAACCTTTACCAGAAGAGGATATTCTGGGACTAGTGCCAGAATTCCAACTCGACGACGTTACAGCACCCTTTTTCCACAACCAGAAGAGGCTCTCAAGCTACAACATGCCATTCGAGCAGATCGACAGGATTCTGATAGGCATAGAATTGCAGGACTTCGCCAATGCCATCCTTAACGACCGTGAGCCAGAAGTCACTGGAGAAGTTGGCCTGAAGGCCGTAGCGCTTTCCTACGCCATTTTGGAATCTGGATACATCGGTGGTCCCGTCTCTTTCCCCGATGTGGTCGAAGATAGGATCAATGCCTATCAGCAGGAGATCAACGCAAGTGTGAAGCTTTAGACGTCTAAAGCTTACGTGGCGCATACCCCTGAAGTCGCCCATACGGCCTTCTTTCCTTTCCTGTCCTGCTTCTTCGACGAGGTCATGCAGATCGGTCAAGTCTTGATGCTCTTTGAACCATGTTTGGGCGCCCTTGGAAGTACAAGGCTAGTGGAATAGAACGTAGCCTCCGCAAACTGGAATAGTTTGACCTGTAACATAGTCCGAGAGATCTGTGACAAGGAACTCAACGACCTTCGCGCAGTCCTCAGGCCAACCGAGCCGACCAAGCGCGATCTGGCTCTCTAGGCGTTCACGCATCCCAGGCGAGTTTCGGTGCTGTCCAACGATCGCCCTAGACGATAGAATGAAGCCGGGAGCGATGCAGTTCACATTTATGTTGTATCTTCCGAGTTGTGCCGCTAGCTGCCTCGTGTATTGAATGATCGCGGCCTTGGCGATTCCGTAGGGCCCTCCAAACCCCACATCATCGCTCGCAGCTCTGCGAGGAACCGTGGCGTGCATACCCGCTTGTGAGGCGACGGTCACAATCTTGCCCGATCTCTGTTTTTTCATTGGAATGGAGGCAGCTTCACAGCAGTACAGAGTACTGAAGAAGTTGACGTTGAACTGAAAGAGGAAATCTTCCAGTCCCTTCCATGGTGCACTTAAAGGTACTCCAGGAGGCCTGATACCGCCTCCGGCGTTGCACACCAGAATATCCAGCTTGCCAAACTCATCCAGGATCTCCCTGAACATGGCGTCGACCTCTTCATTCTTCGTGACATCAGCCTCTATTCCGAGGGAGTGCCTTCCAAAGTTTCTTACTTCGTCCATGACGGTGGGAGCCGTGATACCCTCGTGGTACTCTTTGTAGGCTTCTAGGTCAATGTCGTTCACTACAACATCAGCACCAAGCCGTGCGAGTCGCAGGACGTAAGCTCTTCCGAGGCCACGAGCTCCTCCAGTGACCAACGCAACCTTTCCAATCAGTTTCTGTTCCAGAACCTTGCTTTCCCATTCTTTGACGAATTCGGGTTTCTCTTTATAGGCTGACATTGAGATATCTCCTTTTAATGCCATGGAAATCGACCCTGCGTATGTGGTATATAAGCGAGGTAGATTATGATTTATTAGTGGGCTACGGACCCGTCGTCGTGGATGACTCCTGTAATCTCACTAAAGGGATACTTCGCGAGCGCTTCCACTTGGACCTCGACGCCGATGCTAGGTCGATTGGGCACTATCACGTAACCCCTTTCTATCAGGGAAATTTCGAAAGATATGCCTCAGCTAGGGATGGACAACTAATTTTCGCACATTCAGTCTTGTGCCTTCGGAGGCCGGATTCTTATGGGGCAAGATGGTGACTCTAATGGTGTGTTCGCCTTTGTCCAAGCCGGAGATTGACCAGCTGAAGGGGGGTTTATCCATTGAAGGAGTCATGCCTGGTCGATGCCATATTAACAATATGCCTGTGTATCCGTACTGATCAACCTCAGCTGCCTTCTTACCATCGATGTCCACTTGTGCAATGCCTCCGTCCTCAGTTCGGAACCCTTCCCAAACCAAGGTCATCCCATTGAACTTTCCCTCGAAGTAGCTGCCTGGCGTCTGAGCGTAGTATATCAGGTGTGTCGGAAGCCAAAAATGATCCACCTCTTTCGAAAGCCATCTCCCACCGCTCGCAGCATCGCGGAACACAAGTTCCTCCGGTGAAATGGAGACACCATCAGGGCGGTCAAAATACATTCGGTAGGGTTCGGAGGCTTTTGTCTTGTAGTATGGACAGAATTCTTGGTTCCACGCCTGCATAGGAGACGAGTATTCCAGTCCATTCTTGGATGGTTTAAGCCAGCCGACTGGATCTTTCAGGTCTCTATCTGTAGGTATTCCCCGAGGATCGGTCGTTGCCACCATTACTACAGGTCCGCAGAACACTGCAACTGGGGACACAAATCCGGTCAGAGGTTCTATTCGGGGTGACAGATCAAACTTCAGTGTAACAGTATCATTGTGAGACCATTCACGATCGATGGAAGCCCATTTTCCGGGTACAGTCGCAGTCTCAAATGCTAGGTTATTGACTTTCACTGTGACCCCGTTCTTTGCCCACTGGGGAACCCGGAATCTGAGCCCAAATCGACTTGGAACCTCTAGTTGTATATGTATGAGAACCGTGTCTTCTTCTGGGTAGCGAGTATCCTGTACCACTGTTACCTTGCAGTCAGGTCCATTCCATTCGACTTTAGAAGGAACATAGAGATTGACATACAGATTCTCTTGGTCGTGAAAGTAGATCAAGTTGTGATACTCGGTCACTGCTTGGGGAAGTGTTCCGGTACAGCAATGCCAAGCCATATCCATCATCCAACTCTTCCTAGAACCATAGATGTTGAGTTGCGACCCATACATGATCAGTCCACTTTTGAGCACTGGCGGCATGGCAAGCAATGAATTATATACTAGTCGTTCGATCCAGTCACCGTAGCGGGCTTCTCCAGTAAAGGTCATCAAGTAGCGGGCTAGTTTGAATGCAGCCCAGGAACCGCATGACGTTTCTTCGTGGAAGCGCACTTCCATTTCGTTGAGGGTTTTAGCTAAGCCGTTTGGTATGATTAGGTTCTCGTATGGACCGTAGCCCCCAGTAGCTGTACACTGGGTATCTTGTAGAAATTGGTAGGCGTGAATCAGCGTGTCTAGGTAGTGGCGTTCGCCTCTTATTTTGTATGCCATGGCAGCTCCGCTGAGGGTGTTGACATGGCTGTAGGCATGATAGATTTTGTGTGAAGAATTCTTCAACGCTGTGAAGATGTCTTCTTTTCGGGCGAAGTGTCCCCAATATTCAGTATATTCCCAGACCTTCGCGAACTCAAGGTATAGTTTGTTGCCTGTGATTTCGTAGGCTCTGTAGAGATTCTCAGAGAGGGTGTACCATTCGCTTCCTGTCCCGTAGGGTCTCGTCCGATCCAGTTTCTTCTCCGCCAATTTCGTGATTCTTTCAAGGTATTGGACAGCCTTGTCAACTCGAGCATACTTGTACAGGTCCACAAGACCGCAGACTAGTTTATCGTATGTGTAGTGGGACTGAGGTGGCCATTCCTCGGGGAGGGTTTTCGCCCATTCCTCCATGAGGTAGACGGCTTTGTCTCGCACAGCTGTGTCGCCAGTAACCTTGTACATTCGAGCGAAAGCTGAGAGCCATTGCCCGAATGTAAGACTTGAATGATCTCTACTGTAGATCCCGCCAAGCTGCTCGCCTGGCGCCGGTAGACCAGCCTGTAGACGGAAATCTTTCAGGATATTGTCGTTTGGGATGGCATAGTAGAAGTCTTTGGTTTGGTTGAACTGACTCTTAAGTGGTCCATATAGAAGTTGAACTCCTTCAAGATCGAAAGGCTGGATGGCAACTCTTGTATCTGCTATCTTACCCATTTTGCTACAGATTCAAGGGTTTCTCATCTTCATTTAAGACTTGCCAATGAATATGGTTGAGCATGTCCTCCCACCCACGGTTGGGGTCTCCTGACCAGCATATCGGATACCTCTGCATCCCAGCCGTCCCCGAACGGGTATTGACAAGGCCCCTGTGACTCATACTCTCAGCGACAGCTTCATACGAAGCTTTCTGATAGAGTAGCTGGTGCACGTTGTGCATTTCCAGACCTGAACGCTTGCTGTAATAGCAAGCGTCCGCTGGTACATCCTCGCCGAAGTGAGACACTCCGATGGCGAAGCTACCGGCTTCATGGGGTGTAGAAGACGCGTTTATGTCGGTCCCTCCAAGCGTCATCCCTACCGAGCATTGCGAGAGAGTACTTTGCCACACCTCTCTCACCAGCTTCCGTTCTGTAACCTAGGGGGATCTCATAAGGGGTGCCGTCCGTTCATTTGAGTGCATATCCATTCGCTCTGGCTTCCTTCTCCATCTCCGTACCAACATTCAGCAGAGGAGCCACGTACATCCCTGTCTTGACCCCCAGTTTGGCGAGGCCTTCAGACAGCTCTCTCGTCTCGGCCAAATCAGTGGTGAATCTTAGGATCATGAAGTAGTCCACGGGTATGTCGAGTTCCCTGAACTTCTTGGCGATCTCTACAGAAGTTTTCACACGTTCTTCAGGTTGGGGTATCCGAGGACTATGCCATACTCCAAAGGATTCTTTGGGCGGTAAACTTGGCCAGCCCGTTATCTCCTCGTAGCAAGCCAAGACATCCTTGAGGCTTGGCCCATATATGATGAATAGGTCCAGCCTCGGATCATCCACCATGATCGTGCATGTCATCAATGACTGGCTACCCATGTCGCAGGTGATGCGGTAGGTCGTGTTCACAAATATTCCGTAGCCTTTCGTGCTCATGAAGAAGGGTATGTGCTTGTAGACCTCATCGGTCCCGGCGCCATAAGGGTTGTGGTTAAATCCCCGAATCTTCTGCCCACGCTTGTTGAGCCTCGTGAACTTCTCGCCGAAGCCATAGAAATTCTCGCCGGGGGGAAGATTGAATGTTTCATTCGACCTAAGGAACCTCCCTGCTTGGGTGGTGAAACCTACAGGCAGGCTCCTATAGTTCGTATGTGCGTCCAAGTCGCGAACGTTCTCCTCTAATACGACCTCACCAGCCTTATCATAGATAGTGTACTTCCACGGGTCCTTTCGAGCCTCGAGGACGATGGCTCCTGTGTCTATGGATACTGCTTCTGGCCTCTCTGCGACGTCGAAGCTACATGTGGGCCAGTCCTCCTTGATCTCCAGGAAACCCCTAACATTCCTCAGCGTTTGGTCGGGGCACATCTGGAGACGAAGGATCTGAGGTGTGCAGACAGTCAACTGAACGTCAATGCTCTTTCCCTGGCTCGTCGTGCAGTGAAAGAATACTCCGTTCTTCACCTTGTCGAAAGAAGACATTTTTTGCACGAATTCGTGCTCTTCAGACATGAATACACCTTCCTTTTTCTTCAATCTCACTGTAATCTGGAATAGTATATAAGACTAATGCAGTCCGGGGCGTGTCCAATAATTCATTCGTGGAGCCGCCTCACGAGAATTTTCAGGCAGTAGACTGTGAGCCCCGAACCATTGGATGCAGCCTATGCAGTACCCTCAGCCTGTCGCTGACGTAGCCGCAGCTCTTGCCGATCTTCTCGGCTATCTGGACCATGGTCCAGCCCCTCTCTATGAGATGCTTGTAGCCCCGGGCCTCGGCGACCGGGTTGATGTGGCCGTTCCGCTGGAGGTTCTCCACCACATTCAATAGGAAGGCCTCCTCGTCCGAGACCTCCTCGACGCGGGCGGGAATCGTCTTCCAGCCCAGCCTCCTGCAGGCCTCCAGCCTATGCAACCCAAAGACCAGCTCGTAGCCGTCGCCCAAAGGCCTGACCACCACGGGCTGAAGAAGGCCAACCCCCTCAATGGACTTGGCGAGGCCCTCCACCACGGCGTCGTCGAGGTCCCTCAAACAAAACCCGCCGGGCCCGATCCTATCGACCTCAACATCCACGATCATGAAAAATCAATATGAAAACGGTTAAAGATTAGCCTTTCGCGTTGACTCCCTCGCACACGAATTTTGAACCAAGCGCGCGCACGTCGAGGATGCTGGGGCCTAGGATGTCCGTGCATGCGAACAGGGTTCTCTCCGATGGGGGGTAAGTGAACACCAGTCCTTGAACTCCTTCTCATACTCTGCGCGATGTATTTTGATTGAGTACACCGCGTAGGGAGCATGCCCACTAGCATCGCCTTGGACTCAACGGCCGTCGCAGCCCTCTTCTTCAAGGACCCCTACTCGCAGCGCGTCGATGAGGCGCTGGAGAAGTATGAGAAGTTCCATACGGTCGCCGCGAGGATGACTGGTGTTCCCCAACAGACCGCCTCCCGATGGGATGAGGAAAACTTACCGTTAAGTAATACCCACGTGGGTTTTACTAAACTACCAGACACTCGGTTCTCCATTAGCAAAGCAGACAGGCAATCACTGACTGAACGCGTCAAGGCGGGTGAATCACAGGCTCAGGTAGCAGCTGACTATGGGATCAGCAAGGGACGGGTCAGCCAGATTGTCTCCAAGGCGTCGAAGCCGCCCACGGCCCCCAAAGGCCCCTACGTCAGCAAGAGCGGCGTCGAGTGGACTGACTACGCCCTCAACATCTACCTCGGATGCGCCCACAACTGCGATTACTGCTACGCCAAACTCATGAATGGTAAGACGGGGTGGGTCGAGGACTGGACACAGCCGAGGAAACGTGACATCGACCTAGAAGAACTGTTCAAGGAGCTTGATAGTCTAGAGCCGGGCAACCTCTTCTTCTGCTCGATAACTGATGCCTACCAACCGCTGAACAGGGAACTTGACTGGGCCGGACAGGTGCTCAGCGTCCTCCTAAGCAAGAAACACATCACCACGCTGATCCTCACCAAGTCCAGCGATGTGGAGAGGGACCTCGACGACATCTGCAACGCCCACAACACCCTCCAAAACGTCAAACTAGGCTTCACCATAACCTGCCTCGATGACGCCACCAGCAAGAACTACGAGCCCGGAGCCAGCCCACCGTCCGAGAGAATCAGGGTCCTGAGGAAAGCCCATGAACTGGGGATACCGACGCGTGGAAGCGCGTCCAAATCTTCGGCGAGGACTACGCCATCGCCTCAAAGGCGCTCAACGGGGCTGCAGGCTTCATCGAGAACGTCTGTCAGGTGGTTGAGAGCCGGGAGCTGCTGGCCGAGGCGCTCCAACTGGCCGTCCAACAACGCGTCACGATCTATGACAGCCTCTTCCTCTCTCTGGCCAGATTCCTGAAAGAACTTTACGAGAAACGAGGGGAGAGACGCGCGCGGGGGAGGAACGAGGTCGTGGAGCGGATAACTGAGGTTCTAGGGGTATCGAAGGATACGATACTCTCCTTGCTTTCAGAAGAGTACAAACAAGATCGCGCGCGCCTCGTTCTGGTTCCCTTGGAGTTAATGCCGAAGCTGAGAGCTATGGCCTGAGGGTCAGGGGCCTCGTTATACATGGGGGTGTTTAATATCTCTCCCCTTAGCCTCGGAAATGTATGTGAGAATGTAAAAAAATCCATGCCTCCCCGAAATTATCAACGTATCATTAACCCATTATGTATGGGTACGTAATGGTGCATGAAATCGGAAATATACATGTTATGTGTTACACGCTTAGAAGAAGGCGACTCAGTTGAATCGGAAAGAAAAGTTTGTGGCCTTCAGAGACGAGCCAGAGATCATCGACCTCATCGACCAAGTTTCCTCAGATAAAGGCATAGATCGGAGCGACTTCATCAGGGAAGCAATTAGGAGACGACTCGCAGACCTATCGTTCTTCTCGACAGAGAGAAAGAAAGCACTTGGAATCGGCAAGGTGCCCGATGTCTCCCTGCCAAAGAGTTAGCTAGAAGGATGGCGAGGCGACCCCCAAGGAAGTGAGCCAGTTCGCCTAGTCGGAGAGCACGTGGGAAGGGAAAGCAGGTGGTCCCTCAGACCTCGGGATGGAACAAGCCATAGTTGGAAGGGGAACGGTGATGGTGAAGGCCTTCGCAGCTGAGAAACTTGGGGTGCAGAGGAGGCTTGAGGAGGAGCTGGGGAGGCTGAAGGGTGTCCTTCGTCTCGGCCTCGAACTCAGGGTCATCTGGAAGCCTAGCCACATCAGGTGCTCCGTTGAGGGCAGGGAGCTTTCAGGCGAGGTTCAAGGTAGCACCATCATCATCTACGAGGAGGATGAAGCCGAGGCCCTGAGGGCGCTCAAGCACGAGTTCCTAGACTATGTCATTTCACATGAGGTTGAGGCCCCGTACAAAGATCTGATAAACAGGTTGATCGATGCCCTTCAGGCCGAGGCCTACCGGAGGAAGGAGAGGGTTGTGGAGCGCCTAAGCTCCGTCATCTAGCAGCCTTCTCACGACGATTCTTCCGTCGCTGAGCTCCTTGACTATGTCCCATCCCTCATCGAGGTGGGACACGATTTCCTTCTCGTCTATCATTTTGGTCTCGTACCTCCGACCGTTGTTGCGGTTGGAGTCGACGTCGCCGCCTTTCTCCCCTTTGATCCTGTATGGGTGGGTTACTAGGTGCCTGATCTCTCCTTGGATGGCCTCCACCTCCTCGTCCGCCGTGGGTTCCCTCCCCAGCTCCTTCTGCCTCTCTATCCTCACCCTCGTGGGTTCGATGCCCAAGGCTCTTGCGAAGCTCCTGATGGCCTCGGCGACAGCCTCGTCCTTTGATGCCTCAAGCCTCTTCGCAAGGTCTTCACCAGAGGGGTTCGAAAGCAGGTTGAGCTTCGGTTCCACCTTCCTGTACTCCCTCTTGAACCATTCCTCATCGTATTGGGGGGATTTGTCGTAGCCAAGTTTGTCGATGCTGTGGCCTAGGAAGAACTCGGAGGCGACCGAGGCGACGCCGTTCAACGTGCACAGAGATTTGAAGAGGTCGCGAAACTCGTGGGCGTGGATATGGTAGCGGTTGAGACCGTTCGGTTTTATCAACCCCGTCCTCTTAGCGATCTTCGTTACCATATTCCCTATCAGACGGCCATTAAGGGGCACCCAAATCCCATCATTCTTGTTGAAGACGACAAAGAGGGCGTCGACATCGGTTTCCGGTCTCATACCCCGCCACTCCTTGACGAGCCTCTTCCCATCCTCGCCCAAGAACGTGTAGTACTTGCTAACGCGGGTCCTACTCGTCTTCTCCCGATACAGGTCGACTCGGAGAGGGCGCGGATCATCAAGACTATTGACCATGCGTCCCCACTCCATCTGGTTGAACTGGTCAAACTCAGACAAACCCATAGCGCCTTGGAACATCACCATGAGAGCAGCCTTGTACGGTTGGGGAGAGTTCAGAATGAGACTCTTGACCTCGTTAAGTTGGAGCGGTGCCAGTTCCATGGCTTTGCGCTTATCCCTTCCACTCGGCTCGAAGAGCCTCGAAACCTCGTTTCTCTGTAGAGCAGGCAGCGGTAACCTGTGGAAGGCATAGAAACTGCGCACGGCGCACCAGACCGTCCTCCTGTTACTGGAGCCCGTGTCCCTAGACTTCACATGCTCCTTTAGGACATCGACATGCCTGTACCTATCCTTCGGAGAGTCTAAGCGTTCATACTCGTCAAGCATCGCCTGAGCCGAAGACCAATAACTCTTCTCCCTGCACCAGTCCCTGTACCTCAAGAAGTAGTAACCGTAATCCAGAGCAGTCCTAGGATTAAGATCCGACAACCATCTCTCGATGCACTTCTCGTCGACGCGCAGGCTCTCCACACTCTTGAAGGGCATAGAGCATCGCGTCTAGAGTAGCTCAGACAGGATATAAGACTTTTGAACCACATGAAATGGTGGGCCGGATGGGGTTTGATCCCATGATCTCCCGCGCGTGAGGCGGGCGTTCATGCCACTGAACTACCGGCCCTCTCTTCGTTTCGAGTTTGTCTCAGCGTCTTGTTTTAATGTTTTCTGTTTTCCTAGTCGGGAGCGTAAGGCATAACAAGAACCAATATGCTTTATGGAGCACATCGATGATTTGGATGTGAGAGAATGAAGGGTCTAGCGACATCCCAACTGGCACTCATAGCCGGAATCATAATCGTCGCGGGTGCTGTAGGAACCTATTTCCTCTGGCCGCGGCCGAAGACTCAACTGATCGTCTCAACGACGACAAGCCTGTACGAAACTGGATTCCTCGACATTCTAAAGCAGAACTTCGAACAGAGGAACCCGGGCTGTAACGTCTCCTTTATCTCGCAGGGGACTGGGCAAGCTATTCAGACGGCAAAGGCAGGGCAAGCTGATCTGATATTAGTCCACGACCCACCTTCAGAACTTGCTTTCCTTAATGATAGCTATGGCGTCAATCGAAAGATCATAGCCTACAACTTCTTCATAATCGTGGGCCCGAGCAGTGACCCAGCAGGTGTAAAAGGTAAGGCGCCTCTTGATGCCTTCAAGGCGATCAAGGCAGCAGGAGACAGCGGAAAAGCTCTCTGGATATCGAGAGGAGATAACTCCGGTACTCATAGCAAGGAGAAGCGGTTGTGGGCGGCGGCGGGCTTCGATTATGCGCAGATCAGTAAACAGTCTTGGTATCTAAGTGCAGGACAAGGTATGACCGCGACACTAAACCTAGCCAACCAGAAGAACGCCTACACGTTGAGTGACATGGCTAGTTACCTTACCAACTTCAAAAAAGGAAACATCCAGTTGATCAAGATGGTCGAAGGTGGGAGCGATATGTTGAACGTTTACAGCGTAATTCCCTGTAATCCTCAGAAAGCAGAAACCAAAAATGCCAAATTCGATGCAGCCATGGCGTTCACTAAGTATCTGGTCTCGGATGATGGCCAGAATCTATTCAAGAACTTCGGAGTTCAAGACTTCGGCGAGGCCATATTCAAACCGTGGATCTCAGTGGCGAAAACTGGAACACCTGCCGACATAAAGCAAATGGTTGAACAGTATGCCTACTTCCAAGGAAGCGAGTGTCCAACGAAGTACAGGTACAACGCTGGCGACCTCTACGGATAAGAGCAAGACGCTCAAGTAGCTCCTCCAAAGAATCCGTTTCCCCCTGAAGGAAAGCAGAATGTGGAAAGAATACCTATGGGAGGGACTGAAGCAAGCAATTCACCTCATAGTCACCGGCGACCCCGAACTAATCGAGATCACAATGAGATCTATCCAAGTCTCTTTCTATGCAATTCTCATGGCATCAGTTGTCGGTCTACCTCTCGGCACGGTCATAGGGATGAGGGAGTTCCGAGGAAAGAGACTGGTCAAAACCATTTTCGCCACCCTCATCGGCACACCCACAGTATCTCTTGGAAATATCTTATTCTTACTCTTGGCCCGAAACGGGCCATTCGGCTCTTTCGAACTCGTATACACGAATCAAGGAACATCGATTGGTGAAGCACTATTAGTAATCCCAATAGTCGTGAGCTTCACAACAAGCGCTATAGAGTCCAGAGATGTCCGACTGAGGGACTTGTCCCTCACCCTCGGCGCCTCAGAACTCGAGACGTCCATAGCTATTCTCCGAGAGGCATCGAGCGCCATAGTGTTGGCAATAGTCGCGGCATTTAACCGCGCCTTCGCTGAGTTGGGAATAGCCATGATGATCGGAGGCAACATTCGGGGCCTAACGCGAGTGCTGACTACGAGTATATCCTTGCAGACGGCCATGGGCGAAGTAGGTCTCAGCCTCGCCCTTAGCATTGTGCTTATGACAGTGGTTTTCACGCTCACCATCATAAGCGGTAACATTGGTGTCATAGTCAATACCCTGAGGAGGGAGACGTAGTGGGAGCTATCTACGAGCTTGATGGTGTCTCGAAAAGCTTCGGGAAGATAGATGCCCTTCTTGATTTGACTTTAAGCATAGCAGGCAGTCCCACCGCCGTGCTAGGTTACAGTGGTGCTGGTAAGACAACCCTACTGAAGCTCCTCGGGGGTCTGGAGATGCCCTCCCACGGGACAATAAGATACAAGGATGTGGAGATCACGGAGAAGAATGTTCGAAGCCTCAGACGAGCCGTGACGATGCTCTTCCAAGAACCCGTATCCTTCAACAGAAGCGTCTTGGACAACGTAGCATACGGACTCAGGATAAGAGGAGTCAGCAAGGAGGAGGCCACAAGAAAGGCCAGCGAGACCCTGGCCTCCTTGAGACTCAAGGGATTCGAGAAACGCAGGGCCACGAAGCTCTCTGGAGGCGAACAACAAAGGGTGGCACTGGCCCGCGCCTTGGTACTGGAGCCGGAGGTTCTACTCCTCGATGAACCCACATCAAATCTCGACCCAGCCAACGCTGCCGTCATTATGGAGGTGATACAAGAGTATGCCAAGAAGGGCCTCGTGGTCGTTTCCACTCATAACTTCTTGCATGTTAGAAGACTTACGCGATGGGCCGTCTATCTAGAAAAAGGCAGAATTCTCGAGACCGGAGCAACCATCGACCTCCTGAACAACCCTAAAGAGGAGGGGACGCGCAGATTTGTGAGCGGCCTGTTCTAAGCCTGTCAATTTTCGTATCCGCTCACTTAACTGATGAGTACTCTGCGTATGTGAGATAAGGCTCTACGGCTGGTAGGGATATTTGTCGAGCAGCTCTTCTTTGACCCTCCCGATACCTAGGCCCGGTTTGGTTGAAGGTATTACGTAGCCCTTCTCGATCCTGATTGGTTCCTCTAGGATCTCAGCATAAACGCCACCCATGATCCCGATCCCCTCTTGAGCAAGGAAGTTCGGACACGTAACGTCTAACTGTATGTTCGCGGCAGCGTTCACCGGCCCGCAAGCCATCCAAGGCGCGATCTGCGCGTTATATGCCTCCGCCATCCCGGCAATCTTCTTCGACTCCAATATTCCGTTCTGACCCACCATAATCTGAAGGATCTGGGCTGCATGTTTCTCAAGGAGTAATCGGAAGTCCCACTTCGTGTGGAGTCGCTCGCCTTGCGCGATGGGGACATTGATGTGTCGCGCTACCCTAGCCATCTCGTCTACGTTCTCCAGTGGTACGGGCTCCTCGAACCATAGGCAGTCGTACTTCTCCAAGATCTTGCCGAACCTGATAGCGCTCTGGGTGTTCAGCTGTCCATGGGTTCCCATGGCTATGTCACATTCGTCCCCAACCGCATCCCGCATGCTCTTGAGGACGGCGTCCGTGTACCGCAGTTCCTTTAGGGAGATCTCCCGGGGGTTGATTCCCCTTGTATAGGAGCTTGGTCCCGGTATTGGGTCGAACTTGAAGAGGGTGAAGCCCATCTCAACTACCGTCGCCGCGGCCTTCCCGGCCTTCTCCGGCGGGTCTCCGACCTGCCATTCAGGAGTGATGTTATTGATGTATGAGTAGGCTCTCAGCTTCTCGTTCTTCACACCTCCAAGTAGCATGTAGATGGGCTTGTTCAATGCCTTACCGACGATGTCCCAGCAAGCCATCTCGATCGCGCCTACGATCTGTCCATGGAGGACGCCTGGATGTTGGAGATGGTGAGAGTAAGGTTCACGCCCGCCGTAGCCTGTCAGGCCTCCTTTGTAGCATGCTTCCCAGATCGCCTCGATGTTGAAGGGGTCTTGGCCGATCACGAACCTTTTGCTGTACTCTTGAATTCCCTGCGTATGCGTACGCTCCCTTAACCAAGGTGCGGGGCATTCCCCCCATCCCTCGATCCCCTCATCGGTCGCCAACTTACAGAATACCCAGCCGCGCGTGGGAGAACGCGCTCCTACAATGTAGGTCTTTACATCCACTATTTTCAAGACCAATCACCTTTTCGCTTCGTCGTCAGTTTAACGGTTATTTACTATTTCTGCCTAACCAAAAGGTGCTTAACGCTGGAGATGCCGTTGAAAGGGATTAAAGCTACCTTCAAGTTCTGGCTCGAGACGGAGGACGGATACGTCTTCGGCAAAGGACCCTTCGAACTACTCCTTAAGATAAGGGAACTCGAAACCCTGAGCGCCGCGGCACAGGCCTTGGGCATGTCCTATAGGCACGCCTGGGGAATCATCAAAAATGTTGAGAGGAGGGTTGGTACACCCATTCTAAAGACTCGCAAAGGAGGAACTAAGGGAGGCGGAGGAGCCATATTAACCGCGGAGGGCCATTCCCTCGTCAACGAATACTATCGCCTCAAGGAGGCGTATTCCCATGTCTACCCTATGTTGGTGAAGGAGAGGGCTGATCAGGCACTGGGACTGGAAGGCTATATCAGAGGGGGGGTGCTGAGAGTTAGGGAAGGGAAACCCGCCATAATCGACATTGAGATAGAGGAGGGAGGGACTGCGAAGTTCTTCCTCGACGAGGGTCAGGTCAAGGAGAAAGGAATAGTCCCGGGTGACAGGTTAAGGTTCAAGTTGAAAGACGCCAGTTTCCAAGTTGAGAAAGAGTAGTGCCCCATGAATCCGAGCTTGCCACCCTTCTAGCTCTTGATGACTCTGAAAACGCACTTTACCCTTCAACCTTTTGCTGCCGAATTCGCTCGTACATGACTAGGGCGGCGGCGACGCCGACGTTCAGCGACGTAAGCCGCCCCATCATCGGGATTCGAACAGCTAACTCACACTTCCTCAGGAGTGCTCGACTTACGCCTTCATCTTCTCCTCCAAGGACTAACGCCAACGGCCCTGTGAGGTTCGCCTCGAAGTAGTCTACGGAGCCCGAGGAATCTACGGCGACGCATCGAATTCCCTCATCTCTCAGGAGCCTAAGGGCTGTGAAGAGGTTCTCTCTAGCCACTGGGACGTAGGCACTGCCCCCCATGGATGCCCTATGGACGGCTGGCGTTATCCCGACGCTTCCCCGCTTGGGGATCACGGCGACGTCTACGCCTGTGGCTTCGGCGCTCCTTAAAATTGATCCGAGGTTCTGGGGGTCTTGGACCTCGTCCAAGATTATTGCGAAGATGTTCCTCGCCTTTGCTTCTAGAATCTTCCTCAAAGGGACGTAGGTGGGTGGAGTTGTTGAGGCTATGACGCCTTGGTCTAGGCCGGTCAGGGAAAGCTTTCTAAGCTGTTGTCTGGGCACGAGTTTGATGGATATGCCTCGATTCTCTGCCAGATGCAGAATCTCTTGGATAGTCTGTTCTCCTTCTGAACCCTGGGCAACTTGAACCCAATGTACGATCCTGCCAGAGCGTAGAAGCTCTAGGACTGGGTTTCTTCCCTCTACTTGGGCCAAGACCACTACCTTTGTCGAGGATACCTAAACCAAGGTCTTGAACCTTACTGGAGACTAAGGTAAAAGAACTTCGTTAGGCTGCACTTCATAAACTTCTCTAGTCCCAAGTAGTTTCTGGAAACCTGCCCTCCGACAGCGGCTATGCCCATAGGCGTGTTCTGCGCAGTACCTTGAGGACCGCGAAACCCAATATGCTCCCAGGTATGCTGCTCGGTGCGAACAAAATGATGAAAGCATCGAAGGTTCCGGCACGTCCCCTCAAGCCTGCTTGGACAGCCAAAGGGCCAAAGATGTAAGCGCTAGCAGCTGCGCCGATAAGGACTGTACCAATGGGCTCGAAGAGCGCAGCATAATCTTTCTTCCAGACGTACTTGTAGACGAGGCCGACGATTAGGCCTCCGAAGATTCCTCCCGGGAACGCGTGGATCGTGCCAAGGTTGAGCATGTATCGAGCTATGCCAGCTATGACTGCTATGAGGACGGCGTACCATGGGCCGAGGAGGACGCCCGCGATGGCGTTGACCATGTGCTGAATTGGGAAGGGCGTTGCCAACGGCAAAGGAAAGCTTACGAACGGGGAGAGGGCGATGGCTACAGCGGCGAGGACCGCGGAGAGGGCTATCTTACGTGTGGTGACGACTTTCTCCCTCTGAATTGTCATCCATGATTCACCTCCTGAACACCATTGAGTAGTTTCTTGGGGGCTTGGCACCTCGGCAGAGGACGCAAAAGAAGCTTCGTGTATTGCGATTCAAAGGTTCGAGATATGGCGTGTATCGTGCTATGTCCCTCCGCCAGCATTACCTGGATCAGGTTCAAAGGGTCGACGACGCTCTGTCGTCCTCTCAGCCGGGCTAGTCCAGCTCCCCTCTAAGTCCGTGTCGAAAACTGTTTTTCAGCCTCTTAAGCCTTGTCTTCTTTTTCTTGTTGTGAGGGGTCTCTCACATGATGTGCCGTTTTTGGTAGTTAGGCGATATCGGCAGAGGCTTGCCGTTGGTATCTGCTGTCTTGGTCTTTTCTTAGGCCTGTGGGATTGGTTTGGGCGTCTTGTTCTTGCGGCTGCTTGTGGGGGGCTGTTCGACTAGAAGAAGGAGTATATTCAGGAGACATTTGAGAGAATCGTCATCGAATGCTCTTCTTAAGATACAGAAGATTGTCTTTGGATTATTGTTAGGGCGATCTCCATCGGATAGGTTTCACTATGTAACACTCGGCGTCCTCAAGCTTCGCTCCTTGAGCCCTATGTCTGTGTGTTCTCCGAATCGGTAGCCTCATCAGTTCAATCCGTCTTGCATAGGCGATGACCCTGTCACCTACTATTCCGTCTCCCTGATTATGAAGGATGGTCATGTTCGGACGACCTCGGCTCTGGCCTCTTCCACCTTCTCCTCTCTCAGGAGTTCTTGGACGACCTTCAGGACTATCCTGTAGTCTATGCCGAGTTCTTCGGCCATCTCGTCGGGCCATACCGCTCCTGGGTGGCTCTTGAGGTACTCTTCGACCTCTCTTCGCGCCTGTTCAAGGGGGATCTCTCGCAGACTGAGCAGTTTGGTCGATCCTAGCTTCTCGGCGTACTCTCTTACGGCTTGTCTGACGAGCTGGGCCACGCTCTTTGCGGCTCCGGCCCTGACCAGCTTTTCGATTCGGGAGTACTCCTCGTCTGAGACTACGGCTGAGAGCCTCTTCATGGTAGTCGGTGATACAATAGCACAGTGTTACACTTAAGCCTTGTCAGATTAGTCGCTCCTCTAAGACCCTTATTCAAGAATCAAAGGTCATGTGAGATGAGATGGCATTGTTATTCTCCATTACTTGGTTTTTCTCCTTCCTTGTGGTAAGAGTTACCAGAACAGCCCTAGTTGCTTCATCCGTGTTCGGACCAAAGGTGTTTGAGAAGTTTAAATACTTTTGATTGGTTCAGATCACAATCTCATAACTTTCCGTCTTCCAAATCCTTCAACCTTTACTAATCCCAACTTAACCATTCTCTTCATATAGTTTCTATATGTTTAATCAACTACAGAATTTTGAGTAACTCTGTAACCTTCCTTATAAAGTTCACCTATTTTATACTGAAAACGTGACCACATTTCGGGCATTTGATGTTTTCAAGTTTTTTCTTGATCTCCTGCAGCTCACGATAATATCACATTGCTTCATCGCTTCTATATGCTATCTCTTGATCTTTCCAAAACGGGTATTGTCCTCTCGACATCTCTCATCAACTGATTTGTAAGTGAATCATACTGAAAAGTTTTTCGAAGCTTCAAGCAAAATTATGCGCTTTGGTGCGGGAGGTGGGATTTGAACCCACGAAGGCCTACGCCACAGGGTCCTGAGCCCTGCGCCTTAGACCAGACTTGGCAACTCCCGCCCGTGTAAGCCTCAGAATGGTGATTGCGGTAAAGAAGGTTTTGGTGCGACGACCATATATGGACACGAGGGGAACCTATGGATAGGTGGCCCAAGTGGTCGACTGGCTGAAACTCTTCCAAGAGGCGGCGACGGAGATCAGGAGAGAGGCCCAACCCCTCTTCGGGTCGGCGAAGGCCAAGGAGAGGCTGGGGAGAGGTGCTGGCGGGGACGTGACGAGGTTCGTCGACTCCTTGGCTGAGAGCATCGTCCTCAGAACCCTCATCGACAACAACATCCCCTGCATCCTCGTGAGCGAGGAGAGCGGAACCCAGCAGATACATGGGGGCGGAGAAGACTATGTCGTCCTCGACGCCATAGATGGAACCACGAATGTTCTTCTCCGGCTCCCCTTCTCGGCCACATCCATCGCCCACGCCACAGGGCCCACCCTAGAAGACGTGGACGTGGGACTCGTAGTGGACCTGAACAGCGGCGCCACCTTCAAGGCCCAGAAGGGCAGAGGCGCCTACGAGGAGGAGAGGCCCATAGCGCCCTCCGAGGTCCCTCGCCTCGCGGAGGCGGTCGTATCCGTCGAATTAACCTACCGCATGGACTTTCATGGACTGATCCAACGACTCATGCCCATCATGGCTCACGCCTCGAAGCTACGCCAGCTCGGCTCAACCGCTCTGGAGACAGTATATGTCGCCTCTGGCGCCTTGGATGCTTTCATCGACTTGCGGGGCCTCACGAGGGCCGTGGACCTAGCGGCCGCGACGCTCATCGTTCGTGAGGCTGGAGCCTTCATAGTCGGACCTGATGGGGAGGGTTTGAATATGGAGTTGAGGGCTGATGAACGTACATCCTTCGTTGTTGCAGGGAACAAGTCACTCCTCCAAGAGATCATGAGCCTAATCACATAGTGGCAGGGCTACGCAACTCTTATCTATGCTGCTCCACGAACTACAGACGATTATGGACATCCCGCCGGGGGAGACGACGCCATGGCCGCCAGAAAGAAACGAATCACAGAGTATGAGGAGCGGTTCAAGCAGGCATCCGCCATACTGGTCACCATAAGCGAGGACAACACGACCCCAAGGAACATCCGCCGAGCGGCTAAGGAAGCCCTCAACCATCTCCAAGCCTCCGGACAGAGCCACGCCATCCGCGCCGCCCAAGCGGTCAATATCCTCGACGACATAAGCCAAGACCCGAATATGCCTCCCTACACGAGAACTCGGATATGGAACGTTGTTTCCATCCTAGAGGTCGTAAAGGAGTAGCCCTAGACTCCATTCATGAAGAGCAACCGCCGTGAAGTGCGAGCATTGTCCACCGACAAGGAACAGATCAAACGCATGTCCGAGCTCCTCCGCTCCGGAGCCACGATGACTAGTGAGCATTGCCCCGAATGCAATACTCCCCTCTTCAAGGTCAAGGGCCAGCTCATGTGCCCTAGATGCAACAAGCCCGTCGTCATCGTCCGAGAAGGCGAAGAGCAGAGCACAGAAATGACCCTAACCGTCTTGGGAAGCTTGGAGAAGACTTTGCTCCTCAAGCTCCAAGAAAGCGACCAAGGCCTTAGGGAGGCTAGAGACCTCGACGAGACGAGGGAGTTGGGAGCCCTACTCAACGTTTGGTTAGAGGCGTTAGAGCGTCTCAAAAGGGTTCAGCGAAGCTTCAGCTAGCCAATTTCTCCAATCGATTTCTCTTAAATAAAGGCCCATGGAAGAGATGTTGCCAAGAACACATGATGGTAAAGAGGTTGCGTATCACGAATAAGCGTACCTCTCCCTAGGATGTGATGAATTGGGAAGGCAGTCGAGCATCTCTTCCTACATCCCAGAGGACAAGGGCGAGAAGCCCGTCGTCTGCATCGATTCCCGGGAGGCTGCTACTAGGAATGGGAAGAGAATAGCGCAAGAGCTGGAAAAGTTGGGAGCCGAAGTCTCGGTGCTGAAGCTCGACTTCGGCGACTACATGGTGGGCGAGGATGTTGCCATCGAGCGCAAGACCGTCTTCGACCTAGCCAGCACCCTCACACAAAGATTCCTCTTCGACCAGATCTTCAAGATGCGAGAGAGCTACCCACGATCCCTCGTAGTGATCGAAGGCTACATGGGAATACTGCGCAAGTTCCGCCGAATAAGCCCAGAATCCCTCAACGGGGCCCTCTTCGCCCTAGCCCAAAATGGAGTCCCGATCGTCCCCACCATCGACTACAAGGACACAGCCCTCTTCCTCGTCGTAGCCTCCAAACAACTCGCCAAAGGTACAAGGATCGCTCCTCTAATCCGCCATCGCGTGAAGACGGAGACCATCGCCGAGAGGCAACTCTTCCTCATCGCTGGCCTACCCCATGTCGGCCCAGTCCTCGCCGACGGCCTTCTCCGATACTTCGGCACCCCGAGGAAGGCCTTCGAAGCGGGCAAGGAGGAGCTAATGGCGGTGAGGGATGTGGGGCCCAAGACTGCTGAGGATATCGTCGAGGTGCTTGAAACTCCCTATGTTCCAGAGTCTGAGGAGGAGGCTCCAGAAGGATAGGAATGAGTAAGAGAAGACGGAGAGGGGAAGACTCATCAACCGCCAAAAAGATTAGGCTTGGGGAGTTCACCTACTTCTCGGATACGATCCACGCCAGGAGCCTCATATCCTTCAAATGCCCAGCCCTAAGGATGCAGCGGGCTGTAGTCGAAACGATGCTGAACCTGAACGGCCGAGAGGAGCCACGCCAAATCAGCGTCTCAGGCCTTCAGGGAGAGATCGATGGTAAGATGGGCTTTGAGGTTGGCATAGCAAACGGTGTCTTCTTCGACCGCCTAGACGAGGTCGCCGCCGGTGAGTTGGTTCAATATCTCGCCTCAAATGGTGGCTGTCGAGTTCTTGACTTTCTCATAATAGCTACCTACCACTACAGGCGAGGGGGGAGGATGCTACCGGTCAGGTTCGACCACCATCACCTGCGCTTCTCCTTCGAAGGCGAGGCCGTTGAGGTACTCTTACATCATGCGAGGGGGACTCGGAGACTGCCCTTGGATGAGTTGTTCCAGATGATCTTCGAGGAGCTCAGGAGATGGGGCGAAAAGGAACGCCTCGGCGAGGTTAGGGTGGAGATGATGAGAACCCTCTGATTAAAAGGAAACTCGGGTTCCGAGACCAGATCGCTCACATGGTCAGTGAAAGACGGAACATAGGCAATGGTCGTACTCCAATAGTTGCCCGAGGGACCCTTGGTACGAACCTGGATTATTGCGATGCCTCCCATATCCGACCTGTTCGTGGTTGGAAAGATGTGATTGCCGAAGGAAGTGGCGGTTTTCTCAAAGATTCTCTAGCTATTAGGTACACCATGCTGGTAAGCAGATTCATAAAATCCTATTTGGTTGAAGGATCGCTTTGACTAGGGTGCGTGTTCAGATGGGTTCAAAGATAAAAGCAATCACAGCCAGTGAGACTTTTGCCACGAGAGGCCCTTTGTCTCTTCAAGTCACAGTCCTGACAGAGGATGGATCGCGGGGAACAGCAGCCCCCATGCCCGGTGTCTCTGTAGGGAAGTACGAGGCCGCGTTTCTTCTAGACGGCGGGGATAGATGGTTCGGGCAGGGTGTCTTGAAGGCTGTGAACAATGTGAACACGATTATAGCCCCTGCATTGAAGGGGATGGACGTCACGGAGCAGAGGAAGATAGACGATCTGATGATTAAACTCGATGGAACGCCTGACAAATCTAGGCTAGGGGCCAACGCCGTCGTGGGCGTCTCCGTAGCCGTTCTCAATGCCGCTGCCGGTAGCTCTGACCTTCCTCTCTACCGATACATGGGTGGGGTAAACGCCTGCACCCTACCATGCCCGGTAATAGGGGTTGGTACTGCTGGAAGATACAGGGATCCGGGGAAGACGAGACTGTACAAGCCGAGCTTCGAGTATGCGGCCTTCGGTGCGAAGACTTTCTCGGATGCCGTATATGTCGCTCGACTAGTTCAGACAGAACTTACAAAAGTTATTCAGAAGAGATATGGTCTTCAATATCCGGCAGATAGGATTCTTTCTGTGGTGAAAAATGACAGAGATGCTTTCGAAGCCATGACAGAGGCCATAGAGAACGTAGGATACAAAGGTAAAGTCGGAATATACGTTGATTGCGCTGCCGGCTGTTATTATGAGGCTGAACAGGATAGGTATGTAGGCTTGCTCTCAGAAGGCGAGAAGACAAGAGAAGACATGATTGAGTTGTACAAGGACTTCGTTTCAAACTACCCCCTCGTGGTCCTTGAGGACCCGCTTCATGAAGACGATTTCGAGGGCCACGCCACCTTAACGAAGGAACTGGGTATCGAGATAGTAGGTGACGACCTCTTCGTAACTAACCCGAAGCGCCTCCAGAAGGGAATTGAGATGGGGGCAGGGAACGCTATGGTTCTGAAGATCCCTCAGGTGGGGACGGTCAGCGAGGCTATGGATGCCGTTAACTTGGCCCAGAGGTACGGTTACGGAATCGGCCCCTGCTCCAGTAGGGGCTTCGATGCAGAAAATGGCGACTTCGCAGTTGCCTTAAACACTGGCGAGATAAGAGGAGGCCTGAATAGACTTCTGGAGATCGAGGAGGAACTCGGCAGTTCTGCGAAGTTTCTTGGGCGGGCGTCTTTTAGGACAAAACCTCCTCAAAGATTTGCAGTTCCTTAGGGACTGCCTATTTCTCCACTAATTCAAGTAGCCAGTTAGGAAAGAAAACTTCATCATTGAAAAAGACTTGAACTAGGAATAGTCGATTTCTGACTAAGACTTGTGACCGATTCGCCCTAGTTGACCTACCCAGTTCCTTCGGAGGACCCCAAGAAAAGTCAGAGAAGATAAATCATTCAGCACGCTACATCTGTCCATTTGTCTCCAATGGGTGGAGGCCAATGAAGATCAGCATATGGAAGGATGGACGACTGAGAGACGCTTCCCTTAACGAGCTGAAGACCACCTATGGTCTGCCGACTTGGATAGATGTCGCAGACCCGACAATCGAAGAGTTAGGGAAGCTGGCCGAGGCGCTCGAAATTCCGAGACACGTGTTAATTGGTAGACTGCGGTCGAACTACCCCCACGCTGATACCTACTTCGAGTACACGAAGCTCTTCGCCTGGCAGCTAGGCCGCGATATGGGTAAGGATTTCTCATTCAGTAGGAGTCCTATCATAGTGTTCACCAACAAGGTTAGCGCCATCACCATCTCTCCTTCGAGAACCGGAATCCGAGAGAAAATTGCCGAGGAGTTCGATGCTCAGAGTCATGCCTCTATCTCTGTTCCGGCGCGAGTCATCTACCTCACCATGTCGTATATACTTGAGACCTACGAGGGCTTCGCTGAGGAGTTTGAGAGTGCAACTGAGAAATTCGAGGAGGCCATTCCGCCTTGGCCTCGCTATTTCTACACCGAGGCCTTTAGAATAAGGAGGGAGGCCAGTCATCTTCTCAGGCTACTGAGGCACTTCAGGATGTTGGCTGAGTGTCTAGCGACGGGAAACTCCCAAATCCCATTCACAGGGGAGGAGATGCGTATCTTGGATAGCGTTTACGATAGGGCGGTGGGGACGGAGGAGACCACGGAGACTAGTCTAGAGACTATCAGGGACCTGATCAGCTTGCACCTCGATACCCTGTCCCACGACATGAACAGAGCCATGAGGCTGATTGCTGCGATGACTGCGATTGTGGCCATTCCGTCCGTGATAAATTCCTTGCTTGGCATGAATCTGGTCGGTATTCCTTGGCCTTGGGAACTGTGGCAAGTTGCCATAGTCAGTATTTCAGTGGCCGTTCTACTAGCCACATACTTCTATAGGAAGGGGTGGCTCAGGGGCACATAGAACCTACGTAATTCTGGCATGTGCAATCTTTCACCATCCTTCTGACATGACATGCTAGGTCTCAGCTTAAGTCCGTGCTAAATCTGGAACGGTTTGGCGCCCTGGCCGGGATTTGAACCCGGGTCGATCGGGCGACAGCCGAACATACTAGGCCGGACTATACTACCAGGGCTTGGGAGAGGAGGTCGGAGGTCGAACATATAAACCTACTTTCCGTGAAGCTGGTCCCCGCGTTTGTGGGTCCGTGCGGGTCATTTCGAGTCCGGTTTAGTCGAGTCTAGGTTTCAGCTGTATGTGTTTGGTATCTGGATTCCTCCGGGGTAAGAGCTTAAATGTTAAATAGTTATAGTATTTATCTGTTGTCGAATTGGATGGGTAGTACCCCAACTCCCTACAGCGGGTTCATAACCGAGATAACCCGAACTGGCGACCCACAAAATGCGAGACGAGTGAGAAGGTTGAGTAGGGCGCTTCTGGTCATTAAATTGGCCAGACCTCGAACATGGACCTTTGCCGTCATAAGCTACCTCTTCGGCTGTATGGCGACGAGTACGCTGATCCTATGGAAGATGTTCTTAGGGACGGCCATATTTGCGCTCGGAACCGCGGCCACCAACCTCATAAACGTCTACACGGACATTCAGGAAGACGCAATCAACCTCCCCATCAGGGCTGGAATGGTCAATGAACTCGGCAGAAGAAACCTCGTATACGTCATACTAGGACTTTACCCGCTCATACTCCTCCTCTCCATACCCTTTGGTCTGAACCTTCTCCTCGTCGTCGCTCTAGCAGAGTTCGATTCTATCGGCTACTCTCTCCCACCCTTCAGGTTCAAACGCCATCCGGTGGCCGCCCTAGCATCCTTCTCTGGTGCCGTGAGCTTACCTTTCCTAGCTGGGCTTGTGGTAGCGGAGTCAAGTCTCCTAAACCCTCTCCTAGTATTGCTCGGCTCCTTCATGTTCGCCTATGGGACTGTGAAAAATATACCTGATGTTCTAGGTGACATTAGGGCAGGTCTTAAGACAACCGCCACTGTCTCCATGGGCCTCGAGAAGGCTGTAGAGATGAGTACTTTGCTCCTGCTGATACCCTATATCATCCTGTTTTCAATGGTAGCCTTCAACATCCTAAGCCCCATCTATCTCATGGACCTAGTCTATCTCCCCTTCCTAGCCTACTGGTCTCTAGGGAGCACTAGAACATCCGATACGGCGATGCTGGAGCAGCTCCATACCTTCGGCTTCATCTACGCGGTCGCCTTCATCCTCTTCAACTTAGTGCTAACATACCCGTCCCAAGTTTCGTTCGGAATAATGGTAGTTACGCTCTCCTTAATCTTCCTAGTCTCCAGACTCAGAGTGGATAGCAGAATCCAGCATCCTCTCGAGAGTTATCACGAACAGAGTTTCAAACAGAGAGGCGAGAACCTTGGATCCTACAGGTATTGAGGAACTCGACAAAATCCTCGGTGGTGGACTTCCACGTCCATCAACCATAGGTCTAGTCGGCCCCTTAAGTAGTGGGAAATCGACTCTGGCGAGACAGATCGCCGCTAACATGCTGAAGACGGGCAACGCCGTCACCTATTACTCCGTCGACCAATCTGGAGATGAAATGCGCCAAGCCCTAGAAGCCATTGGCGTGGACACAAAGGGCTACGAGGAGCAGAATTCTCTCTGCTTCATAGATGTCTTCAGGCGAGGAGTCGAGCGAATGAAGAATAGCTACACGAAGTTCGAACCTGGAAGCTCCGTCCTCGCCAGCGGTCTACAGTTCTCAGACCTCATCGAGATGGGACGAGACTTCACTTTGAAGAATATAAAACGGCCTCACCTCGTCCTCATGGACTCGATAACACCCCTCTTCCTCACGAGCGATTCCAAAGAGGTCTTCCACTTCTGCCAAGTCCTGAAATATGCGACTCGTTTCGTGAACGCCATCGGAATAGCCATCCACCACACCGGAGTCCTTGAGGAGAAGACGGAGAACGCCTTATTCGGCTTTGCTGATGGAGTGATGGAGATGAGAAAGAAATCCAATGCGATGTCTGGTGGTCCCATCGTTGGTGGTCTAAGGGTGGTCAGGATGGGGAATCAGCCGTTCTTGTCAGGAACCTACTACTATGAGGTTAAGGAGGGTAGAGTTCGAATATCGCTGGTGCCGGGGTTACTTTGACAGACTTCAGAGAGATCTTCAGGCGTCTGAGGGTTGCCTTGCTTAGACCCTACTATGTTCTCCTCTTCTACTATCATCTGAGAATGTATAAGAGGGCCGTGAGGAACGCCGAAGGAGGTGCAGACTCCAAGAACCTATGAAGGTGGCTCCTTGCAGTCTTCGAGGAGCGCGCTACATCCCCAGCCACAGAAGTGCGGGGAGGTTTGATATTAAAAAACGGTTGGAGATGAGCCTCTAAGGAGTCGAAATCTTGGCCTTCCTTAAGAAAGTCGCTCAACCATTGCGCATAGGTTGCATCCAACCCGGGAGCAACACCCTAATCATAGGACCGCCGGGGATAGGTAAGACTGTTCTATGCTGGAACATAGTCGCCGAATGCATCAAGAACGGGACTGGTGCCGTCTATGTAACCTTAGACTCGGCTCCTAAAACTATCGAAGATGCAATTCGGACTCAAGGCGATTCCGAGGGAACCAATAAGATAACCTTCGTCGACTGCTACTCTTGGTTGATCGGAGAGGTCAAGGGATCCTACTCCATCTCTCACCTCTCCAACCTCGGAGACCTGAGCGTCAAGCTCTTCACAGCCCTCCAGGATAAGGGGCCTCAAAGTGCGGTGATCTTCGATTCCGTCTCAACGCTCTTCGTTTACAATGTGGAGAACGAGGTAGTTCGTTTCCTCCAAGTCAATCTCGCCCGAGTCAAGCAGATGGGGTGCTACGGCATATGGACGGTAGAAGAGGGGATTCACACTCCCGCCTTCTACAATACGCTTCGACACGTCATGGACATCATTTTGGAGCTTCGTTTCGAGGAGACAACCACCCTAGAACGACGCCTGAGGGCGCACACATGCAAAGGTTCGACCCACGCTACCCAGTGGTTTCCTTTCACTATCGTAGATAATGGACGGTTGGTTATTGAAGATGGGGACTTGAAGGCTGGAGTGTGAAAGAGGAAAATAATTAAATAGTTTAACCAGTTCATAGTAGTCGTCGGATATGAGTAAGCGATCCCTAGAGGAACGGTTAGCACTGCTGGAGAAGCGCATCAGCGACCTAGAGCAGAGTCTACGCCCCTTACGTAGAGATGAGCCCACCAGCAGGGCCTCGCCCTCAGCCCTCACAGACCTCCTCAATCTTCCAGACAGCATGCAGAAGACGATGATTGCCATGCAGGAACTCAAGGAAGGGACCGCCGCCGACGTCGCTGAGAAGACCGGAAGGAACAGGAGTGTCGAGACGATCTATCTCAACGGCCTAGTGCGGATGGGTCTAGTTTCACGTGAGAGGCGGGGGCACAGAGTCTACTTCAGACCGATACGATACTACTAGAAGTCGGCGCGGACATCAGGGTGGACGATAATTCCTTCGTCCCCTATCTCCATGTGATGAATCTCTGGGCTATGCTTGGCGCCTCTGAACTTTAGAATCTGGATGGCTCTAGCCATAATGGAGTTCTTTCGGGTGTAGAAGAGTATGACGATGGCTGGCACAACTGCCCAGGTTTCGAGATGTTGCCTATCTGGAGCAACCTCGCTTCCCTCTGAGATGAGGATGGATGTGCACTCCAAACTGGAGAGGGATTGGATTAGGCCCAGGACGCCCTGTCGAACGTAGGCTTGGTTCTCATACTGGCCGGTTAGAACGGTCAGAGAATCCAAGACGAGACGCTTCGCACCCATCTTTTGGACGTTCTCCCTGATGAGGCAAGAAATGTGGCTAAATGGAATAGTCTCTCCTTTGAAGAGGGCCTCATTTGGAACTATGTATCCTTCGGGTGTGAGCTTTACGGGTCGGGCGTCGAGGAATTTGAACTTGTGTTCTTGCTCCAGTCCGGCAAGGTCCCACTTGTATTGAAGCATATTTCGCCTTATCTCATCCGGGTTCTCGCATAGAGTCACGTAGAGCCCAGGCTCATCGTACTTGGTTGCACCCTCGTATAGGAACCGCATAGAGAACGTCGTCTTGCCGCTCCCTGGCCCCCCGTGGAGGAGTATGCAACTTCCGGGGTTCAGGGTGCTGCCGAGAATCTCGTCGAAACCAGGCACACCTAGCTTGGTTGGCATCGTAGCTCACCGTAGACTATCCTTTTTGCCTTTTTAAGCCGAGTGAACGCATGGTCTAGGTGTCAGATACAAACAAAGAGTTAAATAGTTGATAAGTTAAACTCTCAGCCCTTTCCCCTAACGCTGGAGATGCACGACTGTGGAAACCGGCGAAGACGAAATTCCCCGCCTCATAACACGAATATTTGAACTGCGCTCCAAAATCAACTCACAGATAGACAGACTAAACAAGGCCATGCCCCTAGCCAGAGACCCCTTAAGCGGTGACCTGGACCAGCAGGAACCCAAGGTTGAAGAAGAATTGCGACGACTCCTCAAAATCAACTATTGCCAAGCAGACCGCTATCGCCTCCCCAGCGAGGAGGATCGAGAAGACTGGAGAAATGCGACAATGATCCATTGGGACAGACTTACTCGTGATGAACTCCAGTGCAGGGAATGTAAGCATAAGGAAGGGCTCGAAGAAGTCCTCAATATCCTTGCCGTCTGCGGTTTCATAAGGAGGGAAGAGGAAGAACTCGAGACTGGAACTCTGCAACGAAGTTTTGACTATCCCAATCCCCTACAGGACCATCGTGCACAAACCCGTAGGCGGTCTATGTCTCCATCTTACTACTAGAAGAGAATTGAAGCACGGAGGGAAAGAGATCAATCGGAGTTAGCCCTTGAGTACATCTGTAGGTTTCTGGTTTTTCTCGACCAAGAACGCATTTAGAGTGTCGATCGATCTGCTCAGGTTCTCAAGGTCCTCTCTTGTCGGCAACGCCTTGAGTTGGTTAAGAACGTAGTTGACCTGTACCCTTTGTCTTTGGCTCTCCTCCTTGAGACTGTCAACAGTTTCCCTGAAGCATATGTCGGAATCGACTTGGGAGTCTATCTTCTCCGAGAGTCTCTCTACTGCCTTAGACAAGACCTGGACAGAGTTGCTCAATTCATCCAATGCCCGCTTCACGTCCTCTCCCGTGACCACCGTCAAAGTCTTCTCCAGACGCTCGCTCAGCGCAGTCAGCTCCTTCTCATGTTCCCGAAGCACGTTTATAATGAAGTCCAAGGTGGAAAGGGAGTTCCTGGCCATGATTTCCTCGAGCACCTTCCTCTACGTCACGTTGCTTGCTTAATCCTATAAAAGACTGTTGAGCCTTAGGAGAGCCGTCTGGGAGAGACTTCTAAGAGAAGAAATCAACGACACCTCTTCTATTCCTACTAGGCTATAGCATTAGGGAAAGCCCACGAGACCTTGACGTGTATAGCATGGACAGTCGATGTTAAGAAAGGAGTAGACTACCTCAAAGCTAGTTGCGGAGATATTGAGCCTAGAAAATGAGGCGGATCCTACCATTTGGTGAAGTGTACGCTAATGTTGGAGAAGGCTTTCTTCTTGTAGAAGAGGGCCGACTGGACCTCGGTGAAGTATCTTACGACCTCTAGGCCCTTGGACGTTATCTTATACCTGCGCTTATTGTTGGCGTTCTCAGTTCTTTGAATCAGATCCTGTTCCTCTAGGAACACGAGACATTTGACGACCCTGTCGTATGAGAGGTTGGCTGCATAGACTATTTTGGCCGGTGATTCACGACCGTTGGCGACGGCGTGGAGGATATCAACGTAAAGTTCGATTCGTGATCGACGGTAGGTGCTGGCCATCAGTTCTCGCCAGCTAAGAGTATAACTGTTAAACTGCTTATATGTTTTTCGCTCCTCCAGAGAACTGACCTTATTCCCATCGCGACCCAAAGAACCTAGCGACAACAGCCATAGAGGCCCTATCATGTCGCCAAGAACAGAGAACTCCCACAGGCATCCTCTCGAATCCACAAGACCGGAGGCGAGGAATTTAACAGCAGATATGGGAGAAGCGCCATCGCACATAGGCAAGACCAAGGTGGTGGATGTGTCCGCGGATGACAGCGTGAAGGTTTCGATTCGCTTCACAAAGATAGAGGCTATACGCGAAGGAGACAGCGCCTTCAACGAACTCCAATACCCCATAGACATGAACGTTGGCGAAGCCATCAAGAGGCCTGACAACAGCGCAATCGTCCACTTCTCCATCAAGGTTGCCACAAACCCCAAGATAGCTCTCTTCGTGGTCGAGGGAGACGCCATAATAAAGGGGCCCGCTGGGAGCATCCATAGCCTCACGGTTCCCGAGGAAAACTCACCTCCGCCCATCTGGAAGGCCATCTATCGAGAGGCAATGATCGTCGTCACCACCTTCTCCAATCTCTTCAACATCCCCCCACCGCCATCCATCTAGATAGAATCGAATATCCACTCAAGCGGTACCGGTTCTGCTGCGTCCTTTGTCACGTAACCTTGCCATAGGCTTTTTGAGGGGCTCTGACATTAGGTGGAGTCGGCATTTAGTTGTTAGTTGCGGAGAAAGCGGCTTCATCCCTCATTGAAAGTGGTTTAGTGACCTGCTGGCTGAGGTTTGGCAGGTCGCTTTGGTGGATACTCTGAGAAGATGCTTGTCGTCTCCACTTCCAAGATGGGCAAGGTCGCTTTCTGAGGATCCATCTCCAGTTTGTCCGACAAGCTCACTTGGTCTCGGAAGCGGTTGTATAGGATGTACTTCTCCTTAATAGGTTCGTCCAGCTCGACATAGTAGACCATCCCCTCGATAAAGCCTATGTGGACGAAGTAGATCGCCTTATCCTTGATAGTTGTATGATAGATGAAGGGGATCTGTGAGTTAGCTACAAACTTGACAAGGTCATCGAAGGTCTTAAACTTCGCAAAGTTCAAGGAACGTTTCCCCCAACAAATATGCCTCAAGATACTATATTTCAGCTAGAACCTTAAATAGCATACCCCCCGAGGAATCCTCAAAGTGAAGGAAATGGCAGGATCCGCCAAGGAAGTATTGGCAGCCTACCTAGGCCCCGAGGGAACCTTCTCCGAGCAGGCAGCACGCAAGTACTTCCAAAACCCAACCACCAAGTTGCTTCCACGCCCAACCATCGCGGATGTCTTCACCGCTGTCAAGGAGGGAAAAGCCACGTACGGTGTTGTTCCTCTGGAGAACTCTCTTCAAGGTTCAGAGAGGGTGACCCTCGACCTGCTCCTACAGAGCAATCTGAAGGTTAGAGGGGAGGTTGATATCCGAGTCGTCCACAACCTCATCGTCAAACCCGGAACGAAGGCAGAGGATATCCGAGTCATCCTCTCGCATCCCCAAGGCTTAGCCCAGTGTCGCCTCTTCTTGGAGAAGCATTTCCATACGGTGGAGCTGAGAGAGACGAACAGCACGGCCAGAGCGGTTGAGTTGCTTAAGGAATTGAAGAATGCTGGAGCCATCGGGACGGAGATGGCTGCGGAACGGTACGGCATGAGGATTCTCCATAGAGGGATCGAGGATGACCCAAACAATTTCACTCGTTTCTTCATCTTAGGAAGCGAGGACGCAGCACCCACAGGAAGGGATAAGACGAGCCTAATCTTCTCAGTCAAGGATGAGCCCGGCGCCCTCTATCGGGTTCTGGAAGCCTTCGCGGCTAGGAACATAAACTTGACGAAGGTTGAGTCGAGGCCGGAGCGGGGAAAGCCTTGGAAGTACATCTTCTACCTAGACTTCGAGGGGCATAGGGCAGAGGAGAGGAGCGTGGAGGTGTTGAAGGATATGGCGGCGCGATGCATCTTCGTGAAGACCCTCGGCTCCTATCCTCGGGCCTCCAACAACTCAACGTAGCTCTTCCCATCCCGGAGCCTCCTCAATGGGTAAGAATCCGCGTTTGGAGTCTCTCCTTGAGGCCTTGCTTGTAACCTTCCTTTGGTCATCCTCCTACGTTCTAATCAAAATAGGCCTGCGGGGGATGTCTCCGCTCTCCTTCGCCGCGATACGGTATTCTTTGGCATTTGGGGCATTGCTTGCTTTCAGCATGACGAGATGGACTCATGAAGGAGGGATGAGAATCACGGTCCAAGAGTGGCTGAGGCTATTAGTCGCTGGCGTGACCGGATACGCTGTTGCGCAAGGCCTTCAATTCGTCGGTCTATCTTACATTTCGGCGGTCACCACCACTTTCCTGCTGAACTTTACCCCTCTCTTCGTTGTCCTTCTTGGAGTCCTGTTCTTGGGTGAAACACCTACTATGATTCAGGTAACAGGCATGGTAATCGCTCTCGTAGGGGCTTACATCTACTTCCTGACCCCTATTCTGACCAGTGAAATCCTCGGCGTATTCGTCGTCCTCGTCTCCGGACTGGGCTGGGCCGTATACATGATCGTGGTTCGAGGTTTTCAAAGGGCCGGTAAGATAGGAACCTTCAGGTTGACAACAATAACGATGGGATACGGCGCGATCATTCTCCTCGTCTCCGCATTCATATTCGAGGGGTTGCCAAGCTTGAGCCTGTCTGGAGGGATCATCATCGTCTGGCTGAGTCTTGTCAACACCGCCTTCGCCTTCTACCTCTGGAATCGTACCTTGAGAGACCTCAAGGCCTATGAACTCTCTATGCTCCAGAACACCATGCTGATTCAGATAGCCCTCCTAGCATCGGTATTCCTCGATGAGCAGTTAACTCCCAACAAGGTCTTGGGCATCGTCCTCGTCCTGACAGGCGTCACTCTCGTACAGATTCATAAGAGCAAAGGGTCAGCGCTTGAAACTTAGTTCCCCGATTTCTAGTGGAGTTCTGACCCTTCTCGACGATCCAGAATATGACATGAAAAGGAGGTGGTAGGAGAACAGACGAGGCTACTCTGGGAGTCGTATCGGGTATTTCCCGTACTTTCTACAGGTCTCGTATAGCGTTATGACGTTCTCTATGAGGACATCGTACAAGGCATAATGGCTCGTCCCATAGACGAAACCCCCACCTGGCGCGAGATAGCGTAGGGCGTTCAGCGTCTCATTCCTGACATCCTCTGGCGTACCGAAGGGCAATGTCTTCTGATTCGACACCCCGGTGTCGATGGTGATCTTGTCGCCGTACTTCTGCTTGACCTCGATCTGATCCATGCACTCGGGCTGAACCGGGTTCAAGCTATCTATCCCTATCTCAACTAGGTCGCCCACTATAGGGGTTATGTTCCCGTCGCTGTGGAAATAGACGAGCTTCCCCTGCCTCTTCGCCCTGTCGAAGAGCGCCTTGTATCTAGGCTTGAAGTACTTCCTCCACAGGGCTGGGCTGATGAAGAGGGAGTAGTTGTTGCCCCAGTCCTCGGAGATGCTGACGCCGTCGCAACCCATGTCTAGGAGCGTGTCGGCCAGATCGCAGTTGTAGACGAGGAGCCTGTCGAGGATGGCTTCAGCCATCTCAGGTTCCGTGTGCAGGTCTTTCATCAGCCTGAGCATCCCTCTGAGTTCCCAGCCCTTGGTCCATAGGACGTGGCCCAAGCCGCCCCAGATGACCTGTGTAGTCTTCCTCTCTCTGAGCGTCTTCTCGGCCTCATCGAAGCGGCCCGGCGCATTTAAGTCAGGAAGCTTCACCTCTCGGACTTGGCTCGGTGTTGTGAAGGACTCCCATGGGTGGTGGGAGAAGAAGAACTGCTGGACTATGGACTGTCCTTTGGCGCCGAGCTTCCTCTGTATCCCCCACTCCTCATACGTGGCATACTGGCTACGTACTTCGTAGCCTATCAACTTGCAGAACTCGACGTACTCCGATGTCGGTTTCCAGTTTCTCGGAGGGAAGCTACCCACGTTTACAGCAGGGTCGTCTATGCCCATCTTCTCGTAGAGTTCCTCATCCGTTTGGACGCCGTAGTGCTTCCTGAGCTTCAGTTTCGTGTCCGGCCACAGCCTAGCTGTCAGGGGGACCCTGTCGGGTTCCTTGTGGGCGAGGGTGGTGAGAAGCCTCTCTCTGGGCGTCATTCCCATCCCCTCTTCTCCTCCATCCACCGCTTCATGATCCTCACCCCCTCCGTCGCATCGTTCACAGCTGCATCCACGCCAAATTCCTTGAGGGCCCACTCCGTGACCGCTGTTCCACCGAGGATTATCTTGAATTTGTCCCTTAGGCCTCGCTCCTTCAGAATACTCACAACCTCCGCGCTCATGGGTTGGGTGGACGAGAGAAGGGCCGAGATCCCAATTATGTCAGCATTAACCTTCAAAGCTTCGTCCACGAACTTGGCCGGGGGCACGTCCACCCCTAAATCGTGGACTGCGAAGCCCGACGCGGTGAGGAAGATCTTGGCGATGGCCTTGCCGAAGTCGTGAATGTCTCCCTGAATGCTCCCCATGACGACGATGCCTTCATCCCCAGCTTGCGCCTCCTTCGATAGGGTGGGCATCAGCACCTCCATGGCCGCTTGCATGGTCTCCCCAGCCATGTAGAGTTCTGAGAGGAAGTACTCCCTCTTATGATACAGCTCGCCTACGATGTCCAAACCACTCTTCAGGCTGTCAAGTATCTTCAGAGGCGGTATCCTAGCGTCCAAGGCTACCCTGACCATGCCGGCTATCTCCTGATACTTCAAGTCAATAATCGCTTGTTTGAGGTCGTTCTCGTCAACCATCTCGTCACGAACCTGCAGATCTAGTCTACAAACCTCTAGTTTCATTCTCTACACTTAAATCTTGGTCCAAGAACCCGCTCCGTTGAAACAAACGAATATCAATCTGAAGAGAAGGCAGGAAGGTAAGGAGAATTAGCTGGGGAAGAAGGCCAAGGACTTCGGCCGTAGGTAGTTGATTTTTATGCGACGTGACTAATATGTTTGGGCTAGAGTAGATTGGTTATGGGAGAGGAATCTATTCCTATATTGTCAGACTTGATCAATACGATGATTGTGTACGCGCCTCGAATTATCTTGGCGATGATAGCCTTAGCCCTAGGCTGGATGATCGGGCGCTTCGTCGGTTTCCTTCTAAACACTATGATCGGAAAGCTGGGATGGGAGCCAGCCTTCCGCAGAACATCTGTGGGACGAGCCATTCTGCGCTCAGGCTACACACCTAGTAGCTTCTTTGCTGCGCTCGGAAAGGGGGTTGTCTACATGTTTGCGATCATATCTGCGTTGAACATGTTGTCTATTCCCTTTCTAACAGCTTCAGTCCAAGCCTTCCTCGAATACCTTCCGAACTTTGTCCAAGGAGTTCTAATTCTTGTAGCTGGGCTCGTCTTTGCAGACTGGATCGGTGAATCAGTCGAGAAGGGGTCTTTTTCAACTGTTCAACCCCTTTTAGGCGGACTTTTTAGGATCATACTCTATTTTGTGAGCATAACAATCGCTTTGGCTCAGATGAAAGTCGATGTCACGATTCTATACATCTTCGCCCAAGCCTTCGCGTGGAGCTCGGCCATAGCTATTGGCATCGCTTTCGGATGGTATCTAAAGGATAAAGTGGGTTCGTGGCTCGATAAAATGCTGATGCATGAATCGAAGAGGACCGGCGATGTCACTTAGAGGTTTCACGGTCGATCCGCCCCCATTATCATAGGAACTTGGTACGAATGAGGAGAGTGGCATTTCGACGTAATGAAGATTGGCGTAGTGGTGTATCAGACAAGCTTCACGAAGGGGCAGGAACTCGTAGCTCAGAGGATGGCCCGAGAACTAGTTAGGCAAGGCCATAGAACATTCTTGATCACTGGGCCTCATCATGATAATAAGCTTGTTAAGGAGCATTATGAGCTTGAGCGAAGCGTCGAAGGCTACCTATTCTATGAGAAGAGCGAGTTCCAAGTCCCACTTATCAGGGTTGACGGCTATGTCTCTACTTGGCCTCCTAGACGAATCATGTTCCAAGACTTCATCAGCGTCCTAAGGAGACTCTCAGACAGGTTCGGGTTGGACACAATCATCAGCCACAGCACCTTATGGAATGGCCCGGAGGAGATCACGAAGTTCGTCACGTGGAAGAGGATGATGAAGGCCCAAGGCTTAGACGAGAGGGAAGTGATCTACAGCCATATGTCCCACTACCAACCCCCCGACCCAATGAGGTACGATGTAGTTGAGAGGACGTTCAGGATTACTTGGAACAGCATAGTCTTCCCCCAAATATTCAGAACCGCCAAACTCATCCTCTGCACCACCCCCCTTGAAGAAGGCCAGATGGTCACTATGGGAGCTAAGAGAGAACAGTGCCACCTCTACCCTGGAGGGATTGACGAAGAAGCCTTCAAGAAATACGGGACAAAGGACCCTGCAAGTTTTCTGGAGAAGCATTTTATACCCATCAATGACAAACTTATCACGTACCTAGGGACTGTAGAGGAGCGCAAGAATCCCCTAGCAGTCGTCAGGGTAGCCAAGATGTTAAGGGGGTTGGAGGGTGTGCACTTCGTAATGGCCGGCGCCCCCTCAAATCAGGTCATGCAAGTGAGAGAAGAGGCTAAAGGACTGCAGAACTTGAGCTATGTGGGAGCGATCTCAGAGGAAGAGAAGGTGATGCTGATCAGATCATCGTACATCAACATTTTGTTGAGCCACATGGAGGCTCTCGGCTTAACTCAGCTTGAGTTCATGTATGGATGTGTCCCCATCATTACATCGGCGGTTGGAGGTCAGAAGTGGGTGGTGAGAGATAGAGTGGATGGGATTCATGTGAAAGGTCCAAATGACTTAGAGGGAGCAGCAGAGGCAATAAAGACCTTGGTGAGCAACCCCGAGCTGCGTGATAAGCTTGGATTGAACGCGAAGGAGAGAGTTCAAGAGTTTACTTTAAGCAAGATAGTTTCAGAGTTGGCTCATCGTCTATTGTCATTAACGACCTCCTAATCATCTGAATTGCGCCGTATGATGCCGAGGGAAGTGGTGTAAGCTCTATGATGAAAGAGATTCAAGAGTGCTTTGGCGAAGAAAGCGATAAATACGAGAGACTACGAGTCCAAGTGATTCTCACAAGATATGATTTTAATTTTCCCATTTGTCAAGGAGAAGTTGAAAAATGATTGAAGTTATCCACAATCTATTTCAAGGTAGTCGTGAGGATGCCATCAAAGTCTCCCAAGACGGAAGAGTTGATGCTATAATCTATCTTGGTCAAGAAATGAACGAAAAGAAGTTGACGCATGAAAGCAAAAGCCCTGTGATCCACTTCCCTTTGAACGATGGCTATAATCCAAAATCCAGATTGGGAGTATTAATCTCAGTTATTGATAGTTTATATCGTCCTTTTCTAATGGAACAACGATATCTTTTGATAGCTTGTAGATATGGAAATTCCCGCTCCCCCTCCATAATCTTACTATACTTGGTAGAACGCCGAGGTCATTCTTTTGATGAAGCATACACCTTCATCAGGAAGCAGATTCCAAATTTCGATCCCAAGCCAGAACTGTTAAACTCGATAAAAGAGTATTTGGTGCCGAGGTGATATTATATCTGCCCATCCTCCAGTCTTCTTTCCAAGTATTTCTATGCTTCTTCAATTGCCATCAAGGCGCGTAAAACATCTAGTGACTCTAAGCGCGTTCTTGTGAAAGTTTGATGACTTACGATAAGTTTATGCGGTTTCATGCCGGAAATATGGTTGAAGAGAAACAACGCTCGCGCATCCCCATGACTGATTTGAAAATCGTTACCAATCTCGCTTGGCCTTCTTTCAGGAATGTGGCCCTAGATGTCAGTAAGGCCTTAAGACCCTACTGCAATTCCCATGTCCTAGACTGGAAGGAGGTGAAGCCGGGAGGGAACGTACTCTTCATCGAGACCGTACGTCAGGACAATCTCAAATTTCTCGAAAAACTTCTTCCGGGAAGTAATATCGTTTTCTATGGGACGACAGAAGGACACAGTATCTTGGATAGGGAAAGCGTCGAAGTTGCGAGGAACGTCAATGTTGTGGCGGTTAGTAATTTCGTTAGGCAGATGCTTGAAGAGGTTGATGTACCCGTCGCAGGCGTTGTGCACCATGGTCTAGACATGGATGCTAATGAAGTGGATTTATCCTTTCTTCATTCGGTTAAAGAAAAAGTCAGGGAGAAGCTTGTAGCCCTGACCATCGCAAGCAACGATCCTAGGAAGGGCTTGAAGGAGCTCCTTCAAGCATATAAGTTCGTCGAATCGGATGTTCCAAATAGTTTTCTGGTACTACACTCAGAACCTAAGAGGGATTACAACTATGAAGAACAGAGATACCATGAAAGATGGTATGATTTGCCAAAACTGGTTTCTAAGCTGAGAATCGAGCGGATTTGGCTGACTAATAGTTACAGATTGATGTCATCTGGTGAAGTGAACGCCCTCTATAAGCTTTGCCAGGTCTACGTCTTTCCCAGTTTTTCCGAGGCTTTCGGCTTGCCAATGCTCGAAGCCTTCAGGTTTAATAAACCTGTGGTGGCCGTTGACGCACCACCATTCAATGAGATCATAGAGGAGGGGTACACTGGTAAACTTATCCCCTATAAAAAGACACGGTGGTTTAACTATAAAAATATGGTGCTTTTCAAGATGCATGTCTATGAACCTCGCGATCTTGCTGAGGCAATGGCAAGCCTCTTGTCGAATAATAGTCTCCGAGAATATATGGAAACCCAGATCAGAGAGGGAAAGCATCGCTGGAGCATTTATAAGTTATATCCAAAAATTCTGGATTATTTCTAGTTATATCTGCGAGCACCAGTCTGCATTAAGACCAAAAACTTCCCCAGAGAATGTTGGAAAGGAACGCCAAACGCAGGACTGCTTCGCATCGGAATTGGCAGCATCCACAGTCCAAACTGAGATGTGCCGCCCCTACCAAAGTCTTAAGACAGCGGAACCTACCCTCATAATTGAGGGATGAATCAATGAGGATAGGTGATGTGAAGGTTCGAACCTTCCGCTTCCCACCAATAGACCATAGAATTCCCGACCAGCACAATGGCATAATACGAAGCAATCCTGGAACAGAGCGCGTCATGAACATAACACAGGTAACCACCGACGAAGGAATAACAGGAATCTGCCCCGGCGGGAACAAGGCCGCGATAGAGGGCCGCTTAAGGCGTGCCATCCTCGGCGAAGACCCTCTCGCAGTGGAGCGAATCTGGCAGAAGATGTACATGGGCGATTACCGCAAGCCTGTCGCCAAGGGTGATTGGATAGCGAGCCTGAGCCATGTTGACATGGCCATCTGGGACCTCGTCGGAAAGGCTTTGAGGCAACCTGTCTACAAGCTGCTGGGAGGATACGCTGACAAGATTCCCGTCTACGCGGCTGGAGGCTACTACCGGGATGACAAGAGCATCGAGGACCTAGCCGAGGAGCTACGAGGCTTTGTTGAAGAAGGATATACGGCTGTGAAGATGAAGGTGGGAGCTTGGCGCTTCGGCGTCTCCATGGAGACTGATATAAGACGCGTCAGGGCCGTCCGCGACGCCATAGGTGATGACATCAAGTTGATGGTGGACGCCAACAACGCTTGGGACGCCAAACACGCCATCCAATTCATCAAGACGGCTGAACGTTACGAACCATACTGGTTCGAGGAACCCGTCGAACCTGACGACTTCAAGGGCAGCATCGAAGTGAAGAACGCCACAAGCGTACTCGTCGCCTCAGGCGAGAACGAGATGACCCGCTGGGGCAGCCGAGAACTCCTCGATCCTCGCGCCGTTGATGTCATCCAAGTCGATCCAGCGATCTGTGGGGGCTTCACGGAGATTCGTAAGATCGCTGCCATGGCGAGCGCTCAACACATCTGGTTTGCGCCCCACGGGGGACACGTTCTCGGCGCCGCTGCGGTTGCCGCAGCGCCTAACGGCCTTATCGTCGAGTCCTATCCCCTCTCGAAGTGGCGGGTCCAGCTTCCCATCGATCCGGCGAACCCTGAGGAGAGACTCCTAGAAGAGCCGAATCCAGTAGTCAAGGGATGGATAAACATGTCGCAAGAGCCGGGGCTGGGCTACAAGCTCAATGAGGATGTGGCGAAGAAGTACGAGGTAACGGACTGAAGCGAAAATCCGCCCCTCCTTCATCATCGAGACTCAACTCAGTGGATCTGCACTAGGGCCAGCACAGACTTGCCTCAGGAGGACTCAGACTCCAAAAAATCGAGCCCCATGCACATGTCCAATTAATTCAACGCTGAAAGACAACCTGACGGCCCGAGGGCGTCACGTGTTCTCGATACGGAAAAAGTGCCTCAAGGGGCGAGAACTGGGAAGAATCCTAGGAGCTTGAGGCACCGATCTCTGGATTGTCGTCTCTGGCATTTGACGGTTTCTCCCAAGGAATAGAATCAGGGAGTGAGGACTAGGAGAGTCATCATAAAGTCAACTCTTGGAGCGCAATCAGACTCTTCGCCGATATCATGATCAAGGAGATCATCGTAGAAGAGGCGGACATTCTACCTCTCCGTTTCGTTGATGATCTCCTTTAGCCTCCTCATATCTTCCAAAAGCGCCTTCTCAAGGCTGGAATCGTAGATCACCGCCGCAGGGTGATATGTGCAGAAGAAAGTCCAACCCTCTCCCCTAACGACCTTCCCCCGCACATCCGCTAAAGGTCGACCCAGAAGAGCCCTCACCGCGGTCGATCCGAGGAGACAAACGACCTTGGGACGAATTATCTCAAGTTCACGTCGGAGGTAGGGGAGAAAGACGGCTATCTCCCCTTTTCGGGGAGGCCGATTCCTTGGGGGACGACGCTTCACGACATTCGTAATGTACACCTCACTTCTATGTAAGCCGACCGACTTTAGGACCTGTGTGAGGAGTCTGCCAGCGGCGCCGACGAAGGGCCTTCCCTCCCTGTCCTCGTCTCTCCCCGGAGCCTCCCCGACGAACACTACTTGAGAGTTCACGTTCCCCTCCCCTCGGACAAGGTTCTTGGACAACTCTTTGAGCACGGGATTGCTAAGCAGCCTCAGTTCCTCGATGAGCGAGCGCAGCTCCTCTTCTTTTCTCATCCCGAACCTCTATGTACGAAGTGCTTTTTACGTGTACTTTCTCATCACCGACCAGTCCATCCACATCTACGTGTTGTGGGAAAAGCACATTAGAGGGCCCCCTTCTCACTAGCCAATGAAGTGCCGGGGTGGCAGAGCGGAATTGCGCTGGCCTCGAGAGCCAGTGGGCCTCTGGCCTACGGGGGTTCGAATCCCTCTCCCGGCGCCAAAAATCCGAAGGCCTTTAGAAGCAATACAATGCTGAGCAGACCCAAAATTGTCTAACAATCCAAAGAACCGCGCTCCTTGTGGTTCCTATGGAATAGAATAAAAAGCACCTTTTTCTGTTATGTTGGGCATCTGGAGGAGGGAGATAGATGCCTACGACGGCAGAGATCTTCGCCATAGGCGACGAACTGTGCTATGGCAGAGTATATGATACCAACTCGTTCTGGTTGGCCGACCAGCTCACTCGTAGGGGCGTCCTAGTCCAACGCATAACCTGTCTCCGGGACGACAAGAAGGAGATAGTTCATGCCTTGAGGGACTCCCTCCAACGGTCTCCAGCATTTCTCTTCATCACTGGAGGCCTCGGACCAACACAAGACGACCTGACCCTAAGCGCCCTCGCAGAACTCTCAGGAAAAACTGTCGTGACCTCGGATTTGGTGCTGAAGATCGCGTCCGAACGACGTAAGGTCTCAGTCGCGAACTTCAATCCCGGGCAGCTCAAGATGGCGAGCACCTTGGAAGGTACCGAGTGCCTCCCAAATCCCGTGGGCTGGGCCCCAGTAACCATACTCAAACTTAGCGAGTGCTCCGTGATCTCGATGCCTGGACCGCCGAGGGAGGTGCAGGGCTGCTTCAACGAGCACCTAGCCAAACGTATCGAGGATACGACTGGCTTCAGAAGCTATGGTAGACGTGTGCGGGTCACCATGTTCGAAAGCGAGCTTGCACCCCTAGTCTCCGAGGTGACTAAGGCAGTTGAAGGCGTGTACGTGAAGCCCCTTGTCGGTGAGTCGTCTCGTGAACAGGGTCTCCCTGTGGAGATTCTGGCCTTCGATCAGAGTGATGAAGTCTGCCATCAAAAATGCGATTCGGCAATAGCCAAGTTGAAGGAACTGGTCACCCAGAAGGGAAGGGAATTACTAGAGACATGAACCGGGGCTGAGTACTAACTCTCGATCGCAACTTCATGGATGGCCGTTTCCACAACTTCGAGTCCAGTGTCTATGAGTTGCTGAGATATGGTAAGAGGCGGGCAGAAGCGCACCGTCGATACCCCGACGGTCTGACAGATGACTCCTCGTCTCCAACTCTTCAAGGCTATCTGTCTCGCGCCCTCAGGATTGGGCTCCTTCGTCTCCCTATCCTTCACGACTTCAAGCCCAATGAGTAGGCCTTTCCCTCTGACCTCACCAAGGATCGAATACTTCTCAACAAGTTCTTCTAGGAGGCGGAGCATGTACCTTCCCTGCTTCGTAGCATTCTCCAGCAGATGCTCCTCGCGAATAACCTCCAGAACCTCAAGGGCCGACGCGCAGGCAAGGGGGTTCCCTCCCAAGGTGCTGACATGGGAGCCAGGTTCCCAATCCATCACGTCGGTCTTTGCGGCTGTCACTCCTAGTGGAAGGCCGGAGGAGAGAGAGCCGTCGACGCAGAGGATGTCCGGTGTCACTTCCCAGTTGTCTAGGGCGAACCAGCGTCCAGTCCTCCCGATGCCTGTCAGAACTTCGTCAGCGAGGAGGAGTATTCCATGCTTCTCGGTTAGCTTCTGAAGACGTTTGAAGAAGGCCTCAGGGGGTATGATGCATCCTTCGCCTTGGACTGGTTCCAAGGCTAGGGCCGCCACGTCTTCCCTCGATACATCTGTCCTTAGGTGGTTCTCAAAATTATCCAAGCAGAGGCAACCACAGTCTGGAGACTCCTGTCCACAGGGGCATCGGTAGCAGTAGGGGTAGGGTACGGTGACGCTCTTCGCGAGGACTGGAAAATGTTTCCTGTGAATAGGGTTCGCGCCTGAGAGGCTCAGGGCACCCAAGGTTCTACCGTGAGAGCTACCCATGAAGCCGAGAAACGTTTGACCACGAGTATGCCACGCAGCCGCCTTCATACCGGCCTCAAAGGCCTCGCTACCGCTATTGCTGTAAAAGAACCTCTTCTCCCCACCCCCTGGAACGAGCGTGTCAAGGGCTTTAGACAGCTGGGGTAGCAACTCATAGAAGGCGACGCTGTATCCGTAGTGCATCGCCTTATCCAGCTGCTCGCGAACCGCCCTCAAAACCCGTGGATGGTTATGTCCCACATTCATGATCCCCCCGGCCGAGTCGAAGTCGATGAACTCGTTGCCGTCTACATCCCTGACTATGCAGTCTTGGGCGGACTCGAATACGGCGGGGTAGAGGTGGCCCGTCGATGGTGAGGAGTACTTGGCATCTAGTTTAATGATCTCCCTCGCCCTGGGGCCGGGAGGAGTCACGATGATTTTCGGGTAGGACATTATTCACTGGCCTTTGTTTTCGGGAGATTTGGGCTGTCCTGTGTTTTGGAGGGTCTCGATATTACTATCTCTATGGTGGAGGTGCTCGACTCGATGTCGCCGGGCATCGTGAATTGTTGGGTACCGATGTTGATGCTCTGGATTTCTAGGTTCTTGACAAAGGCCTTCCTTAGGAGTTCAACGGTGTCGACGGCTCTGGAGATAGCGTACCCACGACCTCGCACGGTAACCGGGGATTTGCCCAAGTTGAAGACGGTCAAACATGCGACGACGTAGTTCATTATTGGTTTCCTCCCGACTAGAACTATCCCCGCCGACGATTCGTCTCGCACCAATGGCCACCCTTCAGAAAAAGTCGGGGGTTATTTAAACCGGACCGTCAATATAAGGTTGCTGCGCAGCCTACGGAAGAAGAAGGAACATCAAAGTCGTGAGCATTATCGCCGGTCCGTAGAGCAGTAAAGTGAGACGCTTCAGTAGTGCAATGGATGAGTCGACAAGTAGAGTGAGGCTCTTGAGTTTTTCCTCACCGATAACGAGTACTTCAGGAATACTGATCCTGCGATAGGCGAAGCGGCACTCCTGTAGTCGAGACAGCGCCTCCAAGGTGCATCCCCTAACGTAGGACAGGAGCGCCTCGCGGCTTCCCACCTCACCCACAGGACGATAGCCCCTCTCGATCGTGGAGATGGCGTTGACGATGTGGGTATCTGTTGCAAGGATCTCAGAGTCGTCGACTATGTCCTTCAGAACCTCACGTACCTCTTCCCTCAACCCCCTCACCATGTTATTCCCGTCGAATGTGACATAGGCTACCTTCTGATTCTGCACCTCGACTACGACGACAGCGATACCACCAGGCCCCAAACCCTCTCGTAATCCAAACTCCTTAGGTACGATACGGCTAGCACCAAACCTGAGGTCACTTCTATTCGCTTTCAGTGCAACTCCAATCGCTAACTGCGCCGCCGCCCTCAGGTTATTCAACTGTTCAGGAAGGAGTATAGGAACTTCGTCCGCGCTCCCTATGCTGTTATGGGCGTCAATGACAATGACATCTCCCGCGCCTAGCGCCTTTCCCTTCTCAACTATCTCCGCTCCAAGCTCGAAGGGAACGTCCTCCATGCTCTGCGGAGCAAGGGTGAGGGCCACCAACGCTATATCCCCGAAGAACTGGCACGACGCATGAGCGGTTCCTGAGTCACATCGAACCATAGGCGTCGCCGAGGCGGAGAAGTTTTCGAAGTTAGCTTCCTCTACAAGGCTGTTTATGAGTCTCTCTCGGTGCTTCTTCGAGGCAAGGTCGCGTTCATGGCCCGAGGCTCCATGTGGAACCATGGCTAAGGCCATAGTCTTACTTTCTAGGGCAGCTTGGATTTCGAAGGGGATGTTGCTGCTGCCGACATTCTTGAAGGGGCCTGGATGAATATCGGATACAGCGATCAACCCTTGTGTTTCGTTGCCGTGCGCAAATCCCAAGAGGATTACTGAGGCATTGGCGGGCATTGCAATCTCCTCCAAGTATTCTTCCAAGGGATCAGCTATTCCCTCCAGCCAGTCGTAGATGAAGCCATGAAAGAGCCTTAGTGCTCCGATTCCAACAGATTTCTCACCATGTTCATCTAAGACTCGAAGGAGAGACTCCCCCACTAAGGCCAGTAACGGTGTCGACACAATCGTAGTCAAGATGAGGAGATAGGATTGAGGCGGCCACCAAAGAGCTGCGGCAGCCGTCAAACATAGACTAGGCGATAGGAGCACCACGATCAGAGACTCCAATGGCCCAAGTGAGGCTACGCTTCTCACCACGAGGAACCTAAAACCCACTATCAGCGAGGCACCTAGGAAGATGAACCTAACCAGGCCCATGAAACCGGTTGCCACTTGAAGCACAGCGCCAGCAGCCATTATGAGGGCCCATGCAGCTGTTCCGACTGCCGAGAGGGCTGTCAGCCTCCTTAGGTTCAGGATGTCGTCTTTGAAAAGTCGTGAAGCGATGAGGTCGGCGCATACTGTGGGGAGTACCAGAGCCTCTAGACCGAATATGACGCCTCTGAGGAGGCCGTCTAGCGAGAAGGATATTATCAGGAACGCTGCCGCGGCTATTACGGTGACGACTGCGAACATAGAGGCTAGGAGCACCGGGTAGGAGGGAAAGGTGAATAGTGTGGAGTAGTGGCGTATCGCTCCTGATAGATGGTTCTGTTCTTCTGCCATGGTTCGCTATTCTCTCAAGAGTTGATGGGGCGCTGCCTTGCTGGGGATGACTACAGCCTTAGATAGATGTGACTGTGAAACTATAGAAAAAGCCTTATCCTCCTTGTTGAACATTAGTATTCTAGAATGTCTTCAGGCGTCAGCCCAACCGTTCTCCAAATCCTAGAGAGGTACAATGGCAAGAGGGTACTGGTCGTCCTTGAACGGAGCTTCGGCTATGAAGGCATCGTGACGGCCGTGTCCCAGGACCCACCTGGACTATGGCTCTCAGACTCGGAGGCCGTAGTAATCAGGACGACGCTGGCAAACCCTCTCCCCCAAGTCGTCAGTAGGGAGGATAGGAGCGAGATCTTCATCAACCTCAACTCTGTGCAACGCATCGAGGTACTCCATTAGAGGAGCATCCGCAAAGTCTTTTATCCCGATTCCAACTTAGAGGACAAAGCCTTCCAGTGCCTATTGGGGGTCTCGACCTATTTGCGGATCGGCTGGTTCAACGGCGTGACCGTTATCGTGGAGAACAGCCTCCTCCGGTTTGACGCCCAGAACCAAAGCAACAGTAACGCACCCACCTTCATCTCCCACGCACACAGCGACCATCTAGGAGAAACTAGCAGGGAGAGACAGAGCTACCTCACTCCTGAGACTCTGGATATTGTACGCGCTGTCCGGAATGTGCACGCCGAAAGCCTCCTCCCAATACGTCTTGGGGATACCGTGAAATTCGATGAGTTAGAGGTCGTCGCTCACAATGCGGGGCACATGTTGGGCTCCGCCCAGTTCGAGGTCCGTGCGCCAAACTTCACGCTTGTGTACACAGGGGACATAAACTGCAGAGACATGTTCACAACATCTGCAGCTGAAAGTATTCCGTGCGATGTGCTCGTGCTGGAAACCACCTACGGAACTCCCTTCTACGTCTTCCCCGACCTGACGCAGACCTCTGCTGAGATCGTTAATTGGGTTCTAGGGCAGATACGAGCTGGAAGAATTCCTGTCTTCAAGGCCTATTCTGGGGGGAAAGCCCAAGAGATCCTGAGAATCTTCAATGCTTTGACCAATGTTCCGGTCGTCACGGAGGGTGCAACTACTAGCATCACCGAGGCCCACGTCAAGAACCGTGTGAACCTCAAGTACCTTGACTCTACTACTGTGGAGGCGCAGGAGCTTCTTAAGTCTGGAGAGTGCGTCTGCCTGACTCCCATGGGTCATGGATTGGCGCGCCTCAAGAACTCGTGCATTGCGATGGCAACGGGTTGGGCGCTCGGGAGGCGTTTCGAAGGAATCGATGCCGCCTTTCCCTTGAGTGGGCACGCTGATTTTAGGCAATTAGTAGAGTACGTTGAACGCGCAAGGCCCAAGGAAGTCTTAACAGTGCATGGATTTAAGGAGGAGTTCGCGAGCTACGTAAGGAAAAGACTTGGCATAAAGGCCCGGCCGATCCCGCTTATGAGCCAGAAACTGCTCAGGGAGTACCTGTAAACCTACAAGGTGAGTAGAGCATTCGCCAAGATTACTACTATTATTAGAGCTATTGCAAGGATAAGAACTATCTCGGGCCGTATTTTCACTACGGAGTCCGTCTTCTCTCCCAACCAAGCTGGGAGCCCAGCGCTAGATGCGGGGGCAGGCGCCTCACTCTCGCGTTTTTTCCGTCTGCTCAACTCGCTTCGAGAAGAACATTAGGAATCCAAGGTTTATCCTTTTCTATATGACCCGTGAACCAATCGGTGCACTTTCATCTACGGAGAGCCAAAGAGGTTTCTCTGCGTCAGTCGCTAGGATCATACCCTCCGACACTACACCAGCCACAGTCCTCGGCGCTAAGTTGATGAGACCTATGAACTTCTTACCAAGGAAATCCTGAGGTTTGTAGAACTGTGCCCCTCCGGCGATCACTGTTCTCCCCTCGCCTCCTCCTATGTCCAGTTCCAACTTGAGGATTTTCGTCCTGTTTGGGATGGGCTCCGCTTTTGTGACCTTCACGACCCGCATGTCCAGTTTCTTAAACTCTTCGTAGGTAATGGTTACCAAGGAATAACCACTCCATCTATTCTTCTCTCCACCATCGCTCTAATAAGCTAAAGGCTTGATCTGGGAAACTGTCCAAGTTCTGGTGGGGAATCTTTCGCCGCTTGAATTACATGAATTCTGCCAACTTGACCTGCTTTCCTTGACCAGGTGTTTGGGTCTCCGTTTCCTTGAAGAGGTGTTCAATCTCATCTCTAATGAGGTCGAGCCTTTGCGAATAGTAGGGGTCTAGGTCATACTTCTTTACGACTTCTTCGGCTATGTCGAGATACTTCTCTATCCCCTTCCTATGCACGGTCATAAGGAGTCCCCCCCCGCAGCGGCTACATTTACCAGAGAGGGGAATCCTTCGATAACTCGCGTTACACTTCTTGCAACGGAGTTTCTGCCCGGTGAAGGCCTTCAGGTTTCCAGCAATATCACGCAAGAGGTGGGTGGAAAAGACCCTCCTCGCCACCTCCTTTGCGTCCACTGCTCGAATCTTCTCAGCAAGTTCTAGCTGGCCCTTCAGTTTATTGGACATTGCCCCCAGACTCATGTACGAACTCCTTAGGTTGCCTTCATTGATATCGTGGGTTTGGTGGGTGAAGGAGTATCCCTCGAACTGTTCCGGCCTCCCCAGCCTATGCTCCACAATGTCCAGAATCTCAGCAACCATCTTAGGGTCCGCATGCTCCAAAGTCTTCCGATAGAAGGCCAACGGGTAAGAGGAGGAGACGTCCAAGTTCTGCGCCTCATCCACCTCATAGGGATCCACCAGAGAGATTAGGAGGAGAGGAGCGTCCATCAGTCCACCCACTTGGGCAGGCAGGTAGGCCTTGGAGAAGTTCAGCAACACGTCCAAGACCATCATGATAGCGTCCTCGTCTCCATCGCAGTCCCGACGCTTTACGTTGTGCCAAAGAGGATGAGCGTAGCAGACGCTCGTCTTAGAGAAGCCTATGATCCTTCCAAGGACGGCTGCCGAGGTGTGAGGCGCAAAGCCCAGGATTAATTGCCCAACTAAGTCAGCCTCGACCTTTACGTTATAGTATCTAGGGAGTTTGTACACTCTCTCAAGGAGTTCGTCGATGAACTGGCACTCCCTGAGGAGGTAGCCGACAGCCTCTTGTGGAAGAATGACATCCTGAACCTTCAACTCACAGACCTGTGACTCATCCCGCAGGGACACCCCCTTCATGTCATGAAGGTATCCTAACTCTTTTAGGCGCTCAACCGAGGTCCCGATCTCCTTAGGCTTGAAATGTGTCAGCGGCGCGTTAGTCGCGTCAAATCGAATCGTACCATCCTTGAAGACGGAAAGATCATGTTTGGCTCGAAGGATCCCCTTTTCGAGGAGTTCCGGCGTCTTCGAACCACTCGTCAGCCCCCGAACACCCTTCACCAGTTCGAGTCGAGGATTACCAAGAGTCTTGAGAGCATTTTCGTAGAGACCCCTAATGTTAATGTCTCTGCTCTCATAACCGACCGTCGGTGCTTTGCATGAAGGGCAAGTCTCCCCCGGAACCACATGATGGCAACGAGGGCAGACCCGTTCTTCTGTAGTGACAGCCCCACAGTTTTGGCAGGTGTTTCGGAAAGTAACTTCCTCGCAGGTGCTGCATCGGCGCCTCACGATCTCCACGCGAACTGTGCCCTTCGCAGTTGCCGCTACTAGGTTCCTTTGACTACCACCCGCGAGACCTACGGGAAAGAGCACGTGAACTGGAGGAGACATTTCCCTCCTCTTTGCCTTCTCAGGCCTTCCCATCCTTGCTCCGACAAAGGTCAAGGCCTTCTCCCTGAGGAGAAGGGTTGAGAAGGAGGAAAGCGTCTCCACTGCGGATTTCTGTTGGCTCAGACGAGCATCTGGTTCGTCCGCACGGAAGAGGGCTCTTAAGATGACGCCATCTTCGCCCAACTTTATCTCATTTTCTTCAAGAGTATGAGGTACACATAATCTCTCCAAGAGCAACTTTACTTCAGAACTGTAAGGAATCCTGACGAGGTGCTCCTCATCCCCTCCACCAACGACTTCGCTCTCAAGTAAGGCCCTCTGCAGAGTCTGGAGCTCCTTATAGTCGATCTCACGCCAGAAGTATGTGAATCGAGGATGCATCGGCACCCCCAATTTGCTCGACAGCGCCAGCGCCTCTTTTGCATTTGGCCTGAAACAGAGAGGCTCCTGCACTATCGAGTGTAAGCGTGAGGGATCCACGGTTGCGCTCTTCGCCGCTTCTTCAACCATTCCATCGTACCTAGTCCCAACCTTTTCTGAAAGTTCTTGAACCCACCATTCTTCGGTGTAACCCGACGGCGCTAGGGGCTTATTGTTCTCTAGGAACTCACTGAAAGCTACCAAGAGGTCGCCTAGAAAAAGGATCTCAGAAACCTGACTCCTCTTGGAAACAGCCTCCTCATATGTTTCGATACGTCTCACGGAACCGTCATTCAATTTCACCACGGGAGGCTCGATAGTATCAACTGGCAGCACCACGCATCCTTTTCCAGGCCCTTCGATTCGCATCTGGGTCCCAGACGCCAGAAAGCCTCCGAGTACTCCCATGGTCGCTGGATGCAGCCCCAAGGCTGCCAAGCCGGTGTCGCGGGACCGACCATATCTCAAGCGGAAGCCGCCTGTCCTTGAAGGAAAGGCGAAAATCGGGCGCCCAGCGATTATGTCCTCCATGTAGGCAGAGTCATTGTTCTTCTCATCTCGCCTCTCCTGCTTCAGTTTCTTTAGCCAGTCCCAGCCCACGATGTTTTTCTCTTCCACTATCCTCAGAACCTTCTGCGAACGACCGACTACTCCGTCATTGACAACCCTGAGGCCCCCTGCTCTAATCCTATTAGTCTCGATCCTAGGAAGGTTCCTGTACGAGGAGACCTCTACGCGGTCCGTCTCCGTGCCCGTTGCCTCGACCGGTAGATTCTGGAGTGCAAATATCAAGTCCTCGTCAGAAATATGGTATTGAAATCGCGAAACCTCGCGCTCATAGAGGCGAAGCTCCTCTAGGAACCTTCGAATCTCAACATCAGTTGGCTTGTAAGGTTCCAGCCCAAGGATCCGCCGTACGTAATCGGCCACGACCAAAGTTAAAGCTTGCTCGGTTCCGCCTGCCGATCTTATGGGTCCAGCGAAGTACACAGCCAAGTACCGAGTGCGATCGAAGTTCTCTTTTATGCGGACATGCGCTATTCCCTGTATGGGTGCAGCCGTTATCCCGCCGGTCATGATGGCCAAGGCAGTACGAATGGCTTGCTCCGCCGCTCCTTCAGGCTCCGTGTGTCCGAACTTTGCGTGAACGATATCCGATGCCACGACAAAGGCCATTTCGTACTTATCCTTCTTCACTGCAACGAGTTCCCGCACCCTGTCAGCCACCCCCTTAGGACCCACGAGGCCCTCCACCATCTCCGCCAAATCCCTAGCCACGTAGGGTTCAGGCTCAAGAGTGGGGTCCAACCCCCTCGATCGTGCTTGGCGAGCAATCTTATAGAGAGAGGACAGGCCTTCCTCGAGAGTGGTTAGGTACCGGCTACAGTCATCCGTAGCGGCAAGTTGCAAGACTATTCGCCGATTAATCCTAGGGACCTGAGGATAAATGGGTTATCTCAAACCTGACTCCTTAATACTCTCAATAATCCTCCTCACATTCTTACCCGAGGGGTCTTCCTCACCTATCGTCCCCGTAACAATTATCGAGGCCCCAGCCTCTACGGCTCTACCAGCGTCTTCTGGCGTTCTTATCCCTCCTCCCACAATTATGGGAATGTCAACTGTACTAGCAACCTGACGGATCATCTCTGGGGGTACAGGTAAGTCCGCTCCAGAGCCAGCCTCAAGATAGACAAAGCGCATACCTATGTACTGTGCCGCGAGCGCGTAGAGAGCTGCCACCTCAGGCTTCTTTAACGGTATTTCATGGGCCTGCCCAATATAGGCTGCTGTACTGCCTTCCCCCACAATGATGTACCCCATGGGAATTGGCTCAAGACCGTACCTCTTTATGATCGGGGCGCCTAAGGCTTGATATCCTGTAATAAACAGGGGATTGTTCGAGTTGAGGAGAGACATGAACCATATGGCGTCCGCATAGCGACTTATCGCTGTCACGCTATTGGGGAAGAGGATGACCGGCAGATCTACTCTTTCCTTAAATGACCTCACCACCTCGTCGAGCTGGGATGTTGAGGCTAGGGTCGAGCCTCCCACCATTATGCCAGCCGTATCAACAGTCGCCAAGACTTCGGCGATCTCGGCCACATCCTTGAGTGATACCTCCTCGGGATCAATGAGTGTGAGATGAATACCTCTCTCCTCCCGCATCCTATTAAGTAGAAGTTGCTCAACCCTTCCTGGAGCCTTCAAGTCAGTTTCCCCGAATGGTACATATCAGCGAACTTGCAGTAGGCGTCCACCGCCTGCTCCACATTCGAAATCGGTACAGTCGATGACAAGCCACACTTTTCATTGCCACATATTACAGAGGCCGCGTGGTTCTCACGTGATATCACAACCCTCACGGACTCTTCGCCGCACTTGGGACAGGAGTAAACCTTCGGCAAGGTCTTCCTAGGAACCCTGACTACCTTCCTTCTTCTTCTACCCAACTTCCTAACCCAGACAACACGTCATTACATCTCCCACCCTATTTGCTTTACGTGCCTCACGCCCTCCGTAATCTGCTACGGGAACCTTTCCCGATGATGCGGCCTGAGAAAAGTCGATAGAATAGTCCAGAAAAACGAACAATATGACCCGTGAACTGCCTGACAAAACGGGAAGGTCTCAGAGCCTCTAGACCGCAAGTCTTAACACAATGTATACAGATCAGTATTCAACTGAAGAGGGTTCTCCTTGCAGACTACCAGCGAAATAGAACTTATCCAAAAAAGGATATCGAGCCTATTCCAAGACCCTTTATGCAGGATATTGATGGAAAAGTCCTTCTTTACCGAAATACAGCTTGAAACACTCCTGATTGATTTCCTAACTTATCAAACGATCGAACCAAGAATCACCCAATCCTCGAAAGGGCGGTCTAGGCAAAGAGCAAAGGGAAGGTCAAGAGGGTCCTACAACCGAGTCCTGAAACAATCCCGAACCAAGTTGGAGAAAGCCCTTTGCTCAATGCTACTTCTCGGTTATCTAGGCATCTTGGGCGACACCAGAAGCTCCACATTCATCGAAACTTCCCGAAAGATGCAAGAATACCTTGAAATACACCATCACAGCCCAACGGACACGGATTTAATCCCATCGGAAACGAAGGGCCCGAGAAAAAGGGCCGAAATAGAAATGCAGCTTAGAAGACAGCTTTACCAACTGCTGTCAGGCACAAAGGCCGTGACCTCGTGATGTCACTGCACTGTCTCGGCTCAACTCCCCGTGACACACCCGTGATATCACAAGAGCTAGACGAACACTACGCCAAGGAAGGCCCGGCCAAGAAAAGTAAAAGAGCATAGTCGCCTGCTCCCTCAAGAGCTGTCCTTAGGGCAACGTCAGGCAGTGATATTGAACCGCCCCCAAATAATACCCTTCATCACGATATCATCACGTGTGATTCGTGAGATGGAAAGCCTTATGTGATATCATGTGACATCACTAGGTAGCGTGGAGGCGGGAATGTGACATCACAGGTAAGTCTCGTAACCATGGAGGATCTGAAGAGACTTAGACAGGCTGCAGGCTTGACACAAAAGCAGCTTGCAGAGAAGGCAGGGGTCAGCCAATCGCTGATTGCCCGAATAGAGCGAGGGACTGTTGATCCTAGATTCTCGACTGTTAGAAGAATCGTTGCGGCGCTAGTTCCCATGAAAGGCCCGCGAACTGCGAGGGATGTTATGTCCTCACCCGTCGAGGGTGTTGATGCTCGGGACTCCGTCAGGACAGCTGTGGACAAGATGAAGAGGACGGGTTTCTCGCAGCTGCCGGTTATGATGGATGGAAGGGTAGTCGGAAAAGTGCATGAGTCCACGATCTTGGAAAGGATATCCAGAAGTAGCAATCCAGAGCGCGTGCTGTCTAGCGTGGTTTACAACATAATGGACAAGCCTTTTCCGACGGTTAGCCAAGACGAGAGTATTGAGAAGGTCGTGGACTTGCTATCGTCAGGCGAACCGGCACTGCTTGTAATGGAAAATGGCGTACTTTTGGGAATCATTACTAAGATTGATGTCCTCGCCGCAGGGGTAGGGTCACTACAGAGGTGAAGGATGATGGCAGAGAACTCGATATTAACATCAGGAGTCTTGGTCGTATGGATATCTACTCTCGCACTCATCGTCTTCTACTACCGACGTCTCAGAGCTGTCAGCAAGGAGTACTCAGAAGCTCGGAGCACGGTGGAAGGAATCGTCACAACATTCAAAACTAGGTATGATAAATTGTCATCGGCTTTGCAGGAACTAAAAGCACAAACTTCTACGAACCAGTCAACGACCCGAGAGATAGTGGAGGCCACTGCTCAGCTGAATAGGCGTATCGACGACACACTGGCAACGCTAGAAGAATCCAAGAGGCTGAGTGGGATTATGTCAAATAGTATTTCAGCTTTGCAGGAGGAGGTTAGTCAGTTGAAGAAAGCACAAGAGGCCCTCCAGTCCAAGGTCTCATCCCCCCTTTCCCTCAAGTCACCCATGGCCAGTCCACAACCCGACGCTAAAAAGGAAGACTCAACCTCAAGCATCGACTCCAAATTAACCGAGACCGAGAACATCGTTCTGCAATTCCTCCTCTCCGAAGGCCCCAAGACTGCAAGAGAGGTTGAGGTTAAGATAGAGAAGACTCGTGAGCACACAGCAAGGCTCATGAAAAAGTTGTGGCAAGAAGGTTATGTGGAAAGAGAAACTCATAAGATACCTTTCACGTATAGGGCTGCCAGAGCCCTCCGCAACCTAGAGAACCCCTCCACGTAGATAATCTCCCTCATCGCTCTCGTCATGCGGAGCCATCCGTTTCCCGTTGGTCCCCTCGACCCTTCGTAATCTGTAGCGCCTCGTGGCGAGCCCTCCTGTCTTGGAGACTGCACCGCGATCCACCAGACGTGACAGATAAGTGGAGACAGTGCTAAGGCCTATAGGTTCATCGTATACGTCCTCGTATGCCACCATAACATCCTGTGAGGTGAACCAACCAGCGGGAAACTTCCTCCTGAGCAACATCAGGACCCTATCAAACTTCGACGTCTCTTCCGGTTCGGGGGAGCTCTCTTCATCGCTGGCCGCCTCGAAGAGGTGAAGCATATCCACCACGCGCAGGATACGTTCCCTGCTTATGCTCCCCTCTAGCGTTACCGTGATCTTTTCGCCTGTGCCCCCGACCATCTCTAACTTTATCCTCTTCCTCAGCATTGCCACCCAGCAACTCCACTTCACATCTCACAGCTTAAAAGACTAACTAGTGAAATGGTGAAGCTGCCTATGTGTAGATGATGGGAACCGCATTCGGCCCCCGGGAAAATTCAACAGAACCGATACATGCCTGATACCTATCCCCGCACTTCCAGATATGAACTTCGTAGTCTGACAATATTAACAGGTCCTGCAGTGGAAAACGAGGGGTTCAACAATTTCCACTCGAGCAGTACGCAGAGCTCGCCCCAAAGACGAAAAACGGTAGAAAAATGGCTTCTCTTGGGAGAGGTCTTCACAGATCTTCACAGATATCCCATGACCCTCCCCCTCAATTCCACTGGAAACAACGAGTCGGTCGCATGGTCAGTACTCAACTACTTTCGAGTGTGAGAATTAGTTTCGAAGGCCATGGCCGTAATAAGGCTTGAGTCCATAAAGTTACGGGGGTATCTCTTAGAAAGAATTTAACGAGCTTTTCAACGGGGGCCCTTATCGACCGGAAATCAAGGGGTGGGGTAACATACATGCGGGTCGCACAAGCGTACGAGGACTTTTCACTCTTCGAATGTAGTTGAACTCGTCCAAGGAGTTGAGGCCAGTGTCGTCTGATGAAATAATCGACAATGTCTTTGACTCCTATCTTAGCGGCCCAAAAATATTCGCCAATAGGGACGCGTTGAGGATAGACTATATACCTGAACGTCTTCCACACCGAGAGGAGCATCTCAAGGTAGTGGCCGGGGTGCTCGCACCCTTTCTGCGAGGTCAGAGGGGGTCGAACCTTTTCGTTTATGGCCAGACCGGAACTGGAAAGACGGCAGTCGTTCGATTTGTTTTGGACCGGCTACAGAGTCGTTCCGAGGAGGTGGGGTCGATGGCGCGGACGTGCTACGTTAACTGCAGGCTCGTGGGAACGCAGTACAGAGTTCTTGCAAGTCTTGGGCAAGCTTTAGGTGTCGATGTTCCATTTACAGGTCTGGCAACCACAGAAGTCCTATCTCGCTTTAAGGAATCATTGAGCTCCAGAAGGATTCTGCTAATAGTAGCCTTGGATGAGATCGACGCTCTTGTCAAGGAGTATGGGGACGCTCTTCTGTATCAACTTACCCGCCTTAACGAGAGCCTAAACTACGGCCGTGTATCGATTATCGGAATCTCCAATGACCTCCGTTTCAAGGAGCGTCTTGACCCTAGGGTTCTCAGCAGCCTTAGTGAGGAGGAGGTGGTCTTTAAACCATATACGGCGTTGGAGATTATTGACATACTACGTGAAAGAGCGGCCGTGGCCTTCCAGAAAGGAGTACTAGAGAACTCAGCGTTAGCATTATGTTCAGCTGAGGCGGCCAAGGAGCATGGAGATGCTCGGAGGGCTCTCGACTTGCTGCGAGTAGCCGGTGAAGTTGTTGAAAGAGAGGGTAGTAAACAGGTGAAGGACATTCATGTCGTGATGGCCCAGAAGAGTATAGAGACTGATAGGGTTTCCACGGTCCTTCGGTCCATGCCACTACACTCTAAATTAGTTCTATGCGGTGCTTACATACTTTCAGCTGTGGGAGATAAGGGGATGGTGACAGGAGACATCTACGAGGTGTACCAAGAGCTGTGTGTTCAGTCGAAGACTGAGTCACTGACCCAGAGGAGAGTGAGCGGCCTAATCAATGAGTTGGAGGTACTTGGGCTTCTAAATACGCGTCTAGTTAGTCTAGGCCGTTATGGGAGAACTAAGAGGATCAACTTGGGCATTCCTGCTGAGTCTATCAGGCAGGTGTATAGCGATGATTCTTGGATCAGCCCCCTACTGAACTACACTCCACTTTCCCTTAGAAGGGGAAGTCATTGAAGGTCTGCTAGCCCATTTCGCGCCCAAATCTTTAAGCCGTGGACGCCTGAGGCTTCATGGCCGACATCTGCCGTGGCAAGACATCACTCATGCTACCCCTCCCAAAGAAGCTTTCAACTTCAATAGCAGTTCCTGTTAAAGCATCGTTGAAGCGGACTCGGATTAACTATTAATGTATCCTCTACTATGGTTTCAATTTTGGGTGCTAATATAATAAAAACCCTACCTCTTCAATATCAACGATTCCTATTTTTCCGTTGCCAACCAGTATCTTGAATAGACAAACACAAGTAGACTAGAACTTGAGTAGCGACACTGTTAGGCTCTTTAGATTGACTATTGGAGCTATCCCCGGTGTGGGAACTAAACCCATTCGTTCTTGGTACTCTGTCTGGGCCTGCCAGGCACCCGAGTTCAGGAGGAGGGTTCCGCGATACACTTCGTGTCCAGCGACGTGAACGTGGCCGCAGTGTAGTATGTCAGGGGGCTTCTCTATGACCAAGTGGTCTTGACTCTGAGGGATTATGGGTGTTCTAGCTCCATAGATCGGGGCCAAGTGCCTGGTCTTCATGAAGGAACGCATGGTCATGGTTATGGTTTCGTTGAGATTCTGATAGGTTACACCCGGAATCGTCCCGATCGCGTCGTCTAGGCTACGGCCGTGGTAAACTAGAATCTCGACTCCGTGTAAACGGACCCTCGCTGGGTTCCCGAGACTAGTCACGTTCTCGTGATCTAGCAACTGTCCCGCATATCTGTCAGATACCGTAGGTTGGGGGAGCGCTTGGAGAGTCGCGTCGTGGTTGCCTGGGATCAGGATGATATCGATGTACTCGGGGACTTCTGCTAGTATCTTGGCGGCTTCAGAGTACTGTTGGTGAATGTCTCTTATCTTGAGCTCTCGTTCTTGACCCGGATAGACTCCTATTCCATCCACCAAGTCTCCGGCGATTATTAGGTATTTGACGCGACCAGCTATTCTACGGAGCTTCTCGTCTCCAAAATCTCCTCGGAGCCAGCTGAGGAACTGATTGAAGGAATTAGATAGAAATTTCTCGCTACCGACATGCAAGTCCGATAAAAGAGCAGCGAAGACCTCTTCGTCCGATCCTCTAATGGGCCTATCTGGTATGTCCGGGTTGAAGAAGTCGTGGGCGATGAGGTTTTCTCCCTCTGTTCTGGAGACTTCGATGCATACTACTTGATCTAGGAAGAGGCCCCTCGCCTTCTCTAAGATAGATCGGTCAAAGGAGGATGGTACGATTACAATGGCTTGAGACTCTGTATCCTCGACGGTAAGAGAGAGGGATCGGGGGCGCTCCCTTTTCTCGGTAACTATGCAGATTATATTGTTCCTTGTTCTTGGTGGCGCCTTGAGTGCTTCTTCGATGGTAATGGCGTTGCGAGCGTCACTCCTTTGCCTTAGTATTCTTGAGATTTTCGTGAATCGGTCTCTGAAGTACTTTAGGATGTCCTCGACATCACTTGTTGCCCTCGCATCCTTTCCTGGGTCTTCTAGGATCTCGATTTGGCTCTCCACTTCTTTTGCATATACCTCAAGCTGCGAAGCCGTACTTTCTCCTAATTTCTCTGGGGCCGGTTCGGGTTCATGTGGTTCCAGAAAGCTTCTCGGGAGAAAGAGGGGTCTCTGCTTCTGTACTGCAGCCTTTTCCAATGCTGCTTCTATTGCCTTTTCTAAGAGGCCTTTGGTCGCTAACTTTTCCATAACAGCCAGAGTCTCGGGCTCAACTTGATAGCCTGCCTCGATGATCTTTGTTAAGGCTCTACGCAACTCCTGACTTGAATCATCCTGTGGCCCCACGCTTGATCTGCTCCTCGACTTTGACTATTATGTGTAGGTTGAAGGCTTTAATCGTTGAGTGGTGGTAATTCCGAGAAAGGGTGTGGCAAGGCTTGGAGGGTAGTGGCTGGGTGTCGAGTTTGGAAGCGATGAGTCGAGAGAAAGTATCGAAGTATCTTTCCAACGTTTTCGGAGACTCGGCTCAGGTACTGTCCATCGGCAAGCTGGGCTCGGGCGTTCTCGGATTCGCCTATTTAGTAGACGCTAAGGTGAAGAGTAGGAGGCGACGAATAGTACTAAAGTTCGCCAACCCAAGCGGCTTCGGCCAAGACTTTCCCTCAGACAGGGCTGACACACTAATCTACGCAAACTCAGTGTATAACAGACTTCCGCGCCACGTTCGCGCTTTCGATGTGGGAGCGGTGACAGAAGGTGGAGACCTTAAAACGTTGGGGGATACCCGGGAGTTCTTCATCCTGATGGAGTATGCGCAAGGGCAGGAATATGCTAAGGACTTGGACAGAATAATGGACGAAGGGAAACTCCTAGCCTTAGACGTTGACAGAGCACAACTCCTCGCAGAGTACATGGCTAAAATCCACAAGGTCAAACATGACGCGCCAGGACTCTACATCCGTAGGATTCGGGACCTCATTGGAAGGGGGGACTGTATTGCCGGGATCATCGACTCATATCCCAAGGACGAACGGACCTACAGCTTCACAAGCGAGGAGGAGCTGGAGGAGATCGAGAAGCGGTGTGTCGAATGGCGTTGGAGGATTAAGGGAAGGACTCGCCGACTATGTCAGGTTCACGGCGATCTTCATCCCTTTAATATCCTCTGGCAGGGTCCACTGAAGTTCAAGTTACTGGATAGAAGTAGAGGGGAGTGGGGTGAGGCTGCCGACGATGTCTCCTGCCTCTCCATCAACTACGTCTTCTGGTCCCTAATGGGATATAATGACTTCAGAGGGCCTTTCGAGACGCTCTACAATGCCGTTATGGAGCGTTACCTAGTACTCACGAAGGACGAGGAACTGTGGAAGGTCATACAACCCTTCTACGCCTTCAGGAGCTTGGTGATAGCCAACCCCCTCTTTTATCCTAATGTCAGCTATGAGAATAGGAGAAAGATATTCGACTTCATGAGAGCGGTCCTTGAGACCGATATATTCGAACCCAAAGAGGTAAGAGCGTACATAAAGGGCTAGACCCTTCAGAAGAAGCGGTTCCAGAGTCGACGGAGAATCTCCTCAGAACACTCAGAGGCACCCATCTGGTCACTGTCCACCACGACCTCAGCGTCCAAAGGCTCCTCATAAGGGATGTTGATTCCGGGAACTGTCATACTCCTACCATCGATGGCCTTCTGGTAAATCTCTGTGGGAGCGCCTGGTTCCTTGCCTCTCCGCTTCTCCCTAGCGATACATAATTCGAGGGGGCAGCGGACGTAGACTAGGGCCGACTTCTTCAACTCTCTTCGGGCTAGGTCCCTGTATCTGCGCCGGTTTCCCGTCCCGTCGATGATCACGTTGACTCCGTTCTGGTTGAGGATATTTGCCATGTAGATGATGGTGGCGTAGACCCTCTCGCGCTCGTCTTCACTGTAGGTCGGGCTCGGCGTCATCACCTTTCGCAGCTCGTCGGTGGAGAGGATCTGACTGTGCACTCCTCGCTTGTGGAGCTTGGCGCAGAGTCGCTTAGCGATTGCTGTCTTCCCGCTTCCTGGTAGACCGGTTAGCCAGATCGTCCATGGTTCCATGTGATCGACACCGGAGACGCTGTTGGTTGCCTAGAGGGCTTGGGCCCATTTATTCTCTCCTCAAGCTGGCGGGCCTAGGGTGAGTCTGTCAGTTGCGCCTTGGTAGAAAGCTGGAAATACCTAGGATAGCATGGTTTTGACGATGGTGACGATGTCATCGGAAGCGTTGAAGCTGAAGGTGGCGGCCGAAATCGACCGAATGAGGCCGAGACTCATCGAGATAAGTGACACGATTCACGCTAACCCCGAGATCGGATACCAAGAGTTCAAGACATCGAAGCTCCACTGCGACGAGCTCGAAAGAGCCGGATTCAAGATAACCCGCGGAGTCAGCGGAATGCCGACGGCCTTTAAGGCTGTTTTCGAGGGAAGACCAGGAGGACCCAAGGTCGCCCTCCTCGCCGAGTTGGACGCGCTTCCAAGTTTGGGCCATGCCTGCGGCCACAACATCATAGGCACTGCCTCAGTCGGGGCAGGGATCGCTGTTAGCAGGATAATGGACGAGGTCGCTGGGACGGTAATAGTCTTTGGTACTCCGGCTGAGGAGTCGGTCGTCGAAGGTGCGTGTGGTAAACCTAGGATGCTGGATGAGATACGGGTCGCTGACGCTGCGATGCTCGTTCATCCGGGTTCGGAGAATACGGTTAAGTTGCTGAATGTGGGTCGTGAAGCCCTTTATTTCAGGTTCTATGGCAAGGCGTCACACGCGGGAGCGACGCCCCACCTCGGAGTTAACGCCTTGGATGGGGTTCTCAATACCTACAACCTCATCAACGCCCTCAGGCAGCACGTTCGCATGGATGTCAGGATACACGGGATAGTAACGAAAGGAGGAGACTCCCCGAACATCGTCCCAGAGTATGCGGAGATGCGCCTCTATGTTCGGGCGAGGGACCCCGCCTACCTTGAGGAGACAGTTGAACGGGTCAAGAACTGCGCACGGGGCGCTGCCTTGGGGACCGGGACGAGGGTGGAGATGGGGACCTATGCGACGAGGGACTACAATATGGTCTCGAATCCGACCTTAGTTGAGCTTTTCATGAAGAATTGGGAGAGTCTGGGGGTGAAGGTGGAAGAGGTTACCGAGAGGAGCTACGGGTCCTCGGATATGGGGAATGTCGGCCAAGTGATGCCAGCCATACACCCGACAATAGCCATAGCGCCCAAGGGCACACCGGGCCACTCCATTGCCTTCAGGGAGGCCTCAAAGTCGGAGGTGGGCCATCAAGGCCTAATCCTAGCGGCGAAGGGCCTCGCGATGACAGCAGTTGACTTGTTCACGAAGCCTGAAGTGGTGCTGAAGATGAAGAGGGACTTCGAGGCCTACGAGAAGGGAGAATTCACCGATTACTAAACTCTTGCAAGGCGGCCTAAGAATCTTCTGCTCCAGCGTTATATCATCAACAATATATATGTTCCCGCTTTCTTTTGCTCTAGTTTTTATATCCATCCCATCAACTTCAAGGTTAACGTTAGACTCCTCGTTCATCATATTCTTCCAAGCGGAAATGGGTATTCAAAGGACTCTATGGCATCCACTAGTGGGTTTGTCTCTGCTAAACTCCATCAACTTATCGAACTGAGCATCCTTGCTTTCGTTTCGAAAACGAGCTTCGGAACTGCACAGAGCAGAGTAATTGTTCTCAAGGAGCGACGGCCAGTCTTAAATACGCCTTTGTTACACGCTCAGGTGGAGATCTGATCGAGATGCCAAAGGAAGTTATACATACGAAGGATGCACCTCCGCCGATTGCACCATATTCACATGGGACGAAAGCTGGTGGATTCATCTTCGTTTCAGGGCAAGGTCCAACGAATCCTAGAACGAAGGAGACGGCTGAGGACATCGAAGGGCAGACAAGGCAGGTGATGGAGAACATCAAGAGTATAGTTGAGGCTGGGGACGGGACTATGGACGATATCGTGCAGTGTCAAGTGATCCTGAGGAATATGAACGACTACACGAAAGCGAACGCTGTCTATGGAACCTACTTCAAGAAGGACCCACCGGCCCGAACATGCTGGGAGGCTGGAAATCCCAGAGGCTACGGCCAATTGGTGGAGATCAACGCGATAGCCTACGTCGGCGATAAGCCGAAATCAAGTAGGTGATAGTGAAGTTGGATATGAGAATCTCTTAAATTGGTTCTCATATAGTGTCAATAGCTCCTCGCCTCGGCGAGGCCTAGCGTGGGCTGAATACGGCTGATAGCTTCGTCTGCTTCCCCTTTGCCAAGGAAACCGTTCTCTACGAGGACATCCATGTCCGCCCTTATCCAATTCACGGCATGGTCGAGTGCTCCGCGCTTGATATCCTCCAATGCCACTCACGCAATCTTCCCACTCATCACTCTTACCTCCATAGGTCGATCAATAATTATTCTTCTCTGTTGAGGCCAGAACGCTAGAGTTTTCTAAACATAGGCAAGGAGATAACTATTAAAGGGATTCCAAAAAGTTAATTAAAGGGATTTGTGCCACAAATTAATCGAAAAGATAGAGGAGATGGTTATGGAGGCCGTCAAGAAGAGAGCCGAGCTTGAGGAGAAAGTAAAAGCTTTGGAGGAGGAGAAAGCTAGCCTAGTAGCGGAGGTAGAGGCACTTAAGGCTATTCCCGAGCTGGAGACGAAGGTTTCCACCCTAGAGTCTGAGGTATCCAAGCTTAAGGAAGAGAAGAAGCGCGCAGGCGCTTACGCGAAATTTGTATCCGAAGATTAACGATCCCTAAGGCCGTGACCCACGCCCCGAACATCGAGGAAGGAGATATCAGATCCAGAGGGCCCACCTTCCGAAATATTGAATCCCCTTAACGCCGTTTTTTATCTAAAGCCAGCATCAAATTCAATACCAAAAGGCATTCAACCCTTTTTCAAAACTGCTACCGATTGTATGCCTGCCGCTCTTTCCTTGGCAAGGTAGTCAGAGGCCTGTCTCGTAATCACCTAGTCTCTTCTGATGATTATTCGGGCTGGGTCGACCTCCTCTCTTAGGATTCTCAGTTCCTCTCTAGTCGGCGGCGATGTTGTGGTAAGTTCCCCAAGAATCGGCAAGTCGAAACCAGTATTGGCCCTAACCTCCTCGACTGTGACGCTTGGGTGCAGGGCTAGGAGGTCCATCCTCTTCGTCTCGTCATCGAACCCCATGACACCCAACTGCGTAACAACCCGGTACGGTCCCGTACCCTCAGGAAGACCGACATCCTCCCTTGACGATGAACCTATTCTATGCCCCGGCGTGGTGACGAAGTCGACCCTCTCAACAAAGCGCCGTCTGTCCTGCCGCATGAGAACTATACTCCGCCAGCAGAGGGAACCCGCGTCGTTTCCTCCACCACTGCCTGGGAGGCGCACCGTCGGGGCGTCATATTGGCCGATGACGGTGGTGTTGATGTTCCCATAAGGGTCTATCTGGGCGGCGCCGAGGAAGGCGTAGTCCACGTAGCCCAGTTGGGCTGAGGACATGACGTAGTCCATGCTCCCAGCCATGACGGCCCTGTGCGATGTGCGGGAGTCGCCCACGGATATGGGGAGCGTCGGAATCTTGGGACCGACGCCTCCCGCCTCGAAGACTATCAGGAGGCCAGGCGCATGAGTTCTCTGGGCCAAGGCCGCTGCCATCATGGGTAACCCGGTTCCGACGAGGACCGATTTGTTGTCCTCCAAAACCCTCGAGGCTGCACAAGCCATAAGTTCCTCTGTCGTATAGTCGCTCAACTTCACCCCTCCTCGACCCAAGGGGCCCTCAAGGGAACCTGAAGGTTCTCAAGGCGTCGAAGATACTCAAGCTTGAGAGGGCCCCCGACGAGTCTTAGATACTCCTCGAAATCCTCTACGCCATACACATACTTCTCCAAATACTGGTCTACGCCGTCAGGGGTCTTCGAGAGCCTGAGCCACTCAGCCATGTGCTCCTCATCCGAGTAGTACATGTAGGGCATATTACCGGGATGCGCACCATACTTGGCTTCGACCACAGCGTCGACCACGAAGAAGGGTATCACAGTTCTCCAAGGCCTCTCCCTCGTCTCCTCCTCACCCACAATCTCCTCCGTCGTTATGATGAGGCGCCGTGCTGCCCGTGCGAGGTCCAAGTCCTTTACCGTGATGCCGTCGATCTGGCAGTTGCCGTATTGGTCACAACGGTGGACGTGAATTAGGGCCACGTCGGGGTAGCAGGCTGGGACGAGGCATATGGGCCTTCCAGTGAAGGGGTCCTTCACAGCTTTGGCGGAGCTTTTCTTGAAGGTGTCCGACCCCAGCATCACTCGCGTGGGGAGGAACGGTACCCCCATCGAGGCTGCCTTAAAACGCCATTGCAGACCGGCGTTGGAGATCTCGGCAGCAACCTTCACCCTCCCTCTCTCCACTGCTCTCCGGGAACAGGGGGACAGCCCTCTGAGTTCGTGGCCGAAGGCGTAGGCCGCCTCGACCTTGCTGACGCAGGAGCCGGCGATGAGGATGTCAGTGTCATGGACACCAGGGTTAGCAGCAACTGTGAGGTCGCGTATCCTCTGCCTGACAATCTCGTAAACTGCGACCATAGAGGTGCGTACGTGGCCGAATCCTCCTAGGGCTAGGTAGTCTCCGTCGTGGACGAATTTGGATACGGCTTCCCGTAGACTCATCCTCTTATTCCCAAGATTCCTCGGCTTGCTCTCTCTGATCCATCTTCTCTCCTCGTCGGGGTCATGCCAGGCGAGAAGCTCCCCTCTCCCCTCTTCGAGAATTTCCATCTCAGTCAACGATTCTAGCAACTACCTCTATGTAAATAACATCTATCAAGCGAAACGAGGTTAGGGGCGGAACATCGGAGGACGTTAAAGCATTTATATCCCCGACTTTTCTTCTCTAGCTTGCCCCGCGGTAGCTCAGCCTGGTAGAGCTTCCGGCTGTAGACCTCTACTAAAGGGGTAGGAGTCATTCAGCCTATCAGGCGGACAGAGACCGGATTGTCCCAGGTTCAAATCCTGGCCGCGGGACCATCACTCTTGTGGAAACGCTTAAGTCTCTAATGGAAGGGCAGATTACCTGTGACCTAGAATGGCGAACAAGATTAGGGAACTTCTGAAAGCGAACAAACCGACCATCGGGACACATCTCTCCAGCACGTGGCCGACCCTTTGGGAGGCTGTGGGCGTCACGGGGCAGATGGACTACATAGAGTTCGGGAGCCAGTACGGGGCTTGGGACCTCCACGACCTCGATAACATGTGTCGGGCCGCCGAGCTGACGGGCCTCGGGACGATGATAAAGATTGACAGGCATCCCAAGGATTGGGTAGCGCAGAGGGCCATAGCGGCGGGGTTCAACTCCATCCTCTTCGCAGACGTCATGACAGCAAAGGAAGCTAAGGAGTGTGTGGAGGCGGTTAGGCTTCCTCCTGAGGGGGTCAACGGCTTCGTAGGGACGCGGGGGATAAGGATACCTGACTATGCTCAGCTTATCGACGACATAGTTATCGCCTTGATGATTGAGAAGAAGAGTCTCATGGCGGAGCTGGAGAAGGTCCTCGCTATAGATGGGATAGACATGATCCAGTTCGGCCCGACCGACTATGGACTGAGCCTACGGACTCCGGGGAAGCCTTACAGGGCGGCTGACTTCAAGGAGAAGATAGCTGCGGACAGGGACAAGGCCCACGAGATGGCACTCAAAGCGGGAGTCAGGCCGCGAGCGGAGTGTGGCACGGCGAAGGAATGTCAGTACTACATGGATCGGGGTGTTCGGGACTTCTGCATCGGCTGGGACACCGGGATGGTCAGCGGCTACTGTATGCGGGAAGGCAAAGAACTGAGGGGAATGCTAAAGATATAGCGAGAAACTCTCCAGAAACAGTCAATCCCCCACACACTCGTGGGGGACGCCATTCTTATCATCCGAAGTAAGGTTGGTGGTCTCAGACATTAGGTCCCGTTTTTGGGACTTTTGGCACAAGTAACGGTTCCAAGGAGCGAGGATGATTTGCGTGGAGGGGAATTTCATGGTTTGGCTCAAGCCATCGTTCGGGATGACTAGGTTTGACTTGCGATATACCTGAGAAACTTATGGCCTAGATCGCTTGTGCGTCGTGCAAGAATTCCTGGACTGGTCATCCCCGTATGAATCGTACTCTTGTCGGCATCAAGCAATCCTCTATTGGATAGGTCCTGGATTATGGCATCATAGATATCTCGTCGCCCTCTGAGTTCTTGGAACGCAGCCTCTAGCCCATGACTGGGACTGCCTACCGAAGTGTCAAATCGGATTCTCCGGCTTTCCAAGAACACTTTCGGGTTGTCAAAGTATTCCAGAATCTTGAGATGTAATGGTGTAAAGGAATCTATCATGTTCAAGAACATTAGCTGTAAGTTCTCCTCTATGTCAATTCCTAAAGCCGAATTGACGACAGCGTTCTCAAGAGCCTCAATCTTCTCTTTCTGGTGATTCCTCATTGCAGTAACGGTGGCTTGCGTCACTACCGTGATGAACACTTCGTTGTCCTTCAGGTTTTCGATCTTGAAACCTTCGACTTTCTTCTCCAATTCCATCAGACGCTCAGCAACCGCGTTCATCCATTCAACTCTGCGTCTCTCTAGAGGAGGCGCGACAACAAGTTCGAAAAGTTCAGCAGCAGGGCCACCTGTTATAGGCGCGGCAGAAATGCCTGCCTTTATGATGGCATGAGCAGTATTACGACGATCCGTTTTGGGCGGTGTTAGCTCATTTTCATATGATTCAGCCATTTGAGACCAGACCTGAGTCGTTTCTATATTTTATCCTTGGGCTTCAGATCCAGGCCAGTTTACTCAGGTTATTTTTCGATGATAAGCTCCCGCTTCCTTTCGTTGAACATTATTCGAAACCTTTCGAAGAATCCTTCCCTACCGAGGATGTTGAAGCTGGTCAAGAGGTCTCTAGCGAAACCGACTCGGAGCTCAAAGGATTCCCCTTCTACCACTGCCTGCAATCTATGTGCATAGACCATTAGGGGAGCATTGGCCGACTGTAGTGCTATCTTCTCTCCATCTTCCAATCTCAGCTCCAAACTGTCAGCTATCTCTGCTCTAAAGACGCTGAGCGTCGAGCCACTGTCAACAAGGGCGTAGGTTTTAATAGCATTATCTCCGTAGTAGAGTCTGATGGGTATAAGTGGGTAATGCTTTCCCCTCAGCGTTAAGTAGGAGAACCTGTAGCGTCTCATAATATGTGTGCTTCTTCCTCTTTACGAGGAACTTTGAATAGCGTGACTTCCTGCTTAGTTTTCATTTTGGCCTCTTCAAGGACCTTCCTTACGTCATCGCCTTTAGCTACAATCCTGCTCTCCGTAAGGGCTACCCATAAACCTTCAAGCCCTTCCAAATCCTGTAGAACTCTCTTGGATGGCATCCAGCTCCATTCAGGTGTGTATGGGGGCACTTATAAATCCCCTTGAAGATGTTCGTCTGGTCAGCATGTCTGCCTCTCCGCCTCCTCTTTCCAATAATCATCTTCTACGCTTGTTCTTTCGTCGCCCCTGAGTCTAAGGCTTGAGTACGTCGTGCTCCTATCGAATTGGAGAGTATTGGAGGAGACGTGTATAGGCCTTCGGAGAATAATCGCAGGTGGGTTCTTCTACCGGCGTTAGTCGAGGTACAACTTCACATCTATAGGCGAAGAACCGTAACCATATATTCTAGGTCGTAAAAGTTGAATTATGCTGGGGTGGCAGAACCCGGTCAATGCACTCGCCTGCAGAGCGAGAGACTGTGAGTTCAAATCTCACCCCCAGCTCCAAGGTGACCACCTTGCTCCGATTCTACAACACCCTCACACGCCGCAAAGAAGCCTTCAAACCCCTCGTCCCCGGGCAGGTCAAGATGTACAGTTGCGGGCCGACGGTCTACGCCCCACCCCACATAGGAAACTACCGGAGCTTCCTCTTCGTCGACCTCCTCAGACGCTACCTAGAGTACAAGGGCCTCAAAGTAACCCAAGTCATGAACATCACGGACATCGACGACAAGACCATCCGAGACTCAGCCAAGGAAGGCCTAACCCTTAAGGCGTTCACAGAGAAGTATGAGCGAATCTTCTTCGAAGGCGTAGACCTGCTCAACATAGAGAGGGCGTCAGCCTATCCAAGGGCCAGCGAGAACGTAGACAGCATGATCAAGCTAACCGCGGCCTTGGTCGAGAAGGGCTACGCCTATGTCAGAGATGGGAGCGTCTACTTCAGTGTCTCCAAATTCAAAACCTACGGCCGCCTCTCGCGATTGGATTTGGCTTCCCTCAAGGCTGGCGCTAGGGTGGACAGCGACGAGTACGACAAGGACAGCCCCGCGGACTTCGCCCTCATGAAGAAGTCGACCCCTCAAGAGGTGACCAGAGGCATCACCTACGAGAGTCCTTGGGGCCATATCCGGCCGGGGTGGCACATAGAGTGCTCCGTCCTGAGCACAAAATATCTGGGGGAGAGCTTCGACATCCACACAGGCGGCGTCGACCTGATCTTCCCCCACCACGAGAACGAGATAGCCCAGTCCGAGGCCACGACGGGGAGGAAATTCGTGAACTACTGGCTCCACTGCCAGCACCTCCTCGTGGACGACCAGAAGATGGCCAAATCCCTAGGGAACTTCATCACGCTACAGGACCTACTCTCGAAGGGCCATAGCCCGCGAGGGATTCGCTTCATCCTCATCTCCACCCACTACAGGCGACAACTAAACTTCACAACAGACGCCCTCGAATCCGCAGAAAAGACGGCGGAGAACATTCTGGTCCTCATCCAACGACTCAAAGACGCTGACGGAGAAGAGTATGGCGCAGAAGAACTCGTCGAGTCGACGCGAAACAGATTCGAAGCCGCCCTAGACGACGACCTAGACATCAGAGGCGCCCTAGCTGCACTCTTCGACTTCATCAGCGAGGTAAACAAGCACCTAGACAAGGGACAGGTGAGTCGCGGAGACGCGACGAAGTTTCTCGAACTCCTCCTCTCCCTCGACCGAGTCCTCGGCCTAAGATTGGCAGCGGCCCTCGAGGAAGAGCGTCTACCGGCAGACACTGAGGCTCTTATCCAGAGGCGGGAAGAGGCACGCCGGAGGAAGGACTGGGCCACAGCCGATAGGATACGGTCGCAACTTAAGGGTTTGGGCGTGATCCTCGAAGACACTCCGAAAGGCGTTAGGTGGAGGATCGTGAAGAAGACGGCCTAAAGAAGTTCGCCTAGAAAGATTTAAACGTCCGTCGAGGTCAGCTTCACCCGCTCGTTTACATCTGGGCCCGTAGCTCAGCCAGGAAGAGCATCGGACTTTTAATCCGGTGGTCGTGGGTTCAATTCCCGCCGGGCCCGCCATTCATGGGATAGTAGCTTTCTCGTCTTGGTATTCCGGTTTTTCATGTGAATTTCAAGATGCTTTCGTCTAAGAACAGGGAAGACTTTGAAGACTTCGATCCCTCGTCGTTTACAGATAGCGATCATAAAGCTTCAGGCGGCTGAGGACTGGACTGGCAAGAGGCGTGCATCAGGGCTGGCGAACTCATAGACTCAACAGTTCAGGAAGGCCGCAAGTCGCAAGGCCAAGAGCCTGTACAAGAGTAGATTTATGCGCGAATGTAGAGCCAACGTATGAAGCATCCAGGACCTGGTACTATGGAGAATGCACTCCCAGATGGAACGCGCTGACATACACGCGCGCCTTTTGAAGTGGAAAAGCCTTTTCTGGCAGCTCACAAATCATCTTAGGAGGGTGCCGAAATCATGTCGTTCCCAAAGATCGTTACGCCCAGAATGGTCGAAGTCCGTCAGAAGATCTCCTCCCCAAAACTCGACGATTTCGTTTCAGAGATAAGAGAGGAGTTGAAGAAGTCCGGACTCCATGACAAGATCAGGCTTGGAGATGAGATAGCGATAACAGCGGGCAGCCGAGGAATAGCTCACATATCCGAGATTCTGAGAACAGTGGTCGACGAGGTAGGAAGAGCCGGCGGTCGACCATTTATCATTCCTGCCATGGGAAGTCACGGTGGAGCAAGCCCTGAAGGGCAGACAGCGGTCCTAAGAACACTAGGCATCACACCCGAGACTGTGGGTGCACCAATACGTGCAACGATGGAGGTCGACGAAATAGGCAAACTGGAAAATGGCAGCCCGGTCTACGTGGATAGGAAGGCTCTGGAAGCGGACGGAATCATAGTGGTGGGACGCATCAAGCCTCACACTGACTTCAAAGACAGGATCGAGAGTGGATTAATGAAGATGATGGTTATTGGCTTGGGAAAACAGAAAGGGGCCGAGATGATCCACCGCTACAAACAAGATGGTTACCACCGATTGCTTCCTGAAGCAGCGAGGCTGGTTATGGGCAAAGCACCCGTGCTTCTGGGCTTGGCAGTCGTTGAGAACGCGTACCACGAGATTGCGATGGTGAAAACCATCGAACCTGGCGACATTGAGAAGGTGGAAATGAAACTCCTAGAGGAGTCTAAGGCTTTACTTGCGCGAATTCCCTTCAACAAGATTGACGTGCTCATAGTCGAGGAGATTGGAAAGGAAATCAGCGGAACAGGAATGGATACAAACGTGACTGGAAGATTCTGGCTTCCAGGGGAGAAGGACCCTCTCGCTCCGGACATAAAGAACATCGTTGTCTTGAATCTTACAGAGGAGACTCATGGAAACGCTATAGGGATAGGTCTAGCTGACATAACTACTCAGAGACTAGTCTCAAAGATCGATTATCCAGCTACCTTCGTTAACGCCTTGACAAGCGGGAACCCAATAACCGGAAAAACGCCGATCTTTCTACCAAACGACCGCGACGCTATCACCATAGCTTTGCAAGTCAGCGGACCAATCCATCCTCAGGAAGCAAAAGTTGTGAGAATAAAAAATACTCAGGAACTCGACAGAATCTGGATATCAGAGAGTCTCTACGAGGCAGTCAAGGCTAGCTCAGAACTCCAGAAAAGGCTGGAGATAACGGAAGAGCCACGAGAGATGCAGTTTGACGTATTGGGTAACCTTGCCCGTTGAAAACTAGCGCGCCCGGATCCTAGCACTATCTGGCGCCCCTCTTTGCAGAGCCCAGAGGGAAGCGGGGATGAAGACCTCCATAAACCTATGTCGAGATCGCGATCTTCGCGGCGTCGTGCGTCAAACGCGTTCTCTTGTGGCTTGAATCCGAAAAAGGGCCATGAGTGACGCGGAGGGAACCGAAATCCAAAGCTACCCAACACAACAGTCATGGGGGGATACAATTGAACCCAACGTTATCATTGGTCAAGTTCCCGCCGGGCCCCAACGCTATATTTTGGCTACGTTTTAGGCAGAAAAAGGGCATTTACTGGACTGGCGATGGTTCAAACCTAACTCCCCGACACATCCTCTCGATTCACACGGCATCCGAGGACTCCCCTTCGTTGACAAGGTGTTTACCTACTTTAGAGCTCGAGCCGCATCAGGGGAGACCTAAAGCAGTGTTGGGCAGGGTGAAGCCCCTCGAAGAACTTACCTAATCTTCAGCCACTGGTCGCGGCAGTACGGCCACATGCTCGATTCTCCAGCCAGGAAGGCCCTTCAAGTGCTCGGAAATTAGGCGTTCCATGTCATCTACGTTCTCCGGCCAATTGTCAGAAACAAGAGCTACGAACAAGTAGCACCCGCCACCCAATCCTCTACCGATAATCCCCGGCGTTTCGGGGGGCTTTCGTCGAAAATAGACGTACCTTCCCCTCCTCACCTTCTCCACGAGGCCTAGGGCTACGAGCTGATTCAGGTTTATCACCATGAGGGGCCTAGTTCTATTGAGGGCCTTGGCCATCTCCAGCGAAGTCATCTCGCCTTCCTCGGTCAATACATGAAGTGCCCTTTCTTGAACCGAGGTTAGTTCAGCTTCCTCTAGCTGGGAGGGCATCCTAGGTAGTAGGGTGGTTCTTCTAAGTTCACGAATCTCTCTGACTATTTCGTCGATTCTGGCGAGGATGGTCGCTGCGTCTGACTCTGCCATGAGTTTAGGCTTACCATCTCCTTGAGGCACTGTTAACTGTCCTTGACTTCTTCAAGGCAGTAACATACTCAATTTCTTACCTGAGATACGGCGTTAATCGCCTCCCTTCCAGAGAATACTTAAGGGATATTCTAGAGGTGTCCATAATTTTCATGAGTTTAGACATCATGTCGACTTTGTCTATACATGGAATTTCTGCCTGAAGATGTCTAGGTATCTGCCGAAAGGCCCTCCCAAGAGGATGGTTAGGACGAAGCCGATCGCTGAACTGATGGCGAATTTCTCCCACTCTATTCCGACGATTAGGACTTGGATGACGAAGGTAAAGCCAGACCAGAAGGTTAGATAGGCTATTGTGTCCACCGCGAATTTCTTCACGAGAAGTCGGTGACTATGGTAGCCTCGACTGAACTTAAGACGAATGTCGGTCTGTGTGAGGATGCCCCTTAATTGTCCTTTCTCCATGACCACGAGTCGCGTCACTTCGAGTTGTTGCATCCTCCTAACTGCCGTGGTGATGGGCTCTCCCGGGTTTATTGTTATCAGAGGCTTGAACATCACCTCTTTCACTCTCGTCTGCGACAATGGCAGGTTTGCCTTCACTACACGATTCATTATGTCACGTCTGGTGAGGATTCCTACTGGTTCCCCGTCATCAAGGACGACCACACTTCCAATCTCCTCTTGCACCATGACTTCGATGGCGTCCATAACCGATACTTCAGACTGCACTGTTATCACTGGAGAAGTCATTACTTCCCTAGCCTTCGGAAGGAATAACTCTTCCAGAAGCTGTCCACCTTTTCGCAACGATGCGGCTCCCCCTAAACATTATGGATTGACAACTATATTTACAAAAGGGTCTACGAAGGCATTGCTCATCGAGTCCGGAAACAGTTCTGATGGGCTATTGAAAGGGGATTCCGGTCGTCTAGAATGAATTCCAGCGCTGGGGAAGGTGGATCTTTGTAGATGGCTGAGATCGCCGTCTTTTTGCCTGAAAAGTTTTTATACATATTTTACGTCCATAAAATAGAATCGCGTTGTCTGACCTAAGAGTAGCTGTAGTCGGGGTCGGGAACTCATGCTCCGCCCTCATCCAGGGATGCCACTTCTACAAGGACGCGAATGAAGACGAGCTTATCCCAGGTCTACTCCACGCCAACTTCGGAGGCTACCACGTTAGAGACATTAAATTCGTCGCGGCCTTCGATGTCGACGAGAGGAAGGTCGGTGCAGACTTAGGCGAAGCCATATTCATGGAGCCGAATAACACCTTGGTCTTCGCGAAGGTCCCCAGACTCGGCGTAAAAGTCGCGAAGGGTAATCTTCTAGACGGTCTCGGAAAGTTTCAGAGGCAGGTCGTCAAGGTCAACTCCGAGAACGCGCCCAGCGACGTCGCAGGCATCCTCCGAGAGTCTAAGGCGGATATTCTCATGAATTACCTTCCTGTGGGGAGTGAGCGGGCCACGAAATGGTATGCTCAGCAGGCCTTGAACGCGGGTTGCGCCTTCGTGAACTGTATCCCAAGCTTCATCGCCTCAGTTCCTTCGTGGCAGCGTAGGTTCGAGAAGGCTGACCTTCCGGTCGCGGGGGACGATGTCATGAGTCAGGTGGGGGCTACTGTCGTCCATAAGACTTTGGCGAAGCTCTTGGTGGATCGCGGCGCCTTCATCGAGGAGAGCTATCAGTTGAACATCGGTGGGGACACGGACTTTCTGAATATGCTCCAAGAGGAGAGACTGGTTACCAAGAGGGAGAGCAAGACGAGCGCGGTGGCGGCCTTGATCCCTTATCAGGTTCCTTTGAAGATCGGTCCCAGCGACTACGTTCCCTTCCTGAAGAATAAGAAGATCTGCTACATCTGGATCAAGGGCAGGTACTTCGGGGACACGCCCTTCAGCATCGACCTGAAACTGGATGTCGTCGACTCCCCGGACAGCGCAGGAATAGTCATCGATGCCGTGAGGGCGACGAAACTGGCGTTGGATCGAGGAATAAGTGGGCCTTTGACGAGCATCTCTGCCTACGCCTTTAAGCATCCGCCCATCCAAGCGCCCTACGAGGTGGCGAGAGGCTGGGTCGAGGAGTTCATCCAGGGAAAGAGGGAGCGGTAGCCTAGGGCGTCTCGGTACGCCAAAGCTCTCTCTTTAGCATATCGCGTACCGCGGCTCGGATAGCTGAGCTTCTGCTCGGGTACATTCCTTGCCTGACTAGGTCGTCCAGTCCCTTGATGAGGCCTTCGGGAAGTTTCACGGTAACGAGTTTCACGGCATTTCCTCCCAATAGTATTACGTTCGGAACACCGACATTAGCCTTTAGGTCCATCATAATGGTGTCGCTGTTTTGGGTTCCGGTGCCTCTGACATGATGTGCCATTTTCGGCACGTCATCGCAAGTACGGGCTGTCGACTTGTTCGGTAGAGAGGCCTTTAGAGCGATGTTGCTTCTGGAAACGCCTTGCGAGCGGCTACTTGCCGCCCCTAGTGTCTTGGTCCAAGGAGGGTTCCCGGAGCCCTGTTTTTGGGTTGGACCCCGCTCCAGAGGTACTGGAAGGGTTTGCTGGGCGAAACCTGAGATAAGGATATCGCGATTGAAATATCGCGAGTCCACTGGACTCAGAAGTCTCTGGTTCTGGCTTTGCCCAGTAGTCTGGAGTTTAGGCTTCGAGATTGTTAGAATTCCTAAAGAATTCCTCTGTTAGAATTCTTATAGCGAATTCTATAAGAATTCGCTCGCTACACTTTTTTTGAATAAATCTCCACTACTGACCGTAGAAAGTTGAGGAGCGCAGCTAGAAAGGAGAGCATTACTATCACTAGGGAGACTTCAATCATCGCCTCTAATAGATTCCTAGTTACTTATAAATCCTTTCGCGTATTGATAAAATAGAACCTTCGGAAAAACCTAGAATAAAATATGAGAATCCACATTCTATTCCCGAATCAATATCCTAACTCATCCTCCCCAAAAAACCAAACTAATAAGAACACTATGCTAGTCAATCCTATCCATGAAAAAGAAAACCCAAGCCAACCTCAAACATTAAACCAATATCAAACCAATCGAAACAGCAAACTAACCATTCCCAAAACAAGCTTTCCCTAAAAAATCCAAAACACCTCACTCCTATCAACCAGCGGACTCTGGCTCAGTCCATAAGAAGTTGAAGTATTCCCTTGCTAGTGACGCTAAGCCGATGTGATCTGAGCAAAGGGCTAGATAATCCTTCGCCTCCTCTGAACCGAGAATCAGGACAACCCTTTTACCGTCGGATATGACGCCGCCTCCGAACATTCGTTCCTTGACCCGAACCTCCCCCAGTTCGGATAGGCGCTGAAGGGTCTCCTCCCTTACGTCCTTGGTAACCATCAACTTAATCTCAACTCCAACATCTCTGAGTCGTTGAAGGTCCTTTAGGAGAATCTCTAAGAGAGGACGAGGTGGAGTTACAGTAGCGATCATCAACGTGTGCTTCGACGAGTTGAGGGCTTCGCGGATTCGGGCGAGGATATTGAAGTCCCCCCGCACTATCCAAATATCAGGGCGTTCCTGAAGATCCTTAGAAGCGTACATGGGTTCGAGCTCCCCCTTCGCCTGATTCAGGTTGCTCTGGAGCGTGGATTCGAAGGTGAGGCGGGTCGCTTCTAGGGCCTCTGACGGAGGCTTGGGGAAATACCTCTTGGGCCTAGCGTTTTCGACCTCGACCCAACCTTTGGCTTCGAGGCTGGTAAGCACGTCATATATCTTGGAGTAGGGGACTCTGGTGTCCTTACTAGCCTGACTCGCAGTAGATGGACCGTTCTCAAGGAGGGAGAGGTAGGCGGCAACCTCATACTCTGTTAAGCCGATTTCCTTGAGGGCCCTTCTGGTTCTTTCAGTGACTGGCATCCTCTTCCACTACCCCACTCGTCCTGACAACTATTGAAACTGAGTTTCCCCTCTTTCATCGGGTTTTTAGTTTGAAAATCCCTTTATAACCCTAGCTTCAGATACCACCACTCCTAGTGGTGGCAATTCCGTGAACCCGATAAAGCAGACCCGAAGCCTCTGCCCCGAATGCCTCAAAGTCCTACACGCAACCATCTACGAGGAGGACGGCAAAGTCTACATAGAGAAAGAATGCCCCGACCACGGGAAGGTCACCGAACTCTACTGGTCAAACTACGACGAATACAAGCGGGCCCAGAAGTACTCCGTAGTCGGCGATGGAATAGAGCCCCCCCAGACCAAGACTATGCACGGTCATCCCTTCGACTGCGGCCTATGCCCCAACCACAAGTCCACCCCCTCCCTCGCCATAATAGACGTCACCAACCGCTGCAACCTCCGCTGCCCCATATGTTTCGCCAATGCCAACGTCACAGGAACCATCTACGAACCCACCGAAGAACAGATCCACAACATGCTCAAAACCCTCAAAGGCATCCGCCCAATCCCCCCAGACGGCCTCCAGTTCAGCGGCGGCGAACCCACCGTCAGGGAAGACCTCCCCGAGCTGGTTAGGATGGCCAAGGAGGAGGGCTTCGACCACATAGAGGTTAATACTAATGGCATTCGCCTCGCCGAGAACGTCGACTACTGCAAGGAGTTGCTGGACGCTGGAGTAAGCTCGGTCTACCTCCAATTCGACGGCATCCGACCCGAGGTCTACGTAAACACTAGGGGAGTACCCCTCTGGGAGACCAAGGTCAAGGCGATAGAGAACTGCCGAAAGTCAGGCTTGGACAGCATCGTCCTCGTCCCCACCATCGTCAAGGGCGTGAACGACGACCAACTGGGCGCGATAATCGAGTTCGCCCACCAGAACTTCGACGTAATCCGATGCGTCAACTTCCAACCCGTCTCCATAACGGGGAGAATACCCTACGAGAAGCGAAGAGAGATGCGGATAACCATACCCGATTGCACCCGCCTCATCGAGGAGCAGACAGGAGGCGCCATCAAGATCTCAGACTTCTACCCCGTCCCCGTCGTAGTCCCTGTTGCGAAAGCCATAGGAGCCCTAAAGAATCGGCGCTACCCCGAATTCACGGTTCACGAACACTGTGGCGTAGCTACCTTCCTCCTCGAGAACGAGGGCAAGCTGGTCCCAATCACTAGGTTCGTGGACATAGATGGCTTCATGGACGGCATGAACCGCGTCTACGAAACAGCGAGTAAGGGCTCTAAAAGGAGGGCTCAGATCCAGCTCCTCTCCTCCACTTTGAGGCATGCTAAGCTCGGGTTGGTGAGGCAGCTCGCCGGCGCCGTCTTCCGAGAAGGATCCTACAACTCGCTAGGCAACTTCATGCGCCGGGTCCTAATGGTCGGGATGATGCACTTCATGGACCTCTACAACCTCGACCTAGAACGACTGGAACGCTGCGGCATCCACTACGCCATCCCAGACGGACGGATCATACCCTTCTGCGCCATGAACTCCCTCTACCGCCCCAAAGTGGAGGAGGCCTTCGGCATACCCTTGAAGGAGTGGCATGAGAGAAGGCGATAGTGATGCAGCAAGTTTTTATCTTCCCCCACAGTCTTTTGACACGGTGATCAGATGGGTGGAGCAAAGAAGCGGTCGCTAGCTCAGGCTGAGAAACAGCAACAGATACAGACCGGTAAGGATGAGAAGAAGCCGTCGACCACCAAGCCTAAGGCCACGACTGAGAAGAAGATGGGCAGCATCGACCTCCCAGACCTGACCGAGAAAGAGCTTATTGTAGAGCTTTCGAAGATGAAGGCCATAACTCCCTATCAAGTGGCTTCACGATACAGCGTGAAACTCGGTGTCGCCAAGAACATCTTGAGCAAGATGGAGCAGCGCGGATACATCAAGATGGTCAGCAGAAACGCCAACGTGAGAATCTACAGAACCCTAGGAGCCGCCTAAGCCCTCCTTTCAATCTTTATTGGGGTCCCACTCTGCACGTTTCTGAATAACTCTAGGCCTGAAAGGATTCTACCGACAAGATTCACCGACCCATGCGGCCGCATCGCGCCTCTGAAGATACATAAGGCGCCTCCCATGGGCCAGTAGGCAACGTCCCCCTCAGCGACCTTCGAAACCCCCTTCTCCATGCCCATCTTCAAGGGAACCTGAAAATAGACCTCTTCCCTCCATACAGCAACTCGGCCTTGGAGCGGTAGGAGGCGGAGAAGGGCGTCCGCAGTTCTGGGGGCTAGGAACCGGATGAACTCACCCTCAGCTTCCCCAAGGCCTTCTAGGAATACTCTAAAGGGGATGCGGGCGATCTCGTCCTTTGACATCGAGGTCTTACCTTACGACAGACTTGACGGTATCCACTATTCGCCTCAACTCGTTCTCGCCAAGGGCGGGATGGATAGGTAGAGAGAAGACTTGTCTGGTAGCCGTCTCTGTCTTGGGCAGCTTGAGGCTACCGACCATCTTTCGATAGTAGGGTTGCTGATGAACCGGTCGTGGGTAGTAGACTTGGCAGTCGACCCTGCGTTCCCTGATTCTTCTAACAACGCTATTCCTCTTGGCGGCGTTCGCGCCTCGGAGACGGAGAGTGTAAACGTACCATCCATGCTTACGGCCCTCGGGCTCTGAAGGAATCTGGAGTTCATCTAAAGAGGAAAGAGCCTCTGTAAGGACCTTCGCGTTTCGGGCTCGGTCCTCTAGGAACTTCGGGAGCTTCTTAAGCTGCACATTGCCGATAGCGGCTTCGAGTTCTGGCATACGGTAGTTGTGTCCTAGCATCGACGACTGATACAGTCGGTTCTCTCCATGGTTCCGTATCGTCTTTGCGATGTCGGTGAATTCCAGGCTGTTCGTAGTTAGCATCCCTCCCTCCCCAGTGACCATGCTCTTGCTGCCATAGAAGCTGAAGCAACCCATGTGGCCTAGGCTACCAGTACGCTCACCTTTATATTCCGCTCCAACAGCCTGAGCTGCATCCTCTATGACCGTTATATTATGGTCCTCCGCCAATTCCACGATGGAGTCCATATTCGCGGCAAGACCGTAGAGGTGGACAGGGATTATGGCCTTGGTTTGATTTGTGATGGCTGCTTCGACTTCTTCTGGATCAATGCAGTAGGTGGCGGGATCGATATCAACAAAGACTGGTCGTGCTCCGGTCAGAGCCACCATCTCAGCCGTCGCTACGAAGGTGAAGCTGGGGACGATGACTTCGTCTCCCTGACCCACCCCTGCCGCGAGCAAAGCTACGTGGAGAGCCGCAGTTCCGCTGTTCACGGCCACGGCGAACTTCGTACCCACGTAATTTGCGAAGGAGGACTCGAACTGCGTGACCTGCTGCCCGGCGCCGCTCTTGTTCGTCAGGATACCGCTTCGAATGACCCTAGCGACGGCCCGCATCTCTTCTACGTCGAGGATGGGTCGGTTGATGGGGATCATCTCTTGGGAGTGCAGTGGATATCGCCTCGGAGCCTTCTAGACTTTATATCCAGTGGACCTTAGAGTAAAAGCTTGTTCCTGAAGATAGATGGTAGCAAGGCGTTGCGTTTCATCCTAGGATAAGATTTATATGTGAATCAATTACTGGTAGGCGTTTGTTCGGAGGCCTTTTATTATTGACCGTTCAAGCAGCTACTCTTGCAGATCGGCCTATGCAGATTCTCAAGGGAGGGGCTTCCCAAAACCGTGTCGATGCCCTTGGAAGAAGACTCGGAAGGGGGAGTAGAGTATTCTGACAAGCATCTTTATTGGGCCTCCTCGGATGACGCGTTTTGAGAAGGCTAGGATCGTGGGGGCCAGAGCCCTACAGATTGCCATGGGGGCTCCCATCCTTACTGAGGCTGCAACCGTGTCGAGCTCCATCGCCATCGCCTTGAAGGAGCTTAGGGAGAAAGTTTTGCCGATAACGGTCAGAAGGCGTCTCCCAGACGGAAAGTTCCAGGATATCCCTATTCAGTGGCTGGAGTGGGGTTGAGGGTTCTAGGTGATGGATTTAGACATAACGTATGCGGTTTCGCCGTCTCGGTAGTAACTTCTAATGCTCCTGGTGACGTTGAAGCCGAATTTCTTGTAGAGTTCTATGGCGGCCTTGTTGCTCTCGCGAACCTCTAGGAAGCACTCCAAGGCTTGATACTCCTTGAGGCCTTCTAGGGCCTTTGCTAGGAGGACTGAGGCCACGCCTTTGTTCCTGTGCTCTGGGAGGACTGCGACTGAGACGATGTGGCCTTTGTGGGTCAGTGAGAAGCGTTTCAACTCGGAGAAGCCTGTCTCGACTCTGCACATGATGTAGCCGACGACTCTTTCCGAGTTCTTGGCCACGTAGAAGGTTTTGGGGTAGTTGTGGTAGATGCTGAGGAAGAAGGAGTTGTCATAGTTCTCGGGGAGGCAGGTCCAGTTGATCCTTACGACCTCGTCTAGGTCCTTTGTCTCGAAGGGTTGGATCGAGTATTCTTTGCTCACGTAACCTTCGCCTCGCTCGTCTTGCTTAGGACTGGTAGGGTCGTTGCTCCGTGGGGGAGAACGAGGACCTTCGCCTTCCTGTTGGTCATTCTGAAGGCCATGTTCATGGCGACATTCGCGGTCTTGGCGGTTCTGAGTCGGAAGACCTTTGAGGCGTAGTAGTCGGGCATGGCTGAGACGAGGATTATCTTCACCCTCTCTAGGGCCTTCATCATGTAGTAGGCCTTGTGCCCGCCTAGGATGAAGCGCCTCCGAATCTCCTTTCTCATGTCGCCGACCGTCTTGAACTTGGTCATCCAGTCGTAGAAGACCTTGTGCCCATGGCCTTCGGGGCATTCGGCAACCAAGATGACGACGCCCCCGTCTTTGACGATGTTCAGCGCGGAGTCCAAACCTTTGTAGGCTTGGTAGAGGTTGATGTCCGTAGGATGGCCACCTGGGCTGACGACTACTATGTCTGCGGCTGATTCTACGGGAACTTTGTACATCTCGTCCACGAGTTTGACGCCTTCTTGGAAGACTTGGTCCATGTCTCCTGCGAAGGCTTTGACGACCTCGTTCTGGGGGTTTAGTACTAGGTTGATGGTGAAGTCGACCTTGGTGAGGTGGGCTGCCTCGACCATGTCTAGGTGAACGGGATTGCCGTCGAGGTTTCCCGTTCTGGCCCCTGGGTCGAGTAGGAAGGCGTGGTTGTGCTGGGTTGAGTCAGCGTCCGTGATGGCGGGAAGAACGCTCTTCCTTCCACCGCCGTAGCCAGCGTAGTAGTGGAGTTCAACATCGCCCGTTAGAATCCTGAGGTCGGCTTCGGCGAAGGCCTTGTTCACCTTCACCTTCGTTCCTCTGCTCGTTTCGCCTATGGGGACGAGGTCGGGTGCCTCGGCGTCGTGGAGGAGGAGTTTGACGCATTTCGCGCAGTCTTCCCCGATGAGAGGGGGAGCTTCGTCGAGGCGCATGGTGAGGTGTGTTCCGCAGCCGAAGAGGACGGTGATGTCCTCGTCCTTGACTCCCGCATTATTCAGCCTAGCTAGGAGGGGTCGAACCATGAGGTGGCTGGGGGTCGGCCTCGTCTTGTCGTCAACGACTATGCACACCTTCTCCCCAGGCTTTGCTAGGTTCTCGATCTTAGGGCTTCCGATGGGGTTGTCTAGGGCGTGGTCGATCTCTTCTTGGGGGTTGGGGGCAGCTGGTTTCTGGTTGGCTTCGATGATTCCTAGTAGGTTCTCGTCTGGGACTCGGACGGGGACCTCTGTTTTGCTGTAGGGTAGCCAGCATTCCACTTGGGAGCACCAGAGATGTGGAACTTGGAGTCGGCTGGCGAATTTAAGAGTAACGCAAATCGACGCCATGAGCACCGCTGATGAGCGAGTTCTGTCTATTTGCTGTTCATCAATTAGAGTTGTCCAAAACGGCTCGGTACAAAGAGTTATTTTCCTCACGGTACTCAGTAGATTCTTTCGATCAGTTCTCTATGAGTTCCTTCATTCTTTGCGACTTGTGTTAAGCAGAAGTCGCATGCCTTACAGACCATATGGTATAGTGAACACCCTTCAACCCACATCCTTAGCGGCTTTCCGCAAAATGGACAATGAACGATTTTTCGTTAACCCCCGCTTCCTCATCACCCTCATACTCCTCAACGTTTGGGTGTTAAAGTGTTCAAACTCCAAAGACTAACAGTTCTTTCCACCCTTTAATCGATTTGCAATTTGTTGAGTTTGTCATCTCAATCAACATCAAGGAAGTCTTCAAGACTTTCGCTAAGGTCTCTTTTGAAATAGAGCACGGAAACTACCATCCAAGTTTTCCACCTGTGATGAGTTCCAACCATAAAGTAGGTTAAGCGTTCGTTCCTCATCCAATGAAACATTTTCTCCTTCATCTTTAAAGTGATTTCTACGGGATTGGTTGTTCTCCTAATTATGTTCCTGTATAACTCATTGACTTCCCAGTCAAGTATTCTCATTCGGTGTGGTTGATTCTTGCACGTGTAGTTTGATTGCTCCTCACAAACAAAGGTATAGCTCGACTCTTGGCCAAGCTTGATCATGCCTTTGGGAGCCAAAAAGCCTTCAGGGGTAATCTGGAGTTGGTCATCCACTAGGGACGTGCTAATAATATCTAGTTGATAATCCAGAATCTTTGGCTTAACCAAACCTAAAGAGGCGCCGGTCTCTTCGACTGACTTCACAGAAGGCGAGATCAAAGGTCGAATGGTATGGTGCAGTTCTTGGTCGCTTACTCTCCGCAAGACTTTAACAGTATCCATGTGAATCTTGCGACTTTCTCTCCTCCTATCTCTTCCATCATCGGGAGGACTAGTGACGACCTGTATCCAGTCCTTCTTTCGGAATGGAATCCCAGCATTTGGCTGAAATGGCTTGAATTGAACAGGGTAAAGTCTCCTAAGTTCTCTCTGGTCGGTCACTCCTGCGACACAGACAGTCTGAAAATATTTAGTGCTTTCTTCAGGAATAGACCTACATAAAATCAGTATCTTCTCGTTCGTAGGATCATTTTCGGCGATGCTCACAAAACGAGCTCACCTCATTTCAAGCTTACAAGTTTCTCCGCAATCACGCTCCAAGCAATTCCTGTGACTGTTAACTTCTCCTTTTCAACTGTGATACGTGAAAGTCCTATCTTACCCGCAGGTACTCCTTGCTTAATATACTCCGCCACCTTCTTGATGGCTTCGTCCATGTTGTCATAAAGCGTCACTAGCTCATCTTGGGACGTCTTCTCAAGCATATAGAAGGATTTGGTCTTGTCAAGCTTCAGTTCCAAACCATGCCACCTACAGATCATAGCCTTTTTGTCCTCTCTTCTCCAATCCCAACGCAAGTCTATGTCTATGACATTTCGTGGGATCAAACTCGACGCACATGAACGCATACGGTTTATCATGCTCCCTAAGTTTTCCAGTCTTCAGGACGTTATCCAGCTTCGGCACTATATTTCTATCATACCATTTCCAAAGATTATCGAAATCTTCCAGTCGCGTGACCTTGGCCCGCTCTTCTCTCGGTACTCCCAGCTCAGGATGACTAACATAACCTATTCCAGCCTCTTTCAACGCTTTTGCAAGGTTGTCCTTGCTAAACTCTGGTCTGTATTGGCTAACAGGGTCATGTCTAATATCGATTAGGGTCTTGACTCCCACACGCTTCAGTTTCTCAATAAGGCTGTTGACATCTGGAACTTGAGAGTAACCTATCGTATAGAAGTCGTACTGGCCATCTATTCTTTCAAGATTCCACATGAGCTTATGGTGAATTTGAAGGGGCAACGGGTCCTCAGGTAACTCGACTCTCCCATACTCTTCGGTCCTCGTTTCCTCCTCTGGTGCTGAAACGCTGATGCTTCGTTCGACCAACTCCGTAGCCATCTCTGTAAAGGGCTTACCCTCCTTCTCAGCTATCTCACGAACCTTCCTAGCCACAGACGGACGCAGATAAGTCTCAAGGGCAACCCCCGTCTCTTCAGCTAGAGCCCTCTTCTTAACTTCCTCTATCGGTCTCTCAGGATACATCTTAAACTCATCTATGACCTTCTTTGCCCTCTCTTCAGTGAGAGGAGTGACGGCTTTGACGAGTTCAAGCTTCTTCTCTTCAACCCTTTCAGTAGGCGTGTTCCGGAAGACTTGCCTGACTTCAGGATTCTCGAACGCGCTTGCTACTAGATACGTGTGCGCGAAGGGAACGGCGTTGCCCTCTTCCCTCTCTTCCCTCCTCGGATAGAACTCTACTCGCCTGCCACCTTCTTCCAGCTTTACAATTAAATTGTAAGCGGTATCGATTTGGCTAACCCGCTGCTGGGTTATCCCCAATTCGCGGGCAACTCTTTGTTGAGTAAAGCCAAACTCGTTTACAAGAAGGTTGACGGCTTCGCCCTGCTCTCTTGGCTCAAGGTTGTTTCTCTGAAGATTCTCAGTAAGTGATTCCAGCAACGCCTCCCGGTCATCCATTTCCCTGATTATCGCGGGGATCGTCGGTAACCGGAGTTCTCTTGCCGCGGCAAGACGTCTGGAACCTATTACCACTTCGTATTTGTTACCTGAAGGTCTTATGACGATGGGTTGCAGGACGCCCTTCAGCCTAATGGAGTTCACAAGTTCGGATATGTCCCCGATGTTCTTTCGAACGTTGAATTTGCTCACGACAAGTTTGTCAAGATCTATCTCTGTGGCACGCATGGGTTTCGACATCTACTTTAGCCTCCAGAACGGCATGGTTCCCCCGATGTGGGGTGAATTTGGAATTATCTTGGCTCCTCTAGCCATTTCACACACCTAACCAGAATGGGCAATTAGCGCAATATTTGCTGAGGCCTACCTCGTCTGACCCGATGCAGGTGACTCCTTCCTCTCTTTTCTCTCCAACTGCCCTGACCAATTCCTCCAAGCGTTCCATAAAGCACTTTGGAACATCGCCTTCCTGAAACATCCAGAACCCTTCCTCGACTATGGATTTGATCTCCCCCAAGTCTGGGCCTTTCGGCTTCTCGACGGTCACACTAAACTCCTCTCCGCATTTCTCACACTTGTATAACGAGGAATATTCTTCACAGGGATGTGGGCTTTCATCCTCTCTGGATAAGCGTCCTCCACAGGATGGACATGTCGGAGTGAACAATTTACTTTAGCCTCCAAACGACCCCTCTAGCTTCCTCGACCCTCAATAACCCTATGTCCTTTTCCATTTGGCGAACCCACTTGTTGTTGGGAACCTTCTGGGGGAGGTTAAGCCTCTCTTTGATCTCAGTCCAAGTTAGCCCCTTAGGTTCGGCTTTGAGGGTCTTCGCTATCCTGTCTCGAAACTCCTCATAGGTCATCTTCTTGGGTTTCTCGGTCACCCGTTCAACCTCCTAAGCCCCCTGCTCTTTCAAGTTCCCCCTCTAACTCTTGACGGCTACGAGTTTATGCCTTTCTATCGCCTAAGCTCTGACAGGTCGCGGGCTTTAATAATTTCGCCTATCTCGATGTCGGAGGACAGGCTCAATTTATCTCCCACTCTTAGACCTCGAAGCGAAGCGCCGACCTGAAATGGACAGGACCGCTAGTAGCGTCGACAGCCAACTATCCTCAGTGACTTGCGCTTAGGTCCCTGAAACGGGACCTAATGTCAGAGACCCTTGAGAGCCGACTCAACCGACCCATCAAGAAGGCCCACCGACCTCGAAGAACCCTAACACTAGATGCCTCAAGGCACGACAGACTCATCGACAAAGGCCGAAGACTCCTAGAAGACATAGACTAACAAAGGCAACCCCTTGCCGATATCGGCGAAGTACCAAAAACGGCACATCATGTCAGAGGCCCTATCAGAGTTGAGCGAAGGACTATTGGGTGGACTCCATCTGGCTTCCGGGTTGTCTGGAGAGGTTGGCGGAGAGCAGTAGGTCTTTCAATCCCCTCTATTCGGGATTGCCTTCCGCAACGTGTATGGCTTACACCGTCAAGATGTTTCTTCGCGTCCTCGCACTTCACTCTTGACGATGTTTACCGAAAGTACACGGACATAGCTATCCACATAAACAGAAACAAGTTGGCTACGTGGAAGTGTTTTCGAGGCAGAAACATAATTCTGAAAGCGTTTTCCTTTGCAACCTTTAAACCGCTCGCGAGATATAGTATGATGGCACCTAGAAACGCGACTGTTGACCACATTACTGGTATAAGAAAGATGGAATAGGCAACTGCAACGCCTAAAAGAAGAACGTAGACATAAAAGGACTTCTTCAGCCCAAGCCTAACTACGAAAGTCATGTTTCCCGCCTCTTTATCCGCGTAGTAGTCCTCAAAAAAGTTGTGAAACTCCCATAGAACAGATGCAAAGAAGATAAGGACCAAACGAGACATAACGATGTCCAAGTTAGCAACACTTTTCACGGAGAACCCCATCAGAAATAGGAAACTTCCCCAGAATAAGCCGTGCAGTACTAGATCCAAGAGAAATCGGTTCTTAAGCTTTAGTGGAGGTGCAGAGTAAGCCCATGCCCAGATGAAAATTATTGCGGCGAAAAATGCTGGTAGTACACCTCCTTTCACGTAGAAATAGAGAGTTGAAAGACAGAATAGAAAGATAGAAAACGAAAGTGCCCTTCTCCTTGAAATGTTTCCAAGCGCTACTTGGTTCTTGGTGGATAAGTTCCATCGACCGTAGTCTTCTGCCGTTAGCAATTGTTTCTTGTCAGAGTCAACATCATATGCGTTATTCAAGGAGTAGATTGCTCCTGTAAGGATACTCGAGAAGAGGAAAACCAATATTGTGTCGATCAAGAAGGGATTAGTCAAGTCGGATGCGCTGAGGAAACCAAAGGAGACGACGAATGCGTTTATGTAAGGTGCTATGAGATGGAAACGACAATTTTTCATAAGGAACCAAAAATTCTGTCGGTATGTGTTGCTCTTCACTGTATGCTTGTCGCTGCAAGTCTTTCTTCTGTGCAACCGTTTCACCTAATCAAGTCTGCAAAGTATACGCTTTGCACTATGTTATGGAGCGGAGGGATTGTTGCTTATTATCCAGTGTAACTATTAAATCTTCTTGTGAAGATCTCTCGAATTCAGACCTTTAGAGCCTCATTCTCTTCCAGGTTCAACTCTTTCTGACTTTGCCGATCTCTCTGCCGAAGGAAACCGTTGGCTCGTATAGCAACCTATAAATGTGAATTCTGGTAAGGAGTTGTGCACTACGTAGGTGAAGGGGCATAAACGAATGAGCAATAATCGTTCGGTCCATCATTTCGTGTTCGAGTTCGTAGTTTTCTTTTTCGGGTTGGGAGCCTTCATGGTTCCGTCTGGTATGCCCTTCAATTGGTGGATTATTCCCGTAGTTTCATTGCTGCTTTTCCTGCTGGAGCAACGGATCAGCACGAGGAACAATCTAGAGATTGCACTCATCATAGGTTCCTTTCTCTTGGCCTTCGATTTTGTCTTTGAGAATGTTGGTACCCTTCTTTTTGGATACTGGGGAACTAGGGGTAGTTCCCTCTTCGTATTAGCAGTGCCCGTTGAGGTGATGCTTACGTGTTTCCTTGGAGGGGCTGCTTGGTCATTATACGTAATGTCGATGCATGGCCTATTTATATCGAGGTTCCAAGGCCGCTTTAATGGTCCTCTACGCCTTTATTTGATCCTGTTGGACTTGTTCTTCTTTGGGGTAGGAGGTGCTGTAGCCGAATGGTCTCTCGTTCAAAGAGGTGTTATGTACTACGCTAACGGATGGATCAGCATCTACGCGTTTATAGCCTATTTTGTCACGTGGCTCATGTTACACATTCTGCTAGACGCGTTGATGCGTCGAAAACGGAATAGCGCGCGCTAGACTTGGCAGCCGTTCACCTTCAGCCTTGCTAGAAGGGGTCGAACCATGAGGTGGCTGGGGGTTGGCTTCGATGATTCCTAGTAGGTTCTCGTCTGGGACTCGTATGGGGACCTCTGTTCTGCTGTAGGGTAGCCAGCATTCCACTTGAAGCACCGGGACTGTGGAAGTTGAGTCAGCTGACGAATTTAAGACTAAGGCAAATCAGGTTCTGTAAGTCTTTTAACCTTGGTGGATCGCTGAACACCAGTGGCGGCTCGATCCCGTTGAGCGGTTAGTAGAAAAACAGATATCCCAGTAGGCGAACTCCATCTTGGGGGTTTCTCGGTAGCACCCTGAGAGTAGTGGCGTATGCTATTGCGTGAATCCTTATAGAACGCTATCTGGCTTACACAGGACTCTCTCGACTGGTTCTAGGTCTTCTGGCTTCTCTATTGCATTTTTGAAGTTTTCCCAAAGGGCTTTTTCTTTCTGGACTCTGTTGAGATGACTCCAACAGACTAGGCATATTTTTGATAGTCTATCGCTTTGCTTCAGAAAGGACTTGACAAATGAGTCTTGGTCAAATCCGTCAACATCGCAGATGAATAGTGCCGAGTTCGCGTCTACCTCTTCGGCATAAGTCTGATACATGAGAAGTTCTCCTCCTACGCGTCTGTCATATTTTACGATGTTGCCCCACTCGTTCCTGCTTTTGCACTCCACAAGGACGCGGATTGAGTTTCTTAATACAATGTCAGGGTTATCTGTAGCCATTGGAAGGTCGGTTTCTCCCTCGAACTCTCCCTGATATGGATTCGCCGGAAACTGAAGGACGCGAAGTCCTATATATACTTCCCACTCAAAATCGGTCTGGAAGCATTTTCGCCGCGGTATGTCTATTCCAAGTCCCTCTTTGAGTTTTATGTAATCTCGCTCACTTGATGTTCCTGTGAGTATTCTCTCTATCTCAGAGATCGTGAATGTTGAGAACGCGTTTACATCTACATCTTTCCATTGTAGACTTCTGACCAAGTTATTGAGATGTGAAGTGACTTCTGGACGGAGCTCAAACGGGACATCATAGTTCAGGTCGAAATCAATGGGGCTTCTCAGACGAGAAAAGGATGAATCCCAAACCTTAAAGTTTGACTGTAAGACCTCAAGCGTTTCTCTTACATTGGGTTCTAGTTTCTTTCTTTCAACTCTAAGGTTTCGTATTATACCATAAGTATAGAGGCTTAGAACAGCCGCGGACAGCGAGGCATCAAAAGGCAACGAATCATACCAGATGGGAAAATATTTGGAGTAGTAGTCTTTGACCTGCGAACCATTCTCCGTTATGCTAAGCATATTGTCTTTGTCAAGAGTTAACAGACCGCCCTGTTGCATCCAATCTAAGAGTGGTTTTGTGGAACGCCTCATCTCTTTGACTGTTAATTTGTCACCAAGTTTGAAGTCTCGAATGAATCTTGGGACAGATTTCTCATCATAAGAAGGGTATTTCGCAAAGGTATCAAGCAATTTACGCGTTAGTTCTTCGTTACTAGCCAAATCCTTCGTCTGGCCTAGGAGGTAGTGAATCTGTGCGATATGCAATCTCTGAGGAGCAAGGGCTGTGAGGACTGATAGAAACGGTCGAGTATGAAATCTTGAATATGTGTGCCTAGAATCATACGCGTTTGTTAGTTTAAGTCTCATCATTCTGTCAACGAATATGGCTGATTCGTGAAGGTCGTTGGGGCAAGGCTGGTCAAAGGAATATTGGTCTAGCAGGCTCGCGACTGGGCTCTTCACATAGGCGAATTGATGGTCTTGAGGGACGGGCACGAAGAAGCCTAGGATGCTTGCGTTGAGAGCGTGGTCTCTGGCTCTTTTGAGTTTGTTTTGACTTTCTAGGATACCCGTCTTACTTAACTTCCTATCAACAAGTATTCTGCCTATTTGTTCAGTTTTGACACCTTGTTCCCCCGGCTTGACATATTTGCTAGATTCATTCACGATAGTCCGAATGCGGAAGAGTTTATGTACCCTAGTGATTGGAGGGGCAACCGTTTTACGTCTCGACATTTCAGTTGCCCTTCAAGGCTTTCTCATTATAATGATGCTTTCTCTGTTTATCAACTCAACCTTGTAGTCTTTTCTTGGCAAGACTTTCTTTGGGATTTTCCGCTCATACGTTTTGACGTGCTCGAATCCAGCTAGTCTACCAAGTTCCTTTGTTAGTTCTCCATTTGATACGGTTACTCCAGAAGCCGTCCTATCGCCAATGACTATACAACAATACCCGCCGTCAACCATGACTCTAAACATCTGATTCAAACATTTGGCGTAGTCCCAATAGAACGAGAAGATTTCCTTCGCCCGTGTTTTGCTTTTCTCAGAGACTCTCTCTATAGTCTCATCAAGAAGTTTGGAATATGGTCTCGGAGGCGTCATTCCTCCCCCTAAAGTCTTCTTGGTATATAGGTTGATTTCTCTGGAAGACATCCCCATCCATAGCAGAGATAACTTTGCGAAGCGCGAATATGACATTGTGTGACTTTCCTCACCATAAGGAGGCGAGGTCACTATCAAGTTGACAGAGGCATCTTCAAGAGGAAGTGACCGGGAATCTGCAAGAAGCACACGTGCTTTCACGTTCTTAGGACAAACCTCAGAGAAACCTCTTATCCGTTCAACCCCGTCTCTAACTTGACCCTCGAAGGTTGCCAGTACATCACGCGAGTGATTCTTCGCTTCTTCTTCTGTCAAAGCCCTAATGAAGTAGGGATTGTCTTCGAAATCTATGTTTGATGTCATTCGAATCGTCATAGAGAAACATACTCTGAAGAAATCCCCAAGATGCGACTCGTTGCCATACTCGTACATCGAGTCAAGCTGCTCTTTAACTATGGCAAGTTCCTCAACTACATCTTTGTTGAACCAATGATAAATATTGGTGAAATATGGTACTGAAGTCTTGTAACCCCCATTTCTTCGCAATCTGATTTTGAGCCTAATATTCTTCAAGAGTTCTCTGGATGCGTTCTCTAGTTTTTCTGGCTCAATAGGAGTTGTCTTAACCTTTGCTATTAGATAAGCAAGCGGGCTAATATCCGACCCTATCGCATTTCTCCAAAGGAGTAGGGCCTCGACGAGTACACTTCCGCTCCCACAAAAGGGGTCAAGAACCGTATCGCCGATTCCCGACCTTTCTCTAATCAGGCGATTTGCTATCTGAGGTATCATACGAGCAGGGTAGGGATGAATCCCATGAACATGATACTGGGTGTCGGCCGTCGCATATTCCCAACCTTCTTCCTTAATCGTCTGACTCAACTCTAACTGCCTCTGAAGACTCACACACCAAAAGGAGAATACCCGTCATTGGATCTAAAGGCTAACACACTATGACTATTTCTTGTCTTGGGAGGTTTAGGCTCTACCAAGGCTCAAAAGATATGACGGAACCCGCAAATGGACAGGATCGCTAGTAGTGTCGACCATCCAACTATCTTTTGTTAGGCCTCTCGGGTGTATCCTCCGTGACTTGCGCTTAGGTCCCGAAAACGGGCCCTAATGTCAGAGACCATCTCCGCCGACTCTGGAGATAGGTCGGAAGCTGCCCTCGACCTCCCATTCGGTCAAGCTCTCCACAAACGTTAATTAAGGAACGTATCGGAGGAGACGATAGGCGCCGAAGTTGACGGAGAACATAACCATCCCCAAAGACCTTCTCAAGGAGCTTCGCGAAGGACTACTCAGAGTCGAAGAAGTACTTGCAACCCTAGAGGAACTGACAAACAGAGAGGGACTGGAAAGGACAAGGAAGGCCGAAGAGGAGTACAAGAAAGGAGAATACGTAATAGTAGAAAACGCGAAGGAGCTCAAGAAGCTCAAGTGAGAGCCCAATGCCTTACAGAGCCGCTCTCACAAGAAGATTTCTAAGAGAACTTAGAAGACAACCACCTGACGTAAAAGAGAGAGCCCTCAAAACCATAGATGAAATAATCAGCGAGCCATTCTCGGGAACCAAACTGAGAGGCGAACTCGAAGGCCGTTGGCGATGGAGGATAGGCCAATACAGAATCATATACCTCATCGATGATCCACACCGCCTCGTCGTTTCCTAGACATAGGACCCAGAAAATCCATCTACGAATAACTCAACCCCACGCTACAGGCCGAGGGCCCTCTTCAAATCTCAATAGTAGAGCTCAAAGGCATCCATTGTAGTAGATAGTATCCTGCCCATAGCTTTGAGTAGCCACATCTGAGGCATCCTTAAAGATCGGCAACCCATTGCCATTATTGGCGAAGTACCAAAAACGGCACATCATGTCAGAGGCCCCCACCAGAGTCGAGCGAAGCCCTAAAAGGCAAGGCCCCTCAAGCTAAAGGATGGTGAACCCCTTGACGTGGGCAGAGGAGAAGGCGAAACTCAAGGACGAGATATGCACACTCCTAACCAGAATAGGAGCCCTAAAATTCGGCACCTTCACCCTAACCGGAGGAAGACTCAGCCCCTATTACGTAGACCTCAGGATCGTCCCAAGCTTCCCAGAGGCCTTCAAGATCGTGGAAAACGTCTTCCAAAGCCTAGCCCAGAACGAGATCGGCCTCCCCAAATTCGACCGAATAGCCGGAATACCTACGGCCGGAATACCCTTCGCCTCAGTCCTAGCTCACCTACTCCACAAACCCTTCCTCTACGTCAGGAAGGAAGTAAGAACCCACGGAAGGGAACGACGAGTCGAAGGAATCCTCTACCCCGGTGACAAGGTCCTCCTAGTCGACGACCTAGTGACGAGTGGAGGGAGCCTCCTAAACGCCACGGACGCTGTAGTTGCCGAGGGGGGAGTCGTGGAAGACGCCCTCGTCCTGATCGACAGAGAGGAGGGCGGTAGGGAGGCCCTTCAGGATAGGAAGATTACTTTGAGCTGCCTCCTCACAATGTCTGAGGTCGCTCAAGTGTTGCATGATAAAGAAGTCATCACGAGGGACCAGATGACGTCCATCCTCAGGCAGGTAAGGAAACGCTACTAGAGAAGCCTTCAGGTTAGAGCGTGAGTATCGAAGGCTTTAAGTCTTAGTTCTCTTGCATACTGTTGCAACATAGTATGAACAATTCCACCCAAAATGAGCCGCGAGGGCAGGGCCTACCTATCAGTAGTATGGTGTTTCTCCCCTCGACACTATGTCGACATGAGCCTTCCTTCAACTACACAAATTCAAGGTTCGTCGGCCTCTTTGACGAGGTCGAATGGCAGGTATGGAGGGCGTCAACTTCATGCTTCGCAACGCTGGATTAAGAGTCCTGATCGCCCTACACGACAACCCCCTCGGGGACATCAACTCCCTGAGCAAGCAGGCGAAGATGTCCCCAGCAACCTTCGCTAGAAACCTGAGGAAGCTCCAAGCCGAAGGCATCCTCGACAAGGGAGGATTCGTCTCCACCCAGATATCCTACTCCGCCGTAGGCCTAGAGCTGGTCGCCATCTTAATGAATATCCCACAAGAGAACTTGCGAATCGTCGAAAACATGTGCGAGATGCACCCCTACTCGACATACAGAGTGCGATGCTTCGGATCGACGAATGGAATCTTCGCCCTCTTCGCCGTACCAGCCGGGTCCATATCCTTCCTGCTACAGCTCCTCGATACCCTGAGGAAAAACGGCGTCTTCACCGACTACCATTGGCATAGACTACTGAATCAACAGATCTACACCGAGGCCGACTTCAGACTCTACGACAACAGAACGGGGACGTGGAACTTCGACTGGAATGAATGGGAGAAGACTGTGGATAAAGGTAATTCCTTCACGCTAGAGGAGTGCCCACCCTCAGTCCTTCATCAGATGACTGCCGTAGACATGCAGGTCCTGAAGCAGCTCTCATTCGATGCCCGGAAGGAGAGGAAGGAGATCGCCAAGGAGGTTGGAATACCCCCTTACCATCTCAGTAGGCGCCTCAAGTTCTACAGACAAAATAATGTAAACGGCGCCTACCGAATCCTCTTCGGCCTCACCTCCCTCAACCTAGTCACGCCAGCCCTAGCGGAATGTGTAGTCGACGCCCAAGCCAAGGAGAGGATCGGTTACGCAGCCTCCAAACTCCCCTTCCAAGGGAACTTCATCCCCACAGAGACAGGCTTCATCCTCTACTCAACTCTACCAGCCCCCGATTTCCCTAAGCTAGCCGCCGCCCTGTTGAAGCATGTGGAGAAGGCCGGTCTCATGTGGTGCGATTATGCCTCCAGCGTGAGATACTGGTTCGACAGTGATGAGGAGAGCAACTTCCGGGACGGCAAATGGCTGGCGACGAGGGAGTTCCTAGTGGACGACATCCTCAAGGGTTTAGAACTGGAATAGGGCGTCTCAACTCCTAACAATCTTGTAGTCTTGAGCCGGGTAGACAAAGAGAGGACGTAGAGGAAAATCCACGTACTCTCAATCTCATAAACTTCCTAGGTAAGTTCAGACCAATGAGTTAATCGGCATCTTTATTTGGGGACCTGTTCTATCAAGGGCCTCATTCCATCATGGCGCAGAGGTTTTGCACCTGAATTAGCAGAGACATGAGTCCCTTGGATTTGAGAAGTAGCCGTGTCACTAGCGTTCTAGCTGGCATGGACATAAGGCTTGCAGCCCTAATCGTCCAGTTCCTAGTCTCCGTAGCCTTCAATCTTATGGGAAGCTTCCTCCCCCTCTTCCTTGAGGCCGAACTAAAGTATCCTCTTATAGAGGCTACCTACTGGACTGGAATTGCTCAGCTTATCTCCTCTAGCCTCTTCGCCTTCACCGCACCCTTCTGGGGCTCCATGTGCGACCGCATAGGAATAAAAAAGATAACGATGATCGTCCTCGCAGCCAACGCCACAGTCTACGCAGGAATGGCTGTATCCACCAACATACCTCAGATACTCGTCTTCCGAGGGCTCCAAGGAAGCTTCGGAGGTGTGAGCACCGCCATGTTCGTCCTAGTCGCCGCCATCGTCCCCGGGAGTGAACTCAAACATGCCCTGAGCTATCAGATGGCGATGATGACGATGGGTAGTCTCGTCGGCCCAGGAATCGGTGGCATCCTCGCCTCAATAATTGGATATCGCCTCACCTTCGTAGCTTCCACGTTCCTCTTCGTGAGCATAGTTCCCCTCATGTTCTCAATGAATGTGCCCTCTCCCTCTAGGAGGGCAAGTGAAGAACCGCGCTTCAGCGCCTCAGACTTCAAGGCTCTCTTGCCTGATATCATCTCCCTCATCCTCGTCTACGCCTGCGTAAGCTTCATCACCCCCATAATTCCCTGGTTCCTCGAATCTCTCGGGATTCCCGACGACCAACTCCTCACCTATACAGCGTTGACGACCACCCTCAACGGCGTAGCCTTCGTCGCAGCAACGCCTCTCCTAACAAGGATTGTCACGGATAGAACCCTACCCATCCTCTCAGCTGTGGCTGCTGGGACGATTTTGATGACAGCCTTTGTGACGGACCCCTATCACTTCATAGCTCTACGGGTCTCGATAGGCGGCATCCAAGCCGGGATACCGCCCAGCCTCCTTGGTGGAGGAAGGTCCAAAGGAGGGGGGACGATGATGGGCTTCCTCAATTCCGCCCGCTTCTTAGGCATGGCTGTGGGGCCCTTCATGGCAACCTCCATCCTCGGCGCTGGTGAGCCCTCGAGGGTTATGAGCATGTTCGCGACCATGGCGGGCTTCTCCCTCCTCGCTTCCTTCGCCATATATTTCACCCACACAAGAACTCAAGTCGACCGCGGAATTGAAGGCTCCTGAACGGAGTTCCCCAATTGGAGAACCGGCGGCAAACTGGCATGCTTACCCTAGAGCCCTGTGAAAAGTGGCTTCGGTTCTCATAGAATTCCGCATCCAGTTCGGGGCTCTTCCTCTCCTCATCAGCCGAGGAATCTTTCACTCATCGGCCAATATAAAGTCGCCCCTGAATTAGCCAGATGGCACGTATTTCCTCGTGGTCTATGTTAGTGCTCTTTATGTAGGAATCGTTAATAACTGAAACGCAGCAACAGCACTTCGGAAACCAGAAAGAAGTGCTAGCATGGAGCTTCCTGAGTTAATCATTCTGGCTCGACAGATGATGAAAGAGATCGCGGGAAGACGAATCTCCGAAGTTGAAGTAGCTAATTCCAAATGCTTGAATATGCCTTATGAACAGTTCGAGAAAACTATTATCGGAAAAACCATCAACTCCATTGAGGGCAGAGGCAAGTGGCTCTTCATCAAACTCGATATGGATTATCTTCTCCTGTTTAATCCCGGGATGGGCGCAGATGTAATATACTTCAAACCAGACGATAGGCTGCCTGATAAATACAAGATAAAATTCACTCTAAACGATCAGACAGGATTCTCTATTCGTGTCTGGTGGTTTTGCTATCTACATCTCGTCCGCGCGGATGAGCTTGGAGAACACAAATTCACCTCAAAACTTGGCATGTCGCCATTGGATAGTAAGTTTACATTGGATTATTTCAAACAGTTGCTCAAAGATAAGCACGGCAACATCAAAACTTTCATGCTTGACCAGAAGAATATTGCAGGCATCGGCAACGTCTACATCCAAGACATACTCTTCAGCGCAAAGATACATCCAAAACGAACAATCTCATTACTCACAGACGCAGAGATCGAGGCTCTCCACAAGTCTACAAGGTCAGTGCTGAGCGAAAGTATCGAATTTGGAGGTTTGGCTTATGAGAAAGATTTCCATGGCAACAAAGGTGGATACGGCGTGGAGCAATTCAAGATCGCCTACAAACCCGGCAAGTCTTGCCCTGTATGTCAAACAACTATACAAAAGATCAAGACGGGATCGACCAGTAGCTTCGTCTGCCCAAACTGTCAACCTTTGTAACTAACACAAAAGACGGAACGAAACTACAGCATCCTTAGCCTCTCTAACGCTGCAGCCATAAGGATCGGGAAGATCATCGTCGCATCCCCAACCACCGTCACAAGCCGACTGCCCTTGGCCTTCTTCCAGGAGACAGCCTCCTCAAGGGGGGCACCGCCAACGCTACCACCCTCGGGTCTGTCGAGGGTGATCTGAACAGCGGCGTCCAGCCCCTCCCTGAGTGTATTCGCTCCTAGGAGGAAGTGTTTCGATGCTCCGCCTCCGAGGATTAGGGCGCCGACTTTCTTCGCTTCGTAGATGATGTCTGCTAGGGTTGTCATGTCTTTGACGGGGTCTAGGCGTAGGTTATGGAGTTGAGAGTAGGTCCAGATGTGGAGGCCTAGCATGGAGTCGAGGAGCGTCGGGGCGAAGACGGGGATTTCCTTCTTCGCAGCGGTTCTTAGGAAAGAATCCTCATCATCTAATGACCTTCCATAGTCTGCAAGGAGTTCGGTGACCGATAGTCCAGCCCGTCTTGCTTCAGGAATGCCATCCAGCACCTCGTACGTCTTCTTCTCGAAGGCTGAGAAACCCTCCTGAGGGAAGAAGATGTCTCCCGCTCTACCTATCCCTGCAGCCCTGAGGGCCGAATCGTCCGCCTGAAAGGAGCCTCTGACGGCCCTGTGGCCCAAGGCCTCGATGATGTCGTGGACTATATTGGCGCCGCTGGTGACGACCCCTTCGACTAGGCCTCGGTCGAGGAGGGTCTGAATAATCTTCCTGAGCCCTCCGGGAACCATCGGACCTGCGAGGGTGAGGAAGACCGTGTAATCGGAATCCTCCAGCATCTCCATCGTGACCTCGAAAGCTCTGCCCAGGCTCCCAGCTCCGAGGACGCCTGCTCGGCCCATCGCCTCCAAGAGGGGGACGATCCGCAACCCCGGGGTTAGGGTTATCTGCTCTATCCGCTCCTCGACCACTATTCCGTCACCTGTTCCTAAGCTGGGCTAAGCCTCCTATAAGCCATGATTTGTCCAAAGGCAAAAACACATATCTCGAACCAAGCCTAGTTCGCTGGACGAAGGCATTATGAAGCTCGAAGATCTGGTCCAAGGGCTTCCATCGACCGACCGCCTGTATCTTAGGGACTCGTACCTGACGAGGTTCTCGGCCAAGGTGCTCCGAGCAGAAAGGGAAGGGAAGAATAAGATCTACCTCGTCCTCGACGCCACGGCCTTCCACCCTAAGAGCGGGGGGCAGCCCTCAGACACAGGTACCCTCAGTGGTCCAGGTTTTCAGGTTAAGGTCTCGAAGGTTATGGGCTTCCGCGATGTTGTCGTCCATTGGGGGAATGTGCAAGGCGATGTCGGCGGCTCAGTATCTGGGGAAATCGACTGGGGGCCGAGATACCTCTTTATGCGGAGGCACACGGCTGGGCACCTCCTCGACCACTGCCTCACTGAAATGCTGGGAGATTCGGTCGAGACGACGGACTCTTGGCTAGGGGAAGGATGCTACGTCGCCTATCGCGGAACTGCGTCGTCAAAGGATATGATTCTAAAGGCGGTAGAGATGGAGAACAAGCTGATCCCACTAGGAGGCTCAGTGACGGTCGAGGAAGTGGATCGTGATGAGCTTCTGAGGAGGGCGCCCAAAGCCCCCAACATATCGAGGCTCCCCGAGCTTCAGAGATATCGCATCGTGACGATACAAGGTTGCGAGCCCATCCCCTGTGGTGGAACACATCTCAGGGATATAAGGGAGATAGGGGCCGTCAGCCTAGACAAGGTGGAGCAGCGGGGCCAAGAGTTCCGCGTCTACTACGATGTCAAGACTACTGTTTAAATAAAGGCCTCTTCCTTTTTCTATCTCAATTCTAATTGAAGAGGGGACCGACAGATGCCCCATACCTTGGTTAATGATCTACACATTGTGTTTCCTGAGGTGAGAGACGATGGGTGAAGAGGAGAGACCATCTAGAGGACGTGTTCCACAAGTCCCGTGCCGGAAGATCGACGAACTGATCTGGGAGATACCCAAAGACTACAACCCACGTATGCGAGTTCCCGGCCGAGTCTTCACAGACGAGACCCTCCTATCCAAGATGAGAGAGGACCGAACTCTCTGGCAGTGTGCCAATGTCGCCCAGCTCCCCGGCATATACAAGTATTCGATAACGCTCCCCGACGGCCACGAGGGATACGGCTTCCCCATAGGGGGCGTAGCAGCCTTGGACTACGAGGAAGGAGTAGTCAGCCCCGGTGGCGTGGGCTACGACATAAACTGCGGCGTCAAGCTGATCCGGACGGATCTGACGAGGGATGTGGTCGAGCCGAAGATGGCTCAGATTCTGGACACTCTCTTCCAACTCGTCCCCTCAGGACTGGGAAGCAGAGGGCGCATCCGTCTGACCGGGAGTGACATAGACAATGTCGCCCTCGAAGGGATAGGATGGGCCATCTCGCAAGGCTATGGTTGGAAGGAGGACGCACGACACTGCGAGGAGAATGGAGCAATGGACGTCGCCGACCCTGCAAGGGTCTCGACTAACGCCAAGAGGAGGGGGATGCCTCAACTCGGCTCCTTGGGGTCTGGGAACCATTTCCTGGAGATTCAGGCGGTTGACAAGGTCTACGACCAGGCGGTGGCCAAGGAGTTCGGAATCTTCGGTGAGGGGCAGGTCACGGTGATGGTTCACACAGGGAGCAGGGGCTTCGGCCACCAAGTCTGTAGCGACTACATTCGGGTCATGGAGAGAGCCGTACAGAAATATGGAATCTCCTTGCCCGACCGTGAGCTAGTCTGCGCACCTGGGAACTCGAGGGAGGCGGAGGATTATTACAAGGCTATGGCATGTGCGGCCAACTTCGCTTGGGCGAACAGGCAGATGATAACCCACTGGAGTCGACAGGCCTTCGAGAAGACCCTTAGGAGGGATGCCGATAGCCTTGGGATGAGGGCGGTCTACGATGTGGCCCATAACATAGCGAAGGTCGAGGAGCACGTCGTTGATGAGGGGAAGAGGAGAAAGGTCTACGTCCACCGGAAAGGCGCTACGAGAGCGTTCCCTCCAGAGCATCCCGCCATACCAGCGGACTACCGAAGCATAGGGCAGCCAGTCATCATTCCGGGAAGTATGGGCACCGCCTCCTACATCCTAGTAGGGTCTAAGAAGGGAATGTCGCTGACCTTCGGCTCCACGGCCCACGGCGCTGGTCGAATGCTCAGCCGTGCAGAGGCCAAGCGACGTTTCTGGGGCGGCGATGTTGAAAAGGAGCTCAAGCAGAGGGGCATCCTGGTTAGGGCTGCAAGCAGGGAGGTTCTAGCCGAGGAAGCGGACCTGGCGTACAAGGATATCGATAGGGTGGCTAAGGTTAGCCACGATCTGGGAATTGGAACCCTCGTAGCGCGTTTGGTCCCCCTCGGCGTCACTAAGGGGTAGCCAGAGCCTTCATCACAGCATTTTCTTCAGGTTTTCAGCTTCGAACATGGTAGCGTCTACGGGCGAAGATTGCGATGAGTAGAAGGCCTGCGATGAAGCCGCCAATATGGGCCCAATAGGCGACACCCGTAGCTACTCCTGCGATGGAGTAGAGGAGTTGAAGTATGAACCAGAAGCCGATCAAAGCGAAGGCAGGGACGCGGATGAAGTTCGCGAAGTAGAAGGCGAAGACTACGGTGCGGATTCGTGCCCTCGGAAAGAGTAGGATGTAGCCGCCTAGGACTCCTGAGATTGCGCCTGACGCGCCGATAGCAGGTATGGAAGAGGTCGATTCAAGAAGGTACATGGTCATGGAACCGGCGATGCCGCTGAGGAGGTAGAAGACGAGGAAGGAGATGTGGCCACAGGAGTCCTCGACGTTGTCTCCGAAGACCCAGAGGTAGAGCATGTTTCCCGCGATGTGGGTTATGTCGGCATGGAGGAACATTGATGTGAATACCCTGAGACCGATGAGGTTCTGCAAGCCTAGGGTGGGGATGAAGCCGTACCGGTAGACGATTCTGTCTAGTGGTGTGGGTGTTATCGCTTCCCAGATAAAGACGAGGATGTTAGCTCCTACCAGAGACCATGTTACGATGGGAAGGATGCTTCGAGGATTCTCATCACTTAAAGGAATCATCGAACCTTGGTTCCCCTTCCTTCTCTAAGTTAAATCTTGCCAATCAATAGAGTACACCAAACCAGCGATGAGGCTTCATCACTCAACATGAACCAAGCTAGGAATCCACCCAACCGACCCAACATACTCACCACGAACAATAAGCGCACCGCGAACAAAAGACAACTTCCTCGCCACCTCAAGACCCAACTCGATCGAGGCGGGAACATCCTGTCCAACGACCGCGTTGCAGACAGCCGTAGCCACAGCATCAGCGAGAGTTGCGTTCTCAGCGAAAATAGTGGCGGCGTCGGCCTCCCCGAAGCTCAGCGCATGACTGACGGTCGCCGAGCTTGTCGCAATACCTATTGGACAGTCCGAGGGGTTGATCCTGAAACCCAAGGCCCGATCCAAGGTGCTCTGCCCCGCATAAAGGCCCACAGTGAAGGATTCCAGGGAGACGGCTGAGACTTCGCCTCCATTCTCCACAATAGAAACTCGGGACCCAGCCTGCGTCATGGCTTCCACAGCCAGGTCTGCTAGGGCTCCAGCCACGGCGGCCATGGGTCCTACCTCTGCCTTCGTCGTTGCTTCTACCATCCTCCTAACGATGAGGGGGGATACAGGGTCTAAAGGTATGGGTTGAAGGGCCTCGGCGAAAGGTGGGTGGAGGCGGATGTAGGTTTCGAGTTCGAGGCGATGGCGTCTGACGGCATCGATGGCGGCGTCTATGGCTTCGGCTCTGTCGCTCTGAAAGAGGATGTTAGACTCCTTGAAGCGTTGCCTGACTCTGATGAGGGGCATGGTCAAGACGATTGTCCTAGAAAATCTCCAATATTCTTAAATATTCTCTGTTCTCCCAATAGGAGGCGCTAGTTCGGAGGAGTGCCTGTGGAGTCACGGAGGGGTCGTGTTTTCAGGGGGCCTCGTCTTTACATCGTGGCCAAGGGCACCTAACCGACTTAACCAACTTCTTTCCAACTCCATATCCTCCAAAGTAGCCCACAGTCTCAACGAGGTGTCATTGTCGTGAACAACATCCTAGTCGTCAAATTCGGAGGCTCCTGCCTCTCCACACCCAACAGTATCCGAGAAGCCGCAGAGAAGGTGGCAAAGGAGGTCGCCAAAGGAAGAAGAGTTGTCGTCGTAGTCTCCGCCCTGAGCGGAGTCACCGACCAATACCTAAACTTGGCTAAAGAGGCTAGTCAAGAAAAGTTCTCCAAGGCGGAGCTCGACGAATTTCTCTCCATGGGGGAGCGCTCTGCGGTGCGCTTAATGTCCTTAACCCTCAACTCGAACGGAATAAAGGCCGTTGGGTTAGACCCAAGTTCAGATTCATGGCCGATTTTAACGGATTCGAACTTTGGAAACGCCGAGGTTGACCTTGGGAAGACGAGGGAGCTGGTTGGGAGAAACCTTCTGCCGCTCCTTGAGGAAGGGTATACCCTAGTAGTGCCGGGCTTCATTGGCCTGTCGCCAGAGGGGAAGGTTACTACCCTCGGTAGAGGTGGGAGCGACATCACCGCTGTCCTCCTAGGGAACTGTCTTGAGGCTGGTGAGGTCGTTTTTGTGAAGGATGTAGGCGGGGTCCTCTCCGCCGACCCGAAGAAGGTGTCGTCTCCGCAGAAGATCGACTCGCTAATGGTGGGTGAGGCCTACAGCCTTGCGGTGGCGGGGGCCAAGGTCATTCAGCCCAAAGCCCTCCTCTACAAGAAGGAGTTAACAGTCCTCAGGGTAGTGGGCTTCGATGCTCCAGACCTATCCGGAGGTACCGTGATTACTGGAGAGTTGAAGACAGGGCTTGAGAGTGAACTCTATCCCTCCTCCCTCTCCATGATTACGTTGATAACCAGCAATGGCTCGCTTCCCAGAGTCGCCAAGGTCCTCTCAGAGATTCCCTCAGTAGAGACCGAGGTCCTAGGCCTCACCGTCTCCAAATCCTCGATTCTCCTCTACATCCTCAACCCGAAAGGTCTCGTTGAGAGGCTTCATGAACTGATAAAAAGGGAAGGTCTAGCGAAGGCGATTCACAGCGTCGACGGTCTAGCGATGGTGGTTGTCTCAGGCTACGGTCTCGAAGACATACCTGGGATCTTAGAGGCGGTAGTCGAACCCTTGGCTGAGGTAGGCATCAACCTTTATGGAGTCTTCACCATCAGTAGCTCCATACGTCTCTTCGTGCCTTGGGGGGAGCGGGAGAAGACCCTGTCATCTGTTAAATACGTCTTGAGTAGATTCAGGAAGGTGGGAGCGTAAGATGGTCTTAGGAAAAGCGCGGAGGCTTCAAAGGATTTTCCGCGGCGATAGTAAAACCGTTATCATCCCGATGGACCACGGGGTCACCATGGGCCCGGTCACAGGTCTGGCTGATATTCAGCGAACCGTCGACAGCCTAGCCAAGGGTGGGGTGGACGGGATAGTAGTCCATAAGGGCATCGCCGCCAACATCGACACTCGGCGCCTCGGCCTAATCATCCACCTCAATGGAAGCACAGAACTCTCACCAGACCCCAACAGAAAGCTCCAAGTCTGCACCGTCGACGAAGCCGTGGCGTTAGGGGCCGATGGCATCTCCATCCACATCAACATTGGCGCCGTCACAGAGGGGGAGATGCTGATGGACTTGGGTAGAACCTCAGCGGAGTGCGCCGACTATGGGATACCTCTCCTAGCCATGATGTATCCCCGCGGACCGAACATCAAGAACAGCAACGATGTCGCGGTCGTGAAGCATGCTTCCCGCATCGGAGCAGAGCTGGGCGCGGATATTGTCAAGACTAACTACACGGGGAGCGTTGAGACGTTCCGCGAGGTGGTTCGGGGATGCCCGGTCCCAGTCGTGATAGCTGGTGGACCGAGGGCCAATACCGAGGAGGAGGTGCTGAGGATGGTCTACGGCTCCGTTCAAGCCGGTGGCGTCGGGGTATCCCTAGGGAGGAACGTCTTCCAGCATCCGAATCCAGAGGCTATGGCGCGAGCCGTCGTAGCCATCGTCCACAATGGGGCGACTGTCGAGGATGCCCTGAAGGAGCTTGGCAGGTAGATGCGGGAGTTCTGGGTTCGAATAGACGGATCAATGACCCAAGAAGTCAGGCGCAGCATCCTCAAAGTAGCCTCTGAGGTTGGCGCCACAGTCGTCGCTGAAGGAGTTGACCTCGAAGCGGTCAAGACCTTGGGGCTGCGTACCGCCTCGACTACAGGAGGAGACATCCTACTCCTTGAGGAGAGCGAGTGGGAGGAAGCGGGCCAACTCAAGGCTCAGGGGAAGCTTCTCTGCGCAAGGATCAACGTTCGAAGTCGAGCCGACGAAGAGAAGGCCCTGAAAGCAGCAGAGGCAGGTTGCGACTTCATCCTCATAAGCTGCCCAGACTGGAAGGTCATCCCCCTCGAGAACCTGATCGCCAAGACTCGTGGCCGAGTGAAGCTTTTAGCCGAGGTCTCCAGCCCCCAAGAGGCTCGCCTCGCACTTGAGACGCTCGAAATAGGGGTCGATGGAGTAGTCCTCGCCGCGTCGAGTCCAAAGGATCTTGAGGAGACGAGGAAGATACTCGGCGAACTCGAAGCTGGGGAGGGAAGACTAGAACTAATCCCAGCCAAAGTGGCTTCTATCAAGCAACTGAGCCTCGGACACCGGGTCTGCATCGACACCTGCGACGTCATGGCTCCCGGGGAAGGCGTGCTGGTCGGATGCCAGTCTTCAGGTCTCTTCCTTATCCAAGCTGAGGTTCAGGAGAATCCCCATGTAGAGCCTCGCCCCTTCAGGGTGAACGCCGGCCCCGTAGCCCTCTATGTTCTCACGCCCGGGAACAAGACCCGCTACCTCTCCGAGCTACGAGCAGGAGACGAGGTACAAGTGGTGGACAGAGAGGGGCGGACCCGTTCCGCAGTCGTTGGTCGGGTCAAAATCGAGCGTCGACCCTTGACCATCGTGGAGACGGAGGTCGGAGATTGGAGGCTCAAGGCTATTGTGCAGAACGCGGAGACGATTCGTTTCGTGACCAAGGACGGCTCGAAGGCTGTGACAGAGCTTAAGGAGGGGGACGAGGTTCTGGTCTACCATCAGCCGGGTGGAAGGCACTTCGGCGTCCTCGTCTCCGAGGAGTCCGTAATCGAGAGATGAATCCCAAGGTTTGCGCCTCCGTGACAGGAAGAACCCTTAACGAAGTAGCGGAAATGGTCAGGCGCGCCGAGAAGGAAGGCGCTGACCTCATCGAGATCCGCTTCGACTACCTCACAGATGAGTCTAGAACGAAGAATGTCCGAAGCCTAACCCCGCTCCCGCTTATCGCAACTAACAGGCTTCCCTCCCAAGGAGGCATTTTTCACGGCAAGGAGGAGTATAGACAAAGGATTCTGCTTGACGCGGTGGAAGCAGGCTTCAACTTCGTTGACCTTGAGATGGACACTCCCCAACTCGAAGAGATAGTGGGTCAGCTCAGAGGAGGGAAGGTTAAGCTCATCCTCTCATCGCACAGTCCTTTCCCACTACAGCTTGGTGAAATAGAATCGAAGTTCATGGAAATGAAGCATCTGAGACCGGATATCTGCAAGATCGTCATGACCGCCAAGACCATGGGAGATAACCTGACATGCCTAGACTTCGTCTCCAAGGCATCCCAAACGACGGATGTCATATGCTTGTGCATGGGCCCACTCGGCGCCGTCTCGAGGATCCTCTCCCCACTCTTCGGGGGCGTCTTCACCTACGCATCGACCATCAAGGGTAGAGAGGCTGCTCCAGGCCAGTTCACGATTGCGGAGACGAAACGAATCTACGAGTTACTGGGTGTCTAAGCTGAAGATTACGAGTAGGACTAGACTCTACGGCATCATCGGCAACCCTATCGGTCATTCCTTGAGCCCTGTGATGCAGAACGCCGCCTTCGAGGCCGTAGGGCTGGACGCCGTCTACCTCGCCTTGCGGGTAGAATCTTCGCTGCTCCGCCAGGCCATAGAGGGTTTCAGGGCGATCAACCTCTTGGGTTTCAGCGTAACCATCCCACACAAGGTCGCCGTCATGAAGTACCTAGATGAGTTGGACGGTTCGGCAGCCACCATCGGGGCCGTAAACACTGTAATCAACAGGGAGGGGAAGCTCATTGGCTACAATACTGATGGCACAGGAGCCCTAGCAGCCCTACGAGAGGCTGGAGTCGACCTGCAAGGAAGGAGAATACTGCTCCTCGGCGCCGGTGGAGCCGCCCGAGCCCTAGCCTTCTCCCTCGCCGAGACCGCGGAAAGAATCACTATCCTCAACCGTACTGTTTCAAAGGCGGAAGGCTTAGCCGAGGACGTTCGAAAGGTAACAGAGGCGATCGTAGTACACGGGAGACTTGACCCCTCAACGTTGAGTGTAGAATCCTCCTCAGCCGACCTCCTCGTGAATGCCACGTCTGTGGGGATGAATCCGAAGCCGGAGGAGACGCCGATCGATGCGAAGCTCCTGAGGTCTGATATGGTTGTATTCGATATTGTTTACAGCCCCCTTGAGACACGGCTTCTCCGGGAGGCTAGGGATGTGGGAGCTAAAGGGATCGGCGGCCTCATGATGCTTGTTCACCAAGGGGCCCAGGCCTTTGAACTCTGGACTGGTAAGAAGGCGCCTATTCCGATGATGACCAAGGCTCTAAGAGTCGTCTTGGGGGTCGACTAGAATGACTAGGCTAGGCCTTTAGGGTTCTCCAAGTGGTGAGGATGAGGACTAACATCGCATTGATCGGTTTTATGGGAACTGGAAAGACCAGCGTTGGAAGGGTCTTAGCCGTAAGGCTGAAGAAGGAATTCATACGAACCGACGACTTGATCGCTGAATCGGCTGGGAAATCGATTCCTGAGATTTTTGAGGAAGATGGTGAGTTGAGATTTAGAGAACTAGAAACCGAGGTAGTAAAGAGAATATCGGATAAGAAAGGCATGGTTATAGATTGCGGTGGCGGTGTCATACTAAATAGAATTAACGTTGATAACTTGAAAAAGAATTCTAGAATAATACTATTGACTGCCTCTCCTGAAGCTATCTTAGAGAGAGTACTTAAAGACGCTGAGCAAAGACCTTTACTTGAAACTCAAGATAAATTGGAGAGGATCAAACAGTTGCTCTCTTTACGAGAGCCTTTGTACAAAAGGTTCGCTGACTTTGAGATTGATACATCGAATTTGGATGTGGATCAAGTAGTGGATAAGATATTGGAATATTTGAAAGATGCTAGTGTGTAGGGTTGTGGATATGTTGGAAGGTCGAGTCGAAATTTGTTTTCAGGTGATTAGAATATATATAGGCCAAGAGGATAGGATGGTCCGCTAGGAACATGATTGCCATCATCGAAGGGATATCGAAGCTACAGGGACAGGTGCGTGCCGCCTCTTCGAAGAGCTACAGCCATAGAGCCATAATCGCAGCCGCGCTCTGCCATGAAACCACTCGCATCGTCTCGCCGCTCGAATGCGACGACGTGAATGCTACGCTCCGAGCCTGCCGCCTCTTAGGAGCCCACATAGAAGAGAAGGGGAACGAGTTCTCCATAACTGGTCCTGTGAGGCTCAGGGCTCCTCGTGTTAGCATCAATTGTGGTGAATCTGCCTCCACCCTCAGGTTTCTAGTCCCTGTCGCCGCGTTAGTGCATGGCCGAACCGTATTAACTGGTGATCCCCAGTTGACGAGAAGGCCCGCAGGCCCCTTAGTGGAGGCGTTGAGGAAGCTCGGCGTCGATTGCACATCCTCTAACGGTTATTCCCCAGTCACCGTGGAAGGCAAAGGCCTCCCCGGGGGCGCGACATCTCTGCGAGGGGACGTGAGTTCCCAGTTCGTCACAGGCCTCCTTTTGGCAACACCCTTAGCTGAGGCGGAGACCGAGATTCGAGTTACGACGAGGCTGGAGTCACAACCCTACGTCCGCCTCACACTCGACATCCTTGAAAAGCATGGAATAGAGGTCGAGGCTTCTCCCAGTCTCAGGAAGTTCCGCGTCCCGCCCAAGCAGAGGTACTTAGCCACGACCCACATCGTTCCGGGAGACTACTCTTCAGCAGCCTTCCTCATGGCCGCCAGCGCCCTCACAGGCTTCGCCATAACGATTGGGAATCTAATTCCTGATCAGCCGGACTGCTCGATAATCTTTCTCCTACGTCAGATGGGAGTCCATGTTGAGACGAGAGGAGATCAGGTTCGAATTGAAGGAGGAGACCTGAAAGGTATGGAAGTCGATGCGAGAGACATCCCAGACCTCGTCCCCGTTATGGCTGCTCTGGGATGTAAGGCCGCTGGAACCACTCGGATGATTCAGGCTAGTCGATTAAGGTATAAAGAGTCGGATAGACTCAGCGCCCTCGCTCAAGAGCTTCAGAAGTTCGGGGCCGAAGTCACGGAGGACGCAGAATCTTTGACTGTCACCCCGCCTCGTACTCTAATAGGCGCGAAGATTGACTCCCACGGGGACCACAGGATAGCGATGGCATGCACAATCCTCGGCCTCGCCTCACAGGGAAGGACGGAAGTCGGTGGCGTTGAGTGCGTAGATAAGTCATATCCCAACTTCTTCAAAGATCTACGAAGCCTAGGAGGGCGAGTAAGTGTCAGGTAACTCTATCGGGAAGCACTTCGTGGTGACGTGCTTCGGAGAGAGCCACAGCAAATGCGTCGGAATAGTCGTCGATGGCTGCCCTCCCGGTCTCGAACTTAACGAGGAGATTGTTCAGAGGGAACTCGACAGGCGCAGACCACAGTCGGAGCGGGTTTCAACGACGCGACGAGAGGAGGATAAGGTCCAGCTTCTCTCAGGAGTCTTCAAGGGGAGAACCACAGGCGCTCCTATTACAATGCTGGTGTGGAACAGGGATGTCGACTCGACGCCCTATGAGGAGTACCGTTGGAAACCGAGGCCGGGCCACGCGGACTACCCGGCCCTAATCCGTTACAGGGGCGAGAACGACTATCGAGGTGGAGGCCGATTCTCTGGGAGGCTTACAGCTGCCCTCGTAATGGCTGGAGCCATCGCCAAGACCTATCTACAATTGAAGCAAGTCGAAGTCTTGGCCTATACGGTTGAAGTAGCCGGAATCAGGGCTCAGATACCCTCTGAGGTAAAGGAGATTCGGGAGAGGGCGGCCAAGAACGTGATGCATTGCCCTGACGAGGAGGCTGAGAAGCGTATGGAGGAGGCTGTGACAGCCGCCAGGAAAGAGGGAGACAGCGTTGGCGGGATAGTAGAGTGTCTCGCTCTCGGTATGCCTCCCGGTGTAGGTGACCCCCTCTTCGACTCCTTGGACGCGGATTTGGCCAAGATGCTCTTCGACATCCCAGCGGTCAAGGGCGTGGAGTTCGGCTCCGGCTTCGGCGCGGCAAGACTTAAGGGGTCTGAGAATAACGACCCATACAGGATTCGCGAAGGAAAAGTGGTAACCGAGATGAATAACGCTGGAGGAATCCTCGGAGGCCTGACAAACGGTATGCCCATCGTCGCAAGCGTCGCCTTCAAGCCCACACCATCCATATCCAAGAGGCAGCGGACGGTGGACCTCAAGGGGATGATGGATGCGGATTTGGAGATTGGGGGAAGGCATGATGTCTGCATAGTTCCTAGGGCTGTTCCGGTTGTTGAGGCCGCCGTCGCCGTTGTTCTGGTCGATCATCTCCTTCGCCTAGGACTTTGATGGTGAATCGGATTGGGACGAGAGCTTCAGGAATTTAGAGAAGAAATTGCAACAATTGACGGAGAAATACTGCAGCTCGTCAAGAAGAGACTGGTAGCAGCCCGTAAGATAGGGGAGTTGAAACGCAAAGGGAACGTAGAGGTCGTCGATTACAAGGCTGAGGCCTCGGTGTTGGCGAGGGCCGAGGAAATCGCGCGAGAAGAAGACCTTGACCCCAACTTGGCGCATAGGCTCATCTCCGCCCTCATCCAAGAAGCGGTCCATGTTCAGAGCCACCCCCCGAAGAACCGTGCTTACTACCTCTACTCCATCTTCGAGAAGGCTGAGGCCTTAAAGAACCAAGGCAAGGAACTCGTCCGGCTTGATGTCGGTGAGCCAGACCTCGCCGCTCCTATAGAGGTCAAGGACGCCTTACGTGACAGCCTCTATGGCAGCGAACACGTCGGCTACGTCTCCTCGAAGGGGTTGCCAGAGCTACGGGAGGCCATAGCTGGGATGCTCAACGACCGCTATGGGACGGACCTCAAAGCGAACCAAGTCCTCATTACGCCGGGCGGAAAATTCGCTGTCTTTGCGGCCATCCTCGCCATGGTCTCTCAAGGGGAGCGTGCGGTGATCCCGGAACCCACGTGGCCAGTCTATGGGAACGTGGTCCGCCTCGCCGGTGGACGGGAGGATGCCCTGCACACCCGCTTCGAGGAGGGCTGGGATGTGGATTTGGGGGAGCTCTCGGAGATGGCTCGGGTTCATCCTAGGCTCTTGGTCCTGTGCACACCGAACAATCCTTCTGGGAAGGTCTTCGGGGAGAGGATGCTGAGGGAGATGGTTGAGGCGATGGGTAAGGTGGGAGGTTACGTTCTCACGGATGAGGTCTACGAGTCCTACGCCTCAGTCCCGACGAAGAGCATCCTCGAAGTGGCCAACTCCAATTTCATCTACGTCAACACCTTCTCGAAGCGCTACGGCATGACGGGCTGGCGCATCGGCTACGCCGTCTCCGATAGCGAGACCGTCAACAGGATGCAGTCCATCATCCAACTCTCCATCACCTGTGTCCCTGAGTTCGTCCAGAAGGCCGCCCTAGCAACCCTTTCCATGGGGCAGGACGTATTCGAGGAGTACGCTCGGGAGATGCAGAGCCGGGTCGGCCTCGCCTGCAGTGGCCTTGACCAGTTGCCCGTGCAATACCTAAGACCAGACGGAGGAATGTATGTCTACCCCCGAGCCAAGATGGAGGGCTTCGACTCCGAGGCATTCGCGTACCGACTCCTTGAGGAGAAGGGGATTGTAGTGACCCCTGGGGAGGCCTTCGGCGACTATCCAGAGCATTTCAGAATCTCCTTGGGAACGAGCCGAGAGAAGATTCGGGAAGGAATCGAGGGAATCGGGGAGAGCCTTCAGAGATGGTCGAGAGGGTAGCCATCCTCGGCGGAACTGGGAAGATGGGGCGATGGTTCGCTCTCTTCTTCAAGAATAGAGGCTATGATGTCGTCATAGGTGGTAGGTCACCTGAGAGGAATAGGGCCGTTGCTCAGGAGATTGGGGTTGAGGCCGCTGTCTCGAATATCGATGCTGTTCGGGGAGCAGATATTGTTGTGGTGTCGACCACCCTCGAAACTACCGCCAATACCATCCTGCAGATCAGGGATTACGTTAAGAAAAGCGCCATAGTCTTCGACATCGCTTCGATTAAGGGCAGAATCCCAGAAGCGCTGAAGGAACTCTCATCGAGGGGCGCGAGGGTCATAAGCATCCACCCCATGTTCGGGCCCGGCGCCCAATCCTTTTCGGGGAGGAAGGTAGTCGTAGTTCCCGTCATCGATGATGAGGCTCTAACCAAGTGGGCTGTCGACTTCTTCAGGGGCGAGGGAGCAGAGGTATGCGTCGTTAAGGATGGTGAGGAGCACGATCGCCTAGTCGCCATCACCTTGAGTCTGCCCCATTTCCTGAACATAGTCCTCGGCAGGGTCCTCGCGAGACGCGATATCCAGAAGGTGAAGAGGTTCGCCGGCACAACCTTCTCCCTACAGCTGACCCTTGCGGAGGCGGTCCTCTCAGAGGACCCAGACTTGTACTATGATATCGAGAGTCTGAACCCCTCCTTCAGGAAGCTCGTGGAGGAGTTAATCTCGACAGCACAGGAAACGGCGGCGACTCTTGATGACAGGGACACCTTCATCAAGAACTTCATTGAGGCGAGGGAGGGCCTTGGCAAAGACCCCGAGTTTCCCACGGCCTATGAAAGGTTCTACAGGGCTGTGAACGCTTTGTCTAAGGCTGGATAAGGAAGGGAAGGACGTTCAGGTCAGGGTGGGCTGAAGACATCTATTCGGGTCTGCGCCGGTAGCTGTTCCTTCGTGTAGACGAACTCGGACTTCCCGATGCGGTTCACATTCTTCTTCCCAGCCAAGAAAGGTTCAACATCGGATATGGGATAATCTAGTCTCGGAACCTTGTAGTGCATCGGAATGACCACGCGCGGCTTTACCTTCTCCACGATGGCGGTGGCCGCCTTCGCGTCTATCGTGAAGTAGCCTCCGACAGGGATCATGAGGATGTCAATGAGTCCAAGCCTCCGTACTTCGTCGTCTGAGAGGGCGTGACCTAGGTCTCCCAGATGGGCGAAGCGGATGCCGTCGACCTCGAAGGTGAAGATGATGTTCCTTCCCCTCTTGGCGCCTCGGGCCTCATCGTGGAAGGCGTCCAGTCCCATTACCTTGATGCCCTTTTCCTCGAAGTTGCCCGACCTATCGATAACGCGTCCGCCCGGCTTGGTGACCATTCCTCTCCCGCTCGCGTGGTCCCCGTGGCCGTGGGAGACGAGGATGATGTCCGCCTTGACTTTAGGTGGCTCCATGTTCACGCTCTTTCCGTCGTGGGGGTCAGTTACGACGACTGCTTTGTCTCTGACCTCGAAGCAGGCGTGGCCCCACCACCTAACCAATACCATATCCATTCAGCCTCCTACTTCACGTAACTCTTAGGGTTCTTCTCGAATATCTCCCTACAGGTAGTGCTGCAGAAGTAATAGGTCTTGCCTTGGTATTTGGAACTTATCTTGGACATCGTCTCATCCACGTTCATCCCACATACAGGGTCCTTCACCATCTGGATCTACCTTGGAGAAGAATTTGTCTTGGCGTTAGGATAAAGGATTCTGTGGGCGGCGGCAAGAACTTGGGGGTTTGCCATGGCTGAGTGGCTGACAGAGACATGAGGTGCTGAAATCGGCACTTGATCGCTAGTCATGGGGGTTCTCTTCCTGAAATCTGGTCGTCCGAGCCCTCGCTGACGTTAGAGTCAAGCGCAACTTCTTAGATACCATGCGCAGAGCGACTCCGCAACGACCTTGCAGTATCGCCGGCTCTGCCGATACGTATATATGTGATTAGTTGGTAGGCTTGGCGATTCTTTCTTGGGGGTTCGCTGCGATGGCGCTACCTATGGCAGTGTACTTCGCTGGACTAATCGTAGGAGTTTTCCTTATTCCCCTGGCCAGCAGAGTTGCCGTGGCTAACCTGGTCGCCATCTCGGAGAAGCGGAGGCTCCGCCAATCCGTCTTGGGTTTCCTCGTGGTGGCCTTCTCCACGTCCCTCCCCGAATTATTAGTGGCCATCAACGCCATCATAATAGGTAACATGGCAGTTTCCCTCGGCGACATACTGGGCTCAAACATCACGAACGTCTCCCTCATAATAGGGCTCAGCCTCATCGTAGGGACTCTCAAGAATCCACACAGAGCAGTGGCTCTAGAGCCAAGGGCGATCAGGGAGTTCATCACGGGTCTGATGCTCCTCTCCACGACCCTCCTAACCCTTCTTTACATCCAATATATTGGCCGAATAATCGGCATCGTCCTCCTAGGCATCTTCCTAACCTACTCATACATCCTCATTCGACGCAGAGGAATAGACGGTGAGAAGAAACCGACAGACCCTGCGCTGGACACAAGGATACGAAAAGAGGTCTCTCTCACAACTCTCGGTCTCATCGGCGTCATCATCAGTGCCCGAATAACCCTCGAATCAGCCATAGAGATAGCGACCTTCTTTCAGATCCCAGCCTCCATCATAGGCGCGACCTTGGTCGCCTTAGGCACAAGCCTGCCAGAATTGTCTGTGGACATCCGAGCCGCCTACAGAGGATACCTCAATCTGGCACTGGGCGACATCGTTGGGAGCTGCTTCCTGAACTCCACCCTCATCCTTGGACTCCTCCTCGCCCTCTACACCATCAACATCCTAACCCTACTTGGCATCCTCCAGCTGCGCGGAAGTCCCTAGAGGAGAGGAAAGACCCTTGTGCTTCTTCCAAGAGGTCGCATTTCCGAATGTGCAGTATACGCGCAGTACGACACGGGATAGTACCTATGTGCGGAGTGCCTTGAGAGAATGGTGGTGTCTGCAAGCGCGCTAGGTGAAGAGGTTTAAATGGGATACACCTACTATATCATCTAGGGAGAGATGGGCTTAGAAGATTTTCTCAGTCAGCTTCATCCGGAGATGCCGCGGCTGCTCGCAAGCCTTATCATTCTGTCAACAGCGGTAATAGTATACAAGATACTTAGCCGATCCATATCCCGTGTTGCTGGAAGACTCGAGTTCGACGCACACGTGGAGAACACTCTCAGGCTAATTCTCAGGGTCATAATAGTAGCAGTCGGAAGCACCTCCCTCCTCACGTTATATGAGCTTCCAGCCACATTATTCTTGGGCAGCTCAGCTCTTGTCGGTGCGGCCCTGGGTTTCGGCTCATCTCAGACGATAAACAATATCGTCGCAGGCTTCTACGTCATAATCAGCAGACCCTTCAGGGTAAAGGACTATGTAAGAGTAGGCGATGTCGAGGGACAAGTCGAAGAGATATCAATTAACTACACGAAGCTGTATACTCCTTCCTTCAACCTCATCTTGGTCCCGAACATCCAAGTAATGAATAGTAGAATTCTGAACTGTACTCATGAGGGCTTCATAAAATATACCTTTTCTTTGAGTTTTCCACATAATGTCTCAAATGAAGATATAATTAGGAAATGCATTGAGCTTGCGATCGAAGAATTCAGCAAGAAATATTCTAGTAAAGGGTTCAGAAGACCGGAATACTACTTCGATACAAGTGCTCACCTTGGCAGATCATTTAAGATAAGAATATTTGTAGCGACGGGGGAAGCGAGAAGATTGTATGAGATCCAACCGGAACTATCAGATATGATAGTAAACAAATGGGATATGGAAACGAGAAAGTAACTAATGTGTTTGAGTATCCCATGTCTCGTGCTATGAGATAACCCACTTGCGCGCGTGCGGGTGCGTGGGTGTAAAGAGAGAGGGAGAGAGTAGGGGTATAGGTAGTTGGGTTTGGGGGTTAAAATAGGTAGCGCGAAGAGGAGCCCAAGCGTAAAGATGGCTACACTTTTCTCTTCACGCAGGTCAGCGTGCAGCTTATGTGGAGATACGAGTAAGCTAGTATCGAGTTCAATCGGGGTATGCGTATCCTGCATCCGAGAGAAGGGGCTTGAAGCATTTTCCCTTGCCGAGAAGACTCATGAAGAGACTAGAAGGGCGTATGGGCTTCTCCCCAAGCCTCCCAGAGCGGACAAAGGGATACGTTGCCCCCTATGCAGCAACGGATGTACCCTAGCCGAAGGGGAGGCCGGATACTGCGGCCTAAGAGTGAACACCTCAAGAAGACTGGTCTCCCTTTCAACCCTTGACAAAGGAGTGTACTATGCATATCTCGACCCCCATGTGACGAACTGCTGTTCGGCATGGTTCTGTCCAGCAGGAACAGGGGCAGGATACCCAAAGTATGCTTACAGGAAGGGTCCGGAGCTGGGCTACTACAACCTAGCAGTATTCTTCTACGGATGCAACTTCGACTGCCTCTTCTGCCAAAACCACTCCCATAAAAGGCTCCACGAAACCCCACCTCAAAGCATGGACGATCTCGTAGAGAGAACCTTAAGGAACAACAGAATTACGTGCTGGTGCTTCTTCGGGGGCTCCCCAGAGCCTCAGCTACCCTTCGCCATAAACGCTTCGAGAAGAATACTCGAAACCATGCCTAAGGGCAGAATCTTGAGGATATGCTTCGAGTGGAATGGGTGCGGAAACCCCCACCTCGTCAGGAGGGCCGCGGAACTATCCCTGAAGACGGGGGGAAACTTGAAGTTCGACCTGAAGTGCTGGAGCGAAGATTTGAGCTACGCCTTAAGCGGCGTGTCCAATAGAAGAGCCTACGAGAACTTCGAGATGATCGCAAGAGAATACTATTACGAGCGAAGCCTCCCAGTCCTGACCGCCACGACTCTGCTCGTACCTGGCTACGTGGATGAAAAGGAGGTGGAAGACATCGCGAAGTTCATAGCGAGCTTCGACCGAGAGATTCCTTACAGCCTTCTAGTCTTCCATCCGGACTACCTGATGAGAGACCTCCCGATAACACCCCTAAACCAAGCTTCAGCATGCTATAGGGCGGCTAAGAAACATCTCAAGAATGTGAACATAGGGAACGTAGAGCTCTTGGGGTTTAGAAGCAAGCACGAATTCGACCAACTCTTCAAGTAAGGATCTGACTCAGCTAACGACTCTTGGCTCACAAATGTTCGTTCTAGGAGTTGGAATGGATGACGCAGCTAACCCAGCGGTATGTAGGAAAAAGGAGAAGGGGGAGCCCAACCCCTTGGGCTCGTAAGACTGTGGCGTCTCAATAGACTTATTCGAGGAGCTTGAGGGCCTCTTCTCTGCCAACAGCGACGAGGGTTTCCGTTGAGACTAAGTCGCCCCATCTTATGGCTGCCTTCATGAAGGCCTTCTCATCCTTTCCCTCTGCTATGAGGACTGCATCATACCTGCCCAGCGTCCAGTACATGCCCAAGGGTTTGATGCCCTCCTTGACCATCTGCTCGACGAGCTTCCCGGACTGAGCCACCATCTCCTTCGTCGGCTTCTGTCTCCACCTCGCCAACATGACGAAGATCATTTCATCACCCAATTCATACTTGCGGTGAATCAGATTTAATACTTCTCATCGCAATCCCTGTCCAGCCAAAGGCATACAACTCAGAAGACAATAAACTAACTGCCAACTCCATGTCATATGTCTAGGATGTACTTCACCGTCACCATTGCGTCGCTTCTCAAAATCTCCATCCTATGGTAGGTCACAGCCTTCACATCCGTCTTCGACACATGCCTCTCCCTGTCGAAGGGCTCACCCCACATCCTTGCCTTAAGCACATAACCCTGAGGAGTCCTCTCGATGGAGTCCACCTTGAATCGGGAGTATAATTTGCCTTCGACCTCAAATCTCAGCAGAAGCTCCTCAAGCCACGAATAGAGGAGGGCCTCCTCATCTTGGGCACCCACCTCAAGGCCGTCCTCCTCGACATCCCTCACCCTCTCTGTGTCGGTCATGGTCTCGAATAAGGCTAGGGCGGCGTTCTCGAAGGCTTCAGCCAAGCTGGTTCCATAGGCAGCTATGTAGACGTCTGCTGTGTGCTCTAGGAACTCGAATCGTTTCGTCGGCAAACTCCATGTCCCGACTAATCTATCAGAGAGCTGGAATAGATAAGTGTAGACTCGACTCTTCAAGCTACTGATAGTCAGGAAGCGCCGGGGAGAACATTTAAAACCTAGACGCGTTACCGATTGAGGACAATCAAATAACCATGAAGGGTCAGAATATGACAAAATGGAAATGTATTGCCTGCGGATACATTTACGATCCAGACAAAGGTGATCCTGGATCAGGAATAAAACCGGGGACTCCATTTGAAGAACTCCCAGACACATGGGTCTGTCCAGTATGCGGAGTAGCAAAAGACCTATTTGAAAAGATGGAATAAATACAGTACTAAATCCGCACTCACATTAAGCCTTTCCTTAGAGATGAGAATTCTACGAGGAAACAAGTTCATATAAGGCACCTTGAGGGATGTCAAGCATCAACGCCTTAAGAGCTCGGAGAGTCTGAAGATGCAGACGGCTCCCAAGAAATCCGGCGCCATCCTCGCCGATGCAAGTCTCTGCCACGGATGCGGGATATGTGAACTCGTCTGCTCCCTATCCCACCGCGGCGCCTGCGGCCCAAACCTATCGAGTATACACCTTCTCAGAGACCCCCTCGCTGGAGAGTTCCTCTTGGAGACGTGCAGACAATGCGACTTCCCCAGCTGCTACTTCACCTGTCCCATGGGCGCCATAGTCATCGAACCGAAGACAGGGGCCCGAGTCATAGACGATGAGAGATGCGAAGGCTGCGGCGCATGCGCCAAAGCCTGTCCCTTCAATGAGCGGGAAACCGTGATAAAGTCTGATCCAACGAGAGGTGCATACTTCAAGTGTGACCTGTGCAGCAGCTTGGGCCGAGCGCCCCTATGCGTGGAGGCCTGCCCCTGGGGTGCCCTACGCTATATCCCCGCCAACGAAAGGTGAGGAAGATGGCTCTCTACGGCTGGGTCGGGAAGATTCTGCGGATAGACTTGACCGAGGAACAGGTCTCCACCTCGGACACAATGGAGTTCGCCGAGAAGTATTTGGGCGGGAGAGGAATAGCGGCGAGGATGGCTTGGGAGGAGATAAAGCCCGGAATAGACGTCTTCGACGCTGAGAACAGGCTTATCGTTATGACCGGTCCCCTGACAGGCACCTTGGCCCCGTCCTCTGGGAGGACGGCCTTCTGTGGAGTTGCCCCGCAGGCGTATCCGAAGCCTTGGTACACGCGCTCGAACATGGGCGGCTGGTTCGGGTCGGAGTTGAAGTACGCTGGCTACGACGGCATAGTCATCAAGGGTAAGGCTCAGGAGCCGGTCTACCTCTGGGTACGGGACGGCGAAGTCGAGTTCCTAGAGGCGCGGGAGGTCTGGGGAAGGGACACCTTCTCCACCCAGAGGTACCTCATGGAAAGACACGGTAGAGAGGTTAGGATCGCCTGCATAGGCCCCGCTGGGGAGAACCTAGTCAGGCTGGCCGTCATCCAGAGCGAGACCGAGAACGCTGCGGGGCAGGGAGGCTTCGGGGCCGTCATGGGCTCGAAGAACCTGAAGGCCATAGTCGTCAAGGGGACTGGAGTGGTCAGGATAGCAGAACCCCAAGACTTCCTCGAACTATGCCTCGCCATCAACAGGGACTTCCAAGGCAGTTCGCCTCAAGAACGCCCCAACGCCCAGCCAGATCCCGGGGTAGCTCAAGCCTACGGCCTGAGAGGTGCTGCCTGCAGCCACTCCTGCCCTTGGAGATGCGGCTGGATGTATAGGAACATCCCCGGGACGACCTATCCGGGGATCAACACCACCTTCATGATGTGTGTAGCTGGTCTCTTCCGTGGGAGCCACCCGTTCTATGACTGGAACGTTGGATTGGAGACAGGTGTAGAGCTGAGCGCGGTCTCGAACAAGCTCGGGCTGAACCACTGGTCCCTGCTTCTAGGGCTGGTTCCTTGGCTGAAGGAGTGTAAGGAGAAGGGACTCATAACCGAAGTAGACGGGGAACCCATAGACTTCAACAACCCCGACTTCTGGGTCAAACTGATGCGGAAGATAGCCTACAGAGAAGGATTTGGGGACATCCTTGCTGAGGACGTGCCCAGAGCCGCCGAAAAGCTTGGGAAAGGCGAGGACATAGCGAGGAAGTTCTACCCCGCCTACGGGTTTCCGGGCCACTGGGATGGTCATGGAGACAAGGCGAACCCTGTTTTCTTCCCCCTCTGGGTCGTCTCGGCCCTCCAGTGGTTCACCGATACCCGTGATCCCTTCAGTTCCGGCCACGGCTACTCCCAGAACCTTACGCGCTGGTCCCGAGTCTTCTCTTGGGAGAAGCTTGCGAAGATCGGAGAGGAGGTCTACGGCTCTACGAAGGCGATCGACCCCAACTACCCCTACGAGTACAAGGCTCAGCCTGCGATAGGTGAGCAGGATGAGAGCGTCCTGAAGGATTCGCTGCCCCTCTGCGACCAAGTATGGCCCCGCTTCTACAGCACCCACACAGAGGACGGTTACGCCCGAGTAACCATCCCCAAGCATGGCACTATCGGGGGAAAGTCCTTCGAGCACCACCTCTATGTAGCGGCCACGGGCGTGAAGGTCTCCGAGGAGGAATTCAGGCGGTCTGCTGAGAGGATATTCACCTTAGAACGAGCCATTCAGATTCGAAACGATGGGCGGACGAGGGATAAGGATGTGGCGATCATCCCCTACTTCGAGACGGAGGAGAACCTGCCGGGCCCCTCTGGAAAGAAGGAGTCTCTGGATAGAGGGGAGTTCCTTAGACTGGTGGACGAATATTACGCGTTGAGGGGGTGGGACAGGGTTACTGGCTGGCCCACGAAGGAGAAGCTGGTGAAGCTAGGTTTGGCGGATGTGGCGGAGGAGCTGGAGAAGCTTAAGAACTGAGGCGAAGGACCACACGTAGTATCACTGAACGTCTCTCGCTTCAGATGTCTTCAAATGTCCTGTACGCCCATTCCGATGACGATAACTGATAAAAGCTATGGACTCCGTGTTCCCAATCAGAACAGTACAGAGGGACCATCCGTTTGAGGCCGAAGTGGAAAGGGATAATACCCGCTCTGAGCACGCCCACGAACGAGAGAGGACAGTTGGATGAAGAGAGTCTACGTTCTGAGGTAAGGTTCAACATCGAATGGGGGTCTCATGCGCTGGCTCCCTCCATCGTGGCGGGCGAGTTCTACAAGTTCACGGACGAGGAGAGGTTGAAGACATTCGATATAGTCGTTGACGAAGCCGACGGCAGAATCCCTGTCTTAGTGGGTGTACACCACAGCGGGACCGAGCCAGCGATCAGATTCGCAGAACATGCAAAGGACATAGGGACCGACGGCATCATAATCATGGCTCCTTACTACGGCCGCAACTTAGACCAGACTGTCCTTCAAAGGCACTTTGGGACGGTCGCGGAGAGGGTTGACCTGCCCATCATGATACAGGATACGGGAGTTGAACCCAACATGCGTCCGAAGATGTATCAAGTCCTAGCAGAGGAGTACAGTAACGTGGTTTCTGTGAAGGTGGAGGGCGCGAACACCCTTGAGAAGATCGTTGAGATAAGAGAGCTTCTGGGTGATAGGGTCACGATTATCGGCGGTATGGCGGCCAGGCTCATCTTCCAAGAACTCGCCTTGGGCGGTGACGGCAACATTCCTGACGCATGTCTAACGGATCTACTGGTCGACATCTACAACGATATCCGCTCTGGAAAGATGGAGGAAGCCAGAGAGGTCTTCGCCAGATATAAGGTCTGGGTCGACTTCCTCGGCAGCCACCCTGGTGCCTCGGCAGAGATAGAGAAGGAGACTTTGAGACTGAGAGGCGTCATCAAATCCTCCCAGACCAGGGGGCCCAATATGCCCCTTGGCGAAGTGGAGAAGGCCAAGCTGAAGGAACTCCTCATAAAGATAGGAGTGGTCCAAGAGTAGGAAGTTGGTTACTATGGAGTCTGGGACAAAGGAGCTGAAGAGCCGAAGGTTCCACGGCGGCGAAGCCAGACGATACACCTATTGTGGCCTCTTCAAATCCATGGGCTTCACCGAACACGACCTGCAGAATCCCATAGTCGGCGTCGTTAATACTTGGAGCGAGCTTAACCCAGGCCACTACCACCTCAGGACTGTTGCTGAAGCCGTTAAACGAGGAGTCTGGCAGTCAGGTGGAACACCCCTTGAGTTTAACACGATTAGCCTTTGTGAAGTCTTCATCGAAGGGTCCTCCCTTCCATATAGGAACCTCTTGGCCATGGATACTGAGGCGATGCTCAAGGTACATCCGCTGGACGCTGCGGTCCTCCTCTCAACTTGCGATAAGGATGTTCCTGCCCAGCTGATGGGCGCTGCCTCGGCGAACATACCGAGTATCATGGTTACTGGTGGACCCGTGCTGCCTGGAAGGTTTAGGGACGAGGATGTGGTCTGCTGCACGGACATCTCTAGGTACGAGGCTGAACTCAGGGCCGGCAACATTGCCAAGGAAGACATGGTGGAGTTGGAGAACTGCATAATCCCGGGCATCGGAGCCTGCGGCATGATGGGAACTGCGAACACGATGCAGAGTATGGCTGAGGCCTTGGGGATGGCGTTGCCTGGGAGCGCGAATATTCCAGCAGTATACGCGAGACGCTATTGGGTGGCGGAGGAGAGCGGGAGACAGATCATGGAGCTGATGAAGAACGACGTGAAGCCTTCAGAGATCATGACTTGGAAGGCCTTCGAGAACGCCATCCGCGTCCTAGAGGCACTGGGCGGCTCCACAAACGCTATTATCCACCTCATCGCCATCGCCCACCAATTGGACATCGAACTCAACCTTACGTTGTTCGATAAACTGAGCAGCGAGACACCTTGGCTCGCCGATGTGAAGCCTTCAGGCAAGTACGTGGTGGCGGACTTCTACGAGGCTGGTGGGGTTCTAGCTGTGATGAAGGAGCTTGAGCCGCTGCTTAACACGGATGTCCTTACGGTTACTGGGAAGACGTTGAAGGAGAATTTAGCTCAAGTCAAAGTTAAGAGGACTCCTGTCATCGCGCCTCTGAACAAACCACTCAGTGAGGAAGGAGGTCTAGCGATCCTCTTCGGAAACCTTGCGCCAGACGGCGCCGTGATCAAGGTTTCCGCGGCAAGTCCCAACCTCCTCCAACACAGAGGAAGGGCCGTCGTCTTCGACTCCATGGCTGAAGTCAGGGATCGGCTCCTCGGTGCAGAAGATGTGTCTCCCGACGACGTGCTCGTCCTTCGATACGTCGGCCCGAAGGGCGCAGGCATGCCCGAGTATGGAATGCTCCCATTACCGACTAGACTCCTAGAGAAGGGCATACGCGACATGGTGAGGGTGACAGACGCTCGGATGAGTGGGGGACACTTCGGGACAATAGTTCTACACGTAGCTCCTGAAGCAGCTGTGGGCGGACCTTTGGCCGCCGTTGAGACAGGCGATACAAGAGTTGGACGTGAAGCATCGGAGAATAGATATGAAGTTGACCGATAGCCAGATTGAAAAGCGCCTAAAAGACTGGAAGCCCCCACCGCCAAGGTACAAGAGGGGGTACATGACCCTCTTCACAGACTCGGTGGAACAGGCGAACAAAGGCTGCATCTTCCCCTTCCTCTAATGTCTTAGCGCCGGGGAAGGGATTCGAACCCCTGAGGCCCCGAAGGGCCACGGGCTCTCAAGGCCCGCGCTTTCATCCACTCAGCCACCCCGGCCTACTCTTTGAGGAGGCGGGAGGTCTAAAAAGCTTCTTGAGGGAGGACCCCTCCGTTTCCACAGAAGATAAACATGGACCCCAAATCTATATCTACAATCTAGCTAATAACGCTGCTTAACGTCAATAATTATTCTTCAGTCCGCTTCCTTTATGACTGATTTCACGCATCAATATATCATTTTAAATAACTATCTTCCACGGAAATCTATTTAAACTGCCAAAATTCAGCTATCAACCATGAGTAAAGTAGTAACTATTCTGGGTTTCGCCGGTAGTCTACGAAAGAACTCCTACAACAAGGCACTGCTACGCGCAGCAGCTGAACTGATGCCAAAGGATGGTAAGCTGGAGATCTTCGACTTGGAAGGGATTCCTCCCTTCAACCAAGACTTGGAGCATCAACCAACAGAGAGGGTTAAGGAGTTCAAGGCGAAGATCAAGGCTGCGGACGCGATCCTCATCGCGACGCCGGAGTATAACTACTCGATCCGGGCGTCCTCAAGAACGCTATCGACTGGGCTTCGAGGCCCTATGGAGATAATTCCTTCGATGGGAAACCCGTCGCTATAATGAGCGCCTCCACAGGGATGATGGGAGGCGCGAGGGCTCAGTATCATCTGCGGCAAGTCTTCATCTTCCTTAATATGTATCCTGTTAATCGGCCTGAGGTTATGCTGCCGAATGCAAGAGAGAATATTGATGAGAATGGTCGAATAAAGAACGAAATAACATTGGAATTGATGAGAGAACTACTGGAGAACCTGGTAGCTTGGACGAGAAAACTACAAAGAGAGTAAATGAGGCCTTCCTAGAGGTGGGATGACGATCACATCTGTTGGGTTCGATGGGAGAACGTAGGTACTCCTTAAAAGCAGATTTCGTTGTCTGGAGTCCGATGGCAGGCTCAGCGAGGGCGGCTCTCAGGCAGGTCTATGCATACTTCAACCAGTTCAGGGGCTTTGACAGAGACATCAAGTTCTTGCTGATGTCTAATTTCTTCATAGCGATCGTGTCAGGGCTTACTAGCATCATATGGCCATTGTATCTCGATGTGCTGGGCTATGATCCCGTCGTGATTGGGGCCCTATTGGGCGCTTCTGCCATAATCTCCGTCCCTGTGCTATTCCCCGCAGGTGTCATCGCCGACCGCTATGGTAGAAAGAGGGTCTTGATTCTAAGCACCTTGGCCAATGCCTTTGCCTTCGTAATCTATGCTGCGCTCACAGATTTCCCGTCTCTACTTCTCGCTTCAGCCCTCATCGGGGTCTCTTGGGGAACCTACATCGGCCCGTCGAACGCCATCCTAACAGACAAGACTGGGCTCAAGGAGAGGAGCTACGTCTTCAGCCTCTACTCCTTCCTCTCATCCTTCGCCATCATCATAGGCTCGCTCCTCGCCGGCGCCACCGATATAGTCGCCTCAGCTCTACATCAGACCTCACCGGAGGCTTTCAGAACCATGTTCTGGGTGACTGTAGTGATCAGCGTCACTACGATACCTCAGCTATGCCTTATCCGTGAGGCGTCCTTCGTGAAACGTAGTAGAGGATTATTGTCTGTAAGGTCTTGGAAGCTCATAGGTCTCTTCAGCCTCGTCAACGGGCTGCTCGGGTTCGGCGCTGGGGCCTTCATACCCCTGCTCCCCCTCTATCTCAGCACTAAGTTCTCAGCGACAAAGGCAGAACTAGGAGTTCTGTTCGCCATCTCGAACGGGGCCGCCGCGTTCGCCAACCTCTTCGCCCCTAGACTGAGTGAGAGGATAGGACAGGTAGCGGCAATAGCCTTCACGCAGGGCTTGTCCACGATACCTCTGGCGTTGATACCTTCCTCTGGATTCTTCCACTGGGTAGCGCTACTGTATGTAACTAGGACGGCGTTGATGATTATGTGCTCACCCATATTGAATGCCTTTCAGATGAGTATGGTCTCGCAGGAGGAGAGGGCCTCCGCCTCGGGGGTCGTAACTATGGCTTGGAATGGGGCGTACGCGGCTGGTAGCGCCGCCTCAGGTATTCTAATGGGTATCTATCTGGACCTCCCGATCTATGTGGGCTCACTCTTCTATGCTCTGTCAACCATCCTCTTCTACGCCCACTTCAGGAGAATACGACAATACCCTGTGGAACAATTGGGACAAGGAGGCCAGAAAAGGTCATGATGAAAGCTTCTGATGTTGAAGGATTGGGTTCTAAGAGGACTAAAATCTAATTCTCCTTCTTTTCTCCTAATCTCCGTTCCTCCTCCTCCCACTTCCTGTCAAGCTCCTCTCTATATCTGGACTCTTTGTTAAGATCTGCCTTGGTAAAGAGTAATTTTGGCCTTCTATTCTTATTATGAATCATATGAGTTTTCAATCTATCAGTATCTCTATAAGCCCCTTCTACTCTTCCACTCACACCTTTGTAATGTTGGCATTTTTCACATTTTTCTATTAATATTCTATCTCTAGGAAAACTGCCTCTTAATAGAGGACAGAACACCCAGATCGGAGGCCTATCTAATGGAAGACCATGACGCCATCCCTGCCTAATCAACGTTTTTCCACGTAACTGAAGCTCACAATATAGCCAAACAAAGGCATTTGGATCTCCAAATGGTCCTAACTTCCTTTTGTCCACTTACTACATTCCCTCATTCTTGAATAGGATCCAAGAATCGAGTCGTCTCGTCTGGGCAATAGAGTTCCATTTGCTTGAACCTAGGGCGCTGTAATCACCATAAGAGAGGTCTCGATTCATTTGGTAATTAAGACTTAAGAAATAAGTTTCTAGAAGTCATGCTTTAGTTATCTATGACGAGCATATTATCATGTTTGACTTAACTCTTTATTGCAGTCAGTTGCCTTGATCCTCGAACTGAGACCTTGCTACGACAGCCACCAACTTGTCGGACTCCTGAGCATCTTCTCACGCATCAACAGAATGCTCTTGGGCTCAGAGTCGACGAACTCCTCTTCTTCGACGCGCTTATCTAGAGAGGAAGCTGAATCTAGGGAGATGGATTTCTTCATGAGGAAGCAAGTATGATAAGCCTCCTAGACGTGGCGGAAAGGGCTAGAACCGGCCCAAAGATGGAGCCTCTGGAATACGACATGGGCCTCTTCAGGAAGACCCAAGAGTTAACGAAGAGGTATGAGCTAAGAAAACCGGGGAAAGAAGAGTTCTGGGACGTGGACAACGCCTACGCCGACGCCGTCTTCCATGCGGGAGTAGACTTCCTCGCCGAATGGGGCGCCTACGACGTAACCACCAACCGCGTCATCAAGTTCACAGAGGACGAGACTCGGCTAGCGGCGCGAGAGGCACCAACCCAAATTATCGTGGGAACTGGAAGGGATGCCCGAATAATACGGCGAAGAGGCATCGAGGATCCGAAGCCCCCAGCCATCATCGTGGCGGGCCACTCAGGCTGGTCTGATGAGGTCCCGGTACCTCTGCCAATCGTCGTAAGGGAGATGGTCAGAGACCCGAGGATCGACGCCATCCAAGGCTTCATGTACGCCAAGACCGATGGCCTAGAGATCACGGGGGAGCCCTTCTGGGCCTATGGGGCTCGGCGTGCCGTTCAACGGGTTCGAAACGGATTTAACATGGCGGGAAGATCTGGTCTCTGCCTTATCCAGTATCCGACGCAGACGCGAGCCTTCGTCCTAATCTCCGCCCTCGACCCTGAGAACGGCCTAAGGAAGAGCGACGGCACACTTCTCAGCATTCAGCCGGACCTCCATGTTGAGACAGGGATGATAGCCGCGAGCCTCGTCTTCGAGGAGTATGGCCTAGCGTACAAGGAGAACCAAGGTGGAGGCACGTCCTTTGCGGGAGATGTCTACGGTTCGATGATCATCTCGGTGGCCAGTCGATTGACGGCGTGGATTGCCTATAGGGACGTGGTTCAGGGACCGGGTAGCGCAGCCCTCCCCTCAGGCCCCCAACGAATGGGGACAATGGAAGGACGACCCACAGGTGCTGGAGCGGTCCAGAATCTGGAGTGGTTGAGCTTCGCGACGCGGAAGGCGTTGCTAAGGAATGCGAACTTCATCTCGAAGGGGAATATCTGGGGCGGCCACGAGCGGACGGAGGACCAGATGTCCGAGGAGTTCCTCCTCAGGGTAGCTCTCTCAGCTGTGAAGACGACGCTCTTAGGAGATAACTTCCACTTCGCAGGCTCTGCCAATCCTCCGACCTTTCCTCGCTGGGCAATAGATGTCTCCGACGCAACTCTGGCCTCGGGAATCGGGCTTGAGGGCTACATGGAACTGGAACGCAAAGTCAAGGAGAGACTCCCTCAGATCGACGAGACGGTCTCCTACGACTTCAGGATGAAGGTCTATGAACGGCCCCGGGAGCTTCTGGATCCTCAGATGAAGGTCTACGACTTCTTCAAGCAACGGATATCGCAGGAGTATCTGGAGAATGAGCGGAGGGTCAGAAAGTATCTGACTGACTTGGGCTTGAACTTCCAGAACCCCTAGGTCATCGTCCTTTCGGAGAGTCTCTCAAAGAGGGGTGACGCGTTGTTTGATCGGGAACCCGATCTAGAGGAGCCGCATCATGCGCTCTGAATAAAGTAACCGGTACGTTCTCCTTTTTTCTTTAATCTCAACATGCTGACGATGAATGAGTGTTAGAGGAATTGAGTAAACAAAAAGATTCAGGGGATCGGTGAACTAATTGAGACAAATTAAGGAACTTATTCTACAACACTCATCAATTTGTAGCTAAGATGCCTGCTGTAATTGCAACGAGTTAAATCGAATTCAATGTTACTGAAGAATTGAAAGCAAGGTAAAGAGTGTACCAAATATTATACATAAAATCACTCAGGCTTTTTCCAATGGTCTTCCTTGCTTTCCTAGGACATCTTTCCTCATCAACTTTGCGCGGGCAGCGATCAATGCCACAACTAAGACTACGCCTAGAATAACGTAGGTGAGTGTGTAGTCTTCCTTCCATGTCGCTGTTACTGTCTTTGGACCATTCATCAGGACAGACACGGTCGGTTCGGAAGACGTAATACCGCCTGTCCAACCGTTGAATACATATTTCCCTCCTAGCAAGCCGATTACCCCATCCATTGGAGCAATTGTTTTTGTCGATATGGTTGCTGTTGAGTTCGCAGCGTACCATCCTTTTCCCTCTGGCTCTCCGCGTTCTGAAACTATCCTTAGATAGAACAAGTTCAGAAGATTATGATTTGTCAACCCGGCTCTGTCCGTAACCTGAACTTCTATTGTATGATTTGCGTCGCCGAGTCCACTAAAGGTATATGTTGTATTTGTTCCCACATCAATCAATGGATAATTGTCAAGTCTTATCTCGTAATAGCTAATCCCAGAAGTGCTATCCGAACCCGTCCACGTTACCGTTATCGTGGAGGACTCTACTTTATAGCCAAGGCTTGGAGAGGTTATCTTTATAGCCGGTAGAGTTGTGTTCACCATAATTGTTTTAGTTTTCGGTGTTTCAACATTTCCAACCTTGTCCGCAGATTTGTAATAGACAGTAGTGTATCCTTCCTTTGTGATGGCGAAAGATGATACATAGGTGATCCATATAGCATTATCAAAGCTGTATTCTGTTTTGTTGACTCCAGAAATGTGGTCAGTGGCGGACAAAGTTGCCATAAGTTTGGATGTGTACCAACCGTTCTTGCCCAACACGCCACTTAGGCTAATTGTGGTCGTCGGGTAGAGAAGCAGGTTGTAGAAGTCGCTTCCATCCTTGGCTTGAGCTGCAGTTCCTCTGATTGATTGCATCCATTCGCTTTCGAGCTGATTGAAGGAGATATTGAACGTCTTCAGCACAGCTCCTTCAAGGCTGAGGCTTTGGTCGTACTCTCTCAGGAATTGAAGAAAGCTCTCACCTCCATACTTCTCCACAAGATAGAAGATGATAGTTGCAGCTTCTTCGTAGAAGAGGTTGAAGGACTTGCCGAAGCCAGAGGCCTGAAGCTTGTCCAGTCCGGCGATACCTGAGAATGGTGGGTCGCCTAGCTTCACCGAGTCGACAATGGACTGATAACTAGGACTAAGTCCACCAGCCTTCACAGCGGAGTAGCTAGCCATACCCTCATCCAACCAGTTCGGGCGAACAGGATGTCTTACGTGAGGGAAAGCATAGTAGAAGAACCGGTGACCAGCTTCATGTCCTAGGAAATCCTCTATCTTGGGTCCTATGAAACCCTCAGGGGTGACGATGCGCGAGTTGTAGGCCTCAACGTGCTCGCCTATCTCCTTTCTCAACTCGCCGGTGTAGGCGAAGCAACCTCCGGCACTTGTTTCCCAGAGTTCCTTAGTGTAGCTTGCAGGGATGCTGCCAAGACTCACCAATTCCTCATACGTATGGAATATGACTATCTGAGTTTTGTTCGGCGGAGCACTTCCATAGACCTCTACAAGTGTCTGGTACACCTCTTCGCAAACATCGACTATGTCAGCCGCCACGCGTTCATCTTCGGGATGGAAGTAGACCTTGAAATGCTCGGTCTCCATCATCAACTCGAAATGCGGGTTGTTCGACTGCTCTGATTGAGCATATGCAGTTGGGATGAATGAAGTGAAGAGAACTGTGAGGACGAGCACAGCTGCGATGAAGCCTGCGGCTTTTCTTGCGGAGTTTCCACACCCCAAATAAGATACCCGCTTGTTTCCATTGCTAAAACCGATTCTTAGGTCTTTCCGGTTCTCGAACCCTTTCGCAAAGCCTCTGGGCCCCTTATTTAGCTACTGGAGTCAGTTTCCTTGACTATGCGGATTCGAACAAAATTCCGCGTCTCTCATACTAGCGTAATCTCGATGTAAACATTGTCCGGGACCTTGATCCTCATTATTCGCCGCATCACCCGCTCATTCGCATCGATGTCTACGAGCCTCTTGTGAACCCGTAGTTCGAAGTGGTCCCAGGTATGGGTTCCTTCACCACATGGCGATTTGCGGGTGGGCACCACAAGGTACTTCGTGGGGAGCGGGATGGGGCCAGCTATCTTAACCCCCGCCTTGTCAGCGATGTCCTTGAGTTCGCTGCAGACGGAGTCGAGGTTACTCCTATCCGTGCTCGTTAGGTGAATCCTAGCCTTCTGGACCATCTCTTGACGCCCCACCCTTTTCGGAGCGTACGAAGACGATGCCTATCGACCTATTTTAAGCTTCCACCTTGAACAATAAGATAGAAATCATAGAGGAGAGGGAGCGGTGGCCTAGAGTTTATCCGTTATCTTCCGAACCACGCCAGCCGCTATCGTCGTCCCCATGTCCCTAATCGCGAAACGACCGACCTGAGGAATGTTGGAATACTCCTCAAGGACCAATGGTCTAAGAGGATGGAACCTAACGATGGCTCCATCGCCCGTCTTCAGGAAGGCGGGCTTCTCCTCAACAACCTGACCCGTTCTAGGGTCGAGCTTCTGCAGGAGTTCAGCGAAAGTCGTAGCGACGGTGGCGGTGTGGGCGTGGAGCACTGGCGTGTATCCTGCGGCGACGGCGGTGGGGTGATAGATGATGATGATTTGGCCGATGAATTCCTTCACGGCAGTGGGTGGGTCCGAGACCGGGCCCATGACCTCGCCTCGACTGATATCAGTCTTAGCGATGCCCTTGACGCTGAAGCCTATGTTGTCTCCGGGAAGCGCCTGAGGAATCTGAACATGGTGCGTCTCTATGCTGCGGACCTCGCCTTTTGCACCGCCTGGCATGAAGATCACCGCATCGCCGACCTTCAGAATTCCTGTTTCAACCCTTCCCACGGGAACTGTGCCCACACCGGTGATCGTGTAGACATCCTGAACTGGGACTCGAAGCGGTTTGTCTGTGGGCTTCGGTGGGACAGATAACTGGTCTAAGGCTTGTTCTATAGTCGGCCCCTTGTACCAAGGCATATTGGGGCTTGGCTTGATGATGTCGTCTCCTGTCCAGCCCGAGATGGGGACGAAGGCGATGTTGGATACGGGGTACCCAGTCATCTTAAGGAGGTCGGAGAGGCCGTTCTTAACCTCCTCGTATCGTTCCTGACTCCATTTCACTGTGGAGTCGTCCATCTTCGTAATCGCTACTATGAGTTGCCTCACACCCAAGGTGTAGGCCAGGAACATGTGCTCTCTAGTCTGTCCTCCCGGTCCCGTTCCCGCCTCGTAGTCACCCTTCTTGGCCGAGACGACGAGGATGGCGGCGTCTGCTTGGCTCGTTCCGGTGATCATGTTCTTGACGAAGTCTCGGTGGCCGGGCGCATCGATGATGGTGAAGAAGTACTTTTCCGTCTCGAATTTCCAGAAGGAGAGGTCGATGGTCATGCCCCTCTCCCTCTCCTCCTTCAGTCGGTCTAGGACCCAGGCGAATCTGACCTCGTCGATACGCATGCCGTATTTCTGGGCTTCTGCCTCATGTTCCTTGATGGCTCTTTCGCTTATCATGCCCTTGAGGAGCAGCATGTGTCCTACGAAGGTGCTCTTGCCGTGGTCGACGTGGCCTATGACGACCAAGTTGAGGTGGGGCTTCTCGCTGCTCAATTCTCTCCCATCCGTTCTGCTACTATATCCGCAAGTTCCCATTAGATAAGGGTTAGGGGTATGAATTATCGCTTCTATTAAAGAGTATTGCCGCTCCGAGCCTATGAAGAAGGTTGGGGATCTCTGACATTAGGTCCCGTTTTTGGGACTTGGCACTAGAGATGGCTCTAGCTAGAGGCCTCGGCCACGGTCGAGGAAGATTTATATTCAAACCTGTCGGTTACAGCATCCACACATCGAGGAAGAGTTCCGTCGTTGACCGAGGAAACAGAAACACCAGAAAAGTCGGGGACCATTAATCTCTGGGGCAAATGGGGCTTCGAAGGCATAGCTGTCCAAGACCCCGGCCTGAAACGTTACGTAAGCCTCCATCCCGTCTTCCTTCCCCATAGTGGCGGACGGCATGAGCATCAACGCTTCGCCAAGTCCAACGTCAACATAGTCGAACGTTTCATCGACAACATGATGCGCCACGGCTCCGTCGGAGGTAAGAAGGTCAAAGCCACCAACATAGTCAGAGCTGCATTCGAGGTCATCAACCTCAAAACAGGCAAGAACCCCATCGAGGTCCTCGTGGCAGCGGTGGAGAATACTGCACCCTGCGAGGACACGACCCGCATCGGGTACGGTGGGATGGTCTACCATAGGGCGGTGGACATCTCCCCCCAGAGGAGGGTCGACATCGCGTTGAGGTTCTTGGCTGAGGGCGCTAGGAGAGCTGCGGAAGGTAGGGGAAAGCCGATCGAGGAGCGTGTCGCCGACGAGCTCATAGCCGCGTCTCAGCGGGATAGTAGGAGCTTCGCCATCTCAAGGTGCGATGAGATGGAACGCGTAGCCCTAGCATCACGCTAGGAAGCAGAACTCATTGTCGTATAGTCTGTCGGAGAATGCCTATGCGCGTCTTTATCTAAGATACCGAAAGGTTCTTTAAAATCTCCGCACCCTCAGAGCCGAGGAACAGAGAATGACAGAGAGATGGATTAGCCAGAACCAAGAACTGCTGAAGGCCCTAGAGGAAATCGCCTCCAAGAAAGGGGAGGACCGACTTGAGCTGGTCAACGCCATGGTCTTTGCCCTCAACGCCATCGATAGGAGCATCCATGGGTGGAGGAGCTGGGTACAGAACTTGCAGCTCATGTCCAAGTTCTCAGAGGACGAGTTGAGGGAGATGAAGAAAGGGCTCATCGAGAAGGCTCAAGAATTCATCAAATATGACACAGAAGTGACGGAGAAGCATAGAGAGAAGATCCCCCAAATCGTGGTTGTTAGGAGACCGGGTGAGGAGGACCGTCCGGACAGGGGCATTTACGCGTAGCCAGTCCTTCCAGACCGTGCATCCAAGGGACCTCAGTTGTCCTCCTTGACTCTTTGTTCCTTGACACGAGGCGCATAAAAGAACATTTCTCCTTGCTATGGCCGGTCAAAAACTTTATAGGTTGACCTCGGAATATGCGACTGGAATCTAGGAGATCTCAATGACCCGAAGAGGAAAATCCCATTCTAGGCGCCCTGTGAGCAAGCGAGCCCCTTCATGGTTTAGATACGGGCCCGAGGAGGTCGAGGCCTTCAGCATAAGGCTCGCCAAGGAGGGGCAGACGCCGAGTCGGATAGGAGTAACCCTCAGAGACCAATATGGGATTCCTCTAGTGAAATCAGTCACAGGAAGGTCGATACAAGAGATTCTAGAGGAGGCAGATCTGAGACCGACTATCCCTGAAGATCTAAGTAACATCCTAACTAAGACGGCTAACCTGCAGAGACATCTAGCCAGAAACAAGTCGGATGCGGTGAATCGACGATCCCTCGAGCTCCTAGTCTCAAAGGTCAGACGAATGGGCCGATACTACAAGAGGATAGGTAGACTGCCGGAGAACTGGGAATACCGGCCTGAGACAACTCTCACCGCCTGAACCCCGGCTGGATGATGAGTTGGACGGCGACGTATCGCATATTCCTGAATTTTATCTGAGCGTTGCCGAAGCGGCAAAACTAATTCTAAGACATGTAGGAGACGGCGATTCCATCCGGGTGGTAAGCCACCTAGATGCCGATGGACTGACCTCCGCCAGTATAATCGGGAGGGCCCTGCATCGAAGGGGCGCCGAGTTCAGGATCAGGAACGTCAAGCAGATTGACACCCCACTACTCGAGGAGCTGGGAAACGAGGCAGCCACGCCAATTGTCTTCAGCGACCTCGGAAGTGGCAACCTCGACCTCTTAAAAAGCACATTCAAGAACGTGGACGTGATAGTTCTCGATCATCACGAGCCTGAGGGGGAGACCTTTCCTAGGCTCTGCCAAGTCAATCCCCATCTGTATGGGTTCGAAGGCGCTAGGGAGATCAGCTCCTCAGGGGTCTGCTACCTAGTTGCCAAGGCCTTAGATGGTTCGAATACTGACCTGGCAACTATGGCTGTGGTCGGAGCCTTAGGGGATATGCAGGACAAGTTCGAGAAGAGGAGTCTGGGTGGGCTCAACGAAGGCATCGTCAGAGACGCCGTCGACGCAGGATATTTGCGCGTCGAGGAGGACCTCCTGCTCTACGGGAGAGAGACAAGACCACTGCATAAGGCTCTGGCGTATACGACGAACCCCTTCCTCCCGGGGTTGAGTGGCGAGGAGGACAAGTGCCTCGCCTTCCTGACTAGTATTGGATTAGAGGTCAAGAGGGGTGATAGGTGGAGAGCGGTCAACGACCTGAGTGCCGAGGAGAAGCAGCGCCTCTTCTCAGAGATCGCCAAACACATGGCTGCTAAGAGGCTGCCCAGCAAGGCTGTCATGAACCTTATAGGTACCGTGTACACCTTAGTTCAAGAGGACAGGGGCACGCCCCTTAGGGATGGACGGGAGTACGCTTCCCTACTGAACGCCTGCGGGCGGATGAGCAAGACCGGCCTCGGAGTCGCCATAGGCTTAGGGAATAGACTCACAGCACTGGACGAAGCCTTGCAGATCTTTGCGAAGTACAAGAAGACGCTGTCAGATTACCTAGAGTGGATATCCTCGACACCCAGAAGCATTGAACGAGGTGAGAACATCTACGTCATCAACGGTTCAGGAGTAATCGACGAACTAATGCTAAGCACAGTCGCCTCGATGATCACCTCAAGTGGACTCCTCGACGAGCTAAAGCCCATCCTCGCCCTCACGGAAGCGGAGGGAGGGCTGGTGAAGGCCTCAGGGAGGCTTCCTGACGAGCTAAGGGAGAGCCACCTGAATCTAGGGATGATTTTCCACGAGGCTTCAGAACGCTTCAGTGGAGTTGGAGGGGGACACGATGTTGCGGCTGGAGCACAGATCCCGAAGGAACATGAGGCCGAGTTCATCAAGTTCGTCGATGAGAAGATCGGGATGATGCTCCGTACCAAATAGGACTTGAACTGAGGACTTCGGGAGACTCGACTGTTAGTCTATGGGTATAACGCAACTTAGTTTGCGAAGGTTCTGAGAACCTCAAGCTCTACGACCTTGCCTATCGGGGAGTTGACTCACATCGGCCTACTGACGGACGTGAGCTAGGATGTGGCCGACCTCGGGGATAATGAGTTCCTTGAGGGCCGTCTCAACTGCCTGAGGCGAACCGGGAAGACAGAAAACGGCTCTGCCCCGTATGACCCCCGCCGTGCAACGGGTTAGGACGGCGGCGGTCCCTATCTGGTCGTAGCTTAGCCTCCTGAAGGCCTCGCCGAAGCCCTCAAGCTCCTTCTCCAACAATGGCGTGACCGTCTCGATGGTGACATCCGTGGGGGCTATCCCTGTGCCGCCCATGCTCACGACAGCTCCTACTTGAACGTCCGATGTCAACCGGCCGAGGCTTCCTCGAATCATCTCCGCATCGTCTGAGACGACTTCCCTGATAGCGACCTCATGGCCCGAGTCTGTCAGAATACGTGCGGCTAGATCCGCTGAGGCATCCGTGAAGAGCTCCCCCTTCACCTTCAGGTTGTATCGGGAAGTGCTGATGGTCAGGAGCGCAAAACGCACGTGTTTTGGTGCCTTCTCCTTGTGTTCGCGGCTGGTTTCACTCAACATTCGCGCTCTCCTTTGTCTTCTCAATGACCCTGATGCCCTCTATGCGAGTGGTGGGATACTGTCCAGCCTCATCCTTCTCGTACTGCTTCGCCATATCCCAGATCGTTAGGAGTGCAGTTGAGACGGCGGTAAGAGCCTCCATCTCAACCCCCGTCTTAGCCGTAGCCTTAACCGTCACAGTCACTATCACATCCGTCCTTCCCAATCGCTCCTCGACCTGTACACTAGTAAGGGGTAGGTGGTGGCACAGAGGGATGATGTTGCTCGTGGCCTTAGCCGCGAGGACGGCCGCTATCTTGGCAGTGGAGATGGGGTCCCCCTTCTCTACCTCGCCGGACCTGATTCGCTTGACTGTCTCCTCCTTGAGGAGGATTCTGCCAGTCGCTGTCGCTTGACGATGGACGATGGGCTTGGGCGTAATATCGACCATTGATGGACCGCGCTTCATCATGTCTCGCCTTCGATCATCTCAGTATGTTCAAGGGAGGTAGCTATTAAACCGAGCAGAAGAGGACGTACTCGGTCAGGTCAGAGCTTAACTATAAGGACAGGGCATTTGGCGTGGTGGCTGACCTTATTGGCGACGCTTCCAAGGAAGAAGCGGGCTACAGAGCCGACGCCTCTCTCCCCGATGACGATCAGATCTGCCTTCTCGGCGTCGGCGATGTGGACTATGTTGTCTGAAATGTTTCCATGCTCCAAGACCGTTGTGACCCGGATTCCCGCGGCCTGAGCCTTCTTTGTACCTTCTTCCAAGATTCTTCGACCACTCTCCTCAAGCTCGTCACTAAGGTTCAGTAAAATGGGGGCGCTCGAGACTTCTGGGCCGGTTACGAGGGCGGATGCAGCGGGGACTATGTGGACTATTACCAGGGAGGCGGAGTATTTCCCGGCGAGTTCGATGGCTATCTCCAGTGCTCTGTCCGCGTACTCTGAGCCGTCGAGGGGAACGATGATCTTGTTGAACAAGCTCATGCCTAGTTTAGTCGTTGCTATACTTCGATTTTAAACCTTCGGCGAATCACTTCGAACAGCCTATGAGTGTTCTGTTAATCTAACCTTCGGGCCATGGGAAGAAATAGTCCCACAACTCCACAAGCTGGAGGATCTCCTCAAGGTCGTCCCTCTTCATCAACTCTAGGACTTCGGCCTGCGTCTTATGACGGGCGATGGGCTGGTCTTCGTTGGCGACCCGTATCAGTATTTGCGCTGTGACCATGGCGGCCTCCTTGATGTCGAAGGGGTCGACCTTGTCGAGGGTGTCGGCCGAGGTATGGCCCCAGCCCCTGTCCTCAGCTCGCGCACCAGTGCGTTGCGTTGTAAGGGTTATACTTGGAATGCCTCTGGTGACGAAGGGGAAATGGTCTGAGGCATGGCTTATCCGAGTGCTGACCTCGATACTGTACCCCACTTCCTCCCCGATCTTCTTGAAGTAGGGGATCATCTCCGGGTAGCCTTGGACGCAGACCCCTTTGCGGCCCGGCTCAGCGGGGCTATCTAAGTTAATCACGAGGTCTACGTTCTTCATCTCCTCTGGATGGGCTTTAAGGTAGAGGGTTGAGCCGGTGATAGCCATCTCTTCCAAAGGAAAGGCGACGAACCTGATGCTCCGCTTGAAACTGCCCTCATAGCGACCGAAGACCCGGGCCAACTCCATGATAACTGATGTGCCCGTGCCGTTATCCATCGCTCCTTGAGAAATATCATGGCCGTCGTAGTGGCCGCAGACGAAGATTTCGTGCTCGGGGTAGCAGTTTCCGGGTAGTTCACCTATGACGTGCCAAGCCGTGGTTGGGCCCGCCTTGTTGGCTATGGTCATTCTGACCTTGACGGAGCCTTGTGTGAGGAGTTGTTGTAGGTAGTAGCCGTCCTCGTAGGTGACGCCGGCCGCAGGGACTTGGCCGATGCTGTTCGTTCTCAGAGAGCCCGTCTGCTGGAGGTTTCCAGGTTGGCTGTTTATGAAGAGGTACCCTATGGCTCCGGCTTGGACGCTTCGAGCATACTTCTCCCGGCGGTGGACATTTCTCGGATAGGCGGCGGGGCTCCTTGAGGTGGACATGACTATCTTGCCCTTGAGCAGAGGGCCCATAACCTGGAAATCTGTAGGTATGCCGTCGCCGATGAAGACGAGGTCGCCTTCCAGGCCCCCTTTCGGGGTTGAGGGCGACTGAACGAGGGAGATAGCGGGCACGAATGCCTTCACGGGGTGGAGCACCTCGAACTTGGCGGTCCCCCTTCTCCAGCCCATGTACTCGAAGGGCTCTGTCCGCGCGTCGAGGCCGTACTCCTTGAACTTCCTGAGGATGTAGTCTCTGGCCTTCCTCTCGCTGGGTGTGCCTCCGAAGCGGCTTCCGAAGCTGCATAAGGCCACCTCGTTCTGGTAGGATTCAGGAGAAGACCATATGTCGCCGATGATGCTCTTCTCGATCTCCCTAGGTGAAAGAGACACTGGAACCACTTTCTCCAGATTGGATGCTTAAGCTAAAAAGATAGCATCATCGCTTTGGTTGGAAAGGCTCTTTCGAGAGGTCTGGAACATCCTTAAATCTCGCTCCATCTCCTAGAAGCAGCGATTGCGAGTCGAAGGATAAGGCTTGGATAAGATCAAGGCGTTGAGACTATCCTCAATTGCAATAGTCTCAGTCGCCCTATTTGAGACAGTGGCGGGCGTTATGGTTAACAGCCTCGTCATTCTAAGTGATGCCGCTCATGCAACCTTCGACGCTATCACGACTATAATATTGTTAATCACCACCCAGTGGGCACTGAAGCCTCCGGATGAAGAACACACTTATGGGCATGGTAAAATCGAGTCCGTGGGCGGCTTGATTGGCGGGATAGCGCTCATAGCGGTCGCAGCATTCTTGATGTACGGCTCTTTCTCCAGACTTATCGCTGGCGGAGCGCAGATTCGGCCGGAACTGATAGGGTTCGCGGCGGTCGGATATACCTTGTTCATCGATATTTTCCGGGTTGTGACATTGAGTATGACAGCGGAGAAGAGTGGCGTGACGGTCAAAGCCAATCTATATCATGCCCTTGCCGATATGGCTTCCACCATAGTCGCGTTGGTGGGCTTCTACCTCGCAACAATGGTTGGTATATCCCAAGGGGATACCCTTGGCTCGATTGTTCTAAGCATTCTTCTAGCGTACCTGAGCATAGGGCTCCTGCGGGCCAGTGGCTTGGAGCTGAGCGATACTATCTCCAAGAAGGTGGTAGGAGAGCTTCGTAGACAGGTTATGAATACTCGTGGGGTTTTGGAGTACAAGGAGCTCAAGGCTAGGAAGGTGGGTTCGAAGTACTTCGTGGACACAACCGTCGTCGTGCCGGGGAGCATGGGTATCAAGGAGGCCCATGAGATAGCGACGAAGATCGAGTCGAATGTAGCCACTCTCTTAGGTGATGCGGATGTCACCGTTCACGTGGAACCGAGTGTCAGGGAAGAGTCTCTGGAGAGCAAGGTCGAGAACCTAGCTTCGGCTGTGGGGGGTGTCGAGGGAGTGCACAGTGTTAGCGTCTCCTACTCTAGGGGCAGTCTCTACATTACGTTGCATGCTCAGGTGGACCGGAAGCTCCCCTTGGAAGAGGCTCACAGGATAGCTGAGAGGATAGAGCGGGAGTTACATCGTGAATTGAGTACCGCGAAGATAACTGTTCACCTTGAACCCTTCGACTATCTTAAAGTGAGTCAGAAATGTCCGAATGTTGATTCTAGGTTAGAAGATACTGTAAAACAAGTGATTGGAGAATATCATGAGACTGTTAAGATAAAGACTCTAACAACTTATTTGAGCGGAGAAAGACGATGTATCAACTTAGATTTGGTGCTCGACGGAAAATATTCTATCGAAGAGGCTCATCAAATAGTGTCAGACATAGAAAGGGAACTGACTAGGAGATTCGACAAAACGGATGTGACGATCCATTCGGAGCCGTCTCAAACAGTCAGTGCATAGGGGCATCGTTGCTGAACTGCTGGTCGATTGGAAAAGGTTTAAGGTCGTGGAGCTGTTGATGGCTGGTGTATGAGGCCGTTCGATATCTTGCTTCTTGTTTATGTGGCGGTTTGGTTGACGACTTCTTATGGCCTTGTTGAGGCACATAATATGGGGGGTGCGGTGGGGGTGTTCTTTCTGCTATGGCTCAGGGAGAGGTTTTAGGTATTGGGTTCGGTTGGGCCTCTGACATGATGTTCCGTTTTTGGTACTTCGCCGATATCGGCAACCCGTGGCCGTGGTTTTCATAGGAGTATGCTTCTCTGGGTCGGATTGGAACCTAGCCTTCATGCCTCGCAAGGGATAGTCTCATCGGTGACAGTTGGTCTCCCGAGCCTGTTGAACTCCTTCGCGGTCAAAACGGTATGGGTTGTACGTATAGGGTACTTTGGGGTGGCGCTGGCTAATGGTTAATGATAAGGTTTCCAAATTATGCACGCTTGAGGAATTAAAGGCTATTGCTGAAGAAATGGGTGCTAAAGAATCACTATTGGATGCACTTGAGATTTTTCTTAAAGCCAAACACTGTGAATTAAAAATATCTTATGTGGTATAAAAATGTGACTAGAGTTCAAGGAGTAGACCTCGTGGACAGAGAGATAAATAGTGGACCCCCTGTATGTATGCTGGAGATATCACATACACCCCCTTCTTGGGTACCATAATACTTCTCATAATCACTGCGGTATATGCTCATCACAGCAAGAGACTCGCGGATATAGCAATTCGATACGCCTCGAATCCAGTAATAGGGATAACCCTCAATAAGATGCAGGTCACGGATATATTCGAGCGTACGAGCTCGCGACGAAATATTAATATTGACATGAATCTAGTCAACATTGGCAACGCGCCAGCAACTGGAGTATATGTTGACGGTGAGATAATATTTAAATATACAGACATCAAAGGAGAGAAATCCATACCATCTCGTTTCGAACCTATCCTCATACCATTCATTAGGCCCGGCGAAGAGATTCCATGCGAAAATGAGTCTCCCAACTTTGGAAATACTTGTATAGTACATTTATTTGATGATTTTCGCGAACAAAAACGTCTCAACCTTCTCAGGCTGGAGACAGACCCCACAAAAGAACCTTATACTTCTTCAAAACTGAAGATATATGTCTACTATCGGAACAATCTGGGGCAATATTTCGAAAGCATATTTCAGACTTATATCTGGTTGGAGAAAATTCCTGAAGAAAATGAATCAGCTGAGATAATGCAACAATATATGCCTACTCAGCAATTCTATGCTGGACCAATTTCAAAAGACAAAATGGATAAAGATATATCGATTAGGAATAGTAAGCGAGACTTGTGCGGATGGTAATAGAGAACGTGCAGGGAAGGACTCAGACCAACGCGGCAGACTAGTTGGGTGTGCCCCAGTCAGGTCTAGGCCCGCTGGGGCTAGCAAAAGGACTCGAAACCGAATCACTTTTGCCAGCTCTGTTCTCAAGATCCCATTCATCGCGTGGGCTCATCTGGGCCAGAGTCTTCATCACACACCCATAAGAGACTCAACAGGAACCGAGATAAAAGGAGAAACCCCTCACAATGGCGGAGGCGTCCTCATCCTCTCCTCCTCGGGGAGCTTCGTCCAACGCAGGAACTCCTCCGAAGGCGGATACTCCTTGTAGAGTTCCCTCCTCCTCGCCTCAAGGAACTGGTTCTCAAGACCCAAAAACTCAGCCGCGGTCAAGACCCTGTGACCCACCCTCTCGGAGACGGCTAGGACCTTCTCGAAGCCCTGAGGCCGACCTCCCTCCCGCAACAGATGATGGTCAACCACGACGGTAGGAACCTTCTCCACGATCCGAGACATGTTGTCGAAAGCCGTAGAGACTGTCTCCCTCTTGAGACGGTAGTCGGCGAGGTAAGTGGGCGGTCCACCCAGATAGACGAGGCTTGGCTCATCCCTGATAAGCATCTCCGCGGTCTCATCAACCATCGGCCCCTGGATATCCGAGGCGTGGACGAACCTTTCCCCACCATACTCGACACTCAGCATCAGGACCCAGCCGAGGGGCGTATCCCTCTCCCCATGAGGGACAGGCTCGGAGAAGCGGAGGGTCGTCCCCCCGAAGGTGAAGGCCCGTCCATCCGCGTGTTCAAAGGACTTGACCACCCCCTCAATCCTATCCTTGAGCATCCACCCCCTACGCCTCTGACTCGGGTTAACCATGTTCCTATAATCCTTAGCCAAGACCACCTTACCCTGATAGAGCTGCCGAGCCACACCGAGATCGCAAAGATTCCACACACAATCCGTGTACGTAGGCGTCGCATGATCATAGTGATAATGGCTGATCGTCACCACAGAGGCCATATCGGCATAACGGGCCAAACGCTCCCTAGCCTCACGAAGAGCCCTATACTCCCTAGGGTGGGGAAGGAGACCGAACCGAAACCCCAACGAGGCGCCGGGGTCGATGAGGATTCGAATGTCTGGAGTCTCGACGTAGGTGCACATCGAGCGAAGCCCCAAACTCTCGGCGGCTAGGGGGATGAACTCCAAACCAGCCACCGCGCTACGAAGGAACTAGCCGAAGAGGAGCACTGCCAAAGGACTATCAGGGGATAAAGTGAAGACGGCGACGAACATGGCCACGAAAGCCAAGACCAACAACTTCCTCCTATGACTCAGAGGAGTCACATCATCCAAGGTCCCAGGATGATCCACCCGGATAAGGAGTATGACGAGGAGGGCCATACTCCACCAACCCGCCAAGAACATCAGCAAAATCATCACATAACCCAGTCGACGGTGCCAGACCCGTCCAAGCAAAGCACGAAAGACATGCCCCCCATCCAACTGCCCAATCGGAAAGGCGTTCAAGAAAGTTATCAAGGTCCCTGCCCAACCCGCCAAGGCAAGAGGATGCAGCACATGCGTAAACGCATTAGGACTCGGGAAGATCCAAGACCCCAAGAACAGGAAGAACAGTGGAGGAAATACGCTGCCGCCCGTCATTCCCTGTCTAACAAGATAGTCATACTGCTGCATTGTGAGGGGGAGAGACATGGAATACCCGACCGCTGAAGCAATCATCGCGATAGCGAAGCCTACAATCGGCCCAGAGATCCCGATGTCGAAGAGCTGATTACGATTCGAGGCAGGGCGCTCTTGGCGTATGAACGCTCCGAAGGTCCCCAGTGTAAGACCCGGTATCCCTGGGATGAAGAGGGGGAGCGTCGCCTTGACACCGTTTCTCCTAGCCGTCACGTAATGTCCAATCTCATGAAGGCCCACAACACTCATCGTGGTGATCGTGTAAAGGGCAGTTTGGCTCCAAACAGCAAAGGGCACTGCTTGAGGAGATACCTGTTGAAGCCTAAGAAGCACGTCAGCATAGTCCGAAGAAATGTAATACCCCGAGATAGTAACCGTCACGATCGTGGCAAAGAAGAGGATCAACGGAAGACTGAGACCAGCCAAACGGAACACAGGACGAGCGACAGCCCGCCTAGGAACGACCTGGAGCACAACCTCGTTCCCAGACCGCTCCACAATTAGGCCAAGATCCTCAGCGGCCAACCGTCCCGCAAGCCGGTCAGACTTGTCCACAGTCTCAGCGTCGAGGGCGATTATGAAGGTGGGTACGCCTTCTCGAAGGTAAGCGTCTCTGGGGGTGAACTCTGTCTTGACTATGTCGAGGATTCTGAAGAACTTAGCTGCCTCGCTCTCGGTGCTCAAGTCAGGTGGCTCCAACCGTTCCCATACTAGGGGGCTAGATGGATTCTAGGGGTGTCCATTATAAGGTTGCCTCTTACCGAAATAGGCCGGCTGTCAGTGAAGGCCGCGAGACTTAAGGGGGCACCTCCAACCCCTTTTCACGTCAGGACCTTATCATCGTCAAGATCATCTTGAACTTCCCTATCGCCTTCAGACTATGCGGCTCATTCGCCGGCATCAAGACCATCTCACCCTCCCTCAAACGAAGCGGTTTGCCAGAAATGACGATCTCAGCCTCACCATCGAGGAGATGAACCAAAGCATCGTACGGAGCAGTATGCTCACTCAATCCCTGCCCCTCATCAAAAGCGAACAAGGTCACGGTCCCCGCATCCTCATCAATTATCGTTCTACTGACCACAGAGCCTTCTTGGTAATCTACCAAGTCGATCGCCTTCACCGCTCGCGCTTTAAGTCTTCCAGATCCTGTTTCTCTCCTATGTTCCATGTCCTCATCTCCTTCCAAACAACTTACTATGACCGACTCAGACAGGACCAACACATAAGTATCCTAGAACCTCCAGCCACACAGCAGGGCGACCATCAAAGAAGCCCCGGTCAAGTCCGCCGTAGTCCCGGGATTCAACCCAGAACCCCTCAGACGACCATCCAACCCAAGAATGAGGGCTCCGCCCTCACGAGTTGTTAACCCACCCAGTCTCAACGCCTCCTTAGCCGATTCCGCCACCCAACTCGTCTCCTCGACACCAATCTTTACGGCCTCCTCTATGTATGGCGTCCTCCTCAACCCAATCTTTCTGGCCATGAAGGTGTCGGAGAAGCGGGAGAGGAGGAAGAGGAAGGTATGAACAGTCGCAACATTCACATCCCGAGTCTCCCCAAAGACCTCCAATAACTCTGGATATCCAACTGCAAAGACCTTCTCAAAACTCGTCGCCCACTCCGAGGCGACGCCATCCCACCTCGACGAGTGGCGCATCGCGTCGAGGAGAGTTATCCTTTGCACTGACCTGCGTCTGGCCTTCAAATCTGGGGCAGTATTATCAGAGAGCCTTCCCAAGGTCTGGGGGGTCGTCTTGGCTATGGTCTCGAAGGTATTGGCAGCGTCCTCATTCGTGGTTGCTCCGACGACTTTTCCTACATTGTGACGAAGACTGAGGGGGCTGATAGCACCTATCGACCCGCAGAGTCCCGCGGCCGCGGCGAGGGGGACGAAGAGGAGGATCGTGCCGAGGTGAGTGTTCCCCCCCTTCTGCCAGCGGGTCGTCTCATCCACAGCATCCTTGATGGCTTCACCGATACGGATACGACTCAGCGGCACCCTTCCCTTGGACGCTGCAAGGCCCCGACGGGCTACACGCCTCATCGGTGGACCTAAAGCGATGGAGCTGGAGAGGAAGTCCTCGAAGCGAAGATCATCGAAGTCGGCGGTCCGATGGACGTTCCCGGGCTTCGGGTACCCGCTCACCTCTAGGGCTGCTGCGAGTTGGGCACATTCCATGACGTAATAGGATAGATCTTCGCTGGGCTTCACTCCTTATCACCATTCTTAGAGAAGAGGGGTTGGTCTTGGATGTAGGATCTGCCGAGCTTCAAGGCTATTTCCGCCTTGGCCAGCTCTCGTCCCAAGTAGGCGGCGTGGTCTAGGCGGGTGACGAGGCCCATGTCTATGAGGGTTCCATAGATGCTCGCTGCATCACCGCCCTTGACGATTTCCCCTTGAGCAGCTCCCACAAATCGAGTTGCGACGATGTGCCCCTTCGAGCGGTCGATCATGATTCGGTAGCTCCCCGCCGGGTCGAGGTGCTCCTCGGATACGGGCTTCGCCTCTATGGCCCGCGCCTCCTCATCTGGGCCCCCCTCATAAGGTTCTTCGAGACACCTCTTCTCCTTCAGGATCAATAGATCGAATCCCAAGTCCTTTGGGACGGAGGGCCTCTTCTTGGCGAGGAACATCATCTTAGAGGCGATGGAGAGTTCCCTGACCGCGCCTAGAGTCTTGTCGCTTCCCTCAGTCGTCAGGAGGAGGCTCGCGTCGACTTCGGCCGCGATTCCGCCCAGAAGGGCGTTGACGCCCACGCTGTCAGCGTCCAAGAGTTCCGTGATGTTTCCTGCGCCGAGGAGGAGGGGCACATCGGGGTGTCGATGCGAGAAGAGGTGGTAGCAGACTATGGAGGCTGTTAGGCCGGGGGTGATGAGGGGGTCGGCGACGGGGTCCGCGATTATTCTTTTATAACCTAGCGCCCTTGCCTTTGAGACGTTCCTCGTCAAGGTTTCCGCGCGGGCTTGAGGTTCCTTGGGCGAATAGCCTCCTCGGTTGTCCATAGGGAGAATGACGACAGCGACTTCCCGTGCAAATGAAGTAGCCTCGACCATGGATGATGCGTCCAAGCTTAGGAGGAGGTCGGCGCCGGCTCCTATTGCTGCCTTTGCTTCTTCGATGTCGAAGGTGTCGATGGCTATGGGGGCAAGACTGAGGCTCTTTACAGCCTTCACGGCTCGTGAAGCTTCTTTGGGCTTGGGATTTCCCGCCATCATGCCGATGTCGATTATCTTGGCTCCAGATTCTACATAGTATTGGGCTCGGGACTGAATCTCTCGGTCGGATAATGTTGGGGCGTCCAGTATCTCGGCCATGACGCGCATGGGAAAGCCCCTGCCGATGGGCACGTCCCCTATCAGGAAGTTTCCTGGACGTTTGAGGAGATCGTCGCGGTCGTCTTCCGCCTTGCGAAGTTGGAGAGTAACCTGTTGCTTGAGGGTTTGACGCAGGACCTTGTCAGCGGGCTCTGTCTTTGAGAGGCGTACTTCCTCAAGGGTGTTGAGTACGGTGGGGATGTCGGCGCTGTATCTTGGGCCCTTGAAGGTGGGAATCGCGCATACTTCTTCTATGATTTCTGCGTCTCCCCTGACGAGGCCTGGGATGAGGATAAGGTCGTAGCCTGTTAGGTTCATGGTGCTTAGATGGCGGGCGATGAGTTCGGGGGTTAGGAGGGCGGCGACGGGTACGGGGAGGGTGACTACCATGGTCTCCACTTTGGATTCGAGGGCGTGGCTTCTCACTGCTGTCTCTGCGAGCCTAGCTGTGACGAGCAGAGCCTTCATAGTTCTCCCTATCCGATGGCGTGGAAGCCAATTTGCCTATATCATCGCCCCTCTTATCTAGTATAGCGCATTCATCGCTGAGTAGCTTACGAGCCATCAAGCGAAGGAACCGCGGTCTATGGTTGAGGAGACTAGGATATGCAGTATACCAGTTGATCCTAGACACGTGTAAACCGCACAATATGGATCTTAAGAAGATTCGCAGTCCGGGCAAGCTGTGGTTGAGTCGGTCATACACTCGGAGCAGAAGAATCTTCCGCACCTAAGACATTGATAGGCGTCCGCCATCTTGATGAGGCGCCCACAGATACAGCACCTGACGGCCTTCATCCAAGATTCCTCCGCGGTATGAGAGAGTACCGCGCCTCCAGCTCTGTTGTACAGCGATCCATTGCTATATTAGGCTCGATCGTCTCCTCTCTCCCCTTCCACTCTTGGGGACAAGCTTATTTTAGGTTCTAGGAACCTCGTAGCGGCATGAGGGTGCTCATCCTTGAAGGTGGGAAATATGATCAGGAGCTTTACGGCGAAAGACGGAAGAAATGTTACGCTGAGGGTGCCGAATTGGTCTGATCTCGATGATTTCTTGGAATTGATCAACTCTCTAGTCGAGGAGGGCGCAGATGTCAATCTGGACACGAAGACTACCCGCGACGCTGAGGTCGACTGGCTGGCAAGGCATCTTTCGGCCATCGAGAAGGACGGTAAAGCAGCCGTAGTCGCCGAGGTTGATGGGAGAGCCATCGGTCAGACGGACGTGACTCCTAAAAGTGGACGCCAGAGACACGTCGGCGTCTTGGGCATCGTCATACGGAATGGCTATCGCGACATCGGAATTGGGACAGAGTTGATGAAAGAGGCTGAGGCTCAAGCCAGAAGGCTTCACCTCAGAATCTTGACACTGGATGTCTTCGCCCGAAACGACAGAGCGCGCCACGTCTACGAGAAGGCGGGATACCGAATAGCGGGACTCATTCCGAAGGCGATCCTCAAAAACGGGGAATACAGCGATCTAATCACTATGGTTAAGGAACTATGAGCATTTTCAATAAGTTTAATTGCCTTATCTGATTTGGACTAGGCGCGAGGTTACGGCCTTTGACGTTTCCACCTCACCTCCTTACGCAGATGATAGACCTCCAGGAATCACTACCCAAGCAACAGTTCAAACTTACAAGGGTAGGAGTCAAGAACCTCCGCACAGAACTCAAGGTCCAAGGCAAGGGAGGCGTCATCACCCTCTTCCCGAGGGTTGAGATGTACGTGGACCTCCCAAGCACAAGGAGGGGGGTACACCTGTCGAGGGACCCGGAGTCGCTCCAAGAGGTCATCGAGGAGATGAAGACGAAGGTCTACAGCATCGAGGACTTCTGTGAGAGTCTCGCCAGAAGTCTCCTCAAGAAGCATGATTACGCGACCCAAGCGGAGGTCCACCTGGAGAGCGACTACGTGATCCCCCGCAGCGCCCCAGGCCAGCCCCTCGTGATGAAAGAACCCTGCGAACTCCTAGCCACCGCCAACGCGACTAAGGAAGGGTCGGACATCTCGGTCAGAAGGGCTGTCGGGGTGAGGGTCGTGGGCTTCACGGCGTGCCCATGCACCCAAGAACTCCTGAGGACGCTGACGCGTGACAGACTGAAGAAACTAGGATATGATAGGGAGAAGATCGAGGAGATACTAGAAAACTCTGTCTGCGCCACCCATACCCAGAGGACGACAGGCTCAATCCTAGTAGCATGCCCCCCAGGAAAGCGGGTGGACGTGGAGGACTTGGCCACCATCCTAGAGAACTCGATGAGCGGACAGACCTACACGATCCTGAAGAGGCCCGCCGAAGCCTCGATTGTCGAAGCTGCCCATCGAAGGCCCATGTTCACCGAGGACGTGGTTCGGGAGGCCCTCCTAGCCGTCTCTAAGAAGTACGAGGATTTCCCCGATGATGTGAGCGTCTTCGTCCAGATGTTCAGCAACGAGAGCGTCCACAGGCACGACATCATCGCCGAGAGGGCCACGAGTCTTGGGGAGATAAGGCTGGAGATGGGGCGAGACTCTAGAGAAGGGTCGTGAGCTCCTCTGGGCTCACCTTCCTGAAGCCTTGAATGGGTACTCCTCGTTCGGTCACGTTGTAGAGGGGTATCCTCGCCCGGGTCGAAAGCCACGCCAATAGCTCCAACCCAATCTCCAGCTTTATCTTCTTCATCTGCGACGCATGAGCGTCTGGCTTGGAGTACTCCCCCACCACATGACCGAAATCCATCCCCGCCAAGACCAAGGCCCTAGCCCCCAACTCGACAGCGAGGAAGGCAGCACGGTCCCCGTCGGTAAATCCACCGAAGTTGTAGACGTAAGGCCTCGGCTCAACCTGCGTACTCCCAATCCTATTCCCCAACCTCGGCACATACTCGGCGAGGGCGGGAACATTATCACCGTGGGCGTGAACGATAACTACGCTGCCCCGACGCGACGCCTCAATCTGGTCCTCGACCCGCCCGTCCAGATCTGTCGCAATTACGTCCGGAAACTTCTTACCGATCTTTATCAGGGCCGTCGTGGCCCCGTCCGCCGTCATCAGACAGTACTTCTCTAGGAGGGAGATTTCCAAGAGACGCTTCAGGTCGTTCGCCAAGGAGGGGCCAGCCCCGAAGACGATGACGACCTTTCCCGAGATCCTAGCCCTTACCTCTTCTGGTGTTAAGGCATCCTCCTTGAGGAGGCTGGAGAGGAAGTCTGTGGCCCCCTGGTCCTCCTCCCTGCTGAGGTGGAGCCTCTGAGCGATCTTCTCGTACCATGGCATCCACTCCGACAGCTCCAAAGCGACTACCCTCCTTGTTCCCATCCCCTTACCTTTGCTACAACGTCTTCGATGACCTTGCAGTAACTCGAATCTGGACAGACCCGCTCAGCCAACACTTTGTAGGTGAGGATCGATCGAATCAGTCGATCCGCCTCCTCCCTCCTACCCTCTTTGAGGAAGGTTTTCACCCGAGTCGCATGGATAACGGCCTCTATGGCCGCGAATCTGCCTCGGCAATAAGGCTTGGGACGTAGCTGAATCACCTCGGAGTAGACGGCATTGCAGTCGACCTTGGCCCTCTCTGGGCCCTCATCCCTTATACTCGATACCGTCAATTCAATGACGCCTTCAGCTTGAGCCAAACGCGGAGCCTCGACATGCTTCGCGTCCTCGAACATCTCCCCGGGGCACGGCGTCACCTCCTTCAGGGCTGTGTCGTAGAAGAGTTGAGGTTCGTCTGTAATATTGGCTACAGCCACTTGCGTCGCAAGTAGGTTTCGATAGGTTTGGGTTGACTTGAAGGGTAGGAGCGTCAGCGTCCTCCCATTGGAACTCCGAATGCCCATAGGCGCAGCGTTCGGCGTACCATCAGGGGAGCGGGTTGTGATTATTACCTCGTAGATGACCCCTTTCTCCAGTCCGACGGCAGAAAGCGTATCCGAGGAATTCAAAGGGAACGCCTATCCTAACATGGAACTGGACCTTGAAGAAGCCTTCGTCCCACGCCTTGACTATACTAGACTCAGAGACTCCTTTGCTACTGAAAGCGTCGAGCGTGCTTCCTCGGCTGAGGCGACGCCGACGAGGGCTCCATCGGCCTTCACCTGCTTGAACACGTAGTCGAAGGATTCTCGCCCTAGGGAGTAGCCGCCGGCTAGAGGTTTGATGGCGAAGACAGGCTTCACAGTTGTTCCTACTGCCCTTTCCACCTCCTCCTGCGTCGGCCACATCAAGGCACCCAACCTATTAACGGGGACGACGTAGCCGTCACATCCCACGTCCTCCCTATCCATCAATGGAATGGTGGCGCCGGAGAAGTGAGTGGAGAACATGACGGATGCTATTTGCTCATGGATGATGTCAGCGTATTCGGCTAGAATATCAAATCTCCTCAATGCCACGAGGACATCTGTAATATGTCCTCCCGGCCGCGCCATCGGAATGGAGAAGTCGTCGAAGGGGAGGTCATGCAGGTCTCTTCTAACCCTGTTAGGATGAAACTTCACCTCAACACCCCTCAACTCATCCCTCGCCCCTCCAATTTTCTCCCAGACCCTTTCTAGACCATCTCGACCTAAGTCGGGTAGGAGGGGCTCATACCTATAGATGCCTTCTTGGAGTGGATCCTCAGCAAATCTTCGGATGAAGGCTTCCATTTTCATCCCAGTCAGCTCCTTACTTTCGGCGCAGAGAGTCGCAAAGACCGCTTCTTTATTAGAGCCTCTAGGGAACTCTAGACCGCGTTCGATATTCATCCAAGGAACAGCCGCAACTTCTGTGCCCTCTTCTTCAGCCGCCGACTTGATGACATCGAAGAAGAGAGTGTTGAACTCGGCATCGTAGCTGGTTGGGGAGATGGATATAGTTGTGACCCCTTGGCGTATCGCTTCCTTGATCACCTCTACGAGATGCTTGCGTTCAAGGAATCTTCTCTTGTAATGCTCACCAGTCTCCGCGGCCTTGTAGGAGATGCCGTGGAAGGGGTTGCCACCGACTTCTAGGCGTTGAAGCTCCACCCTCCCAACTTTGACAAGGGGAACCGTGAACTCTCTCTTCGAGTCTCCCATGATCATCACTTCTTAGCTGGACAACATGTCCCAAGAGCCAATAGTCGACTACTTATAGCCCACGATCTTCAGTCCTATGTCTAGGGGTCGTGCGTCAAGGGTGAGGAAGCTCATAGAGGCCACATCAACCCCTCCATCAAGATAGAGACCCAAGTTCTCAGGCCTTATGCCGCCAGAGGCCTCGATCAGTATGCTCGACCCCGCCACTTCGCGAATCGCTTTAACACACTTCCTAACCTTCTCAGGGCTCATATTGTCTAGCAGAATCATGTCGGGGACCCCCTCCTCTCGATAAATTCTCGCCGCCGCCACACCTTGGCCTTCAGACTCAACCTCGACCTCGATGAAGAGGTGCTCCAACCCATGCTCAGCCCGGTATCTCTTAGCTCTCCTGAGAGACTCCTCGATCGCTCGAACCTTCTGCCCCTCACTTATGGTCACCTCGCTGAATAGTTCCCGGGCTACCATGGCTAGGTGGTTATCCTTGATCAGGAAGCCGTCGAAGAGGCCGAGGCGATGGGTCAAGGTCCCCCCGACGTATACGGCGCGTTTTTCGCTGAAGGCCAATCCGGGATGGGTCTTCCTGAGACTCGCTACCTTGCCGGGAAAGTGTTTGGAGAAGGTGTTGCATAGGGTTGCGATCCCGCTAAGAATCTGTAGGTAGTTTAGCGTCGTCCTCTCGCGGCTCAGGATCTCCCGGACATCACCCTTGACTCTGGCGATGATGCTCCCAACCTGCAGGGTGGCGCCCTCCTCCTTCTCCCAGCTCACCTTGAGGCCTCCAGCTTCTAGGAGTGCCTCTGCCTCTAGGACGCCGCAGAGGATGCCCTCCTCCCTAGCCACTATCATCGCCTCCTCAACCCTCCCCTGAGAGGAAGAAACGGCGAGGGTCGTGATGTCTCCTTCTCCAATATCGTCTCTTAGGGCGAGGAAGGCTTGTTCCAGCATCCGACCTCGATATGGGATAAGCTCCCGAAGGTAGGCCTCATTTTTCTCCACATCAACTCACCAATAGCCCTCAGCCTTCAACTATCTGTAGGAAAGTGAGGGTTTAAAAGTAGCTATGGAACTGTTTTCCACGAATCTATGCCTTCCAGGAGCCTCTTCAGCGCGGTGAGACTATGGCAGCAGACGACAAGACACTGATTGAAAAAATTCGAAGGCTGAAGACGGAGAAGAGGGTCGTAATCCTCGCCCACAACTATCAGCGCCCCGAAGTCCAGGACATAGCGGACTATGTGGGCGACAGCATAGAGCTCAGCCGCAAGGCCATGGAGGAGAGGGACGCTCGAATGATAGTCTTCTCAGCAGTTGATTTCATGGCCGAGAATGGGGCCATACTGAATCCAGAGAAGAAGGTCGTGGTTCCGAATCTACATGCCATATGTCCTATGGCACAGATGCTTCCGGCGCGCGTTGCTCAGCGGTGGAGGGAGAAGTACCCTGGGTTGCCTTTCGTCCTCTACGTCAATACCTTAGCTGAGACGAAGGCTCTGGGTGATATCTGCTGTACCTCTGCTAACGCTGTCGAAGTAGTTGAGTCTCTGGACGCTGACACGATTCTATTCGGGCCTGACTACAATCTTGCGAAATACGTTGAGAAACAAACCGGTAAGAAAGTAATACCCATCCCTGAACACGGGTTCTGTCCAACTCATGCCACCATCCTGAAGGAGGACGTACTGCTGACTAAGGAGCAGTACCCTGATGCAGTGTTGATTGCTCATCCAGAATGTATCCCCGAGGTGCTGGATATCGCTGACTTCGTTGGGAGCACCTCCAAGATGTGTCGCTATGCACGCCAATGCCAAGCCAAAAGGATGATTATCGGGACGGAGGTCGGCATCCTACATCGCCTCGAGAAGGAGAATCCTGACAAGGAGTTCTTTCCAGCCTACGAGGGGGCCGTCTGCCCTAACATGAAGAGGAATACCTTGGGGGACGTGTATTTGGCTTTGAGGGATGAGAGTTATCCGGTCTCTGTTCCCGCGGGAGTGGCTGAGAAGGCGAGGCTCTGTCTGGAACGCATGTTCGCTATAAGGTAGATGGTGGACTAACTAGATGGGTAAAGCATAACAGTTAAATAGTTAGATAATTATTTTCTCCTCAAGCCTCATGCCATGAAGTGTAGCCCCACTTGGCATGGGGCGACTCCTTCCTCCACGAGTCGGACGAAGTTCAGCAACGGTGGCGTGCCCAAAGGGCGGGAAAGTGGGAAACCCCCACGCCCGCTACTATGCGTTGTTTCTTGCGATAGATGTTTAAAGGCCCTGCCCCCATTCACGATACCTCACATAGGAGGGCTCTCGATGCAGCGGCAAGCAGTACTCATGTGTCTAGACGGATGCGCGCCAGAATACCTCCGCCGAAATAGTGTGCCGAACATTCGAGCGCTAAGCCAGCGAGGCTTCTCGACCGACGCTGGACTAGCCATGGTTCCCACGGTCACGAACGTCAACAACGTCTCCCTCGTCACCGGCACCTACCCGGACGGACATGGAATAACCTCAAACTGCTACTACGACCGGAAGAGTGGTAAGGAGGTCTACATGGAGTCCCCTGACTCCATAACGGCGCCGACCATCTTTGAAAGACTCGCTCGAAGAGGCAAAACGAGCGCCCTCCTCTCAGTCAAGGATAAGCTCTGCACACTCCTGAACAAGGGACCGCAGATCGTCCTCTCGGCCGAGAGTCCACCAGAGTGGATCGTCAAGGAGATCGGTCAACCTCCTACTATATACTCCATAGAGGTTAACCCGTGGCTCCTAAAGGCCCTGAGGGTAGTGCTGGAAAAGTACAACCCCGACTTCGTCTACATGGGGACAACGGACTACGTAGGCCACAAGTATGCCCCTGAGGATGAAGAGGCAGGGAGGCACATGGTCCTGATCGACGAGGAGATCGGCCTATTGTCCGAGCAGTTGGGTGGGAATCTCCTCTGCATCAGCGCCGACCACGGTATGCTGGGGAAGACTAGAGCAGTGAACCTTAAGGCAGCCTTGGAGACGGTGGGAGTAGATGCTTGGGTCATTCCCACCGTCAAGGACAAGTACGTCGTTCACCACAGCAACCTGAGCGGTTCTGCCTACATCTATCTAACAGGGAAGAACCCTGAAGGAGGCCTCGAGATTCTCAGCGACATCGAAGGGGTTGAGAGGGCTCTATCCGCTGAGGAGGCGTCGTTGGAGTACCACCTTCCCCTCAATAGGATAGGGGACTATCTTGTTCTTGGTGAGGAGGACACAGTCTTCGGCGAGGTCTCCGAGGAGGTCGTGAGCGAGGTCGAGATTAGGTCCCACGGCTCCCTCCATGAGAGGCTAGTCCCCTTGATAGTTCATGGCGACGATGTAGAAGTGAAGGAGTTAGTCGAGAACAGGGATCTGGCCAAGGTCGTCCTCAACTACTTGGAGCAGGACTGATAACCGTCTTTTCCTCAAAAAGGGAAGAAGGGTTAGATTGGTGGATACTGTTTGCCCAAGTTCTCCTCGTTGAGTTCCACCCCCAAGCCGGGCCTGTCCGGTACCTTCAGGTATCCTTCTTCAGGTAGGACATGGGGTTTGATCAGATCCTTGTAGAGTTCGAGGCGTTGCGGGCCCATGGACTCGGAGATGAGGAAGTTGGGGACAGACGCGCACGTATGGGCCGTGACTACGGCGTTCAGGGGACTGGAGTAGACTACGTGGGGGGCCAAGGGAACGTGATAGATGTTCGCTAGGTCCGCGATCTTCCTCACCATCGTTATGCCGCCGTTTCTGGCGTGGTCAGGCATGACGATGTCGGTGGCTTGAAGCTCGAAGAGGTGCCTGAAGTCTTCTAAGGTGTATCTTCGTTCACCACAGCAGATAGGAATGTTGACGCGCCTCCTAACGTAGGCAAGCGCCTTCTCGTTGCCCGGAGGTATCGGTTCCTCATAGAAGAAGAGATCGTATGGCTCGAGAAGCCTCCCGATCCTCACCGCTGACTCCACGTCGAAGCGGCCGTGGATGTCCGTGCATATGCCTATCTCAGGCCCAACCGCCTCTCGAACAGCCTTGACGAGGCCTATGGCCCTCGGAACGAGTTTCCTAGGATAGCTCATTCCCTGTTGGAGGCGGGACTTGACGCCACCGTAGGCGGAGATCTGGGGGTCGTCCACCTCTTCCCAGTAGACGGTGGTGAAGGGGTCGAACTTGAGGACCGTGAACCCACGTCTCACCTGTTCCTTGGCTACCTCGGCCACCATCTCGGGCGTCGTCTTCCTATCCTTCTCATCCTTCCTTAGGCCGCCTGCACCGACTAGGAGGTGGCAGTAGAGCCTGATCTTCTCTCGGAACTTACCTCCGAGGAGGTTGTAGACAGGAGTCTGGAGGGCTTTGCCCTTGATGTCTAGGAGGGCTTCATCGATGGCTCCTACTACCCGCATAGTTTGCTCTGGTGGTAGGCCGAAGTTGGTCGTCATCATGGTCTGGTAGGCGAACTCGGTGTCGAAGGGGTCGAGGCCGATGATTGTTCTGCCCAAGGCTTCGATGGTGGCTGTTTGAACTTCTGGAACTCCATCTGTCTCGGCTTCGCCGTAGCCTACTAGGCCGTTGCTGGTCGTTACTTTGGCGTAGACGAAGGAGCGGGGCGGCGCGGATAGGAGAGCTTTCACTTCGGTTATTCTCATGGGAATCCCTTAGAAATGGTTAGGTCTTGGAGGATTTAAGACCGAGCCAAAAGAGGGGCTTAGAGAATTTACTCTGCTAATACGAGAGAAGGGTCAGGCTGAAGACCTTATTCCGAAGCATACATCCTCTCATATTTGGATAGGGTGTCGACGCACATCTTGGCAGCGTTCAAGGTATATCTAGAGCATCGCCCTCTCCTCCTCTCCTCAGACTCAGCCGTTCCCTCCCGTAGCAAGTCGCCGATGAGCTCGCGGCACACAGTTGCCCCAAACATGGTCTTGAATCGACACACGAAGTCTTTTGAGACCTCGTAGGCCCTCTCTCTATTGCCCTCAGGGGGCCTGCGCCTCCCGTAGAGTAAGCCTATGGCGGCCACTCCGCCTGAGACGGCTCCGCACATTCCATCTCTGGTCCCAGCGACGCCGCCTCCGAAGCCTGAGAGCAGGGCGACTGCCTCTGACGGAATGTCCGTCTTTAGGAGGCTGTGCAGGGTCAGGAAGACTCTTTCGGAGCAGTTCAGTCCCTGCGCATATTTCTTGTGGATGCTTTCGACTTCTCGAAGAAGTTCTTCATGGTCCATGTTCTTCAGATGAGCCATACCCATGCCTCAGTTTGAGGGAGGCTTATGATTCTATGGCTAAAAAGTCTTTCAGCACCTGCTGTTGCTAGGATACTATGTCTTCGTCAGAGGAGTAGGGATAACGACGAGTGAGCCTTAAGCTCCCTTCCTCGTCAAGTACTACCCTGCTCCATTTGAGCCAATGCCAGTAATCAACCTTCGGTGCCAAGTCCTCTAGGAGCATTCGAAATCTCTCAGATTGGGAGTAGTTCCTATGCTTCTCAGGGTTATACATCGGCACTCTTAGGTTCACGAGGAGGCTGTCGAGTTGACACCACTCCTCCTGAGAGAGCCTAACGTTCAAGGATCGCCTCCGCCTTTGACTTGGCAAAACATCCACGCCCAAGAAAGTAAGGACAACTCCCTTTTCACAGAATAAGCTTTCTGCCAGTAGAAGGAGCGAGACTAGGAAGGGAGCCTTTTTGGCATCTACCACTTTAGTCCGTCGTCAATTGGAGCTTCTTTTCGTAGAAATCCTCAACCGCGGACATCCTAGTGTTACCTTGGGCAATGCAGATTGATACGCATCTTGCGCAGGACCATTCTGGGAATAACGTTGCTAGCTGTCCCCTCTCATCGCAGCACCGATTAAAGTCGAACTGGAGCTTGCCCTCCCAGAGCCTGTGTGCCTGCCTTGAGACCTGTTCCGAGTATTTTCCATCTGGGGTTGGGACGGAGTTCGCTTGGGCCCCTGAGGGGCAGCATGCTACGCATTTGGCGCAGCCCTTGTCGCCATAAGGTATGTAGGTGCAGAACCTGTGCCTGTTAATCTCTGGCTCTGTTTTGGTGAAGTCGAAGAGCTTGAAGAGGAATCCACGCCAAGACTCAGTAGGATAGATGATGCCGCCGCTTCCATCCTTGATCGGTTCTCCCTTGTCAAAGAGGATTATAGACCTGATCGGGCCAGCGAACCTCTGAACCTTGCCGTTGTAGACTTCGTCTCTGAAGACGATCCTTGATACGCCGAATTGGCCGAGGCCCATGAGGACCGCGACGCTCTTCTGGGGGTAGTTGCCTCCTTTAGACGGCCCGTGGGAGACCCCCTGATGGGTTGCGGGTATCGCCTCGGCTGAAACATTCTTAACGGTCTCATTGTTCATGGCGACGACGGCTGTATCGTCTGCGAGGAGGTCGATGGCGACCCTGCCTGTGGCTTTGTCGAGGATCTGGTTCACGTCGTTGTACATCCTCGAGTAGAGGTGGGAGGAGCCTCTTCCTCTCTTGAGGAAGAGTTGAGCGTAATCTCCGATGACTTGGGGGTTGAAGGGGAGCATCACGGAGACTATCACGGCGCGGCCGTAGTTCTTGCGGGCGAGGTCGAAGGAGCGGGGTATCTGGAAGATCGTCTGCCGACCATACTCGTCGATCTTCTCTTTCCTCCTATTGGCGTAGAACTCCCAGATCTCCTGTAGGCCGGCGGGATAGGCGCCGATAGTTGCGGGATTCCTCAGGCCTTTCCATAAGTCGTATTCGAGAGGAACGTTTCCGACGCCGAGTTTTACCGCTGGCGTTCCATCATCATCATCTATGGCGTATGTTGTATTCTCTTTGCTCCATTGGAACTCAGGCTCCCCTTGAAGCTCAACTATCTTCTCCTTGAATACAGTAGCGAGCCCCTCAACAGTGACCTTCGCCCCCATTCGAAAGCATCTCCGAAATATGGTGGACTGATAGTTCGTGAGATTCCTATAAAAGTTCCCGAAACTACGCTTCTACGACTACTAACTTCTCTTGTGAAAACTATTCAGGACAGGAGATTTTCTACCAATCCCTCCTCTAGAGAAGACTGTTGGTGCGGCTGCCGGGACTCACCACGCTAGACCTGAATAGGTACTTCTTCACACTGCCTATCTAACTTCAAATGCTACCAAAAGGAGTAGCTGCTTCCTTTCGAAAGTCTGTTTTGTGTAATCAGGGAGGTCTCTCACCCCAAAGTCTGCCCTCTGAATCTATCCAGACCGGGATAGAACCTCTGGGAATGGTAGACATGTTGAAGATGCCTGTCCCATCAAATCTTCGAGAACTCTCAGTTCTTGCTTTAAGATGTTCCAAGACATTATCCCAAGTCATTAGTCTGATTCCGTGTGGATTATAAAAATACAAGTTTCTGATCGTCATAGCTTTCTCATAAAGCTTCTTCTTCTTGTCCTCCTCGTAGTCTCCGTTTATCTTTCTTGAACCTGTTCCTATAATTATGCCACCTAGGCAAACGTTATCGGAATGAGTTACGCCAAATTCCTTTCTGAACTCCTCTTTGCCTTTGTTTTCATGGTAGTAATGCAGGAGCTGATTCTCAGCTTTTACTAAATCTTTTGTGGGGCAAACCCTATTCTCGTTGTCTTTCTCAAATATATAACATTGAGGAGTCTTCAATTCCCATACATAAGCTTTGACACATTCGTAACCTTGCTCCAGTCGAACAGTGCCCGATATGACATAATCTGAGTCACCGCTGTGACCACGGTATTCGGTCTCGACATACTTGAACTCAATCACTTGCTCTCTGAACAAGAGGTATTTTGCATGTTTAAGGTATTCTCTGCACTTAAGTTCACGATTATGGGAATCCTCCATGAGCCGTTTCAGACTTTCATATGCTTCTGCAGAAGACGCTTTGGCAGTCATGGGGATTTTCTCCATTGTTTGAAGGAATAAGAAATCACGTCTTCAAGGTAGTTATGGAAGTTATCGATATTGATTTCATCTCCGAATGAGACTATATAGGCTAAACTGATAGTGTATTCGTATGGGCCTAGCTCATTTGTATTGATAGACTGAGTGTGCTCAGAGACTATTATTGTGCAATCCTTACCTAAAGACAAGGTGAACATATTCTTGACCGCACATCTTTCGATTAGTACGTTCCTAGCACGTGTTAAATCGAAGGCAACACCCGATACGACATTGTCTGGCTTAATTAATCCTGGAAATGGATGATACGATTTATTGGTGAGATTCTCAATTCTCTTCTTATCATCTTGATTGACGAGAGACAGAATATAGTACAAATTGGTTTGAAAAGAAAAGAAGCTGATTCCTGGCCTCGAGAATAGCGGAGGGATGGAACTCCTGACCTCAGGGGCAATCCTAAGGAAGTACTTCTCTACAATCTCACGGACTCGACTCTCCGCTCCTTTTTCCATTGCATGCCTCTCTCATATCTTTGCTACTTGACAAAGGTCTGCGTGGGATGAATATAAGATTTGACCGAAAGCAATACTCGCCGAGATGGCCTAGCCATCTTTTCGACCGGGGGACGACCTAAATACGTCTAAACACGTGTTTTACCGTGTGGTTAACCTGGGGTAAGGTCAAGTTGACTCTCACTGTCGAGGAGGAAGCTGTCAGAAAAGCCAGAGAATTGGGCTTGAATATCTCTAAGGTCTGCGAAAACGCCCTCGTTGCCATGATAAACCGCATAGAGAGTGACAAGAAGACAGACAACCCCGGTTTTTCCGTCAACGCTTTTCCCAAAAGGGTCGAGTTGTGCGGCTATAGAGACCTAGCCCTCGAGACCTAAATGAGTACTGTCTCGACGCTATTTGTCTGTCAGCAGCTCCCTCTTCAATGCCTCTTTCAAGGCTTGGCTGAGGGCTCTGAGTTGCAGGTCTTCCCGCTCTTGAGAGCCTATGTATGCTCTGGCAGGCCGTGACAAAGCTTCCCTGGTGAGGATCTCCTCGGGATTGACGCCTAGCGCCCTAATGTACTCCTTTATGACCTCAATCTTGCTGACCTTGGTCTTTGAGCGTATGGCCAAGCCTGAGGCAGCGTAGATGTTCCGAAGCTTCTCCACACCCAAGCTCTGAATGTCATGATACGTGTCCACGGTGTGACCCATCATGTAGTCCACGTAATCGGATTGGACACCTAGGGCGATGAGCTGGGTCTTGAAGTACTTGCGTATGCCATGAACCTTCAGGTCGTAGATGCGGCCCTTGTTACGCTTGAGTAGCCCAGCCTTGAAGTATAGGTTATGGATCAGCTGGTAGATCTGCTTCTCTCCAATGGGCTTCACCGCCTTGGATGTCTGGTCCCTTATGATCGGGGACCTGTCGGCCAAGTTCTCGGGTGAGATCTTTCCGTCTGGGCTTCCTCTACGCCTCTCTTCCAAGTATAGGCGCAGGTACTCAACTGCCTCAGCGCCTAGGAAGGTGTCATAGTCATGGTATTTCCCCTTGGTGATGTCAGCCTCAATGTGGATATGAAGAGGGACCACGTCCTTCTCAAGGTCTTCCCTGACATGACGGTACTGAAGCCTGACCAAGGTTCCTTCACGGAAGCCTCCCAGTGCCAGCATCGTCACGATGACCTTCTCCCTCAGGTCGGCGATGTCAAGGAGCTTGGCCAACTCCTCGGGTCTAGGGGCTCTATCTCTCCTGATAACTCTCCCCCTGAGCGGCTGAGGAAGCTTCAAGTCTACCCCATTAACCCTGTATAGGGCTCTCACCGCCTTCACATAGTTGCATATCCTGAGAGGAGCTAAGCCCTCGTCTTGGAGAGTTGCTACAAAATCTTCCAAGAAACCGACGTGGTTCTGAACCCTTATTGGGTCGGGGATGTTCCCACCGCCCTTCACGTCTTGGATAATCAGGTCTGGACTGTGGCCTATCCAGCGAGCGTAGCGGCTGATGCAGTCCACATAGAGGTAAAGGGTCTTGGGACTACCTGTTCGATAGCGGAGCAAGTAGTTGGCAAGGTGAAGAACCGAGCTGTTCTCGAAGGCGAAGGGGATGAGGCTGGGCCTCTCAAGGGAGAGACTCATGACGTATTCGATCAACCCCCTGTGACGTGCGCTCAGAACCTGCTGTAGTGGAATCTTGACAGGGTTCTTCAGGAGGAAGCCTCTGGGGCTCCTCTCAAGGATGAGAAAGTCGCCTTCGATTCTTAGGGGGATCGGTAGTTGTTGGATGTCTTCAATTGTCAGCTGTCTGGGTCGTATAGTTAGGTGTGTCTCCACGGCTTCAACCACTTCTATCATATCCTCTTAGTTACCTAGATCTCCGCTTCCAGCTCAGCTATCATGAGGGAGAGGGCCATGACGCCCTGCTCCAGGGTGGGCTCCGGGATCTCGTCCCAGAACTCCTCTATCCACTCGACGTTATCCCAGTTCACCATGTTCTCACACTTCGACGTGTAGGCATAATCACACTCTGACACTAGGATAGCATTATGGATATATAAGAGTAATGAAAGCCTCATACTTAGATGGGAGAGCGTAGATATGGCACGATTCGCCCTCGACATCCCAGACAACCTGAACAAGGAGTTCAGGATCAAGGTCCTCAAGAAGTATGGGAGTAAGAAGGGGGCCCTCACAGAGGCCATCATCGAGGCCATGCAACTCTGGCTGAAATCCAACGAATAGTTGCTCAACATAGGATTCAAATCAGCTCAACCTCCTCAACTCGACGATGTCCGACCGGAGGATTACCAGGCCAGAGGCCTTGGGGTCACCTCCCCTCAGGGTCGGAGGGTCATCGATCCGCCATATTACGGAAATGTACACTACAGCGAGATCAGCGATTACTTCTATGTTTGGTTCAGGAAGATCCTTGGCAACTTCTACCCCGGAGCCTTCAAGACACTTGAAACCCCTAAACAGGAGGAGGCTGTGGCCAACCGCGTTCGCCACGGAAGCGCAAAACTCGCGTCCAACCACTACGACCAGAAGATGAGCCAAGTCTTCGCCAACGTTCACAAAGCTCTCGGAAATGATGGCGTCTTCCTCCTCTGGTTCGCTCACAAGGCAGGGGCCGCTTGGACGACCACAGTGCGAGCCCTCCTCGACTCGGGCTTCGCCATCACAGCCCTCTGGGGCGTCAGAAGCGAGATGACCACTAGCCTCCACATCACTGGTAAAGCTGCCCTGAGAACCAGCATCATCATGGTCTGTCGCAAGCAACAGAACGGAGGCGGCTACGTCCAAGACGCGCTCCAAGCCCTCAACAAGACCATAGGACCCAGACTCCAAGAGCTCGAAGACCAAGGCCTCATGGGCCCCGACTTCCTCATGGGCGCCCAAGCCGAAGCCCTCAAGGTAGCCAGCGCCCACTGGCCCATCCGAGACCCCAGCGGCCAACTAAGACCCGAACAATCCCTCGACCTCCTCCTAGACAACGCCACAGGCGCCGCCGTCAACCACATCACCCGCAAGGTCGCCCTAGAGATCACAGGCATCGACGCCCCCACCAAGTTCTACATCCTCACCAAACTCCTCTACAGCGACGAAGCCCCCTACGACGAATCCCGAAGACTCGCCCTAGCCTGCCTAGGAGCCTCAGGAACCGGAGACCCCGTCCAAGAACTCGTCGAGAAGACAGGCCTAGGCAAACTAGCCGCAACCCAAGTCAGCGGCGAAAGGGCCAAGATGGTCACCCTAAGCGCAACATGGGACCGAGCCCGAGCCGGCCAACTCTTCAAGGCTCGTCCAACCTCAACCATAGACTACATCCACGCTGCCATCACAGCCCTCGAAGAGGGAAGACCGATCACCGACGCCGCCACCCAGATCGCCAAGGCAGGTCCCATAGCCTGCGAAGCCCTCAAAGCCCTCTACCACATCCTCCCAGATGAGGTTACTATCGGACGGAGGACAACCCGCAACAAGGAGAAGCTCCACGTCCAAACCCTCCTCCTAACCGTCTGCCAAGAAGGACTCCACCTCCAGATCCAGAACCAACTCCGAGAGAAGGAAGCCCAAAGAAGACTCGAACACCACACCAAGGAGGAAAAACCACGAGCAGCCTAAACACGATCCACCTCTGCGAAGCTAGCTAGTGGGGCTACATCTATTGTGAGAACGTCTGTTTGTGTTTCGTAGGCGATATGGTCACGGGACGATCCGCGCTGGCGTTGTCTTCAGCCTACGTTTAGACACTTTCCACATGATCGCTAGGCCTATGATTAAGCCGGTGGAGATGCCGACCGTCAAGTACATGTTTCTGGCAGCTCCAATCGCCAGTCGAACGTTGGTAGTAGCCACTGTCGTAGAAGCCTCGGCGACATTACCCGCCTTATCGTGGGCTACGAGCCTAATGGTGTGTACTCCGTCCCCGGCGGTGGTGGTGTTCCAGGTGAAGCTGGTTTTGCCAGTCACGTTGAAGACGCTGTCGTCGATGAACAGTTGCACCGATTCTAAGTTGGTGTCTGAGGCGACGAACTTGATGACCGATGTCCCGTTCAGCTCCACTCCAGGCGCCGGGCTCGTTATGTTTATCGTTGGCTTCGTATTGTCGACCGTGAGTATCAACTCCCCTCTTGCGGGGTTCCCGGCCCTATCAGTGGCTTCGATCTCTAGTATGTGAGCTCCATCCATCAGCTTGGTGGCGTCTAGGCTAGCAGTCCACAACCCAGTTGCCGCGTCCAACGCCGTTCTCTCATGTGTTACGTCATCGATCGAGTATTCCACAGAATTGACTATGTCCAGCTCGTCCCTCGCATACACTTCAACCTTCAGGGTTCTGCCAATGACGGCGTTCTCGACTGGCGAAACGACGCTGATTATTGGCGGCATTCTGTCCGCAACAACATTTACGAGCACTCTAACCGGCGTGTACAATGGTGCACCTGTCACTTCCGGCATAGAGATTCCAATGAACACTGGATATACCCCGGTGGGTGTGTCCTCAGGCACGGCTACTATCGCACTGAAGTTCATCGATCCCATAGCAGGGATATACGGTATACTTGATGGGGTTACACTGACGGGAAACTGTGTGTAAGGGTACGCCGTGATCTCTACGTCTTTCAGCGCTCTTCCGGTGGTCAGCGCGAGGGTGAATGATGCCGACTTCCCTGGCCTCACTGGGAGGATTAAAGGCCCCCTTGGAGCGAGCCTGACCAGCTCCACCCTACCCGTCACGTTCTCCGGGTATACTGTCCCATCGAATAGCACGTTATGTAGCAGGATCGTGTACACGCCTGGAACTGGGCTGGCCAATGGATTGCTGGTGTGCGATGCCACATACTTGCTCGTCGTCCCCGTCCCTGTTCGCCACTTGAAGCGGCCGTCGCCCAAGTAGGGGCTTGTAGCATTACCCACGATGACCTCAGCTGGGTCTATAACGAACATGTCAATGTCCGTCATCTTCCCAGTCCAATTGCATGAGATGAAAGCCGCCACTACGCTCGGGTCTTGTACATCAATGAGCCATGCTTTCCAGTCTCCAGCCTCATACCTCCACCTCCAATCGAAGCAGCCTTTCACCCTGTAGGGGTCGTAGAGCAAGGTTGCAGTTTCTGCGGGTGGAGTGATGTCCACCGCTAGATTCCTCGGCGATAAGACCATAGGAACCTCCACAGACACAGGTACTACAACGGCTCTTGTATATGGGGCGGTTACGTCCAACATTATTTGGCCTTCATAAATGCCTTGAGGGGTTCCTGGGGGCACCATGAGTCTGGCCGTGAACGATTCTTCAGAGAATGGTTTGAGGGTGATATTGGCTGGCGTCTCGACCCAAGTCCAGCGATCCCTCTTGTAGTAGCTTACATGAACCTTGTACGGAACTGGGACGTTTGGCACCAGAGACTGGTTCACCTGGCTTACCCAGAACATAGGTTTTCCCTTGAACCTCGAGAGAGGGAAGCCCACGCGGGCCTCACATGTTGTGCCCGTGTTGTACCCATAGTTTATGATGGAGACCTCGGAAGGGATAGCGACTCCGTCGCGGTCTATGTCGACCCAATCGAGGACGAAGAGGCGAAATCTCCTGTCCCATACATAGTCGCCGTTAGCGTCAAAGTAGCTGTATGGAACTACTAGCGCAGCAACCATCAGCGCTGCCTCCCCAGGAATCCCTTGAGTATCGATGGTGAACTGATCGCCGTAGCCCTCGATCCAGCCCTTCAGGGGACCTGTCTTGCCAGAGTAGATGGTGGTGTTGCCTATCTTCTCGTGGATGAAGGGCATTATGGTAGCTGTGACCGTCTCGTTTGTCGGGTTTGCTATAGTGAATTTGGCCGAGGTTGAGTTTCCTGGTCTAACTATGTCCGCGAACCAACTAACGTCATTGACGGGGCTGGATGGCGGGCTCACCTGAAGTGAAGTCCCGAAGAACCCTCTAGCCGATTGCCAGGAGTACTGGATTTTTGAGCGGACATTCTTCCAAGTGGTTGGTGAAGCTATAGTTACACCCGTGGTCTTGAGGGCTAGGGAGACCGCTGCGAACGAATCTACGCGCCCCGAACCCTGAAGGAAAACATCGTAACCGAGGTCCCTAGCCGTGGATTTAAGGATAATTTTTGCAGTTTCTGGAGTAGGCTTGCTACCGTGGGCTTTGGCGTACCCTTGGAACAGCAGGGCGATTGAGCCAGATGTGAGTGGGGTAGCCATACTGGTTCCTCCGAACACGTCAACAGCGTTCGTGCCTTCACCCAGCCCCGACCACACCGGTCCTGGCACCCAAGCCCACGCCCCTACATTTACCACGTCCGGCTTGGCAGCTCCCAGCGGAGTGGGGCCAGCGGCGCTCCACGAGATCACATCGTCGAAGTATCCTCCCCCGATGCCAAAGATGTGGGATGCTGTGGTTCCGAAGGAACTGGAGGCCCCGACGCTTACGGGCAGGGTACCATACCCTGGGGAGGTGACGGTTCCGTAACCTGGGGCGCCGTTACCGCCGGCATGGACTACCACAGTTCCCGGATAGTCAGGGTGCAAGTAGCCTGGGATCATTAACGCATCTTCCAGAATCGTGAGCAAGTCATACCAGTGCAGTCCCTGCAGTCCCCAAGCCCACTCAGACAGGCCCCAGCTGTTACTTATGACGTCAGCCTTGTGGTTTCCCGTGTAGTTCCAGGTGCCCCAAACCCACCCATAGCCCGGTATTAGGTCACTCCAACCCACCGAGCCCGGTATGAGGTCGAAGCCAGCTGCCCATAGCTCAGCCTCAATGATGTCGCCGATATACAGGGCCACGATGCCCATGACTTTGGCGCCGGGGGCTATGCCTGGCCCAGCCCTCGGGTGCTTAGCGTCTCTTCCTACCGCGCTATTGGCGCATTGGGTGCCGTGTCCCCACCAGTCGTTCACGAAGACCGTGTAGTTTCCAGCTGGGTCTATGGGCCTTAGAACCATGCCTCTGTCGGCAGCGTTTGGGGAGGCTCTCCAGACGTCGAGGAAGTAGCCCAGAGAACCAGCTGAGAGGTCAAAGACTTCATCACCGGTGAAATCTCTCGCTGCTACAGCCCAACCTGTAAGCGTAATGCGTGTCTCATCGGCGAAGCTATATTCCGGGGGCCAGGTACCGGGCCAGTTGGGTAGGACTTCAGGGTTATATAAGCTGATCAAGCCCAGCCAAGCCCAGTCGAAGGAGATGTCCACGTATACCGTATCATATACTCCCGCCGTGATGGAATCGACGACCAGCACTGGAAACACTTGCATTATTAACCATCCTGGCACCATGTTCCAAAATTGGACCATTGCACCAAAGTGGTAGTTTCTACTTCTGGAAATGATTCCGGTGACTTCCATATCCACAGGCCATCGGAAGCCTGTTAGGTCGGAGAACTTGACAACCACAGGCATCCCCAGAAATGGTCCGAGGGAGAAGTACACGTCTGGGTCGATGCCTGTTGTGTTTAGGTACTTTCTCGTTCCGACCATGTAGGTAGCTCTCAACGTGGTATTGGTGGTCACCATGCACTCGGCGTCAGCGTCGAAAGCCGCCGGATAGCCTATTCTGTCTCTGGCAACGGTGTCCCAGTTGCCGAGGCTTAGGGCGCCGTAGTCAACTCCGGTGTCGACAACCGCTATCGTCACGTCAGCTCCGTTTATCCCGAGATCTGTCAAGACTCTCCAGGCGCCAGTTATGTTAGCTACGTCCCTCAGAGTTGTCTCTGGCTTGCCCGATGAGACGTCACCCTTAGAACCCAACCCAAGTTCGTTCGTCGGTAGAAGGAGGAAGTTCTTCCTTGCAGAAGGTGTGGCAGGAGAGTCCTCTGTCAGAAAGTCCGTTGAAACAGCGTAATCAATCCTTCGGTCCTTCAGAACGGCGAGTACGTGTGAGTTGGAAGCCAACAGCTCAACATCATCGGCCAGCATAACCCCCGTCATTATGTAGAAGCCTTTGAGGGATGGGGTCGCTCGAGCGGACAGCATGTATCTGGCTATCTCATTAGGCGGCACATCGTCGCCAGTTATTACGAGAACCCGCGTTAGGCCGACGGATTCATGAAGCTCTGGATCCACGTATCCACCTTGTGTAAGCTTGGCAAGATCTGCTATGGAGCTGCGTGAGTCTGCCAGCGCCTCACACTCTGCAATCGAGATTGGTGCTGCAAAAAGATTAGAGACCAGCATTGCCAGTAAAAGCACCAGTATCGCTTTTCTATCCATCATTTAAGGCCACGATCCAGTACTTCAACATGAATTGTTCCTCTACAACTGCTAGAGTGCTGAGGCTCTTCAAAGATGGTAATCTTGCCTCCGAGTCGGGGATCTACACGCTAATCCTCGAGGCGCGCGCTCCTCTAAATCCCATACAAAGGTGTAGAAATCGCTTTTCCGGAAAGGAGAAGAACAACAACCAGAGCATGAGAGTGGGTCCTAGGTGGAAAGGCGTGAACGGCATACCACATCCTTCTGAACACGTTACATAGAAAAGCATAGCGCGCATCCTCTGCAGTAGGTTCGACCTCTAGAAGGATTCGCCTCCTAACACAGGGGATAGGGAGAGATCATGGCCGTTGCATGGGCAGTGTCCTCCCCCTCTTGTTGGGGCGTTCACTTCTTCTCTGTTTGGGGCTTCTTCCTCAGCTCTGGCAGCGTTAGTCGGTCGACCATCCAGTTCTCCCCTGGGACCTCGTGGATGATCACCCAAGTGTAATGCTGAGGCTGCTTCGCTTCCTTGACGATCAGGTCAGTGACCTTCCTGGACAGCTCTGCCTTCTGCTCATCCGTTAGGGCTCCTTTCCCAAAATACATTTCAACTAGGGGCAATCTATCACCATCGAATACATGTTGGACAATAGTAGATAAGACTTGGTGCTGAATTGCCTCCGGGGAGAGGCTTCATCGAGGTTGCCCACTCATGTTGCATCCCAAGTCTTCTTAGCGCGCCGCGATTTCAGACGATTCCAGTCTCTTGACCAAGTCCTCTACTTCTCCTCAAACCGAATAATCTCCGCACGCTCATAGACGAGATTCGTAAGGAGAATGAAGCTCAGGGGATAGGGGAAGTTCCCATTCACGTAGGCGCCTCTCTCATGGCTCGCTATGCTCATGACGCGCTCCAGGGTCTCGCGCTTCTCCCTATCCCGACTACCAGTGTACATCGTCTTCAGGAGCCTATCCATCTCAGAGTAGAGCTCCATGTGCGGCGGAACCGTCAACTACCCACGGCTAAAGCCTGTGGTCTTCCTTGGAGGAATATAGTGACTTATCGTGTTTGAGAGAATATTGAGGTCGTAGCTATGTCTTCGTGAGGTAGATGTTTCCCTTCCTCATAACCACCTTGACCTTAAGGTCCTTCTTCTTGACCCTTGCCCTCAGTGCAGCCATCAAAGCCTTAGTGGACTTATCTGGGTAATCGACCCTCACTGTCCCAGCCTTGCCTTTGACGAAATCGTCAAGGAGCCCATCATACTCGGATATTCTAACTACTCTCTCTGCCACTGGAATTTGCTCAGATATAAGTTTGTACTTCTTTTCAGACACTCACATCACCTCCCTTATGACAGAGTGAAGACCATACACATTAGTATTTAAATTGAATCATTCTTCAGTCTCATCCCCTTGGATATTCTCCTCCAATAGGGTTGATTGGCATGGTGACTGTAGAGAAGAGGATGTCCCAAAGTGAGATAGAGGAGTTCCTGAGGAAACCAAATCTAGCCCGTATAGGGGCTATCAACCCATAGTGCGCGCCTGTTTTGGAGAGAAGCCCTTAACCTCTTCTGCGACAAGGTTGGAGGTTCATATGCTCCGCTCGGCTGAAGCCTCCTCCTGACACTAACGGACAGAGGTAGAATGGGACGGGCTTGGTGACTCAGTGTTCTTGTTATTCTATTGTTAGGGTCGGGGTATTTTTCGAATAGCAAGAACTGCCGCAGTCGGATCGCGCCGTACGCGCTTGAATTCTATGGTCTAGGTATCTATGGTTCCTCAATTCCTCGGTTCAAGACGATTGTTGCGAAGCTAAAACCCGCATCGCGGGTAGGTTGATGGGCTTCACAACCAGAATATATCCTGCGGTCATTCTGTATTACGGGCGATTCGGATGGAGGAAGAAGATAGGGACTTCGAATTGCTTATCAGAGAGGCGATAGAGAGGGAACATAGGCCACACGTTGGCAGATCTGCCGCCATCATTGCAGGTATTGTCGCAGTTCTGGTGGTAAGCTCTGGGTTGACCGTCGGTCTTCTTACGAGTTCCCGTAATGTCGCAGCTACAGGAGTAATCGCATCTGTGAACGTCGGTGTCTACACGACGCAGCAGTGTACTGCCAACCTGACGTCGATCGATTGGGGGACGGTGTCTCCGGGGTCAAGTTACACCCGTACTGGCTATATTCGCAACAATGGAAACCAGCAAACCACACTATCCATGGCTACGAGTGGCTGGAACCCCGCCGCGGCCTCAGCCATAGGCGTAAGCTGGAACTATAGTGGAGCGGCGATCACTGCTGGTCAGGTGGTCGCTGTGATTTGGACGCTCAGCATACCATCAACCATCTCGGGTATCCAAAGCTTTAGCTTCAATATTGTCATTACTGGAAGCGGCTAGCTTCGCTTCTTCGGTATCCTTCCCCTCTATTTTACTTAATTTTTTCTTCTTTTGGTAAGTTAGGGTACCTTCTCCTAGAAGGTTCAAAAGTATAGCGTAGTTCTCGAGGAAGGCTAGACCTTTTTCAGTTGTTGAATAGAGACCTTTCTTCTCAGCGATAAGTCCAAGGTCGATAAGCGTCCTGAGATATCTTTGATGCTGACTGAAGCTTAGATTGGCACCGTACATCAGCCACGTCTTCTTCGCTCCTGGAGTGGCCTTCTGTAGGATGCTCGCTATGATATCGAATCTGCTTCGGTTCAAGAAGACCACGCCTATCCCCGTTCAGCCGTAGGTATACGCGTCCTATATATTTAAGGTATGTATGTTTAATCCGTATGTCATTACAGATTGTCATGGTCTTCTATAATAATATTACATAATTACCCTAACGAAGTCGAAGGCTGAAAAGATAGAACGCGAGTACATACACTTCCAACTTGCCCTCAAAGGTGTGGACATGCCTCTCTACTCTGCTACAAAACAGCAGGCTCAGAGACTTCTCAAACGAATCAAAGGAAGAATACGGGAGCAACCGTTAGTTATCGCAGAGACCTCTTCAAGATTCAAAATGGGTTCCCGTGCAACTACCGAGGGAGCAAAAGCGCGCGCTGGGCGAGAAACACGTCGCCACAACTGTGTTGATGGTGGATGATGTTCCGAGGGGCTCAAGGTTCCATGGCGAGGGTGTTCGAGGCAACGCGCGCTGCCCATGAACTCCAGGGAGGTCGAGCTATGCTAGGCGGGCCGTCCACCGGAGAATCTCCCAGCCTTCAGGCTGGGAAGTGTCAAGTAAGATATAAAGGCGAGTACTGTTCATATTGCTATGATCAGGTGCTCCATTGACGGCCGTAGAGATACTTCGAATCCTGAGGGATATGCCGCGGCTGACTCCCATACTCATAGGGAAGAAGATGAAGAGGCCGCCGAGCGTCATAAGAAACGTCCTAATGATCCTGGTTGAACTGGGTCTTGTGGCTTCCGCCGCTAGGGGTCTATACGAGTTGACCCCTGATGGGGAAGAGGTTCTGGAGAGAACGGAGAAGCGCAGGAGGGAGCGGAGCGTCCAAGGGTTGGAGGGTTCTGTCATTCCAACCTAGAATGAAGTCTTGTTAATGTTCTTTCCTTTAGGGAAAGGTGAGGAGTTTCTTGAAGGTTTCATCTATCTTAACTTTGTCGCCTATTCGATCAAAGGTTACGATGTCGAACTCTGCACAGAAGTTTAGTATGGCTCTGATTTTTCCTTCAGGTTGATCGAGTTTTCGAGCTAGGGTACGGACGTGGTGCCATTTTCCGTCTTCTAAGAGTTCTGTGACGTAGTCTGTGAGCATTACATCTTCTCCTAGGTCATGCTGCAAGTCTTTTTAACACTTGTCGTCAATCATTCCACTATTTCTGGATATTTGTTCTAGTAATGCTCTCTTAAGGAGAGAAAGAGAAAAATGTTCGACAGTTATATGCTGTCCATACTGTGGTGTTGAACGTGGCGAGGGAGAAACAGCAGAAGAGAAACCGCTTCGAGACTATGGATACCATCCTGAAGCTTTGCGTCAAAGGCTCAAAGAAGACCCACATCATGTACCGCGCCAACCTCAGCCACCAGCAGTTGGAGAAGTACCTTGCCATACTCCTCGAAAGGAACCTCCTAGCGATCGAGCAGGGCATCTACGTGACGACGCCGAGAGGCATGGTCTTCATCGAGAAGTTCAAGGAACTTCGTGGCTTCATGAATGAGGGCGGTGCCAATTTCAACAACGGACTCAAGATTCAAGGAAACGCGCGCGCTATGCCTACTAGAGTTAATGGTTTTACCTGAGGATGTGCATCAGCCTCGCGGGTCGTGTGAGTGGGCTCGTGATTGAGAGGATGTAGAGAGCGAGGAACGCGAGTTCAGGGACGATTAGACTTTGTGAAAGAGGTTGCTGCATCTGCAGGAAGAGGGATGCGAAGCCAGCTGTAGCCGGCAGAATTAGGAGCAGGTTTGCCTTCTCGGGCTTCAAGAGGGTTGTGATGTCTCTTGTCTTAAGCATGACTGCTGCGGATACTAGGAATGCTCCCCACTCTAGGATGAGATCCTGCTGCCCGTAGAGGCACCAACCGATTCCATATGAGGTGGAGGTTATCGGCCAGAGGAGTGCTGACCCTCCCGTGAGGTAGTCACCGAAGAAGGCGTGCTGCATGACTGCTATCAGATAGGGAAGGGTTTTTGCACCGTATCTGATCAAGAAGGGGGTAGAGGCGAGGGTTATGATGACTAGGGAGTGAGTGGCTCCTCTGTGTGTTAACCTCGGGATGAGCATGTCGATGTCGGGGAGGATGGAGAGGGCTAGTATCAGGGGGATGTTCGTCTCTGTCTTGAGGAGTTTGGCTGAGCCTTTACCGAGGAGGTAGCCGTAGGTGACGTGACCGACCGCGAACGTTGTGAGCCCTCCGCGTCATAGTATCCTTTCTCGGTTCTCCGGGGTTGTAAGGGCTATAACTCCTTCTGAGTTCTCTTCGACACGTGCTCCTTTGAAGCAGGTTCTTCGTCTATTGGCGGTCCAGAGCCTCTCCAGACCGAGTTTCTGCCTTTTCTAGCGCGATGGTATGGGAAGGGTTTTACGGGCGGATGCTATGTTTCTATTTTTTTCCGCCGTAAACGCCTAGTTGTCACCAGCCCTAGCAAAGCTCCGAAGGACGCAACAGTGCCCATAACTGTACCTAGGGGAAGTTCCGGGGCCTCGAAGAGTTCCGGGGGCTCGCCGTTGTCCCAAAACCAAGTCCCCACGCCGAAAACTATGGCCGTTGATCCTGCCTTTGCCGTCCAAAACCCCGGTTTATCGCAGTAGTAGGTGAAATTTTGCCATACGCCTGCTGCAACTCCCGTGGCAAGCGTGTGCGTGCGTTCATCCGGTTCTACCAAGATGACATCGTAGGGCCCTACGGCACTATAGGTCTTAATTCCTACAATCGCGGGAGATGTGGGAAGGTAATCTACTTCCGTTGTGAAGGTGGAATCATAGATATGGACAATAGGATTACTTTCTTGCGCACAAACACGTGAGCCAGTGTTTACTAGTAAGAGAACTACCAGTATCGATAGGGATAACGCAAACGCTTTTCTCATCTCGACCTACCACATCCTGGCGTTACTACCTTCCAGCACTATCGATATAAAATGATATGAAAGAAATTAGTAGAAGAACCGAGTCGGTTTTCCATGTACGCTTTCTAGAGATAGCGCGCGCGGAAAAACAGTTGTGATAGGGGTTCGGATCCCCGAGAATGTTAAGAAAGAGATAGAGGAGCTCGGCTTCAAAGTCCCCACCTTTGTAAAGGAAGCCGTCGAGGAGGAGTTGAGGCGGCGAAAGTCTGGGGAGGCCTTGAACTGGATCAGAGCAAATAGGGTTCCCGGAAAACAGATAGGGTTCGATAGCGTCAAGGTCATACGGCAGTCGAGGGAAACTCTGTGAGCTATGTAGTCGATGCCTCCGTGTGCGCCAAACTCTTCATAGAGGAGGAACATTCGGATAAAGCCACAGAGCTAATGAGCATCCATGCACGTGCCGTCTGCAGCTTTCAGCCCCCACGATAATTCTGTACGAGCTGGGAAGCGTCTTCTGGAAACACCCTCAGATCACACATGAAAAGGCATATGGGTTCCTGAGAAGATTCCTCGACCTCCAGATAAGCCTCATATACATCCACTCTGATGACAGCCTTCTGAAGGGTGCCTGCATCGCGTCAAAGACGAGTGACTTAACCTTCTACGACGCAACGTACATGGCGTTGGCGGAGAGAAATGGAATAAAACTCATAACCGCGGATGAGGAGTTGCACAGCAAAGCACCGGGCATAGCGGTGCTGCTAAGAGAATTCTGAGCAGAGTGAAGAGGAATTGGTTTTGCTAATGCATATTGAGCAGATTAGTCTGGGCGAGCGAGAAGACACCACAAAATAATGGCGCGCTGGTCTGTTGCAGACTCTAGGGTCTGAGCTTTCTTCGTCTGAACGCGTATGTTCCTAGGGTCCACTAGTCGGTCCAGCTACAGCCCTAACGCGAGTACAAGGGCTTTTACGTTTTCGACGGGTAATGTGAGGCTCAGAGTGAGGGTAAAATTGTAGAGCGCCGTCGTGATGGTGGGGGTCTCATATTGTTCGTCGTATTCGCAGCTTGGTATGAAGGAATTGTGATCGCGGGATGGGGTTCCACTGGCGGTATTCTTTGACCTTCGGTGCTGGCCTTGATGTATGACTCGCTTTAAGTGTGGACAAGTTATTCAAGAAGCTATTTGGCTTTTCCAGACAACTATCGGCTCGTCTCCAGAAACGTCTATTTCTGCCCTTATGAGGCCTGCTTCCTCGGCCTCCTTGAGCTTCTGTACGAGTGCGTCTATTTCGATGCGTCTACCTGAAAGTTCTTGATAGTATGTGGCTATGGTATCTGCTGAAGGTTTCGTTTTCCTGGCCTGATGGACGGCCTGCAGGATAAGTCTCTCTTCCTCTGATGCCAGTCTATTATAAATTCTGAGGTTTGATTTCTTCTTCATCCGTCCCTTTATGATTTGATATGTTAAAACAGTTGCTATAGATGTCGCTGTTATTGCTGAGAGAATGTTTCCGTTCTGAGAGATTAGCAGTGCGAGTTGAGACCATCTTTTGATGGGTTGCCAGTAGTTCACGGTGGGCTCTGCGAATGAGAGGAGTTGCTTTTCCACGGCTGGAATATCTTCTGATTTGTCCGCGAAGGAGATGAAGCTTATCTTCACCTGTTCTAGCTCTAAGCCCCGGCCGGTCTGGAAGAGGGAGTTCTCATACCAGTACAAGACTACTTGTGTTACTTTGGATGCTTTGTCTTGGAATGCAAGGTATCTTGCTGTTATCGGAGGGTTCTGTAGAATTCGGATATCTCTAAGGTCTATTTGAGTCACTCTTGGTTCGTGTCCAGTCGCTAGAGGCCAGGTTACGAGACAGACTTCCCAGCTGTGGAGCGAGGATCTTGTCTTGGCTACTTCGACGGTTGTCCAGATCGTTTTTCCTGATCCGTTTGAAGGTGCATAGGCGTAGGCGAGCGAGGCATCTTGTTTGGCCATCTCCTCGAACCCTCTGTCCCGATATATGAATCTCGTCGTGTATCCTGGGATACTCGGTAGAATCTCGGTCGTGATCTGTCCACTGCTCCGGGTCTGGGTGATGACTTTTGCCGGTCCTGCAGTCAAGGCGAAGAGAGGTACTTGCAGATTAATGATGAGTATTGTGGCTATCGTTATGATGGCTATTCTGGTCAGATCGCTTTTAGATAGATTGCTTTTGCTCGGGTTTAGGATTCTTCCGCAAGCGTCGCACGAAAGACGCTCGGTAGTTCCCGGGTTATTTCTGGAGCAGTTGCAGGATATTGTTTTGTTTTTTGTGGTGAATAACTGCATCTTGAAGATTCTCTCCGATATAATTAGGAGAATGACGGTTGCAACGAGGATTAGGACCCAGCCTCCGAAGAAGTGGAACGCTTGCGTAGCTGCTTCTAAGCCAGATTGGGCGCCAAGCAATATGATGGCCATTATGCGAACGATGTTGAGGCCATAGATTAGAGAGAGTCCTCCGGCGAACACGATACATTTCTTCCATAGTTCTGCTCTTGCGATATATGCTATGAATACTGCGAATATTGTAAAGCTAGTGAGGGAGTATAGGCCAGAACACGCGACACCGATTGTAAAGGCGATCGGAGCGCTTCCCGGCTTTGTCAGCGTTATGATGGGGTTCTCATACTGCCATGCCAAGGCGACCGGAAATCCTGCGCCTCTTAGAATGGCGTATGCTGCTTCTGAGCTGGCTATCGATAAGGTTTTTCCGCCTGCTTGAAGGAATTCTAGGGGAATCGGTACAAGAAATAGAAGGAAGGCCATTGGGAAGGCTAGAACCCTAAGTGTTTTTGAGTTGAATATGATGAGGATGAGACCAGCTATGAAGATGGGTAAGGAGATCATGTGGTATTCTAGGGGGTTGAATGAGTATGATCCCTGCCAGTAAAGTAAGAAGGACAGGAGACACAATAAGGCTCCCACGATCTCTTGAGTATTAATCGTTTTTCTTTCCGTTGCTGATTCTTCTAATGGTATGGTTACCCTTAGCATCCTCCTTTTTCTGTAGATCAGGTATGCTAAGAGTAAGGGCACGGCGAGGATATGGCTCATAGGCTCGCTTCTAATAGCTTCATTCGCTACTGCGGCCAAGTCTTGGTAGTAGATTGCGAAGGTTGCTAGCACTATTGCAGTCACCTTGGTGCCAACCGCTACCCTGTTGCGTAGAGACATTTGGCTAAACGCCGACCATATGTGCTAAGTGTTCAATCTTATCTGATATTCTCTCAAAGGTGGCCGTAGATAAGCGCGCTCAAATACAATTATGGTGAAATTACTATTTCGTATACGCGTATTACGACGGTTATCAGGAATAATATACCGAGAACTAAAGACACACGTTTAAGTTTTTTCTTCTCAATTATTAGGTTTGTCCTTCCATAATATGGTGATATTATCTCGGCCGTAGCTAGTAGGATTATGGCTGTTATAGCCAACCAGAGACTTACGTCCCAGAACGTGAATGGAAACGACATTTTCTTACTCCTCTAAGATGAGATAGCTGACTTCGATCGTTTTGTTGTCCCCCGATATCTTATCATCTTCAATGATGACTGGCTTTCCAGTGGTTCTGGATATAGCGAGGGCTAAAGAGCTACACAACGGGCATCCTAAGGAGCCGCAGATGTTTTTGAGTTTTCTCACTTCTTTGCATAAGTCCACGTAGATGCTTCCAGTCATTTTTACTCGGATTACATTGGCTTCTGTATTTATCTCCATGTCCTCTGCCGTTTCCAAATCCTCTATCAAGAGTTTTGGTAGGTTGTTGCGCAGATAATCGAGGTCGACTTTCGTCAAGTCTTTTCCAAGCTCGTCTTCGTATAAGTTCACAAGGCCTAGTCCAGGAGGGGTTAGGCATATTCCCTCTGGGTTCTTTAGGAATACTTTTCCCTCGGATACTTCCTCGATCGAGGGAATCATGATCATGTCCTTTTCGGTTGGTATGAATGCGGTTCCGCCTTTCAGTTCTTTGATGGATCTTGGGGGCAGGTATATGGCTTTTCCTTCTATTCCTAGGTCGGTTATTATTTGGTCGATGGTTACGAGTGAGGAGATGGTTGCAGAGTCTAAGAGGGAGGCTTTCACATATGCAGTGGGTTTGACATAAAGGAGGAGGGCGCCCCAGAAGGTTAGGGCTACGCCTGCGAAGACTGAAATAGTCGATGAATATATGATGGATGAGCAAAGGGAGACTAAACCCAAGAAAAGGAGTACGTACGCGACTATTCCGGATGGCTTGCGTCTATTCCTCCACGCTTCAAGCTTTAGAGCCTGATTCTCTCTTTCAAGTTGTTGAATCCTTTCGATAGGCCTCTGCATTTTTGATTCAGTTTCGGATTGCATACTAGTCTTGACCTCCGACTTCGAAAGCACCAAAGATTGAATAATTAAGTTCTAAAATCTCCCACTGCTTGTAGGTTGCATCTCTGAATTTTTTGAATAAAATACTTGAAAGGAAGAAGAAAAACATTAACTTTAACCAAGACAAGTTAATATATATTAATGTTCGTGTCGCTCCAGATTCTTGCTGATGACATGTTGAACATGAATGCGTTTGGGGGGGTTACCGTAAAACGTCTCAGAGCTTAGGAAGCTACTTTAGATTCTTCATGCCTAAGCCACAGTCGGATGGCCTCGGTGATTGCCTCGGTGAGGGCCCCCTTCTTGCTCCCGTACTTCTTGAGGACCCTGATCCTGAACTCCTCGTTCAGGTCTGCTGGGATGTCGATGACGAATCTGGCCATACGTATGCTCTCCTATCTAAGTAGCTGAGCATCATTATGCTTATATATCCCTTATGGTATGCTGATATCAGAGCATAAGAGTGCTAGGGATGGACGTGGGAACATGGTAAACTGGGACGCGCGCGCTATCTCCCGTGATCCCTTTATAGAATCTATAGGGAGCTGACCGTTTCACAGGGGGACGCATGGAAGCACTTCCCCACCATCCCACTCTCTCCAGCATACAGGGGGTACGAAGGGCGAAGGGCCAAGCGAAGGGATCTTTAGAAGCGGTGTCCAATTTAGCGCATATTCGCTTAAAAATCGGGGGATCGGGGAGCCCCGGAGTAGGCGACAGAGAAGGGGGCGGGGATCTGTGGACTTGCCGATTCTAGAAGCCAGGGGCGGTTGCGTCCACGAGGAAGGCGGGTAGCGCGCTTAGACTCCCGTTGCCTCTCTCGGGCGTCTTCGCCTTCTGATGCGGAGGCCGTACTTCGATGCGAGTTCTGCGAGGGCCTCCTCCTCTGACTTGCCCTCCTCCATTAGGCGGCGGGCTCCATCTCGATCGTCCTCCTCAGCTTTTCCGTGAGCGCGCGCGGGTGGGTTGATAAAAAGATGTGATATAGCAACAATCATGCGCGCTACCATGGCCTGAGCGCCCAACCCGTAAATCCCTTCTCATACCGTCGCGCTACTGGTAGCCCATTATTTCGTCAATTATGCGGATCTTCTCCAACTTCCTAATCCATTCCGCTTTCTCGGCGGGGTCATCTGATAATTGTATCATGAAACGGCAGAACTCGTAGTAATCCTCAGCATCTTCCTTGTAAGCCTCTCCTCCAAGCACACGCAAAAGCCGCTTGATCTCATCCAAAAGCTCTCTGTCCCGCCTGATCTGCGCATATACGTCTTGGTCTCTAAGAGGCTTTACGCGGGTTGTTCTACCACTACGATGGACTTGGAGTACGAGCCTGTTTGCCTCGCGGTATCTGCCAGACCTGATAAGCTTCTCAAGTTCTTCGCCGTTACCGAGAGCCTCATCCATCTTAATGTGCAGGACCGCTGCATGGTAAGCTTGAGGGTCCCCGTGTTTCCTAGACCACCAGAGAGCCCACCAACGATTGTGAAACACGTGGCGATGATGCCTCCCCAACTGAACGCTCGCACAATCAATATCTGCATGGAGTTCCGAGTATGGATCATGAAAAATTAGGCGTGAGGCATATTCATGTACGAACCTGGAAGGCATCTTTTCCAGCTTCATATTAATGATCTCTCAATTATATGTCTTTACCTTTCTTTATCTGTCGTCTTCGCGGTAGCCTTTCTTTCTTTGTCGTCTACTTTCGAAGCTTCGGGATCACCCTTTCCACTTCCCAAGCTCCTTATCGGTAGCAGAAGATATAGTGGAGACCTACTAGACCGTAGCAGAATCTACAGGGAGCACACCGAGGCACAGGGGAGACCACGCGAGCCCATCCAGACCAACCCGGCCAGACCACACAGGGGGCGATGGGAAGTGGGGAGGGGGGAGAAGAGAAGAGGGAAGAGGTCAGATCCAATTTAGCGCATGGTTGCCTAAAAATAGGGGGATCGGGGAGCTGCCAAGACTTCCAAAGGGCCTTGGAAGTTTATGGGGAAACTTCCAGAGTAGACGACAGAAAAAGGGTAGACGACAAAGGAAGGCGTCCCTCGGGGCTCTCTTTTTCTGTGTTTGGTCGGTCCTTTTGAGGTAATGGAATTAAGTGTTTTGTCGGGTGTCTTGTGATTTGAATTGATGTTCTCGCACGACCGCTGCTGTGGCAAATGTTATGGTTAGTGCGAGTAGGCTGAGAGTGATGGGTGTTGTTCTTATTCCCCATGGTGTGTAGTTGAGGAGTAGGCCGGTTATGGGGACTAGGGCAAGGCTCATTCCTATGCTTAGGGCTAAGCGCTCTATATCGTCTAGTTCTTTGGTTGGGAATAGAGCTTTGATGAGGCTGTAGCCCGGCAGCAATAAGACGAAGACTGATCCGAGCACGTATCTTGCGTAGACTATTGGGGAAGCTTCTTCCGGTATGGTGAACACTGCTGTTGTGGTTGCGAGGGCTAGGGCGACAATGAGCCAGTACCATGTTGCCTGTGTGGAAAGCATGTAGTCTTTTGGCGTTGTTGGTATAGTGCTCGGGTTTTTCTTAAGGGTTAGTTTTCCTTCATTTTGTAGGCGTATGATGTGCTCCACGATTTCTTGTTGAGGCATGGGATGTTTCAGTTGCACCAGCTTGAGGAGTTGCTCAACCGTTTGCGACTTTCCTTCCTTCGCAGCCTGTATTATGTACTCGTTTATAGTTGTATGTTGGGGCTTGCTTTTCAAGGGCCTTCCCCTCTGGTTTTAGTTGTTACTTTTGGCCATCTTTTTTTGCGAAGATGACTAAACCCAATAGCGGAGAAAAGTAAAATTAGTAAAAACATCATTGTCGAAAATTCTGGGATTAATGGTGGATCTTTATATGTCTCACCTAGTCCTACAAGGTACATAGGATAAATGTTTGGAAGAGACGGAACATATACGTCTCTCCGGAGCGCGTCATAATTATCTGTGTAAAAAGAATTCGAAACACTGATATTCCATTCTGTGGCGGACAAGAATAGGTTTTGAAGGCAACATCCATATCCTATGTTGATGAATCTTCCTCTGCTGTCGGCATCCGAGGCGTTATGCGTCCCGACTTGGCTGTTCCAGCAGAAAACAAGGAGCACCGGGGCTATTTCCAAGTATTTTGGCGCGTTAGCGTGGTTTATTATATCTGACCTTTTGTCAATGAAACTTGTTTGATACAGTGAGTGAGATTCAGCTGCGTAGTTGTAGACTCCAGTTCCGTTGCAGAGGTATATCTGGAACGGGTATTCGTCGTTGGCGCTTGGCACGGTTCGATGTCCTGTTCCGAGAAGTGAATATCCATAGGTTGCCCAAAGGATGTTAGATATTCTTTGTTGAGAAACCCCAATGTTTTCCCACGCTGTTGATAATTGATGTTCTTTTTGAAATAGGTCTTTGACATCTGTGCTGGACTCGAGAGGGTCAGGGAGATTTCCTAAAGTTGGTTGCAGACTCCCGGTTGGATAACTTTTACCTGCAGGCAAATAGCCTATTGGGAAGAGTACTACAGGTTTAAGGTTAGAGGGTAAACCTAAATGTTCTTGGATATTTATTGTGACTTTATCAGCATAAATCCCGTCTCCAACACACACTCCGCCAAGATTATGTCGAACAGCAAGAATATACAGGTTTTGAACAGTTGTTCCGGCTTTCCTGCTAGCGTCTAGCGGGTTACGTTCGATCGTATCGTCCCAAATTAATGTTAATATGCAGGGTGCATTGGCAACAAATGTTTGTCCCACATCCAAACCCAATTGGTAGCGTGCGTCTCCAGGGGATTTCAGAACAAACAAGTCGTTTCTTTGATCGTATTGATAGGTTCCTGTGGAATTCGACATGAATAGTCCTATTCCTTCAAGGTCAAATGCTGAAGTAAGTGAGTCTTTGCAAATTGTTTTCATGATTTCATCTTCTACGGGTGCGTTTCTCCAGTTTCGAATTGACATTCTTTGGCTTAGTAGATATTCTAGCGCGCGCGCTGGTTTTGCGGTGTTTAATTCAGATGGGTGTGTTGAGATCAAGAAGGCAAAAGCGAAAATTGCCAATATTGCGAGTACTACTCTTTTGTTCGTGTTTTTTCCTTCCTTTGACCTTTTTGTTATGTTATTATTCGTGAGTTTGGCTCCTTCGCTAAAAATGATGAAGAAAACATACGAACAAGTAGATAATTATGAAACTATGCGTCGTCTCTGTTGGTTGAGGTTTTTCCTTTTGACAATATTTTCGCGTCACCATTTTTCGTCAATTATCTCATCTAGCGTTTCTCGTTAGCCCTCGAGTTCTATGCTAATGACTTTTTCTTTCAAGCGAGGTCCTGCAAGAAAGCACGTGCCCCTCCATAAAGATACCTTAAAAGAATTGTACGTCTCTTCAAAAGACCTGTCAAAATCAAGTACCACGAAAAGTCATAACCACAGTAACGGCACATTAGGAAGCTAGGTGGATCTTGACATTTCTTCCTAAACCTATCAAATCTCTCGCCATACCAGATCTCCTTAAAGGATTTTTGTCTCAAATTTCCCATAGAAAAATCTTCGTCCCCCCAAAAGCTATGGGTTAGATCCTCGGATAAATTCTGGAATTCACAAGCAAAACAACAGGGGTAAACGTTTCCAAACGGGTCAATTGTTGCTTGGATACAAGCAGCGAAACATAGAATTTCTCTTTTTGTTTTTTCTGGTAGCGTCATGTTACAAATGAAATACCTTCCTTCTATTGTATTTTGGATATCATTGCAAATTGAAGATAATGGTGCCAAATTGGATGTAGGCAGGTTCTTCGAATCCATTTTAGCCTTAATCGATCCAAGATTTTCTCGTAGCCATCTTAGATCCTCTATGCCCAAGAATAGTTCTTGAGCTGCGGGCGTTTTGCCAATAATAGGAAGAAAACGTATCTCGTCAAAGCCAAGTTTGGATTTCAAATCAATCATTTCTGGGATCATATGATAGTTTGTCCGAGTTATTTGAAAGTTTATTGCTAGCCTTAATCTTTGCGAACCCGATTGTCTCCTTAGAACATTTAGCATCATTAATGCTCTAGTTGCTTTTTCCCATGATCCTGGAATCCCTCTTATTTGATCATGTATGTGCGCTTTTGGAGCATCAATTGAAAATGTTATAAGGTCTATGCCAGATTCAACCAATCTCGTTGCAACTGCATTCGAAATTATGGTTCCATTGGTGATAATTTGAACCTGAAGATCCTTTTCTTTGGCCTTCTGGATAATGGAAAAGATGCCTTTCTTTAGCAGAGGCTCTCCTCCTGAGATGCTTATTACCTTGGTTCCTAAAGATGAAAGCTCGTCCAGCAAGTTTTCGTATTCCGAAATGGAAAGCTCTTCATCCGTAACTGACGGATTGTTCTTTGCTAACTTCCATACATTGCACATGATGCATCTCAAGTTACAGAGGCTACTTACTAGCAATTCAACAGTGTAAGGAGCATTATTTCTCCATGATTTATAGAGTCTTAAGGCCTTCTTAACCTTACAAGTCATTTTTGAACCCCCTCAATACATGGTGAAATTTCAGGAAATAAAAAATATCCAGTACGATAGTGGGATAGAAAAACGGAAATTTTTGCATAACAATGGCCGCAATTTAAGCCCGGAACCAAGGTACTTATGCCGGGCGCGTGAAAGCCTATTGCTTTGGCAAACCTTCAATAAATTCCACTCGAAGGTCCAACCAAGAGGTCTTAAAGGTTTGGAATCCACCATTGGCAGAAGTACGTCAGGCACTTTCTTCACCTTCGTCATCCATTTCTTATTTTATCATTTCCCGCAGTTCCGATATGTGTTTCTACATGAAGTATCCTTTGACATATTCTTTTAGTTCATTAAGAGTAAATCTGGGTTTCCTTCTAGCATATTGGAGAAGGCTCATAACCTTTTGTTTCCAGTAGTTTCGAACGATCTTGCCTATAGCTTCATTGAGTTGTTCCGCATTCAACCATTTTGTCTTCATCACAACTGAATGTGATGTGTACTTTGACCAATCGTCCGTCAAAATCAGGTTGCTTTCTTTTGCCATTTCATAGAGCTTTGTCCCGGGATAAGGCGTCAGAACATTCCAGTTCACGTTATGGGGAGCTAGCTCCCCCACAAATCTACATGTCTTTTCTAAGCTTTCTAAGGTTTCGTCTGGCCATCCCAATATTATATGGGCCGTCGTATATAACCCAATTTCCTTTGTCAAGCGAAACGCTTTTCTGATCGTATCTAGATCTGTTTGTGGTTTTGCCAGTTTAATCAGTTCTGGATCACCGGTTTCAACTCCGTAATGAATCTGCCTACACCCTGCTTTCTTCATCATTTCAAGGAGCCTTTTCGATATATGGTCTACTCTTGCTTCGCAGACCCACGCTATGTCGAGTTTTCTATCGATGATTTCTTCGCAGATTTTTACAGCGTGTTTTTCGTTTATTGCAAATGATTGATCCCTGAATAAGAAGCCTTTAACGCCCCGGGCGTATCTCTCTTCTATCTCATGAACGATATCGTTGGGAGATCGGAATGTGCATTTCTTGCCGAATCCTAGCGGATATGGGCAGTAGATGCAAGGATATGGGCATCCCCTGCTTCCCAAAATTGGAACATAAATGTATTGATTGCCGTCCAAATCCACAAAACTCTCGTATCCGTTGAGTTCGAGACTATCATAATCAGGAGGAAGTAACTTCTCCAGGTCTGTATCTGGAGCTTCAACTGTGTTGATTATCTTTCCGCTCTTAACGTATGAGATCCCTGGGACTTTTTTGAGATTTTGTTTTAGCTGCAAAGCCTGGAGGAAATCTGTAAGATTGGAAACGTATGGATAACTAGTCCTTAACACTGCATCAATTTTACTATTCAGCAGAATATCGTTTTGGAGAAATCGACATGATGTCCCGACTCCGACTATCGTAGTATTGGGAAGAGCTTCCTTTATCATATCTAACAGTTTCAGGTCTTTTTTAAGCGATGGAAGCCCAATCAAGGAGAAAATAACATCAGGATCTCTCTTCTTGACATCTCCTAAAACCTGAAACTTATTTAGCTTTAACCTTTGGCAATCCAGTACACTGTAGCTATAATCTTCATTCGATAGCACCCCAGACGCGTAGCCTAGAAATGGGTGTAAAGTAGGTTTGCCGCTATGTCCATAGTCTGCTCGTCGTTTCACGCGCCTAGCAGTACCGAATCCCCCCGCCCAATCCCTGCAGACCTCAAGATATGGAGGACTCGGGAGATTCAGAATCATGACATTCAAGTTGTTGTTCGGCATTTGTGCTCACATGGAGAATTACTTTACTTTATTGGAACGTTACCATTGTTCATTAAATCAGAAAATCCCTTCTTTTGTAATGATGAGACTACTTGTGGAAAGAGCCTATTGCCAAATGTGATTGGGAACAATTAGATGGCTACTTGACTTTTCCGGGTCAGGATCGGCTCGTCTTCTTGCCCAGTTATCACTTCTTCGAGGAGATGAGCTTCTCCAGCTTCCTGAAGCCTTTGTATGACCGTCTTCAGTTCGACTGGTTTTCCCGCAAGCTTTTCATAGTGTAAGGCTATCGCATTTGCCGTAGGCTTCTCTCTCCTCACTTGATGAACAGCTTCCAGCATAAGCTTCTCTTCGTCCAGCGCGAGGTTGTTATAGATTTTTCTATTCGATCTTTTACGCTCGATTTGTTTTATTACTTGATAGGTTAAGAGGGTTGCTAGGGAAACGATTATTATCGCCATCAGAGTGATCTCGTTTTAAGAGATGAGCAGCGCGATTTGCGACCATGTTTTGGTTGGCTCCCAATAGCTCGCGATCGCTTCGAAGAAGAGCAGGAGCTCCTCCTCAATGATGGGAACGTCTTCTGGGTTGTTTGCGAAGGCGATGAGCCCTATCTTTACGTGTTCTTGCTCCAAGCTTTCGCCAGTGTTGAAGTAGGCGTTTCCTTACCAGTATAGAACTACTTGCATTATGTTCGATTTCATGTCTTGGAATGCGAAGTAGCGGGCAGTTACGGGCGGATTCCGTAAGATCAGGATATCTCGTAGATCCAGTTGTGTTACCCTTGGTTGATGTCCTTGAGATAGGGGCCACGTGATGAGGCAACCTTCCCAAGAGTGAAGCGACGATCTTGTTTTGGCGACTTCTGTGGTTACCCAGATCGTCATTCCAGATTTATCCGCTGGAAGGTAACTATAAGTAAGCGAAGCGTCCTGCTTAACTATCTCCTCAAACCTTCTATCTCTATAGATGAATCTCATTCTGTATCCTGCAATCTCCGGCAGGATCTCTGTAGTCGTCTGTTCACCGTCCAAGGTTTGGATCGTGACTTTTGCGAGCCCCTCGGTTAAGGCGAAGACTGGTACTTGAAGATTGATCATGAGAATGGTGGCTATTGCCAGGATAGCTATTTTGCTTAGGTCTCCCTTCCAGACAGGTTAATCTTCATGGGGTTTAGGATTCTACCGCAAGCGCCACAAAAGTGCTGTTCACTTTTCGGGTTCTGGTTGTGGTATTTGCAAGGTGTTAATCTTGGTTTCGCGGTGAAGAGTCGGATCTTGAAGGCTTTTTCGGATATGGTTACGAGGATGAGTCCGGCTGTGAAGATGGGTAGGGAGACTATGTGGTATTCTAGGGGGTTGAACGTGTATGATCCATGCCAGTAAAGTAGGAAGGCGAGGAGGCACAGCAGAGCACCCATCATCTCATGGGCTTGGATTGCCTTCTTTTTCGTTCTTTGGGACTCGAACGGTATTGTTGCGCTCAGCATCTTCCTTTTTCTATAGATCAAATACGTGAACAGAAAGGATGTGGCGAGGATGTAGCTCATCAGCTCACTTCTCAAAGCCTCATTCGCTACTATGGCTAAGTCTTGGTTGTAGATGGATAAGGTCACAAGCACTATTCCAGTTGCCTTGATGCCCAATGCTATCCTGTTCTGTAAAAACTTCATTTACTGCAATACCAGCTGCGAGGTTCTAGCTTTCAGGAGGTCGATCGATCTTTTTCCCAATAACGGAGCCACACGCATTATTCCCCAACCCATTTAACCCCCTTGTCTCTTAGGCTATATTCCCATACGCTTCGATTCTTGTGGTACGAATTTTGGAACATCTCGACATTGTTTCCCGTAAGTACCCCGAGAATAGCCGAATGACATCTATTAGTAGTTATCTTTGATGCCTTTAAATGAAGACTGATCCATTTACGTTTCGTTATCCCTAAGAAACTATCAACACGTGGGAACCTTGAAGATGACCTGCACCATATAATCGGATCGCAGATAACATCGTACTTTCTGGCACGGAGTTTCTTTGGGAGGGGCACACTTTCCAGATCTTGTCTCAATGCTAAGAGGGAATACTTGTTTTCGATAGGAATGTTCCCCCTAAATTTCCTGAAGAATCTATCTTCCTTGGTAAGTAGAAGTGCGGTATCGTGATCATGATAAGTTCGCGAATAGAACTGATTTTTGATAAATTCGTAAGTCGTCATTTCACGTGCAAAGAATATTATCCTCTCGCTATCCCTTGGCAACACCCTCTTTAAGTGCTCATGTTCCAAACTTGTTGTGCTGGGACCAACTATTAGAAGATTTCTTGGATATTTCGCCCTTACTATCCTCAGTACTTTAGCAGCGGCCCAAAGGGAGCTCGTGAAACCCCCGCTTCCATGTACATAGATAACCTCGTTCTTTTTTACAACGGGCCTCCAACGTGAAGTAGTCCTATATCTGAGACCAATCTGATCTGCCAGCTTCTTCGCACCAGCCCAAATCATGTGATCTCCCAAATTCCCTCCAAGTTCTATAAACTTGAATCTTTGATTCTTATACTCTTCAAAAATTTCTCTAAGTTTCATCATGGAGATTCCTTGGAAGTTTATCATATGTGCGAAGTAAAATAGAACGCAATCTGACTAATCTTTTTACTGACTTTCGTGAAACATCAAAATCTTTAAACCACCTGAAGAACTGTTTGGAATTATGTAAATTGTGGCACACTACTACAGGGATATGTCGTTGAATATCCTTCCACATAAAGACCTCGTCTTCACTTGAGAAGAATTCACCCTCGAAAAGTTTTTGTTTAAGAAAACCAAAAAAATCGCTAGTTAGATTGAAACCGCATTCATTGGGATCAATCCCTTCTAATACCAATCCAACTATCGCCCTCGAACATTTCTCACATTTGCCGCAATTAAGATGACGAAATTGTGAGAAACAAACTCTAAGAGGAAGGGGACGTTTCATATTTCTCATGTATCCCTTTAATATGCACCTAATCTTTGTCTGTCTACTTAATTCGTAGCCATCATGAATAACTTTTACATCTGCCCAAGAGATTTTGTTATCGATAAGCGGATGCGATCCCCATGGCCGTTTGAATTCCTTTGTATGGCTTGCAGCAATTAAAAGAGTCCCGATGCTTTCTACAGTTAATGGTGCACATAAGCCCACTAAAGCTATTCCGTGATGGAACCCTCCCCACCAACTAAAGCCTTGTATCTTCCTCTGAAATTCCGCATTTAATAGCCGCTCGTTAATAAGCTTACGCATATTTGTTTTCAGAAAGTCTATCTCCACATTTTGCTGTTCTGCAAATCTTTCATATGTGCTTCTGACTTTTGTCCAGAATTTCTCTCTGTCGATGGGAATATCGGCTCCTCTAACCATGATCAAACGAGGTCTTCTATTTCTATGTACAAGATATGAAGTCATTGAATCTATTCCGCCACTGAATAAAAGTCCATACCCCTCATTTGAGAACTTGTTTGCGATAATTTGCTCAGCATAAATCTCTGTAGAAAAGCAGAGCTGGGGATACCACCGCCTCATTACTACCTTTATGTCATCCAAGGCTTTCAAATATGTCTTATCTAGTTGCTCAACGTAAATGTCTGCGCCAACTGCCCATGCAACTGTGATTATATTGGAGATTACGGGGATTTCCAGAATACTTGTACTTACGTTATCGATATCTTTGTCGTATCGAACGTAAAAGTAGTTTGATGAGAAGAATTTTAGTTTCTTTTGAGTAAGATAACTTAAAGAGCAAAGGATTTTTCAAAATCTTTATTTCTTCTACTTTGATGTATTTTTGGCCCATTCAAACACCACAAATTGATAAATTCTTGCATCCATGAAATGACCAAGCATTATAGTAAATTTGCAATTATCCGGCTTAGTTTTAGAGCTATAGCTCTGCTTGAAAAGCGATTGATGATCGATAAGCGATCGCTAAGAAAATCTTGAGTGACTCGCATATTCTGTTTACTGGCATCGGCTTTTTGAGTTAGCACCTTCTTCACACCCTCCTTAAAATCGTAGAGGGCAAACTTCTTTAAATAGACAATCAAGGGTGAATTATTGGCAATCCATTTGATTCCGGGAAGATCACTTGCCAATACAGGCTTATTTAATGCGAGAAATTCTATCAGTTTGATTGGAGATTGATAGCGCCAGTTTGGGTTGTCTGGAAGTAACACAAGTCCTACATCAGAAGCTAGGATCACCTCAGGTATCTTTGAATAGGAAACAGGACCCCATAAAATTACGTTCTTGAGCCTATTTTTTTCGATAAAGTCCTTCACAGAATCCGTGGCAGAACCCTTTCCAACGATTAGAAGCACTATTTTTTCATCCTCTTTGAACGTCTTAGTGAAAAAATCTAGAAGCTTGAGGATGCCTCTCTGCTCATGTAAGATACCATGGTAGAGAAGAACCTTTTTCCCCAACAGCATATTGAGTCCGAGCTTAAGCCGTAGCTGATCAACATCCATGACAGAATTGAACCTCTCAAACTGTTCTCCAAGCACGCATGGTACAACCGTGATCTTACCCTTTGGAATTTTTCCTAATCTAGAGAACTCGAATGCCTCGAAGGGGGATGTCGCAGTAAACGCATCGACCCAAAGCTTCCCAAACATCAATGATAATCTGAAAAAGCAAGAATGTAGATCATCGAGAAATCCTTGTTTGACTATTGGTCTGCTCAAAATCAGCATTATGCCTTTGGTCTTGAAGAGAATCCTAGTAAGAAGAAATAAGGGAAGCGTTCGGTAGTCAAATACTAATATTAAAGGCTTTTCTTCAAGGATAAGTCTCCAATTTTGCTTTACAAAGGCAAGTAGAGTAAATAGTGGTGTGCGTATCTTAACCTCCGAGCCCCTAACTAAGAGGAACCCATCATCTATCATTTTACTGCTAGAAGACGGCAGTAAAACTTTCACTCGATATCTGAACCTAGCAAGAGCTTTAAGGAGGCTAAGTATGGACGCACCGTGCAAGCTGTCAAGCCATGGGTCGCTGGAGAGTACAAGAACTTTTTCAGTACTCATACTGTTTCCCTCTCTCTCCCCTGCTTTCAAGAATTTTTTCTGGATAATGATGAGAGTTAGGTGTCTGTTAAGATCTGTTTTTTCAACCCTTATGTGGGCTTCATAACTGTTTTATGTTTCCGTCTTCATTTTCTATTCGGTCACCGTTAATGGTTCGTTTAAAGGCTTTAGTCGTCTTTCCCATTCTTGGTTGGTTATTTGTTATGCCAATTCTAGGTCTACAAAGTTCTACTTTAAACATATCATCTCAAGGAATGGTTAAATATCCCAAACATGAGCTTGGGGTTTGGAATGTAGGACGTGGCACCGCAGTTCCAGAGGAAGCAAGTTGGATAGTCACAACATCCGCTGATTACGGGAAGTCCAATCTATTGACGAATCCGGGTTTTGAACTTGACTTTCTCGGCTGGAAGCTAACCAGACCTAGTGGAACACCGTTGAGTGTAAGCTTACCTAGCGGGTATGTAGGCCAGTCTTTACTCTTGACTAGCAATGAATTGGGCTATCAAGGAGGAGTCTTCCAGTACTTTCCCGGCGTTCCTCCGAACACAACCTTTCACTTTAAGGCTATGGTAAAGACTGTTGACGTTGAATCTTTAAAAGCAGTGGTTCTTTACCGAGATGTTTACGATGCTGAGCATATATGGTATGGTGGACACTTGACGGTTATCCAAGGTTCTAGGGATTGGACTCTCTACGAAACAAGCTTTACAACGCCAGATAAGATGACAGATGTTTATGTCTATCCAGCACTAGTCTATAACAGGGGTGATGTGTGGATAGACGAGACATCCCTCACTATAGAGGGTTGGCAACCTCCAACAATTCCAGTCATACTGAATTGGTACGAGTTCCGTCCATCGTTACCGATCAGAACGCAAGAAGCACTAACCAACTTGGAGCAGGGACTTAAGAGCATCATAATGGAAAATTTCTGGGGTATAATCTCTCCCGGTAGTGAAGAAATCTATAGAACTCACATAGCTTTCAATGATGATGTGGATACTATGTGGTTTGGGGAAAGACTTCTCGGCTACCCTCTATACTTGGCAGAAAGTCCGGATGCAACACGAGATGCTTGGAACGACGAGATGTACCTGAGAATGATACGGGGATTCTACAACTACTTCAGTCCTTTAACGAAGGTTGGCATAACTTGGGGAATCACAGATCCGAACAGTTGGAACTATGCTTACGGTGAACCGGCAGCAACTTTCATACAGCAACACTACGACTTTCTCTTTCTCTACCCTTACACTACAAATCTTGAAGATTGGCTGAGACGCGGTAAACCATATCTTTCTGCTGTCGAAGAACTGTTTCCCAACCAGAAGAAATTCTGGATACTCACCCGCGTCTGGGACGATAATAGACCGTACTGGCAACGTGAAGCAATCGCGCTAGAAATGAAAAACTGCTTGGAGCGGAACATCGTGGTTATGCCATACTGGAGTACCGAACCTCCCCTTAAAGAAACTTGGCCACTAATATTGAAAGCAATTCAACTCTACAATGGCAACGTCACATATTTTGAAAACTATATCGACGGCAAGAACCTCTTAACAGACTATGTTGGAAAGACTTATGGTTGGGTTCAAGTTTCAGAATAGTAGATAACTCCTCCGTTTGATTCTCTCAGCCGTTCCAATCAGAATGAACAAAACCGCTTACAGAACCGCAGTCGTAGACTTTAGAAAAACCTTGGATAGTCAGTGTCTCTTGAGGATCATAGTCCAGCTTATAGGTATAAGAAATCATGTGAAGGGGGTAGTTCACAATCTCCCTTCTGATTAAGATGAACATATCTTGACAATCGGAATAATTTCGCATGTAAATTTCCCCAGATATGTCTTCCATAGGATATGGTGACCAGCGTAAATCTGAGTAATAGGTATCAACTCCCATTGTTCTGCTTTGCATACTTGATGCTGCTTCTACTGCGTGTAGTTCTGATTTGGTGAAAGCAAACCGGATAAGGGTGTTTGGGAAGAATGTCCGATTATCAAAGTTTGCCAGTGGAGTCAAGATCATGAGAAACGATAAGGAAAAGGTTAAAGTTGCCAATAAGATGGATTTCCAGAATTTGTTTTTTACAAGGGAACAGAATAACAACAAAGCTAGCGCAAGTGGCAAAGATAGCAGAATTTCAGAGAAATACCACCATCTGTCCAAGATGATTGGGCGACCACTTATCTGAGCAAGAAAGTTCATAGCTGTGATTGTTACCCCAGCCATTGCCGTAACAAACCTATAAGGATTTCTGCAGCTCTTGGAAACCATATATAGGCATCCAATAAAAGATAAAGCCATAAATGTAAGGGGTCCCATAGTTTTAAGCATCTGCTCCCAAAACGGCACATTATAAGTATATTCCATAACCTCTTCGGGCATCGGGCCATAGAAGTAACCTGCACTAAATCCACTTTTTATCAATTCTGCGAATTGTCTGAGATGCCCGGAAGCATAAATCCACCATGAAAACATTGCAACGGAGAACAGAGAAAAGATAGTAAGTGTTATGGGTTTTTTCCATCCATGATATGCCCAATTATAAACTTTGAGGCCTGCCCAAAATAGAAAGAGAAGTACTGCCATGCACATTGCGGTCACTGTATGAGTTAAAATTAAGGATCCCATCAGGAATATGGCAAGAGAGATGCCGATGTGTGGCTTCTCTCTCCTTAGTTTAAGCACCAAGTACAAGATAAATGGAATGAACACGGTTGCCATTGTGGTTGGTATAGGAGAATGGCCCATTTTAACGTGCGTGTCTGCCACCGATAAGAGTAGCCCACCTAGCAAGCCGACCTTATTGTTAAATAGGAAACTCCCCAAAAGGAATGTAAACAGTACATCACAAAGGACTTGAGGCAGAGATACAGATAGCATAGTGGCTATCTTATAATTTAATCCCGTTACGAGGGAAGTTAAGCCTACCATAAGATGCATCAAAGGAAGCTGAGAATAAGCTGCGCCCTCAGGTATATATCCGAGATCCAATATGTTTAACGTAAACATCTGATGCCACCATGGATCCACACCTACAACGCTAGGGAAGACGAGAAGTTGCGAAAATTCAAGGCTTAGACCAATTAACACAATCTTAAATAGGGCAAAATGGCTACACCACTTACGGCAGGGGAGAATTAGTATTTCCACCGCCGCTACACTGGCCATAAGGGCTATAGCTATAAAATAGCCTAGGGGCCTAGTGTAAAGATCCGGTCTTAAATGGAAGCAGAGAATGCTATAAGCGAAAAGGAGAAAGAAAAGGACATTCAGTGCTAGGCAAAGCCGACTTGAAACGTGTTCCTCAGAAGACAGGATAGGGAGGGATATGGATTTTCTGATGATGAGATAAAGAGCACAAGTGATGGATAATATAACTCCACCCGTTATGTATATTGGACGACCTACAGCTAATGTCAACCAAACGGTTAAGGTGAGAGCGAGGATGAGCCCAAGTAAAGCTCCAGTCTTGTCCCATTCATCAAGTAACTGCCTAATCAAGTCAATCTTTCCTCTTTTTTACCGAATCTAGATATCAGTAACAATGCTAAGCTAGTTATTTCTATTGGAATTTTAATGCGATAGTTCTGAAATGAGGTTTTCAATTTTTTTGGCACTGTGTTTCCATGTGAAATTTTCGATAACGAGTTTGTATCCATTTTCCCCGAGTTTCTTTGATGTTTCCGGCTGAGTCAATAGGAAAAGGATAGACTTGGCCAACTCAAGAGGATTTTCGGTATTTACGGTTAAGCCAGCCCTGTGTCTAGCCAGTATTTCTCCAATGTCAGTGTTGGGTCCAGTTACGATGACTGGTTTACCGCATGCAAGATACTCAAAGACTTTCAGTGGAATAAAAGCTGTGGAAATATGAGGAGAGACACAAATATCAGAATCGGCAATATACTGAGGTGCCTCTGAATGCGGTACCTTTCCTGTGAAAGTCACATATTTTTCGATAGATAGATTTCTCACAAGATCCTTGAATTCGCTAGAAAAGTTTACCAAAAGAGAGCCTCCACCCACTATTAGAAGTTTGACATCGTTACGCACTTTGATAACATATGACATAGCTCTGATCAGCCTATCCACTCCCTCTCTGATCGAAAGAGTACCTAAAAAAAGTATTACTTTCTCAGATTTCTCTATGGAGAATTTTCCCCGTACAGCATTTCGTCCTAAACTCGGATTAAATGCATCTGGATCAACGCCGTCTTCTCCTACGACGATCCTTTTTTGGTCCAAGGAATACATTTCTAGCAGAATTTTTTTCATTTTTTCGCTTACAACTATGATCGCACTCGCTTTTCTCAAGACATGACTTTCCATAAGTCCTACAAGGTAAGCAGATACACGGTTGGGTTTCACACGTTCAGTTTCATAAAATTCTATTCTTATAATGCCGCGCGCATCGTGAATCCAAGGTTTTCTGAAAAATTGTGACGCAATGTACGCGGGTATTGCAGCATAAGGTGTATAGGATATTATTGCATGTGGTCTATTTCGAAGGCAAATTCTTATTACTTTTTGTAAAGATAATGAATTGAAGAAGGAAAACCAGATCAATCTCCAGAGTAGACTCTTGCCGACCATCAGTTTCTTAATGAAGTACAGATTGATCCGATCAACCGAAATGTCAATTTTGTCGTCTGGTCCATCGATAAAAGGATCGATTCTTTTCGATCGAAAAGGACTTCCACCCCTATTTCTTTCTTCATAATTTGGGCAAACGACAAAGATTTTGTGCCCAAGTTGATTGAGTGCTTTTGATAGCTCTTGAACTCTTATTACATCACCAGTGGTCCCCGGTATTTGACTGGGAGATATCATCAGTATTCTCATAATCATTAATCACCTCACATCGGTATCAAGGATATTATGCCCAAATCTAGTAGAAAAGGGGAACTTTCGATCGTCAGGTTCCTATCTTCTCATACATTCTCTCAATCTTTTCTACAGCTGTCTCCCAAGTGTAGAACTGCACTAGCCCTCGACCCCTCCTCCCCATTCTTCTCCTAAGCTGGTCGTCAGAGAGAAGTTTCAAAACTCTGTCAGCGCATAGACCAGCATTTCCTGGAGGGAAGAGGTAACCAGTTTCGCCGTTTATAACTACCTCAGGAGTACCACCCACCTTTGAGGCTACTACTAGAACCTCGGCGGCTAAGGCTTCGAGGCAAACGGTGGGTAATCCCTCCATATATGAGGGTAGAACTAGAACGGAGGCTTCAGTAAGTATATCAGGTATCATCGCATGGGGAACTTGACCTAAAGCCTCAACCTTGCCGAAGCCGTTATTCCTAACGTACTCCCTAAGACTCCCATCTCCCACTATCCAGAAGTTTACGTCGTTCCGTTCTTTCCTAACGAGTACCAAACCACATAAAGGTTCAGAGTGATAATGTAAGGGCTACTGCCGCCAGAATCTTATCAACATTAAATTCCCCATCTATCAACTCTCAATCCTCCCTAACTCAGAGAAAAAAAACATACTATGGTTTTCGTACTTTCAAGATGTATGACGCGCCCAGATTTCGTAGTGGAGTTCTATTCAACCCCCTTTCTATAATTGTCATCGTCTTCACCACGGTTTCATAGAAACGAAGAGTTGGAATAACGGGTATGATCATAGTGGATTTTGTCGCTATGATTTTTAACTTCGCATCCGATATCATCTTCCTAATCCCGACGAAATCAAATCTCAGATGAGGATTTCGGGAGACAGGTGTTACGAGCGGGACGAGTCTTTGAAAGATATAGTATAAGCTTAGTCGGTTCGGCATACTTATTACCCCTTCTCCTCCCGTTTTCAAGGCTCTAACGAGTTCAGTGAGGCCCCTTCCAACATCTTTAAGGTGCTCTAAAGTCTCCGAGCAGATGAATAGATCAAAGCTGCCTTCTCTAAACGGCAAGTGCTCTATGTAGCTAGCTCGCGCCATTCTTTCGCCTTCCTTATGCTCCTCCGAGACACATCGATCCCTACCACACTAACGTAATCAGATAGAAGAACAGAGTAGGGTCCAACCCAGCAACCAGCGTCTAACAGCAATTTCTGAGGGTTTAGTACTTTATGCAGGATCTCATAGACCGTTTCAATCCTTCGCCTGTGACTAAATCTATAGACATTTAAAAAGGGCTGGGCGTTAGCATAAGGGCAACGAAGGTTCAGTTTTCGTTGAAAATCCTCTAGGCGGCTTAATCCGTCACCCCCATTACCAGACGGTTTCTGGAAGTAAGAGCCTACCAACTGAAGTAAGCCTCCGTGCTGCTTATTGCGCATCTAAAACTTCGTGATAAACATCTAAGACTTTCTCTACTACTACGTCCCAGCGAAAATACGTTTCAACCAAGCGATGCCCTTTCACACCAAGTGCCCTACATAATCCTTCATCATCTAATAGACTTGTCACGGCATGTGCGAGAGCTTCAAAATCTCTTGGCGGAACTAAGAGTGCTGAGGTGCCCAAATATTCTTTAAGGGATGGAAGTGACGTGGAGACAATTGGTTTTGAAAACGCCAAGGCATCTAAAACAGTATAAGGCAAACCTTCAGAGATAGACGGCAAAACGAAAACATCAGACCTTCGATATAGATAATCCAATTGACCATCAGAGAGGTAACCTGTAAAATAAGTGTACTGCTTCACATCTAATCTCTTAGCCAATTTCTTAGTCTCTTCTTTGAAGTTGCCTTTCCCCACAAAAACAAAAACAACGTCTGAATGCCCCCTAATGATCAAAGGGATAGCTCTAACCAATATTTGCGGCCCCTTCCTCTTCAAAAGAGGCCCTACAAACAGAACCACCTGTTTTCCGTCAAAAAGTAACGACTTCGGCCGGTCATCCTGCTGGAAATTGTACTTAGCTAGATCCACCCCGTTCGGTATCACGCTTATCTCCTCCAACGGCACTCCTAAAGAGATAAGATATTTCTTATCTGAATTCGATAGAGCGATCACTTTATCTGCCTTTCGTAACACTCTAGATCCTACGATTCTATTGTAAACACGTTCAGTCAGATCCTTTGCAAAGTTGTCAAATTTCAACTGTCCATGGCACGTAGCTACCAGTGGAATCTTCCGGTGAGATCTTAAAATAGTATAATATAACGAAGTTGCAGCATGTTCGTTGTGAATATGAACGACATCAAAATCTTCATAACATTTTGTCATATGAAAAGGTAACATGCGGCAAACAGGATTATTAAGCGGTCTGCAAAGAATGTCGAATCGTCTGACTCTTATTCCATCGATCACTTCGCATTTTTCTCCCCTCGGAAAATTTGACGTAAGAACTTCCACGTGATGCCCACGATCAACCAGGGCTCTCGCTAGACTTCTAACGTACCTCTCTTGCCCTCCCACATACGGGTGGAAATAGGGCGAAACCTGCAAAATCCTCATTTATTTAACCTCAAAAATACGAGAACTCTTTCAGAACTGCGGTGCATCTTCTACGTACCAAAGCGGACTTCGATTATAGTCTTGAGGATTTTGAACCCATCTCTAAAAGTACGAAGATTTGAAGAACCGCTAACCCGCTTGGTATAGGTTATGGGGACTTCTCTCGAAGTTAGCGCGCGCGCGCTAAGAAAAGAACCTAAAGTAGGATCTTCATTCAGGTTGTTTTGTCGGTTTCATTCAGCACCAACATTTTTCAAGTATTCCTTTGTCGATCATCAGTTGGCTCGCAAGTCTCACTCATATGTATAAGGACTTAGAACCAGTTTCATTCATAAAACTGTTATCCATTTTCTAATAGTGAGTATTTGAGGATCGCTTTAACGATCTTCCATCCATCTCTGAAAGTTCTCAGTCTGGGGACTCCCTCAATGCGTCGATCAAAGGTTATTGGGACCTCTGTAAACTCAAGATCCCTTCTCAAAATCTTAAGGAGTATCTCCGTCTCAACTTCAAATCCGGAGGAATCGATATTCATATCTTTCAAGACAGGTTGTTTGAAGACCCTAAACCCTGACTGACTATCGCTAACATATCTCCTTGTCAGAAGGAATATCATCACATTGAAGATCTTATTTCCGAATACGTGGAGCCGGCTTGTAACATCCTCATCGACTTCACGCTTAAATCTGGATCCGATCACCACCGAGAGCTTCTCATTTTGTGTGAAGGGATAGAGAAGAAGGTGTATATCCTCGGGTCTACTCTCACCATCCGCGTCCATAAAAACAATATATTCGCCCCTAGTATGCTTCAAGCCCACCCTCAGTGAGGCACCCTTACCCATGTTTTGGCGGTTTTCCAAGAGTATCGCTTTACTTCGCAAGGCAATTTCTGAGGTTCTGTCGGTCGATCCATCGTTTATAACTATAATTTCATACGGTAGGCCCACTTTTTCAAGTGTATTCTGAGTGCGTTGGAGAACAATTCCCACGCTCTTTTCTTCGTTAAAAGAAGGAATAATAATAGAAACAACAGGAGCATAATTGGAATTCAATAGTGCGTCGAAATAAGTAGGATCTACCTTTTCAATATTAGGCTTCATTCTCAGACCTCATCTTTGTCAATAAGTCTTTCGATAGCTAGCTAGCAAGGACCTTCAAATACAAAGGGAGAATCTCCTCAACAGCTAGCTAGCTAGCTAGCTAGCGCTATTCCATCGTACTTTTGGAAAAATTTTGTCCTTCTTCTCGATAAGCCTATATTTGTGTTTGCATAACTCAGTTATTATTATTTCAAGTTCTTCTTCTAAAGTATGCTTGGGCTCGAAGCCTAACTTATACAATTTCTCATGAATAGGATTGTAGTAACGTACATTTTCCTCTTCAATTCTGGGATTTTCGACGTATTCAACTTCTATAGAGAACCCTAGCTTTTCCCCCACTTTCTTTACTTTTTCAGCAAGGTCAGCAACGCTATAAACTTCATCGAACTGATTAAGAACAAGATATTCTCCCCTATCCGGAGGATTTTCTATGGCCAATCTGAGGCATTGGATGGCGTCCCTAAGCGAGATGAAGGGCCTCCTTTGCCCGCCCGTTCCGTAAACGGTTAGTCTTTGCCCCAAAACCACTTGGGCACAGAATCTGTTGAGAACGGTGCCAAAAACGGCATCGAAATCAAACCTCGTAAGTAATGAATCATTTACAACCTCACCCGACCTTACTCCATAGACAACGCCTTGCATAATTTCCGTCGCTCTTAAATTCCATATATCACAGGCCAACGTAACATTGCCTGAATCGTGAACTTTGCTCCAATGATACCAATCCGTGAATGCCTTCTTGGGAAAAGGCAAAATATCTTTTCTACCCCTATACTCAATTTCGAAAAAACCTTCAGGTATCTCGATATTTGGCAAACCATACTCTCCCATAGATCCCATTTTGACCAAATGGCAATGAGGCACAATCCTATGAATCGCATGGAGAAGATTCAGGGTTCCCACAATATTATTTGTTTGGGTGAACACAGCGTGATTAACATCCATCATGGAGTAAGGAGCCGAAGACTGCTCACCTAAATGAAGAATCACGTCTGGTCTATATTTGTCCAGGACATAGTGAACAAAGCCATAATCCATCAGGTCCCCATATTCGAAATCTATCCTCTTTCCAAAGGTCTGATGGAAGGCTATCAGTCTTTCCGGCATTGACTTTATGGGTGTTGCACTATGGGACCCAACTTCAGCAACCCACCTCCTCCTTGAGAAATTGTCAACCCCAACAACATCAAAACCATTATTTGCGAGATGCATGGTAAGACAAAATCCAATGAACCCATCTGCTCCAGCAAGTAAAATCCTCATCTTCCCCACCTTTCCAAAACTTTTTATTGTTTAGCAACACGTGTTGCATCCATATGCCATTTAACCAATTTCGACAAACCATCCATAAGCCCGACTTTTGGTTGGAAACCTAGAAGTTCCTTAGCTTTACTGATGTCACCTAGGCAATGTTTAATGTCGCCAGGCCTTCGCTCGGTAAGGATTGGCTTCAGATCCTCTTTATGGGTGATTTTCTGCAACATCTTTGCCAATTCATTAACAGTACTTGAGGTCCCGCTGGCAATGTTAAAAACTTCGCCAACCGCGTTGTTGCTCTCTAACGCAAGCATATTCGCTGATACCACATCATCCACATGCACAAAGTCTCTAGTCTGCTCTCCATCGCCATGAATGATAGGCGGTTGACCGTTCAACAAACGACTTATAAAAGCAGTTATGACTCCACTATAGCTAGATGGAAAACCCTGCCTAGGTCCATACACATTAAAATATCTCAGAGAAACTGTTTCTGACCCATACAGTTCATGAAAAATTTTAACGTAATTTTCTGCAGCCAACTTCGAGACTCCATAAGGCGAGATCGGCTTAGGAAGCATGTTTTCTCTCTTCTTCGCAGGCTTTGAGTTTCCATATACAGCGGCTGAAGAAGCAAATATGAAACGTTTAACACTAGAATCAAAACAAGCTTTGAGCAGATTAAGCGTCCCTACAACATTAACATCGTTAAATAAAACTGGATTTTTGATTGAAAGTGCTACATCCACCAAAGCGGCCTCATGAAAAATCGCGTCAACATCTTCGATAAGCTTCTCAACCAAACCGACATCCCTAACATCTCCCCTTACGAGATGAAACTCCCTAACATTTCTGTGATGTGAAATATTCTGCATTCGTCCCGAGGAGAAATCATCTAAAACCGTAACTTCAAATCCTTCAGCTAACAACTTATCCACAATATGACTGCCAATGAAACCAGCTCCACCAGTCACCAAAATCTTTGAGTAGCCCTTCATCTACACGCAACACCTATCGGAAACTTATTGCCGAATAACGCGGCTTTAACGAATCGATCCCGAGAATATATTAACGATCGCTATTAGATTCCACACTTAACAATAACTAGCGCCATTAATCATCACTTCAAAGAAGTCATGTTCAACCAGAAACCGACAAACCTATTGTGATAGGAGAAACTCCCGGATTCGGGACTGAATATCCATAGTTCGAAAAAGAGTTCGAGAAAGTATCCTTTGTTCTCCGAATCCCAGAGAACTAGCTTGCCGACATTGACTTCTTGAGCGTCTGTGGCTATAGTCTCCACTCTGCAACTGTTTCCCTGGAACAACAGCCCTCTGAAGGAAAAGTTCAGAGGCGTCTCCAAGGTTTGACCATCACCTACGAAGACTCGGTATTCATAGAGAGTCGGAAGGGAACTGGGAGTAATGGTTGTTGCGTTCGGCAATGGCTCACCTCGATCCCTCAGCTTCACATGCACAGCGTAGTAGGCTGAAGAACCCATGTGATTGCCAACACCCAGGAAGACCCTATACGTCTCCTCGGCCTTCACATTGAATGCGTAGCCTTCAGCCATCCTGCTCGGACCCAAGACGTAGAGCTCGGAGAATCTCTCTGTACCCCGTGCAGGAAGAATTGAAGCCAAAGTCGGCGATGCAATAATCAGAGTTCCAGCTAAGCTGGCTATGATGAATATGGTCTTGTAGTCCTCAAGCTTCAGCATCTTCGACCACCACAGGCCTCATGTCCAGGATCCTGCGCACATAACGCGCCCTAAACTGGCGCCAGACAAAGAACATAAGGAAAAAGAAGACCACGATTCCAACCGATGACCCTGCAAGAGAGATGTTGAAGACGAACTCACGATTGGCCACAGCCGAGGCCCTAAGATTCAAAGCCTCACCCCCAACATCCTCCGCTATCGCGACAGAACGAGCGGCAACGTCAACAGCCTCCCCAGAATCTCCCTTGCTGAGCATCATCTCGGCTTGAGATAACTGGCCTGCAGCGCTATTCAGTCTGTAAAGCAAGGCAGAGACATTCGCTCCCGCCCTCTCAGCATCCAAAACAGCCAGGAAAGCCGACGAGACGGTCTCCTCAGCCTCACGAACACGCAATCGACCCTCATCGAGACCCTCACCCGACACAACCCCGGATCCACGGGAAACAAGAAACCCAACTAACAAAAGGAAGGCAACAGCCACCGGCCTCCTATGAGATCGTAAAACCATGGAATCCAACTCGAATCCGTCTATCAGATGCCTCAGCTAGAGCGCGCTAGGTGGCCTTCCGCCTGAGAAGCAAAGATGATGCGTTTGAACTAACCTACCGCTTGACAAGCTTGACGATGCCCGCCTCGAATCTCAGGATCCTCGAAGCCAAAGGGCGAATGACCGAGATGCCGTCAGTCATCTCGCGAAGATTCCTGACGTCCTCTTCACCAACGGCTCCAATGACTGGAGCGACGAGGAGGTAGACTCCCAGATATATCAGCCCGCCTACAGCCAATTTTGCAAGAGGGTCAGAGATCGGGATGAATCTATTGAAGACGATGACTGGAAATGCTGCGACAATGGATGAAAGAAGTATCTTGAAAGAGGATGAAAGATCGATGTTGACCCCATACATTCTTCGACAAAGCAAGAGAGAGAAGAAAGCGGAGACCAACCCTGAGATCAGCATCGATACCATGAGACCAGGAACTCTGAAGAGGCTGACAAGAACGGGAGCCGTGAAGATAGACAGAAAGAACGTTACTACTCCCACTTTGAGCACTGTCCTTGTCTCTCCCTGACCATTGAAGAGATTCCCCAAGACAATAGAACCCAAAACCGTATTCAGAAAATTGAGGGCGTACAGAGATAAATAACCCGGAGCAAACTCGAAACTCGCACCATAAAGTGCATACACTACTTCTCTAGAGAACAGGACAAGCGCAACAGCAGTCGGAACCACAATCAGCGAGGTGTACTTCACCGAAAGCCTGAACATCTTCTCCACAGATTCCCTACTCTTCCTAACAGACAGTTTCGAGAACGCTGGGAAAAGGGCAGTACTCACCGGAACTGTAACTAAAGACGCTATCGCAGAGAAATTTACGGTCGTAGAATAGTTCCCGATTTCCAAGTCAGAAACAAAGCGGGCGAGCACGAGACCATAGTACTGTGGCAACAGACCTACCAAAAGGGCTGAAAGATAGATAGGGAACCCATAGCTGAGCATCGGTCCAAGTCCCTCAAAGAGTGTTGAGCTGTTGTCAACCGTATGACCGGATCTTGGCAGAACTTTCCACATGAAAAGAATCCCAACGCCCGAGGCAAGCACGGCCCCTAGCCCAGCGCCTAGAAGAGCTCCCGCCACTCCCAACCCCACGATGACTAATACAACCGAGATAATCGCTTTAGAAACCGCTTGAACATTCATCAGGAAACCACTGATGTCGGCCCTATCAAGGCCTATGTAGACCGAACTCACGGTCTGCAGGACAGCCTGACCCAGCAAGTAAAGTACCGCGATTGTGACAAAGAAGGTCGCATCCGATCTACCTAGGATGCCGGTAGCTATTTGCTGCGAGAGTAGAAAGGCAAGAAGGGATATTCCGGCACTCGCTGAAACCTTGAACAGAACGCCAACTCTCGCGAGACTGGCAGCTTCCTCTGACCTACCATCCGAACACAGCTTAGCGATGAATCTCACGAGTGCCGATGAGATACCCAAGTCCAAGAAGAGTATTAGAAGTGACGGCACTGTTAGCGCTAATGTATAAACGCCGTATTTCTCCGGCCCCAAGAGCCTGCCAACCATAACCACTGTCGCGGCCATGATGAGCGTAGAAGAGACCTGGCCTAAAAAGAGGTGGAAGCTACTGCGTGCAGAAGCCTTACCGATCTCGCTGAGGTTTCCACTGAACATCGAATCCTCTCAGCAAACCAAAGACTAAATGCACCACGTAGGGTGATGCTCAGCGCGCGTATTCCGACTACTATTATTCTCTTTGGAGGAAGCAAGCCCTTACTTCTCTTCCCAACCTTAGTGTTGTAAGATGGGAAGGAGTATTGGGCATATTTGTCTTAGGGAGTGCCAGTAATTGGATATCCACCTATACGCTCAGCCTGAGGCCCGTCTGACCATCAGGCCTGTTGATGTGCTTCAATACTCGTAGGCCTCGAGCCTTGGTTTTCATCTAAGAACAAATCGCCGAGGGCCTTCTCTATGATACCGTTGTCGAGTTTCTCGTACCGCTCCACAGAGCCCACGTCGTACCAGAAGGCGTCGGTGGAGTAACACCCAACTGGCTCTCCAATCTCAAGGAGATATGGCACAAGGTCCCCCATAATATCGCATTCCTTCTTCCTCTTGCCGAGGCAGAGCAGATCTTTGAGGATGTTTGACTGGAGGGCGAGGATGCCTATGCCAGCGTTGATGTCGAGGGTGGGTTTCTCAACCCAGCCGACAACCCTCTCTCCCTCAACCTCCGCGACTCCCACTGCGACTTGATAGCCACGGGCTGTGGCTAAGGTCGCCACAACTCGCTCATCCCAGTGCTGCGTCAACATCTCAGTTAGATCCACGTTTGAAAGGATGTCCCCGTAGTAGATGAGAAGAGTCTCATCCTCTTTGATGATCCCTAGTTGGTACGCGTTGATGAGGGAACCGCCGCTACCCTTTAGGTCGGGGTTGTCGTTCAGGTAGTTGAGTCTTACGCCGAATCGTTCGCCTCCATTGAAGTAGTTCATTATCTGCTCATGCTTGTAACCAACCAAGAGGGTGATATCCCTCACATCGTGGTATGCCAGGAGGCGAACGACGTATTCGAGGAGGGGCCTCTGCCTAGTCCCAATCGGGATCATGCACTTCTGGAAGTAGTAGGTTAGGGGTCGGAGCCTCTTTCCTTCACCACCTGAGAGGATGATTCCGTGAACTTTAGGACTGTTACACATTAGCTTAGACTCCTCCCAATAGATCTAATGAGAGTTGTGAAGAACTTCTCAAGAAGCAGTTTCTAGAAACTCTCCCCTTAACTTCAACTGGAATGCCAATTCCAAGGAAGCAGTGCTCAGGATATTATTATATCCTGAAGGATTCTGATAAAGATACTAGGCAGACCATTATTCCCTTAGCTCACTGTTGAGCAGCATTTGCATTAGGAGGCCTCTTTTCCCTTCGAAGACAGAGGTGTTAGAGATCAGCTTCTCCTCGATATCCTTGTATTCAGCGTATTCATCGAGATAGTGTCTTCCCGTGCTAGTCAAGAGATACTTTTTGACCTCCTCATCATATCGGATTAGCTTACACTCTAGCAGTTTATTCAGATACTTGATCGTAAGATCGTAACTGAGGTTTGCCCCATACATAATGTGGGTCTTTCTCGCCCCATTAAAAATAACGGCGAGCATATCAGCTACTATTTCCGCTTCGCTCCTGCGGCGAATCTTATTCGCCATAAACCCTAACCTCATTTAATCAGATTTGACTTACATGAAAAACCAGACACCAAACATATTACACAAAAAATGAGTCCTTGAACCCCCGATCATACGAGGACACCTCCAACAAGCGTGTCTTGGAACCGCATCGCCTAGGACGAAAGCATCTTCGATAATATTTGATGCTTACGCTTGGTATAATCTCAAGCCTGCCACGATATCTGCCCAAAAAACCACCAAGCATTAGCTGCACAGTAGACTCTCAAGTTCCCTTCTCTCATCTTCAACGCTGTCCAGCTGGTTTCTATTATGCTCGAGGAATCTGTTGCACTTATCCAGAAAGATAAGGCCCTTCTCAGTGATCTCGTACAAGCCGTCATCACGCAAACGGGCCAGACCGGCATTCAAAACCTCACCCAAATATTTGTTCAAAAGCTTAAAGCTCAAGTTGGCTCCGTACATGATGTGCGTCCTCTTAGCACCTTCATTAACCAAAGAGAGAACATCTGCCAAAATCTGTAAGCGGCTCCTATACTTACTCACCAAAATCCCTCTGAATATTTCTCGAAAATATTCTGATTATTCTAACATGATGATGGATGCAAAAAACTCAGCCATCCTTCTGTTGCCGTCTCAAGGAGGATCCATATGTCTACGGTCTCGGCTCGTAGTCTGGGCAAGTTTTATACTCGTAGGGCGCGTTGCAGAACTTGTTAAGTTTTCTACACCATGCAACTCGTTGAGACCTGTGCATGCATCTTCTCTTAGTCTCCTCCGGGAGTTTTCTCACCACTTTCCATCCTTCTCTCTCCAACAATGATCCCTCCGAGGAGTCCCCATCCGAGAGGGAGGGGGTAATTGACGATCTGCAACCTCGCAGCTCTCATTTATTTTTGATAAAGCATTAAAACTCTCAAAATCCCCGCATGACACGGCGGATATTCGGACGATCGTTGATCGCCCTTTTTCGAACTCCACAGCATCAGATGCCGTGGCGAGCCTCTTTCGGCCCCTTTCGCACGAGCAGTAATATAGATCTTAATAATTAAGAACTGTGAAAGTTTGTTCTAGAAAAATCTTACTTTTAATCAATAAAAAAAGTTCTATGAACTTTTCTACGACGCGCTAGGGGGCCGTTGCTAGATTACAACGAGGGGCGCGCGCGTCGGATTCAACCCCGCCCTAAAGGAACGGGGCTTTCTCCGACATTATGTAATCAACGTGGTTTGTGACTTCTATGAGATTCTCGGCGCGATTCCATCGAAGTCTGCGTCGAAGCTGACTACGTTCTCGACGTCCATCATCCTCATGAGGGCTATGGTTGTGCAGTCGGTGAAGCTCAAGCCCCTCCCCGCGTAGCGTGAGAAGAGCTTCCAAGCCTCCTCGAAAGCTTCGCCATCCACCTTGAGGACCACTAGGAAGGGTTTGGTGAGCTCGCCCAGGATCGTCCTCCCAAGGCTTAGAGCTATCTCAGGCCTCCTCGTACGGATGAGCGCAACGGTGACGGCCTCGTCGAAGACGTAATCAGAGGTGTATGCAGAGCCAAACCTTCCAGCGACAATCGCTCTCATGAGCTCCAATGCCCTACTGTTGTTGGGGTCTCTGATATTGTGGAAGGCTACGAAGACGCCGGAGTCGATGAAGACGCTCATGCTCGCTCGCCGCCTCTCCGACCGTATAGGTATGCGTCGATCTCCTCCTCCTTTGTCTCGACTCCCCAGTCGGTCGGTAACTTGAAGAGCTTCTCAACCTCTTCTGGGGGGAGTGGGAGCTTGACTCCGGTTATGAAGTTGACCAACTCATCTTCCCGCTCCGCTGAAAGCTTCACTAGAGCGTCGAGAAGCTCCCGCTGCGAGATCTTCTTCCCCGTGGCGAGGAGGAGCCTTGCCTGCAGGGTATCGAGGACGCGTTTCCCTTCCTCACTCATCTTGACGGATGTGCCCATGGAAGACATCGTAGAAAATTCTACAATAAATATTTTTCTACGTTATCTCGCGCGCGTGCTAGAGGTCTTTGGGGTGCACTCTTTGGATTAAGCCTGCTTCATCGTATTCTTCGTCCTCGCTGACTATTTTTGGTATGCCGTGTTCAAGCATTGTCGCCACGTTTATCGCGTCTTTGGGTCGTTTGAGTGGTGTGATCTCCATGATCTCAAGGGCATGTTCAAAAATGGTTAAGTTCATTTCATATTTCTCTATTCTCGTCATTCTCAGATAGTCGTGGGTGACGCGGACGGCTGTTGATGGGGAGGTGAGCTTAGATAAGATGAAGAGGGTTTCTTCCAGGGTTTCCAGACTGGTCGCCGCCTTCATTTCTCCTCTTGCGGCTTTGCTTACGACGTTTAGGCATTCTCTGTGGTATTCCGCTCCCTCGTCTACGGCGTGGATGAGCGTGGTGGAATCTAGGAAATAAGTGGTTTCACTCGGGTTCAAGGAGCGTGACCCAGCTTATGTTCCAAGAAACCGTTTTAACCGTTCCTCGTCCCCCCTCTTCTTCAACGCTTCTGCAGATAGTCCTATCGATATTGTTTTCGACAGCTCGGTCAGGTCCTGCAGGGGGTCCTTGGAGACCTTGTGAAGGCGTATGCTTAGTTCGTCTCCTCTTGCGACTATGGTGGCTTCGTCTCCCGCGCTCACTCCGTAGGCTTCACGTAGCTCCTTGGGGAGCACGATTCTTCCCTGCCTCCCAACCCTCACCCTATACATCGATGTCATAACCGTTCCTCTGTGTCCACATAGAACTCAGTGGCATCATTTAAGTTTAGTGGCAAGCGCCCTGATATTCGAGGAGGCCATGCATCGCAGCGCGCGCATAAGGCGTGGATAATTCAGATTACTTGCCGACCCTGAGGCTGCCCCTCCGCGTAGCCCTCACAGTCAGCTTTATAGACTCCTCGCTACTGTACCTCGGCTCCCAACCGGTCCCTCTGATCCGGCTGATGTCGAGCAACATCTTCTTCACATCCCCCTTCCATCCCCTCCCCCCATCAACCCCACCTGTGAAACGAATGCTGGCGTTCCTCAGCCCCATCTCTTCGATTACTATCCTCGCGATGCTCCTAACGTCTATCTGATCGTCCGACCCGATGTTGAAGATGCTTACAACATCTTCAGAGCGTTCTAGGCCGTGGAGCATCGCCTCGATGCAGTCTCCTATATACATATATGACTTGGTCTGAGTTCCGTCACCTAGCACCTCAAGTTCCTTTGGATTCGTCTCAAGCTTACACATCAAGTCCTGAACCACCCCATGACCACCTGGTCCCACGACGTTCGCGAACCTGAATATCGTCGCTCTAATCCCGAACAGGTGAGCATAGGCGGAAGTCAAGGCCTCGCACGAGAGCTTCGAGGCACCATATAGAGATATGGGAATTAAGGGCCCATAGTTTTCGGGTGTCGGGATCTTTGCCGCGTCGCCATAGACGGTAGATGTGGACGTGAAGACAAGCGTCCTAGCGTAGGGACTCTTTCTCATGGCCTCTAAGAGATTGTAGGTCGCAACTATGTTCTGCTTGAAGTCAAGCTCAGGGTCCTTGTATCCAGCCCTCACCTCCGGATTTGCTGCTAGATGGAAGACCAGCTCACAGTCCCTAACCGCCTCTTCCACTTTAGAAATGTCCAGTAGGTCACCGACTATCAGCTTGAGCTTAGATAAGGCCAACAATCCCCGGATGTTGTCAGCTTTGCCCTTGGACAGGTTATCAAGGATAACAAGGTCTTCTCCCCACTCAACAAGCTTGCCGACTAGATGTCCACCAATGAAGCCACAACCACCAGTGACAAGAACCCTTCTCTTTCCTGTCAAGTCGCCTCAGCCCATACGTCATCTACTACCGCTATAATCTTAATGCTTTGCTCTGTCACGCCACGAGGAAATAGAAAATATTTACAACCCTTTTCAATGCGGAATACCGACTCGAAGACAAGATTACCATCTTTGAGGAGCCTCGGCACTCCCGTAGCTGTAAGGGAACAATTTATGTTGAGCTAGCTAGCAAATAGACGAAGCAGCTAGCTAGCTAGCTAGCTATCTCTAGAACTCCGAGGTCGATTGCGGTTCCGTCTAGAATTGACTTGATGTGTTTGAACCGGACGGGGATGAAGCTGCACGTATAGCCATGGTTGTGGTTCAAATGAACCTAACGGGGATGTTGCATGAAGATGTTTCAGTGGTGGTCGCGTCTCAAGGCCTTAGTGTTCTTTTGTACTAACCCGTTCGACTATCGGCTGAACTAACTCCCACCAATCCGCCGATACCTGTATCTTTTGAGCCACGCTATCATGGACCTCTAGCCTAGTTCTCACGGTGTCTATCTCGGCTGATAGTTGGTCTCCGCTTAGGCCTTTGAGAACCCCGAGGAGAGCCGCCTTCCTCACCCTTGCCGCGATCCGTTTCCTGCGGTACTCTTGCCACTCGGGACCGGTATAGTCTCCAGACATGAGGCGTTTGTAGACCTCATCCATCTTCTCCCTGTCTAGTTTAAGGAGTTCTTGAATGATCAGGCCATCGTATGCCTGATGGAGTGCCTGATATGCGACCGTCCAGTTGGTCGCGTCGTCGGCGCTGCCGATGTGGATCAGGTTGCCGTAGAGGTCTCGGAGCTGGAGGTACTTCTTGCCTTTGACCCGTTTGATTATGAGACCTCACGTAGGAAGGCCTTATCTACGAGAGTGCAGCTTGTACCATCGATACAACCTTGTGGACAGTACCAATCGCCCTGCTGTTCTACCAAACACGTATTGGAGATGCCCAGTAAGAGGATGCCCCTGAGGAAATAATCTATTGAGTGCACACCAAATCGTACAGATACACAAACTCTCCAAGAAGCATTTTGTTTCATTTCCAACTTGGAAATGAGTCGTTGGTCATTCAAAAAAGCATTCAGCACTCTGCTTTCTTTCTTGATTTCTTGATTCTTCCTGTCAGCGATTGTTATAGGAACAATCAATTGGACCGAAATAAAGGTTCTCATATATGTTGCAATCTTTATTTCACTTGTCTATTTCATATCAGAAGTCTTACCCTATAGTCCTGAGAATACTCGTCAAGCATTCTCCATGATATCCATCTTCAACCTGTCCACAGATAGTGGTTGATTCCCAATCTCCACAATTCGTTTGGATTTTCCTCGCGGCGGAGGTCCGTAGATGGAAATCTCTCTCAATGTCAACTTGTCCCAAACGTCTTCAGTCAGACGATGCCCAGATTCTTTCTACAGTTTATCTGACCCGCGATATTACGGGTAAGCATCTCACTCGACCCGCTCCTGATTTGCAAGTTGAGGTTCAAGGTCAGGTCATAGATAAAGGAAGTGGACTCGGATAAATTTCTATGCGAATACCTCCGGGCACGCTCAACCCTTTCAGAGAACTTGTCCGGGAAGGCAAAACCTATCTCGAACAAGTTAACAGAACCCTCAAGAAGAAACGCCTACCTGAGAGCGGCAACGGCCCCTTCGCGCGCGCTTCGAATCTCTAGGAGGCTACCAAACTTTAGAGTTTTATATACTCGTAATGTTATTTAGAAAAATCATGGCAATTAAGTCGCATTAAGGTGAGCAATATGTCGAAAATCGTTGTAATTCATGCAGGAGCAAACAAGACTAAGAGATATGGAGGATTTCGCGCACCGATTTTTAGTGACGGGTCCTTCATTTTCATGCAGTTTCCCGAGGCTGAAGGTCGAGTTCATGACCCTGAACTCCCGACTTACAGGAGCATGGGTTGGGAGCCATACGTCCCAAAAGAACTCCTCGCTCGTTGTATTCATCTAGACCCTAGTTTTCCAGAATCCGGAATTCCAAGTACATATGGACACTATAGGAGACCTGGAGATAATATAATATTTGACTTGAAGGATGGGGCAGGCTATCTATTCTTTATGGCTAGTCTGGCCTATGACGCATCGAAGGGGATCGAGAGACTTCCCTGCATCAACCGAGAATGGGGCGTCTATCTCGTTGGCTGGTTCAGGGTTAAGCGTGTTCTAACCCAAAAAGAGTTTATGGTAGCTTCTCCCGAAGTCCGTCAAGAGTTCAAATATAATCCACATTTCACTAGAAGAGACGCTGAACAATATGCACCTTTATGGATAAGCAGCATCAAAGCAAGTCTTCTCAAGACAGCTGTCCCTCTTAGCGATCCAGATGACCCGCTCCAGCCTAATAAATTTACAAAAAATGTCTTGCGAACTGTCAAAGGAAAGAGAATCTCTGATAACACTCCATTCTATCATCTCGTCTTGAAATGCGAAGACAATATCCAAGACTTCTGGAGAGAGCTAAGAGGTAAAAACCCAGAATTATTTGCAACAGACTTGCAATAATCGACATGACAATCGACGAAAAACCGGCTAGCTAAGTCGTAGCTAAATATCAGGATGAAGGGCATAGGCTTCCTCAGAAATCTATAGCTAGCTAGCTCGCGTTGGAGGTGTACCTATTTTAGGACAATAAATAGGACTATCGCCAACGATGCGTACACAATGAATTTTGAGAATGCGACAAATCTTTCATATCTTATGTGTTCACCAGTCATGAAATAATCAAAGCGCTCTGTGATTCCAAGAAAGTGTAGTCGTTTCAAATGACCCACTATCCGCCCAAGATCGTTTGAAAGACGAATTAATGTCGCTTGAACTGAAACTAAAGGAGTTTGGTTTTTTCCTTGAAGCCTCATCCTGAAACCGTCCATGAGTAGCTCAAGGATAAGAGCAATGGCTAACCAAACAAGAATCCATTCTAGCGACATTTTCATAAAACCAAACGCAAACACGCCGAGCAAGATGTTGATTAAAGCGATTTCGATCATATTTGGAGCATTTCTGAACTTATAAGAGGGATGAAGTGTTGGCAAAGAAGAATCCCCATAGGCCCATCTAGCGAATCTTCGATATTGGTGAGATCCCTTGGCCCACCAAGGATGTATAACCGTAGCAGTTGGAACCGAAGTGAACCAAGTTCCTGATTCTTCAACGATTCTTAAACAATAGTCAACATCCTCTCCGCCCCCTTTTTTTGGGAATTTTGATGAAAAACGAATGTCTCCAACCGCAGCTCTCTTCACCATCAAATTCGCAGTTATACCCCAAGCTAGACGAGGCGTCTTTTCGGCTATGGCCCAGAAAGTGAGAATGTCGCTGGTTACGGCTGCCTGGGTGAATGAATTGATACAAGGTGGAAACCTCACAGAACCCACAAAACCAATAGAATTGGGGTATTTCTTAATAGACTCAAAGTATGTTTCCAGAAGACTTGGAGAGACTTTTATATCGTCATCTAAGAACAGAACATATTCCCCAGACCCAGCTTCAAATCCTCGATTTCTGGAAAGATGAGCTCCAAGATTAGTATCATTTTCAATGACGGTGATCGCTTCGACTCCTAAGCAAGACCCCCAATTAATGTTTAAAGCTCCCAGCTTGTCAATAACGAAGTAATAATGAACTTCTATTCCCTCTGGTACCTTAAGATTAGTCATGGAACGCAGTTTCTCCAAGTCAAAACAAACTGTTGGAACAACAATATCTAAGTGAAGTTTATCCAAGTTTTTCTTCTCCTTTTTTGGTTTCCCAAGTGTGAAATAGATCTTGAGTGCAAAAGCATTGAAAACCTACTTTACATTTAAGATTGGCAAGTTGGAAATTCTTCCTCACCGCCAAGGCATTTTCAATTTCTAATTTAGAACTAGTGTTGCCGAAGGAAACAGTGTCAAGCCAATAGCAAACTTTAAGATTCTGCCTAATAGCGATGGAATGTCGAGGCCCTAGACCGCAAGATGTCGAGGAAAGCTCTTTGCCTGCGGTCAAGTCTGCAATATTCTTCCAGAACTCTGGAGGATTAGTCGGAGGATGTTGTATTGTTTCCAATCGATCGCAAATTTCCAAAAGCCGAGGAAAATCTGAAGGAGACAACATTAAATGAGCTGCATTCAGCTCTACGTAACCGTCCTTGAAGATTGGTTGGAACTTCACAAAATCTACTCCAAGCGTGTATCCAAATTCAAGAATCTCACGCACAGTTTTCCAATTTGCGGTTACATGTGAAACAACTGAGTTGATTCCAAGTTCGAATTCTCTTGGGCTCTTGCAGATATCTCCTAAATTTGAAATTATCTGTCGATGAACGTCTAATGATGTTTCTCTGGTTAGCATTTCTTCAGCTGGTAAAGTAGAGTCAAGTGAAATCGTCACACCAGTTGCTCCATATTCGGTTAGCTGTAAGACCTCTTTTCTGTCCAATCCAAATCCGTTGGTTATCACGATTATTGATTTGACTAGTCTTCTGAAGTGAGAAAGAATTTCTGGAAGTTGAGGGTGAAGACGCGGTTCTCCGCCAGAAAGCACAATCCGTTCTGTACCTAGAGCTTTGATTGTTTCAGCAGGTAGAAGAATCTCTTGGAGGTCGAGATGCCTTCTTAGCGGATTATTAGGATTGCCCCATTGACAATACTTACAGGTTGCATTACACTGGTAGGTGACATCAACAATGGTTGTAGGTATTTGCGTTGGAGAGCACATTGTTCCGCCTAGATTGAATGACCTGATTCTGATTTAGGTTTGTCTCTTAGTGTGCATAAATAAGTTTGTTTAGGTAGTGACGTAGAATCCTTTAAAAATGTCTCATACACTGATAACTTGCATTCGATTTGTTCGAATAGATCTAATGTGAAGCGGTTAAGCCTCATTTTCTCTTGATTAATCCATGCAGAATAATTCTGTCCGAGAATTGTAAAGTATTCAAGCCAAATTTTTTCTGGATTTTTCTGTGTAGTTATGGAGCCAGTTTGTGATAGTTGTAATATGGCTAAGCTATCACGTAATCCAATTGGATGAATGTTATTGGAATCATTTCGAATGATCTCGCATAACAGTCTGTTTGGTCCGGGTTGATTAGAATCATGAAAGGCTATGAATCCTCCAGGCGCTAAGTGGGGCAACCACGCTTCGTAATCACATTTGACAGACTCGTAGCTGTGATCTCCATCCACGAATAGCAAGCCTATGCTTTTGCCTCTCCAACTTCGGGCATTATCTTCCGATGTCCCTAGATGTATGGTAACATTCTTTGTAAAATGCTTTGAACGTAGATTTGCCTGAAGTATGGGTAGAGTGGTTTCTGGGAATATTCCGGGAAGCCCTCGATGTGTATCGATTGCGTGAATTCTTTTACATCGACCCATTTTCAATCCAACTGCAAGTGCACATGTTGATCTACCTTGAAAAGAGCCTATTTCCACTATATCGTATTCTGAAGGTATTTTCGATGCAAGCACTGCAAGTAGTTTTGCCTCGTCAAGTGAGAGCCAACCCCTTATTCCTTTAACTGCACGTTGAACTTGTGCCACAATTACGTCGTCGGTAATTAGAGGTCGGAGTTCGTCAACCTTCTCTATATTTCTGGATATAGTTAGAAGCGAGAATTCTCCATCTCTGTTTTCTCCGAATACCCGCCTGCAAACAGCGAATTCCCCTAACGCTATTAAATGTTCTTGTATGCAGCCTTTCATCCATTTATTCAAATTTGTCGGCAAGCTCTTTTGTTCAGGATTGAATCCTAAAAGTTCTAAGTCGAATCTTCTTCCTGCTATGCCAATTCCTAAAGATACCCAATAGTCGTAATTTCGTTTGTTGGTACGTCTTAGAATTTTACGCAGGGTGCTGATTGCCTCTTCGCTAAATCCAAGTTTGGCTAGTATGCGTGCTTTTGTCAGTGCATGATCCCAGCTTGGATTTTCTGCACCCAAATCGGATAGCGAACCGCTTAAATCGTTAATATTTTCCCTTATTAATGCCCGAAGGTGCTGAACATTCATTGAGTTAGAATTCTTTATCAGTTTGTCCAGAATGGCTAGGGCTTGAAAATTTTCTCCTTTCTCGAAATGCTTTTTTGCTTTCGTCAATTCTGATTCCAAGAATCGATCCTTTTAAAAGTGCCCATAACAATTTATAAATTCTCCGGGAACGACAATTCCCTCTAGGAAAGAGTGGACCTACAACTCCTCTCCCAAGTTTGTGGTATCGGCTGCCGTGTGAAGTAGAAATCCCCTCATTAACTACATTCCACCAAACCAAATCATCTCCTTACTTATTAAATAGATCTGGAATGGCGTCCATTTTGTTTGTTCAAAGGAGATTTTACCAGTAAATTAGGGTTCAAGTCCCATCCCCCGCACATCGCGCCAATCCATGAAACAGAAATTTTGAACTTCTGTCTGTTACCACTAGCGAGTGCTGCTTAGAATAGTCCTTGACCGAGTCCAGTAAGATAGTATCTATTCAGTTCTGGGTTGGTGCGGCTGCCGGAATTTGAATCCGGGTTAGAAGCTTGGAAGGCTTCTGTCCTAGACCAGGCTAGACCACAGCCGCGCATCCTGACGAGGAGAGCCCTTGAAGAGTTTTAAGGTTTTATCCTCTAAGAAGGTTACTACCTAGAACCCTAGGGGCATGTGACTGAAGAGGCATGGAAGACTCCGAGCAGGGACGTTCGGGCCAATCGCGTAGGCTCCGCATGGTCGTCTTCGACGTGGAGGGCGTCATCCTTCCCAAGCAACGCTACCTCCTGGAAGAGATGACGCTCCTCAGTCGTCGGGATCAAGCGTCAGTACTCTTCAACGGCCTCCTCTACGAGATAGGAATAAGGCCTCTGAAACCTACCCTAGAGCGCATCTACCGCCACTTCCGAGGAGTCGCCTTCGACGACCTCGCAGAAACCTTCGAGAGAATACCTCTTGTGCCCGGGACATCAGAGGTCATCGGTAGGCTGAAGAAGGAGGGGTTCCTGATAGCGTTGATAAGCTCCGGTATCTCGGAACCTTTCGTCCAGAAGCTTGCTAAGAGGCTTGACGCGGATTATGCGGTAGGACCGATACTCGAAGTCGAGGAGGGCAAGCTGACAGGCAGAATCTTCGGCGAGATCATAGGGCCAAACGGCAAGGAGGCGGCCCTCGCTCGCATCCTCAAGGAGGCTTCTGTCTCCCCTTCGGCCTGCGCCGTCGTGGCCGACGACAGGAATAACCTGCCAATGTTCCGCCTAGGAGGTCTCAAAGTGGGGTTCAACCCCGACTTTGCCCTGACCCACCATTCTGACCACGTTGTTAGAGGAGATCTCACTGAGGTCCTTCCTATCTTGCTGGGCACTCCCCAACCACCGACTCTAAAGCCCATACAGGACCAACCCGATATCAGGGAGACGATACATATCGGCAGCTTCACAATATCCTTGATATGTCAGTTCCTAGGCTTCAATAGATTCCTTCTAAGCACCCTGATCCTCCTTGTTGCAGTAGGATACGTCTTAGGCGAATTAGCGCGCCTTCGAGGACGTAGCCTTCCACCATTTACGACCGTGACTAAACTGGCGGCAACGGGCCCGGAACGCTGGGACTACGCGACAGCCCCCTTATTTCTGGCAATGGGCGTCATCCTGTCCCTAGTAGTCTTTCCACCTCCCTCAGGCTACGTGGGGATAACTGTGGTTACCTTGGGTGACGGGGTGGCGAAGATCGTGGGAAGAGGATGGGGTAGGATCGTGATCCCTTTCAACAAACCCAAGAAGGTTGAAGGCACCCTCGCTGGACTCGCAGTCTCTGCCCTAGTCGCGAGCCTCTATGTGAGCCCTGGAAGAGCGTTGTTGGCGGCCAGTGCTGGAATGTTGGTGGAAGCCCTTCCTTTACCGGTCAACGACAACCTCCTTGTCTCTGTCATAGCCAGTCTAGCCGCCCTTTCTCCACTCTAGAATGGGAAAACATTTGGGTAAGGTGGGAAGGCGGAGAGAATTCTCTCCCTCGAAGCCTAATCAATCGCGTTGGTTGCCCGATTCCTCCTAAGCTGTTGCAGTTTTTCCCGCTTCCCTATATTCACAATGCATTGTAGCTGTTTAAACAAGAAATCGGCATTAGATACTCGTATAAGGCATAAATATGAGTGAGTAAGGGAGACGCCTTCAGTAACAACATTGGGGAAGAATGAAGTTGAAGCTATCTTGGGCAATTAAACTGTTAACTGCCTCAACGATAGTGTTTCTACTTGCCGGTATTCTCTCCATCTCACTCCTTGCTCTATCAGCCACTCAGATGAAGATAACGCCTGGGACGCCTAAAGCCGAGGTGACTGAAACATCCGCAAAAATCACGATACCTATTCAGATTTCGAACCAAGGCTTCCTCACCATCAAATCCCTGACTCTTCAAACCACCATCTTGGACAAGAACTCTGAAAAGCTAGCTGAAGGCAAAACGGGCCCCTTGGACGTCCCCACCAAAAGCGATGTAGAAGTTCCTGTAAGTGTCACATTGGACTTTAAGGCCATCACGCCCGAGGCCCTCAGGAGGCTTGCCTTCAACGACGAATCCTTCACTATAGATATTCGAGGTGGCCTATCCCTCGACCCTCTTCTCTCCCTAGCACTTTCCGCTCGAACCGTGCTCCAGTGGGGTGCACCCCTATACGACTTCAAGGTGGGGGAGCCTACGTTCACACCTCGCAACGTAACCCACATCCTCGTATCAGTCCCAATAACCTTCACGAACAAGTCGCCATACTTCGCGGTCTCAGGCCGGATCGTGGCAAAGCTGTACGATGAGGCGGACATATCGCAAGGCACAGGGCTTCTGAAGGTAGACGCTCCCAAGGGAAGTCAATACCAGCGGTCCCTGGAACTTTTGATGAGGCTACCCCAAGACCTTCAAAAGCTCCTATTCACCGACGAAACCCTCAGGTATAGAGTGGAGCTTCAGATGTTCATGGGTGAAACAGCAGCTTACACGTTTACCGAGCCCATAGAGATTAGGTGGGGCGCCCCAGTCCTCAACTTGAAGCTCGGGAAGCCAGCCTATCAGCTTCTGAATCTCACACATGTAACAATGATTTTGCCCTTCAACTTCACCAACAACTCACCCTTCATCGAATTAGACGCCACTATGAAGGGAGAACTCTACGACACAGCAGGCAATCTAGTCGGGTCGAGCGGCCCAACAGCCTTCGTCGTCCCCTCCGGTACCTTCTACAAGGGAGAGGTCACAGGACCTGTCAAAGCCTCTGTAGTAGCCGCTGGGACGATTCAACTCAGAATAATCTTCACAACCCTCTACGGCACCTTCACGAAGGAGGTAAGTCTAGTTGCCTAGAATCCTAGACCTTCAACTTTCAAACGGAGCCTTTGCCTTACGCTTAGCAGCGGCCATAGGCTCTGGGATCTTATCCTTCTTCTTCCTGTACTATGTGCCCGTAAACCTGTCAAAAATAATCAACCGAATATTGCCCGTAATGGGCTTCGCCGATCTCATCCAGCAGTTCATCCCGCCTCTGCTCCCTCCCCTAGGCCTAATCATTTCAGTCCTAACCGTTCTTGGAATCATTTTCAACAAGACCATGCTCCACGGTCCCGTCGTCTCCATTACGGGGTTAGCCTGCCTTGCCTACACATACATAGCTTTCCAAGGAGGGACATTAGTATTCAACCTACCTCAAACCATGATTCCGGATACGACCGCGAGGGTCACTATCACCTTGACAACTATCATGAATCTCTTCTTGGCGGCCCCAGCCTGCAACATCCTCAAAGGAGTCTTACTCACTCTGGAGCATAAGGGTAAAAGTGTAGGCAAGTAACGCGTTCTGTGTAATTGTTGACAGGTCATAGTACATGAATCCAAGCATCGTGAAGAGGGGAAGGATCTAACCTGAGATGAAGACGCTCCAGTCCGACCTGAGAGGCGTCTCCTTTACCTATGAGGCGGGTAAGGATCTCAAGTTTGTGGAAGGTTACCTCTACTTTACCAAGCTATCTTGACATCCAATTCATATATACAGAGGAGTAACCAATTATCTGGGCTCTCAAAGGTTCAGAACGGGGGCTGAAGCGGAGACCGATAGCCGGAGGTCAGGACTGCCCGTGAGTGGGGATGTGTCGAGGGAGACGATTCTTTCTGCTTGCCGCGATATCGCGAAGGGGAATGAGATAGTAGCTGCAGCATTGTATGGATCGAGGGCGGCTGGCTATGCGAGGAAGGACAGCGACCACGATGTCCTCCTAGTAATACGGGACTACCCAGAGGACGTTAGATACCACTATATCACCACTAGGGAGGGTCAGCTCGCAGTGCTGGCCGTTGACCAAAATGCCTTGGAGAAGGACGTGGAGAAAGGAGTCTTCGGAGACTTCGTCGCCGGCAGACTGCTAACGCCCCATACAGCGATTATGAACGAGGACTATATTCGGCGAATTGAAGTTGCTGTCAAGAAGCGCTTCGCCGAGGAAGACCTAGAAGATCTGGTTTTGGAGTATGGTGAGCTGGCGCGTGGATTGACTATTCTACCCACGTACCTCGTCCTTGCGAGGATGGAGAAGCGGGCCCGAGCCTACTCGCCACTCCGATACAGCTACTCCAACATTCTACGACCCGACCTAAAGGAGAGGAACCTAACCCAAATCCTCGAAGGATACAGCGAGGCCTTGACCCAACTGGAGGAGGCCGGTGTTGTCAAGTTCGATGGAAAATACATCCGATTCCAGGCACCCTTCGTCGATAAGGTTCTCTCATACAAGATGTACAACAAGGTCGTCAACTTCGTCTCCTTCAGCCGAAGAACCTTCAACGCCTACATAACCCATGGTAAGGCCGGAAAGGTGACGCTCGATGTCGTGGCCCGAGAGGTGGCCTCGAAGCTGAAGCGGGAGATCCAGATGGCGTTCCACAGGCAGGGGTTGGAGGACCCTGAGGACTATCTGTTTCTTGAGACGGAGAAGGGGTTGCTGAGCCTGAACAAGACGGATTCGATAGTCGAGAGGCTGAGAGGTCTCCGTGGAGGGAGGGACATAACTGCTAAGACGCTAGGGACGGCCCTGAACGAGGTCTACTTCATCGAGGTGGATGGTGAGAAGCTGGTTGCGAAGAGGTTCACGGACTGGTACAACTTCAAGTGGTTCATCCTTAACGTCGCAGCCCTCGGGACCAAAGTCTTCAGCACTCAAGGGAAGGCGCGGCTCTCGAACGAGTACGTCATGAATCGGCTCCTCATCGAGAATGGGACTCCAGTCCCTGAGATAGTCTCTGTGAGCATACCCGATCGGCTCCTCGTTGAGAGATATGTCGAAGGCACCTCCGTCCTAGATGTCGTCATCGAGGTCATGGCTTCTGAGAGCCTCGGTGAGGAGTACGGGGAGTTGGCCTTCGAGATCGGTCGGACCCTCGCCAAGATACATGGCCTCGACGTGGTCTTGGGGGACTGTAAACCTGAGAACTTCATCCTCGGACATGATGGGAAGCTCTACGTCCTGGATTTGGAGCAGGGTGAATGGCATGGTGACCAATCCTGGGATGTGGCCGAGTTCCTATACTTCTCCGGCCACTTCGGAAGCCGCTTCAGCGGTGGATTCAGAGAGTTCGTGGAAGTCTTCATCCGTGGATACCTCACCTCAGGCAGGCCGAAGGTTCTGAGGGATGCTGCGTCGGCTAGGTACTCGAAGAGCTTCGTGGCTTGGACCCCAGTGCCGGTTATTCAGGGGATAGCGGCGCTGTTGAAGGGGGTATGAGGCCTTCTTGAACGGATGTTTTAAAGCGTGCCTCATGTAGTCCTACGACCAACTGAGAGGTTAGTAGAGATGAGCCTCAAGAGGACACATGTCTTCGAGTACCATGAACGGTACGGTAAGCTCTTCGAGTTCGCCGGCTTCGAGATGCCCCTCTGGTACAGTGGCGTGAACTCTGAGCACATGGCTGTCAGGAACAGCGTGGGCATCTTCGACGTGACCCACATGGGCAGAAGCCTCGTATCAGGCAAGGACTCAGCCGCATTCCTAGACTATGTCATGACGCGGAATCCCTCGACTCTATCGCCTATGCAGGGACAGTATACGGTCATGTGTAACGAACGGGGCGGAATTAAGGACGACCTCACTGTCTTCAAGCTTGGGGTTGACGAGTTCCTCGTCATATACAACGCCAGCAACAGGGGGAAGGACCTTGACTGGCTGCTCCAGCAGTCCAAGGTCTTCCAAGTAGAGGTGAAGGACATCTCGGACGAGGTGGCCATGTTCGCCGTCCAAGGCCCTAAGGCCCAGGCGACGCTCCAGAAGCTGACTAAGACCGACTTGACTCAGATCAAGCGCTACTGGCTCCAGTTCATTGACTACGGTGGGCTGAAGGTCTCGGCCTCAAGGAGCGGCTACACAGGTGAGGACGGCTTCGAACTCCACATCTGGGACACTCCTCTCTCCAAGCCTGACAAGGCCTTGAAGGTATGGAACGATGTCCTAGAGGCGGGGAAGGAGTTCGGGATTCATCCCTGCGGCCTTGGGGCGCGGGACACGCTTCGCTTGGAGGCGGGTATGAGTCTTTATGGGAACGATATTGATGAGGGTACTACGCCTCTTGAGGCTGGGTTGAGCGTCACTGTGAGGTTCGAAAAGCCTCGGTTCATAGGCCGAGAAGCCTTGGTTGAGCAGAAGGAGAAGGGGACCACACGAACACGGGTTGGGCTGAGGATGGTTGAACGAGCCATCCCTAGGAAGGGATTCACCGTCATCAAAGATGGCGCCAAGATCGGGGAGGTCACGAGTGGAACCTTCTCGCCGCTCCTCCAGCAGGGGATAGGTATGGCCTTCGTGCCACCCACATACTCAGCTGTGGGAACGAAGGTTGAGATGGATGTCAGAGGCCACGGCGTCGAGGCGGGTGTCTGCGCAATGCCCTTCTATGACCAAGATAAGTATGGTTGGCGAAGGAAGCAGGCGTAGGCTCTCTGCCAGCGCCGACCTATTTAGGCTAGTTATCGGATTCGGATGTACTGATATCCTTCGGTGGCGTTCTCGAAGCAGTAGTGAACCTTCTGATACTCTCTCCTGAACTCGGCCGCCTCACGGCGAACCTTCTCGACCGGCTCATCCTTCACTATGACCTGCGCCAGGAACCGAGCTATCTCCACCATCTCCCCAGGACCCATGCCGAGGCGGGTGACCTCAGAGACCCCGAGGCGGATGCCACCAGGATGCATATAATGTCGTCCTTCCCGGATGTCCCAGGGGAGGAGGTTGCGGTTCACGATGATGCCCGCCTTCTCAAGCTTCTGCTCCAGCGTCCCGCCGTCGCCGTACTTTGTTATATCCACCAAGATGAGGTGGGACTCGGTGAAGCCCCTCTTCTCCCCTAAGACCCGCACTCCGTCAGCGTTAAGGGCCTCACCCAGAGCCTTCGCGTTCCGAACGATGGCCGCCGCATACTCCTTACCGAACTCAAGCATCTCAGCCAAGGCGATGGCAGTGCCCGCCACGGCGTGCAGGTGATGGTTGCTGGTGAGGCCGGGGAAGGTCGCCCTCTTGATCTGCTCCCCGTACTTGTCCCAAGACGCTACTATGCCATGTTGGGGGCCGGGAAGGGTCTTGTGGGTACTCATCGTCATGGCGTCCACGCCCTCCCTGAGGGGATCTTGGAACTGTCCACCCGCTATGAGGCCGCAGACGTGGGCCGCGTCGTAGTTGACCTTAGCTCCTGCTGAATGCAGGGTTTCCTCCAGCTCTTTGACGGGCTGGTGGAAGGGTAGGACACTTCCCCCGAACATGACGAGCTTCGGCGGGTCCTTAGCCTTGACGAGTTCCTCAACCTTCTTCTTCGTGGCATCCACATCGACGGTCAGTTTCTCGTAGTCGTAAGGCAGGTAGTCAACTCTTAGGCCGCGGACGGCGCCAGCAGTCCCTCCGAACTGTTCCCTCCCCATGCTGATGTGGCCTCCGCAGGGGATCGAAAGGGCCAACATTAGGTCGTTTGGTCTGGTGAAGGCCGCATAGATTACAAGGTTCGCCACGACGCCAGATATGGGTCTTACATCCACGAACTCGGCCCTGAAGAGGCGCTTCGCCAACTCGATGCAGATGAGCTCAACCTTGTCGATGTATTCGCAGCCGGCGTAGACTCTCTCGCCCGGCCATCCCTCGGCGTAGCGGTTGCCGAAGTCGGTCGTGAGGGCTTCTCTCACGGCTGGGCTGGGCACGTTCTCGCTGGCTATGAGGGGTATGCACGACTGGAAGAGTTTGTGATGTTGCTCGAGGAGTGATAGGACCTCTCTATAACTTTGCTTGGGTTGGGTTTCCTTGGACAAGGGATGGTTCCACCTGGGTTGAATCCTCTATGAACTGTAGGGTTCACTTAAAGTATTATCCCCAAACTCATTCTCACATATTCTCTTCCACACGCACTCGTGAAGGGCAACTCATATTAGACTCAGATAAGTGTGGTAATCGTGAGACTGATGATATGACCGAAGGTGCCCACCCAACGTTCAGACCACCAGCTCCAGGGGAAAAGGTCAAAGCGAGAATACTTGATTTCGAGCTAACCAAAGGTGGCACTATGGAGTATACCTTGGAGGACGGAACCATAGTAAGATTGACTCCCCAACTCAACCAAGTCCTCGTGCAGGTAGATGAGAAGGGGGATCCTGTCTTGGGCCCACAAGGAATGCCGATCTACAACTTCAACTTCGGGATTCATACGCAAGTTATCCCAAAGAACAGGACCCTGTATGTACCCAAACCGTCTAGCCCTCCGCAAGGGACTCCACCGTCGAGCATGACTGTGTAACACTTTCAACTAGTTTGGGAGTTAAAGGATTACTCCCACCACTTTTCTTCAAATATGTCTTCTATCATCTTATACAATTCTTTTTCAGGCATTGTTTGGTCATTAGTATTGTCTGCCCCTAGTTATATTCATCTAATTATGGGGCACCTCACCAAACAACCTAAGTGTCTCTTGGCTAAGAGGTTCCGTGCCTAAACCCTTGCGAGCTGCTTCAATTACTTTTGTGTAAGCATTTGCAAGCAGTAACCCAGGGTCATTTGCATACACTATTTCTTTCGGGTATTGATACGCAACCTCTGGGAAGGCTGATATTCCATTGAACAACTTGACGAAGTCTGAAAGTCTGTCACTCATTTCCTTTGGCAAAAAAATCGCCCATTTCTGTTGTTTTCGATAAAGAGCTTGATTCTCGTTCACAGTTATCCTTCGCAGTTCGAATCGCGTATTATCATCTAATCGGCAATTTTTTTGAACGGTGATAAATGCTAGTGTAGCAGTATAGAAGTCACTAAGAGCATAGACTACTTCAGCGTATCCCTCAAGCTGCTTAGAGTAAAGCATCTCTCTATAAGGGGAAATCCTAGACTTATACGATAGATAAACGCTTAGACCAGCCACTATAAGTCCACCAAGCCCGATTACGAAAGCTTCCCAGTCCATTTTTTGACCTCCTCAAGGGCAATAGCAGAAACACTAGGTCAATATTTCACTTTATCAATTAAAACTTTATGCCATTCATTATGGTCAATACCCAATTTAGACGCGGAAAAGACCCCAATGAAGACCCATATCACCTTAACCGAGACCCCCCACCCAATAAGTTAGATTGAATAAGTGTTAAAGGATTACTGCCGTCGGTTAACCTATGTAGGTGGCTTGCCTCAGCCTGAGACGAATCAACGACGTCCCTATGATGAAAGCAGCTAGGGAGAAGAAGACCTGCTCCAAGAGGGTGAGGGGCATCGCAGCCAAGAAGACTTGGGGAGGCAAACCCGTCACAAGAACGAATAGGAGATTCCCATAGAGGTGCCGAGTCATGTTCCCACAGTAGGACGCAGCCCCGACAGCGATTCCTACGTACCTTCTGCTCTGGGAACTCAACCCCCGTTCCATTCGACTCCTCAGAATCAAAGTGAGAGCCAAGCCGAAGAGGTGGAAGACCAAAATTAGGGCGGATTCTCTCCCTGTGGGTAAGGCCAACCAACCAAGGATCAGAGTCCCTAAGATGACCGAGGCTGGCTTCCATCCCCCCGAGGTGAGAAGACCGGTCTCCAAGGCTGCCAAAGGGGACCTGAAGAACCCTCCTGGACCCAAGGCCATGACAGGTCGTCCGAGGAATAGCTCTATGAGGGTTGCGAGGAGGCAGCTCATGCCTCCTGAGACGGGGCCGAGCATGAGGCCGGCCAAAGGGGAGAAGACCCAGCCCAAGGTGAGGAAGGATTGAGACCCCAGGACTGGACTTATTGGAATAAGGTCTGTGACCGCGTTCAGGGCGGCGAAGGTGGCGATGAGGGATAGGGTAACCGAGGCGGGTCGGCTGCCTAACTTCATGTAGGACCTTTCCTTGCGACATCGAATACGGTTGAATAGAGGTCGTTCTCCATGTCGATCCTTAGGGAGAGAGGGTGGTAAGAGTCGGTTACTTGGACTGGGGCACCTCGGATCACCGCCACAGGGGTGCGCTCATCGGTCTCACCCATCGCCAGATTCGCCACGGCCGCGAGGCTGTCCGCTAGGTTTATCCTCGTAATCAGGAGAGGCTTGCCGTAGAGGTCTAGCATACCTCGACAATCCCTGACCGGCTCGAACCCAGCCACACCCAGGGCGAAACCTATCGTTCCCATCCGCAGGGGAGCGACATGGCTGTCCACGAGGAGCACACCAAGTCTCTTACCGGTCAACTCCTGAAGGGATGCTCTAAGGACCTTGGCCGTCATGTTCGGGTCTTCAGGCCATAGAGACGCATAGTTCTTCGGGACGTTCTTGTGGTCGATCCCAGCATTGGCAACAAAGACCCCGTGCTTCAAGGTCAGAAGCGCTCGAGGAACCCCACCATACACCGCTTCTGCCTCTCTAAGGACGAGTTCGACGAAGCCTGGTTCCAGGCCGTACTTCTCCGCCAACTCCTTCGCTTTGGCAGATGGCTCTGTCTTCGTGTAGTCCGCGACGCGGTCGTTGCTGATCGCCAGCACCTTGTCGGCTACAGCGATGATGTCTTCATCCTGCAATGATATTCCGAGGGTCTCGGCGGACTCCACTATGAGTTTGGCTATGTCAGTTCCTCTGGTGATTAGGGGTACTTGGATTGGGATGACCTCGATCCTCTTAGGATGTTTGGACATCGCCCTCGACCCGTCCAATGGCAAGAACCTACCACAACTGGTCTTAATTAACCTGACGTGAGGACGATCGACTCTTGAACTAAGAGGAAGATGGAAACATGCCCTATACCTACCTTAACATCGTCCTCACATCCGCGACAATGGCGTCCTCTCCATAGGCGAAGACAGGGTTCAGGTCGATCTCGCTGATCTCAACCTGATCCACCATAAGGCTCGAGACTCTCAGAAGTAACTCGGCCAAGGCTCCCTCATCTACAGGCGGTTGACCCCTGATGCCTTTCAGTATGGGGTAGCCCTTGATCTCACGGACCATCTCAAAGGCCTCGAACCTCGTTATGGGAGCCAGCCGGAAGACCACATCCTTCAATACCTCGACGAAAACACCTCCTAAGCCGAACATCACTACGGGTCCGAACTCCCTGTCCCTGACGCCTCCAGCGATAACCTCGCCCCCCTGAGGTGCCATCTTCTGAACCAAGACACCCTCAACCCTAGCTCCACTCACTACGGCCCTAACATGCTCCAAGATGAGCCGGTACCCCTCTCTAACGGCTACCCTGTCCTTGAGGCCGACTAGGACGCCACCTACATCGCTCTTATGAATTACATCGGGTGAGACGATCTTCAGAACTACCGGAAACCCAAGGCGATTAGCGACCTCGGCGGCCTCTTCCTCACTCTTAGTAAGGATGCTCTCAGCGACAGGAACGCCATAACTCTTGAGCAGGGCTTTACCCTCATGCTCCAGCAAGAGGCGTCTCCCACTGCTCGATACCTCCTCGATCAGCCGCTTGCCGCCTTTGACCACCTCATCGCCGACCTCAAGGAAGCCCTTGGACCTTTCAGGGAGGGAGGCCCTGTACTCGCTGAGCCACATCATCGCCTCAGCCACTCTCACGGCCCTGTCAGCGGTGGTGTAGAAGGGTATACCCTCCTCATGGAACTTCGAGGCAAGCCGCCTACCGTAGGCTCCGCCTGTATGCCCACATAGAATAGGCTTGTCAAATCCCTTCATCTGGGGTAGAACTGTTAAGATCCCTTCGTCTAGAGGTGAGTCTTGGAAGACGAAGGAGGGCATTAGGAGATCGATCTGCGGATCCTTCAGCAAGGCCTCCATGCTGGTCATGTAGTCTTGGGAGGTTGCACTCCCCGTAAGATCCACAATATCCCTCGCCAGCACATAGCTTGGGAGAGCCTCGACCAACCTCCTTCGGGTCTCCTCAGAATAAGTCCCCACAAGTATTCCCTTGGGCTCGGCGGCATCGCAAGCGGCCACGGCGAAACCCATGCCGTTGGTGACCATACCGATTCTCCTACCCTTCGGGAGGGGTTGAAGCGCCAACCCTTTGATACAGTCGTATAGTTCCTCTAAGTTCTCTGCAACAATAGCCCCGGCCTGTTTGAGCGCTGCCTTGGCCACCTCGTAGGAGCCGGCCAGCCAGCCTGTATGAGACTCTGCCGTTCGGACTCCTAACTTGGTGCGGCCCATCTTCATGACAACAATAGGCTTCTTAGCAGCGACCTCTTTGACAGCCTCTATGAATCGCCTACCATCGCCTACCGCCTCTATGTAGATGGCGATTACTTTAGTCTCAGCATCCTGTCCAAGATATCTGATGAGATCAGCTTCATCCACATCCGCCCTATTACCGTAGCTAACCATCTTGCTGACGCCCACATGGTCGTCGTTCGCCATCTCAAGGAATTGTACACCGTAGGTGCCGCTCTGGGTTATGAGGGACATGGGCCCGGCTGGGGGCCTTGATAATCGTTCATAGGGCTGGAAGAAGGTGTCGAATCTGCTGTAGCCGTCGAAGACTCCGATGCAGTTAGGCCCTATGAGCCTCATACCGTATCGACGTGCTATGGAGACTATCTCAGTCTCTAGGTCTCTGAACTCGCCACCTACCTCCTTGAAGCCGCCGGAGACGATTACTATATTCTTTACACCTTTCCTGCCGCACTCATCGAGAATAGAGGGCGCTAGTTTCGATGGGAGAGCATAGACTGCGAGGTCAATCTCCCTAGGGATATCTGAGACATTCTCATAGCACTTCAGCCCCAAGATTTCCCTAGTCCTCAGAGTAATAGGGTAGACCTCTCCCCGATAACTCCCATCCACGAGGCTCCTGACTATCTCGTGGCCGATCTTACCCTTAGTGGCGGAGGCGCCTATTACCGCCACGGACTTTGGACGGAAGAAAAGGTCGAGCTGCTTCAGATCGTTATCCATTTACTATGCCACCAGTCATCCAGAGTTCTACAGGAAGGTAAACGAAAAACGAATTTGTGATAGTTAAAGCTGACGGACCCGCACAGGTCTAGCTTCAAGTGGTTCTAATAGAGAAAAGTCTGAAGCCCAGATTGGTTCAAGTTTACAAATTCGTACGCGACGCGGTAAGGGCAACTCCTTAACTCAGAGTGCCTTGTATCTGTCGAACCAAACCGTATAGCTCTTGAGCAGCTCTGGGGATACGCTGGATTTCCTCGCCTCTAGAACCTCAAGAAGATCCTTCATCGTAACCGGACGGGGCTTGGCGTTCTCGTCCCTAAAGTCTCCAGTTTTGAAGAACTCTCTTATGACCCTAGAGTTCACGTCTTGGATTATGTCCCTAATGTCACTGCCGCTGTAGCCCTCCGTCAGCCTCGCGAGTTCGCCCAAATCTACGTCCGACGAGACGCCTAAGAGCTTCTTGCTGTAGAGTTCGAACATCTTTTTCCTCGATTCGAGGTCTGGGAGGGGGATGCAGATTCTTTTCTGGAACCTTCTGAGGAAGGGTTGGTCAAGGCTCCACGGCTTATTCGTGGCACCTATGACGTAGACATGGAGGGCCTTGCCCTTGTCGGCGATGTTATCCATCTCCTTCATGAATTGGTTCCTCATCCTGATCTCACCGCCCACCTCCTCTGTTCGAACTCCTACCAAGGAGTCGATCTCGTCGATGAAGATTATCGCGGGTTGCCCATTCTCCGACACGAGGCGGGCGTTCTCGAAGAGCTTGGCCACATTCTGCTCCGACTCACCCAACCACTTCGACATTATGGAGGCCGCGTCCACATTATAGAAGGCGGCGTTGATCTTGTTGGCCGTCGCTGCGGCGATGAGGGTCTTTCCGCATCCCGGGGGGCCGAAGAGTAGGATTCCTCTCGCCCACCCCGTGGGGAAGAGATCTGGCCTCTTAGAGGGATAGACGATCGCGTCCTCGATGGCATTCTTGGCGTCCTCAAGCCCGACGACTTCGTCCCATTCTACGTTCGGCTTCTCTCGGAGGATCATCGAGTCGGCTTTTTTCACGTTAGGGGTTTTGGATTCAACGGCCTCTTGACCTCCGAGGTCGCCGATCCTCCTATCATATTGCTTGATGTAATCCAGGTAGACCTTGTTCTGGTAAGAGCCCGGGTATAGGGCGCAGAGTTGTTTCAGGATGTCCACGGCGCGAGTGTATTTGGCAACGGCCATACCCTTGTAGCCTTGGCGCTCCAGTTGAATGGCCTCATTCGCGGCCTTGATCGCTAGTCTCTCCAGCTCCTCTGAAGCCATCGACAACGCGTATCGTCTCCCAGTTCCATTTCTAGAGGGTTACCTTCCCTTCGTTCCTGAGCTGCAGTATCGTCTGTTCTACTTCTTTGGGGGTCACGCCTAGGTCTGAAGCACACTCCGTAATGCTAAGCCGCCCATCTCGCTTCTTGACATAGTCGTAGACAAGCTCCTTGATGGGCCTTCCTTCGACAACCACCTCATCCACGCCATCGGCCAAGGCAACAGGAAGTTTAGGTTGCTCAAGCTCAGCCGTCAGTTCTGACGGAAACTCTGGGAACTTGCTCCTTACGGCCTCCTCAGCAGCCTTGTTGGCCTCTTCGAGGATTCTCTGCACCTCCTGACTTGCCAAGTTGGGGTCTGAGGGCGAGGCGCTGCCCATATCGGAGAGGCTGGCCTTGAGGACCGTGTCGACTTCTTGAAGCTTCCCCGTGACTGAGGGGACTATACCCTTAAGTCGGCGCCCGGTCTCGTTAACGAGCTCCATCATCGGTGAGATGCTGGAGAGAATATCGCTTAAGGTGCCGACGGTATTGAGCCTGAGACATGCCTGCTCCAAGGCGAGCTGGCTGCTCATCATCAAGCTGACGAGTTGACGGATCTCAGCGCATTCGTTCGCGTACATCAGTGCGCGAGGCGAGTCCTCGGAGACCGCCGCTTCGATGCACTGTTCAAAGTACTTCTCATCCCTCTTCGAGAGCGCTGCCGTAAGGCTCTTCAGCTTCTCGATGGTCGTCTCTAGGATGTAGATGGCAAGGGAAACCCTATCCTTCAGAGCTCCCTCCTTCTCCTTCTTACGTCGGCCGAAACTCCATAGACCGGGTTTGCCGAACATCCGAGGAGCCCCCTACTCCTCGGCTTCTTTGATCCTAAGGACTATGGGGGTCTCTGGTGGGGTGTCTTTAAGCTCGATTTGTGGTGGCTTCTCGAGAGTCGCTGCCGTTTCAACAGACGAGGATTTCTCTCGCAGGCTTTCTTGGGCGGCTTCGATGTCTTTCTGCTCCGTCTGTAGACGATTGATTAGGTCGTGTAGAGCATCCCTAGATATACTGTAAACCTCGTCGTCCATCTCTCCGAGCTCGTGGGCTACCTTGACATTGACGAAGTGGTCCTCTACGTCCTTCAATTTGACGCTCAGAGCCTTCGACCGTTCACCCAATCCATCTAGGAGGCTCTCACGATGCATCTTCAGATCTTGGACCGCGGTATCGAAGTCTTTCTCAAGTTTCTCGTAGTCTTCGCGGGATATCTCGCCACTCTTGTGGAGTTTGTTGAGGGCGGAGACCTTCCGCATGCTGAGACTTAGATTCTGCGCCAAGTTCTCCGCCTTTGTCTTCCAGTTCTCGTCGAGGACGAGGATGTTTGCTTCGTCGATCAGGTGCGTGCTTGGGAGGGTGGTGAAGTCGCCTTCGAGCAATTCTACTCCGAGTAGGGGTGGTGAGCTCTTGTCCCTCGTGTAGTAGCCTACTACCTTTCCGAGGGTTCTGCCGTAGTTATCCACCACGCTCCTCCCGAGGTAGTGCTTTCCCGTCATGTTTTCTTGGGGCGTATTCCTTCACCTCTCACACCGTTCCAACGGATTCGATGGCACGGTCCTTCTCCGCTCTCCGGCCGTGCGCTGAGTCTAGGTCGACCCTTGTACACTCGGCAATTCCGTGGATGGTAGTGTGGGGAACTTCTCCTTCATCCTCTGTTCAGCGATGGCGTTTGCGTCGTTGAGGATGTGTTCGGCTTCTTCACCCGAGGAGAATGCGTTCACGGTAATTGCAGATGCTCCACCGGCCTCCATGACCATGTTGTTCATCTGGTCGCCTATTTCACCCAAGGTGTAGGAGACCTCTGGCATGATTCCAGCTAGGCTTCCTCTCAGCGCTTGTATGACTCCAGCTACAGGGTTCATCGTGACCACAACGTCACCGAACTCCTCGATGGTCTCCAACCTCAACATCACTTGTTCGATGGCGAACGTACTTCGAACGATGATCTGGCTCATCTTCTTGATCTCGGCGCACTCGTTGGCGTACATTGATGCCCTCGTGTTGTCCTTGGCCATTACCGCGTTGGTGCATTTCCTGAATAACTCGGTGTAGTGGTCCGTCATTCGACGTTCTGCCTGCTGTAGTCTGGTGCTCTGCGTCTTCAGCCTGTAGACGGTGTAGGAGATCCTCTCCCTCAGGGGGACTTGCTTCTTGACGCCGAACCTTGAGAAGGACGACGATTGACCGCCATCTCTTTCCCACGTCTTTAATGCCTTTGCCAAATTGATTTACCTCCTCTCTTTCCTTTCTGCCACTAGCCCATGGCAGTAAAGACTCCTTGGAGAAACGATATAGCCCTTCGTTACAAATTTGACTAAAATAGAGCCTGACTTGCGCAAAAATTACATCATAAGTTGCTAAAAAGAGGGACCGCCGCCTTCGGAGAGTATTACCGAGATAGGTGTGAAGCGTGATACTCGAAGCGACAGTCTCTTAAATCCTAGCGAAGTCGAGGAGACTCGGGAAACATAGGGCTAGGCCGCCTTCTCTTGCCTCAGGGACTCTCCCAAGATGAGCTTGAGCAAGAGCTTTTCATCGATCTCCGCCCGAGCCCTCCAACCCACAAAAAGGACATCGTGCTCGTCCTGAACAAGATAGCCGAATCGGACAAACCTGTTGAGATTCTGCTCAACCCTCCACCTCGGAAACTTCTCCCTCAAGATCGCCTCCACATCCCGCCTCGCCAACTTGCCCCCCCTCGAGACTATTAGGGCAACGGTCACGGTCAAGGCCGCCACATCGTCGACACGCCACCCAGACATCACTAGGTCCGAGGTGGAGAGGGACCCCTTCAGGCTAACATAGAAACGCGCTCGATCGAAGTCTACCTCCTTCTGCTTCCCATCCGTTCCCGCCTCATGGACAACGCTCACCTGAAGATCGAGGCTTTCAAGGCGTTGGTTGAGGAGGTCGATGACGCGGGGATAGCCTCCACCCAGGGCCCTTCTGAGTTCCCAGCCCCTCACCCCTGGTTGGCGGTGGCGTTTGTAGAAGAGGAGTTTGGCCGCTCGTCTGATCCTTCGGTCTACTGCCGCTGCTTCCTCGCTCAATTCCTCTCCTTCACCTTTTGTTCCCATACTTCTCTGTCGATGGAGATCGGTATCGTTAGGGCCTGTTTCCCGAAGGTCGGCTCGATGACTTCCGCGTTGGGGATGATGAAGACTTCCTCCTCTAGGGGGTTGATCTGCAGGGTCGCGTAGCCGTAGGTGATGAGAAAGCTCACAAGATAGGCCCGCCTCACCGTCTCATCGTAGGTTTCCTGCTTGACGAAGTCCCAGTAGGGGATCCTGCCCTTCGCATCAACCTGCCTCTTCAGCTCCTCCCAGAGGCCCTCTAGGGTCTTCCTGAAGGACTCCTCGGAGAGTATATTTCGCTTGATGAGTTCTTCAGGGGTCAACGAGCCTAGAGTATCCGAAGGTTCCGGCAGTTTCAAACGTCGCTCATCGAGGGAGGCGAGCTGGTTCCAATAGTCTATGGCCTGTTCTATCCTCGCCCGGGAGAGGCCCTCCATCTCCACTACTGGGTGCCAGGACTTCTCGAAGACCTCTACTAGGCGTTCAGCATCCATGACTTTGAGCTTGACCTCGATCAGGAGAGGGTCCACGAAGAGGGATGTCGAGCGTCGCCTAACCCACTCACCTTGAAGCTGGACGATCCCGGCTATCCTGTTCAAGGTCTCTGAGTCCAAGACGAAGTCTTGCAGAGTCTTCCACTTGGGGAGATACTTTCGAAGCGTTTCCAGTATCTCTTTGATCTCGACCTCGAAGGGGTCGGCGCCTCGCCTCTCAACAGCGACGCAGAGGCTTATGATTCGGAGGAGCCTCTCCCTATCCGCTTGACTTCTCCGGCTCAACCTACAACCATGACCTCGGAACGTCCTGACACACTCTGAACCGTGATGACGTGAACATCCCCTTGGACGGTGCTAATCTGGCCGGGGGTTATCGTTACGTACTGAATGTCCTTTGTATTCGCCATCTGCTTGAGAAGCATCTCCGAGATGACCTCGCGGTTCCTAGGATCCATATGCACATCGAACTCGTCCACGGCCCTGAGGGGGGACCTCAAGTACTGCTGTAGGGCTAGGAGGAAGAGCATCGTTGACACGCTTCGTTCTCCCCCGCTCTGCGTGAAGGCGTCTAACACCTGAGGTTCCGCACCCCTGAAGCCGACTAGGAGTTCTAGGCCCGCCTCCTCGATATCCTCGGGGTTCACAAGCCTCACCCTCCCGGTGGCCTCAATCTTGGCCAAGAACTCTCGATAGGTCTGGCTCACCGTGTCAAGTATCGACTCCAAGGTCTCCCGCCACTTTCTGCGACGCTCCTCGATCTCCTCCATCGTCCTCTTCAGGTTCTCGGCCACCACAGCAGCTTTAGCCTTCAACTCCTCAAGGAGGTTCATGTAGTGAAAGTACATCTTCTCCACCTCCTCAGAGACATCCCCTAGGCCGGAGAGGCGGACGCCGAGGATCCTCAGGTCCTCAGAGGTCTCTTGGATCGTCCTGGAGCTCTCTATCCTTAGGCCCGCCTTCTCCACTAGAGGCTTGGTCTCCTCCAAGGCTCTGCGGGCCGCTTGAAGTTCCTTGGTGAGGTCTGCAACATCCTCCTCCACAACCTTCTCTCGGAATTCAAGAATTCCCCCTCTAATCCTCTTTGTTAGGTACTCCTCTGTGACCGAGTCGACCTTATCCTCGAGTTTTGTCAGTTCGGATCGTGTTGCGGCGGCCTTCCCCTCCTGTTCCTTGGCTAGTGCCATCTGGGATAGGATTTCCCCCTTGGTCTCTGTGACGTATTTCTGGAAGGCTTTGGAGCTGTGGGCGTTGGATTCGAGGGTGGGATTCAAGTCTATATTGCTTAACCGTTGGAGGTTTCTTTCCAGAACCTCGGCTGTGGTCTCATGGAGGGTCCTCTCCTTCTCCTGACTTAGGAGTGTGTAAAAGGACTCGAGGTACCTGTGGCGGAGTTCCTTGAGGGAGGCATCTAGGAGCGCCGCCGACTTTTCTGTCTCTTCGATCTCAGCGAGGATGCTCTTCAGCTCATCTTTGCTGCGTTCCATCCGGAGCTCCCAAGTCCTCACTATGCTCTCCTGCCTGATGACCCGGGACCATAGAAGCTCCCTCTCCAAGTACGCTCTTTCCTTGAGCAGGGCCTGTCGCTGCTGATACTTCTCGTACTCCCCCTTCCAATAGACCAAGGTCTGTTCCGCATTGCTCAGAAGGCTCTTGATAGATCTCTCCTCGCTCAACACCTCCTCCAGCTTCTGCTGCGCCTCAAGCACATTGGTTCTATAGCGGCCCATGCCGATGGCGTCCTCCACCATCTGGAGCTTCTGCGGGGGCGTCGTCATCCCGAACTCCTCCATCATGTTCTGGTGCATGATGATCAGCATGTTATCGGGATCCAGGCCGAAGTCGTCGAGGATGGCGGATATCTCAGCCTTGGTGACGGACTCGAAGTTCGCCTCGAACCAGTAGTTTCCATCCTTCTTGATGTATCGGGAGATGCGGAAGTAATCAACATCGTACTTCGGGACAGGCCTCTTCCCCTTCACCGGCGTATTGTCGAAGACCAAGGTAACGCGGGCACCGTCCTTCCCCCAGCGGACGAGGTCGCTCAGCTTCCGGGAGCGCTCAGTGTAAGATTGGCCGAGGGCCACCGCGATCGCGAGGAGTATGGAAGATTTTCCTGAACCATTGGGGCCGCAGATCAAGTTCAGACCGGGCTTAAGGGGTATCCTCGCGTACTCGTAGGACATGAAGTTCTCGAGGATTATCTCCCGGATGAGCAAGGCCTGCCTCTCAACCCTTTGCAGAGAAATACTTAACCGAATATTAAAGTCTACAGACGGCAGAACTCATACTGCCCCCACTCTTTGGATTCAAGTTCTGAGACCCTCCTCAGTCAAGGATGTAGAGCAAAGCTGAGACGAGGGAATGCGGATAAGCAAAAGACCTTATGCGAAGTAATGGCCACTCAAACTTAGGCCCTAGCAAGACAGTTCAGGTTGGTCATAACGAACTCCAAGAAGGGAAGGGTCTCTTCTATAGGTGGAAGAAGTAGTATACCCCGACGGATATAGCGCCCAAAACATATAGCAGGTCAACTAACCTAGCCTTAGTAATCGTCTTCATCACCACCTTATGAGCGGCCACTGTGCCAACCGATTGGCCGCCAAAACCTTTCGGCCGCAATAGCGCCGTCCCGTGAAGTCCTCAAAGAGTGTTCTCTCAGAGCACGATTTGTTTCAGAGGCGCGCAGATATTGCTGAGTCAACCAGGCAGGAAGCTCATGTCCTTTACCGATCTCTTTTCTCTCCATCTATCCGAACCAGCTCTAGAGTAATCCTCTCAGAAGGAGACATTCTCTCCTAGGAGGCTGTTATTCCTGAGCCAATCTAATTGGTTCGCCCTGTAACGATAGATTATGTCTCCCCGCTTGTCACTCTGGAAATCCCAGGGAGAGACGATGACGATATCGTTAACTCTTATCCAGACTCTCCTCTTCATCTTACCCCGGATCCTGCACAATCGCGTGGATCCATCCAGGCATCTGACCATGATCCTATCGTAGCCAAGCAGTTTCTCAGCTCGACCTAAGACCTCAGGCTCCTCAGGTAGTCTGCGGTCGATGGCTGATTCGCTTATCACTTTCTTCTTACCCATACTGCCTCACCTTCGCTTGTGTAGGCGTAAAAGCATCCATTATCTGCGGGAAAAAAGAGCCAGCAAATAGTAGAGACTTCAACTCATAGTAGACCGGGCCGCTTATAAATACTCAGGAAATGAAACAAGTTAACCCCCTTTGGGGAGGATGTCATCAGCCTTCGCTAAGCATTGTTCCCTCCCAGTCCTTTTGGTGCGCTGCGGTTTCATCCTCTTTATGGGACTCAGGGCAACCGTAAAGTCGTGAAAACCCTTTCATAGGATGGGGAGACTATCGTACTCAAAAAGTGGAAAGTCCAGCATATATAAAATGCGTCCCTAGAGTTTATAAGAGCCGGACACTATTATGAAGTAAAGTCTTCCTAATTCTCTTGGCCTAGACCTTTGGATTTGGAATACTTTTGAATCTCGACTACATGATGAGTTGATTAGCGATGTGCGTCCTAAGAGCAAATATTGTTACGAATTGCAGGAATTGTAAATCCTCAATACGCCCCCACTGCACGTTGAAGGGAAGGACTACAAGGAAGACCTACACGGACAATAGAGCCTCTGCTTCCAGAAAGAACAAGGCTTGATCCGTTGGGAAATAGGAAGGCAGTAAGTGAGGCAGAGATTGACAGACCATACCTACCAAGAGAAGAATGAGGACTGGAGTGTGTCAGTGTGCCAGTGAGGGTCAGTTGCGACCGCTGCGGCAAGCAGATGGAAAAGTGGTACAGCGTGGAGCTCAACGAGAAGCAGGAGCTGGTCGAGGTGGTCTGCTACGACTGCGTGCAGCGGCTCAGCGAGAGGGTGAGTCAAGACCTACTAGTCCACTAAGTTAACGGTGCCCAGGAATACTAGCTCGCCTAAGGGTGGGGCCTAGAGCCTTAGTTATATGCCGAATGAAGGGGTTTTTCTAGATTATGTGATAGAAAGGAAGGAGTCATCGGGTTACCCCGCCCACTACCCCCTCAAGTGAAATCGAGGCCGCCTCGTCGACCATGTGCTGAGGCAGGTGACCGACTACGAGAAGAACCCATACATGCTTGAGAATTCTCCACGCCTACTCTCTCCCCGGTGATAAGGTGGGGTGTCTTCGTAGAGCATAAGGCCGAAGACCCAGTTATCTAGGATAGAGGCCTTGAAGGAAATAATAAGGGCGCGGGGATGAGATCCGAGGAGATCCTGGCCAAGAAGGCCCCAACGACATCAGTCAGAGTCTATGCGCGATACGAGAGGGAGGACGAGCAGATCGAGGAGCTGAGAACGGCCCTGAAGGGAATGGTAAGGAGGGAGCCGCTCGACATCAGAAGCGACGAGGCAAAGGTACGAGTTCTGCTACGCGTAGTATTTATCGAGTAACTAAGATGTATGTTAACAGCTCTTGTAAGCATAGGTAGGGATGATCTTTGGTCACGGCCGGAAAAGTCTTCCACCTGATGGAGAACCTCGACGTAGGGACGATAGCCTCGAAGCTGAAGGGCTTCAGAAAGGAGGAGGAGTTCGTCGAAGGGGACACCCAGATTCCCTTGCTAACCGAGATTCGAGACTTGAGCATCCGGGGCAATATGCTCTACGGCATCTATAGCCAAGATCAGATCGCATACATCTACCATCACGGAGAACGCAGGCCAATGCCGAGGACCTTGGAGATTCCCTTCGTCTTCGTTCAGGAGAAGGAGAGAACTCTCCTCCTCGTCATAGAGCGTAAACTCTTGGCGAATAACATTGCCAATCGATTGAGTGAGGCCCTCTTCATCACCTCGGGCTACATAACCGAGGCGAGGATCCAACCGGACGTTCTGAGGGACTTCCATGAGAGGAATCCCGAGGACACGAAGGTCATCTTCTTCGACAACGTGGACATCCCCAACATAAGCAAGCTCTCCCTCTACGGGTCGGGCCTCCTCAACACGGCCCTCTATAATGACTACCTGAAGCACGGCAACATCTGGTACGTCGTGGTGACGGCGAGGAAGTATGAGAGCGTGATCGGAATCACCCGAAACGCTATCGCCACGGTCTTCAACAACATAGACCGCGAGGACTACATCAGATACGTCGTCAACGAGATCTTCCCACTAATCGAAGCCTAAGGCTTTCGCTTCCAATAGGATTCGACTGCATCTCTAAAATTCGAGGTCTGCCCCGATGAACACCTTCAGGTCCGTATTTACTCAGTCTGGGACGGGAAACCATGTTGCTGAGGCCGTCTTCGCCTCCTCCACACAGCGTCGGTCATAGGGACCGAACGCCTCCTCCCCAAGCTTTAGATACGAGACCTTCTCGGGATCGACGCCTATGAGGCCGCAGAGGACGGCGTCGAGGGAGACCATGTGACGGCCAAGGGCAACGACGCCTAGGTCCTTGAGGATGTTGTACGCTCCCCAAGGCGTCCTCACATCCCCTTGAGGATTGTTGACCGTTGCACATTTGAGGGCTTCGCAGAGGCCGTAGACGTTGAAGAGGGAGGCGTAGACCTTGTTGATATCGACGATGCTCCTAGCGAGCCACCTGTCCTTGGGCCCATGCCACCACGACCTGAGGGGGTCAGGGATGAGGCCGAACATGTTCTTCATAGTGAGGCTGGGGAAGGCTCCCCGTATCCCTTTGACTTTCCCGAAGCTGATGAGGGTCGCGTCTCGAAGCTCATACAGCCTCTGGGGGACGTATCCGTAGAGCTCCTCCCTGAAGAGGGGGGCGAACTTGGCCTCCACCGCCTCCTTCACCATCCTCGGATCTACTGTCCGTCCTTGCCAGACCTCCTCGGTGACATTGACGTACTCGATATCGTACTCGTGGAAGAGGTCGGTGAAACCGAATTTGTCGAGGAACCACCTGTCCTGTCGTCGAATCTGGTCCCAGCGTCCCTCTTCCCTGATCCAGTCCCAGCCGGGGTGCCTCATGACCCATCTCCAGTCCACCTCCTCGCCACCGACGGTGAAAACCATGCTACCACCCTGCCGATCCATCGAGTAGCCCTCCGTGACGATGATCCGTCCATCCAAGGCCTCCAAGAGCATCCGCAACGTATCGGCATCCGTGAAGTTCCCCGGATGCGGACTATACCAGCTGGGCTTGACGATGAAGACTTCTGCCTTGAACCATGGATCTCTGAGAAGCCGCTTCAGGTCGGCGGAGTCCCGAACCTTATTCACCGTGACTGTGCCGAACCGGATCAACGGAGGCCCCTTGGGCCTAAGTGTTTGTCTTTCTATTAATCCTTAGTTACCCCCTGACGCCCGGCTTGGCGGAAGGGATCCGACAAGGAGATGCGCCCGATCCATCTTGGCAGTCTGCTCCTGTGGGAAGGGGGGAAGGCGTGCCTGTGGGGAGTTCTCGGACGATCTACTGAGCATCCCGAGTCGCCGAGCTAGGAAGGTCATGTTGAGGAGCTGGCCGAGGCCTAGAAGCGTGCGGTTAAGTATAGAAAAAACAGAATTCAAGAGAAGAAACTTTAAATCAGGAATCCGCAACATTTCCTATCGACGTTCAACAGCGAGACAATTGTACAACAGGACTAGTTGTAGCAACACTTGAGGGAGTTGTAGTCGTTTTGGTGGAAGAACCCAAGACATGCTATCCCGCATGTGACTCTTTTAAGTGCGGACAAAGAGCGCTGACCCAAATGGGGCAGAGGATGTACTGCCGGTGGGCAGACGACGACTGCTCAGGGCCAGGGTGCAACTACGCACTCTGCCTTCAGAAGAGACTCCTCGCCAGCGGAGTATGCGGTCTCACCGTGCGACGAAAGACGAAGGAAGAGCTGGCTCCGGAGGTCACCCCGGGAGTGAATGTCCGGGTGAAGGGGAAGCTACTCCGCAGGTTCAGGGAAGACGAACTGATCTAGCATCCCTTCAGGGAACGGAGAACCCGACGCCGTCGCAGCTGACCGTGGCGACGCGGCCTGTCTTATTATTTACTGTGAATACTCGACCTAGGAATTGTTCGCAGACGTAGATGCAGCTCACCATATGCAGAGTGACCTCGTCGACAAGGATCGTCGACCTGCCCTTGGCCAAGGCCATGTAGACGAGTAATTGATCGGCGAGGTGCTCGTTGACGGGGACACCCCATCGAATCACGCGAATAAGACTTTGGGCGACGGCCCTGCCGACCTCCTCGGCGGGTCTTCCGATCTTGCCCAGCTCATCAGCGCCGAGTATAGCTCCTGAAGCCAGTGTTGCCGTAAGAAGGATTCCACAGCCTGGGCTGAGGGCGCATCGGGGGTTGTCTCCTTGGAGAATCTCCTCTTCGATCTCTTGGGGCCAAGGGCCCTCTTTCTCCAAGGATGATTTGGTGGCTTTCACCATCCGTGGGACGATGTGGTTGGGGAGCCTCGAGCTGTAGGCTATTCCGCCGATGTCTTTCACTTCTCCGAACTCGGTCAAGTTGATGGGGTCGAGGGTGTTGACAGGTTCAGACCGTATGGTCAAGATTCCGCCACCTCTGGGGTAGAAGCCTCTGCGTTGGAGGTGGAATTCTATCTTTGCTCCCATCTTCGCTAAGGTTGGGATCAGGACTCTCCTCATGTAGTCGGCAGGTGGGGCTAAGGGGTTGTTAGTGCCTCCTCGAACCTCGACTTCTGCTCTGTTTCGAGAGAAGAGCATGACGGGTAGGAGGCTCTGCAGGACTAGCGTGGCGCTCCCAGCGGTGCCTGTGTCCGCCACCAGCCGTCCGGGTCGCGGAGACCTTGGAGAGAAGTCAACCTCAGTAGAGCCCAAGGCGACTCCTCTGACATCGGCATCCACGTAACGTGCTAACGCCTCAACTGCCGTCTTGTGCTGGGGCCTCAGACCAGGGGGAGTCCTCTTCCCTCGAACGTTCAAGACTCGGACTGGTGTTCTTGTGACGGCGGATAGGGCTACGGCTGTCCTTAGGATCTGGCCGCCGCCCTCGCCGTGGGTGCCTTCTATCTCCACCTTCAAGGCTAGCCCCTACTTTTCTTCCAGATTGGTTTCCCTGATTCGATGTCTCGAACCTCTAGGACGCGGTGGAAGGGGATGGTCACCTCGCCTCCTTCGGGGTCGGTATATGTGAACCATGAGGAGTGGATCTCCTTGATGCTGGAGAAGGGTATGGTGCGTTTGTTCTCCGAGGCTCCCCGATGTAGGTATGTTATCTCGTAGGCTCGTCCCCCCTCCTCGGGGTTCCACCTGATCTTGTTTAGGATGTCGCGTAGCGTCAAGGGCCTACTCTAGTCTTAGGTAAGCTGGGCGACTTTTAAATCGGTTAAGCCTCAAGAAACTGCTTAAAAGGGAGTTGTCGTGATTCCCCTTGTAGAAGGGATAACGATGGGCGAAATGTATTTTCCCGGAGCGACGACGCTAGGTGTGGCCTGCAAGGACGGCGTGATTATAGCATCTGAGAAGAGGGTTACCTACGGTTACCTCGTCGTCAGCAAGAGCGGGAAGAAGGTCTTCAAGATAACTGACAATATTGCGGCGGCATGCGCGGGGCTCATAGGGGATATGCAGATCCTCATGCGGGAGATAGCCGCCTACACGAGGCTCTTCGAACTCGACAACGGGCGCAGAATCCCCGTCCGCTCCGCGGCCAAATTCCTGTCGAACCTCCTCTTCCAGAGGCGCTTTTTCCCATATATCACTCAGACCATCGTGGGGGGCGTGGACGAGGAAGGCCCTAATGTATATACCCTCGACCCCTTCGGCTCAGTCATACCTGACAAGTATGCGGCTGTGGGTACGGGGGCTGAGGTGGCTGTGGGCGTTCTTGAGAGCTCCTACAAGGATGGCTTGTCCCTCGATGAGTGTAGGGAGCTGGTTCTGCGGGCGATGAGGTCGGCGATTGCGAGGGATGCGACGAGCGGGAACGGGATCGACCTCCTCTTGGTGACCAAGGAGGGCATAAAGGAGGAGAACCTGCCCGCATAATATCAACAAGCTAAACTCACAAACATGAGGTAGAAATCTCTTTCTTGATTCTTGCCGCAGACAAAAAACTAAGTAATTCCATAATGAGCTAAAACAAAATTACGCCTCCAAGAGGGCATCAATGAAGATAAAGTCGGTCCATATAAGGGATTTCCGATGTCTAAGAGACGTTTTTATTCCATGCGACCCATTAACTGTCCTAGTTGGTCGAAATGGGGTCGGAAAATCCTGTATACTGAATGCATTAACTCTTTTCTATAACACAGATATTAAGATTAGCGAGAGAGATTTCTATAATAATGATACGTCTCAAGATATTTCCATAACAATATGTTTCTCAGACTTAAACGAAATCGAAAAGAAGCTGTTCAAACCATATTTGGAAGGTGACGAATTATCAATAGAGAAAGTTATACAATATGATAAATCAAAGGTAATACAGAAATATCACGGTACAAGATATAAGAACCCTGAATTTGAACCATTCAGAAACTCAAGCGGAGCCGCTCTTAAAGAAGAATATAATAAATTAAGAAATAAGGACGAATATAGAGAATTTCCAACCTATAAAAACAAAGAATCGTCCGAGATAGCACTAGAAGAGTGGGAATTGAATAACAAAGATAAATGTAAACGCTATAGAGACGACGGACAATTCTTTGGTTTTCAAAACGTCGGTAGACATAGATTAGAGAAATACACAAAATTCATTCATATACCAGCGGTACACGAAGCAAGCGTTGAAAGCGTCGAGGAAAGAGGATCCATATTTGAAGAAATCATGGAAATAGTCGTGAAGAGTGCCCTCTCCACTAACGAAGATTTGATCAGATTGCAGACAGAGGCACAACAAAAATACGCGGAAATAATAGACCCTTCTAAGAACCCGAATCTGAAAGACCTCGCGAAGAAACTTACGACAACAATGAAATACTACGTCCCGGATACTGAGGTAAACATAAGATGGATTGAAGAAACCGGAGTCAAAATCAATGTTCCAAGAGCCTACGTCACATTGAAAGAAGGTGGTTATGAAAATACCGTCGATAGATGTGGGCATGGTTTGCAAAGAGCATATATATTATCTATGTTCCAAGAATTAGCATTTATCCAAGCCTCCGCGTCCTTAGAAAGTGAAAAGACTACTAGTTCTGGGAACCTACAAATGCCTAGTTTGATCATCGGTATAGAAGAGCCAGAGCTGTATCAACATCCCGACAGGCAAAGGTATTTTTCCAAAATATTATTACAATTGTCAAGTAGAGGGATAGAGGGCGCATTTGAAAACATCCAAGTCATTCATTCTACCCATTCCCCTCTGATGATAGATTTCTTACGATTTAATGAACTAAGGATAGTAACAAAAAGAAAACCGACTGAAGAAGATAAACCAGATGAAACTCAGAGCGCCTACACTAGCCTCTCTGAAGTTTCAAGTTCCATAGAGAAAGCAAAGGGACTCGCTGAAAATAGTATTCGAGATGAAATGCTAAGGCAGAGGCTGATACCATTGATGACCCCTTGGATGAATGAAGGCTTTTTTGCGAATTTGGTCGTGTTAGTTGAAGGAATAAGAGATAGGAGTCTAATACTTGGTGAAGCGCTAAGCAAGAATTATGACTTTGAGAGCATGGGCATATGCGTCATTCCTTGCACAGGAAAAGACAGCATGACCGAGGCAATATCAATTTACAAATGTCTAAGAATACCTACATATGTCGTGTGGGACTCTGATGAAGGAAAAAAAGAAGGTATCACAGCGAATAGGAACATATTGAGGTCTCATGGATATGAACCTGAAGATTATCCTTGTAGATTAACTGATGGTTTTTGTTGTACTCGTACGAATCTAGAACAAACTTTCAGAGAAGAGATTGGCAATGATTTTTATGACAGGACGGTTCATGAATACTGTCAGGAGAGGGATATAGGTAAGCCAAGCTATGCGATTGAGAATCATTATATTATGAGCGAACTGATTCTCCTTTTTAAGAAAAATGGACGTCATAGTAGCACATTAACGAAAATTGTGGATACTGTAGTTAAGAGGTATAGTGCTATTGAAACAAAATAATACAAGAGGATCGCAACCTCTCAAGAGCCATTCCCGGTTCCAATAAGCGATGAAGTACCGAAAACGGCACATCATGTCAGAGACCCCCAGAAAAGGCGAAGTTCGAACCGTTTAAATGCTCGTCCCCTGAATCTTGGCCTTGAAGGGTTCATGTGGATCTTCTCCCGTCCAGACGCCGCCTCGGCCCTCGATAGCCCAGGGGTAAGGAAGGCCCTTGAGAGATACGTAGACGTAGTCCAAGGCAGGAAGAGGCCGAAGTACAGTATCTTGAAGACGATTCCGGCCAGCTTCAACCCAAGCGACTCGACAAGTGGCCTCTGGGCCCTTCACGACGAACTCTTAGAAGAATATCCAGGGCTTGAAGCGGAGGAGGACTCGGGGAAGCGTCGCTCCCCGATCACTTCCTCTGAAAGGTCTTTTCTGGACTTGAAGGCCGAGCTGGCCGGAAGGATCGTAGGTAGATGCCACCTCTGCGAGAGAAGATGCGGCGCCGACCGCTACACAAGGGCTGACGGCTGGTGCCAATTGGGGAGCGACTTCCACCTATCTACCGCCTTCCTGCACATGGGGGAGGAGCCCGAACTCGTACCCTCGGGAACGATCTTCACCATCGGCTGCAACCTCAGATGCCTCCACTGCCAGAACTGGACGATAAGCCAACGAATAGAGCAAGGAGTCGAGATGAGCCCCCTCCAGATGGCAAAGATCGTCGAACAACTGAGCCGCCAAGGCTGCCGAAACATCAACATGGTCGGCGGCGAACCCACACCCTGGCTCTATAACTGGCTCGAAACCTTCCAGCACGTCGCTGTCGAGACGCCCACGGTCTGGAACACGAACACCTACTATAGCGTGGAATCTGCGAAGCTCCTATCAGGCTTCGCCGACATCTACCTCCTAGACTTCAAGTACGGCAGCGACGCCTGCGCGGAAAGGTTGTCATCGGCCCCCGGCTACGTGGAGACCTGCCAGAGAAACCATCTGATAGCGCAGAGGTATGGTGAGCTCATCATCCGGGTCCTCGTCCTCCCGGAGCATCTGGAGTGCTGCTGCCGCCCCGTGTTGAGTTGGATCGGTAAGAACCTTGGCCCGGAGACGAGGGTGAATCTCATGTGGCAGTATAGGCCGGAGTGGAAGGCTTGGGAGGTTCCTGAACTCAGAAGAAGACTCACTAAGGAAGAGATGAAATTATCTCTAAAGATGGCCGAGGAGGCCGGCCTGAAGAACTACATAACCTAATGGCTATCGGCTTCCCGCTATATTGTAGATGACGAGGTACTCTCTTCCGACCTTCTCTATGGCCCTTATCCGAACCCTCTCGGCGAGGGTCTCCAAAAACTCCTTGAAGCCCTTCTCCTGAAGCCTGACCACTACCATCACGTATCAATAAATATTATTGTGCTGGGGCAATGAAACAAGTATTTAATCCAGCTAAAATTTAATAGTGATAAAGGTAGCGCCGATACATACTTAACATCCATCAGCCATTCCACCTTGAGAGAGGAAAGCTGGATGCCTTACTGCCCTGAGTGCGGAGGCGAGATGCGATACGACTCGACCTTGAAGAGGTACATCTGCAAGAGCTGCGGCCTATCAGTCACATATGAGGAGTTGAACGAGCTGCGAGACCGCATCAGGGAGAGGCCTGAGAGCGACGAGGAGAAGCGCAAGAAGCGAAGAAAGGAGTACCTCGACTGGTGGTTCAAGAAGAAGGAGTGAGGGGCTTGGCCTGCACCGTCGAGATAATCAGCGTTGGGAACGAGCTCCTCATCGGAAAGACCGCGAACACGAACGCCCAATGGATGGCCAGAAAGATCACAAGCCTCTCAGGGAACGTCCGGCGCATAGTCGACATCGGAGATGATCTGCAGGAGATATCTACCGCTGTCAGGGAGGCCCTCGCCCGAAAGCCGACCATCCTCCTGATAACCGGTGGACTGGGACCAACCTTCGACGACATGACCTTAGAAGGCTTGGCGCAGGCGCTCAATGCCCCTTTGAGGCTCGACCCTGAGGCGGAGAGGATGGTCAGGGCCAGATATGAGAGGTATATGGCGGAGACCGGACGCAAGATCGAGATGACGCCTGAGAGGCTTAAGATGGCCACGCTCCCCGAAGGAGGACGACCAGTTAGAAACCCTGTGGGAACCGCCCCCGGAGTCGTCCTTGAACAAGGATCAACTACCATCGTCGCCTTGCCAGGCGTCCCGAAGGAGATGGAGGCCCTCTTCGAGGAGTTCGTGGAGCCTATGGTCAAGAAGGCTGTGGGAAACCTCCACTTCTACGCCAAGAGCCTAGAGGCGATAGGAGTAATCGAGTCCGAACTCGCCCCCCTGATAGAGAAGACGATGCGAGAGCACCCAAGGGTCTACATCAAGTCCCATCCCAAGGCGCCTGAGCCCCGACCCCTCATCGAGCTCCACTTCTCCACGACCTCCGAGCACTTGGAGTTAGCTGAGGAGGAGGTTGAGAAGGCGGCGAAGATGCTGACGCAGCTGGTTGTTGAGCACAAGGGTACTATTCGAGAGATGGCTGGAGAAGGGTAGGTGCCGCTCGGAACCCAGATTCGCCATCATTCTATGCGTCAGCCACTAGCCTGATCCTCATCGCGGACGATAAGGAAAAAGATTCTCCTAGGATTAAAGGCTGTGCTGTCACGAGGTAAGGCGCATTCCTGATGGTGTGTTTGAGGTTGCTGTGAATGTCCTCGAAGCCTCCTACAAGAATGGTTTATCCTTGAATGAGTGTAGGACGCTGGTTCTGCGAGCGATGAGGTCGGCGATTGCGAGGGACGCTACGAGCGGGAACGGGATCGACCTCCTCTTAGTGACTAGGGAGGGCGTAAAAGAAGAGAACCTGCCCGCATAGGCATCGTCTACGCACTACTAGTCTCCAGATTCTATCAGTGTCTGGCGGCCTATGCTCTGGGCGTCTTCCGAGCTTTTCCCGCGGCTAGCCCATGTCATGGGGTACGGTCACTATTGCGGATGCGGTTGCGCTGTTTCCTGAGACGTCCATAGCCTTGTATGTTATGGTGTATATGCGTCCTGTTCCAGCGCCCTCTCTCTCAGATCTCAGGTTGAAGTGGTAGTTGTCGATGATCACGATATCGTTGATGGTGTTTCCGTCACCCATACCTTTGGCGTCATCGGGTTCGTTGCTCGTAACAGAGACTAGAGTAACCTTTGGAGATGGGTCACAGATATCGCTGACTTTTACGGTAGCCGTTACCTTGACATACTTGTGGTTGGGTGGCCATAGCTTGTTTGGACTGACTGTTACAGTTATCTTTGGTGGGGTTGTGTCTCGGACTGTAATGTCCACTGTATCCGTATCTGTGTATTGGCCGTCATAGATGGTTAGGGTCACGGTTGTTGTTCCTAGAGGCAGGGTTATGGTTGGGTTGATCCCTATAGCGGAGCCTCCACTCCAAGTCCAAGTATAGGTTAATGGCTCCAGTTGTCCGTCGTCTGTGGACCCTGAACCGTCAAGGGTGAAATCTGCACCCTCATACTTCGTCTGCTCCGCGGTCTGATCGGGTCCTGCGTTTGCCACTGGCGGTTGATTTATGATTATGACCTCCTCCTCTCTGACGATGATCGATGGTTCATTATGCAATATTTTTGATATCCTGTCGATGCTTAAGTAGCCATTCGTATTATCCCCATACCAATAGATTCTACACTCAGGTGGCTGGTCGTAAGGTTCCACTGGGTCATATCTGGAATGGAATGAGTATGATACTGCTCTATCCCAATCAGATGCTTCCTTCCCACCAATATGGGAGACGTAGCCACTCCCTATCCTCAGCCCAGTAGAAGCAAACACAATGCCAGAGGAACTGTCTCTGAAAGCCATCCAACCGGGATCTTCCTCGAACACATAACCAGTTGCAAATCCTTCAGGGATATTAATTCCTTGCCCGTCAACAAGGTTCCACTCTGTTCCACCTCCATAATTTGCATGGGTGTATGAGTTACTGAACATATGGAGGAAATCCGCTTGAGTAGTCTCCACCCAAGGATGGTTTCGATATACCCTGAGCATCGCATCAGCAAAATTAATGTCAACGTAAACTGGTGTCCGAACATAGCCTCGATATTCGCCTAAACCGATGGCTTGTATATCTGCTCTATGTCTTCCTATCCCACCCTGTCTACTACCATAGTCTCTGATTAGGTCACTACCGTCTGTAGGGTCATTGTTTCCATTAAAGTCTATTCTGTAATCGTTCCATAACTCAACATTGTTGCTCCATCCCCAGCTGGTATAAGCCCAGCCAATGTAGACCAAGTTATCAATAATGGCATGTCCGGTATTCCCCTCTGAAATTGTTAGTGATATCAAAGGATAGTTCGGCTTTGCTGCATTGGGATTCCCATAGTAAATATAGACGCTCTTTGTCGTTGAGGCAGTTATGCTAACCTCGAACAGGACTCTGGCATGGGTGCTGTCTGAGTCTGATACATAGCTCGGAACCTCCACACCATCTACTATGATTCTAATGTCGTCTCCATCGGATTGAGCATTTCCTCCATGTTCAAAGACCACATCTACCGGAAAGCTCGTAAGCGAATAGCCACTTCTTTCCGTGATATCCAGACGCCTTCTGTAGTTCCAATCCAGATTCCACCAACCTTCTGAATTACCAGCAGTTACCAAAGGCACGTCAGGAATTAGGACAAGAAGCAACTGCACGACAGTCAACCAAACTAGGACTGACTTCCTCATCTAGACTCCTCCCAGTCCACCAGTTCTCGCAAATGGTACTTGCAACTACTAAAGAATAGAATAAGGCTAGCCTCTGCCAAGATCAACCCCCTGGATACTCGGTCCAGTCGAATAATCTCTCACGTTGTATGATAAAAAGATGTATGGAATAAGTTCCTAGAAGTCGAGGGGGCTTATCCATATCGCTTACCAGCTCTATTCTCCCGTCCAGACACCCTTTCGGTCATCGACAACGCTGTGGCAAGAAAGGTGTTTGGGAGATATAGACAAGAGCGACATAAGGGAATAGAGCCTCCTTGCCTGATGCAGACAGAAGAATAGACTGGCAAGAACCGTCATAAACCCCTCTTCCCACACCCCCACCCTCGGATCCGCCAACCATCGCATAGAGAACCACTAACCTCGCATACGAAAGAACGAGAACCGCTCCAAGGCTTCCATAAGCGATGAAGTGCCGAAAATGGCACATCGTGTCAGAGGCCGCCAACAGTAACAAAGTTCGAACCCTTTAAGAGCCATCGCATTCAGTAGTCGAGGAGAGATGTACCTCATCTTCGTAGTCGGGACGGCGGGATGCGGCAAATCCCTCCTCACCGCAACCTTCTCCGACTGGCTCCGCCTCAAGAAACAGAGCGTCACGTGCGTGAACCTAGACCCAGCCGCTTTGAGCCTTCCCTATACTCCCGATGTGGACGTTCGAGACTACGTTCGCGCCGAGGAGGTGATGGAGAAATACGGCCTAGGCCCCAACGGGGCAGTGGTCATGGCAGCCGACCTCATCGCCACCGAAATCGACTCGTTGCGAACTGAGATCGAGGAGCTGAACTCCGACTACGTCATCGTCGACACTCCGGGGCAGATGGAGCTCTTCTCCTTCAGGGCCAGCGGCCCCTACATCGTCAAGGAGTTGTCCGACGACCCGAAGGCGCTCCTCTACCTCTTCGACGCAACCTTCTCCTCCGACCCCCTTAATTACGTCTCAAACATGTTCCTCGCCACAGCCGTATACATCCGCTTTCTAGTCCCCCAACTCTACGTACTCTCCAAGACGGACTTGGTTCCCCGCAGAGTGGTGAAGAGGACTCTCGAATGGAGCAGCCGTACAGGAACACTTGAGGAGGCGCTAGAAGCGGAGGCCTCCGATACGAAGCGGCTCATGGCGAGAGACGTCTCACGCCTAGTCTCTAGGCTCGGGCTGTCATTTGCCCTCATCCCCGTCTCATCGAAGAAGCAAGAAGGATTCATCAACATCCACTCGATACTCACACGAATCTTCGCGGGCGGAGAAGAAGTCATATAGCCAGAGGTGGGGTAGGAAAGGCTAGGCCATGGAAGAGACAGATCTGAAAACCCTCCTCCTCCTGCTCCTCCTCAGGAAGGAGAGGATGATCGGACGCTACCGCCTAAAGGAGATGCTAGATATGCATCATCACGAGGGAGTTGTCAGACGAATGCTAGAGGACTTAACCCAGAAAGAATGGGTCGGGCCTACAAGATCAGGATGCATTTTGACCGAGAGGGGAGAAGAGATGGTTGCCCAACTTCTACCAGAAAAAGGAGTGGTGGAAGTGGAACAGCTCGATCTTAGAGGGGTCAGCATCGGCCCAGAGAGCGCGGTGGTTCAGCTGAGAAACAGGAGAATCACAGGGTCCATCCTAACTCTCAGAGACATAGCTGTCAAAGCAGGAGCAAGAGGCGCCGTCATATTGATCTATAAAAACGGTGAACTGGGTGACCTCTCGACCTATAGAAACCTTTCCACGAGACACCCAGAGGTCACAAGGATACTTGAGAAGAGTCTGAAGCTCTTGGAGGACGACATCGTCGTGGTGGGCTTCGCCGACACTTATCCCAAAGCCCTTGAGGGGACCTTGGCCGTCGCATTGGAAGTAGCGAAGAGCGAAACTGAAAAATAGAGAAGACCACATCTAGGCGTTAGCCTACTGACCAACTCATGTCCACCCCAAGAGTTGAAGACCAGCTGAGAATTCTAGACGAGCTTGAGACCCAGATCAAAGAGTTGAGGATCAAATTCCAATCCACTAAGGAGGAGGCCAAAGTCTGGGCGGAGAAGCGGGACGCCTTAAATGCCGAGAGTAAGGAGATTTGGGGAGAAGCAAGGGACCTGAAGGCTCGTCGGGATGAGCTGAACGAGAGAATAAAGAAGCTGAAAGAGGAGAGGACCAAGCTCCACACAGAGGTCGCTCCCAAACGCGAGGAGCTTGAGGCCCTCAAGAAGAAGATGGACGAACTACCGGGTGGAACAGGTAGGAGCGCGCGCGCTATAGCCAAGCGTATTGAGGCGCTGGACTGGGAGATCCAGACCAATCCGTTGACACTAGCTGAGGAGAAAGAGCTGGTCAGCCGAATAAAGGTTCTTGAGGAGCAGATGATCGTATGTAAAGAGGCCGAGGAAGTGAGGAATCGGCTTCTAGAGCTCCGCTCCGAGTTCGGCTCACTTAAGATTACGGCGAACGATATTCATGAGAAGATAATGGAACTCGCGAAGCAGAGCCAAGAACTCCACGAGAAGATGCTGGCGAAGATCAAGGAAGCGGAGACAATTAAGCCAGAGGCAGACGAAGCGCACAAGAAGTACAGTAGTCTCCGAAGCCAAGTAGACGAAGCCTACGGAAGTCTCATCGAAGCCGTTTCCCGCGCGAAGGCGATTCGACTGCAGGTTCGGCAGGAGCAAGAGAACGAGGAGAAGAGACGCCTCGAGACCGCATTAGCAGCTGGAAGTGAGGAAGCTATGAAGAAACTCAAGGAGAAACGGAAGATAACACTGGATGAGTTCAAGATTCTGAAAAGCAAGGGTTTAATATAGATTGACGATTGAGAAGCCTATAAATCTAGAGGCCTCTTTCTCTTCTAAAGGGAGAACCGATGTCGAAGCCCGCGGGAAGAACCCTCATCCTATGCGTTGACCGAGACAACGACATCGGCATGAAGACGGGCATCAGAACCCCTGTCGTAGGTCGCAAAGAAAACTTGGCAGTTGCGAGCCAGTTGGCCTTGGAGGACCCTGAGGAGAGCGATGCCAACGCCATCTTCGGCGCAGTGAGAATCTATGACTCACTAACAGCGGATGTTCATAGTGAGGAGTATGCTGTTGCCACGATCGCGGGGTCGGAGTCTGGGGGAGTCAAGGCAGACAGGAAGCTTAGAGATGAGCTTGTCAGCGTCCTAGTGAAGTTTCCGTCCGGCAGTGCCATCCTCGTGACAGATGGATTTAGTGACGAAGAGGTAATCCCCATCGTACAATCCCTCATACCCATAATGTCGGTTCGTCGGATAGTCGTGAAGCACAGCGAGTCCATCGAGGAGAGTTGGGCTGTTTTCTACAGATACATGCGGATGATCACAGAGACCCCCTATTACGCGAGATGGGTTCTGGGCGTCCCAGGAGTTGTGCTGGTCATCCTCGTGTTGCTCGTGATAGGGAATCTCGCTTACGTGGCCGGGGAGGTGTTCTTGTTACTGGTAGGGTCTCTGTTGGTCATTAAAGGCTTTGGCTTGGGGAAGAAGTTCGGTGAACTCATCTTCCCAAATCCTCCCAACTTGGTACGCCTCTTCACCGCCATAACGGCGATTATAATAGTTGGATTAGATGTGTACCAGACCTACACGGGTCTCTACCAAGAACTAGGCGAACCCAATAAATGGCTCAGCTTCCTGCCTCGTTTAGTGGGATTGGCCATCAAGTATTCCGTAGACCTAATCGTCGTGGCCGCCGTAATCTCCCTTGTTGGCATGGCAGTTTACCTATATTTCAAGCGTGACGATAGGATCTGGTGGAGCTTTGTAGGGACAGTGGTCACACTGTGGCTGAGGGAGGTAGCTACGACCGCTTCAGAGATCTTGGTAATACCTACGTCCGCTCCTCCTGGGTTAATTGAGAAACTCTTGTTTGGGGCAGGTCTAGGCATAGCATCGACCTTGGTCACCATCTTCGTAACCCACAAGCTTGGGAAGAGGTTTGAACGATATTTCAAGAAGACAGAGGTCTCCAGCGATGAAGACTAGGATAGCCATAATCGGCGGAACCGGGCTGGAAGAGTCCTTCCCTGAGGGCACTAAGACGAGGATAGGTACGCCCTTTGGTCCATCACCCTTTTTGACTCTTGTATCAACAGGATCTAAGGATGTCATCTTCATGCCGCGGCATGGGGAGAGGCATACACTTCCTCCGCATAGGATCAACTACAGAGCCAACATCTGGGCCCTTCACTCGATGGGCGTTGAGAGGATCTTGGCATCGAATGCCGTCGGTGCCATCAATCCAGATATCAGGGCCGACGACATCGTCATACCATCCGACTTCATTGACTTCACACGGTTTAGGGCTACAACCTTCTATGACGAAGCCCCCGTGACGCATGTTGATGCGTCTAACGTCTACTGCCCTGAGCTTCGCAGAGTCCTCTTTGGAACGGCGGAGCAAGAGGGGATTAAGGTTCACAGGGAAGGAATCTATCTTTGTACCGAGGGGCCGCGATATGACTCGCCGGCAGAGATTCGGATGTTTAGGAGCTGGGGCTGCGATGTTGTGGGCATGACGGGACTACCGGAGGTTGTTCTGGCTCATGAGCTTGGGATGTGTTATGCTTCACTTTGCTACATCACCAACATGGCAGCGGGAATGGAGGCTCACCTTTCGGCGGAGGACATATCCTCTAGAGGGAGGAGGATGACGGATAAGCTCCAGAGGATTCTCTTGAAGGCAGTGGAAGTCACTCCTCGAAAGAGGAGCTGCCACTGTTCTGAGTCTCTTGAAGGTGCCCGAGTTTGAACGTCAAGCGTTACCTGAACTCCCTCGTAAGGAGATTGGCGAACAATCGGTTAGCTTACAAGATCTATGAGAAGACCCTCTGGAACCAGGTCAAGGACGGGGAGAAACCGGAGCACATAGCAGTCATTCTTGATGGAAATAGGCGGTGGGCCAATATACGTTCCGCTCCCACATCCCTTGGCCATGAGATGGGCGCTGATAAGGTTGAGGAGCTGCTCAGGTGGTGCTTAGACCTCGGCGTTCGCACCGTGACGATCTATGCCTTCTCGACGGAGAACTTCCAGAGGCCGAAGGAGGAGGTGGGGGGCATCATGGAACTCCTTAATGAAAGGCTGAGGAGAATTGTGGACGACAAGGATGTTCATGCGGAAAGGGTTAGGATCCGTGCCATCGGTAGGCTACACCTGCTCCCTGAGGAGACACAGAAACTAATCAAGAATGCCGAGGAAGCCACGAAGGACTATGACAACCACTATCTCAACATCGCCGTCGCCTACGGAGGTAGGGCTGAGATTATCGATGCCATGAAGACGATTGCCGCGGATGTCAAGGAGGGGAAGCTACAGGCCGACGAGATAAGCGAGGAAGTCGTGGAGGAACACCTTTACACATCCCACCTCCCCAAGTCCGACCCCGACCTAATCATACGGACCTCAGGCGAGGAGAGGCTGAGTGGCTTCCTCCTCTGGCAGGCAGCCTACAGTGAACTATGCTTCATGGACGTCTACTGGCCCGACTTCAGGAGGATCGACCTCCTGAGGGCCGTTCGAACGTTTCAGAAACGAGAACGACGCTACGGCACGTAACTACGGGTAGGGAGCGTGGGTGAGTTTCTCACATCCCTCCTTCGTCACGAGTACAGTATCTTCCGTTCGCACACCGCCGTGGCCGCTGATGTAGACGCCAGGCTCATCGGTGACCACGTTCCCAGCCTCGAGGATATCCTTGCTGGTTCGCGAGAGCGTAGGTGTCTCATGAACGTCGAGTCCTACCCCATGACCCAGCCCGTGGATAAAGTAGTCCGCAAGGCAGGCTCCTAAAACAGCTCGCGCCACAGCGTCCACCTTCACGGCTTCAGCTCCGGGACGTATCTCTTTCAGAGCCTTGTCATGGGCTTCCTTGACCTTCCGCATGATCCCTAGGTCTCTCCTCGATGCTTTGCCAGCCACGACTGTACGAGTCAAGTCACTACAGTAGCCCTTCCAGATGGCGCCGAGGTCGATGGTGACGAATTCACCTTCCCTTATCTCTCTGTCAGTAGAGATGCCGTGGGGGAAGGCGGACCTTGGTCCCGAGGCCACTAGGGTCTCGAAGGCTGCACCCATCGAACCCCGATTACGCATCGCGTACTCGGCTTGGGCGGCTATCTCGTACTCCTTCGCACCGGGACGGACCGCCTTGACGGCGGCTTCCATGCCTAGGTTGGCCAACTCGCAGGCCCGTCGTATCAGGGAGGCTTCCTCATCGTCCTTAACCCTCCGCTGGTTCATGACGATCTCAGCCCTATGTAGGAGTTCGACTCCTGTTAGGCTCTGGGACAATGTGAGGTAGGTTTGGATCTGGAGCGTGTCGTAGCCGACGCGCTTCAGAGACCTTCCCTTCAACTCCTCGAGGAGCCTGCTAGTCATCGTCTCTCCGATCGCTATGGCCTTGACTTGACAGTCTCGGGCCTGGGAGGTCGCTGCCTCAAGGCTCAGGGGAGTTACCAGTAGTGTGGGCTCTCCTTCAGGTGGTATTAGCATGTTCAGAGTTGCGCTGGAGATGTCTAAGAAGCCGGTCAGGTAGTAGATATTTTTCACGTCCGTGACTAGGTAGCTATCTAGATTCTCATCTGGCAACGCCTTTCTTACAGTATCCACTCTCTTCAATGGTCCTCCATCCCGTTGAGGCTTATTCTAAGCCTAACTCTTGTAGATCAGTCGGATAAAGGCTTGTTGAGAGTTGAATCAAGACTGAAAGGACATATAAGTACATCCAATCAGTAACTTTAGTCAATATGAAGGGCTGCCGCGGGACGCATACTCATCTATGATCCGGGAGATAGAGCATTGGTCTTCATAAAGCGCCTAGAAATGAGGGGCTTCAAGTCATTCGGCGATAAGAAAGTCTCAATTCCCTTAGATAAGGGTCTCACCGTCGTAACTGGCCCAAATGGAACTGGGAAGAGCAACATCTGCGATGGCATACGCTTCACCCTAGGAGACCTGAGTGCACGTTCACTTCGCGCTGACAAGATGTCAGAGGTCATCTACGACGGATACTCAACTACCTCGACCAAGACAGCCTATGTCTCAATCCAACTGGACAATGTGGACAGGAGAATACCCGTCGACACCGAGACCGTAACCATCGCCAGAAGAGTGAATAGCAACGGCGAGAGCGACTACTTCCTCAACGGGAAGCAAGCGGCCAGGACCCAACTCGTCGACATACTGAGCATGGCAGGGCTCTCATCCAACGGCTACAACATGATCATGCAAGGAACCATAACACGATTAGCGGACATAACCCCTGAGGAGCGACGAAAGGCCATCGAAGAACTCGTTGGAATAGCCGAATACGACGCCAAGAAGACGGAGGCTCGCCTCCAGCTCCAACAAGCGGAGACCAACCTGAAGATCGCCGAAGCGAGGCTCGGGGACGTTCAAGCCCGTCTTGAGAGGCTTGAGGAGGAGAGGAACGACGCGCTCCGCCACAACTTCATACAGCTGGAGCTGAAGAAACTCAGGGCGACCCAGCTCTCGCATAGGATTGGCGTCCAGAGTGAGGGAGAGACTTGCCTGAGGAGAGATTTGAACCAGAGGCTCCAAGAAGGGGAGAACATCAGAAAGCAGCGGGAGGCACTCCTCCTTGAACATGATCAGGTGGAAGCCGGACGAAGGAGGTTCGATGAGGAAGTCGCCGATAAGGGGAACACCCGCCTCCTAGAGGTTCAGAGGACGATCGGGGACATCATGGCGAGGACCGCGACCTGCCGGATAGAGATAGAGTCGGGCAGCGCCGGCCTCAAAGGCCTCGCCGAAACAAGGAATGAGCGCCTCCAACAAATCAGTGACCTAGAAAGAAGGCTTACAGAAGCAAAGCAAGCCCTTCCAAGGCTGAGAGACGAGAGGGACGAGCTGAGGAACCTCCTGGACGAGAAGACTTCGACATACCAACAGGTCTCATCGAAGCTTGTGGAGATGAAACAGAGCCTCAACACCCAGACCAAGAGAATGAGGGAACTAGAGGACGGACTCGGAAGACTGAGCAGGACGGTCAACCGCCTCGACGGCAACATCAAATCAAATGGGACACGGCAGAGACTGATCGCGGATAACCTCAAATCCCTCCAAGAAAGGGCCTCGACCTACGAAGAGACCCTCACAAACCTCCAGAACAACGTTAGCGAATTACAGACGATCTATGAAGAAGGAGAGAAGAGCCTGACTGAGCTAGCCGAAGTGGTGGAAAAGAACGCGAAAAGGAAGCAGGGCCTCTCCACAGAAATCGTGGAAGGGGAGGCTGTGACTCGGCTGGCCAGGGAGGCAGTCGTCGAGTTCGAGGCTCAGAGGGATGTGGCCGAGAGGTTCCTCACCGAGGAGGCGGCCCTCCAAAGGATCGAGGAGATGGTTCAGGAAGGAGCCCTATTGGGCGTCATCGGCCGGCTAGAGAACCTCATCACCATAGATTCGAAGTACCGCCGCGCCGTAGACGTGGCCTCCGCGGGATGGCTCAAGGCCTTGGTCGTGGAGAATGCGACCGTGGCCCTGAGGTGCATCGAGACCTTGAAGACCATGCGCTTAAGCCCTCTGAGACTCATTCCTCTAGCCGACCTGGAGGAGAGAGAGGAGTTCGAGCCTCCTCCGATAGAGGGAATCGCCGGTCCAGCCTCCAGCTTCATACGTTGCGATGAGAGATTCATGCCAGCTGTCCACTTCGTCTTTGGAGACACCATCGTAGCCACCAGCGAGAAGGCAGCCTTCCTAGCCTCAAGGGCAGGATACCGCGCCGTCGATGTGAAGGGAGACCTCTATGAGGCTAGAGGGGGGATCGTGGCAGGGTTCTATCGCGCCCCCATCGAGCTCTCATCCCTTGTTCCCAGCAGAAAAGCCATAAACGGCCTCTCCCAGAGCGTCACCACCCTTGACAAGATAGTTGGTAAACGTCGGCTAGACGTGAGCGATCTTGAGGGTGAGTTGACTAGGTTAGGAGAGGAGCGGGCTCGACGGGAACAAATGGTCTCTTCCATAGGGGGGAACGTCAAGTCCGTAGAGAGCAATATTGAACGAGTCAGAGAGAACGCTAAGACTCTGGAAGAGAGGGTCGCGAGATTCAGAGAAGACCTAGACAAGGGTGAGGAGGCCCAAGTCAAGCTGAGAATGGAGATGGAAGAACAACGCAATCTCCTCATCAAAACGGCCCGAGAGAGGAAGGCCCTCAGGCTCCAAACTAGACCCGACGAGCTAGGCAAGTACGAGGTGGATCAAACACAACTCAACACAGAGATCAACGACCTCCAGAGGCGATCCACCAAAATAGAGGCGGAGCTGAAAAACCTCGAAGCCACCCTGCAGACAAGGCTCCAGCCAGATTATGAAACTGCTAGAGCCGACATCCGAACCATAGACAGCCAAGTCGCCATGTTAGAAGAGAAGGTCTCGAAGGCAGAGGAGACATTGAAGGAACTGGATGGACAGCTGTCGGAGCTGAACAAGACGAAGGAGGAGCTCTCAGCGTCTCTGAGATCGGTCAACGATAGGCGGAGAGAGTTCGAGGTGGAACTCGACCGAATCGACGCGCAGCTGAGGAAGCTGGAACAAGCCTACGAGCCCCTTAGTAAGGAGGCGCATCGTCTTGAACTTGAGGTCCAGGCTAGGGGGTCGGAGATCGCCCATCTGAAGGAGGAACTCCAGGGCTTAGGCTACATTCAGCCCATAGTGGTCACTGACGAAGAGGTTCGGGAAGCCGAGAGCACCATGAGCGTCATGCGCTCCGAGTTGGAGACATTGGGTTCCGTGAACCAGCTCGCTATCACCCAGTATAGTGAACAGCAGGAGAAATACAAGCAACTCTCCGTCCGCCGTAACCAACTTGAGCTTGAAAGGAAGGCGATCATAGACTTCATGGACGAGATCGAGCAGAAGAAGCGAAACGCCTTCATGCAGGCCTTCAACAGCATCAACCAGAGCTTCACCAACTATTTCCGAAAACTGACGGCAGGCGGGGAAGCATACTTCAGACTCCAGAACCCAGAAGACCCCTTCGCCGGAGGCATCGACATCTTCGTCCAATTCCCAGGCAAAGGAACCCGCCTCCTAGCAGGAGCGAGTGGAGGGGAAAAGTCCGTCACAGCCGTCTCCTTCGTCTTCGCCATCCAAAGCCTCTCTCCAGCGCCCTTCTACGTCTTTGACGAGATAGATGCCCATCTTGATCCCCATAATACTGAGCGCCTTGCGGATGTTCTTAAGGAGCAGGCGGCCTACTCCCAGTTGATAGTGATTACCCTTCGAGACGTCATTATGGATAGAGGAGACAGACTCTTCGGAGTCTACATTCAGGATGGTGTCTCAAGAATTGTATCCGCGAAGATAGCGGAGGCTGCTGTCCCAGGTGACTGAGTACAAGACCTCAGAGTCCCTTGAGAAACCCTTCTGGCTGAAGCCTCCTTGGGCAGTCCTCTTCGACCTTATTCGCCTCCAGAAGGTCAGACCTTGGGACATCAACCTGAACTACCTCCTCACGACGCTTCTAGGGGAGATACGTAGGCGAGGCTTCATAGACTTCACCGCATCAGGGATAGCCCTCTTATCCTCAGCCACTATCTACAGGATGAAGTCAGAACTGATCCTCGAACTTCAAGAGCCACCAAAGCCGCCCGTGGAAAGGCCTGTGGAGTTCATGCCACCGCCAATTCAGCTCCCCTTCAGGTACGAGTACGCATCCACCACCATCGACAACATCCTGAAGGCCTTAGAAGAGGCGCTGAAGAGCGAAGCCATAGTGCAGCTTCAACCTAAACTCACTCCCATTACTCCAGCGCCGCCGATGATCCAAGAGATCGACGACTTCATGGTCGACATAGAGGAGCGGATTGAAGAAATGTACAACAGGATAGTGGCACTGGCTCCTCAGGGCAAGATACCCCTCTCCGACCTCGATGACGGTCTAAGCAGACTGGAATCGATACGCGTCTTCATACTAATCCTCTTCCTAGCCTGCAACGGGAGGGTCCAACTCTGGCAGGAGGAGGAATTTGGTGAAATCTACGTTAGCCTTCCAATAGGAGGCGCCTCGAATTATGGAGAACCAAGCGCAGCAGGAAGCTAGAGAAGAAGAGGAGAGAAACCTCGCCCTAGTGGAAGCAGCCCTCTACGTCTCAGGCAGACCCCTCGACCTGAAGACCATCGGCTACGTCTTGGGGACAAGGTCAAAGAGGAGAGTGAAGGCCCTCGTCGGAGCCTTGGTCGAGAAGTATGCGAAGCTAGACGGTGCTCTGGAGATCCTCGAACTTCAAGACGAACGGTTCGTCATGCAACTCAGGAACGACTGCCTCCCCAGCGTGAAACGCCTCTCGATCCGGCCCCTCCTTTCTCAGGCAACGCTGCAGACACTGGCATACATCGCCTATCGACAGCCCGTAGCCCAAGCTCACGTCGCTCTAGTGCGGGGCGGATCGGTCTACGGTCAGGTCAAGGAGTTGAAGAAGCTAGGCCTCATCTCAACCGAGAAGCTCGGGAAGACACAGATCCTGAAGACGACGGATGTTTTTTCGGACTACTTCAATTTGAGTCAAAACCCTCGCCTAATGCGTCGGCAGTTGATGGTCATCTTCGACGAAGCTCGAGAGAATGGCGCAGAGGTGGGCGAGCCCGAGGTCGATTCAAAGCCTCTGTGAACTCTTCCGACATGTACGGTTAACCTCGGAGGCATTGCCCAACGTTTAGGAGTACAATTCCTATCTTCCAGCTCGCCATTGTTCAGTAGTTGCCATCGTAATTTCTGATTTGATGATCAATTTCTAGGTTCAGAAGTGGTTGAATGACCCGATACGTTGAGTGGACGCGTGTTCTATTCCCGTGGTGACTAAAGTATATATGAGACCCAATTGTTTCTCTATACCTTAGTAATTTTCTTCGTCTAGGAGACCCATAGATGCCGGAGTGGCACAGCGACCAAAGCAAACGCAAGATTACAGGCGGAAAGAAGAAGGCCTACAGAACTAAGAGAAGATTTGAGAGCGGTCGCTACAGCGCCGAAACGCAAGTCGGAGAAAGAGATCTCAGCATAGTTCCCGCTAGAGGGGGGACTATGAAGCTTCGGCTTCTCAGTGACATGTTCGTTAACGTCACGGTGCCGGCAGAGAGGAGGACGGAGAAAGTTGAGATACAGCGAGTGGTGCGTAATCCCGTCAGTGCAGACTATGATCGGCGACGGATCATTACTAGAGGGGCGGTGATAGCTACGAAGCTGGGTGAAGCAGTGGTCAGCTCTAGACCGGGACAGGATGGGATTGTGAACGCACTGCTCCTGAAGAGTAGGACTTAGATTTCTGGCATCAGTCCTAACAAGCTGAGAGACCAGGCTCGGAGGGGCGAGAATGTCCATAAAGAGGCTCGATAAGGTCCTACACCTCTCCAAGAGCGGGAGGCTCATTCTAAGAACCCATAGTAAGGTGAAGCTTGGCGCGGTAGCTTTGAACCAAGATCTGAAGAATGTTGGCACGGTATTCGATGTTTTTGGTCCCGTCGAGAACCCCTACGTCTCAGTTAAGCCCAGTGTTAGAGACCCTGGTCAGTATGTAGGCCAACTCCTCTATGTCGAGGAGAAGACCGAGAGGAAGAGATGAGGATATGAGTAGAGAAAAGATGAGTTCACGCGCCGAGAGCAGGGGAAGAACCTGTCCTGAATGCAGCGGAACCCGCTTCATCAAAGACTACGAGACGGCCGAGATTGTATGCATCGACTGCGGCTATGTGGTCGAGGATAAGATAGAGGACACGGGGCCTGAGTGGCGAGCCTTCGACGAAGAGCAGCGGGAGAAGCGCGCCCGCGTCGGCGCACCTATGACCTTTACGATTCACGACAAGGGCCTCTCAACCATGATTGACTGGCGGAACAAGGATACCTACGGAAAGAACCTCTCCCCAAGCCAGAGGGCCCAGATCTATCGACTACGCAAGTGGCAGAGAAGGTCTCGCGTCTCAGACGCCACAGAGAGGAACCTCGCCTTCGCCCTCTCCGAACTCTCCAAGATGAGCTCCACCCTCAACCTCCCCAAGAACATCCTCGAAACAGCCAGCGTCGTCTACAGGAGAGCCGTGAAGAAGAGGCTCATACGCGGACGCTCCATACAAGGCGTTACAGCGGCAGCGATCTACATGGCGTGCCGTCAGTGCGGGGTCGCCCGTACCTTGGACGAGATCGCGCAGGTTTCCCTCATCAATAGGAAGGAGATTGGGCGGTCGTATAGGTTTATGGTGAAGGAGCTTGGAACCTTCGTTCCCCCCTCGGTCCCGTCCTACTACATCAGTAGGTTCTCGAACCAACTGGGTTTGGCAGGCAACGTGGAGACCGTGGCCGTCCGCATCTTGAATGCGGCGACGGCCATGCGTCTGACGAGCGGGCGCGGGCCGCTAGGCATCGCTGCGGCGGCCACATATATCGCTTCGGCGCTCGTGAATGAGAGGAGGACTCAGAGGGAGATTGCAGAGCAGGCGAATGTGACCGAGGTCACGATAAGGAACCGATACAAGGAGCTAATAGAGAGCCTTGAAATATTTGTGCCCCTTTAGGCTCCTACCATATTCAGGTAGTCATCCGCCTCTTAGTTTTCTCATAGCGTTCATAAGGTAGTCTTGCGTCTCGAACCATCACTAGCGGAGTCATGTGAAGTGAGCCAGAAGTATTCAAGGAGAGAAGCGTCATGCCGGGCCCTGTCACAATCGTAGAGTATGATACCGAGTGGCCGATTCTCTATGAGGATGAGAAGCGCCGCATCCTTGAAGCAATCGGGCACAAGGTTTTGGCCATCGAGCACATAGGCAGTACAGCAGTGCCTGGTCTAGGAGCAAAACCGATCATCGACATAATGTCAGGCGTCCACCAACTCGCCGACGCGGATGATTGCCTCGCCCCTTTGCAGAAGATCGGCTATCTAGACGTCACACCTGAACCAGACAACTCAGAATGGTACTATTGTCTAGGGAAAAGCCCTCACAGCACTGGATACCATCTGCACCTCGCTAAGTTCATGAGTGACCACTGGAGGAGGCACCTACTTTTTCGCGACTTCCTTCGGGCTCATCCTAAAGCGGCTCAACAGTACTACGAATTGAAGAAGAAACTGTCCGATCAATATGGTTCTGACCGTGAAGGCTACACAGCCGCTAAGACGTCCTTCATCGAGTCCGTGATTGTTCAGGCTCGCCAAAACATGTCTCCATAGTACTCCTTCAGCGAACCGCGTTTCTACGGTGATATCCGTCATCAAATGTTCAGTAACCATACGGGTTCGAAGAACCTTAGAAGCCGCTAAGCCGCTACTTTGTCTTGCTAATCGAAGTCGACGGCTGGAAAGGAGTTCCTGGGATGGGTGATTCCGAATACTCTTTATTCCCCGATGACCAATCAAATATATCTACAGGGGATTGACTCGATGGCAAGGCAGGGCGATTTGGAGACTAAGGCCCTGCAGGCGATCCTAGACAAGGGAAGTGAGGGGATCCTGCAGTGCGACCTCTGGAAGGAGCTTGACGCCAGCAGCCGGGAAGGCTCAAGGATCTCGATCAAACTCGAGAGTAAGAATCTGATTCGAAGGGAACGGGAGCTCCGCAACGGGCGATGGACCTACCGAGTCTTCATCAAGAGGTACCCAGTAGATATGGACTCGATCATCGATGTCCCATGCGTCTCCTGCGACGAGATTTCGAGATGTGAGACCGATACTGAGGTTTCACCCATAACCTGTAAACAGCTGGACCAGTGGCTCGGGCTCACAGGCGAAGCTCCGACCTCATCCACACCTTCTCAGCCAGCAAACTAGATTATCGTATGAAGCTGTATCTTTGGGTGGAATTCTTCAAGAAGCAGGGTAGGATGTGTTCGAGGCGGCATCATCTGGCATCGAAGAGTTAGAGACGGTCTTTTGCCTCCTATCAGGGGAGAATCCGACACTCCCTCAAGCCGAGGTTGAGGCGATACTCGAATCAGAAGGGTATCCCATGAGAGTTCTGTCAAGTCACTCTCGAATACTACGGCTCAGTTCCACGGTCTGCGGCGCTGAAGCCGTAGTGCGCAGGGCGGCTTACACTCGGCGTTGTTGTAGAGAAATCCTCGCCTGCGAGGCTGAGGAGCGCCAAGTACTCAAGACCGTTGAAGCCTCTCAATTCCATCGGTTCCTCAAACGGGGCGAGACCTTTAGAGTAGAGGTGGTGAGGATTGAACCCGAGGTTTCTCTCGGAGCCAAGAGGATGGAGGGAGAAATAGGTCGAGCGATCCTGCACTCGGTTTCTCACGCAAGGGTCGACCTCGTGAGAAGTACCAAGACGTTCCTCGGAGTGGTCATTGGCAAGTTATTCCTTCTAGGACTCGTCATCGAACGAAGTGGTAGTGGATTCGCGTCGAGGAGGCCTCACCTCCGCCCCTTCTTCCACCCGTCGGCTATGCCGCCGAAACTGGCAAGGTGCATGGTCAACCTATCTAGGGCGAAGCCCGGAGGAGTCTTCCTCGATGCGTTCTGTGGAACCGGCTCCCAGCTGATAGAGGCGGCTCTGGTAGGCTGTACCGTCCTAGGTTCCGATGTGGACCCAAGGATGTTGCGTGGGGCATCACGGAACCTCCACTTCTCGGGAGTCAAGGGATATCATCTCTGCGTCGCGGACGCGAGGACGTTACCATTCAAGTCCTTCGACGCCTGTGCCTCCGACCCTCCCTATGGTAGAGGCTCATCCACTCATGGGGTTGATGCCAAGGATGTTGTAAAAGGGTTCCTTGGGGATGTTTTTGATATCCTTCCGTCAGGAGGTCATGTCTGTCTGGCTTTCCCGGAGTACGGTAATATTGGAGAGGTGGGGAGAGGGGTCGGATACGAGGTGCGGGAGAGTCATCTGGTGAGAGAACATAAGAGCCTCACGAGAGAAGTGGTTGTGCTTAGAAGGCCCTGAGGCGAGAGAGGGTGGAAGTCATCTTCCTAGGCACCGCTGGTAGCTTCCCGACGGCCAAGCGAGGAGCGTCCGCGATTGCTATCCGGAGAGAAGCAGAACTATTACTCCTCGACTGCGGAGAAGGAACGCAGCGGCAGATGGTCATGGCCAAGGTAGGTCTGAAGGCTGAGATGAGGATTCTTATTACCCATATGCATGGGGACCATGTCCTCGGTATACCCGGCATCCTTCAGACAATGGCTCTCTTCGACCGAACCGCCCCTCTCCGCATCTACGGGCCCAAGGGAATATACGCCTTCGTCAAAGCCGTGAAGGAGACTGTTAGGTTCGGTCTCAGCTACCCCATAGAAGTCATGGAGGTGGGAGAAGGTATCATCTACGAGGAAGAGGACTATTATGTTGAGAGCGCTTGGATGAAGCACCCTATACCAGCGCTGGGTTACGCCCTTGTAGAGAAGAACAGACCAGGCAAGTTCTTCCCCGAGAGAGCCGAAGCCCTAGGAATTCCGAAGGGCCCCCTCTGGGGGGAGCTTCAGAGAGGCAGAACCATCACGACCCCCACCGGAAAGATAGTTCAGCCAGACGCCGTCATGGGGTCCCCGAGGAAGGGGAGAAAGATAGTTTACACAGGAGACACGAGCTCATGCGAGGCTTTGGTGAAGTTGGCCCAAGAAGCGGACCTCCTAATCCATGAGGCGACTCTAGGTGACGAGTTGGAGGAGAAAGCCTTGGAGTCAGGGCACTCAACGCCTTCACAGGCCGCTGAGGTGGCGAAGAAGGCCGGGGTCAAACGATTGGTTTTGACGCATATCAGTGGCCGCTATCCAGAGGAAGAGGGCTTCCTTGAATGTGCGCGGCGCTTGTTCTTGGAAACAGTCGTCGCCGAGGACTTCATGGTCCTTGAGGTGCCTCTCCTAGACTGATGCGGAACGACCCTCGGTGCCAGTTGGTCGATGACCTTGTCGAGCCTGTCTGATTCTACGGTCACGGTTATCGGGCCGAGGGGAGATTCGCCTTCAGGCTCACAGAAGGAGATGTTCCCGACTGCGGCAACCTGCTTGTTTAGGCACACTATGATTCTTCCGCCCATGACACTTGCTCGAAGAACGCGTCTGGCCGAGGCAATAATCCGCTCTCGACTTATGAGGCCGCGGAACTCGTCCAGCACCTCGATACCTTTCCCCTTGCCGACTACGTAAACTCTTTCCCCTCGACTTTCAACTGTCAAGGTAAGAGCTGGAAACATATTGAGGATGGCGCCCTTCACCTTCTCCAAATCTTCAGTAGGGCGGACCTCGGCTTCAACCTCAACCTCAAGTGCAGTGGACTCTGAAAAAGCGCCTCACCTTCGTCTTGAACTGCCTTGTCGTACCCTCATTCGATATGACGAAGTCTGATAAGGCTATCACCGATCCGAGTCCGAGCTGTAGTTCCTTCGCGTCTCTGTCTACGAAGGCGGCCCAGTGGGATGGGTCGTCGCTTCTGCCTCGTCCAAAGAGGCGACGAAATCTTGTCTCAGGGGAGGCGTGGATGCATAGGATCGTGAATCTTAGAAAGCTCTTGCGGAATTCCTCGACTTCGTGCATACTTCTCAGTCCGTCCACCACGACCACCTGTTTCGAGGATTGAAATATCTTGGGCGCACATCTGGCCGCTATCACGCCCGGTCCATTCTTCTCCCGCAGATCAAACATTATGCTTGTCAGGTTCTCATGGGTAGGTTGGAGGCCCCGGCTCCTCGCATCTTCCCTCACCACATCCCCCATACTTACTACTTCGAAGCTCATCGCCAGAGCGACTTCGTCCACAAGGCTCTTACCTGCACCGGGCATGCCGACAACGCCGATGACGAACTTCAACACACTCACGGGCAAACCCTCTCCAACGGACCTTGTATGCTTAGGGAAGCGTAGCCTTTATCTCTTGTAAGGACTGGTAGATGGGCCCCCTCGCCGTCAGTGTGCTCTGCTTCAGATGGAAGGAGTTGACCTCGATGCTGCCGAACTCCGAGGTTGTCAGCTCTGCTACAGTCTTCGAGAGGCTCTCTCTGTTTCTTCCTGAACGAACCCGGGCCACAGTGAGGTGGGGACTTAAACCCCTCCTATCAGGGGGTATCCCTATTCTCCCCAAGGAGCGGTTTATCTTGCCATAGAGGTCTAAGAGGCCTATGTTCCCCTCGTCGATTCCGACCCAGACGACGTTGATGCGTCCATAGTCTGGGAAGACGCCTACACCTCTTAAAGTAACCTTGAAGGGGCTGAACTTGACTCTACCGAGCTCAGTTTTGAGGTCTTCAGCCGTTGCGGTTGTAACGTCCCCGAGGAAACGTAAGGTAATGTGGATATTCTCGAGTTCTACGAGCTTGAGGTCGGCACCAGTCTGGGAGATAGTTCTCTGAAATTCTAGAATCCTTTCCTTGACCTCGCCATCGGGTATATCGACGGCGATGAAGGCCCTGAGGAGGCCGCTTGCCAAGTAGTCTTCACCACGGTTGTATGAGCACATTGGTACTTTGCGGATTTAGATTTTCGGTAGGTGGCGTCTGTTCAACCAATTTAGCAACACTTTTTAGGTAAATGATGCATGGTGAAAGATGGAGAGGGGAGCTGGGGCATCCCGGCTGAGAGGACGACAGGGTCGTCGACCCTTTGAACCTGAACCAGATAATACTGGCGGAGGGAGATCGAGTGAGAAGTAGTTTATCAATACGAGTTGTAGCGGAAGTCTCCATTGTAGTTGCTCTTTCAACAGTCTTGAGCATGATAAAGGTCTATCACCTACCGCAGGGAGGCTCAATAACCGCTGGCAGCATGGTTCCCCTCCTCTGGCTTTCACTTAGACGGGGCCCGAAGGTCGGCCTCTTCGCCTCCGCCTTGTTCGGGCTGATCCAGTTCTCTTTGGAGCCTTGGTTCGTCCACCCTATTCAACTTCTCCTTGACTATCCCCTAGCCTTCGGGTCTATAGGGCTTGTCGGTTTCTTCAAGCGCTATTCTACAGTGGGTGTTGCCTTGGCGCTCTTTGGGAGATTTGCCTCCCACTTCCTTTCGGGGGTCTGGTTCTTCGCCCAGTACGCTCCAGAGGGGATGAGCCCCTACGTCTACTCCGCACTCTACAACGGTAGCTACATCGTCGGCGAGTTCATCGTTAGCGCCGTACTCATATACATAATCATCAAGAAGGGCCTCATAGACATCTACCTCTAAGGTCTAAACCATATTCAGTAGGTGGTTAGAAGTTAAGGAAGCTACAGTTTCGACTCATTCGATCCCAGACGGGCCAGGGCACTCAGGGTCTCCCTCCCCTTGGCTGTGAGGATGAGGCAGCGGCGGATAGGTTTACCGCGGACCTCCAAGCTTCTACTCCTCTCGACAAGACCTAGAGCCTCTAACTCTGACAGGTGTTGATAGACGCTGGGGATCTTCACTCGAACCCCATATCTCTCGTCAAGGGCCCGCCAGATCCCGTAACCGTAGGTCTCACCCTCCTCCAAGAGTCTCAGAATCTTGACCTTCGTATCTCCCAAACTACTGAGGAGGCCCCTCCCTGAACTCCTCTCAACTAGGAACTTGATCCTCCGTTGCCTATCCAAGAGCCTCAATGTCGCCGAAGGATCCTTAAGTCCTGCCCCTGTGATGATGCAGACAACATCCTCCCAAGGGTCCATAGTTCTCTCCTCGACCATCTTTCTCAGGGCGGCGACTGTTGAGGCTGCGGCTGGCTCGGCGAAGACTCCTTCGGTCTTCGCTAGGAGACGAGTTGCTTCGAGGATCTCCTCGTCAGAGACTGCGACTGCTGATCCGTGGGATCCTCGTATGGCTTCGAGAACCATCTCGCCCAAGGGTGGGCTTGGAACCTTGAGGTCCACGGCCAAGGTGTTGACGTGTTCAGGTGGCTCCACCCTCTCATAATGTCCCTCAAAGGCGGTCACAATAGGGTCGCATCCAGCGGCTTGGACGCTTGTTAGGCGGGGTTCACCATCTTCTATGAGACCTGTTTGGGAAAGCTCCCTCAGACCCTTCCAGAGCATAGAGAAGAGCCCTCCGGTTCCGACGGGCGCGATGATTCGTGAAGGGGTTCTCCATCCGAGCTGCTCACATATCTCGAAGATTATCGTCTTCTCCCCCTCGAGGATGTATGGGTCCACAGGAGCCACCCACAAGGAATGCTTCTCCAACTTCACTTCGGAAGAGGGGCGAGAATCGAGTTTCACCTCCGCGTCGTAGGCGACCATCTGGAGGAGTTTCCCGGGATTGATGTCTGAGGAGACGTGAAGAATGCACTTCATCCCCGCCCTCGCGGCGTATCCTGCAAGGGAAGCTCCCAAATTTCCCGTCGGAGCGCATTGAACCAACCCGACTCCCAGAGAAGCGGCCTCGGACAGCTCCACGGCTACGCCTCGGTCTATGAAGGAGCCTGTTGGGTTCGTGGTCTCGTTCTTCAGGTAAAGTTTACGTACTTTGCATGCCTCTGCGAGGCGGTCGCATCTTTGAAGGAAGGTTCCTCCCTCTCCCAATGAGATGAGCTGTCGGCTACTATCGAGGGGGAGGAGGGGGCTGAACTTCCAGATCGAGTGATTCGCGTTATTCTTCACGTCCTGTAGGGACTCTTGAAGGGCCTTATAGTCGTAGGTGACGAGGAGCGTTGAACCACACTGGTCGCAGTTCTTCGTGAATAGGCTGAGGGGGTAGGTTTCGTGGCAGCGGGGGCAGATAAGCTCTGGCAAGAACAATCTGTCGCCCTATATATAGGCGCATACTTATATATGTCGTCCTCGAAACGCTCTGCATCTTAGAAAGGTACTTAAGTGGTGAAAACTTGAGCCGGCTCCTAATGAGAAGGGAAATATCCATACTTACGGTGGTACTTTCGGCCGTCATGGCCGCCCTCGTAACCGTCGCCACATACATAGTCCAAATCCCAGTTCCGGCGACTGGCGGCTACATAAACGTGGGCGACGCCATGGTCTTCACGAGCGCCCTCCTCTTCGGACCCTTCGTCGGAGGCATCGCGGGAAGTCTAGGCTCTGCACTTTCTGACATGTGGGGAGGTTATTGGCAGTTTGTTCCAACAACCCTCGTCGTGAAAGGTCTCGAAGGCCTCCTCGCAGGGTTCGTCAGCAATGGTCGCAGCATATGGAGAGACTTGTTGGCGGTGCTGATAGGCGGCGCAATTATGATCTCAGGATATCTCATCTCTGAGGCCTACCTTCTGGGATATGGCGCTGCAGCCCTAGTCGAGGTGCCTGGGAACCTCTTCCAGATAACAGCAGGAGGCCTAGTGGGAATCCCAGTGTCCTTTGCTGTCAGGAGGTATACGAGGAGCTTCCGCTAGCCCCCTTTCCTTTCTAGGGCCCTCCATAGCTCATCGGACAGAGGCATGGGCAAGGCCTCTTCCTCCCCGTTCTTCCTGACGATAGTTCGATTCCCACCTTCGACGATCTCCCCTATGATAGACGAGTGGATACGAGCATCCCGGAGTCTGCCCGATATTCCTTCAACAGACTCCGAATCGGCCACGATTATCAGTGAACCTGAACTGATTAGGCGGAGCGGATCGATTTCAAAGAAGTGGCATATCTTCTCTGTCTCAGGCTCTATGGGAATCCTGTTCTCATAGACGCGGAAGCCCACCTTAGCCGCATCTGCTAGTTCGTTGAGTCCTCCTGCGAGTCCTCCCTCTGTGGGGTCATGCATGGCTTGAACCTCGCCGAATTCGAAGGCGAGGAGGGCTTCCCTCATAACACTGAGTTTTCCGAAGAATGATCTGCATCTCTCCACGAACCCCTCGCCGAACTCCTCGGTCAACGGTTCGGCCCTGTCGGAGGCGAGGATCGCCGTTCCCTCCACGCCTACGCTCTTCGTCAGAACTATCTTTCCACCTGGCTTAGCGCCGCTGCAAGTCACATACTTCCCCTTCTCCGCAACCCCAACGGGGAAGATGATGACAATGGGATGGTTCAGGCCAGGCGTTACCTCGGAGTGGCCTCCCACTATCCCGACGCCGAGCTCCTTCGCGGCACCGTCCATGTCCCTGCAGATCGATTCAAGGAGAGCATCATCAGAGCCCTCGGGGAGAAGGATACAGGAGACCGCCCAGCGCGGCCTAACGCCCCTCGTCGCGATGTCGTTGGTGGCGATGTTCATGGCTATCCACCCGATTCGACTATATGCGCCGCTTATGGGATCGCAGTGGAGCGCCAACAGGTCTCTTCCGACCTTGACTATGGCGGCGTCCTCGCCCCTCGAAGGGCCGAAGACGACATCATCTCTCTCAGCGCCTAGGTACTTGAAGACTGCTCGATCGAGGAGGTGTGGAGGAACCTTTCCTAGGGGAAGCCGCATTGAGCATCAGCCCCACCTACCTTTGATGAACTGTCCTATAAGTAATGAAGTTCCGGCGGGCCGCTAGGTACGCTTCTCCTTTAACAGCTCATCCAGTATCTGCTTAGCCCGATCCATCCTTATCACCCTCTCAGCCACCATCCTCGCCGCCACAGCATCGATTAGGTCGCCGGTTGCCCCGACTTGGGCAGCGACATTCCTGGCATGCAACGCCATGTGCCCACGCTGAATCCCCTCAGCCGCCAAGGCCCTAAGGGCCGCTAGGTTCTGGGCGAGACCGACAGAAGCTAGGACCTCCCCGAACTCCCGGGCCGACTTGACGCCGAGGATCTTGAGGTTTATCCTAGCCACGGGATGGGCCTTCGTAAGGCCGCCCACAGTGCCCACGGCCACAGGCAGTTCGATCGTTCCGACCAAGTTTCCATCCCTGTCCTTCTCCCAAGTGGTGAGAGGTTGGTATCTACCAGTCCTCGCCGCGTAGGCGTGGGCTCCAGCCTCAATCGCTCGCGTATCGTTTCCAGTCGCCAATACGACGGCCGTTATTCCGTTCATGACGCCCTTGTTGTGGGTGGCGCACCTGTAGGGGTCCGCTGCGGCGAAGGCGTAGGCTCGGACTACACCGTCGACGACGTCTTCTCCTCCCACGGCGTCTTTGGAGATGAGTACCCTGGCTCTGGCTAGGCGGCGGTCGGCGAGGTTGGAGATGATCCTCAGGTAGACCCTTCCCCGGGTCAAGCGTTCTATGGTTGGTGCTACGGCCTCGGCCATGGTGTTGACGGCGTTGGCACCCATGACATCCCGGCAGTCCACGAGGAGTTCGACTATGACCATTGGGCCTGTGAGAGTATTCAGAACTCTTGCTTCGAGGTCCTTCACTCCACCGCCCAAGGAGACGAGGACGGGGTCGCAGGCATTGGCCTCCTGCACTATTTCCTCTTTAGCCTTCAAGACAGTGACTCGGGCACCATGGGGGTCGGGGACATCTACGACTTGGATTTGGCCCCTCATTATGGGTTCGGTGCTGGTGGCGATGAATCCACCTGTCTGGCGGGCCATTCGTGCGGCGTTGCTTGCTGCGGCGATGACGGAGGGCTCCTCTATGGCCATGGGGATCAGGTAGTCCTTTCCGTTGATGAGGAAGTTCACGGCGACCCCGAGAGGGACGGGCATGGTTCCGACGACGTTCTCCACCATTCGATTCGCGTCCTCTATTCGGAGGGCACCTGTCGTCGCGAGCGTCTTCGCTTCTTCCTCGGTTAGTTCGGCGAAGTCCTTCACTATGTTCAGACGTTCTTGGGGTGCGAGTTTATAGAAGCCCGAGATTTGGGATGTCTTGTCCATGGCTGGTTACTCCTAGAAGCCTGTTTCTGAGGAGTCGATTTATAAGACTTCGCAGAATGGCTCGACTCCCGCCGAATCCACGACGGCGGCTTCATTGTCCCCATTGGCTGCGAATTATGCTTTAACCCACGTACATCCTTAGGCTTCCATCCACTGCCATGTACTGGATATATGTATTTGTGGTTGATAAAACAGAAAGCTAACATTCTAACTATTAAACTGTTGATACGCTCTTCGCTCTCCCTGTAACTGGCAGGAGGGTCGGAAACGATCTCTGAACAAAGGACCTCGCTCCATCTGAGCATGGGAAGCTTCGACGATCTATTTCTGGAAACGTCAGACGAGGCCCTTAGGCAAGTATTCGGAGAGAAAGTCGCTGAGATCATTCTTCAACGCGTGCTCAATTCAAGTTGTGGAGAGAATCCTGATAGAGTCCAGGTTTTCTCAGATGCTTTACCGAGGGTTCTTGGATCGGGTGCTGTAACCATTGAGCGGTTAATCCTCAAACATTTGTACTATAAGTTTGAGTTGAATCTAGAACAGAAGTATGGTTACGATTTCATGGACTACATAGAGGAATTGAAGCAGTTCTCGATGACGGGGAGACAAGAATGACTGGGCTGGATAAACTTCATGGATAGCGGATAATTTGGAGCGGTTGGTTGAAGAACGGACAAAGACGACGACATTTGCAGATGGATGGATGTGAACTAAAGTGGAGAAGAAACGCATCTTGGTCGTGGACGATGACGAGACGATCCTGAAGAGCTTCAAGGAACTCCTCGAATCGAGGGGCTACCTCGTCGATACAGCTGAGACAGGGCTGGAAGCCTTGGAGAAGAGTGAGGACCAGCACTATGACCTAGCGCTACTGGATATCAAGCTCCCAGATATCGAGGGTACAGAACTCCTAGTGGAGATGCATGAGGATACTCCTCGGATGATGAAGGTCATGATCACGGGCCACGCGAGTCTGGAGAATGCTGTGGAGTCCCTGAACCTTGGGGCCGACGCCTATTTGATGAAGCCTGTGAAGCCGGAGGAGCTTTTGAGAATTGTGGACGAGAAGTTGAAGGAGCAGGAGGAGGCGGAGAGGATGAGTGAGGAGAAGGTCGCGGAATGGATAGAAAATCGCCTCCGAAAGCTGAAGGACAAGCCCAAGTGATGGCGGTTGACGACAACTCAAGAGGTCTCCTCCAAAGATGGTGAGTCGAGAGCTGAATCAAGGCCAGATTTGGCGGTCATCCTCGCTAGAATCGACACTATCGCAAAAGAGATTCGTGAACTCAAAACCCCAAGGTTTTCCAGAAACCCTTCTCGTCTTGAAGAGGTTAGGCTTAACGCCGTTCAGAAAGGAGCACTTCGGGTACTGGCCGAGGGGAGTGAGATGAGTGCGGAAGAAGTAGCCAAGGCAGTCAACCGAACTAGGTCCCTGATGGTGATAAACCTGAATCAGCTCGTGGCCCTAGGCCTCGTGGAGAGGGAGAGGAGGGGGAGACGCGTCTATTTCCGACAAAAGCAGCCTAGCCCCTCCGACGCTATTGGCGAAGAATTGAAAGTAGGTGGATGCTACCTGTTCACCGTCCTCGTTTCCGACAGCTGGCCAGAGGATACGGCTGATGCGGAGCATCTCATCGCCGAGCGTTTGAAAGGCATTTCCGACTGGAGAATTGACCACATGGCCATACTGCCGCGACTGTTGACTGACGACAACAAAAGCGGGATGAGCCCTAACACCTGACTAAGTCTAGTTGGAGTCTAATACGGGCGAGAATAGAGCCGTCAAGAATCCCCTCATCAGACGCTCAGAGAAGTCAACTAGGGATGCTTTTCCTCTTAGCGTGAAACTGAAATCTAGGGGACATGATTAAATCCTCCGACAAGAAGTGAATTCCCCGTGGTAGAGTTGAGGTACTCTGCGATCGCGGACATATACGAGAAGATCGAGGCCACCTCCAAGCGCCTAGAGATGACCGACCTCCTCGTCGAACTCATCAAGGCAACGCCCAAGAATCTGATAGGGAAGGTGGCGTACCTTACACAGGGTAAGCTTTACCCCGACTTCATGGGAATCGAGATGGGAGTCGCCGAGAAGAGCATAATCAACACCATAGCCACCGCCTCCGGAACCAAGAAGGAGGATGTGAACAAACTCTGGAAGAAGCTCGGCGACCTCGGCCTCACCGCAGAGGAGAGCCTCAAAGAATCCCGAGGTTCCAAGGCGAGACTCCTACCACCTGAACCCCTTACGGTCGAGGATGTCTACGATACCCTCGACAAAATCTCCAAGGTCAGCGGCCAAGGCGCCGTTGAAGCCCGTCAAAATGCCCTATCCCAACTCCTCGCAAGAGCAACCCCTAAAGAAGCACGGTACCTCGTGCGGACCGCTGCCGGGAAGCTCCGCCTCGGCATCGGCGACATGACCTTCTTGGACGCGTTAGCTATAGCCTATGGCGGCGGAAAGGAGGCCCGTGAGGCCGTGGAGAGGGCTTACAACGTCTCCTCCGACCTCGGGCTCGTAGCTGAGACCCTTGCGGAGAAGGGGCTGGACGGCATCAAGGGGTTCAAGATCACATTGGGGAGACCCGTGAGGCCTATGCTCTGCGAGCGACTTACCTCCGCCGAGGAGATTCTTGATAAGATGGGAGGCGAAGGCGCGGCCGAGTACAAGTACGACGGCCTCAGGATCCAAGCCCATATGTCCCCTCAAGGTATCTCCCTCTTCTCGCGTCGGCTGGAGAATCTGACGGAGCAGTTCCCAGACGTGAGAAGCGGGCTCAAGGAGAGCCTGACTACAGGAGATGTGGTCGTGGAGGGGGAGTGCGTGGCCGTTGACCCGAATACGGGGGATCTTCAACCCTTCCAGGTCGTAACTCACCGCAGGGGAAGGAAATATGAGGTGAAGGAGACGGCTGAGGAGATCCCAGTCGTCCTCGAACTCTTCGACATCCTATACCTCAAAGGAGAGACCCTCCTCGACACCCCATACCTGAAGAGGAGAGACGCTTTGACAAGCGTCGTCAAGGAGACGGAGCACGTCAAGATTACTCACCCGACGATAGTTAAGGACCCGCACAGGCTCGATGCGTTAATGGATGAGGCCGTCGAAGCGGGCTGCGAAGGGGTAGTCGTCAAATCCCTCAGCGAAGACTCCGTCTACCAAGCTGGAGCGCGCGGCTTCCTCTGGATCAAGTACAAGCGAGAATATCGGAGCGAGATGGCGGACACTGTAGACCTCGTCATCGTAGGAGCCTTAGCTGGACGCGGGAGGAGGGCTGGAACCTACGGCGCACTCCTCATGGCATCCTATGATGAGGAGCAGGACATGTTCAAGACAGTCTGCAAGCTTGGAACCGGCTTCAGCGACGAGGCGCTGGCCTCCCTTCCTAAGACCTTGGCGGAGTATAGGCTCGACCACCCCCACCCGAGGTTGGACTCGAAGATGGTGGCGGACTTCTGGTTCGTCCCAGTGAAGGTCTTGGAGGTCAGGGGGGCCGAGCTGACTCTGAGCCCCTCTCATACATGTGGATGGAGCATGATCAGGAAGGATGGCGGTCTGGCGGTGCGTTTCCCGCGATTCACTGGTAAGTGGCGGGATGACAAGGGGCCCGAGGATGCGACGTCTGTTAAGGAACTCGTGGAGATGTATCAGTCGCAGCTCAAGCGCGTCAAGGACTGAGTCTGGCGAGTGATCCTTCCTTTGGTTAGGCTCTCGAGGGTCTCTGACATGAGGTGCTGATTTCGGTACTTAAGCGATATCGGCGATGCGTTGCCGTGGGTCATCTTCTTGGCGTGTATCTGAAGCTTGCAGGCTCCGTCTTGTTGGCTTGACCTATCCGAAGATCAAGGTGGTGGCGTATGCGGTCAGGATGGAGAAGAGGACGATGCCGGGAAGTGTCAAGAACCAGTACAATATCACTCCCCTATCTTAGAGAAGTATTGATATTACAGACCGACCCAGCCACTCGTGGATATTAGCTGTAAGCAACCAATATGGTGGTTGGATCTTTCTCTTCACCTGAAGCTAAACAGGCCTGTGACGGAGCCCACGACTGCGAAGATCGCCGACGCGATAGCTGGGACGACGAAGCTCAGAATCCACGCGATGCCGAAGTTCCTCACGAGTTTCGTATCTACCTTCGCCTTTAATGCTCGACCTCCCCCGAGGATGGCGGCTATCATTACGTGCGTTCCTGAGAGGGGGATGCCTATGAAGGCGAAGGTGAAGATGAGCGGTGTTGCCACAATCTGAGAGATCAGTGCGGCGCTCGGCGTGAGGGTGACCATTCGCTCCCCTACGTTGCCAATGACTATGCGGCCTAATACGACGAGGCCTAGGGACATGGCGAGGGCGCAGATTAGCCTAATACCTACGGGGTCAAAGAGGCTCAGAATGACTCCTGAGGCGTTTCCCACATCGTTCCCCCATCTACAGAACTGGAGGATGAATGTGCTCAGAATAAGGAGTCTCCCACACGATTGCTCAAACTCCTCAGGTTTCCGAGACCTGGCTTTCAGCCGAATCATAGCCTTGGTTCCAAAGTATGTGACGAAGAAGCCGACGGGCATAGAGACTAGCCAGCCTCCGATTATGGCTCCGATGGTCTTCCAGTTCACATCGCCCAAGCCAGCGGTGACGATGCCGAAGCCTAGGAGGGCACCTATGGTGGAGTGGGTTGTGGAGACCGAGAGGCCGAAATAGGAGACGAGCGTGAGCCAGAGAGAGGAGGAGAGAAGAATCATCAATGCATACCCCTCCGTTAGGGGTTTGTTCAGGAAGCCGGTTCCTATGGTTCCTTGTACGCCGGAACCGAGGAAAATCGCACCTAAGGTTCCTAGAATGGATCCCGTAACCACTGCTTGGTTGATGGTCAGGGTTCTCCCGCTCACAATAGGGGCTGTTGTCTCGTCGTTGGCGCCGATCGACCAGGCTTGGTAGAGGGCGATTGACCAGCTCAGAATAGCTATGAGGCTTGGCACACCTTCACCTGAGTTTCAGTTCAAGCATTGTCGGCTCTGGTTTCACCAGAATGGCTACCTCGAATTATATAAAGCATGGATTCTGCAGCAGGGAGAACGTGGTGATGGCTTAAAGGTAGTTGATATATAGAAAAAATATACTAAATAGTTTTAAACCTGAACGTGCATCTTTACATCACAGGAGTGCTAGGTCTTGGCAACTAGGAAGCTGCTCCTCTGGTTCGAGAAACGCCGGAGGTCCAAGACGCTGAACCTCGCCCAGCAGCAAATCACCTTGGCAATGAGCACCGTCGGAGAGCTGGACACCGCCCTGAAGGCTTTCTCCGAGGTCAGACACGAAGAGATGGACAGCGCAATCAAGCGCCTCTTCGCCCAAGAGGAGGAGATCGATGTGCTCCGCAAGACCGTCCTAGAGGAGTTGGCTAGGGGCGAGCTGCCGGGCGTCTACCGAGAGGATCTGAAGCGGTTGGTAGGCTATTTGGATGAGTTTGCAGATCAGGTGAAGGACTCAGCGCGAAGCCTTAGGGTTCTAGGATGGCCGACATTTCCTAGGGAAATCATGAACCAGTACCTGAAGATGTCGCAAGACCTAGTAGATGGCGTTAAGGTGTTGGGTGACTGTATCGAGACCTTGGACATAAGCCCTGCGGAAGTGAAGGAAAAGGCTGAGCAGGTGGACCTCTACGAAGGCAGAATAGACGACGAATACCTCAAGACTAGGATGCTCTTCATTAAGTACGGCAAGGAGATGGAGCCCGCAACCCTAATGGTCCTCCGAGACCTACTCGACTTCATGGAGAAGGCATCTGACACATGTGCGCGCACCGCTGACTACCTGCGGATGCTGGCCGCATCTGAGGGCCCGTAGGCCTACGAGCCCAAGAATTCGGTCAGAAGTAGTCTAAAGCAAATTAGCTTCCTGCAAACACTTTGCCAGACCGTGTGCATCAGATTATTCCGATCAATATTCTTAGCTAACGGCGCTCTGCGTGAGTTTGAAGGCCAGCTGCTTCAGGAAGAAGCCTTGACATCATCCTTCTCCACAGTCTCTCAGTTATGAAGGACGGCGCCCTGTTCCACGAGCCTCTTCTGAAGCTTCTCCACATCCAGCCACCTAGGAACCACACGGTACGTGGCACAAAGTGCAGCGGCGGTTCCGGCAGCTTGGCCCATGGCCATGCACGTACCCACAACCCTAGCGGAGCCCATTGCTTCATGGGTAGCTGAGGCGCATCTGCCTGCGACGAGGAGGTTGTCCACCTTCTTTGGCACCAAGCACCTGTAGGGTATGTCGTAGGAGCCTCCGTCCTTCACGTGGAGGTGAATCACCTTCTTCGGGTCATCTGGGGAGTGAATATCCGCTGGGTGGGAGCCTTTGGCGATAACATCCGGGAATTTCCTACCCTCCAAAACATCTTCTTCCGTTAGGACGTATTCACCGATGATTCTCCTCGTCTCCCTCACTCCGACCTGCGGAGCTACGTCTATAAGGTGAGCGGACTCGAAGCCTGGGACGTACTTCTTCAAAAACTGTACCGTAATCAACGCCTGTCTCCTAAGCTCTATCTCCGCCCGAGTCAGGTTCCAAGCGTCGGTGCTATCCACGTTCGCAACATTGGTCGCGTAGACGCCCATCTCTCCTCTCCGAGGCGTCATTTGGAGACATAGGCCTCCCCTCGGGGAGAAGGGGTGCATATCTCCCCTCTCCACGGCTTCCTCGACTAGTTTGAAGAAGCCAGCCATGGCCGGCGCCTGATAGATGTCGTGTAGCTGAGCAATTGTCTCCTCGACACTTCTCCTACCATAGGGGTTTTCCCCGATGATGAATTGGCCCGGGTTCTCCCTAACATAGGCCAATATCTTCTCCTGGTCGACATTGCCCATCCTAAGCATCAAGGAGACGTGCTGCATGGAGCCATCACCCCTACCCCTAACATAAGGGGCTCCAGCAGAGGACGCCACATCGCCATCGCCTGTCGAGTCCACCACCAACCTGCCCAAGATGGCCTGAGCCCCACCCTTGTTGGCTACGACAACGCCCTTGATCGTATCCCCGTCCATAACTACATCTTGTACATGGGTGTGAAGGAGGAGCTTGACGCCAGCCTCCAGAGCCGTCTCAAGGAGAACATGCTTCATGAGCGCAGGGTCGACGAGGGTTATGGAGCCGGTGGACCACCAGAGATTGTCCTGCAGATGTCCTAGGGTTCCTCCCAGTTTTTGTAGTCGGTCGATTACTTCTTGAGGGATACCACCGACTATCTGCCTCCCCTGCATGTCAAGGAAGGAGTTCAAGGTGGTGACGAATTGCCCCGTGATGGCTCCGCCGAGGAAACCATACCGCTCCACGAGGAGAGTGTCAGAGCCATTTCTCGCACTCGCTATCGCAGCAACTACTCCAGCAGGGCCTCCCCCTGCGACGATGACATCATGTTCACCAACGATTCTAAGAACCAATCGGAATCTCCGATGAATAGTTGGTTGAATGCTTCAAATAACTTTGCATCAACAACCTAGATGACAGCAAAGAGCTCAGATATGTTGAGGCTGCGACAAACCCCACATACTACTAGTTGAGTGAGAATTCCTGCTATGGGATGGCGAGACGGATAGAAGGAGTGTGACGTTAGACGGTTGGGGTGCCAAGGCTAGTCCTACGGCGCAGGTTAGGAGGTACATCGATGACGCGAACAGCGTTCTGACTAGAGATGACGTAGACGGGGTTACCGACAGGGTCGTACTGGTTGTTGAGGCGCATGACGCCTGTGAGGACGAGTTTTACTTTAAGGGTCGAGCCATCGGTGAGGCGGTACTCGTTCCAATCCTCCTTCACGACCTCGAAGTCCACGGGCTCCCCTTCGGGAAGTTGCTTGGCCAACACGGTCTCCTCCCTATTTCACGTAATGATTGTATACACTCCCTTTTATCTCTGAAGTCACCTCTTCCCAAACGACCACATATCGTGATCCTGATGGTGAAGCTGGGAATCGTCGCCGACGACCTGACAGGTGCAAACGACACGGGGGTACAGTTCGCCAAGGTAGGACTGAAGACCCTAGTCCTCTGGAACCTAGAGAGGGTGGAAGGGGTCTCAGCAGAGCATGATGTGGTCGTTGTTGACACGGAAAGCAGGGGCGACAGCAAGGAAGAGGCCTATCGGAAGGCATTCGTGGCCGCGGGTGCCCTGAAGAAGGCTGGGGCGAGCCTCTTCTACAAGAAGATCGACTCCACCCTGAGAGGAAACATCGGCGCGGAACTCGACGGCGTCTTGGATGCCCTTGGGGTATCCACGACTATACTCTGTCCAGCCTTTCCTAGGAATCGAAGGGTGACCGTGGGAGGCCATCAACTGGTCGGAGGCATACCGGTGGAGCGGACGGAGATGGGTCGAGACCCCATAGCTCCCGTTAAGACATCCTATATCCCGACCCTAATCGGCGAGCAGAGCCGACGGAGAGTAGGCCATGTCCCCCTGACCGCCATCATTGAGGGATCTGAAGTCATTAAGGCGAGGATTCTGAAGGAGCATGAAACGGGGATAGATATCTTCGTCTCAGACGCAGTTTCAGACGATGACTTGAGAGCCATAGCCCAAGCAGCCTTCTCCCTTGGGGATACTCCTCTTCTCTGCGGCTCCGCCGGCCTAGCAGAGGAGATCCCCCATACCTTTGGTCTTCTCCCGAGGAGAGGTGGAGTCCTAGTCCTCGCTGGGACGGTGAGCATGGTAACAGCCCAGCAGATTGATGTCTTGGAGAGGATGATGCAGGCTATAGTCGTGACCATCGATTCTGGTGAGATGTTCGGAGGAGAAGAGCGTAGACGCAGAGAGATGGTGAGGGTTCGGAGCATGGCAAAGGAAGCGCTGAACAAAGGAAGAGATGTGGTCGTCAGGTGGGCCAGATCGAGTCAGGAGGCGGAGGAGGCGAAGAAACTCAGCATCTCACTAAATCAAAGCCTCAGCCAAGTCGTCCTCTCCACCTTTGGAGAAATTGCTAGGGTCCTCGTCGACAAGAGTCTTGCAGGCCTCATCCTCACCGGGGGAGACACCACGATGAACGTGATGAACGCCCTTGAGGCCACGGGAATCAACATCCAAGGAGAGGTCGAGGCCGGAGTCCCCGCAGTCACCATAGCGGGAGGACGATGGGATGGATTGCGGGTCGTCACTAAGGCCGGTGCCTTCGGCGATGACCTAACACTCACGCGCGCCGTCCAGTATCTGAGGTGGACGAGATGAGAGAGGAGAAGCCAATAATTGCTATCACCATGGGCGACCCCTCGGGCATAGGCCCGGAGATCATAGTGAAAGCCCTCGGCGAGGAGAGAATCTGCGAGATCTGTCGTCTGATCGTGATAGGTGACGCTGGGGTCATGGCTGCCGCGTCGAAGCTGGTTTCACCGAACCTACAAGTCAACCCCGTAGATGCTATCACCCAAGCAAGCTTCAGACTAGGAATCATAGATGTCCTCGACCTGAAGAACATCGACATCAACAGTTTAGAGCATGGCAAGGTGGACCGAGATTCCGGCAGAGCCGCCGTTGAGTACGTCAAAAAGGCCATCGACCTCGCCATCAAGGGGGATGTCGACGCCATCGCGACTGCACCTCTGAACAAGGAGGCCATGAACCTTGCAGGGTTCCCATACCCGGGGCATACGGAGATTTTGGCCGAGACGACTGGATCGAAGAATTACGCTATGATGCTCTTAGCGGGCTCCCTCCGAGTTGTGCATGTAACTACTCATATCTCTCTGCGCAAGGCCTGCGACCAAATCAAGAAGGAACGGGTCGCTACCACGATTCGTTTGACGGACCGAGCCATGAAGGACTTGGGTATAGCGAGGCCGCGGATCGCCGTCGCTGGGCTGAATCCCCACGCAGGTGAGGGAGGCCTCTTCGGGACGGAGGAGCATGACGAGATTGCTCCAGCAGTGAAAGAGTGTAGGTCTGGGGGAATCCTCGCGGAAGGGCCTTTCCCACCGGACACGGTCTTCCTTAGGGGGAAGCGTGGGGAGTTCGACGCCGTCGTGGCCATGTACCATGACCAAGGACACATTCCTGTTAAGATTCTGGGCTTCGAGGAGGGCGTGAACGTGACCATAGGCCTTCCCATCATACGGACCTCGGTCGACCATGGGACGGCCTTCGACATCGCTTGGAGGGGGGTCGCTGATCCTAGGAGTATGGTTGAGGCGATTTGGGTTGCGGCGGAGATGGCCAAGGCCAGGATAGCTGCCAAGGAGAGACTGAATACGTAGGTGGAACCTTAGTGAGCATAATATCATTCTAGATCAGTATTTCGAGTGTAAGGTTGAGATCCCTCGGATCAGAGTGGGGAAGAGACAGACTGTTGGAACTCTGATTAACGAAGAGGCATTACTGCTAGCGAAGTTCCTGAGAGACGAAAGGAAGACGTGGATCCCAAGAAGCCCTCCAGTCTAACTGTTTGTTGTGTTCTATGGTTCTATACTCACACACTCAAGTGTGTGTGAGATGAGAGTGAGTGAGAGAGAGTAGCAGGAGTAGAAGAAGAGAGAAAGATCAAGTTTTAAGCCCCAAACCCAAACCCCCTCTCCCTTTCTCCTTCTCCTCCACCCTCCCCAGCCCCCACTCTCTCTCCGTCTCCATCCCTCTCTCCTACTAACTCTCTCAACACAAAAAACACACACAAAACCAAAACGATCTTTCTCCTAGGATCCGTAAGGAACCTCTGCACAGGCGACAATAGACCAATACGTGAACCACCGTTTAATCTCAATCCACTTCCCGCTGGCCAGACCGTAGCTCGTCAAGTCGCTGTAGTAATAGTAGCCATACCCGCCTAGATTGTCGACATGAACTAGAACCATCGCATGGCCTCCTAGAGTTGAGTTAGTGAAGAATGCGACTGCACTCTTTATACCCGCCGCCTCTAACATCGTCCCGGCCAATATGCTGAAACCTGAGCAATCTACGGGCCTCCACGCGTCACACGTGGACAGGAAAGGTATTTCAGACTAAGAAGGCGTAGTGTCTCAGGTAGTTGGTGGTTCACCTTGACGGATAAGCTGAGTGGTCCTGAGCTTGTGGAGAAGACCTTTGTATACATAGCTGGCCTTGCCAGAGACTGTAGAAAGGCTGTCACGGTGAAGTTTGAGCGTGAACACAAAGGAATACCCTTCGATTCTGCAGAAGCGGTCATGAGGAGAGAGGTGGAATCATGGTTTGCCACGAGAGACAGGAACGTTAAGCTAAGCTGTGAGGAAAGCATGACCGGTAGGCCAGGGGAGATACTTGTTACCTATTCAGGAGCGACCAAGGACACACGTTTCAAGATTCATGTCAATGGCCTCTTCACGCTAACTGGGTCTTCTGGCAAAGCATCCTCTTACCTCAGAAATCTGAATTTGAGCGTTGACAAGAGAGATTTCACAAGGTAGACGTTCAGCATTCTAGAACTTCTAGGTCATAGCGCACCAAGCATAACGTTTTTCCTGTAGCGCGCGCTGTGTGTGAGATGAGAGTGAGAGAGAGTAAGAGAGGGTGAGGAAGAAGAGGAGAGCGTGAGCAGTAGAGTGAGCGAGAAAAAAGATTAAACTTTAACTCCCACACACGCTCAGAAGGCGCAAGTCTTGCGGAACCCTCCCCATTTTTGGACAACTTTTACACTCGACTCGGCTAAGTCAATACGAAACTAAAAAATCGCTTAGAGAATGAGGAGTATCTAGGGAGCGCCTAATCGGGCTTGGGCGAGCCTTAGAAGGGAGACATAGTAGCCTCTGTCCAAGTGTCTTCCCTTTCCCAAGCCCGGGCATACGTCGGTAGCCCCAAAGGTGTAGGTGGAACCCTCCTGCCGGAGCCATACCGGGTAGAAGTGGCAGACAAGGGGACGAACTGCGTAGATTTTGCATCTGTTCTCGTCGAGGAAGACGCACCGTCCGTCCTTCTTCCTCATCCTGATGACGTAATGGCCAGACCCCTCAATCGGCTCAGCGAAATCCTCAACTGTAAAACCCGTCGTCTGGCTGATCCGGTGGGCCTCCGATAGTAGGAGTAGGATCCGCCTCTCGCGGTCCGGGGCGTCTTCGCAGCATCTTGCACAGCGAACACACTCCCAGTGAACGTCAGGAGGGTAGGATAGCCGGACATTCCTCGAAGCCCTGCGACGAAGCACCAGATGAGAATTCAAGCCACATCTCGTTCGTTGCGTCCCGAGAACGACTCCTAGGGGATATCATTGTTGAGAGGTTCCCTACGCCGTTATCTCGATAGGCCTCTCCTCTTTCTTGGGTGCTCCTTAGAGGCTTCTCAGTTATCCTATTCTGCCGCCGACCAACCTCTCCGCGCGTGAACGGGCGTCCGGTTTCGCTTTCTTGCCTTCATTCAGGTTGACGCCACAGTAGGGGCAGGTCGGATAGATCTCCCTACCCTTACCTGCGGGTCCTGACGGCATAAGGTAGTTGGGAAACTCGAACTCCTTCTCACAGGAGGTGCACTTAGTCATCTGAGGTCACTTCGTGAGGAGGATGCCCGCTATATAAAAAGTTTGGGAAGGACCAAAGCAATTCTACTGTATCTTCTCCACTTTCTTCCAATCCTCAAGGAAACGCTGCAGCCCTATATCAGTCAAGGGGTGCCTTATCATTCTCCGGAGAACGTCAGGAGGGATGGTGGCCACATGTGCCCCAGCCTTGGCTGCGTCGATCACATGCAATGGGTGCCGAATGCTTGCCACGATTACCTGCGTCCTGTAGTCGTAGTTATTGTATACCTGAACCATATCCCGGACAACCTGCATCCCCTCGTGGCCTATGTCATCCAGTCGTCCTATGAAGGGGCTCACGTAGGTAGCCCCCGCCTTCGCGGCTAGAAGGGCTTGATTCGCCGAGAAGACTAGGGTTACATTGGTCTTGACACCCTCCCTACTCAGAATCTTGACAGCCTTCAGCCCCTCTTCAATAATGGGTATCTTCACGACGATGTTGGGAGCGATGCTTGCGAGATCCCTCGCCTCTTTAACAATGGCCTCGGCCTCAGTGCTCACTGCCTCGATGCTGATAGGGAAGTCGGCGATCCGGACGATCTCGGCGACTAGGTCTTTGAAACTCCTCTTCTCCCGCGCCATGAGGGTGGGGTTGGTGGTCACACCATCTATGATCCCGAGGTCATTCATCCTTCTGATCTCGTCAACGTTCGCCGTGTCTATGAAGATCTTCATCGATTCACCTTGAGGTTTCACGTCCCATTGGAAACGGCCTCTCATATTATGGATGATGAACTTAAGCCTAGAGTTCCCAGAGGAGCCTTGCGAGGTTCTTCCCTAGGGCCAGTTCCTTCTGCGCCTCAGTCAACCTAGTATACTCGTAGACCATCAGGCCGATCTTCGGTATGCCTCCGACAGCGTTAGATCCATAGATTAGCCTGTCCGCGCCGATCTGGGTGGCGATCTGGTCGATATACCCAGGCTCCGTCACCAGCGATAGCCCGAAGTATACGTTCTTATGCTTACTCCCCGCTTCGAGGGCCTCCGCTTGAAAGTACCTGTACCCACTATGATCCATGATGATTGGAACATCAGGGAATTCTTCAGCCAACTTGCCAATAAGCCTCGGGTAGCCACCCTCGCCCGAGGAGTGGATCGTAACTGGAATGCCAAGATCTCTCGCTTTCTTCATGACTGGATGCGTCACGACGGAGTCGATGTTGTATCGGTGTGTCGTCGGCATCAACTTCATTCCCTTGAACCCGTACTCCTTGACGACGGTCTCTAGTTCTTCGACGGAGTTGTAGAAGTTGGGATTGATGTAGGCGCAGGGGATGAATCTGTCCCTCTTCGGGAAGCTCTTGAGGGCCTCGTACATCTCCTTATTCAGGGGGCGGATGGTTCTACTGGGTGGGAAGAGGACGGCTCGGTAGTCTCGACCCACCTCATCGAAGAGTTCTACGAGGCGGTTGAGGTTGCCAGAGCCCTTCGGCTCAGGGTTCCAATACGTCTCATAATCAAGTATCGAGGATAGCATGGTGCATACGTTTCCATTTACACACTTAATACTTACCGAACAAGACCTCCATCAAAGGTGTCATAGCCATTCGCCAACCTCAATTCGATAGCGATGCTTCTGATCCAGCTGATAAGAACCCTCGAAGGGAAGGTATCATTAATTCACATGAATCATGGACCCAAGATTCGAAGCAATTTTATAATCGATGCAGAATTCTACAAGCGAGGAGAATGAGGCTGACTATGGGCGACGAGGTCTTATTGATCCGTGAAGAGGAGGTCGAGGGCCTCCTATCTATGGATGAGACCATAGAGACTGTGGAGGAGGCCTTCAGGGTGAAGGGACTTGGAAAAACCCAGATGCCTCCGAAGACGTACCTCACCTTCGACAAGTACCAAGGAGACTTGAGGGTTATGCCCTCCTACTTGGAGACCTTGGACTCGGCTGGGGTGAAGGTCGTCAATGTTCATCCCCACAATCCCATCAGATATGGAATGCCAACGGTTATGGGGTTCATCGTCCTCGTCAATCCCAAGAACGGGGCCGTAACCTCGATAATGGATGGAACCTACATCACCGGCATGAGAACGGGCGCCGCAGCCGCTGTGGCAACCAAGTACCTAGCTAGGAAGAACTCGAAGATCCTCGGGTTGGTCGGTGCAGGTGTCCAAGCGAGGACGCAGCTTCTGGCAATGAGTAAGATCCTCAAACTCGAGGAGGTTAGAGTTTGGAGCTTGCCAGAGTCCACCATGGACGCCTTCATTAGTGAGGCGGAGAAGATTTACGACCTCAAGTTCCACCGTTCCCGAAGTTGTGAGGAATGCGTAAAGGAAGCGGATGTCATATCGACCGTCACACCGAGTACCGCACCCATAGTCAAGTGCACGGCGATATCGCTTGGAACACATATAAACGCCATGGGGGCAGACGCGCCAGGGAAGGAGGAGCTCGACCCCGAGATACTCCTGAAGGCCAAGGTCGTTGTCGATGACCTAATCCAAGCCCGCCACAGTGGCGAGATAAATGTGCCAATCAAGAAAAGAATCTTGAGGGTTAAGGACATCTACGGAGAACTCAGCGAGATCATAACTGGGAAAAAAGAGGGACGAGCCTCCGAGGAGGATGTGACCGTCTTCGACTCAACCGGCCTCTCACTGCTGGATGTCTCGACGGCAACCCTTGTTTACAACAAGGCTCGGGAGAAGGGTATTGGCACTTGGTTGGCGATTCGCTAGAGCCTGCATACCATGAGAGGATAGTAATAAAAACACAACCACCATATTTTATCGCATGGCGAAACTTGACTTCGGAATACAGATTGAACCCCAATACGGCTTCACCTACGAGATGATTAGGAAGATCGCGGAATCGTGTGAGACCCTAGGCTTCGAGTCAATATGGGTCTCGGACCACTTCTTCATGACCGACGACTCCATCGGCATACCCTGCCTCGACTGCTGGACAACCCTAACCGCCCTCGCCCGAGACACAAAGAAACTCAGGATGGGGGCCATGGTCTCCTCCCAGAGCTACCGCAACCCAGCACTCATGGCCAAGGTCGCTACGACCATCGACCACCTCAGTAATGGCCGCCTCTACTTCGGCATCGGCGCCGGCTGGAAGGAGGTCGAGTACCGCGCTTACGGCTACCCCTTCCCCAAACCCGCCGTCCGCATCAGGCAACTCGATGAGATGATCCAAATAGTGAAGAAGATGTGGACCGAGGACAAGCCCACCTTCAAGGGAAGATACTACAGGATCGAGGAGGCCCTCTGTTTCCCCAAACCCGTCCAGAAGCCTCATATCCCCATCTGGGTGGGCGGGACAGGGGCCTTCACACTGAGGGTGACGGTGAAGCATGCTAATGCCTGTAACTTCGCTTGGACTCTCCCCCCTAACGCGTTCAAGCAGAAGCTTGAGATACTGAGGAACCACTGCTCAAGCCTTGGAAGAGACTACAACTCGATCAGGAAGTCGGCAGCCATAATGATTACTATGGCTCAGACGGAGCGTGAACTCAAGCGGAAACTCGAGGATCAGGAGAGGAAGAAGGATACGCCGTACATGAGGTACCTTAGTAGACAGCCCCCCAACCTAGTCGGTACTCCTGACATGGTCGCTGAGCGGATGAGAGAATACCTTCCTTTGGGCGTTGACCACTTCATACTAAGGTTCCACTTCGGGGACGAGATAGCGTCGATGACCCTCTTCATGGATGAGGTGAAGAACCGACTCTAACATCCTCCGTCACAAACATACTTTCCCACGCAAATATCTTCGCCTGACTCAGATAGACTCAGCCGTGTTCTCAAACCATTACCTTGTTTTCAAGCCAAGTGGAAGCCTCTGTAGTTTGGCTTTTCCACGACAGACACAAATAATGGATTTATATGCAAACGGGTTCAAGTCTACTATTGGTGACTGTTGGATGGGTTTGTTATTAGAAATCCTATTTCTAGTAAAAAGATTGATAGTCTATATCATTTAAATAGATAATCTACTCAATAATGCTGAGAGACCATATATGTTGGTGACAGAATGGAAAATAAAATTCAGGTATTGAGGGAAACTAGCAAGTCGGTAATTTTGGATTGTGCCTTGGAAAACGGTGCCATAGTTGCCGCCAATGGTTCTAAGAAGTATTTTCCGAAAGAAGCCAGTTATTATGCTTACGTTTGGCCTCGAGACGCTTCCTTCGCGTGTGCAGCGGCAGACATTCTTGGGGTCGATGGCATCCAAGAAAGGTTTTTCGATTGGTGTTTGAATAGGGCGGAGGATTTTCAGGATAGCGGGTTGTTCTATGAGAGGTACTTCACAAATGGTCTGAAGTCGCTTTCAAGGTTTCAACCAGATCAGACAGGGTCCGTTCTTTGGGCAGTTTGGCATCACTTCAAGGACGATTTGAAGGAGGCTCTAAGATATGAGAGGCTCATCCGCAAAGCCGCTGACGGCCTTTGTGGAAAATGGAGGAAAGACCACCTCACAATAATCACCAATGACCTATGGGAGGAGCGCCTAACATTTCCCGATCTTTCGGAGAATTTTACGTATTCCCTAGCTACCTGCATAGAAGGGCTCGAATGCGCAGACGCAATTCTGCCTAAGAGAAGTTGGTTGAAGACTGCTGGCGAGATGCGAAGAAGGCTCGAAAGCCACTGGAAGGGCTTCTTCTTCAGAAGCTACGGCAAACTCAGCGATGAACGCGTAGACTCCTCTGTGCTAGGACTGGTTTACCCCTTTGAGATATATCCCCCAAATGATAGCAGGATCGTCGCAACCGTCGAAGAGATAGAGAAACGGCTAGTAATCAATGGCGGGGTTCACAGATACGAGCACGATGATTACGACGGCTGGATGCACGAGACCACGTGCAGGAGGAAAGGATCAGGCGCGTGGCCGCTGCTCAACTTTTGGATGAGCATCTACCACTCCAAGCGAGGCAACCGTGAGAAGGCTCTACAATACTACAACTGGGTGCTGGAGAGAGTGGACAAGTTCATACCTGAACAAATCTTTGAAAACGATATTCAAGTCTCGGTGAGCCCTCTCTGCTGGAGCCACGCAATGTTCGTAATGGCCAGTAGAGAACTCGGATACATCTGAACTCAGAGAAAGCTTAAGCCCCTTGGGCACTCACACACCGCTCACGTTCGCTTCAGGCGCCCACTCACCGGCAGAAATTGTCTCCTTTGCACATCCTCTCAGTGGAAATCGTATGGTATTTGGCTTCCTATTATTGTGTTTCCCGTTATTATTGCGTTTATTAGTTGTCCTGATCCTGTCTTGTATATTCCGTACGTATTGTTGATTAGTGTGTTGTCTATTATTGCCAGGTTCTTTTTGTCTATTCCTTCTAGTATTATTCTTATTCCTGCTGGATCTGTAAAACTCACTCCTCTTGTGTCTCTTATGGTGTTGTGTATTATTTGTTCATTGTCCATTGGTTCTCCCACTCCGATTAATATACCGAAATGAGTAGCGTCTTCTATGGTGTTATTTTCTACTAGGGTGTTGGCAGCGCTTACGTAGAATCCCGCTGAGTTTCTAGCCTCACCTTGGAAGTCATGAACATAATTATTAATTGCCAGAACATCAGTGCCATTGTTTATTTCTATGCCTACCCCTGTTATCCTGTATACTTCGTTGTCGCTCACTATTATGTGGCTTTCTTCGATTAAACATATGCCGTCTATTCCTTGGAATATATTATCTTTCGAATCATATTGAGGTTGGTCGTCATGTATTATGTTGTTAGTTATTATGCAGTTCTCTGCTCCCCATATTCCTATTCCGCTGCCTTCGTCTGTGTGCGCTCCTGTTATTGTGTTGTGGTCTATGAGGGCGTTTCTCATTAGGAATCCTGGTATGAATCCTCCAGTGAATATTCCACTGTCTCCAAAGAATCCGTTTATTTGGTTGTTGGTTATTTGTGCTCCGTCTACTGAGTTGAGGATTACGGCAAATCCTGACACGTGAGAGTTAATGCCTGTTTTACCAGTGTTATCAACTCCGCAATTGTTTATTATGGTGTTCTTGCTAGCATAGACATCTATACCGTTTCCTGTTGTATCATGAATGTACACACATTGCACTTGTAGGTTATCAGCGTAGAATCCAGCGCTTATACCGGCACTTGTCCCTGTGTTGTATTGGCTGCTTCCATCTAGGGCTAAGTCTTTTATTATGACATTTTTGGATGATTCAATCCTTATTATATTATTTTGAGCGGTTAGTTTTATGATGCTAGACGCCCCTTCCCCGAAGATTGTTATGTTATTATTGTTGTTTAATACTATGGCTGTGCTTATCAGGAATGTTCCACGGGGAATGTGTATTTGTAAATTTGATGGGTGTGCTGATAGTATTTTCTGGAATGCGCTTATATCATCGTTCTGGTCGTCTGGGATTGCTCCATAGTTAGTTATATCATATGTTAAGCCGGGGGTTGCTAGAAGTGCATCATAAGTGCTTTGTAAAGAGTTGTATTGGCTCTGTAAGCTGTTGTAAACACTCTGTAAAGCGTTGAAACGGCCCAGTAGAGTGTTATGGCTGCTCAGTAAGGTGTTGTATTGGTCCTGTGAATTATTGTAACTGCTCTGCAGCGCGTTGTATTGGTTCTGCAAGGAATTATAGGTATTCTGTAGAGAGTTGTATTGTGCATTGACATTTTGGAGCTGGTTATAGGTAACAGAACCAACTATGCCAATTAAGACGACTAGTACAACAACAGTAATTATGAAAGTAGTTTGACCCACTTTTTTTCTACCATTTGTATTGATATCGCTAATCTCCGCTCGCCTCCATTAACCAGTTTAAACTGATCATTTACAGGTATTTTTGGGTTTGGGATTAAACTTAATCCCCGGCACTCACAGAGAAAGTTTAAGCGCGGTACTTGCCATAATGTCATGGTTGCCACGAAGGCCACAAGGAAGCCGAGCCAAACCTGAGGGCTATCTGAAAAGGAGAAACACATGGAACTGAAAAATAGGGCTAACAGGCTACTCGCAAGATCGATCGAGGTTCTAAGACTTCTCTGCTTCGAGAACGGCGCCATAATCGCCGCACCCACATCACATGCTTCCTGCAACCACATCTGGGAAGCGTTGGGCACGCCTCCATTGACACCTGAGGCTTCCGGATACCATCGTGTTTGGGTTCGCGACGGAACCTACATAGCGATGGCACTTGACGCCATAGGTGATCATGATCGATCAAGGAGGTTCTATGAGTGGTGCATGCAGGTTCAAGATCCTTCTGGTTGCTGGCTTCAATGTTACTTGCCCGATGGAAGAAGGGCTATAGACGGTCTAGAGATGGACGAGGTCGGCACCCCAATCTTCGGAGCAATCAATCACTACTTGGTGACGAGGGATAATGGCTTCCTTTCAAAGGCGTGGCCGATGACCAAGAGGGCAGCGGCATTCCTCACTCAGAACTTGGCGTCTAACGGCTTGATGAACCCATCCTACGACCTGTGGGAGGAGCGTTGGGGACACCATCTTTACTCAAATGTCGCTGCTGCCGCCGGCCTCCTCTCAGCCTCTTATCATGCTGAGGTGTGCGGAGAGAGATCACAGATCGAAGACTGGAGAAATGCCTCAGAGGTCTTGAAGAAAAGTATCTTTGAGAAATTCCTGCTTTCAGAAAAGGGATCTTTTGCACGTTCAATCGATCCGGTTGACAGTAATATTGACGTAAGCGTTCTGAGTTTAGTTTTCCCTTTCTCTCTTCTACCTCCCAAAGATATCCGTATCCAGAGGACTGTTGAAGAGATCGAGGCGAAATTGGTTAAGGGGAAAGGGGTTATGCGATACTCGGGTGACAAATACGATGGCATACCTGAACATCACCCTTGGAGAGAGACTGAGGGAAATCTCTGGGTTCCAGCCACGTTATGGCTCGCACTCTACTACATAAAGGCTAGACAGAGGAGGAAGGCACGCAGACTATATAACTGGGTCGTCAAGAGCGCAACTGATGACTTTTTGCTTCCTCAGCAGGTGGACAAGAATGGCAGGCCAATTTCAGCTATTCCCTACGGATTAGCTCATGCTCTGTTCATCCTGACAACCCTACAATTCGGTGAACCCTATAGTAGCTCCAAGGCTGTGTCAGAGCCACAGCAAACTCACCACTGACGGCTATTTTGTCCTCAAGACTCGGTGAAAGAGGCGAACTTCTACTCACGTTTGATATGGCCTGAGCCCCATGGGAGGCTGGAACTCCATCCTTCTCAGCCTGGCAGCTCCGAACTTAAATGGCAAAATAGAGAATCCTTATACGTGAACATGAAGACTGTGAGCTGATCCGATTGACTGACGTAGTCTTCATCTTCGAAGTCCATCAACCTCATAGAATCAAGAAGGGCTTCTTCTGGGAGCGAAACATGTTTCGCCGCCTCAAGAGGGGCGAATTATTTGACTATTACTTTGATCAGGCCAAAGATAAGGAAATCTTTGAACGTGCCTGCAGGAAATGCTACATCCCCTCCAACACAGTCTTGCTCCAGCTTATCGACGAGTACAAGGGAGAGAAGAAGACAGTTAAGGTGTCCTTCAGTATATCTGGAATCTTCATTGAACAATGCGAAAGATACATGCCAGATCTCTTAGAACTCTTCAAGCAACTGGGCGAGACAGGATGCGTCGAATTTCTTGACCAGACATATCATCACTCCTTGGCTGGGCTTTATCCAATTCGAGACGAGTTTGTCGAACAGGTGAAGATGCACAGGCAGACAATGAAAGACCTACTTAACGTGGAACCAACTGTCTTTGAAAACACGGAGCTCCTCTACAACAATGCTATAGCAAAGGTTGCGGAGAAACTGGGTTATGCGGGAATACTCACAGAGGGGGTTGAAAGAGCCCTCAAAGGCAGATCGCCCAACTATGTTTACAAGGCGAAGAACACTGAAAAGATCAAAGTCCTGCTCAGGAACTTCAAGCTTACTGACGACATAGGCTTTAGGTTCTCCCAGAGATCGTGGGAGGAGTGGCCCCTAACTGCCGACAAGTATTCGAGCTGGATAGCGGCGACCCAAGGCCAGTGCATCGTCATCTTCCCAGATTTTGAAACCTTCGGCGAACATCACTGGCCCGAGACGGGGATACATGATTTTCTCAAACACTTGCCACCAGAGGTCCTGAAATGGGAGCACGTTCACATGGCGACACCTTCTGAGGTCATCAGGAGACACAAGGCTGTCGGAGAGATTGATGTCCCCGAGCTGGGCGGTACCGTCTCATGGGCTGACATCGAACGCGATACCAGTTGCTGGATCGGAAACACCATGCAGTGGGCCTACTATACCACAACGAGGGAGCTTGAACCCTTGGTCAAGGAGGCTGAGGATGAAGAGCTTTCGAGGATCTGGAGGTACTTCCTCATCAGTGACCACCTCTACTACATGTTCACAGCAGGTGGCGCACCAGGTGAGGTTCACACATACTTTAGCCCCTATGATACTCCCTTGGACGCCGCCATTACAGCGCAGGCTGCTATATCTGATTATGAATCTAGATTGAGGCTGTATGCGATTGCGGCAAACGAGCCTTTCCTCTTTTACATGAACGTGGGAGAAGAGAACTTTACGGGAATCAAAGCATGGAGCCTGAAAGGCTTCAGCGACGTTGTCAAAGAAGTTGATACGCGATCTATTGAGTTCCACAATAAGAAGGGAGATTTCGAGATGTGGGCAAGCATCTCACTCCGCGATGGAATCTTAGCCGAGAGGTTCAAGGAGATTAGACTTTCCGGAGTCTTTGGCGAAAGACTCAAGGCTGAGATACATCAGGCTGCGAAGGAGAGGTTCATAGAACTCAACGAAGCCGTCCGAAGGGCTACACAATGGTTCTAACGATCAAGAGAATAAGGAACACGCCTTGGTTATGCCTGCTTGGGTGAGGTAGTACAGAACCCTTCGTGAACGGTCTCTACAAGATTCAACATAACCAAGTTTCAGTAATTCTTCGAGTAGCCGATGGATGTCAACAACTCCCATACCCAAAACTTGGGAAAGCTCGTTCACTGACTTCGCTTTCTCTCTTGTGGCGACGCCTAAGACATGCATGACGAGGAGAAGCCTGAACTCTGTTGGATACTTTTCGAACCCTGGTAGAGGAAAAGGGACTTCCGGTACTGTAGCGGGTCTTGGCTGGATAGACGTCGCTACTTGATTATAGATACTGGTCATCTCGTTAGCAATCTTGTCCCAGTTGTAGTCTTCGACTATTTTCTGATAGGCGTTTCTCCTTATGGTATCAGCATAAGAAGGGTCCTTCAAGAGTCTGGTGATTCCCCATGCTAGGGAGTCTGAGTCGTTGGGGAAGGTTTTGACTCCGGTCTTGTCGTGTTCGACGATCTCTGAGAGGCCTCCTGTGTCGCTGACGACTACGGGGACGCGCGCGGCCATGGCTTCGAGGGCGGTGATCCCGAAGGGCTCGTAGAGGGATGGGACGACGCAGACGTCAGCGCACCTGTAGAGGCTGTACAGGCTCTCGCAGTCCAAGAACCCAGTAAAGTAAAACTTGTGGGATATGCCAAAGTCCCAGGTCTCTTTTAACAGGTTCTCCTTCATCCCGCCTTCTCCAACGATTATGAATCTCACGTTTGGCAATATGCTCAGGACCTTGGGAGCCGCGCCTATTAGCACGTGGATACCTTTCTCAGCTACAAGTCTTCCAACAAAGAGGACTATGACCTCATTTGGTCCTGCATATCGTCGCTTGACAACCGCATAGTCGACCTTCTTATCGAACTTCGATGCATCAACCCCATTTGGAACGACGTTTATCTTATCTCTTGGGACCCCAAAGGTTCCGGTGACTTGGTCTGCCATATATCTACTACAGCAAATCACCTTTGAACTCTCATGAATAAGCTGTCTCTCCACCTCATTTATGGTTCTTTGATAGTCGGTGTAGAGTCCTCCTCTCCTACCGTCCTCAGTGGAGTGAATAGTTGATAGTAAAGGCTTTCCATGCGCATATTTCAGGTCGATGGCAGCCTTCGCTACAAGCCAGTCATGGGCGTGGATTACGTCGATCTGTCCGTCTAAAGAATCTATAACCTCTGTGGCCCGCTGGGTCATGTTCTTGTTCATGGAGAAGATCCAAGATAGAAAATTGGATGCGGGAATTTTGTATGAATCAAAACGGTAAACGTGGAAGTCACCGTCTTCTTCATACTCCAGTGCGCCCGGAAAATCGGGAGTGACGATGTGTACACTTACGCCGACACGAGCTAATGCATGAGATAGGTCATAGACATGTGATGAGATGCCACCAATTATTCGTGGTGGAAACTCCCAAGAAAGCATTATGATCTGGAGTGCTTGGTTCAATAGTGAAGGCGCCTTTTCATGTTGAAACTTGGGTTTCGGAAAGGAGTATTGCCTTCTCGTATGATTGGAGAACCCGTTCGATCCAATCGGCTGAATAGGGTGAAACGACGTCGATCTTTTCGGAAGACACCTTATAGATTTGGCTTACCTCCCGCTTCATCCAATCTGATTTCACCACAATTCGCTGAGACTCATTGGCGCCCAGCCATTCAATGTTCTTTATCGAGAGGTTGAGAGGCGCGTTGGCTCCATGGGACCTGTGATCCTCTAGACTATCTACTGAGAAAACGAATGGGATGCAAAGGCCTTTCTTCAAAGCTGTAGCGGCTGGAATGAAATGCCAGTCATGCACATCAATGATGTCAATACTGCTTTTCACAGAGTAGTAAACGTCAGCTACAGCCTTCTCGATCTCCTGATTGAGAGTCAGACTCCAAGTGAGGATATTCAGCTGAGCCTTGATGGGGTTTGAAAGCCTGATCGCCTTGACACCATCTGCTCCTTCATGATAACTGCTCAAACCATCGTGGTAAGTGATCACATATATGTCAACACCCTTCCTTACGAGGCCGATGGCGAGGTTGTTCACATAATAGGAAAGCTGGCCGATTACCCTCGGCGGGAACTCCCAAGTGAGGATTATGGCACGCAAGGCTGGTTTTCATTCCTAAGTAAAATATGAACAGATCCTTATGATTCCAGCTCCTGTCAGATAGTATCTTCTGTCTCCTGAATTGTCGACGAAGCTGTTAGTGTATCCCTCAGATTCGTATTTGCGCAGAATTCTGTCAGTTTCACCTGCATCAATTTGAAGAGATTCGGCCAACTCAGTGGGCTTCTTTGCGGAGTCCCTATAGGTCGCACACAAGTTATGTAGAGTCATCAGGATTCTTTCCGGTAGCGGAAGTTCCCTCTCGCTCACCTTATAACCACCATATGCGCGCTATTATAGTTGTGGCCCTATATTAGATAATCCTTGTGGAGAACTTGAGGTGCTAGATGGTCGGTTGGCCAAGAAGAAGCTCAGCGTTCTGATGCTTTCTTGGGAGTTCCCGCCTAGAATAATTGGTGGTATTTCAGCCCACGTCTACAACCTGTCCCACAGTCTGGTACATGGCGGACTGGAAACTTACGTCGTAACATGCGATTTTCCAGGAGCACCCGAATATGAGGAGTGTGATGGAGTTCATGTGATCCGCGTGGACTCCTACAAGAGCCCTGCGCCAGATTTTCCCACATGGGTCTATTTGATGAACATGAACATGCAGAGGGAATCTGCGACCATCATCAGCCGCCTTGAGGGCCGAGTTGACATAATTCATGCCCATGACTGGCTTGTGGCAAACGCTGCGATAGGGCTTAAGCACATTTTTAGGATCCCCCTCGTGGCCACCATTCATTCCACAGAGGTTGGGAGGAGGAATGGTCTCCGCTCAAACTATGAAAGAATGATCCATCAGACGGAGGCTTGGCTATGCAACGAATCATGGAGGACGATCTGCTGCAGTGGATACATGGCTTCTCATGTAAGATGGGCCTTCGGGCTGTCGGAAGATAAAGTCCTGACGATCCCGAATGGAATTGATGTTGACGCGTTCCCGGAGGAATTTGATAGGGACCGGTTTAGGGCGAAGTTTGCTTCGGAAGACGAGAAGATCATTCTCTATGTTGGGCGTCTCGTCTACGAGAAGGGCGTTCATGTCCTTGTCGGCGCGGCTCCAAGGGTGTTGGCAAAGACGAATGCGAAATTCGTGGTCGTGGGGGATGGGTATATGAGGAATACTCTTGGTCAGCAAGTCCGAAATATGGGTTTGGCCCACAAGTTTTACTTTACTGGGTTCTTGGACTGCGAGAGCCTGTACAGCCTCTACAGGTGCGCTGACGTCTGCGTCGTCCCATCCCTCTACGAGCCCTTCGGGATCACCGCCCTCGAAGCCATGGCCGCGCGCGTCCCCGTAGTCGTCAGCGACACAGGAGGCCTCTCAGAGATCGTCGAACACGACAAGACCGGAGTCAAAACCTTCCCCAACGACTCAGACTCCCTAGCATGGGGAATCACCAGAGTATTACTCGATCCATCCTATGCCGAGATGATTAAAGAAATGGCTTACGAAGAAGTCTTGAAGAAATATGACTGGAACCACATAGGTGAGGAAACGGGGGCCCTCTATGAGCGGGTTCACGAAGAATGTCAAAAGGATTCTTGGAGACCTGTGCAAAACTAGGACGTATTCACAATTTCGCTGGCCTTCTCCCTAGCCTTGGAGCAGCAGATCTTGGAACGGTTGAGCCAATCCTCACCGCCCCACCAAAAGTCATCGCTGGCTTCGGCCATAAGTAGCCACCTCCAAGCCTGTCTTAGGGCGTCGGTCAACCTAGGTGGGCGCGCTTGGCCCATGTCTCTGATTCTCTTATCGGCTTCGTGGACGAGTCCGCTGGTCCTCAGAATATCATTCCATGTATCTTCTCTTTGTTTTCCCTCTGTCCATTTAAGGAATCTTCCATCATCTGGGGCTCCTGGAACGTTCCAGCTTCCGTCCTCCACGTTTATGGTGTCCTCGGGTGGGTGCTCCTCGAGGTATTCATCGATGGTCGTCAGCTTGATGAACTGGAAACTTGGATCATTGTTTAACAGGTATACTAGGGGTTCGAAGAACCAGCCCCAGAAGCCAGCGTTCTCCCCAGCGTGGCGGAACCAGCCGTTTTCACCATCGGTGGCCACCGTCAGAAGCATGGTTCCATCGTTATTGGGTTGTATCCTATTCTTTACTTCGTCCCTGAGCCACAAAGGGTTGTAGCCACTCTGTTGGGCGTTGCTGATGCCTCTATCTCGTGGAATAACCACTATCGTGTGGCCTTCATATTCGACGTAGTGTGGATGATAAAGAAGTTCATGTCTCTTTTTTCCCTTATTCCCATTGATAACGTGTGGCTCATCTGCAATAGTCCATTTGAACCCCTTCTCTTCGAGCAGAGGGATGAGCTTCATGCTGAAGGCCAGTTCAGGGGGCCAGAAACCGTTAGGTCTCCCGCCGAAGGTGGTCTCAAAGGTTTCTAGATGCATTTCGACCTGCTTTTCCTGATCATGTCTTGGAAGAAGTGGGAAGATTGGATGGAAGTAACCGCAGCCTGTGAAGTCCGCCCTTCTCAGTCTTCCCGCTTCTCTGTATCTGTTCCAGAGACCTTTCAATCTGGGATCAAAGCCTACGGCCGCGAGTTCATCCAGTTGCTCGATGAGGCTTCCGGTGAAGTTGATGGTCACTCTAGCCTTCTCGTATCGTCTGATGACCTCTGCTGGATAGGTATACGGGTGAATCGTTTGGTTGAATACGTCTCTTGCGGTCTCAGACTCCTGCGTAGGACCTGCCAGATTGTACCTTGGTTGATGCATGTGCAGAACTATTGCCAAATATAGAGTTGGCTCGCCCATCTAATTCCCCATTCAGTGGAGTAGATTCGGCGCGGCACAAATATATAAGAAGTTTATCACTAACGTTGATAGAGTCGGTGATGGCTGGGGGTGATTCTTATCAGTGAGTTGCCAGAAGGTGACGCCAAGATTCTGAAGACGATTCATAAGAGAGGAACTGCAAAAGTGGGAGACCTTGTTCAAATATTCGGGGAACCGTATACTGTCCAAGATCTGTCCACTTATCTGAGCTGGCTGGAAAAAAGGCACCTTCTGGAAAGAACGCAGAATGATCCCCCTACATACAAAGTGTCTGGGCCGGGTCTCATAGCTCTTGGACTCCTACCTAAGGAGGCCAACAGTGTCTTCCTAAGCGTCCCATCTGAGAAATGTTTTCGTTTCTATACCGGCATGGGGTCCGACAAGTTTACAGGCACCTTGGTCTGTAGTCTATCTGACCTCTATGAGAAGTTGAAAACGATCGATGTTCGGGCACTAGAATTTCATGTTCCAAGAGGCGACGTGGAAAAATGGGTTAGAGACGTCTTGTTAGACGATGATCTAGGGCAGAGAATTTGTCAAGTCAAACAACAAAACCTTAGAGGGAATCAATTAAGGAATCAAATGCTAAGCGTGATAAACCTACGTATTAGGGAGTTGACTACAGTCAAATCGGAGTAGGCCCAAGAGGTCTTAGGGATAAACAATGCGTATCTTAATGCTGACTTGGGAATACCCTCCGAAGCGCCTAGGGACGGTTTCTGACCACGTTTGTACTCTAGCTCATGAACTTGTAAAACGTGGGCATGACGTTGAAGTTGTAGCTGTTGATGATTGGCGACCCATATTTGAGGACATATCTGGCGTGCACGTCCATAGAGTAGCTAACCCGATCAAGACTCACCCTATGGCCAGCATACTAACGTCAGCCTTGACAGCCTCCATAGAAGTTGAACGAGAGGCTTCAAATATCATATACCTCTACAGGCAACTTGGCAAGGAGATCAATCTTATCCATGCGCATGAGTGGCTAACAGTTCCACCAGCGGTTAGCCTGAAACATACCTTCGGCACTCCCTTCGTCCTAACCTATCACTCCATCGAGGGACATAGATGCCATGACCACTTTGGCCCAAAAAGCCTAGCTGTAAAGGAGATTGAGGACACGGGGATTTGGGAATCGGCGAGGGTGATTGCAAACACGGAGTGGCTGAGAACCGAGATTTTGAGGTACTACGGCAGCGGACATGACCAGAAAGTGGATTCGGTCTGGCCCATCGGGCAGAACTGGGTCGACGGGATCTTAGGCGTCTATCGTAAAAGCGTTGAATTTGTGTGAGGCCTTGAATGCGCGTACTTCAACTGACATGGGAGTTTCCTCCGAGGGTGATCGGTGGCATAGCCAGTCACGTCTTCGACCTCTCAAGAGCCCTTACGAGAAGAGGACTGGAAGTCCACGTCGTAACGTGCAACTTCCCGGGCGCCAAGGATTATGAGAACATAGATGGCGTACACGTTTATCGGTCAGAGGCATACGCGACGGGGGACTCCTTTCTGGGATGGATCCTGCGCATGCAGAAGAACATGGAGGAGAAGGCCTGCGATATCATTAAGGCGATAGGCGGAATAGACGTAATTCATGCCCATGACTGGCTTTCGGGAGTCGCAGGAATCGGGGTGAAACATCTGTTTCGAAAGCCCCTCGTGGTTACTATGCACAGCACCGAATATGGGAGGAGGATAGGCTTGAACAACGACTTTCAAAGGTCTATCCACGAGATTGAGGATTGGCTATGCCATGAAGCATGGCGGATGATTACGTGTTCCTACTACATGCGTGACCATGTATCTTGGTGTTTCCGACAGTCGTGGAACAGGATCGATGTTATTCCTAACGGAGTGGATGTCACCAAGTTTCAGTTTCCCCTGAACTACTGGGAGATTCGAAACCGCTTCGCCTTAGGGGGCGAAAAGATCCTCTTATTCGTGGGAAGAATGGTACCGGAGAAGGGACTTGATACTCTGATAGGGGCTTTACCGATTTTGCTTGGACACGGCGTGCCTGTGAAGGTCGTGGCTGTAGGGGACGGACCGCAAAAAGACGAATACAATATCTTGGCCAATGAGATGGGTCTTGGTGACAAAGTGCATTTTGCTGGTCACGTTGACGACTTCACTCTACGTGCGCTATATAAGGTATCAAACGTGGCGGTTTTCCCATCCCGCTTTGAGCCCTTCGGGATAGTCGCGCTAGAGGCTATGGCTTCTCACTGCCCTGTTGTAGCGACTGCTGTAGGAGGTCTAAATGAGATCGTTGATCATGAGGGAACAGGGCTCAAGGTTCCTCCCAATGATAGTGGGGCGCTGGCTTGGGCCATTGAGCGTCTCATAAGGGATGAAGGCTTTAAGAGCTGGGTCATTGAAAATGCCTACAGGAAATGCCTGTGGGACTACAACTGGGACAGAATTTCAGAATGGACCTCAGGCACTTATAATAGAGTCTTGTGCGAATATGGAACCGGTTCTTGGAAACCTTAGCCGATTTTTCGATGGGGACCATTTTGGCGTGCTACACATGAATGCCCAAGTGACACAAGGAACTGCATCGGTTATTCCGGTTTCGTAGTGAACAACGGAAAGGGTGAAAGCCTTGGGACGCTGCTTTCGTCGGGATAGACCTTTACCCCCTCCGAAAGCCTTAACCTCCGGATGTTCATCGCGCCACGTGTTTAAGAGCGCCTTAAGACGTCAAAGGATCTCGCTCCTTCAAGGTCTGCTATGAGTGGTGTGGTTCTAATCGGCTTAGGGACGCCATTTTCATGGAGGATGAACTCTCTACTCCAATCGCTCTCCATCCTGAGCCTTGCCCCTCTTCCTCGCCTATATATTTCAGCCCCACTCCTGCAAAGATTTCTCCGTACTTGGTGCGGCGAGTTATTATGCGCTAATACGAGTGTGATGGTTTTGAATCCGAAGAATGGCGGGCCCGGCAGGATTTGAACCCGCGACATCAGGCTCCGAAGGCTTACGCAAAGGTCTTCTGCGCCCTATCCTGGCTAGGCAACGGGCCCGATCTAAGTCGTAGAGGCCCCTCGAATTTAAGTGTGAACACCCCGACTTCGGCAAAGGAGTGGACGTCGTTTCCGGCAGAGAGATTTAAAAACTCTGGGGACTAGGACTAAGCTTGCGAGGGGAACTAGGGTGAGTGAGACGCATGTGGCCGACCTTAAGTTCAGACTCATGACGATAGACCTCCTGATAACCGCCAAGAGGCATTTCACCTACCGTGAACTCTCCTCTCGAACTGGGCTGCCAGTCACAGTCCTAAGCAGGTATGTTAAGGGTCATGTCCTTCCAAGTTCGACTCGGGCGAGGCAGATCTGGGAGACCCTTGAGAAGCTCGTTGGCTTAGAGGAGGAGCTGAAACGGAGAATAAAGTTCGACGAGTTTGGATACTTCGACAATAGCTCGATAATCTCTGACCCCCTCATCCTTCAGCAAGGGGCTCAGTACGTCTTCTCCCGCTTCTCCGGTCGGCGGATAACGAAGGTTCTGACGGCGGCCGTTGATGGGATTCCCCTCGCAACCCTCGTCAGCGAAGCTTTGGGCACGGAGTTGGTTATTGCCAAGAAGACGAAGGATGTCGGCGTCTCAGGCTTCGTCGAGGAAAGCTATATTCCGGGTAACTCGGCCATCGTAGTAACCCTGTATATTCCCAGAAATATTATTCGCCGAGGAGATAGCGTCCTTATCGTCGATGACGTCATCAAGACAGGGGGCACGCATACGGCCTTGGCCAACCTCGTCAGCAAGTGTAGGGCTGAGTTGACGGGGATCTATGCCCTCATCGCCGTTGGAGATAGGTGGAGGGAGACCTTGGGTTCCTTGGGTGATTGCCCGATAGAGGTTGTGCTGAATATCAAGCCCGCGACTGGTCAATAAGAAGGATGATTCGTTGAGGACCATCTGGTGGGAGGACGGCAAGGTCCTCCTCATCGACCAGACCAAGCTCCCGACCAGCCTTGAGTATGTAGAGTGTAGTGATGCCCGGCGGTTGGCGGAGGCGATAAGGAGTCTGGAGATTCGGGGTGCTCCGGCGATTGGAGTAGCGGTGGCGATGGGCTTGGCTTTGGCAGCATACAATAGTCGAGCTGGGTCGGTTGGTGAGTTGGTCGGGGAGCTTGAGGATAGTGCTCGCCTCCTTCGCGGGATTAGGCCGACGGCGTGGAACCTCTTCTGGTCCACCGACCGAATTCTAAGCCTTGTGCATGGCTTCGAGGGGGATGTAGAAGGTCTGAAGGAGGCGGTTGTGGAGAAGGCCCTGTCCCTTGCTGAGGAGGACGTAGCGGCGAATAAGGCCATGGGGGTGTATGGGGCGTCCCTTCTTCGGGATGGGGATGTTGTGGGGACGGTTTGTAATGCGGGTTGGTTGGCGACGGCTGGGGAGTATGGGACGGCCCTTGGTGCTGTGAAGGTGGCTTGGGAGCAGGGGAAGCGGGTCTCGGTTTTGGCGTTGGAGACTCGTCCGGTCCTACAGGGGGCGAGGCTCACGGCTTGGGAGCTCCGACAGGACGGTATTCCTGTGAGGGTCATCGTGGATGGCGCTGTTGGCTACTGCCTCTCCAGAGGTATGATTGACAGGTTCATCGTTGGGGCAGACAGGATCGTTGCGAGGGATGGTTGCTACGTCTTCAACAAGGTCGGGACTTATACTGCTGCACTGACGGCTCGGCGTCACGGTGTTCCCTTCTATGTGGCGGCGCCCCTCTCGACCTTCGACTTCACCCATAGGGTGGAGGATGTGGTTGTTGAGGAGCGTGACGCCCGAGAGGTGGCGGAGGTTGGTGGAAGGAGGATGGTGGCCGAGGGGGCTGAGGTCTTCAACCCCGCCTTCGACATTACTCCTCCGGATCTAGTTGATGGCATAATCACGGAGAGGGGCATCATTTATCCACCGTACTCTGTTAGTCTGGCTGCGCTCACGCGTTGACCTTCTTTGCGAGCCAAGCGAGTTTCTTGCCGAAGTTGCGGATGGTTCTGACGCCTTCCTCGTCTTTGGTTACTTCTCCCTTCTCTCTGCCGAAGGCGATGTTCCAGTAGGTTGAGCCTGGGACGATCATGCCTTGGATCATGTAGAAGAGCATGAGTTGGGCGAAGGTGAAGTTGTGGCCCGCTCTTCTGGCGACGACTATGGGGCCTCCGACCTTGTTCTCGAAGGAGCGTTTCGGGCCGTGGACATAGCATCTGCTGATGAGGCTTGTCATCTGGGGTGTGGCTGCGCCGAAGTAGACGGGGGTCGCGAGGATTATTCCGTCCGCCTCTACCATTTTGGCGTGGATGGGTTCGAAGTCGTCTTGGATGTGACATTTGCCTGTGGTGCGGCAGGAGCCGCAGGCGTCGCAGGGCTTTATCTCCTTTCCCGCGAGGCTGATGAGTTCTGTCTCGATTCCCTCTTTCCTTATCTCTTCTAGGGCGATTTGGGTTAGGGTCTCTGTGTTTCCGCCTTTTCGCGGGCTGGCGACTATGGCTATTATCTTCATGGCCTATCACTTGTAACGCGACATTCTTAAATGAAACCCCCCAGAAGAACCGAATTTCTCGACCTTGGGCTTCAAGAGAGCATAGACACCGAAGAGATTTAAAGGCTGTGGATAAGACTTCTAGCGGGACAAAACCCTTGAGTATCTTTGATATCCCCTTCATACTCCAAGCAGTCGGCATCGTGCTCAGCGCCCTAGTTGTTTTTGGAGTACCACTAACATATGTTCAGATATGTAAGAAAGTTAAGAAAGGAAACAAATACACTTATGGAGTTTGGGGAATTATAAAGAAAAAAAACACGTGTAGACGATAATGTCCACAGAAATGAACAAACGTGAACCTAGTCTAACATTCATCGTTTTCGTATATTTGTTAATAGTTTTTGTATGTGGGTTAATGTTTGGTTTTATGAAAAGAGAATTTGGCATTCTAATGGTAATTCTGACCTTTTGGTTTCTGTTTATAATCATAGCAAAGAAGGCAGGTCTATCTATTTTGCCTACATATGAGGGAGATTATTGTTCTTGTCCTTACTGCGGGTATCGTTGGAAAATGAGGTATCCTCATACAGCAAATAATCCGCCATCTCAATGTCCAAAATGTGGGAAACAGATTTGATAAATAGAAGGAGATTCAAAAAAACAGACAAAGGAGTAAAAATAAAGCATAGGGAATACATGGACTAAATCATATTAAAATGTTTGAAAGCATTCTTGATACATTCAATCTTATCTGGAGGGCAAGGGTTGCTTCTCTCACCTGTTCTATTCCATGCGTCCCCAAGAGGAAGTCCACAGAGTTCTTTAACGTGAGCTATCCAGCAAGTTTTAGGTTTAAAACCATACTTACTCTTGACATAGGTTTTAATTTCGCAATAAGTTGCCATTTCTGACCTCCATTAATTAACAAATACATATACAAAATATATCAATATGGTCATATCTTTAGTTCACTCGTTTTCTTTTCTTCTTGAATTCCTATTCCCAATAATATTACTCCTATTACCATAACAACAAATCCTAGATTTCTATATGGGTATATGGGTTGTCTATACGTCTCCAACGTAATTTGTAAGTTGCGAATTTGCTCTGAAAGATGATACATATCCCATCCATATTTCGCTATATCTTCTACAAGTTGTATCTGTTTCTTAGCAATTAAGGCTTGTAAATCCAGAATTTCATTTATAGGTCGTCCAGTAGCATACACCACACAGGTTGTTCCTATGATGATAACGAGGATTCCAAGAATTATCAAATGCACTGGTTTAACTTTGGGAACGAATTCCCTTTCTTCTAACTTAAAAACCCCATGTTCTAGTGACTCCCTAAACTTTAAATTCAGTTCCTCGTTAGCCATGCTCTTCTCTCCTCAATCCTTGCAGAGAGCGTCAGGAGATTTAACCCTTGGCCTAGCGGGAGTCGGGACGGCTGAAAGACTGAGGCTCTGGGACTTGTGAAAGATGGTTATAAATACTCCGATACAACAGTTCTGCCTAGGGCAAGTTAAATGAAAGATTGGTTATACTATCGAATATACGTAAGACCGCATTTTAATGACTGGTATCCTCGTCTGTTGAGAGAAGTAGTCCAGCCTTTTATTTCAAAGAATGAGAAATCCATTGATAGTTTCTTTTTCTTCATGTATCATATGCAATATGGCATACATGAAGGTTTAGAAAAGGGATGTGAACATAGATTCAAAGTCGGAGAATGGGTTAGTTTCATACGCTTAAGAGTGTGGGCAGAACAAGAAAATATTTCGAATCTTGAAGGCGAACTGTTGAAATTTATTAAAATGAGTCCAACCGTCCTTGAAACAGAGAAATGCACTTACAACGAAAAAGAAGACCTCGGCGGAAGATTTGGAGAGACAAGAAGAGAATTAGTTCGCAAATATCTTGAATATGCAAGTAGAATAACCTTATCCCTATTAGATGAGCCGAGAGACGAGAAATACTATGATAAAATTGGTGGACTAATTCACTTGTCTTCCAATATGTTGAATTATTGCATTGTCGTTACATGCCCAAACTGTAAAACTAGGACTCCAATTTCACTTTAAAATTCCAATGTCAGGTCTTCGTCTGTGCTGTCTGTGTATTGTGCGCCACATAGTGTAAACAACGGTATTTAAATCGTGATACCGCCTATTACCGTCCCATAACAATTCACACATAGGGCGACCTTCTTGTGGACGAGAAATGTCGCCCTTCGAGCGGTTTCCTTAAATGATTGAGGTACTTTGGAATTGTCGCGGGTGGGCCAGTAGCTCAGTTTGGCTAGAGCGTTCGGCTGATAACCGAAAGGTCGAGGGTCCGAATCCCTCCCGGCCCATTACTTCTCTCAGAACACTATGCATGACTAGTTGCGTTAGTCGAAAGGAGCGAATGATTCCAAGACTCGAAGATCAATGAATACTTAGAATAAAGAGCTAAGTTCTCTCCTGTGGGAACACGTTCTGTAAGTCGTCTTGTAGAGTGTTTGGTCGCAAGAAACATGTTCCCTCAGATGGCCCAGCTCCACGAGTTCGTCCAGCCGCCTTTGGCATTCTCTATCATCTTTTGAGGTTGAGGCAGAGAGCTGCTGAAGGGTAACGTCCCCAACCGATAAGGTGGCAACCACGATCTCCCTAAGCTCCTGTGGCAGTCGAAGGATCTGAGCCACCCTCGCTTTCCTTACGCACTGTTGCTGGTCTGGGCTAGTAGTATTCTTTCTCATGCTTCTCCTTCGAAGGCGTGGGCGCGCTCTCCTTTTCCCGTTTTCTCTCCAAAGGCTCTCTCTCCAAGAGTCTTTCCGCCAACCCCCTCACGATGATCGAGAAACGATGGCTCGGATGACCAACCACGAAAATGCCCTCTTCCTTTGCTGCCCAGACATCGTCGAGGAAGGGGATTACGCCTAGAACGCTTGCCTTGAGCCTCTCCTCCAAAACCTTCTCCGCCGTATCTTCCGCGTCCCCGGGAACCATGTTGGCCAAGAGGTAAACCTTCTTAGCGATCTTCCTTATCACCTGCAGAGAAGCATGAGCTCCCATTAGGCCCTGTTCATCGATGCGAACGACCTCGATTACTATGTCGGAGACAGCAATGGAGAGAATAACGTCCTCGTCTATCCCCGAGTGGGTATCCAGAAGCACGCAGTCGAGGTCGAAATCACTAGCTATCTCCCTCACGCACCTACCAAAGAGGGAGACTTCATACCCATCCTCTATCGTCTTCACAATGCCGTCCGCATCGGAGCTAGCAGGCACGAAGAAGAGACCACCGACCTTGAGGCCAAATCTCCCGGAGATGTCCAAGACCAGATCCTTGACATCGCACTTCTTCGAGAGGTAATCATTAAGCTTCCAACGAACATCCTCCACCGGGATCTGCAGCATCGACTGCATCGCTGGTGCCTTCAAGTCAAAATCGACGATCCCCACCCTAGTGCCCAGCAACGCAAGCGCAGCCCCAAGATTAGCTATGAGTGAGGTCTTTCCAGTACCCCCTCTGAAGGAGTGGAAACAAATGATCTTGGGCATGAGCTGGCAAATCCGAGCTGATCTTCTGGAGTGCTCAGATGTAGCTTGAGTTCCGGCTAAGATAAGCTTTGTGAACAGCTCTAGCAACTTAACTTTGTTCTTGGCACGTGATAGCTAGCACGCGGATTCAAACCAGAATAGCGGCTCGGGTTGTTTCTCCAAGCGCAACAGCGCAAGAGTGTTTTACGCTCCATGTATGGTTTGACCATATGTATGGAATAAATATATTCATTTGCAGTATATGTTTAAGTCATGGATTGAAAAGTGCCTTTTCTAATAACTTGGGCGGATTTGGATAGGCGGGAGTGTTGACACGTCCACATCATAGCTAGCGAAGGGGTTCCAATTTTGAATCGAAGATCAGAAACATATTATCTGCATATCCATGACTTAGAAAATAGTGTATCGTGCGTGTTGCTGCGTTTCGATACGTCTAGCCACTATTTACGGGTGTCTTGAAGAATTGATTCCATTACTTCAGGATGTGGTTTCCAATATTCACAACTTCTTTCAAATTCCGCCTGAGCAACTGATTACAATACTGATCATCCCATTAATCTTCGATATGCCCCGCACCATAGGAAAGGCCGCCCTCCTAATTCTTCACGCAACATATGAAAGGCTAACCAGCGCACGCAGCAAGTCCGACCCATCCCTCAACCCTTTAGTCTCAATAATAGTTCCTGCCCACAACGAGGAACAAGCGATAGAAAGGTCAATCCAGTCACTGCTCGAGCAAGGATATCCGAGAAAAGAGATAATCATAGTGGATGATGGGTCAACCGATCATACCTATCAGATCGCAAACGAGTTCGCGCGGAAGGGCCTGATCAAGCTTGTCCACCGCGAAGTGTCCAGCGGGAAGAAGGCGAGGGCGGTGAATCACGGGATTGTTTTTGCTCGAGGAGAGATAGTTGTGACTGTCGACGCTGATACCTTAATGGAACCTATGGCGCTGCAAAGACTGATCGAGCCTTTTTCCGATCCGAGGATTGGGGCCGTCTCGGGAAACGTTCGGGTGCTGAATCATTCAAATCTCCTCTCGAAGCTTCAAGCATATGAATACGTGCTGGCCATGGAGATGGGGAGACGTTTTCAGGCGATCTCTGGCATGCTGATGATCATTCCAGGAGCCGCAGGCGCTATCCGACTGAGACTCGCCAGATCTGTTGGCCTCTACGATCCAGATACCATAACTGAAGACTTCGACATCACGATAAAAGTTCACAAGACAGGGATGAAGGTCAAGTTTGCTTCCAACGCGGTCGGATGGACTGTTGTACCTGATAATTGGAGGGACTGGTTTAGACAGAGGAGCCGTTGGACGGCGGGTCAGCTTCAGACCTTGATTAAGCACCGGAATCTCTTCTTTGAGCACCATTTTGGGAGAATCGGGCTCTTAGCTGCACCTGACATGGTCCTCGTGGACATAATTCTTCTCTTTGCCAGAACTGTCTGGCTCCTGCTCCTTCCTCTCTTCTACTATGGGCTGCTCGTCCCTTTATTGGTTTTAATCTTCTTTTTCTACCTCTTCAATGAACTCATAATTGGGCTCGCGGCGGCGATGCTTTCTCCGAGGAAGAGTGACATGGTCTATCTGCTCTTGGCTCCCATCGTTGTCCTGTTCTATCGTCCGCTTTATGGGTTCGTACGCATGAAGGCGTACTTCACTGAGATGACCAAGGGAGTTTCCCAGTGGTGAGAAGAGTGTTCACATGTGAAAAGGTGAGCAGGCGGCTAGTAAGGATTCCTTGTACGTGCGAATCTTGGATGAGGAGATTAGGATGACTAAGTTGGAGGGCCTCGCGAGAAGCAATAGATTCACCCAACTTCTGTTGAATAACCTCCTCAAGACCGAGGGCTTCACTTTTGAAGAGGGGCTGGAGAGTCGAACACTCCTACGATATCCAAAGATTGAGCAGATTCTCGGGTTGAGGAGTGAGACTTTAGAGGAACAAATACGACTTCTCATGGAACTGGGCGTCCTAGAGAAGAAGGAGATCAAGCGCGTTATATGCTGTCCAAAATGCCAAGGCATCAGTATGCGCCCGTCGAGGAGATGCCCGAGCTGTGGTTCTGAACAGATAACTCGAAGTGAACTCCTCGAACATCTGAAGTGTGGGCACATAGGGTCAGCGGAGGAGTTTACCGGCAAGGAAGGGCTTCTATGTCCCAAGTGCGGGAGGAAGATGATTCAGATTGGGGTTGACCATCGGAGGGTCGGGCCGATGTATGTATGCTCCTGCGGCCAAAGATTCTCGGTTCCGGTGGAGACATGGATATGCAGTGAGTGTGGCAACGAGTTCTCGCTGGACCAGCTGTCAACGAGGCCCCTGCATGCGTATTACCTCCTTGAGAATAAGAAGGCGGAGATTAGGGGACTCCTTTTTGACTCGAAGCCTTTAGTCGAATACTTCTCGGAGATGCAATTTCAAGTAACCTCACCGGGATTGGTTGTTGGATTCTCCGGTGCTGAGCACAGGTACGACTTGCTGGGGATCGACGCTTCTCGGAAGAGGTCGGTGGTAGTCAGGCTTTGCTTCGATGAGAAGGAGGTCGATGTTCTTCAGATAGCAGGCCTCTACGCTGAAGCCATGGACAGTGTCATAATAAGAAGGGGCCTCAAGAGACCCGATCACGTCGTCGCCCTCTGTGTGCCTAGAGCTGAGCAGAGTGCTCGAAGGCAGGCCGAAGTATTCGGAATCACGTGCATCGATGCGTATGATTCTGCTGAGGCTGTGGAGAAGCTCAGGGAGTCATCGTGGCATGAGAGGACTGTCAAGTATCAATCGCTCCTGTTCTAGGGTACAACCGTGGACTCGAGACAGTCAGGAAAGATGTTGAGCCGGCTCCTTTTAGGCATCATATGCGGTAGTAGGGTTGTGGAAGCCCCTTCTCAGGTGGTACTGAGCACGTTCGCCAGCCTCTCAACGAGGACTTCCTCGTCCCCATCGACCAAGGTCAATGCGTTGATCCACAGTGTGTTCTTTTCGGAGCCGACCCAGACGCTTGGATTGCCTTCCCGGAGTCTCCTGACCAACTCTGCTGTGGCTTCAGGGCTCTTGTCTAGGTCGATTCGAACTTCTGTCGCCAGCCCGACCTCCTCCGGAAGAGGCGTCAATTTGATGCCATGAAGCTTCTTCAACTCTCCCACGATGTAGCGGGCCTTCCTATCGCTCGACTGGAAACGGGACCTATGGTCCATCGTCATCCATCTTCGGAGTGCTACCACGACGGCCACGATCTCTTGCCTGTCCACCTTGTAACCTCTACCAAGAGCCCTGTACGGACTCGTCTCGAAGCCTATGAAGCTGTTCAACGCCACAGCATCAACTAACTCCTTCCTACCTATGACGATCCCCGTGGAGCTGGGCCCTCCGAAGTACTTCGCTCCGTAACATACCAAGTCGGCGCCCATGGCAGCATACTTCTTGAGGTTTTCGACGGGATAGACCTCTCCGGCAGCGTCGACGATTATCGGGATCCCATGCTTCTTCCCTATCCGTACAACATCCTCTATGGGAACGACCTTGGGAGTTCCAGGTGCCAAGTAGTGTATCGCCGCCGTCTTGTCGGATATGGCCCCCTCGATCTGCTTAGGGCGGACACCCGACACCAACTCCCACAAACCTCCACCAACCTCGACCAGCGTCGCCCCCGGCACGGTCATGCATCGGTCATACTTAGTCCTCAGACCCCTCTGAATCAGGATCTCACTCCTCATCCCCTCCGTCTTGGGCAGCCTCTCCACCTTCTCAGGGTCCAAGCCCGTCATACAAGCCGCAGCCGACAAAATCAAGGCCGCGGCAGCACCCGGCGTGATGAAGGCCGCCTCCGCACCCGTCATCTGAGCCACGACCTTGCCAGCTTGGTCGAGGAGTTCTTTCATGTTGACATAGCAAGCGTTTGCCTCCCTCATGGCGTCGAGGGCCTCCTCTGAGAGTATGGAGCCGCCGAGCAGGGACATGTTGCCTCGGGCGTTGATGACTCTTCTCACTCCGAGTTCCGAATATGCGCTCATTTGCAGTCCCTTAGGATGGGAATTGGGACTTATCCATATGTGCCTTGCGCAAGCTCTGTACTTGGTCATTGAAGCAATCGGGCCTCGAAGGAACATAAAGTCGGCTTTGGCAAGTAAGCGAGGCCTAAACCAAGAACTCGCTGTCAGGGAGATTCCACAATCGCATTTACCAACGATTCTTAAGTCATCGGCATTCGCACATAGGTAGTTATGGTCTATATATGAGGTGCTGGAAACTAACTTGTATGCCTGTCTTGCATGAGTTCGGATGTCACCTCCTCACCTACAGGTATGACCTGCAGAAGACGATTGAGCACAGCGTTCTACTTGATAAGCTCAACTTCGACCACATAAGGGTGGGCGACCACACCCTAACCCTAAACCCCAAGGTACAGTATCCGAATGCCCATACCATATTGACTGCCATCGGCGTCCTGACGAAGCGCGTAAGGCTATTCCCATCGGTCACAGACCCCTACCGGAGACACCCTGTGGAAATAGCCCAAGCTGTCGCAACCCTAGACGTCATCACAGGAGGCAGGACAGCCCTCGGGATCGGCGGAGGGGAGATGATGAACCTCACTCCTTTCGGCATAGAATGGGTGAAGCCCTACACCCGGCTACGAGAGTCGATCCAGATGATCAAACTCCTCTGGTCAGCCTCACCCGAAAATCGAGCTAGTTACAGGGGCGAGATCTTCGCCCTCAAAGGGGTGTATCTTCAGATCAGGCCGGTACAGAAGCCTCGACCTCCTATTTACATTGGTGCCGTCGGCCCTAGGACTAGGGCCTTGGTTGGGGAGATCGCTGATGGTTGGATCCCTGTGATCGAGTCTCCCGAGACCTTGAAAGTCCATCTGAAGGATGTTCTGGCCTCAGCGGCACGTTGTGGGAGGAGTGTCGAAGAGATTGAGGTGGACGTGTCCCTCTACACGGACGTCTCCGAGGACTACGAGGCGGCGTACCGATGTGTGGAAGCTACAGCTAAGAGCGGCCTGATACAGGAGAGAGATGTCCTCAGGCTCATAGGCTGCGACCTACGGGTCCCGGACGAGCTCTCGGTGCAGAGGCTTAGGGCCGACGACCCGTCGAAGATGGAAGAGTTAGGGATGCTGGCTACTTTGATACCTCGCAGAATCGTCGAGGAGGTGACGGCCTTCGGCACGCCTGATCAATGCATAGGGAGGATCGAGGAGTTCCTTAGGGCTGGCGCGACGAGTATCACCATATGTGACCTCGGGCCTGAGAAGGATAGGACGTACGAGGTTTATGCCGAGAAGATTGTCCCGTACTTGAAGGAACAGTATGCTACTTAGTTCGTGGATGGGCCGTTAATGAGCGGCCCTCCCTGAGAAGATCGTAGAGGGAATCGGCGTGTCGGAGCTGATGGTTAGACGTCGTCCAGAGGGAATATGGGTCGCGGCACGTTCTTGTATTTGAACCATTTCAGGTTCGGCGTCGTCAACCCCGGCGCATCCACCTCGACGACCTCCTTCGAGAAAGGCTCGTAAGCCGCCCTAAAATGCCCCCTCGACTTCAGCAGAAGTATCTTCTTCTCTGTCGGCTCTATCCCATTACGTCTGAAGATTTCAGGATCGTTCGGCGCGTGACTCTTCTCAGTAAGAATAATCTCCACCCCATCGACATCTAGGACAGCTGTCCTGCCGACATCGGCCCTCAGCCCCACGCGACCCGCCTTATGGACAAAGACCCCATCCGTGATCGTCCTCACCCTACCCGTAACCTCTAAGGGCTCACCGTGAAAGCTATCCGTCTTCCCACCGATACGAGTCGTTAAGGTCCCTTGAACACCCACTTTAATGGCCTCAGCCACAGCCTCAGGATCCTTGATCACCGCTACCCCCACGTTCTTCGCACCCCTCCTCAAGAGTTCCCTGAGGATGAAGGTACTGTCGCCGGGAGCCCCACCACCGGGATTATCCGCCACATCCGCGAGGATCACGGGCCCCTCCTTCGTCGCGACCGCCCTCTCCACAGCCTCCCCAATAGGGGTGATCTCCTTCAGGAACTCCTTTCGTCGGCTCCACATCTCCTCACCCAGCTCCCAACTAGACTTCCTCGCCAGTTCGAGGTCATCGTCAGTCACGACCACGACGCTGGAGCCAATCCTCGCCACATCGGCATAGGGAAAGCCCCCGAAGACGGAGACATTGATGACCCGAGGCAACTTCTCCATCTGGTAGGCCCTCTCGAACAACCTCACCATCGGCCCTTCCGTCGTCCTCTGATTGATCGTCGGAGGCATCATCCCCAACTTCCTAAATGCGGTAACGGGACGAATCTCTCCCCCAATGGCTCTCATCATCGTCTCCGCCGCCTCGACCCCCCTCTCATAGGAATCAACATGAGGGTTCGTATTGTACCCGAAGATGGCATCACAGTCACCAACCATCAGGTCAGAGACCAACGCATGGAGGTCCAGAGTGACAATGATGGGAATGTTCCCCACAGTCTTCCTAGCCTCCTGTAGGAGAACCCCCTCAGTCTCAGGAACATCCACAGCCACCATCGCTCCATGAAGGGAGAGGAGGACGCCGTCCAGTCTGCCCGCAGACCTAAGATTACCGACTAAGGTGTTCGCAATCTCCTCGAAATCCTCTCGGACAATAGGACCTGAAGGAGTGGCACTCGCAGCCAATGTCGGGACGATCTCCACACCATGAGCCTTGAGAACGTCTATGAAGCCGCCCAGCTCCGTCCTCGTCCCCTCGTAGACCTTGAGGATTTCATCCCCATAACATGGATCGAAGTCGCTGAGCCTCAGCTTGAGGACGCTGAAGGTATTCGTCTCGTGGGAAACTCTGCCGATCGCTACCTTTGGCATGATGAATAGTCATTCAATGGCCTTTTTAGGCTTTGGCAACGAGGCGACTAGGACTTCCCGTAGGGGATCATGCAAAGGAACTTGAGGACTCCAGACCCAGTGTTCCTCAACTGATGCCTCTCCCCGGGCGGTATGAAGACCACTGTCCCAGCCTTGAAGGCCTTCTCCCCATCCACTCCAACGACAATTCCCTCACCCTGAAGGACATAGACCTCGTGCTCCCAAGGATGACTGTGGAGAGGACTGAAACCCCCTGGCGCCACCTCGAAAAGTCTCATAGCGAAGTTCTCCGCCCCCGTATCCTTTGTTATGAGCCATCGAACCTTCACCTTGGACGCTCCCTCCTCGGCGTTGACCGCCTCCACCTCTTCACAGTCAAAGACCTTCATTCACGGTCCCTTCGCATACCTTCTGCTTCCTTGTTTAGGTTCTCGCCTCATATATTTCAATATCCTTAGTTAGACGAAGGATTTATCATATCAAACCCCCATAGACCATTGGGATATGACTGGAAACGAGAAGCTGGCCATCGGCCTCATAGGCTGCGGTGCCATCGGCTCAACATTGGCACATGCAGTAGACCGTGGAACTGTCGGCAACATCCAGCTGATCGCCGTCTACGACCTGATACAGGAAAGAGCAGAGAAGCTGGCCGGGAGCCTTAAGGCAAAGCCCAAGGTAGCCCGAACCATCGACGAACTCCTATCTCTTCCCGAGGTCGAACTCATATTGGAGGCGGGCTCCCAAGCAGCCCTCAAAGAATGCGCCGTCAAGGTCCTTCAAGCAGGGAAGAACCTCATGGCCATGAGCGTCGGCGCCTTCGTGGACACCCAGCTCCTCAACGAAGTCCAAAGAACCCTCACTGCGACAGGGAGCAGACTCTGGCTCCCCTCAGGCGCCATCGCCGGCCTCGACGGCATAAAGGCGGCGACAATGGCACGGGTGGGCTCCGTCACCCTGACTACAACGAAGCCGCCAGCAGGCTTGGTCGGAGCGCCGGGGACAAAGGGTATGGACTTGAGTCGCCTCGAAACGGCTACTGAGGTCTTCAAGGGCCCAGCCGATGAGGCGTGTAGGCTCTTCCCCCCGAACGTGAACGTCGCCGCCTCCCTAAGCCTCTCAGGAATCGGACCCAAGAGGACTATGGTCCGAATTATCGCCGACCCCAATGTGGATAAGAACATACACGAGATCGAGGTCGAGGGGGACTTTGGAGTCCTCAGGACGAGGGTAGAGAACGTGCCATCACCCGAGAACCCGAAGACGAGCTACCTAGCGATCCTCAGCGCCCTAGCCACCCTTAGGAAACTGACCGAACAGATTCAAGTGGGCACATGATATGAGTACGTTCTTAGAAGCCCTCGCCGCTAGGCGTAGGGAGAAGCGAAGCATCCTGTGCGTCGGCCTCGACCCCGCTCTGCCAGGTCAGAGAGGCAGAGACCTTGTACCTGCCAAGTATCTGGAGGAGGGGGATGAGAATGAGGCCCGCCTCAACTTCTGCCTTGACATGGTCGAGTCGGTAGCCGAGTACTGCTGTGCCTTCAAGCCGAACCAACAGTACGTCCTAGGATGGACAGGGGAAGACCATCGGAAGTTGACTTCAGCCATCCGCGAGGCAGGGGCTATGTCGGTCCTCGACTGTAAACTCGGCGACATCGGAGACACGATCGCTTCGGCGCTCTACCATATTCGGAGATGGGGCTACGACGCCATCACCTTCAACCCGCTCCTCGGCAACCTCAAGGACACCGTCGAATTGGCCCATAGAGGTGAAAGGCAACTCGGAATCCTAGTCCTGGCCCTCACATCAAACCCAGAGGCCGCAAGATACCAGAAACACGCCACCCTCGACGGTGTCCCCCTCTTCTTGGCAATAGCTCGGGACGTAAGGGACTCCATTGCTGACGGCTGCGTCGTGGGAGCCACCCACCACGTTACGGAGAAGGACTTACGGGAAGTCAGGTCTATCGTCGGCCCTGAGAAGGTCTTTCTGATTCCAGGGATCGGAGCTCAGGAAGGCGACCTCGATAAGTTGTCGGCAGCTGGGGAGAATCTCTTGGTCAACGTTTCGAGGGACATAATTTACTCAGAGGACCCTCGGGGGCGAGCTCAGGAGTATCGCCGAAGGACAAAGGAGGCGCTTCCTCAACTCTAGGTCATCCTGCTTGTCCAGAGCTAGTCAAACCTCTTATGTTGGATACGCGGTAGTCGAGCACGGGTGTAAAGTTATGTTCAGTGGTCTGAGTCCACTTCGCGGGCTCGCTGTATTGAGGGAATTTGAGAGACGTAGGGAGAGCAGCTGGGATAGGACCGGTGGGAACAGAGACTATGTCGTCATAAAGGGAGCTGAGGAGAGGCGGTTAGCCGAGATAGAGGGAGCTGGATGCATTACGCATACTTGGATGACGACGAACAGCGCCGAAGACAACTACCTCAGGAAGGTTCTGCTACGAATCTTCTGGGACGGAGAGAAGAACCCTAGCGTTCTAGTTCCTTTGGGTGACTTCTTCGGGATCGGCCACGGTCTGACCCGCAACTTCGTCTCACTCCCCCTCACCATGAGCCCTAGGAATGGGAGGGGGATGAACTGCTTCTTCCCCATGCCCTTCTACAAGCAGGCAAGGATAGAAGTCGTCAATGAGGGAAGGGAACCTCTGACCCTCTACTTCTACATAGACTACGAGTTGCATCCGAAGTTGGACGATGGATTGGCGATGTTCCACGCTCAGTGGCGGAGGGAGAACCCCACAGTCGCGGTGAACCCTCCAGAGGAACGAGATAAGGCGAACCTCGATGGCGAGGAGAACTACATCATCTTAGAGGCTGAGGGGAGAGGCCATTATGTGGGCTGTAACTTGAATGTGGACTGTGGGGAGAAGACTTGGTACGGGGAGGGAGACGATATGATATTCATTGATGGCGACGAGCGGCCCATACTACACGGCACGGGGACGGAGGACTACTTCAACTGCGCCTACTCGCCGAGCGAGGAGTACTGCGCACCCTACCACGGCTGCCCTCTCGTGAGTCATCCTAGGGAACTGCTGGCTCCCAGCTCAACCCTCAAGCTGCTCAGAGACTATTCGGGGAAGACGAGCATGTACAGGTTCCACATCGAAGACCCCATCACTTTCAGGAAGTCGATACGGGTGACCATCGAGCACGGCCACGCCAACGCCCTAAGTAACGACTACTCCAGCACAGCCTACTGGTACCAGACGGAACCGCACAGGCCCTTCAGCATCTCACCCGTCGAGAAGCGACTGCCCAACCCCTAGCAAGAATACTAGAGTCTTGAGCCAAGAGAAAGGCAGAACAGAATAAAGACAAGCACTACTCCTTTCGGCCTTCCACCGCTACGCTAGTGATCTTGCCCCTGAGACCCTCGGAGAGATCGATGTCATAGGTTGACTCCTTTGTGATTCGAACTTCCTTGAACCCGGCCCTCCTCATGCTCTCAAGGTACTCCCCCTTCTCTAAGGCGCCTCCTATGCAGCAGGCCCAGGCGTCGAAGCTCCTCCTAACCTCCTCAGGGAGCTCTCCCTCCGTGACCAGGTCTGAGACCATTAGCCTTCCCCCAGGCTTAAGGACTCTATAGGCTTCCCTGAAGACCCGATCCTTGTCCGGCGAGAGGTTGATGACGCAGTTACTGATGATCACATCTATGACCCTGTCATCAACTGGCAAGTTCTCGATCTCTCCCAGTCGGAACTCGACATTCTGGTAGCCGTACTGTGCAGCATTGGAGGCGGCCTTCTCGATCATAGCTTCCGTCATGTCGACGCCTATGACTCTCCCTCTAGGACCTACCCGTTGAGCCGCTAGGAACACATCCACTCCACCGCCGGAGCCAAGGTCGAGGACGGTCTCCCCCTCCTTAAGTGATGCGAGGGCGACGGGGTTGCCGCAACCCAGACCCATGCTTGCGGCCTCTGGGATGCTCCTCAACTCCTCTTCGGAGTATCCTATTCTCTTCCCGACCTCGACAGAGCTGGTATCTTCTCCGCACGTCGGGCAGCAGGAGCTTCTTGTCTCGGCGATCTCGCCGTATCGTTTCTTTACATATTCTTTCACAGTTTCCTTATCCATTCATTCACCTTCTATCCCAGATCATATTTTTATTGGTTGCATCAGACTTCTGAGGCGAATCGCATTTCCAAGATTTGAAGTTATTGTTAGAGGTTTGCAAGACTCTAAGTTCACGTCTCCATTGGCGAGCTTAACGGCGAAGGCGTAGCAACTCGCCTCACCACATTCTTTACAGTTGTTTCGGGGAAGCTTCTCATATATCGCTGCGACGTTAAGTTTCTTCTTGTCCTCTATCAGTTTTGGGTCAGGTTCCCCGTGGATAGCGTGGTACACAATTGCTCGGTTTATTAGCTTTCTCAGCTCCGCCACAAGCCTCTCAGCTTCCTGCTTGTCCTTCACGTAGGTCATTCCGATCTTACCTGTTGAGAAGACGGTTACGAGGCGCTGGTTCTGCTTGTAGCTGACCACGCCGAGGCCTTCGGAGTAGTTGGCATTTGGCATGTAGAGGTACAGGATGGATAGCACATCGTTCAGGGGCTTGTCTGCTTGGGCGATGAACTTAATCCTCTCTGGGTCGGCTATGCATAGGGATATCTCCTTTATCTCGATCCTCTCGACGAGCCTTCCGAGGAAAAGAAGGGACTCTAACCCGGGATTCTCTGCGCCTCTACCGCTTTGAGACGTTCTTACGCCACCTGACCATACATGAAGGGGGGAAGGGATACCGGCTCGACCCACGGGAAGTTGCTGGACAGGAGGTTGCGAATATCCTGTTCTCTGATCTCTGCATGGATTCCATCAGTATGATTCGTTATCGGGATCCCTGTCTTAGCCAAGGAGGCGCCATCCGCGTAGTCCGTGAGGACGTACATGTCTTGATTGTGGTAGAAAGTCAGTCTCAACCCCAAGGGCGGATTCCTGAAGAGGTGGGGCTGGGCGAGGTAGAACATGGTCTCCGGATGCAACTTCAAGGCAAGCACCTTGAACTCTCCCCAAGCGCGAATGTGATGAACAGCCATTTCTTATCAACCTGACAATTGTCTTCACTGCTGATTGGACTGTGCTTCTTTGCCGACCCTTGCTTCACAGTCAAAACAGTACTTGGTCTCCCGGTTGACCCAAACCGTCTTACCGCATCCAGCACAGACAATCTTTCTAAGGAGATCGTTCTTAGGCGCTGCGGCCCTCATCATATCAGTGAAGTTCTGCATACACGCACATGGTTTCCTCTCGGACGTGGTTACCACTATTCCCTATCGTCTTCCTTTCTCTCGACATAGACGTGATAGACCTGTTTTGCTCTAGCATCAGGTATGGCTTTCCTTGACAGACCATCTAATCCTTCCACAATCTCATTCAGTAACATTATGGGGATATCGATGAACATGTTTCCATCAGACGTATCCGTTGAAGAACGGCATCCATAACAACCGGGGCTAATGTTTATCTCACCCGTCATATACGGCACGACCGTGGAGTCGACGCAGCAACACTGGAAGATCGAGGTGCTGAAATTGAGTCTGCCCCCATTCTTGAAAGTTCTAGCTAGGCACAGCCACATCACTTGTTCTGGAAGCCCCTCCACTACGACCACATCTGGCTTGAGAGGAAAGCCGTTTAATGGGCCCACAACTAGGGCGGAGAGAGTTCTCGGTTCTAGCCTCGGCATGGTGCGCATGGTCTCTGCCGCCGCCTCGGGAGACTCGTAAAGCCCAAGCGTGTGCAGCATCTTTCCGCTGGAAATCATCTCAGGCAATGGATTGAACCCGAAGGCCGCAGAGGCGGCTGGACATGCTAGTTGATCAGGCGTCAAGAGGAGGGCTTCACCATGTCTGGCGAGCATGAGGACTTGACAGTATCTGGACCGTTTCTCTGGAGCCTTAATATGTCCGGGCATTTCTTCCCCAGTCCTCACCAACTTTACCGCTATCACCGGGTGCTCCAATCCAAGTATTCGTCCCATCTTGCTGGAAACATCCTTAAAGTTCAATATTTCAATCATTATTTTAACTCCCTTTGTCATCGATTGCAAGTTCCTTGATTTTAGAATTTAGAGCTTTCTTACTTGCGACTATGACGCTTCTTTTCTTGATTATCTTATGTATGTATGACAGGGGTGGAAAACTCATCGCATGTACTGGACATGTGTTCATGCATGTTGTGCATCCCATCTTGCATCTAATCGGATAAGCAACTACTGGGACGTTCTTTTCGTAATCAAATTTGTAAACCTCTGGACCACAGCCCAATACGCAGATGCCACACCCAATACAAAGCTCCGGCTCAACTGTAGGATGCCAACTAATTTCTTCCCTCGGAACCTCATGCCATGTCGGTTTAGATGAGGATTCAGACATCTTAACTACCATCTTAAATCGTAAATTATTGATTTACCCCTTCTTTTTTGCAAGTTTCAATCTCTCAGCCTCGACCTTTCTCTTCAGAACCTCAAAGTAACCCTCTGGACTAAGAAGATTCCCCCTATCAACATCAAAATCCTCCACCTTGATCCTGACAAACCATCCCTCGCCATAGGGGTCCTTGTTCATCAGCTCAGGCTCCGACTCCAACCGGCTGTTAAGCTCGATTATAGTACCGCTGATGGGTGAGATTACATCTAGCATAGTTTTGACAGATTCGAAGGTTCCGAGCTCATCGAACTGCTCAACCTTCGTACCAATCTCGGAGAACTGCACGAACAGGATGTCGCTGGCCATGTTCTGGATGAAATCAGTTATACCTATTGTGGCCACATCCCCCTCCATCTTTGCCCAAGAATCGTTCTCAGTATAGAAGCGATCTCTATGGACCTTGAAGACATACTTGTCAACCTTCAATTCATACGGTTCTTCGCTCAGTTCCCCTGCCTCCCACAAAGCTTGTCAACGATCGACGCAACCTCCTCAGCAACTTTCTCAGCAAGTTTTCTACCATCTGGACCGACGTTAGACGCGGAATCCGGTGTCAGACCATACTTCTTGGCACAGTCTGGGACGAGGATTCTTCCCCTTATCCGCCCTCCACTCTTCGCTATCAGCTTTGTAGCGCATCGCTCAGCGCATCCGTCGACGACGATTACTGGTAGCTTTGTGACGAGTTCAGAGTGAGGGGCAACACCAGCGAGCAGAGGAGGAAGAGCGATGAGCCTCGTCTCGGTAGACCTCAGTTCCTCAACTACTTTGAAAACACTCAGCATCGCCACTGAGCCCAAAGCCTTATCCATGCCAGCACAGGCTAAAACGGCTACCTTTCCCTCGTCACTCACTAGGTCTCACCCTTTTTCAGCGGATGGCCTCTTCAGTATGACGTCTACTTTGGCCGCTATCTCTTCCGCGACCTCTTCAGCGATCTTCATCTCATCTTCAGTTAACCTTTCACAGGATTTGAGAACAACCTCGGGATGCTTCTTGACTATATCTGTGACCACGATAGAATATGCGGGTCTGCCACTAAGGTTAGATGTTGCGATCTGCGCGCAACGCTTCTCGCAGCCATCAACGGTGATCGTTGGAAAGACCTTGGCGAAGTCCCTCTCGTTCTTGTCGCCAGCGAGGAAGAGGGGCAAGCAGATGGTCACGGTCTTATCCGGCCTCAGCTTCTCAAGGACCAGCCTAGTAGCGACAAAGGCTATCGTTCCTCCGGGGAGCTCCTCACCGCTGCATGAGATTATGCCCACCTCGGTCGTTGGAAGAGCCATCTTCACTTCACCATCCCATTAATCTTATCAATCACTTCCTTAGCCACGAGGCCAGCAAGTTTTAGGCCATCCTCGTTCAACTCGATCACACCCTGCGGTTTCAAACCCCTATTGTTCCTCAAGACATCAGTCACCATCACTTCTGCCACGAGCTTCCCCTCAGATGCCAATATATTCTTTGCCGAGCATTGGTTAGGGCATCCATCAATGGCAATGCAGGGCGTGCTTGAGATCAGTTTTCCAGCTTCCTCGTCTCCGACGGTTAGGAGAGCCAAGCACAGGGTTCTGGCGGTCTTCGGGTTCTCCTCTATGACTTTGTAGGCCGCTATCCTGCTGACCTTTCCAAGGGCCTTGCCGATGCCACTACAAGGGATAACGACTACCTTTTCGTCTCCTCTCATTTCTCCACAACCTCCAGATTCTTTTCTCCACGAAGCTTCTGGATCAGGGCGAGGACGTCTCTCTTCTGAGGAAACCCTAGAGCATCGGTTGGGCAGACCTTTCGACATGAACGGCAGAAGACGACGCAGTTATCCATGTTCTTGACTATTAGCTTCGGGGGATTCCCTTCAACAGCATAGACGCCATGAGGACAGAACTTGAGGCACTGGGCGTCTCCGTCGCAGAGGTTGCATTTCTCGTAGTCTATCAACGGGTACCAAGGAATCTGCCTTCGCGGTGCGCCCATGTAGGTCTCGTCAGACATCCTTACCCGCCTCCTTCAGGGCATTCTTAACCACGTTCAACGCTTCCTCTAGTTTCATGTTCCTGACATCGAGGGGGATGAGGTCCTTGTTGATGTCTAGGCCCGCCTTCTGGAAGGCGTCTCTGAAGAGCTTCTTCTGCATCACCGGAGCGCATCCGGCCACGATGTACCTGCTCCCCTTTTTGAGGAATTCGTCTAGGAAACGTTCTCCGTCTTCATCGCATAGCATTGGATGAATGAAGGCGTATTCCACAGGGTATTCGTTTCGAATTATGTTGATGAAGTCCCAGATGTCTAGTTGAGCGAAGCCTGGGCACTTCCCGGTACAGACGCAGAAGATGAAGCCTATCTTCTCATTCGCCATCAAATCGTCCCTTTCAACCCTGTTTTCTCTTAGCTTCGCAGTCGAAGCAATATTTGGTCTCTCTGTTCACCCAGACCGTCTTGTCACATCCAGCGCAGACTATCTTTCTGAGAAGACCCGCATCCGGCTTTGTGGCCATCAGGAGGTCGCGCATGCCTTGCGTACAGGGGCAGGATCCGTCGTTGGTCATCCGCGTCTCGCCTCGGGAGATTATCGCATTCAAATACTTAAATATATTCATATTGCGTCGATTCGAGGGCAGATTAGCCACGAGGACAATATATCAAAATATTTAAATCCGTTCCGTCGCTAATTCTTGGTTGCTGATGTCTCAGAATAAAAGCCTCGACGAGAGCCTTCGGCGCCTAGCCTGTTCAGGCAGATGCTCCCCTGAGCTAGCGGAAGACTACGGTGAGAAACTAAGAGCGCTTGCTAGTGAAGTGGCCGAACCCGAAACAATGGAAAGGCGGAGCAGGGTATTCAAGGCCCTAGGAGACAAGACCCGACTTAGCATCCTTAACCTCCTCACCGTCAGAGAGATGTGCGTATGCGAGATCATGGCCGCCCTGAACCTGACACAGCCGACAGCGTCACACCATCTAGGAATCCTCGAAAACGCAGGCATCGTCAAGGATAGGAAGGAAGGAAGATGGGTCTTCTACAGGATCGCCAACGACGCCTTCAAAGGACTACTTCAGATGAAGCCATGAGGCTTAGCGAGCGCCTATATTTCCCTAGTAGCTGAGGTTAATGCCTTTATCAGAAAGATATAAGAAAAAGGAAGGACATCCGGAGATATTGCATATAGAGGTAACTAACAGATGTAACTTCAACTGCGTAATGTGTATAAGACGAAACTGGAACGCAAAGCTAACCGACCTAAATATAGACTTGTATAAGAATATCGCCAGATCAAGCTTCCCGAAACTAAAGAGGCTTGCATTGTACGGATTCGGCGAGCCCTTCGTTAACTCAAAGCTTCCTTTGATGCTTGAACTTTCGAGGAAATATCTTTCGAAAGAATCTGAAGTGATGATAAGCACAAACGGTTCATTGCTGGTTCCGCAACTGTCAGAAAGATTGTTGAGGAATAAATGGATAGACGAATTATCATTTTCGATCGATACCTTGGATATGGGTAAATTAAGTCGGATTCGAGAAGGCTCAAAAGCAGAAGCTATAATGCAGAATCTCAAATATTTAACAAAAGGTAAAAAACACTCGGAAAAAGAGCTGAAGATAGGTGTAGAAGTAGTCATAATGAAAGATAACATCGAGGATCTACCGAATTTGGTTGAGAAACTAGCGGAAAGGGACTTGGACTATATCGTCGCCTCCAATGTTGTACCCTATACGCGAGAGATGTCTGAGAACTCAACATATATAACCATGAGCAGACCTTTACTTGAGATGGTTCGTTCATCAGCGGAATACGATAAGGCTTCGATGCATAATGCAGCTTATGAGATTTTAGCTGAAAATTGCGGCATACAAGCAGAAACAAAGGTTGCCGAGGCCTATAAGAAACTCTGGGACAAGGCTCTAGAAAATGGATACTGGATAAATCTGCCTTTGCTGCTCGCATCTGAAGAAAGATTAAAATTGGCAAATCAAGTCGGGGAATGCTTTCGCAGAAGCGAGAGAATAGCTAACAAATACGGCTTAGAGCTCAGATTTCCAACAGTTTTCCCAGACGCGAAGAAAAGAAGCTGTCCGTATGTCGATAGGAATGCTATCTTTATTAGATCTGACGGTAAAGTGGCTCCTTGCATGAATTTCGCGTATCCGCATCAATTGTATGTGAATATGCATGTGAAAAGGGTTCATGAGGTCATTTTTGGAGACCTTAGAAAGGAAACAATCGAAGGTATATGGAATAATGAAAATTATAGGGCATTCAGAAACATTAGAAAGAATATCGGTGATAACATACCGTGGTGTGGGGACTGTCCATTCTCAACTCTGGGCTGTTTCTTCGCGGAAACAAATGGTCGAGACTGTTATGCGAACGAACCGGGATGCGATGAGTGCCTTTACAGCGTCGGCTTATCTCAATGCAGTATGTAGAATCTGAATAAAGGACCGTGGTATTAGTTTTTCAGAGACGTGCGCTAGATTCTGAGTCTATCCTCGGCTTACACCAATGGCCTGTGCAGTCTTGAACTTGTTCCGTGGGAAGTTCCCTCTAGTGTGCCAGAGGAACTTGGTCAGTGAGAGCATCAGGGGGACTTCCATCAAGGGACCTATTACCGTGGCAAGTGCCGCACCAGAGCCCAAGCCGAAGAGGGTTGTGGCGACGGCGATGGCGACCTCGAAGTGGCTGCTTGAGCCGATGAGGACAGAGGGTGCCGTTGACCTGTAGTCCAAATTAGCGAACCATGAGGCCCCATAGGTAATCGCTATCATCGAGACATAGTGGATCAGCAGGGGAACGGCGATTAGTACGACGGTGAGTGGCTGGGTCAGGATTATTTCTCCTTCCAGTGAGAACATGACTATGAGGGTTGTTAGGAGGGCGACGACCGAGATCTTCCCAAGCGTGGGCATAAATCGTCCTTGGAACCAAGTCTCGCCTTTACTTGTTAAGAGTGCCCTCCGCGTGATGGCTGCAAGGGTAACAGGGACAGCGATGAAGAGGACGACACTCCATGCAATCATGTCCCAAGGAACAGTAATGCTACTTACACCAAGGTAGAACGCGGCTTCTGCACCGTAGAGCGCGACCATGAGGAGGGCATTGATAGCCGTGTTAACAAGTCCTTGTCCGAGATCACCTTTAGCGAGTTTAATCCACCACAGAACCATGGCGGTGCAGGGCGAGATTCCTAGGAGGATAGTCCCTGCGATGAACTGTGGGTTTCCTCTGAGCAAGAAGTTCGAGTATAGGGTCATGAGGGGTGGGGCGATGACCCAATTGGCGATGATGGTGATGAGCATCGGCTTAGGGAACATAGTTGCCTTCTTCACATCGCTGAAGCTGATCCCAACCACGGTTGGATACATCATGAGAAAGAGGAGGATGCCGATGGGGACCGACATCTGAACGAATTTCAGAGAATCCAAGTACTGGCCGAACTGGGGAAAGAATCTGCCTAAGAGCAGTCCGACGATGATGCATATTGCGATCCATAGTGTAAGGTACTTCTCGAAGAGGCCGAGAGAGACTTCCTCAGATTTTACCGATGAGGCCATCAATTTCTCCTCTTCGATTGGCGTAATCCACGCCAGTATCGTATCTAAATATTTAAATTTATTGCTTTATTCAGGCCAGCCCAACCGTCTGATAGAAGCTGCTCAGACCTTCGCAGTCTCCAAGAAGGCTATGATATTGTAGATGAGGTTCGAGGCCTGAAGAGCGCTGATCCCCGAATCATAGCTCGGCGAAACCTCAACCACATCCAAACCCACGACGCACGGCCCGCAAAGCTCCTGGAGCAAGTCCAAAAGCTGAGTTGGGGACAATCCCTCAGGAACAGGATTCCCAACGCCTGGCGCATAGGCGGGGTCCAAGACATCCATGTCTACAGTCATGTATAGGCTCTCGAACTCTGAGGCCCAACGCTTCAACCTATCAACCACTTTGCCAATGCCCATGCCTTCAACATCGCGGGCAGTCAAGAATTGTAGGTTCTTCTCCTTGGCGAAGGTCAGCTCCTCCCCACTGACCGCCCGAACTCCCACTTCAAAGACTTTCCCGGGGCCGAGGACCTCGCAGAGGCGCCGCATGAAGGTGGCGTGGGAGAGCCTGTTGCCGAGATATTCGTCCCGTAGGTCGAGGTGGGCGTCGAAGCTTAGTATTCCAGCGCCTTCGAAGGCTCGAGAACTGCCGTAGGTGATCGTATGCTCCCCACCTAGGACTATTGGGAACCTCCCCTCTTCAACAACCTCTTCGACGACTCTTCTAACCCGCTCCAAGGTTGCGTTGGCGTCGTTGAGGACGTTCAAGTCACCTAGGTCTTCTATGGCGACGTTCTCGACATCGAAGGCGTTCCTGATGCAGTATGCCTCTAAGTTCAGGGACGCCTCCCTGATGGCGTCTGGCCCGAACCTGGACCCTGGGCGGTAGGTGGAAGTGAAATCGTATGGGACTCCTAGAACCGAGTACCGGGGTTGCTCAGCCTTCTTTTCGAAGCCGCCGAACCTGAGGGTTTGGCAGGTTAGTTCTCTGTAGCTCATGGTTGAGTCAAGGGGTTCTCCCCTCTCTTAAATATCTGTCAAGGAGACCTAAGACGCAGCGAAAGCAGAGTGATGTCGAGCAGTGAACCCTACTCTCAGTCAAGCCATAGATGAAGTCCTCAAACGAGTGGTGCCTGGCTCAGAGGAGAAGGAGCACGTCAGAGCCGTGACCGAACTGATACGAACCCTTGTCGTAGATGAGGCTGATAGAACTGGTTTGAATATTGCTGTTGAGGTCGGCGGCTCAGTAGCGAAGGATACATGGCTTAGCAAGGATGTAGACATCGACCTCTTCATGCTCTTTCCTACCGACATCAGTAAGAAGGAACTTGGCGACCTCGGCCTCGCCATAGCGAAACGGGCATTCTCAGGGTATAGACAGCGAGAACGCTATGCGGAGCACGCTTATCTGGAGGCTTGGGTGAGAGACATCAGAGTCAACATCGTTCCCTGCTACAAGACCAGCCAGGGCAACTGGCTGAGCGCCGCAGACAGGTCTCCGTATCATACGCGGTACGTGGTTGAGAAGCTCAGAGTGGAGCGTCTAAGTGACGATATTCGGGTCTTCAAGAGGTTTGTCAAGGGTATAGGAGCATATGGCGCGGAGATTCGAGTCGGTGGCCTCAGCGGTTACCTCTGCGAACTCCTCATCCTACACTACGGCTCCTTCGCAAGAGCCCTCGAGGCCATATCCAGATGGCGGTTCGACGAAGTAATCGACCCAGAAAAACTGTATGGGGGAAGAGCCGAGGAGGCTAGGAGACTCTTCTCTGAGCCCCTGGTGGTCATAGATCCTGTGGATCAGAATAGAAATGCGGCTGCAGCTGTCTCAAGGAATCGAATGTCCGAACTCATCGCCGCCACTAGGTTCTTCCTTGAAAGGCCTTCAACGATCTTCTTCTACCCCGAGGATGCAGAGGCAACGCAGGAAGATCTGAGGAAGATGTTATCCTCCCTTGAGTACGATGTGATCGCGATAGAGGTTAGAACTGGGGAAGAGGTTCCTGATATCCTCTGGGGGGAGCTCCTGAAGACCCAGAGCGCTTTAAGAAATCTGTTGGAGGCCAATGACTTCGTCGTGCTCCAGTCTGATGTTTGGAGCGACGAGGTGGAATCCTCGGTGATGATCTTCGCCTTGGAGACTAAGATCCTCAGCAAGAGTAAACGCCACCTAGGGCCCCCCGGAGATACGGGCGGTGTGGCTCCTTTCTTGGAGAAGCACGCAGCTGAGGCTGTGGCTGGCCCGTGGGTGGAGGGGGGTAGGTGGATCGTTGGTGTGAAGAGGCGATATACCTCGGCCGAGTCTCTACTAAAGGACAAGTTGTCTGATGGTTGCCGCGATGTCGGCGTATCCAGAGGCCTGATTGAAGCTTTAGCTTCCTCAAGGTTCCTCGTCGGCCCTGAGATTCTAGGCCTATGTGGCAAGGAAGGGTTTACGAGGTTTCTCACAAGTTTTCTCAAAGGTAGGCTGCGATGGTTGTATCACTCATCCTCTCCCTCAGGTTCATCCTCCTGAACTCTTGCCTTCCCCTCGAGGTAGCTCTTCTTAACGGCTTGAATCATCTCCTTGTCGCCTAGGATGAAGACGCCGCGGTGGCCGCATTCCCTACACTCCATATGTGGGGCGAGGATGGGTAGGCCCCCGATCCACGTGACATCCGTTGAGCCGCAGATTGGGCAGAAGTATGAGAGGTGCTTCTCATCTCCCCCTCTCCCCCATGGCCTATTCCATTTGATGTCTCCCAAAGCCTTCGCCTAGGTTCTGAGGATGGTTATACAAATATACGGATAGGGAAATAAAGAATGAGCTGGGGAAGCGAGAAGATGGTAGATAAGAAACGCTATTTCGCCTTCGTGTTCCTAGGGGCAGCCAAGGACTGCGACCCAGACAAGGAGAAGAAGATCGTTGAGACGCCCACGGGTGGATGTATCACGATTCCCGTCCACGACTATAACCAAGCAGTGGAGGTCTGCAAGAAACTTGCCAAGGAAGAGCTGTTCGCCATAGAGCTGTGCGGTGGATTCGGACACCTCGGCACAGCAAAGATCGTGAACGCTGTGGAAGGCAAGGTTCCCGTCGGCGTGGTCAGGTTCGACATCCACCCTCTGCTGGCAGGGAAGGGCGGCGACTCAGTCTTCTAGCAAAGGCGCGAGAAGCTTTGGGTTCGTAGGTTTGATCCATTCTTCTTGAGCTACTACAGTGCTTAGGGGTTCGGGTGAGCCTTTTAAGGGGGTTCTCCTTCACTCTCAGGCGCTATGGGGTGGTCGTCTAGATTGGTCTATGATACCAGCCTGGGGCGCTGGAGGTCGGGGGTTCAAATCCCCCCCACCCCACCTTAAGAGTGACTTGTTTTGAGCTTTTGCGCTCACACTGAGCTGCTATACTCGACATTTTCACGCAACAAGAGCTCCTATTACCCCGTCACCACTACCACCAAGCTCTTTCAGAAACAGACTGTTTCTTTCAGCTCTGACAATTCGCCCTATGCCTGGGCTGCTTATTACGTCGGTATCGTCCATTCCAACGAATATGATTCTGTTCAATTAGCCGCTAATCGGTTAACGTCAATTATCCTGTCTTGAATACTATCACATCAATCTCCATAATGTTTTTAGAGTATACATTTTGTAATTGACCAAGTAGCTTCTTACATATCGGCCACTTTAAGTTTCACGTTAGAGAATGTCGTACCCCGCTAGTTTAATCAATATCACTGAAAATTATGTCAGAAGGGCTCTGTATACTTGGTTGTTATCCTAGAGGTTAATGGTTCATTCAGGTCAAAATAATTGGTGGTCGTCATGGGATTTGCACCTTATTCTAATTGATTGCTCACCCTAACTTCTTCTTGAACACCACAACCGCTGTTGATAATAAGATCGCGGCATATAGCAAGAGTGCGGCTAAATCACTGGCCACAACTGTTACATCTGCTCCTCTCAGAATAACTGCCCTCAAGGCGTGATTCATATATGTCAATGGAAAGGCATAGGCGATAACTTGAACTATGGAAGGAATCGCTTCAATTGGGTAGAAGGTACCTGAGACGAAGATAGGCACGTAAATAGTTGGCAATAGGGTCATCACAGCTTGAAGTTGCGTCTTAGAAACAGACGATGCTAGTATTCCTTGGCTTAGAATCGCTAGTAGAGAGACAAGGAAGAAGAGCGACGTTAATAAGAAGCTTCCTCTAAAAGGAAGTCTAAATATGTAAACTGATACAGTTAGCATAGAATACGCGTTAATTAGTCCGATACCCAAATAGACGAGGAGCTTTCCAAAAAGTATGTTAAATCCTCTGATTGGACTGACTATCAGTTGCTCGATAGTTCCTATTTCTCTCTCACCCGCGATTGACATAGCGATGAACATTATCGGGAACGCTTGAAGAATAGCACCTAGAATACTAGGTGCAATAAAGTCTGCTTGTCGCAAGTCAGGGTTAAAGAGTATCGAATTATCTATCCTAACGGGTATTTTCGGAAATAATCCTAGCGTGATTGCCTGTATTGTTGATAGTGCCTTGCTGGCGATCACAGGATCCGACCCGTCTACAATTAGGTATAAGGTGGCATTGCCACCAATTAGGTTGATATCAAAATCCTCAGGTATTATTACCGCGACCTTTGCAAAGCCTTTTGCGATCATGTCTTCTGCAAGCGATCTATCTTGTAATGAGTATTCGATATCAAGCGTGTTATCCTTGCTAAAAGCTTCTACCAAATCTAAGCCAAGCTTGCTGCCATCTTTATCCACAATCACTGTTGGAATATTCTTCAAGTTCCCAGTAAATGCTAGATTTGCAACGGCCATTAATATTATGGGCATGAACAAAGCGCTAAACATTACCCATCTATTCCTACTTAGATGAAGAACCTCCTTCTTCATCACCATGATAATTGCTCCATCAAGAATCATGGGGTTTTCCATCTCCACTTACCAAAGCTATGAAGGCGTCTTCTAACGAGGCATTAGGCATGTTGACGCTGTTCCTTATATTTATCGGAGTGTCAACAGCGATTAGTTTTCCCGCGTTGATCAGACCTAATCGGTCACATAACAATGCTTCGTCCATATAGTGAGTATTGATGAATAGCGTCACACCAATTTTGTTAAGCTTCCTGAAATAATTCCAAAAACCCCTTCTTAAAATTGGATCAATGCCCGCGGTAGGCTCATCCAATAGTAGTAACTCTGGCTCATGAATCAGAGCACATGCTAGTGCAAGTCTTTGCTTCATTCCTCCGGAAAGGGCTCCGACTAGCAGATTTTTATCTATACTAAGCTTGACTAAATCCAGTGTTTCCTCTATCCTTTTCTTCCTCTCTGCCTTGGGTATATGATATATGCCACCGAAGAAGTCTAGGTTCTCGTAAATAGTGAGATCATCGTAAAGACCGAATCTCTGGGACATATATCCAATATGTTCTTTAACTTTGTCTGTTTTCTCAGTAACGTCATAGCCAACGACGATAGCAGATCCTTCAGATGGGGTAAGCAGACCACTAAGCATTCTTACAGTAGTGGTTTTTCCCGAAGCATTGGGCCCGAGAAATCCGAATATTTCGCCTTTTTTGACTTCTAGGTTTAGGTGGTCAACAGCCACGAAATTCCCGAATTTCCTCGTCAAATTGAATGTTGTGATCAAAAGCTAGTCCCAAGCTCTCTCGTTCTATTGCAGTTTTGCAGATTATTTGTTTAATGCTCCTGAGATATGTACGGAGACTATATTCTTCAGAAAGATACTAGGAACGTAACGAATTTATCATAGTCAAAAAATATCGCGTAATGATGAAAAATCATAACTTAACTCCTGCTAAACTATTGAAATCTAAAGGGGAGATCTTGGAATACCAAGACATGAAATAGAATATTTGTAGTAACTTAGGGGGACAATTGGTGCGAAAACAATCTAAATTGGGGGGCAAAGCTGAAATTGATTAGTTGTTTTGTCTTGGTTGGTAGAGGTTTTCTAGTTTCCTTGATAGTAGGGTTTGTATTGTCTCGCATGGGAATAGTAGATTGCCTTTTCTTAGTGGACTAATATATTTGTCTGAGGGTAAGACCATCGCTCTGGGAATTACGCTCTTGTTCGCTAGATACAAAGGTGTGAGTCTGGAGGAACTTGGCTTGAGGAAGATAAGCCTTAAGGTCCTAGCAATCGTTTCTATTACTGCTGTTAGCTTCGGAAGTTTTTCGTGTGCGTTGACTGATGACGACAGAGTTATAACAATTCTTGTCCGAGAGTCCTAGGCGGCTGCCAATGGCGAACCTGATCCTCCGAGGCTATGTCCCGTGATGCCAATAGGATTCAGGTCGGCGATTCCCTTCAGTTCTTCCATGTTTCAGTTTGTCCATGCATGATGAGAATCCTGCCTTGTCTAGTTTGAAGGGTTCCGGGCCAAGCACTTGCTTGGTGTTGGGCGATACCAGTTGATTCGTGGCTAGAGACGGAGTCTGCTATCTTACAGGAACGAATTTCTGGATAGCCCTCGATCCCCTGTCATATCTCATAGCTGTATCGCATACCTCTCCAACGTAGAGGACTCCTCTCGAGTCCATGGCTATGGCGTGGGGGGACATGAACAGGCCAGCGTCATTGCTCGCTTCCTCTCCTCCCCATTGGACTAGGAGCTTTCCATCCAAGTCCCAAATGCTCACTCTATGAGTTAACTCAGCGACGAAGAGGTATTTGTCGCCAACGAGAACCATGTCGTTGGGCATCTGCACGCCGGGCCATACAGCTGTTAGCCCTCCCTCCCTGTCGAACACTTGGATGCGGCGATTCTGCCGGTCGGCTACATATACTCTGCCCTTCTTGTCCACAGCGACGCAGTGAGGAATGGCAAACTGTCCCGGTCCGCTCCCGGCCTCCCCCCAAGAGGAGAGATGCTTGCCTTCTTGGGAGAACTTGTGGATGCGGGCATTTCCATACCCATCGGAGACGTACAGCTCGCCGGATGGAGCTATGACTGCCTTTGTGGGTCTGTTGAAGGGCGGTCCAGCACGTTTGATACTGCGGACATCTCTTCCATCATAGCCGGTATCGGAGTGCACTCCCGGAGTTCCTATGGTAAGCAGTAGGTTGCCGTTCGTGTCGAACTTGCGGACCGTATGGTCCAAGTCGTCAGTACACCATATCGAGTCATCTGGGTCGATGAACACTCCATGGGGTCTTGTGAAGATGCCCTCTCCCCATGAGCGTATGAAGTTGCCATCCTTGTCGAAGACCATGACGGGATGGGTGCTACGATTGAAGACGTAGACTCGATCCTGCGAGTCCACCCCTACACCGGCTACATCGGTGAAGGGCCAGCATCTTGGGCGCTTGGCCCAGTTGTCCACTACTTCGTATCTGAACTCGCCTGAGCCTAAGGTACGCATTACTAATTCTCACCACGGCTTAATGGTTGTTACGAAGTGGTCTTAAAGATATGGGGTGCCTTGGGCTGTCGGCGAATTTTGGAAAATAGGGATCTCCTTAGCATTATCTTCCAAGGAGTTTGAACCACAGGTCGAGTTTGGATGTGAAGCGCGCTGCCATGCCTGTGCTGAGTCTATCTGATGCATGGTTTGAGGCGTCCCCTCCTCTGACATGATGTGCCGTTTTCGGCACTTCATCGCATATGGGTCTCTGTTCACTGTCAAGCTTTGAAACAGGGTTCGCTCCAAAGCAGGCTATGGCTGGGAGTGCTGTCCTGCCTGTGAGGACGCCGTGAGGTCTTTGCTTTGGTGATGTGAGAATGGCTTCCAGATCCTGATGGGGTGTGGGCAATTTGGGAGTTGGCTACTGGGAGGGTAGCACTTGGTTTAGACATTGAAGGAGAAGATGGGTATTTGTCGGAAGGATAGGCTTGTGGTTTAGTTCGAAGAGCCCCTACATGTCACAGACGTTTGTTCCCCTTTTAGTGGGCAGCCTCCGCCGCATATGTTGAGGCTTGGGCAGTCGAAGCACTTCTCCGGCACATACTTCCGGGCCCTGAGTTTCAAGCATAGGGGGTGGCGCCAGATCTTCACCCAATCGTCCTTGAGGATGTTGCCGAGGGGTGTGAAGTAGCTCTGGCAGGGGATGACCGTTCCGTCGGGTTCGATGCACATGCTGATCCGGCAGGCGCTGCAGCTCTTTATCCCGAGTTCGAGTTGGAGGGGGTCGAGGACGCAGTACTCCGTCGGGGTGTACCATGTGAACTCCATCCCCAGTTCATGTGCCTTATTTCTGATACTGGTGAGGATAGGCTCTAGACTTGAGTCTTCTAGGGCGAATTCTTTGACCACATCCGGCGCCTTGCCAGAGTAGATGAGGCTGTTGCAGGCGAACTGTTGAAGCCCGAGGCTATGTAGGAACTCTATGGTCTTGAGGATGTCCTTGACGTTCCACTGGTTGAGGGTCGTGTTGCTCAGGGTGTAGATCGGTGAGGCGATAGCGTTCTTGAGCCCCTGTATCGTCTCCTCCCAACTCCCTTCGACCCCGGTGATTCTATCATGAACTTTTGGGTCATAGGACTCGACGGTTATTTGGACATGATCCAACCCGGCGTCCAGAAGTGAGTTGAAGTATGATGGGTCCTTGAGGCGTCTTCCGTTGGTGACAAGACCGCAGACTAGGCCCACCTTTTCAGTGTAGGCGATGAGCTTGGGGAGGTCGTCCCTGAAGGTGGGTTCCCCCCTGTGAAGACGACGTGAGGTATGCCCAGCTCGTAAATTCTGTCAATGACCTTGAACCATTCCTCGGTGGTAAGTTCCTTCGTTTCTCTTGGGCCTCCGGCGTAGCAGTGGACGCAGTTGTTGTCGCAGCGATACGTCAGAGCTAGATCCATACGGTAAGGCGCGCTCAACTCCTTCTGGAAGGGCTCGATCTTCTCCACACCGAGGTAGGAGACGGGGCAGACGTCGGGAGTCTTGGCGAAGGTGTTGACGACGAAGAGAACCTCCTGATAGTCTTTAAGAACAGTCTCCTCATCAACTTTGTAGTGTCTCCGCATCGTGTTGACGACATCCTTCTCATCCTTGCCTTCGATGAAGAGCGAGACGAGATCTGCGGCGGTGGGGTTGAGGAAGAGGACGCGTGAAGCGTTTATGACGAGGACCCCGCTGCCGTCCTCCTCGAAGCGGAGATGTAGACGCAGCCCCTTGTAGGTTCCATCCATGACCCGTAAGTGCATAAGACCCTTTCTTGCTTCGGATCTCAGTTTTCGAAGTACACTCATCTATCTCCCACCTCCATGAGCACAGGCGCACGCGCAACCCACACAAGCACAGGCACAAGCACAAGCAGCGCAAGCGCAGACGCAATGAGACGCTCCCCTGACTGAACGCGCCTCTGCCTGTTGCGGCGCTACGAGGCGGTTCGTGAAGGCTTGAACGTCTTTGACTATGTTATTGGAGGCTTGTTCGAGGCCTTTAACCATGTTGTTGGCGAACTCCTGTATGGGGATGGGTTTCACCTCGCCGGTGGTCGTGGGAATGGGCCTCGCGGTGGGTGGGATTGGGGGCCAATACCAGTACCACCACCATCCGGGCCTTGGAAGAATGATTACGTCTGGGGGGAAGGCCCTGAACCGCTTATCGAAATCATTGTCCGCGAGGAGCCACTCGATATTTTGCTCAATAGCGTCACCCTTAAGCTCAGGCGTCCCGGCCTGCGTCACCTGTTCCCAAGCCTTCGCGACTACTGACCGATAGTAGTTCGTCGTGTCCGCCCGAGAGTAGCCTCTCAATTTTCGGTCGACATTGTCCTTCAGCGATAAGTATGTTCGAGCCAGCCCCGACTCGTTGAACGTCCCATCGGGTTGTATCGACTTGCGGTAGTCGATCTCATAGTAGCGTAGGCTCGGAGCAGGCTGGCCTTGAGGAGGCTCAAGCTCTTTGACCTTGAGGATCGGCTCCATCGCAGTCACTTGGAGACTGTGCTTCATGAGGAGACCGAAGAGGATCATGGTCAGGACGCGGAGAGGTCTCAGGTCAAGGACCATCGCCGCTTCAACGGCTGTAAGTCCACGAATGGCTCCTAGTGCTTCTACAGCTATTCGAGGCTTCTCATACGTCGCTTTCCTACGCCTCATTAGGATGATAATTATGACCGCCAAAGCGGCTAAGACGACCGCAGCAATGGCTACGTAAAACCATATGCTGGGGCCTAGGGTCACATACTTCCCTGGAAACGAGACACCCACTGCGAATTGTTGGGCGGCGGGCCAGTTGCCTCGTTCCCAGTAGACGACGAGGCTGTTTCCCTCCATGAAGACATTGTTGAACGGCGCTCCTGTCATGTACTTTACATCACTGCTGGTGACACCTTGCGGAAGGACTATTGCGACACGAACATTTCCGATAGGGCCACTCGCAGTGTCTAAGGTGGTAGGATAGAACTGCATTCCAACGTTTCCCGGATTTGTTGAGTCTGGAGAGATCATCCCGGGGACGACTGCGTAGACGATGAAGGTATTGGGTCGATTGAGGATAATGGGACGTTTCAAGGTCACATCGATGCCGTAGAAACCTCCGCTCGACACGTCACTGTACTGAAGACTTGTGCCGGAAATGTCCCGTGCATATTGGATTTGAAAACCTCCTTTCGGCATTCCGACAGTGAATATCCCCTGCGGACCTTGCGGAGGCGCCGATGTGTAGGTCATTGTGATATTATACATGATGTCGATGGACCCGTCCGTGTTTACCCAGATCTTCGTCCATTCTTGGCTGACTGTGTAAGCGACTTGCCCATTGGCCGTAGGAATAAGAAATAGGGTAATCTGAAGGAAGAGAACAAGCATGATTAGAGCCGGGCCAAAGCCTCCTCTTCGAGTCACCATTTTGGCTCCTCGGTTAACTCGAACTTATTCCCACAGTAGCTGCAGGTGACGTAGGGTTTACCATCAACTATCTGGGCCTTGGTCGGGTCAACGATGGCGCCGCAGTTGGGGCACTTCACTTCTTTGATCACCGGGGGTCCACTGACTGTGAGTGTCTGTTTGATCTCTATCGGCTTTCTCTCCCGGCCGAAGTAGATGAGGAGGCCTGCGACGACTATGAATGCCAGTCCTACGAAGAAACGACTTACGTCGGCGTAGGAGGCAATCATGAATATTAATCCGAGGAAGATGAGGGCGGCAGATGCGAGGTATATTATGATCTTTAATGCGCCGCGTGCCATTTCTCACACATCCATTACAGAGGAGTGATCGAACTAGTCTGAACCCTCCTTATCTTCATTCCCCTAGGCTTTATCCAGAACTCGTCTTCACTTGGGCAACAGCTTTCCTAGGCCACATTCTTAGACCAGCGAAGATGATTAGAAAGCCGAGAACGATTCCGAAGCCGACGATGAGGACACCTAGTGGATAACCTCTAGCGCTGAGGGCTCCAACAACACCTAGTGTTAGTACTAATGCCCCCCATCCAGCCGTCATTGAAGCCTCCAACTCATCCGCAACCGGCTCCATGCTCTTCATCCCCGATACGACTAGGAGCCAGACCCCCAACCCTGCGAGAGCCAGCATTGGAACTTCTGCCAAGGAGATGAGCCCCACTATGCTTAACAGATAGAAGAGGGCGCTGAGAACTACCACGACTCCCGCCGAGACTAAGCCCCATGGTCTGCCCATTGCGCTCACTCCTTCATGGGGGAGGACTCAGGTCATCTTATAGGGGTTTCTCTGTCGCTTAGGAAATACCTAATAGTAGGCTTCCTTTCGTTTAGGGATTAAGGTAGTGAAGGGATATCGTTGGAAAAAGGGCCCTATGAGAAGATTAGGAGCGAGACGCGGCTCATCGAGAAGATAGGCCTCGCCATCCCAGGCTACCGGGGATACAAGCTCAAGGAACTTCGTCGCGAGGCGGATAAGCTGATAAGGAGCTACATGTACCGGCAACTAACTCTAACTCGTGATGACTTGAAGGTCACTTTCCAGAGGCTCGTCGACAGCAAGGTGACAGAGGCTTATCAGGAGATTGACAGATTGATAGCCCGGTTGGACGCGGTCTCATCCCAGATAAACTACGCCTCCTATGGCTACACAGGCTTCTTCGACGCCGTGAAGATTAATGAAGATGAGTTGGACCGAATGATGGATTTTGACTCGAAGCTCGTGGATAACGTGAAAGCTCTCTATGAAGAGGTTAAGAAGTTGAAGGGCGATGTTACTGGCGGGTACTTCGGGAACGTGACGAATAGCTTAAGGAGTATCCGTGGGATGGTGGACGGCATCGACGGCCTAATGAGTGATAGGAAGAACATCATCTTGGGAGTGATGTAGATGCCTCAGATCATCGAGTGGCGGAACCCAGGACCAGACGACATAGTCTGGCAATATCCTGACGAGAACATAACTTGGGGCGCACAGCTCATAGTCCACGAGAACGAGACAGCCGTCTTCTTCAGAGACGGGAAAGCCCTAGACACCTTCGGCCCCGGAAGGCACACCTTGACGACCCTCAACCTGCCCATAATAACGGGAATCGTATCGAGATTGGCAGGCTTCCCCCAGACTCCCTTCAAGGCGAACGTCATCTTCGTCTCCATGAGACAGTTCCCGGGCAAATGGGGTGCCCGAGCACAGACAACCGACCTCGCGCCGCTCTTGGTGAACGGCAGCTTCTGGATCCGAGTCGGCTACCCCCAGGTCTTCGTGAACGAGGTCGTGGGGATGCGGGGAATCTACACGACGCCAGAGGTCAACGCTTTCCTCAGGGGATTCATAAATGAACGGATCATAGACGCCCTCTCGAAGTACAGCCTTGAGGCCGTCTTCACGAAGCTGGACGAGACATCTATAGAGGTCAAGAACAATATATTGGACGCCTTCAAGCGCATCGGCCTAGACCTGATAGACCTGAAGTTTGAGGGAGTGGACACGACCCCCGAGTACAGGGAACGACTCTTCTGGCTCAAGGCGACTGGTGCGCCAAGTGAAGTGTTGCGGATGCAGACCGTGAAGGAGACCGCTGGGGAGTTGGCTAAGTCTCCAGGCGCAGCCATCGGCACAGGTCTGGTAATCATACCACCGCTCTTCGGCCAGACTGGTACCGCAGCTCCTCAGATGGTCTTGGTCGTCTGCCCCAGCTGTAAAGCCCAAGTCCCAGCGAACTCCAAGTTCTGCCCCAACTGCGGCGTCACCTTGGTCGCTCCAACCGCTCCTCAGCCTCCCCCGACGAAGACCTGCCCCAAGTGTGGTCAAAGCGTCTCCGCCGCCGCCTCCTACTGTCCGAACTGTGGCCAGAAGCTATAGTGGCCAGTACTTGCTTCCTCCCTCGCAGGAATACAGCGGCATATACTTGGAGAAGAGGGGAGAAACCCCCTGTTGCCACGCTATTCGGGGATCCATCGATCTAGGTTCAGAGGTTAAGTCTCAAGGCTTGGGTCATCGGATGTTTTCCCTACTCCGATGATCGCTAGTAGCTAAGGGATAAAAGGTCGGCAAGCTCAAGCTCTACGAGGTGACCAACTATGCCGACCTTTACTCCCGTTCAACTAACTAAGGTGGGCCTTGAGATGTTCAAGGCTGTGGGCGTCCCCGAGGACCAAGCCAGAACAGTAACCGAAGTCTTGGTGGCGACAAACCTCCATGGTGTCGACTCCCACGGCGTAAGCAGGATACCGAGCTACGTGAGGAGCGTCAAGAGTGGAAGAGTCGCCCCAAGCGTGACGATTCGGGTCTTGAAGGAGACGCCCACGACGGCCATGTGGGACTGCGCAGGTGGATTCGGTCAGGTTTACGCGAAGATGGCGATGGAGACGGCCATCAAGAAGGCAGACGCTTTCAGGATAGGCCTCGTCGGGACGCTGGGTCGCGGCCACATAGGTGCCCTCTATTATTATGCCATGATGGCTGTGAAACACGACATGATAGGAGTAGTCACTGGAAGATCGGTGGCGCGCCAAGTGGTTCCTTATGGTGGTGCGGCAGGGCGCTCGGCACGAACCCGGTGGCCATCGGGATCCCCGCTGATGAGCAGAGGCCGATACTCTTGGATATGGCTAGCAGCATGGTGGCGGGAGGACATGCTGAGGTCATGGCCACGAGGGGGCAGATGGCCCCGGAGAACTGGTTCATAGAGCCGGATGGGACACCTACGAATGACCCCGCCGCTTATGCTAGGAGGAAGGGGATGATGATCCCTTTCGGCACCTACAAGGGCTATGGCCTCTGCCTCGTCCTCGACGCCATCGGCATGGCCCTAGGGGCCACGATCTCCGGTGAGACAGGTTTCGGCCATACCTTCATGGCCATTGACCCCAGCTCTCTCGTGCCCCTAGGGGACTTCAAGAAGAGGATGGATGAACTCATCAGATACGTCAAGTCATGTTCACCCCAAGTAGGCTTCAAGGAAGTCCTCATCCCAGGGGAGCCTGAATGGCGGGAGGAGGAGAGGAGAGCGAAGGAAGGCATCTTCGTCGACGACAGGTTCTGGCAGAATATGATCGAAACCGGTCGCGAGATAAATGTGGATGTGGCTAGGCTCGTGGAGCAGTGAGAGGCCATAGAATCGCGATTTGCTCCGTTTCCCGCATCAATAACGCTTATTCAAGGAGTGGTACTACATGGAAGAATGATATTTGAGATCCCCTGAGTTCAAGATGATCGCTACCCCGATGTGACTCCTTTGGCCGACCCATCCCATTACCATGCCCTCCTCAAGGATGCTACTAGGAGGAGGATAATCGAGATGCTCGGCGAGCAGGAGAGGGTGGGCTTCAAGGAGTTTCGGGACAGTCTCAAGGTCGGGGTCGGCACCCTCTACTATCACTTGGATATCTTGTCGGGCTTCATTATCCAAGACAAGAACCGCAAGTACATGCTGAACGAGAGGGGACGCCTCCTCTACGAGGCCTTGAAGGAGGGAACCATGCCCGCGGCGTTGAAGTTGGACCGTATCTACCAGAGTGGAGCACTCCGCTGGCTATTCCTCTCCCCGATTTTCGGCAGGGTGAACAGCGCGTCCAAGTGGCTACCCCTATCGGCCCTCATACTCGTCCTCGGCGCAGTTGGAGCAGGCTTAGCGAGGCTCGAGCCGCTGCTCCTCTTCTACATCCCAACCACCAGAAGCTTCGAGATGACCGCAGCTTCCTTCCTCTTCTACTGGATGGGCGCTTTCTTCCTCGTAGACATCCTCGCCTACATCCTCTACAGAAGAATGGGAGACGATGTTCATCTCTTCGTCTGCATGGGAGTGGCTGCGCTGCCCTTGGCCGCCTATCCCTACTTACATATGGTTCTGTTCCTGACTGTACCGCCTATCATGATGACCTACGTCCTGAGGGGTGTACTCCTGATACTCCAAGTTTGGAGCCTGATTCTACTCACCTCAGCCTTCTCCTACGGCAAAGGCCTGCGACTCGAACGGGCAGTAATTCTAGGCCTCTCCCTACTCTATGCTAACATCGCTATCCTAATTGTTCAAGGGAACCTAACCCTCACCGGATAGAAGAATGGGAATAAAAAGAGGGTAGAGACTGCGGTTCAGACGGAGTTGAGGACCACGGTTCGGCCTCTTGATCTCGCCAGAAGCATGACCAAGGTTATCGCCGTAGCCACCACGACCAAGAGGATTACCAGCTGCGTCGACAGGAGCTGTGGTGCGATTAGTTGTGCTGATATGGCGGTTACCTGTGTGCCTACGACTGTCACTTGGTAGCTCGGCGTTGTAGCCGAAGGCGTCGTGGTCTCAGACGTCTCAACTCCTATGGATGGGTCGTGGATGAGTGTTCCATTGAAGTGGGGGTAGCCGAGGTAGAGTCTCAGACTTGCTCCATCAGCCCTGTAGGCTGCTTTGACCGGCACTTGGAAGGAGCCTGAGGAGTTCTTGACCATGGCCGAGGCTATGAACTTGAAGAAGCCTGCCAGCGTCTGATTATCTGAGGCGAACTTCAGCTTGAACTGGTCCTTGAGGCCCTTGGCGATCTCTATGGGAGTTTCATCCTCATCGATTCTGTCCCTCAAAAGACCGACTGCGTGATTCTCAATGAACATTCGACGCGTCGTAGCGGAGGCTTGAACCTCGTCGCCATCGAGGACTGGCTCGAGTCTGGTTCTATTAATGGATGCGAGGTTGACTTCAAGGGCTAGGCCCGTCTGGGTCTGTGGGACCGTGATGCCATAGCTCTTAAGACTATCTAGGAGGGGCTGGACGAGGTCGAGGTTCCACTTCCAGTCCTTGACGATGATGTCCATCTTCATCTCGTTGGCTCCGACTGTGTAGGTGTAGATGTCATCAACCTTCTCGGTAACAGGGACGTAGTAGAATCGGACTCTGATGGCAACATTGTTCTCAGCGAACTTGAAGCGGGGCAATGCTCTCGTCAGGTTAAAGGTGAAGGTGATGCCGATGATGTTGTTGTCGTCGGCGGTGATGTTCTTCACGTTCTGTAGTGTCCACGCGCATCCGCTAAAGGTGAGAGAGTTTGGGTGTCCCCACGCGTCTGCAATGTCTTTGACGACTTCCCTGAGTTTGTCAAGCCTTCTTCTGAGTTCTGATAGCTGCAACATCTTTTGGAACAGGCCCTTTGGCCGCTCCATATCTTCTTCGAAGAGCTTCATGAACGTCGAAGCACTAGCATCGAACAAATGTCTATAGTAGGTGGTGTTGAATGTGAAGTACTCTGTGAGGCCGTCGAACTTCACCACATAGACGTTATTGGGGTCCCTGTTGTACCACCAAAGGAACATAGGCTTCCTCCCCCCAGCTGGGAAGAGGACTGTGATAACGTCCGTCTTGACGGTTCTCCATCCATCGACTGGAGTCGTTGGCGCGTCGGCGGCGGCTGGAACTATGCCCTGCGCCAGTAGCGGCATTATGAAGACTGCGACGATGAAGGGAACGATTAGTTTCTTTGTCGTCCGCACCGTATTCACCGGCCAAGAATAGGGCATCGAGGAGACTTAAGCCGACCGTTTCGAGAAAACTAGAACTTCCCACCTGAACAATTCCAGCCTAGAAAACTCCCCAAAAACATAGAAAAAGACGACCTTGGACGTGTTTTCTTTGAAGAATATCATGGATTGCTAGTGAATATTGCTTATCTACTTAAGAAGAATCTTGGATATCTCGCCTAGACTTCTGACATAGAGGCTAGGTCTATCATACTCGTCCAATGCCTCAAGGCTGCGTCTCGACAGCCTCTCGGTCGTCTTTATCTGTATCGTCCCCATGCCTAAGATGTTCGGCCAATGGATGTCACAGCGAGGATTATCCCCCACCATGACGAATTCCTCAGGCTTTCTCGAAGGGAAGCTTGAGAGGAAGATGGTCCAGAACTCCCGGTCGCTCTTCAGCCGGCCGATGTCTATGGAGTAGTAGAACTTGGTGAAGTATCTCTCAAGGCTAAAGGTCTTGGCGATCACCTTTGTGACGCCTGACGTGTCGCTGCAGATTACCCGCTCATATTTGCGTCGGAGGGCCTTGAGGAGTTCGATGCAGCCTTCCCTTAACGTAAGGTCTGCCATGTAGACTTTGAAAGCTCTCTCTCGAAGGGTTTCGGGATGCTCCACGATGTAGGTGAGGGATACCGCCTCCTCGAAGGACAACTGTCCAGTCTGCGCTTCATACCATTTTAGGGGGGATGCCTTCTCCCGCCTCTTAAGCCCTAGCCCCTCTTCGAAGACCCACTCCCAGTGGCGATATCTCCCGTCGATGAGGGTCCCGTTTATGTCAAAAGCGACGCATCGAACATCCTCGAACACCGCGCAACCCACTAGCTCCTTTCCAATCTGCAGAGACACATATATCTCTTCAAGTCATCCGAGGCTATCACGGCAAGGTTTATAAACATCCCCAGTTTGCTACTTACGGTAACCTGAGTAGAGGAGACCCCCCGCACCTGGGGAGAAAGAGGATCCAGTACTCTGGATCGGATGGCTTTTCCATAGGTCGCAACGAAAAGAGGGAGCAAACCCTTTGTCAAAAAAGAAGGCCGAGAAACCGGAAATGATCGATGTTTCCTCTCACGTTCTCGTCCCGAAACATATTCTTCTTACAAAGGAGGAGGCGGAGCAGGTGCTTGAGAGGTATCGGATCAAACCGTATCAACTCCCCCACATCAAACGGTCAGACCCCGGCATCCGAGACATCAAAGCACAGGCAGGAGACATCATCAAGATTGTACGGCGCAGCGGCACGGCTGGAGAGGCCATAGCCTACAGGTATGTGATCGACTAGAGGTAAGAAAGAGTTTGGATCGAGTAAATATGTCTGTCAAAGATCAAGATCTATGGTTATTGACGAGGTCCTTCTTCGAGTCTGAAGGCCTCGTGAGGCAACACCTCGACTCATACAACGACTTCCTCGAACAGGACCTCCAAAACATCATCAACGAGGTTGGAGAGATCCAGATCGACTCGCCGGACTACCCCTTCAAGGTCAGGCTTAAACATATAGAGATCGGCAGGCCTCGGGTAGTCGAGGTGGACGGGTCTGACCATCCCGTCTATCCCATGGAGTGTAGACTGAGGAACCTCAGTTACGCTGCTCCACTGTATCTTGAGATGGCCGTGGTACGAGATGATCGAGAGGAATCGTCGGAGCTCGTACATGTCGGTGACATACCCGTGATGCTAAAGTCCGAACTCTGCCTATTGTACAATAACAGCGTCAACGAGTTTATTCAGGTCGGGGAAGATCCCCGGGACCCTGGCGGATACTTCATCGTGAACGGCTCCGAGCGCGTAATCGTGGCCATGGAGGACCTAGCTCCCAACCGCATAGAGGTCGACCGAGATGACGCGGGTACCAGACCAGTGTTCAGGGCAAAGGTCTTCTCGACAACGGTGGGCTTCCGAGCGCGCATAACGGTCAAGCTGAAGCCCAATAATGCTCTCACGGTGTCGATCCCAGGAGTTCCGGCAGATATTCCTATGATCATTCTGATGCGGGCCCTAGGCGTCGAAGCCGACAAGGAGATCGTCGAGATGGTCTCTGCCATCGAGGAGGTCCAGAACCTACTCGACGCTTCCTTTGAAGAGTCTGAGGGAGTGAATACTGTGGCCGAGGCTATCACGTACATCGGCAACCGAGTCGCCCACGGCCAAGTTGAAGAGTATCGCCTGAGGCGTGCGGAGAGCGTCCTCGACCGCAACTTCCTTCCTCACATTGGGAACTCGTCTGAGCATAGGCGGGAGAAGGCCTACTTCTTAGGTGAGATGGCTTCGCGGGCCATTGAGCTGAAGTTGGGCCTGAGGGAGCAGGATGACAAGGACCATTACTCCAACAAGCGACTGAGACTAGCGGGCTCTCTTCTGGCGGACCTGTTCAGGGTCGCTTTCCGAAACTTGTGCAGGGACATCAAGTACCAGCTCGAACGGATGAGCGTTCGGCGTAGGAGGCTCTCCATAAGTGCCGCTGTGAGACATGGAATAATAAGTGAGAGGATTCAGCACTCTCTCGCAACTGGCAACTGGGGACATGGACGAGTAGGTATAACCCAGCTTCTGGACAGGACCAACTCCCTCTCCACCTTCAGCCACCTCCGACGCCTTCAATCGCCCCTCAGCAGGAGCCAACCCAACTTCGAGGCTCGAGACCTACACCCAACCCACTGGGGAAGACTCTGCCCAAATGAGACTCCTGAGGGGTCGAACTGCGGCCTCGTCAAGAACTTGAGCCTCATGGCCAAGATATCGGTGAAGAGAGATTCAAACGAGATCAGGCAAACAATATTCAGGCTCGGGACATTGCCTGCGGGTGAAGTGGAGGCGAGCGTGAAGGCCAGTAATGCGAAGGTATTCCTTGATGGTGCTTTGATCGGTTTCTCCTCAGACCCCGAAGCTCTGGTCAGAACGTTTAGGGATATGCGGCGGAGGGGCGATATAGCTCCAGATATCAGTATCGCACACTATCGTTCCACCTACAGAGGAATCATTACCAATGAGGTCTACGTGAACTGCGACACAGGGAGAGTGATGAGGCCCCTCGTCATCGTAGAGGAGGGAGCCCCAAAACTTACGAATGAAGTGCTCTTGAAGCTTAAGGCAGGAGAGGTGAAGTGGCCTGACCTCCTTAAGCAAGGGATGATCGAGTATCTGGACGCCGAGGAGGAGGAGAACGCCCACGTTGCCTTGGATTTCAGCAAGATTGAGGAGGATCATACTCACGTCGAGATCGCTCCCTACACCGCCCTAGGGATCTGTACATCCATCATCCCCTATGCAGAACATAACCAGTCGCCTAGAAACTCCTATGAATCCGCCATGGTCAAGCAAGCCCTTGGAATCTTTGCCACAAACTTCTTCGACCGGGTTGACACCCAGTTCCATGTCATGCACTACCCTCAGATCCCGTTAGTCAGAACAAAACCAATGGATGTCTTAGGCATCTACGAACGACCTTTCGGCCAGAACTTTGTCGCAGCCGTCATCTCCTTCGAGGGCTATAATATGGAAGACGCCTTCGTCTTCAACAAAGCCTCCGTCGATCGTGGGATAGCCCGATCAACCTTGTTCCGCGTCTACAAGGCCGAGAGTCGGAGATACCTTGGAGGTCTAAAGGACAAATTCGAGATCCCGGAGGTTGGCACCCGTGGATTCAGAGGCGAACAATACTATCGCCTCTTGGAGTCGGACGGTATAGTTAGCGTCGAATCCACCATTAGCGGCAACGATGTCCTCGTGGGGCGGACGAGCCCACCTAGGTTCCTTGAAGAGTACAGGGAGTTCGAGGTCAAGGGACCGACACGACGAGACACCTCTGTCACTATGAGGCCGACGGAGACGGGCATAGTGGACGAAATCTTCATGACAGGGTCGTCGCAGGGGAGCGACCTGGTCAAGGTTCGAGTCAGGGATGAGAGGGTGCCTGAACTTGGAGACAAGTTTGCTTCTCGCCATGGCCAAAAAGGGGTCATCGGAATGGTGGTACCCCCTGAGGACATACCCTTCACCGCTGATGGCATCGTGCCTGACATCATAGTCAATCCCCACGCCATCCCCTCACGCATGACCATAGGGCAGTTCATTGAATCTTTGGCTGGAAAGGCCGCCGCCCTCTCAGGGGAGATCTTGGACGGGACACCCTTCAGCAACGTGAAACAAGAGGAGATACGACAGATTCTCCTAAACCACGGCTTCCAGCCTGCAGGAAAGGAGGTCATGTACAACGGTGTCACAGGAGAGAGATTCATCGCTGACATCTTCATCGGCATAGCATACTACCAGAAGCTCCACCACATGGTCGCGGACAAGATGCATGCCCGGGCCCGAGGACAGGTCCAGATGCTGACTCGCCAACCAACAGAGGGGCGCTCCCGCGGTGGTGGTTTAAGGTTCGGTGAAATGGAACGAGACTGCCTCATCGGTCATGGAGCTGCGCTTCTCCTCAAGGACAGACTCTTAGAAGAATCGGACAAGAGTAGCATATATGTCTGTGAAAGGTGTGGCTACCTCGCCTACCTCGATTTCAAGCAGAGGCGATACGTCTGCAAGATCTGCGGAGAGTCTAGCAACGTTTCCCAGGTCACCGTCTCGTATGCCTTCAAGCTCCTTCTCCAAGAGATGATGTCCTTGTGTATCTCGCCGAGACTTATTCTTAAGGAGAGGGCGTAAATGACCATCGTTGAGGAAGAAGCATACAAGTTTATCGATGGAATCAAGTTTGGAATCCTATCGCCCAACGAGATAAGGCGTATGTCGGTCGCAGAGGTGCTTATGGCTGACACCTACGACGAGGACGGAATGCCCATAGCCAATGGCCTCATGGACGGTCGCTTCGGAACCCTTGAACCCCGACAACGATGTAGGACCTGCGGCAACACGGCAGCTAGGTGCCCCGGCCACTTCGGCCACATCGAGCTTGCGGCTCCCGTGGTTCATACATCCTTCGCAAAGTTGATCTACAAACTTCTGACGGTCACCTGTCGAAACTGTGGTAGGGTTCTCCTGACCGACGATAGGATCGAGGAGTTCAAAGGACTGATCGAGAGGGAAACAAAGCTTCTAGGAACCCCTTCGGAGACTTTGTTCAAAGCAATTGAGCTCAAGGCTAAGAAGAATACCCCCTGCCCCCACTGTGGTGGCGCTCAGTCGAAGATCACTTTCGCCAAGCCAACCGTCTTCCAAGAAACCATGGGTAGCGGAGGCGCCAACCGATTGACACCAAGCATGATCCGTGAACGACTCGAACGCGTCCCGGACGGCGACTTAGTCCTCCTCGGATTGGATCCCAAGAACGGCAGGCCGGAGTGGACGATTCTTCAGGTTCTACCTGTTCCTCCCGTGTACGTGCGCCCCTCCATCACCTTGGAGTCTGGAATACGCTCTGAGGACGACCTGACTCACAAGCTCGTTGACATCCTGCGGATCGATCAGAGGCTGAAGGAGAATATTGACGTAGGTGCTCCAGCCCTCATAGTCCAAGACCTATCGGAACTACTCCAGTATCATGTGACCACATACTTCGACAATGAGGCGTCAGGAATTCCTCCGGCTCGCCACAGGTCAGGCCGCGCACTGAAGACCTTAAGTCAGAGGTTGAAGGGTAAGGAGGGTCGTTTCCGAAGCAACCTCTCCGGGAAGAGAGTGGACTTCTCCGCGAGGACCGTCATCTCACCAGACTCGAACATGGACATCAATGAGGTCGGGGTGCCTCTGGAGGTAGCCAAGCGCCTGACCGTGCCCCAAAGGGTTACGGCTTGGAACATCGACGAGTTGAAACAACTCATCCTCAACGGCCCAGATAATTATCCGGGCGCGTTATATATCGTCAGGCCTGATGGAAGGAGAATTCGTCTCGAGTTCGTGGGCGATCGAAAGGAGGTGGCAGAGACGCTCCAGGTGGGCTTCACGGTGGAACGCCATCTTAGGGAGGGGGATATCGTAATCTTCAATCGCCAACCCTCGCTCCACCGGATGTCCATTATGGCCCATAGGGTGAAAGTCCTACCCTACAAGACCTTTAGACTACACCTCTGCGTATGTCCACCCTACAACGCCGACTTCGATGGGGACGAGATGAACCTCCATGTCCCCCAGAACGAAGAGGCACAGACTGAAGCAATGTTATTGATGCAGGTTCAGGACCAAATCCTCTCCCCACGATACGGTGGGCCCATAATTGGAGCCATACGCGACTTCATAACATCCGCCTACCTCCTGACCGAAAGATCTACGAGACTGACAAAGCGTGAGGTGAGCCGATTACTCGCCGCTGCTAATTATGAGGGCCCAATCCCTGAGCCAGCCATAAAGGAGCCTGAGCCCCTATGGACCGGGAAACAAATCTTCAGCCTATTCCTCCCCAAAGGCTTGAACTTCGTGCTCAAGGCGAGCATCTGCGAACGTTGCCCCACCTGCCTAAAAGAGGGATGTGAGTATGACGCCTATGTCGTCGTCAAGAATGGCATCCTAGAAAGAGGAGTAATCGACAAGAACTCAATAGGCGCCGAAAAATCCGAGAGCCTCTACCACAGGATCGTCAAGGACTACGGCACGGAGGCCAGTCGCCAGTTTCTGAACTCAATCAGCCGCTTACTAACCGAGTTCATCTCCATGAAGGGCTTCACATACTCCCTAGACGAGCTTGACCTCTCCGAGGCCGCGCGGAGAAAAATAGATTCTGCCATCGACGGGAGGGAAAGGAAGGTGCGAGAACTCATCGAAAGTTATCATCAGGGCACCTTGACGCGACTCCCCGGACAGACTCTTGAGGAGTCTCTGGAGATTTACATCATGAATGAGCTGGCAAAAGCACGAGATGAGGCGGGCAAGATCGCTGATGAATACTTCGGGATGGACAACCACGGAATAATAATGACACGAACCGGTGCAAGGGGCTCCAGCCTCAACATCGGCCAAATGACAGCGTGCCTCGGACAACAGGCGGTCAGGGGCAAGAGAATCTTTCGAGGCTACCGAAACCGAGCGATGTCCCACTTCAAGGAGGGCGACCAGAGCTCAAGTGCAAGGGGATTCGTCAGTTCCAGCTACCGGGATGGGCTGAACCCCTTGGAGTTCTTCTTCCACGCCATGGGTGGCAGGGAAGGACTCGTCGACACGGCCGTGAGGACCCAGACGAGCGGTTATATGCAGAGGCGACTAATCAATGCCCTAGAGTATTTGAAAGTTGAGCATGATGGTACCGTTAGAGACTCACAGGGAGACATCGTGGAGTTTCGCTACGGTGAGGATGGAATAGATCCGGCAAAAAGCGATCATGGCAAGGCAGTGAATATCGAGCGCTTAGTCGAGCGCCTCAGCATCAGCTTCGGGAAGGGCGAGCCTGCCACAAAGGAATACTTTGAGGAGCAGTTGGCAAAGGCCGAGAAGTCACTGACACCTCTCCTAGTATCGGAGATTGGAGAACAGGCTCTGAAGGCAAAGCTTACACCTGAAGCAGTTAACAAGCTCATCGAGATTGCTGCGGACAATTACAAGAATTCCTTAGTCGAGCCGGGGGAGGCCGTCGGGATAATAGCGGCCCAGTCCATAGGCGAGCCGGGCACGCAGATGACGCTCCGGACTTTCCACTACGCCGGGGTCAAGGAGCAGAACGTCACCCTTGGACTGCCTCGACTGATAGAAATTGTTGACGCGCGGCGGAAACCGTCGACACCCATCATGACGATCTACCTGGATGAGGAGCGTAGACACAGTCGAGAAGAAGCTACGGTGATTGCCCAGCAGCTAGTCTTCACCACGGTGGAAGACATCTCCTCGAGCGTGGCCATCGACCCTCTTAGAGCCGCAGTGATTGTACATCTCAGCCCTGACAAAATGAAGAGCAGTGGAGTAACTCCCGAGGACTTGTCAGGCAAGTTCGTGATCACAGGTTCCACGAGTGAGGTCAACGGCAACATTGTAATCGTGAAACCCAAGGATCCCAAGAAGCTGCAGAAGGTTTTGGAAAAAGTTACGACCAGCCATATCAAGGGCATCTCAGGCATAAGGCGAGCCCTTGTTAGTGACACTGGGAAAGAGTGGGTCATCAGCACCGATGGGTCGAACTTACCCAAGGTAATGAGGGTTCCGGGAATCGACATAGCGAGGACAACGACGAATAGCATCCATGAGATAGCGGAAACCCTAGGGATCGAAGCAGCACGGAATAAGCTGATACAGGAGGCTCAGGGAGTCCTAGAGGAACAGGGCCTCGATGTGGATATTCGCCACGTTATGCTGGTTGCCGACATTATGACATTGACGGGTGAGGTCTACCAGATCGGGAGGCACGGTGTAAGTGGAAAGAAGGCGAGCGTCATAGCTAGAGCCGCCTTTGAAATAACGGTTCCGACCCTCGTCGAAGCCGCGGCCAAGGGAACTGTGGATATGTTCAAGGGGGTGACCGAGTCGGTGATCGTGGGTCAGAACATCCCTGTGGGAACTGGGATCATCGAGATCTACATGCGGCCCGGAAAGGTGGCAGCATCTTACCCTACAGCCTCCACTGGGGCGACCTAGGAGGAAACGGCCATGGTGGATGTGAATCGGGTGATACAATCCGTCGTCAAGTCAGGACGAGCCTTCTACGGGGTCCGTCAATCCGAGAAGGCTGTAAAGTCTGGGAGAGCCGTGGCGTTGGTCATACCTAAGAACTGCCGAGAAGACTGGCGGAAGAAGCTGGAAAGATACGCAATCCTCTCCTCGATCCCGGTCGTCCATTACTCTGGATCGAGCCGGGACCTAGGCCTCGCTTGCCGTAAGCCCTTCGCGATCTCAATCCTAGCAGCTAGGGAAATTCCGGAGGCGGATCTTGCCTTGGAAGTTAAGGAGTTGGTGAAGGAGTCGGATAATATCTAAAATCAAATATAGGACATCGAAGGCTAGTTTAACATCGTAACGGAAGAAGTCTTGGAATGGCTCAGGGAATAAAGCTCACCAGCGAAGAGATGCGGTACATCGCCCTTTTCGAGAGCGTCACCGGAGCCATGGCGGTCGACTGTGTTATTGACGAGAAGCGGGACCGGATCATCATGGTGGTGAAGCCGGGCGATACAGGCCTCGCCATCGGAAAGCACGGCGCCCGAATAAAGATGTTCCGGAACATGGTGAAGAGGGACGTCGAGATTGTGGAGACGGCGAAAGACGCCGTCGGCCTAATTAAGAACAGCTTCGCCCCAGCTAGGGTCAAGGAGGTCCGCATAACCGAGCGCCTCGACAACAAGAGGGTCGCTGTCGTCACTGTGGATGGCCGGGATCGAGGAGTCGCTATAGGGCGGGAGGGAAAGACCGCCGAACGGACCAGGTTGCTGGCGAAGAGGTACTTCCAAATCGACAATGTCATCGTAAACTAGGCCATATGGGTTAAACGAACCGCCATCCGCCGCTTCATGTTGCTTGTTCAGCATGCTAGGATTCCATAGGTCCCACATTTTTCATTCCTCAATGAACCAAGCCCCGATGAGTTAGAGAATCTGGGAGTCGCAAGAGTCCCGACGCCATTTTTAAGGCCCGCCCAAGATTATATAAGGAGACGCGAGATATTCTTTCTGAGTCCAACAAATGAGCTTACGAGAAGAAAATCTCAATATAATGCTGGCAGAACTCCTTGCTGAGAAGGGGCTAAAGGCTTTAGGCGAGGTTATTTTAAGGAAACGTGGTAGAAGACCAGAGCCCGATGTTCTTATTATGCTAAATGGTGTGCGGATAGTAATAGAAGGCAAGAGGCTCGGAATGTGGAACGAGCTAGTTCAACAGTGCCAAGAGCGACTGGACAATAATGTGTGTGATATATGTGTTATGGTAGAGTATATTGACATTAAGACAGGAAAGCTTTCGCCAACCCAACTAGATATTAAGCAGGCTCTTCTAAATAGTAAGTTTAACATAGGTTTCTTATCCTACATAGACAGGATAGCTTTAGATAGATGGATGCAGGTCGCGGCAAAGCCAGAACAATATCAAGATGTCGGATTTGATGACCTCCTTACCTATCTGATGAGTGTTTACAGCCGTGTTGTAAGAGAAGACATAATTGAACCAGTTATAAAAAGGATGGACGAAGTTCTAAAGGAATTTTCCAGTAACCTTTTGACCATAATCAATTTGGAACGTTTGAAGGAATCTTTAGAATTAAGAAAAAAAGAAGGTGAAGAGTCTGATGAGTAGAGAAGAGGCTCAAAAGCTGATATCAACCGCCGGACTTCTACTGACTGATACTATGGTTTTTCAAGAGGTTATTGCAGCATCTCATAAGAAAGTACCTACTCTCTCCACGCTTATGGCCTCTTCAAATCTAAAGAAAGACCTAGAGACTTCTTGGCAATACGTGATACAGAATATAAATTACGATCCAGTTTTTGAAATTGCTCTGAGAATTCTCATGAATATGCCTGCAAGTCCAATCCTAGACAAGCAACTTAGATCACTTGCTAGCTTGGCGTATGACATAGCCTCTTCTAAAGTGTTACTTAGGCATGATCTATTTGGAAGGATATATCATACGTTACTGTTGGGTAATCTGGCGAAATACTATGCAACCTACTATACGTCTATACCTGCGGCTAGGCTTTTAGCGAGACTTCTAATAAATCTACCGTCTAAGCTGGTTGTTGAGAGTGTTCCTCCCACATATGGCAGTGAGCCTCTTCGGGTCGTCGATTTTGCTTGTGGCTCAGGAACGCTTCTTTCAGCCATTTATAAGGAGATAGATGCGAAGCATAGAATTGAAGGGAAGGAACTTAAGATCGATGAACTGCACAAGTATCTTATAGAAGATGGGATATGGGGTTTTGATGTTCTACATCATGCGGTTCATCTTGCTTCAACGGTGCTTTCTTTACATAATCCTATACCAGTCGAAACTTCAAAAATCATCGGTTTGCGCCTAGAGCGTCGAGGCGAAAAGAAATATTTAGGAAGCGTAAACTTTCTATCTTCAGCAACTCTTGCAAAAGAAATGATGCTTACAGGTGGTGTTATAGGAGGAGGGGAGAGTATAGGTGTTGCGAAAAGAGAGACTAAAGAGATTACTCTTCCAGACTTCCATATTTGTATAATGAATCCTCCATTTACTAGAAGTGTTGGTGGAAATCTACTATTCGGCTCATTGCCAAAACATGAGCGGGCTGAACTGCAAAAATATCTCAGTCAGCTCCTTAAAGAGAAGAAACTGACAGGCATAGGTCAGGCGGGCCTTGGAGCTGTATTTGTCTTCTTAGCCGATCAGTATTTGGTAGAGGGCGGTAGGATAGGACTTGTACTTCCGAGGGCTGTTCTGTCAGGCGTTTCTTGGCGGAAAGTCAGAGATATGCTTTTGGATAATTACCATATTGAATATGTGATAACTAGCTATGAGACTCCTAATGCGTGGAACTTCAGTGAAAATACGGACCTCAGTGAAGTCCTTTTGGTAGTAAGAAAGCTAAAGAAGATGGGTGAATCCAACTATACGTTCTTTGTTAATTTGTGGAAGAAACCGTCGAATGAGATTGAATCCATATACATAGGTACGCAGTTGAAAGAGCTTCTTGATAGTGCTAAACTTTATGATATAGGGAATTCCAACGCGTCACCATACCATCTTAAACTTCATGGGAAGAAAATTGGGGAAGTCTATACGGCTGAACTCAAAGAGAACAATTTTGGAACCTATAACATCTTTTCACAGATGGAGTTGAACAGGGTGTCGGTTCTTCTCAGACGGGGTATTATCTATCTTCCCGACAAAGGTATATTTGATAAAAGGATACCTCTTACCACTTTATCTAAGTTAGGAGCAGAGATTGGGCCTGATAGACGACAGATCCACTCAACCTTTAAGGTTGGCAAGACAAGCGCTGGAGCTTTGTATAAAGCGTTTTGGGGTTACGATTCCACCGTTACTAAAACAGTTTCTCAAAGGCCAAACGCATTCTTGGAGCCTAAGAATGCGGAGCAGGCCCGTCATCTGTGGGAGAAGGCTGGTAGGCTTCTGATCGTTGAAAGGGCTTGGCTGAGCACCTACACCATTCTTGCAACATACTTGGAAGAAGAGGTTTTATCGAATGTGTGGTGGCCTATTAAAGTTGAAGACGATACAGCCAAGATTCTAGCGATTTGGTTTAATTCTACATTTGGTCTTCTACTATTATCGTCAATAGCAGAAGTCACCCGAGGCCCCTGGGTAGATTTCAAAAAAGAACACCTGTGGGAGATGCCTGTACTTGACGTTAATCGACTAAATAGCAAAGCAAAAAAGCTACTCTTAGCCTTATATGATAAGACTCGCAGATTAGAACTAAAATCCCTACCAGACGAATTCGCCAATCCTTCTACTAGAAGGATGATCGACGAAGGAGTCAGTGAAGCCCTAGGTCTTGACTTAAAATTGGACACTCTCTATAATCTTCTGGCCGACGAGCCCATGATAAAAGGCAGATAAGAACCCCTCTGAATAACAGGTCTAACATCGTCTGGCCCAGAGTAGAACTTTCAATTGAGTTCAAACTCGTGTATTCGTCCCCGAACCTTCAAGTCTTTGACGGAGTGGAGACGAGACCTTATGGGCAATCAGGCGCGTGGCTTCGTCTTTTGTCGAAGTATTATACGACAGTTGTACAAGCCTTATAAGGTCAAGTCTCTGACCTAACAGGGCTAGTGTTCGCCATGGTAGGCATCGTGAGCTACGGCGTCTACATTCCACGATGGAGGATCAGGGCTGAGGAGATAGCGAGGGTCTGGGGCCACGACGCGAACGTCTACAAGGACGGCCTCATGGTGGAAGAGAAGTCCGTACCATCCCTAGATGAGGACACGGCCACGCTTGCCGTGGAGGCCGCGCGAAACTGCCTCAAGCGCGTGCCCACCCTCAATCCAAAGGAGATCGGTGCCGTCTACGTCGGCTCAGAGTCCCATCCCTATGCTGTCAAGCCCACGGCGACCATATTGGCTGAGGCCGTGAACGCCACGCCCTCACTCATGGCGGCTGATATGGAGTTCGCCTGCAAGGCTGGGACGGCGGGTGTTCAAGCGTGCATGGGTCTCGTCAAGGGCGGCTACATCAAGTTTGGCCTCGCCATAGGCTCAGACACGGCGCAGGGACAGCCAGGAGACGCCTTAGAGTACACTGCGGCGGCTGGAGCCGCGGCCTACCTTATCGGCGGGAAGGATGTCATAGCCGAGATTGAAGGGACTTACTCCTTCACCCAAGATGTTCCAGACTTCTGGAGGCGGGAGGGTGAGCGGTATCCCCAGCATGCGGGACGTTTCACTGGTGAGCCGGGTTATTTCACTCACGTGATTAACTGTGCGGAGGGCTTGATGAGGCAACTCGACACCTCACCGAAGGACTACGACTACCTTGTTCTCCACATGCCCAACGGGAAGTTCCCCCTAAGGGCTGGACGAATCCTAGGATTTCCGGAGGAGAAGATTCTTCCGAGCCTCGTCGTGACCAAGGTGGGCAACTCCTATTCGGCCTCGTCCCTAACGGGTCTCGCCGCGGTCTTGGACAAGGCAAAGGGTGGTGAGAGGATTCTCCTCACGTCCTATGGTTCCGGTGCGGGGTCTGATGCCTTCAGCTTAACCGTCTCCGACCGGATTCTGAAAGTTCAGGCCTTGGCCCCGACAGTGGAGTACTACATTAGCCGAAGAGAGTACATCGACTACGCCCTCTACTCAAGGTTCAGAGGGCAGTTCAGGAGGTCTACTCAATGAATGATTATCCGAACATGAGACGAGACGTGGCAATCGTCGCCGTAGGAACCACGTCCTTCAGCGAACATTGGGACAAGGGTCTGCGAGACTTGGCGCTGGAGGCCAGCCTAATGGCCGTAGAAGAGGCCGGGATAAGGGGGAAGGAGATTCAGACGTTCTACGTAGGGAACATGTCGGGTGGAATGTTCCTCGGACAGGAACACGTCGCCGCCCTCGTCGCCGACTTCCTAGGACTAAAACCTGCCCCAGCGGTAAGGGTGGAAGCCGCCTGCGCCTCAGGGGGAGTAGCACTGCGCCAAGGCTACATAGCCGTTGCCTCTGGCCTCTACGACCTCGTTGCCGTGGGTGGGGTGGAGAAGATGACGGATGTCCAAGGTAGTTGGGCGACCTCGGCCTTGGCAGGCGCGATGGATACGGAGTGGGAGGCCTACTTCGGAGCTACCTTCCCAGGAACTTACGCCCTGATGGCCCGTCGTTACATGCACGAGTACGGCCTTACCCGAGAGCAGTTAGCGAAGGTGGCCGTGAAGAACCACTTCCACGGCAGCCTCAACCCCCGAGCCCATTTTAGGAACAAGATAACGATAGAGGATGTTGAGAGGTCTCCTCTCGTCGCTGACCCTCTCCGAGTCTACGACTGCTGCCCCATGAGCGACGGAGCAGCCTGCATGCTCCTAGCCCCAGCCGACAAGGCGAGGAAGTATACGGACACCCCTGTAGTCATCGAGGCCTGTGCACAAGCCTCCGACACCCTGTCACTCTTCGACAGGAGAGACATCTGCACCCTAGATGCCACAAGGCAGGCGGCCCAAGACGCCTTCACTCAGGCAAAACTCACTCCTCAGGACATGGACCTCCTTGAGGTTCACGACTGCTTCACCATAGCCGAACTCCTCGCCCTAGAGGACCTCGGCTTCGCCCCGAAAGGGAAGGCGGCCGAACTCTACGATGAGGACCAGACCTACGTAGGAGGGAGACTCCCAGTTAACACGGATGGCGGCCTCAAGGCTGGAGGCCATGCGGTTGGGGCCACAGGAACAAAGCAAGTCATCGAACTCGTCAAGCAGTTGCGTGGCGAGGCGGAGAAGGGGAGACAAGTGAAGGACGCGGAGATTGGCCTAGCCCAGAATGTGGGTGGTTCGGGCGCGACGGCGGTGGTGACCATCGTGAGGAGGCGCTGAGAATGACGATGCTAAGCGTCCCCTCCCACTGGCGGAGGTACAAGGAACTCTACAACCTCCAAGGCTCACGATGCGAGAAATGCGGAGGAGCCTTCTTCCCAGTGAGGCGAATATGCCCCAATTGCAGGCGTGAAGGAAAGTTGAAGCCTCTGCCCTTCTCAGGGAAGGGAAAGGTCTATACCTACACGGTCATCCGAACTCCACCGGAAGGCTTCGAAGAATACACGCCATACATTGTAGCCCTCGTCCAGTTGGAAGAGGGACCTAAGGTCACCTCCCAAGTCGTGGACTGTACGCCAGAGGACGTATACATCGGGATGCCGGTAGAAACGTGTTTCCGGAGGCTCCGCGTACAGAACAAGGAGGGCATCATAATCTACGGCTTCAAGTTTAAACCCGTAGACGGCGCCTTGAAAAGGTAGCCCCTTTGTGGGAAACTGTTAAGAGAAGTGGCTGCGAACCCTTATCAGCATGGTGATCCGATACTCCCGAGCTCCTGAACTCGAGGCCGCCGTGAGGGAGATCGTCCTTCGACTCGGTCTAACTCACATTGATCCCAGTCGAGTTGTATGTGTACGGAGCGAGGGGTCAAAGGCGTCCCAGACTTTGGCTCGTATCCATGGGCTTCCTCGGCTGTGGCAGTTCGCCTTCGGGACTAAGCCCTGCTATGTGATAGAGGTGGTCTCTGAGCGCTTCGGCCTCCTCAATCCGGAGGAACAGGAGAAGACCCTTATCCATGAACTCCTTCACATCCCAGTCAGTTTCGGCGGCGGCTTCAGACACCATAAGAACTGGGTGAACCGCCAGCGAGTCGAGAAAGTCTATAGGATGCTCCAAGAGAGGCGGAGACTAGGCGGGTCCCCTAGATTTGGCCACTTCTAGCCGAAGGTTTTCAGTAGCCAATCCTTTATTTCATCCCTTACCTCTCTAACCTCCTTCATTATCTCGTCCTCGGTACCCTTGAACTCTGATGGGTCTCTGAACTCCTTGTGGAGGATCACTTCTCCCGGGAAGAATGGGCATGCCTCCCTTGCGGTATCGCAGACCGTGACAACATAGTCGAAGTTCTTTCCACGGAACTCCTCAATGCTCTTCGAGCGGTGCCTTGAGATGTCGATCCCGATCTCCGCCATGGCCTTGATGGCGTAGGGATTAAGCTTGGTGTGTTCTATTCCGGCGCTGTATCCTTCATATCTGTCTCCGAGGAGAGTGTTCAGGAACCCCTCCGCCATCTGCGAACGAGCGGAATTATGGGTACAAATGAATAGCACTTTCTTCCTCAACGAAACACCTCAGTGGAGGCCTAGTTTCTGTCTCCACTCCTTATCACAGTCCTGCTCATCGCTTAAGACTTCTATTTGACTCGGCTATTTATCTAGAATCCCCATAGGATGGTATAGAATAGTAGGTCGCCAAATAGTTCTTATATAATGAATATAGATACTCACCTCGACGGCCAACTATCTGAGGGGCATGGGAAAGATGGCGACGACCACGAGAGAGAATGTCCGACGTGTACAGGTAACAGGCAAGTCCACCTACATAGTCTCCCTCCCAAAGAGATGGATTGAGGAAGTCGGCCTCGAACGCGGAGAAACAGTGACGATCCTCCAGCAGAACGACAAATCTCTTCTCGTCATCCCGAAGAACGTGAAGCCCCCTGAGAGGCCCTCTGAAGAGACCGTGATCACCTCCTCCCGTGATAAGCCCAGCTCCCTCATACGAAGGATCGTCTCCCTCTACCTCATAGGATACAACACGATCAAGGTATCCACCAACGAGGAACGGATCTCCCCTGAACAGAGGGAGATGGTAAAAGAATTCGTCCGGAAGAAGCTCGTAGGAACCGAGATAATCTCTGACTCGAGGAGGGACATGACACTCCAGATTCTCCTCAGCTACCCGCAGCTCTCCGTGAACGACGCCATGAGGAGGATGTATGTCATAGCAAGCTCGATGCACAGGGACGCCATGACCGCCTTGGTCGAGAAGAACGATAACCTAGCCAAGGAAGTGGTTCAGACAGACGATGAGGTCGACCGATTCAACTTCTACATCATAAGGCAGTTGAAGGCCGCCGTGGGGGATGAGAGGATAGTCCAGGAGATAGGGTTGACGAGGCCGCGAGACTGCTTGGGCTACAGGCTCATCGCGAAGAGCATCGAGCGAATAGCCGACCACGCAGTGAGCATCGGCAGGAATGTCCTCAGAATCAAGAGCCCCCTTGATGAGAGCATATGCAAGGGGTTCAGGGAGTTCAGCACCTTTGCCATCGCGGGCTTCGATGATGCGGTCAAGTCCCTCTTCTCGAAGGACTACTCCCTCGCGGACGATGTCATTGAGAGGAAGAGGAAGATAGAGGCCATGGAGAGGGAGGAGACTGCGGAGATCTTGGCTGCGGAGTTGGATGCGGGGTCGATCTCGAGCCTTAGGCTGGTCGTGGATAGCCTTAGGAGGACGATAGAGTATGCCAGTGACATCGCGGAGGTCGTCCTCAACCTAACCATCCTAGAAGAAAAATAGATTCACTCCCAAACCCTATACACATATTAAGCTCTATGACTATCTAGCGAGACGCACGGTGGCTCATATGCCGAAGGGCCTCTACAGCGGACGCAAACTCCTAAGTCTCAGAAAGCACTTCCGCTGGAAGTACCGTTACTACAAGCGCCGAGCCTTGAGGCTGGATGTGAAGGCCGACCCCCTCGCTGGCGCACCCATGGGGAGAGGAATAGTCCTTGAGAAGGTTGGTGTTGAGAGTAAGCAGCCCAACAGCGCCATCCGAAAGTGCGTTCGGGTCCAACTCATAAAGAACGGGCGTCAAGCCACGGCCTTCTTGCCGGGTGATGGGGCCTTGAATTTTGTTGATGAGCATGATGAGGTGATCGTCTGCGGCATCGGGGGGAGTAGGGGTCGGTCGATGGGTGATATTCCAGGCGTCAGGTATGTGGTTTCTAGCGTCAATGGTGTGGCGTTGAAGTCTTTGATCCTCGGGAAGGTCGAGAAGCCTAGGCGCTAGGATAGAGGCCTCTGACATTAGGTGCTGTTTTCGGCACTTGATCGCTAGTCGTAAGCTCAGGGGTCAAGCCTTGTGGCGAGCGATCGTGAGCTGTGGGTTCTCCTCTGAATGCGATGAATGGCTAGAAGGCTTCTTGACCTTGCTCAATCTCATCGGAACATGGTGACAATGTTGGAATCGAGGCTTCTAGGGCAGACGCTATCGGCTCCTCTTCAAAGCGCATTAGGGCTTAAAGCCCGCCTTACCGAGGAACCTAGCTCTGCCGCCTAGTTCCTGTTCTATGGCGAGCAGCCTATTTCCAGTCGGGCCTGTTCCACTCTCCCTCACATGCCCGGTATTCAAGCCGACACAATAGTCGGCGAGATCCTCTCCCTCACCCCTACTACTACAGGGCATGACCCCGTAGCCATGCCTGTAGGCCAGCTGGACAAAGTCGAAGGCCTCACTGATAGTTCCGATCTGGTTAACCTTCAGGAGAACAGCGTTGCACGCGCCCACCTCGATCCCCCGCTGAAGCCGCTCAACATTCGTCGTGAAGAGGTCATCCCCCACCACTTCGATCCCCAGCTCCTTCGTTAGGAGGGCATGTCCCTCATAGTCGACCTCGTCCAAAGGATCTTCCAGGATCACGAAGGGGTAGGACTTGACCGTCTCCTTGTAGAGCTCTATCAGATCCTCCCTAGTCTTATCCTCCTCAGAGAAGAGGTCTATGAACTTCCCCTTGTCCTTGTCGAAGTACGTTCCAGCAGCAACATCTACTTGAATTCCTACCTTGCCCTCGTACCCTGCCTTCCTTATGGCGTCCACCATGAGATCCCAGATCTCTCTGTCATGCTCCACGGCGCTAGGAGGAACGGTTGGGGCTCTCAGCGCGCTCGTTGCTAGGCCATACTTGTCACATATTGTCCTCTCGAACGTTGTCCCGACGTTCCAGCAGGCGTAGGAGGCCTCTGAGAAGTTCTTGAAGCCATAGCATATGAAGGAGTAGCTAGGCTTGCCCCCTGACCTTTGGCCACCACCATACCTGTTGCTCCCGACCATGCAGATGACGCCTGGAGTGGGAAGTACACAGGCATTCACTCCGCCAATATGCTGGTAAAGCGGTATCCCTAGGCTTGCAGCACCAGCCTTCAGGACCGCAGCCGAAACACTCGCTGTAGCGTTTCCTCCGAGCCTAGACTTGTTCCTCGTTCCGTCGAGCTTGATCATAATCTCGTCGATTTCCCTCTGCCCAGTCGCATCCATCCCCTTCAGCGCAGAACCGATGATGTCGTTGACGTTACTTACCGCTTTCTGGACGCCAAGCCCGCCAAAACGGGTACCGCCGTCGTAGACGAACTGGACCTCAAATTGTCCTACGGAGACCCCAGCGGTGGCTACGGCAACACCCTTCGCGCCATTCTCCGTCCTCACGGTCGCCTCTAAACCCGGATGCCCGCGCTCAGAGAAGATCTCCCGCGCGAAGACCGACTCTATGACTGATCCTGATCCCATGTTAAGACAACCTCCTCCGAGTTAGCTACGCCCCATTATCAATGCAACTCCAAGGTCGTTTAAGCTTATGTTCGGCGTCGCCACCACCCCACTCTTGAGCCTCCACAAAGCTAACGTCGTATTATGCCTCTTCAACTCGTCCCGCACGTTGACTCCTGCCAACCTTGCCTCCTCCACAGTTTCGCCATCGACGACCCCGCCGGCCAGACAGGGAATCCCCTCATATCCCTTCACGAACTGCGTGCCAGGCCCGTCGGTTCCATCGGAATCCACGGAGCCCATAACGATGTTCTTACTCCCAGCTATCCTCTGAGCCGCAGAGAGGGCGAACTCCTGGTTACGCCCACCTACTCCCCCCTCCTTGCCCACCGTCACCAAGAGCTCGCCACTCGTGAACAATACGCACGGAGGCTCCACAGGTTGACCTATCCGTTCGATAGTCCTCGCTATCGTAGCCACGACGAGGCCCGCCTGGCTGGCTTCAACCGACAACGTCTCAGCTAGGATCACTGGCTTAAAGCCCAGTTCTGCGGCTTTCCTGATGGCGGCCGGCACCGTTCCTATCCGACTGGGCATTACTCCGAAGATCCTGAAGGTCATCTTCTCAAACTCCTTAGCCTTAACAGTCTCGTCCTTAGGGTCGGCCTTCTCAAGGTGCCTCCTAACCGAGGCGGGAGCCTCGTCCCAAGCATCCCACTTCTTCAGATTCTGGACCGCATCTTGGAAGGTTGTGCAGTCGGGGAGCGTATGTAGCCAGAGGTTGCGGTTCATAAGCTGGTCGTAGTCTCCCGGATCGATAGCGATTATGTGGATCATCTTTGCCGGGTAGAGGTACTTGGTTATCCTCCCACCTTTCATCATATCGAGGTGGTTCCTGATCGCATTGAGGTCTCCTGTAGGTGCGCCGTGCTCTATCTGCATGATATAAGTGGTCTTCCTCACGTCCTCAATGTCCACCCCGGGCACAGGCATGGTGAGAAGGGATGAGACGCCGTTCGCCACAACCGTAAATACTAGATCCTCCTCCCTGAGGCCCTTGGTCATCTCAAGGATCCTCTCACAACCCTTGACACAGTCCTCGTCGGGCACGGGGTGACCGCCCAAGGTTACGCCTATCTTCTTGAGGATGACCCCATGGCCCTTCTTGTCGATGACATGACCGTCAGTTAGCCTTTCTGCCAAAACGTCCTCGATGGCCTTTGCCACCCTCTGGACCCCCTTGCCAGCGCCGAAGACGTAGATTCGCCCGATCTTTGAGAGGTCGTAGACCTCGTCTCCCGACTTGGGTGTTCCGACTGGTTCGAATTCCTTGTTGCCGACGGCCAGTTTTCCGTTCTCTAGCCGGATCAGTCGTCGAGTGTTATCATAAGGGTCTGCCGCCTCCAAGCCCGCCTCAAGTATCTCCAGCACGGCTTTTCTTCCCTTCACGTTGCCGTGGGAGACTAAGGTGTCCATATTCTGAATTCTCAGGAGGTTGTCACCCCGCTATTTGCTCTACTAAACGAAGTTCGGTTTTAATTCTTGTGGCAGTAGATGTACTGCGATTGCAGACAAACTATCGCCTTATACTCTAGGGTGATTAGCGTCTCAACCATTCTTGGTTGAGCATTACATCCCTAACGTTTCCTTGGTCGTCCAAGGTAATCTCGTGGTAACAAAGATTATTCAGTGGATGGTCAATTCGGGCTTCGGGCAATAGGCTATTGACAAGGCAGTTGATGAATGCTCCGTGGCTCACAACTATCACTTTCTGAGCATTAGCCTCTTTGATCAAGTTCAGGACATATTCTGCCCTAGCCTTCAGCGAGGATAAGGGCTCCACGCCAGCATCCTTGAAGATGCCCTCATCGCCATCCAGCTCATATAAGGCGTCTCCCCTCAAGTTGGCCTGTCTCAATATGCTTGCTGATTGTCCCTGAAGTTCGTTGAAATTCCTCTCTCTCAGTTGGGGAAGGAGTATTATCTTCTGGTCTGGGAATAAAAGTTGGGCTGTCTCCGAGGCGCGTTTTAGGTCACTTGAGAACACTATGTCCGGCCGTATGACGTATGGCCTTATAGAATGAATTTCTTCTCTGGCCTCCTCGCTCAATGAGGGGTCGCTCTGACCTATGAGGACATGTTCCAAGTTCTCCAAGGTCTTACCATGTCTCATGAAGAATACTTCTTTCACATACTCCGTCTCCAATTGAAAAGGTCTTGAAGTGCTGGGCGCGATGGAATACTGCTCTGGCCTCTTAACCTTCTCGCCTCATATGACTTGATGTTCGAACGAAACTCCGACCTTCGGACGAGATTGGCCAGCAAACAACCTATCTGAGGGCGGCCTCAGATCTGTGCTCAGCGTTTCAGAGGAGGCGCGAAGATGACGAGTTGGCTGAAGGTCTGGTTTCCAGCGTTCTCGTGCTGATGCCTCTCCCCCGGTGGAATGAAGATTATCGTCCCTGCCGTGGCCTCAATCCTCTCCTTATCAGTTGTTATAGCACACTTACCCGAAAGGATGTAGAGGATCTCCTCGACCTCCCGGATTTGGACATCCGACTTCCAACCCGGAGGCGTCTCCATCCAACTTATTGAGACGTTCTTGGCGCCTATGTCGGCGGTGACGAGGGGTTTGGAGGCTCTTCCAGGCTCGAGGGTGGTGGACTTAGCTTCATCAACCCTGATGACTTTCAAGAGTTTCACCCACCTAATGGTTATGGTATCCCCTGATATGCCTTTTGCAAGGATGTAGAATCCTCTACGTCACGGAATATAGCGGCTTCTCACCCCTGAGGACTCATATGGTATTCTCCACGGCCATCATCGCACAGCGGCGTCTACACTCCCACGTCGAACCCGCGATGTGGGGCGTCAGAACAACATTATCCAAGGTAAGGAGAGGATTATCTGGGCTAGTCGGCTCCTCCTCAAACACATCCAGGCCCGCGGCTGCAATCCATCCCTCCTTCAAGGCCCGATAGAGAGCCCTCTCATCGATGACCGGCCCCCTTGAGGTATTCACAAGGATCGCGCTCTTCTTCATGGTCTTGAACTCCTTCTCACCAATGAACCCCCTCGTCTCCTCGGTCAGCGGTGTGTGGATAGATATGAAGTCGGCTTCGGCTAGGAGTTGTTTGAGGGGACGGTATTCAACGATGTGCTCTTCCTCCAGCTTTCTGTTTCGGATAATATCATAGTAAAGGACGTTCATCTCGAAGCCTTTTCCCCTCTTGGCCACGATGGATCCGATGCGGCCGAGACCGATTAACCCAAGGTTCTTCCCGAAGACATCTACGCCCATGAAGGCACTTCGATCAGCCCTCTTCCTCCACAGCCCATTCTTAACATAGATGTGGGCTTGGGGAACCCTCCTCGCGGTGGCGAGGAGTAGGGTGAAGGCCATGTCCGCAACGGTCTCTGAAAGAGCTGGCGTTATCGTCACATAGATGCCCTTTTCCTTGGCCGCCTTGACATCGACGTTGTCGTAGCCGACGCCATGGCGGGAGATAACCTTGAGCTTCTTGGCCCTAGCTATGACTTCCTTGTCGAAGGGGGGTAGGGCGACGATGACTCCCTCGTAGTCCCCTATGATCTTGAGCAATCGATCCTTCGTCTGGATCGCCGACTCCTCTACTACATCCACATCAGCCTCGTCCCTGAGGCGTTTCATTGCATCCTCATGAATAGTAACCCCGACTAGAACCTTCGGCTTCTCAGGCAACTGTTTGCACCCTATTCAATCAATTTGGGTCAATCTGCTTTTTAGCTTACATCCTTGGCGACTGGGAGTTCTATTCAAAGAGGTGCAGACACTATCTGGGGCTCCTCGATTGGGCGTTGGAAGGAGTAGGTGTAGGACGACCTTCCCTCCGTGTACTTCTCAAGCTGCACATCTATCAGGGCCGGCTCACCCTTCGAGACTACGTTGAACCCCCACCTCAACTTCTCCTCCGCGTCCCAAGGATGCGACAATGTCTCCGATCTAACCTTAAAGGCCTCAGCCAATTTGGCGAAGTCTATTCGGGGCTCATCGAGGTCAACGCACTCGTAGTCCCGGCTCGACGAGGTCAGCTTGAGGGTTGTGTCCACGATGAAGGGCCACTCGATCCCCCAGCAGGCGTTGTTAAAGACCAGATATAGGACGGGTATGTGATAGTGGCTACAGGTCCAGAGAACAGAGGCGGGGTTACCGAAGACGAAGTCGCCGTCACCAATCATCGCGACCACGTCATCCTCAGGACGGGCGAGGGCCACGCCGTAGGCCATAGAAGCAACCGGTCCCAGGTGGCCTGAAGGGTTCGTGAAGAAGGTTCCCGGCTTCGTTAGGCGTATCCCCTGGACTAGGGGTAGCCTCATGGTTATGGTCTGGTTCACCCAGATGGTATCCTCGTCCCATAGCTTGTTCAACTCATAGGCCACCCTGTAGGCCGAGACGGGGTCATCATCAAAGTGCTTCTCCGCTTCCCTGTTCCAATCAGCCATCATCTTCTCGTGGAGCAGCTTATTGCGAATACCTCTCTCCCCGATAGCTCGCCTCAGCATCCCAGAACCCATCCTCCTCTGAACAGCCGAAGTCAGCTGGGAAAGGATCAGGGAGGAGTTACCGGCAAGTCTCACGTCTGCGGGATAGAGGTTTCCTCCATAATCGCCGCCTGCGCCTCCCTGAAGCATCATGAGGTCTGGGCCGACGCTGATTATCTTGCAGTCCTCAGGCGGCGCGAAGGGATACTCATAGTGGGTCTCGATGCACAGGAGAACGTCCACGTCCTTCACATAGGGTGAGTCCCCCAACGTCCTTCCCCTGAAACCTAGGAAGAGAGGATGATTCATGGGAAAGTTAAGGAAGTTCCTCCCGTCTAGGGCACCGCACTGAAGGGCTTCAGCCAGTTCCACGAGCCTCATCACGGCAGTGGTGCTCCTCCCCATGCTTGTAGCCAAAGCGACGGAGTTCTCCGCCTCCACCAGAAGCTCAGCCGCGGCCTCCACACTCGCCTCGTCAGCAGCAAAACTGCTCGGAGAAAAGCTCGACAGCTCGTACCGCTGAGGTGCAGGATCCACCCTCTCAGCCATCAAGTCCTGCCTCAGGGTCACATAGGTCGGCCCCCGAGGTTCAGTCTTAGATGTGACAAAGGCCTTCAAGATGCTCTGGGGTAGGAGGTCGAGGTTAGAGAGCTCGTGGCGCCACTTGGTCCAAGGCGTTGGGAACATGCCCTGCCAACTGTGGTAGTGGACGGCGTTGCGGGGCCTCCCATCTTGTAGATGGCCTGACGCCAGACCTGGCACGTTCTGTGAGGCAAATACAACCACGGGCGCATAGTTCTCGTAGGCTACGTAGAAGGCGCCCAGGGCATTGGCTGTTCCAACTATGCGGTCGATGAGGCAGACCGAGGCCTCTTCCGAAGCCAACGCGTATCCGGTGGCCGCGCAGAGGGAGTCGAACTCATGGAGGCCTTGAATCCATATGGGCGGCTTCACATCTGTCATCGCATCTTGAACATCAGGCATGCCTCCGCCTGTGGTTCCGAAGACGTACTCGACCCCTAAGCTCTGCAATATCCTCAGAAACCACTCTCCACCAGTCCTCGCCCATTCTCCAGCTCCTTGCGTCTTAGGCGTCCTCGATTCTCGATCAGGGTTCAATCACAAAGCCTCCGAAGTATTCTCTGTACTAGTCTATATAGAAGCCTTGCTACTTGCTTCTACTCAAGCCCATGCGTGATGTACCACTCAGCGAACTTCTTCATAGCCAGAGCCCTGTGGCTCAGTCTGTTCTTCTCCGAGAGGCTCATCTCACCGAAGGTTCTGCCGCCTCCCTCGTTAGGTTCGAAGATGGGGTCATATCCGAAACCCCCTGATCCTCTTATAGAGGTGGCGATCCTTCCAGTTACCTCTCCAATGAAGGTCATTGCTCCACGACCCGGGGATGAGAAGGCGACCGCTGAGCGGAAATAGGCCTCTCTGGTAAGAGCGCCCTCCATGAAGGTCAGGATTCCTTGTAGTCCGATGGTCCTGTGGACATAGGCAGCATAGGGCCCTGGGAATCCATGCAGATGGCATATGAAGAGGCCGGTGTCCTCGACGAAGACTGGTAGGTTCGTCCTCGACGCTACGTTATTGGCGCTGTCTTCTGCTATCTCTTCGACGGAGTCGCTCTGAATCTCCCTGCCCTTCGCATTCATCCGCTCAACCATTAGGGGATAGTCTCGGAGTATCTCTGTGACCTCCATGAACTTCCCACTGTTCCCCGTCGCAAAGTAGACGACTTGTTTCCTCATCTCTTTCTATCTCTCCACGGCGTACCTTCCTCGCCGAGCGATCTGCTTTACCCTCTCCTCCACTTGGTCAGCTTCCTTGGAGCCCACTCGATCGCTGTATCCTTCGAGCAATGCCCTGTAGCACGCTGCGCCGTATCCGTGGTGGGTACTGTGAAAGACTCGTTGTCCGAGGAGGATGTCTACCCCCCGCTTCTCGAGTTCCCTTGAGTACTCTGCCAGACCAAAATCTATGAGGACGATTCCACGGTCATCAGTCACAATCACATTCGATGTCGTCAGGTCCCCATGCACGATCCCGAAGGAGTGGAGTCTCCCCACCTTGTCGCCTAGGATTCTGCAGACCTTGAGCCTCTCTTCCATCTTCGAGGTCTCCAAGTACTCCTTCAGCCTAATCCCTTCGACGTACTGCATTATGATGACCGTACCCTCTATGTCTACGAGGTAGATCAGAGGCGTCGTCACACCCGCCCTTTTGGCGTCATGCATAATCAAGGCTTCATGGACCGTCCGTTTGCGGCGTAGAGCAACATCCAGCTCTGCGACGCGGTATAGCTTCGGAACCCTCACCTTCCGGACGACCTTAAGGCCATACCACATCTGAAGATACAGGTCAGCCTCAGCGCCACGATGCAAAAGCTTCTGCCCAGAGAAGTCTTCCGACAATACTCCTCACCGCCATGGTATGTCGACGGAGTCCAACCTCCATCGAGGCTTGACGAAGCTCTTCGAGACCTCGACCTCGACGCCCGCAGAGAAGGCCAGGAGACCTGTCCAAGCGATCTGGGCACCGCAGTCACCAGAATACTCCCTCGGCACGACGAGAAGTCTTGCCCCATGATCCTCCGCAACCATCTCCAGCATCTCCTTCAGCCTCATGTTAGCCGCGACCCCCCCTGTCAGAAGGAGTTCACCCTTCTCGGTGTGGGCCAACGCCCTCTCGGTCGCCTCGGCGAGCATCGAGAAAGCCACCTCTTGGAGGGAGTAGCACAGGTCCTCCAAGGCCACGCTGGAGTTGAGCAGACGCTTCGCCGCAGTGAGGAGGCCGGAGTAGGAGACATCGTTCCCCTTGACCACGTAGGGCAGGTCCATAAAGTTGCCACCGCGACTGGCCAGCCTCTCCACTTCCGGTCCTCCTGGCGTTGGAAGAGGAACCTCTCGCCCGAACATGTCTAGGAGATTCCCCAGCGTGATGTCTTCAGTCTCGCCGAAGATCCGCCATCTGCCTCCCGCGAAGGCCGTGATAGTTGTATGGCCGCCAGAGACGAGAACGACCAGTGGGTCGGAGGCCCCAGCCATCTGGGCCGCTATCTCGATGTGGGCGATGGCGTGATGAACTGGAACCAGAGGTTTCTCCAACCAATGGGCAAGGGTTCGAGCCATAGTCGCTCCGGTTCGGAGTACTGGGCCCAGTCCGGGGCCTGTGGAGAAGGCTATAGCGTCTATCCTGTCGAGGGGTTCACCCCATCTCCGAAGACTTTCCTGCAGGACTTTCGCCGCTACTTCAGTGTGGTGCTGGGCAGCCTCACGTGGATGGATTCCCTTCCCCAAGGGTGGGGAGTACCTGTCGTTGATATCGGATAGTATTCTGCCATCGGAAGAGGCTACCGCTACTCCAAAGGTGTGGGCTGTGGACTCTATGCCCAGACAAACATGCGCCTCCGATTCCTTTCTACCCGTAGTATACTCCTCTCTCCTATCCCAAGGACATCGACTTGAATTCTTGCTCCCCTTGTCTCTTAGAGGGTGCTTGAAAAGGTTAAAGTATTCGGGTACGTTCTACCAGAGCCCCAAGGGACGGACATCTATTGAGCCAGCAAGTCCTGCCGCGGCAGCCGGAAGTCAACATAGGAACTCTAGGCCATGTCGACAACGGCAAATCCACCCTCGTCCAAGCCCTCACCGGAATATGGACGGGCAAACACAGCGAGGAGATAATCCGAGGAATCACCATAAGGATAGGTTACGCCGACGCCGCCTTCTACCGCTGCACCAAATGCGGAACCTACGGGACAAGCGAGACCTGCGCCAAATGCGGCTCGCCCGCCGAGTTTCTGAGGGCCGTCAGCTTCGTCGACTGCCCTGGCCATCATAGCTTGATGTTGACCATGCTCTCAGGCGCAGCCCTCATGGATGGGGCGCTGCTCGTCCTCTCGGCCGTCGACAAATGCCCTCAGCCCCAAGATAGGGAGCATCTCGCCGCCGCGCAGATGGTCGGCCTCAAGAGGTTGATAGTCGTCCAGAACAAGATCGACCTCGTCTCCAAGGAGAGGATTCTCGAGAGCTACCACGAGATTCAGGACTTCGTAAGGGGGACGGTGGCTGAGAAAGTGCCTATAATTCCTGTGAGTGCTCAGAGAGGAATAAACATCGACGCGCTCATTCAGGCGATTCAGGAAAATATTCCCACGCCCCAACGAGACCTGACCAAGCCGGGGAACATGTCCGTGCTACGCTCCTTCGATGTTAATCGACCGGGAACCCCTGCCTTAGAGGTTCAGGGCGGCGTCCTAGGGGGCTCGATCACCCAAGGCCTCTTCAGGGTCGGGGAGGAGATAGAGATACGCCCCGGCATACGGGTCGAGAAGGGAGGAAAATCCTACTACAGCCCCCTCCAGACCAAGATAACGAGCCTACGAGCGGGAAGCCGTTCGGTCCAGGAAGCCACCTCGGGCGGCCTAGTAGGGATGGGAACCCTCCTAGACCCAGCTCTTACTAAAGCAGACAGCCTCGTGGGCAACATCGTTGGCCTCCCAGATCAAATGTCCCCTGTCAGAAGCCACCTTGTATTGAATGTAGAACTCTTTGAGCGGGCTGTGGGGACGGAGGAGCAGATACTTGTTGACAAGATCAGAACCAACGAAGCCCTAGTCCTGAACACGGGTACGACTGTGAGCGCTGGAATCGTGACCTCGGCGAGGGACAGCATCGTGGAGATCGAGTTGCGGAGACCTGTATGCATAGAGCCCGATGCTAGGGTTGCCCTCAGCCGCAGGATCGGGGAGAGCTGGCGTCTCATAGGCTTTGGCGCTCCCAGAGTATAGTTCAGTCCGACACCTTCACAGAAGGGCTGTCACGAAGTGGTTAGAGTCCTAATCGACTCGAATTTCCTCATGGCCGCTATTCAATTCCGCATCGATCTCATTCAAGAACTCGAATACCTCCTAGGGAGAAGGGTAGAACCTGTACTCATCTCCCCAGTCGAGGAGGAGTTGAGGGCGATGGCCTCGGGACACGAAGCCAAGAGATCAAGGGACGCGGCTCAAGCGCTGGAGGTTGCCCGGAGGATAAGGGTAGAAGTGGCTGCACGATTGCCCAATGAATCGGTGGACGACATCCTAGTCCGCATTGCCTCGGAGAGAGGTTGGATGGTTGCGACAAACGACCGGCATCTCAGGAAGAGGTTAGATGCCATCGCTGTGCCCACAATCTATCTCAGACAAAGGACCCGTCTAGAAGCCAAAGGAGTGGGCTAGACAGTTGTCGCAGTTGAAGAGCTGGCTTCCTCTTCAACTATATCCATGCCTTAGAGTATAGAACAAACCTTGCCAGGAGCATACTCGTCAAGAGAATAATTGCTTTCAATATGGGAGTTCCATCGATCTAGGAGCATTGGAGGCTGTACTTTCGTGCGCATTTCAAGCATAGGACTGGGTCGCAGAGTGTTGTGAAAAGGTATTTTTCTCCCCGCCTCAGTTGTGCGCGTTCGACTCCAAACAGCAATAGGGATAAATCCGAGGCCGATGTACCGTTCGGTAGCATCGAAGTCTCCACAGGTCTTGTTATGTGATAAGAGATGTTTAGCACGATAACCGCCGAGGATACGGTCCGCATCCCACCTGAGAGGTTCAACCAAGCCTTGGAGGCCGTGACCTACGACGAGCTCAAGGCCAAGTATGAAGGGATCGTTGACAAGGAATACGGCTTCGTCATCGCCGTCATCGACATGAACGTGGATCCCGTAGGGAGGATCATGCCCGGAGACGGGGCGACGTATCACACGGTGGCCTTCACCCTCCTATCATACTATCCCGAGGTTCAGGAGGTAGTCGAGGGAGAGGTTGTTGAGATCGAGGACTTCGGGGCCTTCATCAGGGTCGGCCCTATCGATGCCCTACTTCATGTCTCCCAGGTGATAGATGACTTCGTCTCCTATGACGAGCAGCGGGCCGCACTGATAGGTAGGGAGACTGGGCGTGTGCTTAAGCAGGGTGATATGGTGAGGGCGAGAATAACCGTTGTTTCCTTTGCCAGAGGCGGTTCGTCGGGGAAGATCGGACTAACCATGCGACAGCCCTTCCTCGGAAAGCTGGAGTGGATAAGGGAAGACTTGGAGAAGATGAAGGAAGCGACGACTGCAGCCAAATAGGATGGACAAGCCTTGCCCCAACGCGCCTGCCGCAACTGTCGGTTCCTTTCCAATGCCAACATCTGTCCCAACTGTAAGTCATCCTCCCTCTCCGACGACTGGCTAGGGGAACTAGTGGTAATCGACCCTGAGGACTCGGTGATCGCCAAGAACCTAGGGATCAAGAACCCCGGCCGATATGCCCTGAGGGTTCGATAAGTCCTTGCCCCTCTACCGCATCAACGAGAAGACCCGAACACGCTTGAAACATCCCTTCGGGCAGCTCCTCGCAGGGCCGCCGGAGAAGACGACAGAGCGGCTGGCAAGGATCATCGCCGAAGAGGCTCCCCCCAAGATCATCGCTGTGGGAGACGTCGTCTCTCTCTGGATGAGGCGCTATGGCATTGATGCCTCAATTTATGTTATCGATCACAAGACGTTACGGGCGGATGTCGATGGAACCATCGCGGGGCTGAGTGAGGTATTTGTGCGGAATCCTCCCGGGGAGATTACGGAAGAGGCCTATGAAGCGCTTCGGAAGGCGCTCGAAGGGGGGGAGGTTGAAGTTGTTAGGGTCGAGGGGGAGGAGGACCTCTTGGCTCTTCCCTCGGTCATCTTGGCGCCTGTCGGCTCAGTAGTTGTTTATGGGCAGCCCTATGTCGGAGTAGTGGTTGTTCGGGTGACTCCTGAGGTGAAGGATGAGGTGAGGGAGTTGTTGGAGGTCATGAGGGTCTCGGGGTCGGGGAAAGGTTAAGTACGGGGCTAGAATCCTGTTAGGCGACTGGTGACGGCAAAGGATGGAGATTACGCCGACACGCGATGTCTACAACCCTGTCTTGAGGCGGAGGGAGGTCGCGTTCTTCGTGGATCACGGCATAGCCGCTACGCCGAAGCTGTATGATGCAAGGAAGCAGCTCGCCGCGAAGTACGGCGCGAGGGAGGAACTGGTCTTCATCAGGAGGCTTGTGACGTTGACGGGGACGTCGAGGGCTGTTGGTGAGGCTGAGGTCTACGACTCGGCTGAGGATGCCAAGAGCCTGGTCCCGAAGCATATTGTGGCGAGGAATCTTCCGGATCGACATAAGGCGAAGGAGGAGGCCAAGTAATGGGTGAGGAACGGGCTAAGGCTCAGCAGGTGAAGAAGAAGGAGGAGGGGAAGATTTACACCTACTATGAGATCAAGGAGGGTAGGCTTGTCCGCCGTCTGAGGAAGTGTCCCCGATGTGGCTCCTTCATGGCCCACCATAGGGGGTCGCAGGAGAGGTGGGCGTGCGGTAGTTGCGGCTATACAGAGTTCGTCGCGGCGAGGCCGAGGTAGCCTCTGACATGATGTGCCGTTTTCGGCACTTCATCGCTAGTTAGTTCTTTTGGGCTTTGAGGTTGACTTGGGCTACGTCCTCGGTGATGGTGTTCCCTCGGACGAGCTTCCGTCTCCGTTCCCCTTGCCTAGTGGCGTTGAATCCTACGCCTTTTCCTAGGAGAACCTCTGATCTGACTCCGCCGTGGACGTCTCTCCTCATGGGGAAGCCGTCCTTGTCGCTTCCTCCGGTTATCTCCAGCTTCATCCCTTGAAGACCCAAGGCTTGGCCGTCTAGGGTCTCGCCTATGCGTTTGCCGAGGAGGGGTTGGGCTTTGTCTCCCTCGACTTCTAGGTTCTGGACCTTTCCGTCGGGGGTGGAGAGTGAGAGTTTGAACTTGGCCATCCTTACTCTGGCGCGGAGAAATCAGACCCAACTCTTATTAACATTACGTCACGCCGGTTCCGGTCAAGGGAGGTTAGACAACTCCCGATGTCCAAAATAGGTCGATGCTTTGCTTCTTACGTGACATACTGAGGGATAGGTTTTAATGGTTTATAGAGGGATATTAAGAATGAATTGCCTAGTCGGTTTGTCTCCGAGCGCGACTTTGTGGCGAACTCCCTGCTTCCAAGGCTTAAGGAAGCGGCTAGATTAGTCGGTATATCGGATGTCGTTGATTTCCATGTCGAGCCCTCTATTAATGGTACGCCAGACCTGACAGCTGAGAGAGCTGGGAAACGCCTCTTCGTGGTTGAGGCGAAGTTCAAGAAGAAGATTGGACGAATTGAGCGGGATATAGAGCCTCGTGATCCCAGCGTTGTTGACCAAGCAGTTAATTATGCTGTTCACGGGGGCTTTCCCTACTATGCGACCTGCAACTCGAAGCGTCTTATCCTCTTCCAATTGAAGCCCGGCGTTAAGGCTTATGAAAGTGAAGTTGCCTCGTTTGAGTATGAGCGGTCCCCTGATTGGGCTCAGAACCTTCTGAAGACTGTGTTAGAGCTTATTCCAGTTCGGCTGAAGCCTCTGGACGATACCCTTGTAGATACTTTGCACGAAGCCTTCAACGACCTCTATCCCGAATTCCTTGCGTCTTTGAAGGCGAAGCTGAGGGATAGGAAGTTTAGGGAACGATACGAGGAATGGTTGGAAAGTCAGGGAATCGAGCCTACGGATGAGAGCAGCCGGATAATCGCCGAGCAGACAACCTACCTTCAGATTAACAAGCTCCTCTTCTACCAAGTCATCAGAACGATCTACCCTGATAAGTTGGACCCCCTGAGAATAGGAGAGGATGAGGACGTATCCGAAGCCCTGAATAGGTTCTATAGCGCGGCTAGGGCGATAGATTATGCTCCTGTTTATGAAAGTGACGTGATAAGTGAGATACCCTTCACAAGGAGAGCAGAGGAGCGTACACGAACCCTACTGGACACTTTAAACGAGTTTGACTTCTCATCTATGGAGAGTGACTTCCTCGGTCGCATCTATGAGAAGCTCATATCTCCACAAGACCGCAAAAGGCTTGGGCAGTTTTACACGCCTCCGGGCATCGTTGACTTCATAGTTGAGCTTACAGTGAATAAGCCCGATGGCGTCGTGTTGGACCCGGGATGTGGTTCAGGTAGCTTCCTTGTTAAGGCGTACCACAAGTTGAGGGAACTTAACGGTGTTCCAAGGGTTGTTAAAGGTCCATTAAGCGAGAGGTTTCATCGGCAACTCCTCGAAGATATCTATGGTATCGATATAAACCAGTTCCCAGCGCATCTATCTGTCATCAACCTTGCGATTCAGAATCCAAGGGCGAGGATAGAGAGGCTTAACGTGGTTGTCAGCGACTTCTTCGACATAAGACCGGGGCAGGCAACTTTAACGGGTTTCGAAAGCCTCACGGCTGAAGGGAAACCGACCCTTGTTAAACTGCCACCAAGCTTCGATGTGGTTGTTGCAAATCCGCCTTACATAAGACAGGAGCTTCTTGGAGTAAAGGAGAAGCAGAAGATTAAGGAGCTAATCGAAGGCGAGTTTAAGAATAAACTGTTTACTGGAGCCCTACCTAAGAAGATTAAGGACGCAATTATTCTCGACAAGCAGAGTGATATTTACATCTACTTCTTCATCCACGGGCTCAGGCTTCTGAGAAACAACGGTTTCCTAGGCTTTATATCCTCGAATAAATGGCTTGAAGTAGGATACGGAGAGCCGTTTCAGCAATTCCTTCTCGATCACGCAAAAATTCTTTATGTGGTTGAATTCGACAGAGCCATATTCCCAGATGCGGAAGTTAACACAGCCGTAACAATACTTGAAAAGGAGAACAATAAGCGAAAGCGGAACGAGAATATAGTGAAGTTTGTCCGTGTCAAACAAAAAATGGACCAAGAGAGCCAAATCAGGCTAATTCAAGAAATAAGGGAGACTTTTGAGGACGAGCATATTAGAATTAATGTAGTTAAACAGGATAGGCTTGTCGAAGGCAAGTGGAACGTCTACCTTAGAGCCCCACCTGTGTATCAAAAGATTATCCAGTGCCCAAAGGTGAAACCACTTGGGAACCTTGCAGAAGTATTCTTTGGCATAAAGACAGGATACAACGAATATTTTATTATTAGCAAAACGAGGGCTAAGGAGTGGGATATAGAAAGAGAATTTCTAAAACCTGTCGTTGCCTCTCCTAAAAAGATTAAGGGTTTAATTGTTCGCTCCGAGGATATTGACGAGTACCTATTCCTCTGTCATAAGTCGAGGAAGGAATTGAAGGGCACGAACGCTCTAAAATATATAGAATTTGGAGAAAAAATCAAAGTTAAAATTGAAAGAACTGCCAAACCAATTGAGGTTTCACTCCCTGATGTTCCCTCTGTTAGGGGGAGAGACCCTTGGTATGACCTACCCGAGTATGACATACCACCTATAATCTTTCAAGAATTGTACGATATTAAGACAAGGGCACTATGGAACGAGGCAGAAGCTCATGGAAGGGCTCCCCTTTACTATTGTATACCTAAACCGAACGTCGAGGCTGAGGTGATAGTCAGTTATCTGAATTCGTCTCTTGCCCAAATGCTCCTTGAACTATATGGCCGGTCTTATGGTGGAGGCGTATTAGATGTTAAGGTTTATGAACTCAAGAAATTACCTACTATAGACGCCTCTACATTACACGAGGAGGATAAGAATAGGATAGTGCAAGCCTTTAGAGCGTTAGCCAAGGCAATAGACAATAGGGTGAAGGTAGAAGACGAACTTGAGAAAGTTAGAGCGAAAGGCAAAAGAGACATGGGTCTCTTCGAATTGGATGTTAAAAGGAAACTTGAAGAAGTTTTAGCCATTGAGGAAAAAGCACGACGAGAGTTAGATGAAGCTATTTATGATGCACTCGGTCTAGGTGGAATCGAAAGGTTACAAGTTGAAGGAGCATTAGATGAATTGCAAGAAATAAGACGCTTAAGAAGGGAAGCATGAGATGGTGAAGCCAGTAAATGTTAGGACTTCTAATGAGTTCCACGATTGGCAAAGACGCAACCTGCCAAGTAGGTTCGTAATTCAAGACCTCGATACATGGGTTCTTGCACTTTCAGACTCCGCTCGTGATTATGAACCGCTCGCCTTAATCGAACTCAAAAGGTCATATATATCGCCAGACGAATGGACGCCTTTTAAGGCAGACCTGCCGAACTATATGGCTCTCTACAGACTTAGCAAAAGGGCTCGATTACCTCTTTGGGTAATTTACTTCACAAAAGAATTCAACTTAATAGCGCTTTTTAAGATTCTATCAGTTGATCCTCACTCCACACCATGGATATCGTATGAGAAGACGGTACTCAAGCCCGAGCAATTCAAGCAAAAGTTCGAGTCCATATTCCAATCGACATGCCAATCCGGATAGAAGAATAAGATATGCGATAATCCGTGTTCTTGGACAGATAAGTTGAATGGTGCGGGGGGTGGGATTCGGACCCACGCAGCCCTAAGGCACGGGATCTTGAGTCCTGCGCATATGGCCTGTAGAGGATTGGCCTGGCTCTGCCACCCCCGCTCCCTATGCCATCTCCTCTTCCATACAGATAATCATTTCCAATAAGGGCGGAATCGAAAACCAAATCTATCTAGGACGAACTCTCAATCGAGACCTTGAGGCTTATAACAATCGCATACATAAAGGGAGTAGGTGAAGGTAATGGACGGCGTCATCTATCCGATAATGAAAGAACATTTCGAGCGACTCGAATCAGGAAAAGATGTCTTCTGCAAATTTGTTGGTAGAGGCAACCCAAAGGTAAAGGTCGGAGACAAGATTCTCTTCTACCGCTCAGGAGGCTCAAGGGAAATAGTAGGAGAGGCCACGATCAGCGGAATGGAGTATCTTGAGCCAGACGCCGCGGCATCAAAATACGGAGACAGGCTCTTCATAATTAAAGATGAACTCAAGCGATATGTCGACCAGAGGGATAGACCAGAAGGTAAGAAACTACTCGTATTCGTCTTAAAGGATGTAAGAAAGTATCGCAAGCCTTTCAAGATGGAGAAGCCAATAACCATGGCGGGCTTGACCGTGACGAAGAAAATGTATAAGGGAATAACAAGCCACGCTGAGGCTCTTCCCTGAGCCTAACCCGGGATAACCAGTGGCCCCAACCGGGGCTGACCTTCCGCATACAGTGCGCTATTCCAACCTTTAGAACATGGCTTCATCGAAGGACTGCTCAGTAACTCTTAAGTTGCTTCTCGCGCAACATGATTTGAGAGGTATGCTCATGTCAAGCGGAAAATCTCCTGTTTGGTTTATGGATGCGAGGGCTAGATCGAGCGCCGACTCGCTTGAGAACAAGGCGAAGCAGCTTTTCGACGAGGCTGGACTGGCAAAGTGCTTCGATCCAGGAAACAGGGTAGCGATCAAGATACATTGGGGCGAGATGTGGAATACAAGCTATCTACGTCCAAACCTCGTGAGGGCGATCGTTGACAAGATCAAGGACTGTGGTGGCGAGCCCTTTGTAACGGAGGGGACATCGCTCGGGTACATGAGTGCTAGAGGCACGGGCTATGACTACTTGAGTACGGCTGCAACTCACGGTTACACAGCTGGAACGATGGGCTGCCCGGTGATCATGACTGATGGTTGGATGGGGACAGATGATGTGGAGGTTCTAATACCGAAAGGGAAGATGCTGAAGAAGACGTTTGTGGCAAAGTCCATCGCGAGAGCCGATGCGGCGATAATTGTTAGCCACTGGAAGGGACACACGCAAGGAGGGTTCGGGGGCGCGATAAAGAATCTTGGGGTGGGATGCGTCTCGAAGCGGGGGAAGTACCTGCTCCACGCGGGCGTGGACTTCGAGGAGAAACCCACGGTCAACCCCGCGCTCTGTCCTGGGAAGTCTTGCAGCTTCTCGGATTATTGCCAGAGCATCTGTTACACTGGTGCTATCCGTGTTACGGAGAAAGGCTTGGAATATGACCCAGACAAGTGCATCTACTGCTCGGCCGGATGTATCTGCGCTGGTCTTGGAAAGAAGGCTGTTGACAGGCCTCAGAAGGTGGTGAACGGCCTCGTCTACCAGGAAAGGGTCCAGACGAGGTACACAGACAACGCGCTAGCTGTAGTCAATACAGTGGGCAGGGACAGAATCGGGTTCATCAACTACATGATAGACGTGACGCCCGCCTGCGACTGCGCTACGTCCTCAGACACGCCTATGATACAGAACGTCGGCGTGTTCGCATCCAAGGACCCCTTGGCGATCGATCAGGCGTGCTATGATGCAATGGTCAAAGCGACTGGGCTCCCGAATTCTAGGGCTGAGGGAATGGGTTCTGATGTGGACAAACTCACGAAGATCCATGGGTTCGACGTAAGTGTGCAGTTGAAGGTGGGGGAGGAGATCGAGTTGGGGAACAGGAGCTACGATCTGAATACGCTGGAATCATTGACCAGCGAAGACATGATCGCGATTTGGCCGTGGAAGAATCGTGCGGGCATTTATCAGAGGTTTGTTGAGGTCGATCATCCGTTGAGATCGTTGCTGCCCGAGTGCCATCCGATACTAGTCCGATTTCGAGAGAGAGCAAAGAAAAATGGCTAAGGGAGCGTCAGCGAGAGGCAACGGGGAGATTGAGTCTTAATCCCCAAACCCAAACCCACATATACTCAGACTAGAATTATTTGATTCCTCTTCCATCTTGTTTTTGTCTCAACTAGCAATCTATATTGATTGGAAACATGTGTAATAACAACATTACCGCTATCATTACAAAACAAAATGTAGCTATGACGAATAATTTTTCCGATATTAAGAATCTGTCGATTTTCTTATTTGTGACGGTCTGGTTAAACGAATATGCTTTCACAAGACTTTCCACCCAGTCCTTTTTTATTTCGTCGGATTTTCCATGGTCCAAAGTGCCTAAGGCAACATCTTGAACATATGTTACTTTAATTGTCAACCAGGCGAAGAATACTATAAGAAAAGATACTACAACTACGAATCCATAAACAATCGACAGCGGAATAAGTAGTACTCCTAAACCTGATCCAAAGTCTATCAAAAGTCTGCCCAGGCCCAGTGTTAACGATAACATAACACCTGTGAATCCCAAGAGTGTGTTAGCTTTTGATTCAATACTACGTCCTCTTTCACATTCTCTTTGAAATAGGTCATTCAAGAATGATAGTTTAGTATCAAGATAATCACCTTCGTCGAAATCCTTCTCCCTCCTCAGTTATGTTCACCTTCTTCTAGTAAGTAGTCTCACTAATGCTTCCCTTAGCGGTTGCTTAGTGAGATGTTCAATCCAACCCCATTGACCGTTGGGGTTCAATTCAAGAAAAAATAGTTCATCGTCCTTGGAAAGGACGAAATCGAAAGCACCAAACTCTAAACCGTAGCTTCGAGTATATTTAATAGTTTTTTCTCGGATTTCTTCTTGCAACTCATAGGGTCTATGTTCTATCTCGTTAATTCTTGCTCTCCGCCAGTCGACCCTTACTTTCTCATTATTAGATCGTTGAGAACATATCTCTGTAGCATATACTTCATCTCCAAAGACGTTCACTCTAATATCCGATTTTTTCTGGACGTATGCTTGAAAAATGACAGGGCAATTTTGTACCAGATTGATATGTCTGAGGTGATTTCCGTCAACAATATTGGTGTAAATTATTAGGTCTCTTCCTGAATTTTGTATAAAACTTTGGCGTAGGGTTTTTACTATTACCCTGCCATTGCAGTTCTTTATGAAATCTAGTGCAGAGTCCGATTTATTTGTGATAAGTGTAGGCGAAATGCGAAATCCATAAGAATGTGCTCTATGTATTTGTTCGATTTTATTCTCAGCAAGTCGATTTTTATCTGGGTGGTTTACCCAGAGACAATTAATGCTTCTCCATAGACCCAAGAGTTCTTCTCTAGACTCATCTCTAGTAAAATTCCGTATATTTTCAGGTGTATCGTCACCAAATGTTGGATTCACAGGACGACGATACCATATGCTGTCAACCTCTGATAAGTCCAAAGTTTTACCTGAAAAGAATAATTTCTTGACATTCTCTGGATAGGACCAGACTAAATACGCTTTTCTTGGATAATCTTCTGTATTGAATCGGAAAAATTCGATATTCCGTTTTCGAAATTCAAGTATTGCAAAATCTGCGGTAAAATCTTCTCTATTTGTGACTATGAGTATCATTTAGACCATTTTAGTCATCTAGTTTGTCACGTTCTTGAATGATTTCTGTTTTGGTCTGTGTACCTGCGAAGAAAGGATTGACAAGAATATACGGTTCATTTCTTGAATTTACATTTAAATCTAACGACTCACTGTAAAAGAAAGAGCGCGACTGTTCTTCAGGAGATGATTCTTTAAAAAGCCAAACGAAAGGTTCCATATTCTCATTCAAGATCGAGGCTTTTTTATTCATCGGAATCATCGCGTTCCCTCATAACTTTTGTTATAGTCCTTGTTTCGATGGAGAAAGGTTCCATCAATATTATCGGAGTTTTGTTTTCATTGTTTTTAACGTTGACGCACAAATCTTCGTCATAGTATCCTATATTATCCAATACTCTTTCCTCATGTTCCGCAAAAAACCCATGTAAAAGGAGATTTATCAAAATCCTCGGAATCCATTTTGTAGTCGTTCATATTATTTCGGTTCTTGTTAATAAGGCTATATGTTAGCGTGTGGTTAATGGCCCGTTCATGAGGTAGCTACTCGCGGACTCCACGTCTTTCGCTCATCCCTCAGGAATCCGGCAAGTAGCAGTGCTTCCTCGTTTATCAGCGTCTCGATGGTCTGCCTCTTCCCTACCCTGATCCTTGGTATCTCGACCATGCTCTCGAAGTACTGGTTGAGAGCCCTCATAAGACCTTTGGAGTCAGCATCCTTCAGGTGCTCCCTCTTGCTGAGCCTCTTCCTCGACAGGCTCTCAATCTTCAAGGTGAAGTCTTTATCCCGAACTAGCTCGGAATCATCAACGGCCCCCAGTTGGGGCTGACCTTACGCATCACCTCAATCAGCTCCTTCAGAACCTCCAAATCATCCTGCGAGAGCGCACTCTGATACTTCGTGAGAAGCGTCTGAACATCCCCCTCGGCGACAGCAACGTAAAGGACATCACCCTCATCGAAGCTACGACCGATGGTCGGTTCCTTCATGGAGACAGCCACATCCTTCCCTATGGTCGCCTCCTCGATGCTCTCCCCCTGATCCTGTATCTGCATAATAGTCCCCACCCGCTGCCCATCCCCCCTAATCATGGGGTAACCTCGCCGAATCCGACCGGCCAAGACCTTGACCCCGAAGACCGCGGGCTTACTCTTCCGGAAGACGTAGGTGGGAAGAACCATGATCTTCCCAGGGAGCACTAGGGAACTCAGCTCCTTGCTTAGCGCCGCGTTTCGTTCCTTCTCTACCCACTCCTTGTAGTCGTCCACGAGGTGGTAGACGATGTTAGCGGTAAATATGGGGACCCCTCTAGTCTTCGCCTCCTCCTCTGCATCCGGTAGAACCTTGACATTGAAAGCTAGGATCGCCCCTTGGAGCGGGGCTGTCTGCCTTATCAGAGCGGCCTCGACAGCCTCCCTGCGAGATACGTCACCTACGTCTGCGAGCCTGACGGGAATACCGTTATTCTCCAGCTCCGAGGTCAGAGCCTCTAGGGACCCTAAGGTGTCCGCCTTCAGGACCACCCCAACCTTATCTGTCACGATTCGAATCCTCTCAACCTCCTCGGCGACGAGCTTAACGAGTTCATCGACGGACTGCCCCGGCCCCACAGCGTAGAGGGGCGCCCCAGCAATCACATCCCCGATCTCAGGAGCCGCTATTTTGATCCCTGCAGCCGCTGTCACCGACTCGACAGGGGTAAACTTGTCCCTAGGATCCCGCATCTCGTCTAGAGGCTTGGGCAGGAGGATCGTCCGAATCCTAGTGACTATGGGATGCTCCATGCCTCCTACCACGATGGTGTCGCTCTTATGGAGTACGCCCTCGTAGACGATGGCGTTGAAGGTCAGGCCGAGACCAGGTTCCTCCTTTACCTCGAGGACCGTGCCCTTTGCCGGGCCTTCGCTGACCCTAAGTGTCTCAGCCATAAACTGCTGAGTCAAGCCAATCAACATGGCCATGAGTTCGGGGATTCCTTCTCCAGTCTTGGCACTTACAGGTATTATGGCCACCGTCTTGGCGAAGTCCTTGACTCTGTCGAAGCGTTCGGCGTTGAAGCCGAGTCGGGAGAAGGTTCCCATGATGACGTAGAGGAGGTTGTCCACCTCCTTTTGGGCTGTGGGGCTTTGCGCCTTGTAGGACTCAGCGAAAGTAGAATTGGGATGGGGTCTCCATCCGGGGACCAGGTCCACCTTGTTTGCCGCGACGAGGAAGGGGGTCTTCCTGCTCCTCAGGATTGAGAGGCTCTCGTGGGTCTGGGCCTCAAAGCCTCGGGTAATGTCAATGACTAGGATGGCGATGTCGGAGACGGAGCCTCCTCTACGGCGGAGGTTCAGGAAGACATTGTGGCCCGGGGTATCGATGACCAAGATTCCTGGAATGTTGATCCTAGTGCTGATCGTCTTGGAGAGGGGGCCACAGATCTCCTCGAGGGTCTCGAGGGGGAAGAAGCTGGCGCCGATGTGCTGGGTCATCATCCCAGGTTCCCGAGCCGCAACGCTGGAACCCCTTATCTTGTCGAGGAGGGATGTCTTTCCAGAGTCTACGTGACCGAGAACGGTGACTATTGGTTGACGAAGCAGCTGCTTCATTCCCGGTCACCCCACTCCTCACCGAATAACCTTCTTCTGCCCTAGACGACTAAGAGGAGATAACCTGAACCGAAACCTATAATGATTCCGTTTACCGCCTTATTCTCTCCAAATGCTCCAGTATCTTCGGAACCATCTCCTCAAGCCCCCCAGTGACGTGGATGTTATCTACTAGGCCCCGCTTCTCGTAGAACTCTATGAGAGGCTCCGTCTGCTTCTTGTATACCTCCAGCCTCTCTTGAATTACTTGGAGCTTGTCATCCTTCCGATGGACGAGTTTGCCACCGCACTCGTCGCAGATATCGGGCTTCTTCGGTAGCATAGGAGGAAAGTGATACCTCACACCGTTGACGGCCCGGTAGATGTCAGCGATATTGTAGATCGCGCCACAGTTACTGCATACTCGTCGAGCCGTTAGCTTCTCGATCAGGATCTCCTCAGGAATGTTGAGAAGTATAACTGAGTCGATCGTCGTTATCTTCTCCAACTCCTCAGCCTGTCGGAGCGTCCGTGGATATCCGTCGAGTATAAACCCCTTCGCGGCGTCGGGCTGGCTCAACCGCTCCTTGAGGACCCTTATCGTTGTCCCGTCAGGAACTAGGTCTCCACGACTCATGTAGCCCGCGACCTCCTTCCCTAGCGGGGTTTCCTTCTTGGCTTCCTCTCGGAAGATGTCGCCTGTCGATATGTGGGGAATCACGAAGATGGGGGCGATCCTTGAGGAGTAGGTTCCCTTCCCCGATCCCGGAGGGCCGATGAAGATTATCCTCATAGCATTCACTTTCCCTTGTTCGGGGCAGTCTCCTCGTTTACAGTCGTTACTTCCTCTTTTGTTGGGCGGTCCTCACGGTCCACTTGAGTTTTCTGGGGTCTGAACCGCGCTCTAGGAGTGCCTTACGACATTTGCTGGAGCAGAACCGTAGGATGGTTCCATCGTTTCGGACGTACATCATCCCGGTGCTTGGTGGTATCTCACGACTGCAGAAGGAGCAGTTGTAGGTCCTCGGCATCGTCTCCCCGCCTAATATGTTCCGCCCCGCTTGGCTTCCCTCTCAGTCTCCCGAAGCATCAGGATATCTCCCTCGCGGACAGCGCCTTTCACATTACGGGTGATTATCCTCCCCTTGTCCGGACCTTCGAGGACCCTAACCCGAACTAGGATTACCTCCCCAGTTACCCCCGACCTATCCATGACCTGAATGACTTCTGCCGGAGTCAAGTTCCCTCTAGAACTCAAACCACGGTTCCCTTCTTGAGCGCCTCAACCTTCAACGCTATCTCCTTCACCAGTTCGGCGGCGTCTCCAGCCTCAACTATGCACGCGGCTGCTGAGCCGACATCGAGGCCCGTGGCTTGACCTAGGCGGGTCTTGCTGGGTACGAAGATGTAGCTTACCTTCCTCTCTTCGCAGAGGAGTGGGAGGTGTGCTACCACCTCTGGTGGCTGGACGTCCTCGGCGATGTAGACGAGGCTCGTGATTCCTCGCTCTATGGCCTTGGTCGTCTCATTGGTGCCTCGTTTTATCTTTCCCGTATCTCGGGCAACCTGAAGTGCCTCGTAGGCGATGTCTGCAAGTTCCTTTGGTACGTTTATCTTGACGTAGAACGGTTTGGACATTTGCCTCACCTCATGGGTTTCATCTGGCAACCATCAAGAACTGATTCGTTCTGCGTGGCGGAATCGTATGAGAAGGCTCTGCGCTATAAGTCCTTTTCGGTCAGAACCCTTTGGAAAGATAGCATTAGCGCGCGGGCTAGAGGCCCTTAGTGCTTGTGGCATTGGAATCTTTTTATCTCCATCGTATCAAGCCTGTTAGGTGGAGCGGATGTCCAGGCGCGGATTGTGGAAGAATCCGATATCAAATGGGGTGGCGTATTGCGGAGGCGACTTTTCCTTAAGAGGTGGTTTGCACTCTTCCTAACACTTGCCCTGTTGAGCAATCTCAGAGCTGAACACTTCCCCTGGCCTGACTTCGACCATTGGCGCTATGGTATACCACTCTTCTGGTTGACCCATCAGGTTTCCTCGATTGCGGGGCCCGTCGACCGATGGTTCTTCGATATAGTGAGTCTCGCTCTAGACATGCTCTTCTGGGCCCTGAGCGCCCTCGGGCTCACCTGCCTCCTAGAGCGTAAGGTCCGTAAGGGCTGACTCCCGATGACGCTGAGTCAACGGAGTCTATATTCTCCTTCGCCTCCGCCACTCCAGACCTGAGTGGCACGTATTTTTGATGGCTTGTCCCGCTTCAAGAAAGCGTCGCGTGAGATCAGCCAGTCGATGTGGTTTCAGTCGGAATACGTCAGTCAGCCGTATCCACATGTTTCATGAATACCAATGGTCCCTGGTTCAGATATCCTCCAACATCCTAATGTCCCCGAGAGTCTCGAGTCCCATCCTCTCTGCTGTGGCGGTGATCCTGAACCGAACCGGCCTGCTCGGTACAAGGAATATAGCATGAATGGACGATAGTCCATCTCTCTTTGCTGCTAGGGCTCTGGCATGTCCGTCAAGAATGGGATAATGTCCGTCTACCTCTAGGCAGGTTATCGGCACCTCTACTGTTCGAACACTGAGGACACGGGAGGAGTTGACTATGGGTTGTGTTGGAATCAGCTGGTTCAAGGGGACGTAGGCTTCCCTGAGGGTGAAGGGGATCCCGTACAACTTCTCATAGTATTGCAGGAGCTTGAGGGTCTCGTTCCACGTGGCGAGTATCGGATCGTCGATAGGACTTACCCTTATCGTAGTCATGTCCCCAAGACGGCGCCTCTCCCTCTCCCTGAAAGATTTGTGAGGCGGGAAGAGGAGCGTGTGGGCTTTTATGAGAGGTTCAGCGAGCTTCAGCTTGATGTAGGCGCGGTGATGCCCGTCGAGGACGTAGAAGACGGGTCCTGACTTGACCACGATGACTGCTGGATTGTAGTCTTCTTCGATGATCTTCTTGAAGATGAGGGCGAGCTTGTCCTCCTCAAGGAAGGGCTCTGTCGGGCAGAGATTGGCCGTCGGCACATTCTGAGTGCTAGCATGGATCTGGACATCATAGAGTTGTTCGTAGCTCTTCGTTATGCTCTCCAGATCATTGAGCATGGTCTGCTCGGTCGCGAGTTGAATCTGCCTCAAGCTTTGTATCAACTAACTGGGCGGGCCTGGAGGATTGTGTCTAGGGGGACTCTGGTCAGGCACTCTCGATTCTTGGTGCTAGGTAGTATTGGAGCGTCCCCTTCGAGGGCATCTCAAAGTTAAGCCTAACAGGCATATCCGTAGAGAACTCCAGCGAGACAACATCCGACAGACTAGAAGCCGCCCTGACCATCTCGGAGAGGTAGTTGAGGCTGAAGGTGGACTTGGAATTCTCCTTCGTCTCAAGGCTCAGAAGCTCCTCAGTCCCCTTCTCCACCTCGACGACCACGTTCCCCACGTCCCCCGCTGCTCGCATAGTCAATTTATCACTTGAAGCATCGAAGATTATGTGGTCACTAACCGCCGCCGCGTCCTCGAGGGCGTTCCTCAAGAGCGAGGCTGTCAACCGGGCCGAGACATTGAAGGAGATCTTCGGCGTCGGGACCTCTTCGGTGGAAGGTTCCAAGGTAGACATGCCGAAGGTTCGAGTATACTTACTCCTCAAGACCATCAGGAGCTTCGGGCTCCCAGACTCAAGGACCAGCTCGATGGACTCGTCCCCTCCAGTCCTTCTGAGGAGCTTAAGCATCTCGGCAACGTTCACGCAGAGTTTCGTCGGCTCGTCGCAGACGTACTCCTCGAAGACGGTCTTGGGCCACTCGAAGTCGACCATGGCGACGTGGGACGGATCCATCGCCCTGAGACGAATGCCCTCCTCGTTGAGGTTGAAGGTCGCTTCGTCGACTAGGGTGGCTATGGCTGTTATCAGGTTCTTCCAGTTTCTGGCGTCGGCCATTCTTGCCTTGAACACTACTCCAGACTACCTCCCAATACTACGGTAGCTGAGGTTCAAGTAGTTAAGCCATTTCCCGCCAGGTGTATCCGCATACGGTGCATCGGAAGAACTGGGTAGGTGACTCGTCGGCGCCTCTAGTCTGCACTATCCACCAGTATGCCTCGGTATTGTGGCACTTGGGGCACTCCGCCTTCATGGTAGGCATAGTCCTTATCTTTGCCTCCTCCTCACCTATGACCGCTATCTGTTCCTGAAGACTGCGACTGATCGTTGGGGGCGCCGTGGGCTCCTGGGGATTAGCTTCCTTGGTGTAGCCGCATTTTGGGCAGATAAGGATCAGTTGTTCATGCTCGGTATCGTCTCTGCGGCGAAGCACCAAACGCATCGCGCATCTGGGACAGAACTCCAAGGTGAATCACATGTTCCTTCTCGCTAGGGATTCGAGGCGCATCAGTTTCTCACAGAGAGATAAATCTGTCGCTTTTATTCCTATTGGTCGGTCTTTCGCTGAGCCCCTGAGCCAGAAGATGGGCCACGCGGAGGGGTTCGGGAAAGTTCGCCCTCGTTGAGGAGACGCGCACGATCTCCTCAGCATCCTCTAAGGCCATTCCGGCTGTGTGGGCGTAGAGCTTTGTCCCCCTGACCTGAATCTCGTTGATGTTCCCCGCCTTCTCGATGATTCTCCATCGCTCCTCCCAGTCTGGGAGGTTCTTCAGCGCAGCCTTCACTTCTTCCTCATTTGGCTTCTCCCTCGTGATCGCTATGACTGGGAGCCGGGTTTCCTGATGGAGCCTCTGGAGGTCGACTACGTTGAAGCCTGCTACGGTAATGGAGTCTATCATAATGACTCGGAGCTGCTTGTAGTGGGTTGAGGACCTGATCATCTCCACTATCTTGTCTGTGGAGTCCCTTCCATCGATCTCCACCTCGGTTCGCATAGCCCCATCGAGCCAGAGCCCTCCTCGGAAGACCACCCCAAGCAATGGCACCTTACCTCGCCGGGAGGGGTTGAAGGGGCAGTCATCGATACCCAGAATGCGTATCTCAGATTTAATCTCCCTGAACCTTACTAGACTCCTCAAGGCTCATTCCGAGCCTCCTAACAATCTCTCCAACCAGCTCCGTGAAGAGCTCAACATCATCCTTCCCCAACCCTGAGAGGAGGACGACGCCTTCCTCTAGGGAAATCTTGTCCGTGAGCCAAGCATACACGACCAGAGCCTCAACCGCATCGGCTTGGTCATGAACAGGCATCCTCTTGGGCAGTAGGTCCCTGAGCCCCGACCTCTTCAAGGATTCGGCGAGGACCTTGGTGGGAACCCTCGAATTTGAGCCCCTTCCCCTTCTGTGGGATTCAGCTAAGGAGTAGAGGAAGTTGACGTAAGCGTCCCCCAGCTTCGCAAGGTCCTTGTCTAACAGAATCTCCGGGAGACTCGAATGCTTCCTTAGGAAGCTACTCATCCCTATCCTCGTCGGCGGTGCTGACCTCATCTTTCCAAGCTTCTTGGAAGGTCTTTTGAATCTGGCCGAGGTTCTTTCTCAAGGTCTCAGCGGCGTCAAGGAGCGCCCTCCAAGGGTCTCTTCTCCCCTTCGTCCTTATGTATATCGTTGGATGAGCTACAAGGGGATGGGCGATACTATATCCCACGAAGTCTAAAGTCTCGTCCTCGAGCAGAGCACTCTGGAGAGCGTTGCAGAAGGAGTGCCCCTCACCCACCAACTCTATTCGTAACTCGTTTCCCTCGTGTTTCAGGACATTGATCTTCAACCTACCCACCCACTCGACTCCTTCCCAAAGTCACTGGCGATCTTCCTACGGTCGACCTCCCCACAGTTGATGCATCTAAGGGTCCTCCTATAGAGGGTCAAGGGATGACCACAGTAGACGCAGGAGGACTTTAACACTCCGAGCCTGTCCTCTTCGGTGCTTAGGTGGTATTCTCTGTTCTTCGTGCTTATTACCATGGCTCTCACGATGTCTCCAACCCGGAAGGCGTCGGTGACGCTCTTGACGTAGCCTCGGGCGATGTCGGAGACGTGCATGATGCCTGTGAGTCCGCTGCTCGTCTCCTCTCCGTTTATCTCATGGGCCCTCATGGAGAGCGTCTTATCCGATGTGCTTACCACCTGTCCCACGACGATGTCTCCGACCTTTGGTATCTGGGGCCGACGGGTCTTCGGCTGGACGAGAATCTCCCTTCGCCTAGTATCGAGTTGCAGGACTCCGGCCTCAGAGGCGTAGATTTCTCCGTCTTTTACGTAGGTCCCTAACCCCGGCAGGAACTCCTCGATTACTCCTAGCTGCTCACCGGGAGTGACGAATCTCTGGGGCACCTTGTCTCTCAGTGATGCCATAACATCAGTCTCCATACCGCGTCGCTATAATCATTTCGTACTCCAACTCGGGGCTCATCTCGCTAGCCCAAGGGGGTCTCTTATAAACTTCCCTTTTCGCAAGAGTTAATCTACCGCGTAGATTCTTAGGCTGCCCCTTCTTCGTCCTAGACGGAGTTGGCAGTGATGCGGTAGAGGTCTACAGCAACTGGATAACGCCTCTTCCTGTGGAACTCATAGGTTCTCGCAATCTCGATCTCCATCTCGAAGACAGCATCCACCTTCCCCCCAAGCTCCTCAACCGCATTCTTCAAGAAACTGCGATTCCGCTCCCCACCTTTATGAAGCGAGTAAACCCGCTTAGAAACACTCATCGCCTTTCGAAGAAAAGTAACGTCCATACCTCTCCTTCGGGTTCCAAAGGGAGGATTCATCACCGTGACATCGAAGGGCCCTCTAACAGCCTCGATGTCCCCTGCGACGAAGACGACCCCCGTCCCTGATAGTCGAGCATTATTCTTAGCAACCTTCACGCTCTCAACATTTATGTCGATGCCCAAGACATCTCCAGCTCCGAGGAGTGCTGCGCCTATGGCTAGGATCCCTGAACCGCATCCTAGGTCGAGGACTCTTCGCCCCTTTACGTCCCCATACCTCGTCTCTGCCAGGAAGAGGATCTCGGCGGCTGCTGCCGGGTTCAGGTCATAGGCTTCGAGGGCGAGTTCGGGGGATGGGCTCGGTTTGAGGCGTGATAGAGCGATCTCAAGCTGCTGCCTCTTCAAGGGATCATCCCCTCAATTGGAGGAAGAAAATAGTGACGCCTAGGCTGTTGGAAGCTTCTTGAGGGCTTCGACCTCCACTCGGCACGGTAGGGGAAGCTTCTTGGAGGCCCTCATCAAGGCCTTCTTCGCTGTCTCAACCCCTGACCCCATGGCATATATGGCGAGGATCGGTTGGTCCGCCTTGACAACAGCGGCTCTCTCCGTTGGTTTCCCGAAGGATCGTTTCATGCCTTGGCTGAGTCTGTCCGCGCCCGCGAAGCCCATGAACCTGTGGCCCCTCACGATCTCATGAGGGTAGACTAGGACCTTCAGAAGAAACTGTTGACCAGTGTCAACTCCTATGACCTTATTCGCTGTGACCCTTGCGGCCTCCAAGGCCTTGCCGCTGAGTTCTTTGGAGTAGGGTGTGACTAGGGTGACCTTGTACTCGTAGTCGAGGTTGACTTCGCCTATCGTGAAGCGTGTGACTCTAGTAGGGGGCTTACTGTGAACGTACTCCTCTCGGGTGTATGACATGCTCCCGCCACGTTTGGGCATCTTGAACATCCTCCTCAGTCAAACTTTCTTGGCCGCAGGCCGGCTTGAACGAGGATGGTTGAACTGAAATAAAAACTCGTTCCTTACATCTTGTATCCACCAGTAGCCAGCTGCCATCGGGATCCTGGGCAACATGTCAGCGAAAGGCCTCCAACCCTCGCGCGCATGGTAGGTCGAGGAGCTTCACCCTCTTGAGCGGCCCACCTTGTGGGAGGTGAGGTGCAACCAAACCTTCATGTTCTGTTCCGATATAGGCCGTGCATCGATCAGAGTCATGGTTATGAAGGAACTTAGAGAAAAATATAACATGCGCAAGATTGACGCCTCGACAAGAATTGAGTTGACCACAGCCGCAATCACTCAATATTTTAAGGGTGAAAGAGGAGCAATCTTCATCCAATAACTATCACACTCTGAAGAAGCAATGAAAAAAGTCTCAGAACTCGCCGAAGCCCTAACTAGAAACGATGTTCCTGTAGAAGATATGATAGGAAAATTGTGTAGCATATGCAACGCCGTCAGATCTGAAGGGATAATCTGCGCCATATATCACAAAGACCTTCCAGCCCTGAAAGCGTGCACGTGCCCTACGTGCCAGCCTCACGCATGAAGCGGATAGCACAGTCTAGAAAAATCAGAAACTGTTGAAAAAAGTCACCGAGTTTTGGTTTGCTTAACCGTTGCCAAAGCTTTCATCCGTTTACCTGTTTCCGCCACCTTAGCAAGCTTTATTCTTGCGTTGTTCAGTGCCTCTTCTGCTGCTTTCCCCGCCTCTCCTCTTGTTTGATAGGTTCCTTTCAGTTCGATCCATGGCAACGTATCGTCGATTTTTACCCATACCGCATACAAAGTTATTCCCATGTAAGGAGTTCAGGAAAGAGTTAGATTATTGGTAATTAAAACGGTTATGAAGTCTGAATTTGGATTACTAGTCAAGTTTTGCTGTGGGCTTGGTAGGCTCTAGGCGGCTATCTTTCCATAATTCGCCTTTTCGACAGAGGAGCCTTTCACGGGGACCTCGCCGACGGGAGAATTCATTCTGTCTGCTGCCGATTCCCTTCGAGTCTTCGGATCGTTATCTTAGCATCCTTCAGCAACTGCATACTGAGCTCATCAGGGTATGAATCCCTGTAGACTATCTCCTTGACCTTCGCGTTTATCGCCATCTTCGTGCACATGGAGCAGGGCTGATGCGTGCAGTACATCGTGGAGCCCTCTGTGTTAACCCCATGAAGGGCGGCCTGAATTATGGCGTTGGCCTCGGCGTGGACACCCCTGCAAAGCTCATGGCGTTCACCAGATGGAACCTTAAGCAGCTCCCTAAGGCACCCGACATCCTCGCAGTGGGGAAGTCCTGCGGGAGCCCCGTTGTAGCCTGTGCTGAGGATATGCTTGTCCCTGACGAGGACGGCTCCCACGTGTTCACGGAGGCATGTGGAGCGTTTTGAGACGACGGACGCTATCTCAATGAAGTACTCGTCTAGGGAAGGCCGTCTTTGAAGTGTATCTGTAACCATCTCTCCTGATACATCCTATAAGCTCCTTAATATGCTTCCCTAACCAGCCATCGCGCTATGTATGAACCACGCCTCGGCGATCGCGCCTAGGACGAGGAGAGCTACGCTCACAGCCATAACTATGAGGAGCGTCTTCGCCTCCCTCCTCAATGTACGACCTACCAGGGCAAGAATAATCATCATGCCTTCACTTGAAGCTAGACTATAGGCGATGAACTCCATCCACGACCAAGGAAGAGACAGAGTCGCCAAAGCAAGGAAAAAGGCGTCAGTAGAGCCGGAGGAGACAATGGCTAGGGCCGAAAGCACCGTCCCCGTACTGTAGCCTACAAAGGCCATGAACGCGGTCCCGAATGCTGGGACGAAGAAGAGGAGACAAAGGGTTAAGTTATTTCTGAGGATGAAAGTCGCCGAGGGATCCCTACCATAAATATCCATGAGTTCTTTCTCTATTTCTTGGGCCTCCTGAGGAGATAGGGCTGCCGTGGAGCCTAGGAGAAACATGGTAACGAAGATTCCTAGACTCATAAAGAAAAGGGCAAGGCGGATACGTCTACCCTTCTTGGCTATTGTTTCCGTTATCCTCCTTCGGGGCATCATCTCAGGAGTTACTGCTTGAGCCTCCTGTGGAGCACCACAGTTCGGGCAGTAGGCGGCCTCATAGGGAATCAAGCTCCCACAAGCCCCACAATACTTGCGCCGAGTCTCTGTGGCGGGCTTTTCATCAGCGAGGCGCAGGACATGGTTCATGGCAGACTTAGTTCCACATAAAATGAGAGGCATGAGACACTAATTAACCATTCCACTCTATTCCAAAAGAGATATCAACAGCTGACTGAAATCTATCTCAACCCGACTGGTGAACCATAGAAGATGGATAAGATCAGAGCCGCCATCGTGGGTGCCACAGGCGTCGTCGGCCAACAATTCGTCGTGGCACTCCAGAGTCACCCATGGTTCAAGGCAACCCTCTTAGCAGCCTCAGAGCGGTCAGCTGGCAAAACCTATCAAGATGCCCTCCGAGACGAACGGACGAAGGCCATGCGCTGGTTCTGCGATGAACAGCCACCAGAAGACGCCCTTGAGATGAGGGTGGAGAATACAGCTGAACTCGACTTGAATAAGGTCGATGTCATCTTCTCAGCCGTCGAGTCCGATGTGGCCAAGGAGCTTGAGCCGAGGTTCGCGGAGGAGAAGCCGGTCATTAGTACCGCGTCAGCCTTCAGGTACTTCGATGATGTGCCCATACTCGTGCCCGGGGTAAACTCGGACCATGCCCACCTCGTCGACATCCAGAGGAGGAGTCGGGGCTGGAAGGGCTTCATAACAACGCAGCCCAACTGCACCACCACAGGCCTAGTCATAACCCTCAAGCCGCTCCTAGACACCTTCGGCGTCAAGACCGTAGTCATGACGTCCCTCCAAGCCCTCTCAGGGGCAGGGCGTTCACCGGGAGTCATCGGTCTAGACGTCCTCGATAATGTTATCCCCTACATCGTTGGTGAGGAGGAGAAGGTCAACAGGGAGACGCTGAAGATTCTAGGAACCTACCGGAACGATAGAATCGAACCCGCGAAGATGGGTGTAACCTCCACCTGCACCCGCGTCAATGTCCTAGACGGACATACCGAAGCTGTCTTCGCCTCTTTGGGGAAGCCCTGTACCGTGGACGAGGTGAAGAAGGTCTTCCTAGCCTTCGGGAAGGGACTAGATGAGGAGCTTCCCTCAGCTCCGAGCCAGATGATAGTCGTCCATGAAGACCCCTTTAGGCCCCAGCCGAGGCTGGACCGGGACAACTTCGACGGCATGGCCACGACCGTGGGGCGGATTAGGGAGGACCCTGTCTTGGAGAACGGCATAAAGTACGTCCTCCTGAGCCATAACACGAAGATGGGTGCGGCCAAGGGCGCCGTGATGGTGGCCGAAGGTCTTCGACAGATGGGATACCTATGACCTCGGAATCCCAAGTCGAGGCTAGGCTCTACACATCTTATGGAGATAGCTTTTGAGAATCCCATGACCACTCCTGAGACCCTCAAAGAAGCGTTAGCCGAGAGAATAGTGGGGGAGATCGTCCTCTCACCCGGCCCCGGAACGACCCTTAGGAAGTGGCGAGAGATCTTCGCCATACCCCAGAATAGTATGGCTGAGAAGCTCAAAGTCTCCCCCTCCGTCATCAGCGACTACGAGGCAGGGCGGAGGTTCCCCGGAACAAGGTTTCTCCGTCGCTTCATTGAGGGTCTATTCGCCGTAGACGAGGAGCGGGATGGCCAAGTGCTTAGGCAGCTGACAACTTTGGCTCCGAGAATGGCTGGCGCGATTATAGACATGAAGGAGTTCGCAGCGCCCTTGAAGGCTGAGGGTCTCCGCCAGGCCGTTGACGGGGTGATCGTCGCTGGAAAGAATTACATGAATAGGGACATCTATGGGTACACGGTCCTCGACAGCATCAAGGCCATCGAGACCCTCTCTGGAGCCGACTTCTACCAGATCCTCGGCGCCACCTCTGAGCGGGCCCTGGTCTTCACAAACGTCACCACCGGGAGGTCTCCGATGGTTGCCGTGAGGGTCCAGACAATCAAGCCGAAGATGATAATCGTCCACGGCGCCACCGTCATCGACAAGTTGGCCGCGCATCTCGCAGAGCTGGAGCGTATCCCCCTCATCCAGTCTAGGAAGCCCTCGGTGGAGGCTCTTGTTGACGCCTTGAATGCGCTATATGTGGAGACTAGGAGTCGTCGTGGTGGAACTGACGAAGAATGCGAGAGAGCGACCGGGGTAGGGCCATAAGCCTACAGCCTTAAAAAGGAATATGGGTTAGAGACGGGGACTTTGATGCTTGACTCTGCCGGAGTCCTGCTTGGTATCCTTGCCCTCTTTGGGATAGGGGTCTTGGCGTTCGCTACCCGAACCCTAGACTTCCCAGGTACGGTCGCCGGGCTGGTGGTGGGCGGAGCAGTCCTCTTCCTCGGAGGGTGGGACTGGTTCATCCTCCTCCTCGTATTCTTCATCTTCTCCGGAGTCGCTACGCGCTACAAGTATGAGCAGAAGCGTCAAATGGGGCTCGCAGAGGGTCTAGCAGGCACCAGAGGTTGGCGGAACGTTGTAGCCAACGGCTCCCTATCCGCGGCCATAGCAGTAGCCTACCGGGTGACCGCCTTCAGACCCTTCGCCTTGGCCTATTTAGGTGCTGTTTCAACTTCCATGGCCGACACCCTTGCTACAGAGTTCGGTCTACTGAACCCTTACGAGCCACGTTTAATCATCCATCTAGGACGGAGGGTACCTGCCGGGACCTCCGGGGCAATCTCTCCCTATGGGGAGGTGGCTACCCTGCTAGGTGCAGGTGTGATCTCTATAGTAGCCGGGTCCGTTGGCTTTGGTTCTAAGGAATCTCTTGTCCCTGTCCTAGGTCTTATAGGTGGGTTCTTGGGCTCTACCTTTGACAGCCTCCTTGGAGCGACGGTTCAGCTCACCTATGTCTGTGGGGTCTGTGGGAGGAGGGTTGAGAAGCCGTCGCATTGTGGTAGGGAGGCGTCTCCCGCCTCGGGTCTCAGGTTCATCGACAATAATGTCGTTAACTTCTTGGCAACACTGTTTGGGGCTTCAGCGTCCGTTCTCCTCTCCTATCTTCTTCGCTTTCCCACCTAATGGTTGAGCAAAGTCTTAGCGCGCTGGACCGAGGAACTGGGCTACTCTCTGAGGATGGAAGATTAGCATGTGGCCATCACCACTCCTACCCAAAAAGAGCCGTCTCAATTTTAAGGAAGGCAAACCTCTATCTCGGTTGATTCGAGATGAGCGAGAAATCAGTCATTAATAGGAACAGACCTAGGCGAGTGGAAGGCCTCGCCGCCGTCGTAACAGGAGCCTCCCGCGGAATCGGAAGAGCCACGGCCATAGCCCTTGCCCGTGAAGGAGCCAAGGTCGTCGTGAACTATCGCCAAAGGAGTAGGGAGGCCGAGGATGTCGTTGAGACGATCGAGAAGGAAGGCGGAGTCGCCTTCGCCTTTCAAGCCGATGTGGCTGATCGGGCCGCTGTCCAAGGTATGGTCGGGGAGGCGGTCGAGCGTTTCGGCGGGGTTGACATCTTGGTGAACAACGCGGGCATAGGTAGGGGTGGTGGTCCTCTGTTAGAGCTTAAGGAAGAGGACCTCGACGCGATGGTGGGGACGAATGTGAAAGGTACCCTGTTCTGTTCTCAGGCCGTCGTGCCTTACATGATGAAGAAACGTTACGGCAAGATCGTGAACATATCCTCCTTGGCGGGAATAGGTACAGCCCTCGTCGGTACCACCCTCTATGCGGCCACTAAGGCAGCGGTCATAATCCTCACGAAGCGCCTAGCCTTGGACCTGGGTCCCTATCGCATAAACGTGAACGCCATAGCACCGGGTCATATCCTGACTGACATGACTATCGTGGGGCGGAGCCCCGCTGAGGTTAAGGAACGCGGCCGGTACTTCGAAGAGCATACTATGCTCCGGCGTGAGGGAGAGCCCGAGGACATCGCCAACGCAGTCCTGTTCCTCGCCTCAGACGAGGCGAGCTTCATCACAGGCCAAATCCTCTCGGTTGATGGTGGGCGGACTGACTTCCTCACCCACTCCCTTTAGATCGCACTCAAGTGATTGATAGCTCACAAAGATGCATTAGGAGCTCTCCTCGCGTCAAGTCTGAGATGAAGTTTGAAAGCCTCCTGTGGGAAACGTGGCTATTCCAGAAACAGTCCTGAGATCCGAGAATGAACTTGAGAACAACTATCCACCCTTTAGACCACTCTAGCCGTGCTTACCCAGAAGAATGTAGGACAAGGATGTGGAATGGTCTAACTAGCCTGAGATTAAGGTCATGGTCCTTATTATGCCGTTGATCTTCCGTATCTTCGTGATCGCCGCGTCGAGGTCCTTGAGGTTATCGCATTCGACCTTCGTGATGACGTCGAACTCGCCGTAGACCGTCTGGGCGACTGTGACTCCCTCTATCTTCAGGAGCTCTTGGACGACCTCATGCTCCTTCCCAACCTCGGTTACTACGAGAACGTAGGACGTGACTTTGGCGCACATCTTGCTTCACACCTCTAAACACGAGGGAAGGATGCTTTAACGGTTGCGATGGCGCTGAAGCCTTGATTCCATAACCTTTAAATCAGTTTCGCGCATGACTCTTGCGAAGGGTTCTCGACGCCCGAGCACGCAGAAGACCGGCAGAGGAAGGCAGTTCTAATTCTTGAAGACGGCACACTCATGCGTGGGGAAGGGTTCGGGGCCGCTCGTAAGGTTCAAGGGGAGTTCGTCTTTAACACAGGGATGGTCGGCTACCCGGAGAGCATAACCGACCCCTCCTACGCCGGGCAGATCCTCATCCAAACCTACCCCCTAATCGGCAACTACGGCGTTTGTACAAAGCACCTCGAATCCGACAGGCCCCAGATCGAAGGATACGTAGTCCACGAGCTGTGCCGTCAACCTAGCCACTGGTCCTGCGAACTCCTACTTGACGAGTGGCTGGCCTCCTATGGGGTCCCTGGGATAGCGGGGGTTGATACGCGTTCCCTCACCCAGAAGATCCGAACCCAAGGAACGATGCTGGGAATCCTCTCCGTCTACGAGGAGGGAGACGGTCCGGACTTTGAGGCGCTTCGAAAAGAGGTGAAGAGGGTCAAGGACCCCAACAAGCGGAAGCTGGCCTACGAGGTCGCGTCCAAGGACGTGAGACGCTTCGACGTGGGTGGTGACCTGACAGTTGTTCTGATCGACTGCGGGGTCAAGCTAAGCATAATCCGCAATTTGATGGCTCGGGGCCTCAATGTCATAGTCGTGCCCCCGAAGACCACGGCCGAGGCCATCTTGGCATATCAGCCCGACGGGGTCATCCTATCGAATGGGCCAGGGGACCCGAAGGTCTACGTCGAGGTCATAGAGACAACTCAGAAGCTCGTCGAGTCCCGCGTCCCCATCATGGGAATATGTTTAGGCTGTCAGATTCTGGCCTTGGCCTTGGGTGGGGAGACGTACAAGTTGAAGTTCGGTCACCGGGGCCAGAACCACCCCTGCATCGAGGTCGATGGGAAACGGTGCTACATAACGAGCCAGAACCATGGCTTCGCGGTTAGGCCGGAGTCCCTCAAAGGCACAGGTCTTAAGGTTACTTTGCTCAACGCCAACGACAGAACCGTCGAGGGGATAAGGCATGTCTCTCTCCCCGTCTTCGCGGTTCAGTTCCACCCAGAAGCGTCCCCTGGACCCAATGATACGAACGTCCTCTTCGACGCCTTCCTAGACGAAGCCCGCAAGGCAGGGATGGGCCATGCCTAGGTTCCCAGACATCAACAAGGTCCTAGTAATCGGGAGCGGAGGCATCGTCATCGCCCAAGCCGCCGAGTTCGACTACAGCGGCTCCCAATGCCTCAAGGCCCTGAGGGAGGAGGGGATTGAGACAGTCCTCGTCAACCCCAACATAGCGACGATACAGACCAGTATGCGGATGGCGGACAAGGTCTACTTGGAGCCGTGCACCGCGGATGTCGTGGAGTCGATAATTCGCAAGGAGAAGCCCGACGGAATCCTCCTCGGCTTCGGAGGCCAGACGGCCATAAACGTAGGCGTCCAACTCGCTCGGAAAGGAGTCTACGAGCGCGAAGGCGTCAGGGTCTTGGGCACCTCGATTCAAGCCATAGACGTCACTGAAGACCGTCTACTCTTCAAGAAGGCCATGGAAGCGGCAAATGTCCCGATACCTCAAAGTAACGCCGCCTACACCGTCAATCAAGCCCTTGAGATAGCTGAGAAGGTCGGATACCCCGTCATCGTCCGAACCGCCTACATGCTCGGAGGAGGTGGAGCCGGCGTCGCCTACAACGCTGAGCAGCTCAGCCAGATCGTTGAGCGGGCCCTCGGCTGGAGCATGGACCACCAAGTCCTCATAGAGCAGTATCTCCACCACTGGAAGGAGATCGAGTACGAGGTGGTTCGGGACTACGATGACAATTGCATCATCGTCGCCACGCTGGAGAACATAGATCCCCTCGGAGTCCACACGGGCGACAAGTCAGTCGTCTCCCCAACCCAGACCCTTACCAATCGCGAATATCAGATTCTTCGAGACGCCTCCCAGCGAGTTATCAGGAGTGTAGGAATTGTCGGTGAGTGCAACATCCAATTCGGCCTCGACACCAAGAGCGAACGATACGTCGTCATCGAGGTCAACCCCCGCATGTCCCGCTCCAGCGCCCTAGCCTCGAAGGCGACGGGATACCCCCTAGCCTACATCGCCGCGAAGCTCGCCATCGGATACTCCCTCCCCAAGCTACTCAACAAGGTAACAGGCGTCACAACGGCATGCTTCGAGCCCTCCCTAGACTACGTCGTGGTCAAGATTCCTCGATGGGACTTCCAGAAGTTCCCCGGCAACGTAGACCGGAGGCTCGGGCCAATGATGAAATCCGTGGGAGAAGTCATGTCCATCGCTCGGAGCTTCGAGGAGGCCTACCAGAAGGCGGTTAGGGAGTTGGACATAGGTAAGGTCGGCCTCGTCGGCAATCCCGGCGATGACGAACCCGTGCCCCTGAGCCAGCTGAGGGAAGAGTTGAAGGATCCGACAGATGATCGTATCTTCAAGATTGCTAAGGCTCTGAAACTCGGTATGTCCGAGGAAGAGGTTAGCGAACTCACGGGCATCGACAAGTGGTTCCTCTACAAGTTCAGGAACATCGTCGATGTGGAGAAGGTGCTTCGAAACCTCTCCATCGAATCCGGCCCAGAGGTATTGAAGGAGGCTCTAGCAAAGGCGAAGGACCTCGGCTTCTCCGACGCCCAGATCGCCTCCCATCTCAAGACGGACGAACTCGCCATTCGGGAACTGAGGAAGAGGCATGGCATAGTTCCCTCCTTCAAGATAGTTGACACGATGGGCGCCGAGTGGGCGGCCAAGACCAACTACTGCTACGTCACCTACGGAGACGAGAAGGACGACGTCGACTTCGGGGACAGGGAGAAGGCGATAGTCCTCGGCGCCGGCTGCATCCGTATTGGGAGTAGCGTCGAATTCGACTACTGCACCATGCACACTGCTTGGGCCCTCAAGGAGGAAGGAATCGACGAGGTCATAGTCGTCAACAACAACCCTGAAACAGTCTCCACAGACTTCGACATGTCAGACAAACTCTACTTCGAAGAACTCACCTTGGAACGGGTCCTAGACATCGTGGACCGCGAGGACCCCTTAGGGGTGGTCGTGAGCGTCGGAGGTCAGACACCCAACAACCTAGCACTACCCCTCGCAAAACTAGGCGTCCGCCTGCTAGGGACTTCAGGGAATAGCATCGACAGGGCAGAGGACCGCTCGAGATTCAGCGCCCTCCTGGACCGACTGGAGATTCCACAACCGGCTTGGAGCATCGTCACATCCTTGGACGAGCTCAGGGCCTTCGCCTCGAAGGTCGGATACCCCGTCCTCATTAGACCATCTTACGTCCTCTCTGGGGCCGCCATGAGGGTCGCAAGGGACGAGAAGGAACTGATGGACTACGTGCTCCTGGCCACAAGAGTGTCCCCCGACCATCCGATTGTGGTGAGCAAGTTCATGCTCAACGCGAAGGAGGTCGAGGTCGATGCGGTTAGCGATGGCCAGGACATCCTGATAGGGGCGATAATCGAGCACATCGAGTTGGCTGGGACCCACAGCGGCGACGCCTCTATGGTGATTCCCCCCCAGACCCTGCCTCAGGCGGTCATGGAGAGGATCGAGAATTACACGGGCAGAATGGCTCGGGCTCTGAATATTCGAGGCCCCTTCAACGTCCAATACCTAGTCAAGGACGGGAGGGTATATGTCATCGAATGTAACCTCAGAGCGAGCCGTAGTGCCCCCTACACGAGTAAGGCGACGGGGATCCCCCTCATATGGATCGGTGCCAAGGTCATGATGGGAAGGACCCTTCGCGAGTTGAACGTCCTAAAACGGCCAAAGTCGGTTCACGTCGCGGTGAAGGCACCGACCTTCTCCTTCATGCGACTGAAGGGGGCGGACCCGGTGCTGGGTGTCGAGATGACGTCGACGGGAGAGGTGGCGTGTTTAGACTACAGCTTCGCAGGCGCCTACATCAAGGCCCTAATGGCGTCGAACCTGACCATCCCCTCACCAGACAAGCCCATCTTGATCACTGTGCCTGACCCTGATCAGCCCGGGGCCGTTGATTTGGCCATTAAGCTCACGAAGATGGGTTACCCGATCTTCGCCACTAGGGGTACGGCGGAGGCTCTTCGAAAGGGTGGAGTTCCCAATGTCACTGTCGTGCGGAAGGTCCACGAGGTGAGTGACGGCGCCGATATCTTGGAGTACCTCAGGGAGCGGAAGATAGGGCTGGTGATCAACATCCCGAACGCTGTGGGCAGAGCGAGTTTGGACGATGAGTACATAATTCGCCGTACAGCCGTGGAGTTCTTCGTGCCCGTGATTACGAGGATGGAGACGGCGAAAGCGTTGGTTGATTCGTTAGAGGAGAATGGCTATAATGCGACGCCCAGGACCTTCCTTCTGGAGGATCTTCTCGTGGGAGCGCCCCTAGCCAAGTACGTGTGACCGTGGCCTTGCATGGTTCGTCGCTGGATCGCCGTGTCCATACTGGTCTTCGTCCTTTATCTAGCACCTCTAGCCTACCCTATCTCTTCCTTTACAGGGAGCGGTGTGACCTACGTCTATACTTCCAGGACGATCTATAGCAGCCCAGGGACAGAGCCTCTCGTCCTCGATGCTGAAGACCTCATGATGAACGTCTTCCCCAATACGAGCAGGCAAACGACCCGCCTCGTTGTAGGAGACCCCTTCAAGGGCTGGGTCTCTGATGCGGACTCAAACCCATGCCTCGTCTTCACCTCAAATACTATTCCAGCCTCGGGGAACCTCACCCTTAGCCTGTCGCTTCAGATAATTGAGAGGGCAGCAGCTCCTCCCCGGATAGGCTTCGAGGCCTCTGGCAACCTCAGCGACATCCCCAGCAGCCTTGGACGGTACCTAGAATCGGGAGGAAGCACGTGGCAGGGAGACGATCCTCGTATTCGTGCACTAGCTCAGAACATCCTGACTGGGGTGGGGAATACTACGAATGTCCTGAGGGTTGTTGTGGCCACTACCGACTGGCTTGGTTGGAACGTCGCTCCCGCGAGTCATGACTTGGTCTACAGCCCAGTGGAGACGTATGAGGCTAGGGAGGGCGACTGCGATGACCAAGCTCTCCTACTCATAACGCTACTGCGAAGCCTCGGTATACCCTCCTATCTTCAGGTCGGAGCCATCTGGACTGAACGGTCGGAGAGTTCAAGCCGTTGGAACGACCACGTCACAAACATCCTCATCAACATCGTATTCCACGCTTGGGCCATGGTCTATGTCCCGCCTTGGGGTTGGCTCCCCTTCGACCTGACTCTTGGCTGGCGGCCGGACGACTCCTTGGCTGTGGTTAAGGATGCGCCCGTGTGGGGCAGTAACATCTTGGTCATCTTGAATGCTGTGACGATGGATTGGGTCGGGGATGGGAAGAAGTTCGAGGAGTGGGTGTCGTCGAAGAATGTCAGAATCCTCACTGAGGATAGGCTTCAGAGGGTATTGTCTTTGGTTGAGATATTTGGAGGAGTCTACCCTTGGCTCCTCGGGACGACCTTCCTTTCAGTAGCCCTTTACATCATGCATGACAGACTGAGATGTCGCTTCGGCGCCTCTCATTGATTGAAAACATTAGGGCTGGTCAAGGGCCTTCCTTGGGACCCGGGCGTTCAACGGAAATTCTAAAAGGATCTCTAATCACTAGGCAGCTCATCCCTGAGATAAGCCCCACGGTTCGGCGACTCAGCAAGGAGAGCGTACCTCCGGAGAACTCCCCTCTTAACCTTCGGTGGAGGCTGGCGCCACTCTTCCGAACGCTTGGCCATCTCGTCCTCCGAGAGTCTGATAGTCAACCGGCGGGATGGAATGTCTATGTCGATAATGTCGTCATCCCTGACGAGGGCTATGGGGCCGCCCTCGAAGGCCTCTGGCGATACGTGGCCGATGCATGGCCCCCGGGTTGAGCCCGAGAACCGTCCGTCTGTGACGAGGGCCACGGAGGTTCCCAGTCCCATCCCCATGAGGATGGATGTCACCATGTGCATCTCCCTCATCCCTGGCCCACCTTTGGGTCCTTCGTAGCGTATGACCATGACCTCCCCTCCTTGAATTCGACGCTCTTGTAGGGTGTCGACGGCCTCCTCCATGGACTCGAATACTCTAGCGGGTCCTGAGTGGCGCATCATCCTATGGTCGACGGCCGACTGCTTGACCACGGCGCCCTCGGGTGCAAGGTTTCCCTTGAGGACGACCAGTCCACCTTGGGGGTGGACCGGATCGTCTAAACCTCGGACGACCTTAGTATTCACAACTGGCAGGTCTGATAAATTCTCAGCAATGGTCTTCCCAGTAACCGTTAAGGAGTCGAGGTGGAGCAGAGGCGAGAGAACCTTCATCACCGCAGGCACACCTCCAGCGTCGTCGAAGTCCTTAAGCGTCCATGGGCCCGAAGGCTTTATCGCCGCGATCTGAGGCGTCCTCCTACTTACGTTATCGAATTCATCGAGGTCGATCCTCAAGCCGCACTCCTTGGCTATGGCCGGGAGGTGGAGGAGCGTATTGGTCGAGCCGCCCAAGGCAACATCCACGGCTAGGGCGTTCTCGAAGGCGTCCTTCGTCAGGATCCTCGACGGCTTCATGCCCTCTCTCAGGAGACGCATCACTTGGACGCCGCTCTCATAGGCCAGCCTCTTCTTTTGGTCGCTGAGGGCGTGAGCCGTGGCACAGCGGGGAAGACTCATGCCGAGAGTCTCGGCGATGACGGCCATACTGTTGGCTGTTCCGAGCATCGCGCAGCTCCCTGGGCCCGGGCACGCGATCTTCTCGATCTCGGCCAGCTCGTCGTCAGTTAGTTTGCCCACCTCGGTGGCTCCGACGAACTCCCGCATGTCGGTCAGGGTTATGGAACGACCATCGTAGCTTCCAGGCTCCATGGGTCCTCCGGTGACCACGATGCTAGGAATATCGAGCCTTGCGGCGGCCATGAGGTGGCCGGGGACGACCTTATCGCAGCTGGCGATGAGGACCATGGCGTCGAAGCGGTGGGCCTCGACCATTAGCTCTATGGAGTCCGCGATGAGGTCGCGGCTCGGGAGGGGGTAGGACATGCCGATGTGGCCTTGGCAGAGGCCGTCGCAGATCGCTATCGTATCGAACTCAAGGGGAGTGCCTCCGGCGGATCTAACACCCTCCTTGACGGCCTCACTTAGGGTCCGAAGGTGGATGTGGCCGGGAACGATCTCGTTCCAGGAGTTGGCTATCGCTATGAGGGGTTTGGACATCTCCTCCTTGGTGAGACCGATGGCGTAGAGTAGGGCGCGGTGGGCGGCCCTCTCACGCCCCTCGGTGATCTCTATGCTCCTTCTGTTGTCTAGAGCCATGACTCGGATGCTTCCGTGATTCGGGAATATAAGCTGATTCTTGTTGGGGTTGTGTCGAAGAGGTTTATATGATTCCTCGGGGGAAGTCTCGGAGGGTGGGCCGGTAGTTCAGTGGTATGAACGCCGCCCTCGCACGGCGGAAGCCCGGGGTTCAAATCCCCGCCGGTCCACCACTTTCTAGACCATGGAAGTGATATCCCCAAAAAATAGGAGGGCTTGTCGAGGCTTCAGGCGAAAGTAAGATGTGCTAGTGTTAACGTATGTAAGCGTGGGAAGCACTAATGGTCGCTCACTGGTCGAGTATGTACTTTATTTATCGATATGAACCTGCTTTTACTTTAACTACGAAACATATATGGCCTCATGGGCCTCGTAGGATGGTCGGTGAAAAGGGAGTGCTGGAATCCAAGGAAACCGTAGACGACGTCTTTGTAGAGTGCCAAGGGCAAAAAGTACTCATCAAGAAGGGCCGATACTACACAAGGGACCACATGTGGGTGGAGGTCACGCCCGAGAACAACTTCAGGGTAGGGGTGACGGACTACGCCCAGAGATTCTTGAAGGCACTGGTCAGCTTGGTGGCTATTGAACGCAACGACACGACGGACTCTGATGTCAGAAAAGGCGAGAAGTTCGGGTGCATATACGGTCGCTACTACAGGGTCATGGACTCGAGGGAGTACGGATGCACGGCCTTCGACCTCATCGCACCTCTCAGCGGCAGAATAGTCGAGGTCAACAGCAAGGTAATGGACAAACCGGAGCTCATAAACAGAGACCCCTACGGAGAAGGGTGGATCGCCCTCATCGAAGCCGATGACCTAGAATCATGCCGTAAAGGCCTGATCGCATGTGAGGGATACAAGCGAGTAATAGCAGACAGGAGACAGTCGCCTTTCAGAGAACTGTAACATTCCGCTGTCGAGGGGAGACTCATTGCTCTTTCCAACAAAAACACTGGAGGAAGGCAGAATTTTGAGCGAGGAGGCGCATAATGCAATATCTATAGTTGATGAGGCTTTTGAGAACTACAAGAGCTACAATCCATTAGACAGTGCACTTATACCCCTTATGCAGGTCGTACAGGCTAAGATAGGATATCTACCAGAACCCGCCCTGAAAAGGGTGGCCCATCTCCTCAAAATGTCGGAAAGCAGAGTTCTTGGAGTCGCAACTTTTTACCACCAGTTTAGACTAAAGCCAGTGGGTAAGCATATCATAACCATCTGTGAAGGAACAGCATGCTACGTAGGGGGTGCAGCTACCAACTACGATTTTCTCGTAAGAAACTTAAAACTAAAACCTATGGAAGACACAACAGACGATGCGTTGTTTACGGTTCATGTAGTCAGATGCGTTGGGTGTTGCAGTCTAGCACCAGTCATTAGGGTTGATGATGATGTCTATGGGAGGATAAACACATTCAGGATACCAACGATTCTTGCAAAATACAGGAGGGGTGCCTAGATGCAGCTGATGGGTAAATGCTGCGAATTATGTACTCACACTTTGACCAATCCGTGCCGAGATTACATTCTTTGCAGAACTCAAGGGCCGTTATGCCACTCGAATGAGGAGTGCAAGGCCAAGATAGCGGCTGAAATGGATAGAATCACTTATGGCGAGAGTGGACTGAGGATAAACGTCGGAATGAGCTCGTGCGGACTGGCAGCTGGTGCCCAAGGGGTTTATGATGCTTTTAGAGCCGAAATCGACAAACGTGATCTAAAAGCCAAGCTGGTCAGCGTTGGTTGCATGGGTTCTTGTTATGCTGAGGTTATCGTCGAGATCATAAAGAAGGGCTATCCTACAGTAATCTATAGTAATGTTGATCCTAAAAAAGTTGCTAGCATATTAGATACATATATGAGTGGAGAAGTTACCGGTGCTTTCGCCCTACGGTCTAGATTCGAGAAGATGAAGGGGGAAGATACTGTCCCTCTTCTAGACGAGTTAGACTGGTTCAAATACCAAGTGAGAGATGCTATTCAGAATTGTGGGATTATCGACCCCGAGTCTATAGAGGAGTATATAATGCGTGGCGGATACCTTGCTCTAACCCGCGCACTGAAAGAGACGACGCCGGAGCAGGTAATAGCCGAAGTATCGGCTTCAGGGCTGAGAGGGAGGGGAGGAGCCGGATTTCCAGCGGGCCTTAAGTGGAAGATTTGTTACCCGGAAAAAGCGGATAAGAAGTACATGATATGTAACGCTGACGAAGGTGACCCTGGCGCTTTCATGAATAGGTTGAACGCAGAAGGTGATCCTCACAGAGTGCTTGAAGGACTGATTATAGCCGCCTACGCGATTGGTGCTACTAACGCCTACATATTCGTAAGGACTGAGAAAGCCCTGATGGCCAAACGGCTACAGACAGCTGTAAAACAAGCTGAGCAATATGGGCTATTGGGCAAGAAGATACTCGGCTCAAATTTCAGTATCGATGTGAATGTGATGTTAAGTGCTGGTGCCTTCGTCTGTGGTGAGGAAACGGCATTGATAGCTGCGATCGAGGGAAGAAGGGCCATGCCAAGGCCGAGACCCCCGTTTCCCGCAACGAAGGGTCTATGGAATCGACCAACGACAGTCAACAACGTTGAGACCCTAGCCCATGTTCCAACGATCATAGCCAAGGGAGCCAAGGAATTTGCGAAGGTAGGTTCAGAGAGGAGCAAAGGAACGAAGGTGTACTGTCTGGCCGGTAAGATTACTAGAGGAGGTGCCGCGGAGGTCCCCCTCGGAACAACGATAAGGAAACTGGTCTTCGACATCGGGGGTGGACCTTTAGCTGGTAAGAAATTCAAGGCTGTTCAGACTGGAGGACCTGGTGGTGGATGTCTCTCCGAGCGTTTCTTAGACATGCCTTTAGACTTTGAGACGCTGCAGGAAGCCGGATCAATTATGGGGTCTGGGGGTATTATAGTTGTCGACGAAGATACATGCATCGTCGACTTGGCAAGATACTTCTTGACATTCACAACGGCTGAATCGTGCGGTAAGTGCACTGCCTGTAGAGAAGGGACGAGAAGATTGCTCGATATACTCAATAGGATAACAGAGGGAAAGGGTGAAGAAGGCGATCTTGAGCGACTTCAAAGCATCAGCAAGGCAGTGATGGACTCTTCTCTATGCGCTCTCGGTCGCATCGCGCCTAACCCCATCCTTACCACTATGAAGTACTTCGGGGAAGAGTACGAGGCACACATTAAGGAGAAGCGCTGTCCAGCACACGTATGCGCGAATTTCATTAAAAGTTACCAGGTAGTCCCGGAGCTTTGCAAGGCCTGCGCACTTTGCATCAAGGAGTGCCCATCAGAGGCAATCGCATTGAAAGAAGTTTACGACAGTCTTAGAAATACCATGTCGAAAAAAGCGGACATTGACAAAGAGAAGTGCATAAGGTGTGGACACTGCCTTGCGGTATGCCCATTCACAGCGATAGAAAAGGTGTGGTGAAGACCTAAAGTCTGATGAAATCGGAGTGATTTAAAGATGAGCATAGAATTAACTATAGATGGAAAAAAGGTGCTAGGAAAACCCGACCAAACCATCCTGCAAGTAGCTGAAGAAAATGGCATACACATTCCGACACTATGTCATCACCCAAGACTTTCCATAACCGGCGCCTGCCGAGTCTGTGTTGTTGATATTGGAAGGCCGGACAGACTTGAAGCCGCATGCGCTATGCCCATCGGGAAGAATATGAATGTTATTACGAACAGTGAGCGGGTTCTTAAAGCTCGGAGGATGAATGTTGAACTATTGTTGTCAAAACACAAGATTGATTGTCTGACTTGTGAGCAAAATGGGAAGTGCAAATTACAGGATTTAGCGTATGAATTTGGGATAGAGCTAGACAAACTCATGTTTGAGGTCAAAGAACGTCAGATGCCAGTAGATGACTCGAGCCCCGTGATAACATATGATCCTAACAAGTGTATCCTGTGCGGTCGATGTATAAACGCATGCAACGAAGTTCAGAATAACAATGTCCTCAACTTCGAATATCGCGGGGATAATGTAGTCGTTATAGCTGGCTTAGGCCAGCTTCTCATAGATTCTGGATGTGTATCTTGCGGTGAATGTGTTCAGGTATGTCCTACAGGCGCGTTAATAGAGAAGATGGCGAGGTTCAAAGGTCGGTGGTGGGAACTAAAAAGGGTTACAACAACATGCCCCTACTGTGGTGTTGGATGCACTATCGATCTATACGTAAAGGATAACAAAATAATTAAGGTGCTGGGAAACGAGGATGGTGCAGAGAACAATGGAAGCCTCTGCCTCAAAGGAAGATTTGGATTCGACTATGTAAACTCGCCTGATAGACTTACTACCCCATTGATAAAGAGAAATGGTAAGTTTGAGGCCATTAGCTGGGATGAAGCCCTTGAGATAGTAGCAAACAAATTTAAAGAGATAAAGGACAAGTATGGAAAATACTCCCTAGCAGGTTTGGCATCTGCAAAATGCACCAACGAAGAAAATTATCTATTCCAAAAGTTTGTCAGAACCTGCTTTGGGAATAATAACGTGGATCACTGCGCAAGGCTTTGTCACGCTCCTACCGTAGCCGGACTTGCCAAAGCTTTCGGCTCAGGTGCTATGACAAACTCCATCAAAGAACTGCTGGGCGCAGATGTTATCTTGGTGACAGGCTCAAACACAACTGAAAACCATCCAGTCATCGGCATGTATGTGAAACAGGCGGTAAATAATAATGGTACGAAACTCATCGTCGCGGATCCTCGTAGGATAGACCTGGTGGATCATGCCACAATATGGTTGCAGCAAAGGGGTGGAACCGATGTCGCCTTATTCAACGGTTTGATGAACGTGATCATTGAGGAAGGACTATATGATAAGGAGTTTGTTGAGAATCGGTGTGAAAACTTTGAGGAATTCGCAGAAGTTGTTAAGAAGTATAAACAAGAGATGGTGGAGGAGATTACAGGTGTTCCAGCTGATAAGATGCGAGAAGCAGCTAAACTGTACGCAAGTGCTGACAAGGCATCGATCATCTACTCCATGGGAATCACACAGCATACCACAGGAACCGATAACGTTATATCCACTGCAAACCTCGCCATGTTAACCGGAAATGTGGGAAGGGAATCAACAGGCGTTAATCCACTGAGGGGACAGAATAATGTTCAGGGCGCATGCGACGTAGGCGCTCTTCCAGACGTCTATACTGGCTATCAAAGCGTTACAAATGATGAAGTGCAAAAGAAGTTTGAGGACGCGTGGGGCGTTCCTCTTGACAACAAAGCAGGGTTGACTGTTGTCGAAATGATGAACGCTGCCTACGAGGGAAAGATTAAGGGAATGTACATCATGGCTGAAAACCCAATGATGAGCGACCCAAACATTAATCACGTCAAAGAAGCTTTGGAAAGACTTGAGTTCCTCGTGGTTCAAGACATCTTCTTAAGTGAAACCGCCCAGCTAGCCGACCTTGTCCTACCAGGAACCTCGTTCGCTGAAAGAGACGGGACATTCACGAACACGGCTAGACGAGTTCAAAAAATTAGAAAAGCGGTGAAGCCGATCGGCCAAAGTAGGCCAGATTGGCAGATCATATGTCAACTTTCCCAGAAGATGGGCTATAATATGAACTACAATTCCCCAGCGGAAATCATGGACGAGATCGCAAAAGTCACTCCAGCGTATGGTGGAATTCACTATGATAGACTAGATGGAGAAGGATTACAATGGCCCTGCCCAGACAGAAGCCACCCAGGTACCAGATACCTTCACAAAGAAAAGTTCTCAAGAGGAAAAGGACTTTTCATCCCGGTTGACTACATCCCGCCTGCGGAGACGCCTGACTCTGAGTATCCTTTCCTATTGAATACGGGTAGGATTCTACAACATTACCACACAGGAACTATGACAAGGAGGGTAAAGGGACTTAACGCCTTGGTCCCAGAATGCTTGATAGAAATTAACCCGAAAGACGGGGATAAGCTGGGAATAGAAGATGGTGACATGATCAAAGTCATTTCTCGCCGCGGAGAGATCGTAGCCAAAACCAAGCTGACTGAACGCTCTGCTGAAGGCATGGTATTCATCCCCTTCCACTTCAAAGAATCTCCAGCAAACCGCCTTACTAACGATGCCCTCGATCCAACAGCAAAGATTCCAGAGCTAAAAGTGGCGGCTGTTCGAATAGAGAAGGTTATCGACAATGAAGATACAACAAAAACATATTATGACAATCACGGTTGCGATAGTTAGTACAACCATAACATATGCGATCAACTATTATCTCAACTTAGGACCAAGATCCCGAGGAGCATAAGGGCCGACACACCGAGGAAGGCGAAGAAGCATCCGAAGACGGTCGGCCACGGCCACGAAGGAGACTATGCTTCCCGCCAGTAGCTAGGAGGATACCCAGATGGCTGCTCATCTACCTCGGGGTAGCCGACTCCCAGAGGAGGCTCGTCCAGATCTTAACCCAGCATCCGGGGTGGAGGGATAGACTGAGGTTTGGGGAGCGGGTTCCAGACCAGTCCACTTTCAGCTGGTTCAAGAACCACCGTGCCAGACAGGTCTTCCAGAGGGTCTTCGATGAGGCGGTGCACAGGCTTGTTGAGGCTGGCGTGGTAAGTGGAGAGCACCTCGTGGTGGATGCCTCCCTCTTCCACGCCTACAGCAACCCCAGGAAGAGGGATGAGTCAGGGGAACCCTCTGATTTGGATGCTACTTGGAGCTGCTAGAATGAATCTGAAGCCGCAACAGTTATCGTTACCGTTGTATTCCTCTTACGGGAACATTCATTGACCGCGGGCAAACCAGCTATCAGCGTCGCGATCCAGATCATTAAGGAACCCGAAGATGTTATCTAGTTCCATTGCTTACAAGCGTATCGGAAAGAGGCGGGAGAAAAAGAGAACTAGCATACATGGGGCTGTCGGCTAGCTTGGTCTAGGCTACGAGACTTGGGCTCTCGTGACTCCGGTCCAAATCCGGGCAGCCCCACCATGAAATGCTTTTGCACACCCACGGATCCCGATCAGAACCGGGTACTTCCCTCCTTTTTTAGAAATCAACCTCTCCACGTAGCTCCTCCCATCCATCGCCTCTAGGATTGAGGGGTCTACGAGGAACAGGCTTAAGAAGAGTGGAGTACTCCGAAGCCGGCTATCCATTGAGCATACTGACTATGTACTCCCGCTTCGCCTTCAACAAGTCTCTGATAGGAAGCTGGTATGGACACCGCGTCTCACACGTCCCGCACTCGACACACTTGGTCGATTCCTCCATCCTCTCCCGGAGTGCCTTCTCAACCCGTGGAATACGTCCCATCCGCTTCACCAAAGACTCAGCACGCAACACCGAAGAAATGGGGACCTCCTGAGGACATGGTTGACAATAGTCGCATCCACGACAGAACTGGTCACCCAGCTCCACCCTATCCTCCTCAATGAGCCGAAGCTCCCCTTCTGTCAACGTGTAGAACCCCGAACTCACGGCCACGTTCTCCTCCACCTCGGAGACGCTCGCCATGCCCGGTATGACGACGTCCACATCATTGTTAGAAAGGACGAACTTCAGAGTCGTCCTCGCGTTGCTGAACGCCCCACCCCCAAACGGCTTCATGATGATCGTGCCTACGTTCCTGCTACGACATAGGCGGAGGAAGTCCTCAGCTGGTTGCCTCGACAAGTAGTTGTATTGAATCAACACAGTCTCGAAGATGTCCTGCCTAACTATCCGGTCCAGCAGTGGAATATTGTGGCTTGTGATCCCAATATGGTCGGCCTTTCCCGCGTCCCGGGCGAGATACAAGGCCTCTAGAGCACCCCCCGGCGCACTGATCTTTTGCCACGCTTCCTCCGACGACACACCATGCAACTGATAAACATCCACATGATCCGTCCTGAGGTTCTTCAGGCTCACTTCGAGGTCCCCGAGAGCCGTCTCCTTTGTCAAAGCATGAGTTTTGGTGGCGAGAACTACCTCGTTCCTCACGTCCTCCAAGGCTTTCCCGATCCTCTCCTCACTCACCGTGTAACCCCTCGCGGTGTCGTAGTAGTTGATGCCCAGCTCGTAGCAGCGACGGATAACGCGAACCGCCTCCTCGTCAGAAACCTTTTGAATCGGGATACCGCCAAAACCCACCGCCTTCACCTTCGGACCAGTCCGACCGAGCATCCTCTCTCTCAACGGAATCACCTCAACAGACAGAACCTAGCTCACTAGACAGTGGGAACGACTTAAGCCTTACCATCAACTCGGGACGGACCTCACACACCTTGGCTCTTGAAATCGAAGGCCGGTCCACAAGCCGGACTTGGCCTCTGCGAGACTCTGGCTCGGCAGCCAGAGAGCCTGCGCAACTGATATTCCCTGATAGTGCTCAGGGAAGCAGTTTCGAAACCCATATACGAAGCTGCTAAGCAGATATTCGGTGGTTTAGCCCGATGGGTCAATCCCACTTGGTGATTGAGTGAAGATCAGGATCGAAGCCTCCTCGGATTTCAGGAAGATCATTGGCGAACTCTCGGTCGTCGAACTGGAAGAAGATGCAGACCTCAACGATCTCCTCGCTAAACTGGGAGAGAAGGCTGGCGCCGAAAGGAGGGGCTTCATCGGACCCTATAAGGCGGGAGCAGCCGACCTCGTAGTTCTCATCAATGCCCGCAGCATGAACACCCTCAAACAACCCATAAAACTGAAAGACGGAGACACGGTGACGTTCCTGACTCCCTTTGCAGGGGGTTGACTGAAACTCAGCGACCACGGCCTGCTGGCATAATGCTGGCGATATTCGTGAATCAGAATGACAAGCGTCTCTTTCTGCAAGAGGGGTTTCTAGGAAAGAAAACGAAAGAGGAGGAGTAGGGGCTATTTCCTTAGCTTCTTCATCTCTCCCTCGACGTCAGCGAGGTCGAGCGTCGTCAGCGTCTCCTCGGTGGGCACGCCCCTATTGTCCCAGCCCATCACCGCATAGTAAGTCTGCTTATTCCTCTGTACGACACTCTTGTCAGTCGTCTTTCCCTTGTACGGTCCTGTCGGCAACGGCTCATAGAACCGTGCAGGATTCTCATCGTCGACATCCGGGTCCCAGAACACGTCGGGCCCACCTATTAGGAGCAACGCCCGCTGCAGCGTCACTATCCTCTTACCCTGCTCGTTCACCCACTTCTCTCTGGTAATATCCCATCCTGTGACAGCTCTGGCAAAGTCCCATATCAGGCTCTGGTCCACGCAGAACATACAGACCACAGCGGAATCCTGGAAGACCGCTCCCTCCAACTCTCCGGTAGCCCGCGCTATCGCGGTATGGTCACCGCCCTGCACACTGGCTGCGTAGCACATATCCCTTGAAAAATCCATGTCGCTCCTTGTACCATGGGCGCCGATCTCTACCCCCTTCACATGTACGGCGTACTGCAGAGCATCGACCTCACGGGTCTCCGAGATCTTCTTTGCCGCCCTGTACGTCCCTTCGGCTAGGACGTCGCCGATCTTCTCCCGCTTCGCGATCAGCCAAGCTAGCTTCGTGAAGGCCTCCGCGTCTCCCCACTTCAGCTCGAAGCCTAGATCGTCCTTCGTGATTATCCCTCTCTGGTAGAGTTCAGCTGCGAAGGCCATCGTGTTGGCGCCATTGATTCCCGAGTGTCCTAGATTGTCGATGACGGCACTCATGTGGATGTTCTCCTCGGGGTCGAAGATTCCGAAGTTCGTGCCGCAGTAGGCCTCCAACTCGTAGTCGGGCATGTCAGTGATGTCGCCCTTCCAGGGGCCAGTCCTTATGTGGGAGATCTTCATGCAGCTCTTTGAGCAGTTGAAGTCCGCCCAGTAGGGCTTCACCCAGAACCGGGTACTATACCTCGGTCCAGCGATGCTTCGGGCATTGTGCCACTCCTCCTGCCAGTTCTTCACCGGCTCCGAGCTCGTGACTTCACCGAAGTGCCAGCCCATGTACCCTGTACCCCATCGCCTCATCCTGTCCTGCGATATCAACGACCTGTGACAGTCCCTCATCAGGATCTCAACCGTCTTCGGAGCAGCAATGTCAGGCAGTGGCCCACGCCCCTTGGCGACAATCGCCTTCAGGTTCTTCGAACCCATGACCGCCCCGTAGCCTCCGTAGCCAGCGGCATGGGCTATCTTCGACATCACCACCGCATTCCTCACTCGGTTCTCGCCGGCCGGCCCGATGTAGATCATAGAGGGCTCTTTCCACAGACCAATATTCGGCTCCCTCTTCACCAGCTCCTGCTTGACCTCGGCGTTCAAAGCCTTTATCGTGTCCTCGCCCACCTTCCCCCAGACGTGGGACGCGTTCCTGATCTCCGCCTTCCCGTCTGTCACGAGTATATAGACCGGACTGCTCGCCTTCCCCGAGACTAGTAGCCCATCGTAGCCGGCGCACCTCAGTTCCGCCGGGAAGTCCGTGCTCAAAGTTGAGCCTAAAGTCCCGTTGCTCAGAGGAGACTTGCCTGAGACACAGATCCTGGCACCTGGATGAATCGCTGTCAACGGACCTGTCAGAACCGTAAGTATGTTCTCAGGCCCCAGCGGGTCTACATGAGACCACTGTCGTCCGAGCCTGTCCCAGAGTACCTTAGCAGCAAGGCCACGCCCTCCGAAGTACTGATAGAGTAGTGTCTCGTCAAACGTGGTCTCCTCTATCTTCTCTTTGGATAGGTCTATGTCAAGCCATTTGCCTGCGTATCCTCTCGGCATCTAGACCAGCTCCTCTCCCTTCTCTCCGAATAGGTTCACCGCCAAGTCCTTGGCTATGATCTCGGGGTTGATCGAGTGCAGCTTCTTCTGCGGCCCAACATCCTCCGCAACTAGCCTCAAAGCATCGTATCTTGCTTCGGTACAGACCTTAACGCATTCTGGGTCGCCGTTGCAGAGGTTGCATATCACAGCCTTCTTCGTCTTCGGGTGAAGATACGGCACAGTCCCAGGACACGCGCTTATGCACTTCCCGCAGCTGATGCAGGTCTCCTGGTTGACGAGTACTGCTCCTGTGCGTGCATCCACCGATAGGGCGTTTACCGGACAGGATTCGACGCATGGGTAGTTGTCGCACTGGGCACACAGGTGAGGCACCTCGAGGCCTGGGAAGGGCATGAAGACTCGGACACGAGATGCCTCAGGCCATATCCGCCCCTCGTGGCGCATACTGCAGGCCACCTCACAACGTCGACATCCAGTACACTTGATGTAGTCTCTCACTATCCAGATGGGGCTACTCACTCCTCATACCTCGCTTTCCCGAGATGTACCTGCAGGTATGACTTAAACTGTTCCATTAACCAGACACTCTGCAAGCTGACAAGCGGGAAACCTCGTCTAGGAGGACTCTGGAGAATTATGGCGACGCCTTGAAGAGGCTGCCCAGACTTGGACGAGCCTGAGCAGATGGGAGAATCATACCCTGAAACCGTGACTAGGGATGAAGTGCCGAAATCGGCACATCATGTCAGACGCACCCAAAGCATCAAGGAAACACTAGGGTCATCTACGAGGTCAGAACCCTTCGAAGAAAATGCATCTCAAACTATCCGACAAAAGCGATATTGAGAATCAGAGAACTACGTGGCTGACCACTCTGTTCTCCTCTACGTAGTTTTCGATCCTCTTCAAGCCCTCCATGATATCTTGGTCCGACGCCGCGTATGAGAACCTGATATGTTCACCCTCCCCCTCATTCCTCTGCCCGAAATGAATATCCGACAGGACGGCGACCCCAGCATCGCATAGTAGACGTTTCCTGAAATCCTCAGAGTCCCTCGCACCAACAAGTCTGCATGCTTCCGTAACATTAGCCCATGCATAGAAAGCGCCGCTAGGTCTCAGACATCTTATTCTCTCGACCGCGTTCAATCCCTCGACTATGAGGTCTCGCCTCCTCTTGAAGCTCATCGTCATCTCCCTCGCTTCGTCCTGCGATCCTGTTAACGCGGCCAGGGCAGCATACTGGTTCGGATGTCCGGCGCATGAGTCGGTGTTGTTGACCCACCGCGATATGTGTTCAGCCAACTTCGGATTCGATGCGAAGCCGATTCTCCAGCCTGTCATAGCATAGGTCTTCGACACAGCGTCAAGGATTATGGTCCTCTCGGCCATCCCCGGGATCGATGCGATGCTCACGAATTCGTCGTCGTATAGTATTCTCGAATAGACCTCGTCGGAGAGGACCCAAATATCATCATGTCTCTTCAGTATGTCGGCTATCTGCTCCAGCGTCTCCTTTTCTAGGACTCCTCCCGTGGGATTGTGGGGGGAGTTCAAGATGAGGAGCCTAGTCTTATCATTGATTTTGCTTTCTAGGTATCCTATGTCGAAGCTGTAACCTTTCCTTTCGAGGAGTGGGAGAGGGACGGGAACAGCCCCGTGAGCACACGCTTGGGACTCATAGATCGGATAACCCGGGTTGGGATACAGGACTTCGTGGCCTTTCCCATAATCAGTGACCGAAAGGATGGCATAGCCTATGAAGGGTTTGGAGCCATTTGCCACAACAACAGACTCAGGCTTAACCTCAATGTTCCTAGTCTCAGATAAGTATCCAGCAACCGCCTCCCTGAGTTCCTGTATTCCGGAAGAAGGCGTATATCCAGTCTTTCCCTCACTGATGGCCTCGATTGCCGCTTCTTTGATATGTTCAGGAGTGTCAAAGTCCGGTTCTCCTATACAGAAGTTTAGGATATCCTTTCCCTTTCTGCGCAGCTCCTCCACTTCTTTTAGGATGGTGAATGAATTCTCCGCTCCCAGTTTTCGGGTTCTCTCCGAGATCTCCATTTCAAACTACCCTATCTAGCGATCTTCAGTTTGGTTTGAGACTTCAGCGCAATCGACGCATGTCTGCTACAAGTTTATCTCTCTTCGGGCTTCTTTCAGACTTGATACTCGGGGAAAAGACCTGTATGCCATATTTAAGGCATGCGTGTACAAAGATGTACATACGGTGAACTGCGTGCTACCCGCCAAGACTGGACATCGACGCCAGATACGCGAAGAAAAAGAGTCCGCGTTACCGAGACTGCTCGATTCCTATTATTCCCTCTCCTGTGGCAAGGTAGCGGAACCGCTAGGCCAGAGCCTTCTGCGCGGCTCGCACCCCGACGCCGGGCTCGAACTTGTATCCCACAGCCTCCAGCCCCTTCTCCAAGGCCTCGACCGTGGCCTTTACCTCGACGGACGAGACGATGCCCATGCTGCCGATGCGGAAGGTCGTGTCCCGTATCGCGCCCATGCCCCCGGTGATGACTACCCCGTACTTCTCCTCCATTATCGTCCTCATTCGTCGAACATCTATTCCCGGCGGGTTCTTGAGGGCGACGACCGTGTTCGATCTGCATGAGGGGTCGGCGAAGAGTTCTAGCCTAAGGGCCTCGGCCGCTGCGTAAAAGGCGCCTGCCATCCTTGCGTGGCGGGCGATCCGGTTCTCGAGTCCTTCCTCCTTTAGCATTTGGAGGGCCTCATCTAGGGCGTAGTAGAGGCTTACGGCAGGGGTGAAGGGTGTCTCTTTCCGAGCGTTGAAGGCCTTGTACTTGTGGAAGCTGAAGTAGTTGCTCTGCGGCTTCCTATCCTTAATGAAGTCCCACGCCCTTGAGTTCAGGGCTACTAGGACTAGGCCGGGGGGGCAGGCGAGACACTTTTGGCTCCCCGCGACGACGATGTCCACTCCCCACCGGTCCGTGGGGAGCGTATCTCCAGCGAAGTTGCTGATGGCGTCTACGACTAGGAGAAGGTCGTGTTTCCTTGCGAGCTTCGCTATCTCCTTCATCTCCCTCGTCGTAGCTCCGGTGGATGTCTCATTGTATATCACAAAGAGGACTTCGGCGTCCCTCTCCTTCTCAACCGCCTCCCCGATCATAGCCGCGGTCGGAGCCTTACCCCACTCAACATTCAAGACCACCGGATCACCGCCGAAGTACTCCACATTCTCAACGATCCTATGGCTGAAATCCCCATTCACCGGTACGATGATCCTCTCACCACGCCCAACGACATTGGCGATGACGGCCTCCACCCCGCCGGTTCCTGAAGCGGTCAGGGCAAAGGTGTCCCCCGTTGTCTCGAAGGCGTAGCGCATACCTTCCATGATCCTGTCGTAGAGTTTGTGGAACTCTGGGCCCCGGTGGTTGATCATCGGCCGAGCCATTGCTTGAAGTATTCTATCCGGCACGTTGGTCGGTCCAGGTATCATCAAAAGTTGTTTCATCTGCAATCAATCTCCCTAGGGACAGCATTCACTGAAACTGTGGAAACCTATCTATTAATAATATCTGCATGTAGGAGGCATGCCTTCCATCGTTGCCGTGAGAACATGATTCCTATATCGAACGACCCTTGCCCTCGAAAGCTATGAGAGATGGAACGAATATCTAGTGGTGGACGTAGACGGGGCTGCTCCAAGCCTTTCCACCGTCTTCCTGAATCACACGAACATAGTACGTGCTTAAGTCTCTCGGGATTTCTTGGTCAACGAAGGTGAACTTGACATCCTTCATCCCAGTTCCTACGGGAAGCCCCTCTGCCCTCACCCTGAGGTCGAGCCCTCCAACATTCTTGACCACAGGTGCCTCGAAGACCTCTGACAATGTTACCGAGAAGGTGGTTGGTGGAGAGTTGAAGGTTAGGGAGGCGTCCCTCGGCGCATCCAGCCTTAGGATCACACCATCCTCGTCCCCGGCGGTGGAGGAGACCCAGCTGACCCGCTTCTCACTCTCCTGCCTCACATACTCGGCTTTTGAGTCAAGGGCGTAACCTTTGGCTTCGAGGATTCTTCCTTTGTCAAGACTTAGCCAACCGTCCCAAGTCGCTATTCTTTCCCGTCCTCTCACCCTGGCGCCGCCCCAAGCAACCCTGATCACATCGCGAATCCTCCTAACCTGAGCTGGAAACTGGAATATCGTCTTTCTACCCCGCATGATATCCACCCTCTCAATGGGAGACGTTCCCAGGACCTCGACCTCGATCTTCGGAGCTCCACCGGCCTCAAACTCCTCACCCATCCAGTGCCCGTCCACGAAGAGGCGTAGTAGAATCCTTTGACCTGTGGTGGCGTAGCATCGCCGATTGAAGAAGGCCTCCCAGAATGCCTCCCGGGTTAGCTCCTTGGCGTAGACGCATGTGAGACCGCCGTAGACTCCGAAGGTTGACCTACCCGGGTTGGCGGCTCCTGGCCTCCCTTTGTGATCGTCACTCCCAGCGATGAACCCCATCTTGTAGCCTCGTTCCATGGTCTCATTCAGGAACCATTCGAACTCTCCCCACTCGGAATAGACCTCCACCAGAGGTTCGAGCTCAGGGTCATGGTATCGTAGGTTGGCGTACCTTCCCCCAACGTGGGGGACGATCATGGCCTTCTTGCCTCGCAGCTCATCGTAGAGGCTAGTCAATGGGTGACGGTCGCCAGCAAGGTCAGATTTATCCGCGACTTGGGCATGGCTACTCCGATGTATCTCCTCGTCTTCTAGATAGTAGATGTTGTGGTCTCCTCCCGCCGGCGTGTTAGCCGACCACTCGTAGCCGAGGAACGTTATGAAGCTGCTTGGAGCATGGTACTTTCTAACTGCTCGTCGGATCTTCGCCCACACGCGTTTCGTTATCTGGAAGTCGTTCCCTTGATGGGAACAGAAGTCGAGGGCAGCTACATCTTTCGCGAACCTGAAGTAATCATCCACGGTGTTAGTTCCTATCGTCTCCTCACTCTGTCCATGTAGATCGCCCCAGTAAGCGTGGTACTTCGGCGTGTCCTCTAATACTAGGATGCTGTTGCTCTCGGCGCTGAAACCCGTCTTAAGGTCTCGGACACTGATGGCGCAGGGTCCGGGTTGTTCCACTCTGATGCCTTCAAACCTGTGAACTCCTCGATCCACCTCCCTGAAACTGTATTCTGCTACGCCTCCCATGAGGTCCTTCGAGCTTCGAATCTCAACCCTTCCTCGGTAGGAGTTACACGGATTACCCCAAAGGTCCTCAACTCTCACGACCAAAGGGAAGGGCTCCCCAACCCCTACAAGGGTTGGAGCAAGAGCCACCATCTTCGCTGGTTCCCCACTTACGATCCTCAAGGTGGGGGAAGATGGGATTTCGGTGGGTTGCCCTGCTCCGAAGGGGTCGACGAGGACCTTGAACTCGTAGTTGTCTTCGCAGAAGGTCTGCATCTGGATGCCGGGAGAGCCTTTCGACCAATCGCCGTAGGTAACGGTTATTGTGTCCCCAGCCTCCAGATAGCCTTCGTAGACATCGATTGTTGTGGTCTTCATCCATGGGCGTATGTAGCCTCTTGGATTGTAGCTCAACCGAATCCTTGCCTTTACCGTTGTTCCAGCGGTGACGTAGTTGAGCCCGTCCGCCTTCTCTGTCTGCGGTCTGCCCATATCGCTGGCAAAGCGATTCGCGATTAGGATGCGACCTCCGTCGTCGATGCCGTACTCTCCGACGTGATAAGTCAACCGCCATGTGCCCGTCGACCCTGCCACGACGGGTCCCTTCGGCTCGATCTCTGCCCAGCCATACATCCTTCGAATCTCAGACTCCTTCAAGTCTCATCCACCCTATCCTGCCGCCCTTCAAGACGAAGACTTGTGTTCCCAAGTGATAAAACACTCCTCTCTTTGGAGTAGACTATTTATCCCATTGGGCGCTCTCTATAGCATGATTCAATGCTCGGGGAGAACTGAATCGTGACTGAAGATGTTAGGAGCGTACTTGTGCTGGATTCGAGCGCTTTTTTATGGGTTACGATCCTCTAGGAACTCGGGCTGAGCAGTATACGGTATCAGCCGTCGTGGATGAGGTTCGGGACCGAAGCGCAAAGATTCGGATTCAGACGGCGATCGAGCTGGGAGTCCTCAAGGTTGTTCAGCCGACCGAGGGGTCCAGGAAGAAAGTGATAAATCAGTCAACGCTACTGGGCGACATAGGAAAGGTCTCAACCACGGATATAGATGTCCTAGCGCTCACACTTGACCTCATCGCTTCTGGCCGAAGATGCTCTCTGGTCACGGACGATTACGCGGTCCAGAATATCGCTCATCAAATGGGGATCCCCTTCAAACCTCTGGCGACGCGGGGGATAAGGTATCAATTCCTCTGGCGCCTGTACTGTCCTGCCTGCGGTCGATCTTATCCTTCAAGTTTCAGGGATAACGTATGCTCCGTATGCGGGACGCCTCTGCGTCGAAGAGTCTCAAGGAAGAGAAGGGTTCGCGAATCTTAACCTCTGGCGCTAGAGGTCTCCTCTGCGGCTAGGATTCGTATGTAATCCGCTGTTCGGACTATGGCGTCGGAGGCCTGTTCGAGGAACTCTACTAGGTCTCTCATGGCCATGATGTCAGTTGCGTTCAACCCCTTTCCCTTACGAACTATAAGAGTCTTGGTAGCGAGATACTCGTCATCGATCCCTGCCTCACACTCGTCGACTTTAGCGGTAGCCGGCCTCACGTTCTCTGGACCGGTTCCCAGGGCCTCGATACCAGCTCGTAAGGCGCGGACTGACTCGACGAGGTGGTTCCCGATCTTTACGTACGCGTCCATGATTTCGCTCGGGACATCTACCTCTTGTAGGACCCTGACGCTGCGCGCTGAATCCTTGACCATGTCCGCCATGACATCGAGGTGAGACACGAGGCCCTTGAGGTCTTCCCTATACTGTGGTGGAAGTTCACCTTTGCTCAGTTCTTCCATGATCGTTCTTCGCAGATCATCTATCTCAACCTCCTCCTTGAAGAGGCGGTTGAAGGACGCCTCTACCGCTGCTTTGTCCTTCTTTGAGAAGGCGGTCAGAGCCCTGTTGAGTTCCTCCACCGTCTCGACGGCGAGGATTATGTGCTGTTGGGCGAGGCCTAGGGTCTTGGACCTGCGGCGTTTCTCGAACCATGCGAGCATCCTGCTGCTTGCCATGGCGTTCCTCTCTTCACCGACATAGAGGTTGAGGAGTAACCTCTAGATAAGATATATGTTCTATGGGATATCTACCAGTCCTTGTAGCCTGATGGTTGGTAGCCGATTGAGTCCCCTACATGTTTTCACCATTCAATCTCCTAATACTCATAAGAGTCCAGCCCAATCCTATCTGTGAGGAGCGCAGGATTGTCGAAAGAAGCGATGTTCTACACCCCACTCCCCGATGGAAAGGTGAGGTGCGACCTCTGTGGACGGCGATGCACCATAACGGAGGGTGGCCTAGGGGTATGCAGCGCTAGGGTGAATAAGAAAGGAGTCTTGTACACGCTCTCCTACGGTCGGTCGTGCAGCGCCTCCGTCGATCCGATTGAGAAGAAGCCTCTCTTCCACTACCATCCGGGCGCGAGGGTCTTCTCCGTCTCTTCCCCCTTCTGCAACTTCTTCTGCCGGTTCTGTGACAACTGGGTCATCAGCCAGCAACGCTCCACAGCCCAGACCGAGGAGATGACACCCGAACGAGTAGTGGAGATGGCGCGTCGATCTAAGAGCGATGGGGTGAGCTACACGTACACGGAGCCCACCGTCTTCTATGAGTGGGCCTATGACTCAGCGAAACTCGCCCATGAGGCAGGGCTCTTCAACACCTTCGTCACGAACGGCTATATGACACCTGAGGCCGTCGAGACCATCTACCCGTATCTCGATGCAGCCACGGTGGACTTCAAAGGCGCGGGAGACCCCGAGTTCTACAGGGAGATGATGCGGGTTCCCTCGGTGGAGCCCATATACGTATGCTTGGAGACCATGAAGAAGCATCGAATTCACATTGAGATAACCAATCTCGTCGTGCCTGAGTATGGGGACTCTGAGGAACGTCTCCGAGGACTCGCCTCATGGATCCGGTCGCACCTCGGCGCGGATACACCGTTACATGTTCTCCGATTCTATCCCAACTACGAACTCATAGATGTGCCTTGGACCCCTGTAGCATCTATCGAGCGAGGCGTAACGATCGCGAAGGAGGAGGGATTGAGGTATGTCTACGCAGGCAATGTCCCAGGCCACGACGGGGAGAACACTTACTGTCCTAAGTGCAACCAGCTGCTGGTTCAACGCGACTCGTTCATCATAGCCAACTGGAACCTGACAAAGGAGATGAGGTGTCCAAGGTGTGGGGAGAAAATCCCTATCGTCGGCGAGTATCATCACCAATGGCCTTTTCAAGCTTGACCCTAGAACCAACTTGAGCAGCGAAGAGTTCCTCAGCACTTCCTCTATTCACCGCAATCTCAAGGAAGCTGGCGCTTCCAAGAACGACTACTGTCCTTCCTTCGGGGACATCGGCGTAGCTCCTCGATAAGATTGATGACTCCTCCCTTGGTCCCACTTTGGCCCGGAGGAAAGAGCCTTGCCTCCAGGGTTCAATGGCTGAGTTGGGAATGTTGGTGATGATGTTTCCGAACCCATCGATGTGGAGAACCTCCCCAGTCACTCTGAGAGGAGTCGCTTCGAAGTCTCCCCAAGGCAGCTCAACTGGCTCGTTCACTTCAGGCCCAAGCTTCACTATGTCTACACCATTAGCCAAATGAGCGGCGACCGGTGCGAAGACATCCCGCCCCTCAAAGGTCGAGGATACTGACGGGAGCATCATCTCCCTGTTCACGACCTCCACCATTCGGACTATTCCCTCTCTTCGCGCCGCCGGCATGAGGACACCATTGTCAGGACCGACGAAATATCCTCGTCTACCCCGAATCGCCAGTCTTCTCCGCTCTGTTCCCACTCCCGGGTCTACGACGACCACGTGGACGGTATCCTCGGGGAAATAGGGGGAGGCTTGGGCGAGGACATACGCCGCCTCCCTGACGTCGTGTCGATTAATCGTATGCGAGACATCTACGATCTGTGCGTTTGGACATAGTTTCAGGATTACTCCCTTTATGGCCGCGACGTAGTGGTCCTTGAGGCCGAAGTCAGTTGTCAGGGTGATCACAGGCCTCGGGAGAATCTTCATCATCAATTCCCTCGGTGGATGGTAGAAGCTAGGTATCGGTCATGGATAACTGTGCCGCCGGGAGGTCTGCGCGTTCAAGAACATTTATAAGGTTATGCGAATATTCGAATATGTCAGAGAACGATGTCCTCGCCCAGCCGAAGGATCTACCAACTTTACGCCGAGCTTTGCAAGACCCTATCGAACCCCACTAGGCTGGAGATACTGAACCTCCTTCGAGACGGAGAGAAATCCGTCGGCGAGTTAGCCGCCGCAACCGGGGCCCACCAGGCTACAATATCCCAACACCTCGCAGTGCTTAGGCAGAGGGCAGTCGTCACCCCTAGGAAAGAGGGCTCGAACACCTTCTACAGGATCGCCAACCCCAAGATAATCGAGGCCTGTGACATCATAAGGGGGATCTTGTTCGAGCAACTGGCGGAGATGGAGAAACTGAGAGTAGAGAGAGGATAAGATGAGGATACTGATGTTCCACGTGGACCACTTCAGCTCCACCGTTACCGAGAAAGGCAGGTCAAAGGTCGTCGAGGAACCGCAATCCAAGACCGTAGAGGTAGATGAAGCGCTTCTGGTCTTAGCCAGCGTTGAGAGACAAGACGAAGTCAGCCCTGAGGACGTATCTGGTAAGGCTGTTGACGAGATCTCTAAGCTTGTCTATCAGCTCAAGACGAGCGCAATCGTCCTTCACCCCTTCGCCCACCTCTTCGCAGAGATGAGCAGCCCCGAGACGGCCCTAAAGGTCATGAAACTCACGGAGGAAGGACTCAATCAACGAGGCTTCAGGGTTGTTCGAACGCCTTTCGGCTGGTTCAACACTCTGGAGCTGAAGGCTAAAGGTCATCCGCTGTCAAGGGTAGCGAGGACAATATCCTCGGGCTAGAAGGTGAAAAGCCATGAAAGTGGGAATAATCCGGTGCCAACAGACTGAGGTTTACTGTCCGGCCACCGCCTGCCTCTTGAACGCCGCGAAGGGTGAAGGGGGCTACGCCGAGGCTGGACCGGTGGAAGTCATAGGCATCAACAGCTGTGGCGGATGCCCTGGTAAACAGATCTACTCTAGGGCGATGGAGATGAAGAAGAGAGGGGCCGAGAGGATAGTCTTAGCCTCGTGCATTACCAGAGGTACGCCGAGCTATCTCGAATATCCATGTCCGTTCGCACAGAGGCTCGTGAAGGTCGTCAAAGAGAAAGTCCAGGTTGGCACGATCGACTGGACCCACTAAATAACCTCATTGGGAAAGGTGGAGACTTGTCGCGCATGGCGAGGGCGGTCCTAATGTAATTGAGGTGAAGATTTTGGAGGATGTCACGATCATAATAGATAGCGCCCCTTACGGTGTGGAGCGGCCCTGGAACGCCCTGCGATTGGCTCTGGCTCTCACGTCGGCCTCTGGGAATTCTAATGTCAACGTTTTCCTTCTCGGAGATGGGGTCTCTATAGCGAAGAAAGGGCAGAGCCCACCTCAGGGCTACTATAATCTGGAGAAGATGGTGAGTGAGCTTGTGGGAAAAGGCGGAGTTGTACGGGCTTGCGGCACATGTCTGAAGTCTAGGGGACTGAGCAAGGAAGACCTAGTCGAAGGCGTAGAGGTAGGACCTATGACGGGCCTTGTCGAGTGGGTCAAGGACGGCCGCGCTGTCCTTTCGTTCTAAAGCTGGGCGAATGAGGTGATCCGACAGATGAAACACATGCGACCCATATACTTGGACTACAATGCTACGACGCCCATAGACCCGGAAGTTCTTAGAGCGATGCTCCCCTACCTCAAGGCACGGTTCGGAAACCCGTCGAGCAGCCACGCATATGGGAAACCGGCCAAGGAAGCAGTAGAGGAGGCAAGAGGAAAGGTCGCTAAACTAATCGGTTCAGACTCCAATGAGATCGTTTTCACGAGCGGGGGCACCGAGAGCGACAACCACGCCATCATCGGGACCGCCCTCGCCAACATGAGGAAAGGAAAGCACATAGTCACCTCGCGAATCGAGCATCCCGCCGTCCTTGAGACTCTGCAGTACCTGAAGGAGAGGCTTGGATTCGAGGTTACCTACCTGCCAGTGGATAAGTACGGGATGGTGAAAACATCAGATGTAGAGCAGGCGATAACGGACAGGACAATCCTCATAACCATAATGTACGCCAACAACGAGGTAGGAACAATAGAGCCGATCGAGGAGATCGGCAGGATCGCCAAAGAGAGAGGTGTCCTCTTCCACACCGACGCGGCTCAGTCCTGCGGGAAGATCAGGGTCGACGTCAACGAGCTGAACGTGGATTTGCTCACTCTGGCGGGGCATAAGTTGTATGCTCCAAAGGGGATCGGCGCCTTGTATGTAAGAGGGGGGACTGACCTTGACAAGTTCATGCACGGAGCCGGACAGGAGCTGAGGAGGCGAGCCGGCACAGAGAACGTTCCGTACATTGTCGGGCTGGGTCGCGCATGCGAGACAGCCTCCAGCACGGTCCATAGTTTCAGCGAGAGCGTCAAAGTCCTAAGGAATAGGCTGTACAGTAATATCGTCGATGCTCTAAGCGAGAGAAAGGTGAAGCTCAACGGCCATCCCGAATGGAGACTGCCTAACACGCTGAACATAAGCATCGAGAGCATTGTGGGAGAGGAATTGCTTGGGCGGATACCTGAGACTGCAGCGTCCACGGGCTCGGCTTGCCATGCTGGGTCGACTGAACCGTCCGCGGTGCTTCTTGAAATGGGTCTGACAAGAGAACTGGCTCTGGGGGCCTTGCGGCTAAGCCTAGGACGTTGGTCAACGGAGGAAGAGGTCGATGAGGCGGCGCGGCTCATCATTCGTGGTGTTCGACCAAGAAGATTAACCAAGTCCATCAATTGAGCGTCGGCGCATGGTCAAGCGATCGCTGCGAGCTTCTGTGGAAAGTGGGTCCGTCAGATTCTGTGATTGATACTGAACCGGAATACCCACAGAAGGCTAACGTTCTAACGTGACGGGCCGATCTTGCTGTGATTCCATCCCTACTTTATTTGTAGGTCGATAATCCAAAACGTTTATAGGAAAACCGCCTCTTCGTCCGAAAGAGTAATCAAGCCTTCTATGTGAGGAATCGACGTGCCCGGAGAGGCGACCACCGAACCCAAATCTAAAGCCACCGAGGAACGGCCAGCGCAGAAGAGCCCACGGGAGCTGGAGAAGGCGCTGAACGAGCAGCACAGGCTCGCCGACGACTACCTGAACAGGCTGAAGTATCTTCAGGCCGACTTCGAGAACTATAAGCGGAGGATGAGCAGGGAGATCCCCTCGATGAGTGAGGCGGGGGTGAGGAGGGTCTCTATGGAGTTGCTCGTCGTCTTAGACGAGTTGGACTGCGCCCTTGAGGCGGGTCGGAAGTCTACAGGGAACGAGGCCGTATTGGACGGAGTGGAATTGGTTAAGAAGAAGCTCGTCTCCATACTCGAAAAGGAAGGCCTCGAAAGAATTGAGGCTGTAGGCCAGAAGTTTGACCCGAATAAACATGAAGCCTTGATGCAGGTGCCGGCGAAGGACGATGAGGAGGGGACCATCATCGAGGAGATACGCCCAGGCTATGCCTTCAAGGGCCAAGTCATACGCCCGAGCCTCGTCAAGGTAGCTACTCGAAAGGAGAGTGAAAAGGAATGAGTCAAGCACCACAGAAGGAGAAAATCCTTGGAATAGACCTCGGGACAACGAACTCAGCCGCATCCGTTATGGAGGCGGGACACGCCCTCACCATACCCAGCGCTGAGGGACCTACGATAGCGGGGAAGATGTTCCCGTCAGTCGTCGCCTTCACGAAGGAGGGTCAGTTGCTCGTAGGTGAGCCAGCGAAGAGACAGTCTATCACCAACCCCGAAGGGACGATCTTCGAGATAAAGCGGAAGATGGGCACGGACTACAAGGTCACCGTCTACGGGAAAACATATACCCCTCAGCAAATCTCAGCCTTCATTTTGCAGAAGATAAGGAAGGATGCGGAGATTTTCCTCGGCACACCGGTCAAGAAGGCGGTCATCACCGTGCCTGCCCACTTTAACGACAATCAGAGGCAGGCTACGAAAGACGCGGGCGAGATAGCCGGGCTTGAGGTAGCTCGCATAATCAATGAGCCCACCGCGGCGTCCCTAGCCTACGGTTTGGACAAGGTCGGGAAGGAGTTGAAGATCCTTGTCTTCAGTTTCGGAGGCGGCACCCACGATGTGACGGTGATGGACTTCGGCGGAGGCGTCTTCCAAGTCGTCGCAACGAGTGGAGACACGCAGACCGGGGGCACCGACGTAGACAACGCCGTGCTCAACTACCTTGCAGACGAGTTTAGAGCCCAGACTGGAATCGACCTGCGAAACGATAAGATGGCTATGATGAGGCTGAAGGACGCTGCTGAAAAGGCGAAGATCGAGCTCTCCAACCTCTTCACCACCGAGATCAGCCTCCCCTTCATTGCGTCAGATACTAGCGGCCCCAAGCACCTACAGATGACCTTGACCCGCACCAAGCTGGAGCAGCTTGCGCGCCCAATAGTCGAGAGGGCGAAGGATACAATCTCAAGGGTGCTCACAGACGCCAAGCTGGAACCCAGAGGTATAGACAGGATAATCCTAATCGGCGGCATGACTCGTATGCCCCAGGTCAGAAGGGTTGTGGAAGAAGTCATGGGAAAACCCGTCGAGACCGGGGTAGACCCCATGGAATGTGTCGCTATGGGCGCCGCAATACAAGGAGCCGTTCTCGCGGGGGAGATCCACGATATCCTCCTGTTGGATGTTACACCTCTGTCTCTCGGGGTGGAGACCTTGGGTAGCGTCATGACGAGGTTGATAGAAAAGAATACGACTATTCCGACCCGAAAGAGTCAGATCTTCACCACTGCCGCAGACTTCCAGACCACCGTGACGATCAATGTTCTTCAGGGCGAACGGCCTATGGCTTCGGACAATCTGTCTCTGGGCATGTTCAACCTCACCGGGATCCCGCCCGCCCCAAGAGGCGTACCACAGATAGAGGTGACTTTCGACATTGATGCGAACGGCATGCTCAACGTAACGGCCAAGGACTTGGCTACGAACAAGGAGCAGAAGATAACGATCACAGCGTCCACGAAGCTGGACGAGCCAACTAAGAATAGGATGGTGAAGGAGGCGGAACAGTTTGCCGAGCAGGATAGGCTGAAGAAGGAAGAGGCGGACCTGCGCAACAACGCTGACTCGATACTTTACACTCTGGAGAAGACGAAGAAAGACCTAGAAGGCAAGATTAGCAAGGAGAACGTGGAAAGGCTCGATAAGGCTGCTAACGAGCTCAGGCAAGCTCTCTCAGGAAAGGACGTCAATGCGATTCGTGCCAAGTTAGATCAGCTCACGAAGGTCCTGCAGGATGTGGGAACAGCGGCCTACCAGCAGGCTGCTGGTGCCCAGGCTCAAGCCGGGTCTCGACCAGGTTCGCAACCTGGTGGGTCGGGTAGCGGGGCTCAGGGTGAACGGGTGGTCGACGCCGACTACAAGGTGGTTGACGAGGATAAAGATAAGAAATAGGTCGGCGTTCCGCTTCTACTAGTTTTCCATCACCGGAAGGCTGGCCATGAGTACGAAGAGGGACTACTACGAGGTGCTGGGCGTCCCCAGAAACGCGAGCAAAGACGAGATCAAGGCGGCCTACCGGAAGCTGGCGATGCAGTACCACCCAGACCGCAACAAGAATCCGGACGCCGAGGAGAAGTTCAAGGAGATATCAGAAGCGTACGCGGTCCTATCCGATGACGAGAAGCGAAAGCAGTACGATGCCTTCGGCCATGAAGGCATAGGCCAACGCTACTCTTCAGAGGACCTCTTCAGGGGCACAGACTTCAGCGACCTCTTCCGAGACTTCGGTTTCGGCGGCTTCGACATCTTCGACTTCTTCTTCGGGCGACAACGCGGTCCACGATACGGCCCCCAACAGGGTCAAAGTATCCGCTACAACATGGAGATCACCCTGGAGGAAGCAGCTAAAGGCCTAGAAACAGAGATAGAAGTCCCTCGGACAGAACAGTGCAACCTCTGCCACGGTACTGGCGCTACCCCAGGAACCTCGCCGAGGCAATGCCCCAATTGCAGAGGCACGGGTCAAGTGGAACACTCTCAAAGTACTCCTTTCGGCCAGTTTGTGCAAGTAGCGACATGTAGCACCTGTGGTGGAAGGGGGAGAGTCATAGACTCACCATGCCAGCGGTGTAGAGGTTCTGGAACCGAACAACAGACAAGGAAGATACAAGTCAAGATTCCATCTGGCGTCGACACTGGGTCGAGGCTCCGCCTAGCGGGCGAAGGGGACGCCGGCATTAGAGGTGGCCCCCCCGGAGACCTCTATGTTGTCACATACGTTAAGCCCCACAAGATCTTCGAGAGGAGCGACGGTGACCTCCTCGCGACCGTTCCCGTGAGCTTCGTTCAGCTCGCTCTAGGCGCTGAAATCGAGGTTCCCACCCTTGAAGGGAGCGCGAAGCTCAAGATTCCGCCGGGAACCCAGACCCATACAGTCTTCAGGCTGCGAGGAAAAGGCATGCCTCGCCTCAATGGATTTGGTAGGGGGGACGAGCTTGTGAGTATCATTGTGCAGACCCCCACCAAGTTGACCCCGAATCAGAGGAAGCTCCTCGAGGAGCTGGGGAAGGAAGCGGGCGAAGTCTCCCACAAGCGTGGGCTCTTCGGCTAGCCTCCGGGGAGAACTTGATGCGCCTACTTATTCTCAGCGACATCCACGGCCATATCGAAAAGGTTCGACTTCTATTTGACGTTGTCAAGAACAATTCGCCCGACGTCTTGGTCATCTGCGGCGACATAACGCACTTCGGAGACGTGGCCCAAGCATCAGCGATCCTCAAAGAATTCGTGAGGGGCTCCACCAGTACTCTCTTCGTTCCTGGGAACTGCGACCCTCCCCAATTGGCCTTAGAGCCAGTCGTCGAAGGGGCCACCAACCTCCACGGTAGATGCCTAAGTATCCTCGGGGGCAACTTCATCGGTGTCGGCGGTTGCATTCCGACCCCTTTTGGAACGCCCTTCGAACTCACCGAGGACGAGATTGGCAGACTCCTCGGTACTGCTCAAAGGGACTGTGGTGAGAGTAAGTCAACGATTCTCGTCTCCCACGATCCACCCTATGGCACTGAGGCGGACAAGACCTCTATCGGCTACCATGTGGGAAGTAAGACGATTAGGAGCTTCATAGAGAAGACCAGCCCTTCCCTTGTGGCTTGTGGCCACATCCATGAGTCCAGAGCGATCGAGTCCTTGGGAATCACATTGGTCGTCAATCCTGGCCCCTTCCATAGAGGCTATTATGCTTCTGCCGAGATTGGGGAGAAGGTGTCGGTTCACCTAGGGACGTTGAAATAGAATCCTTGACGCTTCGAGGAAGGGGATTAGCTCTATCTTAGGGCTCGTTTGTACAGAATAATATTCTCATAGCTATTCACGGTTCGGCTTGAACGTCATCGGCTTCATAGAGTCCTTCGCCCTTCTTCCCAACCAAGCTTGGATAAGCTCGTCTCATTCCGTTACGGCTGAGAGCAATGCCTCCGAGTTCAACTAATTTTCTATTGCATCATAGAGGTGCCATGCTAATATATCAGGGCGCGATTTGTATGTGCCCAAGTAGAACTCAAGGGCACTGCCACCAAAACATGGGGAATGATGTTTGTCGGTTGTCAAGGGAGAATTCGTCCTAATCGACTACACGACCAAGATCAAGGAAACGGGAGAACTCTTCGACACCACCTCAGCGGAAGAGGCTAAGAAGGGGAACATCTTCAAGGAAGGGGCTCGATATGAGCCCATGCTCGTCGTGGTCGGTGAGGGCTGGGTTCTAAAGGGTCTCGACGACTCCCTCGTAGGCTTGGAAGTCGAGAAACCATCAACGATAGAGGTTCCCCCCGAGCAAGCCTTCGGGCCTAGAGACCCAACGAAGGTCCGCATGATCCCTGCCTCGAGGTTCAGGCGACAGAACATCAATCCCTATCCCGGGGCTCAGATCGAGGTTGATGGGAGGCCCGCGGTGGTGCGATCTGTAGGAGCAGGTCGGGTTCAGGTTGACTTCAACCCACCCCTAGCTGGAAAAACCCTAGTCTACGACCTAGTCGTCAAACGCGTCCTGACAGAACGCGAAGACAAGGTGAAGGCCCTCACCCATAGGAGGATTCTCAACGTCGATCTGGAGAAATTCAAGATAACCTTGACAGACAAAGAGGTCACCATCGAGGTCCCCGAGGACGCCTTCTACCTGGAAGGCGTACAGTCAGCGAAGAGAGGCCTCGCCTCAGACATTCAAAGATTCCTCCCCGAGGTCGAGAAGGTCATATTCACAGAGGCCTTCTCAAGGCAGAAGCCGCCTACAGTTCCCTCTTCACCACAACCCGCGCCAGAGACCGCTTCAGAGGGCACTCAAGCCGCTCCTTAACTTCCAAGATCTTGCATTTGTCTCCTCCCACCAGGCCGCAGGGCATGCAGAATCTGCTATTCTCGCAGCAGAGGTTTCTGCAGTCTTGAGGGCTGAAGGTAATGGTGGCTAGGGGAAAGGAGAGCCTCGCCTCGATGGCCACTTGAAGGTTCGGTTCCTCGACCTCGACGACTCGGACGCCCTCCTCATGGAGCCGGCAGGGAAAAGTCTTGTTCCTCACCTTGATCACTATGTAAACGCGGCCGGGTTCAAGGCTCTCCATGCAGGTCTTCAACAGATGGCAGGATTTGCACTCTTCTGGAGCTGTTGAATGGAGGAAGGTGAAGCCTTCCTTGGCCTGCCTGAGTCCTACGATGGTTATCTTTCGCTTGGTCTCCGAAGACATTCCTTATCCTCCTCAGCCTTGAACCTGAAGCTCCATTCCTCCTACGCTACGCCTCCCGAGCAGTAGAGAACGAGGAACCGAGGTACACTAGATGAGTCAACGCTAGGATATTTCCGTTTCCAAACCATCCATTCCAGAAATGCTTTTAAGGGCGGCCTAAGGTTGCATATACCGTCACCACACAGCCTTCTCTGGGTGACGCCGAATTCGCGAGTTCTCTCGCAGCCTTTGGAGATGCGTATCATGAGACAAGACTTAGACTCAAAGAAGATAGAGGATATGATGATGAAGGGAACCACGACAGTGGGGATAGTCTGCAAGGACGGCGTCGTCTTCGCCACAGACACCCGCGTCACAGCTGGCGTGTACGTTGCACACAGGCAGGGGAAGAAGGTCTACCAGATAGAACGACATCTAGGAATGACTATAGCCGGAGTCGTCGCCGACGCCCAGACCATCGTCGAAGTCCTTAGGGCGAACGCGCACCTCTTTCAGCTGGAGAATGGTAGACCCATGCCTGTGAGTGCTGCATCGAGGTTGACCGCGAATATGCTCTTCTCCTCCAGAGGCTTCCCCCTCATAGTTCAGGCACTTATCGGAGGAGTCGACGAGACAGGTTCCCACCTCTACTCCATCGACCCCTTGGGTAGCGTCAATGAGGAATCTTGCATAGCAACCGGTTCCGGTTCTCCCGTCGCTTACGGAGTCTTGGAGAGTCAATGCAATGATGGCATAATAGTAAAGGACGCTATCATCGTAGCGGCCCAGGCGGTGTACTCTGCTATGAAGAGGAACGCCTTCACCGGTGACAACTTTGATGTCGTTGTAATAGATGAGTCGGGTTATCGGGAGTTGACAGATGATGAGACGCGTTCGATTGAAGCCGCAGGGGTGAGGGTTCAACAAATATGACGGGTAGGAACATTGACACGCAACTCGATCGCTGACATCCAAGGAAAGATAGCGGCTATTGTTCTGGAGAAGATTCCGGCCGAGGCAGAAGTGAGCCGTATCGAGTTCGAAGGGCCGAGAGTAGCCGTCTATACGAAGCGCCCCGAGGTTCTAGTAGAGCAGAGCCAGATCGTCACTCAGATCGTCGGTATGATTCGTAAACGCATCGTCATTCGCTCCGACCCTTCGGTGCGGAAAGATGAGCGTGAAGCTGAGCACATTATGAGGGAGGTTATTCCTGAAGAGGCGGAGTTGACAAGCATCTCCTTCGACCCCACCATCGGAGAGGTCGTCATCGAGGCGAAGAAACCCGGTTTGGTCATAGGAAAGGACGGAGCGGCCCTTGAGGAAATCATCAAGGCGACTAGGTGGCGTCCTCGTGTCCTCAGGTCTCCACCCATCCCGTCGAGGATAATCTCCAATATTCGCCACTATCTCCATTCGGAGAGCAAGGAGCGGGAACGGATTCTCCGGACGATTGGAGAAAGGATATTCAGGGTTCCCGTTCTTCCCGCCGACAACGTTGTTCTTACCTTCTTGGGAGGTTTTCAGGAGGTCGGTCGTTCAGCGATCCTTCTCCAGACCAAGGAGAGCCGTGTCCTTCTGGACTGTGGTATCAATCCTGGGGCGAACAACCCGATCGATGCCTATCCGAGGCTGAGTTCCGACGCCTTCAACTTGAGGCTCTTGGACGCTGTGGTGATAAGTCACGCTCACCTGGACCATTGCGGATTCCTCCCATTCCTCTTCAAGTATGGTTATGACGGACCAGTCTACTGTAGTGAGCCCACAGCGAGTTTGATGACCCTCCTGCAGCTGGACTACCTCGATGTGGCGAGGGCTCAAGGCACAATCGCGCTATACGATCAGAGGCACGTCAGAGAGGCGATTCTGCATACGATTCCCCTCAAGGAGGGCACGGTGACCGACATCTCCCCAGACATCCGCCTAACACTGCACAACGCAGGTCACATCCTAGGCTCAACGATCGTTCATCTCCACATAGGCGAGGGCCTCCACAACCTTGTCTATACTGGGGACTTCAAGTACGGTCGAACCATGCTGCTCGAACCGGCTGTGGCGAACTTTCCAAGAGTCGAGACCCTCATCGTGGAGAGCACTTACGGTGCATCGGACGATCAGATGCCCTCACGGAAAGAGGTGGAAGATCACTTCGTCTCGGTCGTGAACTCTACACTAGAGAAGGGAGGTAAGGTTCTCATCCCGGTTCCTGCTGTGGGTAGGGCTCAGGAGATTATGCTAGTTCTGGACGGATATATGCGGCAGAAGTTGCTGAGAGAGGCGCCGATCTACATCGAGGGAATGATCAATGAGGCAACGGCCGTACATACTGCCTACCCAGAGTACCTCGCCCGAGATGTTCGGGACCAGATCTTCCGCCAAGGGATTAACCCCTTCCAGTCCGACTACTTCGTCACGGTCAAGGACCCAAGCGTGAGGGAAGAGATCCTTCAAGGGGGACCCGGCGTCATCATGGCCACCTCCGGCATGCTTGAAGGCGGTCCGGTGATCGAGTACTTCAAGCAGATGGCTGCGGACGAGAGGAACACCTTAGTCTTCGTCAGCTATCAGATCGAGGGGACGTTGGGGCGTCGGCTCCAGAGGGGGATGCCTGAGGCGTCTATGCTCGAGGACGGTCGTGTCCGGCTCGTGAGCGTGAGGATGGGGATCGAGGGGATAGAGGGGTTCTCCGGTCACTCCGACCGTAGACAGATTCTCAACTATCTGCGTCGAATCTCCCCGAAGCCTGAGAGGGTTCTGGTCAATCACGGTGAGAAGTCCAAATGCCTCAGCATGACGAGCGCCATCCACCGAGACCTCGGCGTCGAAACGAGGGCGCCTGAGGTCTTGGAGACAATGCGTCTCAAGTAGCTTCGAACTCTATACTTGTTTCTATTGGGGCAGATTCTTATAGGCATCCCAAAGCTTATCGCCGACATAATGGATATTCACTGCCACCTTTCCCTTCTTCGTCCTCGTCATCTCCTCGGAGTCCAACAGAGCCGTTACGAGGGCGATGGTCTTCCCGTGGGTCGCCTCCTTCACAGCTACTATGGCGTCTTTCGAGAACTTCCCCTCGATCTTGACTATGCCAGGGGCCATGAGGGCTGAGCCGTTGCAGATGTGAGGCACAGCGCCCGCGTCGACGGTTATGGTTGGGAGCGATTCTAGGATCTCCCTATCGAATAGGGTTGGGAAGATACCTTTCTCCGTTCTCAGGAAGGCTGGTTTCCCTTCGATAAGATATAGTTCGTCTCTCGTCTTGAGGCTGGCGACCTCGATTCGGCGTTCCCTGAGGTTTGCGACTTCGAGCGATGATATAGCGATCTTCAGTTCTTCAAGCGTTTCCTGAATCTTCTTCTCCTTCAAGTAGTGGCGGTGCCTGAGACTCAACTGGTCTCCCCCAACAACACGTATCATACAGCGCCTAAAGCCCTTATTGGAGTGAACCAAACCCTTAAATCAAGAGCCTGAACTGATAGTCCCGAACAGGTTGGTGGAAGGTCTCGAATGGCTGAAGCTGCGACCAAGATCCTCGAAGAGAGCCTCGGGAAGATGGTGCTGGTACGCCTCAAAGGAGGAAGGAGCTTCAGAGGGAAGCTCCAAGGCTTCGACCAACACATGAACCTCGTCCTAGAGGAGACCGAAGACATCTCAGACATCAACAACAGCGTCCGCATAGGCACCATCATCGTACGAGGAGACAATGTTGTCATACTCTCCCCGCCCCCTAGGTGAAGAGCATGGTGAAAGGAACCCCCTCACGCGGCAAACACATGAAGACCCGCGTCATACGATGTCGTCGATGCGGCCGTAGGTCGTACCATATCAGGAAGAGCCGATGCTCGGCCTGCGGTTTCGGCTCCTCTCCTCAGCTGAGGAGGTATTCTTGGCAGACGAAGCCGTTGAATCGGGTGACTCGTCTCCGTTAGGATCTTCGTGGGCCGGTAGACCAGCCTGGTAAGGCTCTTGCTACAGAGTGATCGCCGCCTTGGCATAGAACTTCTCCAGAATGGCGGAAGTCCGGGGTTCAAATCCCCGCCGGTCCACCATAATTTTTATCCACAACGGATTTATATCGCCTGCGGACTAATCCTCTGCTTGGTGAGTGAGGCGTGAGGGAGGCAGGTTGGGCGCGTCTCCTTGATGAGGACCCTGATTTCAGGCGTTGGTTCGAGAACCTAGGTAGGGGCAGTGCTGGAACTGCGAGGGAGAGGGCTAGGGTCCTCTACAGGTTTCTCAGGTTTCATGACTTGACCCCTCATAGCCTAGTTGAGCTTGGTGTGAAGGATCAGCGGAGAATCGAGGATCTCCTCATGGATTTTGTGTCCAAGCTTCACAGGGACGGTAAATCTCCGGGATATATCGAGAACTATTTGAAGGCCGTCCGGTCGTGGCTTGAGTTCAACGACATCAGGTTGTTGAGAAAGATAAGGATCGGGAATCGGAATGAGACGCCGTCCATCGCTGAGGAGAGGGTTCCGACAAGGAGCGAGCTGAGGCAGATATTGAACTATGCCGATGAGAGGGCCAAGTGCTCAATAGCGCTGGTTGCCTTCGCTGGCCTGAGGCTCCAGGTCTTGGGTAATATGGATGGCACGGAGGGGCTGAGGATCAGGGATCTTCCTGATCTGCGGGTGGAGGGCAAGGATGTCCTGTTCGCCAAGGTTCCTGCGATGGTTGTTGTGAGGCCCAGTCTCAGCAAGGCCAAACATAGGTACTTCACCTTCTTGGCGGATGAGGGGTGCGAGTACCTTACGGCTTACCTTGAGAAACGCATTGCTATGGGCGAGGAACTGATGCCAGACTCGGCTGTAATTGCTGTGAAGCCGGGGTTCGAGAGGATGGGTAAGAGCCCGAAGAACCGGGGATCAGCGTTCATCGTCACGAGGAACGTTTCCAGGGAGATACGTGAAGCCATGAGGCCCCGCTTCAAGTGGCGCCCCTACGTGCTGAGAGCCTACTTCGACACTCAGCTGATGGTCGCTGAAAACCATGGGAAGATCAGCCACGCCTACAGGCAGTTCTGGATGGGCCACAAGGGGGACATAGAAGCCCGCTATACAACGAATAAGGGAAGGCTGCCTGAGGGGGTCATAGAGGATATGCGCAGCTCCTTCAGCGCATGCGAGGAATACTTGACGACGAGGCCGTCCAGTAGGGAGGAGGATCCGGAACTCACTACGATCAGGACGATGGTGGAGAGCGGGGTCTTGGACCTCTCGAAGCCGAATGTCAGGCAGTACTTGGTCCAGAAGATGGGCATAGGAGACATGGATGTACGTGTCGCTAAGATGAGAGAGAGCGGGCTAGAGGAGGACAAGGCCATAGTGAAGGTGATCTGTGGTGAGCTGGGCATCGAGCCCATGAAGCTTGAAGCTTTCAAAACAAAGGGAGAAGATGACCCCAAGAAGATAATAGATGAGGAGGACCTTGAACGGTACGTGGCTGAGGGGTGGGATGTGCAGACCGTGCTTCCCAGCGGAAGGATACTCGTCAGAAAGTAGTCCGGTGACATTCAACATGTCCCTTCCCCAACTCACAGGAGCTTAGTAAGCTTGTTCACCAGATTCTCCTTACGCTTGTAGATCAGTCTCTCTATGAGGCTTTTCTGCATGTTCACGTACTCCACTAGGGGTTCCACCACATCCTTGCTGATGCTGTGGTCGATGAACTCGTGCTTCAAAGTCTCCAGGGCCTCGGCCTCGCCCTCATCGTAGACATAGATGACATCTCCCATGACCTCCCCAGAAAGCTTTGAATTACCGTCAGGAACCCATCTGACTCCTAGATCGTAGCCCATGCCCGTGGCCTGCCTCAGCCTCTCCAGCTCCTCATCGAGGCACTTCTGCATCCTCTGTCTCTCGGCTACGCAGGCCTTCGCCACTACCACTCTCCCTCCCGGCTATAACTCGTTATATCCTGAGCTCTGAAGAACCACTTGCCCTCCTTTTCCGAGCACTCTCCGATTGGGCGCCTTGTGGACGCAGACCGGGCCCATGCCTCTGGCGACGCTCTCAGGGTCTGTTAAGGATCTGCCGCATCTCCTGCACTTGGCAATCCAGGGCTTCTTCCTCTCCGCTTCGATCCGCTCAGGCCACTTGATCAGGTGGGCTAGATGGTAGCGTTGCAGGATCCTGGTCGCCCCGTCCATCTCCTCGACGCTGTAGTCGACGCAGGCCCGATGGCTGGTCATGTACTCGGCCAGGGCTAGTAGGCTCTCCTTAGAGGCGTAGCCGTGGCCCTCCGATTCGTGGACCTCGGCGATGAGGGCCGAGAGGTGACTCGCATCCATGCTGGTCAGCATCACGGAGCCACCTCAGGGACTCTGCAGGGAGACCTGACGCCGAGGCAGATCTTCAAGCTGTACGAGAAGGAGACAGGGGAGAAGGTGCTGCTGGACAGCTGGGCCGAAGTGAAACGCTTGGAAGTAACTGAAGAGGGAGGGGAGGATTCCTTCACCTTGAAGTATGCTCGGTGAAGGGGGAATCGGTGTGCTGGAAAGGGCTGAGGCTCTGCTGAAGTTTGAGAGCGTGCAGCGTTGGCTGAGCTATGTCGCCGCCGAGCGCTTCGGCGAGAGAGCCAGTACAAACCATACGTACCTGCGTTTCCTCGAGGAGTTCTGCAGGTTTGCCGGGAAGACCCCTGACAAGCTGATCGCCGAGAGGCAGAGAGAGTCGAAGTCTGAGGACGAGATGGAGAGGAGGAAGCACGAGGAGATGGCCATGTCCTTCGTCAACTTCCTAGTGCAGGAGAGGAAGCTGGCGCCTGGGAGCGCGAGGCTGGCCTTAGCAGCGGTGCGCAGCTTCTACAAGCACAATTACTCGCCCCTCGTTCTCAGGGGTCCGAGGTTGGGGTGGAAGGTGAGGACGAAGAGGCCGCCGACGAGGGAGGAACTGAGGAACCTGGTCAAGGTCGCCAGCACGCCTCTGCACGGGGCGATCATCATCTTCCTCTCCCAGACCGGCATGTCCATCTCGGATGCCCTGCAAGTGACCTACGGCCAAGTCGCCGAGCAGCTCGAGGCGGGAGCGTCGCCAGTTCATCTGTCCGTGCTGAGGCAGAAGACGAAAGTACAATACGACACGTTCTTCGGCGGGGAAGCGTCCGAGGCGCTCAAGGAGTACCTGACATCGAGGCCCAACATAGATGGATCAGAGCCCCTGTTCCCCATAGGGGACAGGGCCGTGGACCACTTCCTCCAGCTGGCCAGCGTGAGGGCGGGGATAGATCCGACCATGTCGGCTCACTGCCTCAGGAAGTTCTTCGTGACGCAGCTGAAGATGGCTGGCTGCAACGAGAGCCTCGTGGAGTACTGGGTCGGCCATAAGCTGGCCGGGTCGAAGGAGGCCTACTTCATTCCGTCGGTGGAAGGCCAGAGGGAGGTGTACCGGAAGTATGAGGCTTCGCTGAGCATCGGCTCAGAGGAGAAACCTTCCATAGACGAGCTCAGGGACATGATGTCCCGTTTCGGCGGCAGGGAGCAGCTCCTCAAACTGATCTCCGAGGTTAAGTGAACCCGGGAACGGCTTCCCTATATGGCGTTTTTTCGCCGTTTTAAAAAAATTCAGTCCAAATGTAGTTGGGACAAGCGATTTCCGATTATATGATAAATCGGAAGCCAAAGAAGGCAGAATCGGGCTTCTCCCGCCCCCGCCCACGTGCGAGGTCTCCGAGACCCCCTATTTTCCATGGACAATGCAAGAATAGTATGTTGAAGTAACTCCTGGGGAGTTACTTCCGAGCCATACATACTTACGTATGAACCTATTTCTCTTTTGGAGGAAGTTCGATTTGGTCAAGAGGGCCGTTACTCTCTTCATAGACGGCGAAGCCTACCAAGCGCTCAGGAAGGCCGTCTACCCGAAGAAGGTCAGCCATGAGGTAGAGGACCTGATGAGGAAGCGCATCTCCGAGCTCGAAGGCAGGGAGTACGCGCCGCAGGAGCACGTGGACTATGAGGTGCTGAAGCGCGACCACACTAGGCTTATCATCGAGGTGGACAGGTTGGAGAAGGCGTTAGTGAAGAGGAAGGTCTACGATGACCTGGGCAGGCTCGCTGTCAAGCTGGGGCTGACCCCGGATCTACGCAACCTGGATGAAGTGGCGCCCAAGCTGCTGGATGAGTATAAAGGCCTCAAGGAGGACACGCACCAGTTCCTAAGCCTGCTAGAAACAGTCAAGGCCAAGCGCGAAGTGGAGCGGAAGCTGGACGAGATAAGGATCATGAGGGCGGCGTCCCAACAGGTCCCTGTCTGAGGGTTGAAGGCCCATCTCCTTCTTCCCTGATACTTGAGTATCGACTAGGGCCTCCTTGATTGTGGCCAGCGCGCTATGACTCTGCTTAAGTCCCCTCTCCGAGGCCGAGGAGATCCTCGACCGCTACGAGTACAAGTACCTAGACGACAAAGGTAGAGAGGTCGAAAAGAAGAGCATCCACTACTACGCCACCACCCAAGACGGCGAACAGGAGGTCTCGCCCTTCGACATGACCGGCGAGATCAACATAGCTCCTGAGAACTGGGTTCCAGCGGCGAGTGTCGGAGACTTCGTGATCGACAGTATCTATCAGCTCTTCCACACGGATGAGAAGGTCGTCAGGAAACTGTACGAGGCAGCGGAGAAGGTCTGGGCCGAGGACAAGGTGGGCATAGCGACCTTCAGCTGGGGACGCGGCTTTCTACAATACTACTGCCTCATAGAGCCCATTCTGCAGGAGGGTAAGTTCGTGTGGCTTATGCGCCTGACCCAGTGCCGAGCAGAGTACCACTACATGATGGAGATACCGCCGAAGACAGTCGAAGTCCCGAAGAAGCCGCCGACCCTCAAGACCCTGCCGCCAGTGCAGGAACTCATCGTGATGGCACGATAGAGCCTTCCCACCCTTTTTTTCTACCTTGGGGTGAACTATTGAGAAACAAGAACGGCGTTGCCCGGACATCTGCCAATGTACTCATCTTCCGCAACCATCTCCTGTCGGATAAGACTGTTGAGGAAATAGCCAAAGCCATAGTCAAGGAGCTTCCGGAGACGGAGCATTACATAGACCTCAACGATGAGTGGATCTACCGAGGAGATGGAGTCTACGAGCACAGGGAAACACATGAGATACGAAGGGACAGAGCATTATGATACCATCTTAGTATATGGCATTATGGCATCATAGACCCCTTCTCTAACCTCCCATTTTTTGGGGTGTAAATCACGATAGAGGCAATGCTTTGTGAGACGGGCAGCATCAAGGACCTGGAGAGTCAGGGCAAGGCCGTGGAGACTAAATTCGATGGGACACGGGCCCTCATCATCAAGGAAAACGGGCAGATAACGATACAGAACAGGGACGGGATAGATTACTTCCGCAGGCTCCCAGAGCTGACGGGAGCAGCCAAGATCATCAAGGGAGACTACATAATCGACGGAGAAATCATCTACGTAGATCCAACCACAGGCAGGGTCGAGTTCACGCCCGCTCAGAGGAGATGCGCCACAACGGACTTGGGTATGATCTACTTCCTCAAGGCGAAGTACCCAGTAAAGTACGCTGTCTTCGACGTTCTGAAGATTGACTCAAAGATAGTCACCGACGAGTCTTATCTGAAGAGGAAGGAGTTCCTCCGCAAGCTGATCCCACATGGAGATGACTTCATACAGTATGTTCCATACAGGTTCGACCTCAGACAGGCTTGGGAAGATGTCCTGCAGCGCGGAGATGAGGGTCTAGTCCTCAAGGACGTCAACAGTAGATACGTGCACAGAAGAAGCTATACGTGGCTGAAGCTGAAGAACTGGCGAGAAGCCGTCTACGACGTCGTAGGATACACTGAGGGTAAGGGCCTTAGAAGTCTCAGGTTCGGAGCCCTGGTCCTAGCTGGGAACGGTGTCTACCGAGGCCCGGGGAAGCGCCGAAGCCCTACACCTTCTCCCTCAAGGAGTTCTCCAAGACCCTTTTTTTGGGGTGAATAAGAACCCAAAGGAGTATGGAGAGAGTACATTTTACCCTACCAGACGGCGAAGACACCAGGCTCAACAACTACGTCAACCGACTCAACCTCAGGAACGGAAGGGTCCGAAGAGACCTCCGAAACCAAGTCATCAGAGCAGCCATCAAGGAATTCATAGACGCCCACGAGAACGAGGAAGAGAAGCCTGAATCCCTCAAGAAGCTCATGGGTGAGGTAATTGGATGCTGAGATACGTCTAGAGCAGCTCGAAGAGTCGCCATGGAACCCCAACGTGATGAGCCAAGAACGCTTCGACGCCCTCAGAAGGGCTTTGCGGAACATACTCAAAGAGGCGAAGCCACGTAGGACCTGTATCGAGAGCCTGTATTTGGCTGCTAGGTCGTCTAGGAAGTTGCGGATGCTGTCCTTCTCGACCCAGAGCTCGATCTCAGGGTAGGGCCTCGGTGCGGGGATGAAGTGCCGTGTCGGGTCTATGAACTTGGCGTGTAGGTCCCGGTTCATTCTGCGCATCTTGGTGAGGTGGTAGTCGAGTACCTTGTAAAAGTTTCTGGAAGGCGTGTACCCATATTTGCTTATTATGATGTAGTAGAGCTGTCGGACGGTGAGCCGCACGTAATGCCTCGCGGTCTCGAGGATCCGCCACTCCAGGAGGGCTGAGGCTCGGCCCTTCGTTCCGGGGATCCTTAAGCTCCCACCATTAGGCGTCAGGACAGTCATGCTTCTGGGTTCCAGTAGACTAGAGATGCCGACCAGCCATCTAGGCCCTCGGCTTCCATCTAAGAGTCAATTAAGCTTGATTTAAGGCTGTTTAGACGAAAAAGGTCTAAAATTTGTCTATTTCAACCTTTAAGCAAATCCCAGCGCCCTTCGACTCATCCTTATGGGCGTTATTTAGGACGGAGCCTTACGGACTTCGAGGAGGGAGGAATGAAGGGGAAGGCCTTGCTGATTCAAATGGGGGTCGCGAAGCGGAGGAGGAAAGGGCTTGGGTAGGATGAAGCAGGCCAACAAGATAGTTGCTCTACCGACCAGCCTCTGCTATGAGCCTTGGACTCTGGATCTGCCCAAGCAGATCCGTTCAAATAGGAAACTGAGCTTTGACATGACTGAGAACAGGGTGAACCAGATCGTGAAGGAGAACTTAGGCTCCTTTCCGAGAATCCATACCCATAGCTTGAGACACTTCAGGGCAACCCATCTCGTCAGCCAGTACAACTTCGACCCATACTACCTCTCAGCCTACTGCGGCTGGAGCTTCCGGACGGGCTTCGGCAACCTAGGAATGCCAAGTGGCGAGTTGGACGTATATCTTCACCTTCAATGGCGCAGGATTTCCCGAAGCTGTTGAAGCCACTCCACAGCTAGATCCTATGCGATGATGAGAATTAGACGCCCATCTCGGCGCAGGAATACTAATAACCGAGAGCTTCTTGAGATCTTTGATTCATGTACAAACGGGTTCAAGTATCATAATCCGCGAACGCTTAATGAAAGAGCTTTAAATATGTTTCGTGCAAATGAACATAAAGTGATCTTGGTGCCAAACCATCAGTGGCGTTGGCGGCGCGGCATGGGTCCGGGCCGACCGATGAAGCCTAGGACGATAAGGGAAGAACCTCGCATAACGCGTTTCGTTCCGGTGGTTTCTGAAGGTAAGGGCGTGGAATCCGGAAAGGAGCCGGTGACTATGACGTATGATGAGTTTGAGGCTTTGCGGCTAGTTGACTACGAAGGGTTGTTGCAAGATGAAGCTTCTCAGCAGATGGGCGTCTCCAGGGGAACTGTGTGGCGTTGCCTAGACAGCGGTAGAAGGAAAGTGGCGGCGATGCTAGTGGAAGGAAGAGAACTAATGATCGTCGGCGGCTTGGAGTCCCCAAACCGGGTCGACGCGACGCCCAGCGATCGTCCAGTCTGAGACCAGTGTATCTGTAGCGGGCGTTAAAGGACTTTTGTTACATATTGAAACCAAACAATTATTACGATGCTTCATTTCTTAACTACCCACAATTGGCAGGGATGTCTCCATGGCAAAAGAGTGCGACGGAAGATGCGATTCGTGCACAGAATCTGACAATTGCTCAGACAACAAGAAACTTCTATTCGAGCAGGATCGAAAGCTCAAAGCCAACATGAAGAAGATCAAACATAAGTTGGCCATCATCAGCGGTAAAGGCGGCGTAGGCAAGAGCACAGTCACAGCAAACCTTGCAATGGCCCTAGCAAAGTCAGGCCTTAAGGTAGGCGTCTTAGACGCGGATATCCACGGGCCTTCCATCCCGAAGATGCTTGGAATGAGGGGCGAACACCTCGTAGCTGGGCCACCGGGCGTCTTCCCCGCCTTTGGCCCATTGGGGATAAGGGTTGTTTCCATGGACTTTCTGCTGGAGGACGATGCGCCGGTGATATGGCGTGGGCCGTTGAAGATGGCTGTGATCAGGCAGTTCCTCTCCGACATAATGTGGGGAGAACTTGACGTTCTCCTCGTAGACCTCCCTCCGGGCACTGGAGACGAACCTCTGAGCGTCATACAACTCATCCCTGAGATGGATGGGGTCATAATCGTGACTATTCCCTCGGAGGTCTCGCAGCTGGTGGTGAAGAAGGCGGTGAACTTCGCTCGGCAACTAAATGTCCCCATAGTCGGCATCATTGAGAACATGAGCGGCTTCGTCTGTCCTAAATGTGGGACGGAGGTGAACATCTTCAAGGTGGGTGGTGGACGGAAAGTGGCCGAAGACCTCTCCATCCCGTTCCTAGGGAGGATTCCGATTGATCCAGAGGTATGCGCTGACTCAGATAGTGGTGTTCCCTTTGTTGTTGAGCATCAGGACTCACTGGCGGCGAAGGCGTTTATGGAGATTTTTGGCAGTATCCAAGACTTCCTCGCGCAATCGGAAGAGCAGAGGGCTTTAGCAAGGAGTCCTCCTAGCCCGCCGCAAGCGCCCGGTTGAACGGATGATCCCACAAGACCCGTGAGATATGAGAGTTCCCGAATAAGAGGAGGTGGGGGTTAGTTGTCGAAGAAAGCTGCACATCTGAAAATCGGAGAACTGAAAACGGATATCGGAACTGTGAAGAACCTTGAGATATCGATTGGCAGAGTCTTCGAAGAAACGTGGGCGGAACCCCTTGGCCCGACCCCCTACCCCTCAATAACCGCTCTGAGAGATTGGGACTTCCGGTTACTGCAACGCTACAAACCCTTCTACATGCCTTTCTGCGATGTCTGTTGCTTGTGCACCTTCGGAAAATGCGACCTGTCAAAGGATAAGCGTGGGGCATGTGGACTGGACATGGCGGCACAGCAATCTCGCATCGTCCTACTCGCCTGCTGCATAGGCGCTGCCACACATATTGGTCACGCAAGACACCTCGTCGAGCACCTGATAGACCAGTTTGGGTCAGGGCACCCCCTTGATGTTGGAGGTACCAACATCGAGGTGGAAGCCCCAGTCACACGCCTTGTGTGTGGCGTGAGACCCAAGAAGCTTGGGGACCTCGAGGATATACTGGATTACTGTGAAAATCAGGTGACGCATCTGCTCTCCGCAACGCACACTGGTCAGGAGGGCAGCAACATGGACTTCGAGTCCAAGGTGCTCCACGCGGGCATGGTGGACCAGGTTGGCATGGAAGTCGCAGACATGGCACAGATCGCGGCCTACGGCTTCCCCAAGGCGGATCCTGAGGCTCCCCTTGCCGAGATAGGGTTTGGAGTTGTGGATTCGACAAAGCCTGTCATTATGGTCGTCGGCCATAACGTTCCTCCGGCCATCGAGATCGTGGATTACCTTACAGACAATGGCCTATTCGGCGCGGTGGAGGTTTGCGGCCTTTGTTGCACTGCCCACGACATCACGAGGTACCAGCCTCGGGCGAAGATAGTGGGGCCCATCTCATGGCAGCTGAGGTTTCTGAGAAGCGGTATACCAGATGTTGTCGTGGTCGACGAACAGTGCATCCGCGCCGACTCCCTAGTAGAGGCTCAGAAGATTAGGGCACCGCTGATCGCGTCCAGTGAGAAAAACTGTCTGGGCCTTCCCAATCGAACGCGCGACCCAACAGATGAAATCGTCGCAGACTTGGTAGAGGGGAGAGTCCCAGGCGCACTCATTCTTGATCCCACTAAGGTTGGGGAGGTGGCCGTCAAGACAGCATTGGGGGTCGCTCCTAAGAGAGCCAAGTTCAAGGTAATCCCGGATTTGGAGGAAGTGGCTGAAGCGGCGAAGAGATGTAGGGGGTGCAATGAGTGTAGACGAGCCTGCCCCAACGATTTGCCAATTCAGGAGGCGATGGCCGAAGCGGCCAGAGGCGATCTCTCGAAACTGGAGAGCCTTTACGAAGAGTGCTTAGGCTGTGCTCGTTGTGAGGGTGCCTGTCCACAAGGCCTGCCCGTACACAGCCTGATTGTGGCCGCGGCTGGTAAGAGGCTAAGGGACGAGAAGTATAAGATCCGTGTAGGGAGGGGTGCTGTACAGGATGTGGAGATACGGAGGGTTGGGGGCCCCATCGTCCTCGGCGAGATTCCTGGAGTGGTCGCCTTCGTCGGATGCGCCAACTATCCCCACGGTGGTCGAGAGATTGCCGAGATGTGTCTGGAGTTCACCAACAGGCGGTACATCGTGGTCACATCTGGATGCGCTGCCATGTCAGCGGCCATGTACAAGGACGAGGAGGGGAGGACCCCCTATGAACTATGCACTGGCGCCTTCGATGCCGGAGGCCTTCTGAATGTGGGTTCCTGCGTCTCTAACCCCCACATCGCCGGAGCCGCAATCAAAATCGCGAGCATCTTCGCCAAGCGTAGCCTTCGAGGAAACTACGAGGAAATCGCCGACTACATTCTCAACAGGGTTGGCGCTGTGGGGGTAGCCTGGGGAGCCATGTCTCAGAAGGCAGCCTCAATAGCCAGCGGCTTCTGGAGACTAGGGGTTCCAGTGATCGTCGGCCCTCATGGATCCAAGTACCGGCGTATGCTTCTGGGAAGGGAGGACAGAGAAGAGGACTGGTACGTGTATGATGCTCGCACGGGTGATAGTGTGTATGTTGGTCCCGCACCGGAGCATCTGTTCTACGCAGCGGAAACGAAGGAGGAGGCTATGGTTATGATCGCCAAGTTTTGTATGCGCCCTAATGATACAAGTAAGGGAAGGGCCATAAAACTCACCCACTACATAGACTTACACAGGCGCCTTTATGGTGCGCTACCTGATGATATGCATCTCTTTGTCCGAACGACTACTGACATCCCCATAACCATGAAGGATGAGATCGTGGAAAGACTGAGACTGAAGGGGTGGAAGGAGGGTAGAATCCCAGACCCGACCCTTCTGACAAGGCTAATCAGAAAGGCGAGGTAGCAGAGAAGTTTAAGAGGATTCAATCTATGGAGTGGCTGACAAAACACACTGGAATAACAGGGAGTAAGGAGAATTTCAATCATTTAATTTAATGATAATAACAAGGGGATAGGATAGAGATGACGAGAAGCTTCGATATAAAAAAATGGTTGGCGGAGCACCCCGAAGAGGAGCAGTTCAAGCATCAATTCTTAGACAAAAATCCTTTCAAGGTTTTGTTCGAGGTAGGCATTAGGGCAGGGCATGTTGTGCTCGATTTCGGTTGTGGTTCTGGCACATACACGATTCCAGCAGCAAATCTGGTTGGGGGTGAAGGAAGAGTTTACGCTCTGGACATAAACAGTAGCTTTCTGGACAGGATGAAGGAAAGAGCGAAACAGGAGGGGCTTGAGAATATAGTCAGGATTGACGCCTCTAAAGAGGGGGAAATTCCCTTAGAGAATGAAACAATTGATGTTATCCTCCTCATCGACGTTCTCCATCTTATAGAGAATAAAGAAGCCTTGTTTGACGAAGCATACAGGATACTCAAAGGAGGAGGATCGATAATCGTGTATCCAATACATGTGGCAGAAGAAGAGGTTGAAGAGATAGCCATTAGCAGGAGTCTTAATTTTGAGGATAGAAAATTTCAAAATCGCTTCCTAATCTTTAGGAAGTTTGTCAAGCTTCACTCTTCTGCCAAGGCTAGTCAGAAAAGCGAAATGGTTGAGGTGAAGAAGACAGTCAACAATATTGGCTGCGAGATGTCAAGCACTTGTGGGAGGTGACTATTTGCCAAAATATGAGAAACCTGAAGACTTGACTGAAGAGTCCAAGAATCTGGAAAGAGCTAGACAATCTCTAATCGAGGAGCTGGAAGCGATAAACTGGTATCAGGAACGAATAGAAGCATCCAAAGATGAATCTTTGAAGAAGATTCTGGAACACAACAGAGATGAGGAAAAGGAACATGCAGCTATGCTCATGGAGTGGATAAGAAAGAACGACCCAGTGCAGGACAAGAAGTTCAAGGAACATGATTAACCGAAACAGGTTACATTCTGTAAGCCTTGCAGGCGGTACCGAAGGCGGAGACTGATGCTGAGCAATGACTTACGGAAACATCCAGAGCCTGAGAACTAAGTCGCATGTTTGGGTGTAGATGATGTTCAGGTTTGAGAAGACGCAAAGCGTCTTTGAGGTAGGCTCCATCAGAATCGGTGGACAACCGGGGGAACTACCAACGGTTCTGATTGGTAGTGTTTTCCATAAGGGTCATCGCCTCGTCAAGGACCACAAGCGCGGAACCTTTGACAGAAGAGAGGCTGAGCGTCTAATCAAGGCTCAAGATGAAATCTCAGAGAGAACGGGGTTGCCTTGTATACTCGACGTAGTAGGTGAGACTGTTGAAGCCTTTAGAAACTATATAGATTTTGTTGTAGAAGTGACTGATGCGCCCTTCTTCATAAATGGTCCTAATATGGCTGTGCGGGTATCTGCAGTTGAATATGCGAAACAACTGGGCTTACTTGATTCTGACTGAAACGAGGGCAAAGAACTAAGGGTAGGGTGAGGATGTCAATAGCGTTTGGTCCGGTTCCTTCAAGGCGCTTGGGGCGTAGCCTAGGCATAAACAACATCCCCGCAAAGACATGTAGCTACTCATGCATTTACTGTCAGCTGGGAAATACGACAAGGATGCAGGTTAAGAGGCAGACCTTCTACGAGCCCGAACTCATCCTCAGCGAAGTCGACCAGAAAGTTGTTATGGCCAAGTCTAAGAGGGAAGAGATAGACTATCTAACTTTTGTTCCTGACGGCGAACCTACTTTGGATGTAGCTCTGGGAGAGGAGGTTGCCCTCCTAAGAACCTTGGGGATTAGGATAGCCGTCATAAGTAATGCCTCACTGGTCGATCGAGAGGACGTGAAAGACGACCTAGCAGGGACTGATTTGGTTTCCCTCAAAGTTGACGCCGTCAGTGAGGAAGTCTGGCGGAAGGTAAACAGGCCCCATAGGCTCCTAAAGCTGGACCGCATTTTAGAGGGGATGCTTGAATTTGCTAAAGGATTTAGAGGCGAAATCATAACGGAGACGATGCTCGTGGCTAACGTCAACGATGCTCCAGAAGAAGTCAAGAACATAGCAGATCTTCTGTCGAGGTTGAGGCCAAGCAAGGCATACGTTGCAGTACCCATAAGACCGCCGGCCGAAACATGGGTAAGGCCGGCAAATGAGTGGGCCGTAAACATGGCCTACCAAATATTCGGTGAAGCCTTGGGAAACGATAGAACCGAATATCTAATTGGCTACGAAGGAAACGCTTTTGCCTCCACAGGTGGTCTTCAGGCTGATTTATTAAGCATCGTCTCTGTCCACCCGATGCGTGAGGATGCGGTTAAGGAATTCCTGAAGAAGGGGAACGCTGCCTGGAATGTTGTTACGAGGTTGATCCAAGAGGAGGAGCTGGTTGAACTGGAATATGGAGGTCATAGGTTCTACGTGAGGAGGCTACCAAGCGTTGGGTTGTGAGATTTCATGTTCCTTTTAAGGGGGATGGAATGAGCGCTATGGGGTGAGACCATGATACTACAAATCGTCGCTGCAGTCTTGGTAGTAAGCTTACTATCCTTGGTAGGTGTCATCTTTTTGGTCGTAAAAGAGGAGATCCTAAGCAGAGTCCTCTCCGAGTTGGTGGCCTTTGCAACAGGGGCCCTGTTGGGGGCAGCTTTCCTGCACATGATTCCAGAGGCCTTCGAGGCCCTTGGTCCTGCTAGTCTGCGCCTCGTAGTCCTTGGGATCCTCAGTTTCTTTATCCTTGAGAGATTCCTCTATTGGCGCCACTGCCACGAAGCAGAATGCAGAACCCACACGTTCGTATATCTGAACCTGTTCGGTGACGGCGTCCATAACTTCGTAGACGGCTTAGTCATCGCAGCGAGCTTTATCGCTGGCTCCAGCCTAGGAATCACAACAACGCTCGCTGTAGTCGCTCATGAGATACCGCAGGAACTCGGTGACTTCGGGGTACTAGTCTATGGAGGCCTCTCGAAGGCGAAGGCACTACTCTACAACCTGTTATCCGCACTAACAGCGGTGCTTGGAGGCGTCGTAGGATATTTCATCTCCACGTATACAATGGGCTTTTCATCCGTGTTGATACCCTTCGCTGCTGGAGGCTTCATATACATCGCAGGTTCCGACCTCATCCCTGAGATTCATAAGGAGCGTAGTTTCTCCAAAACTGTCCTACAGCTTGTGTCGCTTCTACTGGGACTGGCAGTTATTGTTGTTTCGACCACTCTCGTTAGCCACAGCTAAATTAGAGCCTCTAGAATCTCCATTAGTTCTATTTACTGCGCGCGACGCGTAGCATTTCAACACAAACACAGCAGAGGCAATGAGACACCCCTCTGTAGGTGAGTTCTTTCCTCATGGCTTTGTGCCCCTTCAGTAGCCAATACGCTGTGAGGTCTTGCCTAAGCCTTTGAGGCGAGCAGATATCGATCAGACTCTCTTCCTTAACGTTGCCCAGGGGCCTCTTTAGGTCTTCAGGAAGGACGCAGCATGGAATAACGTCCCCTTTGGGGTCCACAACTATCCTCTCAACTAGGTAGTTGCAGAACCTTCGATCAAAAGGATACATCTCGGGCTGCGGATGGAGGGCTATCGTGAAGAAGTAGCGGTGGTTGAGAAGCTCACGATACGTCTCCTTCAACTCCCTAATCGCCTTAGACCGTTCCCCTTCAGAGAAAACGTACTCGGAAGCTGTGGCCCCTCTCCCTGTGGGAATGACGGCGCCGAGCTGGACAGTGTCGATCGTGCGGGGTTCAAGCAAATCTGGCAGTTTCAACATTTCACTCAAGTTCTTTGGGGTGACCACACAGTGAACGCCGACCTCCATTCCAGCGGTCTTTGCAGCCTCTATACCATTAAGGGTCTTCCTGAAAGAGCCGGGAAACCCTGTGAAAGCATCGTTTGTACGAGGGGTCGTCCCATAGAGTGACAGCTTTATCTTGGCCAGGCCTGTCTCTGCTAACCGTTTTGCGTATTCCCTTGTCAGCATGTACCCATTCGTGTTGAGGACGGTCAACAAACCTCTCTGAGAGGCATAGCGAAGCACACCCAGAAGGAATCGTCTATCCAATGCCGTAGGCTCGCCTCCACTTATCTCGAAGATACCGATCCCGAGTCCAACTGCTTGATCCATCATCTTTTCTATGTCTTCCAAGTCGAGCGGTTTACTTGTCTGACTGGAGCCTGTCTTGGAGCAGCAATGTACGCACCTGTAGGGGCATCTTGAGGTTATGTGGAGGTGAAGTATCTCTGGGCAGATACAGCTGAGAGACATTGGTTTCAAGAGACTTCACCAAAATAAAAGGCGATATCTAATAATCACTATTCACAACGATGTCACCCCAAAGCCGCGCCAGATTGACAGGAACGCATAGATTAGGGATAGTTAGAGGCTCCTTTTGCCTTCGTTCCCTAGAATTATCTCGCCGGTCCACAATGCAGCCTTGGCTACAACGCTGGGACACTTATCTACGTGCGCCCCGGCATCCTCAAAGGCTCGATAATCCTCGGGGTCTTGGAGGTTGAAGGTTCTCCCAAAGACCTTACGTTGCACATCGTGGCAAGTGACGCCTCCGTATTCCGCCATGAATTTTGCTTGGAGCTTCCTTGCAAGTTGAGAGGCTTGCCCAGTCTTCCCACGGTCAGCGAAGTCCTTCCTCTCACGCCCGCACAAGAGGCCTAGGGCAAGGACGCCTCCTGAATAGGCTCCGCAGTTACCGTTCCCCATGCCGGCTGTGCCTCCTGAGAGGGCTGTGGCTGCCTTGAACAGAGCTTGCTCTTCAATGCCGAAGAAGTCCAACAAAGATGCAAGAGTACACTGGGCGCAATTCCCATATCTTTTCTCATATTCGAACCCTTTTTCGTACAGCCTATTTAGTTCTCTACTCATCTACGACAAACTCCACTAATCGACTAGCAACCTATGTTGCCACTAATAAGCTTGCGTGTACAGCTACTTTCCCTCTGGAGCTATGCACCGGGAGAAAGGAGAGAAGGCTTTTCTCCTAGAATCCTCTTGAACAGACACTGAGTACGTTGGAAGGTGGATACGTGACGGGAAGTAAGGAAGAACTCATAAGAGAAGCTGCAAGACTCGGACATGATTACCTAGCCAAGTACAAGGGTTGTGTTCAGACAACCCTCTTGGCTGTTGCCGAGACGCTCGACACGGAGATTGACGACGAGCTCTTCAAGGCCATGATAGGGCTCTCTGGCAAGACAGGGGGCTGCGGTGGCCTGTGCGGTGCAACGGCGGCCATTGGGTTGAGGCTTGGGCTCGGTCCTAGCGAGTTTGAGAAAGAGCCTGAGATCAGGTTCAAGGTCTACCATGTAACCAAGGAGGTTCGCGAGAAGTTTGTGGCGGAGCATGGGAGCTACCTATGTAGCGACATACAGACAAGGCTTTTCGGAAGGGTCTTTGACAGCACAATCCCCGAGGATCAGGCAGCCTTCGAAAAGGCAGGAGGCTTGGAGAAGTGTTCAAAGGTAACCGAGAAGGCCGCTATGTGGGCCATGGAGGCTATATTAGGAGCTGAATCTTGCCAGTAGCACGCCGGCAGCAGGACCCCATGTCACTTCTCGATCACTAGTTTGGTTGAAACTGGCACCGGTTTTTCGAAGCAGAGGAATACGGGGGCGCGTTGCTTCCACAGTTCAAAGAGCTTCCTGATCTTCTCAGGGTCATCGTTCGAGTGAATGGTCATAACAAATGAAACATTCTTAATCTCTGCTGTAGCATTCGTCATGCCGTAGATTCCTCTTACGTCGAGTTCACATTGCACATCCACATCGACCGAATCCACCTGCGTCTCAGTCATCGGTGCTATGGTGTTCTTAATCAAAGCAGCGCCACATCCCGCCAGCGCACCCAACAAATGGTGTACAGGCCCGGGCGCAGAATCTGTTCCTCCCAAGACTGGGGGCAGGTCTTCTTCCCAAGTGAACCTCCCCACTTTGAGGATCACTTTGTCATCTTTCATGGAGGCGCTGACCTTGGGTTTGAGCAAGGCTGCGTCAGGGTTCTTCTCGAAGTGTTCTGAGAATCTTCTGAAGCGCTCAGCTTTCTCGCTTGCTGGTTTACTCTCGTTCATATGATCTACTCCATCGGATACGTGTAATAGGTATTTTCAAAAGGAAAGATAATTAAAGATGGTGGTTACATAATGTAACAGCCTCGGGTGATGGGTCGCGAGAACGAACTCATACCGGTTCCATAGCTCATTGAGGGGGCAATCTATAATCTTCATGAGCAGTCCTCGGCTTCACAGTCTAGGATCCTCACATGATCGTCTCGCAGCACCTTGTAGGTATCATGGGTGAGAGTTTAGAAATAAAACTTTAATTACAGGTTAGGGTTACAGAATGAAAGATGTCACAGCTATTCGACGATGTTGGCAAGGTCATCGTGTCAGAGCTACAGAAGGACGGACGCGCCTCCCTAGTCAGCATAGGCAAGAAGGTGGGGATCTCCCACGTCGCGGTTCGAAAGCGGCTCGACAACATCCTCAAAAATAACTTGCTCAACGTTTCCGCAAGCATCAATGCGGAGTCGCTTGGAGGAAGGGCCGCCGTCATCACGGTAGAGGTCGAGAACTATTCGAGGCTCAGGGAGCTGATAGGGCTCTTCCAAGACTGCCCACGCGTAATCTTCCTGCTCACCCTCAGTGCCTCAAACCTGATGGCAATCTTCTTCGGCGAGAACCTCTCTACCCTTGAGAGTACAATAGGTGCCTGCTCCCTACGAGTCCACAAGGGCGTGAGAAGGTCAGACGTTCAGATAGGTGAAGCACCAGCGTATCCCAAATTCCTACCCCTACGAGTGCAGCCTAAGAGAGACGAGGAGACAGCGCCTTGCGGCATAAGCTGCGCCACGTGCGAGAGGTTTGAGAGCAAGAAGTGCTTCGGGTGCCCGGCAACGAAGTTCTACAACGGCCCACTCTAGTGAGGAGAAATGATCAGAAGCTTAAGGTTAACAGTCGTCGTCGAGGACTCGGCGAGTATGGAGAACCCGAACCTCGTCGCTAAACATGGACTCTCCTTCTTGATCGAGGCGGAAATGAAAGACTCCAAACGGTTAACGTTGATGATGGACGCTGGGCCTTCTCCAGACATTACGCTGCACAACATGGAATCAATGAACGTTAACCCGCAAAATATCGACCTAATAATGCTCAGCCATGGTCACTACGACCACACTGGAGGCCTACTTGAAGTCTTAAGGAAGATGGGCAGACAAACATTAGTGGTCGCTCACCCGAAAATCTTTGATCTCAGAATGAAACTCAATCCAAGCATAGAACTCATTGGATCACCATTCAAGTCGTCCGATGTTGAAAGAGCTGGAGGCGTGATGCTTTGCGTCCGCAATTCAGTTGCCATAGGTGAGGGTATCGTTACAAGCGGGGAAATCGAGCGTGCGGTGGCCTTTGAAAAGGTTGAGGGGTTTTGGACGGTAGATGGTGACCTGTTCGTAGAGGATCCGATTGTCGACGACCAAGCGATATTTTTAGAACTTGAGGACAAGGGGCTGGCGGTGATAACTGGATGTGCTCATGCTGGCATAATCAACACGATAAGGCATGCTCAGAAAGTGATGGGGACTGACAAGGTGTATGCCGTTGTCGGAGGTTTTCATCTAGCACAGGCGGCTGATGAGAGAATCGCAGCAACCATAAGGGAACTTGCTGGCCTTAATCCCAGGATTATAGGTCCATGCCACTGCACTGGATTCAAAGCTACTAAACAACTTATTGAAGCCTTCGGAGATCGCTGCCTCTCCCTAAGAACCGGAGACATCCTTAGACTTTGACTTCAAGGATTTGTCGCCTTTAGAATGCCTTTTACGTCTCTGCATTTCATCTCTGCCCCTATAACGTATTTTCTACTGTTCCCATACTTGAGTTTTTTGCTTTGTTCGTTACTGCTGTAGTTGCCGATGTAGAGCCGAGCCTTAACCTATTGAATATAAGATATCACCTGTAAATAAATAATGAATGACACGTGCGCGATGCTCTGCCTGAAGACTCGTTTTCATTTCTTTCAATGTACGCTTCCGTAGAATGTTACGATGAAGACCGCTTCACCGGGAAAATAGACTAGGGAAACGAAGGGGAGCTTGACTGAGGACTTGGGAACGTCCCTCAGGGGCATGGTCTCTCCCAAGTAGTTGAACGGGATATCGGGCCATCCCAGATGCTCCATAACCTTGTTGTATGCATACTCTTCCGTAATCCAAGGAGCCCAAGCAACCAAACCCACCAAAATCACCATAGTAAGAACCGTTATGTCGCGTCTTCTCAATCGCGTTTTCTTGCTGAATCTGTACTTGCAAATTAACAGGGCGAGTCCTAGGAAAAAGGAGATGATACAGAGTCCATAGACCGCTGCAGACGTAGCGACTCCAAGGAATGGATTGCCAGTCAGGGGATAGAAAGGCAACATCTCTCCATAGAGGAAAGAATCCAAGAGTATATGGAAATAGACACCCAAGAAAGACGTGTAAAGGATCCTCACGAACGATGATTTCTGCTGAACATTAAACTTTGCCAGGATCTTGTTCAGCCAACCCCTCAGAAAGCAGACGCCGACAGCAGTGAGGACGGCTAAGATCGTTCCACCCAAGTAGGTGTGAAAGAACCCATGCAAGGGTGCGTGTAGACGGAATGTGACGACGCATAGGGGCTCCACATCCACTATCACGCTCGATATCATAATGGATGCGAAGTCCACATAGGAGAAAAGCAAGAGGCCGATGAGCAGAGCAGGGCCTAGGTGAAACGGAGTAAAAGGCATCTAACTCAACGATTAACTTGTCTCAAGAGCCATAAAAGGCTAGTATGCGCCGCGCGAGCATAATGTAAGGAGAAGGGGGAGTCTAGGCCGACAGGCTTTCCCTGTACAGCTTGAGGGCTTCTGTCACGCTTATGCCGTGCCTGACTGTGAATGCTGCGATATTGTTTTGGCTGAGGAGGGTTGATGCGCCAGGTCCAAGCTCCTTTGCGATCACCACGTTCACCCCTGAGTCCGCTTACATCTTCACCACGAGAGGACCGGCACCGTGTTTGTATGACTTTGCCTGGTTTTGGAGGACAGTGACGTTTTCGACTTCTTTGTTGAGGTCGATTATAGTGAAGGTGTTTGCCCTACCGAAGACTTCGGACACGACGTCCTCCATTCCTCCATCTCCCTTTGTTGCGATGGCTATCTTACATTTTTGCATTAACTCACCTCCCCATCTTTATTCATACGTGGCATCCAATTCTTGATCCTGATGACCCATGCGTCATCACTGCATATAGTAGTCATATAAATCCACGACCACCATGATGACGACCACGGAATCGTCGGCGGTTATGTGCGCACCAAAGCTGCCAAGGAATATTGTTTAAGTGGATAGGCAAGGATCGCCGTAGAGCAGCTGCATATGTCTTCGCTAATTGTGGCGCTATTACCATTGTGCTTCTGGCCGTGAAGCTTGGACAGGTAGGTCCATTAGGATCCACAGCGACACCGCATAACGTGCAAAGCCCGCTCTTGAAATTGTTGCAGTCTTTATGAGTGAAAGCTGTTGTCTCCCTGAACATCAATAAAGATTCCCTCCCATTATAACCTTCTATCCTTCAATGATACTAAAGGTAGCATGTTATTTTCGGTTCCAACATCTGCCTTGGCATTACTCCGACAATCCGATCCACAAGCTTACCATTCTTAAAGACCAGTAGTGTTGGGATGCTCATTACCTGATATTGCATGGCTACTCTTTGATTCTCATCCATATTAAGCTTCCCAAAGAAAATCTTGCCCGCAAAGTCTCGCGCCATCTCATCTATGATGGGGGCGACCATGTGGCATGGAGCGCACCAGGGTGCCCAGCAGTCGATTACTAGCAAGGGGTGGTTTCGAATAGTTTCTGTGAATGTTGCATCAGTTAACTCCACGGGTTTATTCGAAGTTGGTTCACCCTCCTTTTGATATGCCCCCTCGCTTCTTTTGGAGGACTTTTTCATCAATTCCTTCAGTTTCTTTTGCCGTATTCTTTCGAGCCCCTCATCCCCTTCCATGACCACTATGCCTCATGAGCAGATCAGGAAATCCTTGATCTATTCAATGATCTCGATGGCTCCCTCAGGACACTGCACTTCGCAAGCCCGGCAGACGATACACTGGTCCTCAGCAACGACTACCGATACGTTTTTCCCTCCGATTTCTCGAAGTTCGAAGACAGCTACTGGACAAGTGTTGACACATGTACCACATCCAGTACACTTCTCCACATCAACCTTAACAGATACCATTTTACATCATCTGTCTGTTGTCAGTTATATTCTGATGTTTATTGTGGACCATGATACTTTTTTAATAGCTTCGGAGACCGAGATGCCCGGCTTTACCGCGATCATCGTTACGTTATGTTGCTCCAGCAGTGCTGAAGATCCTGGGCCCAACTCCCCTGCTAACACCACATTTACGCCTGAGTCTATCAGCATTTTTACTACGATGGGGCCTGCGCCGTGTTTGTAGGATGCGGCTGGGTTTTGAATTACATCCACCCTTTTGACCTCTTCCCCCTCCATATCTATAATAGTAAAGGTTTTGGCTCTGCCGAAGACATCTGATGTAACATCCTCCAATCCTCCGCCTCCCTTTGTTGGGACGGCTAATTTAATCTCTTTCAACAACTCACCTCCTCCTACACTCTTCATTAATACGTTACATTATATCCACACGCTATTTTCGGAGTTCTTTAAGCCTCCTCTTAATCTGGTCCAATTGTTGTTGCATAGTCTCCATCTGGCTCTCCAACATCTGGATCTCCTCCTCCTTCGACATAGTCGGCGTGGGCACGGTTAGAGGAGAGGTAATCGGTGGCGAAACGTATGGTTCCGTGGTCTGCCAGCGCCTATAGCCCATTCCTCGGCCCCCACCCATCCTCGTCCACCTCCGCGTCCCATGCCCATGCCTGGGCCTCCCATCCTAAAGCCCATTGAGGAGGTGGAAGTGGCGGTCTGTCGGAGTTGACCACTCTTGAACTTCTCAACCGCATCCATGACTGTGCCGAAGACTCCGGTTATTATCTGGATTCCGGCTGCTGAGAAGGCTTGGTAGGCGTTGGGGCCGACGCTTCCAGTTAAGACCACTTTTGCGCCTTTGTTCGCTATGGTCTGGGCAGCTTGAATGCCTGCGCCGCTCGGTGCAGACCTGCTTGCATTTGGCAGGGCTTCAGAGTCCATCGTGTCGGAGTCAACGATCACGAAGTACTGGCATCTACCGAACCTCGGATTTATCTGGGCATCGAGACTTCCACTCACCGCTGACACTGCGACCTTCAATTCTATTCCTCTTTCTTCTTGAGCTCTTCCAATCTTTTCCTTACTTCTCCCAGGGCTTGTTCAAACATCTTCACTTCATCTTCAAGCATGGTTATCTCCTGTTCTTTGGGGATCGCGTAGGGCGTTATAGGTCCGTATAGGCCTGTCCACCACCATCTAGGTAACCACGGAAACCATCTGCACCGTCCCCAGAACCGGTATGGATATCCGTATGCGTATGGAGCAGCGACCCATCCCCATGGACCCATCCCAAAGGGCACTCCTGATCACATCCTATCATTTTTCTCAATATGGATAGATCGGTCTATAGCCGTACCATCCATACAGCGCGTATGAGGGATACGAGTAAGGCTGAGCATACACGCCGTATCCCAGGTATGGTGGATACCTAACTCTGTACCGAGGGAACCAATAGGCTGGGTAAGCCCACCACCTCGGCAACCGTGGGAACCACCTGCTGAAGGGATAGGGGGTGTCAGGCCATCCCCATCCGAAACACCCTCTTCCGCGTCCTCTCGGCATCTCGTGGCCTCACCTACTCAGCTCTTCCAGCCTCTTCTTGATGGCGTCGAGCTGCGACTGTAGAAACTCCATCTGTTGTTCCAGCACCTGTACCTCTTGCTCCTTTGTCAACGCTGGCATGAATGGTGTTACAGGAACCGTTGGTGGAACAGAAGTCGGCTCAGGAACCGTTGGCGGTCTAGCTGTCTGAAGGTACGGTGCAAGCCACCAGCATGCCCCTCTACCATATACCCAGCCCGGTCTTTGCCAGGGCGGCAGATAGCTGAAGGGCCCTCTTCCAGGCCAAGGTCCTGCCCGGCCACCGCCTCCGCCTCTCCATCCCATCTTTTTGGTCACCTCCTATTTTGTGTCTTTGCACGTATTATTACGTGCGATTGCACATATTAATCTTTCGGGTGCGCCAACGCTAGAGACTGTGGTTACAATTAGTAACCAAACCATTAAATCATGTTTCCCTTATTTAACTTACACGCCTTATGGAAGGAGGTTGTCGAAGTGCGGATATGCGTCACAGCGTTTTCAGACAAGCCAGACGCGGCCGTGGATCCAAGGTTCGGCAGATGCCGCTACTTCATTATCCTAGACTCAGAGACGATGAGCTACGAAGTCGTGGAGAACGCCGGGTTAAACGCGATGGGTGGGGCGGGCATTCAGGCCGCCCAGACCATAGCCAACAAGAAGGTTGACGTCATCATAACTGGCAACATCGGCCCCAATGCCTTCAATGTGTTATCGGCCGCTGGAATAAGGACAGTGACGGGAGCCTCAGGCACTGTCAAGGAAGTTGTCGAACGGTACAAGAGAGGTGAGCTCCGAGAGACAAACAACGCAACCGTCGGAGGACACTTCGGGATGGGCAGGGGAGGCGGTCGAGGACGAGGGTGGTAACAGAGGTCGACCCATTCCTCGATTTAGCGAAGAAGCATTGGAACGCCAAGGTTGTCGGCGTCAAGTTCTACTTTGAGGAAGACTCGCTTCCAGAGGCGGACAAACCAAGCAGTTCCATGAGGTACTGTGAGGCGGTCAACAGAACAATGAGGGCATCTAGTCAGATGCTCCTTAATGGCGAGAGCGTCTCGTGCAATGCTGCGAAAGAGATACTAGGCCTTATGGACTGTAAGCACTGCAAGATTGACGAATGTGTTAGAGAGCTAGTCAATGCCGACAGATTCGTGGATGAGGGTACCGTTGTTAAAGCGTTATCCAGTATCCCACGGTTGGGGAAAAGGCCGAAATCAGTACTTCTTTCAACTTCCGGAGATATCTCAGATGTCTACGTCCTCTACCTTCGTCCTGAGGGATTCATGAAGATTATTCAAGCCTACCAGAGGATCACTGGAGATGAGCTAAAGCTCGACGTATCTGGGGTGGTTCCAGTCTGCGGAAACTGCACAGTTCGACCCTATGTCACCAACCAAATCTGCGTATCATTCGGCTGCAACGACTCTAGAAAATACGGAGGAATAGAGAGCGATGAGCTGGTTGTCGGTATACCCCGACAGATGGCGAGGCCTATAATGGACTCGTTCCTAGAAATGGAAAAGGGGAGAATGAAGAATGACAAACAAACCTGACAAAAGATCTGAAACCCATGTGAAGGTATGCGTCCCAACGATGGGAAATAACGGATTAAAGGAATATGTCAGCGAGCACTTCGGACGCGCTCCCACGTTCACCATCGTGGACCTCAGCACAAACGAGGTTAAGACCATACCAAACACGAGCGAACACATGGGCGGCATAGGAAAGCCCCCGGAGATAATTGCAGGCACCGGGGCAGACGTGATGCTCTGTTCCGGTCTAGGACCTAGGGCCATACAGATGTTCGAGCAGCAGGGCGTCGAAGTCTTCGTCGGCGCGAGGGGCACAGTGATGGATGCAATCAAGGCTTGGAAGGAAGGGATTCTTCAGGAAGCTACGGACGCGAACGCCTGCAAGTTGCATAGACATTGAGACCGAGGGAGAAAGGTGACCATATTACCCCAGTGCGCCAAATGCCCGGGAGCCTATTGTCAGAGTCTACCTTTGGGCCAGATCAACAAGGAGATACTGCCTGAGTTCTGCCCTATGAGGACCAGTACGGATGCGATTCGACCGGTTGTTGAAAGGTACGACCAAGACAGGGTGAGGAGTATCTATGTTCCAGCCACGATCACGGAGAAGGAGGCATACGAAACCATCCGGGGCGTCCGCATGGCCGTTCGGCCCAGGATGAAGGAAATCGTGGAATACAGTCGACTAGTCGGTGCTAAACGGATAGGAATTGCCTTCTGTTCAGGGTTACGGGATGAAGCGGGAAGGACAACCAATTTCCTCGAGAAGAACGGGTTGACTGTTGCCTCTGTCATGTGCAAGTGCGGCGGAGTCGACAAGACCATGCTACACGTGGCGAGGGAGCACAAGATAGGAGACCCCTCCAAATTCGAGGCAGCCTGCAACCCTCTCATCCAAGCGGAACTCCTGAACAAGGCCGAGACGGACATCAACCTGATAGTTGGCTTATGTCTCGGTCACGACATCCTCTTCACCCTGAACTCGAAGGCCCCTGTAACGACCCTTATCGTTAAGGACAGGTTACTCGGCCACAACCCTGTCATAACCCTCTATAGTAACTACCATCGGGGCATACTCGAATCCCAACGAAGAACATGAGTCCAAACATCGATTGCCCAACAGTCAACAGGGAACCGCACGCCGGTTGTCGGCCTAAGAGGGAGGAAACTCGATTAGATGATTATTTCAGTTGCGAGTGGTAAGGGAGGCACTGGCAAGACTACGGTAGCCGTCAACCTTGCCCTGTCGCTTGGCAAAGCCCAGCTACTCGACTGCGACGTAGAGGGGCCGAATGCCCACCTGCTCCTGAACCCGCAGATCATGGAAACCTATCCAGTCCATATCCCAGTGCCGAGAATCGATAAGGAGCGCTGCGACCATTGCGGTAAGTGTTCAGAGTTCTGCCAGTACCACGCCCTCGTCGTCACCAAGGACATGGTCTTAACCTTCCCTGAACTGTGCCACGGCTGCGGCGGCTGCTCCCTCGTTTGTCCTAGGAAAGCCATAACGGAGGTAGGCAGGGAGATCGGCGTCGTGAAGAGAGGCAACGCCAATGGGGTAGACCTCGTGTACGGAGAGCTTAGAGTCAGCGAACCCATGGCGACACCGCTCATCAGGGAGGTGAAGAGGAGGGCAGCGACCGATAGGACCGTGATCGTGGACGCTCCACCGGGAACGTCCTGTCCCGTGATTGCAGCAGTTCATGGAAGCGATTTCTGCCTCCTAGTCACAGAGCCCACGCCATTCGGCATCCATAACCTGCACATAATGGTCAAGGTCCTGAGAGAGATCGGCATACCCCTCGGCGTGGTCGTGAACTTTCACGGGATCGGCGACACAAGGATCCATGACTACTGCGAGAGAGCAAGGATACCCATCCTGCTTCAGATCCCCTTCAATAGACGCATCGCCGAGCTATACTCACGTGGCACCCCGTTCGTTACAGAAATGCCCGTATGGAGAAAGAGGTTCCAGCACCTTGTAGGCATGATAGAGGAGCTGGTTGTGGCGTGAAGCAGCTAACTGTGATAAGTGGCAAGGGTGGGACGGGGAAGACAACTCTGACCGCCTCTTTCGCGGCCTTATCGAGCAACGCTGTCTTCGCTGACTGCGATGTCGACGCTTCAAACCTCCATCTGCTCTTGAAACCCCGGATTGTTCAGAAACAGGAGTTCAAGGGATCAAAACTAGCAGTCGTCGACGAAGCTCTATGCATCAAATGTGGCAGGTGTAAAGAGGCCTGTCGATTCAGAGCAATAAAAGACTTTGTCATAGATCCCATTCTCTGCGAGGGTTGCGGCGTATGTGTATACGTTTGTTCAGTGAAGGCGATCGAACTCAAAGAACAGCTCTCCGGATACGCCTTCATCTCAAACACAAAATATGGTCCGATGAGCCATGCCAGACTTAACCCAAGCGCGGAGAACTCAGGCAAACTCGTCACCCTAGTCAGACATAACGCCAAGCTAATCGCTGAGAAAGAGAAGCGCACCCTCATACTGAATGACGGCCCGCCAGGCATCGGCTGCCCGGTAATAGCATCGATAGCCAGCGTGGATGTAGGGTTTGTAGTAGTCGAGCCAACTCTTTCCGGCATCTACGATCTTGAGAGGGCATTAAGGCTCCTCAATCACTTCCAAGTAACCGCCCTAGTCTGCATAAACAGATACGACATCAACGAGGAGAACTCACAGAAGATATTCAAGTTCTGTGCGTCTAAAGGCATAGAGGTCGTTGGAGAGATACCTTTCGACCCATCCGTCACAAGGGCCGTGGTGCATGGAATGCCTGTGATCGAACGCTTCCCCAGAAGTGAAGCCGCGAAGAGTATCAAGGAGACATGGACGCAGATCCTCAGAATTATGAATCATCATTCCAACTAGATGCTTCGGGCGATATTCAATGCTAGTCCGCAAGACTATTCAAAGAGGATTAAACTTCCTAGCCAGACAAGAGCGGGCATTCAGGGTTAACCTACTTAGGGTCTCCGTCCAGAACTTCTTCACCTCTCTGACCCAGCAGTATCAGTCGATCTTCATCATCGGATTGGGAGCGACGCCCTTCCAGCTCGGAATCCTGAACAGCGCTGGCGGCTTGGCGGGGGCGGCCATGGCGGCTCCGACGGGGTGGCTTGCGGACAGGCGGGGTATAAGGGCGGTGATGCTCCTCGGAATGTTTCCGATGATCCTCGGTGCCTTGCTCTTCGCCCTAGCCCTAGACTGGACGATTGCTATCCCTGCGATGGTCGTGGCCACGCTTGCCTTGAGGGTCGAGATGACGGCGTGTCCGATGGTCTGTGGGAGCTGCCTGAAGAGCGAGGAGAGGGTCGTGGGGATGCAGTTCTGCGACACGCTCTCGGCGGTCCCCCGGCTGATCTCACCCATCATTGGGGCTGTCATCGTCACAAGTTTTGGTGGAATGAGCGTCGAGGGGATAAGGCCTCTCTACTATGTACAAGTTGCCGGTTTCCTCTTCGTTCTCCTGATAGTCTTGAGGATGTTTGTGAGTCCTAAGAGAGTAGGTGACCCGCCTGCCAGTAGCTTTGCCGGAGGAGTGCGGGAAGTCTTTGAACAAGGATCTGTTGTGAAGAGATGGATTGTGTACATGTGCCTCTCAACGGTTCCGATGTTCGTGAACCCAACGTACATCCCGCTGTACGCAGCTGAGGTGAAAACCGCCGACCAGTTCGTTCTCGGCGGAATGGCGGTCGCCTCGATGATTGTACCTCTCATACTCTCGCTCCCTGCTGGCCACTGGGCCGATAGGGTTGGCAGGAAGAAGGTAATTTACGTGACCACTTTGCTCCATTGCTTTTCCCTACTGCTTCTGATCCTCTCCCCAGATACCACTACTCTCCTCGCCTCGGCTGTCCTGCAAGGTTTCTTCATGCTCGGCGCAGTCACTCAAGGGGCTATGAGCGCTGAGATGGTTCCAGTTTCCCTTCTCGGGCGGTGGTATGGTCTCCTCGGGCTGTTCCGAGGTTTGGCTAGCGTAGCCGCACCAGCGATTGGCGGACTGATTTGGGATTCCATCGGGCCTGCCCATGTCTTCGTCTTCCTGATCGTGACCGAACTTGTGAAAATGTTATTACTTACTGGAGTTCCCGAGACACTCAAGATACGGAAGGTCTAGTCACTTTGGCGAAATGGCTGGTCTGTGTTCTCTTCAACCTTGCTAATAGAATGGTGAAAACAAGAGAATGAGTAAGAAGTTCACACGTCTCTCCAAATTGGAGCAGAAGCAAGTTTCGCATATAATGCGTAAGCGGAATTGCCTATCGGTAAAAACGCTTCAGGAGAATATAGTATGGGTAACAAGGATATAGTCATTCAAGCATTGGATTTAACAAAGTTTTACGGAGAGATGCTAGCCGTCGACCATATCAACTTTGAGGTGGAGAAAGGAGAGATTTTTGGATTTCTTGGTCCTAATGGGGCCGGGAAGACCACGACCATAAGGATGCTTACCGGGCTTTCTAAGCCCACAGCTGGTACAGCTCGTGTTCTGGGCTTCGATATCAACTCTGAAATTGTGGAAGCAAAGAGGTACATCGGAGTTGTTCCAGAACTCTCCAATCTCTACGACGAGTTGTCCGCTATGGACAACTTGTTATTCATGGCACAACTCTATGGAGTCCCCCGCAACGAGCGTAGGACAAGAGCGGAAGAACTTTTGAAAACCTTCAGACTCTATGATCGTAAAGAAGACTCTTTTCGCACCCTTTCTCGCGGCATGAAGCGGGCCTTGACGATTGCTGCGGCCTTGATTCATGATCCCAAGATTCTCTTCCTCGACGAGCCTACAGTCGGCCTAGACGTGGTGGCTGCTCGCTCCCTGCGTAATTTGGTCAGCAACCTCCGCCACCAAGGAATAACCATTTTCCTCACGACTCATTATCTAGAGGAAGCAGACCTTTTGTGCGACCGTATTGCTATTTTGGTCAAGGGGCGAATCGTGAAAATCGATACCCCAGAAGCAATGAAGGCAGCCGCTGAAGAAGAGTCAGTAATCGAGTTCTCTTTTGCTGGGGAGACTTCAAAATTGATGGAAGACCTATCCGATAGACTTCCTGAGGTCAAGATAGTTGTAGTGGACCATAATAAAGTGCGAATTTATGGCGGTATTTCTGGCAAGATATATGATGGCGTATTTCAGCTAACCAAGGATAAAGGTATTGAGATACAATCGGTGAACACTATCAAACCAAGTCTTGAGGACGCGTTTATCAAGATCACGGGCTTGAGCCCGACCGTTATGGCAATTGAGAAAGGGGGAAGGTAGGATGTGGCGTGATGACTTGCGAGGTATCTACTACATCGCACTAAAAGATATGAGGACATACTACCTCAAGCCTCCCTCAATTAGTTGGGGAATCGTCTTTCCCATAGCTTGGATTCTGGCTTTCTATCTAAGAAACCCTAGAGGCTTTGGAGAGCTGGTGCCTGGACTTATCGCCATGACGGTCCTATTTAGCACAACGGCTGCAGAGGCTGTGGTCATCAATTTTGAGCTTCGACTTGGTTCCTTGGAAAGGTTACTCTTAGCACCTATTAGTTTACCCTCAGTACTTCTAGGGAAGGTATTAGGAGGTGCTATTTTTGGACTTATGATGACGGTTGTAGTGGCAACTGGTTCAGTAGTTGTTCTGGGACTGTATCCCAACATACTTTACCTTGTTTTAATTATAGTCCCTTCGCTCTTAGTCTTCTCGTCTCTTGGTTCCCTTTTATGTGTTTTAGTGAAGGAGGTCTTTGAAGCTCAGACTTTGCTTAATTTGCCGAGATTCTTGATGATATTTCTTAGCGGTGTTGTCTACCCTATCTCATCCATGCCCGAGGCATTACAATATCTCGCTTACATGATGCCCCTTACTTATACCGTCGATGGACTGCGACAAGGTTTTTCACCAAGTTCAAACACGACGGTTTTCACGGATACCTTAGTACTTATGGGGTTCTTTGTCCTCTTCATTTTCCCAGCGATAAAGTTGCTTTACAAGAAGTTTGAATGACGGGCGATACGAAGAAGGTGAAAGACGGCTCAGGGGACGCAGCCTCCTATCTCAGGCCTACGAAACTCTATCTCCACACAACTTCCGGATGCGCCGCATGCTGGATGGCCGTATGAGAGGGTGAACTTGACCCGGTCCTAGAGAGTCTTCTCACTTGGAGGTGGTAGAGACTGTGGAGTTCCGTAGACTTTCATTCAGGAGTGATACAATTATCCTATTCCTCGGCTCTCACTCAATTAACTGATGTCCGCTCATTCTCGGTAGCGATGTTATGGAGATATCTTTGGAAATCGTTCTCGACGTCTAGTAACAGTGATCCTAGGCTCTCCGGTATGTGACTCCGCTCATGTTCCACCTTGCTCTGACTCTCTAGAGCGTCTCTCAGGGCTTCGTAGGCCTCTGCGCGAAGTCTAAACACGTCCTCTCTTCTGACATTGCTGGCAGGCTCTCCCAGTTCTAGGCATAGTTTCTCCCATTTAACCAGACACGCTTCTAGTTTGGTCATCATAATCTCTTCGGCCTTGGCCAAGTCTCGCACTCGTACCCGAAGCTTCGCGATGTCCTTGAGTGACTCTTCCGTCATTCGGTTCACCAAAGTGAGATCAATATTCCTGAAGCTTTAGTGACGTTAAAGGATTACCTGCCAATCGTGCGGACGGGGCACTTGTTTGCTTGCTGGCCACGCATTGTTAGACCAACAGTGTTATCCGCTCAGATTCCACCAACTAGGAAACCATATATCAACCCAGAGGAGACTGCAAAAAGGAAAGCAAGGACTCCATAGGTTACTACGATCTTCCAGCCAACTATCCTGTAGGCTGAGAGGGAATTCGGTATATCGTAGGGCTGCCCCATCAACCACGCGATCGTTGCGCCGGGAGACATTCCTAGGTCAACAAGCGCCTTTCCCAAGGCAACCTCTATCAAAGTCGGCGTGTACAATGGGCCTGCCAACAGACCAGCCAGCACTACACCTAAGGGGCCGGTCAGGTAAGCTCTAACTATATCCTCAGGAAAGAAGGCTTGAAAATAGCTCACTGCTACTACCCCTACGAGGAAGGCTGGGATAATTCGCTTAGCAAGATAACCGCCAAACTTCAAGGCACTCCACAGCCTTTCGTCTAAAGGCTGCTTCACAAGGTCCAAAGAGACATTCTGCCTTGGATTGTTCTTGAATTGCTGTTCAAACCTGCTTCCCCACGGTGTCTTCGAGACAAGGTAACCTATGATGACCGCGCTTATTCCAGCCGCGATCATGTCCGCGAGGGCGATCTTCCAGCCTAGAACCTGTATAGTTACTATGTCTGCCAATAGGTTGTTGGCGGGCGCGACTAGGAGGAAGGTTAGAGCCGGGCCTATACCTCCCCCAGCATAGATCAAGCCTGCGAAGATGGGAACCATGGTGCAAGAGCAGACACAAAACACGGGTGCGACGAGTGTTGCAACTAGATAAGATATGGGCTTTCTACTGCTCATATACCGCAACATGAACTCGCGGGGAATGAACTCGGAGAATATTCCCGCCATGGTAAATGCGAAGCCAAGGCATAGCCAACCGTGCTGTACATAGTCCCACATGTAGACTAGGGGTATCTGCCAGAGAGGAAGACCTCTGAGTTCTTCTGCGGTGGATTTGGGCATCAGCGTGTACGCGCCTATGATGGCTCGTGCCATCATCACTATGAAGAAGAGAACGAAACCAACCATTAGGGCTGTCTTAAGTGTCCGCTTCCCCTCTAAGACCTCCCCTCTCATAATGCTTCCCGCAGCAACCGTTCAACAACGCTGATGTCAGGTACCTTGCCCATGATCTTCACAACGCCGTCTATCGCGACGGCCGGCGACACAAGTACACCATACTTCGATATCGTCTCCTTTGCGGTTATGTCGAGCTTCTTGACCTCAACGTTCACTCCTTCCTCAACGAGCTTTGAGGCTGCCTTTCTAGCGTTCTCCTCGGTCTTCTTACATCTCTGGCATGGAGGCTCGACCCCTATGACCTCGACGGATATTTCCCTCACACCATTCACCCGGTCGAAATGGTTAAATACTAACCGAAATATAAGGATTTTGCTTAGAAAATAATCAGGGATCGGCCGTGGACAGGGTTAACGAAAGAATTGTCTCAGAGCTACTTAAGGACGGGAGAGCGTCCTACAAAGAGTTGGGGGACATTATAGGCTACACCATTATGGGCGTGAAACGAAGAGTTGAGAAGATGCTTTCTGAAGGCCTAATCGAAGTGTCTGCAGGAATCAACGTAGATGCGTTGAATCTTCATACAGCTCTGATCCTGCTTGAGATTGAAAGCCGAGAAGCATTAAGTAGATGTCTTGAGCGGTTCAAGGAGTGCCCAAGGGTAGTGAATATGTTTACCTTGCTCGCAGGCTATAATCTGGCGGTCTTGGTCATAGCGGAAAACGATGAAACCCTTGAAAGCGAGTCAATGGAGAGATGCTCCTTGAGGTCTATGCATGGTGTTCGACGAACGGAATTCTATCCGATAGGGAGCATTCACTATTCGCCTTTCTTGAGGGCGCGTCTGAATCTAGCAACCAAAGACAGAGAGGTTGCCCCCTGCGGCGTCAGATGCGGGCCCTGCGAAAGATACCAAGCAAAGAAATGCGTCGGATGTCCAGCGACAAAACACTACCGAGGCCCGCTATAGCAGAACCGACCGTTTCTTCGTCATTGGCCCATGAGATGGCGTACAGCTAGGAAAGGTCTTTGCGACGACACGGACTGGCCTACTCGTAGAAAAAACTACGAGAAGCAAAACTTATTAGTTTGAAGTGCGATAATCAACTCGCATGGCGATGACTGAGAAACGCGAAGTAACAGCTACAGTAGAGGAGTACTTGGAGAATATCTTCAGGCTCCAAGAAGAGCGCGGGAGAGCCAGGACCAAGGAGCTGGCAGAGAGAATCGGGGTGACGCTCGGAACCGTAACGAACATGGTCGAGGATTTGGAGCATCAAGGCCTCGTCGTCCACGAGCCCTACAAGGGAGTGAGGTTGACGGAGGAGGGTCGGAGGGTGGCCCTAGATGTTGTGAGGAGACATCGCCTCTCTGAACGGCTACTCACGGACATCTTGAAGATGCCGATGAGCAGAGTCCACAAAGCCGCTTGTGAACTTGAGCATAGCCTCGGTGAGGACGTAATCAAACCCCTTGAAAAGGCTCTTGGGCACCCCAAGACATGCCCTCACGGAAACCCAATTCCTACAAGGTGTGGAGGCATAATCGAGGAGGAATCTGTACCAGTAGCGAGCCTTAGCTCTGGAGATGTCGGTGTGGTCCTCAAGATAACCGAAGAGGGAGAAGACCTGTTGAAACATCTTTCCGCGATGGGAATAGTGCCAGAAGCTTCCATCGTGGTTAACGAAAAGGTGGCCTTCGACGGATCCATAAACATCACCGTTGGCGGCGCGAAGAGGTCCTTAAGCCATGAAGTGGCATCCATCATTTGGGTCAAGAAGACTTGATTCGGGAAGACCTACCATGTCGACTGATTCAGAGCTGCACGAGTTCTTGGAACTTGTAGACAGGTTCGAGGCAGAGAAGAGGCCTATCGACTTGCCCACCATCGCCGCTCAACTGAAGTGCCATGTCGATGAGGCGGATAGGATTCTCAAGACCGCCTTGTCGGCAGGTCTTATCGAGCTTAGCGGTGGTCTCCAAAGTTTGACGGAGAAGGGCCGCTTAATGGTTCAGACCCATCGGGAACGCTACATCCACAAGAGGTATGGACATGGTCTCATGGGTCGAATTTCAGAGCTTTTTGAGGGTCGGGTGAAAGACTGGCGTGGCCACTGGCGAAACAGACACGGCATCGATAACAGGGCGGTTGAAGATCTCTACCGAGGTCTTAAGGATCTCAAAGGCAGGGTAGAGGAGACCTCGACCCTCGCGGATCTGCGGGAGGGTGAGAGGGCAGTCGTGGCTTTCGCCCTCGGTGGCCATGGGCTCGTCAGAAGACTCTCGGAGATGGGCCTAACGCCTGGAACAGAGGTCACGGTTGTACGAAGTGCCCCTCTCCGTGGCCCCGTCGAGGTTAAGGTTCGTGGCGTCTCCTTGGCCCTAGGTCGAGGGGTAGCTTCCAAGATCTTTGTGAAGGGGCTTGAGAGGGATGCAGCGAGCGGAGCATGAACGCTACTTAACCATCGCCTTGGCAGGTAACGCCAATGTCGGCAAATCAGTCATATTCAATCAACTTACTGGTCTAAACCAGATTGTGGGCAACTGGCCTGGGAAGACGGTCGAAAGAGCGGAGGGAACCCTGCATTTCAAGGAATACACCTTCAAAGTCCTGGACCTCCCGGGAATCTACTCACTCTCAACCTACTCGATAGAAGAGATCGTCGCCCGCGACTACATAGCCATCGATCGTCCAGACGTAATCATAAATGTGGTGGACGCCTCGGCGCTGGAGCGGAACCTATACTTCACCCTACAGCTCCTCGAACTTGAAGCACCAATCGTCATGGCTTTGAACCAGATAGACTTCGCTTCGAAGAGGGGAATAGAGGTTGATGCACAAGAGCTGTCGCAGGCTCTTGGGATCCCAGTAGTTCCAACGGTCGCTATAGGAGGGATTGGTATTGACAAGCTTCTCTCCACAGTGGTCGATGTTGTTGAAGGGAGAGTTGAACTGAAGCCGCTCAGGGTGCGGTACGGTAAGGAAGTGGAAGAAGGGCTGGATAAGATTGAGAGCGTTATTCTGGAGAAGCTTCCGGAGCTGTCTGCAAAGTATCCGGCAAGATGGATCGCAATAAAGCTGCTCGAAAGGGACGAAGACATAGAGAAGAAGGTCCGGTCGAACCAGAATGGGAGGGAAGTCCTCGAATACGACCACACAATCGTCGAAGATATCGAGCGACTGCATGGAGAGCCTTCCTCGGTTGTCGTAGCCTCCGAGAGATACAGGATCGTGAACAGTATAGCGAGAGATGTCACACGGGTTGTTTCGCCTCCTAAGATGGTGCTTGAGGAGAGGCTTGACGCGGTAACGGCACACAGAGTCCTCGGCTACCCCGTACTGATAGCTGTGATGGCGGCTACCTTCGCCACCATCTTTGTTGCGGGCGACTTTCTTGTAGGCATCTTGGACAGTCTGTTCTCAGATATGTTGATACCGATTATCGCTGGCGCATTGTCCACGGTCATGCCCCAAGCCTTCGTTGACGTGATTGCCGGTGGGTTCTTGTCAGGTATATGTGCCGGCGTCACGATAGCGTTGCCGTATATCGTCCCCTTCTACATCATCCTCGCAGTTCTCGAGGACAGCGGCTATCTCCCAAGGGCAGCTTTCCTCATGGATAGTGCGATGCATAAGATTGGGCTGCATGGAAAGGCCTTCATACCGCTGCTACTCGGCTATGGTTGCAGTGTTCCCGCCTGCATTGGTTGCCGCATAATGGAGACTGACCGCGAAAGATTCCTCGCTGGGCTCGTCGTTGTTCTTGTACCCTGTGCTGCGCGAACGGTCATCATACTAGGCCTCGTGGGAACCTACATGGGATTGCCTGCTGCCTTGGAGCTCTACATCTTCGATCTGGTCCTAATCTTTGCTCTCGGGAGGCTGGCATTTAGAGTGCTACCCGGTGAGCCGGTGGGTCTCATCATGGAAATGCCCCCGTACAAGATGCCTTCGATGAAGAACGTGGGCAAGAAGACCTGGGCCAGGACGAGGGATTTCATCTACATAGCCTTCCCCCTGATTATAGGGGGCAGCGTCGTTCTAGAAATCCTGAGAACAAGTGGTCTAGCGTGGTCTATCGCGAACATCATGGCCCCCTTCGTTAACGGTTGGCTCGGCCTTCCAGCAATCACAGGAATCCCTCTTATCTTCGGCGTTCTACGTAAGGAGCTTACCTTGATCCTGCTCTCGGAGCTTGCTGGGACCACGGACTTCAGCAAGATTCTGAGTCCGCTGCAGATGATTGTATTCGCCTTGGTTACGATGATCTACGTACCTTGCGTCGCCACTGTTGCGGCCTTGGTCCGTGAGTTTGGTTGGAAGAGGGCCGTGGGCGTAGTCCTCATTGATATCCTGCTCGCCCTGCTGATAGGCGGGGCAACCTACCGCATCCTAGCAGCCTATTACTAGATGACGAGTCGAGTCCAAGACCATAGCTGTGCGTTACACTTGCAGGCCTAGACGATTCGGAGTTGATGGTGTTGCTGAGTTTGTTAGTGGGGTTATCTACGGCCTTGGGAGGGTTACTAATCATCCTAGTCGGCACAGTAGACGGGAAGAGCTTGATTATTCGTAGTGTCGCTGGCATGATAGCTTTTTATAGTGGCCTTCACCGCAAGGAACGCCCCAAGGCTCCTGACCAGCGGAAAGACGCTCAACCCTCCTTCCAGCCACTCGAGGAGAGGGATGAGTCTGGCGGGGGTTTTTCTGGGGGCGTAGACCGCCCACCTAGCCTCCTCGACTTTGAAGCCTGAAACTTCGAGTAGCTTCCTCAACCTCTTGAGTGAGTAGAACTGAGCATAGGAGTAGACGTTTTTGGACTTTGCCCTCCTGAGTCGCCTCTCAAAGGCCCAGAGGCTCGTGGAGGTTAAGACTCCTATGACCATGCTTCCTCCGAACATGAGGGCTCGGCGTGCTTCCGCCAAGGCTTTTTCAGGGTTCGTTAAGAACTCTAGGGTCGTGTTGTTGATGATCTTGTGGAAAACTTGCTCTTTGATGGGGAGATTCTCCGCGTCCCCCAAAACTAGGGAAGCTCTAACCCAATCGCCTCTTTCCCTGAGCTTCTTGGACAAGACTCCAAGCATCCCCCTAGAGATGTCCAGGCCCACTACAACTGCTCCACGCCCAACTGCCTCCATCAAATAGATCCCAGTCCCTGTGCCTACATCGAGAATCAGCTCTCCCGGCCTCGGTTCAAGCAGGGAGATGACGGCCTCTCGTTCTCGACGTTCTACGTACTGACCCAGAAGTGTCCTGAACCAGCCGTCGTAGCCCCCAGCTATCTTGCTGAAGTGGGCTTCAACGCCCTTCTTATGGGTCCCCAAGGTAGCACCTTTTCACTTCTTTTTGGCGTATCTCTTAGCTATCTTGACTGCCTTCCGAGCTATGTCGATAGCAGTGCGGCCGAAGATCGCCACGGATGCCTCGACGCCCACATCTCCCAAGTCATAGACGACCTCAGATGCCCTCTGAAGCTTATCGATGGTGAAGGGGATGGTGCACTTCATCTCGATCGCCTCTGCAGGCTTCTTCTCCCACTCGTAGGTCTTGGCCTCCATGCCCAGCTCCTCGCAGACCCTAACGATCTCGGGGGAGTACTTGATGTTTATGACGGCTCTGAACTCGGGATTGTACCTCATGGCCGCGAGGAGGACGGTTCCCATGAACCTGGTGGCGCCGAACTTCGGCTCACCCACCCCAACAGCCCTGTCCTCCACACGTATGATTCTCCCCGTCAAACCCGCCACCCCCTCGAGGTCCTTGGCGTTGGGTAGAGCCATGGCGATGTTCGTCCCCACCTCGGGCAATATGCTCGCGCACTCGGTGCAAGCTTCAATCATCTTCACTGCCTCCTCGATATTCGTGATAATCCTATTCCTCAAGTGACTGCCCCTCATTATTCTACTTCAATAAGGAAGAGCTCAGCATCCGTGTTTTGGAGAATCTCCTCGCCCAGTGTCTCTGCTTGACTCTCTGAGGCCATCTCGTCCAAGACCCTAAGAATAGCATCTCGAACAACCAGACGTATCCTTCGTTCACCCTTCACGAATATCGCTGAAACATTGTTGCTGGGCTTGACCTCGATGTTCCCCTTTCCGAAGGTACAACCCGAAGCGAACTGGACGCCGTCGATGAAGCATGAGCGGGGTGGACGAGTTCCCGTCTCAACGATCGCTTTGAGGTTAGAGGGGTCATTCCCCAAGTGTTTTACACCAACTAACCCGGCCCGTAATCCTAGAACGAGGAAGGGCCCGAGGTGTCCATGAAACCCCACAGCCCATCTCAACATGTCAGCTGAAATTGTCAATTTTCTCAATTCCTGCCCTTTGCTACTACCACTGTCCAAAAAATAGGGTGTTTACTGGGACTGCTCCTGTAATTCTACCCATCGTCCCTCCAGTTGCATGTGAACCCGCCCAGCCGAGTACGCCTCCCCACCTAGCCAACGCTGAACCTTACCATGAACGACGCCCCCAATCCGTGGTACCTATCGTCTCTTTCTTCCAATGTAGAGCCAGACTGCCTCTACGACAGCTACTATGACTGCCACGGAAGTGGTTGTCTGGAATATGGTAAGCTGGTTCCTCAGACCCTCCATATCTGCTCTAAGGGCTACCGTAGATTTCCAAGATCTGATTCCTTCGAAGAGCTGCATCGCGTTGTAGCGGAACATCTGTGTCAGGTTTCCAGTTTTCGGAATGGCCCCAGGGAAGTTGGTGAGGACAACATGTGCAGCTCCGACCTGGGAGGCTATCCCAGCCCCGAAGTCCACACTTATCTGAAGGTTGTCGATGATGAGGGCGACTCCCTCCTTTCGAGCCGTATCGACAAGACTAGCTATATCACCGGCCGACAGCGTCTCTGGCGGATTGTAAGTAGCGACGACTTTGAGCCCAACCGATTCCACAAAGGACTTCAGCCAATTCATGCAGATAACCTTCACCGCCGACGCCTGCAAGGTTTGAGCCTCGCTTGCCATCCAGTTGGATGCCTCATCAACGCTCCTAAGCATGGCAGAAATCTTGGCGTCTAGGTCGATGGCTAGAATCTGGCTAAGGTTTCCTCCTACCCACCTTATGTATCTCTTTGCTCCGTTAGGTGTACCGTAGTCCCCGAGAATAGCGACCTGAGTCAAGTTCTTGTTTCCAGCCGCGTCGAGTAAGCCTTGCAACCAGAACTCTCCCGGAATGTTCTGCTTGAACAGGATCTTCGCGTTACTGATAGCGTAGACATGGCTAGGTTTCATATCAAAGTCAGCGGGGCATAAGCCGGGCTCCACCAGCACCACGACATCGACTGCATCGCCCAGAAATTCCTGAACCAGGGAGCCTACGGCGTTCGTCGTGCACACGATCATGGGCTTACCAGTAGCTCCAGCCGTTTCGACCGGCATCGCCCAGAGAAACATCAGAAGGCTCAAGACCACGATAACAGTCAAAGTTTTACTAGTTTTCAAGTTATCACCTCCTTCCTCTTCCTCTTAGGCGACAAGAGGACCGCGAGCGCGAAGGTTGCGGTTGACACTAGCACTATGCACGAGCCGACCGGCAGGTCAAGGAACAGGGAGACCATTAGGCCAGACACGCTTGTTGCAACCCCAATCAACGGTGAAACGACCATGACCTTTCTCATGTCCTCGAGGAACTGGAGGGCCGAGGAAGCAGGGTTGAAGAGAAGAGCATAGACTAGTAGACCGCCCACGAGCTTTAGCGAAAAAGTCACTACGACTCCAGCTAGGAAGATTATGAGGTAGACGATGGGCTTGGTGTTTATTCCATCCGCTTCGGCCAATTTTCTGTTGAACATTATGGCGAAGAGTTCCTTCCAGATGAAGTGGGTTATGGCCAAGGTCACAGCGCATAGCGTAATCATGTAGACCACATCATTGTTCGTCATGGATATGATGCTCCCCCAGAGGACGCTGGCCACCTGGCTGGAGAGACCGATCTCTGGTGACAGAGTCAGAAACGCGAAGGCTAGGGCCATGTTGAGAGGAAAAACTATGCTCGTTATGGTATCCGCGTGCAACCGAGCCTTGTCGGCGACGGGTCCGATAAGGAATGCTGTGGCTGAGGCGAAGAGCATCGCTGTCACAAGGGGGTTCATGGAAGTGGCTACGCCGAGGGCCGCCCCAGCGAAGGCGCCGTGGGACATGGAGTAACCTATGGCTGAGAGCCTCATCCTAACCACAAAAACCCCGATTAAACCTGTCAGGAAACCCGCCAAGGCGCAGCCTAGGAGAGCCCTCTGAATGATGCCAATTTCAAGCCAGATCAATGATTTGCCCCCATCAAGAGTGGGTCTGGACTATTCTGCAGGGCGATTAGGGCTTTCTCAGGGTTTTCATCGGCCAGAATCCTTCCATTACTCATGACTACAACTCTACGACATTGCCTCAACATTTCTCGGATGTCGTGGGTCACTATGATGGTGGTCAACGCTCTTTCCTCATGGAGTTGAGCTATCAATTCGGGAATTCTGTTCCTTGACTCAGGATCCAAGTTGCTGAATGGCTCGTCGAGCAGGAAGATCTTAGGCTCCTTGGCTACCGCCCGAGCGATCATTACCTTCTGTTGTTGTCCGCCGGAGAGCTTTCCCATAGGCCTTTCCGCCGACCCATCTATATCCAGTAGCCTCAGAGCATCCATGGCTTTTTCGCGATCCTTCCCGTCGGGTCTGCGAAGAAGGCCGATCTTGCCGTAGCGCCCCATTAGTACGACATCGAGGGCCGTGTAAGGCTCTCCTGGCTCCACCATGAAATCTTGGGGCACGTAGCCTATCTCACATCTTACGCCCCCTCCTTGCGTTCGCACGTTCAAACCACAAACAGAGATCGTCCCTTTGTAGGCGGGGAGTAGGCCGTTTATGGTTTCGAGGAGGGTTGTTTTCCCAGAAGCGTTCGGGCCTACTACATAGACGAGTTCACCTCTCTCTAGAGTTAGGTTCACGTTCCTGAGGGCGGGTCTCTTCTCCCCTTCGTAGATGGTGGAAACGTCTTCGAGCCTTATGATAGCATCCATACGCATCGTCGCTCTGTTATTGGGAGACTAGGATCATGGACTTACTGGCTATTGGACGGTGCCTTTGGCACGCATCCGTCAGGTTGGTATGTTACGAATCATCGAAACGGTAACATCATTTATATAAATCTTACTCGCCTAGATACTCGAGCGATGATCAATGCCTCAGAAAATGAAAGTGACTCGGTTCAGCGTCTCCCTTCCCCCTCCTCTCGTACAGGAGTTGGACAAGGCTTGGAAGGCCATGGGATATGAGAATCGTTCAAAGGCCGTCCATGATGCTGTGCGAAGCTTCATCACCGAGTTCGAGTGGATGAGAGAGGAGGAGGGCCGAATGACCGGCGCCATCCACGTGCTCTACTACTTAGATAAACCGGGTCTTCTGGAAGAGATCGTTGGTGTCCAGCACAGCTTCAAGGACGTGATCTCCTCAACCCTCCACATTCACCTCGAAGAAGATAAGTGCCTAGAGATAATCGCCGTCAAGGGAAGCACCAAAGAAGTCAAGAGTCTTGCACAGGCCCTCATGACGAAGAAGGGGGTGAAACAAGTAAAGGTTGCAGCTATGGCACCATAAGTCTTGGCAAACCATCTTCAGCATCGTAGCGAGCGTCTTATTGCAAGGCCTTCATTGTGGCTGTCGAGAAGTCCTCAGCTGTTAAGCCAAGGTTCTCTACAGAGTTCTCGACGTAGAATTGTCTCACCCTTCTGAGAATCTCAGCACGGCCAATTGGGGCGTGGGCTACGTTCCTCTCCGCTATGGTCCTCGCTATTCCAAGCCTCACAACGAACCTTTCAAAGAAAGGTACTTCTCTGTCTCGTCTTCCGCGTTATTCGCCTTGAGTGTTAGTTTCTTCTTGTACCCGAGTCGGAGATTTGCGCCGGTACAACCGTCCGAACGGTCCTCCGCGTTGTCTCGCTCAGAAGCTGAGACAGCTGAAGGATGCATACATTCCTATGTTCATCTAGAACTCTAGCGCGCGCGGCGTCTGGGAGATAGCGCACATGCCCACCCTAAATTTTCTACCCTCCTGACAGATCATCCGCAACGTGCTCGATGTTGGAGCGTCCTGAGCAAGAAAGTTGTGGGCCTCCTCGATCACAAGCAAGACGAAGGGCTTCTTCGCCAGCCCGGGCTTCGACACTTGCTTCTCAGAATTTATGATATATGAAGCGATGACCTGAACTGCTTTAACTCTGTCGCTTAATGCGGTCTTCCCAAATTCGATGACGACCACGCCACCATCCGTGTCGATCATATGCTGAATCCTGTTCCACTGGGGTAGACCGTCCTCCTCAAAGATCACCGAGCGGTAAAGATCGTCGATCCTCCTCTTCAATGCATCTAATGTGGACTTCGAGATAGGAATGGTGTAGCTAGCTAGCCTAGAGAGGCATTGAGACAGACCCTGAAGGAAATGACGATGAAGGAGCTGCTGGAAGCCAAGTACCCCGTCTGAAACTGGTATATTAACGCTTGAGCGTTGGTAGCCCGGAGGAGATCGAGCTCAAGCTAGAGAATACCCCTTCTCAAATTTTTTTCTGCTTGCCTTAATCGATGAAAAGAAGAGGACTACTCTATCAGATTTTATTTGATGTCCAAAACTCTAGAATCTGGTAACGCTGAGGTTGGCGCTCCGCCTCAGGATCATGCTATTGCGAGAAATTTTCGCGCGCTACGTCGAATATCTTCACAAGGGGCACCTTAACCAAGTCGTTTATCAGCAGACAAGCCACGAACCCATAGGCCAGTAGAAAGGCGAACTCTAAGCTGGTTATTGAAGCCAACCCAGGTAAACCTATCGTAGAGATTATGTATACTATTACTGTGTTGAGGACAAGTGCTAAACTAAGCCATAGACTTGGCTTCGACTCCCAGAAGTGCTTCCTCTCCCGTATTGACAGAACGGTGTAGTATCCAGACAGCGTCAACCAGACGAAGATGAAGGTACGCATCTTCTCGATATTAGAATCCAGACCGAAAAATCCCATCCCAATGTACAGGATTAACAAGGATTCTGCGATTATCAGTGACCCATATGACACGCCTAATTTAACGAGGCCGATAGTGTTCTCTTTCTCGGGCTTCTCGGAGTATCTGACCTTGTCGGTTGAGATGGAGAGGGTTACATAGTCGCTTAGGAAGAGCAGCAGAATCATGTTGAAGGTCGAGACGACGAACCTGCCAGTGAGGATGAAGGCGAGGACGATGAAGACGACCCGCTTGAAGGTTCTTATGATCTTGTTGATGGTCCATGAGGATATCCGCTGGTAGACCATCCTCCCGATGACGACCATGTCGAAAATCCCTTCGAAGCCCTCAAGAGATAGGACGACGCTCGAAGACTTCTTCGCAATATCTGTAGCGTTGCTCACAGCTATGCCAACCTCTGCCTGCTTAAGAGCCGGCGCATCGTTAACGCCATCCCCAGTCATACCAACAACGTGACCACCGGCCTGCAATCTCTTCACTATCAGGTACTTGTCCTCAGGGTAGATCTCAGCGAAACCGTCGCTCTCCTCCATGGTCTTTAAGGTGTTCTCTTTGTCAAGGTTGTTCTTCAGATCCGTTATACGGCTAATTTTCTCTCCGAGCCCAGCTTGGCTAGCCACCTCTCTTGCGATGGGAAGAGCGTCGCCAGTCAGCATCTTCACCGAAATCCCGAGCTTTTTCAACTCACTTATGAGATGAGGCGAGTCCTCCCTAGGCTTATCATAGAGAGCAGCTATACCGATGAGCTCGACTTCCTCTCTGGAAACTCCCTTGGCTACAGCGAGGATCCTGTAGCCTTTCGCCCCAAACCCTTCGATGTCTCGCTCTATCCTGCCGAGCTCATCATTACAGCCTTTGCAGAGCCCCATAATTGTCTTAACAGCCCCTTTAACAACGTAGAACTGCTCATTCTCGAACTTGACGGAAGCCTCCGTTCTACGTGTTGAAGGGTCAAACGGTGTAAAGTTGACTTGATCATAGCTCGCTACGGGCAGTTGCATCTCCCTGGCTTTTGAGATGAAGGCGAGGTCGATGGGATCTTGGTTCGCTTCCTGGGAGGCTAAGGCTCCATAGAGCACCACCTCCTCCTTTGTGTGCCGCCCCGCTGGAAGGGCGTCAGCAAGGGTGAGCCGATTCATGGTAATCGTCCCTGTCTTGTCGGCGCAGAGGATGTCCATGGACGCCGCATCCTCTATAGCGTCAAGCCGAGTGACTATCGCTCCTTTCCTCGACAGCTCTAATGAGCCAAGAGCCATACTGATGGTGAACATCGTGGGCAGGGCAACAGGAATAGCGGACACTAGCAGAATCACGGTTAGGGGCGCTATCTCAGCGGGGTCAATCCCTCTGAACAAAGCAAGACTCATACCAACCGCTACTGAGGCGACGACCATGACTAGAAGCCATCTTACGACCTTCGCTATTGTTTCCTCGATGTGCATCTTCGGCCTCGCGATCTGCACAAGCTCGGCCGTCCGCCCAAAATACGTCTTCAACCCCGTAGCTGTGACGGCTCCGGTGATCTCGCCGCTACTTACCGTGGAACCTGAGTAGAGGGAGTCACCAATCTTCCTCTCAATGGTCAGCGACTCTCCTGTGAGAGCGGATTGATCTACATCCACATGACCTTCAACAACCTGAACATCGGCGGGAGTTAGATCACCAGCTCTGAGACGCACTACGTCGCCGGGAACTAGTTCCCTAGCGGGTAGGAGGATCCATGCTCCGCCTCTCTTGACCCGTGTCTTCACCGCAAGCTTCTGCCTGAGAAGGTCGACTGCACTGCTTGCCTTCTCCTCCTGTATGAAGCTCACCACGGCGTTGAAGATAAGAAGGACTACTATCACGTAGGCTTCGAGACATTTTCCGAGGACCCACTCCATGATGACCGTGAACTCAAGCATCCAAGAGGTCAAGCCCCAAAACTTGGTAGCGAATTTCAGAATCGGATTAGTCTTCTTTTCAGGCACCTCGTTATATCCATACTCGGCTAATCTTTTCTTAGCCTCATCTATATCGAGGCCATTTACAGTGTCAGTGCCTACATCCAAAGTGTGATCATGGTCGTTCATTTAGCTGGTCGCTTCCCGCCTTCCCCACTAAATTACATGTGCTAATGCGACTAGTTTAAGTATCTGTCAGCGTTTTGTCTGCTATTAACCTATCTAAACCCAGTATTGCTGGGAAAAAAAGCGTGAGCCAGAGAAAGAGTGAAAGAACTCGTGAAGCAGATAGTTTAGAAAAGCTAGAGCTAGAGATTCAAGTGGTCGTTCTGTCTGTTGTGGTGTGAGGTCTGAAGTTTGGTAGCCCGGAGGCTACCAGTTGAGTCTTCTCTTGGAGCTCTGGAGAGTTATGTCAATACGGCGGTGGTGGTACAGCCGCAATGCCTATACTAACAGCTCTTAGAAAAACAGAGCTAGCTAGCGCGCGACTGGGCGTAGTATACTTTGCAAATCCCTATGGATTAAATTTCTATACGGATACCCGCCGGTCCACCATAATCCACAACAGATTTACAACTGATTTCAGGCGTTGGTTCGAGAACCTAGCTAGAGGTAGTGCGGGAACTGCTGGTGAGAGGGCCAGGGTCCTCTACAGGTTTCTCAGTTTTCATGACTTGACCCCTCATAGCCTCGTTGAGCTTGGGGTGAAGGATCAGCGAAAGGTCGAGGATCTCCTTATGGATTTTGTCTCCAAGCTTCACAGGGACGGTAAGTCTCCGGGATACATCGAGAACTATTTGAAGGCCGTCCGGTCGTGGCTTGAGTTCAACGGCATCAAGTTGATGAGGAAGATAAAGATTGGGAATCGGAATGAGACGCCCTCCATAGCTGAGGAGAGGGTTCCGACCAGGAGCGAGCTGAGGCAGATACTGAACTATGCCGATGAGAGGGCCAAGTGCTCGATAGCGCTGGTCGCATTCGCTGGCCTGAGGCTCCAGGTCTTGGGTAATATGGATGGTACAGATGGGCTGAGGATCAGGGATCTGCCTGATCTGCGGGTTGAGGGCAAGGATGTCCTATTCGCCAAGGTTCCTGCGATGGTTGTTGTGAGGCCCAGTCTCAGCAAGGCCAGGCATAGGTACTTCACCTTCTTGACAAGTGAGGGGTGTGAGTACCCCGGCTTACCTTGAGAAGCGTCTTGCCATGAGCGAGGAACTGATGCCAGACTCGGCTGTAATTGCTGTGAAGCCGGGGTTCGAGAGGATGGGTAAGAGCCCGAAGAACAGGGGGGTCAGCGTTCATCGTCACGAGGAACGTTGCCAGGGAGATTCGTGAAGCCATGAGGCCCCGCTTCAAGTGGCGTCCCTATGTGCTGAGAGCGTATTTTGATACTCAGCTGATGGTCACTGAGACCCATGGGAAGATCAGCCACGCTTACCGGCAGTTCTGGATGGGCCACAAGGGGGACATAGAAGCCCGCTATACAACGAATAAGGGAAGGCTGCCTGAGGGGGTCATAGAGGATATGCGCAGCTCCTTCAGCGCATGCGAGGAATACTTGGCGACGAGGCCGTCCAGTAAGGAGGAGGATCCCGAACTCACCACGATCAGGACGATGGTGGAGAGCGGCGTCTTAGACCTCTCAAAGCCGAACGTGAGGCAGTACTTGGTTCAGAAACTGAGAGTGGAAGACATGGGTGTCAGAGTTGCGAGGATGAGGGAGGGCGGTGTGGGGGAGGATGAGGCAGTGGTGAAGGTGATATGCGGGGAACTGGGCATAGAGCCGATGAAGCTCGAGGTCTTCAAGCCTAAGGCCGATGCTGACCCAAGATGATAATAGACGAAAAGGACCTCGAACGGTACGTGGCTGAGGGGTGGGATGTGCAGACCGTTTTGCCCAGCGGAAGGATACTCGCCAGAAAGTAGCTCAACGGCATTCAACACATCGTTCCCCTCGTTACAAGATTTTGGCAAGTTTGTTCACCAGATTCTCCTTGCGTCTGTAGATCAGGTTCTCTATGAGGCTTTTCTGCATGTTCACGTACCCTACTAGGGGCTCTACCACCTCCTTGCTGATGCTGTGGTCGATGAACTCGTGCTTCAGGTTTTCCAGAGCCTTGGCCACGGCATCTATGAAGCCGCCGAGTATCGCGGGATGTTCTCGGCTGAACTCTGCCCTGACCTCCGTCATGGTGCGACGCTTGTTCTCCGGTATCTGCTCCCGGCCGATGAGGAGGCTTCTGTCGAGGAGGTCTGGTCTCTGGGCGGCTATGTTGATGCCATTGATGCCGCCTGGCCTTTGGAATCTTGGATGCCTGCACCCAGACAGACTTGCAGTACGCTCAACCCTATCGGGCCTGCTCCAAGGATCAGGGCCTTCTCTTTTTCCACGGGCCTTGCACTTGAGAATCCGTTCAAGGCGACAAGGAGTGGCTCTACCTGAGCCGCTTCCTCGAGACTTATTCCATCGGGAACCTTTTGAAGTGCACCGACTCCAGCCCCTCATCGGTCTTGCCTGTAGGCCTCTAGGTTGATGTCAGCGTTGGCGGCTCGAACGTATTCTGCGAAGGCTCCTCCAGTTGTTGGCCAATTGACTCCTAGGGTGACCCTGTCGCCCACTTTAAACTGCCTTACGTTCTCGCCAACACGTGCTACGACTCCGCCGTACTCATGTCCCGAGTTCATGGGATAACGCCAATGCTGACCGAATGCGTCTTGCTGATACCTATGCACGTCGGATCCGCAGATACCACAGAAATGAACGCGTATTAGGACATCTTCAGAGCCCATAGTTGGCACTTCAGCCTCTTCGACCCTAATATCGCGTGAACCATAAATCATCGCAGACTTCAAACACGGACACCCCATTGTTTTGCGCGCGCTACATTCACACAATTTCACCCCCCTTCAGGGTTTGTATACTTTAACATTGTCCCAGAGAACCGTGAGGGTGGAAGTACCATCGTATGAGGCTAGGTTGAGAACCAACTGGCCGTTTTGATGCGTGACATCGGAAAATCGGAATCCAATTGTCGTTCCATCAAGCAGTAGAAGAAAAGCAGTAGATGTTTTTGATTCTACAACTATTGGTTCTATTACTATTTTTAGGTTATGCCAATTAGTATCGGGCGTCCAAGTGTATGCGGGAGCCATATCCTCCGAACCCCACTTCGAAAAATGCCAATGTCTGTTATGAAATTGATAATCAATTTTGTACGATTCATCAAAAGATATACCGATAGAGAAATCTTCCGTAGGAAAGGATGTTGCCTTAAAATCTACCTCCATTATAAGAGGCGTCGTAAAGAAATAGGAGCCTATAACGCCTTCCCTTGTCCCAATACCTACACCTCCTCCTGTTAGAGTCATGTTCAGGACTCCATTAACAATCATGCTCGACCCGCTCGCGTAAATTCTATTCCAGATTCCAAGGTCGACCGTATTCATGCTGAAATCGTCTGCTAGTAAGAAGCCGGGTGGTTGTCTCATTTTCCAAATTGAGCGAATGAACTGAAGTTCCTCTGGACTTACCCCCTCTCTGAGGAGCTGGTCGATCTTGGATGCTAGATCTTGATCTATTCCTTCGGGGGTTAGGGTTGTTTCGCTTTGTAGGCCCCTTATTCTCGGTATGAATGAGGTGAAGGCGGATAGAGTTAGGATAATGGGTAGAGCTACGGCTAAGGCTTTTTCGAGGTCAATCTCGACTTCTATTACGGGTTCTTGACCAGGATTGCTCATCTTGTTTACGCAGTGGCTCCTCTGGAAGTAGCGTAGGGGTGTCGCCGCCAAGAATAGAATGGCTGGGATGGAGACGAGATAGGTTTCTTTCTGCCAGAGGTAACTTGCGACGATCGGTATGATTGTCCAGGTAAGGAGTAAGAAGAGGGCCATATTTAGTCTGTCTAACACCAGCACCAAGGTTCCTATGACTGCACTTGCTAGGGTTAAGATGAGTATCATCACTCCTATTTCGTGGAAGTAGGAAAGATTGAGATAAGGAACTGGCTTTGGATATTGAGAGTTCACTGAGAAAAATATAAGTGTCATCGCCGTGAGGCTTAATGCTACTGCCAATAGTTTAGCGAGGTTCTCCCTCCCGCTACGCAGGTAGGGAAGCATCCATAGTGCCAGAATGAAGACTGTGACTGTAGCGAACCTCAGGTCTGCGAAGGGAGTGATTATGGCTAAGACGACTGCCGCTGCTAGACTTCCAGTCTCCAAGACTGCTCTAGCCGTGAAGAAAAGTAGAAGTGTTACAATCAGGGTTCCCATAATTATGTTGTAGTCTCCTGTGAATAGAGCTGCCGCCAGAGCTGGGTAGAAGATCATTGCTGCACTTGCGACTATTGCTGAGCCTCTGCACTTCGAAATTAGCCGTACTGTAAGATAGGCTGCGATGGGCAGGAAGGCGTAAACAGTAATGATTGCCAATTTTAGTGCTAAGACAATTTCTAGGCCCAAGGCGATTTTGAGGGCTACTGTGTAAAGATTGAATATGCTCAATATATCTATCGTCAGCCTTCCTCGTAGAATCTTCGTCACATCGATGTAGTGGTTTACGGCAAGTACTCCTCCTGGGGGTAGGAGAGAGGAAGTTAGGGTTGCCCAGAGGGAGATCCCTCCGGTGAGGGCGAAGAGAATGCTTGCCACCATGGGGAGATGCCGCACGAGCCTCATATTAGTTTCTCGTCAAGTACTACTGAACTTATGTTAATCATATATGTCCTTCCTTGAACTTGACGCTCTTTCGTCTATTGGATACGCTGTCGCAAACCCTGTCACGAGCCAAGAAGTATTCGACCTTAAGAACCTACAGATGATGCAGGCAGCGAAGCTTTCATATCTTGACGAAATTCTTGGGGCCGCTCTCATTCCTACCGCTACTAAGCGCAGCGCCCTCGTCGTGGCCGTGCCATTACTGCCCCACGTAGCGTTTGCCCTGAACCTGAATACTTGGAGATATTCAACCAGTGCTCCGCCTGCACAGAACCGTTCTTTTCCTTGGATTAGTACACACCTTAAGGAAGATACGTTCAAGAGACTCACAACAGTCGTGAACTAGTGGCCTTATCCACCACAGCGTACTTCATTGTTACTACAGACGAAATAGCTATAAGTCGTCAGATGATGAAAGGAACAGCATCAAACAAGCTCAATTGAGGCCATACCATCCGAAACGAGTGTAATAACCCTGAATAACAATGCGCCGCACTTAACAAGGAGAGAAAAGGTCTTTATGTGGCCTATAGCGCGCGAGGGCTATTGGTACGACACCACGAGACGCATCATAGATCAACTTCTCGACATGCGGAGATATAGATTGATCTTTGAACATGAAGGAATAATGTTCAACAAACGGGGAGACTAGAGTACGCCTAAACTAAGACTGCGTGTTAAGGAAAGAACAATAAAAAAATTGGCAGAGTATCTGAGAAACGACTGGGGAGCACCTTTCATAGTAGCATTTCTCATACTCTTAATAGTAGCGGCTGGCTGCAATAGCGCGCGCTCGCATGGACTTGGGTTAATCGCCGTCGATCTGGCTGTGTATGCGTACTACGCGTTGGTGGCCGGTGTGTTGCTCCAGCTTGTGTCCTATCTCAGGTACAGGGAGAAGGATTAGAGTGGGTATTCAGGGTTAATCGTGATGTGTCGCTCTGTTGTTGTGTGGGGCTGCACTTCTTGATGTGAAGGCGCGTAGCTTTCGGAAGCTGGTCTGGTTCAGAGCTTTGTCCCATGTATCGGAAGGCACTGAGGATAAGGCATGAGGATGAGACGCAAGGTTCCTTGGGCATTTTGTTGAGAGTGGATTTCGGGGTTAACCGCTGGGTGGAAAACCATTTTGGATGACCTGACGGTCCTAGTCAACTGTTCCCTCTTCTCCTTGGGGCTACTATAGTCATAGAGGTTAGTCGACGCCGTGGAACTTATTAATAGCAACCGCGGGGGGAGCCGCATTCGATTCCATTTAGATGCGTATTAATAACAAATTAAATTAATACATGTCGCCATAGGCAGAAATTGCTGGATTGTGCTCGCGACATCGAAGGGGGGTCTGTGAGACGCTATATGAGGTCAGTATCGTTATACCAACGTACAACGAAGCGAAGAACCTCCAAATCATCACTGATAGGCTCTTTGAGGTAGCAGATGAGATCGCCAAGGAAGTCGAGGTAGTCATCGTAGACGATAATAGCCCCGATGGAATTGGAAAGGTCGCCGAACTATTGGCCACTAGGCACTCAAATATCAAGGTCATCCATCGACATAGAAAGATGGGAGTGGGTAGCGCCGTCTATGAAGGAATCAAAGCGGCCAGAGCTTCCCATGTTGTTATGATCGATGCTGACCTGCATCACCGACCCGAATTCATCCCATCGATAACAAGATACTTGCCAGAATACGACATCGTCATAGCAAGTAGGTTCATTGAGGGAAGTGACATGAACGCTACATCCATGCTGCGGTGGCTCGCAACCAAATTAGGGAATATCCTAGCTAGAGGTCTTCTACGTCTCGATGTGAAGGGTTGCACGCACGTCTTCCGCGGCTATGAGAGATCCGTTTTTCCTCAAGTATTATCGCTCCGAGGATACTGACGGAGAATTCAACCTCAGACTCCTAATCGAGGGTCAGAAGAAGGGATACAGATTGATCGAGATTCCATATCGATCGGAACATGCAGGCAAGTCGAAAATGAGGAACTGGCTCAAATACCTCTGGCTTTTGGTAACAACTACTCTGCATCTTTGAGGCGACCATTTGTCCTGTTTATTATCTATGTAACCCTGTGTGTTCAATCTTCTAGCTGGGAGCCTACGTGGGACTCCTCGCCGAGGTACTTCCAAGAAACGAGCGAGCCCGCTCCAAGGGTGGACTAATCTCTCACCGTAATCCGCCCCTTGACCTTGCGTCGATTCCCATATAAACTTCGTTTCTGCATTCCAGAGTTAACCCTTACCTTGAATCGAGGTTTGGCGCTTGGTAGCCTTTCTCATACGCGGGTTATCTCGCCTCATGAGCGTCCAACCCTCTTTCAAGACGATGATCCGGTTATACCGGCCTCACTATGTGATAGGGGATGTGATCGTTTCAGCTGACATAGGCCTCGGGAGGTGGGAATCACTACACACAGAGGTTAATGGGCTGTCAGGTCAATCGTGGTAAACATACCTCCCGAATTTCGAATCGGGGAATATTGCTGGTTTATCAGGATTTCCTCCACTGGGCTACGCTCGAACGATCGAAGGAGCCTTGCCCCCAGGGATAAGATACGATCTCCAGTATATTAAGTCGGAGATATAATGCACGATGAGAATTATTAAGAAAAGGTATAAATGCTCCCCCAAGAGGACCAGCAGAGGCGAAATCAGGTATATAAGGAGACACAAGCCGCCAACCCATGCGCCATGAAGTTGAAAGAAAAGTCTAGAAAAATTAGAGTTATATGAGACTATCTTCTCGCGGAAAAAACCGGATGGATTTACAAATTCACCGTATAACCCTTTCAAGTCCTTCGACAGCAAATACTTACTGGCTAGTTTACGATTTAGCGCTATCGCCCAGAAGACGTGATCCACGTCTACCAAAGAACCCATGAGGGTGGCAGCGAATGTGACTATCAGGATCTGTAAAGGAAAGAGAATGTTGTTAAGGGAGAGTGGATAGCTCAAACCGTAAATTAATGATATTGCGAGTGATGCTATAGCATGGTGGTGCGGCAGTATTATCTTTCACCTCCATTTTAGACAAATATGTTTAAGCGCCTAGAAATCAACGTAAGAAGGTATATCAATATCGGGAGTATGGCAAGGGCGGTTCCTAATGAGAGAATTGGCATGTGATATATTTGGAATATCTTTGGAAATAGGGAGGGATATATTCTTGTGGCGAAAAGAGTCAACATTACCCCATAAATCGCTAATGGCAGTAGGATAAATCTTAGAAGGTTCTTTTTCTTTTGGCGTAGCTGTTTGAAAGATAGGGCAATAGTGATAATACCTAGGGGTATGTAGAAGATTGGGTATAGCAGTAGTGAACTTTCATAATGCCAGTAATGTAGCGTTATTTTGTATTTCCCAGAATTATTTATGAGGATATATTGTATGGCTGCGATCTGGGAGGGAGATTGTGTCTTCGTCACCTTTGACCCGTCAGGGAGTTCGTCTTCTATTGTCGCCACCCAGCCATCGGAGAAGCTTTGGCTGATAATTACAGATACTGGTTCTTGGTTTTCGATGTCTATTGTCATTGTGTTTGGGTCTGTCTGGAAGTATTGTATGCTTGCATTGGCGTCTTCCACATAGAATGGGTCGGATAGATTATATTTGCCGGAAGATGTTAAGAATATGTTTCCGCGGTATCTTAGGTTTTCATAGATGTATGTGTCTCTGTCGCTGTAGACTAGTTTGTAGTCGTTTGATGTATTGAGGTGGGTTTTGATGTTCTGGATTTGGACAGGATCCAGTATGCGAAACCAGGGAGCGGTGGAGAATGTCTGATAGTAGGTTGGGTCGGTATTGAGTAGGATGTATTTAACGCCATAGAAGGCGGACTTCATGGCTATGGCGTGATCTATGTTGTTGGGGGTGGATTGGTGGGTGGTCTCGGCGAATTTTAGGTAGTCAAAATATAGTTCTGTGAAGTTGTAGAGGGGGATGAAGAGGCCGTAGGCCCATAGGGTAGGGTTGAGGGTGTCATGGCCGGTGTAGATGTATGTCATGGCTTGTTGGTCGTGGACGGAGGGGATCTCGAGTATCCTGAAGTTGCCTGGCTGCTGCTTTATGAAGCTGTATGTGTTGTTGTTGAGTAATGTCATTGGCATCGTTGGCGGCTCGAAACCGGGTGTGAGTTCGAGAAAGATTACAGTTGTCACGAGTAAGAGGATCACAGCTAACTTTTTCTGAGACGTATCTGCTCTGGACCAACGTGGAACTAATCCGATTGTGTGTCTCGGGTTGGGTTCGAGGTTCTTCGCTTTTGCGTGGCTTGAGATTAGATCTGACAAGGCGATATAGCCTATTCCGGCGCAGATTGAGAAATTTAGGTAGCCTATCATTAGGGCTCTGCCTGGGACTCTGATGAAGGATGTGAGAGGTAGGTAATCGTGGATCATCATAGCGATATTAATGGGGCTGTATTGTCCTATTGAGTAGATGAAGAAGAATAGGGCTACTGATAGGTGAAAAATATATGTCTTATAGAGTTTGTTTCTGTAGTTTAGTATGATGGGTAGTACTGCAAGGAGGCTAACGGAGACGCCTAGATACATGAAGTGGATCTCTGTAGAGGTTGAAGGAACATTTCTGAGAAAGTATAGATAAGGTGGCTGGGAAAAAACGAATTCACCTGTTGTAGGATAACCTAATTCACCTCTCGTGAAAATGGAATAGTTCATTGTTTCAGTGTTTATGTAAGGCAGAATGTAGGGTATGCCGAGGAGGGATAGGATCGTGATCAGCAGGAGGAAGTATTTTATAACCTCGATCTTAAATTGACGGGTTTTCTCTGTTATCAATTGGAAGGCGAATCTGAATACTAAGAAGAAGAGGAGGAAAACTAAAGCGTACAGGTTGCTCAAGAGTACGAGGAAGGTGAATAGGCCCGTTAACAATATGTGGGTCGGTTTCTTGTATTCGAAAGCTTTTTCCAAGAATATTAGGGTTAGCATTATCAAGAAGGGCACGCCGATCAGTTCAAGATGCTCGAGCTGGTTGACTCCGTACATGCTGAAGCTGTAGGCGACGGCGAAGACTATGCTCGCATCTTTTCTCTTGAAGATTGTGGTACCGTACCAGTAGGAGGTTATGAGCGATAGGAGGTAGAAGAGGAAGTCAACGATCTTCAGCGCGAAGGTTAAGCTACCTGTGAGCGCGTAGAAGATCATCAGTAGGAACTCTTGTGGAATTATGAGTTGGTCGTTGTTTGCTGCTGGGAAACCTCCTCCTCTGGGAACCCAGTGATCTCCTACTCCGATGAAGCCTTGTTTGAGCCATTCCAGTTGTTCATGTACATGGGCGAAGTGGCCGTAGAGGTCGGTGGCGAGGTTTCTAGTCACGAGGGCATCAGCTGGAGAGAATATGACATACCTGAAGTAGACCAAGGTTAGTATGATAAATAGTAAAAACAGGATAATCCGTGCCCTAATCTCTTCCCATTTCAACATCGTCAACCTTCTTGTCGGCTAATACTTTTTCTGATAATTTCAAGCGTTCTACTCCTGATTCTAATCCTAATTCCAAGAATCTGCTTCCCTAGACTTTTGGCAAAGTTCTTAATCCTATCATAATAGCCTTTGTATGTGACTTCCATAAGGAAGGTGAGAAGAAGTAGTATAAAGCCAATGAATGCGCGCCCTGCTAGATAGGAACTGTTTTCAGGTGGGAGGATATTTGTAGATAGGGCGAGCAGAATTGTAGATGTAATAAGAACAATGTATGTGAGCATGAATAATTTGTTAGGATGTGTTTGCGACTCAAATTCTGTTAAGGGGCGGATTATGTAAAAAAGTCCTGCGAACACGATTAGCGAGATACCTAGCAAAAATATGCCTGAGCTGTATTTGTCCACGAATTGATAACCTGAAAATTGCATTGCGTATATTGTGGATAAGGCTCTCGGATATATAAGTGACGAAAATACTGTAAGAAGCAATCCGTAAAAGATAGATGGTTTAACGACAAACTTTCCAAACTTCTTCACATCTGAAAGAGCGTCCTTACATAATACAGAGTATGCTACGACGATGGCGAGAATGTAAAAGCTGGGAAACAGCATTAATGAGCCTTCATAATACGTATAATGCAAGGTTATCTTCCAGTTTCCAGTTTCGTTGATACTAAGACACGAGATGCCGCCGATTTCCGAAATCGGAACACTTTTTCTTTCCATGGATCCATTAGAAAGTTCTGATTCTATTGTTGCAGCCCAACCTGGCTGAAAGTTTTGGCTCACCACAAGCAACACAGGTTCTTTGTTTTCAAGGTGGACCTCGATCGTGTTCAAATCCGGCTTGCTGTAGGTGACATTAGCATCTGCAAGTTGGAAGTTAAAGAAGTCGACAGAACCACCAGTTTGAGGAGACACCGCAAAAACTTCCCCGGCGTATCTCAAATTTTCATAGACGCTAAAGTTAGAATCGCTATATACTAACTTGAATTCCTTCGATGAACTCAAAGCAGATTCAATATTTATAACATCTTCACGAGTAAGCCAGAAAGGCAACAGATTTTTTATGCCTCCCACTGCTTCTGTTAATTTACTAAACCAATCACAAGGGGCGCTTATCCCGTATTCTTCTAGGGTTGCGAAGTAGTCTGGATTTGCATTGAACAACACATATTTTATCCCACAGAAGGCCAATACTGAAGAGACATCAAGTCCGTTGTAAATTTTGACCTCGTCTATTTCGCCTTTGAATGGTAACCTTCCATTGTCTGCTAGGTCGATTCTGACATTACTGGGTGTGCTAGCGTTCACTGTATCAGGGACATAGACGGGTGTGTAAAGCTTACCATCAATGTAAGTTTGATGTAGTTTTCCTGGGACATAGAAGTTTGGGTCGCGTTTCCCGTCTATGTATATACATAGTCTATATCCATCGTTCACGGCCACAACGTGATGCCATTCACCGTAGGATAGCGCCATGGCCGAATCTACGATTACGTCACCTTCTGATTGCCATTGAAATCTAATATGGTTCTTTGCTATGGTTGTTACGAGCCACCCTGGTCTATTCCATCCACCGCCTTTACCGATAATAGCACCTTGCGTTACTGCGTCTTCCTCTTGTGGCAATTTAATCCAGAATTCTATGGCACCAACAGTAGTAAGGTCTAAACTCTGAGAATTGGGAATCTTGACAGAACTGTTCACGCCATTAAAACTCAAAGCAGATCCAGAGATACCATTTGTCCAAGCTCCGTTCAAAATTATACCAGTATTATTCATACCCGATTCGTCCTGGACGACATTCCCTTTTCCTTCATCAAAACTCCAGTATGCAACTAGGTTGTTTGAAGAAGTTGGCTGTCCTATATTTTCCATGCGTGCAAGTTCCCACCACGTTTCAGTAAAGTCAAAGGAAGTACCATAAAAGCCATTGCCATAGTATACAAAATTGATTGTGTCATGATTGGTGTATTCAGTTGTCAGAGCTTGTTGACCACTCACCGATGGAATTTCAATTATCCTGAAATTGCCAGATTGTTGTCTAACAAACTCATAAGCGTCGTTATTCGTGAAAACATTTGGCACGGTTGTGGGTTCGAAGCCGAATGTCAAGTCAAAGAAAATAACCATGACTACAATGAAAAGAGGAATCAAAACCTTGGCTTTAGATTTGAGGTTAAGGTGGTTTGTTTTCATACGAAGTGAAACTAGACTAGCTAAACAAATGTAGCCTACACCTGCACAAATAGCCAGATTTAGAACAACCATTAAGTCTGCAACATTAGTAGCCCGCACACCACTAGCTAAAGGAACATATGTATGGATCAGTTCTGTTATGTTCAAGGGAGAATAAGAACCAATCGAATAAAGGAAAAAGAACAGAAATGAAATAAAATAAAATAAATAGGTCTTCCTATACCTCACTACAGAAGACCTGATCAGGAAAAAAGGAATTATTGCAAGTATGATTGTAGAAAAACCCAAATATGCAAACTGTGGGAAGTTTGTTTTGAGTAGCACTCCTATGGTACTTCTAGTAAAATAGGCATTTGGGAGAATGGAAGGTAACAAATAATCTCCCCTAGTTAGAGGGGTAAGAGGTATGAAAAGAACAGGGTAGAAAAAAGGCAGACATAAGAAGAAAGACATTACAATAAAAAATCCAAACGTCTTGATGGTTCTAACAATCTGTGGCCGCTCTGTAATAAATGAATATAAAAACCGGATCACCACAAAAATCAATGCGAAGAACGCCACATAATAACTGTCCAAGAACAATAGGATGAAGAAGAGACTAGCGAGCAATGAGCTGACATAATTCTTTCGTATCATCATTCTTTCCAGAAACAGTAAGAATAGTGGAAGAAGAAACAAAGCGGCCGCCAAATTGACGTTTTTCTCCCAGTTCCCACATGTGACTGGGCTGAAGCTATACGCAACCGCAAAAACTATGCCCGCATCCCTTCGCTTTAAAACTGTCACACCATACCAATACGAGAAAATGAGTGACAAGAAGTAAAAAGACATGTCGGCAAGGTGATGTCCTAAAGTGAGACTTCCAGTAATTATATAAAAAAGCATGACCAAAATCTCTCCTGATGTGAAGAAATTCTCAAGCTCCACTCCGCCTGCCGGGAAGCCGCCAGCTCTTGGGACCCAGAAATCACCTACGGCCAAAAACCCCTGTCTCAACCAATCCAACTTCTCAACTGAATGAGCCAGATGCCAAGACAGGTCCTCACCCATATAGTTCGTCAACAAGGCATCCGGCGGAGCCATGAGCACAAATCTAAAGTACACTAAGACCAGCGAAACAAAGACTGCAAATGTAAGCAGAGCACCACTACTCAGCCTCAAACCCTCAGATCTCACATCCTTCGCGAAGTCGTTTGACCTCCCTACAGCGACTTTCGATGAATAGCGATGTAGAATTCAACCCCAGACCCTTACGTTACAAGTGTAGAGCTTTCGATCTCTCCAATCCTTCTGATACTTCACGAGCACCCAACTTATTCTTCCAAAAATCTACTGTAAGCCTCAGCCCCTCCTCAAGCCTGAACCTCGGCGCCCATCCCAACAATCGCCTAGCTTTCGAGTAGTCACCCACCAAAACAGCAATATCCAAAGGACGCCTAGGAATCGTAGACCAAATTACCTCACCATCGAAGTTAGTAAGCTCCTTAATCAGCTCTACAAGCTGGCCTATTGAAATTGCCCGAGCCGTGCAGAAGTTAAGTATTTCACCCATAACCTTATCATTTCCTAAACAAGTCAAGTAACTATCCACGTGGTCGTCAACATACATGAAATCTCGTATAGTCGTTGGATCTCCAAGTCTAACGGACTCTCCTTGAATCATCTGCACAATCGCTCTCTCCACGACGAAATGCGTATTATCCTTCCTCCCATATGTATTGAAATTGCGAAGAATAGTCACCGGAAAGCCATAGGCGTCACGCATGTAAAGCAAATATTTCTCACATGCAACCTTGCTAACGGCATACGGACTGTTAGGATTCTGAGGCGTATCTTCGGTTTTCGGGACAGATCCATTACCGTAGGTCTCCGATGTGGAGGCAAATAGGAAATGTTTAAAGTGGGTTACCTCACGCAAGCACGATTCAACCAAATTCACAGTGGCAAGAAAATTCGTTTCAATAACTTCATGCGGATGATCATAGCTGTATGACACCGGGCTTATCGCCGCCAAATGGACAACCACATCAGGTTGAACTTCATGAATGATTCGTCTAACAGCAAAGTATTCCCTTATATCTCCAAAGACAGTCTCAACTCCCAGCCCCTGCCCAAGGACATAACGGCCTGTAACATACCTTTGAAGACTATAAACGTCATAACCGCGTTCAAGAAGCTTCGGCATAAGGTGACTACCAATAAAACCTGTAGTGCCGGTCACGAGCACCTTTAATCTTCCTGCGCTCAACTTCTATCGCCTCCATATACAAAAGTCTGAAGTTAAAAAACTTTCTGTACCTAGATATTCGTCTACTCTTAACCAAGGTTCGCAAGTAGCGAAAGTCGAATTGTCAAAACAATAACTCGACTCGGCTTCTTCTTGGGTCGGCATTACTATACATATCTTTTTCATTGGGCTCACACCTTAACCCCATTATCATGGTTTTCTATTATTTTTATGATTCTGTCTGTGTAATGTTTCCATGTCATCTTGTTCAAAATGTATTGTCTCGCGTCTTTAGCCTTATTTAGCCAATATTCATAATCCTCGTACATACAGAAAATCTTGTCAAACAGCAAGCGTGGGGATTCAGCAATTTGACCAATATATGGCGAGAAACCAAGGTTACGAATCAAATCGGAGCAAGGCAATTTATCAGAAACAATCACACACTCACCGGATACTAAAGCTTCAAGTGGGCTGAGCCACGAACCTTGACCTCTCCCCGGAAATACGGCAATGTCGACTAAGCGGTAAAGGATTCGTAATTCTTCGCGTTCAACATGTCCTAGAAATACAACATTGTTTTCCAATTCGTTTTTCGTCACATAATCTTGCAGAAATTGATAATATGAATCGCTTTCAGAATAGAAACCTGCGAATAAGACTTGCGCGTCTTTATATCTTTTTTTCAGTAGCTTCAAAGCTTGTAACAATTCAAGCTGATTTTTGCTTGGAGAAATCATGCCTACTTGAAGAATAGCTGGACAGTCCCCGCTTGTCTCTTTTAAATAGTCACAGTTTTCAAGGATTTCGAACTCTTTCTCCATTAGAGGCTTGGAGAAATATTGCCCATCTACGCCATAGGAAACAATTTCAGGTTTGAAGCCGTAGCGTTCCATGAAAAGTTTGGCGTTTTGCCTGTCAGCCACAACTGCTCTCCCTACTCGGCCACTAATCATCATTCTATCGTAATATCTTCCAAACCAAATTGCAAGATGAGTCGTTGCGTTAGGTTTGTAAGCGTGCCAAAGGTCTGGAATTTCGTTGCATTGCCAGACCGATCTATCTTTAAATCTCTTTGGTATAGCCCATTGAGAAGGGAAACTGTTGGCAACATAGACGTCAGCCCAATCAACATATTCTTCGGCTAATTCTCTCAAGCCCTTATATGTGTATAGAATCTCGAATATATCAGATGATTTGCTACCCCTAATTTTCCAATCCACTTTTTCTTCAGGCAGAACAATGTTCAATCCTTCATATTCTTTATGTGGTTGGCTATTGCACGCAATGATCTTTGTCTCCCACCCATGGTTCATGAAAGCTTTGGCTTGTTGAACAACGACTCTTTCAGCACCACCATACAACGAAAGTTGGTGATGTAGAATAATTACGTTCAAACCTTTGCTACTTCCTTTCAAAATCGTTTCTTCTAGGTTTTTCTAACAATAACTGTGAGAACCCTGAAAAGCGAATTGAGGATGGACATCCAAACACATTCATTCGAAATCTTCTCTCTTTCGCTGGTCCACACCGTACTTCTCCTCCCGCCAAGTCGTATCGTAGGCTCGGCACCCCCGACATAATGCGGGAACCGGAGCATCGGGTCGGGTGACAGTCTGCCTGAACCACCTATAGTACGGGTGGCTCCAAATGTCCTTGAACGGCTCCTTTGTGTAGTCGCCGAAACAGTATTCCGAGAGAAATTCTCTTGAATTACTCATCAGAACGGCGCAACACGGAAGAGCCATGTGGCGGGGAACGAGGGCGAAGTAAGGTTCCATCCACGCCAAGCAACGGTTAATCGACGGGTTCTTGCTCGCTTCCGTGTGGGCGAAGACCACCGGGAGGTTCTCTGGATCAGAACGCATGGCATTCAAGGTATCCCCGATAAATCGTGACGGAATTTCAGGGAGGTACAGGTGGTGGATTTCAGGATAGTCCAGAAGTCCCACATAGTGGATCTTGGAGCCGTCTCCCCATTCCCGTCTTGAACCGAGCGACCTGACCATCTTAACGAAGTCCGGCATTTCCCGCACATTCAACTTGTTTATGACGAATCTGAAACATATTTCAGGAATGGGACTGTCAAGCTCCTTCTTTATTTCCAACAGTCTACGGATGTTAGCTGAAACCTTATCGAGTCTACAACCCACTTTTATCGTTTCATATGTTTCCTTACTTGCCCCATCCATCGAAATGTAGATGCCATCTACACCCGCCTTAACTAGCTCATAAGCGATGTCCTTTTCCACCAAGTCAAAGCTGTCCACTAGGTAAACACTTGTGCCCTTCGCCTTCAAGTAGCGGATCATGTTCAAGTAGTCAGAGTTGAGGAAGGCGTCACCCTCCCCCGTCAAATTGGTCCACCGCAGGGCGAACTGGTCCACCAAACTCTTGAAATCTTGGAAAGTCAGGTCGTAGCTAGCCTCCTTCCACCATGTGTGCTCACAGAGGATGCACCTCTTGTTACACTTCGAGGTGATCTCAATCTCCACGAATCCCGGATAGGGCGCAAGCTGGGGATACCGCCTGATGAGCGGCCCGATGAAGTAATAGGCCAACTCGCCCGAACCCTCGCCCGTGGGCACGAAGGTCTTGGTGTAAAGGAAGTTAAGAAGGTCACGATACCTGCCCCTTTTCAAGAGATGGCCTATGGTCCTCCGATACAACAGCCCGGCTTTGAGAATCATGCGCATTACTCCAGCAAGACCGAGGGTCTCTGCAGTTATGCTGTGGTCAGCAGGAATGAAAGTCTCAAGCTTTTTCACTATTTTCCCCTCCTCTTGCGATGCTGACGCCTAACACACATGAATAAAGTTTCATAATCGGACCTTATTGCCGAGCATATCGATTGAGGCATGTTGAAAAAGCGTGCACACGCCACGTCAATATATCTCGACATACGTCATCCCCAGATCTAGCTGCGTACTAAGATTTTTGACTGTTGGAAGAATGACAAATAGCGTTCTGCCTCCAGCAAATCCTCGCCAGAGTTCACATTAATATATTCATCACAAATATTGAAGATCTTCACAAATTGTCCATCGTCAACAGCACACTGAATCAAATCCGGAAGTTCTTTCTCTCCTCTCTCGGGATGAATGGGCGTTCTTTCAATATAAGAAAGTATTTCATTTCTGAATACACAGTGGCCGGTTCCTTGCCAATTGTTTAACGCCCTCCTGGGCTTTTCTATTAATCTAAAAATCCTGCCACTATCGTCCGTCAGAACAGCATATGTTCTACTTATCTTACTTTTATCTTTCTGAAAAGTCACACCGCAAATCCCAAATAGATTCTCTTTCATAAATTCTCCCAAAAGCTCTCTATGTCTACTATTCATAAGAACTTCATCACCCAACAACAGGAAAAAGTCGTCCCTTCCTATAAAGTCTTTAGCATATTCAATCGCATGAACCAAACCCTTCCGCTCATTCTGAATCACGTAGTTAATTCTCTTCCCCTTATATTCGATACCATATCTATTTATTATATCCTCAGCTCTATACCCTACCACAATCAGGATCTCATCTATTTCCTCGATCTCGGTAGCCCTCTCGATGTTATATTCCAAGATGGGCTTACCACCGAGCATAAGCATGCATTTATTCGCAGAGTCCGTGATATTACCAAGCCTTTTCCCCCTACCAGCCGCCAGAATCAGAGCCTTCATACTTTTAAACCCCTGAATATATCAATATTCTCCTCTACCCATCCAACTAATTTCGATACGCCATCCCTATTTGACGTCTCTGGCTCCCACCGAAGTTTTTCCTTCGCCTTCGTTATATCACAGACAAAATACCATAGGTCCCCAGTCCTTTTTGGGGCATATTTGATTTTGGCTTTATTTCCTGTTATATCTTCTATAAGCTCTATACATTCTATCAGTGAGATTGCGCGTTCAATCCCCCCTCCGATATTATAAATTCCAGGGGCTTTTGTTCTATAGAAGGCGTCTAATGCTTTGGCGGCATCTGCGGCATATAAGATGTCTCTAACCTGTTTCCCGGTTCCAAACAGCGTGATTTGTTCGTCCAATAGGGTTCTGATTGTGAAATTTGCAACCCATCCATGGTCTTCGCCTCCGAACTGTCTTGGACCGTACAAGCCGGTGAAGCGGAAAGCGGCCGTTTTCAGCCCATATGTGTCGATGAAAGTTCTAACATAGAGCTCTGCTGTTCCTTTGGATGCATGAAGTGGGGTAATTGTGCCGTCCATTATGGGATAGCTTTCATCTATAGCTGGCGGTTCGCGGAGGAATCTCGTTTTTCCTTCTTTTAAAGTTTGATTGATTTTGTTTCCGTAGACATGTATTGAGGAGCATACAACTACGGGTATGTCGTATCTCCTCGCTGTTTCTAAGACATTGAATGTGCCGATAACATTGGTCGTTAAATCTAATTTAGGATTCTCAATGCTAATGGTCATTGCGGGTTGAGCTGCTGTGTGAATAATGTAATCACAGTTCTTTGATGCCTTCGATAGCTCTTCTCTATTGGTAACATCTCCTTTGATTATCTCAGCCCCTAGTCCCTTCAGGAAGTTCAAAACGTGTTCTCTAGCCGCCTCGACATCGAAACCTGTCCGCTTAAGCTCATGTTTAGTTAAGTTGTCAAAAGCGATGACTTCGTCACCCTGCCTCTTGTAATAATCACAAACATGGGAACCTAGAAAACCGCAACCTCCAGTAACTAGAGCCTTCAAATAGTACCCCTCAGACTTCTTTGACCTAATTTACTCAATCCCGAATAAGCTTTTCTATTGTGGAGGAGTGGAGAATGGATCAGTGAGATCCTAGTTGCCACGAAGAGGCCCTAGAACGACTTTCTTCTTCGAGACCTGGAACCCGGCCGGATACCTTGCTCAACTTGGAGCGCAGATTGTTGCTGACGACTTCTCCTGTGGATGGATCAAGCGTGCGCCAACTAGCAGACGGGATTTAGAAATAGACCATTTGGATTGAAAAACCTATGCGCCAAACTGCCACCAGGCTGACAAGATTGGTCGTCAGAAACAGAGTCAGAAAGCCTTCGCCGTCGCCCATCAAAACTCAAGAACACCAAAGCGCGCGCTAATGAAATCGTCTCCTTAACGTGCGTTAGACAGCGAAGAGCAAAAGAACAACCTTAGATTGATCGCGGCATACCCGCGTCAAATGTCATGATATCGGAGGCGGCGGAGAACGCTTATTAGATGGCATTCCATCCTCCAACCCATATGATTTCTATGGCCAGTAAGACCAAGGTTTCCACCCAAGGAAGAACCGTGATCCCGGCGGAGATAAGGGAAAAACTTGGCATCCGTGACGGAGAGGAGCTTGAGTGGTCCCTAGAAGGCGAGGTCATCGTGGTCAAGCCCCTTCGCGAGGTAAAGGCTCCTGACGAGATCATGGAGTACCTCAAAAATCACCTCGTGGAGATTGGAAGTGTTTCCGCAAAAATGGTTCCCATTGACCTGAAGAAGCAGATGATGGATAAATGGGCGAGAAGGAAGTTAGGGCTGACGCCGTGATTGATGTTGGAATCTTGGCAGTCGGATTATCCAGGAATCCTGCCACTGACCATTGCCTAGAAGTCATAGAAGATGCGGTTAGAGGTAGAATTCGAGCACTCATCCCATACACTGTGGTCTTCGGTGCCCATTATATTCTAACGAGGTTCTACGGCGTCAAACCCAAAGAGGCAAACGATCTACTCCAAAACCTCCTCCTATCACAAAGGATCAATTGGGATGGACATATCGATAAGAGTAGTGCTGAGAACTCTCTTGAAAACACCGAGAAATACGATTTGGACGCTTGGGACGGGTACATCCTACATCTAATGGAGATAAACCAGATAAGGATCATATACACACTCGACGTAGAGCACTTCGGCAAGATAGACTGGATAAAAGCGGTCAACCCCATTCCCGGGGAAAAAATCAGGGAACTTCACCGCTTCCTAGAAGCGCCTAGATCGCCCATCTCTAAAGAATAAGGATCTATCTTATACCAAGACGAAAATAGAACAAAGAAGCCTTATCCACAATTTCTTCTAAAAATCTTGACATCTTCTAACAATGAAGATCAAGGGGCAGAATACTACATCGACTGCATCTCAGTGAAGTTCTCTTCTTGCTGGGACTTCCAGCTGGAGAGGTACGCCGAGCCTCCGGCCTACGGACTGCAGGGGACAGACCTACTCGACGGCGCATACGGTTTCGACACTCGCAAACTCCCTAACAATCATCTGGGCATCGCTTTCCCCGCTCCCCACCTTCTTGATCCCATTTTGTATTGCCTGAGTCTCCCCTTCGCTACCAAGGTCCCTGCCAGTTTCGTGACCACGTAACCCGTGCATAGAAAGACTCAGACCCTTGCAGGCAATCGTCGAGAACTTGACAAATCCAAAAAGGATAGGAGCGCGCGCGCGCGCGGAGATGTGTCGCCGTCGAATCGCCGTTTCGCAACGACCCGTGTTTCGGCGCCCTCTCCAATCACGTTCCTTTCAGGCACCTCCCTCAAAGCGTCCCGTACCTCGTCCTCAGAGAATTTGATGACTCGATGGGTTTCGGCACAGTAGACGCCATTCTCGACTGTGAAGTCTAGAGCTGCTTGGAAGTAGTCCGTCCTCTGCTCCGCGTCGAAGAGAACGGGATCGTCGCCTACCTTGGGGTAAGTCAGTTCATACCGTTTCTCCAGCTCCGACATCTTGCGGAAGAGGCTCATGTACCAGTCCATGTCTTCCATCTTCGGGCCGGTCATAGCGCGTTTGGCAACCTCTAGGAGATTCGTCATCAGAAACCGCTCCCAAATCACCAAATCATTCTTCGGATATGGCTTTAGCTATTGCGATGAGCACGCGCAATATGAAAGACTTAATCCGTCTAGATATGAATCCCCGTCGGTCCACCAATATGGAGCCCTTTCAAGCCGAGGGCTCTCCTCCGATCCTAGCGCTTAAGTGCCGATTTTGGCACTTAATGTCAGAGAGGCTAACTCTCCTGATACTCCTTAAGGACGTCTTCCTTCGGCTCCAGCCCTAGATCTGCCCTTTCAGTGAGGGTTACCCAGCCCTTCTCCAGCCCCGGCGGGTCCTCAAAAATCGTCTCACCCACCTTCCACATGAGGTAATGGAACTCCACCCGCCACCCGTTGGCCATGGCGGCTTGAAGATGCATGTTATGATGAGGCCATCCACCCCCGTTCGCTATGAGGAGGTTGAAGGCCTGGGCCATAGCCGCCACCTTCACCCCCTCAGTGTACCCTCCTACGAAGCATACGTTGGGCTGGAGGATGTCCACGGCCCCGTGCAACAGAAGCCCCAGATGGCGGAAGCGGGAACCCTCATTTTGACCTGCGGAGATAGGTATGGTCGTCCTGCGGCGCAGCTCGGCTAGGAGTCGGGCGTCGTTCCCGTAGACGGGCTCCTCGAACCAAGATATATTGTAAGGCTCAACCCTTTTCGCCAGCTCCAAGGCCCGCTGGAAGGAGAACATGTAGTTGGCGTCCATCATCAACTGTATCTTATCCCCTATGGCCTCCCGAACCGCCCTCACTCTTGCGGCATCCTCAGCGGGGTCTTCAGCGTCGTTTATGGCCACCACCATCTTCAACTTATCCTGCCCCTCACGGACATAGCGGTTAGCCATCTCGACGAGTTGTTCCTTGCTGAACTCCATGAGGCCGAAGGTGATGTAGGCGGGGACCCTCTTCTTCGCTCCACCCAGTAGTCGCCACACTGGCTCCTTGTAGTGCTTGCCCTTGATGTCCCAGAGGGCTATGTCCACCGCGCTCACAGCGGAGCTCCAGACCCCTGTCTGGGACCGGGGATTAAAGGCTAAGTACATCTGGTTCCACAAAGCCTCACTCTCCAAGGGATTCCTACCCTCCAGGAAGGGAGCGAGTTCCCTGTTGACGAACTCCTTGATGCCGAAACGCTGTGTCCCACCCGTTAGGCCATATCCCGTTAAGCCTTCGTCGGTCCCCACTCTGACGAAGACGATGGTGCGGTGCACGGTGGTTTCCAGTAGTGGGATGTGTACAGGTATACTATGAGTAGTGGCTTGGACCGATGTTATCTTCATGATTTCCTGCTCTCCATCATCTACTAGATAACAGTTGCTCCTCCCTCAAACATTAGTGAGAACCACACATCTTCAACTATCGAGAAGGAAGCGACACTGGTGAGGTAGGTCTTAAGAAGCTAACAGCGGACCATGTAACCACCAGCAAAAATCAAATAAGAATAGAAGAACAGTCTTAGGTTAGGTGAATTAGACGTGCCTGTGGTTCAGGTTGAGATGTGGGAAGGCAGGACAGCCGAACAAAAGGAGAGACTCATCAAAGCGATAACCAAGGCCTTCGAGGAGATCGGGGTGAAGCCGGAGTCCCTGACCATAATCATCCACGATGTGCCCAAGATCAACTGGGGCAGTCGAGGACAACAAGCATCAAAGATGAGTCCATAGCGCTTTTGCCCTAACCGCAGATGATATAACCTATTTCCTACCCTGAAGCTAGTGGTCTTCGTCAATGAGCCGAGAACTTACCGCCGACCTCAAGAAATACCTCAAGGAGTCCCTGAACGCCCCAACCGTGGGGATAGCATCCGTCGAAAGATTCAAGGATGCTCCCGAAGGGCATCGACCTACAGACCTCCTCCCCGGGGCAAAGGCTGTTGTAGCCGTTCCTATCCCGGTCCTCAGGTCGCTCTTGGACCTCTTGGGGAGGATGGAGAAGGGCCAGTTCTATCCGACGGAACATCGGGTCCTGAACCATGCCAAGGAGGAGATCACTAATGTCAATCAAGCCATGTACACACACATCTATGGTAGATGTTGCTACGAGACCCACAACGTCGAGGCCCACCGCATCGGCCTCTGGGGCTCAGTGTGGTTGGAGGATCAAGGCTATGAGTCCCTCTACGTCCCCGTCTCCGCGGGCATGACCTTCTCACCGATGCCCTTCGGAGACATTTATCCATCCATCTTCTCCATGAGGCACTCGGCCGTCGCCTGCGGCCTCGGCGAACTGGGGCTCAACAACCTCTTCATGACCCCTGAGATGGGTCCCCGTGTCCGACTGACCGCCTTCATAACCAACGCCCCCCTCGAACCAGACCCCATGTACATGAAATCCCTCTGCCTCGGGGAAAAGTGCAGCCTCTGCGTGAAGGCATGTCCAGCCAAGGCCTTCGGTGAACACTACGACCTTGAGATCGCTGGGAAGACTATGCGCTTAGCCAAGTTCGACAAGACGAGGTGCGCCCGTAGGAGCGAGTTCTGCCAAGGAATATGCGTAAGGACCTGCCCAATAGGCATGCGAGGCAACTACAAGAAATAGTATCTCCAGAAAGACCACGACTGCCTCATGTCACAATCCTTTCTTATGCATGAGTCTTGAACTGTCAGAACTCGTCTACTCAAAGAAAGTCTCGCCTGGTGCCAGATATTTCCTCACAACCTTCTCGTTAGGTTCGATCACCAGGCATAGCCCATCAGGGACTTGGATGAAACCGCCTTTGATGAGAGGTCTAGGAAACCATCTCTGAACTCTTTGCTCCTCGCGTCCTTGAGGATAGCTCTGGGGCTTGTATTGTTCAACTCGCAGTATAGGCCCAGGGTCCTCAGGTACATGGTCGCCGCAATCATAGACCTCGCCGCTAGGTTATCGAACCACCTCTTGACATCCCCGTCTTCCAGAAGGCGATTGTACTTGGGGGTGCGCTCAACCTATGCATCACAAGATAGATTGTTCCTAGCAACTATTTGATGGTATTCGCTTAGAAATATTGGCGGGCCCGGCAGGATTCGAACCCGCGGCCATCGGCTTAGAAGGCCGATGCTCTATCCATGCTGAGCTACGGGCCCGCTGGATGCTACTTTGGGAAAAAGGGCTTGGATTAATCTCTTTGGGTACTCTTGCAACAGTATATTCGACTTGTTGTAGGATTGAGACGAAACGAAGCCAAAAGGTTTGTGTGTGACAGAGAGACGTATCATAATGGGCTTTCCGAGACCCCAAACCTTATGAATTAAGAGCCTCGACCAATAGCGCATCAACAACCTCAGGTCCTGGTGTATTCGAGATGATAAGCCTCGTCGAGATCGCTGACCGGATGCGGGGAGGCCCAAGGATGGCTGGTAGAGACTGGGATATGGCCCTCTTTAGGAAGATATCGGAGCTCATCAAGGAATATGAGATCAAATGTCCGTCAGAGCCCTCGGACTGGATTAACGTTGATGATAGTTTGGCCGACGCCGCTTGGAAGGCTGCTGTCGATTTCATCGTGGACATGGGCTGCTTCTGCCTCAACAGGGAACGTGTCGTCAAATTCACCGAGGGGGAGGTCAAGGAGGCGATATGCTCGATGCAGAAGGAGGTGGTCATGGGTGAGGGAAAGGACGCGCGCGTCTGGAAACAACACAAGATCGAAGGAAATGAATCCCTAAACATCTCACCCGGCCACCACGCGCCCTTTACGGAGGATCTGGCCAACCTCATAGTTCAAAACTTCGCGATGATTCCCCGCCTCGACTTCCTAGAGGGCTTCAACTTCCCGACGATCGACGGCTACGACATCTATGGGATTCCCCTAGAGGCCTACGCCTCGAAGCGTGAAGTCGCATGGCTCCGGGAAGGTGTTCGCAAAGCAGGTCGACCCGGTGCGGCCATACTCTATTATCCCATCACGACTGCCGCGTCCTCCTTCCTAGCCACTATCGATCCTGTTGCGGGGTTGAGGCCTACGGATGGTGTGCTGTTGTCCGTGTTACCCGACGTGAAGGTGGAGTATGATCTGTTGACCGCTGCCCTCGTGCTTCAGAGCTATGGCTACTTCGGGGTCAGTGGTAGCTTTGGCATCGCTGGCGGCTTCTGCGGTGGCCCTGAAGGCGCCATCGTTGAGGCGTTGGTGAAGACCATAATCGCCTGGATCGTCTACAGGGACAATCTCTACTACAACGGCGTCGAGCACATCAGCCACGTTAGTGGCGTCAAACGCGTCATGTTCCCCATGCACTTCGCCCGCTCCGTCGTATATCAGGCAACCATCCGGAACTCCAACGGGATCCCCATGCACTGGCCCATCCCCGTCTCCGAGTTATCTACTGAGAGCCATCTTGAGGAGTTGATTTTGAGGAGCATTGAAGCCGCGGTCAATGGTGCCAATCTTTACGTTCCGAGGGTCAGTAGATCCCGCATAAATGGCGGGCAGACCCCCGCCGACGCCGAGATCATGATTGAGGCCTCTGACGCCGCAATTAGGGTGGGGATCAAGCGAAGTGAGGTCTACGGGATGTTCAAGCCCGTCATCACGAAGTTGATGGAGAATCCGACCCCAGAGCCAGGAAAGCTGATCACGGAGTGCTACGACCTCCAGCGCCACAGGCCGAGCCCTGAGTATCAGCAACTCATCACCAAGGTCAAGAAGGAGTTCGCAGACCTAGGACTAGAGTGGGACTAGCCTACCTCTAGCCCTAAAACATCAATGCTTTAGAATAGAAAGCCACAGTCTCATGGAAGATGGAGCCTCCTAGAAGAACACCCTCCTCAACCCTTGCCTTACCGGCCTCCTTCGTCTCAGACATACCCCATCCCAGGGAAAAGACGAGCCGCGTCGGGACAATCGCCAGAGCCGCGGCGACCTTTAGGGTGGAAGAGATCGTCGTCTATCGGGACCGACCCCGTGAAGAACAGGGGGCCGACGCCGAATTCATCGTCACCCTTCTGCGATATGTGGAGACGCCCCAGTATCTCCGGAAGCTCCTCTTCCCCTCTAATCCGATCTTGAGGTATGCGGGCATTCTGCCGCCTCTCCGCACGCCTCATCATCCCCTGGAGAAACGTTCCTCAAGACTCAAGCCCGGGGAGTTCAGGGAAGGGGTTGTTACTGGAAGGAGGGGTGAAGGAGTCGATATCGAGATTGGTGTTGAACGGACCGCCATCCTTCCACAGAGTCTTCCAAGCGGTACTAGAATAACAGTAGAAGTCACAGGGGTCTCCCGCAAGGCTATTCGTGTTCGTCGGGTTGAGCCATCAGAGATAAGGATATATTGGGGTTATCGTGTCAGGGGTTCGAACCCGACTCTGGGAGAGATGACGAAGAAGGGCTTCTTCGACCTCGTGATCATGACTTCGAGGTGGGGGAAACCCTTAACTGAAGCAATTGGGGACATCAGAGCGCAGTGGAGAGACGCTCAGAACGCATTGATCGCCTTCGGTTCACCCCGGGAAGGTCTCAAGGAGATACTGGCCCGAGAGGGGCTGGACATAGACGAAGTCGGGGACTTCGTCCTGAATATGATACCCCTGCAGGGCGTTGAGACCGTTCGAACCGAGGAGGCCGTGTGGGCGACTCTGGCCGTACTCAACATGATCGTCTAGGATAGGTCTGCGATGGGACGTAGAAGAAAGAACGCTCCGAGGCGGGGCTCGCTCGCTTACCTACCGAGAGGAAGGGCGGCGAGGCCGGTTGGGAGGATAAAGTATTGGCCTGAGGTGAGTGCTGAGAAGCCTCGGCTCCTAGGGTTTGCAGGGTACAAGGCGGGAATGAGCTTCCTCTACATTATAGGTGACATCCGGGGCAACCCTACCTTCGGCCAAGAGGTCCACAGCCCCGTGACGATCGTGGAGACTCCTCCTATGGTCGTCTGCGGCTACAGGGGTTATGCTCTAACCTTGTCAGGCCTCACTCCTGCTTTAGAAGCGTGGGCAGAGAAGCTGCCCCAAGACCTATCGAGAGTGGTCATGATTCCAGAGAAGAAGGAGAAAGGAACCGAACAAGCGACCACACCGGAAGGGTTGGTCGAAATTCGCGCCCTCCTCGCCACCCAGCCACGGCAGTCAGGCTCCCACCACAAGAAGCCCGAACTCTTCGAGGTCAAAGTCACGGGAGGCTCAGTAGAGGAACAGTTAGGCTACCTGAAAGGTCTCTTCGGCAAGGAGGTCCAAGTCTCTGACATCTTCGGCGAAGGAGAATACGTCGACATCATCGGGATTACCAAAGGGAAGGGAATCCAAGGACCGGTCAAAAGGTGGGGTGTCAAGACACGCCATCACAAGTCTAGGAAGACGGTGAGAGGTGTAGGAACCCTCGGACCTTGGACCCCCCACTACGTCATGTACACGGTACCGCGCGCTGGGCAGATGGGCTTCCACCAGAGAACGGAGTTCAATAAACGCATCCTGAAGATCGGGGATGATGGGATGAACGTGGTGCCGAAGGGAGGGTTTGAACACTACGGCACCATCAAGAAGACCTATGTCGTGCTGAGTGGAAGCATCCCTGGACCCGCAAAGAGGCTCGTGAAACTGCGTTATGCCGCACGCCCGCCTCTGAGTATAGAGGAGGCAAAGCCAGTAATCTCGTACACACCCTTCAGCAAGCCTAGTGCGTAGGAGGCGGTGGAATTGGTGTCCGTTCAAGTCTTCGACCTCGATGGAAATCCCAAGGTGAGCATCGATCTACCACCAGTCTTCGAGGCTCCATTCCGACCTGATGTCGTCCAGAAGGCGGTCCTCTTTCAACAAAGCCACAGGAGACAGCCCCAGGGACGAGACCCGATGGCAGGGAAGAGGACGAGCGCCGAGTCCATGGGGACCGGCCACCATCTCGCAAGGCAGCCTAGGGTGAAGGGGAGCCGATACCCCAAGGCGCAGCAGGTTGCTTTCGCGCCTAACGCCGTTGGAGGTCGAGCTACCCACCCGCCGAGGGCTGAGAAGAGAATCTACAAGAGGCTGAACGAGAAGGAGCGCGTACTTGCCATACGCTCAGCTATCGCAGTCACCTCCAACAAAGATTCGGTCATAGCCCGAGGACATGTTGCGGATAAGGTTCCTCAGTTCCCCCTCGTAGTTGTCGATGATTTGGAGGCGTTGAAGGAGACCAAGGAGGCGAAGGAAGCCTTCGAGCGGCTGGGACTAATGGAAGATGTCGAGCGGGTCAGGAGGAGCAAGAAGATCCGCGCTGGAAGAGGCACCATGAGAGGTAGACGAACGAGGCACAGCGTCGGCCCCCTCATCGTGATCGGGGAGGACAGAGGCATAAGTAAAGCGGTTGGGAACCTCCTAGGCGTGGATGTCGTGCAGGTTGAAGGATTGAACGTTGAGCTCTTGGCTCCTGGGACACATCTTGGGCGATTGACCGTTTGGACGAACTCCGCGATAGAGCGGGTTGGAAAACTCTACGGTTGAGGTGAAGGAAAATGGCTGAGCATCATCTTGTGATACGCTACCCCTTAATGACTGAGGATGCGGTAGCCCTGATCGAGGCTGAGAATAAACTGACCTTCGTCGTTGATACCAAGGCGGATAAGGCGAAGATCAGGAGAGCGGTAGAGGCACTATACGGGGTCAAGGTGGCAAAGGTGAACACAATGATAACGTCCAAGGGAGTCAAGAAAGCCTACGTGACGCTCGAACCCGAGTTTAGGGCCTCCGACATAGCCATACGCTTGGGAATATTCTAGGGGGAACGAGATGGGAAAGAACATTAGAGTTCAAAGGCGTGGAAGGGGAGGTCCAACCTTCAGAGCCCCAACCCACAAGAGGGTGAAGCCCTCCCGATATAGTATTCCTAAGACTATCGAGAACGTCTATGCTAGGGGAACGGTTCAGGAGCTACTCCACGAGCCCGGAAGGGGCGCACCCCTCGCCAGAACCCAATTTGAGGGGGGGAGAGACATGTACATAGTCGCCCCTGAGGGAATAGCGATAGGCCAAGAAGTCCAGGTAGGCAACGCTGCAGAGCCGGCTGTCGGAAACATTCTCCCATTAGGGCAGACCGCCCCGGGTTCTCTGGTCTGCAACTTGGAGCTAAGTCGAGGGGATGGGGGGAAGCTAGTGAGGGCTTCAGGAACCTATGCCACGGTGGTAGCTCACACGGATGAGGGAACGTTGGTCAAACTACCCTCCGGCAAGTCGATTCATCTAAAAGACGACTGCCTCGCGACGATAGGGGTTGTCTCTGGCGGTGGAAGAACGGATAAACCCTTCGCCAAGGCCGGCAGGAAGGTCAAGTGGATGGAGGCCAAGGGCAGAGTCTATCCCACAACGAAGGGGGTCGCCATGAACCCCGCAGACCACCCCCACGGCGGAGGCTCCCATAGCTCCTCTTCCCTGCGCCCAACGACCGTTTCGAGGACAGCGCCTCCGGGGCAGAAGGTGGGTCTCATAGCGGCGAGACAGACTGGAAGAGCCAAGCGAAGAGCGCGCACGCGCGCTTAGAGCCCCGTCCTCCTAACCCATTCTTTAATTCCTTTTATCTTAGAACAACAAAGCTGCATGCGAAGAATCATAACGAGAAATGTCAACTTGCCCGAGACTGTCCGAAAACTGGAAGATATTCCTGGGATCGGTCCCGTGACAGCTCAGAAGCTTCGAGCCTCAGGCTACTTCACAGTGGAATCCATCGCCGTCGCCTCTTCAAGAGAACTCGCCGAAGCCATAAACCTGAGTGCAGAGAAGGCTGCAGAGTTAGCCTCGGCTGCCCGAGATATGCTTGAGATCAAGTTCCAAACAGCAGAGGAACTGCTCCAGCATCGACAGCAAATCGCAAGACTCAGTACCGGTAGCAAGGCCTTGGACCGCCTCCTAGGAGGTGGCGTGGAGAGCCAGGCAATTCTGGAGCTGGTGGGTGAGTACGGGACGGGGAAGACCCAGATCTGCCATACCCTCTGCGCGACTGTTCAACTGCCTCAAGATAAGGACGGACTCCTTGGAGGTGCCCTTTACATCGACACTGAGGGAACCTTCCGGCCTGAGAGACTTTCACAGATCGCCGAGTCCCAGGGTTTGGTGAGTGCCGAGGTTCTGAAGAATGTGATGGTGGCGCGCGCCTTCAACAGTGACCACCAAATATTGATAGTGGAGAAACTTGACGAGCTTATTCCGAAGAAGAACATCAAGCTCGTGGTCGTCGACTCCGTCATCAGCCACTTTAGAGCAGAATACCTAGGTCGTGAAAGCCTCACGGAACGGCAGCAACGCCTCAACAACCATCTTCACCGCCTTCTTAGGACGGCGGAGGTATACAACATTCCGGTAGTCGTCACGAATCAAGTGCTAGCGGTACCTGATGCCTTCTTCGGACCGGCAATGAGGCCCGCGGGTGGACACGTGCTCGCCCATCTCAGCACGAACCGACTATTCCTCAGAAAGGGCAAAGGGAATGTCAGGATTGCGAGGATCATAGATAGTCCCTACCTTCCTGAGGGGGAATGCTTCTTCTTGATAAATGAATGTGGCATAGGCGATGTGCAGGATGAGACTGCGAAACCTTAAATAAACGGCTTTGCCGAAGGTTAAGTCATGCCGAAGGAGTTCACCTACCGCGGACAAAGCGTCGAGGAACTACAGAAGATATCCATGGACGACTTCATCAAGCTACTCCCCGCAAGACAGCGCCGCTCACTCCTCCGCGTCCCGCCTAACGAGCAACGGAAGTTGAGGGAAAAAATCAGGAAAGCCCGCAAGGAAGCCGCGAGGGGAAAAGCGATCGTTATTAAGACGCATTGCAGGGAGACGGTGATTCTCCCAGAGATGCTTGGCTTGACGATACGTGTCCACGATGGGAAGGAGTTCCAGCCCGTCGAGATTACGCCTGAGAAGATGGGGCATCGCTTGGGCGAGTTCGCTCCGACGAATAAGAAAGTCGCTCATGGAACCCCAGGCATTGGTGCATCTAGGTCAAGCATGTACGTCCCCCTGAAGTAGAATACGCTTCTACGAGCGCTTCCTACTCTCCTGAACGAGTCGCAAAAGGTTTAATAGAAGACGTTCCGGTTTCTTGTACGCACGCGGTGGAAACTGGATGCCTAACTGGGGATACTCGTTCACTGCCTACGAGGAGGACCGTATGGCGAGGGTGAGTGGACGGGAGCTGCGAATCTCTCCTAAGGCGGCGCGAGAGATCTGCCACTACATACGAAGTATGAAGCTTCACCAAGCCCGGGCCTTCCTCGAAAGGGTTGTGAGAAAGGAGCAGGCAGTCCCCTATAGGCGCCATAAGAAGGAAGTCCCCCATAAGAGGGGCCTCCAAGGTTGGTATGCTGGCAGATACCCCGTCAAGGCCGCTCAACAGATACTCAACCTCCTCGATGGCCTTGAAGCCAACGCCGAGGGAAAGGGGTTGGATGTAGAACGCTTGAAGATCGTTCACGCAGCAGCCCAAAGGGGGCGGGTTCTGAAACGATACTTCCCGAGGGCCTTCGGAAGGTCTTCGCCCAATTTCGAGATGCTTTGCCACCTTGAGTTTGTAGTTGAGGAAAGCGGGTGATCCTGTGTCGACGGTTACGCATTTTATCGACGAGGCCATTCGTAATGTAGAGATCGATGAGTTCCTCGAGAAGAGGCTTCATAGTGCGGGCTTCGGAGGAGCTGAGGTTGCCCGAACCCCCTTGGGTACGAGGGTCATAATCTATGCTACTAGGCCAGGCTTGGTCATCGGACGGAGAGGATCGAACATAATAGAGTTGACCCGTCTTCTGGAAGAGAGATTCAAACTTCAGAACCCGCAGATAGCCGTCTCAGAGATCGAGGTCCCTGAACTCAACGCCAGAGTTATGTGCTCACGCATCGCCGATGCGATCCAGCGGGGCATCCATTTCCGAAGGACCGGATTCTGGGCCTTGAACCAGATCATGAAGGCTGGCGCCATGGGCACTGAGATCGTGATCAGGGGAAAACTCACCTCTCAACGACATAGGTATGAGAAATATAGAGAAGGATACATCGTCCGCTCCGGCGACCCAGCCTTAAAGAATGTGCGGAGAGCAGTGACCTCGGTTCAGTTGAAGCAGGGGTTAGTCGGTATCACGGTCAAAATCGTTCCACCCGGAGTAACCTTCCCAGATCGAGTTCAGATAACAAAGGGTATAGAAGTCGAGGTCGGAGAGGGCCCTGTAGAAGGAGAGGCCCCTGAGGCAGTTGAAGAAGCTGCATCCGCCACCGTTGGCAGAGAGGAATCCTCCTCTAAACAGGATAAGTCAGGAACAGTCGAAGATGACGATGTGACAGAGGAGGCTAAGTAGGATGCCCTTCCTAACGGCCAAGGAGATTCGAGAGATGTCGGAGGAGCAGCGGGCCGAGCGTCTTTCGGAGCTGATGACAGAACTCTCGAAGCTCCGAACCATGTCGAAGGCTGGCGGCGCATTGGAGAATCCCTCGAGAATCCGCGAGACTCGCAAGGCAATTGCTAGGATACTTACGGTTGAGAACGAGGTGAAGCGAGGAGGAAAAGCTTGACCATGGTTCCTATTACAGAGAAGAATATTCACCAGCACGAATTGATAGGCCTGCACGCGAGGGTAGTGTGCAGCTCCAGTCCTTCCCAAGTCGACATCTCAGGCCTCCTCGTGGATGAGAGCATGAATACCGTCACAATCTCCGATGGTGTGAAGGATCGGATGATACAGAAGAAGGATGCCTGCTTCCAAGTCATACTCCCAGACGGGTCAACAGTCATCGTTGAAGGACATAGGATTCTGGGCAGACCCATCGAGCGGGTGAAGAGCAAAGCCGGGGGCTCCTAAGGATGCGGGACATAGGGATAGAGGTCAAACCGCCTCAGAGGGAATGCGACGACCCCTCCTGCCCGTTCCACGGGAAATTGAGCACCAGAGGACGAATTCTAGAGGGCGTCGTGACTAAGGCGGCGATGAACAAGACCGTTGTCGTTAGACGAGACTATGACAAGTATTTGCCGAAATATATGCGGTACGAGAGGCGACACAGCCACGTTATGGCTCATAATCCCCCCTGCGTAGAAGCTGAGGTCGGTGATAGCATAAGGCTTATGGAGTGCAGACCCCTCAGCAAGGCAGTCTCCTTCGTAGTCGTAGAGCGAATAACCAGGGAGTGAGGATGAGGGATGTCGAAGTCTAGGGCGGTCAGCGCCAAGGGCATCATGGAATATCGGCCCCACATCCCGCGAACACTGGTTACGGGTTCAAAGATCAATTGTGCCGACAATTCGGGTGCGAAGGAGCTGAACCTCATAAACATCATCGGGTACAAGGGAAGGCTGAAGCGGATGCCCGCCGCCGCCGTCGGGGACATGATCATCATCTCAGTAACAAGGGGAAGCCCTGATCTCCGTAAGAGCGTCTTCCCCGCGATTCTGGTGAGGCAGAGGAAGCCCTATCGACGGGCCGACGGAGTATGGATTCAATTCGAAGACAATGCAGCCGTGATAATAACGCCTGAAGGAGAGCTTCGAGGCTCAGAGATCCGGGGACCTGTAGCTAAAGAGGCTGCGCAGAGGTGGCCTAGGGTCGCTGGTGCGGCGAGCATGATCGTTTAGCATGGAGGGGCGGAGTTGGCTAAGGATTCTACTGTTTCGAGGCATCTTTTGTCCGCATCGCTCTCTCCAGAACTTGTCCAAGAGCATAAGGTCCACAACATGGTTATCCGCGAGGGGGACACCGTAGCTATCCTTCGCGGAAACTTCCAAGATGTGGAAGGAAAGGTGACGAAGGTTGATCGTCGGAGGGGATATGTCTACATCGAGGGCGTAACCCGCGAGAGAGCCGACGGAACTACTAGGCATATTCCGATACATTCCTCGAAGGTGGTTCTCCGACGGTTGGCATTGGACGATAAGCGTCGAAAGGAAATACTTGAAAGACGCGTGGCAACCCTTCAACCGAAAGTAGAAGAGGAAAAGCCTAAATCAAGCCAGAGGGGTAAACGGGCAGAACCTACCGAAGACGAGGAAGCTGAACAAAAGAAAGAGGCCTAGGCCATGGGAAAGAAAGGCGGAACAAAGCACCTCAAAAGGAAGCCGGCACCAGCCTTCTGGCCCATCCATAGAAAAGAATATCGATGGGTCGTCAAACCCAGCCCTGGCCCTCACAGTGGCGCCGAGTCCCTTCCTCTACTGGTAGTCCTCAGGGACATCCTCACCCTAGGTAAAACCAGACGGGAGATAGATGTCCTCCTCTCTCGGGGAAACGTCAAGGTAGACGGGGTCGTCAGAAGAGAAAATGACTTCCCTGTTGGTCTAATGGACATCATAGAGGTTCCTGCCCTGAACAAGGTCTACAGGATACTTCCCGTTCCGGGGAAGGGACTGGGGCTTCACGAGGTTCCGAAGGAAGAGCGTGATTTCAAGCTCTGCAAGATAGTTGGAAAGACTACCGTTCAAGGTGGATACATCCAACTGAACCTCAGTGGCGGAAGGAACTTGCTTGTGAAGGTCGCCGACCCCAGAAAACCCGTGGAAGACATATACAAAACGAGCGACCTACTCAGAATATCCATACCCAAGGTTGAGGTTCTTGCCCACCTCAAATTCGAAGAAGGCATGCTGGCGCTAATAGATGGTGGAGAGAACGCTGGCCAATGGGGCGAGGTGGTGAAGATCGGTGAATCTAGCGTCTATGGTTCCACGGTTACGATTAGAAACGCCGAAGATCAGGAGATAGAGACAATCTCTGACTATATATTCCCCATTGGGAAGGGCCAAGCATGGATAAGCCTGCCAGGAGGGGCTGAGCAATGAGCCAAGAAACTACCCGGCCTTTGACCAGATCCGCCCAACAACCTCGCATCGAGAAGGTTGTGGTAAACCTGTGTACAGGGCAAGCGGGCGAGCCTCTTCAGAAAGCGAGGACGGTTTTGGAGAGTGTAACGGGGCATAAAGCCTGCCAGAGAAGGGCCAAGATATCCGTTAGGGACTGGGGAATACGAAGGGGCGAACCGATTGCAGTCTTGGTCACCCTTAGGAAAGACGATGCCAACGCTTTCTTGAAGAGGGCCGTCTACGCCGTCGGGAATCGGTTGAAGAAATCCAGTTTCGACAGCCAAGGAAACTTCGCCTTCGGAATAAGAGAGCACATAGAACTGCCAGGTGTAAGGTACGACCCTAATATCGGGATCTTCGGTATGGACGTTTGCGTGACCATGGAGAAAACGGGCTATAGGGTTAAGAGGCGCCGCAAGCTGAAGAGCAAGGTCGGGAAGGCCCAGAGGATTACTCCTGAGGAGTCCATGACGTACGTTAAGGAGTTCTTCGGCATAGAGATTGTGGATTAGGGTTGATAGGATGAAGGATAGGTCGAACACTGGCCGAAAGGTCTGGAAATACGGCAAGGGTAGTAGGCCGTGCCGTCGATGCGGAGCCTACGGGCCGATCGTCCGAGCCTACGGCATCAATCTCTGCAGACAATGCTTCAGAGAAACAGCTCCGTCCTTGGGCTTCAAGAAATACTGGTAGCTGGCGCTCAAGATGGACACTATCTCCAACGCCCTCTCGACGATACTCAACAATGAGACACGTCATAAGCGTGACTGCATAATCGCTCCAGCATCCCGCCTCATCGGCGATGTCCTAAGGGTTCTCCAGATGAACGGGTATGTAGGCAAGTTCGAGTTCATCGATGACGGCCGAACCGGGAAGTTCGATGTGCAGTTGTTGGGCAGAATCAATAAGTGTGGTGCGATCAGGCCCCGTTATTCGTGCGGCGTCGACGAATTGGAGAGGTGGGAGGAGAGATTCCTCCCTTCCAAGGAGCTGGGCATCCTCATCCTCTCGACGCCCCAAGGCGTTATATCTCATAGGGAATCGAGGGAGAAACGGGCAGGGGGGAGACTCCTAGCCTACGTCTACTAGGTGGAACTGCTGTGGTTAGGCGTTATCTTGTTGAGGAGACGGTTGAAATTCCAGAAGGCGTAGAGATTAGGATCGATGGGCGACAAGTTTCTGTGTCAGGCTCCCTCGGAAAGCTTGAGAAGGACTTCTCCCACGCACCCATAGACATCCGCCTCGAAGACGGGAAAGTGGCCGTTGAGGCCAAGTGGTCAGACAAGAGGCAGGCCGCGATGGTGGGAACTGTGAGGTCGCACATCCGAAACATGATCATAGGAGTCCAGAAAGGCTTCACCTACAAGCTGAAGACAGTCTTCGCCCACTTCCCCGTAAACGTTCAAGTTAAAGGAAACGAGGTCGTCATCGAGAACTTCGGCGGTGAGAGGAGGTCTAGGGTGGTTCAGATACCTGAGAGTGTGAAGGTCTCTGTTGAGGGAGACGACGTCATCGTGAAGGGCTTGGACCTAGAGAGGGTAAGCCAAGCCGCAGCCATGATCGAGCATGCGACTCGGATAAAGAAGAAGGACCCCCGAGTATTCCTCGACGGCATCTACGTCTATGAGCGGCAGGAGGGGATGTAGGATGGCTGTAGAGGAAGAGAAGGTAGTCAGCGAGGAAGAGGCAAAGGTCGTCAGACCGCCGGAGTTGTCGGCACAGGAAAGAAAGCTCCTAAAGATAAGGAGAGTCCAGAAGGGTAAGAAACCTAAGTTTAGACGACAGGAGAGCTGGCGGTACAAGAGGGTAGACCCTTCCTGGAGGCGCCCTAAGGGGATAGACAGCAAGATGCGCCTCAAACTCGGTGGCAGGCCGAAGTTGGTTGAGATTGGATATAGGTCGCCTAGCAGAGTTCGCGGTCGCAGTGGTTCCGGTCACGACGAGGTACTGGTCTTCAACGTTGGAGATCTCTCTAAAGTTTCTCCTGACCAAGTCGTCAGGATCGGCCATGTGGTCGGCCAGAGGAAACGCCTCGACATCCTTGAGAAGGCCAAGGCTTTGGGGCTCTATGTCGTGAACCCTGGGAGGGTGGGTGAGGTTGAGTCTTAGAGACCAGAAGCAGTTGGCGGCTAAGGTGCTCAAGGTAGGCAAGAGTCGTATCCGCATAGATCCCGAACGTACCGAGGATGTGGAAGGCGTTATCACGAGGGAGGAGATTCGAAAACTCATACACGAAGGAGCAATCACCGCCGCCCCCGAGAAAGGCGTAAGTCGGGGAAGAGCCCGTGAGGCCGCCCTGAAACGGAAGTCAGGCCTGAGGAAAGGCCCTGGCAGTAGAACGGGGAAAGCCACCGCCCGCGCGCCGTCGAAGGAGATCTGGGAAGCGAGGATACGTTCCCTTCGCGGACATCTCCGTCATCTCCGAGACCGGAGGATTATTCAGAAGAACGCGTATAGACGCCTCTACCTCTTGGCGAAGGGTGGAACTTTCAGGGACAGGAACGACGTCGATCAGTACATAGAGGTCCACAGGCTTTCGAGGAGGCGATAGACTACGGCGCGAGGACCTAGATACCACGTGATGCTTCGTCGACGACGAGAGAAGCGAACGGATTATCGGATGCGCAAGGCCATGATCATCTCAAAGACCCCCAGACTCGTAGTTCGCGGCTCACTGAAGCATATGCAGGTGCAGGTTGCAGAGGCCCTGCCTGTCGGAGATAAGATGCTCGCCTCAGCCAACACCAAGAACCTCGCCTCCTTTGGGTGGAGAGCCCCTACAGGCAACGTACCTGCCGCCTATCTGATCGGATATCTGCTCGGGAAGAAGGCCATGGCAGCGGGGGTGGAAAAGGCTATCCTCGACATCGGCTTGGTGAGCACCACCATTGGAGCCAGAGTATTTGCAGCACTAAAAGGCGTGACAGATGCAGGCCTATCGATTCCGCATGATGAGGGCATCTTGCCTTCCAAAGAAAGAATCATGGGCGAACATGTTGTGGGATATGCCAAGAAACTTCAGGAAACCGACCCTACCCTATATGAAGGAAGATTCTCTCAGTACATCTCCAAGAACATGAGACCGGAGGATCTGCCCAAGCACTTCACTCAGGTCAAGGAGAAGATCGACGAGGCCTTCAAGGAAGGAAGGTAGAGACATGAGCACGATGCAAGAAACGGGTCCAGGAACGTGGGTTCCACGCACCTCCTTGGGCAGGATGGTTCTTGAGGGAAAGATAACCTCTTTAGATGAGATCTTCAGCCAAGGCTACAAGATTCGAGAGGCTGAGATAGTTGACACACTCCTGGCGAACCTCCGGCAGGAGGTTTTGAACATAAACCTCGTCCAGAAGCAGACGGATGCCGGCGAGAAGTCTAGGTTCAAAGCCCTAGTCGTCGTGGGAAACAACGATGGATACTTCGGATTGGGAACAGGTAAGGCGAAGCAGGTCAGATCGGCCATTGAGAAGGGGACGGTTGATGCGAAACTCAACATCTTCCCGGTAAGAAGAGGATGCGGCAGCTGGCAATGTGACTGCGGAGAGAAGCACTCAGTCCCCTTCAGAGTAATTGGGAAGTGCGGAAGCGTAACAATAGAGCTGAAACCAGCGCCAAAGGGGGTGGGCGTTGTTGCCAGCGAGGTGCCGAAGGCGGTAATCAATTTTACAGGGATTCGAGACTGCTGGGTCAAGAGTCGCGGCTCGACACGAACAACACCATCCTTCGCCCAAGCAACAGCCAACGCCTTGAAGAACACGTATCAGATCGTAACGCCAGAGGATTGGACCGGATGAGAAAGTTGTCAGAAGGGAAGAGTTGCATAGCCGTCGTGCGAGTTCGGGGAAACGTTGGGACCAGCCGGGAGCTCGAGGAGGTCTTCCGCCAGATGCATCTCACCCGAAAGAATCATGCGACCCTGATCCCCAGCTCGCCGAGCAACGAAGGGGTGCTTAGAAAGGTCAAGGACTACGCCACATGGGGCGAAGCCTCCCTTGAGACGGTTACCGAACTTCTGGCGAAACGAGGGATGCTCTCCGGTAACAGGAGGATCACAGAAGACTATGTCAAGACCTCCTTGGGATACGAGTCGCTGGTCGCCCTAGCAAACGCCCTCCACGAGACGCGTGTTGACCTCAGGAACGTAAAGGGAGTGAAGCCCCTATTCAGGCTTCATCCTCCAAGCAAAGGGTTTCGTGGCTCCACGAAGAAACCCTACCCCGAAGGGGAGCTAGGTTATAGGGGAGAGGAGATAAACGGCCTCCTCACCAGAATGGTTTGACTTTACCGAGGCGAAGAGCTAGATGCCGACCAGACTACGAAAGGTGCGAAAGTTCCGTGGCTCCAGAACCCATGGTTGGGGACAGGTTGCTCAGCATCGAGGTTCAGGAAGCAAAGGCGGATATGGTGAGACGGGAGGCCACAAGCATAAGTGGACTCGGACGATCGTGTATGAACCTAATCGTTTCGGCAAGGTTGGTTTCAAACATGCTTGGGTAGATAGGGCGGCGACGATAAATGCGGGAGAGCTGGACGAGATTTCAGAGGAGTTGGTGGCTAGGAAACTCGCGGTAAAGGAAGATGACGGAATTCATCTCGACCTAGGTTCCGTTGGCATAGGGAAGCTTCTGGGCGAAGGAAAGGTCGAGAAGGCGTTGATCGTTAAAGTGGGTTCCTTCTCAGAGGAAGCGAAGAGGAAGATTGAAGAGGCCAAAGGCAGAATTGTATCGGAGAACTAGCTGAGGTAGCTTCTGTTGCCTGGGAGATTTCTCAATCTCTTCCATCCCATCACTAGGGTAATGCCCGAGGTGAAGGCCCCTGATCGTCGTATTCCCTTCAGGGAGAAGCTGCTTTGGACGGCCATCGTCCTTGTGGCTTATCTTATGTTGACAGAAATTCCCCTCTTCGGAGCCAAATATTTGGGAGGCGACCCCTACGCAGTCCTTCGGGTTATCTTTGCTTCCTCAAGGGGCTCCCTGATGGAACTCGGTATCCAACCCATCGTGACCGCAGGACTGATCACGCAGCTGATGGGGAGTTCAGGGCTAATCCAATTTGACAACAAGAGCGCCGAAGATCGGAGCCTCCTGACAGGGGCGACGAAGTTCTTCACGATAATTATGACCAGCGCCTTGGCGATCGCCTACATCGTTAGCGGAGCCTATGGCACCGGTCTCTCCACGGTGGCCATAGTAGCTGTATTCCTACAACTCTTCGTTGCAGGGTTGGTGGTGATGCTCCTAGACGAGTTGCTTCAGAAGGGTTGGGGACTGGGAAGCGGGATCAGCCTCTTCATCGCGGCGGGAGTCTCGCAGAAGATACTCTGGGACCTACTGAGTCCCCTACCGTTTGAGGAGAACGGAAACGCGTTGGGCTCCCTCATTGCATATATCCAGTCGATCCTTCGAGGTGAATCACCCCTGACCGCCTTCATCTCGAGATCAAGGGAGGATGCTCCCACCATGCTCGGTCTAGTAGTGACAATAATAGTCTTTATCGTGGTGACGTATCTCCAAGCCTTGCGGGTGGAGATACCCATCTCCTACGCCAAGTATCGGGGCTTCAGAGGACGATACCCTGTTAACCTACTCTACGTCTCTAACCTTCCCCTGATTCTCGTCTCAAGCCTCTTCTTGGACATCTACTTCTTCGTCCAGATCATCTGGTCCCGGTTCAATCCCTTAAGCGACAACCCTTGGCTCAACTGGCTCGGCACCTTCAAAGAAAATCAAGCCGTCGGCGGACTGGCCTACTACATCACCTCACCCAGAAACCTAAGTCAGTTCAGCGCAGACCCGATCAGAGCCCTAGTTTATGCAGGTCTTCTGATAGGTCTCTGCGGACTCTTCGCTATGATTTGGTTACAGGTGAGTGGTATGGACCCTGCCTCGGTCGCGCAGCAACTCGTCGACTCTGGGCTCCAAATCCCCGGGTTTAGGAGATCGGTGAGGCCTATTCAGAGCGTTTTAGAGCGGTACATTCCCACGGTCGCAGTTCTTGGGGGAATAGTTATAGGTGTGGTAGCGGCGTTCTCGGACTTCTTCGGCGCCTATGGGACTGGTACGGGGATTCTACTAACGGTTGGGATAATCTATCAGTATTATCAGACAATAGCAACGGAACAGGCGACAGAGCTCTTCCCTCTGCTGCGACGGTTTATGGGCGAATAAGGATTCGGTCCTCGGGAACGCTTTATTAGAGCGGGGAAAACTGTATTCTGGTTGTTCCCCTTGACCGCCTTTGAGTACTTCCTGAGCCCACCAATCTCTACCCTCGCAGTCATCTTCGTTGCCTTTGGGATAGCCTTAGCATCGATGATTATCTACCGCCTAATGGTTGATGTTAGGAAGCTTCAGTCCATCAACGAGGAGATAAGCAGGTACAATGAGAGGATGAGGGAGGCCCAGAGGAGGGGGAACCGCGCGGAGCTTAGACATCTGCGAAGGGAGGAGACTAGGGTGAAGATGCTGGCTTCCTACTCCACGAAGCAGAGGCTGAGGGTCACCCTCGTCACCGTTATTCCCTTCTCTGCCGTATCGATTCTCTTGGGCTTCCTCTATGGCATGAAGACTATTGCTAAGCTACCTTTCAGTGTCCCCGTTGTCGGAGTGGACCTGTCATTCTACCTTTGGTATACCTTCTGCTACTTCTCAGCCTACCTACCCCTACTCCGGATCTTCGGCATCACCTTCGGAACGACCATACCCCTTCGAACAGCAAGCCGAGGTGAGGGGAGGTAACGTGGATCTGGTCATAACTATAAGTGGCCTCCACGGAACGGGCAAGACCACTGTCGCCGAGATACTGGCTAGGAACCTCGAGCTGCGGCATATCTCTGCTGGCCAACTTTTTCGGCAGATAGCTGAGGAACGAGGCCTGTCTCTCAACGCCTTGAGTATGAAGGCGTCGGAGAAGGATGAGCTTGACAGGCTTGTGGACGAACGTACGAAGCAGGAGGTGAAGAAGGGGAACGCTGTGATCGATGGTCTCTTGGCTGGCTGGATGGCTGGGAAGAGCGCTGACCTCAAGTTCTACCTCTCCGCCCCCCGTGATGTTCGGTTGGCTCGAATCGCTAGACGGGACAGGTGCTCCATAGAGGAAGCGAGGAAGGCGACGTTCCTCAGGGAGAGGCTTGAGAGGGGAAGGTTTAAGAGGTTTTATGCGATTGAGATCGATGACCTTTCCATATACGACCTCGTCCTCAACACGGGGCTTCTGTCCCCTAGGGGGAATGTGCGGGTCTTGGAGAGCTTCGCAAGAGCGTACATGAAAGAACGGGAGGCGAAGTAAGGGATGCCGGCGATCGATATTGGGAGAGTATGTGTCAAGACCACGGGCAGGGAGAAGGGTAAGAGGTGCGTCATAGTCGATATCGTGGATAGATCCTTTGTCCTGGTTACAGGTCCTAAGTCGATGACGGGAGTTAAGAGGAGGAGGGTGAACGTGGGGCACCTGGAGCTTCTGGACGAGATGGTTAAGATTGCCCGTCGAGCCAGTGACGAGGAAGTGGCTGAGGCCCTCGGAGACATTAAGTCCAAAAAATAGCACCTTATCGCTTCCCACCCATTGTTTGGTGTTAAGGCGGTTGAATGTCTGAGCCTCCTTGGACTGTGAAGCGTGAACTCCTCACGAAGGTCGAGGAGGAGACCGACCCGAGGTATGGAACCCCGCCAGAACAGAGATCTCTGAAAGATCATATTCGATTAGGCATCGTGAACCTTGACAAAACTAGTGGGCCGACCAGCCACGAGGTAGTGGCTTGGGTGAAGAGGATACTCCATGTGGAGCATGCGGGGCATGGTGGTACGCTCGACCCCAAAGTGACGGGGGTTCTTCCCATAGCCCTAGAGGATGCTACGAAGGCCGTCGGCATCCTCCTCCTCTCAGGCAAGGAGTACGTCTGCGTCATGAGGCTTCATGGCGAGGTCTCTGAGGGGCGGGTTCGAGGCGTTCTCTCAGAGTTCGTCGGCGACATCCTCCAGCGACCCCCACTGAGGTCCTCTGTCCAGCGGATCATACGGGTCCGAAGAATCTACTATGTTCGCGACTTGGAGTTTCGGCCAGACCGGGTCCTCTTCCGCGTAGGGTGTCAGGCTGGAACGTACATTCGAAAGCTCTGCTTCGATGTGGGTGAAGCCTTGGGGGTCGGAGCCCACATGGAGGAACTCCGCCGGACACGAACAGGGCCCTTCACTGAGGACGAGAACCTAGTCACCCTCTACGACCTCCAAGACGCCTACGCCACCTTCGAGGAGAAGGGGGAGGAGGAGCCGTTGAGGAAGTGCATCCAACCTGTGGAGGCGACCTTTGGAAGCATCCCGAGGGTCTACCTGCGGGACTCGGCCGTCGACGCTGTCTGCCACGGAGCTAAACTCGCGGTTCCGGGAATAAGCAAGCTCGATTCAGGCATCTCCCCGAAGGATTGGATAGGCTTCTTCACCCTGAAGGGCGAGTCAGTCGGTATGGGGAGGGCTGTCCTGAGTACAGAGCAGGTTATGGATTTGAAGCATGGGATAGCCTTCGACACCCTCCGAGTCATCATGCCAGTAGGAACATATCCTCGCATGTGGCAGAGCCGAAGCAACGAGAAACCTTGACGCTTACGGTTTAGTTGAGCCTATGAAAGAATCTTCTTAGCGATCTCAGTCCCGTATTGTCGGCACATCTTGGCGACCTCTTCCTCCCTGTCACCCGACGCCCTTATGATTCCAGGCACCATCTTCATCCTGTGATGCAGTCCAAACGCCAATTCCAACATCCTGACGCAGTCCATTCCGTCCCTACGCGTTCCTGACGATGTGAAGCATCCGCCAACCTTGTCCCTCAGCTGATGATCCTTCCTGTACAGGGCTATTGAATCGTCGATGAGCCTCTTCACCTGCCACGCCACATTGCTGAAATAAGTGGGGGAGCCTATCACGATTCCATCGGCCTCGACCAAGTCGTCGAGGGCGCAATCCTCAACCCTCTTCAGGTCCACAGTGACCCCTAACCCTTCAGCTCCTTTCCCAATCGCCTCAGCCATCCTCTTAGTATTGCCCGCACCAGAGTAGTAGATGATGAGCAGACGCTTGGCCACCAACTTCCTCACCGAGCCTCTAGCCTACGGCCCGAAGCTTCGTCTTCATGGTTGCTTCCTTATCCTTCCGATCATCGATCGTCAGAACCATGTACACCCTCTTCGCACCCATCCTAAGTTGAGCCTCATGGGCCTCCTTCACAGCCGAGAAAAGCTCATCGAGACTCCTCGCCTCAATCGTAGTCGCCATAGCTCCAGCCTCGAATCTTAAACCAGTCTCCCCTAAGGCCTTCAAACTCTCTTTGACATACTTGCTCAAGCTGGTTCCTTCACCTACAGGGAAAACTGACAAAGCCGCTATAATCAACGCATCACCACTATTCCGGACATTGTTAACGATATAGAAAGGATGCGCGCAGATGGGAGTCTTGGCCTCAAGAGACTATGATTAATATTGGGCAGGGTAGAAATATATTTGTTCACACTCGTGCCGGGGTAGCCTAGCCTGGTAGGGCGCAGGCCTGGAGTCCATAGGGCCTGGAAGCCTGTGATCCGCAAGGGTCGCGTGGGTTCAAATCCCACCCCCGGCGCCATAGACGAAGCCACGGTATCTGGATCATTTTCGCTTCCTGAAAATCTTGACACTTTCACCCGCGAACTCCGAAACCGAGGGACAGAAGAGAAAGGGTTGCCAGCCGACAAAAGGCATGCTCGACAGGATGACGAGAGAGGAATAGAACAAGCGAATAACCACTATGCTTAGAAGAGACTAGCCCCCTGAACCACAATTATCAAATTGGGCACGTTTCAGCCATGGAATATGGTCAACTGGACAGCACAGCTTGTCTCAGAGACCCAAAACTCTCATCCAAAAGTCTATTTGTCACTTCATCTAAGGGTAGGCCTCTAAGATCAATCTCCTTCAAGTCCTTGGAGCACACTTGTGACAGGAGGCCGACGCCTGTTTCCATATATGCTTCGTCACCCTTGAATACCGCGTTTTGAATGACGCCTATACCATATATGAGCGCGTATATTTTGCCTATCAATGTTCTACCAATTCCCTCGTCAACGACATCTAGTGCCGCTCGGATTTCTTCTAAAGCCCTCTGTAACCGCTCTGAATAGATTTGCAGGATCTCACTAACTGGGTCTTCTGTAACTTCTGGCAACATGGAGGATAATTGTAGTAGTGCCTGCCTAGGTGTGGTTTTCAGGTCAGAGATAAAACTTAAAGTTTTTGTCCTAAGAGTAAGAAATCCTCGCGTAGGCTCCTCAACTTGTTGAAGAACTTCCTCAAAGCGTTTTCGGGTCGCCTGTAAAAGGGCTTCCTGCTCATGCCTAGGTTTACTTATAAGATTAGATATTGTTTCTGAATCATGTATGCTCTCCACATCCATGTATAGATCATCTATCGTTGCCATGGTGCCTGAAACCGAAATTACAGTCTGGGCATCATAGGTAAATTTTGTTATAGTTTCCCAGCTGCTCCGAAATAACCGCGTCTTACGATATAGAACCTCTACTTCCCTATTCCCTTCGTTTATCCTAATCAGGCCTTCCCTGTATTGTTTATTTGAATATTTTATGGACTTAAGCTTGAACTCGATACTCATAATATCTTCTCCACCTTAAGATCTTGAGAGTTGCTCGCGATAGCATCGTAGCCTTTCTTGAGTTTAGCATATGTTTGAGTTTCTTTTAACCCGTAGAACATAACTATGTCGTACAGTCCAAACTTACTATGTTTCTCGTAAAACTGGTATTCCATGCTAATTGAATCGACCAAGTTATTGGAACAATATTGTCTAAATCCTTGAATTATTGGCTTCTCCAAATCTTTTTGTGCCGCGGCCATTAGGTACGCGGTCCGTATGTCTCCTAATTGCAGATCTAAGGAGGCTTGATGACTCTGAACAAAGAAGGCATCATGAACTGTTCTATATACATTACCTGATGCGGCCATAAGGGCGGAGAAGACGTGAATCTTGACTCCAAGGCGAGCATCCCTTTGGACAAAATCCATTAAATCACCAATAGGAGTCAAGAGGAAAGACAGAATCAGGGCTAGAGCTCGGTCTCCCAGTGCAAGGCCCTCCTGCTCCGAGAAACAAGATGCGTCTTCACGATAGCTGCTCGTCGCTAGTATCAGAGGGAACCCTCTTTGAAAGGCTGCTGTCAGCGCCACATAGCTTGTATGTTGCTCAAGGGGGGTGGAATCTGTATCTGCGGTTATAGCGAAGACCAGTGTATTTGCCTCAACTGGTAGAGCAAGTAGAGCGAGAACAGATAGGGGGTTCACTGTATCTACCATCATGACCTTGTAGCGGGATTCACTGAAACCAATCAGCTTCAGCCATTTCTTGAACTTCTTCGAGTACATTGCGTGAAAGTCAAGCCAGGTTCCTCCCTCAACCTTCCCTACAATGTAACTCTCAACCCCTTCAGTCTCCCTGTCACCCATGAGAAGTTGAGCCCCATAGACCCCCGGAAGTGACAAGGGAGGGAAACCCACATAGAGCACTGATACCTCTTCGAAACTCACCCCTACTTCCGGGATCTTAACGAGTTCGGTGCAAGCATCCTTGTAAAGCACCTCTCCTCCACAGGTCTCACACGTGAGGTTCAAAGCGCATTCATGGCCATTGACGCATCTAGGCATGTCTTACTACAAGCACCTCGTTTACATCATCATACCTAACAGATGGATTTGTCATTGAATACAGTCTAGTGAAAATGATAGCTGCCTCATGTTGAAATGGTAAGTCTGAAATTTCTAACACATTTCTGTTCTGCATAAGATGTTCAATCACTTTCTTTGCAGCAGAGTATTGGGACAGTATAATTAGGTTGTTCTCATCTTTCCTCCGTCGTTCAGCTTGATCTCCAAAGCTTGATGTAACAGTCTGGATAAACTTCACTAAATTTCCAAAAGTGGGCCTCATAGTCTTCAATTCATCCTTGAGAACCTGCAATCTATTTGACTGACCTATTACTTCGAAGTGAACAAGATCCACAGAAGTTGTGGTAAAGGTCTTGATGATCTTCTCCAATTGTTCGGCTTGGGTCAGGGCAGCATCAACAACCTCAGCGAGAAGACCCTGCAACTCCATCATTTTCTGAAGAATATAGGTTGAATCCGCAGGCCTAGCATTTTCTACTGACTTTAAGACTTCTTCAACCTTGGTGCGCAGCTCGTCGTCGCTCATCTCTACAAACTGAGCTAGATTGCTCGATAGCGTTTTGATTTTACCTTCCAATTCTTGATTGTATGATGCGTGGAAGTTCAGCCAGTATTCTTCAGCTAGTAGCTTCATACCCGTCAAATAATCATATGAATCAAATAGATATATGGGGTTAACCGGAGGTGCTATCACTTCGCGGTCCATTAGAATGTTGAAAGAGTTGGTCGCCGATATGTATTCGTCAAAGAGTTTTGTCGCTGCTTCCTTAATACTTGGGACAACCTTGTCATATGTTTGGAGTGCATCATCAAGGCTCATTTGCCCGCTCAACGTTGCAAGTTCAGGAAACCTTAATTGAACCCCAGATTCTTGGAGTATAGTATTAAACGTTGATGTCAAAGAGGATAGCGTATTTAACTCATTCAGCATTCTCAACCTGAGAGTTTCTGGCAAGTTCTCTAAAAATGGTAAGCGCCGTTGTTCGAGTTCACCTATCCATCCCGTCAAAGACTCATAGCTTGCCGTTTGTATACCTCTTTCAATGTCTGTAATATGAGAAGAGCACTCATCTAATGCCTTACGCTCCTCCCCCAAATCTGCAGTAGGTGCACCTTTGACTATCTTGTCTACAGTCTCTAAGGCCCGCTGTTTTCCAGTTCTAACCCGCTCTAGGCAGGTTAGTAGCCTGGCCTTGGCCTTCTCCACACGTTCGAGCCTCTGGATAAGAAGTTCCCTGGTGGTGAAGAGAAGGCCTAGCAAGAGAGAACCAGAGATCATGTAAATGGAATCGTTTGGGAGAGATGTTTGGTAACCCCCAACGTCTGGAAGTGACGTGATGAGGAGAAAGAAGGCTATAGGTGTAGCGATGGATGCTACAAAGGGCGAAATGATTCTTAATATTCGATTTGTCCTCTCAAATACGGAGAAGCGATTTAGAGCTGAGTTGACTGTCCCTGCTATAGATGCGGAAGAGCTGAATACTATTGCGAGCAAGATCGTCGGAACAACAAGGATCGAGAGGGAACCACTCAATATGAATTGGACAAAATCCTTTGAGAAACGTGATAGATAATCAGCTGGTGGGGTTAAGAATATGTTGAGCCCCGGCAGGGGTTTTATGCGATTATTGGCCAGATTAGTTAGCTGAGAGAAGATGATGGGGGGTGTGTCTCTTGAATGAGACGCGTAGTATATTGCGTTTTCTATCATAAGCAACGGCGATAGCGTCGCTACGAATGTAATTGACACTGGACCTATGCTCAATAAGCCACCTATCGCTGCCGCAGCAACTAACATAGCTACAGATAAATAGTATTGAGGCGTGAGCATCAATGCAACAGCAAGTATCGCCAAGGCCATGGAGGTTGGCTCTATGTTAGCGCTTAGCAAGCTTACAACAAGGACTATGATCAGGATTAATATCACAACTAGTCCTATCCATCCAAATCCAGTGTATCGAGGAGAGGAAGGCTTAAAGAGTTCTATTAGTCCAAATCCAATCAGCTGATAGAGAATTGAAAAGAATACAAGGGTGCAGAGGATTCTTGATGCCCATTTAGGGTTCCTAAGAGAGGAAATCCCTAATCCTACGCCTATTAGAAGAGGAAGGATAGGTGCCTCTGTCGCTGCACCGGGGAGCAACGGAACGATCGTCAGGAAAAAGAATGAAGCCAAAGCTATTATCGGTGAGGTGGTGTACTTGTTTACTCTTGTTCTAGCCTCAGACTGACCAGATTCCATTACACCTGTTCCCGCTCCTCCATCCTAACTGATGGAGCGGCTTTAAGCTGCGTTACCAAGTCGTTTACATCCTTGGCCCCATGCTCTAGGAGGAAGCTCCTAAACATAACCTTCTCGGACCTCCGCACACTACCAGCGTCATTCTTCATTGCTGAGAATTTCTCTATCTGATCGACTCTAGCTTTCGCTAGAATGATCAAAAACGTAATTGTCCAAGGATCAATCTGCGGTATTTGTCTTATGGATATGCTCTTGCTCGCCTCCACGCTTGAGAAAACGTTCAAGGTGCTGGAGAGCATTCCTTGAAGTTCTTGATCCCAGAGACCAGGCGGTATACCTACTGTTGTCCAGATCAGGTCAGACCTGTAGTTATCTGACAGGCCTGCGTAGTTGGACAAGCTGAAGATCCTTATGTAGCTCTTGACCATATTCCTAAATCTGTCCCTGTCCACAATCTCCTTAAGTATCCCTTCTCCCTTTAGACTAGATTCTTCCTCGCGCAGTATCTTCTCCATTATCTTTATTTGCTCAGCCTCACTTAACTCGACAACTCTCTCATAGTAACTACTCGTGCTAGTTATTGCACTTATCATACTATTCAGTTCATTCGACCTACTAACTATAGTGTTAAGCATCCTTCGATATTGAGACATGGTCCATAGACTCTTTTCAAGCTCTGTCATTCTTTCCAGCTCAGAACGCAGTCTATCATCCTCATTCTTTCGCTGAGACAGTCTGGTCTCCAATGATACCATTTCGTTCTGAAGATCATCCAGACTTCGCCTCATTATCTTCCTCCTGCCGCTGAGATCTATCCTTATCTTCCTTATTTCCATCTTTATCCTATCCGCTTCAGCTTCTTTTTGAGCCAATAACCTTTGTGCTGATTCGGTTTCTATCGAGGCTTCCCTAAGTCTAGATTCGAGATTGTTCCTGACCACTCTGATTCCAGGTAGATACTGTTCAGACATCTTGACCTCCGTTTCAGACCTCGTCAGTATGGCTCCCGCAGCCTTAAAGATAGGTATCAGCTCAGTCTCTCCAATTGTCACAGCTCGCCTTCCTTCTCTGCTCTGGTCCTTCGCGTAGCGTATTGTCAGCTCATCTGCTAGAGCTTTTGTTCTGAGATATATCTTAAATGTTTCAACCGCGCTTCCAATCAATGTTACAAGGTTGATGTATGAACGGATCTGGCGAATCTGGTTCGAGGTTAGAAACTTGCTAGCAGTGATGCTATTCTCCAACTCCGCCAATGACGCTGGTAGGCTTGAGGCAAAATCTCCCTGAGTTCTACTTAGTTGCGAGATCTCTTCTCTCCACTGATTAACATATTGCATGACCGCGTGTTCTGCAGTCTCTTCTGGAAACACCATAGCTTGAAGTACCTTGGACCACTTCTCATTGTAATACGATGCAAAATCTTCTACTCCCTTCATTTGTTTTCTAAGCTCAACATCGTATCTACCAGCACGATGAATAATGTCCTCGACCTCATTCTCAAAGGCATCGGATCTATAGCTATTGATTGATATAAGATGCCTTCGATAAAGCTCGACAAGCTCAGAGTATCTTTGCTTCAGCAATTCATTGATTTTCAGCAGCGCCTCTTTCTTGAGGTTCATAAATTCTCCTATGGTTTCCGAAAGTCTCAGGTATTCGTGGAGATATTTGACATAATCTTCAACTGGGTACCTTATCCTAAGATAGGTGAGTGCGTGGACCCAATTCGGGCCGAAGTCATTGTTCGTGCCTATTCTGCTAAGCAGGTCAGCTAAGTCAAAGTTCATTAGCAGATGAACAATGTCTACAAGAGCTTCGTCAAGTTCCTTCTTAGCGTTCATCAAGCTGTTCTTGTTGTTGTAAACAGGATCTAAGGCCAAGAAAAACAAGGCTGTGAATGGATTCCGATATGCTTCTCCGAAGTTTTTGGTGACCTTGTCGTTCAACTCTCTGTTGAAGAGTAGCTCTGCTTCAATCAACGCGTTATATGGTGCCGGGCCCCTAGCTAGAAGATCGTCTGCGGAGCTGGGAAGTATTGCTATTGCAACTATAGGGACAGCGGAGCCCAGCCTAGCTCTAAGATGTCTAGCGAAGTCAAATATCATGCCACTGCCCGTTCCGCCCCCTAGACCGAATATTGTAACGACTATTGGTTGATATTTCGATGTTAGCACTCTGTCCTTGAAGACGGCCATTAGACTATTCAATTCGACATAGTGATAGTAGTTTAGGGCGTAAACTGCCTTACTGAGGGCCCGTTGCCTGCCTACTCCTCCGGCCAACGGAGGTATAGACATCGATGATTGGATCCATGGCTTATAGTTGTTGACAACTATATCTTCCTTCATTAGGTATGTGTCATACTTCTGCATAAATTCGAATAGCGCATCAGGAGTATTGAATTTGACATTTAGGCCTTTGACCCATAGTCTATCCACCGAGACGCCTTTACTCTCGAGCTTAGAAAAAATGTTCCTACAGGAGGATTGTAGGCTGCCAAGGTCTCCGTCAGCGACATCGATTGCCAAGCAAGCTATGCGGAAGTCCTCAGATGAAAGCAACTGCGAGAGCCTTTCGCTTTCCACCAAGGATTGTATGACGTTAGCTCCTGTACCGCCCAATCCTATCAGATGGATACTGGAAAATATGGGTGTACTCATATGACCTCGCCCAGTCTATCCCTTATTCTTTTCAGCTGGTCAGCAAAGTTCTTATCGTATTGAGTGGCAGTCACTTCTAAGGCAGCAAGTTCTTTCTGGACTCCACCAACTATACTGCTAGCGTATCCATACTTGGTTCTACCTCTCGTAAGGAAGACGAACAGAATTACAGCTACTGCTGCAAGCACTCCTACTCCCGCGATTAATCCAATCATGAGTGATGGGTTCGTTGCAGGAAAAGCTGCGGCATCTATTAGATTGAGGAGGCTCGTAGCTTTTTCCGTGAGCCCTGATTGGTTTAGGGCTTGAGATTGTTGAAGGACGCCGTTCACAAATGCAGAGTAAGCCGCGTCTATCTTCCCCATGGGTATCAAGCTAGACTTATCCGAATAGGTTTTGAGGTATGTTTCAAGAACTGCATCAGATATCTTGATCGCCACCATGCCCACAACGGAGCCCCCTGTGATGGTGACTTTGATGACTTGGAAGCCACTCTGAGCGAAGTGGAGCTTAAGTTCCCCTGCTGGGCGTTCGGTGATTTCCGATGGCACTGAGAAAAGAGCTGACAAGACCAATTGGCCCTGTATCTGCTTGAAGCTTATGGTTTGCGATGCTGGCGTAAATCTGGAAGAGTTATAGCCTCCGTAGCCGGCTGTTAGAATATACCAGAACTGAGCCCCTATGGCTTTCATGTTTCGATCTAAAGTCACATCAAAATAAGTCGGGGGAAAGGGGGAAAGGGGGAAAGGTACATTTATCCTCATAGTAACGTTGTAGGAGTGGCCAGCGATCAGAGGTTGCCCCTGCCGCGAGACCTTGTCCGTCAAGTCCCAAATAGAAAGAGGTTCTACCCAGTTGACTTGTTGAGCAGAGGCTGGGGACACTATCAAGAGACCCATCAGAATCACGACTACTATTAGTAGTGTTCTCGACCGCATGAGGCTCCACCTGAATGAGAGTAGGGGCGAAGCACCTTATATCATTTAGTGATGTCTAATTCAGGACGAACTGGAGTCGTATGAGGAGGCCTTGACTAGACGCTCCTACAAGCCAGTCGACGTTCCCGTTTTGCGAGGCTTGTCCTCTTGAATCGAGTAACGACCCTGCAGTAAATAGAGTTTCGAGAGAACTAGCCTTGAGACAACAGCCTGAGCACCTGCTCCAGATGGTCTGATTCGCGTGATTGGTGGAAGACCTGAGGAGATGCGACCATGTTATAGCGGTGAGGGGTCTCCATAGGGCTAACGGAGTTGAGGTAGAGCCGCCTTAACGCCAATACGCCACATAGGAAAGACTTGTGGGTTGACAGGCGAGGGCAGTGGCTTGACCAAATGACGAATTGGCAACGGAGCAGGAGAGGGCTTCCGTGGCGTCCCATGGATTCAAATCCCACATCCGGCGAAGTCTCAAGCCTTGAACTCTTCATGGTCGTGCTTGTTTTCTCTGCCGCCTACCCGTACCACAGGGTTGGAGATGAAGATAAAGTTCGGGACGAAGACAAGGTCGTCCTCAGCGGTCTTGATAACCGTCGTCCTGATTCCTATCTTAAGGGTGAAAATGTTAGAAATCGGTTTTGGAAGGCCTTGCCTAGGAGGGGTTTCACCGCGCCTCCTACCCACCGCCGTGACCATTCCCCGAGCGCCAAAACCCTTAATTTTCAAGGCCGAATCCGCGAGATGCTTATACCATTATACATACATTGCTAAGTGCGGGTGCGACACGGCTCTCCATAAGCTGGGGGTCCCGAGGGAGGCGATGTAATGTCTGAACAAAAATACGTGATTGGCGACCTTGTTGTCGTAGACGGCGCGAAGGGGCGCATAGTCGGCCTCAAACCCTTGGTAGCCAGAGTCGCCGGCGGCTTCTTCTCGAAGGGGAAGAGATGGGACTACGTCATCCTCAGGGAGGCTTAGTGATGATGGCTTCATATCGTCTTTTCGCGAGTTCCGCCTATGAGACATGATTAAAGTGTTGAAGAGTCAGGCTCTCTAGGACCTGGCCTTATCCAAGTTGCGTAGATAGATCTTTGTATATCGGTCTTTGCAGATCATGACATTATTGCAGGTAGGGCAGAGCATGGTCCTGGTGAACGCGACCCTTCCCTCGGCATCTGGAGTAACGTAGCGTATACGATCACTTGCCGCCTCAACCTCCCTGATGTGTTCCAAGCTTTCTTGGGTCCTAGGCGGTATCGGCAACTTGGTTCCGCACTTCGTGCAGTAGATGAAGGCCTTCCCCTCGATAGGGATAAAGTCACTAATCTGCATCTAGGTCACCTTCTCGACTATGATCTGGCGTTTCTCGTTTATCGAGAGATAGACCGTGTCTCCTTTCTTGAGGTCTGCGGCTTTCAATAGCTCGTCGGGGATCGTGACGCCTAGGGATCCTCCGCTTTGGCGGATTTTGCGACGGAATTGGATTAGGGATGTCATAGTTCTCTACTCTCCTAGTAGTAGAAAAGTCTTATATATAACTTATCCTTCTACTACTACTCAAGGAGTAGAAAAGGAGCATAAGAACATGGTCTACATAAACCCGGAATACGTGGACAGGGTCCTACGTTCCGGCTCCGAGGCGTGGCTCCTACAGGACAAGTGGAGCGCGGCCAAAGAGGAGGTCGAGGATGCTAAGAAGCTCCTGAAGGCGAAGGCTCTGTCCCCGATCACCAAGACTCCTGAGACAAGATTCTGAATTATGTTACTCGTTGCGAAACTGATAGCAATGCTGAAGGCTCCCAAACCCAGAACGACAGATGTCAGGTCGACCCCGATCAGGGATATGACAACGAAGAACCCTATAGCGTAGATGACATACTTCGAGACGCGAACTATGCTCCCCTCAACCTGCTCCGGAAAAGGTGTCCGCTCGAAAACCTTCCCAAGAACCTTTGTGAATACCTTGGCAACCACGTACGTGACGAAGAATGCGGCGACTACCCTAATGATCTGTAGAATGTCCAACCCACCTATCGTTATGCTCAAGTGGTTCCCTCCGCGCTGCGAACTCTAGGAACTCCATATCGGGCTCAACCAGCAATTCTTGAGAAAGGCCTCATTGAGCCTCAAGCAGATGAAGCCCCCAAAGGGCCTTCCATGAACGCCTTCTCAGTCAAGGCACCACAGTTCGTTAGAAATGTTGTGAGTTCAGTGAGGTTGAAGGATGTCCCTGTATCCCTTTGTCTAGCTCCTCGTTTGAAGTCCCTAGCGCGCGATTTATAGGCCAAAGAGGGGCAATGCTCTCCAGAGAAGAGGGGACGACTTGAAGATCAAGGCGGTGGGCTTCGACCTCTTCGGCACCCTCATACAAGCCAAAGCAGACGCGAACATTTGCCTAAGGGGGATCCACGAATGCCTTGAAAGGTATGGCGTGGACACAACCTATGAGACGTTTATCGAAGTCTACAGGGCAGTCCGCAAGCAGCAGAGAGAGGCGAGTCAAACCGAGCACAAGGAGGTTACGAATAGCGAAACCATCTGCGAGGCGGCCAGAGTCCTAGGACACGACCTTCAGCCGACAAGTCAGGTGGTTAGAGAGGCCGTGAGAGCATACTTCGCGCCATGGGAGTTGAGACTCATGGACAACGCCTTATCGACCTTGGAAGCCCTTCGCCCCATGGTCAAGCTTGGACTTGTCAGCAACTTCACCGACATCTCCTTCGTCGAGGAAGCTTTGGAAACCCTCGGAATCCACGACTTCTTCGACTCCATAACTATCTCGGCGGGTTGCGGGTGGCGGAAGCCTCATCCTCGTATCTTCGAAATCCTCTTAAGGGATTTGGGCGTAAAGCCCGAGGAGTGCCTCTTCGTCGGTGACGAGGTGGAGAGCGACGTAAAGGGCGCAAAGATGGTCGATATGCTGGCTGCCTTGGTGGTGAAAGAACCAGTGGTCTTGAACGATGTGGCCACCAGAGTTGACTTCATTCTAGGCTCCTTGGAAGAGGTAGTGCCCCTAGTGAGGAGGCTGATATGACCAAGGCCTCAGAGGAGAAGGAGAGCACCGTGGTCCTTGCCTCAGGCGTCTTCGACCTCGTACACTACGGCCACGTCTATTTCCTGCAAGAAGCGAAGAAGGCTGGGGGTGAAAACACTCGACTAGTCGTCGTCGTTGCAAGAGATAAGACGGTTGAGAGACTCAAAGGCAAGCCGCCGGTTCTTCCTGAAGAGCAGAGAAGGGCGATAGTGGAGGCCTTGAAGCCTGTTGATGAAGCCGTCCTAGGTCGAGAGGATTTCAGTATCAAAGAGATTCTTCGAGAGATCAAACCCGATGTCGTTGCTGTAGGCTACGACCAGACGGATATTGAAGAGAATGTTAGGAGACTTATTTCTGAGGAGGGTTTGCGGATAAAGGTTGTTAGAATAGGGAGGTTCGCCCCGACTGGGCTCGAGAGCTCGTCGAGAATAAAGCGGAAGATAAGTGGACAAGGCTGAGTTTTACCCATTATCGGGTAATTACTCTTAAATACAGCGCCCGTTGCCTCTGGGGTTTATGGAATCAGCAAGGATGGAATCGGCAAGACGTGCCCCGAAGACCTACGTTCTCGTAGCCACGGCTGTCATGTCGACCATCTCGATAATTCTCGATGTCCTGCCCCTGCCGAGGGCCGTATGGGGGATGAAGATAGACCTAGTCGGCACTGTATGGGTACTATCCTTCTTCCTCTATGGATTGAAGTCGGCCCTCGGGGTCGCGTCCATGACTACCGTCTACATCGCGATGTTCAGTAGTACTGGCTATGTAGGCGCGATCATGAAGTTCATCGCCACAATACCCATGTTCCTAGTCCCAGCCCTAGTATCATACCTACCCTTCTTCTCCAACAGAAGTTCCAAAATCTTCAACAAGCCCCTCCTAATCGTAGGGCTGTGCGTCCTAGCAAATGCTGTGAGACTCCTCGTAACGACAACGGTGAACTATTACTGGGCGATTCCACTGTGGACAGGGATACCTACTGAAAAGATCCTAGCGACCATGTTCAACGACTCAATGTTGGCATTCATCGTTTTCATTGCTGGAATGAATGTGTTTCAAGGAATCGTGGATATAATCGTACCTTGGGCACTCGCCTTCCAACTCAAGCTTTCCCGATATTTTGGAACGTGGTGAATCAAAGGGTCTCTAGGACGGGACTAACTTTATCCCCAGCTTACATTCTTAATGCCAGCCTTTAATTGGTTGGTGAGCTGAGCGAGGACTTGAAAAGGAATCTTGAGGGTCTCAGGAGGATCCAGAGGGAGACCGCGAGCAAGGTGGTTGTCGAGGACCAGTTTAAGTCTCCTCTTGAATCGGTTGCAGGGGTCGACCTCGCCTTCCTTGAAGACGATGGCGTAGCCACATGCGTGGCAATGGACTATCCTCCCACCAAGGTAATAGAGACCCAGACTCTGGTCATGCCCTTGAATTTTCCCTACATCCCGACGTTCTTGACCTTCAGGGAGGGGCCGCCGATGATTAAGGTCATCTCCTCCCTTAGAACGAAGGTGAGCATCTTCCTCATCAACGGCCAAGGGATCGCCCATCCCCTCGGATGCGGCCTCGCATCCCACGTAGGAGTCCAGAGCGGCAAACCTACCATAGGGGTCGCCGCCAGCCGTCTGGTCGGAGAGTACGAATATGAGCCAAAGAATCAGAGTGAGGCGATCTCCCTAATATATGATGGAGAGCGTGTGGGATGGGTTCTTAAGTCACGCTCAGGTTCGAAACCAATCTTCGTCTCCCCTGGACACAGGGTCGGGCTCGACTCTTCCCTTAGGATCGTTAAGACCTGCCTCCTAGGCCATAGACTACCCGAGCCACTCCAGATGGCTCACCTTGCCGCGAATAGGGAGAAGAAGAAGCTCGCTACTACCAGAACTTAGCCCTTACGCCGATGAATACGGGCCCTTTGACCATGACTCTCTTCCGCTTCCCGGTGACATAACGACTCCCGATATCACTGACCTCGATGTTTACATCGCTCGGAAGTTGCGCCACGCGCACTCGAAGATCAACATCCTGTGGCGCCGCTCTAGCCGCTTCAACTTCTATTTCGGAGGATGCTAGAGCGGTCACAGCATCTAGGTAGGTGATGCCTGTTGAGACGCCCTTCTCGCGAGCGTTCCGAACTGCTTCCACATCGTCCATTCCTGAGCGGGGTATGCCTAGGATGTTCCCGTTGTGGACGTAGATTGCGTTGAAGGCTGCTGGGCCTAGGAGCTTTGTCCCCTCATCTCTCTCGTAGAGTGTGACGAGGACGTTTCGCTGTAGGATTCGCCCCTTGTAGGCCTCAACTTCGCAGGGGCTTGGGCGCTCCGCTTCAGTCTTGGCCGTCTTGACTAGGGCCGCCCAGATTTCCTTGCCCTCTGCTGTTCGAGGAACCTGCACCATCCTCACCATTCGGGCAAGCTCGGCATCGCTTAGAGACCATTCGCCGTAGAACTGTGGATAAACGAGGCTCCTGATGTCTGTCTCCCTCATCATGAGCATCGCCAGCCGCTCCACACCCAGACCTAGGTTTAGGACGGGGAACTCGATGTCGTAGTGGGCTAGGGCGATTGGGCTGTAGAGGCCCATGTCCGCAACCTCAATCCATTTGCCTTTGGTGCTGGCGAAGACCTCATATTCGGTTTCGGGCGCGTAATATTTTGAGGTCGAGCGCTTCCGCTCGAAACGTAGATTCTTGAAACGGAATGCTTCGAGGAGCTTCTCAGCGATCTTCTTCCCGGCTTCCAAGGTGATGTCTTCGTCTAGGATGACGCAGCTGGCGCCGAAGTGACTTCGGAGATGGGTCTGGTCCTCGCTCTGCTCTCGCCTGTATCTTGGGCCGACTGAGAAGAGCTTGATGGGGAGTGTTCTTCTGTGTTGGAGAACGCTGAGGGTGTCGAACCATGAGCTGGTGAGGTGGGATCGGAGTGTCAGGTTGGTGGGAACTGGCTTCAGAGCCGTGAACTCTGGAAAGACCTCGCGAAGGATTCGGATGGCGTTGGCGTCAGAAGTCTTCAAGGTCTCCATGAACTTCTCCACCATGTCGTCGGCGTCCAGCCTCCCTCGCTTGTAGTCCCTTAGGACGCCCTGTATCGCTTCGATGCTCTCCTCGCTGAGGGGAATGCCGAGGTCTCGGATCATGGCGCTTTTCTCGTTGCTCAAACCTATGTCTGGTCTGGGGAGGGTGGCGAGGTAGTAGCAGCGGTCGAGGATTATCGGCGCCTCAGGGCCATATTGCCTGTAAATCTCCTGCTCCTCCACGATGGTAGGAATGATCATCTCGTCGAATCCCATAGTTAGGAAGGCCTCACGCAGTCGCTGTGCAATTTCGGCTACTGGATGGGCCTTCCCCTGTCCGACTGGGACGACCTCCTTCCCCTCTTGAGGAAGGAGTTCGGTGCTCGCTTCCCATACCTTTTCGAAGCCTTCTTCGCGGACGTGGTTCAGTATCCGGTCTGGGTTGAGTTTCAAATATGCTTCGCCTCCATCTTCTTCTCTAGCGACTGAATAGTTCTCTCGAGGGAGCTTCGCCGCGCCTCGGTATAGATATCTCCCATGGTCGCTTCGATGAGGTGACGAGCGACATCCACCTTGCGCCTCAGATCTGGAGCAAGGCTGTAGAAGAACTCAAGGGGAAGAAGCTCATGGTAAATCTCTTCCATTGTATGAAGAGACGACTCCGCCTCATCGAGTTCTCCCCTCGTCAGCGCTTCTATCGCCCTCCTTCTGAACTCGCCCACAGCATCAGCCAAGCCCAAGACGTAGGGGATGGACCAGATTCCTAAGTCGTTAGGGGAGGGAAAGTCCTTCCCAGAGGCGACTGCCTCGAAGACTCGCGCCTCAGCGTACTCCTGATAGGCGATATTGGTAGACTCCCGCCGCAAGTCGGGGTGAGCTGCCAGCCTGTTTTCGAGGTCTTGGAGGATTCGTTTAGCCTCCTCCAGCTTTGAGGACGCGTCTTTGTGGTCCCTTCGATGAATGGCCATGACCGCTTGTTTTGATAATATTGTCACCCTTCGGGATGTGTTGATGGCGTCCTCCCGAAGCTTCATCTTCTCTCCGAATTCGGGGAGGAGACTGACTACAATCTGTCTTAAGGGCATGGGCTCTAGTGAGCGTGGCTACCTTAAATTCGTAGCTGACAAAACCTTTTGTTCAAGTTCTGGGTAATCAGAGAACAGCCACCCTAACGATGGTCCGTCAGAGTTGATTATATGAAAACGGTGGGTATAGTCAGTAGCGGCTCCTCAGAGACTGATGCAGGCATAATTCTGAACGAGGAGATGGAGAAGACGGTGAAGGTTGAAGACCTAGTTCTCATTGAGAACCGGGCGGGCAACAGGATTCTGGGCGTCTGTCGAAAGGGAAGCGGCGTCAACGATAACATCAAGTCCTCCGCATATTCCCCCGGAGTCGCCTACGCTAAGACAGGCAAGAAACCTTCCGACGCAAAGGAGTTCTTCAGCTTCAAAATCAGCGTCATAGGCGAAGTAGAGGCATGGAAGGGCTTGAAACAGAATAAGCTCGTCATCGCTCCCTGCTCAGAGGTTCAGATCTTCGAGAACGAGAATCCCATGGACTACTTGGGCACCTTCGATCATACTCTTGGATATTATAAGGAACACCCCAATTGGAAGGTTCCCATAAACGCGAGGTTCATACCCTACCACATAGGGATATTCAGCGTCACAGGCGGGGGCAAGAGTTGGCTTGCCCGCTGCGAGGTCATCCCATTCCTCAGGAAGGCGGGCTACGATGTCTTAATCTTTGATTGGAAGGGATCGGACTATGTTCCATACTTCAGCGATGTTGTGAAGATTTCCCAGATTGCGTTGGACGAGGAGGTCGTGATCTCTTACTTAGTCTCAAAAATGGACTATTTCGGCTATTCTGGCGAATACAAGCAACGAAACTCAATTAGGGACGCGCTTGAGGACGTAATATACGGAGGGGGGTGGCGGAAGGTTAAGGCTGAGAACCTTAGAGGCTTCATTGAAAACGAAACCATCGAAATTCTAAAAAAAGAGAACAAAGACGATCGGGCACAAGATAAACTGACTTCCTATGGACGACGATTCATAGCCAAGCTACGAAAATATGTGAGGAAGCTGACGAACGAGGACTTCAAGAACATCTCGGGCGAGATGTCTGCAGAAGACATCCTTAAGCTGGCTAGGGATAAACACACATTAGTCTTCGATATAAGCGAGAGTGGCAAGGACGAGAAGCTTAGCCTCTTCCTGAGCATGGCTAGGTATCTTAGGCAGCTTATGGAGGAGAAGCAGATCCTCAATGTCGCCCTTGTCATAGACGAGGGGCCACAATACTGCCCGTTCAAGCCCGAGGGCATCGAAAATGAGACAACAGAAGTAATTTCTGAGCTCTGTGCACTAGGGCGGAGCTATCACCTGTCCATAGTCATCCTATCCCAAGGAATCGCTGGGGAGATCGGCATAAACGCTGCCATCCGACGGAACTTGAATACGCAGTTCATTGGCAAGATTCATCCGTTGGATATAATGGAGGCCACCAACCTCCTCAGCGGATTGGCCATAGACCCTACGTTCCTAGTCAGCCTTCCGGAAGGCCACTTCTACTTCCTCGGAAACATGAATCCATCCCCCATCCCACTCCTCATTAGCTTTAACCCTGACGGTGGAAAGAAATGACTGAGACTGAATTTCCCGCGTGGTCCCGCCTCCCCGTGGATCTACAGCACCAATACTTTGAACATGCGAGAGCTGAGTACCTCAAGTGCAAGAGACTATTGATAGAGCAAGCTAAGAAACTCACGGAATACAAGAAGCTCCTAGAGTTCAAGCCTCTACCTGAGGGAGATGCTTGGAAGAGCTGGCGAATAGCGGCCGTAGACGGCTCCTATAGTCCAACCCTTTCCGAGCGAGTAGGTGCCCGGTTCGGAGTCTATCAAGCCGGCTACATGATCTTCAACGGCGACGAGTTATCGCATGAGCACTACGAATCAGGTGAACTTGCGGAGGAGCAACGAGGTGATCCGGAACTCACGAAACGTATTGTGAGGCTGTTCTGCAACAAGCTTGAGCGGGAGGCTGCACTTAAGTGCCTTGAGGAGGATAAGGCTGATCTAATACTAGTTGACGGCTCCCTTTTCGCCTTCAGGATCGGTCTTAGCGCAACCGGCGTCAGATCACATCCAATCAACGATGAAAGATTCAAGAACATTGGAGACCTAGCCAACTACATCAGGGACATGACCTTCGACTTACTCAGAAGTGGTAAGGTCTTTGGAGTAATCAAAAGGGTTCGCCAGGCGGCTTTGGATGGATACGTATTCTACAGGCTCATGAGCCAAGAGATGACGGGCAAGATCTACCTTGCTCCTCAACTCTGTGAGGCAGCAGAAGAACTCAAGAGAAAAAAGTGTATAGGAACTAACGATAAGGCAATCCTTGCCTCTATGATGCCTTCACATAGTTGGTTTGCCTACGAATGGCTACCCGCCTTCTCCTCGGGAGACTTTGATAGCTTCAACCGCTTCACTGGCGCTTACGATAAAGAACCGGGAACTCCCGATGATGTTCTCGGAAGAGCCAAAGACTTCCTAGCGGCGGCAACTAAAAGAAATCTCCAATGTAATCCCTCAGACATACGGACCAGCCGCTACTACATCAGAGCCTTCGCCGAGGCTCCCCCCTTCTGCTTCGAGACTAAGCCAGGAGTAGATGTGACGAATGTCCTGCAATACTTCAGTGCCAACTGTAATCCGGCGACGGGGTTGCCCTTTCCGATAGATCTTGTGGATGAGAACGTCTCTGTTCCCGAGAGATTTACGCGGGAGTTCATGGAGGAGGTGGAAGCCAATCTAATAAGGGATAAGGAGATGGAGGGCATCGACCTGAGCAACTACTTCATGAGCATCAACCCCCAGAAGGAAGAATAGCCGATGAGCCCCGCGTGGTTGTCAAATTGAGATGGTATAAGAACATCGAAGCAGTCCTTGAAGATGGTCTTCATCTAGAGGGTAAGAAATGGCTAAGATCGTGGCCATAGGCCGAGGCGGAACCGGAAAGACGAGCTTCACCGCCCTAGCGGCCAAGTACCTAATGGAGATAGGGGAGACCCCGATCCTACTCGTCGATACCGATCCAGATCAGAACTTGGGCGAGATGGTCGGAGTGGACTTGGAGAGGGAGGGGAAACGCTCCATCGCGGAGCTCCTCTACGCCACCTTCATCGAACAAGGGGGGACGACGATTGGAATCCCGCCCTCGGAGAGAATCGAGAGCCGCATCTGGACCGAAGGCCTCTACGAAGGGCCCTGCTTCGACTTCATGGCCGTGGGAACCAAGTGGACTGAGGGCTGCTACTGTCTCCCCGACGCCGCGCTCAAACGGGCCATGGGAAGCCTCTCCAAGACGTATAGGCATATCCTCATCGACTCCCCCGCAGGCTTGGAGAACCTCAACCGCCGGATAACAGGGGACGTAGACGATATCTTCGACCTAGTCGACCCCTCGAATAAGAGCTTTGAACACGTCATCCGCGCCCACAGGGTCATCAAGGAGGTTAAGATAGAGTTCAAGAACTTCTACCTCGTAGGAGGCTACAGGTTCCCGGAGGAGCTAGGCCCAGAGATGAGCAGACGAACAGGCCTCAAATTCGTAGGCAAGATTTCCCTCGATGACCAGCTTGCCTCCTACGTCTTGGAGGGAAAGTCTCTCCTGGAGATTCCAGCAACCTCACCAGCCTATGACTCTGTCAAAAGAATCATGGCCAGTGTTGGATATCGCTGACGCGCAAAGGGTTAATAAGGGTCGAGTTTTGTTAGGCAGATTCAGGTTGGCTAAGCGGGAGACTCGTGAGTGACGATGAGCAAACCAACAGAAGTCGGCGCCCTCAAGATCGGGCAGCACATATTAATCAACAATGAACCGTGCCGCATAGTCGAATATGAGAAGTCCAAGCCAGGGAAGCATGGTTCGGCCAAGGCTCGAATCGTCGGCATCGGTGTCTTCGACGGCGTCAAGAGAAGCATAGTCAGCCCCGTCGATGCGCGCGTTGATGTGCCCCTCATTGAGAAAAGGAGCGCCCAGGTCATCTCCACAGGCCAGGAACAGGTTCAGTTAATGGATCTTGAGAACTTCGATGTCTTCTACGTTCCCACGCCGAAGGATGAAGGGGTTAGGGGGAAACTCGCCTCGGGCCATGAGGTTGAGTATTGGAGGGTTATGGACCGCACTATGATCGTACGGGTCAAGGGAGCTGCCTAAGATTTTCAAAAAGGCTTATATGTAGACCCTCAAAAGTATTGTGGCCAACAATCACGGATGGATGTTTATGGATGTTCAATGCGCCATCTGCGGTAGGACGGCCGACACCAAGAAGGAAGAGGTTACGGTTACGACAGGCTGGGTTCTAGATGAGGTTGCGAAGCTCAACAACGTGAACCATGAAGGAGCGTTTCCAAGGGTCTCCATGATATGCTCCAAATGCTGGAAGAACGTCCTCAAGAACAAACCCGAGGACAAGACTTGCTTCTGGAACTACAATAAAGAGATTTAAGGAACTGCTTCGGCGACGGAATCATCCGCCCTCCTATTTTCGCTTCTCAAAGAGGGAAATTGGAAGGTGAAGGCAAGAGCCTACGTCCTCGTTATCGGGAGGGTTTAAGGGGTCTTCTTCAGGTCTACCACCGCCCTGGAAGCTCAGCTCCGAGGGATAACCGGCTGGGTTGGGAACCTTCCCGATGGGAGGGTTGAGGCTGTCTTCGAGGGGGAGAGGGAGGCGGTTGAGGCGATGATCGCCTTCTGCAGACGCGGGCCGAGGGGCGCGAGGGTTACGAACGTAGATGCCCGGTGGGAGACGTATACGGGTAGCTACGAGAGCTTTGAAGTGCGGTGATGCTGGCGCCTATCTCAGGTTGAAGAGATGCCTAGCGTTCTCGGTCGTCCTTGAGGCCACTTCATCCTCGGATAGGCCTTTGAGTTCGGCGACGAAGCGTAGCGTTTTTGCCACATCTGCTGGTTCAGACTCCTTTCCATGGTATCTTACTGGACTGTCTGTCTCCAAGACCAAGGCTTCAAGGGGTGTCTCCCGAATGGCTCCTTTGTGGGCCTTACTGTATTCCAAGGCTGGGGTCGCTGAGACGAGATAACCGCTGTCGAGGACTCGCTTCAAGGTCTCCGATGGGCCGCTGAACCAGTGGAAGACGACTTTTCGGACTCCCTTGTCCTTGAGGAGTTGGTAGCACTCCTCCCACGCGCCTCGGGAATGGATTGAAACCGGCAGATCCCTTGATAAGGCGAACTCCAATAGCCTTGAGAAGACCTTGAACTGAAGACCCCTATCAACCTTCGTCCAATAGTCCAGCCCTATCTCGCCAACAGCGACGCATTCGCCCAGATGCTCCTCAATGAAGGCGAAAGCTGGTTCGACATTCTTGTCCACCTCCTGTGGGTGAATCCCCAAGGCTGGATAGATGAATTCGGGATACTCCTCGGCTAGTTTGAGTGTATACTCACAGGTCTCCAAGTCGGCGCTGACCGCAACCACGGCAACGACGCCTGCGGCTTTAGCGGATTCAGCCATCGAGGCCTTGTCGGAGAATCCTTCTAGGTGGGCGTGGGTGTCAATGAGTTCCAAGGATCCATCCCCAACCACTTTCGTAGGACTTATCTGATTTGAGTTTCCCCCTGAAGTGGACATTACTCCTTTCTCTTGAGAAGGAGGGCGCGTCGGGCCTCGCGAACGTCGGCGTCCAATTCCTCTTCATCAGCGACCCCGATCATGCAGCCATCCGCCCCAGCCTCACCGTAGACGAATCGAAAGGCCTTATCAGGCGAAATTCTCCCGCCAGACATGGGTTTTATTGCGATTATCGGATGCTTACAAGACTTTATTGCCTCTAGGGCCCGATCCTTCGTAGGGAGCATTAGGGCACCCAGACTATTCACGGGCGTCACATATCCGTCAATATCGATCCCTGAGTTCTCTAGGATGGGGACCGTCGACCCGGCATGGTGGGTTCCTACCACGACGGGACATCCCAGATGATCTCGGGCATGGTCTACGATCTCTTGGAGCAGGTCAGTTCGACCGGTCAGGGCTAGGAAGTCCGTCTCGGAGCCAGGCTCGATCAGGAGAACCTTGTACTCCCTAAGGGGTCGTAGGGCCCCTTCAAGTCTGTCCCTATCGTACGATAGGTCCCGTATCTCCTCCTGACCATAAGGGCGTAGATTGGCGAGGGCGAGGGGGAATTTCTCACTCCATCCCTCTCGGCAGAGGAGTATCGGGTCCTTCAGGTACTTCTGAGCCACTTCCCTATCATTTGAGGCCTCGATACTATGGTAGGTGACCCATCGCCTATACTCGTCCACAGGCTTCGATTGAATTCTCAGGGGGATCATAAAGCAGACAACCAACCCAGGCTCCACACCTGTCGCCTTCGACGCTTCCTTGAGGGCTTGGAAGAAGAGGTGGGAGAGGGGGCTCATGCCGGGAGGCATGACGCTGATGGTCGTCAGGCTGTATTGGGCGATGGCCTTCTTGAGGAGTTCCGTGGTGGTCTCTACCTTGGAGAAACGCTGAACATAGGTTCGGTTCTTCTCAGGCCCCTGATAGGACTCTCCCAAGAAGGGGAGGTTTCCCAAGATGAGGCGAGAGGCCTTCACCCCACCTATCTCGAAGGTTGGAATCTCTGAAGCCTCAGCATAACTCCTCAAGTCTCGGCCCTCCACTTTTGACCGTAACGGTCCAGATGAACGAACTCCTCGAAGGGGAGCCTCGGAGTCGGTTCAGGATCTTCCGCTGGGTAGCCCAAGGGGACTATCGCAACTACCCTCATATCCGGTGGGAGACCAAGAACTCTTGCCACCATGTTGTCGTGGAAGGCTCCAACCCAGCAGGTGCCTAGGCCGAGGGCGTGGGCGGCCAAGAGGGCGTTCTCCACCGAAGCCGCAGTGTCGAGGATACAGTACAGGTTGCGGCCTCTCTCCCCGTATCGTTGAGCCGGCCTCCTAGGGTTGACGCAGAAGACCAGGTCGATCGGGGCCTCATCGATGAACTCTTGGTCAAGGGCGGCTTCGGCTAGTGCCCTCTTGACTGCTCTGTCCCTGACTACGATGATGTCTCTGGCCTGACAGTTTCCGGCGCTCGGTGCCAAGCAGGCTGCCTCTAGGATCTGGAGTAAGCCTTCTCTGGGTACCGGGTCACGTTTGAAGACTCTTATGCTCCTACGTTTCACCATCGTCTGTAAGGTATCCATACTCCGCGCCTTCAATCCTCACTATCTGAGATAGGAATCTTTCAAGCCTGCCCTCCTCTCCCAGTACCCCTATCCAGTCGACCTTTCCAGACCCCATTGCCTTCTCCCCCCTCAGGACGGCGAGAATCTCGTTCACCACCATCTCCACATCCATGTGGGTGACATCTATCTCATCCAACCGATCCCGCCCGAACTGCCTCATGGCACCTATGAGGCAGACATCCAAGACCTCAGCCGCCACGTTCTCGGATATCTTCCTCTCGTCGTAGCCTCTGCTCCTCAAAGCGGCCTCAAGGTCGTCAGGGTCTCGCCGCAGGACAAAGACATAGGGGTTAGCGCTTTCTGGGACGATATCGTAGGCGTAGTGGCCCTCGACGACTATGTCCTTCTTAACCTTTCTCAGAATAGTCTTCACGCGGGCTCTCAACCTCTTGATGTCCGCTATGACCGTTCCCCTTTCCTCGTCCTTCTCGATTACGAGGTTCCCTTTCTTCACTAGTTCGCTCACGTTTAGAAGCTCGGTGGAGAGACGGGCAGCTAGTTCTTTGGCGACGGTGGTCTTTCCGACTCCGGGGGTTCCTGTGATTATGATTATCTTAGCTGCTTTCTCTCCCATAGGAAGATAGATTTTTCGGCGCCTCTCTTAAGGCATTAGTCTACAACAGGGGTGCTGAGCCGATGTCTAAGTATTCTTCGTCTGACTGGAAGAGGAGGCGCAGACGGTGCTTTGAGAAGTCTATATACTGTACCCTTTATGACTGTTCAAGTACTCGACTAGGCCCCCTGCCCTATGAATGCTCAGGACGATATTGGGAATCGGCATCAACTGGAAAGTCTTACCGCTTTCAGGGTCCTTCAGAAGATGGTTGGCCAAGTCCAACTCTACCTCACCTCCGTCCCGAACCTTGACAGGCTCCTCGGACTGTAGTGGCAGAACCCCTAGGTTGACGCAGTTCCTTCGGAAGATCCATCCGTAGGACTGAGCCACGAGGTGGACACCCGACTCGCGAATCACTATGGCGGCATGCTCCCTACTTGAACCGCAGCCGAAGTTCTTGCCCCCGATCACCACGTCTCCGACCTTGACCTCCTCCGCGAACTCTGGTCGGACGTACTTGAAGACGTGCTTCCTCAACTCCTTCGGGTCGTTGGTTATGTTGAACCGTCCGGGAATTATGTAGTCGGTGCTCACATTGTCCCCGAAGACCCAAGCCCGTCCCATCACATGTACCTCCTAGGGTCTGTGATCCTACCCTCTAGGGCGGTAGCCGCCGCTGTGGCTGGTGAGGCGATATATACCTCACTCTTCGGGCTCCCCATCCTCCCCTGATAATTTCGATTGCTAGTGGAGACGCATACGTCTCCTTCCCCAAGGACGCCTAGGTGCCTTCCGAGGCATGGGCCGCAGCCCGGGGGCAGACAGACCATGGCGCCGCTCTTCTGAAGAACATCGATCAGGCCTTCCTTGAGGGCTTGGCGGTAGATATCCAGCGTGGCGGGGGCGATTATGGTGCGGATATAGGGGTTCACGGTCCTCCCCTCAAGAAGACGTGCGGCTATTCGGAGATCGTGAATTGTTCCATTGGTGCAACTCCCGATGAAGACTTGGTTCACCTCTTTGCCGGCCACTTCTCCGACGGCTTTCACGTTGTCTGGGCTGTGGGGGCAAGCGATCAGAGGCTCAAGCCTGTTAGCCTCCACCCTCACCTCATCGGAGTAAGAAGCGCCCTTGTCGGGGACGAGCTTCTTCGCCTCGTCTTGGAAGACTTCGGTGACGGCCGTGCACTCCGTGGCCATTATGCCTATGGGCATCCGTTCGTATACATCCATCCTCGCCAAGGTGTCCCCGTAGAACTCTAAGGCCTTCTCCTGCCCTCCACTGAGCGTCAGCTCCTTCACGTAGGCTAGTGCCACATCCTTGGAGGTCACACCCTTGGGCAACCATCCTTTAACCTCAACCTTGATGGACTCCGGAATCTCCAGCCACGTCTGACCCGTCTTCCAGCACGCCGCAACATCCGTCGAACCCATCCCTAGGCCTACCGCCCCAGCCACCCCATAGACGGGAGTGTGGGAGTCGCCCCCTATGATCACGTTCCATGGCTGGACGTAGCCCTTCTCGATCATCAGGGTATGGCAGATCCCTTGGCCTTCGTAGAAGGCGATGTTGTACTTGCGGCAGAAGTTCTTCATCCTCAGTTGGTTGAGGGCGGCGTCAGGGTATGATGGGGGGACGATGTGGTCGAAGACGATTACTACCTTATCCGTCTGGAGGGTCTTCTCTGTGAAGTTCTCGAAGGCTTCGATGGCTAGGGGGGTGGTGGTGTCGTGGGACATTACTCTATCCACATCGACGATGATGTGGTTGTCTTGGATCTTCCCCTTCCTCTTCAGAATCTTCTCCACAACGGTGCTCATTCAGGTTACTCCACAGGTAAGGTAACTGTGCTGACAATAGCGTCCTTAAATCTATTCCTGAGCTTGTCGACGAACTCCACACCTTCGGCGCCTACCCTCTCTGAGAGAATGATGACATCGATATCCCCATAGACCTCGTTGACATGCTCTACACCCTTCCAGCTCTCCACCTCTTCAACCAGTTCATTCGATGAGAACTGGGGACGGAGCTTGAGGAGTATGTAGACGCGGTCGTTTCCGTGAATCAAGCGCCGAACCCGCTCGATGGGAATCTCTACGCTGGTAATGGATCGGACTATCTCCTGAACCTCCCAAGGGGAGACCTCCCTGTGCCTCAGCGCGGACCTAGCCGCTATGGCTTCTGTAATCTCAGCTACCATGGTTTGAGATGAAGGTCGAGTGGTGAAGCTTGATGACAGGTCTTGGCTGGCGTCGAGAAGGCGTTCGACCACGTGTTTGCTCATAAGGCTTCCTGCCTCAAACTTGGCTTCACTCTGGGCGTCATAGAGGAGCTTCGGGCGAGGGATGTATCCTGCCGGGTCTCGTATGACCTGGGATTGGTGCGTCCCCGCCTTCTCCACGAAGCACTGGGGCGCTAGGGGATGGGTCCAAGGGACCTGTATGCCCGTAGTCTCGGAGAAGGTGTCGTAGAGCCATCGTAGCCGACTCCTCTCCTCTCCGCAGTCTTGGTGGAGGAGGTCCTCTAGGTTGGCGACGAACTCGTAGTGGTCGGTTATGCCGTTGCGGGCTCCTAGGCCGAGGATGCTCACGTGAATCTCCTCGACTCTTGGGTGTGTGGCGGCTTGGAGGGCGTTGGCTAGGGCGTTGCCGTAGTCGTTGTGGAAGTGGCATGCTAAGGGTTGGCTGGTCAGTCGGGACACAGTGTTGATGAAGGGGAGGCACCTGTTCTGGGAGAGGATGCCACTAGTATCGGGTATACTCACCACGGTGGCGCCTGCGTCTCGCACGGCCTTCAGCAGCCGCGAGAGGAAATCTAGGCTGTCTTCTGAGCCCTCCTCTTGGGGGGAGTCGAAGCGGGAGACATCTTCTAGGGTGGCGCGGCGGTAGGTGAAGCCCAAGCTCTTGGCCAGCTCAAGGGTCTCGACGAAGGTGTCAATAACCTTCTCCTGCTCCATCCCCCGGAACCTCCCCTTTCGATGGATGCTCGTGGGCGCCATGAAAAGGGCTGCGCCCTTCGCGTCGTAGGCTTGGGCCAGCTCCACATCGGGCCTGTAGGCTCGGAACTGGAGTACGGCGGTCTTGGAGTAATTATCTTGAACCCGTTGCACGGCCGCCTTGATGTCTTCGACTTCCCCTCCTCTATTGGGGTAGATGATGGGGAATTCTATTCTGGGGGTGCCGACCTCCGCGAGGGCTTCGGCAACTCGGAGTCTGCTCTCCTTGGTGAAGTAGACCCCGGGCTGGAGTTCACCCTCCCTTAGAGTAGTATCGAGTATCGTTACCATAGATTGCTCCTCGGTGGAACAGTACGACTCTTATTGACTCGGGGCGGAGTTATATATGTCTATCGTAATCTTAACACGATTGAATGAATTATTATCCAAGATTCCTACGATTGACCTACTTCCACCTTCGAAGAACGAAGAGCGTGTTCGTCGCCTGAACCCCCTCAACCTCGCGTATGGCATCGATACACTGGTTCACCGAGGAGACATCGGGGCCAGAAACGACTACCGATATATCGAACTGCCCTGCCACCTCCATGACAGACTCCACCCCCGACAGCCCTGAGACGTTCCTAGCTATCTTGGGAACCGGAACCTTGGGCGATGTGGAGATGAAGACGATCGCCCTCGGATTGTCCTCCTCGGTCTCAACGGTGAACTTCTTGATTATTCCGGATTCCACTAGATTCTTCGCGCGCTGCCTGACAGCGCCTTCAGAGAGGCCAAGGGCCTTCCCCATCTCTGTGTAAGGCTTCCTAGCATCCTCCTTCAGGAGGGCGAGAATCTTCATGTCTAGGGCGTCCACGTTCCTCGCCTACCTTCTTGGGCTATGAAGAGACGGAACTTTCGTGGTGTCGCCAAGCATCGGCACTTAGTTATCATGAAGGCTTCATCATTAAGTATAGCCGAAGGATATAAGACAAGTTGGGAAAGATGTCGAGGAAACTGAAGGCCACGGCGGTCGCCCATCCCATTCAGGGCCTAATCAAGTACCACGGCCTCAAGGATCCCAACCTCAGGATACCCTACCACGACTCAATCTCGGTCTGCGAAAAAGCCCTGACTACGAAGACTACTATAGAATTCAGGGAAGACCTTACAGAAGACATTGTCACCATAAACGGCGAGACTATATTAGGGATAGACCTGCAACGGGTCAAGGCTGTCCTCTCACCCCTCACGAAGCTCTACGGGAGTGAGATCCACGCCAAGGTGACCTCAGAGAATAGCCTGACTGGTGGGAAGGGCCTTGGCTTCTCCGCCTCCGGCTTCGCCGCCCTAGGACTCGCCGCCTGTAAGGCCTTGGGCCTCGATCTGAACGGTATATCCCTCTCCGAAGTTGTGCGTCTGGGCGCAGGTTCGGCGACGCGTAGTCTGGCCGGGGGCTTCGCCATATGGTATGCGGACAGAGCGGGTAGGTCCTATGCTGAGCAGCTTGCTGGGCCCGGGGACCTGGATTTCGGCATGGTCATTGTGCCCATAGCCTCCCAAATTAAGACGGATGAGGCTCATAGGGATGTGGTCACCTCACCCCTCTTCAGGAGCAGGCTGGAGTATGTTGATGCTATGCTGGAGGCGATGAAGAAAGCCATAGCGGCAAGGGACATAGAGACCATAGGCCTCCTAGCTGAGGAGGATACTCTGAACCTTCATGCGACGACGATGACGAGCCGCTCCCACTTGATCCTCTGGGAGCCTGATACTGTCAAGATGATTAGGAAGGTTGAAGCTCTGAGACGGGATGGGTTGCCGTGCTGGTACTCGATGGACACCGGGCCTTCAGTCTTCATAAACAGTTACTTGAGGCACGTGGGCTCCATCGCTGCTGAGATTAGGGAGTTGGGTCTTGCAGCGATCACAAGTGAGGTGGGTCCAAGAGCGCATTTGGTCTGAGTAGCATGTACTCCCGAAATGGCTAGACCTTTAGGTATTTGTTATAGAATTTTAGGGTCCTTTCCCACGCGTCTTTGGCGGCCTCTGGTCTGTAGCTCTCCCTAGTGTCGTTGAAGAAGGCGTGGGGAGCCCCAGGATAGATCTTCATGTCGAACGTCTTCCCGTACTTGGTGAGAGTCTTTTCTAGGAGTCTGATGTCCGATTCCGTTATGCCTTGGTCCGCTCCCGCATAGTTGCCGAGGATGGGGCACGAGACATTCTTTACCAAGTCTATGGGCGACGGATTCCTACCATAGAACACTACAGCGGCCGCGAGTTCCCTATTATGACAGGCGAGGAGAAGTGAGAGCCCGCCTCCCATGCAGAACCCCACGCTGCCCATACGCTTCGGGTCTACACACCCGAGTGTCTTGAGGTAATTGAACGCACCGTTCAGATCGCCCAGAATCTTCTCTTCGGTAAACTTCTCGCGCATCTCGCGCCCTTGTTCCAGCTTTGAGACGGTCGCCCCCTCAAACAAGTCGACAGCAAGAGATACATAGCTCTCACGAGCGAGCCTGCCTGCCACATCCTTGATGTGGTCCACGAGACCCCATATCTCGTGTATAACGATTACGGCAGGATACTTCCCCTTCTCCTTGGGCCTCGCTAGGAGACCCATAGTCTCCTTCACCGGATTTCCTCCGGGGAACTCCACCATTGAGGATAAGATGTCCATGGCTATTCGTTTAAGTACCTAATATGATAAATAGCTTTTCTGTCCGAAATGGCGTTCAAACCAATTAATCGAAGTCTGCTACGTGTCCAATCAGAAAGAAGAGAAAGACTATTGAAAAAAACTCTCACTATATGAACCCAGAATCCCTTGAAAGTATAGGAAGTGGTGAAGATTTGACTGAGGCCGCCAAGTTTGACAGACAGATCGAAAAGACAACAAAGGATTTTGAGAGAAGCTACGAAAAAACCATAGAAGTCATAAGGGAAGTGAAAGACAGGATAAATAAACTGGAGTCAAACATAAGCGATAAGCTAGACACTGAAATTGGGAAAGAGATACATGAGTTGAATTCTTTAGCGGAGAAGCTTAACGAGTCTGTCGATTCTCTGACCCTAAGAAGTGGAGCAGAGTGGAAGGAGTATAGAAGACTGGATCAAGAATGCAAAATACGCGGGTATGATCCTGCTAGACTGGAAGGCTTGAAAGCCATCTATAAGAAGACCGAGGAACTGGCAAAGGATATGCTCTGCTATTCATTGGCGCGTTTTAAGCGGAAAGACCAATAGAGCGAACTCAACCCTATATCAGCGTAGTTTGACCTTAGAATATATGAGAGTGGGAGTACTCGTTTCAGACCATGCTTACGTCTGGATCGAAGACGTATACATTGATTATTCCTCCGCATCCCAACGGCTAATGACCACTTTACCTAGCGAACCAAGGAGCCTTAAGTGATAGGAGGGAGAAAATATCAGGAACTAAGGGAGAGGGTTGTGAAGAGAACGACTACGCTAACCTTCTACGGCGGTGTCGGCGAGGTCGGAGGAAACAAGATCCTTCTCCAAGACGGGGATACCCGAATCTTCCTAGACTTCGGGATGTCCATAGCCATGAAGAAACGCTACTACTCCACCCCCTTCCTATCCCCTAGGAATGAGCAGAGCCTTCTCGCCTTCGGGATCCTACCCGACATCCGAGGAATCTACGAGTTTGAGGAGGGTGAGAGGAGCGTCGACGTCGTCTTCCTAACTCATAGCCACTCGGACCATGCCGCCTACATCTCCTTCATCAAACGCTCCATTCCCATCTACTGCGGCGAAACGACGGCCACCATCTTGAAGGCTCTGGATGAGACGCGTGTGAGCCGCTTCGAGTTCGATCTAGAGGGCGTCAACTTCAACACCTTCAGGACCGGAGACAAGATTCGGATAGGAACCGTGGAGGTGGAACCCATCCACGTGGACCACTCGGTCCCGGGGGCCTACGGCTTCCTCATCCACACATCGTCAGGTACAGTAGCATATACCGGGGACTTCAGGCTTCACGGTTCGAAGCCAGAGCTGTCTGAAGACTTCATCCGTGCCGCCGCAGATTCGAGGCCCATCGCCCTCATCACTGAGGCCACAAACATGATGGGCGCGGAAATCTCCTCGGAACAGGAGGTTGAGGAGAAGATATGCCGCCTCATAGGGGAGACGCCGGGACTGGTTCTCGCCGACTTCGCTGGCACGGATGTGGATCGGCTGAACTCCTTCAATAGGTCTTGCAGACGATGCGGTAGGTCCCTTGCGGTAACGATGCGCCAAGCCCACCTCATGAGGAGGCTCCAAGGAGACCCGAGGCTGGAGGTTCCCGATATTCAAGACGGGGGAATCCTAGTCTTCCAGAAGGAGAAGAAGCGATACTTCGGCTGGGAGAAGGAGATCATGGGGCTGGGAAACACTGTGGATGCCTCCCGTGTTGCGGCGATGCAGAGTAGGGTCGTCCTAGTATGCAGCTTCTACGACTTCGAGGAGCTCATCGAGATAAAGCCTCTCCCAGAGAGCTGCTACGTCCTGAGCGCCTCAGAGCCCTACGATGAGGAGATGGAACTGGACTTTGAACGCCTCACCAACTGGCTCATCCACTATGGGTTACCCCAATACCACATCCACGTGAGCGGCCACATAATGCCCCTCCAGCTACGCCAAGCCCTAAGGACGATCGGGGCCAAGAAGGTCTTCCCAGTCCACTGCCAGCACCCTCAACTCTTCAACCGCTTTGTCCGTAACATGGGAAGCACCATAATTCTCGCAGAAAAGGAGAAGGAGTACGCCCTCTGACTCTAGGAGCGAAGGGTATTTAAAGGAGAGACGCGTTGTTCCTTGGAACTCCTGGGGAGTCGCCGATGGGAAAAGACAAGAAGAACAACATGGAGAGCAGGAAGCAGAAGAAGCCGAAGATCGGGAAGCCGAAGAGCCACCGCTAATGGACTTTTTCTCAGCCTACCAGTTCGTCATTCTAGGGAATATATCTTATCAGTAGATGATTCTGACTGAGGAAGCGCGTATAGTTCCACTATTCATAAAGACTATATCAGGAACTTTTCCGATACTTCAGAGAACAAAGCATGCGGAGACGGTGGAGCGATGACCTCGAAGGACACTATGGCCTCCCTCAATGATGAAGGAAGAGACCAATCTAATAGGAAAGGTGTTCTGGAGGGGAACATAGAAGGCACGAGGCGCAAGGGTGAAGAGGGGAACAAGAGGATGAAGCGGCAATCCTTCGAGGTTGACCTCAGCAGGCTCCAAGGCGAAGGGGACTTCCCCTGCCCTAAATGCGGAGTTGTCATATCGCCCGACGATGAAAGCGAAGAGACGTACACCGTGCTTGAGACTAAAGGAGATGAGGGCCTCCTCGAAGAGGTCATCGTACAGTGCAAGAAGTGTGGAAGCATAATACGACTCAAGGGCTTTGAGGAACTCGAGGAAACCGAACTCGAAAGCAAAGTCGAGATCTCCGAACCTCAAGTCGCCTCACAATCCGGCCTCCGCACAGTCCACACCCTCTCCATTGACGGTAAAGCGGTTGGAAGAGTGGTAATTGATTATCTTCAGGAGGAGGATGTCAAGGCCTTTAGTAAGATAAATCGAGACCTAAGAGCTGGAGACGCCTTCCAAGCCCGAATCTTCATAGACTCCTCCTCAGGCGTAACAGCAGACCAGTTGATGAGCAAAGGTCTAGGGGACATCGTGAAGGCCGTTAAGAGGCAGGCGGGGCGTCTGAGGGAACGAGACATCTTCATCGTTTCCGTCCAAGAGGGCAGGGAAAGGCTCATCGGCAGAGCCGAAAACCTAGTTCAAAAGGCGCCCGAGTAGAGTGGCAAGAAGAGTCTCAATATCGCCTCGGAGTTGGGCAGAGACATTTCCACATAAGAAAGGCTTCGACTTTGTCCTATCCTTAAAACTTCTCGAATTCCTCAGCTTCTTGAATGTCTTTCTCGTTGGGCCTGCCCTTGTCGACCCCGCCGAGGTGCTTGACGAAGCCGTAGTCGTCGACCCCCTTACATGCAAGGTTCCCGACGACCTCGAAGCCTTTGGTCGATAGTACCTTCCTGAACGAGTCGTTGTATCTTACGTTTCCCCACCCACTAGTCGAGAAGATGAAGGCCTTCTTGCCTTTCACCTCGGGCAACCGGGCGGCCATGTCTAATAGGCTTCTATGATATTTCTCGAAGTAGATTCCTGAGCCGAAACCGATCAGATCGTGCTCGACGAGTGAGTTTATGTCGAATTCATCTGTTTTCAATAGTCTTGCTTCAAGGACTCTCGCGATTGCCTTGGCGACTTTCTCAGTATTACCTTGAGATATCGAACTGTAAATCATCAGCGACCTCATTTCCATTCAACTCCATGCAAAAGCGTCCGCTAAGAAGCCTGAGATTAAGGGCGTCTAACCCCTTTTCTCTAGCAGTCCTTCGATCTAGATGAGCCTCGGTTGATGCCGAGGAGAAGATGGTCTCCAGATGCGCGTAGCCTTGCGTAGAACTATCCTTCAGGTCGAGGATGGCATAAGAACCGCTAGACTTTGGCTGCTAGGGGTTGCTGCGTAGCTTTCTCTTTCTTCCCTTTACCCCCACATTTTGGGCATCGCTCAGCGGGTTTCTCTAGGTCTCGGACTATCCATCCTGAACCTCGACAGACATCACAGGTCACAAGCCTTACCCTAAGGTCCGGCGCAGCTTGAGATGACAAGAGAAAAATCTCCTACCAAGGGTTGGAGAAAACTGAGAAGAATACTCTTGTGGAGCCGATCTCCATTCCCCCAACAGAGACTGCCTATAAGGACCCGCAAAGACTATCTACCATGACCGACGGCGTCTTGAGCCAATGACCGCCGCATCGCGTATGGACAGACGATTCCAGAAGGTGGCCATAGGTCTAGCACTGGAGAGCATGTTGTACAATAGCCGCGATGATCGACTTTTGAGAGAACTCTACGAGAATCCAAGCGCAGAGAGGACCAGCGGCATATACAGGCGACTTATTGCCTCACGAGAACATGATGAAAGGGAAGTGGCCTTCTGGCTGGAGTTGGGCCTTAGCCAGGAGCCCACGACCTTCCCTGATAAGGCTGAACTACTCCGTCGGATAAGGCAGATGGAGACAATTCTATACGACATTCTTGGACGGGTGGGGCCGAATATAAGTCAACCTTTAAACGATTGGCTGAATTACGTAGCCAATGCTGGCGAAAGCATTAGCCAAGGATACTGGATCGATGCCAAGGTCCTGATGAGCCGCGCCGTCGATGCCTCTGACGAGGCCGTCTCTAAGGTCGCTCCTACCGATGTCAAAACTCGGCATGAGCTCGGCATCTTGAGGTCTGAGACCCAGAAGAACTTCGAAGAGCTGCTGAAGGCATCCTTTCGTCTAAGGCTCCCCGAAAAACGTCTAGACGCGATCTTGGCGGTTCAAGCTCCACTCTTGAGAATGCTCAGGCAGCGGGTGACCGAAGCTGCACCAAGGTGGAACGCAAACCTGTCACGCTACTTGGTTGAAAAGTTGGCCACCGCCGAGAAGCTCCTCTTACAAGAAGACTCAATCTCAAAAGCCAGAGGAGAGATCGAGCAGGCTCTGGCCTACCTAGAGGGACAAGCCCCTCGAATCCAAGATGGGGGGATACGTAGACGAGCGGAGGAGATCCATGAGGAGTTGCGGAGACTCCTCAAGGAAGACTTGACAGACTAGCTAAGTGTTCCCCAGCTATTTTGAGCTCCCATGGCAAAACCGCACAGACGCCTCGCAAGCTTAGTTGCATTGAGATCTAGATGAGTCGCTACTCTACTAAACCCTGACGACTTAGGTCGATGTAGACCAGACCACAAGTGAAGCAGCGGTACGCCTTCAGATATGGAACTCTCCCCATGCCTCTGAGCATCGTTGGGCCCAGAGGTTGTGATCCAAAGGGGACACCGAAACCGTAGCGCCAACGCACACCTCCTATGACATCAAACAAAGGTGCGGTCTTATTCCAGTAGATGCCCCCCGGCCCGATGAGGTAGCCTTCCTCCATGACTCGATCGCATCTTGGGCATTCTTTCATCTCTGGGATTCCAGTGGATACTTCCCGCTCTTCTCTACGGGGCTCTATGGGCTTCACCTTTTGGTGCAGTAGAATGGTGGATCTGTAATAGTAGAGAATGCTCAAAACTGCAATTGCGATTATGAGAAGTATGAGGGGGTCTAAGAGGAGGGACATCACCTATATTTATCAAACTCTTAGTGTATAAACTTTATACGCCCACATAGAAGTGTTCTCGCCCTTCCCAAACCATTCCGTTCGAGAATAATTCCAGGTTTGTTCATTCCTCGTGGCGACCTATCGATGGACAAGAGGAAGGACGATATCGAGGCGATTTGTGCCGATACCATCAACGCCCAGCTTCAACATCTCCTTTGCCTTCTCTTCCGTGTCCGCATTCCAAACATAGACGCCGAGCCCCTCCCGATGCGCAGAATCTACGAAGGCGGCGTCCACGTAGTCGACGTTGGGATGGAGGTTATTAGCCTTCGCCTCGTGGGCGAGGCTTGTTGGGTTGACGGGCGAGCAGACGAAGAGGACGCCGGTTTTCAGCCTGTTCTCCAAGTCTTTGGCCCTTTTCACAGCACTATGCCTGAAGGATGTCAGAACCACCTCTTCGACCATATCCAAATCCTTGATGATCTGAACTACACTGTCCTCGACATCCCTCCCCTTGAGTTCGACTTGGAGAGTGGCCTTCCCCCTCACGGTATCTATGACATCCTCCAATGTTGGCACTCGCTCGCCAAATCCAGCGTCCAAAGCCCGAAGCTCTGCTAAAGTATGATCCCGGACTTTACCGGTTCCATTCGTTGTTCGATCCACGGTCTCGTCATGAATTACTACGACCCGACGGTCAGAGGTCAGGTGCGTATCTATCTCTATCTGGTCGGTGCCTAAGTCTATTGTCCTGCGGATAGAGCGGAGCGTATTCTCAGGCTCGCCCAGACCTAACCCCTTGGTCCCGCAGCCTCGATGCCCCGTTACGACGACCAAGCTGGTTCCTCGAGGATGCTTTAGCCACTCCACATAATTATCTCCTTTGTCCCTTAGGATGTTGGTGAGATCTATGGAGATTAGCGTCGTCCGCGTTGAAGTCCCCGAGGACTGCAACATCATCCTAGGGATGGCCCACTTCATCAAGACTGTCGAAGACCTATACGAGGCCTTGGTAACCTCGGTGCCGAACCTTAAATTTGGCTTGGCCTTCTGCGAGTCCTCCGGCCCGTGCTTAGTCCGCTACGATGGAACCGACAAGGAACTGATGGAGGTCGCAAAGCGCAACGCCCTCGCCCTAGGGTGCGGCCACTCTTTCCTGATATATATGATGGGTGCTTACCCTATCAATGTCCTGAACAGGGTCAAGATGGTTCAAGAGGTTTGTAGGATCTTCGCGGCCACTGCGAACCCACTGCAAGTTATCGTTGCTGAGACCGAGCAGGGCAGAGGAATCCTCGGCGTCGTGGATGGTAGTAAGAGCCTTAGCGTTGAGGCTGAGGCGGATGTAGAGAATAGGAGGCGGTTCCTGCAGGATATCGGCTACAAGCGGTGAAGCCTCTATTCTGCCTCGCCCAAGACAAGCCCCACCTTGGACCTTGTCCTTCCCCTAAGTATCGTCACGGCAACTCTGTCCCCGGCCTTCTTCTGCCTCAGCACCTTCTGCAAGTCCTCCATATCACCTATCGTCGCCTCATCTATGGCCACAATGACATCACCCACGATGATGCCTGCCCGATCGGCGGGTCCATAGGATGCGATACGCATGATGAGGACGCCCTTGGGTGGCAGGTCGTAGTACTCGGCTATCTCCTCGGTAACGCCCACCCCAACTATTCCGATCCAAGGACGAGCAACCTTGCCATAGATTATAAGGTCCTCCGCCGCTTGTTTGGCAATGTTGATGGGGATGGCGAAGCCGATTCCTTGGGCGAAAGGGATCATGGCGTTGTTTATCCCGATGACCTTTCCATACTCATCCACCAAGGCACCGCCGCTATTCCCAGGGTTAATGGATGCGTCTGTCTGAATGAGGTTCTCGAAGACCCTCTCCTCAGCCCTAATATGCCTATTTAGAGCACTTATGACGCCGACAGTCACCGTTGGACCGCCAAGGAGGAAACCGAAGGGGTTACCTATCGCGATGACTAGCTGACCGACCCTCAAGGCGTCTGAATTCCCCAACTCAGCACTCTTGAGACCTCTCGCCTCCACTCTGACCACGGCGATATCGGTAATGTGGTCTGCTCCCACAATTGTGCCGGCCAGCCTCTTGCCATTAGTCAGAGTGACAGCCACCCTCGAAGCCCCCGCGATGATATGATGGTTAGTTAGGATGGTGCCGTTGCCATCGATTATGATCCCCGAACCCATGCCTTGGACCGGGACAGTATTGAAGAACGAGTCCTGCGCCAGTCGAACCGTGCTGATGTTGACAACAGCATCTCCAGTCTTTTCCACGGCGCCTATAACTATCTCGCTGTAAGAGGGCATATTCCAGTCTCCCGATACTGCATTTTGAGTTCCTTAGTTTATAAGTATACTATTCGGCCTAGATCATGATTGATATTGCCCACGAACGGTCTTCCGGCTTAGTCAACGGTCTGTTTGAAAAATCGAAGTCCACTCGCCGATTGTGAGGGGAGTCTCCTTCAGAATCCTCCTTTATCCAGTTGAAGAATTAAGCTGTTCGCAAAGGCTTAAAACAGTCCTCAACAGAATAAAAGACAAAGGCTTGATTTCCATGTCATTTGGTGGCCAACCGTCAGAAAGGGTCAAGGTCGAGAACCTAAACCCGCGGTCAAGGAGAGTCAGCCTGACCGCAAAGATAGTCTCCACGAGTCCACTAAGGGAGGTAGTCTCCCGAAGAGATGGAAGCGCCCACAAGGTAGGTGAGTTCCTTATAGGGGACGAGACCGGCGTCGTCTTCCTCACCCTCTGGGATGCTGATATTGAGAAGGTCAAAGAGGGTGACACGGTAGAGATTGGGAACGGTTACGTCACCCTCTTCAGGGGGCAGATGCGCCTCAATATAGGCAAGTTCGGAACGCTGGAGATATCCAAGACGAGCATAGAGGAAGTGAATCAGGAGAACAATCTCTCAGAGAAGACCTACGAGCAGGAGCGAAGCTTCGGCGGCTACGGCTCCCAACGTGGCGGCTACGGCGGATATGACCGCGAAAGGCGAGGTCGCGGATACTAGCGGAGGCAGTAGAAGAGACATCTCGTCCACGTATCTCCCATTATCCATCTTTTTCTTGCTTGTGAGGGGTTTCTCCTTAGGATGAGCCCATGATGTCTCAACGCAGTGTCAGACATTGGTCAGAGACCCTTGCCAAGGAAGTTATGGCCGCTAAGGATGAACCCTACGTCGTGGCCTCGGGGATAACGACCAGCGGCCCGACGCACATGGGAACAGTCTGCGAGGTCCTCTACCCCTCAGCCTTGGTGAAGTATCTCCTCGACGAGGGGAAGAGGGTGGACTTCCTATTCATAGGCGACATAATGGATGCCTTCGACAGCATCCCAAAACCCCTCGAAGGATTCATGTTCCTGAGGCAGCACTTAGGCAAACCCCTTTGCGCCGTCCCTGACCCCTATGACTGCTGCGAATCCTACGGCGACCACTTCCTAAACGAACTGAAGAAGCTCATGGCTTACCTAGAGGTATCCACCAAGGTCCTTCGCGCCAACGATCTCGTTCAGGAAGGGTGCTATGACCCATATGCAGTACTCTACCATAAAGGAAGAGATAGGGTAATTGAGATCGCGAAGCGCGTCGCAGAACTCAGCGGGGTTAAGGGGCTCCCGGAGTGGGTCGATATAGTCATGCCCATCTGCGAGGACTGTGGGAAGATAGCGACGACCCGCGTCCTAGGCTTCGATGGGGACGTGATCGAGTATGCTTGCGATAAGGATGTGAAGTATACTAGAGGCTGCGGCTATCGGGGTAAGATGCGCTTGAAGGAACACAGGTATAAGCTCTACTGGCGCCTCGACTGGCCTAGTAGGCAGGCCTTCCTGAACGTCTCGGCGGAACTCGCAGGGATCGACCATCACACTAGGGGTGGTAGCTGGGATACCTGTGTCATGGTTCATCGCGAGTTGCTGGGTAGGAAGCCGCCTGTCGGTCACAGGTTCGGCTTCGTCTTACTCCACGGAAGAAAGTACTCGAAGTCGAAGGGCATAGGCCTCAGCGTCCAAGAGCTCCTCGACCTCGTTCCGCCGCCCCTCATTAAGTACAGGCTCTTCAAACCCGACCTAGAGGAGAACAAGGAGTTCGACCCCTCTGGGAACAAGCTCCTCAGCCTCTACGCCGAGTACGACCAAGCCGCTGACCTCCACGAGAAGGGCGGCCTCCTACAAAGGGCTGAGGAGAAGATGGTCCTCGCCTACAAGCTCTCCACGGACAGGCGTAGGTGGCGAGTCGACTTCGCAGACCTCGTTACCGCCTATCAAATCTATGGGGACTGGGACAAGGTCGCCGAACGGTTGGGAGATCCTGAGGGAGTCCGATATCTTCAGAGGTGCGCGGAGAACTGGGTGGAGCAGCAGTACCTCCCCGAGGAGTATGTCTTTAAGCTCGGGGGCCAAAGGGTTGAGACTCTTCGAGATGTGATACTCGACCTCGCGAAGCACCTAGACGACTCCATGACGGCTCAAGATGTCCACGACCTAGTATACGCTGAGGCTGAGGAGCACGGCGTCAAGCCGGCCCAGCTCTTCGAAGGCCTCTACCAGTCCCTCATATCCAAGAGCCACGGGCCTCGCTTCGGGAGGCTCGTCGCGACTCTAGGAGTGGGAAATGCGAAGGGGATGCTCCTCCGCCTCTACGGGTAGCTGGAAACGCGATGATTTCTCGGTGAGGGGCTACCTATTTCTCCTCTCTTACGGGATTAGAGAGGGTGCCAATATCCTCTATCTCCACATCCACAGTATCCCCATCCCTAATCTGGGCCGGAGCGCCAGAGGTGCCAGTGTAGATCAGGTCGCCGGGCAGGAAGGTTACGACTTGGCTTATGAAGCTGATCAGGGTCGGTATATCGTAGAGGAGTTCCGAGGTGTTGCAGTGCTGCACCTCCTTCCCACTTACGCGGGCCCGTATAGTGAGTTTCGAGCCGTCTATGTCAGTGACTATGCAGGGTCCTAGGGGACCGAAGGTGTCTGAGGACTTGGCTCGCCACCATTGGATGTCTCCCTTCTGCCAGTCCCGTGCACTCACGTCGTTGCCGCACGTGTAGCCCAGCACGTAGTCCAACGCGTCAGCCTTGGAGACCTTGCTGCACCTCCTTCCGATAACTACGACGAGTTCTGCCTCCTCCTCGACTCGGCTCGTTCCCTTCGGGATGATTATGGTTTCGCCAGGCCCTATGATGCAGGAGGGCGTCTTGAAGAAGGGTTCGGGTTTTGTCGGCACTGCGGCGCCCCGTATGTGGCTCTTGTAGTTGAGGGCCATGGCAAGAATCTTTGAGGGTCTGAAGGGGGCGAGGAGCCTTACCTCTGACAGCTGATACCTGCTACCAGTATAGGTAATCTTGCCGAAGGGGTTACCCCTAATCTGCCTGACGGTTTCACCGTCAATCACGCCGTAGGAGACCCTGCCTCTCGCTAGGTATCTAGCAATCTTCATTGCATTCACAACCTCGTGGACCGAGGTATCCTTCCCTTGCTATTTAAGATCGCGCGACTTTCATGGTCGGCGATCCTGTCTAGTTAGGGCTGAAGCGCGGTAGCTTTAAACGTTTTCAGGGCATACCTCGAAGCTTGTCGAGTGTGTAACTCTTGTCTAGGAAAGATGACTTCGATGTCCATGGGTTCATCGGCGATCAGGTAGCGCAGATCTGCAGGGTTCTTGGTAAAGACAAGGCCGTTATAGCCTGCAGTGGAGGCGTAGACAGCACTACCTGCGCCGTTCTTACCCATCGGGCTGTGGGTGATAACTTGGTCTGCATCTTCATCGATACGAACTTCATGCGCCTTGGGGAGCCGGAGCGGGTGGTCGAGACCTTGAGGGGCCCGCTCCTGAATCTGCCTGTAAGATTGATCCGTGCCGATGTTCAGTTCATGGATGCTTTGAAGGGGTTGGGAGATGCTGAGGAGAAGAGGAAGGCGTTCAGGAGTACCTTCTACACGGTTCTGAGCAAGGTGGCGAGGGAGGAGGAGTGCTCGTATCTGGTTCAGGGCACGATTCTGCCTGATGTCTTGGAGACGGTGGGCGGGATCAAGACGCAGCATAACGTCCTTGAGCAGATGAAGATCGATGCCAAGCAGGAATATGGTTTCAAGGTTGTTGAGCCTCTGGTTTCCCTCTACAAGTATCAGGTGAGGGAGGTCGCAAGGTCCCTTGGAGTGCCCTTGGAGATTAGTGAGCGTCAACCCTTCCCCGGGCCGGGCCTTTCTGTGAGGGTCGTTGGGGAGATTACGTCTGAGAAGTTGGATGTGGAGAAGAGGGCGACGGATATCGTGGAGCGATTCCTCGAACCCGTCAATCCGAAGCAGTACTTCGCCGCGACCCTCGACTCGACCAAGGAAGACTATCTGAGGGCTTCAATGAAGAGTGAGGTTGAGGCCCTTCTGGAGAAGGAGGCGGCAGAGATCAATACATGTGCTCTTAAGGCGAGGGCTACGGGGATACGGGGTGGCAAGAGGCTCTACGGGAAGATCGTCTGTGTAACCGTTAGAGACGGCTGGGGTAGATGTCTCCACATCCCTTATAGGGCCATGGGCGCAGTTCAAAGGGCAATTACGTCTGCCGACGAATCGGTGGCTAGGGTCCTTTATGGGTTGACGGATGAGCCTAGGGAGGGGCCTTGGGTGGTGGCTGTGAGGGCTATTGAGTCGAGGGACTTCGTGAAGGCCCGGGTCACCAATGTTCCTTGGAACGTCCTCAGAGGGATTGAGGGGGAGATTATGGGTTCATGTCCATCCGTCGGCGAGGTGTACTTCGATATAACGCCTAAGCCTCCGAGCAGCATAGAGTTCGAGTAGGAAGTTGATTCCTTGAGTCTGCGGAAGGACGTCGAGAAGACTCTGGCCGGATACGACCCCAAAGCTGTTACGGTCGGCGTTATAGGTTCTCATTCTGCCGAGGAGGTGGGCGTCGCCGCGAAGGCGATGGGGCTTCCCAGCGTCGTCGTCTGTCAGAGGGGTAGGGAGGACCTGTACGTGAAGTATAATCGTGGCCTCTTCGATCACGTTATCCTCGTCGATAGGTTCTCGGATATGGTTAAGCCCGAGGTTGTGGGGAGGCTTAGGGAACTTAATACAGTCTTCATTCCTAACAGGAGCTTCTCCGTTTACGTCGGCTACGACGCTATTGAGGGGCATTTCCCCATTCCTCTCTATGGGAATCGTTGGCTTCTGCGGGCTGAGGAGAGGACTGAGAAGAGGAGTCAGTACTGGCTCTTGGAGAGGGCTGGGATTAAGATTCCTAAGAAGTTCGATTCGCCTGAGGAGATCGATCGATTAGCCATAGTGAAGGTTCAGCAGAGGGTCAGGCCCCTAGAGAGGGCTTTCTTCTACGCCACTTCAAAGGCACAGTACGAGGAGAGGGCTGGGGAACTGCTTAGGAAAGGGATCATAGATGAGGCGGGCTTGAGGAAGGCGAGGATTGAGGAGTATGTCCTCGGCCAGAAGTTCAACGCCAACTTCCAGGGCTGGGCGCTGACGGATCTCTTCGACGACTTCGACTTCGTTGGCTTCGACGACAGGAAGCAGACGAACCTCCACGGCCTCCTCGGCCTCCCGGCCCGAGACCAGCTTAGCATAGATGTCCCCATAAGGAATGAGGAGATAGGCCATTATGGCTTAACGATGAGGGAGTCCCAGAAGCCCCTCGTCTATCACGCTGCGGAGGCCTTTAGAAGAACCTGCCGAGAAGAGTATCCGCCGGGGATGAACGGGCTCTTCGCGCTACAGGGGGCTGTTGCTTACGATTCTGACGATCCTGAGGGTAGGAGTCTTGCCTTCTATGTGTTTGATGTGAGTCCGAGGATTCCGGGTTGTCCCTGTGTTGGGCCGACTTCGCCCGAGATGAGGAGGCTCACCCTGAAGTATGGCAAGTACCTGAGGAAGTGTGGCCTTGATAGGATTGAGTCGCCGATGGATTTGCCGATGCTTGAGATCAGGGTTGCGGCTGAGGCTGGGCGGTTGGCGGAGATCGTCACATGATCACGCGGGAGAAGATCGCGAGTATACTGGCGGGATACGACAGGCGTAGGCTGACCGTAGCGACGATTGGTTCTCATTCGGCGCTTCAGATTTTTCACGGTGCGAGGCTGGAGGGGCTACGTAGCCTCTGTATCTGTACTGAGGATCGGCGGGCGACCTATGAGGCGTTTCCCCTGTCGAGGGCTGAGAAGTTCCTGATCGTCGAGAAGTTCAAGGATATTCTTCGGCCCGAGATTCAAGCGGGGCTCGTCGAGGAGAACGCCGTCGTCATTCCTCATGGGAGCTTCGTAGAATACGTGGGCGCCCAAGAAATCTTAGACAAATTCGAGGTGCCGATGTTCGGGAACAGGGCGAGCCTCCTCTGGGAGACGAATCGGGGTAGGCAGCGGGAGTGGCTTGAGTTCGCGGGCATCAAGATGCCCCGTGAGTATAAGGATCCTTCAGAAATAGACGGACGGGTCTTCGTCAAGTTCTCGGGCGCGAAAGGTGGTCGCGGCTTCTTCATAGCTAAGAGCCACGACGACTTCCATAGGAAGCTTGAGGAGAGGATCAAGAGGGGAGTCGTCACCGAGGAGGAGGCCTTGAACGTAGCTATCCAAGAGTTCATCGCAGGCGTAAGGTATTATCCGCATTACTTCGCCTCTCCTCTGACGAATCATGGGCTACCTATCAAGGATGGGAGCCTAGAACTCCTGAGTATGGATAAGAGGATCGAGCCCATCGACGAGAGCTATCGGGGGCTTCCCGAGATTCCTGAGGAGTTCTTCGATTACACGGTTACGGGGAATCAGCCCGTCATTGTGAGGGAGAGCCTCTTGACAGATGTTTTGAGGATGGGTGGGAGGACGGTGGAGAGGTCCATGGAACTCTTCCCACCCGGCATGATCGGACCCTTCTCCCTAGAGACCGTATACAGTCCAGACAAGGGATTCACGGTCTTTGAAATATCAGCGCGAATCGTCGCCGGAACCAACCTCTATCCCATGGGCTCGCCTTATTCTGCTTACCTATATGGGGAACCGATGTCCACAGGGCGCCGCATAGCCCGTGAACTGAGACTTGGAATAGAAAGAGATGAGCTGGACAAAATAGTCTACTAAGCTCAAGAAATCTTTTTAAACATATAAATGTTTAATTAAACCGACCTGATTATCATAAGAGGAATAGGATTTGGACCGAGTAGTTAGAGAAATTCTTACTAGATTTGAAGATGGTCTTGAAGTCCTTATTAAAACCAATATCATAGAAACTGAACATTTAGAAACAACAAAGCGCAATAGGTTAGGTGAAACCCATTCGCTAGTTTTGGGTCTATTATGTCGTTGCGTGTACCAGACTGTTAGCGAGAAATATATAGTTGCTCTTGGGCATGGTTTAAAAACAGTAAGCATGAAACACAGGTTCTCGCCTGACATAAGTCTATGGAAAAGTAATGGTGACAAGAAGCTAGTAGGCATATTAGATTATGAAAGCACGAACTCGTCTGATAGCAGAATAATCCATCGAAATTTTACGAACTACCGTAGCTTTATCGAAAGTCCCGACCCCTTCGCCATTCCAGACTTCTGGGTTATAATCACTACTCTTCCATCGAAAAAAGTATCAAATTGGTATAGTTGGAATTATAGATCTGGGAAGGGAATGCCAAGAATGCCAAGAATATCTAAAGATGAATACTTAAGTATGTTAAATAATCCCTTTCGGTTTTGCTTTTCTAAGTATACAGATGAGTTCAATAAGCTTGAAGAGATGCCCGGAAAATGTCCTCTGTATATTATTAACTTGGATGGTTCTAATATTATTAAATTGTGTCTACCGATAGATGAGAAATTGGAATCAAACGGCTAACTATTCTTCTATGAAGGTTATCGTCTAGATCCATTTTTTGTGTTTGTCTGGTCGGTCGAAGATCCACTCCCTCCTACTATACTTCTCCGCCCGAAGCCTCAAGGCCAAAGCCCTCTCCTCCGCCGAAAGCCCACCCTCAAAGGTCTCCACACCGAACACCCTCGGAAAAGACCTCTTCAAAGCCTCCGTGACCTCCTCGAAGCCTATCTGCCGACCCGTCTCCCGCCGAATCGTCGTCACCCTCTCCTCAACAGACTTAATCAACTTATCACTGATCTTCTCCTTCGAGACCCTCAGGACCGTGAACATCATCCGAATATCCGTATCCACAAGGATCGTCCCATGCTGAACGACCACCCCCCAACGACGAGTCTGAGCATTACCTGAAATCTTCTTCCCCTTGACATCAATGTCGTTGACGGGCCTGAACTCCGCATTAATGCCGAGCGTCTTCAGCCCATCAACGATACCACCACAAATCAACTCGTACGACCTGATAATATCTTTCGGAATCCTCGGATGATCCTCATTAACTATGACGCTGTAAGTCACCTCACCATCATAGGCATGATACACGGCGCCCCCACCCGTCATCCTCCTAATCACATCCACGCCCAGCTTCTCACACTCCTCAAGGTTGACCTCCTGATCGACGAGTTGGAAGTAGCCTATGGAGACCGCGGAGGGCTTCCAGCGGTAGAAGCGGATCGTATTGGGCGACTTACCCTCCGACCTCAATCTACAGATGGCTTCGTCTATCGCCATATTCATGTATGCGTCATAGACGTCGAGGCCCATCATCCGCCAAACTTCAGGCAAATTACTCATCTCCCAGAATATCTCTCAATATTCTCGCTGTTTCCTCAGGTTTAGGTCTTGCCGGATAGTTGTAAAGCTTTCCCCCAGCCCGCTCATTATAGTAGGGACGGTTACAGCCGGGACACCCAGAAGTCACGAAGGGGAGACCCGACCCAGCGACCTCCCGAAGTAACCCCTCATCAACCCCAAAGGACTTTAGGCTACCGTCGGAGTCGAAGGCCATCCCGTCAAAGGTCGAGAACCCTCTCGTTATCAAATTATGGGCCAGCTGAATCCTGTGGTAACGTCGGAGGCTAGGTTGTGGCACTCTTTCCAGTTTACTCCCTGCTATCGGTGTGAAGGTGAATAGGGCGGGGTACACCCCCATGTCAGTGACGGCCTGAACCATCCCCAAAAGGTCGCGGTCCACCTCGCCGAGGCCCACCATCAAGTGCGTACTCACCCTCCCCCTACCGAAGACGACAACAGCATCCCTCAAAGCCCGCATATGGTCCCCCCAGCGATAAGGCCCTCCAGCGACCATGCCCTTGATTCTATCGAAGAGCTCCTCGGTGGCCGCATCTAATGGAATTCCCATTCGTTCAACCCCAGCCTCTCGAAGCTGCTCCATCTCGACACGGCTGAAGGGCATGCATGAGACGGAGATAGGCATGGCAGCAGCGTCTCTTATCGCTTCGACAGTAGCGAGGGTCTCCCGGAAGATAGTGGGATGATTCACGGTCTGGATACATGTCCGCTGAACCTCCCCCCTGCCCCATGAACGCGCTATCGCCTCAACAACCTCCTTCATAGGAAATGGGGGCCACGTGACTCTGGAGAGCATGTCTCCCCTGCTTGAGCTCCCTCTCGCTTGGGCGCAGAAGGCGCAGTTGGCCACGCACTTACCCTCGAGGTAGGTTAGGATGTACGCGGTCGTCGGCGCCGCATCCATGGTCCCTGAGGCCAGACCTAGATGAATGGCTGAACCTATAGAGACTCTGATGATGGGCGGCAGATCCTTGTCCACTAGAGGCACGCACCGGGAACTATCACAGCGTCATGACTCCTCATTCCGTAAAACCCTTACTATCCCGACAGCCTACCCCAGCGTTTCATCGGCAACCCTATCGCCCGCTCATACTCATAGATGAGTCTAGACACGACGACCCAAGCATCCAAGGTCTCCGGATCAATCGAGAACACGTCATCAGCCAACTTAATCGTCGCCGGAGTGAATCTCCCCGTCGGGAATCCGCCGACCAAGAAGAGGGGGTTCGACTCCCCCACAATCGATTCGACAACCTTCTCAACCGTCGACCTCACCCCCACTCGGCTCAGAGCCACGACGCGCGACGCGCCTAGTTCACCAACCAGCTTCGGCAGTCCTTCGTCCCGAATCTCCAAGAGCGCTTGCCCCACCTCGGGAACCCCCCCCAAACGGTATAGCTGCTCCATCAGGCCGACGAAGCGGTCATAGTTCCTAGGCAACCGCGTCTCAGGGCGGACAGACATCACCTTATCATCCCTAGTGTGGACGACGGTTTGTAGCAGGCCCTCACGGTTGAGGGGTGTGCCCAAGGCGTCGAGGAGGCAGAAGTGGACGATATCCGGCCGCCCCCGCTTCTGACTCTCTTCGAGGGAGAGCATCGCCGCATGATGGTAGGAACGGTCGAGGACCATCTGCCCCGGCTCCTTTCCTAAGAGCTTCGCACGCTTGAAGACCGCGGGGTGCCTCCAAAGTTTCCGGGGAACAAGCTCCAAGGCGGACTCCGCAAGGACTAGGTTGAGCATAGGATGCACTTTACTGATGAAGGGAAAAGCTTTATCACGCCACCTAGGTCATCGATGCCTTCGAGGCAGCCAAACCGGATTTGAAGACGAGGAACCGCCGTATCAAGGCTAGGAGGAGGAACAGACTCCTCGCATCCGAGCGCATGACCATCCTCCTAAACCTCTCTAGGGAGACGCTGAGGACGAACCCGAGCAGGGCCCAACACTACTTCCAACTAGCCCGGAAGATGGGGATGCGATACAAGGTCCGCCTCCCACCCCAATTCAGGGGCCTCATCTGTAGACGCTGCAAGAGGCTAATCGTCCCAGGGATAAACGCTAGAGTACGCCTGCAGCAACGCCGCGAACCCCACGTTGTGGTGACGTGTCTCGAATGTGGCGGTCAAAGAAGAGTACCTTTGAGGAGTCGTGAGCCCTCTGACGACTAAACGGATTCTTCGAAGGCTCAAGAGGGAATTTGGTACTGAGAAACCTACCCTTTGGATAGGAAAGAACGGCGTGACTCCCGACCTAATCGAGGAGGTTCGGAGGCAGCTGGAGAGCAGGGAGGTGGTCAAGGTTAGGCTTCAGAGGACGACGCTTCAGTCGACGGAGGAGATCGCACGCGACTTAGCAACTGAGACTGCGGGAGAAATCGTGGACATCAGGGGTCGAAGCTTCATCCTCTACAAACCTCTAAGAAGAGAGTGGGGAACGAAGGAGAGCGCTAGCAATGAGGAATCTTAAAATATACTTTATATTAGTCCTAGAGGATTTAGGACGTGCTCCGTTGAGAGTGTGACCCCTTGCCGACCGTCTACGACGTACCAGCCGACCTCCTAATCAACCTAACGGCGAAGCACCTCAGGGAGAACTTTCAAGAAATCGAGTCGCCCCCACAGATGGTCTTCGCCAAAACAGGCTCGCATCGAGAGGAATCGCCTCAGGACCCCAACTTCTGGTACATCCGCTGCGCATCCCTCCTGAGGAAGATATACGTACAAGGCCCAATCGGGGTAACCCACCTGAGGGAGCAATATGGCGGTTTGACTAAGAAGGGAGATGTTGGAAAACACAAGAGGCGCGGAGGCGGCTTCACCGTCAGAAGACCCTTGGAGCAGCTTGAAAAGGCTGGACTCGTGAAGACCGTGGAGCGGCGAGGCAGAACCATAACCAAGGAGGGGGCCAGCCTCCTCGACACCCTTGCTGGGGAAATCGAAAGATCTATGAAAAAGGAATCGACTGGCCCCGAAAAGTAGGATAGCCAGCTGAGGCGGTGAGCTTGAGTTCCGACTCCGAACTTGATAATATTCGCAGAAGGAGGATGCAGGAGCTGCGTCGCCAGTTGACCGAGGAGCAGACTCAGTCCCAACAGCAGGCTGAGATTGAAAAGCAGAAGCAGACGGCGCTTCGACAGATCCTCACAACCGAAGCACGGCAGAGGCTTAATAGGATAAAACTCGTCAAACCCGAGTTCGTAGACCAGTTGGAGATACAGTTGATCCAAGCTGCCCAAAGTGGGAAAGTGAGGCTACCCATCACCGACGAACAGTTGAAGGAGCTTCTCTCCAAACTTCAAACACAGCAACGTAGCGTCAATGTAAGGAGACTGTGACCATGGCAAGGAACAAACCTCCCGCCAAGAAGAGGAGACTCGCCAAGGAGAATAGGTTGAGCCAAGCTGTCCCAGCATGGGTGATAGCCAAGACGAGGGGGAAGACTCGAACGAATCGCCATCGACGAAATTGGCGCCAGAGCAAGATCAAGGTATAAGGAGTGTTGAGAAGTGTCGGAGAGAGACGAGAATATTCTGGAAGAGAGGGTCTTCAACGTACCCCTCACTTCGGTATGGCCTACGCTGAGGAGGAGGGCACCGAGGGCGTTACGCGCTCTCAAATCCTTCGTCGGGAAACATATGAAAACCGAGAACATAGTTATCAGCAGCGAGGTCAATGAACTCTTCTGGGGGCGAGGAATCGAGGGGGCACCCCGACATCTCAGGGTGCGGGCCGCCAAGGGAAAGGATGGGAAGGTCACCGTCTACTTGGTTGGGGAGAGTAAGGATTCTGCTTGACCGTCTCCCACCTGAGCATTCAAGGGAGCCCCAACGTCGGTATCTATGCCCTAGCCACCAACCGCTACATCCTAACGCCTCCAAGAATCTCCGCCTCGAAGGCTCGGGTCCTTGAGGAGGTTCTCAAGGCTCCTGTCGTCAAGACCAGTCTAGCTGGAACAATACTGCTGGGCGTCTACGCGGCCGCAAACTCCAACGGTATTGTTCTCCCAGCCATCGTAACAGAGGAAGAGGTCAAGACGATTTCGGCCGTCTCAGGGAATGTCGTGCAGGTGAAAAGTAGACGAAATGCCTTCGGAAACCTAATTCTGGCCAACGATCACGGTGCGATTGTGGCTGAGCCCTTGTCGCGTGAGAAAGAGGCGATGCGCAGGATCAGGGATGCCCTTGGAGTGGAGGTCGTTGTCGGGCGGATCGTTGGGCTTCCCTACGTGGGCTCCCTCGCCTCAGTGAATAACAAGGCGGCTCTGGTCCATCCTGAGTGTTCTGAGGAGGAGGGGGAGCTTATTTCGAGTGTTCTCAAGGTTCAGGTTGACTCTAGCACAGTTAATAGGGGTAGTCCCTTTGTGGGGGCGGGGATGCTGTCTAATGACCGCGGCGTCGTGGTGGGGAATTTGACGGTTGGTCCTGAACTCATGATAATTTCGAATCTCTTCGGCGAGTGAAGGCCAAGCATGAAATGGGTCAGAGGGAGACGGTTGGTCACATTCGCTGTTGAATCATTCTGTCTTCGCAAGTTGCTGTTTGGACCCGCTCGTCTCAATTAATCTGTCTCGCCCGGGCCCTTTGGTTAAATGGAGCTTTCATTTGGCCTGTCCGCCCACCGTAACTTCATACGGGTTCCCACTGCGCTGTGTATGGGAGAAAGATAAAAGTAACAGAAGGAGGGCATATGAGGTAGCCCTTTGGCTGGAGAATAGTTATGAAGGCTAGATCGGCGTATGTTGGAATAAGAGTGAAGGATCTTCGAAAATCCTTGGATTTCTACACAGGGCTACTCGGAATGAAGGTCATGCACAGAGCAAAATTTGAGCAGACGAAGGGCGAGGTTGTCAACCTAGAAAGTGAGGGAGGCGGCTTCCTTCTGGAACTAAACTACTATGAGAGTGATAGCCCATACAACACTGAGTATACCCCGGGAGAAGGGTTGGACCACCTGGCCTTTAAGGTTGATGACCTCGACAAGGCCCTTGAGGAAGCCAGACTGGCGGGACATCCGACTATCCTAGAGATCAGGACGAGGAATAGTCGATGGGCCTACATAGAAGACCCGAACGGAATCTGGATCGAACTCTACTAAGAACTCATGGCTGGTAACGGTTCTTAGTCCACTAGGGGGTGAGGCTTTCTAAGATAGCCTGCGCCGCCTTGCAGCCGGCGCCGTATTCGAAGCGGTGGCCACACTTCTTCAATCCTCGCTCTATGGCCGCGATTGTGGCCATGATGTCGTTTGAGTTGACGTTCCCCATGTGTCCGACCCTGAAGATTCGTCCCTCAAGCTCGCCGAAGCCTCTAGCGATGATGACGTGGTTCCTCGCCACCTCTCCACGGAAGGAAGCGTCCTCTATCCCCTTGGGGTAGAAGACGCTTGTCACCGTGTCTGCCGCGTAACCCTCCTCAGCAACAAGCTCTAATCCCATGGCCGACATGGATGATCGGCAGGCTTCTGCGATGGTTCTGTGCCTTCGGAAGCGCTTCTCGAGGCCTTCATTAAGAATTAGGTCGAGGGCGGCGTCTAGGGCGTAGACGAGGTTAACGGGTTGGGTAGCGTAGTAGGCTTTGGTCGGGTTCCTTGCTAGATTCAGCCAGCCTTTCAGATCGCCGTAGACTGTCCCTACGAGTTCTCTTCGTTCCTCTACCTCCCTGAGGCCGTTCTTGGAGAGGGCGATCATCGCCAGTCCCGGCGGGACGCCCAAGCATTTTTGGGAGCATGTACAGTTGGCGTCGATCCCCCATTCGTCCGTCCTTACATTCATGCCTCCTAGAGAAGCGACCGTGTCAACCACGTAACGTGCACCAGCCCCCTTGATCACCTCTCCTATCTCCTTTATGGGTATGGCGACGCCTGTCGAGGTTTCCACATGGGCGCAGGTCACTGCTCGGAAGTCATCCTTGGCCAACTCCCTCTTCACGTCTTCAGGCTTTATCGCTTTACCCCACGGGACCGTAAGAGGATGGGCAATACCTCCCAAGCACTTCGTTATATCTACGAAGCGGCCGCTGAAGTAGCCGGTTACCAGATTCAGGACCCTGTCTCCGGACCGTAGCATGTTGGCGAGGGCGATCTCTTGGGCCAAGGTGCCGCTCCCCGCTATGGCGAAGGCCTCACCTTCGGTTGCGAAGGTCTTCTTGAGTTTGTCCAGAACCTTGCGATAGAGGAGGCCGAAGGGTTCGCTCATATGGGACTCCGTGGTCTTCATCATGGCCCTCATGACTGCCGGGTCCACCTGTGTCGGTCCGGGGATCATTAGGAGGTCTCGTTCAGACGTCTCGGTCACCTTCAATTTCGGTTTTTGGGAAGCCTTCGTATGAGGCTCGTATAGTGGGCTATGTGTTGGGTTTAAATTTAACTATTGAGGCGCCTGGGCTCCTGATTTTTAAGCCATGTCTAGGCACTAAACTTAATTATGGAGGAGTCTACTTGCAGTGGAGCCGAAGGGTTGGAGTCTAGTCGAGCCGCCGACGCATAAGTGTGGGACGGTGGCTTTGGCCTCAGTGAAGCTGTAGTAAGTGGGCGTTCCTCCCTGCTTCCAATGGAATACTGCTGTGGTGATAGGATGAGTGAAGTGAAAGTCTTCAGGATCAAGGGAAGAGTCGTCAAGCCGAACTATAAGACGGAGTTCTCCAAGGAGATACGTGCGACAACCCCGGAGGCAGCGGTCGAGAAGATCTATGCGAGTTTTGGGAGTCAGCACAGGGTGAAGAGGGTCCACATACGAGTCGAGTCGGTCCAAGAGATAACGCCTGAGGAGACCACAGACGCGTCGATCAGGCAACTGAGCGGGGTATGATGAAAGATGGCTAAGCTCGCCGATCCTCTGACAAGCGTCGTCGTCGAGATCCGGTACCTGGAGAGCTTGGCTCAAGCCCTCCAGCAGAGGCTCAGCCTCGTAGAGGCTGCCACCGCGGAGATACATGTTGCCTCGTCGACCGTCGGAGGCCTCAGCAAGGAGACGGCTGGGGCAGATATCCTCGTCCCCATTGGGGGAGGCTCCTACATTCGCGCAAAGGCAACGGATATCGAGAAACTTATCGTCGGTGTCGGCGCCGATGTGGCTGTTGAGAAGAGTGCGAAGGAGGCGATGGAGAGCTACCAAGCGCGTATCGATGAATTGCGGAAGGTTAGGTCCTCGATGGGGGAGGAACTTGAACGCGTAGCCGCTAACTTGGCTAGGGCTCGGCAGGAGTTACAGAGGCTTACGAGTAAACAGACCGAAGGAACGTGAGATGTTCGAGGGGCTTAGGAGCAGCCTCAGCAAACTCAAGAATATTGTTACCAAGAGCGAACTTAATGAAGAGGCGCTTGACCCCATTCTCTGGGACTTCAAGATGACCCTCCTCGCCAACGATGTCGGCTTGGACGTGGCTGAAGAGATTTGTGAGGATGTGAAGAAGCAGCTCCTTGGAACCGAGATCGGCCGAACCGAGGATAAGAGGAAGGTAGTGGATACGGCCCTCCGAGACGCCCTCTATAAGGTTCTGAGAACTGAGACGAAGGTGGATCTCCTGAGCCTCGCATCCGAGAAACGGGCGAGGAGGGAACCCCTAATCATAGTCTTCCTTGGCGTGAACGGGACGGGCAAGACCACCACGATAGGAAAGGTCGCCCACCTCCTCATGAGCAAGGGCTTCTCCATCGTCCTCGCCGCCGCAGACACCTATAGGGCAGGCTCGATAGAGCAACTTGAGGGACATGCCAAGCGCCTCGGGGTACGCCTAATCCATCATAAATACGGGTCAGACGCCGCCGCCGTGGCCTTCGACGCGATAAATCACGCCCGAACCCATGGGCTGAACGCTGTCTTGATCGATACGGCGGGTAGGATGCAGACGAATAGGAATTTGATGGATGAGATGCAGAAGATCGTTAGGGTGGCGAAGCCTGACCTCGTCATCTTCGTCGGGGACGCGTTGACGGGGAACGATGCCATCGCTCAGGCGGAGCAGTTCAGCAAGCTCGTTAGGGTGGACGCGTCTATTCTTACGAAGGTGGATGCTGACGCCAAGGGCGGGGCGGCCATCTCTGTCTCCTACGTGACGAGGAGGCCTACCATATACCTCGGGGTGGGCCAGACCTACGACGACCTAGTGCCCTTCGAACCCGAATACCTCATCAAGAAGATACTCGACTGACTTCTTATCATATTCATCTTTCGGAACCTAAGCTGCACCTAATCCTCGTTATCTTCTCCGAATCCAATTGCAACTTTGTCAACAATGCTATGTGCAATATAGCCTCCATAACCTTCGACTCTTGATAGAAGGTTTTGGAGTTCTTCTATAGGTATGAATTTACAATAATCATTGAGTCCGACTCTCGTAAATGTTGGGCGCGTTATCTCTGCTCTGACTTTATCTTGCCGGTCTTTTGGGGCTACGATATATAGCTTGATATTCAAAACAGGTGTCATGGAGATGAAGTCTGACATCCGGAGGAGGCCGGAATACACTGCGGTGGTCGTTTCGACTTCGAAGGCGCAAACAGGTACTTTCTGTTTAATCCATATTATGTCTATGAGAGAGATTCGGTGAGCCATCTCACTGGATAGGCCAAGATTGGGCAGAGTCTTCAGGCAGTCCTCACCTAGAGGTTTTCCTTGAAACAATCGGTTTCTGTCGTTTGGAGCGATCCACACTGAACAACCTGCTGTCTTTCCCAATTTTATCAGAACGTTCTGCGTCTGTGAATGTAGGGATTCTTCATCTGAGTGCTCAGTAACTTTTCCTTCGCCGCCTCCCGTTTTATCTTTTTCTGAAGCGGATTTTCTTTCCTGTTCCTCCTCTTGAAGCAGTTGTTCAATATTTGATTTGAACTTCGGAAGAGAGTCTGGCCGTGATAGTATGGCCTTTACTATTGCCTCGGCTGGGTCATCGAAGATAATCTGCTGGTTCCGTATTCCCCACCCATATCTAGTTCCCCATGCCGAAGTTAGTGCATCCCTAATTTCCCCTAGGAGTTGTAATCTTTGATCTTTGCCAATGATACGAACAAACTCGATAGGAATTCGATATGGATAAAGATCGTCGTCCCATATCTTGTCTTTTGAATAGTAGGGTTTACCGTTTACTTTGGCGAGACCCGCCAGTTCTTTATTAACGAGAAAGGCTAGGTAGTCACCATCTTGCCAATCTTTGAAACGAGATGTTCGGCTGCCCCACAATGAATGCCTTAAACACATCAAGAGCTGATACTCATCTATCTTAGCAAGTCGTAAGCGCACTTTCTAGTCATCCTCGGTTTAATCAAACTCGTATTCCTAATGGCTCGTGTTTATTATAATCTTTTCGAGTAATTCAGCTTTCTTGAGACGCGGAGCTTGGGCTCAGCCTAGTATCTTTAGGAGCAGGGCCTTCTCGGTGTGAAGCCTGTTCTCAGCCTCCTGAAAGACGCGGCTCTGAGGTGAGTCCATCACATCCGATGTTATCTCGTACCCCCTCTGCGCGGGTAGGCAGTGGAGTATTATGCAATCCTCCTTGGCGTACTTGAGGAGACGTGCGTTCAGTTGGTAGGGTTTGAAGATGTTGAGTCGCGTCTCCTTCTCCTTCTCAAGGCCCAAGGAGACCCAAGTATCAGTCACGAGGACATCTGCCTGCCGCGCCGCCTCTCTGGGGTCGCGCATGAGAACCGCTTTCCTCCTAATCTTCGGCTCATAGCCGCCGGGAGTCGCCACTACCATCTTCATACCCAGCAGCTCCGCGCCCTGAATTAGGGAGTTGCATACATTGGTCCCGTCGCCGACCCAACCTATCTTGAGGCCTTCGAGCTTCCCCTTCTCCTCTAGGATGGTGAGGAGGTCGGCGAGGGCTTGGCAGGGGTGGTGGAGGTTGTCCATCCCATTTATGACTGGTTTCTCGCAACCCTCCGCTAGGTCAAGGTTCTGCTGATAGGTGAAGACACGAGTCATGAGGGCGTCGCAGTAGAGGCCCAGGACCTTGGCTTCGTCCTTGATGTCGCCCTTGACGAAGTTCGTCTCACTCCAGTTGAGGTTTATGGCGTGGCCTCCTAGCTGGGTCATGGCTACCTCGAAGGAGGCCCTTGTGCGGGTGCTGGTCTTGGCGAAGAGCATGGCAAGGGTCTTTCCCTCCAGCTCCTTCGAGTGCTTGGCTTTCACTTTCCGTGCAAGTTGAAGGATGTCCATGAGTTCGTCAGATGTTAGGTCTGCTACGGTGAGGAAGTCCCGGCCTCTCAGAGATGACATGGGATTATCCTGCCTACCCTAGCCGTCTCCCAGTCTGAAAAGCTTTGCGAGTCATGACTATGCCAACTGCTTCAATACTCCGCCAACCTACGAACTGGGAACTGAAGCTTATTCAGGATCGTCATTAGGCCTTCCCGCTGCTTCCCATCTATCCCCTTCCAATCCAAGATGAGCGTGGGATTCTCCTCAAGAGTCCTCTCGACGCATTGGGTGATTATTTCGGGCGTAAGCCCCTCGAAGGCGTAGGAGGGAATAATGTGGCCGAAGGCCACGGGCGACCTCAAGCTATGACTGGTCAACCTGCTGTTGCAGTGGGAGCCTCCGATTCCGACGGCGGCTTCTACCCTTTCCCTATTCGATATGGCGGCCATAGCCGCGTGGGCCACTGCCTCCCCAGCCTTGGGAATAGCCCACTCCTTCTCCGTACTCCCGATCTCTACGAACAAGGCCGGAACATCCAAAGACGGCCCGTGGTGAGTCCCCTCATAGTAGACTCGAAACTCTCTTAGACCGAGGCGCGTCCTCTGCCTCTCCATTTCTAGGAGGGCAGCTCTCATAGCGTTGGCTGGGGCGACGGAGACCTTGTTGGAGACGCCTCCGAAGTCGGCGTGGGAGAGGTTTCCGGGAACGTGAACCGAGAGGATGGGCGTCCCATTCTTGCTCTGATGTCTACTGACGAAGACCACGAGTTCAGCCGAAGAGAACATGGGGAAGTCTTGGAGATAGACGAGTTCGCCCTCGACTGTGACGAGCCTTATCTCCTTCCCCTCTAAGGTTGTCTGATAAACAGATAATCCATAGGTCTTCTCGGCAGCTTCCTCAAAGTGGTATGTCGAGATGAGGTTCGACGCGATGTTGCTGCTCGCCACATCGTCCTTCGAGGCAGCGACGACGATCAGAGCCCTTCACCTTTCCCCAGCAGACTACCACGGGCAGTAAAAAGAGTTTCCGCACCCTTGACGATATGCGATGACGTGCCGAAAACGGTACATCATGTCAGAGGCCCAAAGCAAGGTCTTCAACCGCAAAGTTAAAAGACGGCTATGTAATGTTCTGAGTTGCCTGTTAGCTGGAGATCGCAAGCTTGCCCCTCAGAAGCTTCCTCGGGTCCGTGGGCCGCCTCCTAAAACTCGTCAAGAGACCGAGCAGAGACGACTTCACGGTATCAATCAAGGTCACTCTCCTAGGAATAGGCATCCTCGGCGTCATAGGCTTCATAATAAAGTTCATGAGCGCGATCCTCCTAGCAGCAAGGCCCCTCACCGCGTGAAGGGAGCAAGATGACAGAAAAGCCTCGAGAAGCATCCATCTTCGCCGTAAGAACCATAGCCGGGCAGGAAAGGAATGCCGCGGAGCTGATAGCGACGAAGGCTCAGATGAACAATCTCCCAGTCCTATCGATTCTTGTCCCGGAGAATCTGCGAGGCTACGTCTTCATAGAAGCCTCAGGCGCTCACGTGACCGATGAAGCCATAGCCGGAATCAAGCACGTTCGCTCGAGGGTCCCTGGGAGAGTCTCCTATTCGGATATTGAGAAGTACCTCGTCTCCAAGCCTGTTATCGAGGAGCTCGAGGTCGGGAACATCGTGGAGGTCACCGGCGGCCCCTTCAAGGGGATGCGGGCTAAGATAACTAGGGTGAACAAGGTGAAGCGGGAGGCGACTCTGGAGCTTCTAGAGGCGACCTTCACCTTACCTATTACCGTGAACGCTGACTACCTGAAGGTGGTTGAGAAGGGCGAGGCTTCGAGCGAGAAACCTGAGGAATGAGAGATGGGAGAGAAGAAGACCATAGACGCCCTCGTGAGTGGAGGACAGGCCACGGCAGGGCCTCCCCTAGGCCCAATCCTAGGCCCCTTAGGCCTAAATGTCTTGGCGGTTGTCAACAGAATCAACGAGTTAACCAAGTCCTATGCGGGAATGAAGGTCCCCGTCAAGGTCTACGTCGACACAGAGACAAAAGAGTTCCAAGTAGAGGTTGGCACACCCACAGTTGCTGCCCTAGTAGTGAAGGAACTGGGCATCCAGAAGGGGTCGGGAACCCCCAACAGCCAGAAGGCCGGCAACCTAACCTTCGAGCAACTCATCCGCATCGCCAAGACCAAGCAGGCTCAGACCTTAGCCAGAACCTTCAAGGGGACGATCAAGGAGGTTGCCGGGAGCTGTGTCAGCATAGGGATTACCATAGACGGCAAGGACCCGAAGGAAGTGCAGAAGGCCATCGACGAAGGGGTCTACGATAAGTTTTTGAACTCGTGACGTACCCCAGAGGGTTGTCATGTCTCTTCGAGTCGATGATCGAGGAAGGGGAAAGGATTGCCTGTCGAAAGGGATGCTGTGCTCAAGGCCCTAGAGGCCGTCAGGAACTCCTCAAAGAAGAGGGGCTTCAACCAGTCAGTGGACTTAATCCTCAACCTCACAGACCTCGACCTCAAGAAGCCCGAGAACAGGCTCAGCGAGAACATAGACCTACCCCACCCCCCGAAGAAGGGGGCGCGAATCATAGTCTTCGCCTCGGGGGACCTAGCCGTAAGGGCGAAGAACTCCGGGGCAGACCAAGTCATGAGTAGGGAGGACCTCGACGCTTTCGGAGGGAACAAGAAGGCTGTGAAGAAGCTCGCCGAGTCGACAGACTTCTTCATAGCCGAGACTACCATGATGTCCGTTGTGGGCAAAGTCCTCGGGCCAGTTCTCGGACCTAGGGGGAAGATGCCCACCCCTGTGCCTCCGAACGCACCGATAGAGAACATCATAACCCGGCACAATAGGATCGTGAGGGTGCGAATTAGAGATCAGTTGAACGCCCAGTGCAAGGTGGGTTCAGGGGAGATGTCCGATGAAGAGTTGGCCGATAATATCCAAGCGGTGATAGCGAGGTTTGAAGCCAAGCTTCCCAAGGGCTTGGGAAATATCCGCGAGGTCGGGGTCAAGACGACGATGGGTCCCTTCGTGAAGATTGAGATGTAGGTGGGCTGATTGAGCGCAACGTTAGAAAGGCCGTCTGTGAAGAGGAAGGCCCAGGAGGTAGAGGAGCTTACAGAATTCATAGACAAGTACGATGCCGTTCTTCTAGCAAGCCTCCACAAGGTTCGAGCAATGCAGCTACAGGAGATATCGAAGAAGTTCAGGGATACCGTTCAGATGAACGTGGCCAAAAACAACGTCCTCCGACGAGCCTTCGGGGCGAGCACGAAACCTAGCATCGCCTCCCTAAAGGAGGCCATCGTAGGGTCCAATATTCTCCTCCTGACCAACATGAACCCCTTCCACCTCTCAATCCTCCTAGACCGCACGAAAGTCAAGATGGCCGCTAAAGCTGGAGACATTGCACCCGACGACATCGTCATCCCAGCGGGCAACACTGGTCTCCCCCCGGGACCAGCCATCTCGGAACTGAACGAGGCTGGGATAAGGACCCGCATAGAGTCGGGGAGCGTCTACGTTCTCCGCGATACCGTTGTGGTCAAGCGCGGGGATAGTATTTCACCCAGAGTAGCCAGTATCCTATCCAAACTGGGCATAAAGCCCCTGGAAGTCGGCCTCAGCCTCAAAGCAGCTTGCCAAGGAGGCGTCTTCGTGAAGGGGGAGAACTTACACGTTGATCTGGATGCGGTGAGAAAACAGTTCGAGGAGGCCTTCGGCCAGGCCCTAACCCTCTCGATTAGTGCCGCCTTCCCGACCCTTGAGACCATTCCATCGATGCTCAGCGCCGCCCATGGGAGAGCCCTGAACCTAGCCATGAACTCCAACTATCCCACAGCGGAGACGGTGGCGCCTCTTCTGGGAAAAGCTTATGCGAGCATGGTGAACCTCTCGAATATGTTGGCAAAGGTGAATCCAGCCGCCGCTCCCCCGAGCTTGGGCACTCCAAGGAAAAAAGTTGAAAAGGAAGGCGTTTAACAGAGTAGCAACCGCCGAAGCTCGGAGGTGAGAGAAGAAGTGAAATACATCTACGCTGCCCTGCTACTTCATTCCTCAGGTCAGAAGATCGACGAGGAGAGCCTCAAGAAGGTCATCAGCGCCACGGGAGGGGAGGTTGACGAAGCTCGGGTGAAGGCCCTCGTGGCCTCCTTGGCCGAAGTTAATATTGAGGACGCTCTTAAGGCAGGACCTGCGATAGCATCCGCACCAGCTCCAGCGAAGGAGGCCGCGCCGGCGTCGGAGGCCAAGAAGCAAGAGGAGAAGAAGGAGGAGGCAAAGAAGGAGGAGGAAGCCATAGCTGGCCTAGGCGCCCTCTTCGGCTGACCTCTCTTTCTCTTAAGGTATCGCCTTTTTCTGGCAGGATATTTTGGCTGGAGATAGGTTATTAGTTAAGCCTCTTCACATGTAGGAGAATGCAGCCACCCTGAAAGCCCGCGCCCCCAAGATCGAAAGGAGGATATGTCGGAACCGTTGCCATAGGAGGAAGCGTGTCGTGGAGATCGACGAGAAGGAATACCAGATCGCCTTCTTCCGAGAGGAAGGCTTCATGCGGAGGAAGTGCCGGGTCTGCGGGTCATACTTCTGGACCCAGAGGGCAGATGTGGACACCTGCGGAGACGCACCTTGCCAAGAATACACGTTCATAGGCAAACCCCCAACCTCTAGGAGCTTCTCCCTCGACGAGACGCGGGAAGCCTTCTTAGGCTTCTTTGAAGAGAATGGCCACACTAGGATCAAACCTTACCCAGTCATTGCTCGATGGCGTGACGACCTCTTCGTCACCATCGCCAGCATCGCGGACTTCCAACCCTATGTGACGGAGGGGATAATCCCCCCACCCGCTAACCCCCTCGTGATCAGCCAACCATGCCTACGGTTCCTAGATGTAGACAACGTCGGCCTCACGGCAGGAAGACATTTGGTCATCTTCGAGATGGGTGGAGCCCACGCTTTCAATTATCCGGACAAGACGATCTACTGGAAGGACGAGACGGTGCGTTACCATCATCGTTTCATAACCAAGGTCTTCGGGGTGAACTCCGAGGCGGTTACGTATAAGGAAGGCCTATGGTCGGGAGGTGGAAACGCGGGGCCCTGCGTCGAAGGCTTAGTCTCGGGCCTCGAGGTCTGCACCCTAGTCTTCATGCAGTACAGAGTCGCGGACGGTAAACTCGTTGACATGCCGTTGAAGATAGTGGATACAGGGTATGGAATCGAGCGATATTCTTGGCTCTCACAGGGAACCCCCAGCGGGTTCCACGCAGTCTATGGCCCGCTCCTCGATAGGGTGATGTCTCTGGCCGGGCTTGAGAAGATGGATGAGCGGTTCCTCGTGGAGAGCGCCAAGTTCTCCGCACTCATGAATGTCGAATCTGCCACGGACAGGATGACTTTGAGGCGCAGGGTCGCTCAACGCCTCGGCGTCGACCCACAGGAACTAGATCGCGTCATGACTCCCATTGAGAGTGCCTACGCTGTCACCGACCACACGAAGGCCCTAGCCTTCATGCTGGCCGAGGGAGTGGTCCCGTCGAACGTTAAGGCGGGATACCTTACGAGGCTGCTGGTGAGGCGCACGTATAGGCTTCTGCGCAGTCTGGGAATAGAAGATAAGCTATCGGAGATAGTCGACTTGCAGATCGAGAGATGGTCTCCAAGCTTCCCCAACCTCAAGGAGATACGGAAAGAGATTCAGGAGGCCCTAGCCGCGGAGGAGCGAAAATACAAGGCGACCCTCAAGAGGGGCCAAGAACTCACAAGAAGGATCGCCCGAGAACTAAAGTCAAGGGGGCAACACGAAATCTCAGAGGACACCCTCGTGGAACTCTACGACTCCCACGGCGTACCCCCAGAGATCGTCCAAGAAGCCGCCAAAGCGGAGAATATGAAGGTAACAGTGCCAGACAACTTCTACAGCACTGTGGTCGCTCGACACGCAGCCCCAACACCCGAGGAGGAGGCGCAAGCCATCGACCTCGAAGCCGAGGTGGAGAGTCTTCCAGCGACGGAGACGCTTTACTATGATGACCCTTACATCCGCCAATTCAAGGCCAAGGTTCTGAAGACTCTAGACAACATGGTGGTCTTGGACAGAACCGCCTTCTACCCAAAGGGTGGGGGGCAAGACTATGACACGGGAACCCTCTCCCTAGACGAAAGGGAGGTGAAGGTCGTAGAGGCCCAGAAGATCGGGAACATAATATTGCATACCGTGGAAGGGCCCCTACCCAAGGTGGGGCAAGACGTCACGGGTAGAGTCGACTGGGAACGTCGCCTGAGCCTGATGCGGCACCACACGTCAACTCACATCGTCCTAGGAGCAGTACGCCGAGTCCTAGGAGAACACTCGTGGCAGGCCGGCGCCGAAAAGGAGGAGGAGCGGTCACGACTGGACGTCTCTCACTGGGATAGGATCACGCCCGAGCAGATTGTGGAGATTGAAAAGCTGGCGAATGAGCGCGTCATGGATAACATACCCGTAGAGGTCACTTGGCTTCCAAGAGATATCGCCGAGAAGACCTATGGGTTCCGCCTCTACCAGGGTGGGGTTGTACCGGGGAGTAGGATTCGCGTCGTCAGGGTGGGAGAATGGGATGTCGAGGCCTGCGGAGGCACCCACCTTCGTTGGACAGGTGAAGTCGGGCTCATAAAGATTATGCACACGGAGAGAATCCAAGACGGTGTGGAACGCCTAGTCTTCGCCAGTGGTAACCCCGCCTTGGAGTATGTCCAGAGCATAGAGAAGGAGGCGAAGGAGTCCTCCGAACTCTTGAACGTTCCCACGAACAGGCTTGCCAAGACTGTGCAGGATCTGTCGGAGAGAGTCCGTTCCATAGAGAAAGAGCTCGGTCAGCTGAAAGGGGAGATGGTTCGCTACAGGTTGCAAGAAGCACCCGTAGCACAAATCGGGGGGGTCAGCCTAGTGACCGAGGTATTCAGAGATACCCGTCCAGAGGCCCTCATCGAAGCGGCCAGCGTTTTGGTCAAGGAAAAACCAAACTTCGTTATCGCGCTCTCTAGCATTGGCGTCAGTGCGTCCACAATCGTCATGGCAGGAGAAACGGCAGTCAAGTATGGCATAAACTCTGGTGCAATAGCGACAGAGATGGCGCAAGTGTTAGGTGGAAGTGGAGGTGGTCGGCCCAACTTCGGGCAAGGTGGTGGGACAAGATTGGATAAGGTATCAGACGCACTGAAAGTCGCTGAGGACGTCGTTCGTCGTCAGGTGCTGGGGGGACTGAAAGGTTGAGCCTTGACTGGAAAGCCTTAGAGGCCAAGTGGCAGAAACGTTGGGAGGAAAGCCACATCTTCGAGGCGGACCCCGGAGCCAAGGACAAGTTCTTCATCACCATAGCCTTTCCCTACCCCAACATGCCCTTCCACGTCGGCCACGGAAGACCCTACACCCTCACAGACGTCTACGCCAGATATATGCGAATGCGAGGCTACAACGTCCTCTTCCCAATGGCCTTCCACTACACGGGCACACCAGTCCTAGCCATCGCCAAACGCGTAGTGGCCAAGGAGACAAGCTTGATCGAGGAACTCACCGAAATCTACAATGTACCAAAGGAACAGATCGAGAAGTTCGTCGAACCCCTGAACATCGCCAACTACTTTCGCGACGATGAAAAAGAAACTATGAGAGCGTTGGGCTATAGCATCGACTGGCGCCGGGAGTTCACCACCATCGATCCCCAGTTCAGTCGATTCATAGGATGGCAGTTCAGGAAACTTCGAGCTAAAGGCCTGATAAAACAGGGGAGTCACCCCGTCGGGTGGTGCCCCAACTGCGGCAACCCCATGGGCCAACACGATACCAAGGGAGATGTGGAACCTGAGATAGGGGAGATGGTCCTCATCAAGTTCAGGCTCGACGACACGGTGCTTCCCACAGGGACGCTTCGGCCCGAGACGATCTTCGGCGTGACCAACATCTGGGTCCGACCCGACATAGACTACGCCCGAGTCGAAGTTGGCGAGGAGAAATGGATAGTTAGTCGCAACTGTGTCGACAAACTCACCCTCCTAAGAAGAAAGGTGAAGGTCTTAGAATCGATCTCTGGCAGGGCCCTTGTGGGGAAGGACGTCACAAATCCTGTCACAGGCAAACGAATTCCTATACTGCCAGCCTCCTTCGTCGACCCGGGAAATGCAACAGGTGTCGTCATGTCGGTTCCAGGCCACGCACCTTTTGACTGGATGGCCCTAGAGGAGTTGAAGAAGGCGCCTCAAACACTCGCAACCTATGGGGCCGAGGTTAAGGCCCTTCGCGGGATCGAGCCCATCTCCGTAATCTCCCTCGAAGGATATTCGGAATTCCCAGCCGTCGACGTACTGAAGCGCCTCGGAGCCAAGGACCAAAGGGATGAAAGGGTGGAGGAAGCGACGAAGGAGGTCTACAGTGAGGAGTTCCACCGCGGTACCATGAGGGAGAACACTGGACGATACGCCGAACTAAAGGTCTCCGAGGCTCGAGAACGAATTGAGGTCGACCTCCTAGCAGAGGGCAAGGCAGAAAGGATGTACGAACTACTGAACCGCCCCGTCTTCTGCCGATGCGGATCAGAGGTCACGGTGAAGGTGTTGGAGAATCAATGGTTCATCGACTACGGGAATCCAGAATGGAAGGCCCTCGCCCGAGAATGCCTAGTTCAGATGAAGATTGAACCCGAAGACATGAGGACAGAGTTCATCAACGTCATCGACTGGCTCAAGGAGAAGGCCTGCGCCAGACAACAGGGAATGGGAACAAGGCTCCCATGGGACCCGGAGTGGATTGTTGAGAGCCTGAGCGACTCGACCATCTACATGGCCTACTACGTCCTCGCAAAGTACATCAACGCTCAAAGGATCAGCGCCGAGAAGCTGACCGACGGAGTCTTCGACTACGTCCTCCTCGGAGAGGGAGATGCTGAGGAGGTCGCTGCTGAAACAGGTCTTGAAATGAAGACTTTGACCGCGATGCGGGAGGAGTTCTTCTACTTCTATCCCCTTGATAGCAGGAACTCTGGCCGCGACCTGGTTCCGAACCACCTCACCTACTTCATCTTCAACCACGTCGCCCTGTTCCCTATGGAGTTCTGGCCCAAGCAGATAGTTGTGACGGGGAGCGTCCTCATGGAGGGGAAGAAGATGAGCAAGTCCTTGGGAAACATCATCCCCCTGAGGGACGCAATCAGGGACTACGGGGTAGACCCCTTCAGACTCACCATCCTCTCCACCGCGGAACTCCTTCAGGACGCCGACTTCAGCCCAGCCCTCGCCAAAGCCTTGAGAGAACGACTGGAACGGCTCCACGCCTCTGCCTCGGATGTGGCCAAGAGCGGAGCCATCACTCAGGAAACGACGCCGCTGGATCGCTGGATGTTGAGTCGGCTACAGGGGTACGTCTTGGCCGTGACGAAGGCGATGGATAGCCTACGGTTCCGGGAGGCGATTCAGAACACCGTCTACCTCTTGGATCAAGACATACAATGGTACCTGAGGCGAAAAGAATCAGAGGAGAAGGAGAACAGTGCACATACCTCCGTCCTAAAGGAGGTCTTGGAGGCCCGAATCCTCTTCCTGGCACCCTTCACGCCACACCTATGCGAGGAACTCTGGCAGATCTTAGGCAAGGAAGGCTTCGTCTCGACAATGCGCTGGCCTGAATACGATGAGTCGAAGATAGATGCCCACGCTCTCCTCGGAGAGGAACTCATCACGTCCCTAAGGGAGGACATCCTTAGCATCCTGAATGCGACGAAGCTGACCCCTAAGAGGGTTACCTTCTACACGGCTACGCCATGGAAATGGAAGATCTACCTGAAGGCCTTGGAGTTGGCGAAAGAGGAGAACCTACAGGTCTCCCCCCTCATGAAGGAAGCTTTGAAGGATGAGGGGTTGAGGAGGGAAGCAAAGCGTGTCGCCGCCTTCGCCCAGGAGATGATGGAGGACTTGGTCAAGATGCCCAAGGAAATGGTGGAGAAACGGCTCTTCATGGGCCAGATAGATGAGTTCCAAACCATCTTAGACGCCAGAGGTTTCTTGGCCAAGGAGTTGAGGGCAGAGGTGGAAGTCTACCTAGAGGATGACCCGGCTCGGCGGGACCCGAAGAGTCGAGGAAGGCTTGCCGAACCCTATCGGCCAGCAATCTATGTGGAGTAGAAGAGCGGGGTGAGTAGAGGGGCTTCTGCTCAACTAGGTGAAGATGACTCGTAACTGCAGAAAGTTCTCCGGCGCTGTTCACTAATACCAGTTTAGATAGTCACTCGATTTTCACTGCTCACATGACTAATAGAGTTATCTCAGAATTCTCTGTCTCCTCGTTTTCTTGAACATTCATCTTCTACCGTAGGACGATGCTCATGGGTGGCTGGCGCGTATTGAACGTTTGCTCTCGAGTTTCACGCTAGTATGATTGAGCGTTAAGCTTATATAGATTGAATTGTATGTCTGTCCAGAAACCTATGGGTTGATTGAAATGACGGATGACGAGGCAAGGGCGAAGGTACTCGAAGAGGCAAAGAAGTTCGACGTGCGACTCATCTCCTTCCAATTCGTCGATATCATCGGTACAGTCAAGAGCGTAACAGTCCCAGTGGAACATTTTGAAGAGGCTCTGGACAACGGCCACGGCTTCGACGGCTCCTCAGTGGAAGGCTTCGTCAGGATCTTCGAGAGCGATATGATCGCTATGCCAGATCTCAATACCTTCCGAATCCTACCCTGGAGACCCGTAGAGAGGCGGGAAGCAAGGATCATATGCGACGTACTCAGACCCGGCGGTAAACCCTTCGAAGGCGACCCCCGCTCCCTCCTCAAGAGGACGTTAGCCGACCTAAGAGGAGAGGGTTACGTCTACAATATTGGGCCAGAGCTAGAATTCTTCCTCCTCAAGAATAACTCCGAAGTACCGGGCAAGCTGAGTCCCCACGACCAAGGCGGCTACTTCGACTACTCCCCCATCGACGAAGCCATTGACGTTCGACGGCAGGCCACCTTCGAACTCCAACAGATGGGCTTCGACATAGAGATGGGCCACCACGAGGTCGCCCCAGGTCAGCACGAGATCGACTTCAAGTTCGAGGATGCCTTGACAACGGCGGATAACGCCATCACATTCAAGACGGTGATCAAGCTAGTCGCCCGAGCTCATGGGCTTCAAGCGACCTTCATGCCGAAACCCTTCTACGGCCAGAATGGTTCGGGGATGCATGTGCATCAGAGTCTCTTCGATATCGGAAAAGGGGTCAACGCCTTCTTTGACCCCAAGGATAAGTACCACTTGTCAGAGATGGGGTATCACTTCATCGGAGGCCAGCTGAAGTTTATACGAGAGGTCTGCGGCGTCTTAGCTCCTACAGTGAACTCCTATAAACGGTTAGTGCCGGGCTATGAGGCACCGGTGTACATCTGCTGGGCTTCTCGAAATCGTTCCGCACTGATCAGGGTCCCTGAGTACTTCCCGGGGAATGAGGAGGCAACACGATTCGAGCTCCGCTGTCCCGACTCGTCCTGTAACCCCTACTTGGCCTTCACGGTGATGCTCAAGGCCGGGTTGGAGGGGGTGCGCCAGAAGATTGAGCCTCCGGAGCCGGTGGAGGAGGATGTCTACGAGTTCGACGATAAGAAGCTGGCCAAGTTCTACATCAAGACGCTCCCTGCGTCGTTGGATGAGGCCTTGGAGGAGATGAAGAATAGTAGGCTTGCCCGGAGCGTCTTGGGTGACTATCTGTTCGAGAAGTTCCTAGAGGCTAAGAGACGGGAGTGGGATGAGTACCGGCTACAGGTCACGGACTGGGAGGTCCAACGCTACCTCCAAATCTAACCCACTTTTTTGGGAACTAGATTCTCTCCATATCCTCGACAGGCATGATGCAGTGGGGCGCGAAGGTGTCGACGTGCGCCCCCATCTCCTTGATGGCGGCTGAGGGGACTAGACCACCGATCGTGGACATGCCGACTCTATCCATCCCGATGGGGACTCCGAGAATCGGCTCGTTTGGTTGTCCGAAGGCGAGGATCCCGCCCCATCCCTTCCGCCCGAGGCTCTTGATGATCTCCTGAACAGCAGACCTAGCTCCTGCGGGTATCTCCCTTAGATTCGCGGGGATGGTCCCTGATCCAGTTCGGAGGACGTTGTTTATGCTCGTCATCTCCCGGTAGACGAAGACCTCGAGGGGCGGTATCGTCGTTCCGTCGTAGGCTATCAGCTCGGTGAAACGTACGGGGCGCTTGTTCAGGAACTGGACGAGACCTCCATAGGTCATGAGGAGTGGTATGCCCGCGTGCATGAGGACGCCGTCTATCGTGAGGTTACAGACCGTGAAGAGGGCGATCTTCCCCTTCGGAACTGAGATGTTCAGGTAATCCTCTCCCTCGTCGAGAATCTTGATGTAGGGCGCCGGGAGCAGATTATCCCTCCTCAGAGCCTTGACTATCGTCAAAGCATCCTCACGAAACGTCTTATCCACGAACGAGACATTGGCCACAACGTTTCCCTCCTCAGAACCGGGGTTGTAGGTGGCTGAGAAGGCCATGGAGAGGAAATCCGTCAATACAAACCCCACTCTCTGGTACGCCAACGCGTTCCCGAGTTCGGAGAGTCCTTCCTTGGTTATCGTTCGGCCGTCGCGGCTGTGGCCCTCCGTCAAACCACGGGTTTGGAGTAGCTGTAGGTGGTAGCGTATGGTCCTCTCACTTAGGAAGAAGCCTCGCTTCTGGAGTTCTCTCTGGATGATGGTGGATCCCACTGGTTTATCGTATTCGCTGAGTATTCGTAGTATCTCGATCTCCTTTCTCCTAGTGTCATCGGTCTGGAACGAGCTCAATTTGCCATCTTCTCGCCAATTCTATTGATTAATCTTAGGACGTATTCAATAGATATAGAGCCAATATAAAGATGTATGGCAACCGGCTGCCGTAAGCCTTAAATCTTTGCCCACTCAACCTATCAGGCCTAACAATATGCAAATCCGATTTCTGGAAGAGTGGTTATTTGAAAAGAACAATTGCGCACCGACAGCGAACCGCCACTCCAAATCAAGAAACAGGTGGAGTAGCTTCCTCGATCTAATCATGCGAAGTGATCCTGCATGAATGGAAAATCCAACCCCTGGGAGCTTCAGCTCCAGACCGTCAAGAAAGTCTCAGAACTCATGAATCTAGAACCAGCGTTCTACGAGGTCGTGAGCAGACCCAAGGCCATCCTGCGAGTCTCCCTTTCAATAAAGATGGACGACGGCTCGGTCAAGTCCTTCGACGCCTTCAGGATCCATCATAATGACGCTCGCGGCCCCGTCAAGGGAGGTATCAGATATCACCCTCATCTGGACCTGGATACGGAGAAAGCCCTCGCAGCTTGGATGACATGGAAGACCGCGGTAGTAAACCTCCCCTACGGAGGAGCGAAGGGCGGGATCGTATGCGACACCAAGAAGCTCTCCAAGGGAGAGCTTGAACGCCTCACTAGGGCTTACGCTGCGGCCATCGCTTGGTTCGTCGGCGTCGACCTCGACATCCCTGCACCAGATGTATACACCGACCCCCAAATCATGGCGTGGTTTGCCGACGAGTACTACAAGTGCACCGGCAAAATCATACCGGGCGTGATCACTGGTAAGCCAATCGCGTTAGGCGGATCCCTCGGAAGGACGGGGGCCACAGGAAGAGGTTGCTTCCTTGCGGCCGTTGAGGCCTCAAAGGAATTCAATATCCCCATCAAGGGAAGCGCAGTCTCAATCCAAGGATACGGCAACGCTGCCTACTACGCAGCCCTCAACTTCCACGACGCAGGGACTAGGATCGTTGCGGCGAGCGACACCAGGGGAGGAGTCTTCAACAAGGATGGTATCAACCCGAGGAGCTTGATGGAGCATAAGAAGAAGACAGGTTCGGTCGTCGGCTTCCCAGGTTGCGTAGATATCGACTCGATGGATCCCTTGACAGTGGACTGTGACATTCTGGTGCCGGCGGCCATGGAGGACATGATCACTGCTAAGAACGCTGGTGAGGTCAAGGCGAAGCTGGTCATTGAGGCCGCGAACGGGCCCATCACCCCCGATGGAGACATGATCCTCGACGAGACGGGCATCACTGTCCTACCAGACATATACGCTAACGCTGGCGGCGTCACGGTCAGCTACTTTGAATGGGTTCAAAACAGGATGGGCTACTACTGGACGGAGGAGGAGGTCGACCAACGCCTTCAGAGGGTCATGAAGCAGGCTTTCAGGGATGTTCACGAACAGGCGGAGAAGTACAAGGTCAATCTGCGACATGGTGCCTATGCGCTGGCGATGGGTAGAGTCGCGGAGGCCATGAGGCTACAAGGCAGGATCTGACTAGCTTTCTGCCCTACTCTTCTTTTCTCTCCTGATCTTGTCGGAGTCGCCTATCTAAACGATCGATATGAGGCGCACTTGATTATCAATAAGGTCGACCGCATATAGGCCAGTCTTAGGCCGCATTCCATAGATGACGAGAGCATTGTTCAGGTCTTTAAATACAAAATGAGAATGTGCCATATGTGTAATGTATTCTAAGAATCTCATGCCGCGTTTCATCGTTCCAATAATTGTAGCCCCATTTTCTTGCGCATAATTGATAGTAGTCTCAACTATTGGAAGCGTTGTGTCAGATCCGAATCGATTCAGAAGTGTGTCAAAACCGAGCAAGATAACTAAACCATTCCTGAGCTGTTCAGACTCAAAAGATTTCTTTGCAATTTCCTTCATAGATTTCATCTCGCTCTCAAAATCATCTGCACGGGGACGATATGAGATAACCTCCTGCGATAATTCGGGAGGATAAACCTCACCTATGGAAGGAACTATTATCACTCCTTTCCTGTTCATAACAGTGTTCCAAGCGATTTGTGTATGTATCTGTAGGTATCTTAGGTCAACTCCATGTTCGATCTCGAATAGGTTAAAACTTCCCTTTTTGAAACCTCCCGTGATCGAGTCAAGATCTGGGATGCCTGATGAGATTCGGTCGTTGGCAGAATCCGGGATCTTCGCTGGTTTGATAGATAGATCCTCATGGAACGGAGGGAAGGATCGAAATCTTCCACCTTCCAAGGTAAAGGTGCATCTCTTATTGGAGATTCGGACTCCCTTCAACTTCTTGAGTTCTATCTCCCTCTCGCTTCGTCTTTCAAGGCGGTCTTCATAGACTCTGCCTCCTTCAGACTCACCATAAACGTCCGTGGAGGTAAGGCTTACAACACCATCGACCAGAAAATCGAGGAAAGATGTTTCTTTCGTCTCCTCCACCAATATCGTCCTCCCATTTGTCCCGTAGGTCGTCATGATGATTGCTTTTGCGGTCCGTAGTTGTTCTTTAGGATCCATCTCTGTGGCCATGGCGTCCCAAGTATCGACTACGAGGAAGGGGCGCTCCATCTTCAGCAGCTGGTCTCGAAGTCTATTCAAGAGCCGCTCAGGGCTCTCTCGACTCGTCTCCAAGAATTGTATCTCTTCCGGGCCTAGAACTGTCTTATCTTTGAGCCAAGGGTAGTATTCGTAAAGGATGCTTGGAGGAGCTCTCGTTGAGAAGTAAATGCAGTCTATTGGTTCGAGGGATTGGAGTATCTCCAGTGCCAGAGTCGTCTTGCCTGTCCCAGCATCCCCTTTGATGAGTAAGGTGTGTCCTGTCTCAAGGAAATGAGTCAATTCATCAGGTATTCTTGGTACGCTTCCCAAAGAGTCGTCACCCCTAGATAGTCTGGTTAGGCGGATCTGGCGAACTCTTCGGCTATGAGAAGTCTTATGAGTTCTGTGTTGTTCTTTATGCCCTTGCGTGTCTTGATTATGTTAAATTTTCTTGCAATATCCCCCTCCAGAGTGATTCTGACGGACACGTTGTTCCGTTGAGTGTTTTTTTGTTCCATTATGACACTTTTTGTGCAAAAAGGTATATATACTTTCCGCTACCAATATACGGCAAGGCATTGCCGTATGGTCGATGAGATGGTTTCAGTGTCAAGAACCCAACACGATATAGAGAGTGAACAGGTCGAGAGAATACTGCTAGTCCTAACTAGGGCCAACGGTCCAGCACCCTTAGATTACATCTCCCTCCGTACAGGGATCAAAGAACCTCTCGAAATCTTGAAAAAAATGGAGGAGAGGAGCTTAGTTCGTCGAAGCCCCCACTCGCGAGGCCTTTCCTCGATATGGTCCTGCAGCATGGACCCGATGTACGAGATCGTGCAGCGCTGGTCAGGTTACGACAGTCGGTAATCGTGAGCCTAAGATTCTCCTCTGGCCATTAGTGGGCTAGAGTCGTCGGAAGGTGGCCGTTTGAAGAAGATAGTCGCCAACGAAGACCTCTGCATGGGTTGCACCCTATGCCAAGTATACTGCACCCTCGCCCATTCGAAAAGCAAGGATCCGGTCAAAGCATATAGACGGGAGAGCCCTCGACCCCAGACAAGGATCAGACTCGCCCTAAACAAACCCCTATCTCTGGGAATCCAATGCCACCACTGCAGCGACCCTCCATGCGTCACAGCCTGCCTAACCGGGGCTATGCACCTTGACCAAGAAACAGGTAGAGTCATTCACGATGCCGAGAAATGCATCGGCTGCTGGACCTGCGTCATGGTCTGCCCCTTCGGCGCGCTAACCGTTGGCGAAAAGCAGAGCACTCCAGTAAAATGCGACTTCTGCCCCGAACTTGAGATGCCTGCCTGCGTCGCCAACTGCCCGAACGAAGCCCTAACCCTACAGGAGGTCGCCTCCCGATGACTCGATACGTAGTCGTCGGGGGTTCTGCTGGTGCCATAGGCGCAGTAGAGGGGATCAGAAAGTTAGATCCCGCGGGAGAGATAACTGTGGTCACTGAGGAGCCCATGGCTCCCTACTCCCGTCCTGCCATAGGAGAACATCTCTACGGGAGAGTTGACCTAGAATCGCTCCGCTTCGGCTCCCCAGACTTCTGGAACGAATACTCTGTTCAGATCCTCTTGGGCAGGAGAGCGACATCCATCGACCTTGCGGATAAGACTGTCAAATTGGATGACAGCCAAGTCCTAGGCTTCGACAGACTCCTACTGGCAACGGGAACCCGACCCTTCATCCCGAAGATGGAAGGAATGGATCGAGAAGGCTTCTACACCTTCACAGGCCTGAACGATGTCCAAAAGATTAGAGACGAGCTTCCTAGGACAAACCGTGCAGTGGTTATCGGCGGCGGACTCATCGGCGTGGAAGCGGCAGAGGCCCTAGTCAATCTAGGCGTTGACGTGACGGTTGTGGAGCTCCGGGGATGGCTTCTGAACCTTCTGCTCGACAGGGAGGCAGCGAAGATCGTTGAGGCAGCGATGGAGTCCCGAGGCGTCAAATTGGTCACAGGACAGAGCGTTAAGGAGATCTTGGGCCGTGAAGGAAACCCCGGTCGCGTGGGTGGTGTAGTTCTATCCAATGGCGCCCGAATGGAATGCGACCTTGTGGTCTCAGCGGTGGGTGTAATCCCACGGACGGAGTTGGCTGTTCAGGCAGGCTTGAAGGTCAATAGGGGCATCTTGGTGGGCAGGTTCATGCAGACGAGCGCTCCTTCGGTCTACGCTTGTGGGGATGTGGCCGAGGCCTACGAGCTCATCGGAGGAGGGTCGAGGGTCTTCGCCATCTGGTCCTTAGCTCGCCTCGGAGGAAGGATCGCGGGAGAGAACATGGCTGGAGGCAAGGTCGAGTACCCGGGAGGTATAGCCATGAGTGCCCTCAGATACTTTGGAGTCCCGATAGTCTCCGTCGGCCTCGACGCTCAGGAGACGACCAAGGAGTTTGAGGTCCTCACGAAGAGGGGCAGTGAAAGCTATAGGAAGATCGTTCTGCGCGAGAATCGAGTCGTCGGCTTCACTCTAGTGCGTGGCATAGAAGCCGCTGGACTGATCTACAATCTGATACGAACTCAGACGGACATCTCAGGATCGAAGGGGGAACTCCTCTCCCCAGACTTCAGTTTCGCCCATCTTCCAGAGAAGGTACGGAAGAGGACGCTCATGGAGGCATGGGCATGAGAACCGAGACCTTAAACAACCCGTACGGGGACGACAAGGTCCACGACGCCTGTGGACTCTTCGGCATGATGGATCGCTCGGGCAAGCTCTTCGACGCTGGGGAGCCTGTGAGGGCCATCATCAACATGCATGACCGAGGCAACGGATTGGGCGGAGGCTTCGCCGCCTATGGAATATACCCCGACTTCAAGGATGATTACGCCTTTCATATCATGTACCTTAACCCTGAGTCCAAGGAGAAAGCCGAGGCGTTACTTGCTGAGAATTTCAATGTTCGACGATCCGAAGAGTTACCAGTGGATAGCTCAGCCAAAGTCGTCCGTCCCCCCATCATATGGCGATATTTCGCAAGTCCCAAAGCAGACCTACTGCGCGGGCAACCCCCAGATGACTTTGTCGTAGCCAAGGTCATGAAGATGAATACCGAATCGGGAGGCGCCTACGTCTTCTCCAGCGGCAAGAACATGGGCGTCTTCAAGGGCGTCGGCTTCCCCGAGGACGTAGCCGCCTACTTCCGCCTCAAGGAGTACAGGGGTTACATGTGGGTATGCCACAGCCGGTTCCCAACGAACACGCCGGGCTGGTGGGGAGGAGCCCACCCCTTCAACATCCTCGACTGGACAGTCATCCACAACGGTGAGCTATCGAGTTATGGAATCAATAGACGCTACTTGGAGATGTACGGCTACAACTGCACGATGCAGACGGATACCGAGGTCTTGGCATACGCGCTAGACCTGCTCCGCAGAAGACAGAACCTACCTCTAGCCATTGCTGCGAAGATACTCGCCCCACCCCTATGGGACGAGATAGCCGAGATGGAGCCTGGGGAAAGGCGCTTCCACCTGGCCTTGAGACAGACATATGGGAGCCTCCTCATGAACGGCCCCTTCAGCATCATCGCTGCACGCCAAGGAGAGATGCTTGGGCTGACCGATAGAATAAAGCTTCGGCCACTCACCGCCGCGGTTGAAGGAGACCTCGTGTTCTTGGCTTCTGAGGAGGCGGCTATCCGATGCGTCTCTCCAAAGCTGGATAGGGTTTGGAGTCCTCTCGGTGGGGAGCCTGTCGTCGGTTGGCTGAAGGGCTTCGAGGCAGAGGAGATAGCAGTGCCGGTGATCAGATGAAGACGTACCTCGAACCAGAGTTCATCGTGGAACGGGACGATGAGCGATGTATTCGATGTAAGGTCTGCGTGAACCAGTGTACCTATGAGACCCATTACTACGATGAGGAGGACGACCGGGTCCTCAGTCGAGAAGAGAACTGTGTCAACTGCCACCGGTGCGTCGTCTTCTGCCCAACCCACGCCATAACCATAAGGCGGAATCCTACACACTACACGGAGAACTGGAACTGGAGCAACGAGGCCATCTTCACCCTGAAGAAGCAGGCCGAGTCGGGCGCCATCGTCATCACAGGCATGGGCTGCGACAAACCCTACCTCACCTACTGGGACAGAATCCTCATCGACGCCAGCCAGGTGACGAACCCTTCCATAGACCCGCTCAGGGAGCCTATGGAGATACGGACGTTCCTTGGCGCGAAGCCTGACCGCTTAGAGATGGAGTACGCCAACGGTGATATCGTACTTCAGACTGAGCTGGCGCCTCAACTCACCTGTGAAACCCCGATCATGTTCACAGCCCTGAGCTATGGCGCGATAAGCTTCAACGTCCACATGGCCTTGGCTAGGGCCGCGACCGAGTATGGAACCTACATGAATACCGGAGAAGGAGGACTGGATGAGCGTCTCTACAAGTATGGGAACCACATCATCGTTCAGGTGGCCTCCGGTAGGTTTGGGGTCCACGCCAAATACCTCGACGTTGGGGCTGCCGCAGAGATCAAGATCGGTCAGGGAGCCAAGCCTGGTATAGGGGGCCACCTCCCCGGCGAGAAGGTTACGGAGGACATCTCGAGGACTCGAATGATTCCGGTAGGCACGGACGCCCTCTCCCCAGCTCCGCAACACGACATCTACTCCATAGAGGACCTGCGCCAACTCATCTACGCCCTGAAGGAGGCGACGGACTACACGAAGCCCGTCTCCGTCAAGATTGCTGCAGTCCACAACTCCGCAGCCATCGCCAGCGGCATGGTCAGGGCTGGGGCCGACATAATCGTCTTAGACGGTGTTCGAGGCGCTACTGGAGCAGCGCCGAAGATCATTCGAGACAATGTGGGCATACCTATAGAACTCGCGTTGGCCAGCGTCGACAAGAGGTTGAGGAACGAGGGGATCCGAAACCATGCCTCAGTGGTGGCTGAGGGTGGGATCAAGAGCAGTGCTGATGTCGTGAAGGCCATCGCCCTTGGAGCCGACGCCGTCTACATTGGGACCCCCGCGTTGGTTGCTATGGGATGTACTGTCTGCCAGAAGTGCCATACAGGGAAGTGCCCCTGGGGCATCGCAACCACCGACCCTTGGATATCTCGCCGCGTCAATCCCGACATTGCGACGCAGAGGCTCGTCAACCTCCTGAGGGGGTGGAGTCTGGAGATAAAGGAGATGATGGGCGGCATGGGGATAAATGCGGTCGAGAGCCTACGAGGGAACCGTGACCGGCTTCGGGGCGTGGGTATGACGGATACTGAGCTCAAGATCTTGGGAATAAAGATGGCTGGTGACTGAAGTTGGATACGATTCCAACCCATCTCATGGGCACCGTCGAGATCCGGGGCGAAACCGCCTACGTAGACGCCTCGAACCTCTACTACAAAGACCTGAACAAGATCCTCCGCAACCTAGGGAACCCTGAGAAGACGATCCACATACAAAACGTCTATGGCCAACGCTACATAGGAACGGACCTAGACCAGGAGATGGAGATTCATATCCACGGCACACCCGGAAACGACCTCGCCGCCTTCATGAATGGCCCAGCGATCTACGTCCACGGGAACGCCCAAGACGGGGTGGGGAACACGATGAACGGTGGCAAGGTGATTGTCCACGGCCGTGCAGGCGACATAGTCGGGCACTCTATGAGAGGAGGGGAGATTTACATCCGAGACGATGTCGGATACCGCTGCGGGATCCACATGAAGGAGTACATGGAAAAGCGACCGAACCTCGTGGTCGGGGGGACGGCCCAGGATTACTTGGGAGAATATATGGCTGGGGGCGTCCTTGTGGTTCTGGGTCTGACTTTGGGGGAAGATCTGGTCCATAAAGCGAAGTTCATCGGGACGGGGATGCATGGGGGCGTAATCTACCTTCGTGGAAAGGCGAGAAGCCTCGGGAAGGAAGTAGCCCCAGTTCCCATGGAGGAGGAGGACCACGATCGAGTCAAGTCTCTCATCGACTCATTCCGAAGACACTTCGGGATGGAGAGGGACCTCGCAACTGCGAGCTTTACCAAGCTCATCCCTGTCTCCAAGAGGCCCTATGGGACGCTCTACGTCTACTGATTCAGATCCGGCCTCCGATGTTGTTTTTCCCTAGAGTCGGCTCGACTTCGGTTAGACAACAAGCACGCGTTCATTAACGGAGTCGCCCCTGTGTCGCAGAAGCGTCCTTGGCGGGAAGGATATTAATGGGCCCAGACAGATAAGCGTCTGGGAACGTCCATGATTACTGATCTCAATTCTTTCATCGACCTAGGAATGAAAAGAGGCGCCTCATATCTCGACCTCAGGCTGGAATCCTATGTATCCGAGTCGGTGAGTGCGGAGGACGGAAAGCCCAAGGAGGCTGTTCGCTCCGTCGAACAAGGTATTGGTGCAAGGGCCTTGGCTGGTGGGGCTTGGGGGTTCTCGGCGTCGAGACTAGAGGAAGGAGACGAGGAGCCGACAATCAGGAGGGTTGTGGATGAAGCCGTCTCCCTCGCAAAGGCTGTAAGGTCTGCTGCTAAGGTCGAATTAGCTCCCACGAAAATCGCTAGGGACGAAGTCGCATACCCTGTCAAGGTTCAGCCCCTTGACATCTCGTTGCAGGAGAAGATGAGGGCCTGCGTCGAGGCCAGTGCAAGAGCCTTGAAGACCGACCCTCTCGTTAGGAAGTCGTCGGCGGGAATGGCGTTCATCACCATCGACAAGACCTTCGCCTCCTCAGAGGGGGCTAGGATACGGCAGATTCAGACGATATCCTTCGCAGGCATCTTCGCCCAAGCGACGAAGGGAGACGTATCCGAGTTCTATTCCGACATAGCCGGAGGCCTAGGCGGCTATGAGCTCATCCAGGGCTACGACATAGCGGCCCATGGTGAGGAGGTCGGCAAGAATGCCGCTGTTCTCGCCGGCGCCAAGCCCGCGCCTACAGGTAAGACAACGGTCGTCCTCGACCCTGAGTTCTGTAGCCTCCTATCCCACGAGATAATGGGTCATCCCTCAGAGGCAGATAGGGTGATGGGGAAGGAAGCGGCGTGGGCGGGCCGTGCGTGGTGGAAGGATAGGGTCGGTGAGAAGGTCTTCTCGGAGAAACTGAACATAGTCTCAGACGCCACCATGGGAAACTACTTGGGCTCCTTCAAGTACGACGACGAGGGCGTACCTTCGAGACGGGTGGTCCACGTAGAGAAAGGAGTTCTCAGAGAATTTCTTCACAGTCGGGAGACGGCTAAGGTCTTCGGAGTAGAGCCGAATGGTGCTATGCGGGCCTCCTCCTACCTCTTCGCCCCCTCATAAGGATGACGAACACCTACATCGAGCGCGGAGACTGGAAGTTCGAAGAGATGTTAGAGGACGTTAAGGAGGGAATCTACCTGAAGGGGGACAAAGTTCCTTCCATCGACTCTCGACGATACAACTTCCAGATAAGCGCCAAGGAAGCCTTCGCCATACGAAACGGTGAACTCGCCGAGCCCCTGAGGTCACCAACCTTGACGGGTGTCGCCCCGGAGTTCCTCTCCAGCATCGACGCTGTTGGGGATGACTTGATAATCTTCCCGATACCGAACTGTGGTAAGGGTGAGCCGATGCAGACGATGCGGGTGGGGAACGGAGGCCCCCATATAAGGGGGTATGGAGTGGTCACAGGACCGAGGTGATGAGCATGAGAGAAACGGTAGACCGCATAATGAGAATCGCTCAGAGGTGGAAGCCGGATCAGGTCGAGGCCTACTGGTCTAGGAACAAGGTTACGACCCTCAGGATAGCGTTGAATGATATAGTCGAAGCCAAGACCATGATGGTCGAAGGAGCCAGCGTCCGCTTCATCCTCAACAAGTCGATAGGCTTCGCCTCAACCACCGACCTCTCCGAAGAAGGGTTGACCAAGATAGTCGAGGCCTCCTTCAGGGCTGCGAAGTCAAAGAGCGATGACCCCGACTTTCATTCACTCCCCGAACCGGCCAAGGTTGAGTCCTTACCTGCCTGCGATAAGATGCTGATAGGGCTCGACCCACCTGAGGCGGTGAAGCTTGGATATGAGACTCTGGAGACGGCCCATACCGAGGGCCGTGGCCTAGACTTCTCAGGCGCGATTAACATCGTAAGTGAGGAATGCGCCATCAGGAACTCCATGGGGGTCGATGCGTCTGACACGACCGCCTTCATCTTCTCATCCTTCACCGTGGAGGAGGGCGAGGAACGGTCCGTCATCGGACAAGACTGCAGCCGAACCCTAAGCTCCTTTGACCCGGCCAAGACAGCGAGGGAAGCAATAGAGAGCATTCGACGAAGCAAAGGAGGAATCACCATTCAATCGGGAGCCTATGACGTGATTTTGGGGCCTCGCGCCTGCGCTGAACTGGTTGAGTACGTCCTATCCTACGGCCTCGACCTCTGGGCGGTGGATTCTGGTCTATCCTACTTCCGAGGAAGGCTGGGGGACATGGTGAGTGTGAAGGAGTTCACCGTCCTAGATGATGGGCGCCACCCCGAAGGAATCGCCTCCAAGTCTCTAGACGACGAGGGCGTCCCGACTGGAACGACACCTCTCATTGAAAATGGGGTTCTGAGAGGTTTCCTCAGCGACTCATACTACGCGGCGAAGATGTCCTCCCCTGTGCGGAGCTTCAGGTCAACGGGGAACGGCTTCCGCTTCGGCCCCGTTCCGGGGAGAGACTACTCTTCCATTCCCCATATCCAGCCCACGAACTTCGTGATAAGGCCCGGAGATCAGAGCCTCGAAGAGATGATTAGAGAAACGAAGAGAGGCATCCTCCTAGGAAGAATCTGGTACAGCTACCCAATCAACCCCACGATAGGCGAGTTCAGCACCACCAACAGAGGCGACACCTACTACATCGAGAACGGGGAAGTTCGAGCCCCCATCCTGCCTAACACCTTCCGCATCAACGACCAACTGCCACGTCTCCTGAAACAGATTCAAGGCTTGAGCAACGAGCAGACCCAGAGCGTCGTCTGGGGAGGGGTCTCCAGCTGCTTTAGCCCCCACATAAAGTTCGGCGATGTCAAGATAACCTACAGCAAGGTGTGACAAATGTCCATGACGAATGAGAAGCGCGGGAAGGAACGGATTAACAGGAGACTACTAAGGTTCGTGAACAAAATTCGAGACGAAGAACTCAGGCAGAAGGTGACGGACCTCCTCGAAGATCCCACGATCAAGATAGGCGGAATGACGTATCAAGGCCTACCCTTGGAGACATCTCCAGCTTCCAAGAGGCGCCACCACTCCTATCCTAGCGGCCTCATCCAGCACATGGAGACCGTCGCCACGATAAGCCTAACGCTCAGCGACATCGTTGAGAGGACCTACGGTACTCCTGTGAACCGTGATGTCGTCTTGGCAGCAGCCCTCATCCACGATATCATGAAGCCTCAGACCTACACGGAGGAAGGGGAAACCTACGGCACCTCCTCCCTTGGGGATAGACTTGACCACCTGAGCCTCGCAGTTGCGGAACTCATCAACAGAGGCTTCCCCTTGGACATCGTCCACGCTGTCGCAGCGCACCATGGCAAGGGCGGACCTGTAAGCCCCAGAACCATAGAGGCTCTCATCTGTAGCTTGGCTGATGTAACAGACGCATCGTTGAATGGTGAGGTGCTGAGCGCTGCCAAGTATCTTATCTTCGACTGCGTCGGCGAGGAGCCGGGGAGGTTGTCGGCTGAGGAGGCCTTCGCCATCGTCCGGGCGAAGCAGGAGAAGGGATGCACGGGAGTTGGGGAAGAGTATGAGAAGATTAAGTCCCAACGGCTCGAAGAGGCATAAGGATTTAAGAATCTCAGCCTAGTCATACTTGGCCGTTTTTAGTTAGGAAGAGTTCGAATTGCGCTACGACGTGGTAATTGTGGGCGCCGGGCCCGCAGGTCTCTTCGCAGCCAGAGAGCTTACATTGCATTCCAAGATGAAGATAGTTGTCGTCGACATGGGACGAGATGTGGTGAATAGGAAATGTGTGGCCAGCGACTACAAGGTTTGTACCCGCTGTAACCCTTGTTCAATAATGTGCGGTGTCGGGGGTGCAGGAACCCTCTCAAGCGGCCTCCTAAACCTGAAACCAGACATCGGAGGGAACCTTTTCCAACTCCTCAACGACGATAGAGCTGCTTGGGACCTTGTGAAGTACGTTGACGACGCCTTCCTTGAGGCTGGAGCACCGAAAGCAATCTATAGTCCTAATGAGGAGGACGCCGTTGACCTTGAGAGGCGTGCGGCAGCTGTAGGAGTAAGGTTCATCCCGATTGTGCAGAGACACATAGGAACCGACAATGCTCCTCACGTCATTGAGAACTTCGCGACCGACCTTAGGAGACGAGGAGTCGAATTCACACTCCTGAGGCGGGTCGTTAAGCTCGAAGAAGGCTTAGTTGTCTTCGAGAATGGCGAGAAACTGGAAGGTGAGTACATCCTTGCCGCCCCGGGCAGATGCGGCGCGAACTGGCTCGCTGGGGAGGCGCGCAGACTCAACATACCTAGCCGCTACCAGCCCATAGACATCGGTCTCAGAGTCGAGGTTCCTGCCACTGTCATGAGCCCCGTTATAGAAATAAGCCGTGACCCGAAGTTCCACATCTCCCCCACAACCTACGACGATTTCGTGCGAACTTTCTGCGTCAACCACCGCGGCTTCGTAGTACAGGAAGTCTACGACGACTTCATCGGCGTCAACGGCCACGCCATGACAGAGAAGCTCTCAGACAACACGAACTTCGCCTTCCTCGTCCGAGTCGAACTCACAGAACCCTTGGAGGACACGACGGCTTACGGCCGGACCATAGCGATGCAGACGACGACGCTGGGCGGAGGAAAACCCCTACTGCAGAGGCTTCGCGACCTAAAGAGTGGGCACCGGTCGACATGGGACCGCATAAGGCGGGGCAACGTAAGGCCCACCCTAATAAGTGTCACACCAGGAGACATCGCCATGGGTCTCCCACACAGAATCGTCACTGACCTCCTTGAGGGTCTAGATAAGCTCGACCGCGTAGTACCGGGGGTTGCTCAGGACTCGACCCTCCTCTACGCTCCAGAGGTAAAGTTCTCAGCCAACCGCATATACACGAACTCCGACCTCGAAACTTCGGTGAAGAACCTCTTTGTGGCCGGGGATGGCGCTGGCCTTTCGGGAGGATTGGTCGTGGCAGCTGCTACGGGCGTCATTGCGGCGAGAGGGATTTTAAAGAAAGAGGGAAAGCTTCCCTAGTTCTCTGATCTGAGGCGAAAACCCTTAAATCATTACCACAGGTTGCTTAACCAAAGGGGTTTCAATGCCTAGTCTAATCGTTGTCGGCGGGTTCTACGGTGACGAGGGAAAGGGCAAGATAATCTCCTACATCTCCAAGAAGGACGATAGTTCGATAGCTGTAAGGGGTGGTGTCGGCCCGAACGCTGGCCACAGCATAGTTTGGGAAGGGAAGACCTACAGGCTACGGATGCTCCCAAGCGCCTTCGTCAATCCTAGAACTCGCCTATTAGTCGGTCCCGGAGTCCTGGTCAATCCACAAGTCTTCTTGAAGGAGGTCGAAGAGGTCGGGGCAAGGGGACGCTGCGCCCTCGACCCACTCTGCGCCATCATCGAGCAGAAACACATCGATCAAGACAAGGGCTCCCAGCACCTAAGCGGCAAGATAGGGACCACGGGAACCGGAACAGGCCCGTGCAACGCCGACAGAGTAAACCGCACGGCCCTCCTCGCCCGCGACCTGCCGGAACTCAAGAGCTACCTCGCCGATGTCCCGGCAGCAGTCAACGGGGCGTTGGAGAAAGGCGAGAATGTCTTGGTCGAAGGGACTCAGGGAACCTTCCTGAGCCTCTTCCATGGGAGTTACCCCTTCGTAACCTCTAAGGATGTGACGGCCAGCTCCATCGCAGCCGATGTTGGATTGGGGCCGACGAACGTGGACGACGTAGTAGTCGTCTTCAAGGCCTATGTGACGAGGGTTGGTTCAGGCTTCCTGAAGGGTGAGCTTCCTCCTGAGGAGGCGGCGAAGCGAGGCTGGGCGGAGTACGGGACCGTCACTGGGAGGCAGCGGAGGGCAGCGCCCTTCGACTTCGACTTGGCCCGCCGGGCAGTGATGCTCAATGGAGCGACCCAGATCGCCCTCACTAAGTTGGACATCATTCATCAAGAATGTCGCGGTGTGACCAATTACAGGGATCTCCCCCCTGAAGCAAAGGTTTTCATTAAGAGAATCGAGGATGAGACTGGGGTTCCCGTCAATCTCATAGGAACAGGACCGGCAGTGGAGGAGGTCGTGGATAGGCGAGCGACCATTTGAATCTGGCAAGGAGTTCATGGTGAGAAATCAATATTGAACACAATTCTTCCCGTGTTGCTAGATGGCTGAAACCCTGAAACTCCTCGTCCCATCTTGGGACCAACTCTACTCCCTCCTAACGGACCTTGCAAGGAGTATTCTAGCCCACTATCGGCCTGAAGTAATCATCGGCGTAGCCCGAGGCGGCCTAATACCCGCCCGCATAGCTGCAGATCTGCTAGACGTTCCCACCATAGGCATCATCGGCGTGGCCTTCTATGAGGACGTAGGCCGACGAATGAGGCGTCCCATCATAACTCAGCCCCTATGCGTATCCGTCGAGAAGAAACGCGTCTTGGTAATCGACGATATTGCGGATACTGGGGAAAGCTTGGCCCTCGTAGTCTCCGAGGTGAGGGGGCGGGCCGAAGAGCTGAGAACCGCCACCATCTACCGCAAACTCTGGGCCCGTTTCATCCCAGACTTCTCAGCACGAGAGACGGATGCTTGGGTCGTCTTTCCTTGGGAACTGAGGGAAACTATCGAGAGGATCGGGAGAAGGCTCCTCGACTCCGGCAAGACGCTTCAAGAGGTGGGTAACGGCCTCGCCTTGGCGGGGATTGATCGTCGGCAGGTGTTGGCTGTCTTAGAGGATCTATGTGGGGAGCCTTCTCCGTGATGGTCGATGAATATGGAAAATGCGTTCAGATCATCGGCTACAAGCTCCGCCAAACCATTGATCCGAAGGTCTTCATCGAGGATGCAAAGGACGCGAGTCGTCCCGTCGTATCCCAATTCTTCGACGCTGAGACTTTGGCTGGTAAGAAGCACCTCTTCTTTGCAACCTTGAACGCGACGAAGTCCTTCAGTCAGGGGCGGAACATAGCTCAGACCTTAGATGTCGAGATTCTCCTTTACACCTCGGCTCAAAGACAGATCGCGGAAGCGATACGAATGGTCGGCCTTCGACCTCAAACAATCACCCTAGCCGCTGTCCTAGTAGGGGACAACGAAGAGGCAGTCGCATCAGCAGCTAAGAGGTTGGAGCTCCTCGTTCCCGGAGATCGAGACCAGTCAGTCATAGATAGGTTCAACGAGGAGAAATTCATAACCCTCATGGAGATTTACGGCATCGATGAGAACGAGCTTGAGGCATTGTCTGGGATGAGCGCTGAAGAGGCTCTCCCGTGGCTCATAGTTGAACGGGTAGCGCTCTTGGATGCTAGGAGGTGACGCGTATGCGAAATGGATACTACCTCGCCTATCGCCCTCCAGAGGACTATTCTGAACGACGACGCCTAGCCCGTGAACTCACCGCTCTAGGAGCAGTGAGGCTCCACTATTCCCTGTGGAGGATTGACCCCAAGATTGTGAAGCCGGTTCTTCAATTGCTTCGGGGAAGGAATGCCATCGTCCTGAAGCGTAGTCGAGGAATAGCGCCACCCGCCTTATCCTATGAGAAAGGAACCGTGGACTTGGGCACGGTGGCGATAATCGCCTACCGTCTCCCGCAATGGTCGTCACGTAAGAGAGCTGCCCTTTCTAGAGCACTCAGTGGTCTTCCAGCGATGAAGATCGGTAGATGCCTCTACTTGGTTCCCCATCTGAAGGCATCGAAGATCGCTACATACCGAGGAGCAATCCTCACATCCTCAGACCTATTCAAGCTCCTTGAGGATGAGGGAATCGAAGTAGCCCGTCTAGCTCATCTTCGCGTCGTGTATCCGGCTAACCAGGAACCTCTATTTCGAGCCCTCGTTGAAAGGCAGGTAAACAAGATTGAACGACTCATCCTCGCCTGCCGCCAGCTCAGAGAAGCTATCAGAACAGGAGAATTGGGTGACAACGTAGGACTTCGCAAGCTCCTGAGCGCCTACCGCCTACGGTATAGGTTACTCAAAGGGATCGCCTTCTTTCTCCAAAGAGAGATGGGCGTAGACCTCCGTCCGGTTTTGAAGCGCGCTTACGTTGCTTTGACATCATGCAGAGTCTTGATGGAGTCCGCGACCCTGTGATAGATGTTACCGAAACAATCCTTCCTATTTCTGAGCAGAATACTATTCTGAGTGAGATTACCACCAGTTCAGGCACAATAAGACTGAATCGTAGGAATCTTGGGCATTAAGCCAAAATCTACGACCACAATGGCTGATAAGCCTGGAATAGACCTGTGTTGTCGAACACGCTAGTCTTAAGAGAGTCAGAGGAACCCTCGGTCAAGCCCCAAAGGAGGGCGATTCCATGAGCGACGAAGAAAAAGAGGAAGAAGAAGACGAGGACTGGGAAGAAGACGAGGACTGGGAAGAAGACTCTGATGATGAAGAAGAGTGGTAGCCCATAGGGCCACTCAACATCCTGTTTCTTTTTCAAAAACTCAACGTATTTTTAGGAGAATAGTCTCTTTCCTCTGGGCCTTCGAGGAATCGGAGGACAACACTTGCCTAGGATAGCCGTTCTAGACAGAGACCGATGCACACCCAAAGACTGCGACACAGTCTGCATAAGGTTCTGCCCCCTGGTCAGGAGCAGAGTCGAGGCCATAAAGATAGAGCCCGGCAGCGAAAAGCCCACGATCTTCGAGGGACTATGTACTGGGTGCGGCATCTGCGTCCGGAAATGCCCCTTCAAAGCCATATCCATCGTCAACCTCCCTAGTGAACTCGAAGGCGAATGTTCCCATCGCTTCGGCAAGAACCTCTTCAAACTCTACCGACTACCCATACCCAGACCAGGCCTCGTGACAGGCCTAATCGGGAAGAACGGCATAGGCAAGAGCACAGCCCTAAAGATCCTCTCAGGTGAGATCAAACTCAACCTCGGCCACTTCGAAGATCCGCCAGACTGGCCGAGAATCATTCGATTTTACCGGGGCTCGGTTCTCCAAGACTACTTCCAGAGGCTCAGCGAGAAGAGGCTGAAAACGGTCTACAAGCCTCAGTACGTGGACCAGATACCGAAAGCCGTAGCTGGAACTGTTGGAGAACTCCTCGAGAAGGCTGATGAGAAGGGAAAGGCTAGATATCTAATGGGATGTCTCCAACTGGATGTTGTGCAGGACAGAGACATCAGGAACCTCAGCGGAGGAGAGCTTCAGCGACTGGCCATCGCCGTCGCCTGTTCTAGGGATGCGGACATCTACCTCTTCGATGAACCCTCGAGCTACTTGGACGTGAGGCAGAGGATAGAGGTAGCCAAAGTCATTAGAGGCCTCCGAGACGAAGGAAAGGCGATTATCACCGTCGAGCACGACTTGGCGGTCTTGGACTACCTCTCCGACCATATCCAAGTCCTCTACGGGGAACCGGGAGTATACGGCGTCATCTGCAAACCCCAAGGCGTGCGGGTCGGCATAAACACCTACCTGAACGGCTACATCCCAGACGAGAATGTGCGTTTCCGCGAGATGCCAGTAAGGTTCCATGTCAAGCCTCCCGTAATCGCTATGGATGTAGGCGACATCGTAATCGACTGGCCAGAGGCGCAGAAATCCTACGAGAGCTTTGCCTTGGACGTAGAATCAGGTGCGATCCACAAGGGTGAAGTCATAGGGATAATAGGATCCAACGGCATCGGTAAGACGACGTTCATCAAGCTCCTCGCCCGCGTTGAGAAACCGGACAAAGGAGAGATGGTGAGTGAAGGCACCGAGGTGAGCTACAAACCCCAATACATCTCGGTGGATTACGAAGGCATCGTCGAGGCTTTATTACGCTCCGTCGCCAAGACCGACTTCGACGGAGGTCGCTACAAAACGGAGATTCTCCAACCCCTGAGCTTGGAGAGGCTCCTCGACCATAGGGTGAAAGAGCTGAGCGGCGGTGAACTCCAAAGAGTCGCCATCGCCGCCTGCCTTTCCCGTAAGATGGGTATCTACCTCTTGGATGAACCTAGCGCCTACCTAGACGTCGAGGAACGCTTGGCCATGGCTAGGACGATTCGTAGGTCTGTGGAAGATAGGGGCGCGACGGCTTTCGTGGTGGAGCATGATGTCTCTGCCCTCAATTTCATAGCGGATAGGGTGATGGTCTTCGATGGTGTGCCAAGTGTCTCGGGTCATGCTCACGCTCCTGCAGGGTTGAGAGAAGGCATGAACGCGTTTCTTAGGATCATGGGCGTGACCTTTCGAAGGGACCCTCAGACCGGGCGCCCGAGGGTGAACAAGGAGGATTCTCGCCTCGACAAGTATCAGAAGAGGCTGGGAGAATACTACTATGTGAGTGAAGGCCCTGAAGAGGAAGAGTAGGGGATTTGCTGAGGGAAGGCTGGGCGAAACCATCGCGTGTGATGGTTCTCCTCGTGCTCGTAGCCATATCTGCCTCGCTCGCGGGAGAATACGTCGACCAAACCCGACCCGACACTCCCTCCCAGACAAAGGACAACTTCCCGCCTCAACTGAGCTCATGGGACACAAGCCTCTTCCTTTGGGTGAACGTCGGCCTATCGAACCCTTCGGTAGGTAGGATTCTATCGATCCTAACCCTCCTAGGGAGCTTATCCGCCTCAGTCATACTATGCGGGTTCCTCTTCCTTGCTGGGCAGAGAAGAATGGGCATCATCGCCTCCGCATCTATCATCCTAGTGACAGCGATTACTATGACCCTCAAGGTGGTCGTGGCGAGGCCTAGGCCCTTCATGGTCGTACCTGGAGCCCTCGCCGTGGATCTGGAGGGCGGCTCATCCTTTCCAAGCGGTCACGCGTCGAGGGTTTCCAGCCTCCTACATTTGACTCGGGGGAGGAGTTGGAAGCCGCGTCTGGTTGGATACTCCTTGGCGGGCTCAGTGGTCTTCAGCCGCGTTTATCTTGGCGTCCATTACCCTTTGGATGTGCTTGGCGGCATAGTCTTGGGCTTGGCCTCAGGCTTGGTTGTTCGCCGCTACGAGAGGCGGTTCGTGCCTAGGGTTGAGGAGGCTATGGAGCGTCTGGGAATATCTTCCTCTAATCCTTAATACTCCTTAACGCTAACAGGGAACGTGTGTGAGGAACTATGGCACGCTACCGCAAACCAATGGTCATCGTCAACTTCAAGACCTACGCCGAGGCCACGGGGAGGAACGCCCTCAAACTAGCCAAGATAGCCGAGAAGGTGGGTGAAGAATCCGGAGTATACGTAGCGGTGGCGCCCCAGTACGTGGACATAGCCACCATCGCAACCGAGACCTCTGTACCCGTCTTCAACCAGCACATAGACCCCATCACCTACGGCAGTCACACAGGCCACGTACTTGCGGAGGCCGTGAAGGAAGCCGGCGCCGTGGGCACCCTCATCAACCATTCTGAGAGGAGACTCCCCTTCAAGGACATCGACTCAGCCGTGCGCAGAGCCAAGGAGGCAGAACTAATTACGGTTGTCTGCGCCGACACGGCGAAGAACTCCTCGACGGTCGCCTTCTTCTCCCCAGATATAATCGCGGTGGAACCCCCAGAGCTCATCGGCTCGGGGATACCCGTCTCAAAGGCTAGGCCTGAAGTGGTCTTAGACACCGTCTCGCTGGTCAGGAAGGTGAACAAAGGCATAACTGTCCTATGCGGCGCGGGAATAACGAGGGGAGAGGACGTGAAGGCAGCCCTGAAACTCGGGACGGAAGGCGTCCTCGTCGCAAGCGGAATAGTCAGGGCGAAGGATCAGCGGTTAGCACTCATGGACCTCGTCAAGCCCATGATGCGTTAGGGAAGGTTTTAGTCCTCCCAAATCTTTTCTAGCTCTGGGCCCGTCGTCTAGCTTGGATAGGGCGTCGGCCTCCGGAGCCGGAAACCGAGGGTTCGAATCCCTCCGGGCCCGCCTCTATTTGGATTAAGATTTCGCAGCCTGGAGAAGGCAGAGGGTTGCTGCTTAGCTAGTTGTTAGGTTCCTGCACTCTTCCTTTCGTCCAGGATTCTTTCATCTCCCCACCTCATGGCGACAGACAGTCGATGACACCCCTTCCCTAAGGAGGCGCGCGCTATCAAGTCTAAATCAGTCAATACTCAGTCTACTGGCGAACCGAAAAGAGGACCCAGCCTTAGATAAGCATCACCGGCTTGATGTAGTGTCGCCCCGCAGAGGAGCGAAACTCCACATCGATCGTCGCCCCAGTTATGAATCCTGCTGTCCCAGTCTTCACAGATATGGTAACGGTCCTTACCTCTGAGCCCGCCTGAAGGGGAATGGGTAAGCTCGGCGTCGCCACCACAGCTCCAGGCCCAAATTCTGAAGGTGCTTTCCCATTGATTAGTAGGAGGTCTAGGGTGGCGTCGACCGAGCCCGTGTTCTTGACTTGTAGGGTAATCACCCAACCACCGTCTTCGAGCCTGCTCGCCTCGGCGCCTGTAATATCAACCTGCTCGTGTTTGGTTAAGATGGAGGTAACTCCTCCCATCCAGTAGCCGATGGTTATGGTGAGAACTACTGTTACTATTGCGAGAAGGAGCAAGACGAAGGGCTTGCTCAAGCCTTCCTTTTGTCTCATACGTGTCATGGTCGTTCCTAACGCACCCGAACAATGACCCGAAGCGTAACGCGATGCTAACGCTGCCCCTCACAAATCAATCTTAATCCGTCTCCCTATACCACTTGTGAACTGTGGACGCATATCTGCGTACTAGATGATGCGATGGGTCATGTGGGAAACACTTCGCCGGATGGGAGTCCTTTGAGGTGGGGTCTCTGACATGATGTGCCGTTTTCGGGACTTCATCGCTAGTTGTAGGGTGATGGTCGAAGCTTATGGGGCAAGACCTTAGAGTCCCTAGGCCGATTTAGTACGGTCAGAAACTCAGGAAAAGTCTGTCGCAAAGACAGAGAGGCAAGAGGCAGACCATAGAGACCTCGATGAACGATGAAGCCCTACTTGCTTGCGCAATTCTTGAGAGACGAGCGGAAAGTATGGATTCCCAGAATTAGAGTACCGTAACGCTAGGGCGAAGGGGTTTCCTCGTTACCTCTACCTGCTCTTGCCGGCGTCTGAGCGTTTCTTACGCCAGCGTCCTTCCTTCGTCCTACTCCTCTCCTTCGACCACCGCCATTAGCACTCGCACTGCCCGCTCCAATCGTTCCAGTGCCATCGCCATTAAATACTAGTTTGTTATGAGCTCTAGATGCGAAAAATTTGGTGAAATCTAGATGTCAATAATAGGAACAGGAAAGATCTCGGAGTTCCTAGTCTTCATTGCGGGCATAGTTTGCACGGCGTACTTCCTCTGGAGGGCGATGCAGGGAAAGACCATCAAGCTGCGGAGCATGGCCATGATAGAAGCACTTCCGGACGTAGTTGACCGAGCTGTTGAGACGGGCAAACCCATTCATTGTGGTGCCGGAGAATACGCATACCTTTCGGGAATGTACGCGCCGATGACAATTGCAGGCATGAACATCCTTCGTTACACTGCAAGGCTCTGCTTCCGGAAAGGGGCCAAGCTCATAGCCGATGTGGCCTGCAACCCTGAGGCATTTCCCTTGATGGATGGGATCGTCCGAGAGGCCGCTGTATCAGAAGGGCACCCTGAGGCCTATCGGCGAGAGAACATAAGATGGTACGGCCCTACGGAAGCGCATTGGCAGATCGGCTTAACGGGGCAGATTGCGAGCGAGGGGGTGGCCGGCCTTGTTCTAGTAGGCGCAATTACGGGTATGACGATAGCTGCCCTAGGAGCAGTTCGCATGGGAGGTGGGTTGATTCTGGGCGGGACTGCTAGATACTACCACAACGGAACATGGGCCGCTTTGGCAGACTATAGCCTCTTCTCCGATGACATCTATGCCGCAGGCGCTATCGCTTCAGGCGACCCCCTCGTGATGAGCGTCCAAGCAGCAGGCGACTACGTGAAGTACGTCTTAATGGCTGTAATCATAGTCTTTGCAGTCATAGCGGTGGCAGGCGTCCCCGTGTTGGAGTGGCTAAAAGTTTAGGAGATGGCAAAGATGTCCAAGAGTATCTATGCGAGGCAAATACCACTCTTCCTAATCGCTGTGATAGCTGGACTATTCATAGTTGAGTACTTCCTCGTACCTGTCGCTCCATTAACTGCTTTGAAGGGCGAGCTGTTGGCGTGGGGGGTGAATATGTCCGCGGTCGCCATCCTTTTCGGTCAAGTAATGTTGATCATATGGCATGGCCGAGTCCTCTTGCACGCTCGGGAGCGCAAGGGAACGCCTAGGGGGTTGTTCGAGAGCGGAGTCTTCGCCGTAGGTTTCATAGCCTTTGGTCTTCTCGCCTTATCAGACCCTAGGACGATATCGGGCGACCTCTTCACGATGCTTTACCTAGCTTTCGTGATGAAATTCTCACAGGGAATAGGTAGCTGCGGATGGCCGGCGCAGGTAAACGCTGTCTTCCGGATGTTCAAGGTAACTTCGCTTGAAACCTTGACGATATCAGCAGTCTATATTCTGACTTGGCTGAGATATCTGACAGCGTTCACAGCTTTCGTACCGGGGATAGTTCCGGTCGTTGATTGGGTAATAGCTGTTCCGCATGCAGCCGCACAGCGAGCGGGGCTCATTGGAGCGGCGGTCGGGGCCATAGTAGTCGGTATACGCGCCCTCGTAGGAAGAGAGCCGGGTCTTATGGAGTACGAGGTGACATAGAGTGCTAACCCTAGACGATATCATCACGAAGATTACCTATAGAAGGCTTGCGACGATCATACTCATAGTTACATGCATACCTATCATATTCCCGATAGGTCTGCCTATCCCCGTATCCTCGCAGACTATTGACTTTAGGAAAGTGATCGACGCACTCCCTCCTGGAGGTGTAGTGGCGTTCGGCTTCCAAATGAGCAATATCGGCCAAATCCCACAGTATGGACCCGGCTATCAGGTAATCACGAAGTATCTTGCTTCGCGAAATCTGAAAGTCGTCTACGTCTGTGTCTCGGATGTCTCTCCTCTCACTGTGGAAGACGTCATCAAGTCTAGTGGGGTCGAGGCGACCTACGGTTGGAAGAGAGGAGAGGACTATGTTATCACTCCTTACATCGCCGGGGAAGAGACAGCGCTTGCATCCTTTGCCTCAGACGTGCAGGGAACGGTCGCGGCCGATTACTACGGCACTCCTGCGAGCCAGATTCCGCTGATGAGGGGCCTCAAGACATTGGCGGACTTTCAACTGGCCATAGCCTCCTATGGGACCTTCACCTTTGCTGACATGTTCGCTCGGCAGTGGGCTGGGAAATACCCATCTGTCCCGTTGATCGTCTTTGGGATGTTCGGAACAGTCGCGGCATACTACCCATCGCTCGTTCGGGGCGTTCTTGACCTGGATCGTGGAGGCGCGGAGTTTGAGGTACTGACTAGATTGGCTGGAGCCTACAGTTCAAGGATGGATGCTAGGAACTTCTTCGGCTTCGCACTGGTCATCTTGATGTTGGCGGGGAACATAGCCTATCATCAAACTGTTGGAAGGAGGAAGAGAGTGGGTGCAGGCTTCGAACGGGCATTCTTCGGTAAGGAGAAGAAGGAGGAGAAGAAACAATGACACCGGCTGAAATAGCTCTTGTCTGGATTGGTAGCGGAATATCTTTGTTCGGTCTTAGCTTCATCTGGTTTGGAGACAGCATATTCTTTGCCTTCGGCCAACAGTTGTACTTGGGTGCAGCCTGCGCCTACACCTTCTTCACGGTCTGGAAGGGTCTGTCGGCCTCCGCCTTCACTCCAATATTGGCGGGAAGAGCGACGCTGGTCATCTCTCTACTAATAGGAGCTTTGGCTTTCGCAAGACTGACTAGGTGGCGTTGGGTAGCTCGCTATCCCGTCGCGATTCTATCGGGAATAGGCGTCGGCGTGACCTTCGGCCTCACCATACGTTCCCAGATACTCGCTCAAATATCTGATACGCTGAAGAATCTGATTCAGAGCAAACCCGACCCAATATCTGCTGTTCTGATACCCATAGGCACTTTGACGGCGCTAGTCTACTTCACATACACGAGGGAACACACGGGGAACTACGGAAGGATCGTCAAGATAGGGCGCCTATTCCTGATGGCTTCATTCGGGTATATCCTAGCAACGGACAACATACTCCACGCCGACGGTCTGATAGCACTCCTGGAGAACCTGATAAGGGAACCCCTGAAGTCGATCGGAATAGTCTGGTAGTTCATCCCCTTCTTTTTTATTCTTGGTTTAGTATCACTGTCTGTCTTGGAGGTTAGGCCTATTGATCGTTGTTGATACTCATGTCCATGTAGGCTTGAAGCAGTATGTTCCAGTAGAGGATCTCCTCAAAGAGATGGACAAATACGGAGTGGAGATGGCGGTTCTCGTCCAGTATCGGGCTGGTCTGGAACCCGTAGGCAACACTGACAACGCATACATCTCCGAGTGCGCGCGGAGGCATCCAAGAAGGCTAGCAGCGGTGGGCATCGTCGATTGGACTAGGGACGATGCCCTTGAAAGACTGGAGTATTGGGCGAGGGGGCAAGAAACACAGGGCCTACGTCTGGACGGGAACGCAGTCTCCCCTGGACCAGAAAGATACGCCATCTGGAGGAAAGCTGCTGAGCTGGGGATGATCGTCAGCGTCTATGGCAGGCTTGATAACATTTCGAAGATTGCAAGTCTATTTCCTGACCTGAGCATACACGTAGAGCATGTTGGTATGCCAAGTATTAATGGCGACCTCGTCTTGGCCCTAGCTGAATACCCGAACGTCTACATCAAGTTCACTGTAGCTGGACTAAGCGGGATCTCCAAGGAACCGTACCCCCACAGGGACGCTCACCCCTTCTTCGACAAGGTCTACCGAAGATTCGGGCCGAAGAGGATCATGTGGGGAAGCAACTATCCGCCTGTCCTCAGCGAGGAAGGTTACGAAAAGACTATGCTCTTTCTGCAGAAAGAGATTCCCTATCTCTCGGCAGAGGATAAGGAGTGGCTGATGGGAAAGACAGCCCTAGAGATGTGGCGCTTCCGTGGGTGATCTGTCTAGGCAAGTATCATTTCTTTCTTGTCCATGACATTTACCAGTTTCTCGCCATTTACAAACCGGTCGAAGTTGTCGAGGAAGACATTATCCCTGCGTTCTGGAGGCGTCGGAATGGCAGCGCTATGTGGGGTTATGATGACGTTTTCCATGCGCCACAGAGGATGATCTCGGGGAAGGGGCTCAGGCGGCTCAAAAACGTCCAAACCCGCGCCTGCAATCTCCTTATTCTTCAGGGCTTCGACGAGGGCATCTGTATGGACGTTCACCCCTCTTCCTATGTTTATGAGATAGGCAGTTCTCTTCATCTCCTTCAACTGCTCGCATCCAATTATATGGACGGTTCCTGGTGCATGTGGTAGGCAAATGACCACGAAGTCCGACTCTCTGAGGAGATATTTCAATCCTTCAGGGCCCCATACTTTCTTGACAGAGGGCGGTCTAGTCTTTTCAGGGTGCGCCCTTGTAGCTATGACTTCCATCCCGAACGGTATCGCGCGGCGAGCGATCTCCTGACCGATTCCTCCCAACCCGATTATCCCTATGGTTTGGCCAGCGAGAATCCTGCACTCCACATCTCTATCCCAGATGCCCTCCATCTGCTTGCGGAAAAGGCGCGGGAAGGAGCGGGCGAAACAGGTTATGTAGGCGAAGACGTGATCTGCGATCACGTCGTTGTAGATTCCGCTCACACTCGTCAAAGTAACGTCACTCTCCGCGAGTTCGGGGAATATGTAATACTCTCCTGTGGGCAAGCCCATGCTAGCCACTGGAGCCTGCACCCACCTCAGCCTCTTCGCATTCCTCAGCATCTCTGGCGTCATACGCCCGAAGACGACATCGGCGTCTCGAACCTCCCGGAGGGCATCTTGATGGTTATGGACGAAAACAACCTTCGCATTAGCCTTGGAGAGTCGTGTTTCTATTCGCTTCCTGGACTCCTCACTTAAAACTAGATGCTCATAAGTGTAAACTAATACTTTCATCTTGTAAGCACCTTAACTTCGCATTTACTTGGCGGTACTTACTTAAGACTTATGGCTAGTAGGTGGAACCCCTATGAAGGAGTCGGCTAGCGCATGGTTGAGGTCTTGTATTCAGCCACTCGCAATGATGGCCCACATCTTGGGTAGTCTCCTTGGCCTTTAAGGTCATTCTACCCGAGCGAGGGAGCCTTGGGCAACTCAATTTAAATGCTGCTCCTCCCACATACTAGTTAGGTGTTCACAATGGCAACTAGGAAATCGATTCTGTACTTCTCTGGACCCGGCGAGGTCAACACAGACGAGACGTTCAAAGCGGCGAAGGAGCGTGCTGACGAGCTGGGAATCAGGGACATCGTGGTCGCCTCGACGCGAGGTGGAATGGGGTTGAAGGCTGTGGAGGTGTTCAAAGGCTACAATGTCGTAGTCGTAACCCATGCGACGGGGCTGCGAGGCCCTGGTGTGCAGGAGCTCAGCGAGGAGATGGGTGCGAAAATAAGGGCGGGCGGTGGGAGGATAGTGACGGCTGCCCATGCCTTCTCAGGGGTGAATGCGGCTATTCAGAAGAAGTTCAATACGATGTATCCTGGGGGGATCATAGCTCAGACGTTGAGGCTCTTCGGTCAGGGGATGAAAGTGGTTGTCGAGGTTGCGGCGATGGCTGCGGATGCGGGGGCGATTCCTGCGGACAAGGACGTAGTAGTAATAGCGGGCACTGGGAGGGGCGCGGATACGGCTGTCGTGATTAAGCCTGCGACCTCTGGGGACCTCTTCGATATGGTGGTTAAGGAGATTATCGCGAAGCCCAGTAGCCTATAGTGTTTCGTTGACGACGCTTAGTGGGAGGGCCGGGTAATACTTCCTCCCCCATACCTTATTTCTCTAGGTCTGCTAGGCTTGCCCCTATGAGTTCGAAGATGGCTACGAAGCCCATGCGGTCGATGATGCTTCCTTCCAAGAGGTGGCCTCCGTAGGACTTGTACTCTTCGTCGGTGACGTCTATGTGGCCGTGGACTGTGGTCTTCTCGCCGACCTTGGTGATGCTTCCGGCGCAGGAGACGATTTCGAGGGGCTTCTCGATGGTTATCGGCTTCGGGCCGATGTAGAAGTAGAAGCTGGCCTTGGTGAGGGTTCCGATGGCGAAGAAGGCGGCGGATGTTATCCTCGTCTCCTCGGCTATTTTCCTGATCGTTACGAGGAGGTCTTCTCCGGGCGCCAGTCGGGCGCAGATCATCCTCGCGGATCTTCCTTCGACATACTTCATTTTTTATGTTCCTCTCCTTTTTGGGTCGTCAGACTGTTCGCCTGACATGATGTGCCGTTTTCGGCACATCATCGCTTCTTGTGTCGTCCGCGTTCTTGAAACTTGTGTTTCCCCTCGGTACTGGGGGTCGGTTGGGTTGGTCGGATATGTTTTCAGTCGATGTTGGGAACAGTCGATTCAGCTCATGACTCGGGAATTTCCATGGACCTATCTTCGAGCGCGCTAATCAGTCTAGAGCCAAGCGCGTTCTTTCTTGGTCTATTTTACTATTGGAAACGTGGCTTCGTCGGTGACTCTGTTACTTGCGCTTCCTAGGAAGAATTCTTTGACCTCTCCCTCTTCGGGGAGCTAAGGTTCTCCTATTTGGGAGGTGGGGCCACCTCTGCGGAGATTGACTGTGAAGCGCGTGTTGGTTAATTTTCGAATGTGAGATATTTTTGAGGCCCAAATTTTAGTTTCGTGCCCATGCCAAGGTCTATCGCCTCTATTTGTTTATGGTAGCTGTAAAAGTCTTGCCAGTACCCTTTGTCAAACCGTTGAACCATTCTTTCTATGGCTTCATCAAAGTCTTTTCTGACGTAGTCGTGGGGTCTTATTTTTATCAACTTGATCTGTTTGCCGAGCTCAAACTCTACTTCTACGTAGATGTTGTGCGGCTTTATCAGATGACGGAATGAACAGAGGTCGCCGTCCACGGTGCCTAGTCTCATCGAGAAGCCGGCGAGTTTCAAAGGCACTGGTTCTAGCTCGTATCTTGGGGTGAACTCTATCTCCGCCGCCTTTTGAGAGTAGTAGCTTTTTTGGACTAGGAGATCAATGAAGTTTGTGTAGGCTCTAATGCCTAGAATGCGAAGGCTAGCGGCGCTTACCAGAATCACTTTATCTAGTACGCCGTCTGCGTTAAGGCGATTTAGAGCATTTATGAATCTGGCTTGGCCCAGAGTTCTCATCTCTACATCACTCTTGCCTAGTATGAAAGGTCACGGAATATATTAGCGCGCAAGACTTAGGTAAGGAGAGGCAACGGCGATGATCCCTTCCCATGCGAGGAGACGCGGCTTCTTCCGCCTATCTTCAGACCGAACGAGCCATATCTTCCGTATCCCTCTCCTAGCCGACTCGCAGAGGGACTGAATACGTTTATAACAAGTCTCCTCTCCAATACTTGGGTGCGCGGGGATGTCCGAGTTAGGTCTAAGGAGTAGGACTGAGGCTCCTATGGCGAAGGCCTTCGGGGGTTCAAGTCCCCCTCCCCGCACCAAATGATTAGGTGGGTCGTCGGGGCAATCTTTGGTCTCTGTTTGACCAGAAGGGGGTCATGGAGACGAAAACGATTTAATCCTCTGTCCAGCATTATCAGAATGAGCTAAGTTGCCTGTTTCCATAAGGGAGTTGGATTCTTCCTCAAGGGAAGAAAACATAACCATAATTCTCGGAAGAAACATAATACTCAAAATAATCGAGAAACCAGAATCTAAGGCATTGCTCGAAGATGAATTAGTGAGAAAATTCATCTCAACCAAAAATCTTTGTAATGAAAAAAATAATTCAATGCTAGCTGATATCTTTGAAAAGGAAAGCAAATTAACTGGTTCGGGTTTGCAGGGATATCTAGACAACCTTTTCAAGGGCGTTTGGGCTACTTCAGCCATTAATTGGAATTCTTCTATTTTGAGACTACCTGAGAGACCTAAGAGAATTTCTGCGAGAAGAGGTCTAAAACTTAAGATGCCGGATGGTCGATTTACGGTCGATTTTGACGATTTGTATTTGGACCTTATAGGAAAGGTTGACAAAGAACAGTTACAGAAGATAGACGATGCAATTCTTTCGGTTAATGACAAGATAAAGAACGAAATAGGCTTAAGTGTTCTAGTCCCGTATAACTTGTTGCTTTGCCCTAATTGTAACATAATATTATCAATAGGAGAATTCGAAACGGCGACGAAGAAGTGTGATAAATGTAAAAAAGAAATAAAAAGAGGTGAGGCAGATAGAATATACGTTCATAGAATACATGATAAAATTAAAGAAGTATGGAAGTCGAATATTTGGTTTGAAGCCTATATGTCCGGCCTTTTAAGGAAATTGGATTGGCAGACTTGGACAAACGTTCATGTGATGGGTTCTTCCGGTATTCTTCACGAAATAGATTTCTTAGCTATAAAAGAAGGAATCATACTAATTGGAGAGTGTAAGACAGGAAAAGTTTCTCGAAATGATGTATTTAATTTTTGTACTAAGGCTAATGACATCAAGGCCCACCGTTCAATTTTAGCTTTGATGTCGGAGTTGCCTGAGCCTGAGACAAGAGATTTTATCAAGAAGAATCCCGCAATAATTAATCTTGAAAATATATGCAAACTTGAGGAATCGCAAATTCTCGATGAATTAAATAGGAGGTTATGAGCTTCGGTCAGGATCAAGGGTCATTTCGGGGGGTTATGAGCCTCTAGCGAGCGTTCTGATTGAGGTCAACGTTTGGACTCTGGGAGATTCTCACAGAGGAACTTCAACACGTCCGATATTTGATCTATTATACGCTGCATATAGTCAATGAGGGGTCTTACGGTATCTGTTCCCCAAGTTCTTGCTGCGTTTTCCAATACATCAAAACCATATTTCCTGTTTCTCGTGCTAGTAAATACTGTGTGGTAGTATTTGTGAACCAAACCGTCCCTCTCATCTGTGAATTCTAGAGTCCATTTCAGTCTTAATTCTAAACCAACGAAGAAATCTCTATCTACTCTAGATTTGCACTGCTCGATCTTGTTAGGCTTGAGTAAGTCTGTGTTGCTTTTTGGTATAAGGTTGTATGTCTTGAATCCAGCATGTTTGAATGATGTTTTGACGCATCGTGTAATAGTATCAAGGAAGATTCTAGTGTGGATATAAAAATCCGATAAATATTTTCTCTCTTGATAGCACGTTCTATAATATAGCTAGTGTTCTTCTTATCTATTGTAATTTCCTCATACAGTCTTTCTAAAATGATTCCTATAGATCCTTTGTAATCTAGGAATCTTCCGAAAACACTTATCTCTTCTGTATTTGGATTCTTGTAGAACCCCTTTTCTCTGAAGAAGTCATATAACCTATCAAACTCCCTGTTAAATCCATCCAGTTTAACATGATTGTCTGAGTTTTGATGGCCCATATATTGCTGTTATAAACGCAGACAGTTTAAATTATTTGCGATAACTCTTCGGCAAGCGTAGACCGCACGACATAGAAGATTGTCCATTTGGGGGTTTCGAGCCCCTCACCCAAGAAGCCAAACCTTAAGTTGGGTAAGCCTCCTTTGTTCCCTTTCCACTATTCGTATAGGTAGCTGGGTACCATGTCTCGTAGCCTCGCGGTCTCGTCGAGGCCGAACATCAGGTTCATCGACTGCACCGCGTTCCCCACATCCCCCTTCAGGAGATTATCCAAGGCCGACAAGACCCCAAACATCCCCCGACCCTCATCCACATAGAACCCCACATCGCAATAGTTGCTCCCCCGCACATACTTCACATCAGGCAAACTCCCCGGACCACCCGCCTTACGAGCCCGAATTCGGACAAAGGGCTCCGCACCGTAGACAGCCCTATAGGCCTTCCAGAGCTCCGCCTCCTCAACCCTCCTCTCAGGAAAGACGTGGCCGATACACTCCACACCCCGAACCATAGGAATCGCAAACATAGAAACACCCACCCGACTCGGCTCAATATTCAACTCCTGCCAGACCTCAGCCAAATGCCGATGCCCCCTCACAGAATAGGGCCTAGCGACCCCCGACCGCTCAGGATGATGAGAAGCCCGACTAAGGTCCGCCCCAGCCTCCGACGAACCAGCCATGATCGTGAAGGAGATCCTCAGATTCGGAAAAATATCCATCTTCGTCAAGGGATAAGCGGCCAAGATCATGGCCGCAGCATTACATCCCGGGCAAGCCACGTACTTCGCCTTCCTTATCTCCTCCCGATGCAGCTCAGGAAGTCCATAGACGTACTCCTTCAAGAGCTCGGGGAAGGGGTGGTCGATCCCGTAGAACTCCTTGTAGCGGGCAGGGTCCTTCAGGCGGAAGTCGGCGCTCGTGTCGATGAGCCTCGTCCCACAGCCCACGAGGTCCTTAGTCAGGTCCAATGATGCACCTGAAGGGACGCAGATGAAGGTTACATCGCAGTCTCGGGCCAGCTTCAGGAGGGCTTGATTCGCTTCGACGAGGGCGGGGTTAGAAGGATCATAGAGGGAGAACTTGAGGTCTGTAAGTCCCTGAAGGTTAGGATGCTCCCTATGAATATACGCTCCGGCGAGTTCGGTCTGTCTGGTGGTCGCGAATTGGAGCTCGACGTTAGGATGCCTGACGAGGACTTCGAGGAGGGCTGCACCCGTGTACCCCGTGGCCCCGAGGATGCCTGCCCTTATGGGGTCGGCCATACCATATCAGCTCCAATCCAGAGAGCCTGATGGGGTTTAAAGTCTTTCCCGCATTGAAAGTTTTATACGCCTCCACCCCTTCTAGACTTCCACAGGGGGAGCCGGTTGAGGCCGTTGAAGTGGGCTACTCTGGGCATTTCTGCCATGACAGTATTGAGTTTCAACACGGTCAAAGTGGTTGCTCAAGTCGAAGGGACGGACCTCGGGAAGCTCATCTCAACCATCTTCAGCAACCCAGCCTCACTATTCATATTCGTGTCCCAGCTCTTCCTCGGCATAGGCCTAGGCTACGTCGCCCTCAGAGCCCTGAAGTACCTACTAGCCCTCGCCGCCCTCATAATCATAGGGATCATCCTCAATGTCTGGCAGGCCCCACAGCTGGACATAGACCTGAGAGCGGTATCCGCTCAGATCGTCAAGTTCGCCCTCGCCTTCGGGCTGACCACCATGCTACCCTTGACCATAGGATTCATCATAGGCGCCCTCATAGGGACTCTGAAGTAGAAAACCGCTCCCAAAACATCGCGTCTAACTTCGGATATCTGCGAAAACGAGGTGTCAAAAAGATGACAAGTCCCTTAGCTCAATTATTCGATGATGAGAAGCTTGTTGACAAGATTAGAAGACGCTTACCCTACCTTTTTCAACTCGCCGAATTGGAGAGTTCAAGAGCCGGAAAAGTCGGAATGGAGGTAGGCTCCTTAAGAGAGAAGATTTTGGTCGCGCTCTTAATCCACAAATTTGGATTACAAAATGTTGAGACAGAATTTCCTATAACCGAGCCAGAGATAGACGCCAAGTTGTTCGGGTTTCCTGTTTCTGTAAAGACGATCACTAGATTCGGTGGAGTCAAACTAATTTGGACCGTTGACAGCCAGAAGGCACGTGAATTTCGCGAAACCTATACTCCTAAATGTGAAATCTTATTAGTAAATATTGAATGGGGTGGAATAGGTGGACTTTTCTATATTCCTCTTCAAGTTCAAGAAAGGATCTTCGAAGAACTCGGTAGGGAAAGATGCATCAAACTTCCAGTGCCCGGAACCAATCCCAGAGGCGTCGAGCTGAGTAAGGAAGCTTTGCTAAGACTCGTGAAAGATAAGGAAACTAGATCTATAGAGATAGAATGGCAGCGCACCAAGATAGATTTCAATCCCTACCAAAGATGGCTCGACTATTGGGAAAAGGACTAATCAACAAGTTTGGTCTGACATAAATATGGGCGTATCCTCTCTTTAGCGTTTTGTACGTACTCTAGGTTGTTATCTAGGCAAACAAAATGCCTGCCAAGTTTTATGGCTGCTATGGCCGCAGTTCCAACCCCAGAGAATGGGTCCAGCACGACTTCATTCTTAAAAGTGTACAACTGAATGCATCTATAAGGTAATTCGACAGGGAAAGGAGCTGGATGACCAACCTTATTCGCAGATTCTGGCAGAAAAGTCCAAATACTTTTTGTGAACTCAAGAAACTCATCTCTAGATATTGTGCTTTCCTTATTCTTATTGTCTCTTCTGAATTTTTCCTTTGAGAATATAAGGATGTATTCATGCACATCTCTAAGCGTTGGGTTTGATGCAGAACACCAGCTCCCCCAAGCTGTAGAGACTCCAGCGCCGGCTCCCTTATCCCAGATAACCTCGCCCCTCATAAGGAAGCCGACATCCATCATTGTATCCATTATGAATTTATGATATGGAATGTATGGTTTTCTTCCTACGTTAGCTATGTTAACGCAGGCTCTTCCACCACTAACCAATACTCTATATGTCTCAGAAAAAACAGATCTCAACATCTTTAAGTACTCATCTAAGCTAAGGTCCTCGTCGTATTCCTTACCTACGTTGTACGGGGGAGAAGTAACCATCAGATGAATGCTAGAATCTGGGATGTTGTCCATCTTTCTACTATCTTGACATAAGATCTTATCGAGAACTTCTGGGAGAATTGGATTCTCAACTTCAGCTGTTTTCTTTTCCATCTCCAAGTCTTGATATAATTTGCTACTGTAGAATGGTGTTGAATCATGGCTTTCTCTCTTGGAAGTACCGAAACTACTTGTTTTTGTCCCCTTTTTTCGCGTCCTGGCCTCTTTAATCATTTGGGTCATCTCTTGTCTTTGTTTATGGCCTCGTCTTTGATGTAGGATTTCTCAGATAGATAGGAAATAACAATGTTGCGGACTACTTCGGAATCGGTATCGCCGATAGTGCCTCTAAGTTTTTCGATGACTTTCCATTGTCCGTCAGAAAAAGTAACTTGAACCTTCCGAGTCATCGATCTTCCCCAGCAATCTCGAAAGAATCTTGTCAGATTATCCTAATAATCTTTTTGGCGTTCCAGTTGATCTTGAGGAGAATACCCTTAGCACGGGGTCCTTGAAGACTCCTCGTAGCTGCTTCAGATACTCGTTGAGGGTCAAGTCATCATCGTATCGCTTCCTCACATTGTAGGGTGGTGAGGTGACCATCAGATGCACAGAACGGTCTGGCAGCTCGTCCATCCGCTCGCTGCTCTTGCAGAAGATCCTGTTAACATTCCCCTCGTCCAGAGTCTTCTCTCCGAGTTCTGAATCCCCTCCTCGGGTTAGACCCCTGTAGAGGCGACCACCGTAGAAACGAGAGGAGTCGTGGCTCACTCTTCCCGATGTGCCGAAGTCGCTTGTGGCAGTTCTTCCACGCCGAACCCTTGACTGTGCGGGTTCTTCAGACCGACGCATCGTTATCCCATATCATTGTAGGGATTTTAGCCTTAGGTTCAGAAGCCATGAGGGCTAAACGCAGACCACGTACCGACATGCTTTTAAAAGGAAGACCCACCAATTGTGTACCACTACAACTCCAAAGGTGTACAACGTGTCCAGCGAACAAAACATCATATACATCGGAAGCAAACCCGTTATGAGCTACGTCCTCGCCGTCATCACGAGCTTCAGCGCACCCAACACCCAAATGGTCATGCTGAAGGCGAGGGGGCGCTCTATAACGACAGCTGTAGACGTGGCCGAGATAACGAGGCGCCGGTTCATGAAGCAACTCAACGTGAACGGCATCGTCATCGGCACGGAGGAGCTACCGCAGGAAGGAGGAGGCACCCGGGCAGTCTCGACGATTGAGATTGCCCTCAAGAAGTCAGAATAGGTCGTCAGCGTTTAGCCTCTTCTATTCTGTATCTGTCGGGGCCATCTAGTCGGTGGCCCCTGTCAGGCCTTATTGTTAATGGCGATTCGTAGGCAGGTAATGGTTCTCCTCCGCCTTCAGTAAAGGGGGACCCGTTGTTACTGGTCGATTACTGCTCCATCATACATAAGGCGCGTCGCCAGATTCCTGGGAGTCATCGGGAACCTATCGAGGGAAGAATCCTCCAGTTCGACGCCTATCCCTGGTTCGTCTGGGACGACGAGGCAGCCTTTCTTCACTTTGAGAGGCTTCTTCACGAGTTGGTTTCCCCGAGGTGCCTCCTGACCCATACTGTGAGGGTACTCCTGTATCGCGAAGTTGGGGATGCATGCATCGAGTTGGACGCAGGCGGCTGTGCTTACAGGGCTGAGGGGGTTGTGGGGGACGACCCCGACGTGGCGGGCTTCAGCTAGGGCCGCTATCTTCTTGCAGTGGGTCAGGCCTCCTGCCATGCATACATCTGGGCGAACGTACTGGACCGCGTTTCTCGAAAGGAGTTCCTCGAACTCGAAGATCGTGTGTATCCGCTCTCCGGTGGCGATGGGGATGTTAATGTGGCTGGCGACGAAGGCCATCTGGTCGATGCTGTCGGGGAGAATCGGGTCCTCGAAGAAGAAGGGATGAAGGGGTTCCAAAGCGCGGCCGAGGACGATGGCCTCCGTTGGCGTCAGTTGTCGGTGGATCTCGACGCAGATGTCCACCCCGTCGCCGAGGGCCTCCCTGTAGGCTTGAACCCGCTTTATTGCGTCCGCCATCTTCTGGCTATGGGGCATGTTCGGCGACTCGGGTACGAAGGGGGAGATGTGGCCGACGGCTGTGAAGCCCATCTCCTTCGCCCGCACCGCGTTCCTCACGAGTTCCTCCGTAGTATCCCCGAAGACGTGGGCGTAGACCCTCGCCAAGTCTCGGGTCTTTCCTCCTAGGAGTTGGTAACAGGGAGCGTCGAAGTGTTTCCCCGCTATGTCCCAGAGGGCTATGTCTATGGCGCTTATGGCGCCCATGATGGCAGCGCCTCGGAAGTGGCTCCACCGATACATGTACTGCCAGTGATGCTCGATCCGCAGAGGGTCTTGGCCGATGAGGTACTTCTTGTACTTCTCCACGACCTTGGCCGAGGCCTCTAGGTAGCCCCAGGTTCCTGACTCGCCCAGGCCGACGAGGCCTGCGTCTGTGTGGACTCTGACGAAGAGGAATCTGTCCGCGAAGATCGTTTCCACATCCGTAATCTTCATGTGATTCACCGACTACGATTCGATCGTACACGGATTAAAGATTATGGAGTCCCTTGAGAATTCCACATATTTTTAAGTGCGTTTTCCAGACTCCGAAGGCGTGTACTGGTACGTGACCCTCACCCTCAACTGCAATCAGAAATGCAGATACTGCTATGGGAAATGCCTAGCCGACATCGGCGAGCCCTTCCCCTTCGAAGTCGAGGACGTACCGACCACGATCCAGTACTCTGTCTCTGAACTCGCCCATTTCCTGTCAAAAGATCCAGAATCTGTGGTGATCTTCTACGGCGGAGAACCCACCCTCGCTCTCGACAAGATGCAGCAGATTATGGACAGCGTTCACGCCAAGGCCTTCATTGTGCAGACGAATGGACTCCTCCTCGACCGCTTGGAGACAACATATCTGGATAGGTTGCACACTATCCTCGTCTCCTTGGATGGTGATGAATCGCTAACCGACTACTATCGCGGCGAGGGAACCTACAGGAGGGTCGTCGAGAACCTGAAGCTGGCTAGGAGGCGGGGCTTCGGTGGAGAGCTGATAGCTCGGATGACCGTTGGTGAGGAGACGAGGCTGGACGAGGCGGTGAGGTGGCTCCTCTTCAACGAGGAGTTCCCCTTCAGCTCGGTCCACTGGCAGTTGGACGCCCAGTTCTGGAGGCATGACTATGATCGTGACCGTATTCAACGCTGGTTTGAGAGGTACAATAGTGAGGTCGACCGTCTAATCGAGGATTGGGTAGTCCACATGGAGAGGACGGGACACGTCCTCAGAATCTACCCATTCCTTGGGGTGATGGAATCACTCCTCAAGGGGGAGGCGACGAAGCTCCGCTGCGGTGCCGGGTGGATAGAGTTCAATGTCCAGACGGATGGCAATATTACTCCTTGTCCAGTCATGGCGGGGATGAAGGCCTTCTACCTCGGTAATATCCGAGAGACGAACCCCATGGATTTTTTTGATGCCGTTGGATCGAAGGAGCCCTGCACTGCATGTTCCATCCTCCATATCTGTGGTGGGAGATGCCTCTATGCTAATGCGACCAAGCTCTGGGGTGAGGAGGGGTACGGACTCGTCTGCGGGACCGTCGTGAATCTCGTCGCATCGCTACAAGATGCGCTACCAAGAGTCAGGCGACTGATCGACCGTGGAGCCTTGAGGCTTCAAGACTTCGGGTACATGAAGTACAACAGCTGCGAGATCATTCCATAGAAATGCTATCGCATTACATTCTTGTTCCTGTGGTGAGCATATAAAATCTCGTAAACTTAAACCCCAAACCCAAACCCAACGAGAGGAGAACGTCACCATTAATATTGGTTAAATTGAAGAAATTTCCTTTACATTTGTTTTCATAGGTTCAGAGAAGATGTCGAGATAATACAGTTTAACATTTTCGTATTTTTCAACGATTTTCTCAACTTTTTCAAGATGGTCATCAGATATCTCTCGGTCGTAATTTAACCACAAAATGTATCCCTTCTTGTAATCGGAAACCTTTTTGATATCTTCGATAATGCTAGACGGCTCTTTTCTTGCGGGAGCCCGCCTGTTATATTTTATTTCTATTCCAATCGCAATAGTCAAATCGGAATAGTCAAGTGTTCTCTCAGGTGGGAAGATAGAAATATCAACAATTTTGTTTCTATTCTTTATATTGACTTGCATCTCTGCATGAACCAAAGATGTCTCCGATGATTCCATAATACTAGAAAAGTATTTTAAAGTTGGAGAAATTTTAAAAACGGGATCGTTAATTAATAGAGAATACAAGTAACACATTACATCTGATTCACTTAGGAAAATCGCTGGCTTCTCATAGAACTCTTTAAAGAGTTTCAAAATGTTATTTTCAACAGCTTTATCCAATTCCGCAAGTCTCATTCCACTCACCAATCTGGATTAATTATTTTTCAGATTTAAGGGTTTGGGTTTGGACGTAAACTTAAACTGTTCTTCTGGCGCCACAGTTCGGACACGTCGTTGTAGTTTGAGGCATCAAGGTGCCACAATTACGGCAAGGAATCATTACAACCTCTCGTACGACCTCTCTGGTTCCGACTGCAGTCGTAGGTTGACCGCCCTGAATTCGGGAAAGTTGAGCCCTAATGATTTGGAATGCCTCCGCCGCATCGTCCTTTGGAATATCTTTGATTGGGATAGACTTCCCGCCGCCCCTCGGGACTATCTCCAAAGTTGACCTAAAGGCACCTCTGTCAATCGTGATATTCGTCATTTCAGTATAGGTAAAGTCAGTGAAGTTACTCATACCCAGTGCTCCTCGGACAAGACCCTTGGGGTGGAATTTTAGAATCCTTTTGTCGGTAACGATCAGAGTATCGGGCATGAGTCTCTTTGTCAAATCTGGCTTGAACATGCTTCCCTTCTGCTTGCTAACGAAGAGTACCCTCTCGTCTGGAGATAGAACGTCTTGGGCTCTATCTGGAACCTCCATAAGGACGCCCTTTAACGACGTTGGCCGCACTACATATGTGATTTATTACATACTGGTCGAGATCTCTAGTCCAGCTTCTCCGTAGACCGCTCTCAGCTCAATCGGAGAGTAATCTGTATACCTCCTAGCCAAGACGGAGCGGAACTGCAATTCTAGGATTCCAACTCTCCCTTTCACTTCTCAGGTACTTATCTAAGAGCAGAGCCTCTTCGTTAATCAGAGTTTAGGCCTGTTCTGCCCCCATACTGAGAGTGGACTTTCCTCAGGCTAGCACCCGCGCTCTGAGGCAGAACGCCCGTGAATTGTGTGTGCATTACACTCTTATCCCTAAGAGATGTTTTCAGAGGCAAGTGGAAGCATGAGAATCGTCAACGTGGAGTTCATAGCTAAGGACGCGATTCGAGGAGTCGAACGAGGCGACGTAATAGTCGTCGTCGATGTCCTGAGATGCACATCGTCCATCGTGACGGTCCTGGCCAACGGCGCAAACGAAGTAACGGCCATGAGGTCGGTCTCTGAGGCGCGAGCCCTGAAATCTACGAATCCCTTCCTCATCCTTGCTGGCGAGCGGGGAGGCCTCCCGCCCAAAGGATTCGAGTTGGGCAACTCTCCACGGGACTTTTCGACAAAGAACGTCAAGGGAAGGAGCGTCATCATCACAACCACAAGCGGGACACAAGCCATAAACAATGCCTCGAAGGCTAAGGTTGTACTCATAGGCTCCTTCCTAAATCTCACGGCGGTGGCCAAGACGGCTATGAACATGGCTCATGAGACGGATATTGGTTTGACGATCGCGATGTCTGGGAAGCTGGGCTCCTTCTCCCTAGAGGACTTCCTCTGCGCTGGCGGAATCGTGGACCTATGGGAGGGTGAGGAGCTTGAGTTCTCGGACTCAGCCTACGCCTCCCTCCTCGGATATAGAGCTGCTGGTGACAACCTCCTGAAGCACGTCCTCAACGGGAATCACGCCCGAGAACTGGTCAATTTGGGGCTTAGGGAAGACGTATCCTTCTGCTGTGAACGGGATAAGTTCGATGTGGTCCCGGTCTTAAGGGGCGGGCGAATCGTCCGCCTTGAGACAGATTAATTAGAATGATGCTCACGAAGATGTGGCTAAAGGAGAGTCTAGGAAGTGTCTGAGAAGAACATAGTTAGATTGGCAGACGCGCCTATAAGGAAGGCCCTAGGAGGCACGTTGAAAGTCATCTTCACCCCCGAGAACGTTGGGGCGAAGAACTTCCGCTTCTCCATAGGATACTTCGACCCCAAGGAGGGCCTACAAGTCCACATCCACCCCGAATCCGAGGAGGTCTACCACGTCATCAGCGGCAGAGGCGTCGTCTACCTCGGCCAAGAGAGGAGGCAGATACCCATCGAGCCCGGAATGTCCCTGTACATCGACGCAGGTACACTCCACGGCGTCACCAACACGGGGAAGGAGAAGCTGATAATAGCCTTCTTTGTCGCCCCGGGAAAGGATAAGACGGTAGTCCCCTAAGAAAGAGCTTGAACCCAAAACAGAACCCTATTTTTCCTAGCTCTTAGCCACGGCCTCGGCTACGACCCTGCCAAGCTCGCGACACTTGGCCAAGTCGTCGGGATGAATCTTCATCTGCATAGCCCCACCTTGATCGACCGCTGAAACCGCAGGCACAACCAGTTCTACGCCAAGCGCCTTAAGTTCTTTCTCTATGCGCTCAGTGTCCATCCTCCATCCCACCCATAGGAGCCGAAGGCAGCGCCCTTCTTACCCTTAAGGATGAGACACTTGGCTGTCTGCAAATAGTTGAGGTCTATCAAGAATTCTCTAACTTCGTGGGTGATGTTACCGTAAATCGTCGGTGAGCCGATTATGATAGCGTCGGCGTCCTTCAGGATGCTGATCGGGCACTTGGTTCCGATCTTAAATAATTGGGCTTCTACTCCCTTGGCGCTTCTGACGCCTTCGGTCATAGCGTTTGCCATTAGTTCGGTGTTACCTGTCTTGCTATCGTAAATGATGAATACTTTAGCCATTTCCGGTCCACTCTTGGTTGTTGGCAATATACGTTGAGACGCCTTTATAAAAATGGTGACCTCTTCTCGCTCGTTAGTTAAATCCTTAGAAGACGCTCGTGGAGTTGATTCGAATCCAGAGGTCAATGACTAAGTTGGGCACTTAGGCTGACAAGTCATAAATATCCACTTGGACAAACCAATTGCTGGTGGTCAGACCTGCAGAAAGCCTTCATCCTGATAAACGCCGAGCCGGGCAAACTATGGGAAATCGCGGAGATGGCCTCTAGGGTGGCAGGCGTGAAGATGGCCTACGCCGTCACCGGACAGTTCGACATCATCGTCTACGCGGAGATAGAGGACATGGACCAGTTGGGAAGGCTGATAGGGACTGTTCAGGAGATCGATGGAATCACTCGAACCCACACCTCTATGGTGATCCCTCCGAGGGTCGATTGAGGACAGAGCTATCCAACCTCCCCGGAGGGTAGTCGAAGCCTCTTTGTGGCTGAGCTTGTTAGCCTCTCCCAAGTCTAGCAAGCAAGTGTTCGGCAATCCCCAGTTCCAGAGACGTGTTCACGTTCACAGCGACCTCCTCCCTATCGACAACGTATATCTCCTCCTCCAACTCTCCTCCATCGATTCTTCTTCCATCAATCATGTTTATGCCAGCTGAAACTACGCGTCTATCCCCCACCTCAAGGATATATCCTCCTCCCAGACCCATCCTCTCCCTTGTCTCAATCGGAACAGCAACCGTCAATGCGGGCTTGCCACATTGCATGTACCTTTCTATAACGTTGTCGATAACATCGCCTGTGACCGTCGGGAGATCAGCTGAGATGGTCAAAACTTTGTCCAACTTAAGCCTTCTGACAGCACATCTTGAATCAGGCACGTAGCCTTCTCCCAGCGTTTCCAAAACTTTGACAGAAAACCTTTTCATCAACTCGGCTGTCTTAGGCGTATGTCTGCTCACTGCAACCACAATCTCCTCCACCTTTTCAGCGTCTTTCAAGGCCCTTAAGACGTGTTCGATCATTGGTTTGCCGCCGACTTTAAGCAAGGGCTTCTCTTCGGGGAGACCGATACGTGTGCCTTTCCCACCAGCCATGACCAGCGCGGTTACAACCATCTGATCACTGCCAAGATCGCGATTAAGGAAACCATACGACTGATCTCATTCATCGCTCCCATCACATCGCCGGTCACTCCTCCGAAGTGCCTTCTTGAGGCTTCAACCATGATGAAGCTCGCGATCAGGCCTGTAATCACGGCGATGTATCCAGAGACTCCCATCAGGGGTAGTGTGATCCCGAATGATATAGCCAGTGCTATTGCCAGACGAAGTTTTCGATGTTGACCGTGCATAGCGTTGACGAAGAACGTATTCATCCCCTCATGAGCAGACTTTCCCACCCAAGCCCCAGCCACCATGGCGAGTTTGGCTGAGACTTCTGACACGATCAGACTCTGTACTACGATGCTGCCATTCAATCCAGCAATGCAAAAGGCCGTCGTCAGCAAGATCACTAGCCCCAGCACTAGGCCGCCGGCTCCAGTCCGTTGATCGTGCATGACCTCGATCTTTTTTTCAGGTGGACCTTGATACATTAGGCCATCTCCGAAATCTAGTAACCCGTCAGTATGATGAAGGCCCGTGAGTAGCAGTATGAAACCTAGAGTCAAGATTCCAACAACTAAACTAGGGAGAATGTTAAGAAGTAACCAACCAAATATGCCTGCTAACAATCCGATAAACGCGCCTACTAACGGAAAAAGGTACATGTAGTTTGCTGCATCTGTTAGGCAGTCTTGGTCCATACCTACAGGGATTAGCGTTAGAAAGGCTATTAGGTTCTTTATTTCTTTAAGCATCCCACTGCATCACTTCAATCAGAATAAATGCCCTACGATATTAATGGGCTTGCTAATGGCGCTCTTGAGCTCTGTCAGTTTAAAATCGGGCAAGCTGGCAAGGATCACAGTTGCTGGACCTGCCGATTTTTTCACATCTACTTTCAACTGGTCTAATAATTTGAATTTCAGATTGGATTCTTTAGCTAATGTCCTGATTTCGTAAGTTATACCCTGTGACCCGACTGGGATAATCTCGTGAATAAAGTCGATGTCAAGGAGCCTTAGAATGTCGCTTATATCTGCAGTTTTTCTTTCCTTCTCTGCGAGGACAACCTCATCCCCGACGCAGGGAGTACCTACAGCCACAACCACATCTTTTGGTTGTGAGACCCCTATTCTTAAGAGCTCTTTTCTAGTCATTCCAATGACCGTTACACCAATTCCTGTTTGGTCGACCGGAATATTTTTTTCTGAACTCCCTGTTACAGCTAGTTTTGGATCCAAGCCTGCCTCTTTTGCTTCGTCCTCTACACCTTTTATGATTTCGATGCCTGTGGGTTCCGGTTCCACACTAAGTGTATCGACCAAGCAAATGGGCTTCGCTCCGGTGGACAGAACTTCCATTATCGCTACCCTCGCAGTAAATTTTCCTAGAGTGTATCCATCAACTTTGACTCTATCGAGCGGCTTGGGACCTATTCCCCCCGCTGAGTCACAACCAATGACCATAACTTCTCCATTCTCAAATTCAAAGATGAGAACATCTCTACTGGTTTTCAAAGGGGACAAGATAGGCAAGTTCTCCATCAAATTCGAAGTCTCCCACTAACACCAATGTATGCCAACGTTGCAACGACCGCATTTAAGCTAGCTGCAAGAAGTAAAAACGGGACAAATGCAAGTGCGGCGGCCCAGCCTATAGTAGGTATCACGACAACGCAGAGCCCTGTGTTTATTGCTATCCCAGTGACGGTTGCGGGTATGAAACTCCATTTATAATTAGCCTTATTTACTAGACCCATAAGCCCGCCAGCCACCGCCATACCTAAAGCGATGGGGAGATGAAGAATTCCCAATGGAAAACCATTTATAATCGACGTACAAATGTGCCCTATCCCGCTAATCAAGGCCCCGTCAAGAGCGCTGAAATATAACGCTGCAAAGAAGCCCGGGGCAGAGTCGAACGCTACCGTTTGAATTGGACTCGGCGGATGTATAAACGAGCCAACCACAGATAGAGCAGAAAATAATGAGAGCCTTGCAACACGCAAAGTCTTTGAAGCCTTAAAGGAACCGACCGCTTTGGATTCTCTCGTCATGAAAACTTAACCTCCAAGAAGGGATCCAAGATCACATAATATGTCTTCTTCATTTTCTTCTACTTCTTTTCTTCAATATCATATTTCAACACGTCTAGGAGCCAATATTCCCAATACCCCATTCTCAACACTTTTCTACTGTCTAGCATCCTTATACGCCTCTTGAAGATAGGCCCATCTGTAACGAGTGTGTGGTATTCGCCCAATTCGCCACAAATATGGACATTATGCTTTGCCTGGAGTTTTTGGAGATCTCTAAGAAGTCTCCTATCAACTTTGCGTCCTAACCATTCTTGTCCGAAGGGCTCTGCTTTGACGTTGATCACGATCGCCTCGAAGCCTTCATCTATAAAGTCGGTAAGGATTTGCTCTGGGTTAAGGCCCCAGAGCGGCTCTAGGGGCGTAACGCCCACCTCGCCACAGACCCGATCCACCCAATCCTTGTGCTCTTGGACGTCGATGTCACCGAAGACGGCAGCACTTATACCCCTCTCTTTCAGCTCACGCATCGCGATCTTGAATTCCTGCTCATACGTTTCCCATGTGACCTCCCTTTGAACCAAGGGTATCCCGATCGCTTGCGATTGGGCGGCTATCAATTCGGAGTCTAGACCATGGGACATACACCTTCCATCTTTAGATACAAAGTTCAGAAGGTAGGAGACCTCGAAGCCGTCCAACATCGCCTTATAACAGGCGAAGCAGCTGTCTTTACCCCCACTCCATGACACGACAGCCCGAGACATCATAACCATCTAACCTTAGATCGGATAAGCGCCACATGTTCGACAGTACGTGGCTCCCCCAGCCACGTTTGAGTTGCACTGAGGACATAGTTTACCTTTAAGATCAATTGGGCGTGGGACTCCCAGGGCTGCCCTGTAGACCTCATAATAGAATAGTTGTTCTTTATCTCGGATCGCCACCTTATCCTTTTCAAGATACTCTATTCGCTTCTCCTCGAACTCCACATCGGGGATCTCTCGGCTGAACAGGCTTGGAAGGATGATGGTTCCCGAACCCGCCTCAATGGGCGTCTTAACCCTCCACACGATCTCCTCGGGCAAGATGCCCTCGAAGGCCTTGCGGAGAACCCACTTCCCCCATCTCCGCCCCCTCTCATCCCTGATCTTGTATCGTGAATCGAGACCCGTAGCGAAGGACATGATATCTGGATCAAGATATGGGAGCTTCGCCTCGACGCCGAGGGCCCTAGCCAACCGGACAGAAGAAAATGACATTACACTCCAAAGTTTCCGCAATTCTGAGTCCAACCGTTCTTTCTCTAGGTCGAAGAGAAAGCTGTATCCCGCGAAGAGCTCATCGCATCCGTCCCCCGTCATAATTGTGTTCAATCCTTCCTCTTTGGCTCTCTTCAAGCCGATGTAGATTGTCACGCTATTGCGGACTTCCATGGGAGCAAAGGACCCCATCAACTCAACAACTCTGTGAATGGCATCGTACAATTCGCTTCTGCCAAAGTAATGGATTATATGTCCGAGTCGCAGGTTGTTAGCCATCAAGGTCGCGTATTCGACGTCGGATGCTGGAGCACCTTGGAGAGCAACAGTGAATGCCTTTAACGAAACGAATTTTGACGCCGTGGTCGCCAAAATGCTGGTGTCTAGCCCGCCAGAGAGCAAGATTCCGTCAGCTAGGTTCCTTTTCACAGCTTCTTCTAACAAAAGTCGAAGCGTAGCTCGAATTTCAATTCCAACATCCAATGATTTCAATTTCGGATGCCCTCGTAAGAATCTGTCTCAGGCTTTAAATGACCAGAAATTTTACTTGAGAACTCTTCTGTCATTTTCAGTTTATCTTCTGAGATATCGAGTAGAGATAGGAGCTCACTTTGGCTCCTAACAAATATCGCCCCTTTGCTTTTCAACTCCATTAAGTGCTTCTTTGCTCTCCCTTTGGTGAAATCTCTTTGTTCAATAGGTATTTCTTCTATGACAAACGTTGGGATTCCTCTTTCTAGGGCTACCTTTGCTGCTTCCAAGTTTCGCAAGTTACCGTAACCGAAGGGAGTTGCGGTTAACACGACGGCGTTTGCCTTACTTATCATCTCCAAGTTGGCTTCATAAGCTTCCTCGGCTATTGGGGAGAATGGAGCCTCACTTGCGACTGGTATCTTTAATAACTGAGCTGTCTCATAGTCCGTGTCTAACACGTTAAGAACGCCTGCAGTAACATTGTAGCCTTCATCGACCAGAATCTTCATAAGTGTGGTTCCTGTGCCTGCTCCACATATTAAGTGAACCGTAAGTTTTCTAGACAACGGAGGCTTCGGCATTGAAATAGGGATAATATAAAGGGAATTGGTAATTGGGTGCCTTTTCACCATGGCGTCAACTTGAAAGACACTCCTAATATTCTCGCTGGTTAAAACAGCATCCAGATTTCCCGCGGAAACTATTTTCCCATCCTTCAGCAGAATGGCGGAGTCGCAGTAGCGCGCAGCCAAGTTGAAGTCGTGAAAAACAGCCAAAACTATTAGTCCTTTCCTTATACAGAGTTCCTTTAAGAGAACCATTATTTCTAATTGATTATTGATGTCTAAATGAACTGTTGGCTCATCCAACAGCAGAACCCTCGGCTCCTGAGCCAAGGCGCGAGCAATTATAACACGTTGTCTTTCCCCCCCGCTCAGCTCGTTTATAAGTCTTTCCGCTAGGTGCCATGTGTTCGTGACACCCATGGCCTCTCTTGCTATGGCAATGTCCTTCTCGCTTTCCATCTGGAATCGACTTAGATGGGGATTGCGCCCCATTAGGACGATGTCTAATGCAGTAAAGTTGAAGGCTATGATGGTTTCTTGTGGAACAACGGCCATCTCTTTCGCAACTTCTACACTTTTTAGAGCATATATATCGACATCATCTAGGAAGATAACCCCCTTGTGCGGTTTAAGTGTCCTAGCAATGCTCCTAAGCAGAGTCGTTTTCCCAGATCCGTTAGGTCCAAGGATTCCTATGAAGTCTCGTTCTTTCGCTGAGAAACGCACGTTTTCTAAAACCTTAACAGAGCCATAGTAGCAGTCAACGCCATCGACAGTCAATGTAACCGTGACCTTGTCACCTTCAGATTGTGTAAATCTCCTTCTTTTTGCGCAGGAGGTAAATAAAGAAAGGTCCGCCTGAGAGCGCCGTAATCACGCCGACAGGCAGCTCAACTGGCGATACGATCACCCGCGCCACGGCATCACAGATGACTAAGAATGTCGCCCCTACGATAATTGAGGTTGGCAGAAGTATACGATGGTCAGGCCCGATCAAGATTCTAGTCATGTGCGGAATTATTAAGCCCACGAAGCCTATTAGGCCGCTGATTGAGACAGCTGCTGCTGTTATCAAGGACCCAAAAATCAAAAGCAACTGTTTCACCCTTTCAACGTCGACGCCTAAGTGTTGAGCTGTTTCTTCCCCGAGGGCGAATATGTTGAGGTCGCGGGCATAGAAGTAGGTAGCGACAGCGCCGAGGCAGACGAGAGGTAGGACCGCCCAGACGTCCTTCCACTCCACGTATGAGAAGCCACCCATAAGCCAGAACACTACAACGTGAAGCCTCTCACCAGCAATAACCTGCAGGACGGCGACAATGGCGGATAGGAATATGCTAACCGCTATTCCAGAGAGCAGTAGCGTTGTTACTGGAACTCTCGATCCAACCCTAGAGACATTGTAGACCACAAATACAGCCATAAGGGAGCCAGCGAAAGCTAAGACTGGAACAGTACTCAAGCCCAAATATGTGAAACCTATCCCGAGAACTATGGCCAAGGACGCTCCTACCGCGGCGCCCGCTGAAACTCCTAATACGTAAGGATCAGCCATAGGATTCTTGAAAATGCCTTGGTATACGACCCCTGCAGCAGCAAGAGCAGCGCCGACTAAAGCACCCGCCAGGATACGTGGCATCCGAATTTGAATGATTATAGCTTCCTCAACGTATGATACATTCGAGGAGTCCACAAAATCGCTTAGAAATGGCGTTCTCTTGGCTAATATCTTCAGAATAGTGGAAAAGGGTATCTGTGCGAAGCCCACGTTCAATGATAAAACAATTGAGAGCATTAATGCTACTGTTAATATGATAACTGTCAGCTTCCAACGGGAAACACGTTTGAAATAAGTGGTTTCGACTTCATTTGTGTTCTTCAATGCTTTTCAGCTACATGTTATTTTCTAAAGAGTTCAGGATGGATGATCTCAGCTAAGGTTTCCAACGCATCTACAATTCTGGGACCAGGTCTAGAGATGATGTCAGTATCGATAGTGTATAGTCTATCATTTTGCACGGCACTTATGGCATTCCATCCAGGTCTTGCCTTCACCTGATCGAAGCTTCCCCAGAAAGGTGGTCCAGCTCCATGGCCGAGTGGGAAAATCATTATGTTGGGGTTACGTTCAATGATGGCTTCGGAACTTGTCTCGAAATATTTCAGACTTTGGTCAGCAAAAATGTTGATTCCCCCAGCTTTTTCGATGAGTTCATGTTCCCAACTTTCTGAACCCACGCTCCATAGGGGATCATACCAAATCTCATGGTAGACTTTCGCTTTAGATGTGGCGCCAGTTACTTTGCTAGCTACAGCATCGATTCTATGTCTCAAATTGTTCACAAGTATAGTAGCCTCAATGTTTCTGTCGGTTGCCCTGCCCACAAGTACAATATCCTTGAGAATGTCATCAATATCGCTAGGATCTAACACCAGAACTTTGTATCTCATTCCCCTCAGGTTGTTAACGACCTCTTCCTGAGCGAATGCGGCCACGACTAAGTCGGGCTTGAGGGCAACAACAGCTTCTATATTTGGGGTCCAGTAACCTCCGACGCTTGTTAGGTTGCCAGCCCTAATCCAAGCCGAGAAATTATATGGGTAGTTATCATAATCGGTTACGCCCACAACCTTATCGCCCGCCCCTACTGCAAACAGGATTTCCGTGTTACTCGGGGCAAGCGAAACAATCCTCTTAGGATAGGACGTGAGAGTTAGGACGTAGCCACGGTCATCCACCAAAGTCAAGTTTCGATACTTGTAAAGTTCAGTCTTCAAGTTGGCGATGTCAGTTCGTAAGCCATTAATCGTGGAGCGCATATCAGCAATTTCCCCTTGGTAGTAAGTATAGACATAAACTGCTGAAGTGACCGAAATTAGTGCGATAATTGTCATAACGTAAGTAAAATATTTGGTATTCACGCTCCTACGCCTCAATTTAGTTTGGTTTATCCGCTTCCACAGCTGACAGCAACGGGACGGCGGAGAGCTGCTTTACGGGAATCCCGATTTTCGAGACGAAACACAAGCCATAGTGGGATAAATATCCTACCTATAAAGTTATAGCACGAGGTGCCCACGTAGCCGTACTACAAATATGGGACGTAGAGGCCTTGAGCGATACGACGGAGAATACCCCAAAAGTGTCTCTTCTCGGGTACTCGGGGGAAAGAGCCGTCCTTAAAGGACCTTATAGACACGACCCTCATCCGTGTGTGGAGACCAAAGAGGTGGCTGTCGAGATGCTTAAGGTGGAGTTCCTCGACGCTCTGTCAGACGTGAACGTCTCCTGTCTGAAAGTTACATGCTTCAGCGCTGAGGATCAAAAGTCACTATTTGATTAGTGACTTCTTTTTCCCTTTGGTATGTAAGGACAAGCGGGGTCATATGTGAACATGTCCCCTGAATAGACATATGCCCTTGCACGACAGCCGCCACAAATGCTATTGAATTCACAGATGCCACATTTACCTTTAATATTCTTCGGGTCGGCCAATCTCTTTACTATATCAGAGCCGCGGATTCTGTTCATAATCTCTGCGAGAGAATCTTTTCTGACGTCACCGAACATAAGCCCTAAGGTGCTACAGCCATAGGCCTTTCCGTCATCAAGTACTTCCAGCCACTCATTACTTTTAAGATTGTGGCATAGACTGCATCTGCTTTCCAATTCAAGGGAAGGCTCGTTTTTTCTCAAGATGCGGTTATAGAACATCTCGTAAGGCAGAATATTGAATCCATTTTCGACTTCTTTGCTCAAGGCATAGATCTCATTTAACTCCTTCTCACGCTCCTCAGGGGTCGGCTCTAGGGGGTCAAGCTTGGAGAGTTGTTCCTCGGCACATATAGGCTGAGGTATGAGGGACGCCAGACTGAAGCCTTGTGAACCTAGATTCAAAGAAAGTTCTACCAGTTCTCGGATTTGATTGACGACATGTTTGGTATTTACGACACTTAATGAGAATAGATTTCCTTCGTTAGCGCAGAGCTTGGCGCCACCGATGCTACGCTCGTGAGCTCCTTTTCCACGTAGTAAATCATCAACCTCCTTAAGCCCTGCGATGGTAACGATTACTTTGCAATTGTAGGAGGCTAACTCTCTTGCCATATCCTTGTCAACTAGCCAACCACTTGTCTTAACATAAGGCGCTAGACCGTGTTCTGAAGCATATCGGACGATATCCACAAAGTCTTTCCTTAGCAGAGGTTCTCCGCTAGCCTCAGCTCCACAGATGAAGAAGTGTTCCACGCCGAAATCAGCCACCTTTTCAACGAGTGCCTTCGCCTCATTTGTGGTGAGTTCATCGGGAAGCGGCTTTCCGTCCCCTAGAGAATAAGCATACTCTGTTTCACATGCTCTTGTGAACGTCCAAACCAGATGTTTCAATCCGTCCATAAGGTTTCACCTTCGTCATTTTAGCTAAACAGCTCAGGATGGATTACTTTGGCAAATTCCTCCAAGCCGTTGATTATTCTTGGGCCCTCTCTTGATATAAAGTCCTCTTCGATTTCGTATATCTGGTTGTCTTGCACTGCATCAATATTGTCCCAACCAGCCCGCTTCTTGATTGCTTCTGGCGAAAGCCCAGTTGCTATCGACATGGCACCTTTAGAGATTATTATGATCTCTGGATTTGCCTTAAGCACTTCTTCCGAAGATGTGGACATGTATTTACCTTCGAACCCCGAAAAAACATTTTTTCCACCAGCTTTATAGATCAGTTCGTCAGCAAAGGATTTTCCTCCAAAAGTCCAGTATCCTCCCATCTGAGAATATTCAACGTAGACGCGTGGTCTAGGCACATCTCGTGTTTTATCAGCGATTTCTTGAACTCTTTTCTGCATGTCAGCTACGATGGCTTCCGCCTCTTCTATTCGTCCTGTGACTTTTCCAACCAAAGAGATATCCGTAAGGACTCCATAAAACTTTTCTGGATATAGAACTACGACAGGTTTGCCAAGTCCCGCCAAGTGCTCGGCTACTAAGCGCTGGACTCCTCCTGTTGCTATAACCAGATCGGGCTGCAAGCCCACGACCGTCTCTAAACTAATGTCAGCAAAGGCTCCCACTGTTGTTAAGTTGCCCGCTTTTACCCTATCTTGAACCTCCAGTGGATAATCGGAATACTTGTCCACACCAACGACTTTGTCTCCCAATCCCAACGCAAAGAGTATTTCCGTGCAACTAGGTGCGCAGGACACTATTCTCTTCGGAGGATAATTGGTTATCGTAACGTTTCTTCCCACATCATCTACGACGGTTATCAGACCAGTGATTGCTTTCTCAGGTTTGTAGAATTGTTGCCAAACAATCACTCTTGTGGCTCCAATGATAATTACTAATACTAGAACAGGTATGATTATTTTCTTTTCAGTTGCCATTTTCCCGAGTTCCATTATGGATGGATTATCTCCTAGTCGTCGATGAACTTTTGGGGATGACCATTGCCAATTACATTGCTGGAGCTCTTAGGATGGGATGTGAGAGAGAGCTGCTTTACGGGAATCGCCATTTTCGAGAGAAACCACCCAGCGAGCAGGTAGGATAAACGTCCTACCTATAAAGTTATAGGATAAAATGCCTACATAGCCCTATCGCAAATGCATAGGAAATAGAGATCGTGACCGACACGAAAGAGAACACCCCAAAAATGCCTCTTCTAAGGCACTTGGAAAGAGGCGTAACCTTAAAGCACCTTATTGACACGACCCTAGACCTCTTTGTCCCTCATCCAGGTGCGGAGACCAAGAAGCGGTTGCTGAAATCCTTGAGGAAGAGTTCATGGACGCTTTGTCAGACATGAGGTAATCAGTTATGAAATCAAAATCTATCACAGAATTAGCTCGGAATGGAATAAAGGACCTAGAGCCTTGCATACATGGAGGAGACATTTGGAAGAGCGCAAGGAAATATGGTCTTAACTACGAAAACATCTTGGATTTCAGTGCAAATGTGAACCCTCTAGGTCCACCTCGAAAAGCTGTGGAGGCAATAAAAAGTAATTTTTGGCAGATCCCGTTTTATCCAGACCCAAATTCTAATACACTTAGAGAAGCCATATCCCATTATATCGAAGAAATTGATGTGAACAATGTGATAGCTGGCAATGGCTCTATAGAACTCATTTACTTATTCTCTGAAGTCTTCATAGAGAGAGGAGAGGAATCACTCATTGCCGCACCCACATTTGGAGAGTATGAAAATGCTGTGAGAAAGGCGGGCGGTAAGCCTAGGCACATAAAGTCAAATCAGGACTTCACCATCAACCCAACCAGCTTTTTAAAAGAAATAAGACCGGAGACCAAGGCAATTTTCTTATGCAACCCAAACAATCCCACGAGCACATTAATACCCAAGGAGGATCTACTTGAAATAATAGAAGAAGCATCTAAGGAACACATACTGATTTTTCTAGACGAAGACTTCATGGAGTTTTTGGATGAGGGAAAACGTTTCTCACTAGCCAGCGGTGTAGAAACTTACCAAAACCTATTCATTCTAAGGTCGTTTACCAAGGTTTTTGGACTAACTGGACTTAGAGTAGGTTATGGAATGGCCTGTGAGGAGATCATTAATCTTTTGTTCAAAGCTAAAATACCTTGGACCGTTAATTGCCTAGCTCAGGCAGCTGCTATAGCTGCCCTTAGAGATAAAGAATACTTAGAGAAAACGCGGGAACTCATTGGTGGGGAGAGAACATTTTTACTAAGTAAGCTTAGGAAAATCAAGGGTCTCAAGGTCTTTCCTGCAAATGCGAACTTCATCTTCATGGACGTAAGGCGAATGGGCTTTACCGCTGCTCAACTCAAGGAGAAAATGCTAGAATATGGGGTACTGATTCGTGATTGTAGCTCGTTCAGAGGTCTCGATGAATACTATATTAGAGTTGCTATTAGGACACGAAGAGATAATGAAAAACTGCTAGAAGTGCTAGAGAGAGTTGTGGACAGTTCATAACAAGCTAGATAGTATGAATAAAATAATTGGTTTTCCCACTTGAGAGGTGAACTCATGCTTCCAAGAGATGTGTTTCTCCCCACTGTTTCTTCACTCATCTTCGCTTTAGCATTGCTAATAGACTTCACCGTTGGGGAACCACCGGATAAGCTTCACCCGACCGTGTGGATGGGCAGAGTAATCGCACGCCTTAAGCCTAAAACTAAGAGTAAGAACTCACGAATGGAAAAATTGAACGGAATCTCATTAGGCTTATTCATCATCACGCTCTTCACGTTTCCAGTTTATTTCATACTTCCCTTAGTCCAACGATACTTAGGTTTGGTATTATACATTATCCTAGCCGCCATATTGCTCAAACCTACCTTTGCCATAAAATGTATGGAGCACTACATCCTTCCTATAGCAAAGGCTATTGAACAAGGCAACATCGATGAGGCAAGGCAACTATTGCCATACATCGTAAGACGCGATCCAAGAAAACTTGACGAGCAACAGATAGTTTCTGCCGCCGTTGAATCGATTGCAGAGGGAACTGTCGATGGAATAACGTCGCCCTTCTTCTACTTCGCCATATTTGGGGTCCCAGGCGCCATCGCCTTTCGCGCCATCAATACCTTGGACTCCATGGTAGGGTATAAGGACCCCGAACATGCTAACATCGGCTGGTTTTCAGCCAGACTAGACACCATAGCAAACTACATTCCAGCCCGCCTCACGGCGCTTCTAATGATTGTAGCAGCCTGGTTGTTGCATGAAAGCTGGAGAGACGCTTGGAGAATCTTGAATAGAGACAAGGGTAAGACCGAGAGTCTAAATGCTGGATGGACTATGTCGACAATCGCCGGCGCCTTAAACATTCAATTAGAAAAACCAAGCTTTTACACGTTGGGTGACGACTACAACACTCTTTCACCAAAACATGTTCTGCAAGCCTTACGCATCATGAAGTTAACAACTTACCTATTCGGGATGCTCATAGTTATTCCGCTTCTCATTTCAGTTGTGACGATCAAGTAGTGAAAAACGGTAAAATACGATGCATTAATAACACAAAAAGCTGAAGGCAAAAGAATTTGACTGGTGATCAAACTGAGGCTGGGCATCCCAATTGGGCGTATTAATTCAACTCATTAAGGGCATATTTGAGGGATTAAGAATCTGGTAGCCTTACTTACAAAAATCCCGGTCGGAATGGACTCCGTTTGTTTTGAAGTAGCCCACTCATAATAGTCAGAATAGAAACTGCGACACCTACAGGTGAGACGCTGGAGTTTTCCTTGAAACAGCGAAGCATCCCTTCTGACACCAAGTAGATGTTGTTTAATTTAAAGCTTTAAGTAAGTTTGCAGCACCTATATGACAATGGAGTAGAGACAATATGGTAGACGAGTCTGAAACCGTGGACTTACCTTTACTCAAGTATCTTGAGGAGCGTGGAATTAGGCTCAAGGATCTTGTGGATACTGCTTTAGAGCTCTTTGTCCCGCATCCGGGCGTGGAGACAAAGGAGACGGCAGCTGAAATCCTTGAGGAAGAGTTCCTCGATGCCTTATCAGACGTGAATGTATCCTGCTTAGAGGTTGCATGTTTCAGGGCTGAGGAGGATGCGAATGCTGGCATGGTTCCGGGCTTGACTAAGGAGAGGTTCATGGGCCGCCCAGGATTGGTGGCTGACGAACTTCTAGGAATGACTATAGCTACCTACGTAGCTGGAGCGAGGGGAATCTTCGAGTTCATACGATTCGACAAGGATAAACCGGGAATACTGAAGACTCTTGGGCCGATCGTGAACGATGGCATCGGGGGACTGGTGGCGGGCGTCTCATCAAACATGTACACCAATGCCTTGAGACGAACCCAAGGACAAAAGGATACTTAATTCAATTGGCGTCTGAGCATGTTTGAGCTACGCCATATGAACAGCAATCGCCAAATCTACGAATGAATGGTGCCTAGGCGCGAAGCGCATATCTTATCTTCCAAGGCCTACATACCTCGACTAGAGAGGAAGGGGCATGGAGGAGTTCTCTCCGACACTAGGAGATTTAGACTTCGACTACGAAGATTCACCCATCCGAATCATAGCCCTTGCGAACCTCCAAGAGGTCGCCGTCGCAGAAACGACTGTCGGCCCGCTGGAGGAGGGAAAGGAGTTCGAGACCCGCTATTGGATTGCTGAGGAGCTGGTGAAGGCTGGTTACGCCCGCTTCCGTGAAGACGATCTCTTAACCTACGTGACCCTCAACAAACTTCACTGGCGAGAGACGAAGCTTCAACCCGGTCTCCAGATCTCTCCACTCACCGATCACTTCTACTCGAAACTGAGGCGTTTACTCATCGCCGCCCGTGAGAGGTCAAGTGCAGAACCGACAGCAGCCACCCAATACCTTCAAGCAAGGCGTCTGGCCCAGGACATCATCAACTGTCGCCTCAGGAAGATCGTAGCTTTAGCAGCTTCTCCCACCCGAGCCGCCTCTGTGACGCGAACTCTTTCTAAGGAGGAGTGCGTACTCTTCGAGAAGGTGAGGCTCGCCGCAGCCGAGTGGGAGAAGAAGATTCTCGATGTCGAGGCCAAGTAGAGAAGCTTTTAAGGGCCTTCCCAGAACCATGGCATATTTTATACCCGATGAAGCTAGATATTGAGTCGTCCTCTCAGGGGTTCCGAAGGGATCCCATGGAACCCATCTGAGGATAGAAGTGGGCGGGGGAATGTCTGAATGGTTGAGACGCAGGTTACTAACCCGGCAGAGAGGTTCCAGAGTTTCCTAGGGTCCTTCCCAACTCCAAGGGAAGCCAAATATCGTGACAGGTTCTCTGATATTGCGAGGACAGGAATCAACTCCTTAGTCGTGGACTTTGAAGACCTAATGCAAAGCGATAGGTTATTAGCCGAAGATATTCTTGAGAAACCCGACGAGCTCCTCCCGCATCTCGATGAAGCAGCCCTAAGCCAGTTCAATGTAGATGCGGGTGCCGAGGTTGTACCAGACCATATTCATGTCCAGCTACGCGGTCTACCCTCGAAAATAGATATGCGCAAAATGGGCGCGAAACATATAGGCAAACTCATAAGCGTTGAGGGCATTTTAGTCCGAACAGGTTCTGTTCAACCCCTCCTAACAAAGGCCCTCTTCAAGTGCAGGGGTTGCGACGCTACCACTGGACCCATCCAACAGAGGGGAAATACGATGGTTCTGCCCGCCTTCTGCGACGGTTGTAAACGCGTGGGCTCCTTCGAACTAATGGAGACTGAATCGGAGTTCATCAACTCCCAGCGCATGCGCATCCAAGAGCGACCTGAGGACCTGCCCGCAGGTCAACTGCCACGCTGGGCAGACGTCATTCTAACCGAGGACTTGGTCGATGTTGCGAGGCCGGGGGACAGAGTCACTTTGGTCGGTGTTGTGCGAACGTCGCGGGAGTTTCATCCTGGACGAGGTGTGTCCCGAACCTTCGACCTATACCTAGAGGGTAACAGCGTTGAGGTTGTTGGGAAGGAGACTGAGGTGGTGCAGATCTCCCCAGAGGAGGAGCAGCAGATTCTGGAACTGGCCAAGGACCCTAGGGTTCATGAGAAGATCATTCGTTCCGTGGCCCCTAGCATCTATGGCTACGAGGACATCAAGGAATCCATAGCCTACCTCCTATTCGGAGGCGTCCCCAAGAGCCTTCCCGACGGAATCACCATCAGGGGAGACGCCCACGTCCTCATCATCGGAGACCCGGGCACAGCGAAGAGCCAACTCCTCCAGTACGTCTCGAAGGCTGCACCCAGAGGACTGTACACCACTGGCCGCGGAAGCACCGCCGCTGGACTGACAGCGGCCGTAATCAGGGAACGGGAAGGAGGAATGACCCTTGAGGCGGGAGCCCTCGTCCTAGCCGATAGGGGAGTCTGCGCTATCGACGAGATCGATAAGATGAGGAATGACGACCGCGTCGCTGTTCACGAAGCCATGGAGCAGCAGACGGTGAGCGTGGCCAAGGGCGGTATCGTGGCGACCCTGAACGCCCGTGCCTCAATCCTAGCCGCGGCGAATCCTGCCCTAGGGAGGTACGACCCCTACAGGAGTATCATAGAGAACATAAACCTGCCAGTGACGATCCTCTCCCGCTTCGACCTGATCTTCGTCATCCGTGACGAACCGGCCAAGGACTTTGACGAGAGGATGGCAGAGCACATCCTCATCCTCCATAGGACAGGTGCGTCCCCTGTAGAACCCTCAATCCCTCTCCCCTTACTCCGTAAGTACATTAGCTACTCCCGACAGATTCGGCCAGTAATTTCGGATGACGCTTCTCGAAGGCTGCAGGAGTTCTACCTCCAGATGCGGGCAAAGGAGACGAGGGAGTCCCCGGTAGCCATCACTGCCCGGCAATTGGAGGCGCTGGTAAGGCTGGCCGAAGCTAGGGCTAGAGCGGCGTGCAGAAAGGAGGTGACCGTGGAGGACGCTCAAGCAGCGATTCTGCTGATGCAGAAGTCGTTGCGGCAGGTCGGGATCGACGTTACCACAGGAAAGATAGACATTGACATCATCATGACTGGGACTCCTAAGACGGTGCGGGACCGTCTCCAGCTTATCTTGGCGGTGATAGTTGAGGCTGAGAAGGAGGGGGAGATGATTCACGACGAGGACCTATATGAGAGGTTGCAGCAGGAGTATGGGCTGGCGAGGGTTGAGTCGAGTCGCCTCTTGGAGCAACTCGTCCGTGACGGACTTGTCTACTCACCTAAACCTGGGTATTACAAGAAGACATAAAATCCGGCGACTAAAAAGGAACTACCTTTCACTACCGTCAATAATAAACACAGGTATTAGGTATTACGATTTAATTACCGTTTCCGTCTCTTACCGACTTGACCGCTCAGCCACAGCGCGCCCTTAACCCGCCTCTGCCCATCAACCACGACTACCGTATCGTCCATCACCTGCGTACCACGGGTTCCAGCAACACCCCTACGGTCAACAGGAGCAACATAGGACCTCTCCAACCTTGTCACCTGCTCCTTCTCGGCTCCAGGTCCAAACCTCGGGTCGGGAAGCGAGGGGGTCACGATGTCATCGGTTTCGAGGACGGACCCGCTCTGGCTTAGGAGGTCTAGGATGCTTCCCTTCTCACGGGATTTGACGATTCGGAGCTTGCAGGCGTCGCAGATGTTGTAGATCGGCTTACGCGTCTTGTACGGGATGCTTCTCCCACAGAACTCGCACTTGACTATGTGTTCCTCTGGGAACTCGCGCTTCCCAGCCTTTGGGGCAACCTCTTCCGTGGTAAATGGGTCGAGCCAACTCGATGGATTCTGAGGCCTCCGGATACTCATATCCCATGGTTGGTCTCCAAGGATCGTACTGGGAAGATGAGCGTCGCAGGGAAACTCCTGATCCATAACCTTGGGTCGACTCAGACGATACATCTCACCGAGGTACCTGCGAGCGACCTCGAGTTCACACTTGGCGGGTTGGAGGTGATGCCAGTAGCATATTCGGCTGGGGCAAGCTAGGCACGGAGAATCGTTAGTGCCTATGTGGTACTTCAAGGCATCTGGGTTGTCCGTTGCTCCTCGTACCTCTCACCATTTTATTTCCCTGAGGTTCCTCATAAAACATTGCACTACGAGGAAACGCCAATCTACCGTCGCGAGTGATTATCAATAGCGCGAAATAATATAAGCCATGTCTTTTCAGCATATCTCGAAGAATACCTGCTAGGTGAAACGGTTTTCTTCAGATCATACTGTCCTCAACGCTCGCGCGCTTCCTGAGATAGAGTCATATCTGTTTAAATAAGCCTACCACCGGGACAGATCATGACTTCAGTGACCATAATCCTCAAGGTTGACCCTACCCATCCAGAAGCCGAGGTTATTGAACAAGCCGCCAATTCCGTAGAATCAGGGAGAATCATCGTATACCCCACCGATACGATTTATGGGGTTGGCACGAACGCCCTCGATCCCGTCGCTGTACTCCGGATCTTCGAGGTGAAGCGCCGTCCTCTTGAGAACCCCCTCCCCGTGGCCGTGGCGGGCATGGAGATGGCGGAGAGGCTTGCTGTCGTGACAACTGAGGCTCAGATGTTGATGGAATCCTTCTGGCCAGGGGCTCTCACGCTAGTCCTTCCTAAGAAAGATATCGTCCCCGACTTGGTTACGAGCGGGTGCCTCGGTCTGGCCCTACGCGCCCCAGACCATCGAGTTCCCCTGAAGATAATTGAGATGATAGGCCTGCCACTCATAGCCACCAGCGCCAATATCCACGGAGCCGCCAGCTGTAAGAGCGCACAAGAGGCGGTGAGCCAAATAGGCGATCGAGTCGACCTCGTCTTGGATGGGGGGGCCACAGCTGGAGCCGCGTCGACGATCCTTGACCTCACCGGGGCGAGGCCTAGGGTTCTCAGGGAGGGGCCTGTGACTGGGACGATGCTGCGTCAAGTCTTGGGATCGGATGTCGGCTAGGCTGTCTTTAGTTCTTCTACCCGCCTCTTGAGCTCAGCGACCTTGTTGAGCTTGCCTTCAAGCCTTCTCTTCATCTCGTCTATAATGGCGACCGTGGCCGGGTCTATGCCGTAGAGTAATCCTAGATAGATGCTGGCGAAGTCGCCTACGTACATGACGCTGAGCATCTTCGCCAGTCTCCCTGATCCCCTGGCCCATATCTCCAGAACCCTTCCGGCCCCTTCTTCGAAGACTAAGCTCCTCGTGAGCTCGATCCGCGCCCTTATTTCCAAGGGTTCATCGTCACTTCGAAGCAGTACGACGCCGAAGCCCTTTGTCAACCTCCTCGAACCGCTCCAGCCCAAAGTCTCGTTATGATCTAGCTCTGGGAAGAACTCCGCCTTGGCCGGTGTCTTGCTGTTCTCGTTGAACTGAGTCTTCATCCGGGTCGCCACAGCCTCGAAGGGGCCGAAGCCGCAGACCATAGGGATAAGTCCTTCGAGGGCTAGGGCCAGTTTCTTTGAAGGATTCTCCTCGGTTGGACCGGCGGAGCGTATCTCCTCTCTGATATCCTTGAGGGTCTTCACTGCCTCAAACGCTTCGTCATCGAGGGATTCTAGTGAGCCTAGTTTCTGCAGTGCCGCTGCTGTGGAGAAGAAGAGGTACGGGACGGCGCTTCGTGGGGGGTATCCTGAGGGAACCCTTAGGTGGGGTAGGCCGAGGGTGTGGTTGAATTCTTCTAGGAGCCCTCCTGAACTCACCGAGAAGGTCATGCATCCCCGCTCTGCGGCTTCGACGAAGGAGCTTAAGGTCTCCTCCGTGTTTCCCGAGTAGCTGACGGCCACGACCAACGTCTTTGGCCCGGCGTACTTGGGGAGATGGTATTCTCTGTTGACATCGATCGGTCTCGGAAGTCGGTCTCGAATCCAACCTTTGAGGAGGTCGCCCCCTATGGCGGAGCCCCCCATCCCCGCAACGATCACCTCTTGTGGCTGAGTATATTCGATGGTGAGCTTGCTGTTGACTCGGACTTCTTGGGGGATCTTCAGGTCTCGGCAGAGGGCTAGTGCATCCTCACAGAGTTCGGGGAACTTTTCTGCGATTCTCCTCATGTTGGATTTGTCGACGGCCCCGAGCCGAGCCTCGTCATCGAGGATCGTGCTCAACTGGTACACCACCCTAAGTTCAGGGAGCACACATGACTTAACAATATCGTGGGCACGAGTCGGTACAGAAGAGCCAGAATACTCTTGGTCCCCCTTCCGCACGCAAGTGTTAAATTGTTTCTCCTTTCTTGATTGAGGAGATGGGACTTGTCTAAGGATACGCCAATGAAGATGGTCAGGCCAGAGTTCATAGACTCCATCAATTACAACATCTGCAAGGCGTACTCGGAGCTTCACGGGAAGGACGCTGCCATGAATTTCTTCCGCCGCGTCGGCGAGATAGGCTTCCAAGAGTTGCGGAAGATGGTCGGCTTCCCAAGCTCCAGTCCTCACGACGTACTGAGGACAGTGGCGGAGTTCCTAGAAAAGATGGGATACATGTCGAAGATACGGCTGACGAAGGTCGAGGAGGACGAGGTCATCATCGAGATGTTTGGAGTATCGGTCACCAAGTCTTCGATACGTCTGACGGAGGAGGGTGCGAGCCCAAGCCACTTCATGACGAACCTGATGTTCGCCGCCTTAGAGGAAGTGAGCGGCGTCCGAGCCGACATCTACGACCTGACTCTGGAGCAGCCCTCGGAGGAGACGGGTTATGCCAAGGAGAAGTGGGTCTTGAAAAGAAAATAGCGCGTATCCCAATCCTTCCTATCCTGCAACCAGTGGTTAGACAAGCATGCTCTTGAGGCTCGGAGTCCACGTCTCCATTCAGGGCGAGTTAGATGAGGCGGCCGACCGAGCCGTCGAGAAGGGCTGTAACACCATGCAGCTCTTCACCCGAAACCCAAGGGGATGGAGCTTCAAACTCCTCGACCCCAAGATCGTGGAATGCTTCATCGAGAAACGGGGGAGCTTTGATATTCAACCTGTCTTCGCTCACATGCCTTACCTCCCTAACCTAGCGTCGGCGCGGAAGGACGTGTACGAGAAGTCCGTGGAATCCTTGACTGTGGAGCTTGGCCGATGCACAATACTGGAGATTCCGTACCTCGTGACCCACTTGGGAAGCAACCTCGGGTCAGGTAAGGAGGCTGGTCTTAAGAGAATCGTCGACGCAATCAACTCAGCCTTCAGACAGTTGAAGGGAGAAGCGATGATCCTCTTGGAGAACACGGCAGGTAGCAGGAACAGCATGGGCTCGACCTTCGAGGAGATTCAACGTGTGATCGGGAGTGTCAAGGAACAGGAGCGGGTCGGCGTCTGCCTCGATACATGCCACGCCTTCGCGGCAGGCTATGACTTGGCTACCCCTAAAGGGCTTGGGAGAACCCTACTACGGTTCGATGAGGTCATTGGTTTCCATCGCCTCAAGCTAATCCATCTCAACGACTCCAAGGGTGGCCTAAGGTCCCGCTGGGATAGGCATGAGCACATAGGCCTTGGAAAAATCGGTGAAAATGGGTTCACGAATATTCTTGCGAGCCCTCTGGGAGGACTACCACTGATCCTGGAGACGCCCATCGATGAACGCAGGAACGATATCGATAACCTCCAGAAGGTAAGGGCACTGGCGCAGAGGACGCGTAGCTGAAGCGAGAGCTTTGCGTCTGTTCGGGAGAGACGGCTCAAGAATCTCGTTGGGCCATACTACTCCTCAAGCTGCCGCTCCGCTAGACGCCTCCCTTAAGCGATATCTCTAGGCTGGTAACCGAATCAACAGTGCAGAGATAGGTTTAAATAAAGTCTTTCGAGTTGAGATTATGCGAAAATTCTGGAGGTACACCAAATGACCGAAGCATATCCCGCGATGATAGGCGGTCAACAAGTCCTGATCCTGAAGGAAGGCACAAGCAGGTCCAGAGGAAAAGAAGCCCAGCGCGCCAACATAATGGCCGCCAACGTCGTAGCCGAGACCGTCAAATCTTCCCTCGGCCCAAAGGGTATGGACAAGATGCTCGTGGACAGCCTTGGGGACGTCACCATCACCAACGACGGCGCCACCATATTGAAGGAGATGGATATTCAGCACCCCGCTGCCAAGATGATGGTGGAGATTGCCAAGGCAACCGACGATGAGGTTGGGGATGGAACCACCAGCGTCGTCGTATTTGCGGGGAAACTTCTGGAGAAGGCCCTGAGCCTTATCGACCAGAACATCCATAGCACCATCATCGTAGATGGATACAAGGCCGCTTCTGACAAGGCCTTGGAATACCTGAAAGACATCGCCATCAACACCTCACCAACCGACGAAAACATGCTCCTCAAAGTCGCCATGACCACTATGGCTAGCAAATTAGTCTCCGGCTACAAAGAGTACTTAGGCAAAATATGTGTGGACGCTGTTCTAAAGGTGGCGCAGAAGGCCGAGGAGGGCTACAATATCGACCTAGCCGACATCAAGGTAGACAAGAAGGCTGGAGAGTCCATGGAAGACTCGCGCCTCATAGAGGGCATCGCCCTCGACAAGGAGGTCGTACACAGCGGGATGCCCAAGCGCATCGAGGAAGCCAAAATCACCTTATTGAACACGCCCCTCGAGGTGGAGAAGACGGAGTTCACAGCTAAGATAAACATTGAGAACCCTGAAGACATGAAGGCCTTTCTTGACGAAGAGGAGAGTATACTCAGGTCGATGGTGGAGAAGATCACTAAGACAGAGGCCAACGTCCTCATATGCCAGAAGGGAATTGACGATGTGGCGCAGCACTTCCTCGCCAAAGCCGGCGTACTGGCCGTCCGTAGAGCTTCAGAATCCAACATGGAGAAGATCGCCAAGGCCACGGGCGCGAAGATAGTTGTGAACCTCGACAGCCTCACGGGGAAGGACCTCGGCTACTCCAAACTCGTCGAGGAGCGAAAGATTGGCGAGGACAAGTGGGTCTTCATAGAGGGCTGCAAGAACCCGCGAGCCCTGACGATACTCATCCGCGGTGGAACCGAGAAGGTGATAGATGAGGCTGAGAGGGCGATCCACGACACCGTCTGCGTCGTGAAAGACATTATGCAGCGACCTTATGTGGTTGCAGGTGGTGGCGCTCCGGAGATCGAGATCTCTTCCCGACTGCGAAAGTGGGCTGAGAGTCTATCGGGTAAGGAGCAGCTGGCAGCGATAGCCTTCGCCGAAGCCTTGGAGGTCATTCCTGTAAGCCTTGCAGAGAACTCTGGCTTGGACCCGGTGGACATCCTCGTTGAGTTGAGGTCTCGCCACGAGAAGGGAGAGAAATGGGCTGGCGTCAACGCCATGGAAGGTAGGGTCTCCGATATGTCCAAGCTCGATGTCTACGAGCCGTTGGTCGTGAAGGAGCAGATAATCAAGGCAGCCAGTGAAGCCGCTTCCATGATCCTGCGCATCGACGACGTAATCTCCTCTGGTAGGGGCAGAGGGCCCGAGATGCCGCCGAAGCCTCCTGGAGGAGGAGAAGGCGGACCTGAACTCGATTAGTCACCCTCTTTTTCCTTTTTGTTGACCCTTTCCCTGCTTGTCGTATATGCCAGTTCATTTTCTATCGGATCTTAATTCACCTAGTTCGCTGATACCATCGGCATAGGCTTGCCCAAGCCTATCTATCGTGAGCTAAAGGTAGTCTCCTGAAGATAGGTATCATTAAATGGCTCTTGGCTCCTCTCAATAATTGGCCAGGAAGCTGGCCTTCCTCTAGAATGTGGAACCCGCGTCGACGAATCCGGCAGAGGAAGACGCGACGCGTCACCCCATGACCGCTGGACCTACCCAAACGCGGGACAGGTCATTCCGCTTCTGGAGGCGGTGGGTGCGAAGGCTCCCGCATCTGAGAGAGCTTCGCCGAGGGGGACGTTCGTCCCTGCCGTGAGGCGGAGTGTTAGTGATGTGGGACACAGGCACCTACCGAAAATGTTTCATCGCGTATTCTCGACCTTTCCAAAAATATCGAGGAGCCTCCTCCCTGAAGGAGTCTCAAAGTGGCGTCGAATAGGCGCCAAGATCTTGGAGATTTCCCTTGCGACTGAGTCCTTCAGGTCTTGAGGATGCACTTTACCCTCTAGGCACGCGGACTCCAGCTCCTGATAGTCGACGAACTCTATGTTCCCTCCGAACCTACTAGAGCGTTCGAGGAGGAAGGACTTCCTCTCATGGAAGACGATGTACTTGGCCAGTTCAAGTATGGGGTTAAGCTCAACGACCCTCTCGGGGCACCAAGCCTTCCTGAGCTTGGCCCGAATCTCTTCATCGCTATCGTTTATGAATAAGGCGGTCCAGGGTTTGGACTTGCTCATCTTACTTCCGATCACTCTATCGAGTTTGGTCTTAGCCCTGACGGGCTCGGCTAAGCCTGTGAGGAGATGGTGGTGAAGCGCGACAGGTTTACTCCAGCCCAGCTTAGGGAAGACCTCCCGAGCCAAGATATGGGCCTTCCTCTGATCCATCCCGCCGTGGGGTAGATCAGGTCCAAGATACTTTACATCCACGCCTTGCATGGGAGGGTACAGGTACTGGGCGAAGTCGAGCTTCTCCCTCCTCGTCCTACCCATGATTGTCAGGCACCTGGTGTTGCGGGCGAGAGTAATATTCTTCGAGAACCTTGCGAAGTCCTTCCAGTAATCAGGGTTCTCGGCGTAGAGCTCACTGCCCAAGACAATTTCGGCCTTGGGGCACATGAGACGAAAGGCCTCGGCATAGTAGTTCGAGGCGGCCAAGATGTTCTCCCAGTTGCCGCCCATCTTATTGTTGAGGAAGCTGTGCCAGTCGGCTAGGTAAATCTTGCAGTGGACCCCCGCCTCTGCAAGGTCGTTGATCTTGAAGCCGCTGATGAGGAGGGTTCCTACGTGGAGGAGGCCTGAGATCTCGAATCCTATGTAGTGCTCCGGATGCTCCTTGGTCTCTAGGAGTTGTCGGAGCTCTCTCTCCGTCACTACCTCCTCCGTCGGGGGACGCGTTATGAGGTGGAGCTTCTCTTCCAAGTCCATTGGAAATCTACCGGTGTTTACTGCTGGGAAGCGGTGGATGAAAGTTAATCTGCTTTTCCATCGTGGAGACGAGTAAGTGGATGTGATGGCTATTTATAGCCTGTTGTTTGCTCTCAGCTTCCCATTGAAGCGAGCGCTATCCTTGGCAAAAAACGGTAGCTATTTATCTCCGCCTGCCTTAAGGCTTCTAGCCTCTAAACACATCGAGTTGTCTCCTCCCTTGATGGCAACCTACGAGAGGATTCTTGAGCGCCTCCCCAAGACATTAGAAAGACTATCACGTAAAGGAGCTTCAGGAGTGCTCATCATAGTCGAGGGCAGGAAGGACGCCACCGCATTGAGGAGACTTGGCATCAAAGGAAAGATGTTCACCATTAAGAACTCCGGCAAGATACTTGAGGACTCTTTGGACGAAGCTTTCGGTCCCGAGGTGGTCATCCTCGTCGACTTCGATGAGCATGGGACGGAACTCGCCAAAGAGATAGCGAACTACCTAGAATCCCGAAGGATCAAGGCTGACCTGAGCATCTGGAGGGATGTTCGGGCTCTAGTGCGAAGGGACATCAAGGATGTGGAGGGGCTCCCCTCCTATTTAGAAAGATTAAAGAAGAGGGTCCTAGGTTAATCGTGGTAGAGTGTTTAACCTATCACGTGGGTTTTAGGTTGAAGCTCATGAAAAAGATTGCCACATCACTCGTAAGGAGGAATCATCATGGGTACTTACCAAGCAATTGCCCCGAAATACCTCATTCAGGCTTCCTTCACGGTCGAAGGAGTCGTTGAAAAATCTGACGTGATCGGCGCCCTCTTCGGGCAGACAGAAGGCCTCTTCGGACCCGATCTGGACCTCCATGAGCTCCAGAAGACGGGACGGATTGGGCGACTAGAGATAGAGTTGGAGTCCCGTAAGGACAAGACAAGCGGCACCATCACTGTTCCCTGCAGCCTCGATAAGCCTCTCACAGCCCTCATGGCCGCAGTCATCGAAAGCGTTGACAGGGTCGGCCCTTGCGCGGCCAAGGTTACCCTAGAGAAGATAGAGGATGTCCGGGAGAAACGTCGCGACGAGATCATCGGCCGAGCCAAGGATATTCTTCACAAGTGGATCATCGAAGAGATGCCCACCATGGATCAAGTGACCAGCGAGATCTCCAAGGCAATCATTCCTTCTGATGTCGTCGCTTTCGGACCTGACAGGTTGGCCGCAGGGCCAGAGGTCGGGAAGTCACCGTCTTTAGTAATCGTAGAAGGTAGGGCAGACGTTATTAACCTGCTTCGAACCGGAATTAAGAACGCCGTCGCATGCGAGGGAACCAACATCTCCGACACCGTCGTGAAACTGAGCAAGGGGAAAGAGGTCACGGCCCTGCTTGACGGCGATCGTGGCGGCGACATCATTCTAGAAGCTCTGCTGAGGATTGCGAAGGTTGATTACGTTGCGAGAGCTCCAGAAGGCAGAGAGGTGGAGGAACTCTCACCCAAGGAGATACTGAGCATCCTTGAGAATAAGACTCCCGTGAGTGAGCTCCAACGGGAGAGAGGACATGGACGACCACGCCGCGCAGCTCAGGTGGCGGAGGAAGCACCGCCTCCAAAGATAACTTCGGAGGTCCCCGATGCTGTAAGGGCCTCCATCTCCGAACTCCAAGGGAGTCTCGAAGCCATCGTCTTCGACTCAGACCTCAAGGTGCTGGAGAGGATGCCTGTGAGTGAGTTGGCCGCAAAGCTTACCACGATTGAGAATGCCCACACAGTGGTCTTCGATGGGGTGATAACTCAGAGGCTCGTCGATGTGGCGGGAGAGAGGGGTGTGAAGCGTATAATCGGGGACAGAATCTCCGGGGTAGCTAAGCGCCCCGTCGACATCGAGCTCCTGACGGTCAGCGACCTCATGGGTCCCGACAAGGTTCAAGGGGAGAACCGATAGTAAGGGCTGGGACTCCTCCAGAGGCGTTCACGTCTTGGGGCGAGGGATGTAAGATGTGGTCTAGAGTTGGATGAGTCGACTACTCTGGAGAGCTTCCTCAAGGCGAAGAAAGTATGGTACAGATTCGTGGATAAGCCTGAGACGATCCACACCGCTGACGCTGCGGCCGTCACAGGCATCCCCCTCCCAAAGATAACTAAGAATCTCGTCTCACGCACAGATGGGGGGGAGTACGTCCTCCTCGTAGTCCCGGGCGACAGGAGAGTAGACCTAAAGAAGGCGGCTGGGGTGCTCGGGGTCAAGAATGTCGGCACTGTATCCTTCCAAAGGGCGGAGTCGATAAGCGGCTACCCGCCCGGAGGAACTCCGACGGTCGGCCATAAGACGAAGATGCGTACCGTCCTTGACAAATCCTTACTCGGCTATGAGACCATCTTCTGCGGCGGCGGTTCTAGGAATAAGTTGTTGGAGTTGAGGGTGAGGGACATCCTCGACCTCAGCGGAGCCTTGGTGGCAGAGATCAGCGAAGCACCTGGTAAACCCACTGAGCTGGAATCGTAGTAGATGAGGAGTAACACCTTCTCGTCCACCTAGGAAAGTGTATGCGCGGTTAATGGTCATACACCTTCGCCCCTATTCTGCAACAGATAATGTGGATACTGAGTTCGCTTCTCAATCGATCTTCAGAGGAGAGCAAGCTATAGAAAAACGCTCGATTACATAATGGTTATATTCGCCGTTTGGAATCCCACCTGTATCCGCTGGACTCGCAAGGGCCATTTGGATGAGTGAAGACAAGGAGCTTCAATCGATACGGGATAGGAAGCTTAGGGAGTTGACGAGGAAGACCCTTGAGAAGCTGGCCGAGGGAGGGAACCCGAAACAATTGGTATCCAGTAAACCGACCGAAGTGACCGATGAGACATTCGATAGTACGGTTCGAAGCCAAGGCCTCGTGGTGGTCGACTGCTGGGCGCAATGGTGTGGACCCTGCCGCATGATTGCCCCCATCGTGGAGGAGCTTGCTCAAGATTATGCAGGTAAGATATTATTCGGGAAGCTGAATGTTGACAAGAATCCCAAGGTTGTCATGCAGTACGGGATCATGAGTATCCCGACGCTTCTGGTCTTCAAGAATGGCAAGCTCGTCGACCGACTAGTCGGAGCGATGCCGAGGCAGATGCTTGAACCCATGATAACTCGTCATCTTTAGCTCATTGTTGAATGGGCCCGATTAAGACTCGAATCTAGTCGAGTAAGGAGTTTTGATGAGGCTTCGGTCACTCTAACACTAGCCGCCCCTCACTGTGTATATGATGGCTTTCGAAGATTTCGGTGATGAGGAACTTAACAAGGTTGGTGACGAAGCCTTATGGGATGGGGTGACCGTGGAAGAGATAGGCATGGAGGGATAGCTCAATGAGTTCCGAAGCAACTCGAATATTTCTGGGGGAGTTAGCGAGGGCAGGCGTGGAACTCTTTTGTTATCGTAGACCCCCTGGGGAATCTCCCAATCTTCATAAGCCTGACCAAGAACATAGGAGCGAACGAGAGGAGGAGGGCCTTCAGGACGGCTATCCTCGCAGGCTTCATCCTCCTAACCGTCTTCGCCCTCACCGGGCAGCAAGTCCTCGCCCTATTCGGGATAACCCTCCCCCAGTTCATGGTCGCGGGAGGCATCCTCCTCGCCCTAGCCGTGGAGCTTCTCGTCCTCGGAGGCTGGACAGAGATAACATCCTCTAGTAGCGTGGGGGCCTTCCCTATGGCCTGCCCGCTCCTAGTCGGACCGGGCGCCATAACGGCCACGATTGTTTCCCTCCAGACGAGGGGGATTATCGTCACCTTCGCGACGGTCGTGGTAGTCTTCATCCTCGTTGGGATAATCCTTGCCGCTGCGGAGCCGATCCACAGGGTGTTGGGTGAGGCAGGGGCGACCGTTGTTTCAGGGGTCATGGCTATCATCATCGCTGCCATCGCCGTGGGTTTCATCAGCAAGGGTATCGTCAACCTAACCAAGGGCTGAGGGAGATGGAGGAAGCGGAGAGGGCGAGGGAGATCGTGGCCGGTCTAGAAGAACGCTTTCCCATGGAGTTGGAAAGGAGGAGCCGAGACCCTTTCTCCGTTCTCATCGCCACCGTCCTCTCCCAGAATACCAACGACCGCAACTCCCACAGAGCCTTCCAGAGGCTCAGGGAAGAGTTTCCCATCGCACCTGAAGCCCTCGCCGCTGTGGAGCCGGAGAGGCTGAAGCTGGCGATCGAGGTGGCTGGCCTAGTCAACATAAGGAGTCGTAGAATAGTCGAGGTCTCAAAAGCCGTCCTCGAACAATTCGGGGGAGACCTCAATGCTACTATATCCCTCCCCCTTGAAGAGGCGAGGAAGAGGTTGATGAGCATAGATGGGATCGGCCCAAAAACTGCGGATGTGGTTCTACTCTTCGCTGGCAAACGGGAGGTTATGCCCGTCGACACCAACATCTTTCGGGTCGTTGACCGTATGGGCTTCGCTAAAGGTCGAAACTACGAGCGCACCCGCCTAACCTTGGAGCGTTTGATCCCCCTAAGAAGCTTCTTAGGACGCATCTACTCCTCATAAGACTGGGGCGCGAGATATGCAAGCCTCGAAGACCCCTATGTCCAGTCTGCCCGATAAATGACCTCTGCGACTACGGTTTGAAACAGCTGGGGAAGAGATGAGATGAAGGTCTACGAGGAATCCCTAGAGGAAGGAGGGAAGAGGTTGTCAGGCTGCCTCGTCAAGATGGAGAACGCCAGCATCCTCCTCCTCGACGATGAGGAGAGCATTCGGCTGGGAACCCTCGCCGTAGGAATGCCCGAATTCGGCGGGAAACACCATATCTCATCGGTCTTGCTAGGAGACAGGAACGCTATGGAGGCCAAACTACTAGCTGAACGCATCTCCACCACAGTGGGCGGCATCGCCTTAGTCTCGATCCACATCGAGCCCTTGACGGGGTTGAGTTCGCTCATTCCTCTCATGAAGTTGGCGACCAAACTAGTCGAAAAGTCGAAGACGGGGTAGGGTTGGAGAAACTTTTTAGAAGAGTATGATAGTTTAGGTTCGAGTTCTTCCGCTAGGGTGGAAGCGACGTCCCAGCCTTCCATGTGAGATCAAAGAAGAGGAGCACCAAAGCTTGACCATCTACAAAGAAGTCCCCACCACCCTCAACCCACCAGAACTCGAGAGAAGAATCCTCGAACTGTGGAAGAAGAATAAGGCCTTTAAGAAGCTCGTCGAACTCCACCGAGGCAAAAAACACTGGTCCTTCCTCGACGGCCCAATAACGGCCAACAACCCCATGGGAGTCCACCACGCCTGGGGACGAACCTACAAGGACCTATTCCAACGCTTCTGGGCGATGCGAGGCCGAGAGCTACGGTATCAGAACGGCTTCGACTGCCAAGGCCTCTGGGTCGAGGTTGAAGTTGAGAAGGAACTGGGATTCAAGTCCAAACGAGATATCGAGGCCTTTGGAGTCGCTGAGTTCATCAAGAGGTGTAAGCAGCGGGTTCTGAACTACGCCGCGGTTCAGACCGAGCAGTCTATCCGCCTTGGCTACTGGATGGACTGGAACGATACCGGCTTCCTGCGGGAACTGGCCGCTCGCCTCGATAAGCCCGGAGAAATCATGACTGTCAACGGTCCGAAGGGGCCGGTTACTGGCAATGTGGAGCAGATAGTGGGCATGCTCGGAAGCCCCGAACTAGGAGGCTCCTACTTCACCTTCTCGGATGAGAATAACTACATGATCTGGACGCTCCTCAAGAAATGCCACGAACGCGGCTGGATATATAAGGGAAGGGACGTGATGCCGTGGTGCCCACGATGTTCCACCGCCCTTTCCCAACACGAGATCGTGACCGAGGGGTATCGCGAGATAACCCACCCCGGTCTTACCCTGAAGTTTCCCCTACGGGAGCGGCGGGGTGAAGCCCTCCTCGTCTGGACGACGACCCCTTGGACCCTAACATCCAATGTTGCCGCCGCTGTTCATCCTGAGATAATCTATGTCAAAGTTCGCCACGGTGAAGAGGTCCTTTGGCTCGCTGAGTCAGCCCTAGAAAGAGTCTTCACCAAGAAGCCTGAGGTTCTCGACAGGTTGCATGGGAGGGAGATGGAGGGTTGGACCTACGACGGACCCTTCGACGAACTTCCCCTAGAGCAGTCTTCAGGCGCGGTTGAGGCTCACCGCGTCATCCTCTGGAAGGATGTCAGCCAGACCGAGGGGACGGGGATCGTCCATATCGCCCCGGGCTGCGGCAAGGAGGACTTTGACCTCAGCAAAGAATTCGGTCTCCCTGTCGTCTCTCCACTTGATGACTTCGGGGTCTTCGGCTCAGGCTTCGATTGGCTGACAGGGATGCACGTCTATGAGACTGCTGGGCCGATAATAGAGGGCCTTCGCAAGAAGGGGGTACTCCTCAAGGCTGAGGACTACGTCCACCGCTACCCTGTATGCTGGCGCTGCGGCAGCGAACTTGTCTTCCGTGTGGTGGATGAGTGGTTCATCTCCATGGGGAAGACTCTTGATAAGCCGGTCGAGGAGGTCACGGATGTCGAGAAGGAGGAGAACCTTCGCTACCAGATCATCGACGTGGCTAGACAAATAAGGTGGATCCCTGCCTTCGGGTTGCAGCAGGAGTTGGACTGGCTCGTTAACATGAGGGACTGGATGATTTCCAAGAAACGCTACTGGGGCTTGGCCCTACCCATATGGGAATGTGAAGAGTGCGGGGACTTCGACGTTATTGGAGACGAGGAGGAGCTGAAGGCGCGCGCCGTCGAAGGTTGGGAGGAATTTGAAGGACATACACCACATAGGCCTTGGATAGACGCGGTTAAGATCAGATGCCCAAGGTGTGGTGCAAAGGCTTCACGGATCCCAGAGGTGGGCAATCCATGGCTTGATGCGGGAATCGTCGCCTACTCGACCCTCAACTACCGTCACGACAAAGGTTACTGGGAGGGCTGGTTCCCAGCCGACCTCATAAGCGAATCTTTCCCTGGGCAGTTCCGAAACTGGTTCTACTCCCTCCTCACCATGTCAACGATTATGGAGAGGAAAACCCCCGCCCTCACATGCTTCAGCTATGGGCTAGTCCTCGCTGAGGACGGGCGAGAGATGCACAAGTCTTGGGGGAACGCCATCTGGTTCGACGACGCCGTCGAGAAAATGGGCGCCGATGTTATGAGGTGGCTATACTGCAGGACGCGGCCGGAGGGCAACGTCCTCTTCGGCTATAAGAAGGCCGAGGATGTCAAGAGGCAGTTCTTCCTACCCCTCTGGAACATCTACAGCTTCTTCGTCACCTACGCCAACCTAGACGAGTGGACACCTGACCAGAGCACGAACCAGCTCTCGCCACTCGACAGGTGGATCCTCTCAAAACTCCAACGCCTAATCGCCGATGTAACGAAGTGGTTAGAGAATTACGACGCGGCTGAAGCAACGGCGCGCATCGAGGAGTTCGTCGAGGAGCTTTCCACATGGTACATTAGAAGGTCACGTAGGCGTTTCTGGAAGAGCAAGGCCGATGAGGACAAGAGGGCAGGCTACACGACCCTCTACAACTGCCTCACAACCCTCATCAAACTCCTAGCGCCCCTCGCACCCTTCATCGCTGAGGAGATGTACCAGAACCTCGTCCCAAGCGTTCTGCCCGAAGCGGCTCAGAGTGTCCATCACACAGAGTGGCCGAAGGAGGACCCTGCCTTGGTCGACGAGAAGCTGATGACAGACATGGACCTAGTCATAAGCGTTGCAAGCCTCGGCCGTTCCCTACGCAGCACATCAGGCATCAAGCTGAGGCAACCCTTGCCAGAAGTGGTGATAGTGGCCCCTAAGGGAGACCTAGGACGCCTACAAGGCTTCACAGACCTCGTCAAGGACGAGTTGAACGTTAGGAAGGTTACCCTTACAACGCAGGAGAAGGAGCTCGTCAGACATGAGTTGAACCTCCTTCCTAGTAGGCTGGGTAGGAAGTATGGAGCCCTCTACCCGAAGCTTCGGGAAGTGGTCTCTAAGATGGATCCTGAGGAGCTGATACGTTCCTTACGAGAAAGCTTGGTGGCGAATGTTGAGGTTCAAGGTCGCGTTGTCGCGCTCCTTCCAGAGGACGTAGAGATTAGAGATGTCCCGGTGGAAGGCTACAAGATGACTGGGGAGAAGGGAATCATAGTTGGCCTAAACATGGAGGTCACAAAGGAACTGGCCCTTGAAGGTTTGGCGAAGGACATTGTCCGAAGAATCCAGAACCAGCGCAAGGAGGCGGGCTTCAACATCGCCGATGAGATCGAGACCTACTATGAGACGGGGACGAAGCTCCAAGAAGTCTTCGAGGCCTACGAAGAATACATAGCCTCTGAGACTCTGTCGAGTGTTCTGAGGAGTGGTAGTCCTCCGAAGGACGCGTTCGCGAAGGAATACTTCTTGGATGGGGAAAGTCTTAGGATCGGCCTCGTCCCCGTAAAGAACCGATAGTCTTCATCTTCAATACGAGTCTGTGAAGGCTGGGGAACAAGTTTTAACAGTGGCATGGTAGTGTATGTCTTGGACCCGTCGTCTAGCTTGGATAGGACGCTGGCCTGCGGAGCCGGAGGTCTAGGGTTCGAATCCCTACGGGTCCGCCACTCCTCAGATTAATTCTCTACTGCCTTACGTAATGCTCTCTGCGTATTCCCTCCAAATACCGCTCATGGCCTTGCAGAAAGAATCTTAAAGTCGGGAACTCATCCATTGCTGCAGGTGCTGTAGTTCTTGGTTAGTCTCCTTGAGATCGCCGAAAGGGCTAGGTCTGGCCCAAAGATCGGTGAGGATGAATGGAACATAAACCTCTTCAGGAACATGCAGAGGCTTGGCAGGGAGTTCGCCTTAGAAGACCTCGGTCCCGAAGTATACCTCGACATCGACCCCGACTATGCGGACAAGGCCTTCCAAGCCGCCGTCCGCTTCATAGCGGAGGTAGGCGTCTTCGTGACCCCTTACAACAGGGTCTTGAGGTTTACTGAGGAGGAGGTGAAGGAGGCTATTCGCTCGGCTCCGGGAGAGTTCGTGGTCGGCGAGGGCAATGATGCTAGGAGGATCGTTAAGAGGGAGATTGAGGACGGAAGGCCTGTCCATGTTTGGAGCGCGATGCACGCCCCTTACACAGAGGACCTGCACCATCTGGCACCGAAGAATTTTGCGATGATACGGAGGCTCGATATGATAGATGGCTTCAACTCAACATCCTTTGACGGCTATGAAGTCTACTCTCCCCCCATCGAGGCCTACGCCGCAATCAGGGAACTCGCCTACATGAGGGAGGGCGTACGCAAGGCCGGACGCCCCGGGATGGCCATCCACTACTACCCGATCAACACCACTGCCTCGACCATGCTCGCTCCCCTTGACCCGGAGCGCGGGCTCAGGAGGACCGACGGAGTCTTGGTAAGGTCTCTTCCAGACTTGAAAGTGCAGGTCGACATGCTAACCGCCTGTGTGGTCTATGAGAGCTACGGCAACTACAGGTTCGTGGGAGGGAGTGCCCAGATCGGAAGCTTCTGCGGAGGCACCACGGGCGCAACCATAGAGGCAATCTGCCACCTTATCGTCGGCGTCCTAGTCTTCCATGGATACCTAGGCACAACTGGGGTCGGGCGACTGTCACCTGGACGCGGGGCTGAAAGCACTCCTAAGATAAGGCCTCACCCTGTATGGCCAGCAGCCGTCGTCCATCACGCCCTCTGCAGGAACTCGAAGATCATAAGGTTCGGAGGCGCTTCCGGATGGAGCGGAGGAACATGGGGAATAGGCACCGAGATGCACCTCAGGAGCCTAGCCCTCGACGCAATGGCAGCCACCGTCCTCGGATCGGGGTTGGGAATAAGGAGGACTGAGCGTCCTCAACCGAATGAGGGACAGTCTCCTTTGGAGATAGAGTGGAGCATCGAGGTCAGCGACGCAACCCTCAGAGCGGGTATGGGGCTAAAGGATGTAGCCGAGGTCATGAAGACGGTGAACAAGAGGGTCGAGGGCTTACCGATACCGAGGGTCAAGAAGAAGACCATCACCGAAGTCTACGACTTAATTAAGCATAGGCCAAGCAGGGAGTACCAAGAAGTCTACGAAAAGGTCAAGAAGGAATATGCTGACCTAGGCCTAGAATTCCAATAGAGACGAGGAACCTCTCGCTTAAGATCAAACAAGATTTTCGGAAGTAGACTTTATATCACAATCGAGGAGACTATAGCCAACAAAATGATTTGGAGGATTCAACCTTGAGTCAACCAGCTGTTGTCACGAAGGTATGGGTCGCCAGAGACTTCGCCAAATGTAGTGGATGTCGCCTCTGCGAAATCGCCTGTTCCCTCAAGCATGAAGGGCGAATCTGGCCTGAGGCTTCTATGGTTCGGGTCTTCATGTACTTCCCTGGTCTGGAGGTGCCGCATCTGTGTACTCAATGTCACGACTACCCCTGCGTACAGTCCTGTCCACTCAAGGCTCTTGGAGTCAACGAGAAGACGGGCGCCGTTGAGGTCTATCGCGACAAATGCACCGCCTGCGGCGTATGCATCAACGCTTGTCCAGGCCATGTCCCGCATCTCCACCCTAATAGGAAGCATATTCTCATCTGCGACCTCTGCGGAGGAGACCCCGAGTGCAGCAAGATCTGTACGAAGGTCGGATATGACTGCCTCACAACTGTTAATCGCGGCCTAGACATAACCTACGACACCTACGCGGTTAGACCCAAGGATATCGCCAAGAACTTGGCGACATACTTCTTCGGAGAAGAGGGCAAGGAGGTGCTCTAGATGGTCTACGGTTACGCTGGTAAGATATTGGAAGTCAACCTCTCCAAGGACAAGGTCTCGGAGACGACCATCGACGAGAAAGCTCTAAAGCAATACGTGGGAGGCCGAGGCCTCGCTGCCAAGATCCTGTGGGACCGCCTTGGGAAGAAGTGGCGCAACATCAATCCTCTAGGACCCAAGAACCTACTCCTCGCCCTGACGGGGCCTGTAACCGGCTACCTCGTTGGGACCCGTATCTGTGTCTCCGGCAAGTCACCGACCTCGAACGGAATCGTCGGTTCCACGGTCTCAGGCGAGTTCGCTCTGGAGTTGAAGTGTGCTGGATACGACGGAGTAATAGTTAGCGGTCGTGCCGAGAAGCCGGTCTACATCTTGGTGACTGATGGTAAGGCTGAGATCAGGGACGCGAAGAAGCTCTGGGGTCTGACAGGACGGGAGACCATCAAGGTAATCAACAACGAGATCATCGAGGAGTTGGGGAAGAAGGAAAGGCGCTATGGCGAGTGGAAGGAGCCGGGCATGCTCTACATCGGTCCAGCAGGAGAGAAGATGGTCAGGACCGCTGCGGTGATGCAGAAGATTAGTCATGCCGCGGGCTACGGTGGATATGGGGCTGTCATGGGTTCGAAGAAGTTGAAGGCCATCGTGGCCAAGGCGACTGGGCCTCTGCCCGAGGTTGCGAATCCAGAAGAGATGCGCATGTTGATGAACAAGTTCTATGAGGCGTCGGTTGCGAATGACGCGCTTCGCCGATGGGGAACTGGTTCAAGCGGGTACCGCGTCGGAGCGATGACGAGTTCTGAGCCGCAGAGGAACTGGCAGGAGGAGTATCATAATGAGCGCTCCTTCTCCGTGGTTAACTTCGAGACGAAGACATGGGTGAAGCGGTACTGGAGTGACTATGGGTGCGCCATGTCCTGCATGAAACTTGCAACGGTCAAGGATGGACCCTTCGCTGGTGCTATTACCGACAACCCTGACTACGAGTTGCAAGCCTATTGCGGTACCAACCTAGGAATATACGACCCCGAAGGGAACGTCTACGTCAGCTCCATGGTCGACGACTTGGGTCTAAGCGGAATCGACTCCGCCAACACCATGGGCTTCGCCGCTGAGCTTTTCCAGCGCGGGATACTCACCAAAGAGGACTTCGGTTTCGAGCCCAAGTGGGGCGACGCCATAGCCATGGGCAAGCTCGTCGAACTCATAGCTAAGAGGAGAAGGGTGGGCAGGTTCCTCGCCGAAGGCACATATCGTGCGGCCGTGGCCTTAGGGAATATGAAGGAGATGGACTTGCTCCAATACGTCGTCCAGGTTAAGGGCGTTGGGACCGGAGGTCATAGTCCGAGGAGTGGGCTAGGCTTCATGAACCCGATAGGCTACCCATGCAGCACCCAGGGAGGCGACCACACATCCGCCGCCACACCCTTCCCCGGCGGGGAAACCATCGCCGCCGTCGGTGACTCCCTCGTCTTCTGCACCGCGAGCCTCGGCTGGCGATACAACCCGGCCCTCCTGTGGCCCTTCTTCAAGGCTGTTACCGGCTGGGAGTTGAACGATGAGATCTGGATGAACGAGGTCGGACGGCGCATTCTGGATATTCAACGGGCCGCGCTTCTCCTCGGGGGACCCGATGTAGTCTGGGATCCGGCGAAGGACGATGAGAATCCGCCGAGGTTCTATGAACCCCTTCCCACAGGACCTATGAAAGGTTTGGCTGTGGACCGCACCAAATTTGCGGAGATGAGGAGCAAGTACTATGCGGATATGGGTTGGGATGAGCGTGGGATCCCGAAGTCGGAGGACCTGAGGAGGCTGGGGCTGAGGGACGTAGACAGGGTTCTCCAGAAGCTCGTCAGATAGGACTCCTCAGTTCTCTCCTTTTCTATGCAAAGCCTAAAGTCATATAGGATATACATTACTCTGATCCATTTTCGTGAGGAGTTGAGAGGATGAAGGTATTCATAGCAGTAGATTTGGAAGGTGTAGCGGGCTATGTTCGATGGGACCCCGCGGATCGGCAGCGGGAGCGAGAGTTCGTGACAGCGGACGCTAATGCCGCTATCGCGGGTGCCTTCGACGGAGGCGCTACCGAGGTGCTGGTTACTGAGGCCCACGGGAACATGCGAAATATTATCCCTGAGAAGCTCGATCCGAGGGCCGTCTTCCTGAGTGGCGAGCCGAAGTCTCAGGACCATATGGCCGGGATTGATGGTAGCTTTCAGGCCGCAATGTTGGTGGGTTACCATTCGAAGGCTGGGACGAGGAACGGAGTGATGGCGCATACCTACAGAGGCTACATCTACTCCCTCAGCTTTAACGGAACAGAGGTAGGAGAGATCGGCACCGACGCCGCCATAGCCGGACACTATGGCGTCCCCATCGTGCTGGTGACAGGGGATGCCGCTGCCTGCCACGAAGCTAGGGGCCTCCTCGGCGATATCGAGGTTGTAGCCGTGAAGGAGGGCATAAGTCGTTATGGGGCGAAGTGCAAGTCCCCGGAAGAGTCTCGCCGCCTGATACGTGAGGGAACGAAAAGAGCTATGGGCCGAATCTTGGGGGGCGTCCCCTTTGTATTTAGCCCGCCAGTGCAAACTGAGGTAACCTTCATCGATCCAACGTTCGCGGATGCTGTCTCCTATCTTCCCTTCGTGAATCGAGTCAATGGTCGGACCATCAGGTTCGCGGAGAGCGACTTCCTCAAGGCCTTCGAGGTTATGATCGTCGTGTTCCGCCTCGCAGGCTCGTATCAGGAGGTACGCTGAGATGTCGACTACGCTTCGAATCGGGAACATAGGCGGCGATATGGTCACCTCGTCGTTCTCCTTCCCTAATCGGTTATCTATGAAGAAAAGGCATAGTTCGGGCGCAGAAAGAAGAAGGGCTGTTTCTGGATGGGCATCTATGAAGAACTAGGCGTCAAGCGAATAATCAACTGTGTCTCAACGACATCCTCCCTCGGAAGTTCGGTTACCTACTCCGAGGTTATGGATGCCATGAAGGAGGCTTCCATCAACTACGTGGCCATGGACCAACTCCAAGAGAAGGTCGGCGCAATAATCGCGGAGATGACTGGTTCGGAGGCCGCCATAATCACCTGCGGCTGCTCTGCCGCCCTAACCATGGCCGCGGCTGCATGCATGATGAAGGGGACGCCTCTAGAGAAGCACCAGTTGTCTGGTGATAGGGCTCCTCGGGAGGAGGGTGAATGGCTCACGTGGATGCAGAAGCTTCCTGACGCTAATGGCTTGAGGAACGAGATCGTCCATCAACGCTGTCACCTGAACCAGTATTCTCAGGCTCTGAGGGTTGCAGGTGCTAAACTGGCACTCGTGGGAACGGCTACAGAATGTCGTCCTGATGAGGTGGAACAAGGGATTACAGACAAGACCGCCGCCATCGCCTTCACCGGCCTCTACTCTTCCAGAGGGCTTCCACTAGAGGATATTCTCAGGATCGCCAAGAATCATGATGTCCCGATCATAATGGATGGTGCCTATACGCTCCCACCACGGAGTAACCTGAAATGCTGGGCTTCCATGGGCGTGGACTTGGTATGCTACTCAGGAGGCAAAGCTATCCGAAGCCCGAGCGACACAGGAATCCTCTGTGGACGACGGGACTTGGTAAGCCTCGCGGCCGTTCAGATGAGTCCCCACCACGGAGTGGGGCGAGGCTTCAAGGTGGATAAGGCTCAGATCGTGGGCCTCCTGAAGGCTCTCCAGATCTTCGTCGGTCAAGATGACGCTGCCGAGTTCGCGGCCCGGGAGGTCAAGGCCAGATACATCATTAATGCCTTGAAGTCGATACCCGCTGTCTCGGATATAAAGCAAGTCGTTCCTACTGACGGCCTGCTTCGGGGCTGGCCCGTAGTCACCTTCGCATTGGATGAGGGCCTTCTGAGAATGTCTACACGCGAGGTGGTCGAACTCATCTATGCAGGTGACCCCGGAGTATGGGTGTATTACGATCACGCTCTATGTCCGGGAGGCATTACGATGAATACGGAGAACCTGTTGGAGGGTGAGGAGCAGATTCTCGTAGCTAGGTTAAAGGAGATCCTTGGCCCGCGTTGACTGGGATAAGGATTTGAGTGTCGAGGTCTAGCTAAATGGTTGAATGTACAGGTTCATCCGGGCCACATGGTTCCGAAGGCATGACTTGAGGGAACTATCCAGCGAACTTGCCCTAGAGTTCACCCTTGTGAGGCCCTTCGTATCCTCCAAGGAATGGTATATGAGAAGGGAGTTAGGGAGCTTCCTAGTGAGGGCAGACACCCTGTACGCTCTCCTAGAGCCCGACAGAGCAATCCTCTTCCAGAGGGATGATGCCTCCTTCACTAGGCGAGACTTGGAGTTGAGGGAGAGGGTCTTCAAGCTCTACCCCTACACCTTCAGGGCATCGGCCTCGTTCTTCACCAAAGAGCCGCACTTCGAAGTTCGCTAGATAGACGATCGGCTAGCCAAGTTTTGAGACAACACAGAGCAAGAAGTTGAGTCAAATCAGCGATTCTAAAGATTTAAGGCGAACTGCCAACACTCATCTCAAAGAATCCTCCTGAAGGGCGAACAGTGGACATACAAGAACTCCCCATACCACCAGAGGTTAAGAAGCTTCTCCAGACACAAGGCCTCTCAACCCTCTACCCACCCCAAGAAGACGCCATAAAGGCGGGGGTCCTCGGAGGCAAGAACTTCGTCCTAGCCAGCCCCACTGCCAGCGGAAAGACCCTCGTCGCAGAGCTCTGCGCCCTAAAATATGTCCTCGAAAAGGGCGGCAAAGTCCTCTACATGACCCCCCTCAGGGCCCTAGCCTCAGAGAAGTTTGACGAGTTCAAAGCCTACACCAAGCTCACCAAACCAGACGGGAAGAAAATCCGAGTCGCCATAAGCACAGGCGACTACGACAGCAGCGACTCCTGGCTCGCCCGATACGACATCATCGTCGTAACCAACGAGAAATGCGACTCCCTCCTCCGCCACCGAAGCGACTGGATCGATGCCGTCACCCTCGTCGTCGCTGACGAGGTTCATGTACTCAACGACATGGAGCGTGGTCCGACTCTAGAGGTTACTTTGACCCGCCTCATGGAGGTCAACCCGAGGATGCAGGTCCTCGCCCTCAGCGCCACCATACGCAACGCCTCGGAGATAGCCGAGTGGCTCCAGGCGGGTTCAGTTACGACTGAGTGGCGGCCTGTGAAGCTGGTTGAGGGTGTCTACTATGATGGGGAGTGCCAGTTCAACGATGGTAGCGCCATCAAGGTCGAGGATGTGGACACGGACCCTGTCGTGAACCTCGCAGCCCAAGTTGTTCGTCAGGGAGGTCAGGTTCTGGTCTTCGCTGAGACGAGGGCTAGGGCTGTAGCCTACGCCAAGAGTTGTTCCCACGCGGTTGGCAAACTCCTCTCGAGGCCCGAGAGGAGGAGTCTCGAGGCCGTCTCTCAGAAGCTTCTCTCATCAAGTGAGAGGACTAGAATAGAGGACTCCCTGAGCAAGCTTGTGATGAATGGCGTGGCTTTCCACCATGCTGGCCTCTCCTCAGCTACTAGGAGGCTAGTCGAGGACTTGTTCAGGGAGGGAAGGATCAAAGTCGTTTCAGCCACGCCAACCCTTGCGGCGGGGGTGAACCTTCCCGCTCGCAGAGCGGTTGTTAGCAGCTATCAGAGGTATGAATTAGGCTACGGTAGGAACCCCATAAGTGTCTTAGAGTATAAGCAGATGGCCGGCCGCGCGGGCAGACCCAAATATGACAAGGCAGGGGAAGCAATCCTCATCGCCCGAACGGCTGATGAACAGGACTATCTGATGCAGAGCTATGTCCTAGCAAAGCCTGAGAGGCTTTGGTCGAAGCTGGCCGTGGAGAAGGTTCTCCGAGGCCACGTCCTAGCCTCAGTCGCCGCGGGCTTCGTTCAGTCGGAGCAGGGAGTCCAAGACTTCTTCGGGAAGACCTTCTACGCCCACCAATATGGCTCTGAGATGATCGAGGTCCTCGTCTCCAAGTCCCTGTCCTACCTCCTGAAGGAGGAGATGATAGCTCCTAAAGGACAACTACTTGAGGCGACGACCTTTGGACGACGTGTCTCAGAACTCTACGTCGACCCCGCCTCAGCCGTCATAATTCGGGATGCCTTAGAAAGGGGGGCTGACATCATCACTGAGCTGAGCTTCCTCCACATGATCTGCCACACCCCGGACATCCCCTTCCGATATTATCCGAGGAGCAGTGAGATGGACGAACTTATCGCCTCTGCCGACCTCCACTCGGACGAGTTCCTCGTACCCCTCCCCCAACTCGCCGACGAGGTCGAATACCAAGCCTTCCTCGGTGAAGTGAAACTCGCCAATGTACTGGACGCTTGGATGGAGGAGGTCTCTGAAGACCAGATAATTGAGAGGTTCAGGTTCGAGCCCGGGGACCTCTTCCGCCTAATCGACTCCGCGAAGTGGCTCCTTTATGCGACTTTCGAACTCGGACGCCTCTTCGGCCACAGGGAACTCCTTTCAAAGATTCTTGAACTCAGGGAAAGGGTCGACAAAGGTGTGAAGAAGGAGCTTCTCCCCATAGTCAGCCTCAGAGGAGTCGGCCGAGTCCGAGGACGGATGCTCTTCAATGCTGGATTTACGTCTATCAAGGCCCTGAAGGAAGTTTCAGTTGACGAAATCGCTGCTGTCCCTATGTTGGGGCCCACGTTGGCCAAGAGTATAAAGGAGCAGGTCGGTGGCCTAATCAAGGCCGAGGAGTGGCAACGACTCAAATCTGGTAAGGAATGGGAGCAGAAGTCCCTCTCCGAGTTCTGAGCCACAGTCCTAGATAGAAGTTACATCAACATATGCGACGTTGAGAATAACAGTTTAAGGGCGGCATGGTAAGTTTGTCATGGAGCACCTTGTCGGGAAAGGATTCTAAGACGATCGGTAGGTCGATGGATGAGACGAGGGAGTATCACCGACGTTATCTCATGGCCGTGAATAGTCCCATCAGGAGGAGAATCCTCAGGGCCCTGAAGCAGGGTCACGCGACCATCGAGGCCCTTCATTCCGAGACGGGTCTGGCCACCGAGGTTCTGGAGTGGCACCTGGGCATCCTAGAGTATGGCCTTTGCGTGGAGAAGAATGTCGGAGGCGGGAAGGCGGTCTACAAACTCACCAAGGAGGGCATGATTGTTGACTATTTGGACAGATGACCGAGGTAGTGCGAGAATACCCGCAGGATGGAGGCCGATGACGAGAGTCTCGTCGTTGGTCTCACGGATCCTGTTTGTCTGGAGATATGAGGGGTGATTCACTCCTCTCGGTCCAAATGCACAGCGTCGTAGTTATGGGTCGTTCAATAGTAGTCTAGATATACCCCTGAAATGAAGTCGTTCTTCGAAGGTTTCGCCTCTAGCTAGTACCTGAGTCATTGGGGAGTCTGAGAGCGTTGAAGGATATCGAATTCTTCAAGGGCGATCCCGGGTCCATAAAACGCTCCCTGATGCCCCTAGGAGGAGTGAGCGAGACCCTTGCAGACGTTGAGGATAGGCTACGAAGGTTCTACGACTCAGCCCCGGAGGGCGTGCTTCACGTCAACGAGTCTGGAATAATCCTCGACGTTAACTCTTCTCTTCTCCAAAGACTAGGATACGGCAAGGCCGAGCTGGTGGGGAGGCCTATGTGGACGATCCATCCTCCCCGAGAACAGGGAAGAGTTAGAGCCCTTTTTGAGGAGGCTAAGAGAACAGGGAAAGTCTCTGCAAGGGTAGCCCAGAAGCCCCGTAAGGGCGTTAGCTTGAGGATGGATATGACTCTACAGGTACTGGACTGTCGGGCGGGGAAGGTGATTCAAGAGACGGTTCAGAGGGTCCCACCAGAGGAGAAGGTCAGAGGATACGGGAGACTGTCTCGGAGAAGGCGAAGGAGGGTGCGAATCCTCTTGCTCGATGGGGAGAAGGGGTTGACTTGTAACTATGAGGCTTTTCTGAAGGGCCTCGGATATTTGGTGGAGGCGGCGGAGACTCGCCGAGGAGGCTTGAGGAGGTTCAAGGATACGTTCTTCAACATAGCTGTGGTCAACGCGCAACTCCTCGATGGAGACGATGCCGAAGTTCTAGAGGAGATGGGAGGAGACATTCCGAGGACTCGTATGGTGATCATCTCCGAGAACCCCACAGTGAAGGATGTCATCGTGGCTTTGAACGAGGGCGTGGACGCTTACCTGACGATTCCCTTCGAGGAGTCGCAGTTGGGGCGTGTGATTGAGGAGCAGCTTGAGGCTCAGGCAGAGGAGCTTGTAATCAACGAGGAGAAGGTGGCTGAGTACATAATGGGGAGAGTCAAACAACTGGGCTAGATGCCTAAACGGCGGGGGCTTTCCCTGTGGAGTAGACCTGCGTCCTTCGAAGCCCGGTCCTCAGATCGATGAACTCGGGTAGGACATTCTTCACGAAATGCTCGGTCGGTGTACCATACTTGAGGCCGCTGCAGAAGGGGATGGCGTAGGCGTAGAATACTCTGCCCCTGTGGTGGAAGTAGGCCTCCTCCTTGAATCCGTGGCGTGGGTGGTCGGAGAACCTGAAGGGCCAGAGTCTGCATGCTAGGGGCTTGTTCTCTTGGAGGCTGCAGATGCATCCTCCTATGGTGCGGTAGAGGAAGGGGCACCAGCCGTCGAGGGTTTTGTTGATGAAGAGGCCTTCTATGTTTTGGGTGGCTATTCTGTAGCCGTAGGTTCGGGTGAGGTCTAGCCATTCGGATGTTGTGAGTTGGACTTGGAGTCGGCAGCATTCGCCGCATCCTGTGCATGACCAGCTGTGGATGCGTCGCCACGGTACGGCCTTCAACTTGACTAGACCAAGCATGGAGGCTCGCTACTGGAAGCCTTTAAGGTTGTCTCTTCCAGCCTCTCTGACATGATGTGCGGTTTTTGGTACTTGGTCGATATCGGCGGGGGGTTGCCGTTGTTATTTCATGTCTTTTAGGAGTCTTTGGCCTTTGGCTGTGAGCTTGTGGTGCTTTGAGGCTGTGTGGTACCAGGGTTCTTCGCGGGCTGTATGGGCTAGTTCTAGGAGTCCTTCGGTGAGGCTGTATCGTCGGAGTCGGTAGATCTTCCTCATATCTCATTCTGGGAGTTTAGTGTGGACTTGGCTTCCTGTGAGGGGGCCGTTCGCGTATGCTTGTAGGAAGGTGAGGAGGTCCCCGAAGTCGACACGCATGGTCTATGACACATAATGCGGTCTTCGACACTTAAACGCTAGACGCCCCGATAGGCGTGTGATTAGTATTATGCTGGGTTTGGGGATTAAACTTCAATTCTTTTCTCTACTTTTTTCTATCTCTACTACCCTCTTTCTCACTCTCTCTCACTCTCATCTCACACACACCTGAGTGTGGGAGCATAGAACACGTAGCACGCACACAAGCACACAACAACACAAGTCTAGAAAGGTCTTCTCATAAAACGCATGTGTGCCCAAAAACAATAAAAAGGGGGAAGTCTTTCTAATTCTGATTTAGTGTTAGAAATGATTTTCTTGGGTGCAGGAGCATCAAAACCGTATGGCATACCAACACTAGAAGAATTCTCAGAAGACATTTTGAGCAAACTGAGGCAAATTGGACACGACGAAGTAATTGAGAATATTCTAGAATCTCTCAAAGAATTCAACATGACCAAAGATTTTGAATCATTTTACTCAATTCTTGAACGTCTGACAAATCCGGTGAGATCAGTTCAGTACGCCGGACCTTTAACTGCCTTCTTAGTAAGAAGCAAACGTAATCTTCCAAAAAGCTATGATTATACACAAGTTCTAGTAGATTTGAGGAAACTGATCTATGAAAAATGTTCGATTTTGAGTAATGAGGAGAATTTCAAACAAATAGAAAAGAATATGGACAAATTACTTGAAGTGACAAAGGAAAACTATTCCATTGAGAGTATACCCGGCAGAATAGGCCGCCAAAACGTGAACATCGGTAGAATATTCATTACGACGAATTATGATATGGCGCTTGAACTCTATTTCCTTGCCAAAGAAGTATCAGTAACTGATGGGTATGCAGATACTGGTGCACTGGTCAAACATTTCAACCCATCACTTCTTTCGAATCCATACGAACAAGGAAATAGGGTCATTATCAAACTACATGGATCTATATGGCAATTCTTGCGAGGGGATGAGATGATAAAGACAAAATTAGACCCAAATTCGGGCGGATTGCCTTTCAAAATCCAAGTGGAACGAGAAATGATGATCTATCCGACTAGAGAAAAAGATATTCTAAACTACCAATTCTTTCCCTTCTTCAGTATTTTCAAGAGCATAACATGGACAAAATTACTAGTCATTGGATACTCGTTCAGAGACGAACCCATAAATACTGCTATTATAGAAAACATGAAACTTAATAAAGAATCTCAAATTATCATAATTAATCCTAACCCTGATGAGGTTTTGGAAAATCTTTACAATAATATACCTGGGAATATTGAATGGAGAATACCAGAATATCGAATCTATAAATTCGCTGGTGAATTTGGTTCACCTATAGTCTATGAGTATTTGAAAAGTGTCGGACGAGTAAGTGATGACCAAGAACCGCCAAAATAGCGAGAACATTTGGGTTTGCGGGATTAAAGTTTATCGTCATCTTTACTGCACTTTTCTCAGGTTGGATACTTATCTTTCTTGGCGCTATTACATGGGATACAGGTCCATTGTCCATTTTCGATTGTTGTTTTTCCTCCTAAAATGTGGGGTTTGACGTGGTCTGCTGCCCCATTGTCTAGTGGGGTCCGTTTTCCACATATCGCACATTCTGCTTCTTCTTTTCCTTGTTGTCTGGCTTTTCTGTAGGCTCTTGCATACAGGGTAAGTCGCTGTCCCCAATCGAACTCTCTTTGCTCATCCCTCGGCTCTATTGTAGGTTCGAACTCAAGGAATTTCGCCAAGATTACTCTGAATCGAACCTCGATTTGTCTTTTCGAATCAGGAGACGAGCTTCTTGCGTTGTAATACAAGGAGTAACTTGCATCTGTAAAAGGGGTAGTTTCGATTATGTTTAAAAAATCGACGACGAAATCCTTGAACCTGCTTTCCTTGCCCTTGATTGCGAATTTCTGTAATACATAGGAAGCAAGAAGACTAACACTCAGAAAGTCACTTTTCTTATCTATGACTTGAGCACTGGTTCCCAGTGTTTTCAGAAGGAAATTTAGCGTGGAGTCGACCGCATCGAACACTTTGGGAGGAAGACTGTCCTTGTAAGACTTGTACGCCTCGCTTAGTCCTCTGAATTTGGCATCTCTGAATACGTGGTTTGTAACACCATCGTCTATCTCTTGAACTGCAAACTGTGCTGTGAGGTTTCGATAGGAAAATCGAAATTCACTTACGCTTGTTTCTTTGAAGAATGGATGCTTCGAGACCTCAAAGATTTTGTTTCTGAATTTTCCTCTCATGGCGTTTAGCCTTTCTGCTCCGTTGAGGGGCATGCCCTCTTGAACTCTGAGGAATATGCGTGAGGTCGTTTCGTCATCCACGCTATAGATTTTCGTTGTGTAGACCAGACGATTGAGAAATTGACCCCATTGTATGTCTGGCCCAAGCTCTTTCCAATACTTGCCTCCGTTCGTGGGGTGGTCATCCGAAAGCGGAAATTCGTTTCCAACGAAATCAAATATGGCTTTAAGTCTTTGCTGTCCATCCAAAATTTCCCACTTGTCTTCCTTCTGTCTCAGGATTATGCTTCCGATATCGTAGTCGTTCAATATGGAGTCGATGAGCATTTTTTTCTTCGGAGGCTTCCAGACTTCTGACCTTTGATACTCTGCGTTAATGACAAGTTTTTTATTGTTGTGCAATTTCAAAAAATCATTAATTGTCCATGTTAGTTTTTCAGTTGGCAACTGAAGCTGACCTGACAATACTACCAGCCTGTGGTATCGGTTGTTTTGAAGGGTCTTAGATAACTTGTCATATTCTTCTTGTGGTTGGTTGGGTTAAAGTTTAATCCCCAAACACTCCCACCCCATCACGGCGTCCACACCCTATTACCCGACTGTTCGGAGCCCTTCTCTTGGATGGTCAGATTTCTCCAAAAGGTGGTGGTGGATTAAAGTTTATCTCCCAACCCCGGTCAGGCGCACTTTTCCCCTACGCACAAAGAAGATAGCCGGTCCACGCGTACGATTAGCGCGCGCTTGCGGTCCGAGAATAGTGCCTGTGAGGCTTTGCGGGGTTCGTTCCATTGATTGTGCGTGAGCGAAGGCTAGGGCAATCCTCTGCCTCAGCTCTTCAGCCGACTCCGGAGTCCACTCGCAAAAGCCCTTCCCCGTCTTAACGCCAAGCTCCCCCCGTTCAACCTTCTCCCTCAAAACTGGAGGCACCTCAGGCGAAGACTCGAGATACGGAAGCAGATAGCGCCGAGGTCGATCAGCCCCTGAACCTTTGTATGCGATGGTGATGACTTTGCCAGCGAAGAACGGGCGCTGGGGGTTGCATGTCTCAATATCGAAGTAGAGCCGATATACACCCACACTCATTCGACTATCCCTCAAGAATCTATTCCGCACTTTCTCTTTAGGGATTCGTTTGAGTCTATCATATTGTAAATGCGAACGGTCTCCGCTCGTGAGATATGCTTGAGTGGAGAATTGTGGGGTACTAATTTTCCATTCTTAATCTCATAGACTTTTTTCTTCTTTTTTAACGCATAATTAACTTCTTTGCCGACCCCGCTTGTAACTACTCCATCCAGTCTACTGAAGCAAACAACACCGCATTCATCAACAAGTCTGTAACAGAAGGACATCCCTTCTATCTTTTTCCTTAAATTATCCTCGTATGAGGGTGGATTAATAATCTCTATGTTGGGAAGACACTTTTCAATAATAGCGATTTCTTCTTTTTCCTTCTTCGTCCAGTAAAGTTTCATCGCATGTGAGTAGTAAGCCTTCATCTTAGGGTCTCTTATGAATACCGATTGCTTGCTCTCTATTAGCCTTTTCTGACTGGAGAAACTTCTTTCACAAGACTTAAACCCTAGAGTGCCTATGCTCTACTAGCCTCAAGGACAAGGATTGCTGTTCTGTCGGAGAGTTTCATCTAAGGTTGGAGTTGTTTCTCGGTTATCTTGAACATGGAGAGGACTCTTAGAGCCGAGGGGAGTATCTGCTGCTCCTCATAATACTTGAGATCGACCTCCTCCGGTGAGGCGAAGGCGTAAGGCACTGCGCGTTGATAGAGCTTTCCCTCACCCTTAGCGATCACGTACCCCACCTTGTCGCCCGTCGTAACCTCCCACCCCTTCTCAGCCAAACGCTTCGCCGCCTCGACATGAGCCACCCTCACAGCATACTCCTTAGGGTCCTTGGTCAACGTCTTCCAGATCGTCAAATCCCGCAGAGGAACCTTCCCAGCCCGTAGAGTTGATACTTCCTCGCGAACGTAGGCGGCAGCCTTCTCAGGGTCCTTATCCCGTAGGAGGATTCCGAGAACGCCCTCCTGCACGTCCTTCGCAAGTTCAGTCCAATCCCCCCTAGCAACCTCAAGGCCGACGATATCCAAGCTCCCATCTTCGAGTAGGCCCGCATACCTCTTCTTCGCCTCCGTGAAGAGGACCCGTCTATATACCTTATCAGGTCGAATCTCAAGACCCATCTCAGCCTCCACCTCACGGACGAATCGGTCGGTCTTCCCCCGATCATACTTGACGAAGACGCTGTCAGTATCCCCGTAAATAATATCCAAGCCCATCTTCCGAGCCGTCTCAATCGCCCTCGTAATCGTGTACCTACCCCAAGCCGCCGCAGCCTCAGCCACAGGACGAATATACCACCTCGCCCCAACCCAACCAGCGTACCCATAGGCGGCGTTGGTCATGACCTTGATCGCCCTCTGACGGGCATCCCGAATCCTATAAGCCGAATCCCCGGGCTTTAGGCCCTTCATCTCTACTCGTACTCGGTCGCGGGTCTGGATGAGTTCCTTCAGTACCCTGCTGTAGAGGCCAGGGGGCTCCTTCCTGAAGCGGTGCCCAACCTCAGGCGCCGCATTCACGCCCTCTGGAGGTGTCGGTTCCTTTGGCGCGATGTAGGTGTCGCAGGAAATGTTGTAGGTGATCATCAAGTTAGGGTACATCGCCTTGAAGTCGAGGACAGCGACATCCTCGTGGAGCCCGGGCTTAGGGTTGAGGACTATTCCGCCCTGATAGGGGAAGTAGGGCCGCTCAAGCCTCTGAGGTATGAGTTCCCCATAGTTCAGCGCTTGTCGAATGATATAGGATTCAATCCGAAAGCCCACAGCAGCCGCCCCAACCTGGTCTAGGGGGAGCCCTGAGAGACTGCTCAGCTCCTCCGCAAATCCCAGCAGCTCATCGGCGAGGCCGAGGATCAGCCTAGCCCTCCGCATCGAGAACTCCAAGAGCTCAGGGCGCCTCTTCGGGTCGTTCCAATAGTCGGCGTAATCCACATCCTCGATGATCGGAGCCGTCGCCTCCGGGAGGCCGAGGAAGGCCGCAATGTTCTCCAACGACTTCACCTTGACCTCCCCGATCTCGTCCGAGAAATCGGAGAAGTCCACGTTGGCTCTTCCTGTGATGGAGATGTGGCCGTAGGCGCTCCTGTGGGGCTCCGTGTCTAAGCGGTCCACTTGGAGCTTCAGTCCCGACCTCTTCGCCCGTTCAAGGAGGAAGGGCCATTCGAAGGTGTTCCCGCCGAAGGTTGCTATGATATCTGGGTCGAAGTCTCGGAGATACTTTATGAAGGCTTCCAGCGTGGGTTCGTCGTCTTTGTTCCCGGTTGCGAACTGTTTGGTCTCTCCTGAGTTGGTGGCGCAGGATATGATGTCCACCGGGTTATTGTCTGGTTTTGGGGCGCCTGTAGGGCTATGGGCCATCATGGATAGGCTCAGAACCCGCATGGACGGGGAGTCTGCTTTCTCCCCAAGCTTCGGCGTGGATTCGGCTCGATAGACAGCCTCAACCGACGCCTTAAGATCATTCCTAACTTCCTCAACATCCACCTCATGCCAGTGGCAAGGGCTCACACCGTTATCAACCAGATAGCGATAGCTGTACCTCAGGTCATCCTCCAAGTGCGTTTCTACGCCGTGGACTTTGGCGAGTTTCTTGACGTATCCCTCGATGAGGGATGGGTCTCTGACCGTTATCTTCAAGGCCTTGACTTGTTTGCCGAAGTAGCGGCGATTCACAACATCAACCTTCTCCAATGAAGGGAGGTGCGTCTTCTCGATCTCATTGGCAATATCCTCGCTCTCGCGGGTTCCGTTGAGGACTAGATAGAAGTAGGGAAGGAGACGGCTATCCCTTACGAGGATTCGTCGCCCTTCACCGTCGAGGCCCCAGAGGCGAATCTCAGGGTTACCTTGGATGAACTCACCGTTTATGTCCAGTAGCCATAGGGAAGTCTTCAACCTCAACCGCCTCCGATAAGAAAGGTTTGCCTTCGAGACTTATAGCGTTTCTAGGGTTCTGGTAACTGGCGGGACTTTGTCAAGGGGCAAGTCTTAATTATGGTTGTCTAAGTGATACTATGGGATTGGAGGGGTGGAGTGTGATATCTTCCATCAAGAAAGCTTCCTCTAAGCTCCGAGGTGGGGAGCTATACAAAATCCAATAAGAAGGAGGAGGTGAAAAAGTGAAGTTCTTGATAACATGGTGGTGGAAAGAGGAGAATGCACAAAAGGTCACTGAGCGATTCATGAAATGGAAACCAGTCGGGGACGTCAAATTCCTTTTCCCGATCCACACCATAATAGGAGCAAACAAGGCGTTCTGTGTTACCGAAGGAGTTGACCCTGAACAAATAGTAAGGAACATCCAGCCTTGGACAGACATCTGCACATACGATATCTCTCCGATAATGGACTCACGTGAACTCGTAGCCCTCTTAAGGAAGTAAGAATCTGCAATAGACTATCTTGGATGAACAGCCTCATCGCTATGGTGGACGCCGAAGGCCCTGCAGACCTTTCAGCGTTTGAGGGCACAGGATACGAGTGGAGGTAGCAGACCACGCTTAGATTCTGGGTGCTGGTCTAGGCTTGGGTTCGTCCATTTCCACGGCTGGACACCTTACCACTGGCTCGCTAGGGCAGCTATGTTAGGAGGATAATAGTTGATGAAGAACTACTGGAGAATCGAAAAGTGAAAAGAGTATGAGAGAGGGTTTGCAGATAAGGTTGAATCTCCACATATAAGAAATTGAAGGTTCAAATTACGAAACACCATCTACAGATGGCTATATCTCTCCTTTGTAGAATTCATAGAAAATCCAAAGAGTGAGGAATAATAGGGCGACTCCTATGACGTGTAGTCCTACGGGTGCTCCCACGCTGAAACTGACTCTCCAGCTCAAACCATACCACCAACTGAATTCCGAGATGGAGGGCAAGGCACTAAGATATCCAGAACGCACTATATCATGAATAGCTTGAATCCATGAAACAATGAAGGAAAACTCACTGAACCATCCACTGAATATTAGCAAGGCAATCTGTAAGAGTCTCTTATATCTCATGAATCAAGGTAATGACTGCCATCGATATAATTGTATCTCAACTATTGAACTCGGGAGCGGAAGAATCAGGGGACTACTTGAAGGCATGCAACGTGACGGCCGCCTGCCCGTAGGGCTCTATTGATGGGTTCCTCTAATACTGGTCATGGATAAGTTCTGTTCTGGTCTGCGATGAAGGGCATGTTGGGGTCTATGTCTTCTTTCTCCGTGGCGGGGCTCCGCCGAAGGAACGTCGTGTTTGATGTATCCGTGGGTCGTGTGTCTCTCCATATATCAAAACTAGCATTTTTCCGAAGATAATGCGAGTCTCTTGTAGTAGACGAGGGCATCCTCGTCCCCATAGTACCCGACGATCTCGTGGTTATACTCGAAGCCTTGGGCCTCATAGAACTTCTGAGCCTCCCTGTTGCTCCTCCTGACCTCCAGGCGAACCGTCTCTACCTCGAGCCTTCGGAGGACTTCCAGCGCCTTCTCCAAGAGGGTTCGTCCCACCGTTTTCCTCCTCTCCTCTGGGAGCACGGCTATGGATACGATGTGGCCTGTACTCCTGTCCTTCGTCGCGATGAGGTATCCGACCACTCGCTTCTCATTCTCCGCGACGAGGGATGTCTCACAGTTGAGCTTTAGGAGCATCTCGATGAAGAAGGGTGGATAAGGGTCCTTGAAGGAGCGTCTCTCGATCTCGTAGATGGTTGGAAGGTCCTCCTCGGCAGCGAGGCGGACGATGTACTCCTCCTTCTTCAAGGATTCAACCTCATCTGTCTTCCCTCACCGATGAGAGTCTTCAGATCGATAGATGTGGCCAAAGCATCCTTCAAAGTTGCCTTGTAGTTTTGACCTCTCGTAGACTCGAGTTGACTCGGTCTGAGGAAGAGCCAACCCCTTCTCCGCCCCTTGAACCTTACTGCCAAGAAGGGCTCGCAGCCGAAGGTCTGAGCGAACTCCACCAGCTGGTCGATGGATTCCTTATCGACGTACAGTGTCTCGGCTCTCGTCGCCTTCACCTCAAAGGCGAACTGTAGGCTCCGCTGCTTGCTCCCAGCAACTATGTCTGGCAGTGGCCTCTTCGTGGCGGAGCCTGAGGCCGGAGCCCTAATGACGGCGAAGCCCCTTCTCCAGAGGGTGTTCACGAGGCTCCGCTCTTCACTGATTCCTCGCGTCAACTTCGTATCGAATGACTCGCATCATGTATTAAGGAGTCTCCTTATGATATTGGGGCCGACCATACTATCGGGGGCTGGATGATGAAGATAGTCTCCTACGATGCACGGCATGGGACTATGAGGCTCGTCCCGGAGGATGTCGACGACCTCTGGACCCTCTACAACATCATCCGCCCAGAGGACACGGTCTACGCCAGAACCACCAGAGAGGTCAAGAGAGATGAGGAGGGGGCAAGGCCAGCCGAAGGGAGACGAGTCTCCATGAGCATCGGCCTCAAAGTGAATAAAGTCTTCCTCCAACCGGAGAGCGACCGCCTCAGGATCGGCGGCTACATCACGGAGGCACCGGAAAAATACGGCCTCCTCAGCAGCCACCACACAATAAGCCTAGAACTAAACCAAGAGCTAACATTGATAAAACAGGAATGGCCGAACTACGACCTCGAACGAGTCAAGAAAGCTACCCTAGACCCAGGCCCAGCCATCATCGTCGTCGCCCTAGACGACGAGGAAGGCGCCGTCGCCCTCCTAAGACAACATGGCATCTCCGTCCAAGGGGAGGTCAGGGCCCGTCTCCCCGGGAAGCTCGAATCGGACAAAAGGGAAGGAGCCGTCAATCAATATTACGCCGTCCTTCTCAAAATCTTGGCAGAGGTCTGGACGAAGACCCACGGCCTCATAGCGATCGTAGGCCCCGGTTTCTGGAAGGAGAACCTCGCCCGCTACATCCGTGACCGAAGGCCTGAGATAGGTGAGAGCATCTCGACCGTGGGGATGGTGAGTTCCGGAGGCACAGCTGGGGTAGAGGAGGCCCTGAGGAGCGGGGTCCTAAGTAAGGTGGCGGAGAGGAGCAGAGTAATCGCAGAGACGGAGCTAGTGGACAAGGTGATGGCTAGGCTTGGGAGTAGTCGGGGTGATGTCTCCTATGCCCTCGATGGGGTGGGAAAGGCGGTAGGCTTCGGCGCCGTGGAGGAACTCCTCATAGTGGATAGGTTTCTCAGAGAATCGGAGGATGAGAAGAGGAGGCGGGTCGAGGACCTGATGCGGGAGGCCGAGAGGATGGGCGGGAAGGTCTCGATAATCAGCGGCGAGCACGAAGCGGGCCGGGAACTCATGGGTCTGGGCGGCATCGCGGCCCTCCTGAGATTCCGCGTCGAATGAATGGTTCGATCGTGTTAAGCTACTGCTACAATCATTGAAATCCCAGGAGATGAGAAGTTGACTGAAGAGGCTTTCAGATACTGAACGACAACCAAATATCGCAGGCTCCTCATTCCATAGATGGCGGAAACATGAGCAAAACAGCCCTCGTAAGCAGGGAGTTTAACGGCATCGTCGTCATCGCAGCGAAGGAGAGAGCCATCCGCGATCTACCTGCCTTAGCGGAGAAAGCGGGCTTTCAGGCAGCTCCCCATGATCTGGTTCTCTTGAAGCCGAATGTCTGCGGGATGTATCCTCCCTCCTTGGACCTCTTGGAGAGCGTCATCGAGTACCTGAAACCCTATTCGAAGACGTTCATCATAGGTGAGACCCCGAGTACGATGCACTCCCCAGAGGAACGCTTCAACTCCTTAGGAATCAGCAGGCTCGCTGAAAGACTAGGAGTAGCCACCCGAGACCTGATGAGGGACGAGACCCTTATGGTGCGTGTTCCAAAACCCCACGCCATGAGGGAGATCCCTCTCTCCTCGACGGTCGTCAAGGCGGACCTAATCGTCAACTGCTCAGGGCTGGGTACTCATGGTAACACGACCCTGACATGCGCCCTCAAGAACCTCTTCGGTCTCATCTCTGAACGCCACAAATTCTCGAATCTGCACCCAAGGGGTGTTAGTGAAGTAATCGCCGATGCCTTTCAGATAGTGAAGCCTCGATTGAACGTCGTCGACTGCGGCCAACGAGTTCTAGTCGGTACAGACGCCTTGAGCGTTGATGTAGTGGCCTCCGAGTTCAAGTCCCTATCTCCAAACAGGGTGAAGCACTTAGTCCTAGCGGCCCAGGACTTGGGGCTGAATTTGGGCGACCTGCAGATTAGGCGCGTCGAACTCTGAGCCATGTTCGATGGTGGTAGGTATCCTACGGGGGATTGAGGTAATCTACGACGAGGCGCACTGGGCCCTCCTCTGGAGCCTAAGGGCTTCGGCAGTCAAAATCATGTCGGCTTTGGCCGCAAGGGGCATCAGGTCTGGGATCCACGGGAGCGTGGCGAGGGGAGATGTTGACCCGGGGAGCGACGTGGATATGATCGTCTCAGAGCCTGTATCCTCCTACTCCATGGAGCTGGCTCTTACCCTCGCAGAGTTCAAGTTCTACTCCCGCAGAATAGCTCAGGCGACCCCAAGCCACACCCCGAAGGCCCACATCTACCTCGACGCCGATGAGAAGCTCTGCGTAACCTTCCCCTTGGTCTCCCTTCGACCCCTAGAACACGAGTTCTACAGGTTCGGAGGCTACCTAGAACTCCCCCAACTCCTCGGACGCGAGAGGGTTCCAGGATGCGACAAGAGGCCCTTCCTCATTCAACCAACTACGACAGGCCACGTAGAGTCCCCGGCCAAGGGGAGGGAGGTGGAGGTGGCGAAGATCTTGGGAGTGAACCCCCAGATCGTTCAGGAAAGGATCCGAGTTCTGACTCGGAGGCAGGAGATCGGTAGAACTGGGATTGTGGTCTCCCAAGAGGTCGGGGAGGGCGAGACCTTTGAGGAGGTCCTAAGGAGGCTGGCTAGGTCGAATCCTGTGGTGGCCCGCCGGCTTCGCGGAGTTTAGGACGAAAACTATTAACCCAACCATAACGTCTGTCAATCGCCGAAAGGAGACCTAGCGTGAGTTCCTCACCTCAGAACGTTCTACTTCTCCTCTTGACTCTATGGGTCGCCATCTACATTCTATGTAGACTACTGCACCTTGAACGCAAGGGGGTTGAGGTGAAGCCGATCTACCTTACCGTCAGGACCCAGCGCTTCAACGACCTAATGGTAAGGACAGCTACGAGGCACCCCTCCCTATGGAAAGCCTATGGGAACCTAGGAATAGCCGCTTCCTTCGTCGAGATCGTCCTAGCAGCCTACACACTAGGCATTAATCTCTACAACTTTGCTTATGCTCCGAAATCCGCAACGCCGGTCGTCCCCCTCCTTCCCGGGGTTACTATCAGCTTCACGTGGTTCCCCTACCTCCTCATAGCCATAGGAATAGCCGTCATAATACATGAAGCAGCCCATGGAATTACCGCGTCTGCGGAGAAGGTCGCGATCAAGTCCTCGGGAATAGTCTTCGCGCCCATAACCTTTGGAGCATTCGTCGAGCCTGACGAGGAGCAGTTCGAAAAAGCGGGCCTTGCCTCGAAGCTCAGGGTCTTGGCATCCGGCTCCTTCGCAAATGCACTAGCTGGTCTCCTCATCTTCCTCCTGCTCTTCACCCTCTTCACGCCTCAGTCCGGGGTCCTCGTGACCAGTGTTCGACCCGATGGACCAGCAGCCTTGGCTGGAATGCGCGACTGGGATGTGGTTTACGCCATAGATGACAGCTTGACGCCTGATTATCCTAGGATGCGCGTCATCATATCTGCCCTAAAGCCCGGCGATATGATATTTCTTGACACCTCAAGGGGTCGGCTCAACGTTGTGACGGTTCCCAGCCCTGAGAATTCCAGCGTAGCCTATCTGGGCATTCAGAGCCTTGTGAATTATCGCTACTATCCTCTCCGCATCGGGGAGTTTTCAACGTATTTCACCTATCATCTCCGTCTCGTCTTTGACTGGACTTACATGATAATGGTTAACTTGGCGATCTTCAATATGTTACCTTTGTACCCCTTGGATGGAGACGGCTTCGTCTACAGTATCCTCAAGGGTAAACTGAAGAAGGGTGCCGGTGAAGTACGTAAGATTGTCAATGTCTTCTCCCTGAGTCTCTTGGGCTTGAACATGGCTCTGACCTTTATTAGATACGGTGTGACTCCCATCTAGAGGAGTATGGGCTCCCCGATTCGATGCTCCCTCTGCCATGGCGAGGCCTTCTACCTTCAACCCTACTCCGGTAGAGCCTTCTGCCGAAGATGCTACACGAGAGCCTTGGAGAAGAGGGTTCGGGACCACATAGACCATGAAAGACTCCTCCGACCAGACGACCGCATCGCGGTCGCCGTCTCGGGTGGAAAGGACAGCGTCTCGCTCCTACACGTCCTAGCACATATCGAAGGAGAATTCCCTAGGGCTAAGCTCGTCGTCGTCAGCGTCGATGAGGGTATTGAGGGATACAGGAGTGAAGCACTAGAGATTGCGGCTGACAACGCGGCGAAGCTAGGGGTCGAGCATCACGTATCATCCTTCAAGTCGCTCTATCAATATAGTTTGGACGAGATCGCGGAGGCTTCGCGTTCCAGAGGGCAGTTCTCCATTTGCGCTTACTGCGGTGTTCTCAGACGTAAGGCCCTTAATGTGATGGCTAAGAACGTATCTGCCACGGTGTTGGCTACGGCTCATAACCTCGACGATGAGGCCCAGTCCCTCCTGATGAGCATCCTGAGGGGAGACATTAGGTCCTTAGAACGTGAGCAAGGCCGAGTGGAAGGGTTCGTTCGGCGAGTCAAACCCTTCTCGGCCATACCTGAACGGGAGACGGCCTTCTACGCCCACCTTAAAGGAATCCGCTTCCAGTCCGTCCCATGCCCATACGCAGGTACCTCCCTCAGGAATGATGTAAGAAGTTTCCTAGACATCGTTGAGGAGAAGCATCCGGGGATGAAGTTCAACGTCCAAGCAACTCTACAGAGGCTACGGTCCACGGAGGGCGGAGAAGAGAAGCCAATACAAGTATGCAGATCCTGCGGAGAGCCTTCCTCAAGCGGGATCTGTCGTTCCTGCCAAGTTCTCCAAGAGCTAGGAATCCTCTGACCTCATAGGCCTATCGTTAATCCCCAAGCGTGAGAGGACGTTACCTCTTTTGTGAACATCCTCGCAAGGTCGGGGGTAGAAGGGGGTACATGTTGAGTCGCTAATCCTTCGGTTTCCTCTCTCCAAGGGTGAAGGCTGAGGGACATATCAGGTTCAGGGGACATTTCTCGCAGTAGGGTATCCCAGCGACACAGATCTCCCGGCCAAGCTGAATCAGCAGATAATTAATCGGAAACCAAGCCTCCTTAGGAAAGACCCCCATCAAATCCTTCTCAATCTTATCCTGATCTTTGTTTTCCGTCAACTTTAGCCTCTGGGAGACACGCCTGACATGAGTATCCACCGCTATTCCTTCAACGACCCCGTAGGCGTTGGAGAGGACGATATTCGCCGTCTTCCGGGCGACTCCTGGAAGCTTCAGTAGGTCCTCCATGTTATTGGGGACCTTCCCGCCGAAGTCTTCGACGATCATCCTGCATGCTCCTTGGACGTGTCTGGCCTTGTTGTGGTAGAAGCCTGTGGGCCGTATGTCCTTCTCCAACTCCTCGAGGTCGGCATGAGCGTAATCCTGTGGCCTCTTGTACTTCTTGAAGAGGCTCTTTGTGACCTCGTTCACCTTGGCATCTGTGCATTGGGCCGAGAGCATCGTCGCCACTAGGAGTTCTAGGGGGTTGGTGAAGTTGAGGGCGACCTTGGCTTCTGGATAGTGTTTTCTCAGAATCTTGTAGACCTCTTCGGCCCGGTTCCTCAGGGACTCCTCCGACCCCGTCATGAAAGTTACCCTAGTCCTTAGGGTAGATAGCGCAGGCTTTTAATCCCTATGAGGATTTACGGTAGAACTATGGGGAGGTCGCATTGACGATCATAAAGAACTTCGACGAAATAGTCCACAACGCCCCTACTCCCGCCTCTGCCAAGGCTAGAGAGGCAGTTCTAAACTTGGTCGAGGAGGCCATCGCCGCGGTCGATCCAAGGAGTCTCATCAGGAATCGAGTCAGAGTGAAGGGTCAGACCCTAGAGACAGGAGGCCTTAGCTTCGATCTATCTAAGTTCCAACGAATCGTGGTCGCCGGGGCAGGGAAGGCGAGTGGGGCCATGGCGGAGGCTCTCGAAGAACAACTGGGCAACAGGATCGAAGTAGGCCTTGTGAATGTGCCCAAGGGCACGGCCCGTAACTTTCATACGGCTAGGATAAGGTTGCAGGAGGCGGGGCACCCCATCCCAGACGAAGGCGGCCTCGAAGGAGCAAGGGGGATAACGAAACTTCTCGAAGGGCTCGACGAGAGGACGCTCGTGATCTTCCTCCTCTCAGGAGGAGGCTCCGCGCTTCTACCCTTACCCCAAAGGGGGCTCAGCTTGGTCGAGAAGAGGGCGACGACGGACCTTCTCCTCAGATGCGGCGCCACCATCGAGGAGATCAACGCAGTCAGGAAACATATCAGCGCAGTCAAGGGGGGGCGCCTCGCCGCCGGCGTCTACCCCGCCACACTCCTCACCCTGATAATCTCAGACATCGTCGGCGACCCCGTCGCCAGCATCGCCTCAGGGCCGACGGTCCCTGACCCCACGACCTACAATGGGGCCGTGGAGATTCTCCAGCGTTACGGTGTCTGGAGCGAAATCTCGCCGCCGGTGCAGGCCTGTCTCGAGGAAGGATGCGAAGGCGTGAGGCCTGAGACGCCCAAGCCGGGAGACATTGGATTCCAGAGAGTTCATAACTTGGTCTTAGGCAACAATCGGGTAGCTCTGAACGCTGCCGAGAAGAAGGCGGTCTCGATGGGGCTCCGACCCTTGGTTCTCGGCTCCTTCATCGAGGGGGAAGCCCGCCATGTGGGCACCGTCTTCGCGGGCTTGGCTAGGGAGATGCATGTCGAGGGGACACACCTCTCCGAGTACGACGCCATCATAGCTGGAGGCGAAACCACAGTGACGGTCACGGGCAAAGGGCGGGGTGGTAGGAATCAGGAGTTGGTCCTGAGCGCCTCCTTAAGGCTTAGGGGACTGGACGGTATCGCCTTGGCTTCTGTTGGTACGGATGGGGTGGATGGGTTGAGTGACTATGCTGGAGCGATCGTCGACGGCTCGACAGTCGGCCGAGCCAACGAGAATGGGCTGAACCCCTTGACCTACTTGGCCAACAACGACTCCCACAACTTCTTCTCGGCCCTAGGCGATGGGATCCTGACAGGTCCCACGGGAACGAATGTCAATGACATCATGATCCTTGTGAAGGTCGAAGCAAAGTAGTGAGGGACTGTTATGGTTGGGATGGCTAAGGAGAGTGGGTCTGGTGTGAGCCTTGAAGTTCCAGCCTTGGGCTATCCTAAGGTGACGGAGGAGATAGTCAACTTCATTCGCACTCAAGTAGAGGATGCGAGGGCCAAGGGGGTCGTGGTCGGCCTCAGCGGTGGGGTCGACAGCAGCCTCACAGCCACCCTATGTGTTCGAGCCTTGGGGAAGGAACGCGTCTTAGGAGTTCTTCTCCCAACATCCTTCACCCCCATCGAGGACGTTCGGGACGCCGAGGAGCTGGCGAAGCAGCTGGATATCAGGACTGAGCGTGTGAGCATAGAGGGGATCAGCCAGTGCTTCTTCAGGGACTTGAAGGTCGATCTAGAGAACCCTGTCTATAGGATTCCGGCGGCGAACACCCGCGCTCGGACAAGGATGATAATCCTCTACTACTTCGCTAACATCAACGACTACCTAGTGGCTGGCACAGGCGATAGGAGCGAGGCCCTCATAGGCTTCTTCACCAAATACGGGGACGGAGGAGTCGACTTCCTCACGATCGCGCACCTCTACAAGACTCAGGTTCGCGCCCTAGCCGAGTATCTCGGGGTTCCCCACAAGGTGGCCTACAAACCGAGCAGCCCCCAGCTCTACCCAGGCCACAAGGCGACGGACGAGATACCTTTGGACTATGATAGGCTGGACCCGGTCCTCGTGGGTCTCTTCGACCGCAACCTCTCTTCCAAGGAGGTGAGCAGGCTCATGGGCGTGCCCGTCAACACGATCGAGGATGTTCTGCGCAGATTCAATAACACGAAGCATAAGAGAGCATTTCCACCAAGTATTGAGCACCACTGAAATGTCTCTTTCTGTATTCTAGCTATTGAAGGGAGAGCTTTGGGTGAGTACAGGCAATACCTTTCGGAGTCAGCTTATGTATGTCATCTTGCGGGCCTCCCTCTCCATGTTCTCCTTGGTGAGGCTCTCCATCTCCTTCTGAACATCCTCCATCCTCTTGAAGACGCCCATCGCCTTCTCAATCTCCTTATCCAGAGGCCCAAGATCAAGAGTGATGTCCAAGAGTCGTTGAAGGACATTTAAGACGCGCTTCGCAGACTCGGGGTCAGGTAGATGCCCGATCGTCTCACCAAGGATGCAGGCAGCCTCCAAACCCATGAGTTTAGCCATCCCCAAGGTGACGCCGGAGAGGCCGACGATGGGGTTCCCGAAGGGGCTTGGCTCAGCGCCAGCTGAGAGAGTCTTCTCCAGAAGCTTCTTGTCCGTGGCGATGCAGACGGCCTTGGGTTGCTCCCCGCCTCTACTGCTGTATCCGCCGACTGTGATGACGGTCTTTACGCCTAGGCTCTTTGCGTAGTTTAGGATTCTTTCCACGACTTCGAACTGGCCTTCTAGGCTCTGGGCTTGGCTGTCGCTGGTGCAGAAGACTAGGTCGCTGCCCTTAGGGTTCTGGAAGTAACGGAACTGGGCCCTCGGAAGGCGGACTCCTCCCCCGCGGGTCGTTATTACGTGATATGGGAAGTAGGGGGAGTATAACTCGGCTAAACGCTTTGCCCCAAGCTGCTTCGCCATGTAGGTGACCGTTATCTTCCCAACATATCCCAAGCCAGGGAAACCGGCCACTAGGACCGGATCCCTCAGCGAGACCTTCGGCCCTTGCTTGACAAAAGTCTCCAATATCAGGTCTCCTTGAGTCTTCGGCGATACCTCGCATAACGATCCTCTGGAGAGAACTTGGCGGGTTGGGGCATCTTAACTGTCCCTCCACAAGTGGGGCATCTCTCCGTGTCAAGCGTGTATCTTCCGCATTCGACGCATCTCCTAAGGAGGAACTTGACCAACCCTCGTCATTCCTGTCCATTCCGGGAGCGGGTGAACTTTCCTTCACCACCTTGGGAAGATGCGGTCTCTATAGCGGCCTGAACCGCGCTGTCCAGTATCCTCTCCGCCTGCTTAAAGTTCTCAGCCACTACCTCGATCCTATACCTCGGGGGCCCAATCACGTAGATGTTGACCTGCGCGTTCCTCGGCTTTCGGACCCCTAGGGCCTTCGAGAACGCTTCACGCAAGACTTCAACCCCGTTCGATGTTGGGCAGGTCAGCTTCAAGGTCCCACGTATCTGGACGCGGCGGATTCGAATCTTGGATTTGGCGATGTCCAAGAGGGCTGAAGCCCACTCCGGTGGGACGCCTACCTTGAGGAGGGGGTCTTCACCCTCCATGGCCGCCCGTTCTAGGCCTCGGTAGACGTTCCCAAACTTGTCCTCGATGAGGGTGCCGATCTTCTGATACGCCTCCTCAGGCTTCACCTTCATCTTCTCAGCAGCCATCTCGAGGAGCCTTCGGCCCCGGTTCTCCTGCTTCCACTCAAGGAGTTTATCCTTCTTCTCCCTCTCACTCACACGCCTCAGGGACAAGTCAACATGTATCTTCTCAGGATCGGTCCGAAGAACCTTCAAGACGGTCTTCTGCCCCTCTCGAACATGCTCCCGGATATTTCGAACCCAGCCTGAGGCGACCTCGGAGATGTGAAGTAGCCCTTCCACATTGTTGTACTCGTCCAGCGTCACGTATGCGCCGTAAGGCACGATGCGAACCACCGTCGCCACGACGAGTTCTCCGACTTCGGGGAGCAGAACTTGTTCAGAACTCATCTAGTAATCCCCTCCTTGGATCGAGCTTGACCCTAATCTAGTTCCGCGATGATCGTACCTCGGAATTTGGCTTGACCTCCGGTGGGCTCGGCCAACACTCCGTCACATACGTTGCACTTTACGACCGAGGATGCTTTCAGGAAAGTCACTTGCTCGTTTCCGCAGTCTGGGCACCTCACTCGAACGAACTTGCTACGAGGTCTCGGGATCAGCTCCGACCATCTTGAGGACATCTCTCCACCTCTACGCCGTGATGTCTAGTTTCCGCAGGCGCCCGAGGGTTCTCTCGAGCTCGTATCCGCATTTCCCGCATTTCAGGAGGACGGTCGCCTTCTTCGTGGTCTTCGCCGTCTTCCTCTGCCTCGGGTCCCTCTGCCCACCATATCCCCTTCGCTTACGGATCAGGGACCTCCTGTTCCCTTGGGCCATGGGTCGGTCATGGCCTTTTCGGTACTGGGAGAGACCGTGCTCTGTATGCGCCTTGCACTTGGGGCAGTAGGTCGTTAGTGTCTTGGGTGCCTTCATTCAACTTCGACCCTTAAGGCAATGCCTCTCTTAATTAAACTTTCAGCGTTCTCAGCAGGAAGGGTAGCGATGTCCTCCGCCTTGAAGGGTCCGTAGGTTCGAGCGTTAGGCCCTACAATGGATGGGATGTCCTGCAGGAACCTCACCATCACCGCCCTGGGTCTCCCGACGCGAAGCTTTGCCACGTGGGGAGGGCGACCGCTCAGAACGGCTCTTAGAAGGCCGTCTAGTTCATCTTCAACATACGCCAAGTCATTGACAATACTCTCCTCCTCTGAGGTTAGCAGCTCCTCACTCGGCGCTTCCCCGTTGAGAACCATTTGACAGATCTTCTTAGACCGAATTTCAACGAGGTCTTTCAAGAGTCTGTGGGCTCTGGCCTGTTGCCTTTCCAGAAGTTTGGCGCGCAGGCTTCGTTCATCGAGCATCTGGCCCTCGTCTCTCTTGGCGCGGAGGAAGGCGCTGGCCTCGGTATAGAACCCCTTCGGTAGGGGCTGGAGTTCACTACTCTCCTTCTCCTTCTTCCAAGTCTCGTAGAGGGTTTGATACTCCAACGCGAAACGTCACGCTACAGGATGTTTACGGGCTTTCCCATAGTAAATCTGTCTAATTGAGGATATTAACCATGTAGGCGAGGAGGTTCCTCTAAACCAGTTTTGCGGCTCTTTTGCATAGGAGATAGACAGCGGCTCCGGTGGGAAGTTCCACCTCCTCGCGGTAGTAGGGGCCGTAAGTTTTGTCTCCGATTCGGAAGGCATGTGCATCGTTCACGAATAGCCTCAGGGTACCTTCCCCAAAGGCGACAGCCTCCTTGAGAGGGTCAAATCTATCGAGCATCTGGAGTGGAACCTCCATGGCCTTCAGGCCGGTCTTCCCGTGGAGGGTGAGGGGGAGACGGATGAGTCTGTGGATGTCCGTTGTGACCACTGTATCGATGAGGGAAGTCTGCCTCACAACGCCTTTTGAAGCGAGGTTCATCCAAGTCTTCAAGCCTATGTTCCTAGTCCGCCAGGGCGTGACCTTGCCCCACGACTCTAGGATGCTGTTCCTATTGTCGCGCAGTGCTTTGGCAGTCCGAGCAGAAATACCATCTATCTCCTTCAATGCTTCAGGAGAAGAGGAGGAGAGGATATCGTAGACTCCTCGGGCGATTCGTCCACTCCAACCGTAGTCGTCGAGGTCCGGGCCAATCCCCTCAATTCTCTTTCCCGTCTCGACCAAGCCGTGAAGTTCAAGCCTTAGACCGGTTCCCGTGATATAGTCCGCGATCTCTTTCCTAGCTTCTTGGTCAAAGGTTCTAACATCGGGCTCTTCGATGTGGACATGGTAGCCCCTTTGGCCGCTGAAACAAATCACGGTCTTCTCAGGTGAGAACCCGAAGTCGGATGCTAGGAAGTCTAGGAGCTTCTGAGTCTCCCTCTTTGCGGCATCTAGGCATTTCTCGCAGAGCCACGCCTCCATCCTGAACTTTGTTCCACCACAGTCGGGGCAGGTCTGCGGCTTATTTCCCCGTCCCGTGTTGTTACAGGTTTCGCATGTCCAGAAGTCGTGGTCTCGTTTGCAAGGCGTCTCCAAGTGGTCGGAGTCGATGTCGAAGACGAGGTCGGCTCCCAGCCACCCCTTCTTCTCCATAGGCTCTGTGGGACGCTCGTAATATGCGGAGGAATAGTAGACATCTGCTGGAGTGTTTGAGAGGATGAATTTTTGGAGTTCTTCTGGGGTGGCGAAGCCCTTGTGACGAACCATCACCTTCTCCCTTGAGAGGAGGAAGCCGAATTCGCGCTGGCCAAGGGAGGAGGGCGGAGTGATTTCCTTGTAGTGGGTTCTGTAGTATGCTGAGAACGTCCTCTGTATGAATTCCTGTTCCGTCACGCTACTCCCTACCTGCTCCGATGAGCATTCTGACCTTCCTCCGATAGTAGGAGAGGGGATGCCTTATGTCTTGGCATAGTTCGTCCGGCCCGGGACAGAGGTTATGGGTCTTGAGGGTATCGCACTTTGGCGGAATGTACTTGGTCCTCGACCCCCTCTGGCCAGCGATGTGCTCCACCTGATAACGGGTCATGTTCTCGCTGAAGTCGGAGACTGATGTGTACAACTTCACCAGATCATCTGTCTTCATCCCGACAGCTAGTAGAAAGGTCGTGAGGGTCAGTCTCCCCATGTGTGGTATGTGTTGTCCAGCTAGGAGGTTGTCGTGGAGCCTTCTCACGCATGGTGGATAAGCGGCTACGACGATGCTCTTAGGAAGTTCCTCAGCCCTCAGACTTGCCTTCCTCTGAATCAGAATCTGCCTAACCCCTTCCACACGGCTAGCCAACCTCGGTGCGACATCATGTAGGTCGACTTTTGGACTCCTTTCCAAGTCGCCTTCGATCTTCGCCCTAACATTCTCACTTATCAGACGGGCGAGCTCCCCCTTTTCAATGACCACCCCGCCGCTGCTCATTCTCCGGTTGACGAGTTTCCAATGGTCATCATGGAACCCGACAGCGTTTCTCAGGTAGTCAGCGAAATGGATGGTGAGAACACGAGTCGGCCCCTGCTTGTACAGTCGCCTCTCAACCTGCCACCCGAGAGATGTTTTGGCGATCTCCAGAAGCTTCTCGTCCTCTTCTTCCCCGAGGAGAAGGCCTATTCTCTTAGCCTCAGCCAGAGCGTAGCGCCGCTTAAGGAAATCATCTCCAATATGCGCTACTAGGGCCATCGCGACGGGATAGGAGAGGATCTCGGCCTCTGTTGCTGCGTAGCTCATCGAAGATACCAGACCATCGGTGAGGGCTTGTTCTAGGCGTTCCTCAGCTCGGTCCACGACCTCGATGTACTCAGGTGCGTCCAGCTCTTCGAGGCGTAGGTCCAGTGACTTGACGTACTCTAAGGCTTCTTTGGTGAAGGGGTATTTCGCATAGTCCTGTCGAGAAATGAGCATTCAAACCACTGTGGACCCTTTTAGGGAAGCAACCTCCATCTTTCAAAAGAGGAACATATATAGTATATGATACTTCCACGGTATGAAGCTAAGAGCGTGGGCGGATGCCCTTTCCGAAGGTAAAAGACTTCCATAAGCCGGGTCAGCCTCTAGTTCCCAACGCCTACGGCATATTCTACGCGTTGATCAGTGTATGCTACTGGTTCATCCTATCCTTCTTGGACATTTACCCTAGGGAGGCTTTGGCCCTAGCCACATCCGTCCTCTTCGGGAGTACGATGGGCCTCGTGGACGATATGATCGACCTGCGGTGGCGTTACAAGGCGGTTCTGCCCATCTTTGCATCCTTGCCATACATGGCTCTGCGACCTACGGGCCGTACGGCCATCTTGCTCCCTTTCATAGGTGTCGTCCAACTGGACAACCTCTTCTTCCAACTTCTAGTCCCTGCCATCGTTACCGTGACGACTAATACCTACAACCAGCTCGGGGGCCTCAACGGCCTAGAATCCTTGACGGGCCTCATAGTCCTGACCGGTCTAGCGGTCGTGACCCAGAACCTGATTCTGACAATAGTCCCCCTCCTGTGTCTCGCTTGGCTTGGGTACCTCGGCTTCACGGGAAAGGCCTTCATCGGGAACGTTGGGACCTTCTCTGTTGGTCTCACCCTCGCCGTCTACGCCGTCCTCATGAACGTGAAGCTGGTTCTGCTGATCTCTCTGATCCCCTTCATCCTCAACTCCGTCCTCATCCTCTTCTCCAACTACATCCTGAAGGATAAGGCGGAGACCATGCTCGATGAGAAGGGTCTGCTCTATAGCCATCAGGTTAGGAGTTTGAGGACCTTGATACTGCATGACAACTCCATGAGCGAGCGCAGGGCCGTCCTCATAATATGCGCCCTAGTCGTCATGTCAGCCGTGTCTGCCCTGATCACCCATTGGATCCTTTGAAGTGGAAGAAGGAGGAGAGCCGCCTACTTTCTGACGTACTCTCGGAACTTCTTTCCACAGTGCTCATACATCTGGACATGAACTTTGGGGCTGAGATCCCACTCCTTAACAGGCTTACTTACATTCATTCCACAGACAGGACACTTCAACGCCTTCTACCTCCTGAACCAACTATTCTCCTTCTCACTATTAAGAATATTAGTCGTGAAGCTCGGAAAATGGGGGACGGAGCAAAAAACTGTCGAGACCTGGAATCGGAACTCACTCTTGAGGCCTTCGTAGGATCGCTGAACGAACGCTTCCAATGATTTGATGCCGTCACGGATAGACGGATTGCGCCCTACTGGGAACTTGTATGTGTGGGAGAAGGACGAGTGTTCCTCTAAGACATGGGTCAAATGATGGCTCATGTCGTCAAGGCTATTCGGTTCGGGCGAAGAGCTTCTTTATGATGTTCCTATCCATCACCCTAGTGACCATCATCCAGCGGCGGCAGAAGGGGCATGCTACTAGGGTGTTCTGCTTCAAGAAGAATAGGTCTGTTGTGAAGTCGAGTTGGCAGTACGGGCATTTGAGGGCTTGGCTGTTCTTGTAGTTCAGGCTAAGGAGCAGGACTACGACGATTATGACGACGGCGACTATTCCGATGACGACTAGGGACATCAAATATATGTGGCCTTCAGAGGCTTAATAAATATTATAGTTCTCGACATAGGGGCCATAACTCAACTCTCGCGCAATCCAACGCCACAAGGATGAGGAAATGAGGATTCCTCCGCACATTCCTTGGAGACTCGGCCAACCGATGAATCATCCAGTCTACCGGGATTGGAAGACGGACCAACGCACAGGCACTAAGGATAGAGGCCAACAAGAGTTTTAGCCAAAGACGTTGAGAGGTCTATCCATGGCACAGCCGTCGGGCCGCGTCGTAATTCACGTGGACCTCGACTACTTCTTCGCCCAGATCGAGGAGAAGGAACATCCCGAATACAAGGACAAGCCCGTGGTCATCTGCGTCTACAGCGGGAGAACCGAGGACAGCGGCGCGGTGAGCACGGCCAACTATGTCGCCCGCAGATTCGGCATCAGGTCTGGGATGCCTATAGCTTGGGCCAAACGCCTCTTGAAGGAGGAGGATACACTCTTCCTTCCTGTGAACCTTGACAAATATCGCGTAGTCTCAGACGAGATCATGGACCTCCTCAGGACATATGGGAACAAGTTCGAGCAGGAAAGCATCGACGAAGCCTTCCTCGAAGTGACGGAAAGGGTGGGAGGAGACTACCGAGGAGCTGAGAAGTTGGCCAAGGAGATCAAGGACGCGATCCTGAGACGGACGGGATTGACCTGTTCTGTCGGCGTGGGCCCGAACAAACTTGTGGCCAAGATCGCGGCCAACCAAGTGAAGCCTGATGGACAGACAGTGGTCCTCCCGGAGGTGGTGAAAGAGTTTCTCCGCCCCCTGCCCGTTGGGCGGCTCTTCGGCGTGGGGCGGAAGACTGAGAAGATTATGGTTGAGAAGGGATTAAAGACTATTGGTGACCTCGCTGACCACCCTGTAGAAGACCTCGTCCACACCTTCGGCGAGGCTTCAGGCACTTACTTCCACGAGGCGGCCAATGGGATCGATGAATCCGAGGTCCAGGAGAGGGGGTCGCCGAAGTCCTTGAGTCGGATAGCGACCCTGAAGGCTGATACCCGTGACCCAGCGGCCTTGCTGCCAGTTGTTGAGGGTTTGTGTGGGGCCTTGGCTCGAAGGTCTGAGGTGGAGAAGCTTGCGTACCGCACGGTAAGTCTCGTTGCAGTTGCGGAGGACATGTCTATCCACAGTAGGTCCATGAGCCTGGAGGGCGCGACTACGGGGAAGGATGTCATGGTGAAGGCTGTGGGGCGTCTCCTTGAAGACTACTTGAGGGGTTCAACCCTCAACCTCAGGCGTGTCGGTGTGCGAATCTCCAACTTATCCCCAGTCGTAGGGCAGAAGAGTCTAAGCGCCTACCTGGGTTGAGGAGCTAACACTGGATATCCTTCACCGTCGGAATCTCCTTGGGTGCTTCACACCCGTTACCTCGTTCACGAAGTCGGCCCTCTCGATCAACTCCTTCGGAACCCACCGACCCGTAATCACGACATCAGTCTTCATAGGAATCCTAGACAGGACGCTTACTATGTCACGAATGTCTGTGAGCTTCCGGAGGGCGGCCAGGTCTATCTCGTCTGGGACGACGAGGCCGGGAACCCTTTGGCTGAGTTGGCACTTACTGTATTGATTTTGAAGACGTAAAGAATTAAAACATGCCTGTACAAGTGTGACAGAAACCGTCCAGTGGACCAAGGGAGAAACTGTGAAGCGGCTGATCCATAACGGCGTCATCGTCCCCAAGTATGAGCCTCGCGGCTTCCACATAGGGTCTAGAGGGAGAAGGATAGACCTCACCCCTCTACAGGAGGAGATGGTCCTCGCTTGGGTGAAGAAGCTCGGCACCGACTACGTGAAAGACCCTGTCTTCATCCAGAACTTCTTCAAAGACTTCTCCAAGGCCATGGACCTTGAGGAGACTAGGGGACCAGAAGACTTCGACTTCTCCGAGATTATGCAGTTCGTCGAGGCGGAGAAGGCCAAGAAGCTCGCCATGACGAGGGAGGAGAGGAAGAGGTTAGCCCAAGAAAGGAAGGCTCAACGAGAGGCGAATAAGGAGAAGTACGGCTACGCCATCGTCGACGAGCAGAGGGTTGAGTTGGGGAACTATACTGTCGAGCCCGCCTGTGTCTTCATGGGTCGGGGGAAACATCCCTTACGTGGTCGATGGAAGAGAGGGATTAAGGAGAGCGAGATCACCCTCAACCTCTCGGAGGGTGCTCCTATTCCGCTGGGAGACTGGAAACAGACTTGGGAAAGTAACCGCATGTGGATTGCTCGTTGGAATGACCCGCTTAGTGGTAAGAAGAAATACATTTGGTTCTCAGACAGCAGCTTCATCAAACAGAAACGGGAGATCGAGAAGTTCGACAAGGCCCGTGAACTCGAAGGTGATTTGAAGAAGATCCGAGACCACATCGATAAGAACTTAAGCGATTCCGACCCCCTCAGAAGAAAGATAGCGACAGTATGGTATCTGATCGACCACCTAAAATTCAGGGTGGGCGATGAGAAGGACGAGGATGAGGCGGATACCGTCGGAGCAACGACCCTACGCCCAGAACACGTTCAATTCTTGAATAATGGTAACGTCGTCTTCCATTTCTTGGGGAAGGACTCTGTCGAATGGAATATCGAGACCCAACTCCCAGCGAAAGTGGTCGCTAACCTGAGGGAATTCATCCGTTCGGCGAACTCCTCCGTCTTCTCAGGTGTGAACTCCTCGAATGCGAAATCCTTCCTAGAGGAGGTCGCCAAAGGCTTCACCCCTAAGGTCTTCAGGACTTACCACGCCACCAAGGTCGTCTCAGACAGCCTCTCCCGCTCCGAGGTCAAGCGTGATGACCCCCTCTACGTGAAGAAGTACGAGGCGACTATGGCCAACTTGGGAGCGGCGAAGGAGTGCAACCACAAGCGGACCCTGCCCAAGAACTGGGAGCAGAGCCTAGTCCGCATGGATGAACGATTGAGAATCCTCCAAGCCCAACAAGAGACTTCTAGGACCAGCAAGCAGAGGGAGAAGAGGCAGGAGAGGGTGAAGGAGCTTCAGATGCGGATTCGACTGAGGAAGGAGACCCGGGACTATAACCTGAATACGTCCCTGAAGAGTTACATTGACCCCCGCGTCTACTATCGCTGGGGCCAGAAGGTGGGCTTCGACTGGAGAAACTACTACAGCAAGACGCTCCAAAAGAAATTCACTTGGGTCGAAGAACGCCAATGATGCCATGCGCCATAGCACACAAAGATAGCCCGAATATGCACATCTAAGCGTCTGTTGCCTGAAGATCTCTCAAACATTTGTTTCAGATATCTACTAAAGGTTCGTAGGCGGGGCTTAATAAGTATGCTTTAGGAAATCTAAAATAGTGCACTCCGCTACCTTCGATATGTTGGGAGATAACTCTCAAGCGTTAAACCAAAAAGGTGTCCAAAAATGAGTGAGGTGGTTAGAGAAATAGAGAGCATGATCGGCATGGAGGAGAAACATGCCTCAAGCCTCTCAGAAAGCGTTGAAGGGCTGAGGAATGTGGTAGTTCAGGAGATCTTACGGGGCATTGCCCACGATTCCCGAAAACACGCGGGCTTCTATACCTCTATCCTAAGCCTCTTGAAAGGCGAAAACTTGGCTATCGCTGAGAGGGACTATATTCGGCTTGAAGAGGTCCTCAGGAAGCACATTGAAGTCGAGAATCGGATGATGGATGAAGCTAAGAAGCTCTTGGACTCCGAGCAAGACTCAAGGATAATGCATCTGCTGACGGAGATATATGAGGATGAGGTCAAGCATCACACCCTCATGAAGCGCCTCCTGGAAGCGGTCATCAGACGGGAAACCATCTTTGACGAAGATGTATGGAGCATGCTTTGGAAAGACGTGAAGGGCCACGGTTCCCCCGGAGGCTAACATCCCATTTTTCCACCACGAAAACATGAGCGGCTTCACATAGCCAATATGACTTGAACCGATAGGTCTTCCCGCCTTTTCCGACTGACTTCGAATTATGCGCCCTCTATTGGCTATTCGAAAAGGTTTATAACGATAATAGGAGTGCTATGGACTTTAACACTCAGTCCAAGGGATGTTACTGAAATGTTGGAGATCCGATGGCACGGTAGAGGCGGTCAAGGTGCTGTGACCGCTGCTATACTCCTTGCTCAAGCGGTGATTAACGAGGGGAGGTATGCTCAATCCTTCGCGCAGTTCGGGCCTGAGAGGAGAGGAGCTCCAGTGACGGCTTTTACGAGAATCGACGACAACCCGATACACGTAAGGTCTCAAATCTACAATCCAGATATTCTAGTAGTTCTTACCCCGACGCTAATGGTGACGGCAAATATAACTGAAGGATGGAAAGAAGACGGTGGTATTATTATCAATACCGCGAAACAGGCTGAAGAGATAAAAAATACCTTCAACGTTAAAGGTTTAACCGCAACTGTTGATGCAACTAAAATTGCTTTAGAAGAGCTCAAAGTCCCTATAGTCAATACAGCAATACTTGGAAGCGTAGTTCGGGCGACCAAACTTGTAGAGCTTAAATCCATCAATGATGCTGTAAATGAGAGATTTAGTGGCGTTATCGCTGAGAGAAATGTGAAGGCTGTCAGGAGAGCCTATGAAGAGACTCAAGTCGTGTAGTTGGAGATGAGGGTTATGTCTGAACTTAAGTCCTATAACGAAATACCAATAGGCGCTAAGAATGTGGAGCCGGGAAGTAGCGCAAGGAACAAGACTGGAAGTTGGAGAGATTTCAAGCCGGAAGTGGATATGAATAAATGTATAAAATGTCTAATGTGTTTCGTATCATGCCCGGACGCTACTATTAATCCAACAACCTTTGGAGTGGATTATATACACTGCAAGGGTTGTGGAATCTGTGCTCAAGTATGTCCTGTCAATGCGATAAAGATGGTTGAGGAGGTCGTCTGATGAGGGTCGAAAGGATGCCGCTCTCAGCAAATTATGCCGCGGCCTATGCGGCGAAGGCGTGTGATATAGACGTTGCAGCAGTATACCCAATTACGCCTCAGGTGGAAGTCGCGGAGCGGCTCGGCCAGTTCATAGCTGATGGGGAAGTGGATGCTGAGTACATACCTGTTGAGTCTGAGCATTCGGCCATAAGTGCCTGTGTCGGTGCTTCAGCGGCAGGGGCTAGGGCCTTTACGGCTACCGCTTCTCAAGGGCTGGCGTTGATGCATGAGATCTTGTTCATAGCCTCTGGGTGTAGACTCCCAATTGTGATGGCTTTGGCGAATAGGACGTTATCTGCTCCGATCAATATTCACTGTGACCACTCTGATGGCATGGCTTCTAGGGACTGTGGATGGGTGCAGATCTACGCTTCGTCGGGGCAGGAAGTGTATGATTCAGTTATTCAGGCGTATAAACTGGCTGAGGACGACAGAATTTTGCTGCCCGTAATGGTGTGCTTCGACGGCTATATTTTGAGTCATACCTACGAACCGGTACTGGTTAACAATGATGAGGACATTCGCGCCTTTGTACCGAAGAACGTGAAGCGGCTACTGGATCCGGACAATCCTATCAGTATCGGTGTATTCTGCATGCCGGACTACGAGTACGAGTTCAAATATCAGTTAGTCGAGGCTCTTGGCAAAGTCCCAGATCAGCTCAGGAAGGTGGATAAGGCCTTTGGAGAGAGTTTTGGTAGAAGTCATGGCCTCTACGAAACGTACAGAATAGAAGATGCGGAGATCGTGATGGTCGCTTTAGGAACCACGGCAAGCACTGCCAAGGCAGCGATTGATGGCCTTCGAAGGGAAGGTGAGAAGGTGGGTTTGTTCCGACCGAGGCTCTTCAGGCCAAACCCTGTTGATGATTGGAGAAGCATATTGTCCAAGTACAATATGTTGATGGTTGTCGACAGGGCTATGAGCTTGGGAGGTGTGGCAGGTCCTTTGGCACTAGAACTGTTGGGCGTCTTCATGAATGAGAAAGAGAGACCTCAATTCACGAACTTCATCGCAGGAATTGGGGGAAGAGACGTTACCGTGGATGATGTGAAGCAGATGTTCCACAAGACCATCGACGGGTACAGGAGCGGTAAGATTGAGCAGAGTTGCCAGTATCATGGGGTGAGGATGTAGAGATGTGCGCGTATTATAAGACCTTGAAGGAAGTTCCTGAGGAAGAGTATCTTGCGAGAGGCCACAGGCTGTGCGCGGGATGCCCTGAGAGCATATGTGTGCGACTGGTGACCAAGGCAGCGGGCAGAGATACCATCATAGTTAACCCGACTGGGTGCCTCGAAGTATCCACGTCACTCTTCCCTGAGACGGCTTGGGAGATACCTTGGATACACGTAGCCTTCGAGAACGGGGGTGCCGTGGCCTCAGGCGTGGAGGCGGCGCTGAAGGCGTTGAAGAGGAAGGGTGTACTTCCGAAGGAGAGGAAGACCCATGTTCTGGTGGTTGCTGGTGACGGGGGGACGACGGACATAGGTTTCCAGGCGTTGAGTGGGATGCTGGAGAGAGGTCACGACGTTGTCTACGTATGCATAGACAATGAGGCGTACATGAACACTGGGATTCAGAGGAGTGGGTCAACCCCCTACATGGCGTGGGCTACGACCTCGCCTGTCGGTAAGGTCTTGAAGGGGAAGATGCAGAGGAAGAAGGATATGGTCGGGATAGCCGCGGCCCACAGGATACCTTACACCGCCTCCGCGACTGTTGGTACTGGTTACTGGCTCGACCTCATGAACAAGGTAAGGAAAGCCATCGATGTTGATGGGCCGGCGTACATCCACGTCCTCAACCCCTGTCCGACTGGGTGGAGATTCGAACCTAATTTGACAGTGGAAATGGGGAGGTTGGCTGTCCAGACTGGTATGTGGATCCTCTACGAGGTCGCTGATGGTAAGCTGGCGGTGACCGCACGGGTCTCGAAGAGGAGGCCCGTTAGGGATTATCTGAAGCAACAGGGTCGGTTCAGGCATTTGACAGAGGACGACATAGCGGTTATTCAGCGCCACGTCGATGAGTCGGCGGCCGAGATGAACAAACTCGTCGGACAGGAAGTCATAGGTCCTGTTCAAGAAACCTGAGCACGCGCTGACGAATCCTTTCGCTCTACCGAGGGGCGGAGCCTCTCCTGACGCCCATCCCCTTGCCATAGTATGCGATTAAGTGCCAATTTCAGCACCTAATGACAGAGGTCCCACCTCAGAGGTCTTCAGTCTGTGCCTGATCTTAGAACTCGCCTCGTGAATGGCCCAGTGACTTAAAGGCCCTCGAAGCCAAGTCCCAGTCGACGAAATAGCCACACCCATGGAACCTATAGATACAGAACAGACCTTCAAACACCAAGCCAGACCACAACACCAAGAACTTCACCAAACTGCGCCTCTAGAGCAACAGAACTAGTAACTAGACAGTGTTCTCGTTCGAACCGGTAAACTCATTGATCCAAACTTGGGTAGAGTGATCTGCCTTTCACGCAGACAATCTTCGTTCTCTATAAATAAAGGAATAGAAATGATGGTCGACATGTGGACTTACAGTAAGAGATAAATACATAGGGTCTTGCAATCGTGGTCGAGTTAAATGCCTTCTCTCACAAAGGCTGTACTTACCTTTTGCTTTGTCTCCTTAATACTTCTATTAATCGCGCCATATCAATCCATCAATACTAGAATTACCACGTTTGAATCGCCGAATTCATACGCAATTCTTTCTTATGCAAACAGCCCAAGACTACAAACAGCTAAAGACCAGCTGGAAAATTCCAGCTCTTTCCATACCGTCCCGACTCAGTCTCTACATTTTGCTGATGCTCAATTAAAGAAGTCTCTAGAAGCCAGCGCCTTGTCTGTTCCATCGTCTGTTGGATTGACTTTGAACTACTCTATACATGGAGGAGGATCAGGGTACTTTCCTCCCTTATTCACATATGAAGATACTCTACAGACTCAAACGCTGGTTACAGGACAGACAGTAACTGTGACGGCATACGCAACTGTTGAGATCATAGTTACTTCGAATCCTATAGGTACAGGTTTCGTCAAGGTTGACGACACGGCGGTAACAACACCTGCAACATTCAGTTGGACACCAGACGATACTCACAAACTTGAAGCCTTGTCACCAGTTTCGGGCAACACAGGCATACAGTATGTTTGGACAGGCTGGAGCGACGACGGAACTCAAACTCACACCTACACCGTTCCGAGCGCATCCGCGACAGTCACAGCCAACTACCAGACCCAATACTACCTAACGGTGACCTCACCCTACGTCAGTCCCACCGGAGCGGGATGGTACAATTCAGGGTCCAGCGTAAGCTCAACTGTCACCCGACCCGTTTCTGGTGGAACTGGAGTTCAGTATGAGACCACCGGTTGGACGGGCACGGGAAGCCTGAGTTCTGGGGGAAGTGAAGGGTCGAGTTCGACGGGCTCTTTCACGATTAACGCTTACTCAACCTGTACGTGGAACTGGAAGACGCAATACCGGCACATTATAATGAGCTCTCCTACCGGAAACGGCTACGTTGTCGTAGACGGCATCGGTGTCACTACTCCGTACACCACTTCTTGGTGGGACAGTGGCTCGTCTCATACAATTGCAGCTAACAGTCCTGTAACTGTTGTCAGCGGTCAATCACAATATATTTGGACGAGTTGGAGTGACAGTGAAGCTCGGTCTCATACAGTGTCGCCGACTTGGGTCACTACGTTTACCGCCAACTTCCAGCTCCAGTACTACCTCTCCGTCTCAGGCGGCGACGGAACCGGCGCCGGATGGTACAACAGCGGAGCGGCGGCCTCGTCCACGGCTGGCTACGTCCTCAACCAAGTGGCAGGGCAGAGTCGAAACAACCTCGTCAGCAAGACTGTGGACGGCTCCACGACTTCTTTGACGAGGGCCAACTCGGGCACTTCCACCCAGCCGTTCACGATGTCTGCGTACCACAGCATAACTTGGAACTATAACACGCAGTACTACCTCACGGTCACGGGCGGAAACTCCATAGGCTTCGGAACAGTGTCGCCTACGGGCGACCAGTGGTACGACTCAGGCGTCTCCACCACCGTCTCATCCAAGGGGGTCTGGAGCGTTACATTGGGAGAGGGTTTCAGGATAGCATCTTATTCTATTGATGGAGGTGCCCCAGTCGATGTCGCCCCTACCACTGGGACGTTTATAGTCCCAGCCGTTCGTATGGATGTGCCTCACAAAGTAGCCTTCAATTCTGTAACGCAGTATGAGGTACGCTTGGACACAGGTGCTTTAGAATCGCTCAACTACATAACTACGCCTACCGTAAGTGGCTACAAGTACTGGTACGATTCAAGAACGTCGGTAGATGTAATGTTGAATGGAGTTTGGAATCGAGCGTCTGGAACTGGAAAAAGGCTTGTCTCCTATGCTATAAATGGAAGGAGCGAAACTTCAATCTCTAGCCTCGAAAAAGTCCCCGCCCTATCTCTAGCGTCTATAACATCGTCTCAATACATAACCACCAAAATCACGACGCAATTCACGCTAAACACTCCATCCGGCTCCTTAGCCTCTATCACGCCCACCCCAATTTCAGGAGATACAGGATGGTATGATAACAGAACTGCCGTCACAGCAGTCTACAACTACGTTTGGAACGAGACCGCCGACCAGTCGAGGATGAATGCTATCGGGTTCAACATTGATGGAGGGACAGAAAATACTCTTCCCAGAGCGGGAAGCGGAACATTCACAGCCACCGTAACCATGAATGCGCCACATACGATCAACATTGCCTCAGTCATGCAATATCTCATCTATTTCAGATTTACAGACAACTCGAGTTCTAAACAGATAATTCCCACTAGTTTTGAAATCGATGTCCAAGGAGTAGGAGCCGAAGAAGTCCAAGGTTCTAGAATATGGTTGGATAGAGGGATCAGTTTTAGAATATCAAAGGAGATCTGGGGGAACATGGATGTTAAGCCGCAAGATCAAGTAGTCTATAGAGTAGATAGGCCTCTAAATGAAACTATTCGCAGTAGAATCTTTGACGGCAAGTTGAAAGTCATTGACATGTTGGGAATATCGACTCCCGGAGCGCAGATCATTGTTACTCTAGCAAACGGAACCCAGATTACAGGTATCGCGGACGCAGACGGATATTTCATCATCCCAATGATTCCTTTAGGAAGATTTAATGCTACAATTTCCAACCTTGGCACATCAACGCAGATCGATGGTGATGCATCAAAGCAGAGCGTCACAGAAGCGAAAGTAGTCCTAAGCTACCCTACCATTATCGCCATAGCGATCATCGCGGTTGTAGCGTGCCTGATCTACTGGATACAGAATCCTCCTCGAGTTCGCAAACCTAATCAACCTATAGACAAAAAGTCACAGCCAAAACGTCTTCCCACTACCTATAGCCATCTGAATTAGCGCCTTAGGCTTCGCCTCAGTAAAGGCCTCAAGATTACGGACAACCTCAACCGCCAACAACCGGCTTGATCTTCCGATCACTTATCCCCTCTATGTTTTCTCATGCGTTTGAGTCAGTGATTAGCCTTGATTTCTCTAGGGTTAAACCTGTTCTTCGCGGGTCTTTTCCTTATCTTGGTATATGACTCTGTCCTCCTCCTTCCGTATCGACTCTGAACTGGACGTCACAGTTGAGGCATGTCACGATAGTCACATTCTCATTCTAGGCACTCTTCTGGGGTCGAGATCGAGGAAGCGGCACATCGGACAATCCGGCAAGTATTCCCGCCATTCTCTAATCATGATTGCACGACTCCATACTCATTGGTTTCCAAGCAGTATTAATTCTGTCTCTGGGAAAAAGAACTTTTCAAGCAGCCTGCAGTCTATTGTTCAAGCTCCCTTTCTTCCCACATCCTTACCATATGCGATGAAGTGTCGAAAACGGCACATCATGTCAGAGACCCCCAGAACGCCTCCGCCGAGGCGACAACACAACCTCATCCTCAACCACATGAGGAAAAAGCTCAACCCCCCTGAACGCCTCAAGCTGCTTCTCGAAGGCCACAGGGAAATAATACGCCTTCCTAGCATAGACGTACCTCGCCTTCCTCTTCCCACCCTTCTCCACCCGGTAGTAACCGTAACACTTGACCTCACGAATCTTAGGCACACAACCCACCCCTGCCGACTAGAGTCTCTTGGAAACCTCTCGTCAGCAACTCGAGAATTGCGAATCGCCCCCTATTAAGCACGAGACCCTGACATTCAACGACGATAGCTCCTAGCCGCCCTCATGGCCACATCCAGATTGACTTCAGGAACGTTCAAAGGTATGACGCAACCCGGGCCCAGAATCAGTCGTCTCTCCCCAGTTTCCTCAATGGAGTGGAAAACTTCATCCTCTACATCCTTGGGGGAGCCTTTGAGCAGAGTCTCAGTCTCGTTCAATCCCCCTATTAATGCCCCATTGAACTTTTCCAAGGCCTCCTCTAAGGAGGGCGGAGTCCTCTTGTCTGCCCAGTTGATGCCCTCGACGGGATAGTTCTCGGCTACTAGGTCGAACATGAGGTTGCTCCCATGCACGTGGGCCACATTGAAGAAGGCTTTAGGCCTCGTAGCTCTGAGAATGGGGAGATCGTAACTCATCCCAAATCGGCGGTATTCGTCCTCCGTGAACCAGTCGTAGGTCGGCGTCACGGACAGGAAGATACCGCTGGCCCCGTAGTCGATGGCGGTCCTAGCGAAATTCGTCATCGTCCTGCTTATCACGTTCAGGGCTTGGCTCACCTTCTCCGGGGCATCTTCGAGGTCTTTTCTCCACCTTTCTCCCGCGAGGCGTTGGCAGGTGGTTATCGGGGAGAACATGGTCTCGATGAAGGGGACCCTCCCATCCAGCCTCGCCCCCATAAGTTTGACCGCCCTAAGCATCTCCCCAAGGATACCTTCGTTGATGTCCACCTCTTCAAGAGTCTCCCAGTCATCTAGGGAATTGATCCTCAGCTTCGTGACCTTCGAGACGCCATCGTAGACGCCTAGAGCCTCTATCTCCTCTTCCATAGAGGCGTAGTACTCTACCTCTGCGCCGAAGGCGAGGTGGGGATAGGCCCCACTTGGGGAAAACTTCATGAAGTCGGAGTCGAAGCGCTCCTGAAAGGCCATCGCCTTCTCGACGAGGAGTTCCGCCTTCAGGTCGTTCCTTGGGAAGTGGTGCCAGAGGCTTATCGGTATCTCGTCTAAGGGTTCTCCTTTTATTGCGACTTTGATCTTCTCGAACTTATCCAAACCAGTCATCCACCCTTCAGACTGTTCAGAGGAACCTCGATAATAAGACGCACGCTAACAACAACGATCCAGTATACGTAGCAAACCTCTGCAACTGCCCGACTAACGAATTGTATTTAAGAAATGTAGAAAGGCCTCTTCCTCCATCGAGCGACTGCCTCTGCTTCTTTGAGGACCTGCTCAGCTTCCTCATCTACAGTCTCTTTGGCTGGAGCTTCTTCTTCGCTGTTCTCCATAGGGTTAAGGATGGGGGAACGGAGTTTAGGGGATTGTGAAGCGAGATTCTTGAGAGAGAATCCAGCGGACTGATATGTGGTTGAGGAACATCTTGTTCTCAAGTATAGTTGCTTCTAGCCGCCTTCGGATATGGGTATGAACCAAAGTTCCCCATAATCTGGCCTGAACTCTAAGACGCGTTTGTACTCGCCATCCCGTCTCGCCGCGAGCCAGCCCTGCCTCGTGAACTTCATGAATAACTCTCTAGCCCTCTCGACATCCTCCCCGTCCTCGCATACCCAAGTAAGCCTGATTCGTGAGCCTTCTTTGGAGACCTTCATCCGCCATCTCTTCACCCAATAATCCTCGACACCTTCATATATCCGATATTGAACCATTCACTTGGTGCATCGAAGATGACTGAAGGATACGCTGGAGAGATTTTGAGAGTTGACTTGAGTAAGGAGAAGATAGAACGATTCACCATAGGCGAAGATATTCTGAGAAGCTTCATAGGAGGAACCGGCTTGGGAGCCAAGTTCCTCTACGACGAGGTTCCCGCAGGCGCTGAGTGGTCTCACCCAGAGAACCGACTCATCTTCGCCGCAGGCCCCTTAAACGCCACTGTGATAGGGGGCTCAGGGTCCCTCTCCGTCGTCTCAAAAGGGCCCTTGACCAATGGAGCAGGATGTAGCCAAGCGAACGGATACTTCGGGGCATACCTGAGGCTTTGCGGATTGAATGGAATCGTAGTGCAAGGAGCCTCTCAAGGACTCAAGTACCTCTATGTCGATTCGGAGTCAGCCGAACTCAAGGACGCTGAATGGCTAAAGGGCATGGACACCTACAGGACAGCGGACCTAGTGAAGCACGAGTACGGTTGCAGGGAGCGTGAGATGGCCGTCGCTTCTATAGGGCCTGCAGGGGAGAATCTGGTGAAGTTTGCTGGAGTCTTCTTCGACTACGGCCACTCAGCCTCCCACAACGGCCTTGGCGCCGTCATGGGGTCTAAGAGGCTGAAGGCGATCGGCATAGCTCGCGGAAAGAGACAGGTAGCGGTACATGATCCCGAGAGGCTCCGGGCTGTAGCTAAGGAGTTTGTGGAGAATGTGAAGACTCAGTCGAAGGACACCTACGAGTACGGAACCCTCAACGGCCTATTCAACAATGGTCGGAGGAACATGATCCCCGTCAAGAACTACACCACCGCCACGTGGGCTATCGACAAGGAGAAGTTGGAGACGTTCAGTGGGCCGTACATCAGGGAGAAGTTTCCGGCTAGGCGAAACTCCTGCTGGGCCTGCCAGATACACCACTGCGACATCATGAAGATAACTGAAGGACCATACGCGGGTGAGGAGTTAGAAGAGCCGGAGTACGAGCAGTTCGCCGCTTGGTCGTCAGCCATTGGGCAGGAAGACGTGGCCTCCGCCATGATGCTCAGCAAGGAGATAGACCGACTAGGCATGGAGAGCAACGAGGGCGGATGGGTCGTAGGATTCGCCATGGAGTGCTACGAGAAAGGCATCCTGACAAAGGAAACAGCGAATGGCCTTGATCTATCGTGGGGAAGTGCCGAGAGCGCAAGGCTCCTTCTCAACCTAATAGCCAGTCGACAGGGCATCGGCGACATCCTCGGCGAGGGAGTGATGCGAGCCGCGAGAAGAATAGGCGGTGAGGCGACGAACTTGGCCATCCACACTTTGAAGGGGAACACTCCCCGAGGCCATGACCACCGGAATAGGACGACGGAGCAATGGGACACAAGTATCTCCAACACAGGCACCTTGGAGACTTGGGGAGGCCCAATCGCGTTAGGCTCGTTCCCCAACTGGGAAGACATAGTGGCGGCAAATATCCACGACAAGGGGGCAATGATGTTCGAGGACTCCCTAGTCACGTGCCGCTTCAACACTAGGATGAACACAGACCTCCTGTGCCAAGCCCTCAGGGCCGTCACCGGATGGAACTTCTCTGTAGATGAGGCATTCCAGATGGGACGGAGGGTCGTACATCTCCTCCGAGCCTTCAACATAAGGCAAGGTGTAGTTGGAAGAGAGCTGGATAGGCCCTCAGTAAGGTACGGTTCCAAGCCTGATTCAGGAGAGGGTCAAGGAAAGAGCCTCGAAGATGTCTGGGACAGGATGCTGGATAAGTACTACGCTGGTATGGGGTGGGACAGCGATGGCAAGCCTCTCCCTGAGACGCTGGAGAAGTTCGGCCTAGGCTACGTCGCGAAAGACCTCTGGAAGTAACTGAGGCGAAAGCCTCCAGTCAGAGGGAGAGCAACGTTGCTATCTTTTTCTAGGCTTCGCTATGATCTCCCTCACAGTCATGTCGAATAGTCGATGCGAGTTCGCGGGCCTGACAACTATTGCCGTATCCGCCCCTTTTCCAGTCCCAGCAATGCTTATCACGTCCTTATTCGCGGGAATCAAACCAGCGTCGGTGGCCATGGCCACGATCTCCACCGCAACCTTCAGCCTTTCACCGAAGAGCCTCAGAGTTTGAGCAATTATCTCGGCTGGATAGGCGGTGTTGAACCTCCCCCTTATCGTCCGCAGTCTCTTCTCAGTGGTTAAGTGTCAATTCATATCAGGTGGTCCCATATGAGATCTGCGCCACTTCTTCAAGGAAGACTTGTCGGTTCTCAAGGTTCCCCGATGATTGAGAAATCCACTACGTTACGCATATCACATTATATTCACAGATGGCCTCGCACTATATTGCTCTAGCACACGCTAACTCTTGTACCTACAAACCCATGTCGATAAGAGAACCTTTAAAAGCGCGCAACGAGTGTCTTCGCCCAGAATCATTCTTCGTATAGAAAAAAGATGATAAGGAGCAAAAGAAGTTGATAATCACAGAACAGAAACCTGCCGAAGAAATTACGAAAATGCTTGAACCCTACAAGAAGATCTTCATCATAGGTTGCGGAACCTGTTCCACAACCTGTCAGACAGGCGGTGAGGAACAAGTTAAAAAGGCGGTTGAAAAATTGATGAATGAAGGGAAGGAGATAACTGGTAGCGTAGTCGTCGAGTCTCCCTGCGACGCTAGAGTTTTGAGACGAGACACACGCAAAATGAGAAACGAGATTGAAAAATCAGACGCCATATTTTGTATGACATGCGGAGCGGGCGTCCAAGATATATCTGAGCACCTAGGAAAAGTCTCAGTTCCAGCCTTAAACACAAAGTTCTTAGGCCAAATAGAAAGGATTGGCCAATTCTATGAACGATGTAGAGCCTGCGGAGAATGCATACTCTATGAGACAGGAGGAATCTGTCCTGTTGTAAGATGCCCGAAAGGACTGCTAAACGGTCCCTGCGGAGGAATGTACGACAGCAAATGTGAAGTCGGAAGATATCAACGTGATTGCGCATGGGTTCTAATCTATAATAGGCTCAAGGAGCTTGGCATGCTGGATCTCTATAAGTCGTATAAACCTGCCAGAGACAACTCGAAACTAAATGTAGAGCCTAGAGAGATAATCTGGGTAAAAACATGAAGGTGAGTTCTCTTGTCTGAGGAAGAACCAAGTAGATTCGCGTCCCTATTGAGGGCGAAGAAATTCGCGTTCACTGGTGAATTGGAACCTGAGAAAACAACTAACTTGACACATATTATGGGAGCAGCTGAAGAGTTGAAGAGATCCGTTGTCGCTTGTAACGTGACGGACAATCCTCAGTCATTCGCATACATAAGTAGTCTCGCCGTGTCTTATCTGGTTCAAGAGAAAACTGGAATGGAGACTATCTACCAGATCACATGTCGAGACCGGAACAGGATAGCCCTACTTTCAGACATCCTAGGCGCCGGGGCTCTAGGAATAAGGAACATCCTCGCCCTAACGGGAGACCACACGACCCTAGGAGATACACCTCAAGCCAAACCCGTCTTCGACTTAGACTCTGTCCAACTGATCCACATGACTAGAAAGGTGGTCGATGGAGGAGTTGACTTGAATGGCAAATCGATAGAGTCCCCGCCAAGGCTCTATATTGGAGCAGGCGCTAACCCAAACGCTAATCCAATCGAACCTGAACTCGCGAAGTTTGAGAAGAAAGTCTCTGCGGGTGCGGATTTCTTCCAAACCCAAGTTGTCTTCAACATAGAAACTGCCAAGAACTTCCTCAAGGAGACAAGTCGATACAACGTTCCTGTGTTGATAGGTATATTCCCGCTGAGGTCTTATGGCGTGGCAGAGTACTTCGACAAGAATGTGCCCGGGGTCAAGGTTCCTAAAGAACTCTTGGAGAAATTGGCGAAAACCGGAGAAATATCCGACAGAACCAAGAGGAGAGAGAGATATAGGGAGATAAACCTCAACTACTTCGGAGGGTTCATTAAAGAACTCAAAGAGACGACATCAGCAGCCGGATGTCACATAATGTCCGTTGGATACGAGGAGATCGTATCCCTTCTAGTTGAGGCGGTTAAGTAAAGGACAGAACTTCTGTAACGAAACGGACGTTCTACACGATTTTCACGTTTACCTCTATGCCCTTCCTTACGCTTTGGGTTACGGTGCAGTAGTTCTCGAAGACCTCTAAGCATCTGGGAACACGCTGCCGATCATCCTCGTTCACGTCCAGATCGATCTGAACATCAATATCTCTAACCCTGAGGCGTCCCTCCTCGTTCCTAGCAGTACTCAATTTGACCGTTGTCTCAAGACCTTTGATTCTGATCTGCGCCTTGCGGAGACAGTAGAGGAAACTTGAGCTGAGGCAATGCCCAACAGACGCGGAGAGAAGCCGCGTAGAACCGGGCCCTGAGCCTCCTCCGATAGGCTTCGGCTCATCAACGATGATCTCGGGGACTCCCAAGTCAAATGTCACTCGGAACCTGTAACCTTCAAGAAACTTCAGTTTTGTAATAACCTCTTCAGACAATCTTTTGTCCTCCTCTGGCTTAGTTTCGCGTCGGATAAAAATCCAGCCCTCCTAAAGAATCTTGGAACGAGTTGACAGTGAATCCTAGACCAACGCCATTCTTTCAAGAATCATTTCAGCGAAACGTGATCATCAGGAAGCAAGAGGGCTAGGAGACCCTCCCCTTCCATTTGAGAACCAATCAGAGAAGCGATAAGGTGCAGAAAACGGCACCTAATGTCAGGAGGTAGAAAGGAAAGAGGGAAGATGTAGCCAGCTAACCCTTCTTCACGATCTCCTCGTAGAACTTACTCGCCGCCCCGAAGTCCATGAGATTCTTGAGCTCCGCCTGCAAATCTGAAGGTGCTATTGTTATGAGCCAGCCTTCGCCGTAGGGGTCGCTGTTTATGGCCTCGGGGTTGTCACGGAGCGCCTCGTTCACCATCCTAATCGTGCCGCTGACCGGCGCGATGAGATCGACGACCGCCTTGACGGACTCCACGGTCCCGTAGGCCTCACCTTGGTTGACCTGATCACCTACTTGTGGCAACTCGACGTAGACTACTTCCCGAAGGGCCTTCTGGCCGTAGTCCGTGGCTCCGGTGCGAACGCTGTCACCTTCAATCTTGGCCCAGAAATGTTCCTTGACGTAGTAGAGTCCTTCCTTCACTTCGTAGTCTCCTACTTTCACCAATTCATTTGCCTCCAGAAAGGTTGAGGAAGGTAGTACCTTGTTCTCTTTAAAATGTTATCGTCTAAGACTTGAAAAGAGGAGGGATGGAGACAAGGCTACTTGGCTGTAGGAGTTGGAGCTACAGGTATCAAGCCCTTACGAGCGAGCATACCCGTAATGACCGGCCTCAGCTTCGCATTCTCCGCCACGATTTTTCCCTCACCAAGGTCTTCCATCTGCCGCGTCATCTCCCTGATCAGGTTCGAGAAGATCAGACCTTCAGCAGCCGAGACGTAGGCTATTCTCAGCCTCTCAGGGCTCATCCCGAGCTTCTGAAGCATCCCCTGCAACGCCTCGATACGAGCCTTCATCTTCCAGTTGCCGGAGATGTAGTGGCAGTCGCTCGGCAGGTGACAGGCCCCGACCAAGACCATCCCAGCCCCCAGCCTAAGGGCTTCTAGGACGAAGTCCCTGTCGACTCGACCTGAGCACATGACACGTATCGCCCTAACTGTGGGCGGGTACTCGAAGCGACTTGTTCCAGCCAAGTCCGCGCCCGCGTAGCTGCACCAGTTGCAGAGGAAGGCGAGAATCTTCTTCTCAGGCTCCTTCTCAAGGCCGGCCCGAATCTGGGAGAAGATCTGTTCGTCGGTGAAGTGCATCTGGGTTATGGCGTCGGATGGGCACTCTGCGACGCATGTTCCGCAGCCATGGCACATAGCAGGATTGATCGTCGCGGGCTTACCTTCAGGTGCCGAGGGAGCGGTGTAGGGGCAGGCTGTCACGCAGATCCCGCACTTGGCCTTTGTGTTCCGACATTTATCAGGATCGACGACGGCCACGATGGGTTCAATCTCCCACCTCTCCTTGGAGAGGATCGTTGCGGCCCTCCCGGCGGTGCCGCTTCCTTGGCAGACGCTGTACGGAATATCCTTAGGTCCTTGGCAGGCTCCCGCCAAGAAGATGCCGTCTACCGGCGTATCTATGGGCTTCAGCTTTGCGTGGGACTCGAGGAAGAATCCGTCTGAACCCCTCGTTACATGTAGGATCCTCGACAAATCATCCGTGCCCGCGGATGGAACCGCGGCGTTGCATAGAATGACTAGATCCGTCTCCACTTCGATGGGTGCGCCGAGGTCGGCATCGACCGTCCTGATGACGAGGTTATTCGTCTTCGGATCCTCGATTATCTCCGAGGGCTTACCCCTTATGAAGGTGATTCCGAGGTCCCTAGCCCTGCGGTAGAAGTCTTCGAAGCCCTTGAAGGGCGTCCTCATGTCGATGTAGAGGATGTATATTTCCGTCTCAGGCTCATGCTCCCTGATGAGGATAGCCTCCTTGATCGCGTACATGCAGCAGAAGCCGGTGCAGTACTCGAACTTATTCACATCCCTCGAACCGACGCACTGGATGAACGCTACCCTGTGAGGGGTCTTACCGTCGGAGGCCCTGATCACATGGCCCCCCGTCGGGCCAGCGGCGTTGATAAGGCGCTCCGCCTCTAATGCGGTTATGACGTTCGGATACTTCCCATACCCGTATCTCGGGTCGTCACTCGGGTCGTACATATCGTAACCTGTAGCCACAGTGATAGTTCCGACCTCGAGTTCTATGTCTTCCGGCTGTTGTTCCATGTCGATGGCTTGTCTTGCTCCACACGCGTCGACGCATTTGTAGCATTCGATACAGTGGTCCTTGTCGATGGTGTATACTAGGGGGACGGCCTGTGGGAAGGGGACGGAAATGGCCTTCCTAGTGCCGAGGTTCATCTCCCATTTATTCGGGTACTCGACTGGACAGGCATCCGCACATTCGCCGCAGCCCGTGCAGTTCTTCTGGATAACGTACCGAGGCTTCTTGTGAATCCTAGCCTTGAAGTTTCCGACGTAGCCGTCGACGTTGGTGACCTCTGCGAAGCTGATTATCTCGATATTCTTGTTGCGGGCGACCTCGACCATCTTGGGCCCTTCGATGCAGATGCTGCAGTCCAGCGTCGGGAAGGTTTTGTCCAGCTGAGCCATGTGGCCTCCGATGCTCTCGTCCCTCTCGACGAGGTAGACCTTGAAACCCATATTGGCTAGGTCGAGGGAGGCGTTGATTCCGGCGATTCCTCCCCCTATGACCATGGCTCTGTTCGTGACAGGAACTTCGAAGATGTTCAGTGGTCGGAGGAGTCGAGCCTTCGCCACAGCCATCTTAATGATTTCCTTGGCCTTCTCCGTCGCTTCAGCCTTCTTGCTCGGGTGGCACCAGGAGCAGAACTCTCGGATATTTGCCATCTCGAAGAGGAAGGGGTTCATCCCAACCTCTTGGACACATCTTCGGAAGGTGGGCTCGTGCATGCGAGGGGAGCAGGCCGCCACAATCACTCGGTTGAGTTTATGGTCGAGTATTCCTTTCTTGATCTCATTCTGTCCCGGGTCGGCGCACGTGTACCGATTCTCCTTCACGTAGACGACGTTCGGTAGAGTCTTCGAGTATTCTACGAGTTGGCTTATGTCGAGAACTCCGGCTATGTTAAGGCCGCAGTGGCAGATGAAGACCCCGATCCTAGGCTCCTCGGTCGTCTGAACGGTTTGCGTCTCAGTCACACTTATTCCTCCTATGGTTGTAGGTTGCTCACAGCCTCCCTCGCCTTCGTCATCCTCTTGGCCGTAAGCTCCCTCCTCACCCCGGCTATCGAAGTCAACTTCTCCAAAGACTTATTCCACGCCCCAGACTTCACAGCCGTGTGACGCACAGAGGTTCGGGTCACCTCCAAGGCTTCAGGTCGTGGGCAAACGTTCACGCAGGCCCTGCAGTAGATGCAGAACTCGTCGTTCGGATACACTTTTCCCCCCTCAAGGTATAGGGCGTTGACGGGGCAGACATCGAGGCAGTCGTGGCAACCTTCAGGACATACGTCCTGGTCGATCCGTATGCTTCCATTGAAGAACTTCTCAACCTTTATGACGTGCACGGGGCAGGCGGCCTCGCATACCTTGCAGCATGCGCAGTGAGTTTTGTTGATCTCCACGATGGTTCGGGTCGGCTCCGCCCCCGGCGCGACCTTTATGCCCCTCTTTGCGGCCTCCTCCGCCGTTATGGGCTCGAAGTGAACGGAGATAACTTTGAGGTGACATTTCTCTTCGCAGATCTTGCACCCCGGTTCGCAGCCGTCGCTATTCACCTCGATCTGCCTCACGAGCTCGGGGTAGGCCTCCTTCTCGACCGCTGGGAGGTGGCTTTGGTTGTCTATGCTCACCGTGATGGCCCCGAAGGGGCACATGGTGGCGCATATGGCATGGTAGTCGCATTTTCCGACGTCGATGTCGGCGAGGGGTGCTCTGGCCTTGCCATCAGCGCCCTTTTGGAGGGGTTTGAGGGATATGGCCTCACGAGGGCAAACAACCTTACAAACGTCACAGCCCTTGCAGAGTTTTCTGTCGAGGGTCAGGTTGAAGCGCTTCGCATAAAGGACCTGGCCGATTGATAGTTTCTGGCCGTCATCGTTCTTGTACAACTTCAGGGGCAAGCTCTATCGAACTCCTCCCCAGGGAGAGGAACGGGAAACTTATATTTGGGGACTACATCGTCTCCATTGAATTTAATATACTTTGCCATATTGACCCGTGAGTTGAAGATGAGGGTACGCGTACACTACCTAGGCCCCGTCCGAGTCAAGCTGAACAAGAAGGAAGAGGAGATCATCATTCCAGAGAAGACATCGATCCTCGAACTCCTCACGGACCTGAGCGACACCTACGGCGAGTGGTTCAGGAAGGAAGTCCTAGGAGACGACGGGAAGAGCGTCAGAGAAGGAATGGTGATCACGGTCAACGGAATCGCCCTAGGCCAGCTCGGAGGCTTGGCGGCCCAGCTCAAGGAGGGCGATGAGGTCATGCTTCTCCCCTTCTTCGCCGGCGGAGGATAGCATCATAACCATCCGAGATGGACACACTAGATATGTCCTTCCTAATAGCGGAAACTGGCGACGAGGAGACAAAAGGGCTCCCTTATCAGGAGCTGGAGATAACTAAGCCAGCTACTAACCTTGGACCTGCCCTCGTGTTCCGAGTGGTAGGGGACCTCCTTCGTTCTGTAGCCCCTTTTCTGGGCCTCAATCAAGATTCGAATATTAAATTCTCCGCCAGTATCCTTGGGGTGATAGCACTTGAGGAAAGCAGACCTCTCATAGCCGCGGAAGCCGTGGGTGTAGTCCCTCACGTCGAGGCGTAGCATCCCTCTGGCCAAGGCGTTGCCTAGTTTGGTGACTAGGCGCCGCCCTAGAGACTTGGCCTTCATCTCGCTCCCTTCGATGAATCTACTGGCTATGACGATTTCGTACTCGGCCAAGTATTTCGTGATCGATGGTACGAATTCGGGTCGGTGGTGAAGGTCAGCATCCATCATGACTACGTGGGGAGCCGTGGCTGCTTTGATTCCCTCGTAGACGGCACTGCCCACCCCCATCTTCCTAGGTCGGTGGATAACCCTAATATTAGAGTGATCCGCGGCCAGTAGGTCGGCGGCCTTGCCGGTTCCGTCGGGGCTGTTGTCGTCTACTATCACTATCTCTAGTTCTTTAGCGATCTCGTCTGAGATTTCGAGGAGCCTATTTACGACTATCGGGAGGTTCTTCGACTCGTTGAACGTTGGTATGATGATGCTGATCTTGTCCAACATTTCACGTGGCTCGATCTGCTGTGACATGTTTCTTTGCGGGAACTGATTATTCTTTACTCCGTCCATTTAAGTGAAACCCAAGGCGACGATCTCGCGCCAATTCTTCATGATACGTAGGGACCGCGATGTCAAACCTTGGCTTGTTGAAAGATGAGGAATGGTTTAAGGTCATCATGATTCGACGCGTTCGCCGGGCCTAAGGTACTCCACCTGGTTCCATATCAGTGTCGGTAGTTTTCGGAGGTCGAGCCTTCCGTTGAATACTCCTTCCTCCACATGGGTTGCGACGACCTGTCCGACGAATATTCTGTGAGTTCCGGGTTTGACCGATCCAACTACCTTGCACTCTATGTTGATCGGGCACTCCTTGATGAGGGGCGTTCTGACCACCTCGGCCGGTACGGAGGTGAGTTTGGCTTCCTTGAACTTGTCCACATTCTTTCCTGAGAGCCTGCCGCAGATCGCCGACTCCTTGCCCATGCTGGCTGTGGGTACGTTGATGACGAACTCTCCTGCCTTCTCGATGAGGTTGTAGGAGTATCTGTCCTCCCTCACGGCGATGGAGAACATCGGTGGGTTGTGGCCGGCGCCCGCGACCGCGGCGATGGTGATTATGTTCGGTTTCCCTTTCTCGTCGATGCAGGTTACTAGGACGACGGGTTTGGGGGAGATGAGGCCCATGACGGACCTGTTTATTGGAGTCTTAACCTTCGCCATTCGTGGTTCCTCTCTTCTTCTTGCTTGGATTGGCTCTATCTGCTTTTCGTCTTCTTCAAGAGTTGGGTTGCCTCTGACATGATGTGCCGTTTTCCGTACTTAATCGATATCGGCAGAGGGTTTCCTATAAGACTATAAGGGGCTGTGTCTGCTCCTCTTCGGGTTGGGGTGAGGGCGTTGGTTGAGGGGGAGGTGAAGCCTGATCGGACCCTGGATTGTCTTGGCCTCTTCTGTCCTGTCCCTGTCTTTCAGACTCGTCAAGCTTTGGATAAGTTGAGGAAGGATGAGGTCCTTGAGGTCTTGGTGGATGATCCTGCGGCGGAGGGGGATATACCTGCCCTAGCCAAGCGCATAAACGTGAAAGTCCTGAAGGTGGAGAAGAAGGATAATATGATACGCTTCCTCCTACAGAAGTGAGTCGAGAAGAGATCATAAGCATGGAGTCTAGTCTCCCAAACCTATAATTCTCTTGATATCGTAAACCGTTTTGAAGAAAGGAGGGAGACTTAATATGTCTTGGTACGGATCGCATTCGTTTCTCAATGAGTATATCCGTAAAAATAAGTGTAAGAGGATTATGGAGATTGGGGTTTTGAATGGTGAAAATGCGAGAACGATGGTTGAGGTTGCCATCCAACACTTTCCGCCAGAAGAGGTGGAATATTACGGGTTCGACTTTTTTAGTGGTTATGAGTATCGCGAAGTGGAGCAGAAACTGAAGAAGACGGGGTGCAAGTTTAAACTTTTCAAAGGCGATACCATGGACACTCTACCTAAAACCGTTAAGACGTTGCCTGAGATGGACTTGATCTTCATCGACGGAGGCAAATCTTATATGAACGCGAAGAGCGATTGGGAGAACTCCAAGGCTCTTATGCGTGATGGAACAGCGGTTTTCGTCCATAATTATGAGTTCTCGGGTGTCCGGAGAATGGTTGATAACATCTCGCGGGACGAGTATCAGGTAAAGATAATCCATCCTCCCTCAGACTCTGACACAGCCCTGATCAAAAAGAAGGATTTCACCGTTAAGACTGAAATTGATGAAGAACGTGAACCAATACTTTGAGTGCAAAGTCGAAGTTCCTAGAATTAGAGTGAAAAGAGGCGGGCTGTAGAGACCCTAATCGACGAGGAAGTACTGCTACTTGCGGAGTCTAGGGGTGAGTGGAAAATGTGGGTTCCAAGAATTACAGTCCCATAGTGCCCCTATGAGGCACGCGAGCTTTCAACGAGAGAAACGTAAAAGAGAATGGAAGCATATCAGGAGGAATTATGCCTTATTGCCCAAAATGTGGTGCATTGGTTCCTCAGGGCTCCGCTTTCTGCAACATGTGTGGTAGCCCTCTACAACCGCAACAACCCATGGCGCCTCCGTCGCCTCAACCGACGCCGCCCCCATGGGCTCCACCGTATCCGCCAGTAAGAGATGTGACGAGAAGGTTTGCTAATCTTGGATTCATCATTGCTTTCCTCAGTCTGTTTATTGTGCCTGAGGTACTTGGTCCCTTAGCCATAGTTCTCGGAGCATCCGTATGGAAAAGAGAACCACGTAATTCAAACCGTGGTTTCACCCTTTTGGTTCTTGGAATCATATGTATGATTGTAGGACTATTTTTTACAGCCTATTTTTCGCTGTTGGATCTTCTTCCATCATAGCCTTCTCGCGCATTCTCCTCTCAGATCGTTCGATCCTAGCACGCGGTATTTAGAACTTTTTCCATACAGCGCGTGTGCGTGTTGTGTGTGGTACATGTGATATGGGATACGTAGTGGAGATGAGGTAAAGAAAGAGAGGATGAGGAAGGAAGCAAGAGCGTGAGCGAGTGCGTGCGAGTGTGCGTGCGAGGGGGCAGAGAGGGAGAGAGAGCGAGCAGGGGTTTAGGTTTGGGATTAAACTTTACCGCACACACACTTTAACGCAACGACTGGTAACTACAATGTCAGGGATTGTCCTCCCTGTGTCGTTTGAGGTACGCTGACTTGCGGAAAAAAGGAGATATCCTTCTCTAGCGTTTCAGAAGCAGTTTCAGAAAGGTACGGATAGTCTACGAGGTTAGCTTCCTGTACCACGTCTCAGGAAAGAGACTAGGAAGGTAAGCCAAGTCTGGTCTGCGACTTCGAGGAGTTGTATCGTTATTTGATTGATGATTATGTTCTACAATTCTGTAAAATGGTTAGCATTAAAGATCTCATCACAAAAATAGAGACAATTTCTAATGATAAGAGAGCTAAGAGAGAATATCTGAATGATTCAAAGACTAGGGAGTTCACCAAAGGCCTTAACAAATATTTTGAGCATGTGATCTCGATTCCAAGAATTCGGATGGGCGATAGGCAATCATTTGAGACATTGATCAATGAGGAGTGTTATCTTTTCGCAAAGCACTTGAGAAATGAAAAGGCTGACTGGAATCCAAGAATCCCGCTCCTCCAATCGCCTCTCTCAGCTACTCCTGTCCGCTTTCCTCCATGAGTAAAGAGTAGAGCAATCAAGACAGATTATCTTTCACTCTGCGAATGGACCCCGAGAATACCAACACTATGATGAAGACCAAAACTCACAAGAATCATCAAAGCAAAACGATCGATTGCTTGATGCACTATTGACTAATTGGAAAGGTTACAACTCTGGAACCACTTCACATTCAACAAGGCTGATTATTTCAGAAGCAAAACTATCGCATTCTTTTCCAAACTCGGTAGTGCTCCCTCCTGACAAGTCTAATGCTCTTAAAATTAGGGTTACATCATTTTTCATGGGATATCTTTCTTTTGGTTTCTCTATCAGTTGATGCTTGGGATAAACAAGCATCCCAAAAGGAAGCTTTCTGGTGGGGACCAAAAGCGCTAAGAAATGATTAAAAAAGACAAAAGAAAATATAATGATTGCCTTTAAAAGTTCAAGGAACAATTCAAACTGACTATTGAAAAATACAGTTATTTAATACCGATTCTCATTTTTTTTGAATCGGGATGCATTTACTGGCTAGCCTAGCAGGAAATTTATGATCTGAGAGCGCGTTATAATTGTTGATAGTGGCGCGCGCGTGCGACGGATCTGGGATTCGAAATCCAATCCTAGAACGATCATAGCAACTATCCTATTTTTTTGCTGCTCTTTCCCGGCTGCTCAAATCCCTTTTGCACGCGTAGGTGCTGGGGCAAGGCAAACCGTCCGTGGCCACGTTTACGCACGATATCGCATATGATCACGGCGGCCGCGCTTGCTGTGTTGAGCGAATCAGCCCTACCCAACATCTTGATGCTAATCTCGACGTGAGCCCGTTTGCGCAACTCAGGTGCTAGCCCGCGCTCTTCATTCCCAAAGAGCACGAACACGGGTCGCGTCAAGTCGTCAAGATTAGCATAATCTTGTTCGGCCTCGGGAACGGCAGCAATACAACGTGTCTCTGGTCGTGCTCCCCACGTCTGATCATACCAATCCAGAAATGCTTGCCGGCTCGATGCCCGTGCAATGGGAAACCCAAACAGAGAGCCGACGGTTGTTTGCACGACTGTCGGATGATACAGATCTACAGCTGGCTCGATAATAATGAGCGCGTCGGCGCCAGCCCCTTCCGCTGTCCTGATGGTTATCCCCAGGTTGCCCGGTCCGCGCGGTTCGTCCAGCACTATAAAGAGGGGAGTATCTTCTTGAGGCAGTGCATCCAATGGCACATCCACGTGTCGGCATACACAGAATACTTCACCAGGGTCATCCCGTTCCGACAGCCGCTTAGCGATCTCCTCATTGACCCGCCACACAATGTCGGAAGGCGCCGACTGAATGATGTGTCGTGCGCGATCAGTACGAAGGAGCGACTCGCAGTAAATGATGGCTTCGATTGGCTGCTGGGTCAGCAACGCCTCAGCCACAAACCGCGCACCTTCGACCAGAAACAATCCAGTTTTCTGGCGATATTTGTGCAGCCTGAGGGTCACCCATTTCTTAACCTTTGGATTGTGAACACTGGTAAGTTCATTCAGTTTGTTCATTTCTTGAAACATCCTTGACTTAACGCGCGCGAACGTCTGGGCTATACTAGCGCTTCTCCTTGCCCGATTGACCCTCAGCGTGGAACAAATCAATCTGACCTCTCGATTATTGATCTAGCGTTTGAGAGTCTTTCAGTCATGCCTATTTGGATTATTGTCTTTAAGCTTTGCGTCTCGGCGTCACGGTGAGTCAGCGGGAGCGCATCGTCGCTCAGAGAATGCCTCGGAGAAGGAGAAGGAAGATCTACAGCGAGCGTGAGCTAGAGCGTGAGCGTGCGAGCGGGAGGTGAGAGAGTTTGGGTTTGGGGATTACAATTTGATTCCTCACGCACTTTTCCAGTTCCTCCTATCCCTCTCCTCCCGATTAATGGCTGCCTCCTCAGGAAAACCTTAAACGCAAACCAGTCGTAGTAGCCTGTTGGTGTTAAGAATTGGCTGTTCTAGATGTGATTAGAGAGCGAGGGAGCATCAGGAAATACAAGGACAAGCCGATACCGATGAGCGACCTGCTGAAGATCCTTGAGGCAGCTAGGCTCGCACAATCAGCAGCAAACCGACAGCCATGGCAGTTCATAGTCGTAACAGACAAAGCGACAAAGGAGAGACTGATGGAGGAGGCCCATAGAGCAGACCGCCCACCCGTAGGCCACGTAGGCAGTGCTGGAGCGGTCATCGTCTGCTTGGGTAGTCCCAAAGAATGCAGGCCCGTTGGTCCATTCGAAGGATTTACCATCGATCTGGCGATAGCCATCGAGAACATGGCCTTGGCCTCCTGGGATCTAGGGATAGGTAGTTGCTGGATCGGAGCCTTCGACGAGAATAAGGTCAAGAGCATAATGGGCGTCCCGGAAGATTTGCGGGTGGTCTCCCTATTCACGCTGGGGTATCCAGATGAAGCGCCCAGACCCAAGGTCAGAAAATCCATGGAAGAGATCGTACACTACGAGAAGTATGGCCAAAAGAAGGCTCTGAATGGATAGGATCAGGATTTAATCTATATGAAGAGGGTTACGTCTGCGTCCGTAGCTATCTCCAAGAACTGGGCGGCGCCCGCGAGCTTGTCCACCTCGGGGATGAGGTCCTCCTTCTTGACATCGAACATGGCCATCGTCGGCGTGCACGCATATACGAAGCAACGGCCCGAAGCCTTCATCTGCCTCAACATCTCGTAGGGCGTAGGATACTTCATCGCCCCAAGCCTCTTCCTCAAGGGTTCTTCCATATCCTTGTGGGTGGCGTCGAGCCCCGCCTTGTCCATCTCCCCCTTGCGGAGCATAGTCAGGCCCCAGAAGGTGAAGTAGAGGTGGCACTCCCAGTCCATCGCCACGGCCGTGGAACCGAGGATGAAGGCGCAGTAGAGCTTGTCCAAGGTTCCGCTCTCAACAATTATCGCAAGCTTCTTCGGCTCAGGGGTTTCAACTGCCAAAATCTCAACACCTTAAGGTGTGGAAAAACCATGCTCCGATATTATCCTTTCCAAACTGACACTCTGAGAACACTAAATAGGAGGCTGAGGCTGACTATTTCCCATGAGCCTTGGGAAATACAAGGGAAAGAGGAACTTCCAGAAGACGCCTGAACCCGCGGGAGACGCGGAGACCAAGGTCGAGGGTAAAACCTATGTGATCCATAGGCACGAAGCGACCCACCTCCACTGGGACCTCCGCCTAGAGATGGAGGGTGTCCTCAAGAGTTGGGCTGTTCCCAAGGAGCCTCCGATGGAACCTGGAACCAGACGATTAGCTGTCGCCGTGGAGGATCACCCTTTGGAGTATGCGAGCTTCTGCGGGGTCATCCCTGAGGGGGAGTATGGTGCGGGTGTTGTCGAGATATGGGATAAGGGAACTTACATTCCTGTCTCGATCAAGGAGGATAAGCTCGTCATAGATATTCATGGGGAGAGGCTTCGGGGTAGGTACTGCCTCGTCAAGACCAAGTTCGGGAAGGGGAATAACTGGCTATTCTTCAAGATGAAACAGTAGGGATTAGAATCAAGAGATCAGGTCTAGAAAAACCTGCGAAAAAGAATAAGAAGAAAAAGGATTTAGGGTGTTTCGGGCATCGCTGTTTCTACACTTGAGCCAGCGCGATGGACGGTTTCGGCCTAATAGCTGCTTCCTTGTATCCCGAGTAAGAGCTCTAATTCCGTGATGTGTTCCTGCTTCTCCATCAAGATATGCCTTACTTCGTGCTCGCGCGCTCCATTAAGTACATCATTTACTGTTCTATATGATGAGATATAAACATTAGGTGTTTTGGAGCGGTAGGAATGACTTGAGCCTAGGAACGAAGGGTGGATATCCTTGAGCTTCCGGATGAGGCCAACCTCTCCAGCATGGTGATTAGGAGAGACCATGTCTCGCCGCAACAATTCCTTGAAGCAAGCATAGCCAACCTTAAATGAGGCAAGCGTGATGGTCATTAGATTTCATCGGGATCGGCGTATTAATAGATGTCGGACAACAAGGTTCAGGACAAGCCTAGTAAGTGGGTCCTTGCGACATTGACCTTCTCCCACCTTTCGCAGCACTTCTACGTAGGCGCCCCGATCCTCTACCAGAGCGTCAGAACCGACTTGGGCCTCAACTACAGTGAGATAGGGGTCATGACGGGAGCTTCCAATATGCTAGGGGGCTTCCTACAGATGGCCTACAGCATAGCGGCGAGGCGTCTTGCGAGAAGGACTCTGCTATGCATCGCGAACCTTGGCATGTCTCTTGGATGTTTCCTCATGGGCTTAGCTAACAGGTTCCTCGACCTCCTCTCAGGAAACGTTGCCGCGGGAGTTGGACAGGCGGGCATGCATCCTATGGGCACGTCCATTATTGCCGACAAATTCGGTAGGAAAGGTGTCTCAGGTGCCCTCTCAACCTTCTACGGGTTAGGCTATATCGGCAACATAGTCAGCCCAATACTGTTATCCTCCATCGCGGTCTTGATGGGTTGGCGGTTCTCGTTCTTCATCCTCGCATTAGTACCGCTCATATCGGGTTTGACCGTGCTTTTCTATCTTCGGGGCGAATCTGCTAGTGAGAAGATTCTCCTAAGGGAGTCTCAGGGGAGTCTCCTAAGCGAGATTAAGTCTTCGCTAAGAATCAAAGGCGCAGCCGCGGTCCTCGTCGCTCAAAGCTTTATCGCTAGTGGGACAGGCCTAGGCGTAGTAACAACATGGGTTCCCCAGTTGCTCCGAGATCCTTCAAAGGGGTTCGGTTTAGACATCGTCCAAGCAGGGGTGGTCAGCGCCGTTTCTACTGGTGGGGGTGTTATCGGCACAATCATAGTCGGACACTTGGCTGACAGATTCGGCCATCTACGAACTGCTATGGCGTGCACTCTTTCGACGGTTGTGTTGGTCTACCTGCTGACCTTCTATTCCTCATTCACTCCCATCCTCCTTCCCCACCTCTTCATCCTTGGAGTGACGACCTTCTCGATAACAAGCCTCCTGCAGGCACATCTGGCGATCATATCGCCTTCTTCTCAAAGGGATATTCTCCTCGGGCTCTTCTTCACCTTCGGCTTTGGAATCAGCTCTCTCTGGACCACGGTACTGGGCAGTCTCATTGACATATACTCCTCTTTCAATGCTGCGTGGATCGGGATGTCACTGCTAGGCGTCGTGGCGCTCTTCACGCTTTTCATCGCCTATCGAAGTACCCCTGGGAAGGAGCAGCTCAAGGAAATCACCAGAGACTAGGCTTATCCTCCCACCTGCTAGAACAGTTAAAAGAGGAGAACGGGTACCCGCGCTTCAATAGGTGAAGCAATATGGAGTTCATGGACGTAGTCCAAAAGAGGAGGAGCATAAGGAAGTATAAGCCCGAAAGGATTCCAGACGATAAGCTAGCGAATATGCTTGAGGCTGTCCGCCTTGCTCCCTCAGGCTCCAACCGCCAGTCATGGAAGTTCATAGTAGTCAGCGACAAGGAGAAGAAGGCGAAACTTGCCGAGGCCTGCAACAAGCAACTCTGGATAGGCGACGCGGACATCGTGGTGGTCTGCTGCTGGCTCCCCATGCAGGGAATAGATGAGATGCGCCTCAGGAGGGACGTGACCATAGCCACGGAACACCTCGTCCTCGCCGCCACCAACGAGGGGTTAGGTGCATGCTGGGTCGGCGCCTTCGACGCGGATTCCATCAAAGCCATTCTGGGCATTCCCAAGGATGTCGGCATCAACTCTGTAGTGCCCATCGGCTATCCTGCCGAGCAGCCTCGACAGAGGATGTTCAAGCGCCTAGAGGAAATCGTCTCCTACGAGTCCTTCAAGTAGTCCCGACCTCAGCGCTATCGATTTTAATTGGTGTTGAAAGTCGTCTGCACATATCCAGAGCCTAGTGGGCGCGTGAGTGGGAGCCATGCCTTAGTCTAGGTTCCGTCTCCACCTGTTGACTATATAGGCGAGGGAGAAGGGGATGATCATGGTTGTTATCGTCGAGACGGCTACGAAGGCCGAGAAAAGCTGTTGGTCGATGACCCCGGCGGAATAGAATATTTGGACCGGTATGATGCCCATGGAGAATTTGGCGCTTAGTCCCAGTCCTATTGCCACTATGGCCTTGAGGTTTAGTTTAGCCATGCGACCGACTATTAATGCGGCCAAGAACTTCCCGAGGAAGTTGGCTGCGAGTAACCAAAGGGTTAGTTGAAAGTTTCCAGCCAGACTTGAGAGATTCGTGTTCAAGCCTATCCCGAAGAAGAAGACTGGTCCAAGGAACCCGTAGGCGATGGCCCTTAGAGTCGTGAAGGCCCTCGGCTCAGCATTGAATGACCTTAGGAATCTTTGAAACATCAACCCCGCAACGATGGCTCCTAGTAATACGCCGAGCCTGAAGGTTTGGGAGACGATGGTGAAAGTTAGGAGTGTAGAAATCATTAGCAAGAATAGATGGGGGTCCGTGGGTTCTTCGTCGAAACGCGTGATTAGGGGTAGTATAAGCCTATAGAAAACCAGGGCTAAGGCTATGAAGGCAAGAAGCCCCAAGGCCAAGAAACTGGGGTTCGCCACCTCCTGCGTAGCCCCGACCATTAGGGACGCTGCTGAGGCAATCATGACCTCAGCGACATCATCCACCACGCCAGGACCTAATATGAGGCTGGCGGTTCTGGTTCTAATGATGCCGAGTTCATCGAGTATCGGCGCGATGGTGGTTTCAGCGACCGTAGCTAGCGCCGTCGCGACCAAGGCGGAGATGAGGAACGGATAGCCGAAGCTTCTTAGGACGAGGAGACCGAGAATGGATGAGAGGCCTAGGTTCAAGATCGATAAGGTCGCTATCCACGCGGAGAGGCTTCTCAACTCCTTCATGTTCAGCTGAAGCCCGACCAAGAAAAGTAGAAACACTATGCCCAGCTGGGAGAGAATATAGAAAGCTTCTCCAGACGCCATGCTGGTGAAAGGTGTGAGGAATTGGATGAACGCGAAGGCGAAGCCAACAAGTAATGGTGCCAAGAGGCTTGGCATCCGTAACCTGTCGAGGCCGAAGTGGAGCAGGTAAGAAACGAAGAGCATCAATGCCAGCGATGTGAATAGGAAACCAAAGTATTGCTCTGTCATGTCCCTTCCAGCTGCTCAGGACCCGTTTGGGACTCTAGGAGGTTTATATAAGGAGAGCGCCGATCGTTCTTGTGAAGGAGTTCTGTCCTAATCCTCTGCTTTGAGACGCTTCCTCTTTCACCTTCTCGTAGGCGATCAATACATGCGTCCGAAGGTATTATCCACCCTTGCGATTACGAATGGATTGTAAGAAAAAGGAGATGGCAGGAGGCAAAAAAAGCGACGCTGCGACCTCCGTAAGTGTTGATACTGGATTTTCGAAGTTAGAGCTTCGCCTTGGCGATAGTGTCCCTAATGGCCTTCCCACTGTTCCGGGCCCAAGCTGAAATCGTACCTGTGTCACTTCCTATGCAGAAGTCCTTGCAGCCCATGTCGATCCACTTCTGCATATCCTCCACGCCGCACTCAGCCCTTATCCTTATCCCTCTCCTCTTCGCCGCCTGATAGCACCGCTCTAATGCCTCACTAATTTGAGGATTCTTGTACCCCTCGCCGGGATGGCCTATGGAGACTGAGAAGTCACTAGGACCGAACTGGATCATGTCTATGCCAGGTATGGAGAGGGCTTCCTCGATATCGTCCGCAAGGGTCTTAGACTCAATCATGATGGCGATGACGATCTCGTCAATGGCCTTTGCGTAATCAGCAAGCGTCACGGGTTGGCCTCTGACAGTTCCATAGCCCCAATTCCGCCCCATCTGCACACCATTGATTCCGCCCTGCGGGATCAGTTTGACTGACTGAACGCACTTCCTGACGTCCTCAGTGTTCCGGGAGTCTGCGAAGAGCATCGCCGTGAAGCCTGCTTGGATGGCGCGGATTGCGATGAAGGTCCTAGGCTCCTGGTCTATCTTTATCATCGCATCCATGCCTGTGAGTTCGCAGGCTCGGGCGAGGTGTTCCAGATCGTGGGGCGTGTATGGGCCGTATTGGCCTGTGAATTCGGCGTAGTCGAAGTAGCTGGAGTTGCCTATTATCTCGACGAGGTTGGCCCATGTGCAGGAGTAGTGTGTTCCGACGGTGGGCTTTCCTTCCCTGAGGAGTTGCCTCAGTTTGTTTCTCGGCATCATTTTATTTTTGCCTCGGAGAGGATGTTCATCCCCGAACCAATATAAGACCTTCCCAAAAGCCGATACGTCGGGTTGCGTGGAGAGAAATCGAATCTCGTCTATTGAACAAGAATCAGCCCCTGCTCTCTTCATGATTTGAGTGAGCAACAAGGCCTGTGACCATAGCGTTGACGAACATGATGGCTGAGGCGATCTGGAAGACCGTCGGGATGGGCATCAGGGAAACTAGGATTCCGCCGATGAGGGAACCTGAGGCTGTTCCTATGTCGAAGATGTTGGCGAAGTAGGAGTTGGCCAACCCCCTGAGTCCTGAGGGGACGCTGTCTCCGAGGAACGCCCATTCGCTCACCGCCCTCACGCCGTGGCACGCTCCGTAGAGTGCTACGAGCAACCCTATACCTGTGTAGTCCTTCGCCGATGAGAAGCCTAGGTTGACGATGACCATGAGGAGGATGGAGATCAGGAGAGGCCTCTTCCTTCCTATCCTATCAGATAGCCTACCTGATGGCAACCTTGTGAAGGTATTGAGAAGACCGTAGACCGTGAAAACAGTCGGGACGAAGGCTGGACTGAGTCCAAGGTCATTCACGACATAGAGTGGGTAGATGGTCCTGAAGAAGGCCAAGGTGAAGGCGAAGGTCACCCTGCTGACGCTCAAAGCGGCTACGTTCTCCGTCCTGAAGATTTCTCGGAGACCACCGACGAAGCTGAAGGCATCCCTTGTCGATCCTCCGTCGCTTGATCCAGACTTGAAGAGGCCGCTTCCAAATGGGGTTCTGGCAACGAAGAGGATGAAGGCAAATAAACCCATCAAGGTAGGGACGATCGCCGCAAGGAATATTCCGCCGTAGCTCAGGTGAAGAAACTCTAGGAGGATACTGCTGAGCAAAGGCCCCATGAGCATGGAAAGGCCGGCCGCCGTCAAGGAACGCCCCAGAGCATCTCCCCTCCGGGTCGGTGGGGCGATCCGCATGAAGAGCGACATGACAAGGGGCTGAAACAGGGCTACGCTCAAGGCGGAGAGGATCTGAATCGGGTAGAACCATGAGATCTCCGGAGCGAAGGCGTAGAGGACGAGGATGATAGGTTGCCCGAGGAGGCCGAGGAGCAGGAACCATCCCGTCCCAGCCCTGTCACTCAAGGGGCCTAGGATGAACCTCGCCAAGATCGTGGCTGTAGAGAGGATTGATACTATGGCTCCTATCTGGACGGCGGAGGCCCCTCGTCCTTCCAGGTAGAGGGTGAAGATGGGTTGGTATGTCTCCCTGGCAATGAAGAGGCATGCTTCGACTAGGATCAGTACGTAGAACTCCCTCGGGAACCCCTTGGTCTTCAAGGAACAATCCCTGCTATGACTCTAGCGGACTGTGGCGTGTTAGACCGGAGAATATCTAGGTAGTATATGAAACTCTCCACCAACGCGACCTAGAAAAGGCCTCGCAAAACAGTAATTCCTTCCTCTACAAAAACGACTTATTGGGTCATCATAGAGAATCTCGGCCTAGCATATCGGTCGTTACTCAAAACGTCTGCGGTGTCGCTATATCCCCGACTCTCCCAATAACCCAGTTTCTGTTCCCGCATAAAGACGATCTCAGTGATCCATAAGGCACTCTTGTAGGCGTACTTCGCCGGAACCACAAGACGCGTTGGGCCTCCCAAGGGCACGGGAAGGTCTTCACCATTCAGCCTGTAGGCGAGGAGGACATCGTCGTGGAGAAGGTCTTCGAGGGGGAGAGAGGTCGTGTAACCGTCGGCGCACTTGAAGAACACGTACTTCGCTCCTTCCTTCGGGTGGACGAGTTGGGTCAGGGTTTGGAATTTGACTCCGTACCATCGGCAGTCTAGGACTGACCACCCTTCAACGCAGTGGAAGTCGCTGACCGACTCGACCGCTGGGAGATTCATGAAGTCGTCCCATCGAAGCTTGACAGGCTTCTCCACCTCTCCTGAGACGGCCAGCGTCCACTGGTCGTGGCTGATCACGGGGTTCTCGCGGATGATTCCGGGGTGGTCGATGTTCCAGCGGAGTATCGACTTGATTCGTCGTTGTCCCGGTGGGAGCGGTCTTTTGCCTCCTGTTCCTTCCGAATCCATCGTAGGTTCCTCTTAGAACCGGAGCTTCCCGTCCCTCAAGATCACCTCTCCATCGACCAAAAGTTGCCCGGGGTTCAATGACTTAATGAAGTCCCAGTGGATCGCGCTCTTGTTTACGCCTCCGCACTCCGGGTAGGCGCGTCCTAGGGCGAGGTGGATGGTTCCGCCTATCTTCTCGTCGAAGAGGATGTTCTTCGTGAACCGGTCTATCCCATAGTTCGTCCCGATTCCGAGTTCTCCTAGTCTGCTGGCGCCTAAGTCGGTCTCAACCATACTCTTCAGAAGACCCTCGTTCTTCTCAGCCGAATATCCCACGAGCTCCCCCCTGTGGAACTTGAGGCGCACACCCAGCACCTCCTTCCCATACCTGATCGCCGGGAAGTCGAAGCATATCTCGCCCTCCGCCGAGTCGTCCAGGGGGGCTGTGAAGACCTCACCCCCGGGAACGTTGTGGGTTACGTCTCCCACGACCGCTTTCCTACCCTTGATGGACATGGTGAGGTCGGTCTCCTCACCTACGATTCGAACGGCCTCGGCCCTGTTCAGGAACTCGGCGAGCCTCCTCATCCTCGCCCTCTCCTCCTCCCAGTCCCTCAGGATGGCGCCGTAGACGAAGTCCTCGTACTCCCTCTGGGACATCTCCGCCTCCTGGGCGTAGCCCTCCGTCGGGTACTGGGTCAGGGTCCACCTCTTGCTCAGGCGCTCCTCTTGAATCTCCTGTAACGCCAACTGCCTAGCACTGATCTTCCTCGGGTCGACCCCGGACAACGCCTTGAGGTTGCTCTCCCCCCGTATGCTCACGAAAACGTCAGAAGCTTTGACCAAGGCTAGGAGATGGCTGGGTTCGAGGCTCAGATACCTGTCCTCGACCACGCCGTAATACCCCCTCTCCGCCTCGGTGGGCGTTGCGGTAATCAGGGGACTCGCCCCTAGGGCTGAGGCCAGTCTGTAGACCTCTGTGGCCAGCTCTATCCCGCGGTCTGTGACCTGGATCAGAACCTTGTCTCCTTCCTTGACTCTTGTCGAGTATTCGACGAGGAGTCTTGCATGCTCGGTCACTCGCTGATCCAAAGTAATTACCAGTCTCCAGAAACGCATCCTTCTTAATAACTTGAATAGGAAATCTCCATACTACGTCCTAGGCCCGGGCATGAGGTTATGTCTTGGCGACGAGGTATCATGTCGTGTGTGTTGATTGAGGCGGCTCAATATGGTTAGAATGATAAGCTTTGTGGCCTTGGGAGACAGCCTCACTGTCGGTTTTATACCTGAAACTTTTCCAATAAATTATCCTTACACTGAGTTCTTAAAGGAAATAGTGGATGATTTTCTGAAACAAGTTGGAAAAGACGATACTGTTGACGTAACGATCATGAATAGAGGTGTGAACGGTGAACTGACGAGCGACATGCTCCTTAGATTCAGGAGAGATGTCATCGCCTTGAGACCGAGCTGCCTAATAGTCTTTGGTGGAACGAATGACATAGGCTGGGGAGTCCCGGTAGAGGAGATATTCGCCAACCTCACGAGAATGTTTCATGTGGCTATGGATAATGCGATTGAACCAATGGGATGCACTGTTCCCTCCGTCCTCGGATGGGACGAAGGAGTCAACCGATTAGAACCCGAGTTTTCGAGCAAATCAATACCACTAAATGAGTCTGATTCTAGCCGCGTGAGTCGAGTAGTCGGTTTGCCCCGGGGGGCTTATCCTTCGAGTAGTGTCGGCCTTTTGGTGCAAGCTCCTTTTGGCCCAGAATCCACCAAAAATCTAATAGCAAAGAACAATCTACTCACAACAAGAGAAACTATGACTCAATGGGATGCCGTGGAGGAAAAAATAAATTCGATTGAGAATCGTATAGGAAAACTTGAAGAAAGGATAAAAGAACTCGAAAAGGAAGTTGAGAAGAATCTAAAAGAGACACGAAACCTCGTGTACAAAGTCTCAGGTGCAACCGTACTCAATAATGATTTATGGTCCAGAAACAGAAGTATCTTCTCTACTCTACGAACGATGAATAAAGAAACGTTTATCGCCGAAGTGGGAGAGATATTAAGAAATGAGAAAGGACTCATTACTGATTATCCTGACTTCAAGGAATGGTCAATTAATAACGCAAGAGACCGCGTGCATAATTATTTCTTAATGTTTAATATCAAAAAGCTGAACTTTGAATTTTGTGAAATAGTATTCAGAGGCCTCGGAAGAGAACTGGCAAAAGAATTGATAGCCGTTGAAGATATAATAAAATACTATGGTTCACGGGACGCTGGAAGATGGAGAGAGCTATAAACAATTGAGAACCAAAAAACTAACCAATCTAAACGAATACGAGAAACAAAAAACAGCTAACTAATCAACCTTATTTAGGCTAGCACTCATCCAAAACCCCGCGAGTCATCCAGCCCCAACTCGCCAACGCCAGAGTGGGAGGAGGTGGGGGTGGCCATAGCCAAACTTTAATACCTAATACGCCTATTTCAGAAATGAAAGAATTCTGAGCGGGGCGGGTCTTGGCTCAAGTCATTTGGAAATGTGTAAACTGTGGAAGTCAAATAGAACGGAATCTAATGAGGTCTCCGATAGTATGTAGATACTGTGGTGCTGAGCTTCTGTTATCACGAGACCGTTCATCCTTTAGGCTTTGCTCCGAGTCCACATGTTCAAAATGCGGAGCAATAAACGAAAAATCAAGTTGGTTCTGTCTAGCCTGTAATGCGGTACTAACCAACGATATTGAGATGTTGAGGGAGCAAAAAAAGAAAGTTTTGTTGGAGCAAGAGAGAGTCCTAAAGCTATACGTGCCGCCCTCGCTCAGAGGCAAGTTCTCAGTAGGGGAATTCATGTATTATATACTACGTCCGAATATGGGTAAGGATGATTTTTATGCAGTCACGGACAAGAAGATAGTCCTATATAGAGCTAAAGACACCTCTTTCTCGCCATTTAGTGAGGGTGTACTTATGCGAGATATATACGAAGAATTTCCATTAAGTGAGGTAGTAAGCGTTGGACCCATTCATGTTGGAAGAGAGGGACTTGATATTGACCTTTTTGTAGGTACCGTTCAGGGTGTCCTTGGTCTTTTTGCGGCTTTCCCTCTTTTCGCTCAGAAAGTAATAGTTAGTTTTGAAATAAAAACTCTTCAACGAACTTTGATATTTGATTCATACAGTAATCAACCATCGGACCCTCTACTTATGTACACTTTTTACACGTGGCTCGATACAGCTATCTTGAATCACAATATGCACATGAAGGACGTTCGTGCTATAATCATGAACTTACCTGTATAACAAAACCTCAATTCATAAAATGAACGGAGGACTATACTTCAACCTCACCAGCTTCCCGAAATGGATTGAAGTTGTCCAATCCTCTCCTTCACATCCCCAGATTCAGCCCTCAAACTTTTCTCACGGAGATTCTCTGCGCCGATTTATTTGCAGGTACTTGCGACCCCAAGACGAAGAGGCTCAGAGCCGACTGCTCAAGCGACGGTCTCCACCTAAATGGAGTCGGCTACAGGAGAATAGCGGAGACGATCTTTGACGAGGTAATAAAGAGTGTATTGATCCGAGAGCTTGACATGGATTGATGGATTCCATGTGAGGAGCGTCGGCCCAGAAGAGGCCTCTCGCAGAAGGGCTTAGATGCCGAGAGCCTTTCTCTTCTTCACAATGTGGGCTTCGATACCATCAGCGATAGCTACTGGGTCGGTCTCAACGGCGAACTTCCCACCAGTCAAGCCTTCAAGATCACTCGTCAAGAGCTTAACCAGCTCCTTGCCCCCGGTCAACGGCGGAGTAGGCGAGACATGGGTGTAGAGCCCGAAGGCCACGGCAAAGACGGCGTCGATAGTGGCCTTCTGCTCCATATACTCAGGCGCAGTAACAGCAACAGGGAGATCACAGGTATCTACGCCTAAAGCGTCGGCGACCGCAGCGACTAGCGTGGCAAGCCTGCCCGTGTCGGTGCAGGTGCCAAAGCTAAGAACCGGAGGTATCCCAAGCGCCTCACAGACCCTTCTCAGGGAAGGACCAGCCAGTTTCTGCGCCTCCAAGGTTTGGAGGCCGCTCACTTGAAGCGCAGCGTTCCCACATCCAGCACTGAGCACGAGTATGTTTCTCTGAATCAACTCCTTTGCCACTGCTATTGTCGTCGCATCGTGGGCACCGTTCCCCAGCGTTGTACATGAAACAAGGGCTACGACGCCTTTGATATCACCCTTCTTGATAGCGTCTAGGAGCGGATTCAGGGAGCCCCCAAGGGCGGATAGGACCGCCTCTATGGAGAAGCCCACCATCGCGGGCTGCACTGTCTTTGGGACGGTTACAGGCTTCCCCTGCCTCCTCTTGAAGTTCTCTATAGCGAGGCCCACTAACATCCTAGCTTGCTCCTCCACCTTCTCCGGCACGTAGTCGACGTGCTTCGTGATGCCTGGGATGTTGACGAGGGGTGAGACTGAGACGAATGTCGTCGGGTACCTCTCCACGTACTCCGTGAGGCTCGGCATGCTGCAGTTCATGTCCATGGCGAAGAGGTCTACTGCGCCAGTGGCGATGAGGGGCTCGGTGAAGATCCAGTTCCCGGTAAGCCCGACGAAGACGTCGTCGATGGGTGTCCGCTGAATTATCTCCTGCCCCGTCTCGATGGCCCCTATGATGTGGATTCCCCCGGCGCCGGCCTGTTTAGCCTTATCTTGGACCAAAGGGTCGTGGCAGAGTTGGATCAGAGCCATCCCCACGAAGGGTTCGTGGCCGTCCACGACTATGTTCACATACTCAGGGTCTACGATGCCGAGGTCAGTCTTCACCTCATGGGGAGTTGGGGTCCCGAAGAGGATGTCCTGCCCCATCTCCAAGCCCAGCTGAGAGCCGTAGATGCAGGATAGCCCTAGGCGCATAGCTGTCTTCGCTAGGGAGACATAGTCTCCGTCAACATTCGTCAAGCAGTGGCTGACTGCGTCGATGTTCTCGTTCGTGGGTCCTCCAGGGAGGATACCGAGTTCTCTCCACCTCCTCTTTCGCGCCTCTGGTGCGAAGGCTTCGACGATCTTGAGGGGTGTCGAGGCGTCCTTGTTTATCTCCTCCAAGAGGAAGTTGCCGACCTTGATAGCTAGCCTGTTCACATCGCCGCTAGCATCGAGCCCAACCTTTTCCGCGAAGGACTTGAGCTTCTCCACATCACTTATCCTGAAGGGGGTCTTCCCCTCGCCCGTGGCGATGAGGGTCTTGGCCACCTCTCTGGCATGGTAGGTATAGGTCGACATACCCATAGCGTTTCGGAGTAACATATACCGCATGGGCATCCCATTGGCATCCATGCCACAGGTTCCTCGATCGATCTTCCCTAGGACTATCCTACAGGGGCCGTTGCTGCAGAACTGGCAGCTCAGGCCTTGGGCGCAGAAGGTCTTGCATCGGATGCGTTCTTGTTCCTGCCATCTGTCCCAGATGTTGGTGACTTCGTCCTTCTTCAGCTTCTCGTACATCTGGACGACTGATTCGTGAGCACTTATCTTCGACATGGTCTATCTCACCAAGGATTTTCCCTTCTCTAGCTTAAACAAAATAATATCGACAAGGGTAATACTCTTTCGTTTCCGCAGGTTTCTCATCGCTGAGGACGATGATCGTAGCGCCTATTTAGAGGCTATATGTGGCTGGCCTCGTGCATGAGAAAGGCTCAACCGCCGGGCCCTATCTTGGCTGCCTTGGGGCTGCCCTTGAGAGGTTTTCGCGGCTCTGTCATAGTGTGATGGGAGCCTCCCATCTTTCGACCTCGATGTTTCGGGCATCGTGGTCGGTTGGGGGCTTTGGGAAGAGTTTTATATGAGTTGCTTACTCCTTATAACACTGTTATAGGGTGAAGGGCCTTGACAGGAACAATCTACAACTCCATACTAGAAAACATTGGGAACACCCCCCTCGTCCGCCTCAACCGTATCACACGGGGGCTAAAGTGCACCGTCCTCGCAAAACTGGAGAGCAGGAACCCAGGCGGAAGCGTAAAGGACCGAATCTGCCTCAGTATGATCGAAGAGGCAGAGAAGCAGGGCCTAATCAAGCAAGAGACCGTCATAATCGAGCCCACAAGCGGGAACACAGGCATCGGCCTAGCCATGGCCGCAGCGGTTAAGGGATATCGCCTGATCCTCACCATGCCAGACACGATGAGCGTGGAGAGGCGAAGCCTCCTAGCAGCATACGGCGCAGAGCTAGTCCTCACCCCCGGCGCCGAGGGAATGAGAGGCGCAGTGAAGAGAGCGGAGGAACTCGCCGCAGCGACCAACAACTCCTTCATCCCCCAGCAGTTCAAGAACCCTGCCAACCCAAAGATCCATAGGGAGACGACGGGGCCGGAGATATGGAGCGCGACCGACGGGAAAGTAGACATCCTAGTCGCGGGGGTTGGCACCGGCGGAACCATCACGGGAGTAGCCGAGTACATCAAGCCCCGTAAACCCAGCTTCAAGGTCATAGCCGTAGAGCCCTACAACTCACCCGTCCTGAGCGGGGGTAAGCCGGGCCCCCATAGAATTCAAGGGATAGGCGCTGGCTTCATACCCGACGTCTTGAGACTGGATCTTGTTGACGAGATAATCAAGGTTAAGGATGAGGAGGCTGTGGAGACATCGAGATCATTGGCCAAGGGCGAAGGCTTATTGGTGGGGATATCCGCTGGAGCGGCCACCTTCGCCGCTCTCCAAGTGGCTAAGAGGCCTGAGAACGAGGGCAGGCTCCTAGTAGTAATACTCCCTGATACGGGAGAACGCTATCTCAGCACTCCCCTATTCAGGAAACCTGAGGAAACGGGGATATGAAGGCTCGCGGTGAGAAGGAAGAAAAACCTGAGGAACTCAGCGAGGACTTGGACTATGAGAGTAGCCCGGAAAAGATGCTAGGACTGATCATGCAGGCTCAGGACGTCAAGGATGATTGGCCTGAAAAGGAGTTGCCGAAGCTCGTCGACAATCTACTTGCCTCCTATGAAGAGGTCGGGGTCATAAACCACCTAGAGGGGAAGGACCTGCCCTCGAAGGACTCGGTGATCCGGGCCCTGAACGACCTCCTCATAATTCTCTTCCCAGGATATCTGGGGGAGGCGACAATGACTAAGTCTGACATCAGACCCTTCACGCAGAAGACACTCCGCTCTGTCCGCCAACGCCTTGTGAGGGAGGTGGATCGAAGTCTCAAATACATCTGCCTGAGGGAGCTGAAGTGTCCAACAGATGTCTGCCGCACGATGGCCAAGACGGCCGTGAGGGAGCTCTTGGAGAACATCCCCAAGATAAGGGAGCTCCTCCGGGGGGATGTGCAGGCCGCTTATGAGGGGGACCCCGCTGCGAGGAATGTGGACGATGTCATCCTGAGTTACCCCTGCGTTCCAGCTATAGCGACGTATAGAATCGCCCACGAACTCCATATTCGAGGCGTACCTATGGTGCCGAGGATAATGAGTGAGTACGCCCATTCCTTAACGGGCATAGATATTCACCCAGGGGCGAGGATAGGAAGGAACTTCTTCATCGATCATGGGACGGGAGTCGTCATCGGGGAATCTACGGAGATAGGTGACAACGTGAGGATATACCAAGGGGTCACCCTAGGTGCCTTAAGCGTCCCCAAGGGCGCCCAAGCAGCCAAGGGAAAGAAGCGCCACCCGACCATTGAGGATGACGTTATCATCTATTCAGGGGCGACGATTCTAGGGGGAGATACAGTGATAGGACATGGATCGGTTATAGGCGGGAATGTCTGGATAACCTCATCCGTTCCACCTCACACTACGGTGACCATCTCGCCTCCGAAGCTCGTCTACAGGAACCATGGCGACTGAATAAACAGCTCTCGTACATTCATATCATCGAAATATCTTCTCTTCCAAGAGTCTTCATAACCCTATCATATATCGCTAGAGCCTCTTTCTCGTTCCCCGCTCCTTTGATGAGCATATTCCCCGTCTTCATCAAGCTAACCACCACCCGTTCCGAATAGTCGAAGGTCAGGCCGAAGGCCGCTCGAATCTTCAGTTTGAACACTTTTCCGATGATTTCGGCAGCACGATCGAGGTCGAGCGACAATGGAGTCTTCGGTGAGACCATGTAGGAGTTTTTCCCACAGAGCTCCGCAACCCTCAGATCTGAAGTCAACGGCCTAGTCTCGACCAAGGGCTCACCGCACGTCTCGCATCCCGGCCTTCGAACCACATTGAAGGACTCGAATTCAAGTGCATGTACGTCCACGAAGAATAACTTATTGGTCAACAGGGGCGGCTTCCCAAGCAATAAGTCCAAGGCCTCACGAACCTGAATACTAGCTATTATCGACACTACCGGAGGGAAAACGCCGGCCGTCTCACATGTGGGCAATGTCTCATCGTCCACCTTTCCCACGATGCATTCGAGGCACGCGGTCTCTCTCGGGATTATCGTGCTGACGTTCCCGTATGTGGTAAGGGCTCCTCCATAGACATAGGGAATCTTGTTTCGGACGCATGCTTCGTTTATCGCGTACCTCGGCGCGAAGCGGTCTAGAGCGTCTACCACAACATCCACTCCCTTTACGACATCATCCGCTGTCTCTCGTGTAACCGTTAGAGGTAAAGCTTCAATCTCTATGTTTGGATTTATCGCCTTCAGCCTCTTCTGGGCGACCTCGACTTTAGGGTAGCCCAAGGCCCCTGTGTCATACAGGTACTGTCTGTGGAGGTTGGTCAGATCGACTACGTCCTGGTCGGTTATCCGGAGGTAACCCACGCCCATGGCGGCGAGCTGGACGGAGGAGACGCAGCCGAGGCCTCCGACCCCTACTATACTAACCTTTGCGTCCTTGAGCCTCTCTTGGCCTTCAAAACCTATGTTCGCGAGGACGATCTGGCGGGAGTAGCGTACCAACTCTTCCTTTATCAGGACCATGGGTCATCCACCACTCACGCTTGGAAGTATCGTGACCTCGTCATCCTGACTCAATTTCGTATCCAATTGATTAAGGAAGCGGATGTTCCTGCCATTCACATAGACGCTCAGGAGTCTACGGAGGTTACCTGAGTCGTCAACGATCTTGTTCTTAAGGGTGTCTCCGAAGGTTGCGAAGAGCTGGTCGAGGGCCTCCCTTAGGGACGAGGCTGAGACCGTGTGCTCCCGTGTTCCGTTGGCGGCCACTGCTATGACCGAGGAGAGGACTATCTTGACCATATCTCGGCCTCCTTCACATCCACAGCCTCCCTGAAGGATTCTAGGGTCGGTCGTATCCGCGTAGGCTCAGGGAGATACGGTGTGACCGCCTCCGTGGCCTTGAAGCCACTACCAGTGATGTAGCACACGACGGTCTCGTCCTCTGAGATTCGCCCGTCCTGAAGGAGCTTCCTCAGACAGGCTATCGTCACCCCTCCGGCTGGCTCTGCGAAGATCCCCTCCGTGCGGGCTAGGAGCTTGATGGCCTCAACGACCTCTTGGTCAGTAGCGTCCTCCCCGAACCCTCCTGAATTCTGGACGGTCTTGACGACGTAGGCTCCGTCTGCTGGATCACCTATGGCAAGGCTCTTGGCGATGGTCTGGGGTTTCTCAACGGGTTCGATGTCTCCTCCCTTCTTCAGCGCGGTGGCTATCGGCGAGCAACCGTAGGCTTGAGCGGAGGAGATCTTGATCCGCTTATCCTCGATGAGGTCGAGCCTCTTGAATTCGTCGAAGCCTCTCCCTATGGCGCAGAGGAGTGCCCCGCTTCCCGTCGGGACGATTACATGGTCAGGGGGGTTCCAGTCCAGCTGCTCGCAGACCTCGAAGGCGAGGGTCTTTGACCCCTCGACGTAGTATGGCCTGACGTTGAAGTTGGCGAAGGCCCAGTTGTAAGTCTCCGCCACCTCTATCGCCAGCCTATTGGCCTCGTCGTAGGTCCCGTCGACAGCGAGGATCTTGGCGCCGTAGCATGTGGCCTGAATGAGTTTATTCGCCTCCGTCCCCTGTGGGACTAGGACGTAGCATGGTAGGCCCGCCTTTGCGGCGTGGGCCGCGACCGCTGCGGCTAGGTTGCCTGTGGAGGCGCATCCGACGGCCTCTGCCTTGAACTCTATGGCCTTGGATACGGCGACTGTAGACGGTCTGTCCTTGAAGGATCCGGTCGGGTTAACGGTGTCGTCCTTGATGTAGAGGTTTTTCAGGTCTAGGGCAGCTGCTAGTCTCTGCGCTCTTTTCAGGGGTGTGTAGCCGGCTCCTAGGTCGATGACGCGGAAATCCTTGGATATGGGCAGTAGCTCTGCATAGCGCCAGAGGCTCTTGGGCCTCCCTGCGAAGCTCTTCCTGTCGAGTTCTATTTCGTCGTAGTCGTAGACTACGTCGAGGGGTGCGAAGCAGTCTTGGCAGATGTAGAGCTTCGTGGGCGGGTATTCTCTCCCGCATTCCCTGCATCTGAGTGCTTTGACTTTTCCCAACGCTCCTCTCCTATAACTACGTTATAGTCCCGATGGACGGGACTACCTCTATTTAAGGAATTGCATAATTTATGTGACATGATGCCTGCCAGTAATACTGACCCTTGGCTCCGGGCCCTAGCACTTTCACAAAACGAGTCTCGACAAGTTATCGGAATCGTATTCGCTAATATTTATAAGGAGGATTAAGAAACCGCTGCTATAACGTCGTTATGAGAGATGGGATCGTGGCGAGGGATGGAGTTCGTCTCTCTTGGACAGGGTCCCAAGCCCGTCGAACTGGACACTAGCCCAGCCGGCCTTCCGAAAGACATTCTAGCCTAGAACGAGATCTTCGATGCCCGAGTACGTCGAGAAGCATATAATGTGACAGGAAGAACAGGCCTAAGATGAGGAGTCAACTATGAAGACTAGGGAGATCGCTCTAATCTCGCTCTTCTCCGCCGTCTGGGTTGCTTCGCAAGTCTACGTGGGGCAAGTAACACACGTCACAACTTTTCACGGCTTGGTGCAACGCTTCATGGGCTGGTTCCTAATGCTACTCCTAGCGGAGATCACGGGAAGATTCGGCAGAGTCTCCATCATGGCCGCCGCCTCAGCCTTCGCGACCAGAATGATACGATACTCCGCGTCCCTTTATGTATGGGCTGTTGGGCTAGGATACGCCCTAGGAGGAGTGGCTTTCGACGCACTCTTCTTCATACCCATATCAAGACATCTTAAGGGAAAGCGTAGAACTGGTTACCTAATCATAGCGTCCCTAGCATCCGGGGCTTCAGCGGCTGTTCCTTATATTCTCTATAGGTTGACTTCCTTCGGCTTCGAAGCCTTCGTAATCTGGCTTCCAGTATACCTCTCCAGGGAACTCGTAGACATCGGGCTGAACGTTCTGGGCACCCTCACCGCCGTCCCCATCATCCCCAAGATCAGGGCCGTCTTACCCACCTTGCATGTGGAAGCCAAGACACGATTGAAGAAAAAAGCTTCGAAATGGCGCCTCTACGATGGAAAAACATGCAAACTGGGAACACATAGACGATATGATCAGAGTCACCTTGGCCCGAGGTATCACCTCGTAGGCATCAAGATGAGGCGAAAGGATGTTGTAGGCAAGGAGTCCAAGTATAGGCCTATGGCCCACCGCCAAATGAGTAGGAAGCATTGCGAATGCCTCCCAATTGCTGAAGAGAGCACCTTATACGCTTGGCTTTCCACGAATCTTTCGGAGAGACACGCATGATTGAAACAACCAAACTCCAGAGACTGAAGAATTTGAAGAGAGAACATCTTAGGTACGTTAATCTCGATCCCTTGCAGCGAGGCGGAATACTGTCCGAAGAGGCAAGGGAGGCCTCGCAGATCTGGGGCGATGGTTATTCCGTCTGCGATTTCTGCCCAGGGAGACTAGACCTGATTAAGTCCCCTCCGATCTACGCATTTGTCCATGAGATTCTCCCAGAATTCCTAGACATCGATGCGACCAGAGTCACTAACGGAGCAAGAGAAGGCAAATTCATAGTTATGCACTCGATCTGCAGGCCAGGGGAAACGATCGTGATCGACAAGAACGCCCACTATTCCACATATGTCGCCGCTGAAAGAGCGGGCCTCAATCTGAAAATAGTTCCAAACAACGGGTACCCAAGCTATCGAATAGATCCTGATGACTATGCAAAAGCCATCGAAGAGGTGAAAAGTGAAACTGGAAAGCTCCCGTCTCTTCTTCTGCTCACATACCCTGACGGCAACTATGGCAATCTGCCGGATGCCAGTAAGGTGGCAAAGATATCAGACGAATATGACGTACCTTTTCTGCTGAATGCAGCGTATTCTATCGGGAGGCTACCCATATCCTGTGGAAAGATAGGCTGTGATTTTGTTGTTGGCTCCGGTCACAAGAGCATGGCCGCGTCCGGCCCGATAGGAGTATTGGGAATCAAAAAAGAGTACGAAGACGTCATCTTGAGAAAGTCCAAGTACTTCAAGAACAAAGAGTTAGAATTGCTTGGATGCACCGCGCGCGGAGCTACGGTGATGACACTCTTGGCAAGTTTTCCCGCAGTGGCGAAAAGGATCATGGAGTGGGACAAAGAGGTAGCGAACGCAAGATGGTTCTCCGAAGAAATCGAAAAACTCGGTCTTAGACAACTGGGTGACAAGCCTCATAACCACGACCTGATGTTCATTGAATCCCCCAGATTCTTTGAGATATCACAGAAGCATCCCAGAAGAGGATACTTCCTATATGATGAGTTGAAAAAAAGAGGGATCGTTGGCATAAAGCCTGGGTTGACGAAGAACTTCAAACTTTCAACATACCTCCTGAAAAGTGAAGAACTTAGGAAAACAGTTGACGCATTTGCAGATATTAGCAAGATGTCTTGACATCTCAAAATCGTGACCCATATGGAACCCTATTATGCGAACGCCAACTCCATCGAAGGGGTTGTGGAGTCAGCCAAGGAATACGATATTGCATACATGGTCAACCAGTGATGATAAGGTTTGAATTGTTCTATTCGCCGACATGCCAATTATGTCCAAGGACAAGGGAAGTAGTTATGAGCCTCGATGAGGATAGTGAAGTACAGATCAAGGAAGTTAACGTCCTTTCTCCCGAAGAATTGAGGAGGGCTGAAGACTACGGTATTCGCAGCGTTCCCACCGTAGTCCTCAACGGTAAGATTAAGTTGACGGGCATGCCTCCTAGAGGCAACCTGGTTAGGATGATTCAACGAGAATCTTCAAGAGAAGAAGAATCGGGGAGACGGAGCTGAACATGGCAGAACTACCAGTCGACGACATAACGCGTTTCATAGGACGCTACTCCATCGGACGAGACTCAAATCCCCTAGAGACGATGGGTTCCCTCCACTTCCTCAGAGTCAAGGTTCCTGGAGGCTACATAACCTCAAGCCAACTACGCGGGGTAGCCGACGTAGCCGAGAAGTACGGCAGAGGCCAAGGGGAGATAACGGACAGACAGGACATCCAGCTCCACTGGATAAATGCGGAGGATACCTTAGAGATCTTTCCAGCGATGGAGAAGCTCGGCTTCACCACAGACATGTGCGGCCAAGGCTTCGCAGGCCCAGAGTATGGTGATGTACGGAACGTCGTATGCTGCCCGGCCTCCGGCATAGAACGAGACGAACTGATCGATGTTCGGCCTCTCCTGAATAGGCTGAGCGACTACTTCATCGGCAACCAAGAATTCTACAACATGCCTAGGAAGTTCAAGGTCTCCATCTCGGCCTGTCAGTCCGATTGTACCAGGGCTGTAGTCGATGACCTCGCTCTCGTAGCCGTTCGGAAGGCCGATAAAGTCGGATTCACATTACTAGCTGGAGGTAGCGTGGGTGTAAGCCTGCCAGGACCTAGGCTGGCAAGGCCTCTAGGTGTGTTCGCACTTCCAGAGGAAGCCTTTGATGTTGTCGTCGCTGTAGTTAAGATTCACAGGGACTATGGTAGCAGGGAGAGCAAGGCCAAAGCTCGCTTCAAATGGCTCTTGGAGACATGGGGCGCTGAAAAACTCAAGAAGGTACTTGAGGAGAAGCTGGGCAGAACCCTCGATGAGTATGAGGGCCCGGTCTTTCAGAGGGATGATACCCACACGAGGATGCAGCCACAAAAGCAGAGCGGCCACTACTACGTGAACGTCCCAATCTTGGGAGGGCGCCTGACAAGCAAGGAGATGGTCCTCTTCGCCGACCTCGCCGACGAGTACGGTGACGGGGACCTGAGACTCACGCCGAGGCAGAACCTCATCATAGCCAACATCAAAGAGAAGGAGGCGCTTCTTAGGAGGCTGGAGCAGGAGGGCTTCCCCCTCAAGGGTTCATGGATGAGGTGGAACTCCGTGGGATGCGCCTCGGACTTCTGCGGGAAGACTGTGAGCCCCCACTGCAAGGAGATGCTCAAGGAGACGGTGGACCGCCTAGAGAACCGCTTCGACGAAAGGCTACTGAACGAGGCGAGGTTGAGGATGCATGTCAGCGGGTGCCCGAACAACTGCTGCGCCAAGGAGATAGCCGCGATAGGGCTATCAGGCTTCCTCACCAGAGAGGATGGTGAGACAAGGCAGAGCTATGACATACTCCTAGGCGGCGAATTCGGGACGACCGCTACTATGGGCCGTCTCATTGAGGCGCGGGTTCCCGCTGGCGAGGTGCCCGCAAAGATCGAGGCCTTGCTGACCAACTATCTCGCCAAGAGGAGAGGCTCCGAGGGGTTGAGCGACTTCTGCAATCGCCACACAGTCGAGGAGTTGAGAGCATATCTGAGTACCAAGGAGGGGTGAAGCACGGAGAGTAGATTCAGGCTTCAGGAGATAGGGGAAAGACGTTACCTCCTCGACCTCCGAGGACTGGTCTGCCCCTACCCTGAGTTGCTCACGACGAGGGCCTTGAACTCCCTCTCCCCGGGAGACGCCTTGGAAGTGTTTGTTGATAACCCTCCCTCAGTCAGGGATGTCCCCTTTGCCTTGAAGGAGAGGGGCTACAAGGTTGAGGAGCCCACTACCCTAGAGAAGGGTGGGTGGAGACTCACCATTAGGGTGTAGCCTATCCCACTAGACGTAAAGCACCATAGAGGCGCCTTCCACCTTCTCTAGGAACTCGGAGATACCCATTACCTCGTCAACCAAGGGCATCTCCTCCTTCCTAATATTGTGGAAGGCCACGGCACCGGAACAGGCATAGACCTTGACTCCGAAGCCCTTCGAGAAGGAGAGCATCTCCGAGATCCTCGGCATCGTACCCTTCTCCAAGCCCTTCCTAATGGGTTCTCGTAGCCATGCATCGGTCTCTTCACCTATCTGGTCTGCCCTGTCCTTCAGTAGCCTTAGGATCGCGCCGTATGTGAAGAAGACGTAGACGTCCTTCAGGTGGGCTGCGGAGATGTTGGCGATGGAGAGGGCGTAGGAGACTCTGTCGTAGGAGGCGCTGTTCACTATTAGTGCGACTTTCTCTTGCTGCATGTGTCTTCACGTACAGTACGTGAATCAAGAAAAATGAATAGTTGCGAATAAAAACCATTCGTTATCCACCATGCCTAAGACTCCTATGAGCCAAATAGATTCTTGTTAGAGTCTCATCTCCGAAAACTGGCGAGAAAGCCTGCCTCTAGGTGGACTATTCGATGATGTCCGGCGACTCATCGCCGCTGTCGTTCCTCGGGAATCTTGCCTCTCTCGCGGAGATAGTCATCGATAATAGCTTCGATCGAGACATCGGGCCTGAGTCCAAGTGCTTTCGCTCTGTCAAAACGCATCTCCTTGGGCCAACCCGCAACTATTCTCGCGATCTCAGGATCAGGATCAAAGTCTATGGTTCCCAAATTAGGAGCAGCGCAATGTCTGACAGCGTCGGCGATCTCCTCCGCGCTTGGGGCGATTGCGACGCCGTTGATCGTTCGATAGTCTCCCAGACTCCCCTCAGGCAGCTCACCAAGCAATACAAGAACCTCGACGGCTTGGCGGAGGCTCAGGATAGGCATTCTTGTACTAGGCGCGACGGGACAGACGTAATCGCGTCCGGCGACGGGTTCCCGTACGAGGGCGCTTGCGTACTCGCTGGCGGCGGGGTTGGGCTCATCACGGACCACGATGGCGGGGAGCCTTACGCCTCGGCCGTCGATGAATCCCTTGCGTGAATAGTCGTTGAGTAGCTGTTCGCCCACCACCTTGGCTACACCGTAGCTGTTCTGGGGATGTTGATAAGTCCAGTCGTCAACTACGTCCGGCAAACCCACGCCACCAAAGGTGGCTATGGAACTGGTGAAGATGAAACGCGGACAGCGCCCCTGCTTGCGGCATGATTCAAGCAGATTGAGCGTAGCATAGACGTTCGCATTGAGGCCGGCGACGAAATCGCGCTCAGCCCCGGCCGAGACTAGTGCGGCAAAGTGGTAGATTGTGCCGATCTCCTGCGTCAGCAGTTCGTCGCACACTTTCGGATCGGAGATGTCTGCCTTGGCAAAGCGCACCTTGTCAGCAATGGGATCCATCCGGGAGTGCTTCACTAGGTCGGCAAGAACGATTCTCTGCGCAGGATTCTTTGCGAGTATTCGCGTCGCTACTGATACTCCGAGAAAACCGCTCCCGCCAGTGATGAGGATCGTCCCATCAATCATTAATCTTCTCTCCCCTTAGCGCGCTATGGTCCCCCACCTTAAAGGGTCTCTCCTAGATACTAGGATTCAGCCACTAAATAAAGGGTCAGGCAACAAAATAGTATACTTTCACCGCTGCGAACACAGCGTGCCAGCCACAAATAGTCATTAAAAGCCTAATGTCCTCATCCATTCTCACTAGCACGATAATGTATTAGCACCGGAAAAAGACGGCTAATCTTAGCCGCTCTTCTCGCTCGACTTTTCGCTGGCCTTCTCGCCGGAGGATTCGCTAGAAGGCGTCTGCAAATCCTCTAGTGATTCTATTGGGGTTGGAGGGGGAGTGGTAGCCATCGTCCATCCTATCCATGCGACTATTCCCATGACGCCGAAGACGGCTACGGTCGCTACTATACGATAGACCCACATTTCCAGTCCTAAGTAGAACAGTAAGGCGTAGAGTACGAGGACGCCGATTGAGCCTAGGAGGATGAGTGCGCCGAGTGCTTGGTCCTTCGACATCTCAACCTTCACCGACCTTGTAGGGTTGAGGATACGGGTTAATTAAGTTTGTTCTCGAATTGTCCATCTCAATAATATCTTCCACAGAGTATTTTCTCATGTGCCAAATTTGGGCATGGGCTGATTACTCCTCCAAGAGCATTCTTTCGCTTAATCGTCTGCAATTCCGAGTGACAATTGGGAAGCGTGTGCGGTTGCTACTTGAGCGTCCCCACCAGCCCGTTCTCCTTCAGGATTCTCAGTGAAATGCCGAAGGCCTCCTCAGTCCTCTGCAGATCTTCCTCCGTATACTTCGCGCAGGTCGTGTAGGAACCTCGGGGGAAGGGGTAGACTCCATTGTTAGTCGCGGCGAGGTAATTTGCATGGCTTGCTCGGCCTCCCGCCGCGAATCCTACCTTCGTCGCATAGTCTTCAAACGTCGCGGGACCAGTCTGCCATAGGTAGGTCAGGTCTTCAGGTATTGCCCGGTTGAATAGGTTGATGGAGAACGTTGTCGGATTTTCAAAGGGTAGGCCGGATGCTAGGGCAGCTACCCCGAGGTCTTGGGCCTGATCGTTGAAGCTCCCCGTGAGTCTCCTACCGATCCAGTATAGGCGGGGATACAAGGTGCTACGCTCCTCGTCGATAACCTTCATCATGGCGATTCCTCCGACGATTGTGATGGGCTGAGCGTTCCATGTGCCTCCTGCGGAGATCCTTACGAACCTATTCCAGTACTCGTCCTTGAAGGCGTGGGCCTCCATTATCTCCCTCTTGCCACAGATCGCGCCGATCGGCGCGCCGCCGCCGATAACTTTCCCGAGGGTAGCCAAGTCAGGGGTTACACCGTAATACTCTTGGGCTCCACCTACGGCGTATCTGAAGCCCGATACCACCTCGTCCATCAAGAAGACTACGCCATACTCACGAGTGAGCTTCCTGAGCCCCTCGACATATTCACGTGTATACAGATCGTTCCCCTGCAGAACTATGCAGGCCACATCACCAGTTGCGAAGGCCTCTTCGACGGCCTCGAGATTGTTGTAGGGGAGGATTATGACATCTTCTCTCACGCCCCGGGGTATCCCACGGACATTATACATTCCATAGGGTGGGCCTCGGCCTGCGTACATAGTCATGTCCGCCGTTCCGTGGTAGCATCCCGCGTGGAGGATGACCTTCGACCTGCCCGTGTAGATCCTCGACATCCTTATCGCAAGCATATTCGCCTCGGTACCGCTTGAGGCCGCCCGCACAAAGCCGCCGCGGGCACAAGGCACTAGTCGCTGGATGAGTTCCGCCCACTCGATCTCCAACTCCGTACTCGTGCCCATGTGTACTGCCTTCGGGATCTGGTCCCGAAATGCGGCTTCCACCCTCTCGTCGCCGTATCCAAGCAAAAGAGCGCCGTGGCCCATCACGTAGTCTACGTACTCGTTTCCGTCTACATCCCACTTCCTCGTTCCCTTGGCCTTAGCCGCGTATATTGGGAAGGGATGCACGAATCTGCTGTCGTGAGTCACGCCACTCGCATAGCAGTTCAGGGCTCTTTCGTACAGTTGCTTCGACTTCGCGTGCTTGGCCGCATATTCGGCCTCGAGTTCCTCTATCTTAGGCATGAGCACCGCTTTATCGATTCGACCTTATAAGAGCTACATGGAAAGTTGAGAATCTATAATCGAACTTAGCTTCAACAGCAATGCCGGCGAGGAGAAGACCAAGAATATCTAAAGGTCGTCGGCCTAGACGGTCGCATAGTGAACCAAGGGGATGTCACTGAGGAGTCGGCCAAGGATGATGGTCATGGTTACCATCGCGAGGAGGAATAGAGAGATGTCGAAGGACTTGGTATGGTGGGATAGGACGAGGCTTACCATGCTGAAGCCGAGGTTGATGAGGCCTAGGATCTAAAGGGTGACGGCAAATTGTGGAAGCTTCGGTCCATCTCAGTCCCTCTTCCCAAACGCTCCATAGTGAGGAAGGCGATGAACTACCAAGGCACACGGAATATCTATTCTCTATTGAAACTGGGAAGCGCTATTTACCTCCTTCAAGATTGATATGATGTCGAGAGAGGAGAGGGATTCTTCGGAATGACTTTCATATCTGAGGAATTGAGGAAGCGGAGGCTTGAACATCCAACGAAGCCCGTAAGAATAGTCTTAGATACAGATGCGAAGAACGAGATCGACGACCAATTCGCCATCACCTACGCCTTGTTATCATCCGAGATCATCGTTGAAGCCATCAGCGCTGCACCTTTCACGAAGGCAGGCTACCCTGACCCCGCCTTGGGGATGGAGGCCAGTTACCAAGAGATCCTCACAGTCCTCGACAAGATGGGCCTGAGGGATAGGGTTCCCGTCTTCCGAGGATCGAGAACCATCCTAAAGGATTATGAGGTTCCTGTGCGGAGTGAGGCTGCAGAAAACATCATTCGACTGGCTATGCAGCAGAGGAAGGAACCCCTCTACGTCGTCGGCATCGGCGCCGCTACTAACGTAGCCTCTGCGATCTTGCTGAACCCCGCGATCATGGAGCGGATCGTTGTCGTCTGGCTGGGGAGCCATCCCGCGTACTGGGAGAGCCCGAGGGAGTTCAACCTTCAGAACGACCCCATCGGCGCCATGGTGTTCTTCGATTCCGGAGTTCCTCTGGTGCACATTCCATGTAAGAATGTGGCTGAGCATCTCCGAACTGTCCCATTGGAGATTGAGGAGTATGTCCGTGGTCGCGGCGCGATAGGAGACTACCTTGCAGACATCTTCGCAAATCGGGTACGTGGGAAGGCCCGATCCAAGTCGCTCTGGGACATGACGACGATAGCCTACCTCATCAACTCCGAATGGGTCCCGTCAAGACTCTCCCCGACTCCGAGGATAAACCCCGACCTGGCATGGGGTGAGATCGAGCCTGATAGGCATCTCTGCCGCGTCGCTGTAGATGCAAGGCGCGACCCCATCTTCCTAGACTTCTTCGAGAAACTCGAAAGATTACCAGTTTATTAATGTATAACAAGGGTAGACGAAGGGATTAGGAGACTTTAGAAAATTCTCAGGGACTCAGACGGCTCTCAGGGGACTCAGGGGAAGGACTTTTCTACCTGAACCCAGACACTATTCCGAGACTCAATTGAAACTAGCGGATTGGGTAAAAGTCATACTCCGAGGAGTAATAACTACTCTACTTGGGCATATACTTATCAACGTAGTATTACCATCACTCCCCAATCTGTTGAATTTACCATTCACAATCAAGATAGAATTGCCGACTTCAATAGTTGTTTCTGCCATCGTTATGCTAACAGCAACTCTAATATTCTATTCTAGGACTAAACGTCATGGATATATAATAGCATCTACCGCTCACAGAAGACCAGAACGACCAGAACGTATCAAACGAAAATTCGGAGTCAATTTATTTGGAGTACAATGGGATGTTCTTTACGGAAGCCATCTACTTGGTTCTGCTGATTACGCTTTTTGTGATGGTGGCCCGTATTGCCTCAATTGTTCATATGAAATGAATGCTAAGAGAATAGGGCTAATCAGGAAAAGATATCATTGGATATGTGATATGTGTGGAAGAACCTACAAATGTCCAGACAACAATCCATACGCTCGTGATAAAGTCGAGAGATATGCCGAGTCAGAAATCAGGAGCGGTAGAATTCAACTATGACCGACAGAGAATCATCTTTCAGAAATTTTTGGGGTCAGGAATTTACGCCTAGAGCCTTGAGGAGACTTTTAGTGGGAATACTAGAGGCTCAGGTGACGGCTCGAAGGGCAAGGGCTTAGTTTTATAAGCGTCTTTTTATCGAATAGTCTTTAGGGATTTAAAATGTCAAAGCCTCAAAATGGTCTTGGGAAGTGGCTGGTAGGATCTTGTGGGGTATTCTATGTCTCGGCTGAGTTGTCAAGAAGAGGCTGGACTGCAATGCCAACTATAAGAAATACAAGAGGCATTGACATCATAGTTTCCAAGAAAGATTTTGTCGTGAACATTCAAGTTAAGACCAATGGTTACGGGAAAGTCAAATATCCGATGAGTAAGAGTAATGAAGAATGGTCTGATAACCTATATTATGTATTTGTAACTTTAAAAGGAAAAAATGACCGTCCCGACTTCTATATCGTGCCATCAAAAATAGTTTCTGATTACATAAGTAAGACTCATAAGGAGTGGATTCCTCTCGACCCTGAGAGAAATCTTGGAAAAAAACATGCTGAAGAAACAAAAGAGGAAAGACAAGAAAGAAGAGAAAAATCTCCCATGCGACAATTTCCTAATCGGTTTGGAGAAAAAGTTTTTCCAAGTTTCAAGATAGAAGACTATAAAGACAACTGGAAGATACTTGAGGCTCAGGAATGAGCTAGATAGGGAGCGTCAGGTTCTAGAAATTTTGTGGGTCTGAAGGGAAAATGACAAGAGCCAAAGCATACTATCACCTATTTTTCTACTCTTCCATTTTTTATATTTAGGAGTTGAAGTTTGTGAATAAACTTGCTAGAAAACTGGTCTTCTTCGATAAACTGGAGAGAAATACACTACGATAGAAATATCCTATGTTGGTGGCCTGCTGAATGTATGAGTTCCTAGTGATCTACCGCAAGACTGCATTGTATGCTGAGCGAATACCACGGATCGTCTCAATCCTCGAGGGCATCAAGAGTCGGTGGGGAATCCAATACCGTCTGGCAGAGGTGGAGAGCATGTCTGAGGGTGAGGTGGATGCTCTGAGGGCACGGATACGCGGGATCATACCGCAGAACAGGGGGAAGATCGTCAGCTCCGGGGGAAACATCCTCCCCCTCTCCCATGGCAAGAGGTTGAACGTTGAGAACACTCCCATCCTCATACTCTGCAAGGATGATACGTCTGTTCAGGTATACCCGCACATGCTGGGTAAGGCCTACGTTACCGTGGAAGAGGGGTTGAACCGAATACTCAAGGATGGCTTGGAAGCAAGTAGGGAAGACACGGGCCTCTTGGAGGTGCCTTTGCAGAAGCTACTGGCCGGCAATCCTGCGATGCTTGAGAATGGGGCATCCTGCCTAGGCGTCGAGGTAAATGTTGGGGTGGGGGTGGCCGACCTAGTCCTCAGGGGAGGAGACGGGCGTATCGTTGTCGTGGAGATTAAGAGTCACGCTGATGACCTCGCTGTCGGTCAAGTCAGTCGCATAGCCGTAGGATACGCTGTGAAAGAGGGCGTTGATGCTCACCGAGTGAGGAAGGCCATTGTCTGCGTAACCTTCGGTAGGAATCTAGTTGAGGCTTGTCGAGGAGCGGACATTGAACTGTATAAGGTAGGCATGTGTCGAATCCGATGAGGGCAGGTTTAGCCGAACAATCCTCTCCGTTGCCTCGTCTCGGGGAATCGGGACCAGTGCTCATGCACGATCTTCCATGACTGCTCACGCTTCTTGAGGATGAGGGTGACGCGGGAGTTCACATCGAAGTCCCGATCCCTGATGGTTCCCCAGTAGTGTATGTGGAAGGAGGCCAGGGCTGTGTCGTCGAGGATGTCTTCCCGGTAGTCCTTGAGTTCGTAATCGTATTTTCGCATGACCTTGTAGGCGCCCTTCTCGTTGTTCAGAGCCTGGTTCGAGTCCTGACGTGTGAATGGGGGCCAGTCATCGAACTTCGTGTACATGGATTCTTCAACAACATCTTCGAGTATGCCTTCGTCTCGCGTCTTGATAGCGTTGAGGCGCCTCTCGACGATTCCCCTAAGCTCAGAAGGGCTGGAACTCTCTTTTGATGGCGACTCCAAGGCTGCACCGCAGAACTTGCAGAAGTAACTCCCTTCCTCGACCTCTCTACCACATTTCGGACAGGTAACCATAGAATTCCCTCAAGAGGAAATAGAAATGCTCTCAGTCTTCCCAATGGTTGGATACCCGATTCCCCAAAAGTCTTTCGGAGTGACTCGCAGATACGGCCTTTCCAGCCCATACCTGCCGAGGGGCTTCGAGAGGTGGCGCTGAGAACGGGCCGGGGGCAGATAGAGGCCCCGCTCAATCAAACGCGCAACTGTCGATGAAACTTGCTGGCCGAGGGGCTCTCGGAACCGGCAACGCCTACAGCGGTACCCCTCGCCCCTCCCCGTCGACTCCATGCGTCCCCCGCATGCAGGGCAGAAGGGGTTGGCGTACACAACCTCCTGAGCGAGGTCCAGAACTTCGAGTTTCTCCAGGTTGATGGTCAAAGGTCTAACCCCTTCCTTGGGTCTGACGCCCCCGAAGACGCGGAGACGGTCGCCAACATGGAGTCCTCTAACGACCCTTCTAAGGCCACCTGACGGCTCGTAGGCCGCAACGCAGATCTCCCCACTTCCATCACCCACCTTGAAGATGACGTGTCTCCCAAAGATGCTCTGCGGAGTCCCAGTGACCGTTCCCTCAAGGGCGATGGGAGAGTGAGGTCTGGCTGACGCGACTTTACCTAGAGGAGGCAGATGCGCCTCGGTACCCTGATTGGTCCTGAAGACGACCCATCGCTCGACATCCTCGCCCAAGGAGACTTGGAGGAAGGCCTCCTTCACAGCCTCAGGGAATTCCCCGCGAATTCCCACGAGTACTGGATCGGGTCCTCGGGGAGTGATGAGGACGCGCTTAGATTCCCAGTCGACATTGCTGAAGGTTACCCCTTTTGTCGCTTTGTCCATGCGGAGGACTGAGTCGCGGTCGACCCTCCGGAGTCTTCCTCTATTCTCAGGTCTTCTGTAGGCTAGGAACTCGTAAGTATGGTCTCCCATGAGGGGGTTTCCCACAGCCCCTAGGGCGCCGATTAATCCCCTTCCACCTCCATAGCCGACTCCTTCTCCTTGGCTGACCTTGAGAACCTTCAGGGCCTCGGCCTTCGTAACCACCTCGCGGAGGCAACGTGTCCCGAACTTCAGAACATCCGTCGGTACTGGGCCTTGAAGGAAGACGATTCCTGGGTCCGTCTTTGGATACCCTATGTCGGAGTTCTCCTCAACAGTCTCAACGACAATCTCCTTAGCCTTTGATACATCGTCCCTAGGCACTTTGACTCTGAGGCATATGGCTCCGTTGCCGCGTGTCTTCCACGGTATGTTAGGGTTCAGCCTGACGAGATTCGGGTAGTCTGTGAACTCAACGACCGGCCCCAGCCTCTCGACTAGGAGCGCAGCTATGTAGGTCGTGCATCCGCCGCGAGGAGAATCCGTGTCGTCGATGCCTATGTGGAGGAGAACCAATTCACAGCACGCAGAGGAGAAAGATGTTTCCGGAAGCTCTTTAGCCCTCTCCTGTCAGCCTTGGACCGCCATCATGGTGAGGGTCGAGCGTACCTTGTTGAGCCTCCTCATCTTCCACGTTATGATCTCCTTGAGCTGATCCATGCTCTCCCCCTCGACCCGCGCAACGATATCGTAGACCCCATAGACGAGGTAGGCTTCTTTGACGTTTCCCATCTTCTTGAGGGCCTCCAGAACCTCAGTCTCAGACCCCATCTCCGTATTAATCAGGACGAAGGCCATCGGCATCCCGCATTCCTCAGGTAACCGTTGCGTGTCCTCGCATTTATGCTTTGACCAAACCTAAGAGGTTAGCTATTTAAGACCTCTCAACCAACGAGACGAGGCGACCACCTTTGAACGTCCACACTGAGTCTATCACAAGTCGGGAAATGATGGCGCTGGACCTCAACGCCCAGTACCTAGGCGTCTCCAACGTCCAGCTGATGGAGAACGCTGGCAGCGCTGTCGCCAACGAGGTTGCAAGGCGCTTCAAGAAAGACGCCAAGGTCACCGTAGTCTGTGGGACGGGAGGCAACGGCGGAGACGGAATGGTGACGGCTCGACACCTGACCAGTAGAGGCTTCCACGTCGACCTCATCCTCCTCGGCGACCCAGCAACTATCAGCAGAGATGATGTTCGCAGGAACTGGGACACCCTTAGACTGATGCCTGAGAGCGTGCAGGTAACAGTGGTCAGAGATTCAGCCCTCCTGCCTGTTATTCAAGGCGAGGTGGTGGTCGACGCCCTCCTCGGAACCGGGGCGAGAGGAGTCCTCCGCCCTCCAATCTTGGAAGGAGTGAAGGCCATTAACAAGGCCTCTGGATTCAAGGTGGCCGTGGACATCCCTACTGGGGTTGACGCGGATACGGGAGCTGTGCAGGGGGAGGCCGTGAAGGCGGATATCACGGTCACCTTCCACCGAGCCAAGAAGGGCTTGGAGCAGGCTTCACAGCTGGTGGGGGAACTCATCGTCGCCGACATAGGGATCCCGCTTGAGGCTGAGAGGCACGTTGGTCCAGGGGATGTCTTACTCGCCACGAAGCCGAGGCTCGCCGAGACCCATAAGGGAGATTACGGACGCGTCCTAGTAATCGGAGGAAGCGAAGACTTCCACGGTGCTCCGACCTTGGCCGCGATGGGTGCGATAAGGGCCGGCGTCGACCTAGTCTACGTCGCCGTGCCTGAGGTGGTGGCCCATGAGGTCGCTTCCCTCTCTCCCGCCCTGATCGTGGTGAAGCTCAAGGGAAGATACCTGTCCCCAGAGAACATCGAGGTTCTAAAGAAGTGGACTGCTCGGGCCACAGCCGTCGTCCTTGGCCCCGGACTTGGGTTGGAGCCGGAGACGAGTGAAGCTGTTAGAAGCGTCGTAGAGGACGTTGAGGGGAGGAACCTGCCCCTCTTGTTAGATGCGGATGGTCTGAAGGCCTTCAGCGAGTTCAGACGACCCCTGCGATGCCCGATGGTGGCCACACCTCATGCTGGTGAGTACGCGATTCTGACAGGGCAGAAACTAACGGGAAGCATCGAGGAGAGGGTGAGGCATATCTCCGAGACGGCGATGACGCTCGGGTGTGTCATCGTAGTTAAAGGCGCGGTGGACATCATCTCCGACGGCACACGTGTCAAGCTGAATAGATTCGTCCACAACCCCGGCATGACGGTGGGAGGGACAGGGGATGTCCTCTCAGGGGTTATAGGCGCCCTCCTCTCCCAAGGCTTCGAGCCCTTCAGGGCGGCAGCCGCGGGTGTCTTCATAAACGGTGCAGCTGGAGACTTCGCCATAAGGGAGAAGGGGTATCACCTACTCCCAACGGACCTGTTGGAATGGATACCGCAGGTTATGAACGACCCTATGTCCCACATCTCTGTGAGGTATCCGTAGGGGGGTTCGAAGCCGCCCACATATTCACGAATTCCTCCAGGCCGGTCACACAGATTCCTCATCCCCGAACCATCCAAGGAACAACACGGAACCGCTGGAAGACGTCTCAAGCCAAACCGCAGAAGACTTGCGATGACGTGTCGAAAACGGCACATCATGTCAGAGGCCAGTTCAAAGACGACAAGATACTCTTAATAAATGCCTCAGCAAACCAACTGGCGAAGTATCTGGGGGCCGATAGTCTAGGTGGTTAGGATATCGCCCTGACGCGGCGAAGGTCCTGGGTTCGAATCCCAGTCGGCCCACCAATATTTTCAAGTGGATAGTCAGTCGAGCAGCGTATGCCTCGTAAAGTGGTTCGAACCTCTTTCCGCCTGAACCATATTCCATCCCTTTGAAGATGATAGAAGAGCTAGGATTATAGGAGTCTGAAATAGTCCGACACGCTTTCATCGCGCGCTATGACACTTCCGCGACTCCAATTGTAAAGTAGTGATACATCTCATACCTTACCGCAAAATGCTTTCTTCCGTCTCGCCATAACATTGTTGTAGTGAGGTTTTCAGCGATTGATCAGTTCCAGTTACTCCCGCCTGGTCTGCTTCGCCATCGTAGCGGTGGAGTCAACGCAGTATGTGGTGTCCCCTATTTGATCAAATCTCCTTGGTGCTCTCAACGCGGGAAGAATCGGAAAGCCGTCTTAAGAAGGACTTAAGAGAAGCCTATGAAAACGTAATTCTTAGTGAAAAGTGATTTACTCAGAACATCTAGTTTGCGGAGGAAAAGGTGGTGGTGACAGTCAGGCTTCCGTCTTTCTTTCTCGTGCTTCTCCTCCACGTCTTTTTCCCTGTCCGCGTCCGTGCCTTCGTTTTTCATGGGAACGTGCAGACTTGGCCCCTTCTGAGTCAGGCATTTCTTTCTCGTCCTCGTTCTTGTCTTTGTGTTTCAGCTGGTGAATGTCTTATAGCCATGTTTCTATTGAACGTTTGGTATCTGTCTTTCTAGGGGACAGGTGAGGAGTGCAGATAAAACTTGGACTTATTCGAGCCAGTCCTCTTGAGCCTAGTTGCAGGAGCGGCGACTGGGGTTGGCGGAATAATCGTCCTCATGCTGGGAAAGCGCGCGTGTGCATGCGTTTCTGTTGGTCTCCTATTCGGGATACTATTTACTCTCATGGTTGACGTTATACTCAGTTAGTTCGACGAGGAGAGGGAACAACTTGGGCAACAACGATGACCATTCCAACTTTTTTCGTCCCGATATTATCTAATCAATTCCGTTTCAATTTTCTCTAAAAGCTCTGGAACTCTTCTCTGAATCATCGGTTTGGTTGCCCTTCTCTTCCCCTCCTCACTGGTTCTATGCTCTAAGATATCGTAAGCTTTTGCCACCATCCTTCCAACATGGTATCCCAAAACGAGGTCTCTGTCTGATGAAATAGGTAGTCTTTCCCTAATCCATTCAACTTCGTCAGGAAGTATTTGGCACGTATTCACATATTTGTCAAGTACAGTTTCAATGGTCGATTGGATTTGGGGTTCTCGTCCTCGTGTCCCTCCACCCAAACTGGAGTCACCTATCTAACCTCAATCCTTCGACTAATATAAATTTAGGTCCAAACCCAAACCCAAACTTTAATCCCCAGCGCGCGCGCTTCCTGAATTCACGGATTAAAGATAGTCTCCAATGCCCATGGAATCACCGACTAGTCCATGGTTTATGGGAAACAGGAAACAACGATGAAGATTCTCTCTTCAGTCTCAGTAGATCAGGCCATTCTCCTCAAGGCTCTCCTTCAGTCTCCTTGCGGCCAGGGTAGGCTCCTCCTCGCTCTTAGCGCCCACGATCACAACCTTCCCTGATGCGAAGATCAAGAATACGACTTTGGGCTCGTCCATCCGGTATATGGCGCCGGGGAACTGTTCAGGCTCATACATCGTCCTGCCCAACATGTAGGCAGCCTTCTCAATGTCAATGTCGCCGCCCAAGGTTGCTGTGGAGACTATGTTCTGTATTTGAATCCTCGGCTCTCCGTGGTTGATGATTCCCTTCTCCTTCAGCTCCTGCAGAACCTTGCCCACGGCCTCCTGAACGTCCCTCGTGGACTTGGCTCCAGTGCAGACCATCTTGCCGGAGTGGAAGATGAGGGTAGTCGTCTTGGGTTTCTCGAGTCTGAAGACGAGGCCTGGAAACTGTTCAGGCCTATATTCCACGCTTGGGAAGTTCATCACAACGGCATCAAGGTCGATGGCCTCTCCAACAGTCACGGAGGCCACTATGTTCTGAATCGTGGCCTCGACTTCCTTAGGGATGTAGGCTCGGACAACCTCGCTGGACATGCAGTGCTCGCCCATTGAAAGCGGCCCGGGTCTCTTAGGTCTCTCGCTTAAGGAGGGGTATTCAGCATATAGCACGCGCGCGCTTGCCCCCTAGTCAAGAACCATACTAGAAATATTAAGGAGCTGTTCTACCTATTTCTTCGAGGCTTTGTCCTGATCGCTCCAAAGCTAGCTAGAGGCTGATGAGTAATTGTTGGCTTTTCCATCTTCTTGCTTATTTTTCTCCTTTTGACGTTATGCTGTGAGCCTTGTTGGGGATCTGACCAGGCTTTCTAATCCGCTTTTCGCTACTGTGAGGGCGTGGACCAATAAAAACAATAATTACTCATCAAGCTCTAGCTAGCTTGAGTATTCGGTCGCCAGCCGCTTTTGTCGTGTCCCAAGGCATATTTTATTCCTCCCTAGTCCTCGCCTTCTTCTCGACGCGCACTCCCATCCCTTCCCCTGGCCCAGCGCCCTGTCGAACAGTTCTTGACTCGACGGAAGACGCTTAACAGTAGGCTTCTCCTCCGGCAAAATAGTCCTCAGCTTCTCCAAGGTCTCCCAATGATGAGCCTTTGAGCCCTTCGCTTTTATGTTGAAGAAACCATTCTTGTCGAGAAGGTTGGATTATGGAGCATGATTCAGATGTTCTCACGAAGTCCGATTTGACAGCTCAAGGCTTCAGGGGATTCACAACGATACGCGAACTTCAGAGAAATATCACCCGATCTGAAGAGTTGAATCAATGCGGCGTCTACGCTGTTGTCTGCTCGCCGACTTATACGCCTAGTTTCATCGGCACCGACAAGGCTCGCAGAAACCACAACGTCATCAGGCCATGGTCGCTGGAGAAACTAGAAGAGAAGTGGGTCTTTGGGGTCGAGGTTCTCTACCTCGGAAAAGCTGGAACCGACATAAACCGACGTACTCTTAGGAAGCGTCTCAGCGAACTCATTCGCCACTCTCAAGGCAAGACGACGAAACAAGGTCCCCACAGGGGAGGAGAGCTGCTCTGGCAATTAAAGGGGTATGAGAGCTTCGAAGTCGGCTATCTGCCTACAGACCAGCCAGAGAAACAGGAAAGCAGGCTTCTCGGTCTCTTCTTGTCAAAGACAGGTAGACTGCCATTTGCCAACAGGATACCTCGCACCCGAGGTAGTAGCGGAACGGTGTCGTACGTTCTAAATAGGTAAGACAGACTGTTGCCTAAGGGTGCTCAGAAGGGGAGGGGCTAAAGCTAATAGGTTAATCATTCTTAGTATAGTTACAATGAACAAAGCGTTATTTGTATTGGGAATTCTACTGGCGTTAACAGGAGGCGTCTTAATGTGGGATGGACATATTTTGGGAGAAAGGACAACAGGCGTTGCAGCCATCATAGGTGTTCTCGGAATAGGTTTAATAGCCACATCCTCTGGACGGAAAGTGAGGTTTTTGACCCTAAAGCAATAAATCATTAATGGGCTCTTGCGTAATACCATTCATATCTTTGGAATAGTTTTTCAAGAAAGGGCCTTCCACGGGTACGGTTGCTCTGACCTCTTCGGAGGGATGAAACCACAGCGCGCTAAAAATCAAATGGAGTGAACAGCTCGGCAACGGCGATGACCCCTTCCCAAAGCGATAGGCTAGGTGCTAGTGATTAAATGAAACAAAAAGGGGGAGACTTAGTAGTGGTACGTAACTGTGACTGTTCCGGTTACCGCGCTGGAGTTCTGCTGCCGAATATTGTTGTATTGTTAGAAAAATGGCTCATAGGACCCGTGGCGTCTTTGTTGATGGCTGCTCAACTAGCTTTATTGCGTCTTCTCTGCTCAACGCGACGAGGGTTTCGGTTGAGAACACGTCGCTATATCGCATGAGAGCCTTCATGAAGGCTATCTCATCCTTTGCCTCTGCTACGGTGACTAGGTCGCACATGCCCAGCGTCCAGTAGTTGCCTATGATCTTGATGCCCTCTCGAGGTAGCCGCTCAGCGAGTTTCACTGACTCAGCGAGCATCTCCTTTGTCGCCCTATGCCTAAACCTCCACAAGGTGATGAAGATCATTCTACCACCAACCCATACTTGTGTTTGAAACCGTATTTAACATGGAACGTGAGGAATTTAAGATCACCTTCGTCAGCACGCTCAGAGCAGAAGCGACCGACGTCCTTGGAGAGGCCAGAGGGCCTATGAACTTGGACGGGCTAGGCAGATTCAGCAGTCCTCTAGGTTTCCTTCTAATCACTCACGTTTCCACATCATATCTTTAGCGCTTAAACGCTTAAGCCAATACCATTATAAGCTGGTAAGCATATAGTACGTTACTTGGATAAGCAAATACAAGGTGAATGGAAAATGACAACAAGAATGATGGCAACGCTTGGCAGCAGGCAATTTGCTTATTGGAAGACCCTCTAACACGTGCGAATCGTGCACAAAAATTGTTAGGTAGTCGAATTGGGTCGAATAACCGTGGAGCTCCCGGACGAACTGGAGAAGAAGCTCAGGTTCAAGACCGTCGAGAGATTTGGCGGGAGAAAGGGCGACCTATCCAGGGCAGTCGAAGAAGCAGTGGAAACATGGGTTGCCAAAGAAGAATAGACGCGTGCGTTTAATGCCGCCACACCGACCAAACCTCATCATCACCTAAACCAACTTTAATTCTTTCCTCGAATTCATAGGAGCTATTATTATGTGTTCCATCAGGTTTTCTCTCGGATGCGCTTCATGTTTTCATGTGTCGGCGGAGGGATCATGGCTCGTTGGCTCTCCCAGAGTGGGTCTGTC